>Ga0265297_10000013_pt1 | contig 798787 bp, 773 predicted proteins | sample Munlanlwell13791_FD_192502 | JGI IMG/M metagenome (GOLD analysis project Ga0265297, IMG submission 192502) | Leachate microbial communities from a municipal landfill in Southern Ontario, Canada - Leachate well 137-91 | ecosystem: Engineered > Solid waste > Landfill > Unclassified | place... | reverse complement strand
TCTATACAGGAGAGCAATTCACACTCAAGGATACAGGATTTGTTAAGTATTCTATGGTGATGGAGGAGGAGTAAGAAGAAGTTGATTTCCAGCACATAAAAAAAGACCCTAGGGTCTTTTTTTATGTTTCGCTACAATATATGAAATAGAACTATTTCAAGCTATCGATTAAAGCTACTCCATCCATATCTTTATTTTTTTTGAGTCCAAAAAAATAAAGAACAGTCGGAGCAATATCAGCTAAAATTCCTGTTGGCTTAGGCGTATCATTGGAATTTATTTTTTTCTTAAAATTTTCATTAACAATAATAAATGGTACTGGGTTAACAGTATGCTTCTTGTCCACTTCTCCAGTTTCAGGATGAATCATACACTCAGCATTACCATGATCTGCAGTAATTAAAAAAGTGGAATTTGGAAATTTCTTTATCAATTTTCCAAGTTGTTTGTCTACTGTTTCAGCAGCTATGACAACTTTTTCAAATTTACCGGTGTGGCCAACCATGTCTGTATTAGCATAATTGATCAACACAAAATCTAAATTCTCTTTTTCAATCGCATTAAAGACCTCTGCAGTTACTTTATCAGCTGACATCTCTGGTTTTAGATCATAAGTCAAAACTTTCGGAGAAGAGACTAAATGCCATGTCTCATAAGGAAATGGTTCAGGGTTACCTCCATTGAAGAAATATGTTACATGGGCATATTTCTCCGTCTCAGCAAAATGACTTTGTTTTATTTTATGATCGCTTAAAATTTTAGCAAGCGGATTTTCAATTACTTTTGATGGATATGCAACATCGATAGGCAAATATTTATTATATGTAGTTAAAGATAAAATTTCCAAATCATTAATAGGTGATGTGCCTAAATCTTTGCGTTCAAATGAGAATATTTCGCTGATTTGGCGCATTCGATCCGGCCTAATATTAAAGAAAATAACTCCATCACCCTCCTCAATTTTTCCGGAACGTGCTTTTGTCGGTTTCTGAAATAATTTTGATATGACAGATTCTTGTTTTTGATCTATTATAATAGGTTCAATAAACTCGTCAGTATTTTTTTTGGCATATTGTTTTTTAATAGCACTAATCGGATTATCAGAATGGATACCTTCTAATTTCGTCATTGCAAGATAAACTTTTTTAGTACGATCCCATCGACTATCCCGATCCATTGCAAAAAATCGTCCTGACACCGTAGCAATTCTGGCATCAACCCCAATTTTTTTGATATTTTTTTGCAGGTCGCCGATATATTGTGTGGCACTTGTCGGACTAGTATCGCGGCCATCAGTAAAGACATGAATAAAAATATTCGATTTAAATCCCTGCATTTTTAAAATCTTTAAGAGAGCAAAGAGATGCTCCATGTGACTGTGAACGCCACCATCACTAACTAATCCAACAAGATGTATCGATTTTCCTTTTTCTTTAGTTTTATTGATTGCATTGATAATCTTTTGATTATGGTAAAAATTACCGTTGTATATTTCCTTATCAATAAGTGAAAGTTCCTGATTAACAAGTTTCCCACTACCGATAGATGTATGGCCAACTTCGGATGATCCTATGGAGCCCCAAGGTAGACCAACATTTTCTCCAAAAGAATTTAACAATGTATGAGAATAATTGTTCCAAAAATAATCAAAATTGGGAGTCTTTGCCTCAAAAATGGCGTTACCCTTCTTAACAGGGCTATATCCCCAGCCATCCATGATCACTAATATAACTTTTGGACTATGCATTTTTCCTCCAAGTAATCGTTTTATTTATTTATTTTAACGTAGATTTGAGTTAATTGCCAGTTTTTATTTCTTGTTCTTCTTTTGTTCGGTATTTTTTTGTATGATATAAATATGGATAATTTATTTTCAAATACAATTCAACACCCTCTAGCCGAGAGACTTCGTCCTGAGAAATTATCGGATTTTGTCGGACAGGAACACATATTGGGAAAAGACAAGCTCTTACGAAGAATTATCGAATCGGATCGAATATTCCCCATGATATTCTGGGGGCCGCCCGGTTGTGGCAAAACCACACTGGCAAAAATAATAGCCGAGAAGACAAAATCAAATTTCGTTTTCTTTTCCGCTGTAACTGGCGGAGTAGGGGACGCACGCAAAATTATTGAACAGGCCAGAAACAATCTCGAGCTATATCAAAAATTGACAATATTATTTGTCGACGAAATTCACAGATTTAATAAGTCCCAGCAGGATGCTTTTTTACCTCATGTAGAGAATGGCACTATAGTCTTGCTCGGAGCAACAACGGAAAATCCATCATTTGAGATTAACGCTCCGCTCTTATCAAGAGCTCGCGTATTTCACTTTAGAGAACTCGGAGTAAACGATGTTGTAAAATTAATAAATCAAGCGATCAAGAAGATAAACAAAGATCCTTCAAAATACTTCCCCAAGATATTCAAAGAGAAAATCATTAAGATATCTATTACAGCAAAATCAGCAAAACGAATTGCGGAACTAAGCGAAGGAGATGCCAGAGATGCTTACAATGCACTCGAATTGGCAATTATTTCGGCAAAAGTAGTAAAAAATGAGATTGTAATTGATGAAAAACTGGCAGAAGAATCGATCCAGCAGAAATTCATCCGTTATGACAAGGGAGCTGATGGTCACTATGACGCCATTTCTGCTTTGCATAAGTCGCTGCGAGCATCTGACGTTGATGCAGGGTTACACTACATGGCTAGAATGCTCGAAGCCGGAGAAGATCCTTTGTATATAATCAGGCGTCTGGTTCGTTTTGCTGCGGAAGATATTGGTATGGCTGATCCACAAGCATTGATATTGGCTACATCCGCACAGCAGGCAGTTCACTTTGTTGGAATGCCGGAATCGAATGTCATCGTTGCCGAGTTAGTTATTTACCTTGCCAAGGCGCCAAAATCACGAGCTGTCGATGACGCCTATGCTGCAGCAAAAGATGATGTGGTTAATAAAAGATTAGAGCCAATTCCTCTAGATATTAGAAATGCTCCAACAAAAATGATGAGGGATTTCGGCTTTGGCAAAGGATATGAAATGTACTCAAATAAGTCTCACTTGCCAGAGAACTTAAAGAATAAGAAATATTGGAAGGAATAATTCTAATTTCTCAAGGGTCTAAAAACAGACCGTTTAGTACAAGCAATTCCCCAAGGTTGTCATTTCCGCCAGACATATCTCCACCAGTTATGTTACTAACTGCGATCAATCCAGCTAAGTTTTTAGCATTAGTCGAAGCAGATGATCCTGTACCGCCAAATAATCCGTTTAATACAATAAGTGAGCCAAGATCAGTTTGGTTGCTAGCGAATGCACCGCTAGAGCCACCAGTCACATTATTTACTGCAATCAGGCCAGCAAGATCTCTAGCATTTTGAGTTGGATTAGTAGAGGTAGGGAATAAGCCACCAAGTACAATTAACTCGCTAAGATCGTTCGTATTATTATTAGTAAGAGACCCATTAGAGCTTCCTGTTATATTGTCAACTGCAATAAGACTAGCTAAATTCTTTGCGTTAGAAGATAATCGAGCATCAGCATATTTAACGCCAAAAAAAGCAACAGCAACTATCACTGCAGATATCGCCGCAAAGGATAAGCTAACCCCCAATTTTATTGTTTTCATATCCTTAGCACCTCCTTTCATTATGTTTTCAAGCTATTAAAATAATTAACCATATTCTGTGAATATTTTCCCATAATTCTGGCTTGGATATAATATTATTTTTAATAGTAATGCGCTTAGATATCCAAGTAGCAAAAACATAACCATTCACTATCATTCCCGTCATTCGACTCTGAGGCCTGAGCCTCATCGCTCCCATTCGACAAGTAGTTTTAAGATTTTACTATCGTGCCTGCCTACTGGCAGGCAGGTCTTCACGGGGATGGCAAAATAAAAATTCTAATACAGTGAGTGGCTACGCAAAAACACGGCCGAAACCGTGTTTTTGCTGAAAATTAAACTCTAATTTAATTTATCAAGGATCTAAAAACAGATTGTTTAGCACAAGCAATCCTCCAAGATCAGTTGTTCCATCAGTGAATGATCCACCAGAGCTACCACCTGTTACGCTGTCAACTGCAATCAATCCAGCAAGATCTTTGGCATTCTGATTTGCACTAGTAGAAGTTGGGAATAAACCACCAAGCACAATCAAATCAGCTAGGTCATCTGTTCCGCTAGTGAATGCTCCGCTTGAACCGCCGTCTAAAACATTTGTGGTTGCAATAAGTCCAGCCAAATTCTTTGCATTATTTGAATAAGCATCAGCTTTAGATGCACCCAAAGAAGCGATTACCATTAAGGCTATTACGGTAGTTACAATACCGACTTTAAGTTTCATTGTCTTCATATTTTAACACCTCCTTCCAAATGATGTTTATAGGCTACCAAAAGAACTTACAGCATTCTGTGACAGTTCTGCTATATATTAATATAAGAATGGAGATATTTTTAATAATTTTGAGGACAAATACTAACACGATAATAGTTCACAGCAACTTAGGATATGTGATCAATTGGGTCTGTTTTACCCCCTTTTGCAAAGGAGTTCTAGCGTAATTTCACTCGACCTTGTGTCATCCCGACCAATGTGGAGGGATCTTCCAATAGTAATTCAATCTATTTTTAAGATTTCCCTGCCTGCCGGCAGGCAGGTCCACCCCCAGACAAAGCTGAGGAGTCGAAATGACAGCGTAAGTGAGTAGTTATGTTCTAGTTAGTAAATTATTTACTATCCTTGTTAATATTAATTGCGCCGTCCGGGCAAAAATTTCTGCAATTGCCACAGGCAATACATTTTTCCAGATCAACTTTTGGTATGGCAGTGGCGTAAACACCCAAATCTTCACCGAATGAAAGGGCGCCAACAGGGCATTTCACAATACAAATCCCACAACCCTTGCAACGTGTGGGGGAAATCTGGCCGGTTTTACCATAACCTTTAAAAACAATTGACTTATGTTTTGTCTTATAAGTTGCTTTAGAAAAGTTATCTTTTTCCAAAATCAGTTCTCTTCCAAATGAAAGAGCTTCTTTATTTGAATTTTTAATCTCATCAGTTTTGAATTTCTTGCCAAGAACTTTCATCACTAGTTCCCAAATATCTTTTTCTGGAATATCTAATATTTTTGTTAGCACACCAAGCACTATTATATTAAATGCCTTTGGATTGAATTGCTCGTGGGCAAGTTTGGTTGCCGGCATTCCAAGGATGTGTACAGAAGTTTTAGGTAAATCTTTTGCTGATATGGTTGAACTATCAAAAATAACCTTTGTGTTAGGAGAAACGTATTGCTCCACTGCTTTTATTGCTCTTGACTGCAAAACTATCACATAGTCCGCGATATCAAATTTAGGATAACGTAGTTGTTTGTCTGATACGGTAATATGAGCAACAGAAGGAGTTCCGCGTTGCTCAACTCCAAAAACCGGCATGTAGGCCACTTCGTGACAGGAAGCAATCGCTGCTTCGCTTAAAATCTTGGCAATTGTCTGAATACCTTGGCCGCCTTCTCCGGCGAGAGTTATATTTATTTTTTTTGTTTTATTCGGCATTTTTCTCCTTTTGTGCTAAAACTTCACCCAAAGGATAATAGTCTTCCATATCAGACAATCTAGAAAAACATTGCTTGGCGTTCATTTTCCAGTTTGTCGGACAAATCGAAACGACTTCTACAAACGAGAAAGCGTTATTTTTAGCTTGATTTTCTAGTGCCTTTTTTAATGTATTTCTCAGGACTATAGGCTTGGAAATTGATGCTCGCGCTACATATGCTTTTTTATTTGCTACCTGTCTAACCAGTTCAGGCCCCTTAAGCCCATCACCAAATTCAGCAGGTTTACCGTTTGGAGAAGTCACGGTTACCTCCCCTGGACGGGTAGTGGGAGCCATCTGGCCGCCAGTCATGCCGTATAACGAATTATTGACTAGAATTACCGTAATTGGATCGTTTCTAAAAGCAGCGTGAAGAAGCGATTGTAGACCAATGGCATAGCCGCCGCCATCACCCATGTATGCAATAGCAATTCTTTTCGGCTTCATAATTTTATATCCAACCATTACGGGCGTTGTTCTTCCGTGGTGAGTTTGAACTGTATCAATATTAAAAAAATTCCAAGCCAATAAGGAACAACCGATGTCAATACCAAAAGTAGTTCTATCTTGAATTTTTAACTCGTCAATTGCATAGCCTAATTGTTTTAATGTAGTTCCATGGCCGCAACCAGGACAAAAAAGGTGTGGCTTTGTCTGACTGCGCCAGGATGCTGGCATTATATTTTCCATATAAGTCCCTTCTAAATATAGAATAGGTGAGACTTGTTAAATTTCGACGGTTGCAAGCGCATGTAGCCTTGAGAGCGCCTAGAAATTTAATGAGTTGAGCCTATTGTCTTCTCTTTATTGTTAGATGTTTATGATGTTAATATCTTTCTAACCATTTCTTCGGCGGAAAAACTTTCTGCGGGCTTTGATATTTCAATGATTGGGGTTTTTAGCCCGCTGGTTTCATATTTTACAATTCTAGAAAACTGATTTAGCGAAGACTCTACCACATATACCTTTTTCGCCTTAGCCACAGCCTTGCGTAAAGCCGTAGATGCGATAGGGTGAACCGTAATTGGGCGAAATAGGCCAATCTTTTTTCTCTGACTACGCAAAATATCAACTGCTTCTTTGGCAGCATCCGCCACAGAACCATGTGCTATTATTAATTCTTTTGCATCACCGGCTTTATATAATTCAAATTCCTCAATCTTTTTTGATGCTTCTTTCCAATCTTCAATATTAACTTTCAATATCTGCCCGAATTCTTCTTCTGAACTATAACAATTGCGTAAAAATGTAGGAGTTTTACTTTCTTTCAATATTAAAGAGCTTTTAACAGAATTAATCGGCTTCACTATATTAGCCTTCATTTTCATTTTAGAAAGATGCCCGTCGCCAAGAACAAAGGTAGGGAAGCGATATTTCCATGCAGTTGAAAAAGCTTTAATAGTCAAAGTATACATTTCCTCCACAGTAGAAGCAGAATAGACAAAACGCAGACCATCACCATTTCCACCAAAAGCAGAAAGATTAACTTCCTGTTGTGAAAAATTGACTGTACCAGTTGAAGGGCCTCCTCGCTGCATAAAAATACAAACAAAGGGTAGACGAAGGTTTTCCGACATAGAAAGGGGATCTTGCATTAAGATACTGCCGGGGCCCGCAGTAGCAGTGAAAGCTTTCGTGCCAGCCAACAATGCTCCGCATACAGCAAAACCAGCCGAAGTTTCGTCTTCAGTTTGCAAATATTTTAGAGATTTATTTTTCTCTGCTTCAGCAATCCAACCCTGCAAAATTTCCGTTGAAGGAGTAATTGGATAACCAAACATTGCTTCTGCACCGGCTTCAAGTGCGCCTTTAACGGCCGCTTCGCATCCAGTTAAAAATTGAATATTTTTCATAAAAGTCCTCTCCATGTTTATCAACAAAATTTAAAATTTTTTCCGAAGGAACCCTTTTAGGGCAATTTATAATTTAAAATGAATTATAAATTTTTAATTTCCAATGTTTAAACCTTTTAAATTTTAAATTATTTGCAGAAACAGCTATTGCTTCTTTCTAATTTTACCCCTCAATAATCCGAACATCAACAATATAAAAATCTGGATATGAAGCAATCAATGGATTAAAGTCAATTTCTTTAATATTTTCATATGCATCAGCAAATTTAGCTGCATTTACAATAACCTCTGACAGCTTATCAAAATCATACTTATCCTGACCACGAGCTCCATTCAAAACCTGACCAATTTTAGTTTCATTTATCATATCAAGTGCAACATTTTTTGATATTGGAGCGACCCGATATGAAAGATCTTTGTAAATTTCAGAATAAATTCCGCCAGTACCAAAAGCAACCAAAGTACCAATATTCGGATCTTTTTTAATACCAAGAAATATCTCGTGCTTGCCTTTAACCATTTTTCCAATAATCACAGGTGATCCAAGTTCGGAAAATGCTTCTTCAAGTTCTGCATCATTTTGAATATTTAGCTTGACGCCGCCACTGTCAGATTTATGCACGATTTCAGATTTTGCCGTTTTGAGCACAACCGGATATCCAATATTTAAAGAGTGTTTTTTTAATTCATCAATTGATTCAACTTTGGAGTATTCTAGTATGGGCAAATTGAATTTTTTTAAACATTCGTTCTTATTGCTCTCATTAAAAGTATCATTACCTTTTTCGAGAGGTAAAAGTTTTGGTAAATTTTTATTAAAAGCAACTAGCGTCTCCAATGAATGTACCGCCTCATCCGGACTAACGTAACAAGGCTTATTTGATTTTTCAATTACCGTCCTCGCCTCACTTAAATTTTCACCGCCAATAAATACCGAAATAATTGGTTTTGAAGACGAGAAGTCAGCAATCATTTGGGCTGTTCCCAGAGCATCAGTTGCAGACTGAGGAGTTAAAAGCACCAAGATACTATTAATATTCGGGTCCGCCTCAACAACCCCGAGAGTTTTTTGGTAGTCTTCCTTGGTTGCATCACCCAATATATCAACTGGATTATTAATATTGGCACATGGGCGACAAATTTTGCTCAATAATTCAGTTGTTTTTTCTGAAAGCTTGGCCAGATTTAAGTTTCTTGCGAATAACTCATCACAAGTTACAATTCCTGGACCGCCGGCATTTGTAACAATTGCGACATTGTCACCGTTAATCTTTTGATAATTGGAAAAAAGCTGACAATACATAAATATTTCAGACAAGTTTGATGCTACTATGACTCCGGCCTGCTTTAGATATGTTTCAACTGCTAAATAAGAGGAAATCACTGAGCCGGTATGTGAAGAAGCAGCCTTGGCTCCCAGACTTGTTTTACCGCCAAATAAAACAATAGTCGGTTTTATTTTAGAATATTTAACAAACAACTCAGTTAATTCTTTATTAACATTGATTTGCTCAAAATAAGCGACTATGACCTTGGTTGACGAATCATTATATAAGTATTCCAAAACCGATTCTTCGCGAATATCAGCCTTGTTTCCCATAGAAAAAATCTTATTAAATCCGACTGAAGCACTTTTAGACCAGTCGATTAAAGCAGCAATCATCGCTCCCGATTGGGAGACAAAGGAGATATTACCCTCTTTTGGCATAAGTTGAGCGAAAGAGGCATTTAACTTCGCATCTGTATTAATCAAACCAAGACAGTTAGGCCCCAGCATTGTAATACCAGCTTCTCTGCAAACTTCAACTATTTCATCCTGCAATTTCTCTCCATCTTCGCCGATCTCAGCAAATCCGGCACTGATAATAATAATGGATTTAACATGATTTTCTGCACATTGCTTTATTATCTGAAGCACAAATTGGGCAGGTATGACGATTACCGCCAAGTCTACTTGCTCTTTAATTAAAGAAATGTCTGCATAAGCTTTTAGTCCCAATATTTTGTCTTCTTTTGGATTCACAGGAAAAATTTTACCGACAAAATGGCCGGAAATTAAATTGTTTGTAATTTGATATCCGATCTTGGTTGAATCAGCCGAGGCGCCAATAATAGCGACCGAACTAGGATTTACTAATTGTTCAATTTTTTCCATCACATTTTCCTTACATTATTATCTTTGATTTATTTAAAAAGCGCTTTTTTGTGAAACCAAACTCTTACCGGAAAATTCTTTTGGAACCGGTAAATCTAATAGTTCAAGTATAGTTGGCGCAATATCTGTTAAATGATTCTTCTTTGACATCATACCACACATTAACTCTGATGCAATATTTGTGATCGCCGATTTTTTCTGAGAATCTTTTGTTGCCAGAATAAACGGAACCGGATTTATTGTTCTGTTGTTTAATAATTCATATGAACTTCGTTGAACCATTTTTTCAGCATTTCCATACAACGATGTTAGAATTAAAGAGCCATTTGAGTCTTCAATACTTTGGAACAGGGATGGCAAAAACTCATCAATAGCTTTCACCGCCTTCACAGTCTGATCAAATGTCCCATAATTTGCCGCTTCATCAATGGAAGGAACTTCTATCATTATAAAGTCGTGTCTTCTTTGTTTAATCGAATCAACAGCCTTGGAAAATATGCTATTTAGAACGTCCTTAGGATTATTTAAATATTTATTTTTATTAATAATAGGAATAAAATCCTCAGACGCATAACCTGCTTGTTCCAAACCTCTAAGACCAGACTTGATAGAAAAAATTCTAGAACTGTCGGATAGATATAGTTGATTAACCTCCGCATTTGATAAAATATTCGGTAAATTAATCTTATTTTCGGTTTCAAAAATAGATTTTACCTGATTGCTCTTAGGTAAAACATGATCAAAAAATGTAGCTAAAAATAAATATTTTGCCAAAGTTAACTGAGAACTTTCAGCGCTATTTGCTGATAGGGCGGTTATTAATTTTGTTAATTCAAAATTATTGTGATTAAAGAAAATAATAGAGTCAAAATCTGAAACTCTTGCGATTGGATTACCTTGGCTAGTAATTACAGATGGGGGAATATTGGATAATAATGATGAGGTTTTTTTATTTCGATTAATTGCTTGTTCGGCACTAAGATAGAAATTGCCCCGACCTTCAACAATCGCTTTATAAGTCTTAAAAGTCTTTGCATTCATTTCATCGCGCAGATAGTTGAGTCCCGAAATGGACGCGATTTCTCCTAATCCAATTTTTGCTATTTCAGCTTCTAGTATATGAAGACTATCAAGAGCTTGATCATTGTCTCCACCAGTGTCGTCCATAATAAGATGAGTGTAGACACGATAAATTCCTCTCTTCTTGGCTAACCTCAATAGTGCAATTAAATGCTCCAAATCACCATATTTGCCTGACTTGCCTGAAAAATTTCCAATTAAATGGAGTGAGGAACTTTTTTCTGAAGCTTGTTTAAAAGCATCGTTTAAAACATTATTATTTAATAACACGTCCTCTTTGATTTTATTATCTATATATTCACGCTGAGACTCATTTTTTCTGCCTTCCAGTAAAGAGGAAAGATAGCTCTCGGGATTGTTGTAGAGAGATAAGTCGTTTGAAGGTGTATTTGGGTAAGCAAGCAAACAATGCGGATACGTTGCCCAAAAATTTAAAAAATTCTTGGGATTTGCAGTTAAAATAGCATTGCCCTTCCATGATGCAGACAACCCAAAACCGTCGATAATGCATAAAACTACAGGTTTTTTTATATTTTCCATATTATTTAAATTAATAATTTCGTGATTTATAAAATTAATGATTCTTCTGTCATTGAGGCAGATTTATTAATTTTCAATATATCCAGAATAGTGGGGGATATGTTCGACAAACCGCAACCTTTTTTTAGGTTGATAGCTTTATGTTCTTTTTTATTACTGAAAATAATGAACGGAACAGGATTAGTAGTGTGTTCAGTATCTGCATCTCCCGTGCGTGGATTGACCATTTGTTCAGCATTGCCATGATCGGAAAAAATTAAAGCAGTACCATCTAAATTTAAGGTTAAAGCTAAAATATCACCCAGACACTTATCCACAAATTCAGCAGCCTGAATAGTCGCTCTTAAATTGCCGGTATGGCCAACCATGTCAGTATTGGCAAAATTAACCAGAAAACAGTCGTATTTATTTGTCTTCATATTAGACAATAGCTTTTTAGTAACTTTCTGAGCACTCATTTGAGGTATGAAGTCGTATGTTCGAAATTGTTTTGGCGACGGAACCATAATCCTGTCTTCGCCAGCAAATGGTTGTTCTCTGCCACCATTAATAAAATACGTAATATGAGGGTATTTTTCGGTCTCGGCGATATGAAGTTGTTTTAAATTATTATCCGAAAATGCTTTTGCAAGAGGTTCTGTTATCTGCTCTGGATTAAAAATCCTCTTGGCCAGACTCTCATCGTCATAAATAACAAAAGAGGCGAAATAAAGATTGTTTAACTTCTTTCGATCGGAAAAGTCAACAATGCGATCAGCCAGAAAAGCTTTTGTGATTTCCCTTGCTCGATCGCTTCTGAAATTAAAAAATATTATCGTATCGTTGTTACTAATAGGCTCAAAATTCTGATTTTTATTAGAAACACACCTTGGTTCTATGAATTCATCTGTCATTCCAGCTGCATAAGCAGATGAAAATGCTGATCGTGCATTTTCATGACAATTACCCTCAGACCTAACAAGTAAATTATATACCCTAGCAATTCTTCCCCAACGATTGTCCCTGTCCATAGCAAAGTAACGTCCCGAAATTGATGCAATTGTACCCAGACCAATCTCCTGGATTTTTTGCTCAACTTCCTCGACCATTTCAATTCCCGACATTGGCGGAGAATCTCTACCGTCAGAAAAAAGGTGGATGTAAACTTTTTTGCAATTATTTTTCTTTAATGCCGTTAAAAGTCCATACAAATGCCTAATATCACTATGAGTTCCGGTTTTTGAAAGCAAACCCATCACATGAACGTTTGATCTGTTTGTAATCGAATGTTTTATGCCGTCAACAATGACTTTGTTGTTTAAAAATGATTCATCTGAAATTTGTTTATCAATAAGAAGAGTGTCTTGGCGGACAATGTGACCTGCCCCAATATTCAAATGACCGGCCTCAGAGTTTCCTGGAGCGCCCACAGGCAAACCGACAGCTCCATCTGAAGCGTTTAATAGAGTAGATGGATATTCCTTCCATATCATATCAAAATTCTTAGTCCTAGCCTGAGAAATTGCATTTCCGCCCCAAGCAGGAGCATGACCCCATCCATCAAGAATAATGGCTAAAAAAGGTTTTTTTTTGCCCTGAACAAACATTTCCCTCCAGTATTTCTACTTCGATAATTCGTTTTTCAAATATTTAATATTTTTAATCAATGTCGGGTCTTCGTTATTTAACACTGCAAGATAAAAGGAAACATAATCGCAAAACAACGTTGCCACTAAAATTTCCGAAAGCGGCGAGTCACAGGGCAAAAATTTTATGCGTTCAAACTTGACTTTATTTCGTCTCAATATTTCAGCTGTAATATTTTGCCTTTTAACAACACGACTATGATCGTAATTTGACTCAAGTATTAGCACTATAACTTCATGTTTAGGATGATGGTACCCCTCTATACTATTGTGGTTTAATTCGGGGAAAATTTCATGAGAAGCAAAATTCTTGGCATTCTCGTTCAATTGTTCTTTAAAACGCTTACCGATTGAAATTAAATTACCGCTTGAATATATAACAGGCATTAGATCGTAAATCTTACTTGCTAAAATTTTGGCGGGATTGATTTGCGTTCGGTTTGATAACTTAAACTTGTTAGCATATTCATTCAACGTCTCTATCGATTTGTTGAAATCAGAGTCAGTTATTTCCAACCGGCCGATTTTAATAAAAAAGGCCAGAAGGGAAACAAAAAGGTAAGCAAAGGCAGCCCGCGGCAATGATTCGTAGTTAAATTCTATGCATGGAATCTTAAACTTATCTGAAAGAACTTTTAATTTACCTCCTGTTGTTATGGTGAGAAGCTTTGCGCCCTTTTCTTTCGCGGACATAAAAGCGGACAACGTTTCTTCGGTATTTCCGGAGTAAGAATTGGCGATCACCAAAGTATCGGTGTCAACCCAACCGGGCAACTCATAGTCATGCACAACTTCAACTACAGCATTTGTATTCTTGAGAAGATCTTTGATGATTTCGCCAGAAACACCCGAACCTCCCATGCCCAAAATTACATATTTGTTTGGTTTTATATAGTAAGAGGGAGGAGCAAACTTCTTCATTTCGTTCCATGCTAAAAGACAGACCTGAGGAAAATTCTCAATATGAGACAGCATATTTTCCGGATCAATTTTCTTTAAATTTATATTATCCAAATGCTCAGACATCATTCTCCTTAAGACATCTACTCAATAATATTATATTGTCAAAGGCAGATAAAAACAAGGCGAAACATTTATCAAACATAATGTTAAATGTTTTGTTCCGGTAAATATCGTCGATCGTGTATTTTTACCGGAACAGACAAGTTTGGTCTTCGCTTTTTTTTATTTTGTGCTAGAATAAGAAGCGTGAATATTATAAAAATTACCAAAGAAAATATTGAAGAGACAGCACGAGAAATAGCAAGCGTTATTAAAAATAATGGCGTTGTTATTTTGCCGTTTGATACTGTTTACGGCTATGCTTGCGACCCCAAAAGTGAAGAGGCTTTACAAAAGATTTTCAGGCTTAAAAACCGAGATATTAATAAAACAATTGGGCTGGCAGCATCCGAAATTAAAAATATCCAAGAAATCTCACAACTCGATATTAACGCTGAGAAATATATCAAAGACCACGTTCCCAGCAAATACACCTTTATTATCAAAGCGAAGGAAGATGTTGACATTTCAAAACTATGCATGAAAGAGGGGACTGTGGGCGTTAGAATACCTGACTCAAAATTAGTTTTAGATATTATTGGATCATCCAGTGGCATCATTGCCCAAACTTCAGCCAATAAATCGGGTCTGCCTGATTGTTATTCGATCGATGAACTATTCACTCAATATTCCAAAGATGAATTAGATCAAATTAATATGATTATAAATGGGGGAGAGATTGAAAAATCCGGCCCGTCTCAAATTGTTAATTTAACGGGCAACGAGCCAAAAGAAATTGAAAGAAGCTGAATTTTGTGTTAAAATGAGCCTACATATTTAGTTTTATTGTTGCCGCGATGGCGGAATTGGTAGACGCGCACGACTCAAAATCGTGTGGCCGTAAGGCCATGTGGGTTCGATTCCCACCCGCGGCACCAATAAAACTTAGTAAATAATTAAATTTGACTCTAAACTAAAATCGTTCCGATATTACATCGGAACGATTTTAGTTTAGAGAGTTCGTTATCCTATCAGTCCTGCTAGATGTAGCAGGTAGAGGAATACTCCCAAGGGAACTATAAATAGCGCCCAGCCAAGTGATAATCCAACCGGCGAGCCCCATTCATCCCAATGCGATCTTCGCCACAAAGGGTATTTCGAGTCTTTGGCGCTGCTCATTACAGCTTCCTCGATTTCCTGTGCGAACTTCTTCTTTTCTTCTTTGTCCATTTTGACTCCGAAAATTGAATCTTTAGAATGACTATCAAATCGACCATTTGAGATAGTTTTTGGGGCCCTTGATTTGCGTTTGGACTCCTTTTGTTTATCCCAAGGGCAGGACAGGAGTATCAAATCCAACGGCTTTATTATAAATAATCTGAGCAAAAAAACAATAGTAGTCTTAGTCTTAGGGGGACGGTTCTGAAGTAAGTACTGCTTTAGCGATAAAAGCTCATTTTAAAAAATGCTCACCCCGTCAGGAGTGAGCGACTGCAAATAATCTCTATTAAGTGTAAGCCTATGCGGCCTTGAGAGACCCAAACCAGAGTTCAAGCTCACGCAATGCTGCCTCAAGACTATCAGCAGCATGGACGCCATTTTGAGTCAGATCGATCCCGAACCAACAGCGCAAAGTACCATCAGTCGCTTTTGCTGGATCCTTGTCTCCAACAATATCTCGGACAACTTCAATTACATCGTCCGATCCAGCTACTCTCATCGCTATGACATCACCAGAGCATAGATTTTCTACGATTGCTTCAAAGAACTCTCTGTCGCGATGCTGGTCATAGTGAATCTCGGCCATCTCCCTAGTAGGTTGAAATCTTCTTGTTTCTACAACTCGTAATCCTGCATTATCAAGCCGAGCTTTAGCATTCCAAAGCGAGTCTTTTTGCTTAGTCGCCTCAGGTTTAAGCATGACGAATGTTTCTGCCAAATCACTGTTCCTCCCTTCTCTAATATCAGTTGTGAGCAGACGCGTATAAACTAGCAGTTTTTACGCTAAAAAGCTAGACTACTGTGAGTTTTGTTAACAGAACAATAAATTCATATTATTTTTTCGAAATTTGTAACAATATTTGGTAGAATAAAAACGGTAAAATAATTATTAGTCATACAACAAAGCGATGAAACATTTAATATTCACAGAAAAAGAGCTTGAAAGTATTTTTTCGGGCAAAAAAGCCAAAAAAGACAAAGCAAAAATATTTAAATATATTAAACCTGTTATATCTTTCGTGATTATTACCGCAGTGGTTTTTGTGGGACTTAACTTTCAGGAGTTAAAACAAAATTTTTTATACTGGTATAACACAAATTATAATAAATCGAACAATACAGCCAGCACTGATTATGGCCAACAAATTCTGGAAAGTATTAACTTAAATAATAACCAGTCAACTCTTGCGACAAATCTTCCGCCATTGCCACAATTAGAGGATAACCATTTAAAAGTACCTTCAATCGATGTTGTTGCACCAATTACATGGAAGATTAATAACGAACCAAAGAGTGTTTCAGACAATCTAATTAATGGATTAATTCAAATTAATGGCACAGCATTGCCTGGCGAAAAAGGAAACATTTTCATAACAGGACACAGCTCAAACTATCCATGGATTAAAAGTGACTACAACAATGTATTCGCCCTACTTAATAAAGTAGTTGTTGGCGATGTAATTCATCTAAAATATAGCAATCAGGACTATCTATATCGGGTAAACAATATTAAAGTAGTGCAACCTGATGATTTGTCGCCCATGGCACAGACAAGTAACCCAACATTAACTTTAATGACTTGCACACCAGTTGGTACAAGTCTAAGACGATTAATTGTTACAGCAAAACAGTATTATCCCGATCCAAATAAAAACACAACATCTTCCGCTTCCAGCTCAGAAATGAAGATGCCAACAAAAGTCCGCTAAATATCTATCTAATAGTTGCTATCTTATAATCGCTGCCATCTTTGTAGAACAGTTGGTCGCCTTTATCATTTATAATAAAGTTTGTCACGGCAGAACCATTTAAATCAACAAGCAAAGTATCGTTCGTTCCGGTAATTTCTATAACCCTGATTTGATCGCCCTGTTGATAAACAATATGTTGTTTATCGGAGTACCAGATTGCTTTTAGTATAGGTTCAGAAAAACGAGTAACAAGATTGTTGCCAAGCCAGATCTCATAATTTGAATGGTAGATACCACTTTTATTCTCAATGGCCAAAGAGTCGATAGGAGAGTTTAAAGAATTAATTATTTTTTGATCAGTCAAAGATGCAATCTCCGGATTTTCCTTAAAAAGTACTGCTGACTTAAAATTATCAACCATTTCAGATTCAACTCTAACCGTTTGACTCCACGTAACAAAACCTGACTTGGAAAGTTCAATACTGTAATATCCCGGCAATAAGTTTGCTGAATATGGAGTTTTATCGCTCTTTATTTTTGAATTTAACTTTACTGTTACATTTTTAGGATAGCAGGAAACAGCAAGCACGCCGGTTCTAAATATTTTAAAATTTTTGTAGTTAAACCGATAACCTTCAGCATAAAAAAGTATTAATAAAGCCAAAAGAGTAATAAACAATGCAACTGAAAGCTGAGAAACCAGAATTTTAAAAATTGATTTTGTCCGGCGATTATTCGTCATATTTATATTGTATTGTATATTGGTCAAAAATACCATACAATTAAGCAAGAGCTAGGTAAGTAATTTGAACTGCGAAATTGTGAGTCCTTGTCAAATTTCGACGGTTGCAATCCCGATATGACATCGGGGCTAGAAATTTGATGAGAATGAACGTAATTTCGTAATTCATAGACAAGGATTATTATGGCAAACTTCAAGATTGAAGGCAGGGGTAAATTAAAAGGAACAATTAAAATTTCAGGCGCTAAAAATGCTGCGCTAAAAATTCTACCGGCGGCTATTTTGGCGAACAGTACTTCAATAATTAATAATGTTCCAGAGATAGCCGACATCCATAAACTGGAAGATATTTTGTCAAGTATTGGCACAAAGATTACCCATGATGGCAACACTGTCACAATTGATCCTACTAAAATCAACTCATATAAACCGGATAGCAAATTAATTAAGAAGCTACGTGGTTCAATCGTTGTTATCGGTCCACTTTTGGCAAAATTCGGAAAAGCCGTTTTCTCAGAACCGGGAGGATGTTTAATTGGGGCTAGATCAATAGAAGAGCATCTAGATGTTTTTGCTCAAATGGGAGTTAAAATCACTAAAAAAGACTGTGAATATCACCTAAAGGGCAAACCCAAAGCAGGCGAAATCATTCTTAATAAGATGAGTGTAACAGCTACAGAAAACGCAATTATGTCAGCAGTGTTAGCCAAGGGCATTACCCAAATACATGTTGCGGCTGCCGAACCCGAGATTGAAGATTTGGCAAACTACTTAAATAAAATGGGTGCTAAAATTACCGGCGCCGGAACTCATGATATTACAATTCAGGGTGTTAGCAAACTTGAAGGCAAAGAACATGAAGTTCTCCCTGACCGCATTGAAGCCGGAACATACTTAATGGCTGCAGTAGCAACAAATTCTGAAGTAAAAATCGGTCCTCTGATACCAAAACACTTAAGTATTGTTCTAAAAAAGCTGGAAACGGCCGGAGCAAAATTCGATTTAATAATCGAAAACAACAAATCATACATTAAAACAAAAACACACGGAGAGTTAACTGCCACAGATATTGATACTAGAACTTATCCAGGCTTTCCAACAGACCTTCAATCTCCCTATGCTGTGTTAATGACTCAAGCAAAAGGCAAAAGTCAGATTTTTGAAACTCTATTTGAAGGACGATTCCTATATATCGATGAATTAAAAGTGCTAGGCGCCAAAATTGATGTTCTGAGTCCTCATATTATTCAAATATCTGGAGTTACAAACTTAAAGGGAACCAGAATATCAAGCAGGGACATTCGGGGTGGGGCAGCTTTAGTTATTGCTGCTCTTATTGCAGACGGGACAACAACTATAACCGATGTTCACTATATTGATAGAGGATATGAACAAATGGATCAAAAACTTATCGGTGCCGGTGTAAATATTGAGAGAGTTTAATATTATTATGGTCAAAAAAATTGCTATTGATTTAGGTACGACGAATATTTTGGTCTACCTACCCAAAAAGGGGATTGTTATAAACGAGCCCAGCGTTGTTGCGCTCCAAGCATCTACCAATAAAGTGATGGCTATCGGCGAAGAAGCTAAAAAAATGATAGGCAGAACTCCGGAAAGTATTATAGCTGCTAGTCCACTCAAAGATGGCGTGATTGCCAACTTTAGAATTGCCGAGGCGATGCTACGGTACTACATTAATAAAGTTTCAGGCAGCATCAGATTATTAAAACCAGATATCATGGTCTCGGTTCCTGCAGGTGTTACTTCTACAGAAAGAAGAGCCATGATCGATGCTTGTAATGCCGCCGGCGCTAAACAAACCTATATTATAAAACAACCTATTGCGGCGGCTTTGGGAGCAGGAGTGCCAATCGCTGCCCCTACCGGCAACATGATAATTGACATTGGAGGTGGAACCAGCGAAGTTGCCGTGATTTCTCTTGGAGATGTCGTTGCCTCATCTTCTGTTCGGGTTGGCGGCAACAAGTTTGATGCAGCGATTGCTCAATACATTCGAAAGAAACATAATCTCATTATCGGAGAACAAACCGCCGAAGAAATCAAAATTCAGATTGGTTCAGCACAAGCTCCTAAAAAAGAGTCAAAAATGGAAGTTTCGGGTTCCAATGCCATCAGTGGTTTACCTGAAAGCATTATAATTACCTCTGAAGAAATTGTAAAAGCAGTTAAGCCACCATTGATTGAGATTATTAATGCAGTTAAATTTGTCCTGCAAAAAACTCCGCCTGAATTAGCCTCGGATGTGATGGATAAAGGTATAATTTTAACCAGCGGAGGCTCGCTACTGCGCCATATTGATACATTATTAACCAAAATCACCGGAGTGCCATGTGAAGTGGCTAACGATCCAATAGAATGCGTGGTAAAAGGCACTGGTATTGCGATCGAAAGCCTTGAAACTTTTAAAAAGTCTGTTTTATGGGCAAAAGAATAGTCTGAATCACGAATCTTGAATTATGAATTATGGGAGTCGACCAATGCAAATTGAACCGGGAATTTATCAACATTTCAAAGGAAACGAATATAAAGTGGTAGGAATAGCTAAGCATTCTGAAACTCTTGAAGATTTTGTAGTTTATGAAGCTCTTTATGATAACAAAAATTCAAAACTTTGGATCCGTCCAGCCGCAATGTTTCAGGAAGAAATAGAAAAAGACGGTAAAAAAATATCAAGATTTAAAAAAATTCGTAATTTATGATTCTTAATCCATAATTCAAATGTTAATTGGAATTGATGCATCAAAAACTGCGTTGAAACACAAAACTGGAATTGATAATACTGTTTATCAAATAATTTTAAATTTAGAAAAAATTGACAAGAAAAACGTCTACTCTCTTTATAGCAACAAACCAATCGACAAAAGCCTAAAACAAAATAAGAACTTTCAGGAAAAGCTCATTCCCTTTCCAAGATTATGGAATAAATTCAGGTTGCCTCTGGCTCTCATGAGAGACAGACCTGAAAAATTTTTACAAGTTACAAACGCAATACCAGCATTTTCCCCACAAAAAACCGCCGTATTCATACATGATCTAGCATTTAAATTTTTTCCCAAAGCCTATTCTCCATATGAATTAATGCTTCAGGAAGCTGCGATAAAGGTAGCACTAAATAAGGCTGCAAGGATTATCTTTAGCTCTGAAGCAAACAAAAAAGACTTCTTAAAATTTCATACTTTTCCTGAAGAGAAAATAAACGTCGTACCACTAGCATTCGATAGCAATATTTATAAAAAAATATCAAAACCAAAGCAAATTTTAAAAGTAAACTCACCATATTTGATTTTTGTCGGCAGACTAGAAAAAAGAAAGAATATAATAAATATTATTGAGGCGTTTGTAGAATTTAAGAAAAAATCAAAAACCGATCATAAGTTAGTTCTGGTTGGCAAAAAAGGTTATGGTTACGACGAAATTGAAGCAAAGATTAATGAAAATAAAAATTTTAAAAAAGATATTATTACAACCGGATATATGTCCGACCAAAAATTAGCTAATCTTTATGCACTTTCAGATGGATTGATTTTCCCTAGTCTTTATGAAGGTTTTGGCCTACCAATCCTGGAAGCAATGGCCTGCGGCATTCCGGTTATAACCTCAAACATTCCAACATCAAAAGAAGTGGCGGGCGATGCTGCGATTTTGGTTAATCCTGAAAACGTTAGTGAAATTTCCGAAGCAATTAATTCTATAGTTTTTGATAAAAAGATAAAGCAGAATTTAATATCTAAAGGCAAAATTCAAATTAAACGATTTTCTTGGAACAAAACAGCTAAAAATATTCTTAAAATTTTAGAAGAAATATAATGAAAGAAATTAGTCAATTAAAAATTGCTATCGTACATGATTTTTTAACCAAAATTGGCGGTGCCGAAAAAGTTCTGCTTTCAATGCATGAGCTATTTCCAGATGCCCCCATTTTTACGCTTGTTTACGACGAAAATGGTACAAAAAGTGCTTTTAAAAATTGCAACGTAATTGGTTCTTCTTTAAACAGATATCCCGCGGTAATAAAAAACAAAACCAAATTTTTACTTCCGCTTTGCTCTAAAGCAATCGAGGAATTTGATTTTTCAGAGTATGACATCGTAATATCTTCATCGAATTCTTTCGCTCATGGCATAATTACCAGCCCCAAAACATTCCATCTTTCTTATTGTCATTCGCCTATGCGATATGCGTGGGATTACACAAATGAATATTTGGCTGAAAACAAAATAGGATATGGTTTAAAAGGCCTTTTCGTCAGAAAAACACTTTATGAAATCAGAATTTGGGACAAAGTTTCCAGCCACCGTGTTGATAAATGGATTGCAAACTCGCTAAATGTTAAAAATAGAATAAAAAAGTACTATCAAAAAGATTCACGGGTTGTATATCCTCCGATACCAGTGAAAAAAATTGAATTTAGTGAAAACGTACCGGACGATTATTATTTGATCGTTTCCCGCTTAGAACCTTATAAGAAGGTGAATATAGCCATAGATGCTTTCAATCAAACAGGAAAACCACTGGTAATTATTGGTACCGGCTCAGAAATTAACCACTTAAAAAGCAAGGCTAAAAGCAATATTGAATTTCTCGGATGGCAGTCAGATAAAGCAGTTCATGAATATATGCGAAACGCTAAGGCATTAATATTTCCAGCCGAAGAAGATGCTGGTATGACACCAATTGAGTCAATGGCAACCGGACGTCCAGTTATTGCCTATGGCAAAGGAGGCGTCACGGAAAGCGTCACAGATGGTAAAACGGGCCTATTTTTTAACGAAGCTGACTCCAAATCTCTGAACGAAACAATATCTGAATTTGAGAAAAATATTCTACAATTTTCCCCCAAGACATGCCGAGAACAAGCTTTAAAATTCTCCGAAGAAAATTTTAAAGCAAATCTGATGAAAGAAATTGAAAGCGGCTATCAGCAATATCTAAAAAAAATGGAACCAAATGTCAAAGATTAAAATTTTAGACATTAAAATTGATAACTTTAAATCCGATCAAGTTACAGAGAAATTGGACACTTTTATATTGCAAAAAAAACCAGTTTTAATTTGTACTCCAAACACAGAATTTATTGTGTCTGCTCAGGAAGATGGCTATTTTAAAGAAATACTAAACGATACATCGAGCTTAAATCTGCCTGACGGATTTGGATTATTATGGGCTGCTAGATTTAACACTTTGCCAACACCAGAAATTTCATTTATCAGAGAGGCAACAATCATTATCGAATGGATTTTATCCATTCTATTAATCCCATTGCTACCTAGCTTCTTTAAAAACCCCTTAGAAGAACGGGTAACTGGAGCAGATTTCACTAGAAAAATCGCTAAATTTGCCGCGAACAATAAATTAAGAATGTTTTTACTCGGAGGTGCGCCGACTGTCGCTGAGAGAACAGCACTCCAGCTACAAACAGAAATTCCCGGTTTAAAAATCTCTGGAGTATATTCAGGCAAAGCCGAGGAAACCAATCAGATGCTGGAAGCAATAAATAAATCACGTACCGATATATTGTTGGTGGCTTTTGGCGCACCAAAACAGGAAAAATGGCTGGCTGAAAACTTAAACAAAACCAAATGCAAAATTGGCATTGGAGTTGGCGGATCATTTGACTTTATCGCCGGCGTAAAAAAACGAGCTCCTAAATGGATGCAAAAATCCGGTCTCGAATGGCTATATAGACTCATTAAAGAACCTATTAGAATCAAAAGGCAGATGGCTTTGCCAAAATTTCTTTGGCTTATCCTTATTAACAGATTAAAGAGAAATAATTAAAAACACCCTCCTCATCCTAGTAGGAAAAAGAAGGCGTTTTAATTTACCTCATTGCAAATCCGTCTCATAGCCACTTGGTTAAATTTGATCGGGAATTTCTTATTCGACCGCAGTCTGCAAAGAAATATTCCCAAAATGTTGTAATTTATTAATTATGGCGAAATGGATGTGTTTTTTAAGGCATCATTATACTAATTTTAAAATGGCTCATATTCTCTATCAACAAACACAACAACGCAGAACTTAAATTTGTTAATCTTGTAATTTTATCTAAATAAATATCGCTCCGATATTTATCGGAGCGATATTTTTGTAAAACGATATGCTTTTGTGTCTTTAATAACTATTCGGACTCAGGAGTAATTACAATCACGTTAATATTTTTCTTATTAAGAGCTGTGACTAGCTGATCCTTATGCTGCATACCGAACACTAAGATGCTTGTATTTTGGCCATTTTCTTCCATCATTTTATCAATGTTATCAGCGACCTCTTGACTTCTTTGGTCTTTGGCTAACTTCATGAACTTATTATAGGCAGTCTGATACTCTTCCTTTAATCCTTCCAAATCAGTAACATTCTTATAAACATTTACCGGAGCCGTCGTTGTAGATGTGGCTGAAGTTGTTTCATAACTTCTGCTAGATGTAAAAGCTTTAGAGGCACTAGTAATCTTACTAATTTCCTCGATTAATTCTGTATCGTTATTTTTCTTCGCAAAATTTATAATAGGTTGCAAAGAACTTCCGTTACTTTTACTACTACTTCCCAACGCAGACAAGATACTTGCAGCCGATGACTGGCTACTGCTTGAAGTCGATGTTGTTCCGATCGATCCCGAACCATTTTGAGCTTCGAGCTCTTTTATTCTTGCTTCCATGTAAACGAGGTTTTGTAATTCTACCTTTGCTTCATTAATGGTATCTGCATTTTGTGAACCATATACATGTGCATCATCATCTTGAGCTGCTAACACAGCCGCGCCACCAGTTAGATATATGTTTCGTTCATAACCATCAAGCTTTTCGTCCACGCTTTTTTGAACAGCATCCGCAGTTTCAGTAGAACCGCCATCCTTCAAATAATGTTCGATAATCGTTTTTATATCCGACCTAATTCCTTCAATCTCCGAAAAACCAGCTTTAATTTTTTCAACCTTATCAGCAGGCATTGACCCATAAAGATCGGTTTCGTCCATTACATATTTGACATGGTTGTCGTCAACCAATGTTTTCAACATGCCCGAAATCTCTTTCTGAACTGTCGTTGCCTGATCGTTCGTTTTATCGGAAGCATTTGAAGTTGGCTCCTTATGCAGCTGAGGTATGTATATTACTGTTGCCTTTGCATTTGGAACTTCGAATTTTTCGATATTTTTAAAATTTAAATTATTTAAATCCGGAGCGTCAGAAGACAATGAAGTATTTATCGACTGGTTTAATTTAGCCACACTTAAAGATCTAACCGGACTTTTTATTATACCCGCCACCAATAAAACACCTGTTAACAAACAAATAGCTGCGAGTGCAGGAATTTTATTTTGATGCAAGTATATAATTTTTCTTAATTTCTTTTCATATTTATTTTTATTTTTTTTAGCTAATAATAATGTCTCTTTGAGATAATTCTCAATATCCTTTTTGTTCATAATTTGTATGAAATCCTAACTTTTAAAAGCCATCTTGGGCTTGGTTCTAATAAAACCGATCAATCTTAAGGTCTAGCCAAAAGTATGTCAAGGCATTTTGGCAACCAAACAGTGCTATTTTCAGTCATGAACTGGTGATTTCTTTAATAACATTTTGTATTTTTTGTCAATAAGGTTGAGCTTAAAATCAAACATTTTTTATAATAAATCACAATGGCTGAAATTTGTAGAAGTATCTAAATTAAATATTTTTTCAATTTAAAAACGAGCTTTTTGGCCCTTTTTTTGTAATAAATCACAAAAAAAGGGCCAAAAAAACGAGTTTATTATTAAAAAACATATAAAAATCTTAAACCGATCCTTGTATCCTAACAGTGGTTTCAAAATACTGGAGAAAAAGTGACGACCGTGATATGAAAGATATCTCGCAAAGAAGGAGGGAAGTAAAGTGCACACAAAATGCTATCCCCCCAATGGGAGGATACACATTAGACGTGGATGGTCAGACCGAAATGATTTGAGTATTCACGATAAAACGACAAGGAGTAATGTTATTGCGATCTCAGGTCCTGCTGGAGTCGGCAAATCAAGCCTAATAGCGCACCTTCTAAATCGCAATAATGAAAGATTCGTCTTTGTTGACAAAGATTCTGTCCGCCCCCCAACCAAGTTGGAAAAAAACGGAAAAATGCCCTATAGACGTATTTCCGTTTGGGATATCATTGACTGCAACGAGCCACAACTTTGCTCTATGAACGTCGGAATCTGTTTAGAGCCTTGTCCAGAGTGGATCTATTGGATGAAAAAAACGAGATTAGCAAATTTAGGAGTGTTTATTCCTGAAGCTGAAGAAATGGTGGCATGTTCCGACGAATTCATCAATCGCTATCTAGTCAATGGAATCCTGAAACAACATTCAGAGCTTAACCAGAATCAAGTTTTACTACTTGAGATTTCAACCGAACTGGAAGATGATTTTGTTGAAATCTTCCCGGAAATAACAATTATACGGCTGAACTGTGAAAAAGGGACACGAGCTAAAAGGCTTATTGAAAGATATAGTCCGAAATCACATCATGAATGGGTTATTGCATCTCTAAAAGTATTGGATTCCGTTTCTTTTTCTCCTCCACTTAAAAAATCCAGCAAAAATTGCTATGAGGCAAAGAATGAAACCAAAGAGGATATGCACAAGCTCGCATCTTTGATTGAGGAAGTCGTCAAAGCAAAAAAACATCATTGTATCGCCAAGGAGAAACTTGCCGGTTTGGGCAGAATGTTCGTAATGGGGCACGAATAGGTAGGAAGCCATGAAAAAAATAATGGTTGGTCAGCAACACGGGGCGTGAGTTTAACTGCTTTCGCCCCAACATCCCAAATTTAATTTCTTAAATATAATTATGAAGCAATGCATCAACTGCCTAAGTGAAAATGTTTCGACTGTTGTGGAGAAAAACCACATATTTTATTATTGTTCCAACTGTGGAGAAAAAAATACGCGCGTAATTGATAACGATGGACAAAATTACTCAACAAAAGAGAATGGGCTGATAAAACACGTAACGATTGGTGCAATAATTGAAAAAAAAGATAATATTTTACTAATTAAAAGACAAAAATTTCCATATGGATTTGGTATACCGACAACACATCTGCATTATGAAGAATCAGTTGAAGAAGCACTGAGCAGGTTGTTCGTAGACAAAGTTGGATTGGATTTAAAAAGCAAGAAACTAATTCTTCATCAAACACTCATTGATCCTTGTCGATATGGAGCAGAACTTCACGAGTGCTATATTTTTAGATGCAAAATTAAAGATTTTAATTTTATTGGAACTAGTCAAGCTAGCCTAGTCTGGCAAAAAAAAGATGGATTAAAAGATGTTGATTTAATCTCTAATGCAAAAATTATATTGTCTAGAATTAATTTTTTTGAAAAAAATGAAAATCCAATAATCCACGCCGATATTAACAGAACTACCAGACTGCCAGAAAGCTCTATTATAGATACTATCCCATTTTCCATCATCACATTCGACAAAAAGAATAACCCCACCTTTACAAACAACACCGCAGAAAAGATGTTGTCAACTCTAAAAAGAGCTAACAATAAGAAGTATGACAAATTCATAAAATCTCTGTCGGAGATTTCTTCACGAGCAATATCAGAAGAATATACAATCTCGAATATTATTAAAAACCAAAATCAATCATTTAACATAATTGCAAACCCGCTGATCAACAATGGTAAAATATGTGGTTCCACCCTTGTTGTTAAGGACATCACCAAAGAACGACGTCAAGAAGCACATAACGTTTTAAGCTACCAGACATCCTTAGCCTTAAGTTCGGAGTCAAATCATACGAACATAATCAAAACGATGCTGAAGCAGATGTTTATAGGCATGGATATCATAGGAGCTAGTTTAATGGTGCCTAAAAGTAATTGTTTAAAAGTAATTTTTAGTTACAGCGATAATGACGACCCTAAGCACAAGCCCTTGAGTTTAAAAATAGGAACAGGGGCTGCTGGATATGTTGCACAAAATAAAACAATCCTAGCGATTCCAAATACAGAAAAAGACCCTCTTTTTATTCCCTTTTCGCATCACAAAGCAAGATCGCTACTCTCAATACCTGTGATTTATAATAATAAATTACGGGGTGTATTAAATCTGACAAAATCAAAAAATCATTTTTTTTCTGAGGACGAAACTAAAACAGCATCAATAGTCGCCAACAGGATAGCTCAGGCAATGGAATATGAAAAACTATACCAACAACTAGACAATGAAAGGGAAACATTCGAAAAAGTGTTAGAGACCACAACTGATGGGTTGATCATGGTAGATAGAAATTTCAATCTTATATTCACAAACGAAGCAGCAATAAAATTACTTCCTTTGAAAAAGAATGATTTAGAGAATAAAAGTATTAACCATTATCTCTCAGAATTAAATGAAGCAAATTCGAAAAATATGCAGATAACGATTCAAAAGTCTATTAAAAATAAGAAAACATATAACATGGAATTCGTTTCAAAAAAAAGAACAGGAGACAGAATTAAATGTCAATTTAATCCTGTAATTGAAAAAAATAATCGATGCAATAGTGTCCTTATAGGTTTTTCTGATACAACAAAATTAGTAAAAAAACAGGAAACAGTTAAAAAACAAATTGAACAGTTAACCGGATTGTTTAGGATATCCTCGCTCTCTATAAGCTCTCCAAATTTTTATAGCAATGTACTAAAGAAAACCGCTACCATATTAGATTCGAAAGTAGCAGATCTTTATTTTTTAAATCCGAAAGACGATAAAATCGGCTTGGTTAAAAACGAAAATTCCGAAATACCGAGTTTAATTGCACAAATAATGGAAAGAAAGAATTTTAAAGATGAATTTATATGTAACGATGCAAAAAATAACTTTGATAATATAAATAATATTTCCAGAATAATCTTAACTCCGATCAAACTAAATAATGAAACTATTGGATTTTTATACGCAATCAATAAAGAAAAAAAATATAATAGCAGAGATATAAAATGGCTTAGTATTATTGCAGAAAGAATAGCCTCAAGAATGGATACGGCTAAGCTTTTTAAACAGATCAGACAAGATGAACAACAGCTGAAAAACATTATAGATAACTCTGGCGACGGAATTATTGTATTTGACTCAAAAGATAAAATAATGGTTTGGAATAAGGCAATGGAGCTAATTACCGGTTTCGAATCATCTGATATTTTTTTAAGAAATAATACAGATATAGTCCTAAAATATAAAAAAATAAAAAAAGATATTTTAGAAAATAAAACCAGAACAGTTTATCGTGAAGTTAGAAGCTTTAATTCAGACCAGCAAGAACAATGGTTGGGAATCACACTTTCATTTATTTTTAAAGAAGATGATTTTGATTATGTGATTGCAATAATAAGAGATATTTCGAAAGAGAAAACCATGGAAGATCGAAATAAAGAATTTATATACACTACTACTCACGAGCTTAGAACTCCGATTACAGCTATTAAAGGCTACCTCTCAATGATTTTAAGTGGAGATGCAGGAGAAATTAATCCGAGACAAAAGTTATATTTTGACAAAGTCTACCAAGCAACTGATAAATTAGTCATTCTTGTGGAAGATCTACTTAAAACCGCTAGGATAGAGGAGAACAAAACAGTATTTGATAAAATTCCATTCAGCTCAACCAATTTAATGAAAGATGTTATTGCTGACTTTGAACAAAAGGCGGCAGACAAAAACATTAATTTAAAAATAGCTGTCGCATCTAAAAATATTAAACTTATTGGAGATTACGATAAGACAAAACAAGCATTATCAAATCTTGTAGATAATGCCATAAAATACACATTAAGCGGCGATATAATATTAAGGAACGAGAGATTAAAAAACCTTGGGGGAATAGTAGTAGAAGATACCGGAGTTGGAATTCCCAAAAAAGATCAAGCTGCAATCTTTAACAAATTCTATAGAGTGCAAAATTCAGAAAGTATTAAAGCAGGAGGCACAGGGCTTGGTCTGTTTATTGTAAAAAACTTAATAGAAAAACAAGGCGGCAAAGTACAAGTTACAAGTAGATTAGGCAAAGGTTCGAGTATCTCAATATTGTTACCATTAGCAAATTAATAAAAAGAAAGAGCTATCATGACAAATAAGGAAAAAAAGAAAATCCTAATAGTAGAAGACAATCAAACATTGGTTGAAATGTACAAAGAAAAACTTAAGATCGAAGGCTTCGCGGTAGCCACGGTCATGGACGGAAAGAAAGCAATTGCGAAAATTAAACAAGGCGCAGACTTGATATTATTAGATATACTAATGCCAGGTCTAAACGGATTTGAGATTCTTAAAAAAATACAGCTCGATAAAAAACTCAATCAAATTCCGGTGATAGTATTGACTAATATTGGAAGCAAATCATTTGATAGTGATAAGAAATTAGCCCTGTCTTTGGGTGCAACTGATTACATGATTAAGGCCCTAAATACGCCCAATGATGTAATTGCAAAAATCAATACGATATTAAATTAACCTGATTAAAAAATAAGCCAATGATTAATTTTGGCTTATTTTTTATGGTAATTTTTATCGCAGAATATGATTGTTAAATTAATCAGCGCATCCGTCTAGGCTCGACGCCTAACTAAGACTGATAAAAAAGTGAAATAGCCTCCAAAAAATCAGGAACGAGACACGATATGTCTTTTATTTACGCAAAGAGTCTTCTTATCAGGAGAGCTATTTTTATCGTCATTGCCTGATCAAATACTCTAGGATCTGCACCAAGAATTTTTGATATCTGGTTTAATCTATAAATTATAGTATTTCGATGCACTCCAAGTTCTTCGGCAGTTTCAGTCAAATTTAGATTTTGATCAAAGAAACATTCTAATGTTTCATTTAAATCTTTATTATGCATACAATCTAACATTTGATTTGCAAACTGAACATTTTTTTCTCTATTTCCTTCTCCTAAAATAGTAAGAATCCCCAAATCACCAAAATAATAGCCTTTATCTTTTCCCCAAAGCTTCTGACCGAGCTCTAGTGATAAGTCTGCCTCTCTAAATCCCGTCACAAGCCCCTCAATTCCGCTGTAAGCTTCTCCAAAGCCGACAGCAATGCTATTTATGCGATAATTTTTTAGCGGCTCAAAAATAGATTTGTAGGACTTTTTTAAAAATTTGACAATATTGGCTTGATCTTGATCGCTAACCGCCTTAAATACAGCGAACTTATCACTTCCCAAATAGGCAATTATCACATCATTGTTCCTGGAAAAGAAACCATTAATAGTATTCTCTATACTTCTTTTGGCATTTTTTATTACTTCGTCGCGTTCAAAACTAGGTTGATCGATAGACAAAAGACACTTTTCCCAGAAACCATCTAGATGAATTACAATAGCAACACGTTTTGCACTTAGATCATAACCTAGAACTTTCGCTTCAGACTCATACAAAGGCCAATCATGTCTTGAGGCATTATTTACTAGTTTTGTAATAAATTGGTCAGTAGTATCAAATATTGGTTTATTGTTTTCATAATATTGCTGGATTAATAGCTCAGCGAAACTCTTGACTAAAGAAATATAGCTATTGAGTTTTTCTAGTTTCTCATTTAATAGAAGTAAGGCGATAGTTTCTTTTTGATATTCAAGAGGAATTAGAACTTGTTGACGTTTATTTACTTCAACAGCTCTCACATCAGTTGCTTTAAAAGCATCTTTTTGTAATTCAATTTTAGATCCTATTTGATTAGGATCAGGAGAAGCTAAACATATTCCATCCATGCCTATAACAAAAGCATCTCTGCCGAGAAGATTCATTATATAATTTTTGATTTCTTTGCTAACCTTTTCAGACAATTGCATGATTACCTTTCAATTTAATAGATGGCAAATTACGATATCCTCGAAAAGTGCCGGAATTCTACACTCTTTTATAATATTTGTCAAGAGTAAAGCCACAAATTACTGCTATTTTGTGATAAAGAACTAAATTAATTACATCTCAAAGATTATCGCTAAGAGGAGTAAACTACATCATGAAAAATCTATAAAATCACCCTAAAAAATAAAGTATTTTTGTAAGTTTTCACAAATTCAAAATTATTCGTGAGAAAATGGATTATGCACTACTTGTGCGCCCCTGAATAATAATTCATAAAACAATAAGAAATTCTTGACATGCAGCATGTTTTTGCTGTACTATGTAAATTAAGTAAGGTAGCCGTTTCGGTTACCGCTTTTTAAATCAGATTAGTTTTATTACAAGATACAAATAGTAAATAATTCGGTGCGTAAAAAAGGTGAAATACCTCGCGGCTTGCCGCGCAATTGTCCCGATAAATCGGGACAAAGTCCAGGGCTTGCCCTGGGGTATAATACCCTTTATATGATATAATTAAAGAAATAAAATAAATTAACAAACCCCAGTTAAATACATTCTGCCGTAGCAGAATTACCGCTTCGCGGATTTAACGGGGCAAGGGAGAAAACATGGCACAAAATTCAAACCCATTTATGAGTGCAATCGAAGAAATCTGCGAAGATAAAGGCTTAAATAAGGACGTTGTAATTGAGACAGTTGAAGCCGCTCTTGCTGCCGCTTATAGAAAAGATTACGGAAAACCTAAACAAATATTGAAAGCAAAAATAGATCCCATAACAGGACAAGCTGATATGTTTAGGGTCTATGTAGTCGTTGACTCGGAAGAGGAAGTTAAAGAAAAAGAACAAGAACTAACACTTGATCAGGCTTTAAAGTTAAATAAAAAAGCTAAAGTTGGCGATGAAGTATCTATTCCACTCGAAAAGAAAGAGGAATTTGGAAGAATTGCAGCACAAACCGCCAAACAAGTCATCATTCAAAGAATCAGAGAGGCTGAAAGAGAACTACTTTATAAAGAATTTAAAGATAAAGAAAACCAGGTTGTTAATGCAACTGTACAACAACTTGAAGGTAAAAATGTGATAGCTTCTCTTGGAAAAGCTAATGGTATTATGTATCCTGCTGATCAGGTTCGGGAAGAAAGATATTATATTGGACAAAGGATCAAAGTCTACGTTAAAGAAGTAGCCGAGACGACTAGAGGTCCTCAAATCATTGTCTCGAGATCCGACAAAGAATTAATCCGCGGTCTTTTTGAGCTCGAAGTACCGGAAATCAATGCTGGAACAGTAGACATTAAAAGCATTGCCAGAGAAGCTGGATCCAGAACGAAATTAGCCGTCATCGCAACTGAAGACAAGATTGATCCGGTTGGTTCTTGTGTTGGACAACGCGGAACTAGAGTTCAGGCAGTTTTGGCTGAAATCGGTGAAGAAAAAATAGATATTGTTCTTTGGGACGAAGATGTTGAACAATTCATCATGAATGCACTCTCTCCTGCGAAAACAAAAAAAATCTCCATATCGTCAAAAGACAATAAGGCTACTGTTTTTGTAGACCAAGAAAGCTTATCCTTAGCAATTGGGAAGGGCGGACAGAATGTTCGTCTGGCCTCAAAACTAACTGGCTGGGGAATAGATGTTGTTCTTGACGAAGAAGAAACTAAGAAAAAAGAGGAAAAACCTGCAGAAGAGCCTGAAAATTCCGAAGAATAATCTTAGCTAAAACCAGAAACTTGCATGCCCTATTAATAACTCAATTAAATATTTAAGTATTTTTGGTTTAGATATTTGATTAGTGCTCACTTTTTGTATCTTGCTTTTTATATTTTTTAGTATAATAATTATACGTTAACTTATTTAAACAACAAAAATAATAATATAAACTTATGAACCAAGATATTTTTAAAAAATTTAGTGAAAATCTGAAAAAAGTTTTAATCATGTCAGAGCGGATATCGAAAGAGCAAAACACTCCCATGAATACAGAACACCAGCTTTTAGCTCTGTCTATGATTAAAAACAATCTAGCTTTTGAAGTACTTTCAAGCTTTAAAATCGGACCCGACCAAATTCAATTGGTTGGTTCTTTAATTAGCAAACAGAATATATCAAAAAAACCGATTGGATTGTCAGGTGAGTCCAAGAAATCAATTCAGGCAGCTGTTAAGATCGCTTCTAAACACAATCATTCAGTTGTTGATTGCGAACATCTTCTAATTGCTTTATTGTCAGATGAATCTTTTAATTCATATATTATTATTAAAAGGATAGGCGTTAGTCCCGATAACATCGTCAAACAAATCGAATCAATTTTTGGCAACATAAACGAAACTTTTGCTCAAGTAAATATTCCACCGGAAAATGAAAATATCATGAATGAAATAGGAATGGGAGATAATGATTTTTTCGGACCAATGGGGCCAATGCAGAGCGGCGGTCAGACCATGTCTAAAGCAAAAACAATTTCTCAGCTTGAACTTTATACAACCAATATTAATAAACTGGCAGCAGAAAATAAACTTGACCCCGTAATTGGCAGAGAAGCTGAAACCGAACGAATTATTCAAATATTATCAAGAAGGACTAAAAACAACCCGATTCTAGTCGGAGACCCCGGAGTGGGGAAGACATCAATTGTTGAAGGATTGGCAAAAAAAATCATCGACGGTAGAGTAACAGCAAACCTTCTGAATAAAGAAATATTGTCCTTGGATATGGGAGCACTGATTGCCGGAACAATGTATCGCGGACAATTTGAAAGCAGAGTCAAAAAAATTCTTGACGAAATCAAGAAAAAAGGCAACGTAATTTTGTTTATTGACGAAATTCATACTGTTGTTGGTGCAGGCTCAACCGAAGGATCGATTGATGCTGCAAATCTCCTTAAACCAATGTTGGCCAAAGGCGAACTCCGGACAATCGGCTCGACCACTTTTGATGAATATAAGAAACATATTGAAAAAGATCCTGCCTTTGAAAGACGGTTTCAGCCAGTAAAAGTTTCCGAACCCAGCATCCCTGAATCAATAAAAATTTTAGCAGGGATAAAAAGCAAATATGAAAGTCATCACGGAATAAAATACACCCGTGAGGCGATTGAGGCTGCCGTAAAGCTATCAAAAAGATATATAAACGACCGCTTCCTTCCAGATAAAGCAATTGATTTAATCGATGAAGCTGGAGCTGCCGCGTCCAAGATCTCCGAAAATGCCGTTTTACTTAACAAACTCAAAAAAGAGTTAAGGAGTATTTTAAAGCAAAAGGATGACCTGATTATGATAGAAAAATATAAAGAAGCAACCATGCTTCGAAAAAAAGAGGTCATAATCGAACAGGAAATGAAAAGGATCCAGTCCAAGAGTGAAAAGGTAACCAAAAAGGAAATCGGAATAGAAGATATTGCGAGCTTAATTTCCAAATGGACAGGCATATCTGTTTCCAGTCTAACGTTAGAAGAGAAAAAACGTTATCTTGATTTAGACAAGAGAATTATGAAACGGATTATCGGCCAAGACGAAGCCGTCAAATCAATCGCTCAGGCAATCAAGCGAGCCAGGGTTGGAATTTCCAACCCTAACAGACCAACCGGCTCATTCATCTTTCTGGGGCCTACCGGAGTAGGCAAATCCGAACTTGCAAAAACATTGGCGAAGGAGATGCTTGGAAATGAAAATTCAATCATTAAGATCGACATGTCAGAGTTTATGGAAAAACATAACGTCTCCCGACTAGTGGGCGCACCCGCCGGTTATATTGGTTTTGAAGAGGGTGGCAAATTAACAGAAACTGTCAGAAAAAATCCTTTCTCAATAATTTTACTTGACGAAATTGAAAAAGCTCATCCCGAAGTTTTTAATATTTTACTGCAGATACTAGAAGACGGGGAGTTAACGGATGCTAAAGGCAGGAAAGTTGATTTCAAAAATACAATCATAATAATGACTTCAAATCTTGGTACGGATATTTTAAACAAACAAGCTGCCATTGGTTTTAACAATAAAAATGCTGAATACGAATATCAAAAACTAAAAGATCATGTTATGGAGTCGATTAAGAAACACTTCAAACCTGAGTTTTTGAACCGAATTGACAAGATTATTGTTTTTGAACCACTTTCAAAAGAAAGCATTAGAAAAATTGTTGAAATTCAACTAATCGATCTCAAGAAAAGACTTTCAATTTTAAAATTTTCTCTCTCAGTTAGAAAAGAGGTTAAGGATTGGATCGCTGAAAAAGGATTTAGTCCGGAATTTGGAGCAAGACCGATTAGGAAAGTGATCTCCGACTATATAGAAACTCCAATTTCGGAGGGGATATTAACTGAAGAATTCTCATCAGGCGATACTCTAAAAATCTCCATTGAAAAAGGCTCCTTGAAACTCTCAAAAACCAAAGCTTAATTATTAAAATAAAATAAATTCTCCAAAATATAAGAACTCACTGCATGCTTGTTGATTTTTGGCTTCAATCTTGTTACGATTTGGGCAACCGCTATAAAGGGTATCATACCCCAGGGCAAGCCCTGGACACTGCCCTAAAATCGGGCATGTTGCCCCGATGAATCGGGGCGGTATTTCACCTTTTTTACGCATTGAGGTATTTACTATTTATATCTTGTAATAAAAGCAATTAATTCTCTATTGGAGACAAAAATGGCCAAAGCAAATTATCAATCAGCCAGAGGGACTAAAGATATTCTTCCACCAGAACAACACTACTGGCAACACGTTAGAGAAATCTCTCAAAAAACTCTAGAGGGATTGAGCTTTGACAGAATTGACACTCCGCATTTTGAAAATGTTGAAGTTTTTTCTCGTGGAATTGGACAAGACACCGACATTGTAAAGAAAGAAATGTTTCTGCTAGAAAAAACATCCGAAAAAGAAGAAACGGCCTCATATGCTTTACGACCAGAAGGAACAGCGGGAATTGTGCGATCTTTTGTTCAAAACGGAATGTCCAGCTGGCCACAACCTGTTAGACTCTACTACTTTGGATCAATGTTCCGACACGAAAGACCACAAAAAGGTCGTTTTCGAGAATTCTATCAGCTGGGTGTTGAAATATTCGGCGACGAAACAGCAAAGTCTGACTATCTTGCCATTATGTCAGCTTGGGAAATCCTAACTCGCCTTGGTTTAAAAAACCTTAAAGTTTACACTAATTCAATCGGTTGCCCGATTTGCCGTCCAAAATACATCGCAAAATTGAAAAAATATTACAAAAGCAATCTAAAAGACTTATGTGAAGACTGTCAGGAAAGATATGACAAAAATCCTCTTCGTCTCTTGGACTGCAAAGAGGAAAAATGCGTTAAAGCGGCTAAGGGCGCACCGGTTATCCTTGATTCACTCTGTCCGGAATGCAAAAAACATTTTCAAGATACCTTGGAATATTTAGATTACTTCGACATCAAATATGACCTTGATCACACTTTGGTTCGTGGTCTAGATTATTATACAAATACTGTGTTTGAAATAGCTGATAAAAATGATAAATCAAGACAAAACGTTGTCGGCGGTGGCGGACGATACAATGGCTTAGTTGAACTTTTAGGCGGCCCCAAAACACCAGCAGTTGGTTTTTCGCTGGGGATCGAAAGAATTGTTAATTTAATGAAAGAGCAAAAAATTAAAGTGCCTGCCAAACGAGGCGTTGAAGTTTGCATCTTGCAATTAGGAGATAAGGCAAAATCTGTTTCGAAAAAGATTTATGACAGCTTGTCAGGTAATGATATTAACGTCTATTTTGTACCATCCAATGACGGCCTTCGCCAACAAATTCGTATGGCTTCTAAACTTGGGGCAAAATATGCCATCATCATCGGTCAAAAAGAGGCGCTGAAAGATGATTTGATTCTTCGCGATCTGGAAGCATCCTCGCAGGAAAGTTTTCCTAAAGCTGCTATTGTTGAAGCTATCAAAAACAGATTAAAAACTTGTCAGTGCGATAAGAAAGTAGAAGGTAGAGAGTAGAGAGTGTAAGGTCTGCCAGATGGCGGATTAAGAGTGCTCAAAAATCTGATGAGGATGAGCGTAATTTCGTAATTCAAAACAATAATTCATGCGTAAATTAACTACAGAAGAGATAGTTGAGAGTAAGGGCGATTTGAATAAACTAAAACAAAAGCCCAAACAGGATATTTATTTGATACTCGATAACATTAGATCCATGTATAATGTGGGTGCAATTTTTCGTACCGCCGATGCTGCAGGTATAAAAAAGTTATATCTCTGTGGAATAACCGCCGCACCTCCCAGAAAAGAAATAGAGAAAACCGCCTTAAAAACGGTTGATTTTGTTGATTGGGAGCACTTTAGCTCGACAAAAGAACTCGTTTTAAAGCTTAAAGAAAAAGACGTTAAAATAGTCGCTCTCGAACAAACAGAGGAGAGCGTTAATTATCATACTTTTTCATACGACAAACCCCTGGCGATTATTATCGGGCATGAAACAGAAGGCATAGATCAAGAAGTTTTAGATCTGTGTGATTGCTCAATTGAAATACCAATGCATGGAATTGCTAACTCATTGAATGTTGCCACCGCAGCCGGTATAATTTTATATAAAGCAACTGAAAGCAATAATTAAATTTCTATATCTTCTTAAGATTAAAGAATAAAAATATTTTCCAAAAACTATAAGACACTATTAATATCAAGAACTCTAATTTAAACCAATCCGGACCAGCCAATGGCAGGGTTTCTGATGTTGATGCAGCAGCAATATTTGTATTAGTTGAAATTAATTGAGCTATGTCGGATTCATCGGAAACATTAGTATCACCGGAAGATTCATCTATTTCTGATGTATCCGTATCAGCGGCAATGGCAATAATGTTTTTTTCAAAGGCAACAACAGTTGGCTCACTTTCGTTACTAAGCGAATCAATATTAGTCAGTGAAATTTTTACTGAGCCATTGGAAAAATTTGTAAAATCAATTCCGTCTAAAACAAATTTTCCTTGCTCATCTGTATCAATCTGACCTGAGATTTTTTCAATATCTCCATTAAAAATCTTATATTCTACTTTGGAATTTGCTTCGGCACTTCCTGTCATACTTCGTATGCAGTTAGAGCTAGAGTTAATATTGGTTAGATTACCAGAAATCTGTGGTGGCTCCGGAGATAGAGTGTCCTTTGAAACCTTAACGTTTTTTTGTTCAGAATTCTCATACTGATCATATGTATTTAAATATATACTTATTTCTCCGTCAAGCAACTCACTAAAATCCATATTAAAATCCAACAATCCATTACTATCGGCCTGTTTTCTAATATAGACAGGAGTTAAGCCCTCGCTACCAACAATCATTGTTTCCGAATTCGGCTCCGTTATTGCTTTTATATGAAAGTTAGAAGCATTATCCTTGTTAATATACGGATCAGCCTCAAAATTATAAATCTTAGGACCAGTAGTGTCCTTGGGCACTATGTGCTCCACTAATTTACTTGTGGCGCCACTGGAATTTTTTAACCCGACCAAAACATTCACATCACCATCAGAAAAATCTGAAAGATCGGTATAAAGCTTGTAGTAAGGTGTACCTCCGATGTTACCACTTCCGGTCGAGATATTTCCATGCTGATCAAAGAAATAATAATAGAGCGTCGAGTTAGAAGCCCCTCTACCAGTAATTGAAAAGTTACCCATATTTTGAGACGTGATCACATCACTAGATAAAACGGTAGGTAATGATAAAGTGGCTGAGTTTTTATCAATAATTTTAATCACTTCGCTACTTTGCGCACCATTGTAAATATTTGTTGCGATAGTTGAGATTTTGATTTCTCCGTCCCATAAACCAGAAATATCAAAACTATGTCTCATTGTTCCATCCAGATCTGTTAATTCTGAATATTCAATTGACGCATTTAAACCGTCGCTGATTTTAACCTCGATTGCCTGTTCCGGCTCTGCTTTTGCTAATACTTCAAAGTTTTTTTCATTTCCTTGATCAGCCGGACTTAATAATTCAACTTTCGGAGTAGAAACATACTGATCGTTGACTTCAATCCCGTCACCAAGAAAAAACTGCCCCAAAACATTTCCGTCGTAATCTTTAGCTTCTAAATAAATATCATATGTCCCATTTTGCAGAGACGGTTGAATAGAGTCTTCTGATAACACCCACTGATTGTTTTCGAACATGTCAGTTGCTATCTCACCACATCCCTCAACTTTTACAATAACAATTAGGTTAGCAGTTGAAGAAATATCGCCCCGCAATTCAGGGGACGTCTTATTGGTAAGTAGATGGCTAAAACTCAAGCTGACCGATTGACTTTGATTTTCAGCAAACGCTAGACCAATGTTATTACCAAATGAAAGAAACAGCACAAACAAACTCAATAAAAACTTTTTCATGTATCTCCCAATAAACTATTACCTTAAATTACGAAATTGTGAGCCCTTGTCAAATTTCGACGGTCCCAAGCGGATGGGGCTTTGAGAGCGCCTAGAAATTTGATGAGGGTGAGCATAATTTCATAATTCGAAATTACTAGCTCAAGCATACATAGAAAAATTGTATTTATTTACCTTAATACAAACAAAAAAATAAATATTTATATTCATTTTTTTGTAAATAGTGCAAACCGGTCAGTTTTATTTTGTGGTATCAATACAAGCGACAATATTAGATACCGCACATTATCATCCTGTAAAAATGACTGAAGATCTGATATAATCCTCACATAATGAAAATTGAAATAGAGAAATTGATTTTTGAGGGATTTGGTCTTGGACACGATAAAAACGGTAAGTCTGTTTTTATTCGCAAATCCGTACCTGGTGATATTGTTGATATCGAAATTATCAAAGACAAGAAAAATTATGCTGAAGGAATTATAAAAAAAATTATCAATCCTTCATTAGAGAGGATAACCCCGAAATGTCCATATTTTGAAAAATGCGGTGGCTGTGAGCATATGAATATTTCATATAATAATCAAGTTATCTATAAAGATAAAATTTTTCGAGAAATATTTGGTAGAGCAAAAATAAATAAAATGCCGCTTCCCGTAATCCCTGGGTCGAATAGTGACTTCTATTATCGTAATTCAATTCGCTTTTTTTTCGTAAATAATCCAAAAGGAATTAACTTTGCCCGACACAACTATATTTACAATAAAGGTTTAGTGGAGATAGACAAGTGTTATTTGCAGTCAGAAACAGCAAATGAAATTTTAATACAATTAAAAACTTTCATTAATGAAAACGTTGAAGATCGGTCTCTATTCTGGCAATTAAAAATTCGTGAAGGTAAAGTTACTAAAGAATTTATGATCGAAATTATAACTTCCGGAGATGAGTTACCTGGAGAAAAAGGAATCATTAATACATTAAAAAAAATCCCTGAGATAAAATCTATTTACCATACAATTGCTCCCGGAAAATCATTGCTAAATTTAAAAAGAAGATTAATTTATGGTTCGCCTATAATCCATGAAAAAATTGGAAAGTTTAATTTTGAAATTTCGCCAGAATCATTTTTTCAAACTAATTCTCTTGGAATTCATACTCTATATGAAAAGATTAAGGAATTTGCTGAAGTAAAGATTGGAGACACTGTTTTGGATTTATATTGTGGAACAGGCAGCATTGGAATTTATTTATCAACTTTTGCGAAAAAAGTAACCGGAATAGAGATAGTTAAAGAAGCAATTCGTGACGCTAAAGATAATGCAAAAATAAACAGGGTTTTGAACTGCGAATTTATTTGTGCTGATGCAACAAAATGGCTGAGACAAAACAGTAAACAAAAATTTGACAAAATTATTGTCGATCCACCCAGAGCTGGCCTGACAGAAGAGCTAATATCCAACATTTGCCATTTGAATTTTGATATTTTGATTTATGTTTCCTGCAATCCGGCAACATTTGCTAGAGATATTAAATTATTCGAATCTTTCGGAAAAAAACTAATTAGAGTCCAGCCAATAGACATGTTTCCACAGACCCATCATATTGAATGCGTTAGTCTCATAAAATAACCTAAAAAATATTTCAACCTCACCCAAAGAGAAAAGCGGCACTAATTTGTGCCGCCCTGGTAAGCTTTGAAAGGAGAACGAAGAAAGAAGATCTGCAGATAGTGCGCTGCAGCCCGCATCTTGCACTTACAAACTAATAACCCAATGAATGTGGAATGAAGGGTATGATGCACTTGGAGCGTTTCTATGCCTTAACTCACAGGAACACTCCAATTTAAGAAAGGGACACCTTAAAATTAGTCTCAAGCCTATTTTTTGTCAAACATATTTTTTTATATTGAATAATGATCTCAAATTAGTAAAGTTGTCCACAAGATAAGTTGTTGACACTTGTTTGGTTTTTGTTCGATAATGAAGATGTTCGAGTTTTGTTTGGAAAACAAAAAGCGAACACTTAAAGGAGGTAACATGTTTCCATTAACAAAACGACAAAAAGAAATTCTTGAGTATCTAAGAGGGTTCATCGACGAAAACGGCTATGCTCCAAGCTTTCGGGAAATCGCATACTATTTTGATTTTTCTTCAACCGGCACGGTAGCAGAATACATCAATATTCTTGAAGAAAAAGGCTATATCACTAAAGACGCTATGGAGGCCAGAACTATTCAGTTAACTCCGTCTTTTGACGATGGATGTGAAATATTCAACATTCCGCTCGAAGGAGTAATCGACGCCGGAAGACCGATTGAAGCCATAAGAACTCATGAAACAATCGACATTCCACGGGATATGATGGGGAGGAAAACTTTTGCTCTCAGAGTTAGAGGAAATTCAATGATTGAAGACGGGATTCTGGAAGGTGATTACGTTATTATCGAACAAAGCAACTCGGCTAGAAATGGTGATATCGTAGTAGCACTGGTTGACAATGAAAATGCCACTCTAAAGAGATTTTATAATGAAAAAACAGGGATCAGGCTTCAGCCGGCAAATCGCACCATGAAACCAATGCATTTTGCCAAAAAAAGAGTCACTATACAAGGCAAAGTAAAAGGCGTAATACGCAAATTCGGTAAGTGAATTTGCAATTTCTGATTCCTAATGCCTAAAAAATCATGAAACTTGAACGTTCTTTTTTTGATCGAGACACAGTGACAGTGGCCAAAGAATTGCTTGGTAAGTTTTTAGTTACTGATTTAGAAGAGGGAAGAGTCGTAGGAAAAATTATTGAGACTGAAGCCTACATGGGCACGGATGATTTGGCCTGCCATGCAAGCAAAGGGCTTACCAAAAGAACTGAGGGCTTGTTTGGCGAAGTTGGCCATTTATATGTTTATTTGAATTATGGAATTTTCTGGCTAACTAACGTTGTTGCACACACGAAAAATGGCGTCGGAGGCATATTGATACGTTCAGTCGAGATTATAGAAGGTCAAAGCATTATCTCAGATAGAATAAACGATAATAAATTTGTAAAACTAAATGAAAAACTTGCCACAGGGCCTGGTAAACTTTCGGTGGCGTTCGGAATTACCGGAGATTTCCACACCACAGATTTCATAAAATCGGATAATATTTACATAGAGGATAACAAAGAAGAAGTATCGGAAAAAGATATTATCTGCACTACCCGAATAGGCGTCGACTATGCGCAACATTGCAAAGAATATCCTTGGCGATTTTACATAAAAAATAACCAATTTATCAGTAAAAAATGAGTAAAATATCATTCATAAAATCAGGTGACCGCAAATACAACATTGATAGATGTTTGTCTTTGATAAAGAGTGAAATTACTTCCGGATTAAAAAATGCTAAACGAGTTGTAGTTAAGACAAGCTGTGTCACTGACAATGTTCGCTTGGCCGCCACACATGCAGAAGCATTGGATGCCGTTTTAGACTTCATCAAACCATACGTTAAAAGACAAATTACCTTAGCTGAAGGAGTAGGCGTCGGAGACACACTGACTGCTTTCAAAAATTTTGATTATTTACGCCTGCAGGAAAAATACGATTTTTCCATTGTTGATCTAAACACAGATGATTATGGAACAATCCCCCTGATCAATTCAAGAGGTAAAAAATGGAACGGACAAGTTGCTAAAACAATATTAAATTCAGATTACTTAATCTCCGTTTCACCACCCAAAACCCATGATGCTGCTATTTATACAGGAGCAGTTGAAAATATTGCTGTCGGTTCTTTATTACGATCCATTCCGACCATGTCAAAAGCCATGAATAAATTTAAAGAGTCACTGGGACTACCGAAAAATAATAAAGTCTTAATACACCAAGGCGCTAAAGCTATAAATGAAAATATTAGAACCATATATGAAAAAATACCACTAAAGCTTGCTGTTCTGGACGCTTTTGAAGCAATGGAAGGTAATGGACCAGTCAATGGTCACATGGTTCCAGCTCATTTTGCTATAGCGTCATCCGATCCGATTGCAGCTGACTGGCTGGCATGCAGACTAATGGGCATTGATATTAAAGATGTCGAGTACTTGACCCTTCTCGGCGCCGGCCAAGATGAAAATTTTGTGATAGGGGATGACTGGGAGAAAAATATTATGAAATTTAAACTCCACTCCAATTTTGAGAAAAATATCTAACAAATTTTAAATGAAACAAAATAAAGATTTTGACTTATCAAAAGAGAAAAGAGACGAACTACTTGGACTAATCAAGAGTTTCTTTCAAAAAGAAAGAGATGAAGAAATTGGTGGCTTGGCAGCAAGTGCCGTTCTCGATTTTTTTCTTGATAAATTAGCAGTTGAATTCTATAATCAAGGTATCTACGATTCATACAAATATCTAGATGATCGCATCTCAGACCTTTTAGAAATTCAAAAATAATTGCTCACAAAGGAGGCGATATATGACCAATAGAAAATTTACAATCAAAGAAGCGAAAGAATGTGGCGATAAGTTAAACATTAGCTGGAATGAATTTAATGTTGATCAATTTTGTCGCGGAATGAATGTTGAACTAGAACACGGTTCATGCGATCCTGAGACGAATGTCACAAATGACGATCCTCTCATGACCGCTAAAATAGCACTGGCCCATCTCAAAGAATTTCCTGATTATTACACCCGACTGGAAAAAATGGAACGAGAGGCCGAATCACAATTAGCTGAGAAATAAACAGACAAAAATTTATACATATTATATTGTTCAGAAAGTAAATGCTCACCATCTCTCCTTGTCATCCTCGGGACCAGCGGTGTAGCTTGAGAGTGGTGCCCGGGGATCCATATAATAGTTTCTGGATTCCCGCCTTCGCGGGAATGACGTTGTGGGCGAGCACATACTTCAGAAAAGTCTGTACTTTCATGTAGAATATGTTATAGTAATATTGTAGTAATAAAAGTGGCGTGATTTGCGCCTTTTTTAATTCTCCCCAAATACATGAATGAAGAAGTACTTTTAAGATTTGATGAAGTCAGTTTCGAATATCAACACGACAAGCCCATCTTAGATGAAGCCAGTTTTAGCATACGAAGAAATTCCAAAATAACTTTAATGGGACAAAACGGCGCCGGCAAAAGTTCACTGTTTTCTTTAATTATGGGTGAGCTAAAACCTAAATCAGGTCAGATCTCCATTGGCAAAGACATTACAATTGCTAAAGCTCATCAAGTTATGGCGCGCGAAGACCTTGCTCTGTCAATCATGGATTATTTTGCCAAAGCCTTCAAAGAGTGGCCATCCGACATAGCTAGCAAAATTGCTAAAGTGATGACAGCCGTAAATTTAAACATCCCAACCGATAGACGAGTAGGCGATCTTTCTGGTGGACAGCAAGCAAGACTTTTACTTGCTTTTGCTTTGATTCAAAATTCCGACATTCTTTTGCTCGATGAACCAACCAATAATCTTGATCAGGCCGGCATTGATCATTTAATTATGTTCTTGATGACTTATGATAAAACCGTAATCGTAATTTCACATGACGCCGATTTCTTGAATTGCTTTACCGAAGGCGTTATCTATCTTAACGTCTTTAGCCATAAGGTTGAAAAGTACGTCGGTGATTATTATTCAGTAGTTGAAGAAATTAGCAAACGAGTCGAACGCGAAGAGAGAAAAAATGCCCAACTCAAAAAATCAATCATTGACCGCAAAGAAAAAGTGAATTTTTTCTCCAATAAAGGCGGCAAGATGCGCAGACTAGCCAAAAAACTTAAAGAAGAAACTATCGAACTTGAAGAAGATATTGTCGATGTCAGACATGAAGACAGAACTATCCGTAATTTTAACATCCTAGCCCAAGATATCATTGGCGATATTGTAACAATAAACGCTGTGACAACTTTCCATAATCACGAACCACTTACAAAAAAGGTTGGTAAAATTATCCGCAAACGAATACATCTCTTGGTTACTGGACCGAATGGAGTCGGCAAAAGCACATTTTTGCGCTCACTGGTATCCGGCAAAAATCAGGACGCTAAAATTTTAGACGAAGTACGCGTCGGTTATTATAGTCAAGATTTTTCTAATCTGGATTTTGATCAAACAGTTTTTGATTCGCTCATGAGCGCTAGAACTGAAGGTATGGATGTACAAACTATGCGTTCGGTTGCGGCCGGTTTTCTGATCGGCGGCGACTTGATGGGTCATAAGATTTCTGCATTATCTGAAGGACAAAAAGGCTTACTCTCTTTCGCACGGCTTACGCTAATGCAGCCAGGTCTTTTGATTTTAGACGAGCCAACTAATCATATTAATTTTCGCCACCTGCCGATAATTGCTAAAGCAATTGATGAGTATAGAGGTGCTATGATTATGGTCAGCCACATGCCCGATTTTGTCGAGCAAATAAAATTTGATGATGAATTGGATTTAAGTTCTGGTCATGGCAATATCTAAATGGTAAAATAGATTTATTAATATTTAGAGGAGGATTTGGTTATGTCGATAGTATCAGAGTCAGAATTCAAGGGAAATGTAATGATCGTTATCAAGAACGATGAAGAGGATAAATACCCTTTTCAGTTTGGTCTAAAAAAAGCAAAAATGGTTTTAGAAAATATTGAAGAAATTAAAAAGTTTGTAGAAAAATACGACAAGCAATAAACACCATATAAATGATAAATGACTGCCCATATGAACGTGAGCAGTCATTTTGATTTAATTCCCGCAAGCCAACGCTTGCCAGCCAGGCGATCCATCTCGCAGTCGTACCAATCATTATTGGTTGCCTGATAGATCAGATTGTTTATATTTTTAGTGGCTCGGTGTTTGCGTTCTCCATCCTGATAAACAAGAATGACATTATCTCCACTTATCCTAGGAGAAATAACTTCTAATTCAACGCCGCTAGAAGACTCTATCTGAATATCATCGCCCGCAAGCCAAGACATTCTTATTAGAGCAATCTCCTCGTCGGATATTTTCCAACCTTTAAACTTGCAGTATGCTTTCAACGCAGATATCGCTTGTTCAATCACATCATCCAGCACTATTTTAAGCGTCATTACCTCACCTCCTCCTGTTTAACCGTGCTTATTTATATCATTTTTTAGACTAATAATCAATATTTGCGTAATGCCTGTCTATCGTCAAAATAGAACGATCGTCCATATTTGACGATTGTCAAGAAAACAAACGCAGGTGAAAATGTCCGGAACAGCGACTGTCCAATTTGATGATTTATTACTTTTTGCACTTATTTTTCATTTGGAATATAATTGAATCACATTAAACGTTGCGAGGGGCAATGGGTATTTCTGACGATATCAAACCAAAAAAATCACTTCACACACAACAAAGATCAATCGATGTTCCGGTTTTTAGCAATACACATGAAAATAATATCGACTTGGACAGCTTTGAACCTGAAGAAAAAAAAATGGATCCAAAATCACTGGAAAAGTTGGAGAATGATTTTTTTGACTACGAATACAAACACGAGAATGAGAAACAGCCTGACAAAAAAGGCATGTATATAGACAAAGAAGAAAAGAAGCCTGCTTCAAAAAGTCATCATCGTAAAAAAAGTTCAACCAAAGCAACTTTTTGGTTTATCACATTGGCATTACTTGGTCTGTTAATCTGGCAAAATTATCCGGAAATCGTTTCTGTAGCCAAAAATAAATTTTTCAAAGACAAAACTACAGAAACAGTTACGGATAGTAATAAAGATGATGAATATTATACGGGAGAAAAAGTTGCCGATACAACAGCAGAAGATACTTCGACCGCAAATACAACGACAGAAACAACGCAAGAGACAGCAACAGCAACTCCTACTATAGACAAAGCCAATATAATCATGGAAGTTCTAAACGGCAACGGAATAAAAGGCTCGGCCGACACAATCAGAGATCAGCTCATAACAGCAGGATTTAAAGTATCAAGAGTGACAAACGCAAAAAATTTCAACTATGCCACAAGCATGATTTATTTCAAAACAGGCAAAGATGCCGAAGCTAATCTTGTTAAGGAAACATTGACCAGCCTGCAAACAACAACTCAAAATAGTGATAGCATCGTTGGTGATTACGACGTCATAGTTGTAATCGGTGCTAAATAGTAAAGAGGATATTTTGGATCTAATATTTACTCAATATGATAAATTAATCTCCAGCTTTTCTCCTGCCAGTCAGGCATTTATTTCACTGGCTCTTTTATTATTTCTGATGTGGCAAATCTATATGGTAATAAAACACGGCCACTGGATTTTTATCGCAGCTTTAATTCTTTTTCTACCTGGCACATGGCCGGCCACTCAATATATTGGCGGTCTGATTTTAACCGTTATTAAACTCTTATTTGTTCGGGTTGGTCTGTTGTTTTTTTAATCGAAGATACAATTTAACAAGAAAAATATTAGTATAGAATAAATCAATTCACAATCGCGGAATTTTAAGCTAATATAAACTTATAACAAGTTGTCAGTTCACAGTAAATCAGTTCACAGTAAATCAGTTCACAGTAAATCAGTTCACAGTAAATCAGTTCACAGTAAATCAGTTCACAGTAAATCAGTTCACAGTAAATCAGTTCACAGTAAATGCTACTTGTCTGTATTCTGAAACAAGTTCAGTATAACTGTTTTTAGTTTTTTAATTATAAAATTTTAATTGGAGCGAAGCGATACATGTATGATGTGATAATTATTGGTGGTGGACCAGCCGGTCTTAGTGCGGCTATTTACTCTTCCAGAAGAGCTTTAAAAACTTTGGTTATTAGCCGTGACATCGGCGGACAAATAGCTAAAACTCCGGATATTGAAAATTATCCCGGCGTGGAAAAAATTTCTGGTGTCGAACTAGCAAACAAGTTTAAAACTCAGGCAGAAAAATTTGGTGCTACAATTGTTTTTGAGGAAACAGTAAAGGTCACAAAAACAAAAGGTGAATTTACAGTTAAAACCTTACGAAACGAATATGAAGCCAAGACAGTCATTTTAGCCTCAGGTAAAAAGCCTAGGGAATTAGGAGTTCCAGGCGAAAATGAGTTTAAAGGTAGAGGCGTTTCCTACTGTGCTACATGTGATGCTCCCTTCTTTAAAAATAAAACCTTAGTAGTAGTCGGAGGAGGAAATTCCGCTTTGGACGCAGCACTTCTGGCTTCGAAATATTGCAAAAAAGTTTATTTGATTCATCGCCGCAGCTCTTTTACTGGAGAACAGGTCTTGATCGATACCATTAACTTCACAAAAAACATTGAAATAGTATTCAACAGTCAGATCAAAGAAATAAAAGGTGAGCAAGTAGTTAAGTCTGTCGTCTTGTCTGACGAAAAAACAATAGAAACTGATGGCGTGATTGTTGAAGTTGGTTTTATTGTTGATCATTCCCTAGTGGAAGGATTAGTTGATGTCGATAGTAAAAAGCAGGTAATTGTAAATAATATTCAGGAAACTTCTGTCCCTGGCATTTTTGCCGCCGGAGACTTAACCGTAACTCCATACAAACAAGCGATTATCTCCGCCGCAGAAGGAGCAAAAGCAGCGCTGTCCTGTTACGACTATTTACAAAAGCTACAAGGCAAAAGAGGAATTTTAGCTGATTGGCATTAATATTATAGTAAGCGAAATTTGATGAGTATATTGTTTTTGCGAGTGTCGGCTGAGCGTTCAGATTTGGTAATGACAGGATCCTGAAACAAGTTCAGGATGACAATTAATATTTATATTGCTATTGAGCGAGCGAATAGGCTGGTTAGGGAGACCGAAGCAAAAATAATATGCTCATAAAAGAATTTTGTAATTCAAACAAATTAACCAAAATAACGGAGGGTTTCGATGTCGGACATTGAACTAAACGAAGAAGAAGGTCAGAACAAACCAAAAAGGGGACTGAAACAAAAAATCGAAAGGATTAGACAGAAAGTTCAGGATTTTTTTGCTAATCCAAAGAAACGCCTGATTTTTATCATAAGCGTTGGGGCGGTTATTATTGCCGCAGTTGGAACAGGGCTATACATACAATCACATGAAAAAACAACAACCTCAAAAAACGAAGATATTAAAACCGACGATAGCAAAGTCAGCGAAACGCTTTATTCTGCAATTCTGGACGGCGTAATGACCGATCAGGAGTCAGCTAACCGCCATCCATTAGGTGTTATTGTGGAAAACCATCCTGATGCCAGGCCTCAGTCAGGACTTAGCAAGGCTAGCATAGTTTACGAAGCAATTGCTGAGGGAGGAATTACCCGTTTTCTAGCTATTTTCGGAACAAATGAGGCAGAAAAAGTCGGGCCTGTCCGTTCAGCCAGAACCTATTTTGTTGATTGGGCTCATGGCTATAATGCGTTCTTTGCCCATGTAGGTGGTAACATGGATGCGCTTGATAAAATTCCAAAAGATAAGATTTTAGACTTAGATCAATTTAGATACTCAGGTTCATATTGGAGAGAACAAAGTGCAGGTTTGGCTACTGAGCACACTATGTATACATCAACGCTAAAATTGCGCGAACAGGCTAAAAGCAACAACTATCCAACTGCCAATAATTTTAATATTTTAAAGTTTAAAGATGATCCAACTGACACCGAAAAAGCCAATATCCCAGAGAAACAAAAAGTTTCAGTGGTTTTTTCAAGCGCACAATTTAATGTTGCTTTCGATTACGATAAGGCAACAAATTCATACAAAAGATCGTTGGCAGGAAGTCCGCATATTGATAAAATGAGCAAAAATCAGCTTAATCCTAAGAATGTGATTGTAATGACAGTTAAACGTCAGCCTACTACAACAAGGATTAATGAAGCTGGGTACACCATGACCACAATTGGATCAGGAACAGCAGAAATATTCATTGACGGTAAAGAGATCAAAGGAACATGGAAAAAAGACTCCGCCGCAGATAGAGAGCTTTTTTACGACGAAGCAGGCAATGAAATTGTCTTTAATCGGGGACAATTCTGGATATGTGTCATCCCACCGGAAGGCAATGTTAGCGTCCAGTAAATATTATTAAATTCAAAGTAACCGTTCAGCATGACATGATTAAGTAGATGATTGAATATTAAGGCTAAAGATTAACAACTATATCGGAGGGGAAATATGGCAATAATAAAAAATGTATACGCTCGGGAAGTACTTGACTCTCGTGGCAATCCAACAATTGCCTGCGAAATTGAGCTGGATACCGGAGTTCACTCTCTTGGTTTTGTGCCTTCCGGAGCCTCAACAGGCACAAATGAGGCACTTGAATTAAGAGATGGTGATCTTAACCGGTATGAGGGTAAAGGCGTGCTAAAGGCTGTCTCAAACGTAAATACCACAATAAAAGAGGCAATTGTCGGTATGGATGCATTGGATTTATACAGTGTTGACCGACGCATGATCGAGCTTGATAATACTCCAAATAAATCCCATCTCGGAGCCAATTCAATCCTTTCAGTCTCTCTTGCTGTGGCCAAAGCCGCTTCGAAAAGCTCTAAAATGCCGCTCTATCAGTACATAGGACAATTATTGGGCAAGAAAAATGACAGCTACACGATGCCTATACCTTTTTTAAATATTCTAAATGGCGGCAAACATGCTATTGGTTCCACTGACTTTCAGGAATTCATGATTGTTCCGGTCAAATTTAATAGTTTTAAAGAAGCTTTGCGTGTTGGAGCTGAAATTTATCACAGTCTGGCCAAGATATTGGAGGAGAGAAATTATCAGCCGCTGGTTGGTGATGAAGGAGGATATGCTCCATCGTTATTTTCAAACGAACAGGCAATGGAACTTTTAATGATGGCTATTAAAAATGCTAATTACGCTGCCGGAGAAAATGTTTTTATTGCTCTTGATCCCGCCGCTAGCAGGTTTTTCTCTGAAGAGATTTACCAACTCCATAGGGAAAATCAGTCCCTGACAACAGGGCAAATGATTGATTTTTATGAGAACTGGACCGAAAAATATCCTATAATCTCGATTGAAGATGGATTGAGCGAAAGCGACTGGAATGGCTGGCGTGACTTAACCCAGCGCATTGGAGATAAAGTTGAGTTGATAGGCGATGATCTCTATGCTACAAATAAAGATTTATTGAAGAAGGGAATTCAGTACAAGTCTTCCACTGGCATTCTGATCAAACCAAATCAAATTGGCACTCTTTCGGAAACGCTGGAAACGATTAAAATAGCTGAAAAAGCCGGCTTCAAGATAGTGATCTCTCATCGATCAGGGGAGACTGAAGACGACTTTATTGCAGACCTATCTATCGCAACCGGATGCGGCACAATTAAGTCCGGAGCTCCCTGCAGATCAGAAAGGACAGCGAAGTATAACAGAATACTTGAAATTGAAGAAAAACTGGGAAGCAGAGCTAAATTTGCTACTTGGGACACCGCAGGAAATGAAGGAATGGGACAGCTCTAAGTTCCTTAAAGGGAATTTAGAGAATTTCTAATTCCTAATTATTAATTTCTAACATCAGAATGAATACGAAAAAAGCCCTGAGCGACTCTAGGAGTCGAAGGGCTTTTTTCTTTAATAGTTGCTCAGGTTAGAAACCTAACGAATGAGCAATATTCATAACTTTATTGTAATAAGCCGTTGAAGGGTTATATCCGTATAATGCCTTTTGGACATTTGGATAACCACAGGCCTTCAGGTATTTGGCAGCTGAGAAGATAGCATCTTCGACATTATTAATGTCAGCGATACCGTCTCCGTTACCGTCAACACCATATCTTCTCCAAGTTGAAGGCATAAACTGCATAGGACCGGTAGCACCACTACCACTGTGATTAGTGATAGTACTTGAACCTGAACGACCAGTTTCAACTTGGTGAATTGCGCTTAAAATTCGGGCGTCAACGCCATAAGCATTTTGAGCACGAACATATATCTCATCAAAGTTTGAAGGATCACTGTAAACTCGATTTTCACGAGCCACAACAGTCCTTGAAGCCTTAGCTTTGGCCTCAGCAGCAGCTTTCGCTTCTGCTTCAGCTTTTTCTTTAGCTTCACGAGCTTCACGCTCAACTTTTGATTCACCGGGCTTTATTTCAGAAATTGAATCTGAAGCTAAAACAACTGAGGGTGAATTAAGAGATAATTTTAAGCTATTTGAACTGACTTCCTCGCTATCCGCTTCAACTTTCACTGAAGCACCAGGTGTATAAACCATAGGTAACATCACTGAAAGTAACAGGAACGAGGCCATTCGATGGACATTGAAGTCAATTATTAAATTTTTGGTTTTTGACCAAATTTTGGTCTTAAGAACAGAAATTCTCTCGAAATTGAGAGTCATATATTCATCTGGATATTCGACTGGGAGCCCCGATGGAAATCGGGGTAAAAATTCAGAATTGCGAAGCCTTATTCCAGATACTCATATTAATTAAAAAGTTCTTACGATTTCTCGAAAGAACCCTCCTAATATAGCACACTAGTGTTAATTTGTCAATAGCAAAGCGCTCGATCGGCTTTATACTCAGACAAGAAGTGAGTATACCTGAACAAACAAAGATGTCAAGCCGAAAAGGCAGTATTTGTTTGTAAAAGCTGGAAAGATGTATAATAGGCCCATGAGAAACAACCAATGGCTTGAAAACAGGCTTGATTTAATTTGGAATAGACATTTTTTTGATATTGAGAAGAAAAATCCTATTTTAATTCAGTTTGGGAAAAGAGCCAGAACACGCTTGGGCAGCATTCGGCAGGTTAATGGAAAAAGGTTTATAGTCAATGGATCTGATAAGAATATTCGATCGTCTATTAACCATGAACCCTCAATCGTTACCATCACTGGATATTTTATAGATGAAATTGTACCTGAATACGTGGTAGATTTGGTCATAGCTCATGAATTATGTCATTACGCTCACGGCTTTTGCTCATCTCACCCTCAACTCTACAAAAACCCTCATCAAGGTAAAGTAATCGATAAAGAACTCTACAAAAGGGGATTTGGAGAGGAAGTAAAGAAGCAAAAGGCCTGGCTAAAGGAAAGCTGGCCCACAATTATTGGACTACCTAAAAGGCGAATAATTGTTAGAAAAAAATATGCTAAACTTAATTTACTCAAATTTCTAAATCCTAATTTTTAATTTCCATTCAATTTCTAGTTTCTAATTTTTAGAATTAATAATTAAAAATTGATTAAAAATTTTAAATTGAAAATTATAAATTAAATTCCGGAGGAATTATGGCCTGTATTTTTTGTAAAATCATCAACAAAGAAATACCTGCAAAAGTTCGCTTTGAAGATGATAAATTCTTAGCTTTTGATGACATTTACCCAAAAGCAAAGGTTCACATTTTGCTGGTAACCAAAGAACACTTTTCCTCTCTCGATCAAACAAGAGACAGAGATAATAAGTTGCTAGGAGATATGCTTCTGACGGCCCGAAAAATCGCACATGAAAACGGATTAAAAGAAGGTTACAGGCTAATTATGAATGTAGGGAAAAAAGGCGGGCAGGAAGTCCCTCATATTCATTTGCATATTCTGGGAGACGACCCGCTCGGAGACATTATTTAAACATACATCAAAAAATGGTCTTATATTGCAAAAAACCTTAAAACTTGATATAAATATATGTATAATAAATAATCTGTTTCAAAGACATCGGAAGGTGGTGATTTACTTGATCGAAGTTAAGAGAAAAGGCGAAGAAAAATTTGAAATTCTTCTTAGAAGATTTAATCGCGAAGTTCAGCAAAGCGGTATCTTAACTATTGCCAAAAACAAACGATTTTTTGAAAAAGAAATTAATCGCTCTCAGAGAAGAAAATCTTCTATAAGAAAAAACGTTATTCGTAAACTAAAACGCGGATACTAGTGAATTAGTTGGCTATTTTACTCTCATTTATCAATTCTCTATTTTCATTAAATGATAAATGAAAAATATTTGTTAAATATTATAGTTTATTGGAGTTAAAATGACTCTCAAAGAACAGATTGAACGTGATTTCATTGATGCTTATAAAAGTAGGGAAGAACTAAAAATTTCCGTGTTAAGGCTGGTTAAAAGTGCACTAAAAAACGAAGAAATCAGCAAAAAAAAAGAGCTATCCGAAGACGAAGCTGTGGCTGTATTGAAGCATGAAGCCAAACAAAGAAAAGATTCTATCGAAGAATTTAAAAAGGCTGACAAGCTAGAGGCCGCAGAAAAAGAAGAATCTGAGTTATTGATAATCAATTCTTATCTGCCGGAACAACTCAGCGAAGATGATATTAGAGATATTGTTCTAGCTACAAAAGATGAGCTTGGTATATCTGATGTTTCGCAAATGGGCAAGCTGATTGGCGCAGTAATGGCAAAGCACGGAAATTCCGTGGATGGTAGCTTGGTCTCAAAAATTGTCAGAGAAATCCTGCAATAAAAATAAAAAATGAGAAAATTATCTACAAAATACATGTACTATTTGTCCGCAGTAATAGCGCTATTAGCATTTGTAGTTTTTTTAATTACTGACTACTTAATTACTCTCTTGGAACCATCAATATCAGGTAAAATATTGATTTTTTTGTGTTCAGCGGCAATAATTGGAGTAATTTTAACTATTGGCATTTCTGTATTTAATCCGGTGCTTTCTGATGCAATGATGACATTGCGTAAAATGCTCCGCATAGAGAATCTTTCCAATCCCCTGATAATGAGACTCTCAAGCGAGGCTCCCGGCACATATCATCATTCTTTAAATGTGTCGACATTAGCACAAAAAGCAGCGAAAGCCATTAGCGCTGACTCCTTACTAGTCCGGACGGCTGCTTATTATCATGACATTGGTAAGCTGGAAAACCCTACTCTTTACGTTGAAAACCAATCAGGAGTACAAATTCCGACAGCTGATGACGCTGAATCTATCAAAAAAAATGCTAATTCAATTATTTCTCATGTTGAAAATGGCATTCATATAGCCAGATTGTACAACTTGCCAGAAAACGTGATCGACATAATATCAGAACATCATGGTACAACAAAAGCTCTGTATTTTTATGGTCAAGCTAAAGAAAGAGGACTAAGAATTAAAAGAACTGATTTTAAATACCCAGGACCAGTTCCTCAGACTAAGGAGTCCGCCATTTTAATGTTGTCTGATTGCGTGGAAGCAGCGACAAGATCAGTAGTCAATCTTACATCGGACCAAATCGACAATATTGTCGACAGCTCAATCGACGAGCGTTTAAACGAAAAGCAGTTCAAAAGCTGCAACCTATCAAGCAAAGAGCTTGCCATAATTGGTAGCAGCTTAAAAGAAAATCTGCGATCAATCTATCACCAAAGAATTGAGTACAAGAAAAAATGACAAATATCGTTATTATACGTAAAACAGATTATGATGTTTTAGGAGAAGACCAGATAAAGGCCATTGCCTCTGAGGCACTTTCTAGATTAAATGCAAAAAATAATCTGGAAATGGAAATCATTTTCGTTGACGAAGATGAAATTAAAAAATTAAATAATAAGCACAGACATATCGACAAAGCTACAGATGTCTTGTCGTTTCCTCAAACTTTTTTTAAATCAAATGAGATAAATATTCTAGGTAGCGTTGTGATCTGTCCTAAGATCGCAGACGAAAGAGAAGAACCAATCGAAGAATTAATTAAACACGGAATTCTGCATCTTTGCGGATATGATCATGAAGCAGATGAAGCCGTTTGGCTCAAAGCGGCAGAGAAAATTGACTGTAACTTTTAAAAAGGAGAAAGATGACGTATGATCCATTTGACCTTAAAAAGTTTTTCAAGAGTTTCAGGCATGCTGTTGACGGAGTTATTTTCCTTCTAACATCAGAACAAAATGCAAGAGTTCATGCTGTAATAACTATTCTTGTAGGCACACTGGCATATATATTAGAAGTAACCCGCCTTGAAGCCGCCATCCTCTTTATGGCTGTTATTTTGGTTTTTGCAATTGAAATTATAAACACGGCCATAGAAAAAACATTTGATCTATTGCATCCGGAAAGCCATGCCGTTATTAAAGGGGTCAAAGACGCAATGGCCGGTGCAGTTTTAATATCAGCCGTAATTGCTTCTGTGGTAGCTTTGGCCATTTTTCTGCCTTACATCAGAACGCTATTCAACTTTTAATTATTTGCAACTAAGGCTTCTTTATATTAAAATAAAAATACGAGTTATTGGTGAATCAGCTGTAATATATTATTTTTGATTTACTGATTTAGTTAATTTACTTATGCCGCATCCGGCAAAGCCGAAGCAGGCATCCCTGCTTCCGCAAAGCGGAATGCGGAACTACTTTTTTGGAGGGCTTGTGTCACAAAATAACATTTCGGTCGGCATAGACGTTGGCAGCACAAAAATTATTACCTGTGTCGGCAAGTTTGAGAATGGAACAGTCGACATAATCGGACTAGGCAAAAGCAATAACCAAGGAGTAAGAAAAGGCGTTATTGTTGATATAGAAGAAACTGTGTCTGCCATATCTTCCTCCTTAGAAGAAGCTGAACGAATGGCAGGTTTCCCGCTGCAAAGTGCGGTCATCGGTATCTCCGGTCCGCATATTGAATCCGAAGAAAGCAAGGGCGTTATTGCGGTTACTAGAACTGATGGTGAGATCACCGATGAAGACGCAAAAAGAGCTATTGATGCAGCGAAGGCAATCCCAAACAAGCCCAACAGGGAAGTTCTCCATGTTATACCTAAGACATTTATTATTGACGGGCAGGAAGCGATAAAAGACCCGACAGGAATGACTGGAATAAGGCTGGAAGTTGATGCTAATATCATCTCCACTTCAACCAATGCTTTAAAGTCTCTGACCCGCTCAATTGATCAAGCCGGTTTGCATATTGAAGAAATTGTATTTTCTCCGATCGCCACTACTAAGGTTCTGCTTTCCAAACGCCAAATGGACATTGGCGTAGCTTTGATAGATCTTGGCGCTTCCACTACTTCTTTTGCCGTCTATGAAGAAGGAGACTTAATCCACTGCGGCGTTGTCCCAATCGGTTCTACTCACATAACAAATGATATCGCGATCGGATTGCGCACCAACATCGATATTGCTGAAATGATAAAAGTTAAATATGGATATGCTATTCCCGATAAAGTGGCTGAAAAAGACGAAATTGCTCTTAACAAGCTAGACAAAAATGAAGAAGGCATAGCAAATGTTAAATATGTTTCAGAGATAATTGAAGCTAGACTGAACGAAATATTCTCACTTATAAAAAACGACTTGAGTAAAATTGGTCGGGATGGCACTTTGCCGGCAGGTATTGTACTTACCGGTGGAGGAACAAAGATCGATGGAGTTGTTGAATTAGCAAAGTCAACGATGTGTCTGCCAGCCCAAATTGGAAAACCGATAATGGAAATTTCCGGACTAGTTGACAAGACCGATGATCCCGTATATTCTACCAGTATAGGCTTAATGTTATGGGGTAAAGATAAAATTGGAGGAGGGAATTCCTTTGATTTTGATGTTAAGAATTTAAATGGCATACTAGGTAAAGTTAGATCTGCTTTTAAAAATTTTCTTCCCTAAATATTATTTCGTTAACTTGTGATTAGTCAACGAATCAACCGATTAACAAGTCAACTTTCTAAAACAAGGAACTAGAATGGTAGAGAAAAAAGGATCAGAGCTTGAAAATTTCGCAGTAATCAGAGTTATTGGAGTTGGTGGATCTGGCGGCAGCGCTGTAACAAGGATGATAAATTCGAAGCTTCGAGGTGTTGATTTTATTTCAATCAACACAGATGCTCAGGCTTTGGCATTCAACGAAGCTCCTATAAAAATACAAATTGGTAAAGAAACTACCCGCGGCTTGGGAGCCGGAGCTGATCCAGAAATTGGTCGCAAATCCGTTGAAGAAAACAAGGAAGAAGTATATGAAGCGCTCAAGGGTTCAGATATGGTTTTTGTCACCTGCGGTATGGGCGGTGGTACAGGGACCGGAGCTGCCCCCTTTGTAGCCGATATTGCTAAAGAGCTTGGAGCCTTGACCGTTGGTGTTGTAACCAAGCCTTTTTCATTTGAAGGACAAAGAAGAAAGAAGATTGCAGAGCTTGGTATCGCCGAAATGAAAGATCGCGTTGATACACTGATCACTATTCCAAATGATCGCTTACTGCAGGTTATTGATAAAAAAACCTCATTGTTTGATGCTTTCGGAGTAGTTGATGACGTTCTAAGACAGGGTGTTCAGGGTATTGCTGATTTAATTGTATACCATGGTATTATCAACGTTGACTTTGCTGATGTAAAAGCAATAATGTCAGATGCTGGTAGCGCTCTTATGGGCATTGGCCACGGAACAGGGGACAACAGAGCGATTGAAGCAGCCCGAGCTGCTATTGACTCTCCACTCCTTGAGCTTTCAATCGACGGTGCAAAAGGTATTCTATTTAATATTACCGGCGGACCAGATTTGGGCATGTATGAAATTGATGAAGCAGCCAAAGCCATAACTGAAGCAGCTGATGCAGATGCAAATATTATATTTGGTGCAATCATCGATGAAGCAATGCAAGGAGAAGTTAAAATTACTGTCATCGCAACTGGCTTTGAATCAGAACAAAACAGAATGACCAAGAAAAACTTCATGGTTCAGGAAACCCGCCCCAAAGAAATTCCAAGCTCGCAAATGCTTCGGAGAAGCGAACCTGAAGTGATCACAATGAATCCAAAACAAGAAATGCCCGAAGATGAAGACGAACTCGAAGTACCAGCATTCATTAGACGTAAACTCAAGTAGTAAGTTGCCACCGCCTTTGGCGGGGTCCCGCAGAAAGCGGGATAAGTAAATCAGTTGTCAGTTTTATATTCTCAAAAAAAGAACCATGGTTTAAAATCATGGTTCTTTTTTCATGTTCTTGCTTCTTGACTCATAATTCACTATTCTAAAAATACATTATTGTTTTTAAATTTGTAAATTTTAAATTCTAAATTATTAGTTATGCTTTGTCCTGAATGTAAAAACAAGAATACCGAAGTGCTTGACTCGAGAAATGAACTCAGGTTTGTTCGACGTAGAAGGCAATGTTTAAAATGCAAACACCGTTTTACAACATACGAAAGAGTGGAGCCACCAAAAATTCAAGTCATAAAAAGAAACGGAATATATGAAGACTACCAAAGGCCAAAAGTAGCAAAAGGAATATATTTAGCTTTCGAGAAAAGACCATTTGGATCTAATTTTATTGAGTTAGTAATTGACGACGTTGAACACCGGATAGTAAAATTAAAAAGCAAGTTGGTTCATACAAGACAGATAGGGGATATTATCATCCAGAAATTAAAAGAAACAGATGAAGTGGCATACTTAAGATTTTTATCAGTTTACAAGAGCTTCGGAAGCGCTAAAAAGTTTCAAAGAGAAGCAGAAAAATTGAATAAGTGATACAGCGTGTCATCCCCGCGAAGGCGGGGATCCAAGATAGTTAAACTATTAGTAGATTCCCTCTCCAAGGGAATGACAAGGAAAAAATAATTATTATTCTTCGAATGAAATGAGAAGTTATGAACATATCAGTTCTCGCTTCGCTCGAACAATAAAATAAACCCCAGTAAAATAAGTGACTTAGTCACATTTCACGGGGTAAAGGAGAGAAAATGGACAAAAAGGAATTTGATGAAATTGTTTCAAAGAAAAAAGTAGTACTCGTTGACATGTTTGCTACATGGTGCGGCCCATGCCAAATGATGGCACCGTTCATCGAAGAAATAAAAAAAGAATATGAAAAAAAGGATGAAGTGGAGATATTGGAAGTCGACATCGACGAAAATCCAGAGATTCCTGCAGAATATTCTGTAATGAGCGTACCAACCTTCTTAATTTTCAAAGACGGAAAACTCGTAGACACCATTGTCGGAGCCACCACAAAAGACAACTTGATAGATAAAATTGAAACAAATATTAAATAATATTTTATATATAAAAAGCCTTTTTGATTTAAGAGGCTTTTTTTGTTGTGGATAAGTTGCCAGTGCCGTTAAATGCAAGTATTTGCTATTTAATGACAAACAAAAAACGAACATCTCTTTTCTTAATCTGCTATACTTAATAAGTATGAAAGATCAGGAATTTTCCAAATACTATAACAAGCTTAACGAAAAGCAACTGGAAGCCGTCAATACACTTGAGGGCCCCGTTATGGTTATTGCCGGCCCCGGAACAGGAAAAACTCAAATATTAGCGATGAGAATTGCAAATATTTTACGTAAGACTCAAGCTAGTCCATCCAATATACTCTGTCTCACATTTACTAATTCCGGTGTTCAAGCAATGAAGCAACGCCTGCTTGAAATCATCGGCGTGGCCAGCTACCAGATACACATTCATACCTTCCACTCATTTTGTAACGAAGTAATCGGAAGTTATCCCGAGCGCTTTTTAACTGCCAAAAAAATCAATCAGCTTACCGACCTGGAACAAATTTTTATAATTCAAAAGATTTTAAAAGAAAACGATTATAAATTTTTAAAACCATTTAAATCACCATTTCACTATCAGGGTTCAATACGAAGCGCGATTGGGAACTTGAAACAGGAAAACATGGAGCCGGAAAAATTTAAGCAATTAATAGCCGAGGAATTAAACACTTTTAGTAGTATCGAAGACCTATATCATGAAAAAGGAGCCCATAAAGGCAAAATTAAAGCAAAATACATAAAGCTAGAAAACGACTTGCAAAAAAACAAAGAATTGGCCGATATCTATTATAAATATCAAAAGATATTGGAAGAGCAGGGGAAATATGATTACTCTGATATGATTTTATTCGTTTTAAACGCATTTAAGTCCGATCCGGAAATTTTGGCAACTTATCAGGAAAGATATCAATACATTTTGGTTGACGAATATCAGGACACCAATTCATCTCAAAACAGCATTGTCCAACTATTGGGATCTTTTTATGAAAACCCAAATATTTTTGTTGTGGGTGATGACGAACAGTCGGTTTTTCGCTTTCAAGGAGCTTCGCTTGAAAATATTATTTTTTTCAAAGAATTATACCCGGAGGCTAAAATGATCGTACTGGAAAATAACTACCGGTCTATTCAAAAAATTCTTGATGTGTCCCGAACGTTAATTCAGAATAACAAAAATCAAATTGCCGGACGTTTAAATATTGAAAAGAAACTGAAAAGCCAACTTCAGAATGTCACTGGTGACATTGAATTGGCCGAATTTTCAAATGGCTCAGTTGAGTCTTACTTTGTGGCTAAAAAAATTGAGGAATTAATAAAGAATAAGGTTTCTCCCAATGAAATAGCCATTCTTTACAAAGAACATAGAGATTCAGAAGAGTTGATCGACTTTCTCTCAAAATTAAACATTCCTTATATTATTGAAGTCGGAGGCAATATTTTGGAAGATCCTGAGATAGATAAAATAATAACCTACTTGAAAGCCTTGAATTTTGGCGTCAAGCAAGTGGACAATCAGCTTTTAATGGAAGTTATGCATTATTCATTCTTCGGAATTTCTCCATTGGACATTTACAAAATAGTAGTTGAAACTAATAAAAAAAGAAAAAACATATTTGACATAGTTTCGTCACCCAAAATTCTGGAGGAGTTAGAATTAGATGAACCAAATGCTGTTAAAGAATTTGTAAATACTTTTTTGGAATGCCGTCACATTGCCAATACTGCCGCTTTCGCTCATGCATTTGAGCACATCATAAACGCCACTGGTTATTTAAATTATCTTTTGTCATTAGGTGAATCCGTTCATCATTTAAATCGACTTCAAACTCTTTTTGACGAAATAAAGACAATTAATACTAAAAACAAGAACTTGAAGTTAAATGGATTTTTGGAATATATTGGGCTCTTACAGGAAAATAATTTATCGATCAAACAAAAAGAACTCTCCGCAAACTATGAAGGTGTACACTTAATGACAGCCCATAAATCAAAGGGGCTAGAATTTGAATATGTTTTTCTAATCCATTGCACAGATAAACATTGGGGTAACAAGGTTAAAAAAGAACTGATTAAACTGCCTAAATCTATCCTAAAATCAACTCAAGATGACGACCCGTCTTCTGAAACCATAGCACAAGATGAAGAAGAAAGACGTCTTTTTTATGTCGCTTTGACACGAGCAAAGAAACAAATTTTCTTGACACATGCCACTGCCTATGGAGAAGCTGACAGTATTAGTTTAACAGTTCCTTCTAAATTTATTACAGAGCTTTCTTCCGATCTTATTTCCAGAATAAGTGTGATAAAGTATGAAAACGAATTCGACGAACGCCTCAAACTAACTTTCGCTAAAAAAAAGTGGGAACCCTCTGAAGCATTGTCCCATTTCCTGGAACAATTAATTCACGATTTTAAACTAAGTCCGACAGCATTAAATAGCTACCTTGAATGTCCTCAGAGATTTTTCTATGACAATATACTACGTGTGCCGAAAACTAAAGACTTTACTCAGAGTTATGGGACAGCCGTTCACAAAGCTTTGGAATTACTTTTTAAAAAGTATCGAAGGGATTTTAAATTACCAAGCAAGGAAGAATTTATCGGTGATTTTCTTGGAGCACTGGAAGAGGAAATTTTCACCGTAGAAGAACGCAAAAGAGCCATTGAATTTGGGCAAGAAATTCTTTCAAAATACTACGATTTTTACGATAAAGACTGGCAAAGCAGAGGTATTCCTTTGTCTTGTGAATATGACTTTTCTAAACATGACGTACATTTTAAGGATATTCCGGTTACCGGAAAAATTGATCGAATAGACTTGGCTGATAAATTATCCAATAACGTTCGAATAATTGATTACAAAACATCTTCGCCTAAATCACTAAACTTCATACTTGGTAATACAAAGGAGAAGGATACAAAGTTAATGTATCAGGCTTATTTCTATAAGCTTCTTTCTGAGGTTGATCCAATCTTTCAATGGCAGGTCGGAGAAATTGAATTTGATTTTATTTCTCCGGACAAAGCGTCTTCTGCTGATAAGAAATTTAAAAGGGTGTCGCTACCGATTGATGACAAGCAATACTCAGAATTCAAAACAACCGTGGAAAAGGTGTATGATAAAATCATAAATTTGGAATTTCACCTCGAAGAACAGGCTTGCAAGAAAAGTTCCGGTGTTTGCGCATACTACAATATTTGTCACAACAACCAAAACGAATGATTATTTTAATTGTGAGACTTACGCGTTTAATCAATTTTTACCATCTTCTGCTAGCCCGACTTCTCACTTTGTCATCCCGACTGAAATGAAGGGATCTTTTTATAGTAGTTTTAATTAATTAAAAGATTCCTCCATCCTTGGACAAAGCCAAGGAGTCGGAATGACGTCGATCGCATGAATCCTATAGAAAATTTTGTGTTTTGCTTTTTGTGTATTATAATGTTGTTATAACTATTTAATTGGCGGGGGACACAGGATGGGGAATTTTTTACGTAAACTCAAACTTATAAAGCGTAAAGCAAGTCTTCTTCCCCAAGACAAAGAGAGGATCGATGAACTTGTCGAAAAGGGAGAAGATCGACTAAAAGAACTCCAAAAGATCGATCAGGAGCTCCTTGCTATCCAGAAATCAACCAGAACTACTTTCTCATTCTTTGCTCCTGTGCATAACTATTGCAGAGTAAGATACAGTTGGTACTATAACTGGCACACAAAACCTTATGCTACTAAAGTGCATGCAGGTGCATTGCTAGTCATTCTATTATCAAGTGCTCTCTTTTTCTCGTTTCCTCTTTTAGGTAGACCCAATCTAGCCAAAGCAGCTGACTATGTTTGTACTTGGGATGGAACAACAGGCAACTGGTCAAGCACCGCTAACTGGTCAAATTGTAATGGAGAATATCCAGGTCAAACTGCAGCAACAGCTTATGATGTATCTATACCAAGTGGATCAGTTACGCTTGATGTTAATGATCTAAACCTAAACAACACAGACAATACAATCCTAGGAAGTATCTCTGTCACCGGTACTCTTACCACCAGCAACAACAATATTACCTTTGGTTCAATGACCATTAACACCGGTGGAGTAGTTACAGCTGGATCATCGACATTGATTGTGTATGGAGATTGGGCTAGAACTGGAACATTTAATTACAACACTTCGACAGTGAGAATGATGTTATCAGGTAGTATTACTAACGGCAGCTATTTCTATGATCTAGAAGTCGCCCACACTGGCCAAACCAATACTAATCTCGGCAACATTCAAGTTTCTCACTTATTTACATTGGCAGGCGATAGCACGGGGCATTTTGCGGGAGATTATTCTGCTGTTCAGTTTACTGGCAACCAGTTAGCTGATCCATGCATAGTATCCAATGGAGCTAATTTCACCGGAAAATCAAACGCACAATGGTATGGAGCAAACGGAGAGACCTACAAAATCCCAGCTGGCACTTTCTATGCCAGACTTGTGGTTAATAGTGGAACCGAAGCCAGTGCTCTCACAACTTTTGAGCTTAATGGAGACGTTACTGCGTCTGATACCATTTACGTTTATTCTGATGGCAATAATGCAGTAGGATCCCTAGATCTTAAAGGCCACAGTCTAACTAGTACAGGTGGAAATTTAAATATAGGTAATAGCGGCGATACAGCACGTAACGGTCAAATAGTCAATTCAGGTGCTTCAGAATCACTTATTACAACAAACAATATTACTATCTACGATGGAGGAGGACATAATAAAATTATTGCCAATGATACAAAAACTATTAATATGAATGTTTCCGGAAACTGGACAAACTCTGATACCTTCACTGCCGGAACTTCGACTGTTAATTTCATTAAATCTTCCGACGCCCAAACATTAAATAGCGGTGGAACAGGGACAGGAAAGTTCTTTAACAACCTGACTCATTCAGGTGCTGGAACTTTGCAGTTAAACACTAGTGCCCTTGATGTTAACGGTGTTTTTACCAACTCTGCCGGCACATTTGATGCTGGAACAAACAATTTGGCTATGACAGTTGCCGGTAATTTTTCATTGTCTAACGGTACTACTTTTACTAAAGGAGCTGGTGTTACTTTTGATGGCTCTACTACTACAACAACCTATACCGATTCCAATGCTACGCCTCAAAATTTGGGTTCAGTTACTATTAGCAAAACTAATAATTTTCCCGAGTTTAATATAGTCGCTCTTGCTTCAAGTATTACAGCAGATAGTGTAAATATATCTGGTATGAATTTTTTTAATCTTAGCTCTTCTGGTTATACTTTGACTCTGGCTGGTACCGGCTCTGCCGCCGATGTATTGACTGTTAATGGCAGTCTAGATCCAGGCAGTAATTCTACAGTCAAATATACTGCACTTAATTCTGGCGGCAATGTTAATATTGCCACATTGGCTTACAATAATCTTCAATTTGCTCCCGCATCAGCTGAAAGTTATAACTTAACTGGCAGCCTTACTTCTAGTAATGCCATGAGCGGTAGTCTTACAGTTGACACTAACGCGACTCTAAATACATATGTTGGCACAACTAGCTACAATATTTCTTGCGTAAATACGACAGTAAATACAGGCGGAGTGCTTTATGCTGGTACGAATGGCAGCGTTGGTACGTCAACATTTACTGTCTCCGGTAACTGGACAAACAATGGCACTTTTACCGCCGGCACTTCCACCGTCAACTTTACTAAAACATCAGGCACACAGACATTGAACAGCGGTGGCACCGGTGCATCTCAAATATTTAATAATCTTACTCATTCCGGAGCCGGAACACTGCAACTTGTAACCAATGCTTTGGCTGTTTCAGGTAACATTACCAATAGCAATGGTGTCTTTGACGCGAATAATCAGGATGTGAATGTCAGCGGTAATTGGAGTATATCCGGCGGTTCGTTTAATTCAAAGGTTGGAGGAGGTGCCACAACCCAAACAGTCAGTATTGTTAATGATGGCGCTTCTGTTATCTCAGGTAGTAGCACATTTAATAAATTGGCTATTAATTCTTCGGGATCGACTTCAGGCAAAACCGTTTCTTTCACTTCTGGTTCCACTCAGACAATCTCAAACTCGTTAACTTTGGCTGGAGCATCAGGCAAGGTTTTAACCTTAAATCGTAATGGCGGGTCAGGGTCAGATCAATATACAATTGCTATCCCTGCTTCATTTACGTCTGATCAATATATTCAAGTTGCTAATTCAAACATTACAGGAGGAATAATCACTCCTGGAAATTATAGTAATGTTATTGATAGCGGCAATAACAACGGTTGGAATTTTGTTTATACAGCACCGATTGTAATTTCTGTTTCTAATCCCGTATCTCCGAACGGATCAAATAATTGGTTTAAGACAACTGCTCCGACCATTACTTTATCGGCCGAGTCAATCGGGCCGGTTGTGACAGGAATATATTACAGATGGGGAAGCTCTGGAGATTACTTGACTTATTCTACTCCAGTTACTGCTCCAGAAGGAACGAATTCTCTTTATGCATATGCTACAGATGAAGCCAATAATTCTGGTCTTGATGATCCTTCAATTACAGAATACAAAGTAGACACTGCTGCTCCGTCTGCTGTAGATATCTCTGTTTCTCCTTCTGAGGTAAATGGTATTAACGGATACTACAAAGGAACAGCTCCTTCTGTTACATTCTCAGAGACAGATGCTTTGAGTGGTGCCGGTTCGATATATTACAGATGGGGTAGTAGTGGCGACTTTAGCACATACTCTACCGCTTTAACTGCACCAGAAAGAGTAAATACTGTTTACTACTATGGTGTCGATATAGCAGGAAATGTCTCATCCACCTTTAATCGAGAGATTAAATTGGATACTGTTAATCCTTCATCATCCTCATCCATCAACCCCGCATCTCCTGATACAAACGGATATTACACTTCCGCTCCGACTGTGACTTTGTCAGCTACGGATGTCGATAGCAGTGGTGTATCCGGTATCAAGTATAGATGGGGGAACGGGGACTGGGCTGATTACTCTTCTGCTATTACTGCCCCTGAAGGAAATAATATTCTAACATATTATGCCGTTGATAACGCCGGAAATTCTAATTCATTGTCTCCTGGGTCAAGAGAGGTTAAAGTCGACACTATCACTCCTGATTTGAGCAGTATTACTCCTGCAGCTTCTGCCAATCCTACTAATAATTTAACGGTTAGCTTTAACTGGAATGCCGCTTCTGACGGTAATGGTTCAGGAATTAAGGAATACTTAGTCTACATTGGATCAATCTCTGGTGGCACTGACATAGTAAATGGCACAACTGTAACTACTAACTCAATATCAAAAACCTTTGCTTCTGTCGGCACATACTACATTAGGATTAAGGCAGTTGACAATGTTGGTCATATAAGCAGCTTCTCTCTTGAGGGGAGTGTATTGATCGATCAAACCAGTCCTGTGATTACATTAGATAACTTAACTTCCGGCCAATACGTTAATTCTAAATCAATCGCTCTTTCTGGTACTGCCTCCAAACCAATAGTCGGACTAAATAAAGTAGAAATCCAAATAGATAATGGTGACTGGAATACTACTACCCTAAGTTCTCAGAGCGAAGATCTAAGTTCTAATTCCTGGAATTATGAATGGAAAGATTATACAGAAGGCAATCACACAATTGTAGCTCGTGCTTTAGATAATGCCGGCAACGAAAAGGCTACTTCTACATTTTCCGTAATAGTTGATAGCATTGCCCCAACTATTCCATCTGATCTTAGGGTATTCAATGTTTCCAATACTGCTGCTTCTGTTTATGCCATTTATCTAGACTTTGCTGGATCAAATGATGACACTTCTTTAATTAAAAATTACGAGGTCTTTAAGGGAGATGCCAAGATAGGGGATATCAATCCGAAGAAAGAAAATACTAATACTAATTACACTGGAAATGAGAGCCAGCCATATTATCTATTAGACGCAGATGTTACTTCCGGAGATTATGTCTACAAAGTGAAAGCAGTTGACAATGCCGGCAATAGCTCAGAAACAGGAGTAGTTAAAGTTAATACGACAGGAAAAGCAATTGAAACAGATGTCATCTCTGATCCAAAAGGCACTGCTTCTTCTGTAGTAGCTAAGGACAAAACCACCGTTACTGTTTCATGGAAAACTGTCTATCCAGCAACAAGCTTAGTTGAATATGGAGCCTCTACCAGTTATGGAAACAAAACAGAATTAGATGAAAGCTTAAACCAAGGACACAATGTTCTTCTTAAGGATCTAAAACCAGCGACCACTTATCATGCAAAAGTAACAAGCAAGGACATTTATGGTAAAGAACTTGTAAGTGAAGATATTTCATTTACAACGAAACCTGCACCGGAAGACAAATCAATTCTCAAGATCATCATTGATACATTACAAGGGCTGTTCAGGGTATTAACAACAACCAACACAAAAGCGGCTGACACCACGTCTTCAGATACTAACTCATTGGAGTCGCTTCAGGGATTTTCCAACAATCTTCTAGTTACAGATGTATCGTTTAAAGAAAAGGGATTCTATCAAAATGTTCTGACCTTTCCAAAAGGATCAAAGGTAGAAAAGAGCAATGATGATAGCAGTTACTCTAGCATTAACACTGATAGTAATGGCTACTTCATAGACAAAGGCTTGAGTCTAAACACAACCTTTAGATACCGCATAAATGACGGGCTCCCTGTAGTGAGAAAGCCGATAGTCGGAGACGACTCAACACTGGAAGTTACAAATAGCAAGGTGATAGAAGAATCAGTGTTGGTAGCTAAAGATAAAGTACAATTAACTGTATCATGGGATACAAACAGAGGAGCAAGCAGTCAGGTTGAATTTGGCACAAGCGGAAACTATGGACAAAAGACAAGAGAAGAAGAATCTCTGAATATGGGTCACTCCGTAACACTGGAAGATTTAGCTCCTGACACAGCCTACCACTTTAGAACAACCTCAAAAGATGCCAATGGCAACACCGCAGTCTCAGGAGACTTTACCTTCACCACTCCAACAGCGCAAAAAGACAAAGGACCACTTGAAGTAATACTGGAATCACTACAGAGGATATTCGGATTTGTGAAGTTGTAGAGAAAGAAAAGGGAATAGAAAGACTAATAAAATCACTGGCATATTGCCAGCGATTTTATTAGTAAAACGTCCTATTGACCACCCTGTATCAGTGTTCGATCTGTGTAAGAAATCTGTGTTGTTATGTTCAGCATTTGTTCGGTTAAATATTTATGCTACAATAATGCTATATTTAATTGCAATGCTCACTCGCCGCTGTCATTTCGACTCCTCGGCCTTGTCTGAGGGGCGGACCTGCCTGCCGGCAGGCAGGGAAATCTTACAAATAAAAAGAATTAACTGTTAACAGATCCCTCCACGTTGGTCGGGATGACACAGGAGAGTATTGAACAGTCGCGCCTAATTAATAAAAGAGGGAATCGAAATGAACAACATACTTATTATTATCTCAGTATTTTTGGCAGCCATAATTGGAACAATTGCCGCCAATATTTTAATTAAGAAAAAGAATACAAAAAATGTTGATGACATGAATTTGGAAGACAAGATCGCCAGAATTTCAAACGACGCCTTAAAAAATAACACAGAACAATTTTTAACACTGGCGAAAGAAGTTCTGAATTCACAGAAAAATGAGATCAAAACAGATTTAGACGGCAAGAAATCTGCAATCGGAGAGCTAATAAACGAGATAAGAAAAGACATAAGAAAAAACGAAGAACGAATTACTAAAAGCGATGAAGACAGGGTAAAATCTTTTTCAGCACTACAAAACGAATTGAAAAGCTATAAAGAAATAACTGGCGACTTAAAGCTAAGTACTGATAAGCTAAAGGAACTTCTTTCCAACAACCAAATGCGAGGAGCATTTGGCGAACAGGTAGCTGAAAATTTACTGCAAATGGCAGGTTTAGTAATTGGACAAGACTACTCAAAGAATGAAACTCAGCAAACACGAGACACTAGGCCGGATTTTACGATCTTCTTACCAGATCAAACTAAAATCAACATTGATGTTAAGTTTCCTTATTCTTCATTAGTAAAATATGTTGAATCAAATGACAAAACCACAAAAGAGCGTTATTTGAGAGATTTTAAACAGGACGTAAAGAATAAGATTAAACAGGTTTGCACCAGAGATTATATTAACCCTGAAGAAAAAACAGTTGATTTTGTCATACTTTTTATTCCAAATGAGATGATTTTCAGCTTCATTTACGATAAAATGAATGATATTTGGGAAGAAGCGATGCAAAAAAAAGTAATTTTAGCAGGACCATTTAGTTTCACTGCTATTTTGCGAATGGTCAAGCAGGCATACACAAACTTCCGATATCAGGAAAATCTTCACCACATTATCGGCTTAATTCAAAAATTTGATACTGAATATCAAAAATATTGTGCTGCAGTTGATACTTTGGGTGATCGAATATCTTCAGCTGGCAAACAATTCGATGTAGTAGCAAATACTAGAAATAGACAATTAACTTCAGTTGTGGATAAAATTAAAAGTCAAAACATTCTAGAACAAAAAACAAATGATTTAATAGAGTAATGAAAAAACGCAAATCAAAAAAAATTATAATATTAACAGTTGCTTCTGCATTAATTTTTTGCGGAATTATTTTCATTAAAAATGAAAAAGTTATTTCTCCGTCCACACAGAATAATAACGACTCGGAGATTGTGAAAATATCTTCAATTGAAGATAAGACTGAAGATAACACCACATCCACATCAACAAATGAAGCAAATCTACAAAACCTGTCGATGCCAGTTTTAATGTATCATCACATTCGTGATTTTAGTGATCCAAATGACAAAATAGGAACTAATTTATCAGTTTCGCCGGAAAAATTTGCCAAGCAACTTGATCTAATTAAAAACGAAGGATATACAACAATTACTTTTAATGATTTAAGTACTGGTAATACTCCAACAAAACCAATAATACTAACTTTTGACGATGGATATGAAAACTTTTATCAAAATGCCTATCCCGAGCTTAAAAAAAGAGGAATGATCGGCACGGTTTTCGTTATTGTAAATGATATTGGCAAGAATGATTACTTAAGCGAAAAAGAGATAAAAGAGATAAATTCAAATGGAATAGAAATAGGCTCTCACACTTTATCACATCCGGATTTAAGCACATCGTCCTCCAGTAGAGCACAGGAAGAAATTTCAAGCAGCAAGAAAGCTCTTGAATCGCTTATCGGCAACAATGTAATTTCTTTCTGCTATCCTTCGGGGAAATTTTCCGAAGAAACGGCTCAAATCGTCAAAGAGACTGGCTATAAATATGCCGTAACCACAAAAAGCAAGTTAACAACTTTTGAGAATTTATTTGAGCTTAATCGATATAGGGTTAACAGCGATACTAGCATATCCGGTTTTTTAAAATGATAAAAAAAATTGAAGCAAAATCAAATGAAGTAGGGAAGCGTCTAGATTCTTTTTTAGTTGCGAAATTGCCGGAATTTTCTAGGTCTCAACTTTCTAGTTTGATCAAGAAAGATATGGTAACTGTAAACAAAAATAGCACTAAACCCAGCTATAAAATTAACTCACTAGATTTAATCGAAATAAATATTGCTCCAAGATTAAAAAAGGAGGTTGTTCCTGAAAAAATTAACCTGGATATTATTTACGAAGATGAGAACGTTATTGTCGTAAACAAACAACCAGGAATTGTAGTCCATCCTGCTGCCGGAAATAGCAGTGGAACGCTAGTGAATGCGCTTTTAGATTATTTCCCTAAAATACGGGAGGCCGTATATGAAAAAGGCAATATTGTCTCCGAGCAAAGACCTGGCTTAGTTCATCGTTTAGATAAAGATACATCAGGAGTAATAATCATCGCAAAAAATGAAAGGACAATGCACTCATTGTCAAAGCAGATACAAAACCGCACTGTTAAAAAGATTTATATTGCTCTTTGTTGTGGCTGGCCCAAAAAATCCGAAGGAAGATTAATTAATTATCTAGGAAGACACCCGAAAAATAGAAAAATGATAGCAGATATTGGAAAAGAGAAGGGGAGAGAAGCAATATCTGATTACAAAGTATTACAATGTTTTGAAGATAGCCAACATAATAGAATTTCACTGGTTGAATTTAATATCAAAACAGGAAGAACGCATCAGATCAGAGTACAGGCGAGTCTGATTGGAATTCCTGTTTTAGGCGATCAATTTTATGGCAACAAACATTGTGACAACCTATCCCAAAAAATGGGAATTGAAAGGCAATTATTGCATGCCAGAACTCTGGAGATTTCATTACCAGGAGATGTCAAACACTCAACATTTGAGGCACCAATTCCCAAAGACATGGAATCAGTTCTCGATAATTTAAAGTCAATTTAACGCCTTAATCATACAAATTCATATTAATATTTGCACTCAAAAAAAGTATATGGTACGGTAATTTTAGTATTAATAACAAAATTATTTTATCAACATTAAAGAAAGGTGAGCATGGAACGCGAAAGAATAACGATCTCAATTAAAAAAAACCTGCTAAAAGAAATTGATGGTACGATAGACGGAATGAATATCAGAAATCGCTCACATGCGATTGAGACACTCACCACTACAGCCCTAAACTCAGGTGAAACCAGAAATGCTATTTTATTGCTGGGAGGTAAGGACGCTCTCAAGTTAATACCCACAGCAAAAGAAAATTTAAAGCTCCTTAAAAAATATGGCTGCACTGTGGTGCATGTCGCAATTGGATATTTGGGAGATAAAATAATTCAAAAACTAGGCGACGGAAAAGACCTCGGATTAGAGATAAAATATATTGAAGGCGAAGGCTCAGGAGGAGCAATAAAACAACTCAAAAAGACCTTTAACAAAACTTTTATAGTAGTTAATACAGATGAAGTCTTAAAAATTAACTTGGAAAAATTGATCTCTTTTCATAGAAAACAAAAAAATACCGCCACAATAGCCACAAATAATTTGTCAGCACTAGAAGGAGCTTATATCTTAGAATCAGAAATTTTCAATCACTTACCGAACGGTTTCTCCATGCTTGAAAGCGATATTTTTCCTAAGCTCTTAAAAGAAGAGGAAATCGCCATTTATCCAATGATATGATTGACTGACAGTGGTCAAATGAACTATCATATTAGATAGAAACGGAGAAATTTATGAAAAGAAATCTTTGGATAATGTTTGCTGTGATTATAGTCATTGTCACTTTCGGTGTACTAATTGACGTGCCTAAAAGTCCGATTGCCGGGCAAAAAATTAAGGCTGTTTTGGGTCTTGATCTAGTTGGCGGAACCGAACTTGTTTATCAGGCCGATTTATCGGCATCAACCGACAAAATAAAGGATCTAAATAACCTTGCAAACGTTTTTAGGAATAGAATAGATGAGCTTGGCGTAGCTGAACCAACCATTCAAACCTCCGGCACTAGTAAGATTATTGTTGAACTGCCAGGCGTCAAAGACATAAATCAGGCTGTTGATAAGATCGGAGCAACATACGAACTCGTATTTATGGAAACAGGAACAGCAGAAGACGGGGTGCAGCTAAATGACTATTATGATCCCAGCTTCACATATCCTGGTTACTGGAAAAAGACCGATCTAAATGGACGGCAATTAAAATCAGCCGAATACACTTTCCAAAACAGCAGCCAGAGTAATTTACAGTCAGAACCAGTCGTAACAATTAAATTTGATAATGTCGGCAAGGAAAAATTTGCCGAATTAACAAAAAGGAATGTCCAAAAACAAATAGCTGTCGTTTTAGATAATAAAATAGTTACTGCGCCAACTGTTCAAACAGAATTAACCAATGGCGAAGCCATTATAACTGGATCAAACAATATTAAAGAAGCACAAGAGCTGGCTCAGCGCCTCAATGAGGGCATGCTGCCAGTTCCAGCCACTTTAATCGGGCAACAGAACGTTGGAGCTACACTCGGCAAAGATTCACTGCAAAAAAGTGCTGTCGCCGGCATAGTCGGCCTTCTCTTAGTTGGAATATTTATGGTTTCTTATTACAAAACCTCAGGACTGATTGCGATGATAGCTTTGGTTTTTTACTCGATAATCAGTTTTGCTCTATATAAATTAATTCCAGTTACACTATCTTTAGCTGGTATCGCCGGTTTCGTCCTTTCTATCGGAATGGCAATTGATGCCAATATTCTAATCTTTGAACGAATGAGAGAGGAAATGGCGCTAGGTAAAACATTAAATTTATCAATAATTGATGGTTTCAAGAGAGCATGGAGTTCCGTTAAAGACTCAAACCTATCTTCGATCATCACTTGTTTAATTCTCTATTTCACTGCTGGATCAGGACCAGTTCGGGGATTTGCCTTAACACTGGGCATTGGTATTGCTATCAGTTTGTTTACGGCTATAACCGTAACAAGAACCATCCTACTATTAATTGCCGGCAGCAGAGCAAAAGGACTTATTCATGTTTAAAATTATTAAAAATTCAAACTATTGGTTTGTATTTTCAGGATCTCTCATGGTCTTGTCCATAGTAGCAATCGCCGTATTCGGTTTAAGACTCGGAATTGACTACAAAGGAGGTACGGTTATTGAAGCGCACTCAAATAATTCCAACAAGCTTACAATTGTTGAGAATACAGTTAAGCAACAATTCAGCTCAGGCTATCAAATAAAAGAAGGTGCCAATAATCAGATCAACCTGCGCTTGCCAGTCCTTTCAAATGAAGATCACACAAAATTAACAGAAAACCTCACCAACGCATTAGGAGGGGATTACAAAGAAAGTTTATACGATAGCGTCGGGCCTTCTATTAGCAAGGATCTAACAACTAAATCAATAATTGCTGTGATTTTAGCTTCAATCGCAATCATAATTTATATTGCTTTTGCTTTTCGCAAGATACCCAAACCACTTTCATCATGGAAATTCGGTATATCAGCGGTTGTTGCCATAATTCACGACCTATTAATAACAACCGGTGCGATTGCTGTGATATCCCATTTTGTTCCATGGGTGGAAGTAGATGCTTTATTTATTACTGCGCTTCTTACTATAATGGGTTTTTCCGTTCATGATACAATCGTCGTTTATGACCGATTGCGTGAAAACTTTATTAAAAACCCGCATAAAGGCGTTACAATAATAGCAGAAGAAAGTGTTAATCAAACACTTGCGCGATCAATAAATACTTCCTTAACAGTGATTATTGTATTAATCTCATTATTTGTCCTAGGCGGAACTTCCATAAGACATTTCGTACTAACTTTGATCATTGGTATATTCTTTGGTACTTACTCCTCAATATTTGTTGCCACGGCAATTCTGGTTAAATGGCAGGAAAAGAAAATCCCTTCTACTGCTATTGCAAAGTAGGGGAGCGCGAGAAAGAAAAATTAGTTTATTTTCCAGAATATCAGCATAATGACAAATCCTAAATTACAAATTTCAAATAAAAATCTAAAAATCAAATTTATAAATTATTTTAAACATTTGAGCATTTGTTATTTTATTTGACATTAGAAATTAGGATTTAGAAATTTATCCGAAGGAGTTATTATGTATCTTATAATATTGGGTCTTTCACTAGGATTGATCATGGGGGCTTTTCTTCAAATTAATATTCCGCCAGAACTTGCCCGCTACACTGCAGTTGCAATCGTCGGAGTTCTCGATTCCCTATTTGGCGCCATTCGTGCATCGATCGAAAAAAAATATTCAACAACCATATTTCTCTCAGGACTTGCCTTCAATATGATCATCGCAGTACTGATTACCTTTATTGGAGATAAATTGAACCTGGATCTATATCTAGCCATACTAGTAGCTTTCGTCATTAGGATCTTTGCCAACATCGGAATTATAAAAACCACCGCATTCGGTAAAATTTGGAAACAAATCAACATAGAATCTAAAGACGAGATGGGGAAATAGTCACTCAAACAATAAAAATCGCTTAAAATCGATTGTAGGGTTTTTTGTGCTCAATAATCCTGTTTACTTAGTTAAAATACAACCGATTTGATAGAAAAGTCATATTTAGTAAATGTTTATGTCGCATAATGCATGTTATGCGACATTATTCATGCAAAATCGCCACGACGCAATCCAGTATTTATTGTACCGAGGACACATAATAGTTCTCATATCAGACTCATGCAAAGCCCCCTAGAAGCCTTTCTCAGCTCTCCGAACCAGTCCTCTTGGTCAATATAACTCACTATTGTCATCCCAACCAACGTGGAGGGATCTTTCAACCCATCTTAATTAAGATTTCTCCAACCGTTTCACGGGCACGGGGTCGAAATGACAATAATAATTACATTAAAATAATAAAATTATAAAATAAAATAAGCCTCTTTTTTTTATTCTATTTTTCATTTTATTTTAATGATTTCAGAAAAGAAAGAGGGGGTACTTTTTGTTGAGAAATAAAAAATAGAATAAAATGAAAAATAAGGCACTCCCCCGATTTCATTATCCCCTGCCGAAAAATCGAAAAAATCCCTTAAATTAAAATCTAAGCTCTCAGTTTTACAAAACTGTTTCTTCACCTTCTGTTAGGTGTTTCGCATCGGCATGATTAACAATATTGGTTTTATTATCTTTGGTAGTAGTTTCTTTTGCTTTCTCGCCTTTTTCTTCCTGAATGATCACATCAGGTTCTTTAGAAGGTGTTAAAGATTTTTCATCTTCTACTTTTTTAGTTTCCTTTGATCCTGTTTCGCGATCTTTAATAGTAGAATCGGTTTTGTTTAAATCTGTATCTTTTGGATCCTCCGTTCTCTCATGGCTTACGTTAACGGCAGATTTTTTGACCTTGTTTGCCAATTCAATCATTTTTTCGCCATCTTTCAAAACTTCCACACCAAGCTCTTTCTGCTTAGCAAGATCGATTTCCTCTCCAACATACCACTTTACTCCCCCTCTCGCGGTTTGCTCTTTATAGATTTTATCGCCAATTATATTTTGATATCTAAAAACACGCGGCTTGGATTCCTTCTTGATATAGTCCTCAGTATTTTCTGTATTTTCTGACGTTACTCTTTCTGGCACACTTTCTCTTTTAAGACTATCCCCCGTCTCCTTTGGCGCTTCACCAAACGCATCGGATTTCTTTTCCGGCGACGCAACATGAACCGTAGAATGATCAGCTTTTTTTACTAATAAAGCTTCTAATCCACCTTGTTTAAAAGCTTCAGCTTCAGCTTTAAGAAGAGCTTCTTCTTCCTTGTCCCTATTGATAATCTTTTCTTCTATCACTGAACGCAAAGAAGAGTATTTTTCGTGCGATTGATTGACAATTTTCTCAACATTACCGGTAAGTTTTTGAACCGGCGGTAAAGTCTTAGCCGAAAAAGCCGGCGAAGAAATACCGTCAATCAAAAGTTTAATATAGATGTTATATTTATCAAGATTAACCATATCGTTTGCATCAAATACAGGCTCAAATTCCTTAACCAGAAAATCAGCGTCAGCTCCGCCAACCCTAAATGCCGCAATAGTGCCGGCATTACCGAACACAGCACTTCTTACCTCTTCAGACATCTGCTCAATGTACTGGTTAGCCATCGTCAAACATAGATTATATTTTCTCGCTTCTGACAAAATGGTTGCAAAAGATTCTGTAGCAAAGTTCTGAAACTCGTCAACATATAAGAAACAATCTGCTCTCTTATCTGCCGTAACATCAGCACGACTCATTGCTGCAAGCTGAATTTTGGTAATCATCATAGCACCGAGCAAAGCGGAATTGTCTTCGCCAATTTTTCCACGGGAAAGATTTACAATCAATATCTTCTTCTGATCCATAATTTCCCTGATATTGATTTTTGATTTTGACTGGCCAACAATATTTCGAATAGTAGCAGTCGCCAAAAATTGACCGACTTTATTCAAAATCGGAGACACTGCTTCAGTTCTGAACTTACTATCATATTGAGCAAATTCATTTACCCAGAAGTCCCTGATTACCGGATCCTTAACTTTTTCAACTACACGATCTCTAAAACGGTTATCCGTAAGCATTCGTGGAATATCAAGCATTGTCGATTCTGTAAAATCAAGCAATGCCAAAACAGTATTTCTTAAGATATGCTCCAAACGGGGGCCCCATGAATCACCGAAGATTTTTTTAAATATCCCTACAAATCCAGAAGCAACCATGCCCTTAAAATCATCCTCTACGTGTTCCAACAGGTTAAAACCAATCGGGTATGCTCGATCAGCAGGATCAAAAACAATAACATCATTAATTCGATAATCAGGTACACAAGATATAACTTTATCTGCCAATTCACCATGAGGATCAACAATTATTACGCCTTTGCCCCTAACTACATCATCAACAGCCATATTTTCAATCAGAGTTGATTTACCAGTACCAGACTTACCCACAATATAGATATGCCTTCTTCTGTCATCATTTTTTATACCGAATTCATGAAAAGTGCTTCTAAAATTAGTCATGCCAATAACGGTCAAAACCTCTTCGGATATATTTTCTCTGAAAGGCAAATTTGCCGGTGGTTCACCCTTTTTTGCGCCCGACCAAACAATGTTTGGTGTTTCTACAGTTTCATGAGGAAGATGATAAATAGAAGCAAGCTCGGCGATATTAAGAATATTACCCGCATCTTCAAATGACCTTTGAGAAAAGTCTTTCCATGTATCATAATTGTTCGTGACTATTTCCCCGACCTTAAAACCATTTAAATTTGTTGTATTGAATTGTTTAAAAGCAGCTGAGACACTTTGGCATCTCACTTTAGCTGAAATGGGATCGTTCGAGATTGAAAGAATACGAATTTTTGTCTCAAACCCTAATTTAACTATTTTTTGTTCAATCCCTTTAAGAGCCTCCTCCACAGTAGCTGGAAGTTTAACCTCGCTTTTGCTTTCTTCTGTCTCGACTCCAGGCTGAATCGCCTGCTGAATAAAAGCCTTTGAAAATTGTTTTAAATGACCTAATATAGTGCTAGAAATGCCCACCCCACCTGGTTTACGTCCGGCCCTGACTGCCGAAACGATGCTATTGCCTTTTTCTTGCCACTCATCCCCTACCGGCTTCATGACCAATTGAAACCATACTTCTTCACCCTGATTAAGCTTAGTCATAACAGAAGTAATACCACTCAATGGGTCAACCTCAAAATCAGTAAAAAATTTCACCGGATAGACATCCGGTTTTGTCATGTTTAAGTCGCAAACGGCAAAATTAATTCCATCTGTCGGCTTTACAGACTCCGTATAATCAGGAACTTCATGAATTTCGACTGCTGGATACTGAGCATAGATTTGGCCCTCAACAAAGTCCTTAATATGTTTCGGCACATACACATAAAACTGAATGAATTTGTCTCGGGCAACTATTTCAAAACTCAAATGGTTCTGAAAAAGAGAATTTTCAGAATATATTCCATGAATGGAAGCAAACATTTGTTCGGCAGAAAGTGGTTTTTTGTCATTATTTTTAGGTACATCAATTCGCAAGGTCGTATATTCTTGCGACTCCATCCACTCCTGCTTGGCTTTTGCATTTTTGATTTTAGTTAAAATCAAAATAAGATAGCCTGCGGCTAACACAATTACAACTAAAATTAGAAATAAAAAAATCTGCATAGAGCTCCCCCATTTTGTTTTACAAGTAAACGCCAAATTATATCGCGTTTACTTTCTAACACTATTTTACATCATTCTCAATGTTTTTGCTAATTACTTAGCGAGTTCGTAGCTATCTTTGCCGGCTTTTTTAAAATCCGACTTTGTTTGCAAGTTAATCAAAATAGTGTTTTTCTTAACAGTTCTTTGTTTTAGAACTTCTGAAACAATTTCATCAACCTTCATAGAATGATTATGAATATCTAAAATATTTTTTATAATATCTCTCACTGTTCCGGGCTCGTATCCCCATTCTCTAAGTGCATAAATTCCTCTGCCTACTAGAATAAATCTGTCGTCAGCAATTAATTCATTGTGAACAGTGGCTTTTACAACTTTTTTCTTTGAAAATTTTTCTTCATTAATCTTCTTTGCAATTATTTCAAAGTGAACAGGTTTACCTTCTTTTTTTAGGATATAGTAAATTTTATCGCGCACATTTTTAGGATTTACTTCAGGCCAAGATGCTAATCCAATAAAGTCATTTTCTGTTTTAACCAGCTTTTTACTGATGTAAGGTAATTCGGACAAAAAGGTCATTTCATATTTATTATGACTAGGATTTTCTTTTACGAGAATATCTATCGTAGTTGGTTTTTTCACTTTTTGTAGATGATCAACCCAATTATTAATAATTCCAAGAACTTCATCTTTAGATAAAGAAGCAATGACCCAGCTTGCTTCCAGTTCTCTAGTCTTATCGATCTTCTTAAGTTCCGGCATGAGAAAGAAAATCAAATGCAAAGCATTAAATTCATTTTTATTTGATTTCAAACTCTCTTCCAAAAACTTATTTGCGATATTTTCATGCTTGGCAATTCCACCGCTTTGCTTAAATGATTGAATGATTAATTCAAGATATTCATTTTTACGATCGACGATTTTAGATGCAAGCTTTTTAAGTCCCTCTTTTTCAATTTGACGAATTCTTTCTCTCGAAAGATTTAATTCTTTACCAATAGAGGAAAGAGTCTTTCTGTCTTCATCAATACCAAAACGACCTGCAATAACTTTAACCTCATTTGGTTTTAAGCTTTCCATTGCCTTTTTAACAATTTTGTAGGGACTAAAATTCTTTATTGTTGTCATTTTATTTACCTTCTAATATATTTTCTACTGCTGCCCACTCTGACTCATCTTTTTCTGGCACTATAATGGTTAATTTGTCCCCATTATTAGCCTTAAAATATGTCACAGATGCAAGGAGAACTCTATATTTCCTGCCTTCTGCATTAACAATAAACTTTCCTTCTGATATTTCTTCAAGCTCACCAATGATCTTCTTTCTTTTTATCGGGCCAATTTGCTTGAAAAGAAATGATCCGTCTGGAAGTATTGTCAATTTTAATACATCACCGGGAATAAGTTTTGATTTTGACGCATAGTTTGGAGGTGTTGGATACTTTGTCTTATCAGGACCGATCATATTCTCACCATCGAACACGCCTTCTATCACTGTGCCATCTCCACTTTCCTCAAGATCTTGAGCTTTTTTTGTAATTTCAGACGCAAATAGTATACTTTTTACCTGCCTGATATTATTTTCAGCAGAATCAAGTAAGTGTTTAATCGCTTGTAATTCTTTTTCTTGAGGCATAATGCTCCGATTGTTTGTTTTTTTATCCCCTTTTACGCAATTATCCTACCACATAATTGATCAGACGTCAACATTTTTTAATTAAAAAACCGCCTTTGAAATAACAGGCGATTTTTTCTATGAAGTCCATTAACTATAGACTATCATTAGACTATCATTTATTAACTATCTATGCTGTTTTCACTGCATCCGTAGAACTAATCCCTGGTAAATCTATAGAGTCAACTTTAGTTCTATCTAATATTTCATTATTAACTTGATCTTTTGGCTTCCCATATTTCAGTCTTGATAATTCTTTTATAGCTGCGCTAAGCTGACTATTTGCATTGGGATCGGGAGCCAAACTCTGACCATTAAACGGCTTTGTCGGTGCGCCATCAATCAGCATTTTTATATAAAAATTATACTTATCAATATTGGTCATATCGTCAGGCTTAAGAGGATCAAATTCTTTAACCAAAAAGTCCGCATCCGCCGCACCAATTCTGAATGACACCAAAGTGCCGGCATTACCAATAACAGCATCACGTATTTTTTCATCCAGCTGCGCAATGTACTGGTTTGTGATATTTAAAGATAATTTGTATTTTCTCGACTCAGAAAGAATAGTTGCAAAAACATCTGTAATAAAGTTCTGGAATTCATCAACATAAAGATAAAAGGGAATTCTCTCTTCTTCTGTTAAATCCTGACGGGAAAAAGCGCCGATCGCTATCTTGGATACGATTATCATACCCAGAAGAAAAGCGTTGATCTCCCCTATTAATCCTTTTGATAAATTGCAGATCAGAATTTTCTTGTTATCCATCACATCCCTGAAGTCAAATGATGACTTAGTCTGACCCAAAATATTTCTCATCATATCATTGGTCATAAAGCGACCAAATTTTGAAGTGAAATAATTTAACATTTCTGACTTATGGAAATCAGCAGTTTTAGCCATTTGCTTCTCCCAAAAGTTTTTCACTACTGGATCTTGCACATATTTCACACGGTCCTTTTCAAAATCAGGGTCAGTAAACAATCTTGGAATATCAATAAGGGTTCCACCTTCTGGATGAGCCATCAAAGTTAAGGCTGCATTTCTCATCCAGTGTTCAAACTGCGGTCCAACAATTCCAGTCTGCCCCGGATCAAAAAGTTTATAAAATATTTGAATAGCTTCCTGAACTAAGAAATCTCTCTGCTCAGGAGTCTTCCATTCAAGCAAATTCAATCCCATTGGCCTCTCTATATCAGCTGGATTGAAGTAAATTACATCGTCGGCTCTTTCTTTTGGTATCCGGCTTAAAATGTATTCTGCCGCATCTCCATTTGGATCAAGGTAGCAGACACCCTTTCCTTCTTTTATATCCTGAAGGATCATATTTTCGAAAAGCACGGTTTTACCAACACCGGTTTTACCTATCATATAAACGTGCCTCAGCCGATCTAACTCTTTGATTTTAATTGGAAGTTCACTCCCCCTAAATACACTGTTTCCGATTATTGTCCCTTCTTTTGGCAAATTTGATGGAGGTGGCTCTTTTTTAGCTAACAGCCACGCAATATTTGGGGTTTCAATAAAACGATTTGGTAAATGATATAGGGAAGATAACTCCTCAGTATTTAAAATTAATCTCGGTCCCCTACCGAAAAGCCTGAAAACATAGTTCGCTATGTCTTCTGATCTCTTTTTTGGATATTTGATATTCAGCCCATTGGAGTCAGGAGAATTAAATTGATTGAATATTGAAGCGATTTCTTTAGTATTTTGGCGAGCTTTTTCCATAGTGGGAGCAACACTCACAATTCTTATTTGACACTCAAATCCAAGCTTGGAGACTTTTTCTCCTAAAAGCTTTATTTGACTTTCCTGCATTGGAGTTAACTTCATTGGGTTCTTTGGATCATATAGCTCGGAGTGCTCGCCTTCCCCTTTTCCCTGCGCAGTTTGCGTCGCGGAACCTAGAAAATTAAAAAATGCCTCCCCTGCTCTAACTGTAGCTGAGTTTGAATGAGAAACACGGGATTTTCCGTGCTGAATATTGAACGCCGCCCTCTCTCCCGCCGTTCTCCAGACACCTGTGGTTGGCCTTAGTAAAAATTGCACCCCTGCCAGCTCATCCTCGGACAACTTCGATAGTGAATTAGATAAAGCATTAAGGGGATCCTCTTCCAATGTTTTGTATGTTTTTAGGGGAAAAATATATCTTTTTATTAGCCCCAAATTGGCAATATCAATTTTTAACGGCTTATTTGGAAAAACTGAATAGTTTTTATCTTCAGTAATTTCTGCATAAGGATATTGGGCATGGAGATTTTTTAAAATACTATTAGATATTTTCTTGGAGCAACCGATGTAGAAACTTATTAAATTATCTTTAGCAATTAATTCCAGCGAAATATGATCCTGCCCCTGAAGTCTTTTTGAGACAGTGTTATCAAACATTGCATTCAAGTTTGCATAAAAAGGTTCAATAACTGACAACATTTCCTGAAAATTTTTGCGTTGATCATCTTCTCCTGCATGCCTTTCTCTTGGCACTAGAACCTTGTACATTGTCCAGTCTTTAGTCAAATTAATTTGGTTTTTTCGTAATACTGACTTTCTTATCTTCTGATAAATAATATAAATCAGAATAATTGCGACAACAAAAACAACCAACCAAATCCACCAATTTGATCCACTTGAACTTTCATATCCATTATAATAATCGTCTGTCATTTTGTTTTTTTGCTCCCTCTCCTTTTCAAGGAGAGCCTGCCTGCCGGTAGGCAGGGTTAGGTGAGGTTAATAAGATTCTATGCCGCTTCTTTCTCTTCATTAGCACCCAATATTTGATGTATGTGGTCAGCGGTTAATTCATCACCCTTTCCAGCTATCACTTCAGCACCATGCCTATCAGCGTTATTCCCGCCAAAAATTCTCCCGAAGAATCCCCTCTTTTGCTCTGGCAAAGGCTGCTCTAATTGAATTTCTTTTGCCTCGATTGCCGGCTTGATATCTATCATATTGCCTGCATCATTATTACCCACTTCTTCCGTAACCGGCTGAACCGGTTCGATTTTCTGCTCAGGGACAACGGGCTCTGCTGTTTGAATATTTTGAGTTAATATTTGATCGTCCGATTCAGCCATTTTCGCATTGTCATTCCCGCCCTCCACATTGTCATTCCCGCGTAGGCGGGAATCTACTAATCTATCACTATCTTGGATCCCCGACTTCTCGGGGATAACAGGAATAGAACTCACAGTCTTCTCATCAATAATTGGTTCTGCTTTTGCAGCTGCGATTGGTTTATTTAAATCTTGCTCTATTGTTTCCGCTGCCTGTTCAATTCTGGATGTTGGCGGCAAAAAGTCGTCAATTTTCCTTATCGGTTCGGCAACTGGTTTCTTAAGTTCCAGTCCCATTCTTTCTGCAATTTCGGATTGTTTTTCTCTGATTTTATCGATAAATTCTGAAGAATCTACTTTTTGCTTTTCACTTTCCCCCACTTTTGATTGTGGAATGTTCTGCTGAGCCGAACCATCAACAAAAGTTATCTCGTCTTCCCTAAAGTCTCCTTCATTATCTGTAACGCTAACAGGATCGCCATCTGGTCCAATTTCCATGATTTCAACCGGAGGTTCGGATGGTTTGTCTTTAATTTCAGATTTATTTTCTGCAACTGGCTGGGGTTTTTGTTCAGGAATATCAATAACCGCTTTTTGTTCAATAATATCCTTTGGAGACTTAGTCTGAACTTCTTCTGGTTTAGGTGTTTCACTCTCCTCTTCTCGGCCAATTTGAATCCCAGGCGCAAGATGATCTTCTGAATTATTTCTAATTTCTTCTTCTTTCAAATCATTTGCGACAGCGGTTTCTTCCTGTACAGAAGGCTCAACATTTTCAGGGGCCACTTCTACGACAATTTTTTCCGCTTCTGTTTTCTTTTTTGCTATTTTTTCAAGATTAGACTTAACTATTTCCCTAGCCTTATGATTAAGTGTTCGATGCTTTAAATCATCTGTATGTTTGTCGGATTTTGTTTCCAACTTTACTTCACTGGACATTCCTACTTCATCAGGTTTCTTTCTTTCAAATCGCTCATATGTTTTCGCCCTCAGTTCATGAGATTTAATATCTGATAATTTGTCTAGAATATCACCCTTTAATACAATCATTTCTTCGAGCTTTTGTCCGACTTCAGCTCTAAGTGTAACCAATCCCCTCTCTCTATTTTGATCAGCCAAAGTAATCTTCCCAGCATAGCTACTATAATGTTCATCATGAGCCCTTTCGGCTTCCTGAAGTTCTTTTTCAATGTTCTTAGTCTCTTTGGCCAATTCCTCAAACTTATTCACAGCCTCCATCAATTCATCAAATTTTTCCTGCTCACTGGTCTCAATACCTTTTTCTTGAGACGCTTCGACCGCAGAACCTTCTTTACCTGCATATCTTGCACGTAGTTTATTTTTATCCGCCTCAGAAGCAGCGCTAAGAGCCTTTTGAAGCTCCAAAAAGTTATCAGAAGTTCCTGATTCACTAAAATGAGCAGATGCGTCCATCAGTAATCCTGACTTAGATTTTGTTTCCGTATTTTGTAACATTATTTTTTCGCCAATTTGCTTATTAATTCTTTTCTTAACAGCATTAGATCATTTGCAATTTTAACTTCAATATCAGGCACTGTTGTTTTTAAAAATTTAATTATTTCATCCAGTTTTTCTTGCTCAATCAAAACTTTAAATTCTTCGGCTTTCTCTTCCGGTAAATACGCCAAAATAATATTCACCACCCTGTTATTAACAAGGTTGGCAATTTTTGCTTCAGCTTCCTCTTTTTCTTTTTCGGAAAGCTTATCAAGCCCTAGTTCTTCCATGATTTTTTTCTGATACAGCAATATTATATCATTAGTTTCCTCAATATTGTCCGCTTTGTTCATATCATCGTTATTCATTTTTCCCCTCCGACTTTATTTATCTTAATGTAATTATTTACGAAATTCCTCAAGTAATTGATTGGCATATGCTTTCTCGGTCTTACCTAGATCGACTTCTCCTTCTATCTTCTCAATCGAATACCTGTTAATAAATCTAATTAATCCCTCTTTACTTAAGGGCACACCATAATCAGATACTTCTAGGTTTACTAAATACTCACCATGAATTTCGCGCAGCCAATGAAACTTAATGAATTCTTCCTTATCTCCGTCTTTAATCCGGTAAACAGAATTTAAGTCTAAAGATATCTCTTTTCCTTTGCCCAAATCTATCTTGAAACCATCAACCCCAAGAACAGTTAAGGCAGGATACTCTAATTTTCCTTTGAATATTAATGCCCCAGGGCCTGCCCCTGTTATTTTATCTCCCTTTAACGCTATTATCTTGCCTTTATTCTCTTTATTTTGAACTTCCAATGCAATACTCCTACAAATTGATGGAATAAATTCATGTCCAATTAAATCTTCTTCATCTATGATCTCGTAATCAAAGCCTTTTAGTTTTTCCTTCAATAGTTGGTTAAGAACCTCGGCATTTTTATATATCCAATTAGTCTCTTTGTTGCTGTTATAAGGATGCCACGTTTGCATAATCACATTTGAAATTGATTTTGGATTAATCTTTTGGATATCATTATCCCTAATTGCTCTTGCAAGACTTAAAAAATTTTGAACCTTTTCAATTTTGGCCGATTCTCCAAAAAATTCTAATTTTGCTTTAACCTTCTCGAATCCGCTTTCAAATCGCTCAATTGCTTCACTTAAATCCTGGCTTTCAATATTTGGCGGTAATTCAACTTTATTATGAGGCAAATGATTGTAAATTTTTTCCATAAACACATTCAATGGCTCAAGATAAGACTCAATGAAATTTTCACCATTTTCTATAGAAAACTTATAATCCGGTGTCTGTACACCCTTTTCCCTTAACTCTCCCTGTATTTCATTTATCCGCACAAACCCAAAGTCTATGTCTTGTTTTAAATAGTCAAGATTATCTCCTAAATCGCCAAGCAAAACAACTTGATCACTATTATTAACATTAAATTTCTGTAAACCAAGTTCTGGAATATTTAAATTTGTGTTATTTTCAGAAGCTGATTTAATTAAACCCTCTGCCCTATCAGGATTTAATTTTCTTGGGACAAAAACTTCCGGCTCATCTTCGCCTTCGTTACTCAAGCCAGTGCCTCCTCCCACTTCTTCTCTTTGCTTTGCCTCCCAAAAAAACTCATACCATTTATCGGATGTGTTTACATTATCACTTCCATCTTCCCAAACAATCTTAATATTATCTTGATTTTCATCGACATATAATTCACGTATAGTAAAACGATTGCCTAATTTTTCCGTCACTACATCGCCAGCATTGACAGCTATTGATCCATGAGCGCCATGCAAAACAACTCCTGCTTCACGAGAAATCCATTCTTTATTTCCATAGTCTTCCGCTTCAGCGTTTACTCCCTCGCTTGCAACTCCGGCAGCTTGAGGCGACAATTCTGGTTTTTCAGAAGCACCACCATTTAAAGCGACGATCTCAGCCTCTGCAGAATACACACCATTATTTCTTTCGATCTTAATTTCACCAATTCCACAACCTTTTTCGAAAATCATAATCTTATATGCAGCAACTTCTAAAGCTTCGACTTCGCTAATTTCATCACCGTTAATTCTAAGATTGAATTTGCCTTGATTGATAAATATAGACAACCATTCGTCCAGATGTTCTTTAACTTCTTTTTTGCCCGCATTTATTTTCCAAAACTCTTCTGCATTTTTGTAATCTTCTTTGGTCGGATTGTATTTTTCAACATCAACAGGTTTGCTTTCAACCAGTCCGACCGGATTAACTCCGTTGTTTTCTGCCAGCCCGCCTTCTCCAAGATTACTGTCGTCAAATCTGCCTTTAGGCGCTACAATTCGAGGCTTCTGCTCACTAGTTCCACCAGCATCAGGAGATGGAGTCCCGTCAGGACCAGAATCACCTCCACCAGATGCTGATTGTTGTCTAGGCTCGTAAGCTTCGATTTTTTCATTAGCCACTTTTTCTTTTTTAGCCGCGAGAGCATAAATGCCACCACTGCCAATTGCAGCCAAACCCAAAGTCCCTAATGCGTTACCCGAAATTGCGCTCGCAGATGCTGATGAATTTTCAGTTGCTGCTTTAAAAATATCTTCTGCTAAGCTTGGAAATGACAACATTTCTCTTTGTATATTCGGATCGAGGTTAGAAAATGCTTCCTTATGCTCAAGTATGAATTGACCGATGTTTTTGCCCGTTTCTCCATCAATTGGAGCCTGTAAATCAATGTTATGAAGATCGGAATGGCTATCCCTTATTAATTCCCAGACATTACCGGATTTATTTACTGACTCTGTAAAGCTTGATAGTTCAGTGTCATTAAACCCATGCAGGTCTCCCTTTGTTTCAACTAATTGCAAGTGGGTAGTTTGATCTGTATTAAAGCTATGAAGATCATTATTCCCAAATTGATCAATTTTAGCATCATGTGCTTGTCTAATTGATTCCTTCTTTGCTTCCAACGCTGCATCTTTAGCTGAATTACCATCAACGTGAAAAATCTTATCCATAGCCCAGTTTGCCACATAGCCAACTCCAGCACCGACAAGAGCTCCTTTGATTCCTTCTTTAACAACCGTATATTTATTACGCTCAGTGAGAATTTTATAAAGTTCTTCATGCTCCCTACCAGATAACTCCGATATGGCTTTTCCCTCAACCTCTGCGTCCTGGCTCAATTCATCGATTCGATCGATTACTGAACCACTTTCATCCTGTTCTATCTCATTAGTACGCCTTACAAGCTCTTTGTTTGCTACTCGATACTTCCTAGCTAGATTAATTTTAGAAACAGCATTGCCTCTCATCCTTCCATTTTTACCATCTTCAATTGCATTTTTTAAAATACCAATAACTTTTCCTAAATCTTCGTTAGAATATTCATCAACAGTTTCAGTTTCCAGCTCTTCAATATTCAGCTCTTTCATCCATGCGTTTGCCGATTCAGTCTTGTCTTTCCCCCTGACATAGCCCCAGAACCCCCCCATAGCAGCGCCGGAGATTGCTCCAGTTACCGGATTAGAAACGTTAAAAGCACTCTTAACACCTATTGATATCAACCTTGATGCAATGATTCCCCCGCCAAGTTTAGCGCCGATTTTTAGTACTTTTTTCCATTTTTCATTTTGTATTTTATCAACAGTAATATTTGATATTTTTTCACCAAGTCCCCAAAACTTCTTTTTTTCTTCTAAAATCCTTTTTAAAAGAAGTGCATCAGCATCTAAAGACGCCAAAATTTCCTCAAATTTTTCAGGATTATTTTCGATCTCTTGTCTAGCCTTGGAAATTTCCGCCAAAATTTCATCTTCTTCACTAGAAATTTCTTCGTGCTTTAAATTAACAAGATCACCTCGTAATCCTTCGAGTTCTTGTGGTGGCTGTTGTCCCGATTCGACCATCTCCCTCCTAGCTTGTATATATTTATAATAAAACAAATCAACTATTTGCACAACAGTTTAGTTTATTGGACACAAAGAGGGCGGCCCATATGGGCCGCCCCGACTCTTGCGACAACGTCGCAATAACTATCTTAATTCTTATTTTTTATCTACCCACGCACTTTCTTGTAAATCGGAGGAAGAATCACTCCCACAATTGCTAACCATGAAAGCACATAAGAATTTCTCGCTCGATTTCCGATGTGATTCACTTCTGTTTTAGTGGCATAAGAAGACAACTGCTGCTCCAAGTCTTCTTTTGTGACATAAGATTGGAGCTTTTTTGTGAATTCCTCATCATCAACGAACTTGCTCGTCCATGAATCAACGAGCTTCTTGAGCGCCTCAATATCTTTCTTGTCATCGAGAGTGAACATTCTCTCACGAAGATCTTTTATTTCAACCTTCATAGATTTAAATATTCTCAGTCTCGACTGAAGACTGGCAACCTTCCGTTCAAGAACGTGGACTGCTACACTCTCATTCCTTCGAGCCAGATTAGCTCGAGCTTCTCTAAATTTCGAAATATCAGAATTGACACACGAAACTTGAGAGTCAACTAAGGTCCCCATCTCTTCAACCCGTTCCTCAGCTGGCATTTGTGCAACCTGCTCACCACTATCTTGAGGAGATTCCTGAATACTAGTTTGAGCTTCCTGACCCTGTGCGACAGGTCCGTTACCGTCTTCCACTACAACGCCAATGGCGCAGTAGGAATTAGGCGAGAAAAGAAACAGCGTCGTTATAATAACGACCAAAGTTACAAGTGTTCTCATTCTACGATCCCTCCAAATGTAGTGCCGCGTAAGCGGCGTAATTAAACGCCGTTTTGGCGGCCCTTTTGAGGGTGTTATTCCCTCAGAGCAAGCTGGGCGTAAAACTTTCTACTTACCGCCTTTCACTTTCTACTAGTTGCACGGAGCGCAACTTGCTCTGAAGGATATTTAGTTGTCAAAATGCAATTGCATCTACCCAACTTCGCTAAAGCTACGCTGGGTTTTAAACCAAAGGTTTAAAAAAAGTGCAATACTGTGCCACATAATTCCGCAGGCGGAGGGGGAACCTACGTCTTGGCACGAGGCCAAGAAATGAATTATGCAGCACACTATCGCACTAAATTGTAATGTATTTTCTTGAGGTAACTGGGTTCTCGCTGTGAATCCCCTCACCTTAAGAACATTGGATTATAGCATACCAAATTTTATTTGTCAAGAGCTTTAATAAAAAACAGCAATCAAAGCCAGAACAAAGAAAAAAGCCCCGATTACAATACTATATCGATCGGAGCTTTTTTATTAAAATTGGATATTATCCAGCCAAGTTTACTCTTCTTCTTTATCTTCGTCTTCGTCTTCGTCTTCTTCTTCTGGAGTTTCAGCTTCTTCGGTTTCATCTTCTTCTTTCTCTTCTACAGGTGCTTCAGCAGCTTCTGTCTCTTCTCCTTCAGTTTCCTCGTCTGAATCATCTGTTTCTTCTACAGCTTCCTCTTCCTTGGTTGTTTGGTCATCCTGGTAATCATCACTCATAACGTCCTCCTCTTTCCTACTAATCTAATTAAACAGCAACCCTAAGTTGCAAAATATCCCCACGAAACGCACCGCTATGGACCTGCAGGGTCTAGCTCTATTATCCTCGACGGAAAAACGAATGTCAATTCAAAATATTAATAAATTATTTGCTTATCCACAACAATTTTTGTTATTCACTTTTTAATTCCCTCATCAGTTCTAAATACTGATGTAGATTATGCAGTGTTGCTAAACGCAGTCCCAATATTTCTTTGGATCTTAGAAGGTGCGAAATGTAAGCACGGCTAAATCCCCCTTTACAAGCCGGACAGGCGCATTCTTCATCGATCACTCCCCCGTCCTCTTTGTATTTGGAATTTAAAAGATTGATAAGTTTATAATGGTCTGTCATCCCAGACTCGATCTGGGATCCAGGCTCTGGATTCCCGCCTTCGCGGGAATGACAAAGGTTGTTGTGGGAATGACAATTTTTAACATAAACCGATCCGTGACGAGCTAATCTTGTCGGCAAAACACAATCAAACATGTCCATGCCTAATTTCGTTGCTTTAATAATGTCGTCAGGAGTTCCAACCCCCATTAAATATCTCTGCTTGTTTTCGGGAAGAATTTCTCCCATCAATTTTACAGTCTTCCACATATCACGAGTTTCAAAATCAACTGCCAACCCTCCGACTGAGTATCCATCAAAATCAAGGTTAATAAGCTCTTTAGCGCAATATCTGCGTAAATCTTCATACAATCCCCCTTGGACTATTCCGTGAAGAAGTGGCCTGTTATCTTTCAGCTTTCTACTTTCTACTTGTTCCAGAAAATATTTTCTGGAACGCTTTGCCCAAGATATTGTTAACTTGCAAGCTTCTTCAATCTCCTCCCGAGTTGCCTTCCCGCTGGGACAAACATCGAGCGGCATCAAGATATCCACCCCTAAATCAAGTTGAATTTGGATTACTTTCTCAGGAGTAAAAAAATGCTTACTTCCGTCTAAATGCGACTTAAATTCAACCCCATCCTCAGTAATTTTAACCAAAGATGTTTGGACATTTGTTATTTGGGTTTTGTAATTTGATTTGTCATTAGAAATTAGAAATTTAGAATTGTCTTTTCCCAAAGAAAAGACTTGGTATCCGCCAGAGTCGGTAAGTATTGGCCTATTCCAATTCATAAACTGATGCAGTCCACCAAGTTTTTTAATTAGTTTTTCTCCTGGACGCAAATACAGATGATAAGTATTAGACAGAACTATTTGAGCACCCAATTCGTTTAATTCATTTGGCGATACACCCTTAACACTACCGACTGTGCCCACCGGCATAAAAAAAGGCGTCTCAATTTCTCCATGAGGCGTTGTTAGTTTTCCAACCCGAACTCCGTTATCTAATTTTTTGATTAATTCAAATGCCATAACAAAATATTATACTAGAAAACCATAAGAATGAAAAGAGCCGGCACTAAAAGACAGTGTCGGCCCAAAGAGAAAAAATCATGCCCACATTGGCTGACGCAATCCGAGCAAATCGCGCAGCCTCTTTCTGAGTCTTTCGCGCCACCGCTTTGCCAATCAGCCCACCCCCCTTCCGGTATAAATATTAACATTAAAATTATACCACAAAATACAAAAAAGCCCCGATTAATCGGGGCTTTTTTGTACATATCTATCTGTTATCTTTATTCTGTTTAGCTGTTATCTAATCAGCCTATTTCATTTCAACAGTAGCACCAGCAGCTTCTAGCTTTGCTTTTGCAGCTTCAGCGTCTTCTTTCTTAACACCTTTTAGAAGATCTTTTGGAGCACCATCAACTAAGTCTTTAGCTTCTTTCAAACCTAATTCCGGTTTGATTTCTCTAACAGCCTTAATAACAGCAATCTTTTGTGCGCCAGCACCTGCTAGGATAACATCAAATGATGTTTTTTCTTCAGCAGCTTCTGCTTCGCCAGCAGCTGGAGCAACAGCACCAACCATAGCCATAGGAGCTGCAGCCGATACGCCATAGTGATCTTCAAGAACCTTAACAAATTCTGAAAGATCCAAAACTGACATTTTATCAATCTCAGCAACGATCTTCTCAAATTTTGCAGGAACTTCTGCTTTTGTTTCTTCTTTTACTTCGGCAACTGCCTCAGTTGTTTCTACTTTTTCTTCTTCTGCCATTTTTCTCCTTTACCCCGTTAGATGCGATAGCTATCTAACTGGGGTCAAATTCTTATAAATTATTTATTAATATTAATTATTTAACTAACTTTTTCCTTGTGAGCATTTAAAACATTGACCAAGCCGCGCATATTTCCAGCAAAAACATTGACCAAGCCAGATAATGGAGCTGCAATTGTGCCAACAACTTTGGCATGCAATTGTTCTTTTGAAGGAAGAGCTGCTAGCCGCTTTACCATGGCATCATCAATGAACTTTCGCTCCAGAATTCCACCCAAAATCTCAATCGCTTCATTCTTTTTCGCGAAAAGAGTGATTTCTTTAGCAGGTGCAACTTCATCTTCCATTGCGAAAGCGATTGCAACCGGTTTTGTAAAAACGCTTTCATCAAATTCAATACCACCTTTTTTCAAAGCGATCTTTGTTAATGAATTCTTTGAAACGTTAAACTCAACACCTTTTTCTCTCAGGGCATTTCTCAATGCCTCAGTGTCTTTTACTTTCAAACCTTTGTAGTCAACAATCACAGCAGATTTCATTCTTTCGATTTTGCTGTCAAGGTTTTCTAAAAGTTTTGATTTTGCTTCTTTTGTCTTTGCCATAATGCACTCCATTTTATAAAAAAATCTGCAACTACTGTGCAGAAATAAATAATAAATCAATTTATTATGATTTAAATTCATCCCTGCACAAGATATTTAATCTCGGCTGTCAGCGACAGACGGAACTTGTGGTCTTTGGAACAAAATTAATATAACAAAAACACAAGCATAAGTCAACAAAAAAATCGCCTTGATCCGACATTATCGAATTCAAGGCGATTTTTCCTTTAGCACAATTCAGCTTTCTATGTTCCCCTTCCACTTTCTACCCTCTACTTTCTGGCCACCTTAACGCTTGGACCCATTGTAGAAGTCAAGAATATAGTTTCAATCTTCTTAAATGGCAAAGCATTTAAAATTGCATCATAATTCTGTTTAACTCTTTCGGAACCGAAAGATATTTTACCTAGTGCCAAATGAACGATATTGAATTTATCTGCTCTGTATTCAACTTTGCCGCTCTTTAATTCTTCTACTGCTTTAGCTACATCTTCAACAGCAGTTCCAGCCTTTGGCGAAGGCATAAGGCCCTTAGGACCTAGTACTTTTGCAAGCTGAGCTAGTTTAGGCATGGCCTTTAGTTCGGCGATCATCACATCAAAATCAACTTTACCAGCCTTAACCTCTGCGATCACTTCGTCAACATTACCTTCGGTAACTTCCTTCACTTTCTTCTCTTTAACAAGACCGCCGGCAAGAGTGATCATGCCTCGAATATTTTTTTCTTTAGGATTGATCTTAAAATGAGCTTCGATTGTAGCGTCAAATTTTACAGGAGAAGTCTTAAGTGCTAATTCAATCGCTTCTGCAATTGGATATTCCGTGTCTTTCTCAATCTGCTTGGCCAATTCCCTGTATTTTTTACCATGCAAAGGCTTTCTTTTCTTCTGCTCTACTTTTTTCTTCTCTTCTTTCTTCTCTTCCTTTTCAGCCTTTTTTTCTTCTTCTTTTGCTACTTCTTCCTCAGCTTTTCTCTCTTTTTCTCTTTCCTCTGCTTCTTTGAGAATTTTCTTCTCGTCGATGACTTCTTCGTTGGCCATCTCTACAACTTTTTTCGCTGTCATTTTTTTCCTAGCCCGCTATTAACTTAGCGGTTTGTGGTGCAAACGTCTCCCAACTCCCACATAATTAATTTAACAAATCATATAATACTACTTTTATGCTCTTTTTTCAAGTTGTCCACTTGCGCATATAAAATATTTGTATACAATAAAACTACCCGCTATTTTATGGGGACCCTTCCGGAGGTTGCCTATGATGATAGCACTTACAAACCGCAAGTAGATGATCTTGATGGTTGGGCACTCCACTGCCCCATCTACTCTTGGTTCGGCACCAAGACAACAAAGAGACGGCCCGCGCCACTGGCCGTCTCTTTTTCTATTGGATCGACTCGGGGATTTTTCGACATCATGAATTACAGTTTGAATGAATGCTCGCTCTCCACTTTCTACAATCCACCTTCTACTTTCTAGACCTTACTCGGTCCCTCTTCCTTGCCGACAACTTCAATAGTATGGCAAGGGATCTCATTATTAGTGCCAATGAATTCCAAGATATAATTAATACCCTGCGATATTGCTTTTTGGATTATTGGAAGTTCTCTCTTGTCGATCTTACCCAAAACATAATTGACCGTTTCAATTTGATTTACTTTCTCGCCAGAACTAGATATACCAACTCTGATTCTGGTAAAATTGTCGGTTTTCAATTCAGAAATAATGTTTTCAAGCCCTTTTTGCCCTCCACCTGAACCCTCTTTTCTAATTCGAATAGTACCAATTGGCAAATCAATATCATCATTTATCACAATCAAATCTTCTGGCGACGCCTTATAAAAAGAAAGAATTTTAGAAACTGCTCTGCCTGATAAATTCATGAAAGTTTGAGGTTTTACCAATATGATTTTCTCGGCTTTATAATTAACAGTAGCAACTTCCGCTTCAAACTTTTTATCAAAATTAAAAACCACTTTGCTATCAACCGGCTTTACAGCCTCACATTCAGACAAGGCATCAACAAACATAAAACCCGCATTGTGACGCGTGCCTTCATATTTTTCCCCCGGATTTCCCAAGCCAACAATAATTTTCATCTCGCTTCTTTACTCTTTATAATATTCTTAATTTGTATAATCTGTATTATTTGTATAATTAGTAATCTGTTGTTTTCTCACATCCCTGGAATATTGAGATTTCCAGCAATTTCTTTCATTTTCTCTGCTGCATGAGCTTGAGCTCTGGCAATTGCCTGAGAAATAGTGTTTTTTAAATCCTTTTCTAGCTCTCTCTTATTTTCAACTTTCAATGCTTCTTCGGCAATATCGATATCAGTTAAATGTTGTTCACCATTAAACACAACCTTAACCCAACCGTCATTGCTTTTTGCTTCAATTTCTGTGTCTTTTAATTCTTTTTGAATTTTTCTTGCTTTTTTTTGTAAATCATACAATTCACGCGCTTTTGAAAAATCTACCATAATTCTCCTTTTACTTATCTGCTTATTAGCTTAGATGTAATATAAAGTATGATACTTAATATGAGGCCCAAAATCAATAACAAAGATACAGTCGACAATAAAACAACAATTTGATCCGGTGCCAACAGATTAAAATTAAAACGAAATGCGGAAAATCTATAAACCAAAAATATTATTATTCCAATAAAACCAAGCGAGGCTACAATGTTTCTCAAATCCTGAAAGCTTGGTGTTAAAGTAGCAGTGATAGACAAGACTAGATAAAGAATTATCCAAGTGCTGGCAATCCGAAAATTGAGATTAGAGAACACTGATTTAAAAAGTTCCGCTATCCCTTCTTTGGTTAAATGGATAGTAGCAAAATCCACACTATTTATTCCCAATCTTCTTGATAAGAAATATATTACAACCGCTCCAAAAAATATCGGGGCCAAAGAGATAACAATCTGGCCGATAATCGGTATTTTAGGAGACGTATGTTCAACTTTACCGCCCTCTTTATCAAAGAGTGACATTTTGGAAATTTTTGCTCCGGTTACAAGACACATTAGAGCATGCGAAAATTCGTGGACAATAACACCAGGGGCAACAAAAATCCGGTAGCCCCTACCAAATATTGACCTAGATAAAAGGTAATTTGTTACAAAAGAAAGCAATAATATAGCGGAAATCAATAAGATTAGCTTCCCAAAAGGAGAATGAAAATCAAAATTCTGGATATTCAAATCCCCCACTTTACCCCAATCAACATTAATTTTCGGCAATTGCATTTCCCCTCCTTTTCATTTTCTACCCTCTTCTTTCCGCCTTCTACTCCCTACCTTCCACTTGTTTTAGTTCCGCTTCAATAAAACCATTTAGATCGCCCAAAAGTACTTTATCGGGATCTTTTGATTCATAGTTCGTACGATGATCTTTTACTTGTTTATATGGATGCAACACGTAAGATCTGATTTGGTTGCCCCATTCCGGTGCAGAAAAGTCACCCCGAATTTCCTCGACTTTTTCTTTATGCTGATCAAGCATCAATTGAGCTAATCTGGACCTTAAAATTTTCATTGCCATTTCCTTATTTTGCAGCTGGCTTCTTTCATTTTGACAGGAAACAATAATGCCAGTTGGTAAATGCTTTATGCGGATTGCCGAATTGGTCGTATTAACAGATTGACCGCCGGCACCACTGGAATGAAATGTATCAACTCTAATATCCTTGGCGTCAATGCCTATTTCAGTGTCTGTCTCAATCTCCGGCATTACTTCGACCAATGCAAAGGAAGTTTGCCTTAAGCTTTTTGCATTGAAAGGAGACTGCCTAACAAGCCTATGAACCCCATTTTCACCTCTTAACTTACCAAAAATATATGAACCGGAAATTTCCACCGTTGCACTCTTTATTCCTGCTTCCCCGCCTCTTGATTCATTTAAAATAACAGCAGTCGCTTCATTGCTCTCCGCCCACTTCAGATACATCCGAAGTAGCATTTCTGTCCAATCTTGAGCGTCCACTCCACCAGCACCGGCATAGAAATTTATGATTGCGTTTTTAATATCATATTTGCCTTTAAAAAGAGCGTAAATTTCAAGCTTATCAATTTCTTTTTTAATGAAGTCTTCTTCGTCTTCAGTTGCAATTTCAGCAATTTCATTTATATCATCAAATTTTTTAATTTCTTCTTTCAAGACTTTAATTTCTTTCGATTTCTGCTGAGCCATTTTTTCATCAAGCCAAAATTCAGGAGAATTCATTTCTTCTTCAATTTCCTTAGCTTTCGCTCTTTTCTCGTCAATTTTTAGAATTTGTCTCAATTCAGAGAGACGTTGTTTTGCATCCATGGTTATTTATTTGCCTTGTTTGTTTTATTGGCGAGGACTGTTAGAGCAAAGCGAGTTCCGCAGCCTCTCCTCCTGATTGTATCAAATTCGTATTTGATATTCTATATACAAAATTCCCCCAACATTACATCGGAGGAATTTTGTATAACTGATTTACTGACAACAGATTTACTTATTTGCTAAGTAGCTCGCCAATAATCTTAGTTTCTTTAAGAGCCATAAACTTTCGATACCTCATAAAACCGAAGATACCCATTCCAGACAAAGAAACCAATGCGCTGGCAGTTTCAACTGGACCAGAAACAGGAAGAGCCGGAGTAGTTGGAACTGGAGGTGTAGGAGTTACAGCAACTTTAACTGTAGTCTGAGCAGTATCACAGATTGAAATCTTATTAAAATACAAAGTTACAGTATTAACAAGCACTTCCTTGTCTTTCGCGTCAGCATTAACTTTTACTTTAAACTTAATAGTACCTTTTTCACCAGCAGTAACGTTTGAGATAGATACTCCCTCGCCGACAAAAGCATCACTTAATTTTTCTTCTTTACCGTTTCTAACCAATACAACAGAACCAGGAACAAAAGTGGTTTTTGCAGGAATTTTATCTACAACAAAGATGTCCGCGGCAGCTTTTCCAGTATTTTGGAAATCAATCTTATATTCCAAAGTCTCACCAGGATTAGCATAATTGCTTTTAACGAAATTACTTTCACCGCAAGAAATATTTCTCACAGTTTTTGCAACTGTAAAGTTAGCAGCTGGAACATCTTTTGGAGTAGTTTTGAAAATGAATGAAATAAAATAGATAAATTCGGTACAACCTTGTAGGTTTCCAAGATTTACGCCTGTGGTGGTCAAATTGTTCCCATCACCATTTGGAAAAGGAATCTCAACCGATTGGTTGTTTACTACATGGTAAAATTTTGCACTTCCAGCAACATAATTAATGTTAGCATCGGCGCTAAGATTTGCTGTTAATGTGTCTGAGATAGAAGCTGCATTATCAGCGGATAACGTCTCTTTTAGAACAGCTGATTTATTAGTAGTCGTAGATGGAAGATCTACTTTTACCTTGGAATTAGTCGCGGTCGTGCCTTTAACATCATTGTGAATGTAGATCAGACCAGCGATGTTGTCACCAGGATCTCCCGTTACAGGGTCAGAATAACCCTGTTGGTTTTTTGTTATGTTAGCACCCTCAAATAGTGGCAATTCTGCCGCAAAATGAGGCCCTTCTGAAGCTTGCGTCAGAGAAGGCAGGAACATTGATAAAAAGAACGACAAAATAACTGTTATACAAAACAGTTTTTTGAAATTCTCCAAGAAACTCTTAATTACTTTCATTTTTTCCTTTCGATTATAACAAGAAAGCTTGTTAATATTATTGACTAACGCTTTCTTATACCTCAATTAATCACTTTATTCAATATCACTCTATCTAAATCAATAAATAATTATTATTGATTTGGAAGAATGTCGGGAGTGGCGCTTTAGCGCCACTCCCGCAGATACCAGCATTCGCTGGTTTTCATTGTGTCATCAAGTATTAATACAAGATAACACCATTAGTTACCTGCCCAATAGTCGGCTTAACAATTGCCGCCGCCTGTTCAGGCGTCAAATGGCAATCTGGAGATTGAGTAATTGTCGTTTCATTCGGCTTATAGCCGAATACTCCGAATGGTATTGACCAACCACCATTATCAACGCTTTCTCGAGGTGTGGTCGGAGAATACTGTGACTCTCCTCTCGTATACACTGCGCATGATCCTTCTGCTGTACCAATTATGGCACAAGGTGGTGGTAAAGGTGGACATGGCGGTTCACATGGCGGTTTTGATACCGTTGGACATGGCGGTGGGCAAGGCTTCATAACGTTGAAGCACCTCCCTGTTTCTGGATTTCCACAAACCAGTAGCCTTCTGGGATTAACTGTCCAATAAGTGGCCGTTTCGCTGACAATGTCAACAATCGAAGGTGCATATTTGCTATTATATCCTTCGACATTTTTTACTCGACCGCCGTTCCAACGCGCAACACTTGTCAGATAACCTGGAGGAACATTCACCTGCAATGTTCTTGGCCCTAATGCAGGACGATATTTTTGAGCCGAAACCGGCCATGGATACCATTCCTTCTTTGACAAATCAATAGCTGCCAATGCTATGGTTGGCAAAAGAAACATCATTAAACATAGAATCACTATTTTTCGCATTGCCCATCCTCCTTACGGCAATTGAATCGGTATAACAGTGTCATTCGCAACAGCGACATCCCAAGACTTCGTTTTACCAGCTCCCCACCAAAGGGAAAGTTGATATTTACCAGGAGTCGTCGGACCAAAGCTTAACACTGGTCCTCTAAAAAGCTGGCTGGGAGTGTATTCGCTGTTGTCAAACATTGACTTCAGTCGAAAGTTAAGCGTTCCTGTAAACGGAGTTCCGTCTGCTGACATGAGAGCTATCTTAAAGCCATTTGTCGACCTTAACATACCCTCTTCCATAGCGTGATTAGCCCTCATCGCCATGATATCCGGAGACGATCCACCTGAACCCAACTGGTTGATCATTACATCAGCCAACTCTGTCGCATTAGAGGGCTTGTCGCCCACCCATCGAACAAGGTTGTATGGAACTACTCCAAGCGGCTGAAATAAATCAGACCTCTTTGTCCAATCAAAAGCGTTCGGGAAAAACCAAGAAATGACTGGTATCTTAATTCCATAAACCGTTCTCTTTCCAGCCTCTACTTGACCGTAAAAGAACAATTCGCCTTTAGCGCATCCACATGGGGGAGTAAACGAACCAGTTAAGCCGCCACAAGGATTACAATCAAGTTGAATTAAAAAACACCCTTCTGGTACTTTCTTTACCGCTGAATTAAGCGGAAAGTTTGACACCCAGACTCCAGAGAGTTTGAGCAGTTGTCCATCTGGACCGGTCGTGAATGGCCCGGCATAAGCCGTGGGACATGCATTGAAAAGTCCAGTTACAACATCGATGACCTTAGCATCGGCGTTGTTGCGCCAACCGTACGAGAATGAGTCCTCGTACATCTGATCGATGCCGAGAACTGCAGTCGCCCTTGCCGTTGTGGTGTTCGTGATGAACTCCCCACCAGCATACCAGCCAAAGCCGTTGCCGTTTGTTGCAACAACAGCACCAACCTGTGCTCCGACAAACGTCGGAACGAGTGATAACATCATTACAACTATAATTACGAATCCAAATCTTTTCATCATAGCCTCCTATGTATTTTTTCGTTTTGATTCGTTTTATATCAAAGTGCCACCCATGGATCGGGAGGCACTGTGTCCATGGGTCATTTATATAACTCACTAAAGTATTTTTTTACTTTAGCGAGAAATGAATGATTTAAATCACTACATCTCCCGCTAAACCATTTTATTTTTTTATCAAAACCTTTACGCTAATCTTTCATACAATTTTGACTATTGCCAACAAAGATTATTGTAAAATCTTCTAATTTTAAGTTGAAAACTAGCCAAGAAAAGGGTGAGAAGTGGTCGGAAGTTGGCGTGGCCAGACCCACATTTTTTAAGGGGTCAACAATGCCGACCAACCGAATAAAACCGCCACTCATAATTTCCCCAGATCCCAGCCAGTTTTCAATTTAAAATTTTCAAATTGCTTGCCCAGTTAGCTTTAACTAACCGACTGCATACTTTATCACATTTATAAATTTTTGTCAATATCAAAATTAAAAAAACCACCCCATTCTAACAATGAGCAGTATCGAGTAGACCAATTTGAGAGCTAACTTACCCAATTGTTATGCTGAAAATTCACGATCGACGATATTTAGCATAACGCATTATTTATACAATATGGGACAAAATTTGTTCGATGTCATTTAAATTCTCAATCTTAGTCGCTACAATGCGTAAAGCTTTCGAGCCTGGAAAACCTTTTAAATATGCAAGCAAGTGCTTTCTGAATTCAATTATTCCTTTATCCCCCTTGTCTTCAAAAGCTAATCTTGCATGGTCTAAAATAGTTTTTTTCAAAGCTGTTATCTGTATTCTGTTATCTGTATTCTGAGTGAATATCCATGGTTTTCCAAAAGTTGCCCTGCCAATTGCTGCTCCGTCGAGCGTAATATTCCGGCCGTCAATAACGCCGTTTATGCGGCGTTCAAGATCAAAGATGCTCTTAATATCGCCGTTTCCAATTACAATATTGTCCCCGACTATTTCTTTTAATTTATAAATATTTTCCCAACGTGCCTCGCCGGAAAAACCGTGTTTATAAGTCCGACCATGAATAATTAGAACCTCTGCCCCCGCTGATATCATTTTTGGTCCAAATTCCAGAATTTGATCATCGGAGTCCCAACCAAGTCTGGTTTTAACCGAGATTGGCAGGTTCGTATTTTCTTTAACTGCTCGAACGATTTCACAAGCAAGATCAGGATTTTTCAATAGTGCAGCACCGTGATCGCTGCCAACCACCTTTCTAGCAGGACAACCCATATTAATATCAATCCCATCAGGCTTTAAATTATCCGAAATCCATTTGGCAGCCAAAGCAAATTTTTCCGGATACTTACCAAAAAGCTGGATAACCAAAGGTCGTTCCTCGTCAGAAAAAGACAACATTTCAGCTGTAGTTTTATTTTTAGTCGAGATTGCTTTAGTTTTGCCATCACTTTTTTCGACTTTAAATTTACTAAAAGCAATCGCATCTGCCGAAACAAGCTCAGTCATTACAACGTCAGCACCAAATTGCCGGCAAATTATGCGAAAAGCTGAGTCGGTGTATCCGGCCATTGGTGCGAGAACTTTAATTGGACGCTTGACTTCTCGCCAAAACGATTTATCAGATATTGACATATTTATTATATTGGGTTAAAATCCATTTGGTTGATTTATTAGCTAAAAAAATCAGACCTTCCCACCCTCTTTACTCGGACGGCGCATCATTTGTGTCCGTCCACTTTTTTATCCTTAGAGGCTTTTTGCTAATTTATATTCATTATTTTCCAGATCCTCAATCGACCATCCCTCTTGTTTGATTTTCTCTCGAATTTCATCCGCTAACTGAAAATCTTTATTAGCCTTAGCTCCTTTTCGCTCTTCTGCAAGTTTTGTGATTTCCTGAGGAATATTCTCTTCTTTTATTTGGCCAAGGTCTAAGCCAAAAACTTTGTCCATTAAAAGTGCTGTTTTATACTTATCCGCCCGACCAATGTTCTCGTCGCGAAGCATGTTCCACAAAACAGCTAAGGCACCAGGTACATCTATATCGTCAGATATTTCTTCTATAAAATCATCATAATATTTTTTATCGATATTGCCATTTGACCCATCTTTAAAATTATCGACAATATTATTAAGTCGCTCACGTGAATTCTTGGCAGCAGTTAAAGATTTCCAAGTGAAATTTAATTTCGATCGATAGTGAGCGCCCAAGACCAAATAGCGGAAATCCAATGAAGAAAAACCCTTCTGCTTTATATCATCTAATGTAAAAAAATTTCCCAGACTTTTCGCCATTTTAGTATTGTCGACCAATAAATGCTCGTTGTGAACCCAGTAGTTCACAAATTTTTTACCTGTTTTTGCTTCTGACTGGGCAATTTCATTTTCATGGTGAGGAAAAATCAAGTCGACTCCTCCAGTATGAATATCTAAAGTTTCTCCCAACACATCCATTGACATTGCCGAACATTCAATCGACCAGCCAGGTCTCCCTTTTCCCAAACTTGTTTCCCAGTAAATTTCACCATCTTCTTCTGTCCACGCTTTCCACAACGCAAAATCGCTTGGATTTTGTTTGTCGTATTCATCCTGAGAAACTCTCGCTCCCGATTTTATACCGCTCTTATCAAGTCGGGATAATTTTCCATAATCTTTAAATTTTTCTATTGAAAAATAAACTGATCCGTCTGAAGACTTATAGGCAAAACTTTTTTTTACCAAATCTTCAATAAAAGAAACTATTTTATCAATATACTGAGTCGCTCGAGTTACGTTAGTTGGTCGCAGATTATTCAGCTCATCCATGTCAGACCAAAACTTTTCTTCATACTTTTTCACAAGTTTTTCAAAGGCAGCTTTTTTTCCTTCAGATCGCCTTATGGTTTTGTCATCAACATCTGTGATATTTATGACATGAGTAACATTGTATCCGTTTTCAGTTAAAGTTCGTTTTAATAAATCGTTTACAACATATGCGCGCAAATTGCCAATATGGACAGCGTCGTAGACAGTCGGACCACAAGTGTATAATCGTATTTTTTTATCTTCAATTGATATTAATTCCTCTTTTTCTCTTGCCATTGTATTAAAAAGTTTCATTTTGAATCCTCATCTTAATTTAGCCTCAGGATATCATATTTATCTTACAATTTCGATAACCCATACAAAAAACCCGAGCTAATACTTCCCGGGATCTTGTTTTATCTTTTTAAGCGAAGTTTGGCAGACCCTCCTCTAGATCGTCGGCATCAAAATCTCCATTCATAGTGTCAAATTCGTCTTCATCTTCGTCATTTTCATCTGATTCATATGACATGTCGTCAAAATCGCCAAGCTTGACCATTTTGCTCTCACAAATCGGACAATAATCATTTTCCGACACCTGACCGCATTCACTACATACAAATTCTTCTGCCATGTAACCCTCGTTTTTTTCGCTTACAGCGATTAATTTTTATATTTTCGGCCAGAGGCCGATCAGCCTTTGGCTGATACTTACTGGATTTTATCGATAAAATATTTTTCGTGTCAACAAAGTTGTCCACCTAATTTAGATTTAGGCAAAATTATATAGTCCTATAAATGTTTTATGACAAATTATGACAACTGACAGATCACAGAATACAGACAGATAACAGTTATTTAAAGACTCATAAAAATTATTTTCTAATTTCTGTTATCTGTTCAGCTGTTAGCTGTTATCTAGAAATTACAATTACATTGTAATTTCTAGTACTCCCGCCGTCCCTCCAAAGACCGCTTCAAAGTAACTTCATCGGCATATTCCAAATCGCCACCGACAGGTAATCCTCTGGCAATTCTAGTTATTTTTATTTCGCTAGAACTATTATGTACCCTGTCTTTTATGTACGATGCCGTAGCTTCACCTTCCAAATCAGGATTAGTCGCCAAAATTATTTCCTGAACACCACCGCCTAATCTTTCAATCAGTTGATTAATTCTCAAATCCTCGGGGCCGATACCATTGATCGGCGAAATAGACCCACCTAAAACATGATAAACCCCGCTAAAAAATAATGACTTCTCTAGGGCAATGACATCTAGCGGTTCCTCCACAACAGCAATAATGGAGTGATCTCTTTTTTCGCTTGAACAAATTGGACACAACTCCGATTCGGCAATATTGAAGCATTCTTTGCAATAACTTAAATTCTCAGTCAATCCAGAAACGGCATTTCCCAAGTTAGAAACGTCCTGCTTTGGTTTGGAAAGCAAATAAAAAACCAGCCTTGCCGCAGTTTTTGGCCCAACACCAGGAAGTTTAGCAAACTCATCAATTAAATTTTGAACACTTCTTGGTAGCATATTGACTTTTATTGAGTTATATGGTATAGTTAACAACGTTATGACTGTTCCAGGGGGTTAAATATGTATTCAGATATAGCAAAGATTTCGTTCTTGATCGGATTGGCTATGGGAATATGCGGTTGCGCATTGTGGACTTTCACCAACAACAAAGCTCTCTTAGATGCCGCATATTGCTGGAGCACTACTGGAGGCATAATGCTCCTCACATCAATCGCCGCATCACTACTAAAGTGAGTGGCACAAAATACCCTTTGACCGCCTGTCTACATCTCGTAGGCCGGCGGTTCTTTAATTTTCATTTTCGCCGTCTGTTTTGTTCGCTGTCCGTTCCTGCTTCGGATCGTTCCAACTGGCATACTTGCAACCCGGATATCGTGAGCAACCCCAAAACATTCTGCCTTTTTTAGTCCTCTTCTGAACTAACTCCCCTTCTCCACATTCCGGACATTTAATTCCCGAAGATTGAACAACTGTTTTTGTATTTTTACATTTCGGATAATTCTCGCATGCTAAAAACTTTCCGAATCTTCCCTCTTTCAAAACCATCTTTCCACCGCATTTTTCACATTTTTCCGCAGTTGCCTCCGCTATTGATTCCATTTCGCCTTTTTTATTGGCCACTTCCCCGCTCTCACCTTTTTCTTCCAGAGGCTTGGAAAATTTACACTCCGGATAACCAGAACAAGCCATAAATTTACCATATCGGCCAAGTCTAATCAAAAGTGGTTTTCCGCATTCAGGACATTTTTCATCTGTCATTTCAGGTTTAATAATATCGTCCTTCTCAATTTCTTTTGATTTTTCAGAAAGATTTTTGGCAAAAGGCGTATAAAATTCTTCAATCACCGGAACCCATTTTTTCTCTCCTGCAGCAATATCATCAAACTGATCTTCCATTTTTGCTGTAAATTCATAATCAACAATATTAGAGAAATGCTTGACCAAAAGGTCATTTACAATTTTAGCAATATCTGTCGGAAAAAATCTCTTATCAGTCAGTTCGACATATCCCCTGTCTTGAATTGTTGCTAGGGTTGGAGCATAGGTTGATGGACGCCCAATTCCAAGAGATTCTAGTTTTTTAACCAGCATTGCTTCTGAATATCTCTTTGGCGGTTCAGTAAATTTTTGTTCTTTAATTAAGTTATGAAATTGTAATACTTCACCAACTTTAAGAGCTGGAATGTTGTTTTCAATTTCATCCGTTTCTTCATCCTGGCTTTCAACATATGCTCTTATAAAACCATCAAACCGAAGACCTTCTCCTTTTGCCACAAACAAAAATTTTTGTTTGGCATTTGCCTCAATTGAAACTGTAGTGATATCAAATATTGCTTCTTTCATTTGAGATGCCACGGTTCGTTTCCAGATCATTTCATAGAGTTTTTGCTCTCTAGCATCTTCAGAAGCATCTTTACGGTCAATATGAGACGGTCTGATTGCCTCATGAGCCTCTTGAGCGCGTTTTGTTTTCGTTTGATATTTCTGCGCACCTTCCGGTAAATATTTATCGCCAAATTCGTTCTTAATGGTTTTTCTGATTGCACCAACCGCCTCTTCAGAAAGATTAGTTGAGTCAGTTCTCATGTAGGTAATGCGTCCCGCTTCATACAGCTTTTGAGCCAACATCATTGTTTGTTTTGCTGAATACCCCAACTTTCTTGAAGCTTCCATCTGCAAAGTAGAAGTTGTAAACGGAGCAGATGGCTTTCTCGTTGATTCTTTTTTGGAAATATTTAATACTTTGTAATCAGCACCCGTCAAACCTTTTTCTACTTGATCCGCGAGTTCCTTACTATTTATATCAAATTTTTTAACCGGTTTTCCGTCAATCTCTGTTAAAAATGATTTGAACAACTTGTCATCTTGTAATTTTGACAAATTTGCGCCCAAAAGCCAGAATTCTTCCGGTTTGAAAGCTTCGATCTCTCTTTCTCTTTCAACAACCAGCCGCACTGCGACAGATTGAACCCTACCTGCCGACAAGCCAGATTTTACTTTTCTCCACAGTAATGGAGAAAGCTTATAACCAACCAGCCGATCCAAAACTCGTCTTGCCTGCTGCGCATCAACTAAATTCATATCAAGACCACGTGGATTTTTTACCGCGTTTTCCAATGCTGACTTAGTTATTTCATTAAAAACAATTCTTTTAACGTTCTGATCATTTTCCTTAATATTTAAGGCTTTTAGGATATGCCAGGAGATAGCCTCGCCTTCCCGATCCAAGTCAGTTGCGAGATATAGAATTTTGGCGCCCTTCTCAGCTTTCTTGATTTCAGAAATAATCTTTTTTGCTTTAGCTGGAATTTCATATTCCGGCAAAAAATCTTTTTTAACATCTACGCCCAATTTTTTTTGTGGCAAATCTCGAACATGACCAAAAGAGGCCAAAACTTTAAAATCTTTGCCCAAATACTTTTCAATTGTTTTTGCCTTTGCCGGCGACTCAACGATTACAAGATTCATTTTTGTCCTTTTCTTCTCCCCCTTGTCATCCCGAGCGAAGTCGAGGGATCTTTCTGTTATATATTTTTGTTTTAAACATTAAAATCCTACCATATAATATCGAAAATCAAAAATCAAATCGTCTCTGCATTAAATCATCGCAATTTATAACGACCACCCCCAATATTTTCGATTATTCCTTTCATCTCCATCATTGTCAGACAAGTATTAACAGTTATGATGTTTAACTTACTTTCAGACACAATGATATCGACCAATTTTTCTCCCGAAGATAAGATATTAAAAATCAATTTTTCATTGACATTTTCCGGCAATAAATCCCTATTTTTCTGTTCAATTTTTCTCGCCTCAATATTAAATTCCTCTAAAATATCTTCCGGCTTAGTTACCGTTTTTGCTCCTTTTTGAATTAGTAAATTTGTACCTTTTGAGGTTTCAGAGTCAATGTTGCCGGGTACAGCAAAAACTTCACGGTTATACTCCAAGGCCTGATAAGCCGTTATCAAAGCTCCAGATTGTTCGGCCGCTTCAATCACAAGTGTACCCAATGTTAATCCGGCAATAATTCGATTACGAGCAGGAAAATTATATTTTAACGGCGGAGTTCCGGGCGGAAATTCCGAAACAACCGCCCCGCCTTTTTCGATTATTTCTTTGCCAAGCATTAAATTACTGGCAGGATAAATCCGATCCAGCCCACAACCCAAAACCCCAACCGTAATCCCGCCAACATCAAGCGCAGCCCTGTGAGCCACTGTGTCAATCCCAAGGGCAAGTCCTGACACGATACTCAAACCGGCCTCACTACAAGATTTGGATAATTGATAGGCGACTTTTTGCCCATAGTGGGTAAATTTCCGACTACCAACAACGCCAATACTTGGAACTTTTAAGGCGTTAATGTCTCCCCGAATATATAAGACGACTGGCCCATCCGACGTTTCTGCTAAAAGTTTCGGATATTCTTTATCATACATTGTCATATAACCAATATTGAGTTTTTGTAATTTTTTAATTTCAGCCAAAGGATCAAATTGGTTTTTCGCTTCAATAATTAATTCTGCAATCCGACTATCCAACTTTTTTCTAATTTCACTATCCCCTACTTTCCACAATTTTTCAGCATTATCACCAAAAGGAGCCAGAGCTTTTTTGATAGTCTGACTCCCAATTTTCTCATGTGCATTTAGTGCAAGTAGGTATTGAGACATTAAATTACAAAACGGTGAATGAATCCATTACGGTTTTTACAGAGCTCATAATGTCGCCGCCACATAAGTCGGTTGCACAAGCTTGCCCTTGGCTTGATGTAAAAACATAATCACCCTTTTCCCCAACTTTAGAACCAAAATCTCTGGCAAATAATTCATCGTCCTGCCATTTTGATTTTTCGATCACACTTATAGCAAAAGGGGCAGCGTAACCGGCATAAGCCGTACTCGTCTCGGAGACATAAAGCGGATCAGAAGTCGGAACATTCACATAAAATGTTTTGACAGTCCCCTCTAAATCGACAGCTTTCATCTTGTACCCTTCCCACGCATCAGTAAAAGTCAACCCAAAACCATAATCAGTATTTTCATACGTTTTCCAAGCAACAGCAGTGGTAGTTGTGGTGTTAGAAACGGTAGCAGCAGTAGTGCTTGCTGGAGTTGTTAATTTTAATGTCTTACTAATTAAAGTAAAAATTGCAGGCATCTCTGTATCAGTTATACTATCTTTAAAATAATTTGTGCCTAGACTGTATACATAACCGTTTTTTTCAACTACATAATTTCGATCTGACTGTGCGCAGCATCCAATTGAGGAATAGTATCCACTAAGACTAGCAATGTTAATTTCTTTGCCAACCTGATATTTCTCAAGTTCAGTGTTTGATTTATGGAATTTATTATAAAGCCAATCTTTCAAAGCTACAGCGTCATTCTTCTTCCAAATTCTAATATAAATATTCTGCGGAGATTTTGGGCCAGTTAGATTTTCCTTTTGCACTTTCGTCAGCTCGCTCAGAATAGGTTCGCATTCTGTTTTTGTTGGTGTTTTACTGGTCCAGTTTTGAAGTTCATTGTTTGCACAATCAATCTGTTTTTGATTTAATAGATCATAAAATTTTACTTTGAAAACCAAATCTGTTGCTAGGTCGCCCAAAGCTGGCTCTGAAGTTGCTTCTGTCTTTGTATTTTCCCAATCTTTCGGATATTTAAAGCTAAACCCATATGTATCATTTGTATAAGTTTTCCAATCAGCGGTTTCGTCAACTTCTGTTTTTTGTTGAGTTAGAGTTCCGCCATTTGAGTAATCATAATCATTTGGTTCATTATAATAGGCCCAGCTTAATGCCCCGCCAAACAATAGAACAACTGCAGCAGCAATAATTATCCAAGCCGTGCTTGATTTAATTTCCTTCTTTAAAAAACCCATATCACTCCCTCCTCTTAGAGATCAATAAATAATAAGTGATAATGATTATCAGCTTGTTTTCAGTATACCAGATCCATTATTTCACAACAATAAAAACAAAGACACCGCCACCAAAGACACTCTTTACGCGCAACACATCTTCCACTTATCATTGTGCTAAAAACTCACGATCGACGATATTTGCCATAACACTAACGCATACTCATAATAGTTTTGATGTGATCATCGATGTCTGATTTTTCCGAAACAATGTATGCGACGTATTTCTCAACATCATATTCTTTTTTCGCAATCTCAATAAAATCACCAATATTCCTGTCGCAAACCCAAAGACTTTTTTGTATCTGTCTAAACCCCATTTTTTTAATAGTTCTTCTAAAACCGTCTCTCTGAGACCTTTTTTCTTCAGGAATATCAAACGAAATAAAACGATTCTTACCATCCTTTAGATTATTAGAAGTAACAACATCCACTATTCGCAACTTGGCTTTATCGGTAAACTCGATAGAATTATTTGAATCAATTTTTAAATAGCCTGTTCTAACTGCATCTTTTATTTTTATTGAAAGCTGTGTATCACTCCAATCAGAAAAAGCTCCTTTTCTTAAAGAACCATATATGCTATATCTATTAACATTTAATCTCCCTAGGGTTTCCATAGCAAAATAAACTCCCTCTAGAAAACCTTCCATAACAGTTTTAGCTACCTTGCCAACCTTTTGTTGCTGAATTTGTCTTTTTATCTCACTGCTCATATTTATATTATATGTTAATTTTTATTATGCTGAAAACTCACGATCGACGATATTTGCCACAACGGGAAAAAATATAGACGTGAGCACCTTAAGGACCAAATGACTTGACTAGAATTTAACTAGAATTTATCTAATGACTTTGTTATTAGATTGCTTCTTTCTTAGGTTTTCTACCGCTTTATTTAAAAGCTTAGTGTAGAGAACTAGACCGACTGCTTCCATATTGCCGTGCTGTTCTTTCCCTAGAATATTCCCTCCACCACGGATTTCTAAATCCGACAAAGCGATACTATAGCCCGATCCTAATCTTGTGTTTTCAACTATCGCCTTCAAACGCTTGTATGCATTGGTTGTGATAATTTTCTTGTCCCGAAAAGTGAATAGCGCGTAAGCTTTCTTTTTGCTTCGGCCAATTCTACCCCTAATCTGATAAAGCTGGGAAAGACCAAACTTATCAGAGTCGTCGGCAATAAGCGTATTAACATTTGGCAAATCCAGACCGTTTTCGATAATCGTAGAACAAACGAGCAAATCAATTTTTTTCTCAGCAAAGTCTGTCATAACTTTTGCCAACGCTACCTCTCCCATTTGCCCATGTGCCACGCCAATATTTAACTTTGGAAAAAGTTTTTGTAATATTTTTCGCTTGGGTTCAATCGTTCTCACTTCATTATGCAAATAGTAAATCTGACCTTTTCGCTCCACTTCTCTATTCACATATTTCATGATATCTTCTTCATTATACACAACCACCTTAGTGCCAACCTCTTGCCTTCCGGCAGGCGGAGAACTAATTTGCGAAATATCCCTTAAGCCGGACAAGGACATGAAAAGAGTGCGCGGAATTGGTGTCGCTGTTAGAGATAAAATATTAAGATTGAGTTTTAGCTTTTTCAACTTTTCTTTATGCTTTACGCCAAATTTTTGCTCTTCGTCAATCACCAGAAGGCCAAGTTCCTTAAATTTAATATCTGCACCAAATAACCGATGAGTACCTATAATTATATCCGTTGTGCCATTCTTTAAAGAATTTAAAATCTTTTTTTCCTCTTCAGTTTTTATAAAACGGCTCAGGTGCTCTATTGAAACTGGTAGATTACAAAAACGGTTTTTCAGAGTTATATAATGCTGCTCAGCTAGAATTGTAGTCGGAACAAGCATGGCAACTTGATAGCCATTGGCGACTGCTTGAGCTATGGTTCTTATGGCAATTTCAGTTTTTCCGTATCCAACATCACCGCAAACTAAACGATCAATTGGCTTATCTCCTTCTAAATCAATAAAAATATCATCCAAAGCTTTTTTCTGATCTTCCGTTTCTCTATATCCAAAAGTATTCTCAATTTCCTTTTTCCAGTCTTTATTAATCTTCCACTTTTCTCTATTTATTAATTCTCGCTTGGCATAAATGTTTAATAGTTCCTTAGCTAAAAGTAATATATTTTCATACGTTTTCTTATATGTTCTTTGCCAAGTTGCACTGCCAAGTTTACTTAATTTTGGTTTTTTTCTGCCGACTCCTACATATGAAGATAATTTATTCTTAAATTCATATGGCAAGTTAAGTACATCTCCATTCAAATATTCAATTAATATATATTTAGTATCTTCGCCATTTATATTTTTTGTTTCAATTGATGAAAATCTTCCGATTCCATGATCTTCATGAACGACATAATCATCCGGCGAAACTCTAACGTTATTTTCCAGCTCTAAGAAATTTGAGCAAACTATGATTTCTTCATACTTTTTTAGTATCTTGTTGCTTGCATTGTCATAATCAAATATTCGATCTATCTCATCACCGAAAAACTCAACCATAAAAATATTTGTATGGTTGGCAGCATGTATCGACAGGTTGCCGCCTGAAACAGAAAAGGTACCAGGATCGTTTGGAACCACTTCACGAATATATCCAAGTTCAGTCAGGATTTTTATTGTATCGGAAATCTTTTTATGACTCCCAATGGAAATTTTTAAATTTGTATTACTCATCTTAGTTTTTTATTGACAAATTATAGCATAAAATAGTATGATTTAGTAAGAGCTTTGTGATGAGCATGCTATCTGCGAAAAAACCTTTGCCCCTCCTTTGGTTTTTGCCTCCGTGGATAGCGTATTCATCACAAACAAAAAAATTCCTATCAAGGAATTTTTTTATATATAAAGTTATTTTAGATCCTTCGACTCATCGCTTAGCGATTCGCTCAGGATGACACTACGTGTCATTTTTCTATTTCAACACCCATACTACGTGCAGTACCTGCGATCACTTTCTTGGCGGCTTCAACGTCATTTGCATTTAAATCAGGTAATTTAGTAGTTGCAATTTCCTCTAGTTGGGCTTGAGTTAATTTTCCAACTTTGTTTTTCTTGGAATTATCAGAAGCAGATTTTAGCCCTAAAGCTTTTTTAATTAAAACAGCAGCCGGAGGAGTTTTTAAAATAAAGCTAAAAGTTCTGTCTTCATAAACAGTAATTTCAACAGGAATTATTGTATCGCCTTTATCTCTTGTTTGCTCATTAAAAGATTGGCAAAATTCCATAATATTTACACCATGTTGACCCAAAGCAGGTCCAACAGGTGGTGCTGGGTTAGCCTTGCCTGCAGCACATTGAAGTTTAATAATTGTTTTTATCGGTTTAGCCATAACGTTTCCTTATTTGTAATAATTTGTATATTTGTAACTTGTATTAATGTTATACTTTCTTTGCTTGTAAGAAATCTAGTGTTACAGGTGTTTCTCTACCAAACATATTCACAAGAACCTTTACCTTACCTTTATCTTGATCAACTTCTTCGATTTTTCCTTCAAAACCTTTCAAAGCACCGTCTGTTATTTTCACTAGGTCACCTTCTTTAAAGTCAACTTTGAACTTAGGTTCTTCAACACCCATGCGTTTTTTAATTCTATCGATTTCTTCCTTAGACATTGGAGTTGGCCTCACGCCAAAGCCAATGAAGCCTGTTACATTAGGTGTATTTCGAACAACATACCAAGAATCATCCGTAACGATCATATCAACCAAAACATATCCAGGAAAAATTCTTTTCTCGATAGTGGTTCTCTTACCATTTTTTATTTCAATTTGTTTTTCTTTAGGGACAATTACATCGAAAATTTTGTCCTGCATACTCAAAGATTCAATTCTTTGTTTCAAAGAATCAGCAACTTGCTCTTCATAGCCGGCATAAGTATGTATAACGTACCAGTTTCTTTCACCTGACTGCTTTAAAGTAAGAAGTTTCTTCTTTGGAGAAGCTGGAACGGCCTCAGCGGCAACTTCGTTTTCAATTTTTTCGTTTTTTTCAGACTCTGTATTCCCAACTTCTGGTTGAGTAACATCAGTTTCTTTTGTCTTATCTTTTGTCATATTATCCCTTTATTTGAACAAGATATTGAACTAAATAAGTAAGCCCATAGTCCACCGCTCCGGTTATTCCAATCGCCAAAGTAGCGGAAACAACAACAATTACGGTATGGTTTAAAACTTCTTTTTTAGTAGGCCAGGTAACTTTTTTCAATTCGGCCCATGAACTAACAAAGTAATTTATTATTATATTATTTTTCATTTTTCAATGAGATATTAGTCACTTTTATAACACTATATGACTGTCTATGCCCTTGAGTCCTTTTATATCTTTTCTTGGCCTTGAACTTAAAAACCAAAGCTTTTTCGTCTGAAATGTTTTTTACGAAATCAGCCTCCACCTTAGCATCTTTAATAACAGGTGTGCCGACAACATTCTTTTTACCATCGTTGATCAACAAAACATCAGAAAAAACAATTTTCTTTTGATCTTCGCCCAATTCATCAGTTAAGTCTATTTTGTACTCTTTGTTAAGAGCCACTTTATACTGATTTCCTTTGTGAGAAATTACTGCAAACATAATCTCCTTAACCTTAAATTCATTATCGTTCAATAACCATTAACCTAAGTAAATCTAAAAAAGACCGACGGCCTTACTGTTTATAATTTAACATAATATTCTCAAAAAAGTCAATAGCGTCTTTCTGTTTATATCTATCTGTTGCTTAAAATGATATTTTTTTATGCCGAATGAACACACTCTGAACCAGACCGATCAAAAATAAATAGACAACCAGCGAAGTACCGCCGCAACTCGCGAAAGGAAGTGGAATTCCCGTAACTGGAGCAAGTCCTAAATTCATGCCTATATTCACTAAAATCTGAAACAAAAACATAGCAGACGTACCGATACATATGAGCATTCCAAAATTATCTCTCGCTAAATTACCAATATTTATTATCTTAATTATAAGAAGAGCATACAAGCTAACAAGTACAAAACTTCCAAAAAATCCGAATGATTCTGCGATACCAGAAAAAATAAAATCAGTATATGGCTCAGGCAAAAAACGGAGTTGGCTTTGAGAACCTCGGCCCAATCCTTTACCTGATAATCCTCCGGATCCAATGGTAATTTGAGCCTGTCTGACGTTGTATCCATTGCCATACGGATCCAAACTTGGATCGATAAAGGTTAAAATCCGATTTCTTTGATAATCATGCATTAATTTATCAAATGGCTTGACTTTAAAAGTTGATAGTAACAAAGACCCTGCAAGAATAATTAAAAGCATTGAAATAACCAACGATTGAGTTTTTGTCGGCTTAGAGAGAAAAAGAATTATTACATAAATGAAACACAAGACAAGGGCTGTGCCTAAATCAGGCTCTTTAAGAACTAAGAAAAGCGGCGGAAGCAATATTAATACTGAAATGCATATATCACGCCATTGTAATTTACCTATTTTTTTGGAAAAAAAAGCGGAAAAAGAAAAAATTAAAAAAATCTTTGCCAATTCAGACGGTTGAAGTTGAAAAAAACCTAGATTGATCCATCGCATTGCCCCACCAGCTGCTTTCCCAAAAAAATCGACGTATAATAACAACAAAATTCCTATAATGTAGAGTATCCAGTTAATCCCCCGAAACATCCTGTAATCGATAAATGAGACGATCGCCATTAGCGCAATTCCGACCAATATAAACAAGCCCTGCCGAAAGACCAGATAAGAATCTGCAGTATTAAAAACCAAACTGTATATTACAGCTGTACTGATGGCCAAGATCATTATGGGAATAACTGGCAAAACTATATCAAAAGTTTTAATTTTTATTGACATATTTGATAGTTATCACGAGTCGAGCGTAAGCGAGACGTGGCGATCTAATGCTCTTACAGATTACCTCATCTCTTCGCTTTTCGCAGTGACCAATGAATGAACATATTTTATTACTTTTTTACCCTTGAAACACCAATCCAGATTTTTTCGCCGCTAATAGAGAATTCTTCTTCGCCCTCAGTTTCTGCTTTTATATTCTCAATTTTCTCCGCCAAAATCTCTTTTGCAATTATTTCTTGCATTTTTTTCATCATTTCAATAAGCACAGTAGATTCTGTTTGAAAATATAGTTCAATTCTGTCCTCAACTTCAAAACCTGATTTTTTTCGCAAAGACTGAATATTTCGCACCAACTCTCTGGCCTGACCCTCTCTCTCTAATTCTGGTGTAATATTTAAATCAAGTTTAACAACATTTTCTGATTTTTCTGTAAGATTTTTTACTTCCTTAACATTTATTTCATCTGCTAGTATCTCTTCTAGATCAGGACTTAATTTTTCTCCGTAGTAGCCAATGGATTGCAAAGGCTGACGAACTTTAATTTTTGCTTCAGCTCTAGCAGATAATCCGGCTTCGACTATTTTTCTTGCACGTTCCATATCTAAAATAACCTTTTTGTCATGCTCTGAAACTTCCGGATATTCTGTCAAATGAACAGAAATTGGATCTGAATTAGATTTTAAATGACTGTGCAACAAATCTGCAAACATTGGTGCAAATGGAGACAGAAGTTTGGTCATCCCATTCAAAACTTGATAGAGAGTTTCATATGCGGATAATTTGTCAGAGTCATTTTCGCTTTTCCAAAATCTTCTGCGAGAACGACGAACATACCAAGTTGAAAGCTCCGTTGTAAATTCAATCAAAGAGTTGCTTGCATGATATGGATCGTATTGATCCAACGACTTTGTGACGTCATTTACAAGTTTTTGATATTTGGCCATTATCCACTTGTCTAAAATATTATCAATTTTTACTTTTCCTGTTGGTTTAAAATCATCGATTGAAGCATAGGTCATAAAGAAAGAAAAAACATTCCATAGAGTTAAAAACAGATTTCTTGACAACGAAACCACCTCTTTTTCAGAAAATAGTTTTGGTTCACCCGGCTGATTAACCGCATAAAAATAATAGCGAACAACATCGGCACCAAATTTTTGAAATGCTTCTTCAGGTTTAACAATGTTTCCCAATGACTTAGACATTTTCTTGCCTTTTTCATCTAAAACATGACCGACCGAAATAACATTTTTATAAGGAGTTTCGTTTTTAATTAATGTTGAAACCGCAAGCATTGTATAGAACCAGCCTCGTGTTTGATCAACAGCTTCACAAATAAACTCAGCTGGAAATTGTTTTTCAAATGTTTCTTTGTTTTCAAATGGCCAGTGATATTGCGAAAATGGCATAGTTCCAGAATCGAGCCAGACATCCATTACCTCCGATGTTCTTTTCATTTTACCGCCACATTCGCAATCAAATTCCACTTCATCGATAAAAGGTTTATGTGGATCAATATCGCCAACTTCTTTTAATGTAGAAACGACTTTGTATTTATTGCATTTCTCGCATTCCCAAATCGGAAGCGGAGTTCCCCAGTAACGATCACGTGAAATGGCCCAATCTTTGATTTCTTTGAGCCAATTACCAAAACGTCCCTGTTTTAAATATGCGGGGTTCCAATTGATTCCTTCATTGTTTTTCAATAAATCTTCCCGCACCTTGCTCATGGCAATGTACCATGAGTCTTTGGCAAAATATAGCAATGGTGACTCACATCTCCAACAAAACGGATAATCGTGAGTGACATCTTCTTTTTTAAATAAAATATTTCGCTCTTCCAGATCAATTTTTATATCAGAATCAGCCTTTTTTACGAACTTTCCAGCACCGGCACCGGCTAACTCCATTCCTTTTTCGTCAACCGTTTTCAAGACTTTTATGCCATTTTTTTGAAAACCGAATGTATAGTCATCTTCGCCAAAAGCTGGCGCGATATGGACTATACCAGTGCCATCTGCATCAGAAACATAGTCAGCTATAATTAATTTATAAGCTCTATCCCCTGCTTCGGAATATTTTTCACCATCAGGATAAATTGGTTCATAATCAAGTTCTTTTGTAGAATATTTCTCAACTAATTCATTGCCTGTTAATTCTTCAATAACTTCATAATCATTACCTTTTAACACATCTGAAAGCCTGTTTTTTGCCAAAATAAGTTTTTGTCCGTCTTTCTTGGCCACAACGTACTTAATGTTTGAATTAAAAGCTAACGCAGCATTTCCCGCCAAGGTCCAAGGCGTTGTTGTCCAGACCAAGAAACAAACCTCATCTTTCATGGATTTTACTTTAACGTAAACTGATTCTTCGGTCACTTTTTTATATCCCTGCGCTACTTCATGAGATGAAAGAGCAGTGCCGCAACGAGGGCAGTAAGGCACTACTTTATGTCCTTTATATAAAAGTCCTTTTTTATCAATCTCAGAGATGATATTCCAAACGCTTTCAATGTATTTTGGCTCATATGTAACATATGGATCATCCATGTCGACCCAATATGCCATTCGCTCGGTCATTTTTTCCCATTCTTCCTTGTATTTCCAGACTGATTGCTTGCATAAGTCGTTAAATTTTTCAATTGACTTTATTTTGTCTCCGGAAACGATATCTTCGATTTGCGACTTGCCTGAAATACCTAGCTCTTTTTCAACCTGAAGTTCCACTGGAAGACCATGAGTATCCCAACCTGCTTTTCTCTCAACATGATAACCCTGCATTGTTTTGTAACGACAAAACAGGTCTTTAAATGAACGTGCCTCTACATGATGAATGCCAGGCTGACCATTTGCAGTGGGAGGACCTTCATAGAAAACAAAATTACCTTTTGGACTTTCTTTCCTGAGTGTTTCTTTAAAAATGTCATTTTCGCGCCAAAACTTTAAAACTTTTTCTTCCTCAAGCGGTAAATTTAATTTAGGGTCAATTTTTTTAAACATAATACATCCTTTTGTGTTGTGTCATCCTCGGACTTGATCCGAGGATCCAATTATTTTATATAGATTCCAGATCAAGTCTGGAATGACGGATTATAAAAAAAGCCTCTCGTTATATTATAACTTAAGGCCACCATGATTTGAATAATGAAAATATTGAATTATGAACCATAATTCATAATTCTAACTTCATAATTCTAACAAAAGTGAGGTACCAGCCAAAAAAATGCTTGATTTTAGCAATTACGATTGCCAGCCGAAGGGTTCTAATCACGAAAAATCGCTTTCTTCCCTTAGCGTATTCACATAGTGATACTTGTCTGTTGATTTCAGACTAATAAACGCTTCTAGGCATTAGAATACAGTATGATTACGTTTTTTTCAATAAGGAGGTTTTATTTATCGCTACTAATGCCAAATCCGTTGCTATAATTTGAGGCACAAGGCTGACTGTAGCCTACAGTAAATCGATTTCCTCCACTACAAGTTTGGCTGTCGCCGGTATTCTCTAAACTAGTAGCATAAATAGAGAACCAATTATATGGACCCCCTAGTAGTGTGGTGTTCTTTGTATCTCTAGCATTATAATAATAAATATGTTGTGGTGGTGGCGAGGACTTATTTATCGGGTCTGTAGGCAAAATATTGAGATATGGCTTAAGATAATTATCACCACCAAGCCACCCCCAGTTAGAAGAAGCACTTGCAGAATTATCTCTACCAAGATGTACAGTATCCTGGCTGGGATTATGTGGATATTCACCTTTCTCTGTATAAAACATTTTTATTGCTTTAGCTATCTGTGAAATATCGCTCTTTCTTCGTGCGTCTGAAGCCTTTGCCCGAGCCTTAGACACATTAATAATAATAACAGTTGCCAGGATACCAATAATCGTGATTACAACCAGCAATTCTATAAGTGTAAACCCTTTTCGATTTCGCTCAAGATTACAACTCCTTTTTCTTTCGTTCATACCCCTCCATAAATATAGTTTAGTTCTCAATTTGTATTATCTTATTTCTCGACGTCAACCCTCTTACTATAAAAATACTGCTTTTAGGAACACTGAAATGTTTTGAAAGCAATTCTATTACACATTTATTAGCCTCTCCATCAACAGGTTTACCCTTGACCCAAACTTTTGAATGTTCCATAGATCCTCGGGTCAAGTCCGAGGATGATAGGGGAAGGACTGTTTGGATTTGCTCAACTTTAGCTCCAGGAATAACTTTTACTGAAATTTTTTTCATAATGTTGACAGTCTGTCATCCCAGACTTGATCTGGGATCCAGAAGCACGACTATTGTATAGATTCCGGATCTCAAGCCACAGTCCGGAATGACGCAAAAAGAACTTTCCATTCTCTACTTTCTACTCTCCACCTTTTCATCCAACGCTTCATTCACCAATTTATCAGCTTCCTTATTTTCTTCTCTCGGGATATGAATAAATTGTATATTTAAATGAAAATCACTCAAAATAGTTTTAATTTGATTAATGAATCTCTGAATATGAGGTTGTTTTATTTTAAAATTGCCGTTGATTTGTTCAACCACCAATTTGCTGTCCAACCGACAAATAACTTTGCTTTCGGGAGTGTTATTCTCCAAAAACCATTTGCTTTTAACTAATATCTCCAGACCCTTGATTATTGCTCCATACTCAGCTTCATTGTTGGTAGCCTTGCCAATACATTCTTTATGGTTATGAATTAATTTTCCTTCCGAATCAGAGAAAACAATCCCTATTGCCGCCGGCCCAGGGTTTCCTCTGGACCCTCCGTCTGTATTGATAAAAATTTGTTTCATAGTCCCAGTCCAACTTTTTCTTTGACTTCAGCAATAGTTTTTTGAGCTAGAGGTGCAATTTTTTCACTTCCCTTTTTTAAAATATCTCTAAGCGATTTTTCGTCACGAATAATTTCATTATATTTAGTTTGAATTGGTTTCAAGTATTCGACAACTGCTTCGGCAAGCGCATTTTTAAATTCACCATAACCTTTGCCATTAAATTCTTTCTCAATTTCCCCCACCACTTTACCCGTAACTTCTGAATAAATAGCGAGGAGATTTGTAATAGCAGGCTTGTCTTGTCCTGATTTAATTTCCGAGCCTGAGTCCGTAACCGCACGTTTTATCTTCTGCCTGATTGTATCAGCATTGTCAGTCATCGCAATATAATTGTAGGGAGAAGAAGCAGACTTGCTCATCTTTTTGGTTGGATCATCAAGTCCCATTATTCTTGCTGTTTCTTTTTTAATAATTGGCTCTGGTACTATAAAAGTCTCTCCAAAATTTTTGTTAAATCTTTGCGCTAAATCACGAGTTAACTCGACATGTTGCTTCTGATCTTCGCCAACCGGAACTAAATTTGTTTGATAAAGTAAAATGTCAGATGCCATCAAAACAGGATAATCAAAAAGACCAACACCAGACATATCGGCATCACCTTTAACTGACTTCTCCTTAAACTGCGTCATTCTGTACAACTCCCCCATTTTGGCCTGGCAGTTTAAAATCCAGGCAAGTTCTGCATGTTCCGGCCTAGATGATTGAACAAAAATTGTTGACTTGTTTAGATCGATGCCTGAAGCAAGGTACAATGCAGCGGTTGCAAGAATATTTTTTTGCAGTTCTTTCGGATCTTGTGGAATTGTGATTGCGTGAAGATCAACAACACAAAAAATCGCTTCGTCAACATCTTTTTGAAGTTCTACCCATTGTTTTATGGCACCAAGATAATTTCCTAAATGGATAATACCTGAAGGCTGAATGCCTGAAAAAATTCTTTTCATATTTTTATATTCCACATCTTTGTCATCCCGTACTTGATACGGGATCCAGTTACTATTTATATAGATTCCAGATCAAGTCTGGAATGACGAATGAAAATAATCTCATCCTCCAACAATTTAACCATATATAAAAATTTAAATGAGAGCAAGATTTATTTATTATAATTACGCGATGTGACCATAGACTGAATTGCTGTCTGATATCTGGATGAGACATTGCTGGTAGCGTAACCCAAAGTTTTCGCTTTGATATTAAATTGAATGAAAGGCTGCTGTTTACTTGCAGAAAATGAATTTTTTTCTGGCGCGAAGCCTCCAAAATAAGCTTCTAAATCCACCTTTGTAGACAAAGGACATTCACCAGCGCCGAAACTCATGGATTGCATATTAGTAAATGTTAATGTTTTAACATTTCCAGAACTATCAAACCTATCAAATTCTTTGTAGTCAACCTTGCCATATTTTTCTGAAAATAAATATACCTTATATTTATCTTTACTTGCCAAAACCAATACATCGGCTCTACTAAAAGAATCCGCGGCATTTAAATTAACAGGATTCGTAAAAGCAAAAAAAGAAAAGGAATTGGTTACACTTTCATTAAACTGCAGTAAGGCAATCCCAGTACTAAATGATTTCAAAACAGGCACGCTAGCTGTTCCCCCTTGGACAACCATTTCACCATCTGCTTCCCTGATATCCTGAGTCATCATATCCGCAATTCTTCGGGTCTCTTCTCCTGTTTCCCGCATTGTTTTTAGTTTGGATTGATAAGAACTACTACTAGCAATCGTTCCAGTTGTCATAAGCATTACCATAGCGAATAAAGCCGAAGCAATTAAAATCTCGAGTAAAGTAAACCCTCTTTTAGTTTTTAAATTCTTATTTACCATAATTTATAATTCTTGATTCATGATTCTAAAAATTTGGTCGCCAGTTAGTTAAGATTTCACTAACTTCCACATTTTTTGTTTGACCGTTGAGATCCCACATCACCTTAACAGTTACCTTAAAACTTTGGGTGCTTTTATTTACATCGTTACTGCCAGAACCAGCCATAATTGTCGAGGAACCCAATGTGCTTATTCTTACTTCTCTTCTGTATGTCTGGCCCAGGATCAAAATATTTGTATCACTACTTCCGGTTGTAGTGGCTTTTAACCCCCATCTATTTAGTGCATAGTTAGGAGCATAGACCGTTCCTGCTGTTGGTTGCACTAAATCGTTAATAGCTGTATTCCAAGCGACATCATCAAATTGCGTCGTATTATCTCCATCAATCCAGTTGGTATCTCTAGCCTGTCTCACTTGCTCAATCCCTTCTTGAGCTATATATATAGCTTGTGCTTTCCCTTGAGCATATAGACTGTTAGCTAAAGCTGATCTCCCTATAAATACAAGTACCGACAAAATAGTAATAATAATCACAGCAGAAACCAGCACTTCCAAAATGCCAAAACCCTGTTTATATTTTTCAATATTTACGTTCTTAGTCATTATAATCACTTTTTTCATTGTAATTCCGCTTTGAATGGATTTGAAAAAATCTCAATAACTGCAGAACCACCTGAATTAGTATCGCTTACTGTTAAAAAATCAGTACCGGAAGTCGGTGCCAAAGAACAAGCACCAACCGCTGTCAATGGACAACAAAAATTTGAAGGAGAGTCACAAACAAGATATGCGCTGGACACGGAAGTAAATGAGTATGTGTCAGGGACAGCTATTTTTTTTATTAAATTACCGGAACTTTCGCTTGTTTTATACAATGAAATATCAGAGGAGTTCACTTTAATAAAATACCTCGTAACTCCCTGCTCCGGATTTCTAGCCATAACGTTAGTTTGATTTATCAATGATTGTATTTCAGTAACCTGTAATTTAAAGGTGTTTTTATCTCCATAACTATTAAAAGCAGGAATAGCCACCACAGCCATAACAACAATAATGGCAGCTGTAACCATAAGCTCAATCAATGTAAATGCTTTTTTATGCATAAAATTCTTTTTTTAAGAAACAAGCAACAAGATACAAATCACAAACAAACCTCAAATATCCAAATTCAAAATATTCAAACGTTTGGGTCTTTGATTATTGAATATTGCTTGGTCATTGTTTCTTGTCTCTTGTATCTTTTTTAAAAAATAATTTGTATATTTTTCACCTTCCACTCTCCACTTTCAACTCACCACGCTGCTGCCGTTCCATCTGAGGAAATCTGAAAACGGGTTTTGGTATTGGGATCATAATACTCATCTGCTTTTTCTTTCGCCTTATTATCATCAGTCACACCAACCAAGCTTTCCGGCGTGGTTGCGATAGCCTTATATTGCTTGCCATCTGATTTATATTTATATTCGCTGGCGCCATTTGGATCTACCGGCAAAACAGCAATGTAGCCACCAGTTTTTAACGTGTCCAAAGTTGGCGAGATCAGAGCAAAGCTGGTATTGACCAGATAAGCTTTATTATCAACATAATAATTACCAAGTGCAGAAGCGATTGAAGCTAAATCGGATTTTCTTTGTGTATCCCTGGCAATTTTCTGTGATCTGGTTAGGCTAACCACAACAATCGTAGTTAAAATCGCAATTATAACCATCGTGACCAATAATTCAACTAAAGTAAAAGCTTTTTTATACATAATGTTTAATTAATAAATAAACGATCCTAAGTACCAGTTAATAACCAAGTTACCGAATAGTAGACAGATAAAAGTGGATAAGATTAAAAATGGTGCAAACGGCAAAGTATCTTTCATTGTTTTATTAGCGACTTTCATATAAATTAATCCAGCAATTGAGCCTAAAAGAAATGCCGCAAAAATTCCGAAAATAGCAACCGGAAAACCTGTTAAAAACCCAAGGATCAAGCCAATTTTAATATCACCGGAACCCATCCATTTTTCTTTTGAAATTAAAACAAGAAAAGCTAAAACTCCTCCTCCAACAAGGCCACCGTAAATCATGCTTAAAAATCCAAAGTCTCCAAAATACCATCCGCCTAAAACTGAAACAACCAAGGCTAACCAGACAAAAGTCTCCGGAGTCATTTGTGTTCTTAAATCATGAACAAAAACAATGACTAATAATGAAAAAACAATGATGTAAAAAAAAGTGGCCAGACTTAATCCAAATGCTAAATACAAAACCGCATAAATTAAAGCAGTCCCCAGTTCAACCAATGGATATTGCCAGGAAATACTTTTTCCACAATACCGACACTTGGCCCTCAATAAAACAAAGGATACAAAAGGGATAAGATCGTACCATTTTAAAATCTGTTTGCAATTTTGACAATGCGAACGGGAATTAATTATTGATTTTAAATCGTCTATCCTGAAAATCACAACATTTAAAAAACTACCGATTATGAGACCGAAAATAATGAAAAAAATTAGCAATGTTGTATCCATAATAAACTCTTATTACTCTTTAAATTAAGATTCTTAACTGGCACTTTCGGATCCCTTCCGCCACGCGGACTAAAGGGATCACGAAAATACTAGTCGTTTTGTAGTGAATAATTATAAGCATCAGTAGGCATGATTCCACCCAGAGGATTTGTCGTACTTCTTTCGCCATCTTTATTGTTCTCAAGAGCAGCAAAAACAGCATAATTTTGAGCATTTCCAGCTTCCCCGTCAGTTTGATACATATAAGCATTCGTTTCGATTGGATCAACAGGGAAAGTCTTAATATAAGTTGAATCCAGGCCCGTATTTGCTGCATTCGCCTCAACAGCTGTGCCTGCAAACAGATAAGTATTTGGATTTTGATCTGAATAGTATACTTCCAGTGCAGTCTTGATTTGTCTTAAGTCGCTCTTTCTCGTAGCATCACGTGCTTTTTCTCTGGCACCAGACAAAGCAACCAACACCATCGATGCCAATATGCCGATAATAGCAATAACAACCAAAAGTTCAATTAACGTAAAACCCTTAAATTTTTTCATATTTTTCCTCCTTGTCCCATTTGATGTCCAATAGGACTATCCAACTGGGACTTTTTTAAGCCTTGATCGACCCTCCGTACCCCCTCAAGGCTTTTGTAAATTTATTAATAACATCTTAGATTCTGACTTCTAAACTCTATCTTTTGGTTCTCAGTTTGCTAGAGAAAAAATTCTCTAGCATAAAAGACCAACAAATTACCAAGCTGATCCCTTTACGCAACCAGAAGCACTACAAGTTAATGTACCATTAGTTTTTCCATTACTTACAACAGCAAGTGAAGTAGCGTTAGGTGCAACCTGATAAGAATAACCCGAAGGCAAAACAGGATATGTAGCAGTCGCTACTGAAGCTTCGGTGGCATCACCAATGGTGGAAGTATTGCAAACTGCAGTTGTGCCAGCAGTAGGAACAGTTGTTGTACTGTTAGTTATAGTACCTCCAAAGGAACTGCAGGCAGTAATAGCCTTAACCAACGTGCTCATGTTCGACTCTGCGCTTGCTTTATTGGCTTTCTCTCTTGCTCCGGAAATGTTTATGATAACAACCGTCGCCAAGATACCAATGATAGCGATAACAACAAGCAACTCAATTAACGTAAAACCTTTTTTCAAATTTTTCATATTTTTTTCCTCCTCGTCCTTGTTAAATATCCTCGAGGATACATTTAACAGGACTCATTTTATCTGCCATGATCGACCGTACAGGGCAATGTTTTTAAAGAAACAAGATACAAGAGACAATAACCAATTAAAATTCCAAAATCCAAATAACAAATTACAAACAAAGATATAAATTTCAAATCATTCAAAGTTGATTCATTTAATCATTTGTCATTTTATTTGACATTAGAAATTAGGATTTAGAAATTTACAAAGGCTTATCTTCTATATCCTGCTTCTTTTGTTAATTTACAACTGATTCACTGATTTACTTACGACTTAAGTATATTTTTATTGTAACTGTGAAATATTGTATATTGGCACCAATATTGCGAAAACCAGAAAAGCCACTCCGATGCCCATTAAAATTAATACAGCCGGCTCAACCAATGTAGAAATCGTTTTAATCGCCTGATCGGTAGCTTCTTCATAATAATCCGCGACTTTACTTAAAACGCCATCCAGCTGTCCTGTTTCCTCGCCAACAGCTACCATCTGACCAAGAAAAGGAGGAAAAACCGGATCTTTGGAAAGCTGAACTGACAAGGGCACACCCTTCTCAACGTGACTGGCTGCCTTAGCAATACTTTCTTCGTACAAACTGTTATTCATTACGCTACCGCCAATCTTAAGAGCATCTAAAAGTGGAACACCCGCACCAATCAACATTGCCATAATTTTACTGAAACGATACATGTAAATGCCATCAAAAAGCTTGCTAATACCAGGGATCTTGAGCTGAAGCTGATCTTTTGTTCTTGCTCCTGATTTAGAACTAGCCCAATATTTCAATAGCACAGCTGCAATAATAATTATCACTAGAACCAACCACCACTTAGTCTGCACAAATCCCGACATTGCTAATAGGATTCTGGTAGCAATAGGTAGAGTGGCTCCGGCAGAGTCAAAAATCGCTTTCAACTGAGGAATAACAACTAAAAGCATATAAATAGCTATACCAACCAACGCAGCTAAAATGAAAGCAGGATAATACATTGCCCCCTTAACTTTTCCGATAAAATTGTTATCATTCTCAAGCTGATCCGCCAGCTGTTTCAAAACAATATCCAGCTTACCAGTATTCTCTCCAGCATTTACAATACTAACAAAGACCTTATCAAATGCCTGAGGATGACGAGCTAGAGCATTTGAAAAACTCATTCCTTCTTCAAGATCTTTATAAATATTCTGATAAATAGTTTTTAAATTGGGATTAGCAGCTTGACTGCTAGTAATCCTAATGGCTTTAGGAAGCGGCAATCCGGCTGAAATCATAGTTGAAAGCTGTCTAGAAAAAATTGCTTTATCTTTAGCGGTAACTTTTTTGTGAAAATTAAAAGAAAAGGTGGATTTTCCTTTTTCTGAAGAAATATCAAGAGCCAGTAGGTTATGCTTAACAAGTATGCCTTCTGCTTCGACTTGATTTGTAGCCTTAACCGTACCAGTGACGATCTCTCCCCTACTATTTTTCGCCTTGTATAAAAATGTTTTCATATTAATAAACCATCATTTTGAAACTCTTTGGATCCTGAGCCCAAGTTAAGGCATCTTCTAACGTAATGTCTCCTCTTGAAACATATTCGGCCAAAACTTTGTCCAAACTAATCATTCCTTCCGAGGCCGAAGTTTGAATCACATTTGGAATTTGATATGTCTTGCCTTCCCGAATCAGACTCTTAATAGCTGAATTGGCTAACATGATTTCGGCAGCCATTACTCTTCCGCCGTTAATTTTTGGTATTAATCTCTGAGAAACAACACCCAGTAAAACCGAGGCCAACTGGCTTGAAACTTGCTGCCTTAGATGAGAAGGAAAAACACTAATAATTCTATCTGCTGTCTGAGCTGCTGAATTTGTATGCAAAGTTGCAAAAACCAAGTGTCCGGTCTCAGCAATCGTAAGCGCTGCCTCAATTGTTTCAAGGTCTCTCATCTCACCAACTAAAACAACATCAGGATCTTCACGCAGAGCAGATCTGAGCGCAAGTCCGAAAGAATCTGTATCAGGGCCGATTTCACGTTGTGAAATTATGCTTTTTTTATGTTCAAAAACGTATTCTATTGGGTCTTCAATTGTGATGATATGCTTTCGTTGATTTTCATTGATAGCATTAATAAGAGCGGCTAAAGTTGTAGATTTACCAGAACCGGTAGGACCAGTTAAAATCACAAAACCTTGGTTATGCTCAGTAAATTTCTCAAGAATCGGAGGAAGACCAAGCTCTTTTACTGTTTGGATCTGCTTTGGAATTAAACGCAGAGAAACAGCTTCGTAACCTTTTTGAAAATATATATTGACCCTAAAACGCGTGTCTTTGTAGCCAAAAGAAAAATCGAGTTCCTTTGTCTTTTTGAATTTTTCTATCATTTCAGCAGGCGTAAAACTGCTAATAAACTCGGCAATTTTCTTACTATCACAAACAGGAGCTTCGGGCACATTCAATAACTTGCCATCAATTCTCACAGTAGGAGAAATGCCAACAGTTAGATGCAAATCAGAAGCGTTTTTTTCAATAGCGTATTCGAGATATTTAATCATCTCGGCATTTGGCTTGTTATCCACAATTCCCTCCTAGATCGAACCAATATTACTTAATGTTATTATACTTATCCTAATACTTTAAAGCAACAGACTTAACATGAATCATGAATGACGAATTATGAATTATGGTATTACTCATCAGTCTTTCATTGTCATCCCGAGCGTAGTCGAGGGATCTTCTAATGATAATTCATTCTACTTATAAGATTTCCCTGCCTGCCGGCAGGCAGGTCCACCCTCAAATAAGGTTGAGGAGTCGAAATGACAGCAGCTACATGATTCAAGATTCATAATTCAAAATTCTAACGATTAATTTTCCATCGTCGCCTGATAAACTTCATCTATAGTAGTTAATCCCTGCAACGCTTTAATGATACCGTCCTGTTTCATCGTTATCATACCGCTTTTTATAGATGACACCTTCAACTCATTAGCAGAACGCTTACCAATAGCCAGATCCTCAATCTCAGGAGTCATTGACATTACTTCAAAAAGACCTATTCTGCCTTTATAGCCTTGCGTACATTCAGGGCATCCTTTGCCATAATAAAACCTCAATTCTTTTGGAATTAATGCACGATCTTTCACATTATTAGGTGAAATATTATCCAGTTCTTTCTTTATTTCTTCAAGAAGCTTAGGCGGGACCTTCATTTCTTCCTTGCATTTTGGGCAAATAAGTCTGATCAGCCTTTGAGCGATAATTAAATCAACCGCTGATGTTATCAGGAATGGTTCAACGCCCATATTGATAAGACGAGGCAAACTACCTGCGGTATCATTTGTGTGTAATGTGGACAAAACAAGATGGCCGGTCAAAGCAGCATGAGTAGCCATGCCTGCAGTCTCGGCATCACGTATTTCACCAACCATTATAATATTAGGATCCTGCCTCAATACGCTTCGTAAACCCGAGGCAAATGTAAATCCAATATCCGGCTTTACCTGACATTGATTAACACCAGGAGTTTCATATTCGACTGGATCCTCAAGGGTAACAATATTTTTACCGGGAAGATTTAATCTGTTAATGATTGCATTTAAAGTAGTTGACTTACCAGAACCAGTAGGACCGGTGGAGAGAATTATACCCCAAGGTCTTGTCATTGATTGCATTGTTTTATCCAAAGCACTGCCCTGCATACCTAAATCTTCCAACGATAAAACCTTCTGGCTTTTATCTAAAATTCTAAGTACCATCTTTTCTCCGTGAACCGTGGGAAGAGACGAAACACGAACATCAACTTCCCTATTCTTAAATGTCACTTCGAACCTGCCATCCTGAGGTATGCGGGTTTCGTCTATTTTCAATTTAGAAAGTATTTTTATGCGGGAAACAATTGGAGGATGTAAGCTCAAATTTGTTTTCGCCATATCAACAAGCACCCCATCAACCCTGCAACGCACCCTAAGTGTCTTTGCCTGCGGCTCTATATGGATATCTGAAACTTTTTTATTTAAAGCATAATTAACAATCGCTGCTACAATTTTAGGAATATATCCTTCCTTGATTATTTCGTCTAAAGTTGTTTCGTCAGTGACATCCTGATCTATCAATGAGCCCAAGTCACTGTCGACCCCACCGAGTGAGGATGTGATTGAGTCATCATTTTTTTCCTCTTCAGGTTTTTGAGACTTGATCAAATTATTTTCCATCGCAGGCTGCACTTGATTTGATTGCAGCTCGCTTACATTTGAAGATGCATCTTCGCCAATACTTTGCTTATCCGACGGTTTGGAAACAGGTTGATCGAAAGAAGCCTGTGCATCCCCGTCAGCAGCATTTTTAATATTAAGATCAGGAGCGGTTTTTTGCAGGTTAACAGGCACTACACTTTTCGTGTTTTGGCCGCCAAAAGAAGAGTCAAAAAAACCGCTCAGGGAAATAGTTTTTCCTGTAGTCGGATTTTCATTCTTTAATGCTGTAGTGTTTGCGTCATCCATTTTTTGTTTTTATTATAATAATTATTGATGTTACTGTTCATCCATAGCTGTCATTCCGACTCCTTGGCTTTGTCCAAGGGTGGACCTGCCTGCCGGCAGGCAGGGAAATCTTATAAATTAATTGAAATCGCTATCAGAAGATCACTCAACTCCGCTACGCTCTGCTCGGGATGACAATCATGATGACGATAAAGAAGAGCAGAAGATTAATATATATTCACTGCATATTCTACGTCATCAGTAGAAGTGGCATACAATTCAACTGGATGTTGTTTTTTAATAAAGTCAATTGCCTTTTTTGTTAATTCCGCATTCAGATCATCACTCGCCAACATCAATTCTCCGGAACTATTTTCTCCAAAAACTACAATTCGATATTTACGTATGAATTCCTTTGGTAATTTCGTTAAATACTCTTTATGGACTTTACCAACCAAGCTAACACTTAATTGACCGACAGTGTTGGTTGGCTTATTTATAATTATACGTTTTTTTGAAGTATTTTGAAAATTATTTTTACTTCTTTCATCTTTTCCATCGTCTGTTGTTTGTATTTTTGGAGTTATAGAATCTACGGTCAGACCGGGGACATCTGATTTAAATAATAAATCTGACAAACTGGAAAAAAGTGGTAGTTTGCTGCCGATATCAGTATTATCTTCCGGCTCTTTTTTAACATCTTCCTCGACTTTATCTTCATGTAATGGCTCCACGTGAAATGAAGAATTGTGATCATAGTTTTCCAATATGTAATCAATGTCTTCTTTGGAAGCTGCGAATATTTCTAATGTAACTTTGTTTTCTTTTTTAATGTAGTTAAGAATTTTTTTCGTAAGCGGAGAATCTGGTTTTTCGCAGGCCACAAGGTAATCGCCAGATATGTTCTCATCAAAAACCAAAAGCCTGTATTTTTCTATGAAAGTCTTTGGTATTTTATTCAAATATTTCCTTTGAACTTCTCTATTTCTCAAAAAGATGACCGGCAAGCTACCTCTTTTAATCAACAATGATTTTTTTGAACGATTTTGATACTGCTTTAACATTTCTTTAAAATCTTCAGGGGTAGTGATAAATAATTCAATTACAATTTTTTTATTTTTAAAAAGCTTAGACAATGCCGCAGCAAAGCCGAGTGGCAAATCAGCAGGATTTGTTACCGCTATCTTTAATACTCTGTCTTCCAGATTAAAGGGAATAACTCCATGTTTTTTTGCTATTTTTTCCGGAATAACCGATAGGGCATCCTCTGAAATTTCTATATTTTGGAGTTCAATGAATGGTAATTTTAAAATAATACTATACGCTTTATTTATAGTCTCCCTCGTCACTAAACGATTTTTGATTAAGAAATTTTCTATCTCCCTGTTTGTCTTAAAATATTTTTTTAATTTGTCGGCATCTTCTAAATCTAAAATTCCCTGCAATACAAAAACATCAACTATCGATTGGTTGAATAAAGCCTTAGGTGGAACACCTAGATTAAGATCATTTGTATTTTTTGTAAGCATTTTTAAAATTTAAAAAATAATGTCATTCCGGACTTGTCTTCGATTCCACTCAGACCCTGAGCACCGTCGAATGGGATCCGGAATCTATACAATAGTTTCTGGATCCTGAATCAAGTTCAGGATGACAATTATTGATTTTGTCAAATATTTACAGTTTCATGCTATGAAAACGGATTGTCTTTACCCAGTTTATTAGTCGGCACCGGTATTGGCATATCACTAACTTTTTGCAATCCACTTAGAACATTTTCCGCATCTTTCTTTACACTGTCTATTTCAATAGGATTTAGATTATCAGCGACAGGTAGATCCTGTGGATAACTCCGTGACATTGTCCATAAAGCAAAATAACCGCCAACCACAAGGACAGCAAAGATTATGCTAACAACCACACCGATAGTTTTTGTATTCATTTTGCTCCTCCTAAAGACCTAAATTTTGAGTATCACCACTTGTACTTAACGCCGCTAATGGATCTATGATTGCAGCCCTTTTGTACACTTCCATCTGTACAGCAAGAGACATCCCCTCATCACTCGACGATAAGGTGACACTCTTAACATTTGTAAAACGAATGTCTTTCTCAAGATCCATTAAAAACTGATTCAACTGACCAAAATCTCCCGTAACTGAAAGCGAAATACTGATTGGATTTAAACCGGAAACTGCCTGAGTGGTGGTTGCAGCAGTGTCTGTGCCCATATTTGCGCTTGCAGCACCATCTGAAATTTGAATACTAGGTATGTACATTTTTGATTTTGTCGCAATCGCCTCTAATTCGGTAATTAAATTTGGAGTGTCCTTGTCTTCCGGAACAGCTAAAAATAATCTGTCGACTAAATCACCAAGACTGTCCAAGCCAACCTTTGTCGATTGCAGCGAATCCAATTTTATTTCCCCAGCACTTATTTCCTTGTCAGCCTGAGCTATTTCTCCCTGAGTTTTCTGATATTCGGGCAAGATAAATTTCCAAGCATAAAACAGCGATGCCAATGTTAAAATCACCGCAGCAGCAGCATAGAAACCTGAATTAGATTTTTGCATCGTCTCCTCCTTCCATGCTTGTTTCGTTTGTTAAATCATCACTGCTAACAATATTTTGAGCAGTCTTTTGTTTTGTCTTGTCAATTTTCGCACTAATTGAGAAGGAAGTAGTTGCTGCCCCGTCTGAAACATCAGTTGCCGCCGACAATAATTCAACATCAGTCAAAGTGTCCCAATCTTTAAGAGCAACCATAAGGTCAGCAACAAAGCGATAAGATTTAGTAGTACCGTTTATGCTTAAGTTGCCCTCCGCTGTCACAGCTAAATTGGTTAACTTTACGTCATTAGTTATCTTTTTATTAAAGTCAGAGTTAAAAGTTGAGATACTGAATTTCTCCGAATAAGCAGCTTTAAGCTGGCTAACAGCTGACTTAAAATTTGTTGCTTTTTTTTCAATGTCTCCCTGACTTGATATTTGCTGAAAGACTGTATCTTTTTCGCTGTTTTTTTCAACAAGTGAAGCAGAAAGATTTCTGTTCATCCACCAAAAAAATAAAGTGGCCACAACAGAAAAAACGGCTACAATCCAAGTTAATGCAACAGGAACATTAAAAGTTGAATGCTCTTTAAATTGCGAAAAAGTTGTATCTGTAACTTTTGGAGCCGCACCAAAAGTGGTGTGACTTTGAGTCGCTTGGTTATGAGCCGGAGCAGTCTGACTTTGGGATGACATTGTTTGCTGCCCTGAAGTAGCTGGCGCTCCTGATCCTGTTTCTGGATCCATATTCCCTCCAATATTCTGCAAAAAAGCAGAAAAAATTCTATATTTATATTTTAAAACAATACATTATTTAAAGCAAGGTACCAATTAATATTTACCATTTCTCATTTCACATTTTTCATTTAAATGACAAACTACTTTTTTCTCGTCATTCGACTTCGCTCATGATGTCGAAATGACTATTAAAAGGATATCTACTTTCTACTTTCTACTTTCTACTTTCTACTTTCTACTTTCTACTTTCTACTTTCTACTTTCTACTTATTTGACTTCCGCATGAGGCATATTTAAGTACTTGAAACCGGGTGGCCACGCTTCATCAAAAGCATAATCATAATAAAAACGAATGTTGCTTCCAGTAAGACCGCCAAATGCATTAGCAACAAAAGAACCAGTAAAATCACTGTTACTACCATTAACAGTAATAGTATTCTTGCAATAAATGGCAGCATTTATTTTATTATTTCCTGCGGCTGTAACATTTCCAGCACCGATAACAATAAAGCCCAAACGATTCTGTCCGGATGCATAAGGCCGAATATCTACCCCGCTATTAATTGTCAGATTGCCGTTAACAATAATCGTTCCTTTACCACGGTAAGTTTTGGTATTACTAATTGTTAAATTACCGTTCACATACCAAACCTTACCTTCCGGAGTCTTGCTAGTATCACCTTGATCGGAATTGCCGATATTAGTTGTTGACTGCATATACCAGATACCAACACTACCAATACTAGCAGATGTTAAGGTTGGCGCTTCGCCTTTTAGTATGTCTATTTTTGCATCATTTTTTGTAAATTCAGTTCCGCCCCATTTTGCCTGAGCATTTGAATTTATGGCGTAATTACTCAGACCATATGCAGCCTCTGAATTTGCTGTACCACTTGGATTCTGATTAACACTCTTGCCCCAAAAAGCAAAGTTGCTCAAGGTTCCATAAACATCTCCTATAACGGTTTTAGATGGATATAAAATGGTCGCAATTTCTATAACTTGAGCATCATTAATTGCGGTTTTGCTATTCATAACAGTCACAGAACCAGCACCATTTGTATTTCTTTTGAAACATTTTGCTGGATCAGGCAATACTCCACTTTCAGCACAGTCATCTAGAGAGCTTTTATTAAAGCCAAAAAGACCATCGCTTTCATTGGCAGAAGTTAATGGACCGTCATCACTCCAAGCACTATTGTTAAAAGTTATTCCAGTATAATTATTTGATGAAGAGTCTTTAATAGTACTTGAGGCATCATTTAGTTTTAAATATAGTTTAGTATCTGTGGGTACACTGGATTCATTATAAAGACTTGCAATTTGCCCTGAAGCCCCCGAGGTCAAGGATCGATTATATGTTCTAACAGTGCTAATAACTCCGTTAAAATAACCTCGACCATTGCCACTATCCTGAAAACTATTTCTGCCAATTTGGGTGGACAAAGCAGCACCGGACGTACAATCTGTAGGATCGTGCTTCTTTACATACACCGCCGAGCCAGAACCGCTTACATCTAATCGGCCATCAATCCATAATTCTCCGCTAGTTCCACCACTATTTCTTTTTACAACAATATTATGCCAAGTGCTATCATTATAAGGAATTTTTGTCGATGAAGTGAAACCTAAACTAACTCCCGGTCCACAAGTATTTTCACCTGAAGATCCATAAGTTCGAAAGCCAACAGTATCATTGTCGGCACCATTTGTAGAATTAATATAAAGAATATAATTACCAAAATTACTACCTTGTGAAATTATGTATTCGTTACCCAGCCATCCCTTTGTGGGATTGGGCACTGTTCTTGTTCTCTTTATCCATACAGATATGGTAAATCCTCCTGTTCCCGTGATGTCTGGTGCTTGACCAGCATCTATATAGCTACTGCTCCCATTAAAGCTAGCGCTTGGAGTTATCACTTTTGTCCCGACAGTTTTACCACTAGAATTGTAATTAAAAACCGCCTCATTTCCTGTATAGCCGCCGTAGTATGTTTTGATATTAGTATAAAAAACAGAAGTTGAATTCCATGTAGGTAGGCTACTGCTCGCTCCTTTCTGCAAAACACCGTCGTAACTATTCGCAGAACGATCATCTGTTGTGATATACGACTCCCCCTCATCAAAAGACCACCAGCCTTTCAGGTTTGAGGACATCCAATCAGTAGAACCATTTGTTGAACTTGCACTCCAACTAACGTTTGAAGAGGGAATGACTGCATCGTAAAGTCTTACTTCATCTACAGTATCAGTAAAACCAGAACTACTAGCACCAACGGTTATCATCTGGGCAGAATTAAACAAAGATCCAGTTACCCCTGTAACGGTTCTTTGTGCAGCTCCATCAAAATAAAAAATAATTTGACCAGAAGAGCTTCTAGTTACAGCTATATGATGCCATGAATTATTATTTAAATTTGATATAGGAGAAGTCGATTGTAAAGACAAAGATGTGCCATCACAGAAACTGACTCTAATTGCATTCTGAACTATCCCAACAGCCCACCCAGTCGTGGAACTATTACAAGTACTATCAGTTGCCAACCTGCCAGCCGAAATAATTGTTTGTCCCGGATTAGTCGAGGCTACAGTGCTCTTAATCCAAAACATGGCAGTAAAATTGCCTGAGGCCAGATTTGATATGTTTGGTATTTGCACATAATTCTGACCGTTGAAATCCAAACTTGATGCATCTATTTTTTCAACTGTTGTCTGCCCCACCATAACATCCGGAAGCTTATCCTCGGCCAAAACCGGCGAGAAGATAAAAAGGCTTAATAAAATTGTAAGTAATATATTTTTCATTTTTACAAAGATTCCGTCCAGTTGAAGCTTGGTTGAACTTTGCAATCATAATAAAGCTCAACTTTGCCGTCACCGTTTCGATCTATTGCCTTAGCTCCAGTCCAATTAACTTTTTTACTAATATATATACCTTGAACGTCAGGAGTCGTCGTCGTATCCGATGTTCCATCTGATCCAGAAATATATTTTGGGACACAATACATGGGATCTAGCGAAGACATGTTTTGCAAAATATCATCATTAACATCTATTGAACCAGTTACATTAGTTATAGTTAAATTCACCCTAATAAGGTCACCTCTCTGCAAAGCATACGGATTGAAGGAAGTATCATCAGTACCATAAGGTCTCTGCAAAGCCGAAAGAGTTTTCTTAATCGTAACATTGGTAGCAATCTTTTTGACCACCAACCTACCTCCTCCTCCTCCATATCTGGGGGACCCGTCACATCCTGTGCTTCCCCTTCCCCCTTTTACATTGATATTGTTAATCAAAACTGATGAGTCGATACTTGCAAATCCAGCTTCGCCGTCATTTCCTGTGGTACCGTCACCCCCAGCCACTGAATAGGCTGATCCTGCAGTAGCCACATCATAGGCTTCTATCCAGATAGTTCCTCCGGATCCCCCTCCACTTCCAGCACTACAATATCCCGGATCATGAGCAGATGTACCATCATTTCCGTTAGCATTTATAAAACTAGATGAATCTCTAATTAAAAGACTGCCATTTATTTTTAAATGAATTCTACCACCACCTGAAGCACCATCAGCCCATCTTGAAGCTTGATAATTTATATGCGATCCTCCAGATCCAGATCCTAAATAAAACTGGCTCTCACTAAAAACACCACTGTCATAGTTCGTCGGATATATTAGACCATAAGGATCACTGCTTCCTCCGCCCTTTCCACCATAACCAGCACCCTTAGTTGGAGAAGAATCAGGCAGAGCCTGGCTCCTTCCTGGTCCGTATCCATCATTAACAACTCCTGCCTCACTCTCACCGCCAGGATAACCCTGGCCACTAACATCTATAACTCCCCCTGATTCCAGGGTTAAATCACCATCAACTATTAAATCAACTTTCTTTTCTTGGCCCAAAGAGTTTAATTCACTTGTATCTACATCAAAATCCGTAGTAGGAACTAATGCGGCATGTGTCAACTTGCTGCCGCTACCCGTTATGGTTACATTCTTAAAAGTATGCTGACCGTAAATAGTGAGCGTATTACCACCGTCAACAATCAGGTTTTTATTATCACAAACTATCATATTTGCTTCCAATGTGGCCCCTGTAAACAATGGCTTGCAATATGTTCCATAATCAACCATTCCTTCTGCCTTTACACCCCAAGGGTTTTTGATTACTAAAAGCTGGACTATGAAAAAGCCCAAAACCAGCACTGCAAAAACTGATCCGACTTTAGTCCATTTTCTTTTCGCTAGCACTTTCGATATTGAAATTTTAGCCATTATTCCCTCCAAGGAACATATTTATGCTGTTTTAAGCTTACTACATTCAGATTTTATAAGATTAACTTCTTTTTCCAAGTTAAAAACTTTCTTTCTCAATATATCGATATCAGAAACAGTTCTTTCTCTTTCTTGGTTTAAAAGTTTATGGATTTCGGCAATCTCTATTTCTAGCCGTAAAATATCTTTTTTTATATCTTTTACTACAGATTTAATTCCAGCAATATCAAGCTTTAGCTCATCACGTACATTCACGATATCGGATTTTAGTTCAGATCTCAATCTATCAAAACGATCATCAACTTTACTAAAACGATCATCGATTTTATCAAAACGATCATCGATTTTATCAAAACGATCATCGATTTTAGTAAAACGATCATTTTGAGCTGCGAATTCTTTTTGGATTGATGTTGCTAGATCATCAATTTTATCATCAACAACATCAACTACAATTCCTTTAATTGATTGTAAATCTTCTTTTGTTAAAGCCATATCCACCTTTAGTCTCATAATTAATATTCTTTTTCAGTATATCATATGAAATTCCATAACAACAAAATCGGTTTTTCACCTATAAAATTATTATACATAAAATTTATAATTAACCGCAATAAAGATTTTGAATTTTTATATATTGTTCCGCCCAAACAACAGGAATATATTAAGATTTATGACTAAAGCACCAGAAATCGTTGGGGACAAATGGTATAATTTTAAGCCCTTAACCAAAGAAAATTTACAGGGGAAAATTATTTTATACGATTTTTGGACCTATTCATGTGTAAATTGCCTAAGATCTCTCCCCCACCTCAAAGACTGGTGGGGCAAATATAAAGACAAAGGATTGATAATAATTGGCATTCATACGCCAGAATTTGAATTTGAAAAAAATCCCGAAAATATTAATAAAGCAATAAAAGACCTCAAAATTGATTGGCCCGTAGTCTTGGATAATGAAAACTTAAACTGGAATAATTTTGGAAACCAGTTCTGGCCAGCAAAGTATCTGGCAGATCGAAATGGAAATATTGTATTAACTCATTTTGGCGAAGGATCTTACGAAGAAATAGAAAAACAGATACAAAATTTACTGGAACTGAAAGAAAGTAGCAAACCCCAAATATCAAAAGAGGCCCATGAGCACGGAGCGACATGCTTTAAAGCGACACCCGAACTTTACTGCGGATATAAACGCGGCAAAATTCCAAATCCAGGAGGATACCATTACGACCATATAGCAAACTACGAATTACCAGATCCAATAAAGGAAAATTCCATTGCCCTAAAAGGCAGATTTTTCGCCGGTCCCGAATATGTCGAATCATTTGGACCGGATTCCAAACTCATTGTCAATTTCGATGCAACAGAAGTTAATCTGGTCATGGAACCAGTTTTAGAAGATGCTGTCGTTAAAATAATATTTAACGATGAAGAACTCTTAACTGAAATTAAAGGCAAAGACATAAAACAGAATTCAGAAGTTATTGTTACAGAACCGAGGATGTATAATTTACTTAAAAACGAAAGTCACATTAAAGGAACTCTTAAAATAGTCCCGATCGAAGGAAATTTTAGGGCATACGCATTCACTTTTTCCGGATGCATAAAAAAGTAGTTATCTTACAACCATTCACTGTCATTCCAGGCTTGACCTGGAATCCAGAAATTATGCAGACAAATCAACTTCCTGGATCCCAGCTCTCAAGCTTGCAGGCTGGGATGACGACTAGTACAGTGAATGGTTACGTTTACCCTTTTGTCATATTTGCTAATGGACTAAACCGTATTTCAGGCTAAGCTATATGAGAATTAATTAGCGAGGAAAAAATGAAAGATCGTTTAAGCATAAATAAATCATGGAGAAAACATCGGATTCCTTATATAATTGCAAGCACCATAACTGTTATTTTAATAATCGCCGGAATTGGCTTAGCTTACTCAATAAAAAATAATTTAAGTCAAAAAGAGGCCGAAGTCATTCAAAAGGACAACCTGGATAATTCAACCAATTACGACCAAAGCACTACGATGGACGAAGAGTTACAAAAAATAGATACCGAAATAGAAAGTAACCGGTCAGATAATTCTGGCAACGGTTCATCAATAGATACTGATTTAGGACTATGATAGATTTTTAATATTAATTATTAAAGAGTTAAAGAAAAGGTCCCCTTAACCAAAAGAGAGAGAATTCTTAAAATCGGCTCCATAATAGCAAATAGAATAGAGTTTCCGCTTATTTGACCATAAATTATTAATCCAAACAAAATGTATGGACCCATTTGTTGATAAGTTTCTTTTGCTTCTTCGCCCAAATAATATTCGACAAAATGTGAACCATCCAGCGGAAAAATCGGCAATAAATTAAATGTAGCCAACACCAGATTTATCTCCACGATAATATTTAAAAATGACAAAAAGCTTGATGATTCAATAGTGTGACCTTGCATTAAAGCAACCCTGATCGGGATAGCAATAATCAGGGCAAATACTATATTTGTTACTATTCCAGCAATAGCCACTTTCAATTCGTCACTTTTATGATGAAAATTTCTTGGATTTATCATTACCGGTTTTCCCCAGCCAAATCCAGCTAGAAACAAGAAAATTGTCCCCAATGGATCAAGATGCGCAAAGGGATTCAGAGTAAGCCGCCCCTCTAGTCTTGGAGTAGGATCGCCACATCTGTCAGCGACAAAAGCGTGGGCAAACTCATGAATTGTTACTCCGACCATAAGAGCAACAATAAAAGCAGAAATGTATATTAATGGATTTTGAAGATGCAAAAAGCTAAGAATCAACATAATAAATTGGTTATTAATTATGAACCGGTTGATTTATTTTACCTTTTCTGGTAAAATTCTCATGTTGATTATAACACGTCAAATAAATTAAAGTCTACTAGGAATAATTATGGCCCACTGCACACTTTGTTTAAAAAGAGCTGTTTCAGGAAACCAGGTTTCCCACTCACAAATTCATACTAAAAGAAAATTTAAACCTAACTTGCAAAAAGTAAACGGTATTGTTGTTTGCACTCGCTGCTTACGAACATTGAACAACAAAAGCAAGTAATTTTGCTGTAACTAGCAATTATTGCTCGAGCTTGTGGTTCGACTGGCTCACCACCCTGAGTAAAATCGAATGGGTCGAGAACTACTAAAAAATAACCTGATAATGAGGTTATTTTTTTAATTAGCCGACTATTCACTATGTTGCTAAATCATCACCTTCTTGTTTTGTCATCCCAACCAGAGTGGAGGGATCTTTTGATAGTAATTTAAATTAATTAGAAGATTTCCCTGCCTGCCGGCAGGCAGGTCCGCCCTTGGACAAAGCCAAGGAGTCGGAATGACAGTGAACGATTACTTAACTAACTAGGGACTTCTTCGCCCAATGCTCTAATCGCCATATCTCTTCTTTCAATTTCTTTATTGAAGCACTCTTCGCATAGAATATCGTCACCTTTTGGCTCAAAAGACACTTCCGCTTTTCTGCCACAAACCTTACACTTAACCCACCAGGCCGGATGCTTTTCTCTGAGTTGGTTTTTGTAGTCAGCTGTGCACATCTTGCATCGCTTCGGGATATTTTTTAAACCCTTATCAATAAAAAACTTCTGTTCACCAGCTGTCCAGATGAATTTCTTACCGCAATCCTTGCAGACTAACGTTCTGTCTTCCAAGTCTGACTCTTTGATATTTGACATAAATTCCTCATGCAGTTTATGACTTATTCACTTATCCCGCTTTCTGCGGGACCCCGCCAAAGGCGGTGGCAACTTACTCACTTACAACTTACTACTGTTGCGTTCCTATTGTCAATCGAGGCCTAGTTTGCTAGATTAAAGCTAATGAAAGCAAGGGATTTTTTTGAGTTAGATGCAAGGCAAAATTCTTGGGCTCACGCTTATCTTATAATCGGTAAAAATGACGTCAAGATAAAAGAGCTCATAGAATATATTGTAGAACAAAAAAAATGCCTGCCTGCCGACATATCAACTGTAATTCCGGAAAACTCAAGCGGCAAAAAAGGTGAAATAAAAATAGAACAAATTAAACAGCTTCTGCACGAAGTAAATCTATCTCCTTTAGGCAGTTGCCGGATCGCTGTTATTCACAATTGCGAAAGGCTAAATCAGTCATCAGGCAACATTTTACTAAAAACGCTAGAAGAACCGCCTCGTCATGCTACTTTCATATTGCTAGCTGAAAATAATTCCGTTTTAGCTACTATTAAGTCAAGATGCCGGATCGTTTCAATCCCAAATGAACTGGACGAAGATCTAGAAGAAGAAAATAATTACGTTAGTATTATAAAATCTGATTTTTTTACAGCCTCAAAAGAAATTGAAAAAATAGTAAAAAACAACGAAATAGAGACATTTTTAACTAGTCTAGAAAAACACTTTCGCAATAAAATGATTGAAGAGAAAAATCCTTCTTATGCCGAATTCATCAGATCAATCGAAAAAATGCGCAAAGAAATTCAAAATAATGTTAACCCCCGCTTAGCCCTAGAAAGTCTGTATTTAATTTTAGAAAGTTCTCATGAATAAAGAAAAAGACATATACATCAAGGTCAAAAACGATAATAAAATATTTAAGGCCCAATCAGGCAATTTGGAAGTTTCTGTTGGCGACGAAATCCTATTTGAAACCGACCAAAGTCAGGATACGGGCTACGTTGTTGAGTGCGGCCCCGACACACAATGTGAACAGGAAGATCAAAATATTTCAATCATCCGAAAATTAACCTCAAAAGATAAAGGAAATATTGCTGAAAAAGAGTTGGAAGCCAAAGAAACTTTGCCTCTGTGTGAAGAAAAAATAAAAAAACATGGCTTGGAAATGAACCTTTTAGGCGCGGATTTATCCTACGACGGGAAAAAACTAACTTTTTATTTCACCTCCCCTGGACGCGTAGATTTCAGATCACTTGTTCCCGATCTAGCCTCCACATTTAAAAAATTAATCAGACTACAACAAATAGGCGCCAGAGATAAAGCCAAATGTCTGGGCAGCGTTGGAAGATGTGGACAAGGAGTATGCTGCAAGAGGTTCCTTAAAGGCGATTTGGAAGGCGTTAATTTAGATATGGCTCATGATCAAAACCTGGGTCAGATGGGATCGAACAGAGTAACCGGCGCTTGTGGAAAACTGATGTGCTGCTTAAAATTTGAACTTGATTATTACCAAAAAACCAAAAAAAGTCTCCCTGAAGTCGGTAGCCAGTTAAAAACACCTGAGGGTATGGGCAGAGTCAGATCACAAAATATTTTAAAGAAAAAAGTTTTAGTTGAACTTGAGAAAGATAGTAAAATTGTGGAGGTAGATTGCTAGAAGTTGGCATTATAATTTGTTTAGCTGTAGTTTTATTTCTAATTCTGCATAATTTCCCTAAAACCGCCGAAGGCGGAGAAAGTTCTGTTATGCCAAAAGAAAACAAATTAAACGGTTTTATTAAAAAATTGTTTACAAAAAAGGAAAAAAATATCAGCGATTCTATCAAGCAAGCTATCGTTGACGGTCAGGATAAGATTATTGCTCCTTCTCAAACCGAGGAGGTTAAGGAAAAATATCAGGAAAGCGATCCGGAAATCGCCCAACTTTTGCATGAAGCGGACATCGCCTTGGAAAAAAGCGATTTAAGAGAAGCTGAAGATTCCGCTATTGATGCGTTATCAAAAGATAAAAAATGCTCTCAGGCCTACGACATAATCGGAAGAGTAGCAATGTTAAGAGGTTCTTTTGACGAAGCCAAGGAAGCTTATAAGACAGCTCTTAAATGCAATCCTGAATTGGGCAGCGCATATTTTGGGTTAGGCCAGATATTTCTTAAGGATGAAAATCATACTAAAGCAATTGAAAATATGCAAAGAGCAGTGGTCCTGGATAGAAGCCATGCTGACTGGTACGCAGAATTGGGACAGGCATATATGGAAGTCAGACAGTTTGCGAAAGCAGCCAAAGCATTAAAACGTGCTACCAGCTTAGATATTGATAATAAATCATACAAAGAACTCTCGGCCGAAGCCGAAGAAAAACAACGCGCTCACGCCTCCGCCTATCGTATTAGATAGTATGAACAAGTCAACTATTTATTCTTTATTAAAATTTAATCGATCTCTTTGTTGGCGCATAACAAGTAAATGTAATTTAAATTGTCCTCACTGTTTAGTCCGTAGCAATCCGGCTTCAAATGATTTAAAAACTAATGAAGCACTGGAAGTTGTATCTATTATTTCCCAAATTGGCCTTAAAAAACTTTCTTTTTCAGGTGGAGAACCGCTTTTGCGATCAGATTTAAAAGATATTATAAGACATGCTCAAAATTTAGGATTAAAATGTTCAATAACAACAAACGGATTATTGCTAAATAGTGATTGGCTTGATTTTTTTGCAGATAACAAAGATTTACGCCTTAGAATAAGTCTTGATGGACCAAAAGATATACATGAAAACTTCAGAGGAACCAACTCTTTTGACAAAGTCTATACTAAAATTGCTCAAGCTATAAATAAAGGTGTAAAAATAGAAATTAATACTGTCCTAACACCAAAATTAATAAATATTCTGCCAGATTTTTTAAATCTACTCGATAATTTAAGAGTTGGAAGAGTTAACTTCTTAACTTTTATGAAACGAAACAAAGCATTTAGAGAAGATGAATTCCAATTAACCGAAAAGAATATTGATTTAGCCAAAAGCATAATAAGAGAATGCATAAAAAATAATAAAAACCTAGTTCATGTGAAAATTAATGATTATTCTCAAAACGATCGACATAAATTAGTTATAGAACCTGATGGCAAGCTTGTTAGTTATGGCAATAAAATTGATAAGGATATTTATTTTGAAAATGTTTTTAAAAGTAATGAATTAAAAAAAGCAATAAAAACCTGCTTACCAGAAACTCCTATAAATATATTTGCACACCGCAAAGTTAATCAACTTAATAAATAACCTATTTCCATAAAAATAAAGTAAACTCTGTTCCGCCCCCATGCACGATCGTGCACCAGCGCGGAACGTTGAACAAATTAATGATCGAAATTGATTAGATCAAAGTTCAAATCTATCTTATACTGAAGCAGCCTAAATTTCGCTTAATAGTTTTATTGTATAATTTCTTACTCAGTACTAAAGTCGATGTCTTTTGTATAATCAATAGTTCCCATATGAGCACCGATTTTATGATCAGAGGCTTGGCCGATATATTCTTTAATCTTCTCTCGTCTCTGTGTTGTACTTAAAGTTTGGTTATTGATCGCTGGACCGCCAATACAACCACCTGAACAGTTAAGAAAATCAAAGAATCGGTGCTTATTCTCTCCCAACCTCATTAAATCAAGTTCTGCCTTTAAATTGCTGACACCATCAACAATTGCTACTTCTCCTTTTTTGAAAAGTTTTTGGATATGAGAGGTTCCAGCAAGTCCTCCAGAAACCGGGTAAATTTTTGTATATTCTCTCACAAATGAATCAAAGAAATATTCCCGATTGAAATTTTCCTCTTTAATATTTTGATTCTCAAACAGTGCTTTTAGTTCTTTTAGTGTAATGACGCCGTCTATGAATTGCGGATATTTTGGCGCTTCTATTTTCTGCTTAGCAAAACAGGGTGATATAAAAAATACTTTATAGTCGGAATGATGTTTTTTGTAAATCTTTGCCATTGCAACCATTGGAGAAACCACAGGAACCAAATACTTAACCAAATCAGGATAGAGACTCTCAATCATTGCCACAGAAGTGGGACATGGAGAAGAAATAAAATATTGTTGTTCCGGATGATTTTTGACATATTCTGCATAATGCCAATTTACAATTCGGGCACCAAAAGTTAGTTCGGTTACTTTGTTAAATCCCAGTTCGCGAAGCATCCCGATAATGGCCGGATACTCAAAGTCAAGAACAAAAGTTGGTGCCAACATGGCAATCGATTTTTCACCTTTAATGGAATTGATTTGATCTTTCATGTTTTAATGATATCAAAGAAATTAATCTTGTCCAAATTAACAAAAAGGCACTAGTCTATCTAATCATTTTTTGACAAAACACGATCTTGGAAGTCAGAATATTGATCTACGCCAAAAACAACTTAATTTAGTATTTCAATTTTTTATTCAAATTCTTTCATTCGCTTGAGAGATTTTTTGACGTACTTTCCAAATTTCTTTTCTTTGCCTCGAATCTCATAATCTGTCATCTCATAATGTTCCGATTCTTTTTTCAGCCGAATATAATTTTCATATCGATCTTCATCAAGCATGCCAGATTCTACCGCCTCTCGTACCGCGCATCCAGACTCATGAACATGAGTGCAATCCCTAAATTTACACTGAGGTGCAAAATCTTCAATTTCACCAAAAGTCGCTTTAACACCGACCTCAGAATTAGCCAAACCAACCTCACGCATTCCAGGGTTATCAATTACAATTCCGCCGCCGCTCAAAAAATACATCTCTCGATGAGTAGTGACGTGCTTGCCTCGTTCAGTACCACTACCGATCGCTCCAGTTTTTATAACTTTCTTACCGATCAAAGCATTAACCATGGAAGACTTGCCAACTCCCGACGATCCTAAGAAACAATAAGTTTTTCCCGACTCAAGCGAATCTCTTAAACAATTCAAACCTTCCAAAGTCTTTGTACTTGTAGGGACAACCAGACAATTCTTGAACCGTTCTGATATTTCAGCAATTTTATCATCCAAATCGTTCTTCGTAATCAAATCCACTTTATTTAAAATAATTGACGGCCTTACATTTCCGTCGAGAGCTAAAGCGAAATATCGCTCAAAACGATTCAAGCTGTAGTCTCTGTCGACCGATTCTACTATGAATGCAATATCAACATTCGCAGCAATAATTTGATTTTTCATTTTATCGGCAGATTTACGAGATGCTACTGTTTTTCTAATAACCGTTTTTCGTGGCAGTATCCGCCTAATTATCGCTTGGTCACTATCAGCCATCTCAATTTCAACCCAATCACCCACCGCCGGATAGTCCTCTCTCGAGACAGCAGTGAACATTTGTTTTCCAGTAACTCTAGCAAGAAATTCACCTTTAGAATTTTTGATATAATATATCCCTTTATGCTCAGCAATAACTCGAGCTATCGAATCCAATTCGATCGCAAACTCACAGCAATGCGATTCAAAGAAACTATCAAACCCTAAATTATGAAGAATTTTATCCATGCTAGTAAATATACACTATTTTACGCCCGAAATCATTATTTACTTATAAAATAGTAATAGCTAATATATTCAAATTAATCTTGATCTATTTAAATTTTAGCAAAAATATTCTTTTTTTGGCAGGATGTAACGGCTGAAGTCAGAAACTTTTATGTCAGTAATAGATTTTGGTTAGCGATTGTCATATAATTAACATATGAGCACAACTCTTAAAAATCGATATATTCTGATTGCTTTTTCTGCGCTTGAGATAGCAATAGTATTATTACTATCAGCTGGCATAATTCAGCCAGATTTACGGTTTTATTTCTTGGCAATTTTTGGTTTTATAACATTGGTTTGTTCTTTGATTTTGGAGGACAAGAAAAAGACGCTCGGATTTCGGATTGATAATATTAAGAGTGCCATGCTTGTAAATCTGGCTTTTGTGATCGTTTGCTCTTTATTTATATTTATCGCAAGAGAGTTAAATTTAGTACGTTATGTTAGTGATAATATTCCTCTGGCCAGCTGGTATATATTATATGCGTTGTTGCTTGGGCCGATTCAAGAATTTATTTTTAGAGGATTTCTATTTTATCGGCTTAACAGCAGCGGGATTAAACCTGTATTCCAAATTATAATAAGTGGTTTGCTATTTGGCTTTATTCATTTGATTTACGGTGATCTTTGGACTCTAATTTTCGCAACAGTTTTCGGAATTTTTTTAAGCACTATTTATTACTTTAAGCCCAATTTATATGCCATAATATTTTCTCATAGTATAATTGGTGCATTGGCAATCTATCTCCGGATTATATAACAAAAAAATCGCTAGTCTAGCTAGTGATTTTTTTTTGGCAGAATCGCCCCCCACACCCTTTTAGCAAATTGTGGCAGGCCCTAGAGGAGTCGGACCTCTGACTAGGGTTTTGGAGACCCGCATTATACCGTTTAACTAAGGGCCTATCACAATTTGCAAAGCATTTTCTATAAGGGTGTGGGTTGGAGACCTTCGTTATACTATTTTCCGCCCTTTGGGCGAGATCTCGCTCGCCAAAGGCGAAGCGGAACCTATGGCCCTATGAGTTAGAATTTAGAAGTTTGAATTCAGAATCAAGAAAAATCCATGATTCTAGGTTCATGATTCATTATGCCAACTATTTAGTTTCTTTGTGTAACGTTCTTGCTTTATCGACTTTGCAATATTTAACCAGTTCAATTCTCTTTATCACGTCCTGACCTTTTAGTCTTTTTTCTGTGTGATAATTTCTGGCTTTGCATTCGGCGCATTCAAGGGTTACTAATTTTCTAGCTTCTTTTGCCATTTTATTTCCTTAATTTACACTTATATTATTTATTTGTCCTTCGACTACGCTCAAGACATTCGACTCTGTCATTGTCTTAATTAATCGCAAGATGGCTGAAAGCCATGAGCGAGGAATAAATTTCAATTTACGACGAGTCAGATGGAGCCGCCTGAGGGATTTGAACCCACAACCTACTGTTTACAAAACAGTTGCTCTACCGTTGAGCTAAGGCGGCAATGGTGCTGGGAGTAGGGATCGAACCTACGAAGGCACGAGGCCGACAGATTTACAGTCTGTTGCGTTTGACCACTTCGCTATCCCAGCATGGAGCCGATGACGGAACTCGAATCCGTGACCTCACCCTTACCAAGGGTGTGCTCTACCAACTGAGCTACATCGGCATAGGTGGATCACCAATTTACTACGTAAAATTAACATAAAAATTGTAACATTTTTACCGAATAAATTCAACTGTATGCGCTAGCAGCTAATTATTCTATTTCCCTAGCAATGAAAACATTTTTTTCTTATAGGCCTCTACACCCGGTTGATTGAATGGATTAACTCCAGAAAGATAGGCGCTCATTGCACAAGATCTCTCAAAAAGATAAAGTAATTTACCTAAATAATAAGGATTTAATTCGGGAACCTCAAAAATCAAACTTGGCACTCCCCCTTCAATATGCGCCTGAACAGTGGCCAAAAGGGCTTGTTTGTTGATGTAATTCAACGTCTTGCCGGACAAATAATTAAGATTGTCCAGATTTTGCTCGTCTTCGCTCACTGTTACGTCATCTTTAATATTCTGAAATGATAAAAATGTTTCAAAGACATTTCTCTTTCCATCCTGAATTAATTGACCCAAAGAATGAAGATCTGTAGTGAAATCAACAGAAGCAGGAAATATTCCTTTGCCACCTTTACCTTCACTTTCACCAAAAAGCTGCTTCCACCATTCAGAAAAATAATGCATGCTTGGCTCAAAATTAGAAAGAATTTCAATTCCTTTTTCTTGTTTGTTTAAGATATTTCGAATTACTGCGTAAAGATAAGCTGGATTTTTTTCAATATTTATATTCTCATACTCAACGCAACCGTCTTTTGCTCCACTAATTAGTTCCTGAACATCTATACCGGCCACTGCTATTGGCAAAAGTCCGACTGGAGTAAAAACTGAGTACCGCCCGCCAATGTTGTCCGGAATTATGAAACTTTCATACTTTTCTTCATCTGCAATATTCTTCAGTACTCCTTTTTCCTTATCAGTGATTACAAATATTCGTTCTCTAGCTCCGTCTCCGTACTTTTTTAAAAGATACTGCTTAAATATTCGAAACGCGGTTGCAGGTTCAAGCGTTGTGCCCGACTTCGAAATTGAAATAACTGAAATGTCCTTATTTTCCAAAACCTTAAGAAGATTTTTTAAGTAGCTGCCAGAGACATTGTTGCCGGCAAAATAAATTTCCGGACCGCCCCTTTCTTCCTTGGACAAGCTATTATAAAAATCCGACTTTAAGGCTTCGATGACTGCTTTTGCGCCAAGATAAGATCCACCAATTCCTATTACAACTACAGCATCCGAATTTGATCTGATTTTATCTGCTGCTTTTAAAATTTTATCCAGCTCTGATTGATCAATGTTTTTGGGCAAATCAAGCCAGCCCAAAAAGTCAGCCCCCTCCCCTGTTCTACCATTCATTCCTTCATCTATTTCACTTACCTTATCCTGATAAGACAGAACTTCTTCCTTTTTTATAAAATTCTCAATACCAGATGTGTTTAATGTAATTTTTTGCATTTCTTATTCTTTTTCGTTTAATTTCGCCTCTTTTTAATTTCTTCAGCTATTTTTTCTGGCATTGGCCGACAAAAACAATTTTTAGCATGTTCAATGTGCCATTCCATTCTATGCTCTAACGTTGGATTTTTTGGCATTTTGTTGGCAAGATGCCATTCTTTATTAATTTTGTTCATATTAATCCTTCATCTTGTAGCATTTGCTTATGATCAAATGCTAATTCCATATTTTTAACTTTAATTAATTTAAACCATTTTACCCCTATGACATCCGATCCGGCTTTCAACTTACCGCCAATCACCTTGCAAATATGTGGCAAACAAATCATTGTTTTGGTTGGATGACGCCCTTTTTTGTCATAATACCGCCCCACAAACTTCACGATTTCAACGTCTAAACCCGTTTCCTCTTTTGCCTCGCGAATAACGGCCTCTGCGACTTCTTCTTCCCATTCAACTTTTCCTGAAACCAAGCTCCACAAGCCAGGATATACTTTTGAATTTAAACTTCTTTTTACAAGCAACAATTCCCCATCATTATTTAAAATGATAGCGTCAATCCCAATCCACGGATGATCTTGTTTAGCTTTCACTGTTAAGTCTTTCATTATAAACGCCAATTTTTGTCTTGATATTTTGTTTCTTTAAGAATGTGCTCGATTTCTTTTTTAATTTCAGCAACATCGCCTTCGTTCAATGGCTCAAAATCATCATAAAACCCAGAAGATCTGTCTGGTAAATATACCGATTCCGGAAAAGGTTGTTTAATGGCATTATTTGCACGACCAAAAATATGCACATGTAAATACGGCTTCTCATTTTTTTTATAAGCCCAGTTGCCCATATCTTGATAATTCACTTTTACTACAGGTATTCCAATTTTGTTCATTGCTTTCTCAAGCGCTTCACCAACAACCATTGTAAGTCTCATCAGTTCTATTGCAACACTTGGACTAATTTTAGTTCTATCTGTTATCGAAGCATCTTTTATTCTAATACGCACATGTCCACCATCCGTTCTTGAAACAAACGGTTTCTCACGAGATTCTACGATAAAATTATCAGTTTCATAAATTAATGCCATAATTCTCCTTTTTATTAATTTAATTCTACTCGCCCAGAATCTACATTTCAATCAGCACAACAAACATATCAGATCGCCAAAAAAGATCGGAGATTTATTATAATTATATGACGGTGATAGAAAGTTACTTCTTTTCGACCTTATCAGTCTTGGCGATAAGGAAATAATAGATGATCTCCAGAATACCTATTGTGTTTAAAATCAAAAGAGCAACGTACCAAATTTTCTCGCCTCTTCTGGCCGCTCGCCAAAGCGCAAGACCCTTCCAGATTAGAGACCAAACTATCAGAATAACCACTAGTGCACCATTCATGTCTCCAAAAAGAGACGTCTCTCCAACTGGGAACAAACTACTAGTATCCATTTCTCTCCTTTCTTCAACTAAGAGTTCTTAATTTTACAACATTATTTTACCACAAAATATAATCTACAATTAAAATAATACTAAACCAAATATTCTTTAAACCACTCTACTGCCAATCTCGCCACTTCCTCTAGAGTTCCTAGTTCTTCAAAAAGATGTGTCGCGCCTGGAATTATTTCCATTTTTTTGTCTGTTCTGATTTTATCAAAAACCATACTGTTTAATTCTATAACTATCCTGTCACTCCCACCAACGATCAATAATGTAGGAGTATTTAAGTTAAATATTTCTGTTGCCGCCAGATCAGGTCTACCGCCCCTTGATACTATGGCTGATATTTTATTCTCCAAATCCACCGCAGCTTTAATTGCAGCAGCACTGCCCGTACTTGCGCCAAAATAACCAATTTTAAGCGCACTAGTATTTTTTTGCTTTACCACCCATTCCGTAACAATTTTTAATCTCTCAGAAATTAGATCGATATCAAAACGATTCTCATACAACCGATCCTCTTCTTCTGTTAGAAGATCAAAAAGTAGTGTTGCAAAACCATTTTCCTGCAAGTATTTCGCGACAAGATAATTCCGAGGACTGAGCCTGCTGCTTCCACTGCCATGAACGAAAATCACAATACCAGTAGCATCTTTTGGAATATTTAAGATTCCTTCAAGGAAAATTGAGTCAACTGGAATGTTCACGATCTGATTTATTTCTTCATACTTATTCATACTTTTCAGAAAGTATCCTTTCTACCTCATCATCGCTGACTTGAGGGAAATTTACATAATAAGAACCAACAGAACCAAGAAAACGTTTGGGTACGTCCAAAGAAACTACCTCATCAGCCTCTTCTTCCAATTCATTTGCTATTTCCTTTGAAACAACTGGCACTGCAATCACAATTTTCTCAGGCTTCTGGTTCTTAATCCATTTAATTGCCGCTTTCATTGTGAGGCCAGTTGCGACACCATCATCGACAATTATTGCTATTTTTCCTTCGGCTGGTATTGTTTTTTTAATTTTAGAATAAGACTGTCTTTTTAAAATTGCTTCCTCTTTTCTATAGGCAATAGCATTACTAAGCCACTCTTCGCCAATAACCGTCCGCTCTTCTTCATTGCATACCAAGTCACCATTTTCAGAAACCGCACATATCGCATACTCAGGATTATATGGATGACCAATTTTTTTCACAACAGCCGCATCCAAAGGAATAGTTAATAATTTGGCGATTTCTGCACCAACCACCATTCCGCCGCGAGGTAAAGCATAAACGATTGCTTCAGTGCTTTGATATTTCCTCAATTTTTCAGCAAGCAAAATGCCTGCCTCTTGTCTATTTTGAAAAATCATACTTTATGATATTTCAAAAATACGGAATATTGCATCATAAAAACAAACAAATAGAACCATGACTATATCAATTTTAGTATTATTCGGTAGTATTTAACTGCAAAACTAAACACGGAGAAACATTATGGAGTGCACAAGAATAATCATCAATTTGTTAAAAGATGCCTACACTATAGAGGAGGCAATTATTGAAATCCTTGAGCAGCATGTCTCCGATACTGAAGATACTGATATCAAATTAAGACTTGAAGAAAAAGTAGAAAGCATTAGTTTTCAAGCTGAAAAAGTGAAACAAAGAGTTGAAGAGCTCGATGACGAAGTAACCACTGCAAAAACAGGTCTAGCAAACATAATTAAAAATATGGAAGAATATCCGTTAGGATTTGAAAGAGGAAAAATGATTAAGGATACCATTATCGAGTATGGAACAGAATATATTCAAAAAGCCACTTATAAAGCAATTTTGACGGCCGCAGAAGAATGCAAAGATGAAAAGACCGCAGAATTATGCGAAGAAATTATTGGGGATGAAAGGGAAGCTTCTGAATATTTAGATCAAAATCTTGCAGGAGTAGTAATTGATTACATAAATCATGAAACTATCGAAAAAAAAGATATCAACTATACTGGTGATGATGAAATTTAAGAGATAATAATTGGAATATTATCTTTTTTGACGTTTAACTGAAGAGTCATGGATTAATTGAAAAATACTTTCCACTAAATTTTGATCTGTGTTTAGTTTTTCAGCCATTTCCAATCTAGTATCAATGATTTCGCTAAATCTTTTTTCATCAATTATAGCAATCTCATTTTCTTTTTTATATTCTGCTATCCGATCAACGATGCTCATTCTTTTTGCTAATAAATCAATAATTTCAAAATCGATCTTGTCAATTTCTTTGCGATAATTTTCTAAATCATTATTCATAAAATATATAATCCTTTTATATATTGTAGAAGGATACAAAATCTGATGTCAACTATTTTGCAAAAAATCACAATGAATTTAGCAATGGAAGTGTCAGAATAATAATTGATTTAAATTAATCAGAAGAAAGGAGGTAATAAAAATGAGTTGGCTAATCACCCTTATCATAGGGGCCATTATGGGCCTTTTATTCAGATGGGCAATGGGCAAAAGAATAGGCACATGGCATAGCATAATAAGCGGAATTGTCGGGGCCATAACAGGCTACTGGTTTTTTGTCGACGTACTGGGATTTGGAATAGCAAAAACCTCAATCGGATTTTTCAGCGGAGCTGGTTTAATTTGGGAAATAATTGGCTCAATTATTGTTTTGGCTATTATGAGCGCAATGGAATATGAAGAAATGGAAACAAGAGAAAAACACGCCTATGGTCCAAGTGTGGCACATGAATATAAAGAAGAAAAATGGGAACGACGAAAAGATGACGACAAACATTATAAATAAAAAAAGAAAACGTCTTATTGTTAAACAATGATAAGACGTTTCTAAATAAAGACCATTTAATAGAGCACAAGACTGTCATACTGGGCCTCGTGATGGACTTGCTTCAGTATTGTTTTCAGTATCTCATGAGATCCTGAATAGACGACTTCGTCGGCCTGCCTGCCGGTAGGCAGGTTCAAAATGACTCAGATGTTATTATTTTGTAACTTTTTACAAAAAATATGGTTTACTTTTGTAAAAAAATCGATTTTATCCGCAATCCTATTAGGATAATGTATAAATACCAACTACTAGACTAGGCAAATTAGGAAATAAACTGAAACGATCTTTCGTAAATAAAAAATATATCGTACTAACAATACTCTTATGTATGTATCTTTCTTTTACATTTAATAATAATATTATTATTTACGCACAAGAAACAATTCCAGACGCCTCTATCGAAATAACAGAAATAAATAGTTCTATCACCCTAGCAGACACAAAACTTGCAAATCAGAACAGCTTACAGATCAAAGCAAACAATACAAACACATTATACCCATTTCCTCAATCTGTAATTGGACCCGACACCTTGAGTCTTCTTGAACTAATCACTTTTTCCTTTTTTTCACTGCTAACACTTAATCGTGCGCTTAAAAACAAAAAGCCCTAGTATCTTCTAAAAGGGCTTTTTTTGAGAACAGTATAATGTCTTTATTTTTGTCTTGTAATTTCAAGTTCTAATTGGATATATCCCAAAGCCATGATTATAGCTCCGCCGATCACCTTAAATGAAGGGAAATAAAAACCTGCATCTACACTATATATATTAAATAGCCAAGCTACAGATCCATAAACAAAGATCACTATTCCTAAAACGATAAGACCAATGGCCACTCCATAGAACGAATGCTCGGAGTTTTTTCTAGAAAACATTAGACCTCCTAATTAATTTAAAGACTTTTCAAATCGCTGCCTTTTTTAAGCGGCAACATATTTATTATAGTACCAGAAATCTAATATAACAAATAATTATTATATTAGATCTCATACTTTTCTTCACTCTGAAGCATTTTTTTGTAAAAGAAAATTAGCGAGAGGAAAAGCAGTCCCGATATCAGCCATGAAGCCTGAATTGAGTATTTCCTGGCGACAAGCCCCAAGAGCAAAAGTCCTAGGGCGCTACCAAGAGTCCCCATCATTGAATTGAATGATAAAATGGTTGCCCTTTTTTCTGATGATATGTATTTATTGAGATAGGCCTTGTGAAGCACATCGGGCATCCCCCTGCCAATTTCATGAACCAGAATTCCAATAATTACCACAATTGCAACATTCGAATAAGCTATATATAACATCGGCAAAGACATAGCCAAGGACACAAAAATAAATATTTTTAAGTAAGAAACATTCTTTTTAATAAGCTTTTGAACCAGTATACTGGAAAGCAATAAAATAGATGACATGCCAAACCACATCCACCCCAAAACTCCAACCTGATTACCTGTTAATTCATTAAGCCTTGGTGTCCAGTACATATTTAACGAAGTTGTAGCAAAATACCAAACTACAGTTGCAGCCGTCAACCACAAAATTACACTATGTCTAATTCCATAATTAACGCTAACTTTTGCCACATCTGCAATTTGTCTGAAACCGCCAAAAAAATCAGGAATTTCTATTTTCCTTCTGTCTTCTTCAAGTAAATAGATTGATAAAAAGAAAGCAATAAAATATAAAATTCCGGCTATTAAAAAAGGCAATGCTAATGAAATTTTACCGAGATAAGCACTGATTAATCCTCCAAGCAAAATTGAAATACGGCTAACAATGGTTGCCTGAGAAAATACAAAATCAACTTTTCCGGTATATTTTTTGCTCTGCAGGTCATCAACCATCCAGGCATCAAGTGCTCCGGAGACAAAAGTTGTGCCTATGGCCATGATAATTTCTGCGATTATAAAGAAAGGCATCGTATTAGATTTGAAATAAAGCAAAAAAGATAACGCGAACAAAAGATTGCCGATTATAACTGACTTCCTTCTACCAAAATTGTCAGCAAATGCACCGGTTGGAATTTCAAGCAAAAATATAGCCAGCATGAAAACGGCATTTACCAAACTAATCTGAAATAGATCAAGACCTTTGCTGAGCAAAAATAACGAATAAGTAACAAAAATTAAACTGATTGGAAAATCAATTAAAAATGTCAGGAGATAATAAACAGCCTTTGTCTCCTTTGACCTTATTCTATTCAAAAAAAATGATACCTGCTTGGTCATATTCAATTATTCTACAACAAATATGGCAATTTGGCAATTTATTAAATCGCGATCTCTTTCTGTGTTGAATATTAACCAAATTTATTGTAGTTTTAGATTGGAAATTAAACATATATCTAATATTTTTCAGGGTATGGCTTAGTTGGTAAAGCGCCGGGCTGGGGGTCCGGAGATCGTCGGTTCAAGTCCGACTACCCTGACCATTAAAAAATCACCAAAATTTGGTGATTTTTTAATGGCTCCGCCGATGAAGATAAATTGGTCCAAAATGCTAAGTGGGTGGCCGCAAACCTGCACCACGGTGCAAGTAGATATAAGCCCAACCCCGATTTACATCGGAGCGTCCCTCACCCTTCAGAGACAGTCATTGTCCAATTTGATCTGCAATATCAAATTGAGTCTCTGAAGGGTGAGGGATCCCATATTTGAAAAATAATAGCCCAATTTAAAGTACCGACGGAACCATTTTCATCATATCAATTTGAAGATAACTTTCAACTCCAAAATTTGCAAGATTTATTGTGTTGTCATCCCCGTGAAGACGGGGATCCACGATAGTAAAATCTTAAGTTTGCATCTGCCTATGAAAGTTTGTTAAAATTAAAAAAACAGGAGTTAAGAGTCTGTCTAATAACTACATCTGATGGTTATTGACGATATATTTCGGCTGCAAAAGCCGAAATATTCGTCAAGGTAACTTTGGTTATCCCTCCTCACACTTCGTCTTTCTCGCTTGAAATCTGATCGTCATTGTCTTCAAGAGCAGTTATTAGACAAACTCTAAGGTAAATTATGGCTAAAAACGACATTTTGATTCGTTACGCATTTCTAACCACCAACGAAAAGCTACCTGATAGGTTTTTATTTTCTGGTAAACTGCTGAATGAAGAAAATCCCAAAACCTCTCTTTTTTATTTGTTTGAAATACGATCTCCATGGACAGCTTCAGTAAGAGTCAAAAAAAGCATTTGCGATGCTTTGGAAAAGAATTTTTCCGGAAGCGCAGATTATGAAGAACAATTTGAAAAAATATTGCAACGTGTTAACGAAGCATTGAATTCTCTCGCAAAAAAAGGCGAAGGAAGCTGGATTGGAAATCTGAACGGAATTATTGGCACATTTTCAAACAATGAGATAAGTATTGCTCAAACAGGAAAAATCTCAGGATACATCTTCCGCAAAGGAAAAATTTCTTCCCTGACAGAAAACTCTCACATAAAAGAAGAATTACACCCTTTAAAAACATTCTCCGATATTACCTCTGGTAAACTAATTCCCGAGGATAGAATTGTTTTAGGAAATATTGAACTCTATAACCATCTTTCTTTGGACAGAATCAGAAGAACTGTTGAGGAATTGCCCGTAAAAGAAGCATTACAGGAACTTTTCCGAAATTTAAAACGAAGCAAGGTTTTTGATGTAAATGCTATTTTAGTTGAAACGGAATCGGTCGACAAGATTGATACCAACCCTCAATCAGATCTTCCCGAAGCACTTTCCCTTGCAGACTCGGAAGAAAATTTTGTAACCATTTTAAAAAAACGCTACTCACCTATTGCTAAGTCCTATTTAGAAAAATCAAAAGAAACTGGAATTAAGACCTTTCACTTTTTCAGAAAAAATGGAAATGATATTTATCAGAAAACCTCTGCGAATATAAAAGGGAAATATGGTCCCAAGACCAAAGAATTATTTGGCAAGAGCAGTCAGTTCACTGAAAGCACATTAGAGCAAGCCAAAGGATCTATTAAGCCTCAACTGGATAAAATAAAGAACAGTGAAGGATATAAAAAAATTAAAATAAAAACATTTGCCAGAAAAAGTAGCCAAGCAGGCTTTACTGCAAAATTATCAAAAAGTGTTTTAATTATTGTTTCAGTGTTCAAATGGCTCTTCTTAAAAGAAAACCGCAAGTATCTATATGGATTTTTCATACTGCTTCTAGTATTTATTGGATATTTAAAAATACAGGCAAATAATTCTTCCGTCGCAGAAGAGAAAGAGCAGCAACAAATCGTTCTATCTTACGACAAAGCAAAAGAAATGTTTGACAAAACAAAAGAAGATATCGCATTGGGGAGAACAAGTGACCCGAGTAAATTTAATGAAGCTTTGGAATTAGCCAAAAAAGCAGAGGCCTCGAACATCACCAAAGACAAAGCTATTGAGCTAAGAAAAGAAATCCAAAAATCGCTTGACGAAATGACAAAAACCAAGCGCTTATACAGCTCAGAAACAAACATTTCATTTAAAGATTCAATTAAAAAAATTATTTTAGTCGGGTCGGATATTTATGGATTTGATTCCGATGGCAAAGTCTATTCAGCTAATACGCAAGACAAAGAAGCCCATTTGGTTGCCTCTATTGGAAAAGAAAATGGTGAACCAACTTCACTTACTTATTCCAGCCAAGGTAACAAAATTTTCATATATTCAGAAAGCGACAAATTGATTTCTTTTGATCTAAATTCAAAAACTCAGGGTGAATTAAAAAATTCCGAAGGCAATTGGGAAAAAGCTAAAGCAATAGCGAATTTCTCCACTAATATTTATCTTTTAGATTCAGAATCAGGACAAATTTGGAAACACACATTGAGCGATGACACATACGGAAAAGGTACAGCTTACACCAACAGCAAAAGCGCCAACATAAAAAATGCTATCGATATGACAGTTGACGGTAATATATACATACTTTTACCAGATGGTAATGTTTCTAAATTTAGCAGAGGCGCCCCTGATCAAACATTTTCACTAAAGAATATTCCCGAACCTAATAGTAAAATTGAAAAACCAATAAAAGTTTATAGCGACGAAGACACTAACTACGTCTTTGTTCTCGATCAAAGCTTAAACCGCATTATCCGCTTTAATAAATCCGGCGAATTCGTCAGCCAATACGCGTTGGACAGCATGAACATTGACGATTTCGCAGTTAACGGCAAACTTCAAAAGCTTTGGATGATGTCAGGTGGTAAAATTTTCACTATAGACCTATAAAAATACAAAATTTACCATATACATATATAATAGTAATTTAAAAAAGCGCCCGCAATTGTCTGCGGGTGATTTTTTAATCCTTAGACCTTCAGCTATTTCGCCTCAACCAACCCCTCCTTATAAAGGAGAGAAACTAGATTATTTGCGATCTGTATTATTCGTCTAATTCGTAATCTGTTGTTCTCTCACATCTTCTCCGGTGCTTCGATGCCGCAAATCGACAAAGCATTTACCAAAACATATTTAGTCGCCAGAACAAGAGATAGGCGAGAAGCAGTTAGTTTTTTATCTTCTGTTAGCACCTGACAATTGGCGTAAAAATCATGAAATAGCCCAGCAATTTTATGTGCATAATGGGGGAGAGTCTGAATTTGAAAATTATCAACCGTCTCCGTTAAAAGCTCTGGAAATTTCACTAATTCTTTATATAAAGCAATCTCTTTTTTATTTTTCAAAAGATTAAAGTCCACACCCTCAGCTTTCATTCCACTCACCTCCCTTGCTTTAGCTAAAATACTACAAATACGGGCATGGGCATATTTTACATAAAAAACAGGGTTCTTTTCTGAAGTATCCGAGGCTAACGCAAGATCAAAATCAAAAGGAGTATTGGAGTTTTGTGACAGTATAAAATATTTGAAAGCATCCGGTTCTACCCCACTCTCAATAACTTGTCTTAAAGTAACAAAATTACCAAGTCTCTTGCCCATACTAAAAGCTTTACCGGATTTTTTAAGACGAATATATTGATACAAAATTATCTCAAGTTTATCTGATGTATAGTGAAGAGCATTCAATGCCGCTCTAATTCTGGGAATATGACCATGATGGTTAGCGCCCCAAACATCAACCAATAAGGAAAAACCTCTATCAAATTTATCAGCATGGTATGCAATATCATCGGCAAAATATGTAGTCGTCCCCTTTTCATCACTTTTCCTCAAAACTGATTCTCTATCCAAAAATTCAGGATCAGAAGGATTTTTAAACCATAGTGCTCCCTCTTTCTTGGTGGTTGCGCCAGTTTCTTCCAGCTGTTTTAATATCTGTTCGGTTTTTCCGCTATGTTGAAAATCACTCTGATTTACCCAATTATCAAATTTAATTCCCAAAAGAAGAGAGTCCTCTCTTATCTGCTTTACCATATAGTAAAGACCTTCCTTTTTGAAAAGCTCAACAATTTCAGATTTATCTTTCAGAGCTTTAATTTCTTCAGCTTTTTCCTTTTGAATTTTGGTTGATATCTCTTTAATGTAATCGCCTGGATAACCACCCTCGGGAAATTCAATCCGTTTGTCTTCCTTTACTGCAAGCCAATAATACAAAGACTCAGCAAAACGCTCGATTTGACCGCCGATATCATTAATATAAAAATCCCTTTCCACTTCATAACCCAGAAAACTAAACAAATTAGCAGCTGCTTCCCCGATAGGACCGCCTCTTGCATTCCCTACATGGAGAGGTCCTGTTGGATTAGCTGAAATATATTCAACTAAAACTTTCTTATTTTTACCAATATTTGATTTGCCATATTCTTCTTTTTGTTTAAGAATTTCAGCAATCTCTTTATGATAAATACTTTCCTTAATAAAAATATTAATAAAACCAGGACCAGCAATCTCCACTTTATTAATTTCTTTTGCTTTAGAAATATTTGACACAATTTTTTCAGCAATTTCCTTGGGGCTTATTTTATCTCGTCCAGCTACAATCATGGCCATATTTGTAGCAAAGTCTCCCATCTCAGATTTTGGCGGCACTTCAATACTAAAATCACGTGGGATAGCATATCCCGCTTTTTTGGTCGCATCAACAATTATTTTTTTAATCAATTCCTTCATAAAACATCTGTCATTCCGGACTGTGGCTGGAGATCCGGAATCTATATAAATAATTGCTAGATCCCAGATCAAGTCTGGGATGACATCTTTTGAATGTCACTTAACTTTATAAATCTTTAACTTCCCTACCTGAATAATCATACCGGAATGAGTCGCAATTTCCGACTTTGGATCCATAATTTTGGTTCCATCAATTTTCAATGCTCCCTGTTCAATTAAACGGCGTGCTTCAGAGTTAGAACTGCATGCGCCCAATTCAATCAAAAAAAGCGGCAATGTATAGGTACCGGAAATTTTAATTTCAGGAATATTAGTCGGAAGTTCTTTTTTTGTAAAAACCTTGGCGAATTCTTCCTTTGCTTCTTTGGCAACTTTTTCGCCATGATAAATCTTTACAATTTCATAAGCCAGTTTTATCTTTATATCTCTAGGATTAACTCCGCTACTTAATTCTTTTTTAATTTTATTGACTTCAGCATCGGTCATATCTGTAACAAGATTAAAGTAGGTTAATATTAAATTATCAGGGATCGACATGACCTTTCCGAACATCTGATTTGGACCATCGGTTATTGCAATATAATTATCAGCCGACTTGCTCATTTTTAATTTTCCATCAAGACCAACTAACAATTCAGTTATTATGATGTCCTGAGGCTCTTGTCCCATTTTTTTCTGAAGATCTCGTCCTGCAAGCATATTGAAACGTTGATCACTCCCCCCAAATTCAATATCAGCCTTCAGTATCACAGAATCATAAGCCTGCATTAACGGATAAAAAATTTCGTGCAGCCCAACATCAATTCCAGATTTCAACCGCTTTTCAAAATCATCTCTTTCAATAATTTGCGCAACGGTAAATTTACCTGCTATTTGTAAAATATCATTAAAATTAAGTTTTGAAAGCCATTCTGAATTATAACGAATTTCAGTCTTATTCACATCTAAAATTTTACCAACCTGTGAAAAATATGTTTTAGCATTCTCCTTTATCTCTTTATCATTTAATATTGGACGAGTAGCGTTTCTTCCAGAAGGATCTCCAATCTTAGTCGTATAATCACCAATTAAAAAAATAATAGTATGGCCAGCATCTTGTAATTTTTTAAGTTTCCACAACTGAACCGTATGACCTAAATGTATATCCGGCCTCGTAGGATCAACACCATATTTAATTCTCAATTTCTTACCAGAAGCCAACCTCTTCTTGAGAGATTTTTCTTCAATTATTTCCACAATACCTTTTTCAAAAAAATCGTTTTTCATATTTTTTTACTCAATAAAATATTCCTTATAATCGCCATTTATTTTTACACGAAACATATTACTTTATCCATTTTATTGGCGAGGACTGTTCGAGCAAAGCGAGTTCCGCAGCAATAAAGTAGATGAAGTAATACTATAATAAGCAAACGGTTACCAATAATACGATTGACATACGTAATTTTTAGCCGTATAATTCCCTCGTCTCTTGTTTACATACTATCAAGCAAGGCCTATAATGTAAAGAAAGGAGGAAATAAATTCATGAAAAGAATTTTTAATATTGTCCCTAACTTTTTAAAGAAAATAAAACTACCAGGCCTCCGAAAAGGGAAAAAATTCCGCTGGAAGAATTTTTTATTTATCTCTTTATATTTTATAGTAGGACTAATTTTTATCACCGCAATAACTTTTGCTTGGTTTGCAAAAGATTTACCCACTCCAAGTAAAATCGCCAATAGAAAAGCGACCGAATCCACTAAGATCTATGATCGAACCGGGCAAATTTTGCTCTATGAAACCGGTGACCAGAAACGCACTGTCGTTAAAAGCGACCAGATCTCCCAATATATTAAAGATGCTACTATCGCCACAGAAGACGCAAGTTTTTACAAGCATCATGGCTTTGACGCCAAAGGGTTGGCACGAGCAGTTTGGTACAAAATTACCCGCAAGACAAACAGAATGACGGGGGCTTCCACTATTACTCAACAATATGTGAAAAACGCCCTTCTTACTTCCGATCGATCATTTACCAGAAAATTTAAGGAATTAATTTTATCAATCGAACTAGAGTTCATGTATAACAAAGATGAAATTTTAACGATGTATTTAAACGAGATTCCTTATGGCAATAGTAACGCCGGAGCTGAAGCAGCCTCTAGAATGTACTACGGTAAAACAGCCAAAGATCTAACCTTGGCACAGGCTGCTACCTTGGCCGCAATACCACAATCGCCCACTTATTATTCTCCATACGGCACCCACACAGACAAGTTAATTATTAGACGAAATTATGTATTAGATAGAATGGTTGAGACGGGAAAGATATCTAAAGAAGAAGCAGAAACAGCTAAAAAAGAAGATACCACAACCTTAAATGTTACCCTAAAACCACGAAAAGACACTATGCTAGCTCCTCATTTTGCAATGTACGTAATCGAAAAAGTAGCTGAACAGTATGGTGAAGATAAAATCCAAAAAGAGGGTCTTAAAATAATAACCACTCTTGATTACGACAAACAGAAAGCGGCAGAGCAGGCAGTTACCGAAGGAGCAGATAAAGTTAAAAAATATGGCGGAAGCAACGCTGGTTTAGTGGCTACGGATCCTAAAACAGGCCAAGTTTTAGCAATGGTTGGATCAATTGATTACTTCGACACCGAAATAGATGGTAACGTGAACATCACTGACTCCCTGAGACAACCAGGGTCTTCTTTCAAACCGTTTTCATACGCTACTGCCTTTAAAAAAGCAGAATATTCTCCATCAAAAATATTGTTTGACTTTCAAACAGATTTTGGCGGAGGGTATGTCCCAAGAAACTATAACGGCAAATTCAACGGTCCCATAACAATGAGACAAGCGTTATCCAACTCATTGAATATCCCAGCAGTAAAAGCCATGTCTCTAGCCGGAATGGACAATGTTATCCGCACAGCAGAAGACATGGGTATAACTTCATTAACAGAAAGAAGTCGTTATGGCCTATCCCTTGCCCTTGGTACAGCCGAGGTAAGACCAGTTGAGATGGCTGGTGCATTCGGAGTTTTTGCAAATGGCGGCGTTAAACACGACCTAAGAAGTGTTTTGAAGATTTCAGATTCAAAAGGTAAAACTATTTATGAATACAATCAGGATAGAGATAAGGGCAAACAAGTGCTAGATCCTCAAATTGCCTATGAAATTTCAAGTATTTTATCTGATAATAATGCCAGATCTCTAGTTTTTGGAACCCACTCCGCTCTTTATTTCTCAAACCGCACAGTAGCTGCAAAGACAGGAACGACTTCAGATAACAAAGATGGATGGACAGTGGGCTACACTCCTTCGATTTCTGTTGCTGTTTGGGTTGGAAACAACGACAACAAAGTAATGAAAGGCGGGGCTGATGGTTCTGTCGTTGCTTCTCCTATTTTTCATACTTTCATAGACAAAGCTCTCGCCAATACTCCAGATGAAAATTTCAAACAACCTGACGGTATGCAGACAGTCACAGTTGAGAAATATTCAAACAAACTCCCCAATGACGGATATACAGGAGAAACAACGACAGATATTTTTGCATCTTGGCAAATACCGGCAGAAAAAGACGATGTACATAAAGAAGTTATGGTCTGCAAAGTTAACGGCAAACTTGCCCCGGATGGTCTATCGGACAATTTAAAGGAAAAAAGAACATTCTCTAATCTACATTCCGAGAGACCAGATTATCCTAACTGGGAAGGACCCGTACGATCCTGGGCACTTGCAAATGGATTTGGCAATGAACCTCCAACGGATTATTGCACGGCAAGTGATTCTAATCCTACAATTTCAATAACCGCTCCGGCCAACGGATCAACTGTCACTGCTGATTTCGAGATCACCGCTTCATACTCTTCACCATTAAATGTTTCATCAGTTAACTTCTTTGTTGACGATGTTTCAATAGGAAGCGTTACTGCAGCGCCCTTTTCAAAAACTTATGCTATAGCTAATCTTTCAGACGGATCACACAAAATTTCCGCAATAGCTATGGACGAAAACGGAAACACTGCAAAAAATGAAATAACAATAACTGTTGCAAAACCGGCTGCTACCCTCAAACCAGCTAATTCCGTACCAATTACTACACCAAAATTGGACTCCATTGCTCAATAAAAAGATGTTTATTTAGTCTATTCTTCACAAAAGATTAATTAAATCATTTATGTTTTTTGGATTTTTTAATGTTTCATATCCTAAAGTTGTCGCCTCTTTTTCGCGCTCTTTGAAACGCACAACTTGGCGAACTTCACCCGAAAGTCCGACTTCACCAAATAGGCAATAGTTTTTGCTAAACGGCTTATTCTTGAACGAAGAAACAATGGCCCCACAAACAGCCAAATCTATGGCTGGCTCACCGATTTTCATACCACCGACAATATTTATATAGATATCGTAATTGCCCAAATTAATCGGCGTTTTTTTACTAATTACTGCTGATAATAAATTTAAACGATTTAAATCGAAACCAGAACTAGTTCTTTTTGGATAACCAAAATGAGTAGGAACAACCAAAGCCTGAACTTCAACGAGGATTGGTCTTGTCCCCTCTATTGTGGCCGTGATCACGCTACCAGCGCTCTTAGTTGTTTCAGCCAGAAACAACGAGGATGGATTTGTAATTTCGATTAACCCCTTTTCCTGAATAGAAAATATTCCGACTTCATTAGTTGCACCAAATCTATTTTTTACACCTCGTAATATCCTGGCATCATGAAATCGTTCACCTTCTAGATATAACACTGTGTCAACCAAATGTTCCAAAATACGCGGGCCAGCCAAAGAACCCTCTTTGGTGACATGACCGATAAGGACTATCGGAATTCCAGTCGACTTAGCAAGTTTTTGTAAAAATATCCCACATTCCCTCACTTGAACTATTGAACCAGGAGTCGAGGGAATAGAATTTAAGTAAACTGTTTGGATCGAGTCGATTATTATAAGATCGGGCTTGCTTTTTAGCATCTCTCTTTCGATTGAAAGAATATCTCCATCTGAAATTAATTCCAATTTCAAAGAATTAATACCTAAGCGATCAGCCCTATCCTTAATCTGCTGAAGTGATTCTTCAGCAGAAATATACAAGCAGCGATCTATTGAATTTGATACCTGCAAAAGAAGAGTCGATTTGCCAATTCCTGGTTCTCCACCGATTAAGATGATGGAACCAGGCACAATGCCGCCGCCCAAAACCCGATTAAATTCTTTGATTTTCGTATTAATCCTAAAGTTTTTTACACTTTCAATTTCAGATAATTTTACTGGTTTAATTTCCCTATTTTGTTTAGAAGAACCTATCGACGGTAAAACATCGGGAATTGACATTTCTTTTAGAGAATTCCACTCGCCACAAGCATCACATCTCCCCGACCAAGTCGAAAACTCGTTGCCGCAACTCTCGCATAAATAAATTTTATTATTTTTCTTCATAATACGTTCCATACAGATAACAAATATAACTAATTTAGACGAAAAGCTTGATTGACTCTTAGTTTTTATTCGCCTTCTGTATGACTAGTTGCTTTCATATCAATTAAGTTGAAGTTCAAGTTACTTGTGCCCTTCCAATGATTTAGCTCAAGACAAAAAACAATATCATATAAAGTATTACTTTTTACCGTTTCATTTCTGTCGGCAAAATTAAAAAATACAGACCTAAATATATTATTGCCGTATTTAGTTTGTACTGATAAATGTTTTTTGGTCTCGCCAATAACTCTCGGCGACGTTAGCTCTACTCCCTTAGCTAGAAAAACAGGCTTTGGATTTCCCATTCCAAATGGTTCAAATTTAGAAATCAAACCACACATCTTTTTTGTAATTTCACTTGGTTTGATTTCTCCGTCCACTCTAATTTTCTTTACTAGCAATTCATCTTTAATATGTTTGTTTGCAAAGTCAATTATTGATTTTAAAAATTTATCAAAATTAGTAACGGATAGGCCAGCCGCCCCTTTATGTCCGCCAAATTTTTTAATTGAATCTTTAATGTTTTCGAATATTTCCACAATATTTACCCCTTCAACACTTCTGGCACTCCCAACATAAATGCCATCATCTTTTGAAAAAAGAATGACCGGACGGGAATATTTATCCACCAGATGACTTGCCGAAGGGCCTATCACACCTTTTAACCACTCGCCTGCCAACACAATAATTTTATTTTTGTATAATTGATTTTCTTCAATTCTGACTATAGCAGTTTTTTCTACTTTCGCCATTGCCCATTGCCTGTCCTCATTTTTCTTGTTTAGCCAGATTGCCAGCTCTTTCGCTTCTTCTTTGTCTTCGGTTACCAAAAGTTCAAATGACTTAGTTGCATGATCAATTCTTCCTGGGGCATTGATCTTCGGCGCTATTTGAAATCCTACTGTGTATGCAGCTACATCGGATTGTTTTATGCCGGATTGTTTCATTAATTCTAAAAGTCCTAAATTTTTTGTTTTTTTCAAAACGATTAATCCAAAATTTGCAAAAACGCGATTTTCTCCAATCAATGGTACCACATCGGCAATTGTGGAAATTGCCACCAAATCCAAATTCCATTTCAAAAAAGACTCACTGAATTCTTTTTTATAAATGCTGGACAATGCCTGGATTAATTTAAAGGCAACCCCACATCCGCATAATTCCTTAAATGGATACTTATTACCTTTTGTTTTTGGATTTATTACAGCCAGTGCTTCGGGTATTTCCTCCCCTGGAATATGATGGTCCGTAACGATAAGATCAATGTTTTTTTCCGCGCAATACTTTGCTTCCGCCAAGCTTCTAATACCTAGGTCGGCAGTGATGATTAAAGTGCATCTCTTGGAAATCAAATAATTTATGCCTTCATTGCTTAAACCATAACCTGCTTCCCTATTTGGTATGTAAACTTCCGGTTTAGCCCCAATGGCTTTAAATGCTCGAAATAATAGCGCTGCTGCCGGTATTCCATCGGCATCATAGTCGGAGAAAATCCCGATTTTTTCACCATTTTTAACAGCGATCTCTATTCTATCTACAGCTTTCTTCATACCTGTTAATAAAAAGGGGTCGCCTAAGTCTTTATCAAAATTGGGATTAAAAAAGAGCTCTTCAAGAGCCTTATCCTTTTCTACAAAAACACCCCTGTTATATAGAAGTTGGTCGACAATATCATCAAATTTTCTCTCAGCAATTTTCCACTCCGCCATAAGACCATGATAGCAAAAGATCAATCATTCACCAACCATTAGCGCAACTATATATATTTCAAGAGAAAAATAGCTTTAGTATTGACAGATTATTAAGCTTGTGCTAATCTCATTGTGAGGCAAGAGGTTGTACGCTTCCATTGTATTTCGATCGAGAAGCTCTGGACACTGGTTATATGTTTTTTGTCCGGAGCGCTGCCTCCATTTCCCCTGAAGTTATTGAGGTAAGGGGAAATGATTTCCCTCTTGCAATCGAGTTCGATTGCGAGTTAACAAAGGCCCGTGTATTTTATGCAGTGCGGGTCTTTTTGCTTTTTATAGAAGAAAATTCTAATAATATTACTTATAGTAAGCCCAGCCATCGATTCTAAGATCAATATATTCATGAATTTGATCTCTTTTAGCAACTAAAACCTGCTTCAAATTATCAAGTTGCTTTGCGCTGGATCTAAGAGAATTAAATTTAACATAAAAACCAGCTTCCGTATTCAAATTAACATCAAAAGTAGTTTGGTTTATCTCAAAATCTTTAGGTTTAATATTTGTCGCATCAAAAAACTGACTATAAATATTAGTTATAAAAGCGACAAAACTCGGAGAGACTAAATTTGACCCAACTTCGACTGGAATATTTTTTTTATCAACTACTCGCGGATAATCATAGGTTCCGCCAGCTTCGATTTTTTTTGCAACATTACCCTGATTGCTAATCAAATAGCTTGTATCACCACTTTGCCAGATTAACTTGCACTCATGCTCCAATATCACCACTTTAATAGCATTTGGCAGACCTCTGTAAATTTCAAGGGTTTTAATTTCAGGATTATTTTTTAAAATTTCCTTTTTTGTTCTTGAAAGTTTAAAAAGAAGGATGCTGCTACCTTTGGGGATTTCCGATTCAATCCTATCAGAAGACACCATTTTATTACCCTCAACTATCACGTCTTTAATTTTAAACGCACCAGAAAAAAAGAGATAATAAAAAATAACCACCACTCCAATAAGGAATAATATAATTTTAATCGGGATTTTAGGAAAATTAATTTCCTTTTTTTGTCTTATTTTACTAGCACGAAAAATAGAGGGCTTTTTATATTTTCTATACCCTCCATAAATTGACTTATTAATTTTACGCCTTCTTGAAATCACCTACTTTAAAATCCGTATATATATTAGTAATCTGTATTATTTGTATAATTCGTAATCTGTTGTTTGTTACCATTTGCCAATGTATTCAACTTCCTCTTCTAAGTCCAGATTAAAACGATCTTTTACAACATCTTTTGCTTTTTCCGCCAGCTTTCTAACATCAGAAGCAGAGGCATTTTTACGATTGATCAAAAAGTTAGCATGCTGTTTGGAAAAAGCAGCACCGCCAACTTTCATTTTTTTTGCACCTGATTTATCCAAAATATAACCAGCCGTACTTTCAACATTAGTATTTGGATTTTTGAAAAAACTACCAGAACTTTTTTCATTCAGCGGCTGAGAATTTTTCTTTTTGGAAAGATTTTGATGCATTAGTCCCAGAATCTCGTCTTTTCTCCTTTTAACAAGCTGGAGTTTTGCCGTTAATATAATTGGTTTAAATTTTTCAGATACATAATCCGTCTTAAGTCTTGATGATCTATAAGAGAAATTAAACCATTCATTATTTTTCTTAACCACTATCAACTTTCCGTCTTTTGGTAAAAGTAAAATAACCGATTTAACAAAGTCACCTATCTCATAGCCGAAAGCACCAGCGTTACCATACACTGCTCCGCCAACCGTTCCCGGAACACCGAAAAGAAACTCCAATCCGCCAAGATCTCTACTTGCAGCAAGATTAATTAATTTCCCCAAACTAACTCCAGAATCAACAATTACCTGTGAGTTGTCGCCGCTAAACGCTACATTATTGGATTCGTTTTTTATAACAATTCCAGGGAAACCTGAATCAGAAGGTATAACATTGTATCCGCCGCCTAAAATAAAATAAGGCAACTTAAGTTCATGGGCCAGCATTATACATTTTGCCAGTTCGTCAATATTTTTTGCCGTATAGAAAAAATCGGCAACACCACCAACTCCCATGCTAACAAAATCACGCAGACAAATATTTTTCTTTAAATTTTCACCCAATTCTTTTTCTAAAGTTGTTTCAATATCAGTCATGTTGCCCCTTATTAATCTCTAATAATTCGTCTTCAATTTTATAAACCGGAGGAATTCCGATTGTCAGTAAAACAGAATCACTATCAAGAATTTTACTTAAATATTGAATAATTTCAGCATCGGTTTCATAAACTTTGGCAATATTGGTTTTAGAATTAATTAAATCAACAATATCCTCAGAACTAACAGGGAGTTTTTCGTCTCTCCCTGGCACTAGAAAAATTGGTTTTATAAGAACTTCATCAGCACCGTTGAATGATTTTGCAAAATCATTCAAAAAAGGAAGGATTCTCTTATATTGATGAGGCCAGAAGACAACAACTTTCTTTTTGTCAGGATATCTTTCAATTAATGCTTCAATAGTTGATTTAATTTCAGTCGGATGGTGGCCGTAATCATCAATCAAATCTGCCCCGTTGAATTTACCTTTATATTCAAATCTGCGATGCGCGCCATCAAATGTTTCTAAAGACTGTTTATAAATTTTCCTGTCGATATTAAAATAATCACAAATAGTCAATGCCGCCAAAGCATTTAAAATATTATGCTTCCCTGGAACCTGCAACTTGAAATCCAAACTATTATATTTATCAGACGAAAAACCGTAATAAATTATTTTTGCTTTAGTCTTAATTTTGGATAAAACATCTTTAATATTTGCGTCATCGCTACAAGCCACAATAAGACCGTCGTCAGGGACATGATCGATATACTCAATAAATGCCTTTTTTATTTCCGGCAAACCTTCAGGATATGTGTCGAGATGCTCCGCTTCAATGTTTGTCAAAACCAAAATTTGCGGATAAAAATCAAGAAATGCTCTGTCATACTCACATGCTTCCATTACAAACAAGTCAGATTTACCAAATTTTAGACCGCCATTAAACTCCTTTAGATCTTCGCCCACCAATACTGTAGGGTCGAGACCTGCCGATACAAGGCATAATCCAACCATTGACGTCACCGTTGTTTTGCCGTGCATGCCGGAAATTGCAATCAGTTTTTTATCTTTGGTTAGCTCTTTCAGTAACTCAGATCGCTTCAATACTTTTATTCCTAATTCTTCAGCTGCTTCAACTTCCACCCATCCAGCAGAACCAGGGCTTACTGCCGACGTTCGCACAACAACGTCGACATCAGAAGCGACATTTTCTTTTTTGTGTCCGTTGGTTTTCAAATCCGATCCGGTCACAGTGTGACCGAGATATTCTAAATATTTTTTTATGCTTCGCATCGAGACACCCTGATCACCAATTAAATGATATTTCATAATTCCTCATACTTTTCATTTTTAACAAAACTTATTATTTCTTCTACGACTTTGGTTAATCCATCTCTTGGCAAGAGATTAAAAGCATTTTCAGCCATCTGTTTCATTCCGTCAGGATTGTTGAACAAAGAATTAATCTCTTTTCCTAGATTATTGTTGATATTACTATCGTGCAACAGAACGGCTGCCTTTGCCCTTTGATAAAACAACGCATTTTTTGTTTGATGATCAGATGCAGCGTGCTTATACGGGATTGTAATAATAGGTTTCCTCAAAGCGGAAACTTCGCCCAATGTTGTAGCGCTCGATCTTGAAACAACTAATTTTGATTGAGAAACAGCGCTAAGTAAAGAATCTTTGGAATTATTATTTGTTAATAATTCTGAAACAAAATAAAATTTCTTCTGTGCATCATTTAACTTTGATTTAATCTCAATTGCCTTTTGATAATCAAGACTTCCAACATGATGAATAAGATTATATTTATCTAAAAGCTGATCCAAAGAATTAAAAACTGCATTGTTAATATTCCTAGCCCCTTGGCTTCCTCCGGTTATAAAAATAACCGGTCTTTCATTATTAAAACCAAAATTAAACGTATGGCCAGAAATATCGTCAATTTCCGAACGCAATATTTGCCCGACATAAACAATCTTGTTTTGCAATTTTTTAGGATAATTATCAGATGGAAAACCGACAAAGATCTTTTTGGCTCCAGAAGAAGCAAATTGATTAGATTTACCGATTACAATGTCTGACTCATGAATAAAATAAGGAATTTTGAAAATCTTTGCCCAAAAAACAATTGGGAGAGAAACATATCCTGCTTTAGAAAATATTATATCTGGTTTATGCTCTAAAAGTATTAAAAAAGATTTTACAAATCCCGATATAAGATAAAGCAACTGAAGTATATTATTCAGATTAAATGTTCTGTGTAATTTTCCGGTTGTTAAAGAAATATGATTTTCCGTGTCGGTGTAAAGTTTTTTATCAATGCTTGTCTTTCCGCCTACGGTAATAATCGAAATATCCGGATATTTTTGTTTAATTATTTTGTAAATATTTAAAATCGGCACAATGTGACCACCAGTACCACCACCAACCAACAATATAGTCTTTTTTTTCATATTTGTTTCGCGCCTCTTCTAAATGTACTTTTAGATGCTTGATTTTTTGATATATTGACCAAAACCCCCACTGCTGCCAGCAGTATGACTAAAGATGATCCCCCGTAACTAACAAATGGCAACGGAACACCGGTCAGGGGAAGAATGGAAAACATAGCGCCAATATTTATGAACATCTGAGCTAAAAACCAGGTTGTTATTCCGCCTGCTACTAATCTTGAAAAAGTATCAGGAGCATTCATCGCAATCTTGTATCCCCTGATTGCTATAAAAGCGAATACGACTATTACCAAACCGGCACGTAGCAATCCTAATTCTTCAGAAATAATAGCAAAAATTGAATCAGTGTGGGCTTCCGGCAGGTATAGATATTTTTGCTTGCTCTGGCCGAAGCCCAAACCCAGCCAGCCGCCGGAACCAATGGCGATTAAGGCATTTCTTATATGATATCCCGCTCCCAATGAATTGTCTTCTGGATTTAAAAAAGTTAAGAATCTTTCAAGTCGATAAGGCTCGATTTTTATTGCCAGCCAAAGCAAAAATCCAGCTAGACCGCCCCCTGCCGCCAACTGATAAAGAGGAGCACCTGCTATGGTGAATATTGCTGCTGATATAGCGACAATAATTGCTAAAGTCCCTAGATCTTTTTGAACCAACATTAGAAGGGCTATCGCGCCAATAACCAAAGCAAACGATAAAAACATTTTTTTAACCTTCTCTAGTCTTTCACCCTGACTTGAAAACCACCCGGCAAGATAAAAAATTAAGGTTAATTTTGCAACTTCAGAAGGTTGAAAATTAACAAATCCTAAGTTTATCCACCTTTCTCCCACGCCGCCGCCATGGCCAAAAGGTAAAAATGGCAAAAGAAGTAGGCCAAAGGTAATAAAAAGCATTAAACCTGATTTTTTTTGCCAAAATCTGTAATCAATTGACTGAAAAATCATCCACGCGAAAATGCCTACTATTAGAAATTTCAACTGTTTAAGAAGAAAATATTTATCTGTGGCCTCGTTGGTTACCTGTAATGAATAATACTTCGAAACAGAATAGATCATTATTAAACCGAAAGCAGCCAAAGCAAAAACAGCGAGAGAAATTAAATAATCCTGTTTTGTTTTTTGAGTTTGATTCATGGTTTAGAATAATGAATTACGAATTATGAATCATGTATTTGATAAGAATAAAACAACCTGCTTAATTCCTAATTCATGATTCATGATTCTGAAGTTTAAGGACACTGTCCTTAAACTTCTCACCTCTATCTTTATAATTTTTAAACATATCAAAACTGGCACAGGCAGGAGAAAAAATAATAACGTCTCCACTTTTTGCTAGTTTTTTGGCATTAACGATAATTTCTTCAATTGAATTTCCACCTTGAATTATCGTGCCGTCATACTTATTCTTACTAAGTGAATTTTCAATTTTTTCTCCCTCAATCCCAATTGTCACTACACTAGAAACATTGGACTTAACAATTTTTTTTGATAATTCATCAAAATTTGCACCTTTGCTGCTTCCGCCGAGTATTAGAACTTTATTTTCGGAAAATGAATCCACAGCAGCAATTGTTGGTTCGGGATTAGTGGCGAAAGAATCATTGATAAATTTGATGCCATCAATCTCAGAAACCAACTCCAGACGATGAGGCAGACCTTTAAATTCAGCCACAACTTTTTTAATAACATCAAAATCAACTCCTAATATCTCAGCGACAATGGAAGCTGCAGCAATATTTTCAAGATTATGCCGCCCAAAAAGTTTGATATTATTTTCGTCACAAATCGTAATACTTTTGTTTTTTGGATCCAAAACTACTTTTCCGTCCTTAACTACGGCGTCTTTATCTTCGGTATGAGAAAAATATTTAATACTGGATCTTGTCTCATTATTAATAAAGTCAGAATCAAATGTTGAGTCACTATTCAATACAGCGAAATCATTTTTGCTCTGAAATTTTAAGATACTTTTCTTTGCATCTTGATATTCATCAACATCTTTATGATAGTCCAGATGATCAACTGTCAGGTTGGTGACAACCGCCATATGAGGACTCTTTTCCAAATCCATCAACTGAAAACTAGAGAGTTCAAGTATGACAATATCATCACTTTTCAATTGAGGTATCAACGTTATAGCAGGATAACCAATATTGCCGGCAATATAAACGTTGGGATTTGACTGAGAACTGAGAACTGAGAACTGAGAACTCTTCTTTAATATTTCAAATATTAAAGAAGAAGTCGTTCCCTTTCCCTTAGTTCCGGTTACGCCGATAATCATGGCCGGACAAAGATCGAAAAACAGTTTAATCTGACTGGAAATGATTGCACCTTTTTCTTCAGCTTCTTGTAATTTGGGATGGTTAATGGAAATACCAGGAGAACGAAATACTACGTCAAAACCAGAAAGATCATCCATATATTTTTCACCGGATATGATTTTATATTTTCTGATCAGGTTTTCTGCGTCAGCTCTTTCGCCTTCTTCTAAATTTTGAATAATTTCCGAAACAGAAAGACGATCCAGAATAGTTATATTTGAAGTTTTGCCATCGAGATACTTCAAAAGAGCCATGCCTTCAATGCCTAACCCCAAAATAGCGACCTTTTTATCTTTTAAATCGAGATTGCTCATAGTTATATTCTAGGCCAAATTACTTAATATTTCTAGGGCTATCCCCGTCCAACGATAGCTAAAATAAGGCCGGCTACCGCCCCAACCGCCCCAATAATCCAAAAACGCATTGTAATTTTATGCTCGGGCCAACCTATCGCTTCAAAATGATGATGGATTGGCGATGATAAAAAGACTTTTTTTCCGTTTCGTAATTTTTTGGAAGTAAACTGAATTATGAAGCTTAAGCCTTCTATTAGGAAAACAATTGTAATGATCGGCAATATGACAATTGTATTAGTTAAAAAGGCAATCACGCCCAATGTCATTCCTAGTGCCATTGAACCTGTATCGCCCATAAAAAAGCGGGCTGGAGGAATGTTAAACCATAAAAATGCCAGAAGACCGCCCATTATAGTGGCGCAAAAAGCAGCTAATTCAGACTTTCCTTCAACTAAACAAATTATAGCGTAGGCTCCATATGACAATGCAAAAATTCCACCTGCCAAGCCATCAAGCCCATCGGTTTCATTTGAAGAAAAAGCCATCCAAACTAGCCCGAGTATGAAAAGAGGAACATACCAAAGACCAATTACAAAATCTCCTGAACTTGGAATATGTATGGAATTCCAACCCAATTTTTCATAAAACCACCATGCACCAGCAGCTGCAATGGCAGTATATAAGATGAATTTCTGCCTGAAACGCATTCCTCCGCCATTTGGCCCTTTCCCTTGAACATTCCACAGATCATCAACAGCTCCAACAATTCCGACGGAGACCAAACAAAACAGAGGCAGCCATGTAGCAGTTCGTTCAAGATTGAAAATTAAAGTCAAAATCGCCGCTGTTACCCATATTAAAATTCCACCCATTGTTGGAGTCCCATTTTTCTTTTCATGCAATTTTGAGAAAATCGGAGTGTCTTTGCCATTTCTGATCCTCTTTCCGATCTTATTTTTGTATAAAAAATTAGTTAAAATCGGCGTCCATGCAATTGCTATTATAAAAGCAAGCAATGCAAGCCAGAACATTTTTGTTAAATCATAAGTCGAAATCATCAACAATTCCATAAAACTCCTTTGATATTATTCACCTATCGTTTTCTGTTTATCCATTCTTTACTTTGCCTTACTAGCTGCTCTTTTGCAAGACTTGGATTTTTCATTATTTTTTTTACTACTTCTTCTAAATAATTTTTATTTTGCGAAGCCTTTATGAGCACAAGATCATTTGGCTTTAATATTTTGTCCAGATTATTAATTAGTTCTTTTCTTGTTTTAAAACTTAAGGAATTACGATCACATTTTTCTTGCATAATTGATGAATTTACGCCAACAAATATCACCTGGTCAAATTTGTCTTTGCTGTATTCTGCAATTTTTTGATGAAGAAGTTTTTCATTGGCACCCAGTTCATTCATGTTACCCAAAATCGCAATCTTTCTCCCCTTATAATCCACCTGATCCAAGAAATCAATGGCCAGCTTGGCCGAAGTTGGATTAGAGTTATATGTATCATCAATTATTGCAATATTATCCTTTCCTTCAATTAGATTTAACCTGCCTGGTATGGGAGAAATTTTTTCTAAAGATTTGCCGGTTTCAATCAGAGAAAATCCCATTATATCAGCCACTGCAAAAGAAAACATTTGAGGGTAAATCATCTGATTTCCCAATAATTGTGATTTTACAGAAATCTTGTGTCCTGTTTTAGCAATCCTGAATTCTGTTCCCATCAGAGATAATTTAATGCTCTCAGACTTGTAATTTGCAGCGTTATTATTAATAGCAACGGAATAAATATTTTCACCCTTAATTTTTACCAGATTTTCATCATCAAAATTCAAGATTGCCTTGCCGCCATCTCTTAAATGATCAATTAAAGAAATTTTCTCTTTTTGGAATTGTTCTTCATTTTGGAAATTTGCGAGATGGGCCGATGAAGTGCTTGTAATTATTGCAATATCAGGACGAACTATTGAAGAAAAATACTCAATATCGCAGGGATGTTCCACTCCCATTTCTAAAACCAGATACTTTGGATAACTTTTCACCCTTGTTTTGAACCATGCAGCCAATAAAAACAATGGCCAGATAAATTTATTTGGAACTTTCTCATAACCTAAAATAGTTAACGGAATGCCAATTTCAGCATTTAAATTACCGAAATTCTTTCTGACTGAATCTCCATATTTATCATGCAAAACCTGATAAATGGCTTCCTTTGTCGATGTCTTTCCCACAGAACCGGTTACAGCAATGACAAAAGGATTGTGCGTAACAATTACTTTCCTTGCATAAAAAGCAAGTATTTTGTAAATAAATTTTAAATAAATGTTCCTCATATACCAACTTGAGTTATTTGACGCATCTTAAGACGGAGTGTAACCAGCCGATGTTATCGGTTCTGTTGGCGCCAATCTATAATAATAGTTTAATAGAAAAGAAGAAATTTCTCCAAATAGCGGTGCAGCAGTATTTTCGGCGTATTTATTAGATTTCGGCTTATCCAGCTTAACTAACATAGCATACCTTGGATCATTTGTTGGTGCAAATCCAGCGAGAGAATGAATATAAATCCCCAATCCGTCCTCAGACTCCTCGTAACCTCCTTCTGCTTTTGGAATCTGAGCAGTACCGGTTTTTGCCCCTATCTTGTATCCTGGCACCTTTGCACGCCAACTATGTCCCTTTTCCACAACATTGTACAGCATTTCTCCAAGTTGCTGTGCGGTCTCTTTCTTTATAATTCTTTCTCCTTCTTGTTTCTCAACCTTTTTTTCAGTACCATCCGAGAAAATCATCTTATCAACAATGTGAGGATATTCATAAACCCCACCGTTAGCCATAGCAGCATAAGCAGCAACTATCTCAATCGGGGTCACAGAGATACCTTGTCCAAATGATATTGTAGCCCTATTAATGTCTTGCCAACGCTTTAGCTCAGGCGCATAGCCCGCAACCTCCGAATCAAGATCTATACCGGTTTTGTCAAACATATTGTAAGCCTTCAAGTATTTATACATGGAATCTTTGCCCAGTTTTTCTGAAAGCCAGACCATAGCAACATTGTCTGAATTTTGCAGAACCTGTGTCATATCTTCTTCACCGAATGCTTTTTTTTCTGCTGTTTTAATTTCATGCCCCTGAATCATAACATGCCAGTCAAAGTTGCCTTTTGTTTCTGGTGTTACAACTCCTTGATCTATGGCCGCAGACATAACGATTGGCTTGAAAATACTTCCTGGTTCGTAGAGATGAGCTATCGATGGATTAACATATATGCCGGCATTATCTTTTGCATAATCTTTAAAATTATTAGGATCATAACTGGGAGCACTAGCCATCGCAACAATTCCACCTGTTTTTACATCCATAATAATGACAGTACCGGATTCTGCCTGATACGTCTGTAAGGCTTCATTTAGTTTCTTTTCAACAAAATATTGGACAGATCTGTCAATTGTTAGAACATAACTTGTACCATCCTTGGGGTCAGTCTGATCTAAAAGATTAATCATTCTGCCCAATGTATCCTTCTCTCCTGTTACATTTCCCGCAGTTCCCTTAAGCTCGTTGTTATAATGACCTTCAAAACCATACTTTCCTTCACCATCAGCATTAACAAAGCCCAAAATATGAGATGCTAAAGTCGCTTCAGGATAATAGCGACTATATTCAGGCATGACGAATACTCCGGTCAATTGTTCATCTTTAACCTTTTCTGCTTCGTCCAAAGAAAGCCCTTTTTTAATCGGAGGTATATAAAGTTTGTCGTTATTTATTTTATCGAAGATCTCCTGTGAAGTAAGACCAACCAGACCTGCTAATTTACCGGATAGTTCCTCTTTTTTTGTTACCTGATGCGGTACAACCCAGACAGAGAACTTCTTAACATCAAATGCTAAAGGATAGTAAGAATCTGGATCCGAAAAAGAATCGTGAACATAAACTTTGCCCCTCTGAGCTGTTTCCGTTTTTTCGAACCTTTGCTGTCCTTGCGCTAAAGCAAGATAATGACTATGTTTAATAATTTGAATATCAAACATTCTAAAAATCAGTATTACTGTAATTAATACAACAATAACGCCCATGGCCTTTAGGCGTCTTTCAATTGTCTTAGTATATTCAGACATAGTCAATTATAATAATATTGCAATTTATTCTATGACGCAATAATCCTGCTTGATGATATCAGTTAATCCTAATGAACAGTTCCACTTATATTGTCCACATTCGATGCTGGTTCTAAAGTATTTTTTTCATTTTCAACCGTGCTATCAATTTCTTTGAGAGATTTTAATCTAGTCTGTTCAACTTCGAGACGCTCTTTTTGCATTTGTAATTGTGTTTTTTTATCGTCTAAATCCTGAACCTTGACACTTCTATTAGCCCCCGAAGTTGATTGGGTTAAATAAACGATTGCCAATATAGCAAATATTGAAATTGCTACAAATTTGATTGCATTGGGCCCAATAACAATTTCTCTTCCAATTGTCTTTTTTCGGACACCTGCAATATTGTGACTGCTGTTTGTGATTGTTAGAACTCTACCCACTTTCCCTCCCAATAAGAAATTAAAAAAACAAAGATTTACAATTTTATTAAAATCAGTAGCCAACTTTTTTGTTTTATGCACCCAGAACGTGCCTATAAAAATAAAGTTTTTGTTTTTGAGCTCGACTATTTTTTGATAGTTTTGCCGTGAAATCCTCCAAAACGAAGTTTTGGCTGCGTGGACCTGCCTGCCGGCAGGCAGGCGTAGTCCTCGAACCAAACCTGAGTGTAGGAGGATGATGCCCTCCTTCGCTTGTTCCCATTCTATGAATAGGAACCCTCCTCCGTGTGCTGTTCGTACAGCTTCTAAATGAACTCACAAGGTGTTTGTTGGCTACTTATTTAAATAAAATTGTTAAGATGCGATATTCATTATTAATATTATCTGTCCAATTTGTAATCTGTATTATTCGTATGATCTGTAATCTGTTGTTTCCTAGAAGCCGATTTCCTCTATCTGCTCGGCAATTTCCTCGCTATTTTCTTCCATTCCTTTCTTAAATTCACTCCAACCCTCTTCCGGCCATATCTCCAATCGGTTATACATACCTGTAATGACTACTTTATTTTTGATGCCAGCATATTTTGATAAATAATTTGGTAAATTTATGCGTCCTGCACTATCGATTTTTAAGTCCATCGCTCCAGCAAGCATTAATCTGGAAAAACTCCTGGCGTTCTTGGAAGTAATGGGGAGAGACGATAAATTCTCAGCCAATTTCTCCCACTCCTCCAAAGAATACACCCATAAGCAATGGTCAAGCCCTCTAGTGACCACACAACCGGAAGCTAACTTTCCGCGAAACTTTACCGGAAGAGATACTCGCCCCTTATCATCCAAACTGTGTGAATATTCTCCAATAAACATATAAACTACAGATTACTAATAAAAACTAATAATACTAATGACGAATTTGAATTCCAATATTTGTATTATCTGTATAATTCGTCATCTGTTGTTCTCCCACCTTTTCCCACTGTCACCCACTACTTACCAGTTTAGTGCTTACTTGCCCCATCGTCAACAACCCTTCTCTCCACAAATTTGTGGACAATAATAGTAAATGCTAATTTATGCAGTACAGAAAACGATAATTAAAAAAAAATCAGCCTGTTTTATAAGGCTGATTTTTTTATTTAAACAATTGCTTACTCGGAACAAGTTATTTTTTTATCAGACAAATCTTCTATGTTAACACCCCTATAAAGAGAGTCGGCAACTGATGAAAAATCATGAATATTATAATAATATATGTATCTATTAGCACTTCCATTCCTATAGATAAATTGGATTCCTATGATCCCTTTGTTGGGAACAGGCACAGGATCATTTGACCAGTTTTCGTAATCATAATAGTAATTACTATTACAAGGTGTTTTGGGCCAAACAGAGAGATATTCAGAAAAACCAGCATCAGTTGGTAACGTATTATAAGTCACATCTTTCGGATATTCGCTATAATTACTAACCCAATATGAATTAACCGCTTTACCTATAGTCGCCATATCAGCAATAACCTTTGCATACTTCGCTTTAGCCTGTGCTCCTATTACATTTAAAGAAATTATAGTAGCCAAAATACCGATGATGGCAACCATCACTAGAAGTTCTATTAAAGTAAACCCCGTTAAATAAGCTTTTGACTTACCGGCCTCGCCGGATTTAACTAGGGCAAACGCTCTCCTATTCATGTCCCTCCCAACTTATTTAGATTAATTTTCCCTGCACAAAACCAATTACTTCTGTAATTTTCATCCTCTCCTGCTTCATCGTATCTCTATCTCTGACTGTCACTGTTTTGTCTTTTATCGAGTCAAAATCAATTGTAACGCACCATGGAGTGCCAATTTCATCCTGTCTTCGATATCTCTTACCAACTGATCCGCTTTCATCATAAAAAGTTTCGATTCCTGCTTTTCGCAAATTAGAAACTATTTCCTTGGCTATTTCTGGCAGACCTTCTTTTTTTACCAGCGGGAACACTGCGATTTTAATAGGAGCTAGTTTTGGATGTAGATGAAGTGTGACCTCCCCTTCTGCCCTGCCATCAGTTCCGTCTGATTCATCATAAGCATCTACTAAAAATGCTAAGGCAGCTCGATCAACACCCATCGTTGGTTCAACCACATAAGGAATAAATTTTTCACCGGTAGTCTCATCAAAATATTTTACATCCTGTCCGGAATATTTTTCGTGCTGTTTTAAATCAAAATCAGTTCTTTGGGCTACACCGGCAAGTTCTGATACTCCAAACGGAAAGTTATACTCTACGTCTGACGTACCAGTTGAATAATGAGAAAGTTCCTCTTTGTCATGCGCTCTAATGGTAAGATTTTCATCTTTAATACCCAAATCAGAGAAGAACTCTTTCCAGATCTTTATCCAGTAGTCAAAAGTTTTCTGCGACTCTTCTTTGTCTGGTTTGATAAAATATTCAATCTCAGACTGTTCAAATTCTCTTGTTCTAAAGGTAAAATTTCCCGGAGTAATTTCGTTGCGGAAAGCTTTTCCGATCTGGGCAATACCAAAAGGAATTTTGACACGGCTTGACTGCAGAACATTTTTAAAATTTAAAAATATACCCTGAGCAGTTTCCGGCCGCAAATATGCAGTTGAAGCCGAATCTTCCGTCACGCCTATAAAAGTCTTAAACATAAGATTAAAATTCTTCGCTTCCGTAAAATCATGCTCTTCTGCGCCTTTGCAAAACAACATATCTCTTTGTTCCTGTGATAACCCTTCTGTCATCCCGGACTTGATCAGGGATCCCGTCACCGCGTCAGCAGCAGCACCAATCTTTTCCAACAATTCTTGAATATGGTCTTCACGGAAACGTTTATGGCATTTTTTACATTCTACAAGAGGATCAGAAAAAGATTTCAAATGCCCTGAAGCTTCCCATGTTTTTGGATTTTGAATAATTGCCGAGTCAAGCCCGACCATGTCATCGCGCTCAGTTACAAACTTCTGCCACCAGACATCTTTAACATTTTTCTTTAATTGCGCACCAAGCGGACCATAGTCAAAGGCATTTGCAAAACCACCGTAGATCTCCGAAGCAGGATAGACGAACCCACGTCTTTTACATAAAGAGATAATCTTTTCCATCTTGCCTCGCATTCCGCTTTCAGTATAAGCAGGGGTGCCCGCTCCGACTTTGTCGGATGCGGCATTGTTATTTTCTTTTGCCATAATATTTCCTCAATGTTTCCTTTTTTTTACTGATCTAAAAATCGCATTTTGGCCAAGTCTCCCACATAACGTCAAGCCCACTCGTACTTGATTTACATAAATAATATGTCTTACCGCTTATTTCAAGCTCATACGGATCATCACCTTCTGCCACCTCCAGCGCCACTCCGATTGAGTAAGATTGATTCCCAAGAGCATTGCTATCACTATCCGCATATGCATAATATGCAGGCAAACCATTCCTTTTAACAGTGGGGTCCTTGGGGAAAACTGGTAAATACGTTGTAATTTTAGTTATATCATCTGCAATAATTGTTTTGTTGGTATCATTGATAGAACGCTCATTTGAATTAGTTATATTGCTGAATTTGCATTCAGTCGTGTTATCACAAATAGGATATCGATGATTATCAACATAAAACGAATCCATGCTGAGTTTAATCGCTGCAACATCTGACTTTCTTTTCGAATCTCTTGATTTTTTTTGCGCTCCAGTTAAGCTTACTACTACAACTGTCGCTAAAACTCCGATAATAGCCACCACAACCAAAAGTTCTATTAAAGTAAAACCATTATCTTCTCTTACTTTACCGTGGTTTTTTATCAACATAACTCCCCTTCATAAATCTCCAGAAAACAGAGACCTAATTATTTTTTAAATAAACCAAGAACTAAAAACAATATACCACACTATGTAGCATTCTTCACTATTGATATTTCCAGAGATTTATGATGTAATATACGGTTGATGTTCAAATAAGTTGTCATCCTGAGGCACAGCCGAAGGATCTCATCGTATTTGAGCTCAAAGCACATACTACATATGAAGGGGGTGCGGTAAATGCCGCATAAGTATGATTTTGAGGCCCTTTTCGGGTCAAAGCAGTTCAAGGATTTTGGGTATATCGACGCCGAGCGATCACTCAGAGTCGTGTACCCGCTAGCCACTCAAAAGTTCCCAATAGGCTATATCGGGGACAAGAACACGCCGGCCGATATTGGCAGAGAAGTTATCGAAAAGACACTTGGCAGGAATTTCGGACCTATTTGTCACGTATCGCTTGCTCACGAATCACACAATATCGTAGAAATCGTAAAAGACAAGTATGTTATGCCGATTGTCTTTTCTTGCGACGGTTTAATCGTCCAAAGAACTGGCAGTTCATTCCCATTTGTGATCGAGACCTTTCTCGGCGATTGCGCCTGCATCATCATTTGGTCTGACAGATGGATTGGCTACATGCATGTCGGGTGGCCGGAAATAATCCAGCTTCCCTTTGGGGTTATCCAGAAGTTCTTTGAAGAATGGCCAGATAAAAACAACGAAATAAGTATCTGGATGGGGCCATGCATCACAGGACAGAGCTTTGAACGAGTCAATATTCCCAAGAATCCATCGTTCCTTCGCCAGTATGCCAAAGAACCAACAGAATGGGGAACTCGGGGTTTTCAGCTTGATCATTGCATCCGATATTTAATCGAAGTTGAAACCAGCGAAATGAATGTCAAATCATTCAGCAAAGCAGATATCGATCCTTATGCTGAATGTAGTTGGATTCACCCTAACAACAAACTTTGGGCCGCCTCTGACCAGTGGTATCGCCGCAAAGGCCGAGAACTCGGCTTCCCCATCTACTCTCCCCGCAACAGCGCCATGCTGTTTGTAGAGGGCTAACACCCTCACCACAACCGTTGCGCCCCGATGGAATTTTCCATCGGGGCGCTTCTCTTTATTACATATTACATTTAAAAATAACCAGTTAATAACTATCTTAGATTTTGCAACGGCCATATTGAATACTAAGATAATTATCCATATATACGATTAAAATAAGTTTAAATGAAAACTAGTTTACCAGTTTCATAAAACCTTTGCTTTTTAGTTCTCTTTCCAAGACCGAGGCGATGTATGTGGATAATATTTCTTCTGCTTCTTCTTCTACCTCGTTCGATATTTTTAATTTTTCCAAAATTGAAAAATCGCTTTTCTCTATTAAGCGTAATAATTTTATTAATTGGTTTGAAATTTTCTTACCATGATGAAATTTTTTCTGACAATCACCACAAATTACACCGCCTTCAACCGCATCCCAAAAATTACTTTCTTCCTCTAATTTATTTTTGCAATGTACACATTCATAAAGCTCCGGATAAAAGCCAGAAGCTTCAATAATTTTTAGCTCAAAGATTCGCAGAAATAAATTTTTCTCATTTTTATTCAGATATTGAAGAGCTCTGCAAAAAAGATTAAAAACTTCATCTGATCCCTGATGATCGGGCAAAAATCTATCAACTAATTCAGCTAGATAAAAGGCTTGAGAAGTTTTTTTTAGCTCAGTGTGAATCTCTGAAAAATCAGATTTAATTTCCGAACCGGTGACAGTATAAAAAGTTTTACCCTCATAAAGTTGCAAATCTAAAAGCATAAATGGTTCAAGATGGCCGGCCAATTTCGACCTTCCTTTTCTAACCCCTCGGGCGATAGCTTTAACTTTGCCAAACCGCTCAGTAAAAATAGTCAAAATCCGATCGGCTTCGCCAAAGTTCATACGCTTTAGTACTATCCCACTTGTTCGAATATTCATGATTCCGCTCTGTCATTCCGTACTTGATACGGAATCTATATAAATAGTAACTGGATCCCAGATCAAGTCTGGGATGACGATATTTATTTGCGATTAACAAGAACTGCTTCCGCCTCCCTCAACTGTTCCTGAGAGTTTATGCCCAAAGCCTCAGATTCTTCGGAAACTGGAATGGCAATTATTTTTTTACCCTGCTTTTTGGCAAATTTTATTAGATCAGTCAGATAATATTCTTTTTGAGCATTATTATTATCTAGTTTATCACTATTAGTCCAAAGCCATTCTGAATTAAAAATATAGAAGCCGGGGTTCCACTCCTTAATTTTGAGTTCCTCTTCGTTGCAATCTTTGTGCTCTTTAATACCTGAAACTTCGCCATTTGAGTCTCTGATAATTCTTCCGTAACCAAAAGGATCTTCCGAAATTGCTGAAATCATAGCAATTGTTGGATTATCGCTCTCAAATACATTGATTAATTTCTTAATCGTTTCTGGTTTAACCAACGGCATATCTCCATAACAAATAATCACTGCTTCAGATTTACCGATCAATAATTCCTTTGCCATCATTACGGCATGACCTGTGCCTAATTGCTTCTCCTGAACAGCGTATTCAACTTCGTCTTTTAAATATTCTTCAATTAATTCTTTTTTATAACCAACGGCCAAAGCAACATGGTTAATTCCAACTTTTTTGATATTATCAACCGTGTAATAAATAATCGGTTTACCAGCAATCTCAAACATTACTTTTGGAATTGGAGAAGCAATCCCCTCATTCATTCTGGTGCCTTTTCCGGCCGCCAACACAATTGCTATATATTTATCCATTTTAAACTCCTGATTTTGTTAACTTTACTTTAAGGCAAGTATAACAAATAAAAATGTCTTTAAAAAGAAAGTCGCCCAGATTAATCGGGACAATTGAAAATTAAATTTTCTGCACATAAACAAAAAACTAGCTTGTGGCCAGGCAGTTTTTATTTCTATATAATATTAACTGTAAATCGCAAAAAAACTACTTAGCCGAGTACCAGTCAAACCAAAAGTTTTTCATGTAATAATTAATGGTTGATCATAATCCTTCTAAATTAGAAAAATGACAGAAAAACTAATCTTGGTAGATGAATCCAATAATGAGATCGGAATTGATGAAAAGCTGATAGCACACATCAAGGGAAGTCTGCACCGTGCTATTTCGGTTTTTGTATTTAATGATAAAAAAGAATTATTAATTCAAAAAAGAGATAAGAATAAATATCATTCCGCCAGACTTTGGTCCAATACCTGCTGCAGCCATCCAAAGCCAAAAGAAAATGTTCTAGCTGCCGCCCACAGACGGCTAAAAGAAGAAATGGGATTTGATTGCGAATTAAAGGAGATATTTCTACTAAGATATAAGATAAAATTGGAAAACAATATTACAGAAAATGAGTGTGACCATGTTTTTATTGGTTGCCATAATGATAATCCAAAACCTAATCCGGAGGAAGCTTCAAATTACAAATGGATTTCAATTGAAAAATTGGAGAAAAACTTTAAAAAATCACCTGACAAATATACTTATTGGTTTAAAATCGCACTAAATAAAGTTCTAAAATATGTAAACATATGAAAAAATAGGAGAATAAATTATGCATCTTTGAATATTATTTTCAAAGATCTAGGTGTTCTTACCGTCTCTAAGTCTAATGGTCTTTTTGCAAGCCTCCGCGACTTCAGTATTATGAGTAACAATCAAAAACGTCTGATTGTTTTCTTTATTAAGCTTTTTAAGTATATCGATAATTTCCAGTGAAGTTTTACTGTCCAGCTCCCCGGTTGGCTCATCAGCCAAAATTACCGTTGGATTGTTAACAAGAGCTCTGGCTATCGCCACTCTTTGTTGCTGTCCGCCGGAAAGCTCGTTTGGCTTGTGGTTCATCCTGTCTTTCAACCCAACCAACTCCAATAATTCTATCGCTCTCTTCTTTCTGGCTTGCAGTTTTAGGCCACCATACTTGCCAGCAAGCACAACATTTTCCAATGCAGTTAGGGTCGGAATTAAATTAAATCCCTGAAAAATAAAACCAATTTTTTGAGCTCTCAATTTATAGGCAATTTTATCCTTTAATTTGCTCACATCAACGCCGTCAATAGTGATTTGCCCTTCATCTGGCCGATCCAAAAGACCTAAAATGTGCATCAGGGTAGATTTTCCACACCCTGAAGGTCCGACAATTGCTGAAAAATCACCTTCATTAACTACAAGATCTACTCCGTTTAATGCCTTAACCGTGTTGGTTTTAGACATTTTATAGGACTTTTCCAACCCTTTAGCTTCAATAATTATTTTATTCATAATATTCCTTAAATAACTTACAACTTATTTACTGACAACTGACAACTAAGATTATAGTTCTCTGATCGCTTCCACAACTTTGAGCTTTGCCGCTCTCATCGCTGGAATAAATCCAGCCACAATACCAATAAAAAATGAGAAGATAATAACACCTGTTAAAAAGTTTGGCTCGATTAAGAATATCTCCGCTCCCTTACTCGCCATTTTCGAATTAATAACTGAAATTGCCAAAACCCCTATTCCCATGCCAACAAGTCCGCCGATCAAGCTAATAACTCCAGCTTCCAGTGTATACTCAAAAGAAATAGATTTACCTGAAGCACCAATTGCTTTTTTAATTCCAATTTCCTTTGTTCTTTCGGAAATTGACATCACCATAGTATTTGTTATTGAAAAAATACCAACTATTAAAGCCAACATTGCGGCTCCGTAAATAATGGCATTCATTGTTGCCGAAGCTTTGTCGATTTGCTCGCCCATTTTTTGCGGCGACAATACAACAACTTCATTTTTATATTGATCTTTAATTCTATTAACAACCGCTTCGGGATCAGCATCACTCTTCCATGAGGCTGCTGCTCCGGTTGAGACATCTTCAACCTTAAACGCCTTAGCCTGTATAACCTGATTTCTGGCTTCAGGTGAAAGTTTTGCCAATTCTGTATCGGAAATATTGGCCGCTTCTGACGCACGATCTCTAAGTGATTTCAAAAATGGATTTGACTCAATGTATAGTTCTCTCGCTACTGGTAATTTTATAAAAACATAACTATCTGGTCCTGTCATTGTCTTTTCCAAAATACCTGCAACTTTAAATTCTTTGCCTCTTATTTTTACCGTATCGCCCACCTTCCAGTTTTTATCCAAAGCGACTGTTGAACCGATTGAAATATCATTATCGGCGCTATCTTTATCAATCAACTTTCCTTCCTTCATTGCCAGAGTTTCCCAGTTTTTATTCTTAAAATTTGAAGCTGTATCAAGCGAATAAATTGTTGGTGGTGTACTCATACTCATGGAAACCGGTTCATCTGGATTTGGCTCATCAACCGCTATGCTGACCGAACCCTCCACTGCTTCAACACCTTCGACTTTAGCGATTTTATTTAATGTGTCTATCGGCAACATTCCGCTCATTTGACCGGTAGCAAAATCAGTTCCCTTCGGCATGATTGTAATCTGGCCAGTGATGTATTTCTTGCCACCATCGATCATTTTATTTAATTTCAATGCCATAGAACCCATAACTGTAAATGCAAAAATGCCAACAGCAATACCTGTTACAGTTAAAAAAGTCCTGAATTTTCTCCTCCACATATTTCGTAAAATTTCCATAATAATTCCTTTTTAGCCAGATTCTAGAATCAAGAATCTAGAATCAAGCATTTCAATAAACTAGTAATATTTTATCTGAATACTGATTGATATTCAATGTATATTTTCCGCCCCATGATTCCTAATTCTAAATTCATAATTCTAACTTTGGCATTTTTCACAGAAATGCGTGCCCCTACCACCTAGTACGATGCGCTTCACAGTGCCCTGACAGCCGTTTCTGTTGCACTTTTGGCCCGTCCTCCTGTAAACATTGCAATGCTCGTTCATTGTCCCCTGATTACCAAATGCGTCGACATAAGTATCTTCGGAAGATCCGCCGTATTTTAGACCAAGTTCCAAGGCTTTAATTATTGAATCGCGAATTTTCTGCCATTCCGATAATTTTATATCCTTCGCCGGCCTTGTCGGCAAAATTCCTGCATAAAAAAGAGCCTCATCGACATAAATATTCCCCACACCGGCGATTATCTCCTGATCGGTAATAAACTGTTTGATTTTACGATTTGGTATTTTTGCCGCTCGCCTCATCAGGTATTCTACTGTAAATTCACTAGAAAAGGGCTCCGGACCTAATTTTTTCAGCTCTGAAATATTACTCAAATCTTTAGTATTATATAGTTTTGAATAACCAAATCTGCGCAAATCGTTAAAAAACAAAACTGACTTATCATTAAAAGTGAATATTGCTCTCGTATAATTATTTGGTAATTTTGCCACCCAATCCGGTGATGGATGCCCGCCAGCAACCCGACTCTTTTTGAGGCAAAATTCAGTCCCACCAGAACAAGCTTCCCAAATCAATTGGCCGGTCATCTTAAGATGACAAAGAATGGACTTCTCGCTTTCGCTCGAAGAATATTTATTGTTCGAGGCCAGAGGCCGAGAACTATTCAAATAAAGAATTAATATCTTAGCTCGTCGTTCAATATTAGAAACATACATTCCCTCCACGTCTTTGGGCTTAAACTGAACAACTTTTGAATCTCTTGATTCAAATTTTTCAATTTTTTTACCTACTATAGTCTTCTGCAATCCCAGCCTAATCGTCTCTACCTCCGGTAACTCAGGCATCAGTTTCTCCTTTTTTAATTGTTCTTGTCCCGCAAAGCTTTAGCGAAGTGGGATCGACTTCCGGAAGTTCAGGCATCAAGCTCCTTTATTACAAGATATATTAGTAAATAACTCAGTGCGTAAAAAAGGTGAAATACCGCGCGGCTTGCCGCGCAATATGCCCCGATTCATCGGGGCAGGGTTCAGGGCTTGCCCTGGAGTATGATACCCTTTATAAATATTGTGTAGCCTCTACAAAATTTTTTATACTCAAGCCATCATAAGACGATGGTTTTTCCATAATATCAAGTGCTTCTTTCGACCGGTTAATCTCTATTGGTATACTATTTTTGAATTCTTTAGATATTTCATACATCGCATCGCCCCTATCATCTATAATAAAAAACTTTTCATCCAGATCAACCAATTCTTTCAGGAAGATCCACTTTTGATTTCTGCAATAATAAATATTATCAAAATATTTAGCAATTTTAGATGACTCAACTTTTTTCTTTTGAAAATCTTCATCGCCCAAAGTTAATAAACTTACCTCATACTTTTCTCTATCTAAACTCCCCAAAAAATCTACCGAGTCCTTAAATAAATAATCCGGCACTTTTTTATAAAGTGTTTCAAATTTTTCTGTGGCTTCTTTAGCGTCGCATTTTTTAAAATCTTGCAATAATTGCAATTGTTCAATTGGAGAATAAATATAATCTTCGCAAGCCTTTTTGTACGTCAATTCAATCTTATCTTCAGCAAACCCCATTGACTTAAAGGTATTAAACAAATCTGTCTTTAAGCGTCTAGTATCAAATAAAGTACCATCAAAATCAATAAATAGTTTAGTTTTCATATGAATTCCTCTTAAAAATCATTCAAATTATAACCGTTTAGAGCACCAAGCGCAAATTTGACAAAATATAAAGCATCATATACTATAAATGTGCATCGAAAGACGAGGGGTCTTTCAATATAAAATATAAAAATAAAAATCACAATGTAAAATTGGTAAAAAAGTTTTGCATTTTTATTTTTGATTTTTTAATTTGAACGGAGCGAACGTGGATTTAACTTCAGAAGGCTATTGGAGAAAACTTATCAATCAAGGATTGATTAAATTCTTTCTTTTAAAGGTTTTATACAAAGACAAAGAAAGCTACGGTTATAGAATTGTCAAAAGAATTGAAGAACTTTCCGAAGGGACTTGCAGACCAACCGAATCAACCATATACCCAGCTCTTGATCAGTTAGAAAAAGATGGTTACGCAACTTCAAATGAAATTTCTGTTGGCTCAAGAATTAGAAAAATGTATTCGCTGACAGAAAAGGGAAGATCTGCTCATCGTTCCGCAGCAAAATCCTACGGCGAAGTTTTGCCCTTGCTTCGAGAAGCAATAATGCTGTAAAATAGTAGTAAGTTGTAAGTAAATCAGTTGTAAATTATATAAAAACTGATTCACTTATTTACTGACAACTGACAACTAAAAATAAGGAGTAAAATATGTACGATCCTAATGGTGGATGCGAAGGTTGCGACGGATGCGGCAGCTGCTAAGTCTAAAGCAAACCACATTAAAAAGGCTTGAATTTATCAAGTCTTTTTTTTGTAATAAAAAAAATAGCTTTGTGTTGGCGCTGTTTTACTCTCCCGGGACTCGAGGTCCAAGTACCATCAACGCTGAGATGCTTAACTTCTCTGTTCGGAATGGGAAGAGGTGTACCCATCTCGCTATAAGCACCAACACAAAACTATTTTAAATTTTAAAAGCAAATATTTTGCTTTCACACAGGATGAGGCTTTATTCTAAAACCACATCCACATTTGAAAACAAATTGAGCTAGATCCGATGCACCAGCATCGTCCCTCATCCTTTCGAAGAAAGGGTGAGGAGATGGAAGCCAATGAACGGTATCATAAACGCTCGAAGAATACTGGAATAACCCAGTAATCACTAGTCAAGATTGTAAAAATAATATTTTAATTGATCAATTAGTACTTCCCGGCTGAGGACATCACTGTCCTTACACCTAAAGCCTATCAACCTCATGTTCTTTGAGGGATCTAAGAAATCTAATCTTGTGGCTGGCTTCGCACTTATATGCTTTCAGCGCTTATCCAATAGAACATAGCTACTCTGCAATGCCACAGGGTGTGACAACAGATACACCAGAGGTTCACGCTCCCCGGTCCTCTCGTACTAGGGGAACACCCACTCAAATTTCCACGCTCACAGCAGATTAGGACCGAACTGTCTCACGACGTTCTGAACCCAGCTCGCGTACCCTTTTAACTGGCGAACAGCCAGACCCTTGGGACCTGCTTCAGCCCCAGGATAGGATGAGCCGACATCGAGGTGCCAAACCGCATCGTCTATGTGGACTATTGGATGCGATCAGCCTGTTATCCCCGGGGTAACTTTTATCCGTTGAGCGGTATCTCTATCATTAGAAAATACCGGATCACTAAATCCCGCTTTCGCGTCTGCTCGACTTGTAGGTCTCACAGTTAAGCGCGCTTGTGCTTTTATACTTCGAGGTCCGATTTCCATCCGGACTAAGCGCACCTTTGAACGCCTCCGTTACAATTTGGGAGGCAACCGCCCCAGTTAAACTACCCACCTAATACTGTCTTTCGGCCGTATCACAGACCAAAGTTAGAATCAAAGAAATTCAAGGGTGGTATTTCACTGTTGACTCCACCTGCCCTAACGAGCAGGCTTCAAAGTCTCCCACCTATTCTACACATGAATTTCCTCGAGCCAATATCAAGCTATAGTAAAGCTCCACGGGGTCTTTCCGTCTTGCTGTGAGTAATCGGCATCTTTACCGACTATGTAATTTCACCGGATCTCTCGTTGAGACAGTGCCCAGATCGTTACGCCATTCGTGCGGGTCGGAACTTACCCGACAAGGAATTTCGCTACCATAGGACCGTTATAGTTACGGCCGCCATTCACTCGGGCTTAGTCGTTCCCCTAGCACCTCAAGGGTGATCAGGGACCGGTTTGACCTTCGAGCATTGGGCAGGCGTCAGCCCCTATACATCATCTTACGATTTAGCAGGGACCTGTGTTTATGGTGAACAGTCGCCTGGGCTCTTTCGCTGCGGGCTAACTTGCGTTAGCCAGTCCTTATCCCTAAGTTACGGACGCTTATTTGCCGAGTTCCTTAACGAGAGTTCTTCCGATCACCTGAGGCTTCTCGCCTCACCCACCTGAGTCGGTTTGCGGTACGGATCTTATGCACTTTTGAGCCGAGTTTTTCTAGTCTCCGCCTACACCGTACAAACTAAACCATGATGTTTGTACGACTACGGCAAAGCGTCATCGGTTATATGCATAAGAGCTCAGGAATATTCACCTGATTGCCATCGTCTACGCCGCCACTACAACGGCCTCGACTTAGGACCGGCTAACCCTGGGACGATTACCGTTGCCCAGGAAACCTCGGGTATTTGGTGTGCTAGTTTCTCGCTAGCATAATTCGTTACTCATCCCAACATTCTCACTTCTTGGCGCTCCAGCCCACCTCACAGTGTGACCTTCACCGCCCCAAGAACGCTCCTCTACCGCTTACATTTAAAAATAAATATAAACCCGTATCTTCGGTACTATGCTTGAGCCCCGTTAAATCTTCAGCGCAGAACCTCTTAAATATAGACCAGTGAGCTGTTACGCACTCTTTAAATGCATGGCTGCTTCTAAGCCAACATCCTGGTTGTATTGGAGATTCCACTACCTTTTCCACTTAGCATAAATTTAGGGACCTTAGATGACGGTCTGGGCTGTTTCCCTTTCGACGACGAAGCTTAGCCCCCGCCGTCTGACTCTGGAATGAATCAGGAAGAATTCGGAGTTTGTTTGAACGCGAGAACCGAAGTCCCCGCAAATTCAGTCAGTGCTCTACCTCTCCCTGCGACAAAATTCCAGGCTATACCTATATATATTTCGAGGAGAACCAGCTATTTCCAGGTTCGATTAGCATTTCACCACTATCCACAGCTCATCCAAAGATTTTGCAACATCTACTGGTTCGGCCCTTCATTTGGTTTTACCCAAACTTCAGCCTGGCCATGGATAGATCACCTGGTTTCGGGTTTAGTATGTGCAACTAGACGGCCTGTTAGGCCTCGCTTTCACTGCGCCTCCAAGACTTAATCTCTTAAGCTTGCTACACATAGCTAACTCGTTGGGTCATTCTACAAAAGGCACGCAGTCATCCCGATAAATCGGGACTCCTACTCATTGTGAGCGTATAGTTTCAGGTTCTATTTCACTCCCCTTATCGGGGTTCTTTTTACCTTTCCCTCACGGTACTTGTTCACTATCGATCAGAAGATGTGTTTAGTCTTGGACCATGATCGGCCCAGCTTCACACCAGGTTTCACGTGTCTGGTGCTACTTGGGAACACTACCTCTTTACTACTAGAATTTTGAATACGCGACTATCACGCTCTATGGTCGTCCTTTCCAGGCTCGTTTTTCTATTCATTCGTAAAAATTATGTAGGTCCCGCAACCCCGATCGAATAAATTCGTCGGTTTAGACTTTTCCCTGTTCGCTCGCCACTACTAAGGGAATCTCATTCGATTTTTTTTCCTCCGGTTACTAAGATGTTTCAGTTCACCGGCTTACCTGCTCTCCCCAACTCAAGGTTGGAGGGCTCCTCTTACGAGGGGGTTTCCCCATTCGGACACCCACGGATCAAAGCTTGTTTAGCAGCTCCCCGAGGATTATCGCAGCTTACTACGTCCTTCTTCGGCATCTTCTGTCAAGGCATCCACTATACGCCCTTAAACGAAATATTATTTTTCCAGAGGTCGAATAGTGAAGGCAAAAACTCATTACTGAGTATCTGCCCCACTGCCCGACTTAGAATCTTGACTAGCAATTACTGGATTCCATCTCGCCAGATGGCGGATGAAATATTAATTACTTGTTTTGAGAAATTTTTTTATATCGGAAGATATACACCCTGTTAGATAAGCTTACGCCATCTAACTGGGTAAATTTGAAATTACACAAATATTATTATTTAAGTTATATATTTGCTCTTTGCTTTATTAAATGTGGTTGAATATTTAATAAAGCGTTATTTAATTGTTAATGTGCGCTATAGAATCTCAACTTGTGAGCCCCTATCTCACAATTGCTATCCTGATATTTCGTACAATTCGTAATCTGTATTATCTGTACGATTTGTCACCTGCCTACCGGCAGGCAGGTCTGTTGTTTTTATGCTTTTTGCGACAAAAAAAACCGCCGCAGCGGATAATTGAGATAAAAAAATAAAATACCCCTATTTTATCTCATCCGCTTGTCCCCCTCTCATTGGTGTAGTGATTGACCATAGACCTCTTTTAGAGTTTCTAAAGAGATCTTAACTAATTATTTTGAAGATGTCAATAGCACAAAACCACTTTTGTTAATTAACTTAAAAAAACAATGATTTCTTTTGGGGTTATTTGGGTGTTTCATTAATGATTCAATGCTCCGTTAAATATACTATGGGTTTGCGTTACAAAAAAGTAAGGAGGTGAAGATTATGCAAATGCGAGGAAAAAAGGGCCAAATGACAGTACAGGAGGCCGGCAAAAAAGGAGGTCAAACCACAAGCCGAGAACATGGACCAGAATTTTATCATGATATAGGTACTAAAGGCGGACACCGAGTTAGGGACCTTATCGAAAAAGGAAAAGAAAGCGAAGGAGGAAAGAGACGTGGAAGAAGCAAGAACATGTAAATTTTTAGACTTAATTATTTTAATAATTAATTAGGAACAAGGTGGATAAAAATGGCAGAAAAAGGCAAGATTAAAATGTCCGTACAGGAAGCAGGACAAAAAGGCGGCCGGACAACAAGTCGTGAATACGGACCGGAGTTCTATCATGAGATAGGTACTAAAGGAGGTCGAGCCACAAGTCGTGAATACGGACCGGAGTTCTATCATGAGATAGGCACTAAGGGCGGGCAAAAAGTACGGGATCTTATAAAAAAGGGAGAGAAAGCTGAAAATAAGAAACGGAACAAAGGAAAAAACAAAAGTGAATATGACGAATGGTAAATTTTCAAACGGATAATTGAAAAGAGGTGAATTTTAAATGCAGATGAAAGATAACAAGGGTCAAATGAGCGTACAGGAAGCTGGCAGAAAAGGTGGCAAGAAGGGCGGAAAAACCACGAGCCAGAGATATGGACGAGGCTTCTATTCTGAGATTGGAACCAAAGGCGGACAAAGAGTCAAGGAGCTTATTGAAGAAGGCAAGAAATCGGAAAATCGTTAACTAATTTTTTAAAGAAATATATTCCTTAAAATAAAAGGGTAAAGCGACCATTTATTAAAAATACGATGGTCGCTTTTTTAAATCTGATATTTAATTAAATTAAATCAGACAATATTGTATAATGTATCTAATGAACAGTCTTTTTAAGCTTCAAAAAATTTTAGGAATATTCTTTTTAGTTTCTCTTTCAGTTTTTGTCATCACTTTTTTTCTACAAAACCGCCTTCCTGATAAAAGTTTGATTGACCCAAGTCTTTTTAACAAACCAGTACAAAAAACTACGGAAACTAAAAAATTTGAAGTCAATACCAGTGATCTAACTTATGAAATAACCCCACTCTATGATTACGAATTAAACGGATTAGTTGTGTCTGTTGCTAATAATGAAGTATGGTACTCAAGATTCAGAAAATCAGACCCTTTAAATACAAAAGATATTTGTGTTGTTTACGGAAAAAACATTGAAAATAGCGTCTACCAAAATGCAAAGTTTTATAGCGAAGAATTCGTCTGCTTTTTTAAAACAGATGATAACGCCGTTTATGCAAAATTTTCAAATGAAGATCTTTCAAATAATCATCTTTTGGCTGCTAAAAATAATAATGCTTCAGTCTACGAAGAACTGAGAAAAGCGAAAGTCGGCGATCAGGTCAGTTTAAAGGGATATTTGGCTGAATATTCCGCGAAGAAAAATAATACTTCAACCGGAATAGGCAGATCATCAAGCACCACCCGGACAGATACTGGAATGGGGGCCTGTGAAGCAATTTATCTCACCGACTTTAAAATACTAAAAACCGGTAATCCCGAAATTTCCATGATTAATATTTTTTCTAAATATTTTAGCGTTATTTTCCTTATCGGGTATCTTTTAATCCTCCTGTACCCAATGCACAGCTCAAGAGATTATGGTGGTGGCACACTAAACGAACCCACCGCTCCATCACTTGACGATCTCTTGCCGACTAATCTGACGCATAAGAACAAATAGATAACAAACGTTAAAGCAATTGGCCGTCCGGATATAATATCCAAACGGCCATAGTTTTAGTACCCAATAACCTCATCATACTCACAATCTCCAAAACATTGAAGAAAAATGAATTGTAACACCAGCATAAGTAAAGGTGCTCCGATGTGAGGCAAAAGGACAGTCCATGCAGGCCACGGCAACGTATCGGCTACTACCAATCCAAGTAAAATCCATAGGATCCATAACGCAAGTCCAGCAAAGAACCTGTCAAGCACCAGTGTTCCAACCGCCCAAAGAGATGCTCCGCACCAAAGAACAAAGTCTATAATTTTTTCCCGAAGCTTCTCAAGCAAATCCCTAATTCCGTTGCGCGTAATCGAATCTGTAGCAACACTTGCTACAAAAAGAGCAGCAAGATATAGCAATGCTATTTTCATCACAATCCCCCTATTCCGTATTTGATGAATTCCTTACTGAAAAATTACCACCTAATCGCCGATTATTCAACTCAGGTGCTGAATAAATTGACTAATCGGTCTCTTTATATTATTATGAGCACGCAATCATGACAGATGGAGGTATTAGGTTTTGGTTGAACCAGAAGAGCAATGTATTGAAGATGTCATTGCCATAAGCCAAAAAGACTATTTAAGATACGGGTGTCCACATTGCGGGCATTTGCCTCCGGACTCGTTATCAGATAGTTGGCAATTGCTAAACGAAGAGGGGGATGTTGGTGAATGCATTAATTGCAACCGACCATTCATTGTCTTGAAAGACGGACAAGAATTTTCTCCTTTTGTTATAGAAATCAAAGGTAGCAGAAGTGTTCACCGACATCTGCAACCACATCCTCGCAAAGGAATTCCGCATAACAACGACATTTCTACGCCGATTAACTTAGATGTATTGCCAATCGGCAAAGCCGACACCCCGCTATTACAAGCACAAACAGCTGCTTAGCATCCTCGCTCTGCAGCAAATACAAACATCACGCTATTCCAGTGTGATGTTTTGCATTAAAATTAGGTCGACCATTCTTTTATAAAAGAAGTTCGTTGTCACACATCACAAAAATACTGATAACGGCAGCTTCCTTGGAGTCTTGATAATTAATTCGCCCATCTTTAATTCCTCTCCTTTTTTAATCAGCTTAATCAATCTAGCAAGATTAAATTTCACGAAAAATGCCCCTGCCAAACATGACAGGGGCCAGTGATCTTGGATTGTCATTAATCACTTTACAATATTGTATGCCTTGATAAAATTTATAATGATTTCCAAGTTATCTTTTATATCATCAACCATTTCATGATCCACCTCAGTTTTTGATTTTAATCCCCTTTTAATCAATGCGGTCATGCCAATAGCAATTTGAGCAGCATTATTTAAAACATGACTTGTTGCATCAATACCGGGCAATTCAATCGTTCTTGAGGGATTCAAAAGTTGTTTTTTACGATAATCATCAAGTTGTAAAAAACGACCATCGGAAATCCACCAAAGCTGTTTATTTTCTTTTTTTTCTTCCAAGTAATCCATTACTTCCTCCTCGATTCAAAGCTACAACTAAGCGTTAGTATCACAACATCTTCTTAAATTGTCAATAAAATAGCCCCTTAAAAACTATCAAGGGGGTCAGTTCTTAAATCCACGTGATAATTCCTAAATAATTATAGAATTGCAGGATCTTGATAATAAATCGTTTTTATAGTATGATTATACTCAGAAATGGGCCCGTAGCTCAGTTGGTAGAGCGCCTCGTTTGCAACGAGGATGTCGCAGGTTCGAATCCTGTCGGGTCCACCAAACTTCGCCTTCACGAACATCGGCTTCGCTTGGCAAGCCAAACCATTCAAAACAGTTAAGTGTTTCTGGATGGCAAGCAAGAAGTTTGTCCAGCGTAGCTCAAATGTGCTTTGATTTGAGTGAAGTTGGACTTTTTTGTATAATAAATGCATGTACTATACTTATTTGTTGGAATTATCAAATAATACTTTTTACGCTGGATCAACAAAGGATCTCTCGGCGCGATTTGGAAAACATCAATCTGGTGGTGTTCCGCATACTTCAAAATTTAGACCTGTCAAAGTAGCGTGGTATGCGGCGTTTGAAACAAAAGAGTTAGCCGCAAGATTTGAGGATTATCTAAAATCCTCCTCTGGCAAGGCATTTAGAAATAAACATCTATTAGTCTCTGACTAGTCTTTTTATTATACCCAAAGTGATGGTTAGAACTAATAAAATAAGAATAAATTAACCCAAGAAAAACCATAAAAGGATTAAAACGATGGGCACCAAATTTAATCCTAGGCAGATTTTTAATAGAAAATAGAATTTATTGGTCCAGAATATCGAAATCCAAGCAATGAAATTAGCAATCAGTACGACAAGCCAAGCTATCGCAAAATAAAATAAACCAAGACTTGGAAGATGGTAAGAAGCCCCTATGAGCCACAGAGCACTAAGTGCGCTCAGAACCATTACCGCAAGAGAGGCAATCAAAAAAAATATTTTCTTAGTATTGGATTTGTTAATCATCAATTTGATTATATCAGGGATTAAGAAATTAACTCAATAGGTTCTTATTCTTATCTTCGGGATATAAACATATTCAGTTGAGTTCATAATGATATTTCTTACTTGCAACAATGCGTTCCACCAAAGAAAATCCACTTTAATAGTGGAATTTTTTTTATAAATTGAGTATATTAAAACAAGTTTAGGGCCTGTAGCTCATCTGGTAGAGCGCAGCATTCGCATTGCTGAGGTAAGGAGTCCGAGTCTCCTCAGGTCCACCAAGAAAAAAGCATCACGGTAAGTGATGCTTTTTTCTTGTATAAAATTAACTAAACAAATAAAAGAAGCCAAAAATTATTGATGCAACACCGAGTAGCTTCCAGAAAGTATACGTTCCACCACTGCCCAATTTTTCTTCAAAAAATTGGGATCTGCCGATAGAATCGACCAGCCATTTTGTATAAATTATCGAAACAAAACCCAGCCCTTCACACATTAAAAAAATTAAAAACTTCATATGAACAACAGATTACTAATAAGACAAATAATACTAATTTTTAAGTTGATTAATACAAATTTGGGATACGCTTTATCTTTACACCATCTAACGAAAACCTGATTATCAACCCTAATTTATACTTACTGGATTTAAGATATTCCAATAATTGTTTATAAGAACTAAAATATGCTTTTCCGCCCACTTTGAATTCAACTATTATTTTATCATCAATCAAAAAATCAAAGAATCTTTTTGCAATGATTTCATCTCTTATCTTTATTGAATAATAATACTCTTTCGCATAAGGAATTTTTTCTTTATCAAGTAATAACGCATAAGCATCTTTATATACTTCTTCTTTTAATCCTTCGCCAAGAGTGTTGCATACTTCATACGCAAGACCAACTAGCTTATAAGACAACTCCTTATAAATCAGCTGTTCTACTTTTCTGTCATTCGTATTATCTGTATTATTCGTCATCTGTTGTTTTACTATTCTTCGCGCCAACTCAATATTTCATATGTACCAGTTAAAGGAAACTTTGGCGGCGGATTTAATACATTTGATTGATCGATAATAGTTTCAGTAGTTGCATATCCCGTCCAATCACTTCCATGATCATACGTCCAAATCAAACCAGAATTATGAGCCATGCTACCATAAACTTTCATGTTGCCTTTATGAAGACCGCTGTAGTCGTTTATTCTAATTTCCCCATCTTTAGCAATCATGGCAGCATCAATTTCCATGTTATACGGAGCAGTTTGAGCAACCAGAATATCGGTCTGAGTTATTAATCCAATTTTATCAGAACCGTCCAAGTTAGTATATTTTAATAAATCAGGGATAATAATTCTTTTACGCTGATTCCCATTTTTTTCAGGGTCAGCAGCAATTATCGTTATTTTCTGATTATCAATGGTTCCATTAATCCAAACACTATCCTCAAGAAAAATAATTCCATCTTCCGGATAACGATGATTGCCCAAAAGTGTTTCCGCCGTAATATTAAGTCTTGTATTATTGAAATTAGTTACTTTATATAAATCATAACCATCTGTTTTTAAAACAATGTGATAACCTCTACTACCACTAGGAGCATTGTCATAATAATCCCCTTCCCCATTATCCCTAATCGTTTTAACATCGACGTCCACTTGATTAAAATCAATTCGCGGAATAGGGTATGATTTTGATCCGCCATAAATTCCAGATCCTGCCACACCCGGCTGAGTTCCCCAATTCCAACTATTATAGGTCGATTCAGTTGATGAAGCGTCACCGGTGATTTCACCTTGGTTGTATATTCCACTATCATTAACGTGAACCGTACCGGTAATTCTTTCACTTGGACCAACCCAAAGTTGTTCACCGTTTACAAGCAAAGTATATTTAGTAAATGAAGGCATTCCGATTGTAGTGATAATAGTGCGAGTGGGGCTTGTGCCGTTAACCTTGCCCACCGACTTTACCGTAACAGAAGATTGACCAAGTGATGGCGGAGTTATGAAAAGTTCATACGTTCCCAAAACATTACCGGCTTCATCCGTATAATCATGCTTAAATGAAGTATTACTGTCGCATGTTGCTTGTCCATCACAATAGTCCTCATTATTATGAGCCAAATGCCAAAGATAATAATTTATTCCGGCTTCGGCAATCGACATCGAGGTGATTTTTTTGTTATGCAAGTTAGCAATTTTTACATTTGACATTGATAGCGTGATTATGGCTATCGAAAAAGCCAAAAACAAAACCGAGGCCATTAAAATAACAGGTAAATAGCTCCCGCGTTTCACTCGGGAAATTCTCATTTTCCATTTTCCAATTTTCATTTTTAACATTCGTAAATTAGCCATTAGTATAATTCGCTATCCATTTATGAAGGATAATTTGTTTCACAAATTATCCTTCATATTCCGAAACGAAACTTTTGTTGTTTCCGTAATTGATGCCGGTGGGAGATCACCATTTTTATCAAGTGAAATTGAAAGGCCTATCATTTTTAAATTTGTAATGTTAATCGGTAAATTTAATTCGGCATTAGAACCATCAAAATATGTAAAGAGTAAATCAGCATTCGCAACATCATTTATTAATAATTCGATCGTTTCATTCTCAGGCGGATAAATAATATTCGGTTCAGTTCCCGAAGGTTGCGTAAGTCCTATTTTAAATTGATTTCCATCCATAAAATATCTAACTTGAGTTGGAGAAACGCTCGTTAAGTCAAAGTAGCGAAGAAATATTAATTCATTGTTATCCGCTTTAGTAACCTTACTAGCTGCCCGTGTAGTTATCTCAAATTTCCGCATTACCTGTGCAGCCTTTTCTTCAAGATCCACACTTTGACGTTTTAGTCTGTAGGTTTTAACGCTCTCTGAAAAAAAAGCTGTAACCACTACTGTAATCATAGAAACCAAAGCCACTACCACCACCATCTCAATTAAGGAAAATGCTTTTTTATTTTTCGCCGTCATCCCAGACCTGCCTGCCGGTAGGCAGGCTTGTATCTGGGATCCAGAAACTATTTGTATAGATTCCGTATCAAGTACGGAATGACATGATTTACTCATTTTTTATCTCAATACCATTTAACTGCTTTGTACTTTCACCTCCAGGATTAGTAACTACAATATCCCAAAGTCCTATTGCAACCCCATGAGTATCAAGCTCCACTTCAATTGTATTATTTCCTATTACTTTTACATTTGACCCAACGATTTCAGCTCCTGATTGATTTATAAGTTTAACACCGATTAAACTGTCAAATTTATTTCCGAGAATAGTAACATAAACAATGTCGTCTTTTTTTCCACTTAGCGGGTCAGAAGACAAAATTATGGGCTGTGTTGGAGAGTTAGTTATCACAACTTGCACACTTAAATTTACATCCGCTTTAAGGCCAACCGGCTGATAAGGGGAAATTGCAGCGATCATTCCGCTTCCGGTTGTAATTTTATAGTCGCTAAATTCCATGCCGGTTAGTCTCAGGTAACCATTAGCGTCAGTGGTTAAATTTTCTGAATATTTAAAAGTCGTAGGATTAAAATAAATTTCTTTAGAATTCTCCAAATGAAAATTAATATTCGGTAAAGAATTTCCACTCGAATCAACAAAATTTATCTCCATTGTACTGAGTTTATCAATAACCAATGTTTTATTTGTGACATTTTGAACGATAACATCTACATCCTGATATTCTTCATTAGGATTCTGAGAAGTACGTGGATAAGTAATGTCCGTAGAATACCCGTCTTTAGTAGCCGTTAAATGGTAGCTGTTCTGACTATCAGGAGGCAAATTCGGTATCATAATACATCCATCTATTCCTGATTCTCCCGAAATATCAACAGCGGGATCTACTTCAAAATTTTGAACTGTTAAGGTAGCGCCCGACACTGGTGTGCCAGCAGAGTCAACAACACAAAGCTTTATAATACCTGTGTTAGATGGCGTCTCAGCTGCTTTAGCTGCAATATTCGTAGTTAATTGCGCCAGATGTCCGGCTCGACCAATTTTAGAAACTACAACTTCGACTTTTTTATAATCATAAGGATAAAGATCTTTTGGCTTACCGACGATTGATCCATCAGCATTGCCGTCATAGGGATCATCAATATACGATATTATCGTATGTACATTGAATTTTACTCCGCGTCGTGTAAATTCTTCATCGTCCTTAATAGTCCCAGGAGGATATATGATTCCGTGCTCCGTTGCCAAACTGTCATAGGACATATTATGAATTTCTTCCATTTTTTCATTTGCCAATGCAACAGAGGCAGTTTTTGCCTTGGCAAGTTCCATCGCTTTAAAGCTGGCCGAGTATGCCGAAAGTACGCCTGTAGCCACAAGAGCAAGAACCGAGATGTCGATCATTATCTCAATAAGAGTAAACCCTGTTAAATATGCCTTCGGCATACCAACTTTGTTGGATTTATACAGGGTAAAACCAAATTTTCTAGAACTTTTTCTAATAATCCCCTCCAATTTAATTATATTTTACTCTAAATATCGCCGCGAATAAATCCATCCGACTTAGAACAAACAATTTTATAGTTGGCAATTACCAATATCCTGCTTTTTTGCATTGACACATCGGCCAAATAATAGTAAGATAAAGTCAAAATCCCAGATACAAGGAGGATAAGGGAATGGCCATAGCAGTAAGTCAGGGGCATGCATTTGTATTGAATGGTTGCTCGCTGAATCAAGGGATAAATACTAGCAAGATACGAGGAGCTCTCTGGAACCACATCTCCACAACCGGAATGTTGCCAAATGAAATTATCATAGATGGTATAGCCCATTACAAAGCAGTCGATGTGGAGCTCGACACACTTGTTATCAAGCCTGGTTGCTCAAGAAGTGTCGAGTACCGGACTGCTAAAGGAGATCACTACTATAAGCTAAGATTCAAGAGACCATCCGGAGGCAACATCTTACTCAGTGATGTAGAATCTCACTATCTGTAGTACTACACTACTGATAAACGAAACTGGCCGAGCGGAATATTCCGCTCGGCCACATTTTTTATCAAAATATCTAGAAAGTGGTTTCTACCAACTGGTAGAAACCACTGAACGAAATAGAACATCACACTTGCGAAGGGCTAGGATTGGACACAAGATCGGACTGCGATCTTATCTTTTCGGCAAGATTCATATCATATTGCCTGATAAGATCTAATGCATGAGATGGCCAGCTTGAATCGCCCAATTGAACGATTATTCTGTACGTCTCAACTGCACCCTGCAAGTTTCTTGAGGATAACTGATCTCGCAACCGCTCGAAAAGCCGGTTTGAATCATCTTCCTCGGCATTAATCCAATTCTTAATTTTTATCCAAGCCACAACCCAGAACAAAGAAAAAACACTGCTACCTAGCATTACCGCTAACACCAATATGGCCGCTATAACGTACCACATTACTCACCTCCATATCCGTCGATTATTTTATAGCACCAGATCGAGAAATCTACAAGCATTTTGTCATGTGGAAAAATCATATATACTAAAAGAGCTGAGAAAGGATCAAAATGCCAAATATAAAAGATGTAATCGATGAACAAAAAATATATCGGATATTGGGCTTAACCAAATCACCAAATAAAAAAATCGTCGAGAAAATACTAAAAAAAGCCCGTAACAAAAAGGGGTTGAATTTAGAGGAAGTCGGTTTTTTGTTAAATGTTGATGGTAAGCAATTGATTGAGGAAATATTTAAAACCGCCGAAAAAATAAAAAATGATATCTACGGCGAAAGGCTGGTTTTGTTTGCTCCTCTCTATGTTTCCAGCTTCTGCGTAAATGATTGTGAATACTGTGGATTTCATAGAAGAAACAAATCACCACGAAAAAAATTAACTCTGAAAGAAGTGCGGGAACAAGTCAAAATTCTTGAAAATATGGGGCATAAGCGGCTGCTTCTCGAGTTTGGAGAAGACCCAAAAGAAAACCCGATCGATTATGTGACCGATGTTATTAAAGAAATTTATAAAATAAAATTCAAAAATGGCGAAATCCGCAGAGTAAATATAAATATTGCCGCTACCACAGTTGAAGATTATCGCAAATTAAAAGAGGTCGGCATCGGCACATACCAATTGTTTCAGGAAACTTATCATAAAAAATCATACGAAAAACTGCACAACGGCCCAAAACAGAATTATGAAAGACAGCTTTTCGCTCACAATCGTGCTTTCGAAGCCGGAATTGACGATGTTGGACTTGGCGTTCTTTTTGGCTTGTATGATTACAAATTTGAAGTTTTAGCCTTAATATCTCATGCAAAGTATCTAGACAAAAAATTCGGAGTCGGACCACACACTTTTTCCGTTCCCAGATTTCAACCGGCCGATTCAGTGAAATTTAATTCGCCTTATAAAGTTTCAGAAGATGAATTATTAAAAATAATTGCAATTTTGAGGCTAGCAGTCCCCTACACCGGAATGATCATTTCAACAAGAGAAAAACCAGAAACAAGAGCCAAGGCCTTTAAGATTGGTATTTCCCAAACCAGTGCCGGCTCCAAAACCGCTCCAGGAGGATACGGACATAAAAAAATATTAGAACAATTCAATGTTGCCGATGAAAGAAATGTACCAGAAATAATTGAGAGTATATTACAACAGGATTTGCTTCCAAGTTTCTGTACCGCTTGTTACAGACAAGGACGAACCGGCGAAAAATTTATGGCTATCGCGAAACCAGGCGACATTCACAATCTCTGCCGCCCGAATGCCGTACTAACTTTTAAAGAGTATCTAGAAGACTATGCTAATGCGAAAATCAAAAAACTAGGTCAAAAAATAATTGAAAAATATTTAGATATGATCGAAAAAGAAGACACAAAAATAGAAACCATGGATCGACTAAAAAGAATTGAAAATGGCGAAAGAGATCTTTATTTTTAAAAAAATGGACAACCCCTGTAAAACGGGGTTGTCCAGAACTTTATATTGCATCAATCAAGATCATGACCAGTCGGCAATAGGCGACCAGCATAGTTATGTGTGGGCGGTCCATCCGGATACGCCAGCTCGCTATCTCTGACCCTCATCTCCCATAAGGAAACCAGAAATAAAGGTGGCCACTGTAAAGGCACAAAGATTGAAGCTACGAATAAAAAAATCAAAAACGAATCCATTCGTTCTCCCCTCCCAACCATCTCTTCAGGATAGTTAATGGATAAAATTATAACATGTTATAGAAAAAAGTAAATACACTTAAAATAATCACCAGTCTGGCGATTATTTTAATGTAGATTGTTTTCCAATATTTATCTTGTTAAATACAAATACGAAAAAATGATGATTATAATAGCCTGTATTAAAAGCCCTGAAATTGGAGGCAAACTAATTCGCTGAATGTCATCATGAAATTTATGAAACCTTTTTCCAAATTTAGTGCTTCGAAAAGCTTTCTGCCAAAACGGTATGACGTCCAAAATATCGGGGAATATCCCGCCAACCGCTCCCCACAAAAACGAACTTCCAAAACTTAGGTCAGCTTTCAGTAAGAATTTGATAATCAATATACCAATAGTCAGATCGACAAAAGTTAGGGTTAATTGCCGTTTAGTCAATTTACCGCCGTCCGTAGTATCGTAATGCGGGATAGAATCAAGTATGAAGTGAATAACTATACCAACTAAAAAAGCTATAAACGGATTTCCAATCCGTTCTCCGACATACCCTGCTGCAATTATGTGAGTTGCTGTCATCATATTTAATATATCTATTATATAAAAAGAATAGGCCGAGAGACAAGCTCCCGGCCTTCGACTAGAACCGATTAAGCGACCGTGCAAACCATTAATCGCTTCAGATGTTGCTCTTAACATTGGAATCAGACTCTAAAGATGCAGTTTCCGTATTAATCGCACAAGCAGTTCTTTGCAACGTACGGAAACCAACCTGCCCAGATGCACCTTTGCAAGCACAGGCGTTTTTACTTTAGCTACCGTTGCGACATCAGGTCTGGCCGATGCATGCGCATTTATCTGCTCAAGCAGTTCTTTGCGATACACGAGAATTGACCTATGAGCTTCTGTGCCCAAACGTACCTGCCCACCATTGATTTCGACAACCATTATTTTGATATTATCGCCAATGACAATAGCCTGACCCACTCCCATTATGAACATGGATGTTTGCTTTTCAGGCACTATCATGGCATCAGGATCGTCCGAATTTTCCGTTTCAATCTGATCGAGCGGTTCCTTGCGATATATGGGAATTGAGCAAGGAGCTTCTATGCTCAGATGTACTTGTTCGCTCCTAATTTCAATAACCGTCACTTCGATATTATCGTTGATAACGATAGTCTGACCCATCCCTCTTGTAAGCACAAGCATTCGTGCTTCACCTCCTATGTTACTTCTGTCCAGCCGCAACTACGAACGAGCGTCGCTGAGACTCAACGCATGGTAACATAGTTTGTATTGTAGCATCAACACATTAAGGCCATATTAAGCAAAGTTAAAATTAAGCATAGAGTATTATGCAAAATAAGACGGTTTATTTTAGATATTTTTTTAAAATTAAAAAATAGCCAAACTATTCTAAAGCTAAATGAATTATTTTGGTTATAAGATTTTTATATGAAATGCCAGATGTTTCCATCATCCTAGGGAACATACTGATTTTAGTAAACCCTGGTAGAGTATTTATTTCGTTTATATAAATGTTATTATCCCGATCCATTAGAAAATCAATTCTTGAATACCCACGACAGCCGGTTGTTTCATATGCCTTTTTAGCCATAGTCTTGATTTCTTCGACTTGTTTACCTGTTAACACAGCCCTTACTTTTGTTTCAAACGGGTGGAAATATTTAGCATCGTATGAATAAAATTCTCCGCTTGAATCGACTTCTCCTGGATCAGACAATAGCAAATCACTATTGCCAAGCACTGCTATTTCAATTTCTCTGGGATTTTGTATCGCAGCTTCAATGATTACTTCATCATCACATTTAAATGCTTCTTCCAATGCTTCTTCCAAGCCAGCGACATTATCTACTTTTGAAACGCCGACAGAAGAGCCAGCATTATTTGCTTTGACAAAGCATGGATAACCGAAGGAGTTACTGACACTATCGCCAATCTGCGAAACATTTGAGTTTTTATCAGCACTAAAATACTCAACTACTCTTAGTCCAGCTACTTTGAATGCGTCGTGCATCCTGATTTTATCCATATTAAGATCGCTCGCCTCTACGCCGGAACCAGTATATTTTACTCCCTTGTCTTCAAGATATTTCTGCAATTTTCCATCCTCACAGTTTGGTCCATGAACAGCCAAGAATGCTATGTCAATATCTTTGAGTAAACTTTCGTCCAGATTGCCATTTTTATCTATGTAAATCTCGGTAATATCAAAAATATTTTTATCAATATTTATAAGAATTGATTTGGCGGTCATCCTTGAAACTTCATGTTCAAAAGATGCCCCTCCGTATATTATACCGACTCTTATTTTTTTCTCGTTTTCCATAAGAATATATTAACACAATTTTTTAAAAAAGCTAAAATAATTTGCATTATTGAAAAATAGATCAAAATTTGATATTATCAATAAAGAATTGGGCGTATAGCTCAGCTGGTTAGAGCGCGTCACTGATAATGACGAGGTCCATGGTTCGAGTCCATGTACGCCCACCATAAAAAGTTCACTTAATAAATTAAGTGAACTTTTTTGTTAAACATAATCATTTTTTAAGAAAAGACACGTGAAAACAACTACCCTTATCCTTTTCACTCTCGACCCAAATATTTCCATGATGAACATTTACAATCAGCTTTGCCAGATAGAGTCCAAGACCAGCACCTTCTTTATTATAAATCTCGGAGCTGGGAGCACGGTAAAATTTTTGAAATAACTTTTTAATTTCTTCAGGCAACATTCCGACTCCCTGATCTTCAATTTCGACAATGTAGGAATTGTCGCTTTCCTTAATCCGCACTGAGACCGTGCTCTCCTTTTTATCTGAATATTGTATAGCATTGTCTATCAAATTTAAAAATAATTGCTTAAGTTTTTGATACTCTCCAAGAACAATCATCTTCCTGTCTAGCTGAAACTTAAATTTAACATTTTTAACATCAGCAGAGTGTTTTAATTCATTTAATGCATCTGCTAACAGTTGCGATAAATCCACAGGGACAAAAACATTGCCGGTCTCTTTGTTCTGGAGAGCTTGTATGCCGATAAGATCTTCACTTAAAAGCTGCAGTTTTTTTCCGCTAATATTTATGTCCTGCAATAGTTCAAACTCTTTTTCGCTCACTTTTTTTCAACATGCTGGATAAGATAGGCTATATCAAATTTCAAATGATTTAAGGGAGCCTTAAAATTATGAGCGGCCACATCGATAAATTCATCTTTTAATTTATCTAATTCCCTTAAATCTATAATATCCTGTTCCAATTTTCTAGCCATTTTGTTAGTAGAACCGGCCAAATCTTCTATCTCGTCATTTGTCTTTATTTTTATTCTCTCTCCGTATTTTCCCCGACTGATCCTCTGCGCCAACTCACTAACCTTTTTAATTGGAGACAAAATAAAACGATTAACAGAACTGGTAATGGCGAAAACAACAATAAAGAAAGAAACTATAAACAAAAGAACGGTTTGCTCAATAATTGTTATTATATTCGATCTAATCTGATCATATGAAACAAAATATCTTACAGTATAAGGATGACTACCCCAATCTGAAAAATATGGATAAAAAATTTCGGTTAATTCGGATGCATTATTCTGATTATGCTCATAAGTCGGATCTGCACTTGTAACTTTGTCTAATGTTGATTTATCTACTGTTTCAGTATCTCCGCCCAAATAGCTGCTATCACCTATCTTGCCTGAATCAAGTATAACTTTTCCATTAACATTAATAATTTGAATTTTTTTAATGCTTGAATCCAGGTCCTTGTTTTCCCTAAAAATTTCCCTGAATTTATAATATCCAGAATCAAAGTATAATTCATAGGCCTCAGCCAGAGGCTTTGTTGATAGTTTAGCGAAGGCAGTTGCCTGCTGGGTTAAGTTCCTTCTGGTTTTTTTTATGCTGTCCTGGCACACTATATAGCCGGACACAGAAAAAATAACCAGCATAATAGCAGTAATCAAAAGGATAAACTTCTTTTTCAGACTATTTAATTTGAACACTTTATTTTAATATTTAGCATGAACATTAGGTCCGAGCCAAATTTGTTATTGCACTTTCCCAGCTAGTTCGGTAGCAATTAAAAGCGCATCCACCCTAGGTTGCCAATAAATTTTTGACGAAACGGCAGACTCAAAACTATATGAGAAAAGAGGTATTTTAGCGTAATCCTCCATTGCTATTTTCATTGCTTCTTGCAATTCCTGTTGTCTGGTTTGTTGATTTAATGTGATAGAGGCTTCCTCAATCATTTTGTCTAAAGTGGCATTGCTATATCCTAAATTATACTGGCCATAGACATCACTGGGAGTGTGAATCATGCCCTCTAGAACTTCGCTGGCATCTTTAGATGTTGTGGAAAATCCCACAAAAAATGCCGAGGTATCCTTACTAACAACTTTTCCAAAAAAATCATCTTGGGAGAGACTGTTCGGCACTAATTTTACATTTATACCGGTAAGATAACTTGAAAATCTATTAATTAGATCAACGGCTGTTGAAGATTCAATTATGTCAACAGTTAGCGTAAAACCATTTTCATAGCCCGCTTCCTTCATGAGTTCCTTAGCTTTTGTTACATCGCGATGAGTTTTGGTAATGCTTGGATTATATCCAAATACACCTCGAGTAACCATTTGATTTGCAATAACAGTATCAGGAACGTCTGTGATAAAATCGTCCATATCTAGCGACAAAGTTATCGCCTCTCTAACTCTTTTGTCTTTAAGCGGATTAGAATCTAAATTAATATAAGGCGTTTTATCTCTCAAAGAATCAATATCAAAATAATTAACATTATCGGAAGTTGTTTCAGCTAAATAAACTTTGTTATTTTGTATTGCTTCTGTCAGTCTAATATCAGCTTTATTCTCGGGAGTAAGATAAAAAATAAGATCTATGTCGCCGTTAATTAAGGCATCAACTTCCTTGCCTGATTCAATCGACTTATAAGTCACATTCTTAACTTTTGGCTTATCACCCCAATAGCTATCGTTAACAGTCATTTTTGTATATCCATCCGCAAACTCCGAAACAATATATGGCCCGCTACCGATATTTTTGTTATTAAATCCATTCTCTTCTATGTCTTTTTTTGACATAACAAAGAAAGATCCGGCCAGTTTATTTAAAAGCACAGGATCTGGATTTTGAGTTATGAATTCTACTGTACCGCTATCAATAACTTTAACCTCTGCAGTAGGAAGAACAGTGCTCATTTGAGATGTCTCATCAGCTCTTATTGTATCAAAAGTGAATTTAACATCATCTGCTGTTACTGGATCTCCATTACTAAATTTAGCTTCAGATGAAAGATAGAATCTCCAAGTCTTATTGTCAGGATTATCCCATTTAGTGGCAAGCACCGGAACAATAATATTGTCCCGATTGAAAGTTGCTAACGTCTCAAAGATAGCACTATTAAAAGCAATTTCAGAGCCTTCGTTAGCACACATGGGATAAATATTCTTCGGTGCCTTTATTGTTCCTATGCTGATATTGTCTAGCGCAACCTTTTCATCTTTAACGGTTTTTGTCGATGAATTAAAACCTAGTAGATTAAATTTGATCACAGCCAAGAGAGCACCTGCTAAAACCAGCACAAAAACAAGCAGCCAAAGTAAAAGCTTACTAACTTTATTTTTTTCCATATTCCCTCCAATTTTAGTATCTCTTGTTTAGTGTACAACCGTCACTTATTATTGTCAAAAGTTTTGCGAACCAAACTTTTGATTATCGTTATAAGGGATGAAGCTGGCAACAAACAATTTATTGCAAACATGTGACAATTTCATTATTATATAAATTAAAAGGGAGGGTATATACAAAAAAATAAAGTTGCACTAATTATTTTAGACGGATGGGGTTTAGCCGAAACATGGGGCGGAAACGCAGTCGCTTTAGCCGATACTCCGACAATGGCCGAATTATACGAAAAGTATCCGTCAACACAACTCATCGCCTCCGGCACAGAAGTAGGGCTGCCTTTTGGTGAACCTGGAAACTCCGAAGTAGGGCACCTAAATTTAGGATCAGGCCAACCTGTTAGTCAAGGACTCACTGCAATAAATGAATCAATTAGTAACGGTTCATTTTTTTCCAATCAAATACTGAAAAAATCTTTTGAAACTGCAAAAAAAAATAGTAGGAACATCCATCTTATTGGTTTGACTAGTGATGGTGGTATTCATTCCCACATTTCCCACTTATTTGCTTTGCTTGAATTGGCTAAAAAAACAGAGGTCAAAAACGTTTTTATTCATCTGATTTCTGATGGCAGAGACACTGCAAATACCGGTAGTATAAAATTCCTGAAACAAATTGAAGATAAAATTTCTGAATTAAAGATCGGGGAAATCGCCAGTGTATCGGGAAGATTTTATGCTATGGATAGGGATAAAAACTGGGACAGAATTGAAAAGGCTTACGATGTAATAGTTTCCGGCAATGTTTCTACTTCATCATCGGCTTCCAAAGCAATTTTAGATTCATACGCAAACGGCATCACAGACGAATTTTTACTGCCTATAAAAATTTCCGGCACACCCTGTATCTCCGAAAATGATTGTGTTGTTTTTTATAATTATCGAAGTGATAGAGCAAGGCAATTAACAAATGCAATGGTTCAGAAAGATTTTGATGGATTTGAAAGAAAAAAGATTGTAAAGAATTTAGATTTTATAACTTTTGGATCCTATCAGGAAAATTTACCAGTAAAAATCGCCTTCGAAAGTATGAAAATAAATTCATATTTAGCTTCTGCGCTTTCTGAAAAGAAATTAAAACATCTTCATATCGCGGAAACAGAAAAATATGCTCACGTAACATACTTTTTTAACGGAGGAAACGAAAAACAAACCGAACAGGAAAAAAGAATAATAATTCCATCAATCAAGATTGATAATTATGCCAAGAAGCCGGAAATGTCAGCCTCGGAGATTACAAAAAAAACTATTTCCGAAATAGAAAAATTTGATTTCTCTGTAATTAATTATGCTAATTCCGATATGGTCGGTCACACCGGAAATCTGGAAGCCGCAATTAAAGCAGTAGAAGCAGTTGATACGTGTTTGAAACAAATGATAAAAAAGATTTTAAGCTATGACGGCATCGCCCTGATCACCGCCGATCATGGCAATGCTGAACAGATGATAAACCCAATAAATGGTCTTTCTGATACTGAACATACAAATAATCCCGTACCTTTTTTAGCTGTCAGCAACAAAAAATTAAAGCTAAAACAAAAAAATGGCAAACTTATTGATATCGCGCCAACGATATTAAACCTCATGGATCTATCAGCTCCAAGTGATATGAAAGGAAATATTTTAGTTAGTTAAAGCGTACTCATATTTTAAGAACGGATCAGTTATTTCGATCTGCCCTGCTTTTGTGTCGCCAATCCCAACATAAAGATCGGCCGTTCCGTCGTTTTGCCTTTCCAATCCACCGCTAAAAATAATTTTTCCAAGATCTGGTTTTTTTGATTTAACTTTAGGGAATTGATCAGCTGTAACGATAATTTCTATATCTGAAGCAGTCTGATTTTGCGGATCAAAAACAAAAGTTATCGCATAATAATGTTTGACCTCGCCCTCATAACAGGCAATATGTCCCAAAACTCCAATTTTTCCATTATTCAATAAATGTAATTCATTAACTCCACCCCATTCATTATCGCCAAATTGGTTTTCAATGATTTTAGCTTTCGGTATTCCTTTTTCCAACTCATCAAGAGAATTAATTTCAACATAAGCAATTTTACCCAAACCAGCCTTACCACCCTGAGGACGTGTAAATACACCGACTTTTCCGTTTTTTAGTTCAATTAATCTGATGTCTTTCATTTTTCTGGGACCAACAGCGAAAGGCTTAAGAAGCACACCTTTTTTATCAATCAGTTCTGTCGCACATTTTTTGTATCGATAAAAAACAGTTTGGTAATCAAATATTTTGGAATCTTGTTCATAAATTTTAACTCCGCCCAAAATCTGCCAGCCCTGAATATTTTGGATATAGAAAGGATCCTGCAAATCAAAGGTTGGATAATCTGAAACTTGCCATTTTCTATTTTTTCTCTCAAAAAATACAACTTTTGATTTTTCGGAATTTTTTGGCTCAACTCTGGCAAGTAGATATCTAGTTCCATGGTTGGTAAGTGGTTTAGTCGGATTATAGACAGTAATATCTTTTTCAATAACGTCTAAATTAGTCTTTCCCATTTCCATATCAAAAGACAAAAGCTTACCCCTGTGCTTTATTTTTTTAATCCTATATTCATCTAAAAGATTTTGACAGTTTTTATAATTTGATGTTTTTTGAAAAGATTTTTCCATATTGATAATGAACAATACAGTGTCAATGTGAAAAGTTCAAACCGAACAATAATCAAGACCCCAAATCACAGTGATAGTCCAAACAAATTTAAAAATTATCTTAATTCCTCTGCTTTTTCAATTGCCTGCCACACGCAATCAACCCTCAGCTCATTTTTCATATTTAATATTTCTTGAAAAGAAAACCATTTCGCATCTAAAATTTCATTTTCCGGCACAGAAAGTTCTCCACCAATAATTTTTGCTTCAAAAGCATGCTTAACAGGCTCATCAACTTTATCCTGATAAACACCAATTTTTCTTATGAGCTCAACATCAAAACCAGATTCTTCTTTAGCCTCTTTGATCACTGTCTCTTCAATTGAATAACCTTTATCAACTTTACCGGCTGGCAAATTCCATTTGCCATAACATACAGGCTTTTTTTCCTGAACAAGCAAGTATTTACCATCCTGATGCAACACAACTCCCGCCACCATAAATGTATAAGCTAGACCATCATTTTTTTCCATATTATCTTTAATGCATCTTAGATTTTGCAACGGCCGTATGTAAACCTAAGATAGCTCCACATGCAATGTTTTCTTAATGTGCAGATCAATGTTTGATTTTTCAGAAACAATGTAGGCGACATACTCTTCAACTTCAAATTCCTGGGCTGCAATATCGACCATTTCCCCTATATTTTTATCCGTAACCCATAAACTCTGTTGGATTTGACGAAATCCCATCCTTTTTATTGTTCGACGAAACTTATCACGCCTATGATGTAATCGTTCAGGGATATCAAAAGAGACAAAACGATATTTGTTATCTTTGGGTTCCTCTTCAATTATTTTTTCAACTAATTTTATTTTTGCTTTATTGGTTAACTTAATTGATTTTTCCCCTTCTTCGTCACAAATTTCAATATAATTACTATTTTTCAACTGATAAATCATATTTGAAACTTGGCGAGGCGAAAGCTGATGATCGCTAGCGTTGTTTAACTCTTCATATAGCGCTTTGCTGTCACGTGCTTTATAGACATAATTTTTTCCCAATTTTAAAAGATATCCCAATGCAATTTCCAGCCCCCAAGTAAATGGATTTTCAAGCATATCTCCATATTTTTTTGAATATCTAACCATATTTATATTCTAGTGCCTATCTTAGATTTTGCAACGGCCGTATGTAAACCTAAGATAGACTGCTATATCTTTTATCCTAAGAATTAATTTAAACTCGAAGAACGTTAAATTTTGCAAAAATAAGCTCGGGCGAGAAGAGACGCCCGAGCCGAGAGTACTGCCGCTTCGCACATGATGACCATGAAGTAAACTTCTCCTGAAGCGAATACCTCTAGAATGTGGTTTTCGGCTATTATCCACTCTATCGCGCAGAGGAGTCAATAGAGTAGCAAAACCCCTTCTTTCCCCCATATTCTGTCTTCTTAACTTCCGCATAATCATCACCTCTGTTTTTATTATAACAAAAAATCACTCTTTCGAGTGGCTTTTTCATACAGCATTCGTATTATTCGTACGATCTGTAACCTGCCTGCCGGCAGGCAGGTCTGTTGTTTTTAGCTCTTTTGCAACTAAATAGTGATAAAGTACGCACCTATGCTAAGGTTTAGCATAGGATTTGCGTCTCGATATTCAAGAACGAATATCAGACGATCGACCGTATCGAACCATCATTGAATTGATGGACGATTCTCCTTAGAAAGGAGGTGATCCATCCCCACCTTCCGATAGGGATACCTTGTTACGACTTAGTCCTGATCACCGATCCCACCGTGGTGCCCTGTTGGGCCCTTCGGGCGTTACCGGCTTTCCTGACTTGACGGGCGGTGTGTACAAGACCCGAGAACGTATTCACCGTAGTATGGCTGACCTACGGTTACTAGCGATTCCGACTTCATGAGGGCGAGTTTCAGCCCTCAATCCGAACTGGGGGTAAGTTTGATGGGATTAGCTCCACCTCTCGGCTTAGCGACCCTTTGTTATTACCCATTGTAACACGTGTGTAGCCCAGGACGTAAGAGCCACGCTGATCTGACGTCATCCCCACCTTCCTCCGATTTAACACCGGCAGTCTCGCATGAGAATGCAACATGCAATAGGGGTTGCGCTCGTTGACCGACTTAACGGGACACTTCACAGCACGAGCTGACGACGACCGTGCAGCACCTGTCATCCGGTTCCCGAAGGCACTCCACTGTTTCCAGCGGATTCCGGAGATGTCAAGCCCTGGTAAGGTTCTTCGCTTGCTGACGAATTAAACCACATGTTCCACCGCTTGTGCGGGTCCCCGTCAATTCCTTTGAGTTTTAGCCTTGCGGCCGTACTACCCAGGCGGCATACTTAACGCGTTAGCTTCGAAACTCAGAGGGTCGATTCTCCAAATTCCTAGTATGCATCGTTTACGGCGTGGACTACCGGGGTATCTAATCCCGTTCGCTCCCCACGCTTTCGCTCCTCAGTGTCAGGTAATGTCCAGAGGACTGTCTTCACCATTGGCGTTCCTTACAATATCTACGCATTTCACTGCTACACTGTAAGTTCCATCCTCCCCTACATACCTCAAGTTATGCAGTTTTGGATACATTTCTCCGGTTGAGCCGGAGTATTTAATATCCAACTTACAAAACCACCTACGAGCTCTTTACGCCCAATAAATCCGGATAACGTTTGCACCCTACGTATTACCGCGGCTGCTGGCACGTAGTTAGCCGGTGCTTATTCATCTGGTACCTTCATGATTATTCCCAGATAAAAGAAGTTTACGATCCGAAAACCTTCATCCTTCACGCAGTGTTGCTGCATCAGGCTTTCGCCCATTGTGCAAAATTCCCAACTGCTGCCTCCCGTAGGAGTATGGGCCGTGTCTCAGTCCCATCGAGGCTGGTCAACCTCTCAGTCCAGCTACCCGTCATCGCCTTGGTGAGCAATTACCTCACCAACTAGCTGATAGGAACAAGGCCTCTCCCCAAGCGCCTTACGGCTTTGATCTTTCGATGTTATGCAGGATTACCCCACCTTTCGGTGGGCTATCCTTCACTCGGGGGTAAGTTCCTTGTTATTACTCTCTCGTCTGCCGCTCGTCCTTGCGGACCGCTCGACTTGCATGTGTTAGGCACACTGCCAACGTTAATCCTGAGCCAGGATCAAACTCTCCATGTAATGTATCTTACGATACAAATATTTATGAGTTTGATTAGCTCTTATACTAATCAAATTTTTTTTCTCTCAAAAGAATTGTTCAACTCCTTCATGTGGAAAGAGTTGAAACAAGCGTACTTATCACTATTTAGTTGTCAAAGAGCAAATTTTAACAGAATAAAAACAATCCCCCAATGTATTCGAACAGTTAGTTTTTATTCAGTAAGTCAATACTACTCAAAAAAATAGATTTTGTCAACAGCACAAATTAGATTAATATAGGCCAGCTAAGAAGCTATCTGCAAATTATTGAAAATCTGAGTCCCGTGTTTCTTTACATGAAATGCTTTTTTCAGTTTTGTTTTTAATATTAACATAACCTGAAGGCATAACACCCTCCACTGGCAACATAACATTACTATGACCTCCAGAATTCGGTGTCCAATATATGATAAAAGAATAAGTCGAACTGTTGTAATAAGAATAAGCAGAACCTTCACATGGTGGCACGGGTCTCACGTTATCTAATTTGTCCGCAAAAAAATCATTGTAATTAGAGTCAGAAGAATCCGTACTATTATAAAATGTGTGAGCGCCATCAGTAGCATGAGAATAATTTCTATACCCGCTCCATTCCTTTGGTTTTGTTACATTGTGTTCGGCAGTATAAAGATTGACTGACTTAGCAATCGCCGTCATGTCGCTCAGAGTTTTTGTATAGTTAGCTTTGGCTATGTTTCTTCTTACGTTTACCATCACAACTGTGGCTAAAACTCCAATAATAGCGACGACGACCAAAATCTCTATCAGAGTAAACCCTTTTTTATATTTCATTTCTTTCCTTTTTTTGGCATTGTCCGACTAACAATATTAGATTACTTTATTAGATAATAACCAGTATAACTTGTATCAGTGGCTGAACAATTTGAACTCGAACTACAATAAGTGAATGTATTACCTTGATTATTAGAAGATTCGAATTGAGCACCAAGATGGTAAGTGTCTTTCTTGGCATCAGCGAAACCATATAAATAAACGTCCTTGTAAGCATCAGCGGTGGCAGTAGTATGTTTGGGTCCATAATCCCTACACACGTCAGGAAGATAAGGCAATAAACCACCAGCACTACAGCTTGAGGTATCTCCAGTGTAAGTATTGTTGTTTATAACATAAAGGCTGAAGGTGCCCATCGATGACCCACCGGGAAGATGTTGATAGTCCGTATAGAATGAATCAATCGCCAGGTCAATTTGTTTTAGATCACTGATTCTCTTTGCATCTCTTGATTTTTCCTGAGCGCTGGTTAGGCTAACCACTACAACTGTGGCTAAAACACCAATAATAACCACTACAACCAATAGTTCAATCAGAGTAAAGCCCATTCGACTTTGCTCAAGGTTGCAATCTTTTATTTTTTTCACCCCGCCTCCTTATAGATCTGTTTAGGTATTCAGATAACCCACACTATTGTTTTAAGCATATTACAAATAATCAATGTTTGCCAATAAAACTCTTACAAGGAAACGAAAGAATGCACTATCTCGCCGATGTACCCTGCGCCACCATCAGTTGACTGCAATGCAGATCCTGTATGTAAATTGCCATCATCAATTAACTGATCAATTTTTAGCAATGCCGAATCGGGGATATTTCCGCTATTATCAACTGAAGCTTTTGCTGGTGCATCATCGTCTAAAACAACCTTCAATTTACCTGCAGTTGTATCCTTCCAATATTCTACGGCTCCCCCCCAAGGATGCTTCATGTTATAAATACCTTCGTCTATATAGGGACCATTCCATCTATCAACACCGGTCGGAGTTAACAAAAATGGGTCTTCTGTTGAATTACAGTCTGCATGATAATCAACAGACCTACAAGTTGGCGGCCAATCATAAACATCAGCGTAATACATTTTCACTGCTTTTTCGACTGTATTTATTTGCTCCACCGCCTTGGCAACTTTTGATTTTTCCTGTGCGCCAACAATGTTTAATGACACAATAGTCGCCAAAATACCAATAATAGCAACCACAACCAATAATTCGATTAATGTGAAAGCTCTTTTACTATCCACTCGTCCTCCTCGATATGTTATAGTACTCATTTTGTAGCAGTTAAAGAATAATTCCTATAGTAGTCAGTACAATATAGAGTCCCTGCCGGTGGAATAGCAGGACTGGAATTGCAACTGTTGTTAACATCAACCACCGATTTCGTCGATTCCATTTTAGCATAAACAGTAATCTTTTTTCCTGTACCAAGATCATAATGCAGCATATACGGTCCGCCATCTTCAGTATCACAACTACCACCAGCGCCTGGCATACAAGAGGTCTTGCCTGACGGGTCGATGACAGTACTGCTTAGATAGTTACTTGATTTAAGATATTCCGCAATTGAAGTAGCGTAAGACCCGCCACCCACATAATTAAACCAACCTCTCCCTTCATTGTTATATCCACAATTACACCCAGCTAATGAAAGAGTATTATGATCATCATAATAAAACAGCATAGCTGTTAAAATTGAATTAAGATCTGCTTTTCTTCTCGAATCACGTGAACGTTTTTGCGATTGACTCACATTAATAACCACAATTAATGCCAGCATTGCAATAATCGCCGTAACAACTAGAAGTTCAACTAGTGTGAACCCTTTCCTCTGTTTTCTTTTTAATAAATTAAATATAAACATAAGTATTATAGTTTAAATCCATTGCAATACTTTTTGGTATCTCCCGGCACATTTAATGTTATTCCTTCTGGAGGAGTATATGTTGTTGTTGGGTTATTGTCCATGAGAGCATCGGTACATATTTTTCTTTCCGTTGAATCTCCTATACTATCACATTCCATGCCAGCCCACCAACCGCCAGACGAGTTGTCACCGCTACAGTTCCAGCCATATGGAAAAGGACCATATTGTTGTGGCTCAAGACTCGCAAATATCGTAACGTAAGTGCCATAATTATGATAAGAATATTTATTGCCAGGCTGATTTAATGGATCAGTTGGAAGCACAGCCATGTAATTACTTATTAATTCGCCAAGGCAAACTCCGCCTCCATAGCTTGACCCTACAATACAGGCTCCGCTACTAGCGCGATTATCAGGCAAGTTATTTTCTGTAGCGTAATATTGTTTTATGGCATTGTTCATTGCCTCCAAATCTCCGATTCTTTTTGTATTTCTCGACTTCTTCTGGGCATAAATCAAGTTAACTGTAACGACAGAAGCTAATATACCAATAATAGATACAACTACTAAAATCTCTATTAAAGTAAAGGCTTTTTTTCTTTTAAAAAATTGCATATCCCTCCTAGTACTTTTATATTTATTATATTTATATTCTCGAATGTCGTATATATCCCGAACATGGGATAATCTCAATCCCTTTTTTCTCGAGCTCGTCCATAATAATATTAAGACCCAAAGAATCAGAAGCAATATGACCGGCAATTACAATGTTAATATAATGCTTGGCTGCTTCCTCCCGATGTTTTTCTCCTAAATGCATGCCAATTTCGGTTCCAATTCCATAGTGACTCATGCGTTCAAAAATCTTCTCGCTGCCGCCGGTACCACCAGTCATGCCTGAAACCACAATTTTTCCCGCTCTCCCTTTCTCGCTGCCGGCGAAAATAGTTGGGCCAGTATTTAATTTGGCTGCCTCTGCGTATTCTGGAATTTCTTTTAGAGTCTCAACCACTTCGCCAACAGTTTCAGGCTTTTTTTCTTCTATATATTTATCAACAAAATTCCAAACACAGTTATCGGCTGGTGTATGAATATTTAATAAAGGCATATTTAATAATTTTGCAGCATCAACCGGTTTGTAATGATTGATCGGCGCAATTGTTCGCGAAACTTCCCTAATCCTGTCGGCCAGCACACCTTCGGCAATGTTTTCCGGCATTCCAGCACGAGCCAAAACATCGGTTTGAATATCCATAACCTCATGCAAATTAGTCAAGGCTTTGCCTTCCGGATGGTGAGCAAAAATCAAGTCAATTTTCTTGCCTTGCCTTTCTAGTTCTTTTGCCAGCAAAATTTCCTCAACACCAATGTCAATGCCGACAAGAATGGTTTTAATTTCCTTTTTAGTGTCTCCAAAATGAATTCCTGAGTCAGAATAAGGACTTTCCAATTTTGAAATATCAAAATCTTTCTTCTTCTCTTTCGGCAATTCCAAATACTCTTCCTTCCTTTTTGAAAGAATTTTTTCAACTTTGGCTCGACCCCTTGGATCATTGTCGATGCCAATCTGAATTGCTAAGTTATAAATTTCTTGAATGTTCATACTTAATTATTTACCCTAATTACTTATTTGGTCCTAACATATAATATAAATTTTTATCATTGAAACTTAAAGAAGACATGTGATTAGCTGTCCATAATGATTCAGTTGTAATATTTTGGTATTTATCAGTTTCTAAGTTGGCATAAAGGAAGTAATTGCTACAAGGACTTCCAGTAGAAGCGCTGCAGCTAAATGCCACACTATCACTATAGTCCCCGCAAGAACTTGCTACATGAGGATAATAGTGGGTAGAATATGTTGTTGAAACATATAAATATTGCTCATAATAATTGCCAGATGTTGGATATTTGGGGTCTTTCGGCATACTCGGTAAATACCCCTCATCAACCAAGAAATGGTTTAAATTCAAATCATTAACTGTATAAGTGTTATTATCGCATGCACTGGTAATCACCTTTTTCTTTGAATCATAATGCAGCATTAAAGCAGTATTTATTGTATCTAAATCAGCAACTCTTCGTGCATCCCTTGATATTTTTTGTGACCTGGTTAAGTTGACTACAACGATTGCAGCAAGCACTCCGATAATGGCCATTACTATCAAAAGTTCAACTAATGTAAATGCTTTTGATTTAATTTTCACAACCCCTCCCATATAATATTTTATTGTTCAAGAGAGCTCGACGAATCGAGAATTATCGAACTTCTCGACCACACTTCGTTTCGCTCAAAAAATAATCCACAGCACTATAATAATATAGTTCACTTGCTATTATACCACAACTTTAAGAAATAATTTTATCGATTATTCCATACTTCTTTGCCTCTATTGCTTTCATGTAGAAATCCCTGTCTGTATCTTTTTCTATCACATTCAAAGGTTGACCAGTATTTTTTGATAGAGTTTTATTCATTTCTTCGCGGATCTTTAAAATCTCCTCTGCCTGAATTTTGATATCAGACGCCTGTCCTTGCGTCCCGCCCATTGGCTGATGGATTAAAATTCTGGAATTCGGTAATGCCAAACGCTTACCCTTTTCCCCGCCAGAAAGGAGAAAAGCGGCCATGCTAGCAGCTAATCCCACGCAAATAGTTGAAACGTGGGGCTTTACATAATTCATTGTGTCGTAAATGGCCATGCCAGAATAAACTTCTCCACCAGGAGAATTAATGTACATCTGGATATCTTTTTTCTGGTCTTCGGATTCCAAAAAAAGAAGCTGAGCGACTACAGTATTTGCAACCGCATCATTTATCGGACCTCCCAAAAATATAATTCTATCCCTCAAAAGACGGGAATATATATCATAGGCGCGTTCGCCCTGAAAAGTTTTTTCTATTACAGTGGGGATTAAATAACTCATAATCTTCCTTATTTATAATAAATCTAATAACACAGTATTCTACCACCAGAAAATTATTCTGACAATAGAAAAATAATAATTTCTAAATCCTAATTACAAATATCTCGTGTCATCCTCAGGCTTGACCCGAGGATCCAGTAATTATTTATATGGATCCCAGATCAAGTCTGGGATAACAGTGAACCATTACCTTATTGGCTGGTGCTTGTTTAGAATAATTTGAAATTAGACATTAGAATTTTTGATTTATCATACTCTTTCTTCAAATATTAGTGAGAAAGAGTAAATAAAGAATAATGATGCCAAAATCATCATTGTTACAAGCGGTGAAGTCAGGTCGGCAACACCACCAATGACTAGAGCCGGCAAAGAAGTGGCTAGGCGCAACTGCATCGAAGAAATCCCAAAAACACGGCCTCTTTGCTCTTCATCTGAATTCAAATGTAATAATGTTTGGGCAGAAATTTGAATCATCGCCGAACCAAAACCAAGCACAATTACCAATAAAATTAAAAATAATTTGGAAAGCTCAAAGGCATCATAAAACTTATATAATGAAAAGAAAATAAAACCAATACCGGCAATCAGAAATCCGCTGTCTAAAACTTTTAATTGATTCAATTTTGTTCTCTTACTGATCACGACAGCTGCAATAAGCATCCCCAAACCTGCAGGTGCAATTATTGTTGGGCCAATAAACGTTGGGGCGATTTTCAGTACACTTTCACCAAAAGCAGGCAATAGAGTAATGAACGCTCCAAGCATTGCCCACCCGATTGTGAGCTTTATCATTGGATTTAACACATTGCTTTTGTGTCTTAAGTATTTAAGACCGTCTTTAACTTCTTTCCAAATTTCTGCAATATCAGAAGCGAGTGTTTGTATCGACAATAACTTATTTTCTTTTTTATCAAAATCACTCAGCATTCTTGTAGCCTCGGTCGCAAGCAAAAAAAGACCGGCACATATTACAAAAAGCCATTTAGAACCAATATAGTTCATAATCGGACCGGCAGAAGCATAACCGATCAAAAGTGTTATGTAAGTTGTGGTCATGACCAAAGAATTTGCATGAACAAGTTTTTCTTTGGGAACAATTAAAGGAATAGACGAGGACTCGGCAGGAGTAAAAAATTGCGATAATGCCGAAATTAGAAAAATGATTTCTAGCATAGCCAAAATATTACTATGAGCAACTATCAACAAAATTGCAGCAACAAAACGGAAAATGTTAGTATACATGAGGATTTTTCGATAACAAATTCTGTCGGCAATCGCTCCTGAAAACGGTCCAAATATTGCAACTGGAATCGCCGAAGCGATCATAACCAAAGAGATTGAAGTATTTGACTTTGTTTTTTCAAAAATATCCAAAACCAAAGCAAAAGTAACCATATTTAAAGCAATTTGAGAAAAAACTTGGGACAACCAAATCTTTTTAAAATCAGGAAATTTTAGAACATTTAAAAATGTGCTTTGCATTTGAAAAATAGTTAATTTGTTAACTAGTTAATTTGCAATACGAATTAACGAATAACGAATTTTATAACTGCTCACTATCTCCTGTTGTCATCCCGAGCAGAGCGTAGCGGAGTCGAGGGATCTTATAATAGTTTTCAATTTAATTTGTAAGATTCCTCCACCCTTGAACAAAGCCAAGGAGTCGGAATGACAGCCAGCAGTAACGATTTATTTGGTTAGTTCACTAACCAAATATTGTATCGCTTTTTCACCATTTTTTGGATCCTTTGGATCCCATTTCTTTTCTTCAATAATCTTGCCGAGCAAAAGTCCGGTCTTAACATTTTTTTCAGCTTGAGGTTTCATCTCTTTAAGCAAATCTTCCTGTGATTTTTTGATGCTTTCCAGATATCTATCAATATTTATTCCCTGAGAAGTCAGCTGATTACTAAATTCACCTAAAATTCTTTGAGTTTCCTGTTCAACCAAAGATTCCGGCACTTCAACTTTCAAAACGGTTAAAACTTTTTCAATCACATCGGCTTCAAGCTTTCTCTTGTGATCTTCTTCCAGCTCTTGATTTAAATTTTTCTCAATTGCATTTTTTAATTCGGTCATATTTTTGTGACCAAATTTCTTCGCAAATTCGTCATCAAGTTCCGATAATTTGACTTCTTTCAAGTCAAGTAATTCGATCTTAAATTCAGCTTCTTTACTCGCATATTCTTTAGAATGATAATCTTTCGGGAATTTTATCTTAAATTCTTTCTTTTCGCCCTTCTTCATTCCGATAATTTCATCTTCAAATCCTGGAATTAAGTTTCCCTCGCCCAAAATTACAGGATGATTTTTAGAACACATCTGATCAATTCTAACTTTCTTTAAGAAACCTTCAAAATTTAGCTCAGCTCTGTCTCCTTTTTTGGCTGCGCGATCAAGATCAGCAAAAGTGGATGATTGTTTTTGAAAATGTTTCAGTACTTTTTCGACATCTTCTTGTTTAGCCTTATCTGGAGATTTTTTAGCAACTTTCAACTTTTTATAATCGCCCAGTTCAACTGGAGGCAAAACTTCAATTTCTGCTTCAAATACAAAATCTTCCTTAACGCTTTCTGTTGTGTCGCCATAATTCGGATATTTATTTACAACAATTTTTGGCTGCACGATCGGATTAAGATTTTTTTCAATTATTGCTTTGTAGTAATTTTCTGATATTGCCATATCCAGCGCTTCAGAAAGAATTCTGGCAGTACCGGCTGCTGCTTCAACCAATTTTCTTGGTGCTTTCCCTGGACGAAATCCATCCATTTTTATAGTTGGCGCAATTTTTTCGTAGGACTTATTGAAATAATTGACCATCTCCCCCGCCGAAACAGTAATAGTTAATTTAAACTTACCCTTTTTAAGATCTTCTGATTTAACTTCCATTTTTTCTCCAACGTCATGACAAACTAATAGTGTCATCCTGAACTTGTTTCAGGATCCTATTAGATGCCAAACAATTTATTATTAAAATTCATTATTCCAGATTCATAATTTTTGATTCTGACCTAATTAGCTTAGCAAAAAAAATCCGATATTAAAAGAAGGCGGCCGCCTAAAGGCGGCCGCTAATAATGAAAAAGGATTAACGAAGTTCAAAAGGAATGCTAAGCACCGCACATCCCTTTCGATGGCTCAATTCTCCAACCCTGAACGGTCCCAATGTGTAGGACAGTTTACCGTTGCTAAGAATCCTTAGATTCACCTGATTAATCCGACTGAGATCGCTAAACTTAAGCGAGGTCTTATTTCCTAAACTTTCAGAAAGGATTGCTGTTTCTGCTAGAAACCCATCAACGGCAATAGTGCCGTCAGATCTGGAAGCAACCATGATCCTAGTAGATGTTATCGCTCCCGTAAAAAACCTATCTGACATCCTCCCTTACCTCCATGTCAAAAGATCGCTAATTAAACTTATACCACTTATTGGTTAGTAATGGAAGACACAAAAAAATACTTACTTGCCCCTATGTCATCCCGACCGAAGTGGAGGGATCTTCTATTGGTTTATTTATAGGATTTCTCCACCCTTGGACAAGGCCAAGGAGTCGAAATGACAACTAAGAGTAAACGATTACCATAAAAAATATCAACTCTTTAGAGCTGATATTTTTATCCCTACTGCTTACATGTTTACACGCTTATCGACTTACTGCTTATTTCTTTCCCGCCCGATGGCCTTTCCAGCCTTTGATTGCCTTCTCATAAGCTTCATGAGTTCCAGTATCATACCATTGGCCAAAAAATGGATAACCATACATCTTTCCTGCTTCGACGATTTTAGGATAAACTTCTTTTTCGATCGAAATCACTTTCTGATCAGGGAAATATTTAAAAACCTTAGGCTCTAAAATAATCATGCCAGCATTAATTAAGTTGCTTGGCGCTTCTTCTTTTGTTGGTTTTTCAACAAAACCATTAATTTTAGATCCTTTCAGGGAGGCGACTCCAAATGCTGTTACATCGTCCACCGAGGCAAGAGCCATTGTAGCTAATCCACCTGAATTTTTGTGAAAAGAGATGAAATCATCAAGATCGATGTCAGCCAAGACGTCACACCAGATTAAAAGAAAAGTGTCATCCAGGTATTTCTCCGCCAATTTCAACGGACCGGCAGTTCCAAGGGGTTCTTTCTCTTCCAGATATTTAATATTTAAGCCAAACTTCTCACCATTGCCGAAATATTCTTTAATTTGTTCGCCCTTATACCCGATTGAAAGATAGATCTCGGTGATGCCGTGAGATTTCAATAAATCAAGACTGTGCTGCAAAAGAGGTTTTCCTTGTAATGGGATCAATGGTTTAGGAAGTTCGTATGTAAAAGGCCTTAGACGCGTTCCCTTGCCACCAGCCAAAATAACTGCTTTGTTGACCTTGTTTATACCTAGCCCCTGTTCGATCAAATATTCAGTAGCATGAGAACGGTTTCTAATTTTCACTCCGTCAACAATTGAATCGATCTTTTTAATAAGATCTTTTTTCACTGTCACCGTAAGTTTTTCTCTGTGCATAAGACTCCTTCGGAGTAATTTAAAGTTTAAAATTTTCAATTTAAAATGAATTTTCAATAATTTAATTTAAAATGTTTAAACATTTAGATTTTTAAATTGAATTTAAATTCTAAATTTTAAATTAATGTAATATACAACATTATACGATAAATTACTTTTATTTAGCAATAGCAAAATAGTCCACAATGCATGGCAAGCTTTTAGCTCAACTGACAACTCAAGACCCTTTGTCATTCCCGCGCAGACGGGAATCTACTAATCCATTACTATCTTGGATCCCCGTCTTCACGGGGATGACATGAAGAGTGACAGCTGATTTACTGAAAAATTACAACTAATTTACTAATCAACTTCTACTTTTAGTCTTGGATTGCCGGCCAGTTCCTTCTCGATCTGAGATTTGTTCAACAATCCCTTTTGAGCTCCGACATAACCAATCACCGACGAAGAATTAACAATCCCCCATTTAAGAGCCACTGAGATACATTCCTGATCGGACTCCCCCGACCAATTGCACAAAAATAAATTCGAGATGACACCAACCGCAAAGCTATCTCCGGCACCGGTTGCATCAACCATTTTCAAATTTTCAATTGAATTCGCATGATAAATAGATTTTCCGTCATAAGCCTTTGCGCCCTTATCCCCGTTAGTGATTACAACCAATTTTGGACCTAGGAAAAATAATTTTTTAAGCATTTCTTCCTCGGATGGTCTGACCGGATAATCAATAAATTTTAATGCTTCTTCTCTGTTTAGAAATAATACTGAGGTATTTTTTAATAAATTACGAAACTTACTAGCTCCTTTTTTTATCTGCAAAGAACCAGGGTTCCAAGCCAAAAAAGAATTTTCTTCCGACACTTTAGCAATTAAATCTTTCTCTAATTCTTCCGTGCCATCTCCAATCGGTGCCAAAAAAAACCATTTAGAATGAATATTTTTCTTAATCCTTAACTGATTATAGTCTTTAAGGCCATGGTATGTAAAAATAGTTCGACCTTCCGGTAGAGAAAATATTGTAGAAAAATTAGTTTTCATTTTCTTATCAATTTTAATATTTGAAAGATCCACAGACTCAGAAGAAAGTCGTGTTGAAATTTTTTCAGCTGGCGAGTCCTGTCCGACTATTGTAACCAAGGAAGCATCAAGCCCGATCCGACAAAAACCTATAGATGCATTACAGGCGGAACCGCCAACATCATAGCTAACTTCCTTTAAGGGAATTTTTTCGCCCAGCTCAAAACTAACTCCGTATCCACCGGAAAAGTTTTTATCTCTTTTCACATGAAGATCAGAAGGAAAAACAAAAACATCCTCAAATGCATCACCAATTGTTACGATGTCATATTTCATAAATTTATATGAATTATTATTATTTTGTCATTTCGACTCCCTGAGCTTTGTCGAAGGGGCGGACCTGCCTGCCGGCAGGCAGGGAAATCTTTTAATGAATTAACTATCACAAGATCTCTCGACTCCGTTACACTCTGCTCGGGATGACAAGACGAAAATTTATTTTTCTGAAAACAAATTTATCTTTTCCTCTACCACTTTCTCTATATTGTTTATCGATTTTTTCAGAACATCTCTATAGTCTTTGCATTCTTCATCAATGTCTGACATTCCAGCGATGAACGCCCTTCTAATTTGTGTATCAATATTAATTTTGGCGATGCCAAGACCAATAACCGCTTTAATGTCTTCATTAGACAGTCCGGAAGCACCATGCATAACTAAAGGAATTTCTATAATTTTTGAAATTTCTTCAAGCAACTTTACATTAATTTTTTCCCCTTCAGGAGCCCCATGCTCGTTTCCAACCGAGACAGCGATCGAATCGATGCCTGTTAGATCCACGAATCTTCTTACTTCGTCAGGAGAACTCATTGTGCCTTCTCCTACATTCTTTCCACCTTCATCAGTTCCAATAGCGCCTATCTCCGCCTCAACCGAAACATTCTTTGGCTTCGCATAATCAACAACTCTTTTTGTCAGGGCAACGTTTTCAGCAAAAGGTAACTTTGAGCCGTCTATCATTACAGAGCGATAACCAATATCAATGCACTCTTTTACAACTTCAAAATCTTTGCCGTGATCAAGATGAAGCGCTGCCTGAATTCCTGTTTCTTCAATTTCCGTTTTTACAATTTCGAATATTTGTCTTAAACCTGCATATTCAATCGTCCCGGGAGTTGTTTGAATTATTACTGGTTTGCCCGACTTTTTAGCAGCTGCGCAAATAGCCTTTGTCGCTTCAAGATTATTTGTATTAAAAGCACCAAGCGCATAACCGCCGCTTCTAGATTTTTTTAATTCCTCTGAAACATTTATGAACATTTTTTCCTCGCGTCATCCTGAACTTGATTCAGGATCCAGTTACTATTTATATAGATTCCAGATCAAGTCTGGAATGACAATTGAAATTTCCAGATTATATATTTTTATTAAGCGCTTCTATCCCTGGCAGTTTTTCGCCGGCCAGAAACTCTAACGCCGCTCCGCCACCGGTTGAAATAAAGGAATAACTTTTTTGCATGTTGTTTTGATCAAGGAAACCGACTGTATCACCGCCGGCAGCAACTTTTGTTCCGAAAGTATTCTCTTCGATTGCCTTTGCAATCGCCATCGTTCCCACCGCAAATCTCCCGTCTTCAGTATAGCCCAAGTTCCCATTCCAAAAAACTGATCCTGCACTTAAAATCTCGCTCCTGAATTTCGCTATGGTAGCTGGACCAATATCCATTATTTTAAAATTATCGCCTTCGCTATCTTTGACTGTATCAACTGGCAATATGATTTTATCTCCAAGTTCCTCCAGCATTTTCTTGCAATCTTCCACCATTTCTTTTTCAACTAAGGATTGACCCACTTCTTCACCTTTGGCTAATAGAAAAGTATTTGCAACCGCTCCGCCGATCAATACTTTATCAGCTTTTTGGGCCAAGGTTTTCATCAAACCGGCCTTATCCACAACTTTTGCTCCACCGATTATTAGCACGAAAGGCGGCTGTGGATTTTTTAATAATAATCCCAAAGAAGTAATTTCTGATTCGAGAAGAAGACCTGAATAACTAGGCAGATAGCTGGTAATAGCATCCACTGAAGCATTTGACCGATGTGAAACAGCAAAAGCGTCATTTACATAAATATCAGCATAACTGGCCAGTTTTTTTGCGAACATATGATTATTCGCTTCTTCTTCAGGATGAAATCTTAAATTACCCAAAACAATAATGTCTTTGGGCTGCATGGCATCAATTTTTTCTAAAAGAACTTTATCATTGATGACGTGGTCGGTCACAGTTATTTTTTGGCCAAGCATTTTCGCCAATTCTTGTGCCATTGGAACAGTTGAAAATTCCGTATTTACTTTTCCCTCCGGCCTGCCGACATGAGTGCCGATAATAATCTTTGCGTCATTATCTAATAAATATTTTATCGTCGGAACAGAGTTTTTTATTCTGTTGGTATCAGTTATTTTGCCGTCTTTAAGAGGAACATTAAAATCAACTCTTAAAAAGACTTTTTTATTTTTAACTTCAACATCGCGAATACTTTTCATAGCCCTCCAAAAACTATTTTTATCATATTGTTCGAGGCAAAGCCGAGAACTTAAAAACATTTAAAACTTCTCGTTTTACCTACTCACTGGCAGGCAAACTCGAAGAATATTACATTTTAATCTTATCACGATGTAATTCTTTTGTTCAATAAATTTGCCCGAAACAAGATAAAACTATAAAATAAGTATGGAGGGCAATTGGAATCGCAAATAACCATTCATCAATTAAATCAGTTAATTGATTATATTAAAAAAACTCACACAGTTTACGGCACCCAGTTAAAAGACGGGAAGCTGGTTTTTGATGCGCTCAATAGCTCATCAGATTTAAAACTTGGTCATAAAAAGCCGATAATTCCTTTCAAGAAAATTTTATTTCCAAACCTCTTGGAACCGAACGCTACCTCTGTCATCCCCGATCCAGTCGGTGATCCACTAATAGTAGATTCCCGCCGGATGTTTACCCCGATAAATCATCGGGGCGGGAATGACAAAGTAAGGGGCGGGAATGACAAATTGGAGATCGGGAATAACGGAAATAGTTCTCGATCGCTTCACTCCTCAAATAAAATTGCTCTAATCGGTCTAAATAATTGCGATGTCTGGGCCCTGCATTACCTATTGGAAGAATTTACAGACACTAAAATCTTGCCCAAAAGAGAAAATATTTTAATATTTTCCAGTGAATGCTTTCCAAACGAAAATTGCTTTTGCGATTTGACAGGAACGAATAAATTGGCACCTTTTGATTTACACGTTCAGGAAGAAAAAAACGAATACGCCATTTTTTCCGGCAATAAAAGAGGGGAGGCAATTTTAAAGAAAAATGGCATAAAACAGTCACAAAAAAAATTGCAGATAAGTGAGATAAAACCAAACCAGAAAACTTTTGCAGAACAAAATATTTCTAAAATAATCGATAATAAAGAAAAACATATAGAATTTTGGGATAAAATTTCAGAAAATTGTTTCGGTTGCGGCGCCTGTTCCACAGTATGTCCCCTTTGCTTCTGCACAAGACAGGACTTCAAAAATGAATTAACAGGAGAAAGTAAGCAATGCTTAAATTGGGATTCGTGCTTTGCAAAACGTTTCTCTGAAATTCAAAATCATTATGATTTCAGACCAAAAAATGTCGATCGCCTTTATAACTGGTATCATCACAAATTTGTAAGATCATATCACAAAAACAAACGCTTTCTCTGCACCGGATGTGGCCGATGTATTGAAGCCTGCCCAGCTCACTTAAATATGAAAAATATTTTGGAATCATTAATAGAACAAGACAGCGAAAAAGAAACAAAAGACGAGAAACAATAACCAATTAAATTACAAAATCTAAATTCCAAATTTTCAAATCATTTTGACATTAGGATTTAGGAATTATTAATTATATCTTGTTATTTGTATCTATATAAATTATGAAAAACGATAGAGGCTTTGCCTACCAAAAATATGAAATTGTAGCCAAAGAAGAGGTTGCTCCGGAAACTTTTTTATTTTCACTCAAAGGTCATATCAAATTCAACCCGGGGCAGTTTGTTCAGGTCGCAATCGACCATTATGGAGAGGCAACCCTCGCTATCTGTTCCGATCCGGACCAAAAGAAGTCATTTGATATTTGCGTAAGAGCAGCCGGCGGCACAACAAATAAAATAGTAGAATTAAGTCCGGGCGATTTTCTAAACGTGCGAGGACCATACGGAAATGGCTGGCCCATCTCAAAACTAATAGGCAAAAACATAATTTTAATTGCCGGCGGTATGGGACTCGTTCCTCTTAAACCACTTTTGCTAAATTTAATAAGGTACAAAACCGAGTTCAAAAAAATTTATTTAGTTGCCGGCTTCAGAACAGATCATCATGTTATATTTAAGGATGAATTAAAAAAACTACAAAATAAAATCGATGTTTTAAAAGTAATGGTTGAACATTCAAGCAAAGACTTTTGGGGTGATCGCGGAATGATAACAGAAGCACTTGAAAAAATTAATTTCGACAACAAAAAAACAGTCGCTTTAATGTGCGGACCGGAAATCATGATCCCGTATTGTAATGAAGTCTTATTTAAAAAAGGGCTTCCCGAAGAAAATGTTTACATTTCTTTTGAGAGAAGAATGGAATGTGGAATTGGTATTTGTCAGCATTGCAACATTGGAAAATATTTAGTCTGTGAAGATGGACCAGTATTCCGATTTGATAAAATTAAAGGAGAATTGGGCAAATAATTAAGAATTATTAATTACAAATTTATGACCGCCTTTCCAAAAAAATCTTTAGCAATATTTTCATTAACCTCATGTGAAGGATGTCAATTTGAATTACTCTCTTTTTATGATCATCTTAACCAAATTTTAAATTTTTATGACATAAAAAATTTCCGGTTGGGACAAGAAGATAACCTGCCTGGACCATTTGATGTTGCTTTAGTCGAAGGAAGTCCTGAATCAAAAAGAGAATTTGAATTACTGAAAAAAATTCGCAAGGAAACTAAAACCGTCATTGCAATCGGAGCTTGCGCTCATATGGGTGGAATTCAGTCAGAAAGAAACCGCATGCCACATAAAATGTTTCTCAAAAACAATACCGTAAAGTCAATTCCTGCAACAATCAAAACGGATTATATAGTCCCCGGCTGTCCAGTAAGTCACTCTGAATTAGTAAAATGCTTAATGGACGCGTATTGGGATAAAAAATTTGTTTTGCCCGATGTATCTGTCTGTTCTGAATGCCGTTTGAACGGAAATAAATGTTTAATAAAAAACGACAAACCATGTCTCGGTCCCATTACCAGAGCCGGCTGTGGCAGTATTTGTATTAATAAAGGTGAAGCCTGTCTTGGCTGTCGTGGACCTGTAGATCAAGCCAATTTTAAGAAAATACGCCAAATTCTTGGTACAATGTTAGAAGAACAGGAAATCGAAAACTGGCTAACCATTTATGGTGATTACGAAAAAGAACATTTAAGATTAAACAAAAAATAATAAATTTATTTTAGGACAATAATATGTCAGAAGCTGTACCAAAAATTGAAGGACATGCCGCGTTTTATGCCCACCTGAGAAACGGACAAGTCGACAAGGCCCAAATTATCGGACTAGAAAACGATCGTTTTGTTGAGAAAATTTTATTAGGTCGAAAATACTACGAAGCACCAATAATCACATCCAGAATTTGCGGCATCTGCCCCACTATTCACAACGTCACCGCCACAAAAGGCATAGAAGCAGCTTGCGGCATCATTCCCACGGAGCAAACTAATAGATTAAGAAAATTAATGCTCTGCGGACAGATGATCCAGAGTCATTCGTTACATTTATATCTTTTAGTGTTGCCTGATTTTTATGGTCTTTCTTCATCTTTTGAATTGCAAAAAAATCATCCAGAAATATTTAAAAAGGCAATCTCATTAAAGCAATATGCCGATTCTATTTTAGATACGATCGGAGGAAGGGCAGTCCATCCAATTGCAAACGTACCAGGCGGATTCAAAAGCTACCCGTCAAAAGACGATTTAAAAAAATTATTAGAAAAATCAACAGAAATCATTGAAACCGCTAGAGAAACCGTTCTTCTTTTCAAGAGTTTTACATATCCAAAAGTCAGCCAAAAAGTAATTTATAGTGCTCTGCATAATCGCAAAGATTATTCCTTTTATGATGGCGACATTGCAAATTCAAAAGGCAAAGAATTTCCAGCTAAAAATTACCGTCATTACCTGAATGAAGAATTAAGACCATACACCAGGGCCAAATTTGCCACACTCAAAGGTTACGAAATGATGGTGGGAGCAATGGCCAGAATGAATTTAGGAAGACAGTTTATGGGCGAAGAAGTTCATCGGTTGTTAAACGAATTAGAGATCATTGAAGACTTTGATAATCCTTTTGACAATGTTATGGCGCAGGCAATTGAAAATTATTACTTTGCAGTAGAATCAAATAAGTTAGTTAAATATTTTATAGAAAACGGCATAGATAAAAAAGAACCAGTAAAGCTACCAAATGGTTTTAGTTCCGGAGTTGGAGCCTGCGAGGCACCAAGAGGGACACTTTTTCATTACTACAAACTGGATAAAGACGGCTTCATTATAGAGTGTGATATTATCACACCAACAGTACAAAACTTGGCCACGATGGAGCTCAGCATAAAAAGCTTGGGACCGATTATTAAAGATTTAAATAAAGAAGAAAGAAATAAGACAATTGAAATGCTGATCAGAGCATATGATCCATGCATAACTTGCGCAACACATTAGAACAAAGGAATGATATGAACTTAGAACTTTCGCCAAAAGAAATGGGATTAAATGAACATGATCTGGAAATGACAAAGATAGAGCATGATAAATCATCAGGGTGGGAGCGTTTTTTGAAGGACAAAAAGTACGTCATACCCGCAGCAATACTCGCGACTCTATTTTCCGGCATTAAAGCTGAAGCAGCTAATCAGAATGAAGCAATAAATTTTCTCCGTATGAAAGAGAGTTACAAAACGTCATTTTGTGTAGAGACTGCACAAAAATTTGCTCCAGAACATATTGAGACCGAAGAAGATGGTTCCAAAGAAATTCCTGCCGATGTTTTATCTGAGCCAATCGGCAACTTTATTGTAAATAGTGAAAACATTTCCTTGGAAAAAAATTGGGGAGAAGCATTGCAGAAAAATAAAGATTCATTTGAAAAAGAAATCGATGTTAAGCTAAAAAATAATCCAGCATTAGCAAATACGATAAAAGATAAATTCAAGTCTTTATACGATAAAATGTTTCCGAAAGGATTGTCATCGTTTTCACAAATTGAAATAAAAGAGTTTAATAATAATGGTAATCAAGAAATAAAAAGATTACCTGTTTCTCATGCGAATACATTAGAGATCTCCGATTACATGACGGAAGCAACAGATTCCTTATTTAATCAGCTAAGCAAATTGCCTGAAAAAGAAAGGGTTGAATTTACTAAAACGATTGAAAATGAAGAACTCGAAATTGTGGACTTTGCAGTAAATCAAGAATGCCAAAATCTATTAAAAAACCAATGAAAAATTCAAAAGATACATCTGAAGAAATTACTCAAAAAATAAGCATGGCAATTCAAACAAAAGGACTGACCAAAAATTATTTAAATGGTAAAGTTAAAGCTTTGGCAAATCTTAATCTTGATGTTAAAGAAGGTGAGATTTTTGGTTTCATCGGACCTAATGGAGCAGGAAAGACCACAACCATCAAGCTTCTTCTCGACTTAGTTAGGCCAACAAAAGGATCAGTCCGTATATTTGGTTTAGATACTATTAAAAGCTCTATCAAAATACGTCAGAACATTGGTTTTCTGCCAGGAGAAATATATTTACCCGAAAATATGACAGGAATAAAATGTATTAAATATATTTCCGGTTTCAAGAAAAATATCGATAAAAAATATTTAAAATCAATAATCAAAAAATTGGGCCTTGATGTAAACAGAAAAGTTGGTGATTATTCTAAGGGCAACAAACAGAAACTGGCAATAATTTTGGCAATGATGCACAAACCGAAACTCCTGATTTTGGACGAACCAACTTCTGGACTTGATCCACTCAACCAGCAAACTTTCTACGATTTAATTTTGGAGGCTAAAGAATGGGGAGCGACCACTTTTTTTTCTACGCACATTCTAGAAGAAGCTGAAAAAACCTGTGATCGTGTTGGAATTATAAAAAATGGTAAATTATTAAGAATAGAAAACATTGAAGATTTCAGAAATAAAAATATCCGAAATGTATATATAGAAACCGCCGAGGCCATTCCCCTGCTAAAACTTCGAAGCGCGGGCGTAAAAAAAATTGAGCGAGTAAGAAACGGTTATAATTTGATTACGGTTGGCAATAATGGAGACATAATTAAGAGAATCTCCAAGTTCAACATTTCGGACATTAAAATTTCCGAACCATCGCTTGAAGACATATTTATGCATTATTATAAATAAAATTAACAATGGATGGCTAATTGAACCAATAGCTAATTTACTAATAGCTCCTCTCCTTTACAAGGAGAGGTTGGGTGAGGTTAAAATTCGCATATTTGCCATTAGTACACATTCGCTATCCATTTCTGAAAAATACTATGTTCAACATCATTATTCAAAAAATTAAAGAGCAATTCAAAAGTATAATTTATTATTTCACCGGTCTTTTTGCGTACGCTTGGATGATCGTTGGACTTTATCCCACAATACAACAGGTAGACTTGGAAAAAATGTATGCAGCCTATCCAAAGGAACTTTTGAAATTTTTCGGCGCAAGCGACATGATAAGTCTTGCCAAATTCGAGGGATTTATCTCAATGGAATTTTTATCACTATTTTTTATTATCATCATTGCTTTTTATGTCGCTTCATCTGCCGGTTCCACTATTGCCGGAGCAATCGAGAAGAAAACTATTGAATTCCAGCTTTCCCAGCCAATTTCGAGAACAAAATTAGTTCTGTCTGAAGCTGTCGTCAGCCTCTTTTACACTGCCTTATTGGTTAAGGCCACAAGTCTTTCCATTTTTATCCTATGCAAACTTTACAACGTGGATATTAGTTTTAAAGGCTTGATTGCCTTCTCGATTATGGCAATAATATTTTTATGGTCAATATATGGAATCGCTATTTTAATTTCTTCCCTGGTAAAGAGTAAAATTACCGTCGCCTCAGCCACACTTTCTATCGTAATAGGCCTATATGTTTTTACCGCTATGACAAAATTAGTTGATAAATTAAAAGATTATGACAAGTTTTCTCTCTTTTATACTTACGACCCACAAAAACTCCTCGAAACAGGCAATTTAAATTTATTGCACATTGAAATACTGCTAGGAATATTACTAGCGGGATTGATTAGTTCTATATTTATCTTTAAAAATAAAGATCTCTAAAAGTGGAGGGTAGAAGGTAGAAAGGATTTTAGTGTGGGAGGTTATAGAAATTTGAAGATCTGGCAAGACGGAATAGAGTTAACGATTTTGTGTTATGAGGCAACCTCAAAATTTCCGAAATCAGAAATTTATGGTCTTATCTCTCAGATCAATAGGGCAGCAGTATCGATACCTGCGAATATTGCTGAAGGATACGGTCGAAATTCAAACAAAGAATTTATACAGTTTTTATATATCGCATTGGGTTCCTGTAATGAACTAGATACATTATTTACCATTGCGAAAGAATTGAAATATATATCTCAGATCGAATTTGATTGCCTTGATAAAATCAGAAAACCTCTGAGTCGAATGATATCGGCTTTGATTAATAATAGAAAAGCAAAATAATTCCCTTCCACCCTCTACCTTCCACCTTCCACTATTTGGCCATCTCTTCGTGGGTTTTAATAAACTCCAGGTTTTCTCTTGCTTCTTTTTGAGAAATTTTAGACAAAGCTCTTCCGTCATGCATTAAAATCCAATCGCCAACCTTTACTTCTGGCGCCAAAGAAATATCTGCCTTGTATTCTTTATTGTCAAAATCAAAATAAGCAAAACTTTCTTCAATTTTTTTAACTTTTCCAGGAACAGCTAAACACATGTCCACCTCCAGTGGAATTTAAAATTTAAAATTTTTTATAAATTATAAATTGAAAATTAATAATTTGAGACGAGTTGAGCTAGCTCAACGAGTCGATTGGAGTATCCCCATTCATTATCGTACCAAGCAACAACCTTAACCAAGTCACCTTTAACAACTTGTGTTAGCGGTAAATCGACTATCGAAGAAGCTGGATTCATAACCAGATCAGAAGAAACCAATGGTTCTTCGCTAGTAATAAAAATATCAGAATATTCTCCTTCACTTGCCTCAGAAAATTTCTTATTAATTTCTTCAATTGAAGTATTCTTTTTTAGAACTGCTGTGATATCAGCTAGAGAAACAACCGGAGTCGGAACTCTAATTGCCAATCCATCAAACCTGCCCTCAAGAGTAGGGATGGTTTTAAAAGCTGCCTTTGCTGCTCCTGTGGTAGTGGGCACAATATTAACTGCCGCTGCCCTTGCTCTTCTCAAATCCTTGTGTGGACCATCAACAAGATTTTGGTCAGCAGTATAAGAATGGATCGTTGTCATTAACGATTTCTCGACACCAAAGCAATCTTCCAGAACTTTCATCACAGGTGCTATACAGTTCGTCGTACAAGATGCATTTGAGACAATTTTTTCACCAGCATATTTCTTTTCATTGACACCAATCACAAAAGTCGGTGTCTCATCTTTCGCAGGAGCAGAAAGAACCACTTTTTTAGCACCGGCATCCAAGTGAGCCTTCGCAGCTTCTTTTGTTAAAAATATACCAGTTGACTCGATCACTACATCTACTCCAAGCTCCGCCCATGGCAATTTGGAAGGATCTTTTTCGGAATAGAACAAAACCTTATGATTATTTATGATGATTTCGTTTTCATCATATCCGACCTCTTTGCAATAAACGCCATAGCAGCTATCATATTTCAATAAGTGAGCCAAAGTTGGCAAATCGCCTAAGTCATTGACCGCCACAAGCTCGAGATTAGGTTTATCTAAAATAATTTTTGCAGCCGCCCTGCCGATCCTGCCAAAACCATTGATTGCAATTTTCATATTTCCTCCTCCTTCAATACAGAAAGCTAATATAACTAATTTAAGCGAAGATTTATTAAATAGTTATTAGTTTTTATTCGTTTTATTCGCTATCTGTATAATTACTTAAAACTTTTCTTCTCTGCCCATGTTGAGCAAATTTTAACAAATTCAGATGCCCTTAAACTTGCACCGCCGACCAATAAACCGTCAATTTCCGGTCTGTTTGCAAATCCTGCCGCATTTTTCGAATTAACACTTCCGCCATATAAAATAGGGGAATCACGTAAAACAAGCTGCCTTAATTGCGAAATTACCTTGGCTGCATACTCAGGATCGGCATTTTCTCCAGTACCAATCGCCCAAACAGGCTCATAGGCTATCACTACTTGTGCGTAATATTTTTTAGGCACATGAGCCAAAGCTTCCTTAAGCTGGTTTACTACACTTGTCGGATAATTAACAGATTTTTTCTTTTCCCCAACACAAATAATCGGATAAAGTCCAGCCCGCAATGCAACGATTACTTTTTCGTTGACATCTAGATTTGTTTCTCCAAAATGCTCTCTTCTCTCAGAATGACCAATAATTACATACTTGGCCAGATTTTTAATCATCATAGGGGAAATTTCACCAGTATAAGGACCCTCTTTTTCATAGAACATATTCTGCGCACCCAGTTCAATTCTTCCGCCTTTCCCGACAATCGACAAAATTTCAGAAAGCCAAATTATTGGAGGACAAAGGACTATCTCAATTTCTTTAATATTGGAAACATAGTTTCTTATTGAAGTAGCCAAAACATGAGCATCTGATGCCTCTGTATACATTTTCCAGTTCCCCACCACCATTGGTCTTCTCATATTCCCCTCCTTTTTTAGTAAACAGAATACAGTTGGACGGATAACAGTTATCTATATTCTGTTATCTTTAAATTTATTGTATAACTCAACAACCGCTTTAGATAATTTTTCCGAATCATGATAAAGAGGATTTTTCTCGTTTATTAAATCACCCTTAACTATCTGCACTTCATCGATTTTTTCTTTATCTGTAGTAATATTATTTATCTCTCCAAGTTTGGACTGTTCCGATGAACTTTTAAGAACCTTATCATTAACCAAGCAATAATCAAACAGTCTTTCCAAAGTATGATCATTTATGACTTTAATATGATCGTCTATAGAATAATCCCGAGTCTGAGTTCTTTCAGTAGAAGAATTGGCTATATAAACCTTTATCGCTTTTTTATTGTTTAAAATTGCCTTTTTTATCCCAGGAATAAGCAAATTGGGAATTATACTACCATACAAACTGCCAGGACCAATAATAATTAAATCAGCCTCCGCTAAAGCCCTGAGAGAGCCATCATAAGCCTTAGGACTTTCCTTGCTTAGGAATATCTTTTTTATTTTTTTCAAGACTTCGTCTAAGTGAACTTCACCGGTTAAGACATCTCCGTCTTCATACTCTATTTTTATATCAATATCATCAAGTGTGGCAGGTAAAACTTTGCCGGCAGTTTTGAAAAGTTCGGTCGTTACTTCAAGTGCTTTTTCAAATGATCCAAAATAGTTTGCAAGTCCAGTAATCCAGATGTTTCCTAACGTATGGCCGGAAAAAGAATTATTGCCCTTTTCAAATCTATATTCTAATAGTTCAGAAACTAGTTTCTCATCATAAGCCAAAGCCGAAATGCATTTACGGATATCGCCAGGGGGCAATATGTCGAACTCTTTCCTGATTTCTCCCGAAGAAGCTCCGTTGTCTGCTACTGAGACAATTGCTGAAATATCATTAGAATAATCCTTCAAACCACGAAGCAATGTGGCCAATCCTGTACCTCCACCAATTGCAGCAACACGAATACGCCCGCCAGCCAATTGACGAGGATCACCCGGATCATATTTGAGATCATTCCACCATTTTTTTAGAAAAGATTTAACCATAAAATTGTGCCTTTAGCGTCATCCCAGACTTGATCTGGGATCCAGAAGATTATTTATATAGATTCCAGCTCCAAGCCACAGACTGGAATGACGACCGAATTTTATTTAAGTACTTCCATTATAATACGCTAATTACCTTTTCGCAATCCAGAATTGAATAAATATTGACAAAAACATATAAATATGATATAAGGTAAATAGTGTTTTCACTCCACTGGCCTCGGAACGAGGTGTGGAATCGAAAGGTAACTATGAGACTGAGATTAGCAATTTTAGTAGTAATTATCGTCATTATTGCCGGTTGTGGCAACAAAGAGGAAACAAAGCCTCTTACTATCGAACAAGTCGCCATGGTCAAGGAGTTCAAAAAACTCCCTGTGTCGGCCCAGTACGCTCTTCTTGCTAATAATCTGGTGCACGAGACTATATTCAATGCATCGAAAGGGCAAGAAATCCCCACAAAGGTATTTGAGGTCCTTATCATGAATGGAGCTCAGCGAGCCTCAAGGAAAACTGCTAGTCTGGTAATCACCTCTAAGCCTAGCTCACTTAGCACAAATGTGACTATTACCGACAAGAACGGTAACACTTTCCATGAGAACCTTACCGACAACATAGACGCGATAGGCTTCGCTCAGGAAGTAGCCGATACTATCGGCACGGAGTGGAAGGTGAAGGCCATTGAACATGCACGTGCTACGAAGTGATCTTTCTGCCACCGAAGGCCCGCCCCAAAAAGGCGGGTTTTTCTCATTTAAACAACCCTTTTTTATGCAGAGATCGATAATAATTTATGGCAAAGCGATGGGCTTCGTCACGTGCTTGAATCAGCACATTTTGCAAAGAAACATTTTTACTAATATATTTTGCGGTTGCTTCATCAGAAAAATGAAATTCGTTTTTATCTCTTCTTTTCCCTTTTGAAATAGAAACTGCCGGAATATTTAAGCTATGTTTTTTTAATATATCTGTTGCCACTCTTAACTGATTTTCTCCACCATCAATCACGATCAAATTTGGAAGCGGCCAATCGTTTTTAAAACGGCGGTCTAGCATTTCGTTCAATCTTGATAAATCGCTTTCTCCACTATGCGTCATCCCAGACTCGATCTGGGATCCAGTTTCCCCTTTCCTGGATTCCAGCTCTCGAGCTACAGGCTGGAATGACAATGTAGGTTTATTCTTAATCTTAAATTTACGATAATCGTCTGTGCTAGGTTTTCCGTCTTTAAATACAACCATGGAACCAACAACATATGACTCCCCAATATTTGAAATGTCGTAACACTCAATTCTTGGAAAAATAATGTTTTCACCGTTAAAAGCATCGTCTCGCAAGCCAACCGCAACATCTTTCATGTGATCCAAAGCATTAAGCTTATTTCGAACAAGACCAGCTTCTTCAAAACGCTTAGCCTTACTAAGATCTTGCATTTGAGTTTTTAATTTTTTAATAATAGACCCCTTTTTACCGCGCAAAAAGTCTTTAAAGTAATTAATATTTTTTTGATATTCTTTCTCATTTACCCAGCCGACACAAGGCGCGGTGCAAACCCGTATGTCACCATAAATGCAGGGTCGGCCTTTTTTGCGGTATGTATTATATTTTGTTTTAGAACAATCCCGAAAAGGAAATACTTTTCTTAAATAATTTATCGATTTCTTTAAAAGCAGTCCCGATGGGTACGGCCCAAAGTAATCCGCGGACTTGTCAGAAAAATCAACATCCTTAAATCGAACAAGCTCAACACATGGAAAATTTTGCCAATTATCAATATTATTGTTCGAGGCTTTGCCGAGAACTCTATTTCCAGACTTCTCGCTATCGCTCGAAGAATATTTGGAATTAGAAATTTTCTTGGCAATCTTAATTACCAAGAATGACTTATCATCCCTCAAACGAACATTATACTTCGGTTTCAGTTTATTAATTAATTCCGCTTCAAGCAAAATGGCTTCAATCTCGCTCTCCGTTGTTGTCCATTTGATATCTTTTGCTAGTTGGATCATTAAATCAATTGCCGGACCCCTGCCAACTTCTTTTAAAAAGTATGATTTTATCCTATTCTGCAGATTTTTCGCTTTGCCAATATACAAAATCTTACCGTCATCATCGATAAATTGATAAATCCCCGGAGCTTTGGGAAAGTCTTTGATTTTTCCCCGCATTTCGCTTTCATCGAGAGCAGGGGCGCCTGCTCCATCTTCGGTGGATGCGACGTCTGATATTTTTTTTGTCATTACTAACTATATAACACTTATTGAATCGAAAAACCATGATACTGCAAAAAAAGTATAACTCGTATTTTAGTCTGAGTTATACTTTTCCATGATCGGTTAAACTATATTTATATCTTAAGTGATTCTATTTTCTGGATTTCTGATTTGCTCGTCTTTACATCAGTTACTTCAACGCCACCACTTTTTAGAGACTTTTCAGAAACAATAATTCTTTTTGGACAACCAACCAAATCAGCTTCTGCAAATTTTTCTCCAGCTGACATGTTTCTATCGTCATACAAAACTTCAACACCGTCTTTTATGAGTTTTTCATACAATTTATCAGCTTCTTCGTTTTTATTTAAAGACAATAGATGAATTTGATATGGAGCAACTTCCTCCGGCCAGATCATCTTGTTTTTTGTCGAATCATAATATATTTCAACAATAGTGGCCAGACTCCTAGTCAAACCGATACCGTAGCATCCCATAATAAAATTCTGTTCTTTGCCGTCTTTATCAAGGAAAGTTGCTTTCATTGGTTCAGAAAATCTGTTTTTAAGAGGAAAAATATTGCCGACTTCAATCCCACGATCACTCTTAATTTTCCCATCGCATTTTGGACATTTATCGCCATCTTTGACTTCCGCAATCTCTTTATTCTGAGCAAAATCACATTTGTCACAATAAAAAATTGTATCTTCGCCAACTGGGGTTATAACCTGAAATTCATGAGAATATTTGGAAAAAATACCGCCCGATGCCTCCACAAGTTTGGCATTCAAACCAAGTCTTTTGAAAACATTAAAGTAAGATGGTATGACTTTTTCATAAAATTTGTCGTGTTGTTCCTGACTTTCCGAAAAGCTGTACATATCTTTCATTATAAATTCACGGCCGCGTAAAAGACCGGACTTAACTCTTGGTTCATTTCGGAACTTGGTTTGGATCTGATACAAGCTAAACGGTAATTCTTTATATGATCCAATATTTTTTCGAACAATATCCGTAACTTCTTCTTCGTGTGTCGGAGCTAAATTTAACTCTTTGCCACGACTGTCTTTTAATTTATAAAAAACATCAATCGCCGACTCCCATCGATTTGTTTCTTCCCAGAGTTCTTTCGGCTGCAATACATTCATTAGTATTTCTTGTCCGCCAACAGCGTCCATTTCCTCTCGAATAATATTTTCAATTTTACGATAAACTCTTGAGCCAAGCGGCAGAAGCGCATACACACCAGCCATATGTTTATGAACAAAACCAGCCCGCACCAAATAAGATGCGTTTATTGAATCGGCATCAGCAGGAACCTCTTTTCGGGTTTTGAAGAAAAGTTGTGATTGTTTCATAGTTTCTCCATTGTCATCCCGAGCGTAGTCGAGGGATCTTTTGATAAAATTTCTCCAACCCCGACAAGCCGGGGGGTCGAAATGACATTTAATATAAACTAGATGGGGGGTTATTTGTGAAATAAATTTGCGATATCTCTATATGTGATGGCTACTATTAGAAGAATGAGTAGGGCATAGCCGACAAGATGAATAGTGTTTTCAACCTTCTCTTTAACTACTCTTTTTTTAAAGATTTTCTCAAGTAAAATAAATACCAATCTTCCGCCATCCAAAGCCGGAAAAGGTAAAATATTTATAACTGCTAAATTGATTGAAAGAAGAGCAACGAATTGTAAAAGCACCATTGCTCCTGCCTTAACCGCCATGCCAGTATAGACATAGATCGCAACCGGACCGCCGACACCCTCTTCCACCGTCCCAGTTGAGAATAACTTACTTACAAAGCTGCCGAAAAATTCGAATGTCAATTTTACAATTTCATATGTCTCATGCAATGCAACATAAGGAGCCTTGTACCATGGAACCCTTATGACCGCTTTCTCAATAATTGCCACTCCCAGTTGTGAATCACTATCGTCAGAGAGCGCGGCCTCTTTTTCAATCGTATTACCGTCTCTTTTGATCTGATATTTTACAACCTGATTTTTGTGATCGCTGTTATATTTATCAAATTGGTCTAAGGATGAAAATTCCACCAATTCTCCGCTCGATGTAGCAGATATTGCCACATCTCCGGACAAAATTCCGGCTTTTTCAGCAGAAGAGTTAGGACTAACGTCAGCAAAAATAATTTCAGAAGAAAGTTTCTTGCCTGGAATTGCATCCGGCGAAGAAACGATCGGCGACATTCCGGCTGCAAAACCAATGGTTAATATAACCCAAGCTAAAATTAAGTTCATTACCACGCCGGCTACCGCAATAGAAAAACGTTTTCCAGGAGTCTGATTTTCAAATGCCCGTTTATCTTTTGAATGCTCAAGCTCGCCAAGCATTTTAACATAACCGCCAAGCGGAATAGCATTTATAGAATATTCGGTTTCACCTTTTTTCTTTGAAAACAATCTTGGAGGAAACCCGATAGCAAATTCCTCGACTTTAACGCCGACTTTTTTAGCCATAATAAAATGGCCAAATTCATGAACCAGAATTAAAACACCGATTACAAGCAAAAACACAACTATAGTGAGAATCATATAAAAATCTCTATTAAATCTTCATTATTTCTATTTCTTTGTCAGAAATTATTTTGTCAATTTCTTTGTTTTTTTCCAATGTCAATTTGTTCAACTCTTCTTCGGCACCGTATTTATCATCTTCGGTTGCCTCATTTTTCTTCACCGCCTGTTGAACCTTTGTCCATGCGTCGCCACGAACATTTCTAATTGAAACTTTGGCATCTTCCCCCATTTTCTTCACTTGACCGACTATTTCCTTCCTTCTTTCTTCGGTCATTTGAGGCAAAACCAATCTTACCTGAACACCATCATTGATGGGAGACAAACCAATGTCAGAGGACCTGATCGCCGTTTCAATGTCAGATAAAGCATTCCTGTCCCAAGGTTTAATTGCAATCACAGTAGGTTCTGGAATTGTGATTGAAGCCATTTCTCTGATCGAAGAAGTAGACCCATAATATGGGACTGAAATTCCATCCAAAATACTGGCGTTCGCTCTTCCAGTCCTGACTCTCTGTAATTCAGTAGTTAAATTGTCAATAGCGCTCTTCATTTTTGGCTTAATATCTGTAATTATTTGATCTATCATGTTACTCCCTTGCCCCGTTAAATATTGACCAAAGGGAAATTATTTAACTGGGGTATTAATTCTTTCACGTACTTTTTGTAATAATTTGTATATTTGTAATTAGTATTGCTAATCGATTATTGTTCCAATTTTTTCACCAGAAACTGCTCTTTTAATGTTTCCTCGTTTCATTAATTCAAATACCAGAATAGGTAGTTTGTTGTCCATGCACAATGTTACAGCTGTAAAATCCATTACCTTATAATCATTATTAATAAGATCAAGATAATGCAGTTCAGAAATCTTTTTAGCTTCGGAAAATTTTTGCGGATCTTTATCGTAGACACCGTCAACCTTGGTTGCCTTTAAAACCACTTGGCAATCAAGTTCGCATGCCCTAAGCGCCGCCGCAGTATCAGTCGAAAAATGAAAGCTACCTGTCCCGCCACCGATGATCACTACTTTACCATCTTCCAGATCATCTAAAGCTTTCTCGTGAGAATAGCTGGCACAGATTTTTGGCATATCAACAGCAGAATATACTTTATTGGCAACGTCAATCTTGCTTAAAGCATTACCTAGAGCCAGGGAATTCATAACAATTCCAAGCATCCCAATTCGATCACCAGTAATCCTGTCATATCCTTTATGATGTGCATCACGACCTCTTGAAATATTGCCACCGCCAAAAACGATCACGACTTTCGCCTTAATTTTTACAAGGTCTTTTATTTCAGAGGCGATAAAATCAGCAACCTCCGGATCAATACCAAAATCCTGTGACCCCAAAAGAACTTCCCCTGAGAGTTTTAATAGTACGCGTTTGTATTTTAATTTTGCCATGATATTCCTGTTCAAAATTAGGTAAGGATTGTCGAATTTCAACGATTGCAATTCCGATATTACATCGGGACTAAAATTTGATATCCTCACCTAATTCTAACACACTACTAAGCAATTTCAAATCGAACAAAACGGGAAATTACAATATTTTCACCAATTTTTTGTATCTTACTAGAAAGAAGCTCGCCAACAGTAATATCCGGATCTTTGACATAGGGCTGGTTTAAAAGACAAATTTCAGAATAATATTTTTCAAGTTTACCGCTAATGATTTTTTCAACAATCTCAGCAGGCTTGTTTTCGCCAGCAACTTGTTCTTCTAAATTTTTCTTTTGCTCTTTAATCTCTTCAGCTGGAACTTCTTCTTTCGAGACATATTTTGGATTTACAGCTGCGATATGAAGAGCTATGTCATGAACAAATGATTTAAATTCCTCATTCTTGGCTACAAAATCGGTTTCAGATAGAACTTCAACCAAAACCCCGATTCTTCCACCATTATGAATGTAAGACTCAATCAAACCAGCTTTAGTGTCCCGTTCTGATTTCTCCGCTGCTTTAACTATGCCTTTTTTTCTTAAAAATTCTAACGCCTTTTCTTCATCGCCACTTGTTTCAGTCAGGGCTTTTTTGCACTCCATCATAGGAAGACCAGTCTTGGCTCTAAACTCAGCGATTTGTTTTGCAGTTATAGTCATAATACTCCTTTAAGATTTATTGCTTTCTTAATTGTTTAAAACCATACAGAAAGCTAATATAACTAATTTGAGCGAAAAACGAATTTAACTTTTAGCTTTTATTCGTTTTATTCGCCTTTTGTATGTTTATTTTTCTTCTTTAGCTTTAGCCAAGCCTTTATTTTCCTTTATCACTCGTGAAAATAAATTAGCAAATAGTTCAATTGACTTTGTAGCATCGTCATTTGCAGGAACCGGATATGCGACATTGGTTGGATCCATATTTGTATCAACCATACCAACAACAGGAATTTTTTCTAAGTTGGCTTCTCTTAAGGCGTTTCTTTCATCATGAACACCCAAAAGAATTAAGGCGTCAGGCTTTCTTTCAAGATTCACCATTCCGCCAAAAAGTTTTTCGCCTTTTTCAACAACTTCTCTAAGCTTGGATAATTCCTTTTTGGAAAGTTTTGCGTTAGATGTTTCCAATTCTTCTTTCTGTGCTTTGAATTTTTTAATTGCAACTTTAACAGTCTCAAAGTTTGTTAAAGTTCCACCAACCCAACGAAAGTTAACGTAGGGCATACCACAATTAACTGCTGCCTTTTTAACAATTTCCCCAGCTTGCTTCTTCGAACCAATAAAAACAATGGTTTTACCAGAAACAGCCAAATCACGAACATAGTCAACAGCTTTTTTAAGTTCTTCCTCTGTTTTTTCCAGATTGATAACAGAAACCCCGTTCTTAGCCATAAAAATGTAAGGCTCCATTTTTGGGTGCCATCTAGAGGTCTTGTGACCAAAATGAACACCAGCATCAAGCATCTCGCGTAGAGACGGTAAATTTACCATAACAATTCCTTTCTGTCCCGCATAGCCCCCTAGGGGCGACGTGGGATCGATTAAATTCTTTATACTTCCGCCTAACAATCCTCGGCTGGCTCCCACCAGACGGGAAGAATTTTGAGATAGGCGTGTGTATTATCCCGATGAACGTCGGGACGATTTATTAAAAACAAGATTACTTTAGCATAAATATTGACGCAGGACAAGGTTTGTGTTAATCTTATTGAGTAAATTCAATCGGAGAATGAAATGAAACAAGGAATTCATCCAACATACTACAACGATGCAGAAGTTAAATGCGCTTGCGGCGCAGTATTTTCTGTTGGATCAACCGAAAAGGAAATCAAGGTTGAAATCTGCTCTCAATGTCACCCATTCTACACAGGCAAGCAAAAGTTAGTTGATACTGCCGGACGCGTAGACAAGTTTAAAGCCAGAATGGAAGCAGCCAGCAAAGCTAAAGAAGCCAAAACAGAAAAAAAGAACAACAACGGTTCAAACAAAAAAGACGATAAATAACTTTAATTAATTGTTATATTGTTATATTGTTATATTGTTTTATTGTTATATTGTTGGGTAATCCTAGCAATTCAACAATTTAGCAATGTAGCAATTTTTATTTATATGAATGATAAATTACAAAAAATTTTAGACCGGTACAAAGAACTCGAGAATAAGCTTAATGACCCTGCAATTCAGGGCGATCCTTCAGAATACGCAAAACTGGCTAAAGAGAAGTCAGCATCTGAAGATTTTGCTAAGAAAACCGAGCGATTTTTCGTTGTACAAAAAAATATCAAGGAAAATAAAGAAATACTGCAAAGCGAAGACGAAGAACTAAAAGAAATTGCGCAAGAAGAACTATCTGATCTAGAAAACGAAAAACAGGTTCTCGAAAAAGAACTTGAGCTTGAATTATTGCCGAAAGATCCATTGGACGAAAAGAACGTTATAATTGAAATACGGCCAGCAGCGGGCGGAGAAGAGTCAGAGCTCTTTGCCGCAGAAATTTTCCGAATGTACTCACATTACGCCGAAACACTAGGCTGGCATATTGGCATTTTATCATCTCAAACATCGGGAGTCGGCGGTGTCAAATACATGGCACTTGAAGTAAAAGGTGAAAAAGTCTATTCAAAAATGAAATATGAAAGTGGAGTTCACAGGGTTCAGCGTGTTCCTGAAACAGAAAAGTCAGGTCGAATTCACACCTCCACAATTACCGTGGCTGTTCTCCCTGAAGCAGAAGAAGCAGATATCGAAATAAAACCAGACGAAATCAGAATAGATGTGTTCCGTTCATCTGGACCTGGCGGACAGTCAGTGAATACAACTGATTCTGCTGTCCGGATAACTCATTTACCAACAGGCTTGGTGGTAAGTTGTCAGGATGAAAAAAGCCAGCTAAAGAACAAAGCTAAAGCCATGAGTATTTTACGCTCGCGTTTGCTTGTGGCAGAAGAAGAAAGACTGGCGAAAGAAAGAGGGGACGCAAGAAAATCCCAGATTGGAACAGGTGACAGATCAGAAAAGATTAGAACCTACAATTTCCCTCAGGATCGCATTACAGATCATAGAATTAACCAGTCTTGGCATTCCCTGCCTAAAATTATGAACGGCGACATTGAACCAATAATTACCGCTCTAATAGACGAAGACCAAGCCTTAAAGCTTGCACAACAAAGCTAACAATTAAATGTCATCCCGAGCGAGTGAATGCGAGTCGAGGGATCCCGTCATCGCGTATGCGATAGGATTTCCCTGCCTGCCGGCAGGCAGGTCGCCTTCCTCAAATCCGCCCAGCAGCGGGTTCGGAATGGCTCGAAATGACATATCAATGACACTTCAATCTCTTTTAAATAAATCAATTCTCGAGCTAAAAAATGCCGGCATTAAATCGGCAGAAATTGATGCTAAATTGCTTTTGATGAAAACTACCTCCAAAAATGATGTTTTTATCTTCTCTCATCCAGAGTACTTAATTACAAACTCACAATATTATCGTTTCCGCCACCATATCAGAAAACGAAAAATAGGGGAGCCAATCGCCTACATTTTAGGGCACAAAGAATTCTTTGGCAATGATTTTATAGTAAATAAAAATGTACTCATCCCGCGGCCAGAGACCGAATGGCTGGTGGAAAAAAGCATAGTTTTTTTTCAGAATCAAGAATCTAGAATCAAGAATTATGAGAAAATAAATATTCTCGATGTGGGAACTGGTTCTGGTTGTATCATAATTTCGCTTATTAAATCCCTCCTTGATTCAAGATTCATGATTCATGATTCTGTCGCATTTTATGCGACAGATATTTCGAAGAAGGCGATAGCGGTTGCTAAAAAAAATTCAAAAAATCATAAAGTTGATAACTATATTAAATTTTATAATTCCGATCTATTCTCCAACCGATTTTTAAATAAAAAATTTGATTTAATCACCGCAAATTTACCATACGTCCCCCGCCACCAGAATCATGAATCTAGAATTATGAATCATGGAATTAAAGAAGGCATTTCCTTTGAGCCACAAAGTGCAATTTTTGCCGATGATGACGGCATGGCGATTGTTAAAAGATTTTTAATTGAAGCAAAAAGTCACGTTGTTCAAGACGGATTAATATTGCTAGAACTTGACTGCCGTAACGCAAAATCAATTTTGGAATTTGCAAAAAAACAATTCCCCCACTCTGAGGTGGAACTAATAAAAGATTTGGCCGGCTTAGATCGATATGTAGAAATAAATGTCTAATTGACCTAATTATTCTAATTAACCCAAACAAGCATCAATCATTTAAATCCAAAATCCTAATTTCTAATTTCAAATAAAATGTCCAATTATTAAATTTATAAATTTGTCATTTAGATTTTTATTAGTCATTAGGCATTAAGGTTTAGACATTTAAAAAAATCCGCTCTAGGCGGATTTTTTTCTTACTTTCCTTCTTCTAACTTGACCTTAACCGTCTTCTCATCACCGTTAGAAAGAACTTTTAGTTCCACTGTGTCCCCAACTTGATATTGTTGAATAAGCTTTATCAATCCGTTATTCTCGTCAATTTTATCGCCGTTAACTTCTAGAATAATATCGTTTTCAGTAATTCCCGCTTTATCCGCAGGCGAACTAGGCACAACTGCAACCTGACTATCCGAACTGCCCTTCACTATCAGTGCCCCATAATCAACAGGGTATTTATTAGCTGTGGCAATTTCTTTTGTAATAGGCAGATATCTAACCCCCAGATAGGGCCTTATAATTCTGCCGGTTTTTTTAATACTGTCGATTGCTGATTTCGCTTCGTTAATAGGAATAGCAAACCCAATACCTTGTGCATCAGCAGCAACTGCAGTATTTATCCCAATAACCTGACCTTTCAGATTAACCAACGGACCGCCAGAATTACCGGAATTAATTGCGGCATCTGTTTGTATAACATTGTCCATAGATTCAGAATTATTACCTTGGTCATCGGTAGCTTCAATTGTTCTATTTCTAGCAGAAATAATTCCGACCGTTACAGTATTCTCAAATTTACCCAAAGCGTTTCCTACAGCGACCACCCACTGCCCCACCTTCAATTCATCTGAATCTCCCAGTTCAACAACCGGTAAATTTTTAGCATCGATTTTTATTACCGCAATATCCTGAAAAGGATCAACCGATTGCACGACAGCATCGTATATTTTACCATCGTCCATTGTTACTGTATATTTTGCAGTTGTATCAGTAACCACATGTTTATTTGTTAGAATTAAGCCATCATTTGTAATAATAAAACCAGTACCAGATCCACCTGTCTCATATGTTTGGCCAAATTGATCCTGAACAGTTGATTTTTGCTGAATTGAAACAACCGCCGACGATACTTTAGCGGAAGCATCAATAACTGCATTGGATTCTTCCAAAACCAGCTTTTCAGTTTTTATAGTTGGAATTGAAAGCTCGGAAAAATTAAGTCCCAATTTTTTAGCTATATTTCCGTTATCTGCCGACAGAACTAAAATTCCACCCAACCCACCGATGACTCCAACAATAAAGGCAATAACAACTATTGCAATAAAAAGAGCCCACCTACGTCTTTTTGGTTTTACATCACCTCTCAAATCATCATCAATTGAATCTTCATATTCAACTTTTTTCATATAACCTCACCTATTTATTTTTTAATTTTATCAACAGTATCTTCAATAGCTTTCTTAGCGACACTCGCTTCTTTCGCGACAAACTCCGTTCCGCTCTTTTTATATTCTTTTGTCTTGCTTGCTACGATTTTTCTGGTTTCTTTACCACTTCGCGGCGCAAGCAAAACTCCTGCAACTGCACCAGCCAATACGCCAAGCACAGCGCCAATTACAAATTTACCATTAGATCCTTCCGGTTTATTTGTCATGATTTTCCTTCCTTATTCCCAAAAACTTTTTAATTTTTCTTTAATTTTTTGACCGGTCTCCAAAGAAGAACAAAATCCTTTAATTACACTCGAAGCATTGTTAATTGCATTTTCTAGACCATCAAGGCAGCTATCTAGCTGCTTTACTCTCCTCTTTGCAATCTTGCTGGTTTCCTTGAAATCATCCAGTACTATATTTGTTTTCCAAAGAACAATAATCAGAAGCGTAATTGCAACTATGGCAACCACTATCAAGATTTGAATAAGAACATCAATTATCATTTCCCCTCCAATTTTCAGCCAGAGGCTGATGGGCCTTTAGCCCAAATTTTTAATCTATAAGATATAAAGCCTAAGTAGTTCTAATTATATTACCAAATTACTGTTTAAGCAATGTGATTTTGTAAAAACTTCCTTTGTCATTGCGAGGATTATTAGTTGTCCAACTTATCGTGAAGCGTTTTATTTACAAGAGCAGGATCGACTTTACCGCCAGTTTCTCTCATCACTTGTCCCATGAAAAATCCAAACAGCTGCTTCTTACCCGATTTATATGCCTCAACTTCTTTAGTATTATCGGAAATTATTTTTGAAATTATTTCGTCTAAATCAATATTTTCATTCTCACCTGAGAATTTGCTGAAGGCCTCCTCAAAGGAGATGTTACTGTCATGAATTTGACCAACAATTTGAGATAAGACATTCTTTGATATTTTCTTGTCAACCAAGGCCTCGATCGCTCCAGCATAATCATTGGATTTATCCATGGTGATGTCTTCAAAACCAAAGTAATTATGAACTATTGCAGTAGCAAGAATAGAAAATAAATTATTCGATTTTAAATGCTCTGAAATATTAATAAACATTTTCTCTTTATTAGAATTGGTGGTCAATACCTTGGCATCGGACTCATTAATGCCCAATTTAATATATTTATCGATTTTGGTTTTCTCGTCTTCACCGATTTCTGATTTTAATTCTTCCAGATTGAATTCGCTAGTATCAATCGGTGGCAAATCAGGCTCCGGAAAGTATCTGTAATCAGCCGCTTCCTCTTTTGTCCTCTGGGCATACGTACTATTCTTTTTGCTATCATAGCCTCTGGTAACCTTGCCTTTCTTCTCCGGCCAATTTGGATATTCTGCTTTCAATCTTTCTTCTTCGAGAATGAGCGCACGTTCGACAAAACGAAATGAATTAATGTTTTTTAACTCGACAATTTCTGACATCCGTTCACCGTCAGTAATAGAAATGTTGGCATCGCAACGCAAATGCCCTTTCTCCATATTCGCATCAGAAACCTGCACAACATCACGAACAATTTTCTGGAGTTCACGTAAAAAATCACCTGCTTGTTTTGGAGATGTTATATCCGGCTCAGTAACTATTTCCATTAATGGCGTGCCGGCACGATTTAAATCAACCAGACTTTTTCCGTCTGAATGGATCAATTTTCCAGCATCTTCTTCTAGATGGATTCTATTAAATCGCACTTTTGCGCCATCTACTTCAAGATATCCACCGACACAAAACGGTTCGTCATACTGGCTAATCTGGTAACCCTTTGGTAAGTCGGGATAAAAGTAATGTTTACGGTCAAACTTGGCAATTTTGGGAATAGTACAGTTCACAGCTAAACCGGTTTTAATCGTCCACAAAACCGCCTGTTTATTCATAACAGGAAGTGTTCCCGGCATTCCTAAGCAGATCGGACAGACAGTCGTATTTGGCGCTTTATTTTCAGCATTGTTGTCGCAACGACAAAACATTTTGCTCTTTGTTTTGAGCTGAACATGAATTTCCAGTCCGATTGTAGTTTTAAGATTTGGCATAAATATTCCTTACTTCTATACAAAAGGCGAATACAACTAATAAAAACTAACCGTTTAATAATTTTTGTTTAAATTCGTTATATTAGCTTTCTGTATGGCTTAAATACTCTTTGTGAATTTTAATAGCTTGTCTGCGGCTGTTCTTAATTCTTGATTCGTGATTCTTAATTCATTCTCATGAGCAATACGATTTCTGATTTTGTGACCCTGCCAGATTTCATTATATGTTAAGTGGCTCATGCTTTCTTCCGCTGATCTCAATTTGTCCGCGAAAGTGTCGCCTTCATAACCCTTCAATTTTAGAATGTGATCAACTAGTTTATCTGCTTCTAAAACAGCGTGTTTTAATTCAATTTCGCTATTACTATTTAAAAGGCTTTCAATTTTATGTCTTCTTAACGTAATTTCATTTCGCTCTGCAACCGAAATGCCCTTCTTTTTTGCCATACCCTTGAAAGGAAGTTTTATTAAAAACCATAAAGCCCTCATAATGCCAACAAGTGCTATCTCGAGAAATGTTTTGCTCTGTTTTTTAGAATGTTTTTGATATGACATCTTTAATTTATAATTTAAAATTTAAAATGAATTAAAAATCTAAATTTACAATGTTTAAACATTTGGTAATTTAAATTATTTAATCTCAATACTTTCAACTGTAATATCACTAAGCGGCTTGTCATTTTCATCAACCGGAGCAACGCCTATTGCCTGCACTACATCCAGTCCCCTGACAACCAATCCAAAATTAGTATATTTACCATCCAATGACTGTTCAGCCTCTGCGCTAGTCGTAATAAAAAACTGGCTGCCGTTTGTGTTTTCGCCGGCATTTGCCATACCCACTGATCCCGTGACAAATTTTTGACTGTTTATCTCATCGTCAAATTGATAACCCGGACCGCCAGTTCCATCTCCGTTTGGATCACCTGTCTGGATTACAAAGCCTTCAACAACACGATGCCATAAAAGACCATCATAGAAACCTTCTTTGGCAAGCTTTTCAAAATTATCAACTGTTTTAGGTGCATCTTTTCCGTACAATTCAATCTCAATATCACCCATTGAAGTATGAATAATTGCCCTGTCATTCATGTTAATTTTTCCTTTCATCGCAAACGGATAAGCAATAACAGCCAAGAGACAAACTGTATAAATCCAGAAATCTATTCTTTTCCAAAATTTCAACCATGGATTTTTTTCATAGTAAATTTTTTCAAGCATCTCTTTGCGCTCGATCTTTTCCTGCTCAATCTTCTGTTTTCTTATTCTTGCTCTTTTTCCCATCGTTTTTCCATTAATATACCAGTGTAAAGTTTAAGGTTTGTCGAATTTCGACGGTTGCAACCCCGATATGACATCGGGGCTAGAAATTAGATAGACCTTAAACTTCTTATAAGGAAGGTTTCTTTTTATGAAATTCTGTTGCATCCTGAAATGCAGATCCAACGTTTAATAAAGTTTGCTCTCCCCACATTGGACCAATTAATTGCATACCGACTGGAAGTTCTTTATTTCCCCGCATTCCTTCGGAAGCAGGGGCGCCTGCTCCACCTTCGGTGGATGCGGCGTTAACAAATCCAGCCGGAATTGACATTGCAGGCAAGCCCGCCGGATTTACCGGTACGGTCATTACGTCAGACAAATACATTGACAGAGGATCTGCAACTTTTTCACCGAACTTAAAGGCAGGCGTCGGTGTCACAGGAGTAACAATCACATCTACCTTGGAGAATATCTCTTCAAATTCTTTTTTTACCAGCGTTCTAACTTTCTGAGCTTTTTTGTAATATGCATCATAGTAGCCAGCTGATAGAACATAACTTCCAAGCATTATTCTTCTTTTGGCTTCATCACCAAAACCTTCCGCTCGTGACTTTGAATAAACCTCCTCCAGATTTTTGATATTTGCATCTTGTTTCTTGATGGTCGATAGACCATACCTAATACCATCAAACCTGGCCAAATTTGAGCTAACTTCCGCCGGCATTAAAATATAATAAACAGCTAAAGCATATTTTGCTATTGGCAAAGAAACATCAACGATCTCAGCTCCAAGCGATTTAAGCTTATTTATTCCCTCTTCTACAATTTCTTTTACCTCCGGTGATAATCCTTCAGCAAAAAATTCTTTAGGAACGCCAATTTTTAAACCCTTAATATCTTTGTTTATAGATTTTATATAGTCTGGTACATCTTTTTTTGAACTTGTCGAATCATATTTGTCCCATCCGGATAAATATTTTAATAATATCGCAGCATCTTCCACTGTTTTAGTCATCGGACCAACCTGATCAAGAGAAGATGCCATCGCCATTACTCCATAACGGGAAACGCGGCCATAAGTTGGTTTCAAACCTGTGATACTGCAAAGGCTAGCTGGCTGGCGAATTGAGCCACCGGTATCCGTACCAACCGCAGCAATGCACTCATCTGCCGCCACAGCCGCCGCAGAACCACCCGATGAACCGCCGGGAACTCTTTCTAGGTCCCAAGGATTTCTGGTAGTTGAATTAAATTCTTTTGATGTTTTATAAGCTGAAGTTTCCGTTGAAGAACCCATAGCAAACTGATCAAGATTGGTCTTGCCAATCAAAACCGCTCCGGCTTTCCATAGATTTTTTGTCGAAGTTGACTCGTGAATAGGGATAAAGTCGTTTAAAATGTTTGAAGCGGCAGTGGTTTTTACACCTTTGGTTAAAAACAAATCTTTTACTGCAATTGGGATACCGTCAATTTCACTTAAAATATTGCCGTCTCTTCTTCTTTCGTCCGAAGCTTCGGCCATTTCCAGCGCTTTTTCTTTACATAAAGTAATATATGCACCGACTCTTGGCTCAACAGCATTGATCCGTTCAAAAACAGCCTCAGTCAATTCAACTGAAGTGATTTCGCCATTCGCCAGCTTCTCACTCGCCTCTTTAATTGTTAGTTCATGTAACTTCATATGTGATCTGTATTATTAGTATAATTCGTAATCTGTTGTTTTCTAGTTACTCAAACACACCTGGCACAACGAAACTATCACTCTTAAATTCTGGAGCGTTTAATTTTATATCATCATGAGAAACACCGCTCTCTTCGACTTCATCTTCCCGAAAGACATTTTTAAGTCCTGTGATATTTGCCGTCGCTTCGACATTGTCCGTATCTACTTCGGAAAGCTGCTCAACATAATCAAGCACAGAAGAAAGCTGTTCTGAATACAACTTTTTTTCCTCATCGGTTAATTCCAATCTTGAGAGCTTTGCAATATGTTCTATTTGAGAAATATCCAATTTCGCCATGTTTAAATATTAGCACCTCTAGAGCTTGAGTTCAACATCTTTATGTTTTAAGCCTCGTATAATATTTTCGGTTCACTTGATATCAAATTTAGTAATCTGAATTTATTATTTTACATTGTTATTTTTTTCTGTCGCCAGGCTATGGTACTCTAAAAGTAATTGCAGACTGAACTCACAGGAGGAATAAAAGGGGAAATGTTTAAAGGAATACAAGTCCAAGAAACACCGAACGGCAATGCAGTTATCTTGCCCGAGCAGAATGATCAAGGAGAAGTAAAAAAGGAATATGCGTCTAAGTTTAAAGACGTAATCTCGGAACAATTAGGTCTAGGGAAAACGATTGTGATCATCGACATGACCAATATCGTTTTTATAGACAATATTGTCTTGCAAGAGATAGTCAGTCAGCTTAAAAGACTTAGGGACTGCGACGGAGACTTGCGATTATTTGGACTTAGCTCACGAATAAAAGATTTTCTAGAAATAACAGGTATGCTTCGTTTCTTCAAAATTTTTCCTTCAGTCGAAGAAGCTGACCAAGCACCCGATTGATAGCTTATTGGTTATCAATCATGACCCGTAATGGCCTCTGAGTGCAGAGGCCATTTTCTTATTAGTATAGACAGAATATTTAATTTATGTTATAAACACATGGGACAAATATGTTTCATGGAGGATGAAAATTGGATATCGAAATCAAGTGGCATCACTACAAAGAAGATGGTTATGTCATTAATGTGAAGGGAATACTGGATTTTGAGACCAGAGATCACTTCAAACTGACTGTTCGCGATTATCTCGAAAGCAACCAGGAGTATCTAACCAATAACTCTAAGCTAATCTTAGACTTGGGCGAAATTAGTTACATGGATGTAGCTGGTTTTGGATCGTTAAATTGGCTCAGAAATAGATTGGCTGTATTAAATGCCAAAGTAGAATTCCATGTTATTATCTCACCAGAGATAGAAAGGATATTTGAAATAGCTAGAGCCCAAAAGACCATGAATGTTTATGGATCTTTGCAAGATGCCTACTGCGCTATCTTCTCAACTTGAATGGAATTGAAAAGGAGGTGAAAAAAATGGCTTTCAAAATGGAGGTCAGCACCGCAAGTATCTTCCCCGTTATAAGCCTTGAAGGCGAAGTGGATATCTATACTTCCCCACAGCTTAAACAGCAGATCATGGATACCATGAAAGAAGACGGGGTCAATCTGATAGTCGATTTAAACAAGGTCGATTACTTAGACACCACCGGTCTTGGCGTTATGCTCAGTAGCTTGAGGCGTATTAGAGAGCAAGACGGGAATCTAGCCCTCGCTTGCTCCTCTCCACGAATTCTCAACGTTTTCAATTATACTGACCTCAACAAAACTTTCGACATCTATGCCACTGTCGAAGAAGCCGTTGCTTCAATATCCGATCTTATTGATCCTCTCCCGCCCGCTGCATAACACCACGTAGTACAATCCATGCATTAAAGCCGACGACTTCCGCCCTGGAAGTCGTTTTACTTATATAGACCGTGCCAAAACTAGGAGATATTAAAAAACAAAAATGCCAAACCATTCTTACGATTATCCCCCGATCGTCCAAAATCGTAAGAACAAACTTAATTAATTAATTTCAAAAATTCTTCCTCTGAAACAATCTTTACCCCTAATCGTTTCGCCTTCTCATATTTGGAGCCGGTACTTTCGCCAGCAACCACATAATCAACTTTAGTACTTACCGATTCTGAAACGTTGCCGCTAAATTTTCGCACCAACGCCTTGGCGTCATCTCTCGTCATTGAATCCAACCCACCGGTAAAAACAAAAGTTTTGTCTAAAACACCAGTCTTAACCTCTTTCTTCTCAACCTTTTGTATTTTAACTCCATTTCCCAGTAGATTTCTCACAAAATGAATTTTTTTCTCATCTTTAAAATACTCGTAAATGCTCTTTGCCACGACAGGCCCGACGTCATAAATGGAGTTTAGATCTTCAGAACTCGCCTCTAATAATTTTTCTATGGTGTGATATTTTTCGGCTAAATCAATAGCTGTTTGCTCTCCAACATTTCTAATTCCCAAAGCATAAATAAATCGGGCTAAAGTGATGCTTTTTGATTGTTCGATTGAGTCAATCGCATTCTGGGCCGACTTTTCGGCAAAACGCTCAAGCGGTTCCAAGTCCCCCATTTTCAGAGTGAACAAGTCAGAAGCATCGTGAATCAAACCTTCGGTCAATAATTTTTCCAATATCTTAGGACCGAGTCCATCAATATCAAAAGCAGTTTTGGAAACAAAATGTTCAAGAGAACGAAATTCAACAGCAAAACATTTCTTATTAAGACACCTGAAAGCGGCCTCGCCTTCTTTCCTCTCCACTTTTCCACCGCACATCGGACAGGTCGTTGGCATTTTAAACTTTTTCTCCTTGCCAGTTCGTAATTCTGAAATCGATTTAACCACCTCGGGAATAATATCTCCCGCTTTTCTGATCACTACTGTATCGCCAATACGGATATCTTTTTTATCAATCTCATCCTGATTATGAAGCGTTGCTCTTGAAACAGTCGAGCCAGCCACTACAACAGGCTTAAAATGTGCTGTTGGAGTCAAAACACCAGTACGCCCAACTCTTACTTCAATTTCTTCGATTACGGTTGTAACCTCTTCCGCCGGCCACTTAAAAGCAATTGCACCTCGTGGGGCTTTACCTACCACGCCGAGCTTTCGGAATAATTTTTCATTATCAATATTTATAACCATGCCATCAATCTGATAAGGAAGTTTTGGCCTGATTTTCTCCCAATCGTGCCATAGTTTTGCAATTTGATCCAGACTTCGACAATATTCGTTATGGCCATTGCTCGGCAATCCTAAATCAGAGATTATTTCATGCTCCTCTTCATGTGTTTCCGTATCCATTCCAATCAGGGCATAGCCCATAAAATCTAGATTACGGGAAGCGGAAATTTTCGGATCAAGCTGACGAATTGAACCTGCAGCTGCATTTCTTGGATTTGCGAATAGCGACTCGCCCTTTTCTGCTCTTTCTTTGTTCAATGCCTCGAAGGACAATGTTGGCATATAAACCTCGCCACGAATTTCAATAATTTTATCTTTTGCTAGATTGAAATATTTAGATTCCTGCCTTAGTTTTAGAGGGATACTTTTTATAGTTTTTATGTTTGAAGTGACATCTTCCCCCACTTTTCCATCACCGCGCGTAAGAGCGTAGTCTAATTCTCCATTTTTATAGATTAAGCTAACCGCTAAACCATCCATTTTTAATTCGCAATAAAAACCTGACTTCAAAATCGGCTCTTCTCCGACAAGCCTTGCTGCACGATCAAACCAGTTTTTCAATTCTCCATCATCAAATGCATCGTTCAAAGAAAGCATCTTGTGTTTATGTTTGACAGTTTTAAATTTTTTTACCGGCTCACCGCCAATTTTTTGTGAAGGAGAACTGGAATCTAAAAATTCCGGATATTTTCGCTCAAGTTCAACTAATTCCTTCATCAAGGAATCGTAATCCATGTCAGTAACCGTCGGATCATTTAGCACATGATACTTATATCGAAGCTCATCGATAACTTTTCTAAGCTTTTCGATCCTAACCTTCGTCTCACTTTTTGATATTTCATTTTCCATAAATTCATTCTACCCTTGCTCACCTTTCAAATTCAATAGATTAAGAAAAAAATTAGGCTAGTAGCAAATTTTTAAATATTGACAAATTAATGACAAAAGTGTATAAATATGATCACCGGACACATATCTGATAGAAGAAACAAGTATGAAAATGCATCCAAGAGGAGGGTTAGCAATAATGGATAGTTGTTTACTTGAGTTGCCAGAACCAGAAACAGAAGAGGAAATGCCGGGAGTTTCAGGTGTAGGTGATTCGATGGATATGTATCTTGCTCAGATCGGCCGATGGCCCCTCTTAGGGGTTGAAGAAGAACGTGATCTGGCAAGAAAAGCCCAGTCGGGAAACGAAACAGCAAGGAACAAGTTAATCGAGTCAAACCTAAAGCTCGTGGTGAGCGTGGCCAAAGTTTACTCACGATCCGGAGTGCCATTGCCTGATCTGATTCAGGAAGGCAATATTGGTCTTTTCAAAGCAGTTGAGAGCTTTAATCCAAACAAAGGATTCAGGTTCTCGACCTATGCAACTAACTGGATTCGACAAGCTGTCACAAGGGCAATCGAACGTCAGGAACGCGCTATCAGGTTGCCAAGCTATGTGATTCAATCCATCAGAAAACTTCACGAAATAGAATCCTCCTTTGCCGATGAGCATGGAAAGAAACCAACTATGGAGGAACTATGCAAGTTAACTCATTTGTCAGGAGAGAAGGTACTGCGTTTGATCAAGGCGTCAGAGGCACTCGTTTCGCTGGACGAACGAGTTGAAGACGACAATAACAGGTCGCTTCAAGAACGACTCATAGATCCAAGGTCAGTAGACCCTATGACAGAAATGTTCAAATGCGAAGACACAAAAGTCCTCAATGAACTGATGTTGTGGCTTAGTCCCCAAGAAAAACTGATTATCGAAAAACGATTCGGGCTAAAAGACGAAATGACCTCTACACTGGAAGAAGTCGGGGAAGAATTCAAAGTAACACGTGAACGCATAAGACAGCTGGAGATAAGAGCCAAAAAGAAGCTCCGATGCGCCGTTACCGCCAGTCGACTCGAAACATATTTTGAGTTTTGATTGGACAATGCAGAAATATCTCTGCTCCACATCGCTGCATGCACAGTTGCTTAAGCAACACCGCATGCAGCGATTTTTTTATCGCAGAAAAGATACTTAATGAGAAAATAATAATGTTTTGTTAATATGATATTGAATAATTTTGTAAATATGATACTATAAACTTGTTTTTCTATGATCCGACAAGCGAAAAATCGGATCAAAAAACAGAAGCGGAAGTTTCTCAGACCAAAGGACGTGCCAAGCGGCGTACGTCCTTTTCTTTTTTAGCTCATTTTCTTTAGTGCAAGAACTCTCTCCTCTATTGGAGGATGAGTCGAAAATATTTTAGATAAATAAGATTGTTTTTTACCGAGAGGATTTGAAATATACATGTGAGCCATAGCTCCGCTGGCATTCTTCATTGGCGCCTTATACTGTGAAATTTTTTCCAATGCTGAGGCCAGACCTTCAGGATAACGAGTCAAAGAAACTCCGGAAGAGTCAGCTAGGAATTCCCTCTTACGCGAAATCGAAAGTTGAATTAACGTTGCAGCAATAGGAGCTAATATTGAGGCGACAATTGCCACAACTAATAATATTAGTTGGATTTGCCCGCCATCATTGTTGTTATCCCGTCTGCCAAAACCAAATATTCTTGACCTCAAAAAAAAGTCTGATAATAATGTCACGACTCCGACCAAAACAACAATGATGGTCATGAGACGAATGTCATAGTTATTGATATGAGAGATTTCATGAGCTAAAACACCGGCTAATTCCGAATCAGACATAGTGTCTAAAAGACCGCTCGTAACAGCTATCGAAGCATGCTTAGGGTCTCTTCCCGTAGCAAAAGCATTTGGAGCGGGATCATTGATAATATGAACCTTAGGCATCGGAATACCAGCCGTAATACACAAATTTTCAACAGCATTCCACAAACGAGGGTTGTCTTTCTTTTCAATCTCTCTGGCGCCCGAAATCGAGAGAGCAATTTTGTCACCGGAATAGTAACTGACCAAAGCCTGAATAACACTTATAGCAACTGCAACCCATAAAATTATGGGTGAATTGAAAACACGGGAAAAAAGCCAACCCAAAAGTATTACAAAAACCAAAAAGAGAGTCAGAAAAAATACCGACTTTCTTTTATTTGATTCTATTTGATCGTAAAAAGTCATTCTTATTTAAATGTTTATTTTTTCGGCCAACTTGCCGAAAAGAGGCATTGGTCTGGTTTTTCCAAAAATAACATGAAGAACGCCAAACAGAATGTCTACAAATAATACAATCAGAAATATCCATGGTAGGTAAGGCAGGTAAAAAGCAAAGCCTGCCAAAATCCAGATGATCAAAAGAAAGAACCCTTGTTTTGCATGATAATGCACAAACTCATCTTTTTTGCCAAAAATAAGAGGAATTAAGACCAAAACATGCAAATAAGATAGCACGGCAAGTAATGCATCTTTCCTTAAATCTTTTATGCTAGGCCAGTTAATCTTTTTGAGATTTAAATTTGGCTTGATTTTACCAAAATTTATTTTTTTCATATTTAATCCTTTTCTTTTATTAGCAATATTATTCACTGCCATTCCCACTTTTTTTATGTCATTCCCGCGAAGGCGGGAATCTACTAATAGTTGAAACTATCTTGGATCCCCGTCTTCACGGGGATGATAAACCGTAGGGGGCAGTATTAATTATTTATCGTCGAATTAGGAACAAATCCTTCGACTTCGCTCAGGATGAAATTCTAATTTCACTCGAATTTCACTTTAACCGGCTCTTTTGCTGCAGCTTCTTCCAAACCGAATAGCTCTCTCTTTTTATAGCTAAACATGTTGGCAATAATGTTGGTTGGGAAACTTTGAACTGCAATATTTAAGTCCCTAACATTCGCGTTGTAGAACCTTCTAGCAGCCTGAATTTTATCTTCTGTATCAGTTAACTCGTCTTGTAACTGGCTAAAATTTTGGCTAGCTTTGAGATCTGGATAGGCCTCCGCAACAGCGAATATTGACTTTAAAGCCTCAGAAATTTTGTTTTCTGCCTCAGATTTTGACTTAATCCCTTTAGCGCTCAAAGCTTCCGATCGTGCTTTTGTTACTTCCTCAAAAACACCTTTTTCGTGTTTTGCATATCCCTTTACTGTTTCAACTAGGTTAGGGATTAAATCATACCTTCGTTTCAATTGAACGTCAATATCGCTCCAAGCTTCATCGCTTCTAATGTTAAGTTGAACCAATCGATTATACATCGAAACCACAACCAAGACCAAGACCACGATAATTCCCACTAAAATCCAAACTATTGTCATAATTCTCCTTTACCCCGTTAAATATTAACCAAAGAGAAATTATTTAACTGGGGTTTTCCTTATTTATTCGTTGTTGTACTTAAGGTACAGGAACACGCCACCTATTATCTGCCCCTCGGAATCACTTGGGTTTTCAAGACGAGCGCTGATTGAACACTTTTTACCGTCAGACTTGTAAGCATAATACCATCCATCAACCGGATCCGCAGGCCATTCCGAAATGTATTCCGGCACCAACGCTTTTTTAATCATATTATCTGTTGTATTTAATTTCAATAGGCTATTTGATGTTGGATAGCTATTATGGTCTTTTTTATATTCTTTTAAAGCATCCAACAATTTAGCCACATCGCTTTTTCTCTGCTGATCTTTACTGGTAGTTGTCACAACTGATTGGTCATTTGAAGCACTTTCCGAAACAACTTTTATCTCAGAATCATCCGGTAGACTTATCTTGTTTTCAACATCAAAGTCGGAAAATTCCAAAGTTATGGTAAATGACGACACGGAAGAAGAAACAGGTGTTATGAATTTTAAGTCTGCTTTTCTGATTAATTTATCATTTACACCAATCCATATATCGCCCGATATGCCTTGAACCATATCAGACGTAATCCCAATTGATGACAAAGCGCTTCCAATCTCAATGCTACTGATCGCATACTTATAACATCTAACTCCTCCAATTTTTTCATTGGAGCTTCTTTCTCCGATTACTGAAACACCGGAGTCTGAATTGATTGAAAAAAAGCTATTTTGCAAAGACTTTTCTTTAAGACTAGCGATAGAATAAGATAACCATTTATCGGTTTCATCGTTATTACTAAATTTAAAGGCGCTGCTCTTAACCAAGAGGTTGTCATTATTCAAAAGCAAATCAACTTCTGATGTTTCTGATGCGCCATTCACACTTACGTTTGTCTCAAGACTATCAACGTTAGACTTTGTTTGAAAAGAAGCTGAAATCTCCTGAATAGTATCGGTCTCATCAGTAAAATCAGAACTACTGGATGTAGCCGTCGTGTCAGAGGAAGAGCTATTATCGGCAGAAGAAGAACTGTCCGACGAACTAGTATCAGCTGTTGATGAGCTACTTTCTGAGCTATCTGCCTCGCTTGTATCAACCGTGCTGTCCGTGCTTGAATCAGTTGATGTACTTTGATCATACATGTCGTAGATGTCATCAGTACTATCGGTTGCTGTTTTTATCGCCTTGGTTGACCTTGAAACATTCTGATCTTTTTTCGCGAAAGTATTTTTTTGAACTGCTGCCGACAACAAAGGAGATGTTATTGGTGAATCGATCGAGCTATCAACAGACATTGTAATATTACCGCTAATTTTGAAATTTGGGTGTTTTTGCATTTCCAGTGCTGATTTCAAAAAGGCCTGTTCCGGATTAGCAGACAAGCCACCCCATATTTTTTCTAAACCAACAGCCCCATAAATTTTTTCCACTCCCAGCGACAACAATCCCAATTCCGTTAGCCCAATTAAAAACACGAAAAATACCAGAACGCCGAAAACCGGAACCAATCGGCGACTGTTTTTAAAGAAATTAAATCTCTTTGCCGGAGTAAGATCTTTTGTCGATACAACCTCTGATTTCTGTTTTTCTGGTAAAAGACCTTTATTTTCAAAGGGAGAAGGAGGAAACGCTGGAGCTATTTCTTTTGCGGACAAGACAGGATCACTCTTTTCTGTAACAGGCGTCTTCTTTCTTGAAAATTTGCTAAATACATTGAAAATATTTTTTTTAGGCTTTGGGGGAACAGGGGGATTAGAAGGACCGCCGCCGTTGCTTATTTGATCAGACAAAGATGCTGAAGGTGCTTCGGATAAAGACTGACTTACATTACCAGCAAAAAAATCGGGTTGCGTTGGCGATACAGTCTCAATTTTCGCCATATTCTCCAATGGTTCAGACACTGGAATATTTTCATTAGCTGGCACTGCAGGCTTAGCGATAGACATTGGTTCACCCACAATCGCAGGTTCTTTTGGAACAATATAATTTTCGGCCGGAACTTTTTGACCGACTTTTTCTTCGATATTTTGCGGTACGTTAAAAGGAACTGGCTGTTCAGTGTCAGTATTGTTGCTAGGATCAAGCGAACCTAAAATAGCAGGTTCTTTCTTGGATGGAGTTTCGGGTAAATCAAGTTCCTCCTCCCATGGGCTACCTGAAACAGGAGTGTTTTGATCGGTAGAATTTTGCACACCACCAATTTGATTGTTTGGATCAATCGCCAAGTCCCTCCTTTATCACAAAAAGCTATCTATATTATAACAGAAACTTATTGTCCTTTTACTAGAAATTCTATCGCCCTATTTAGCTGATTATCATCTTTTAAGTTTTCGTCTTTAATAATTTCAATATTTGGCTTAATTCCCTCTCCATTTATCTGGCTACCATTCGGTGTATACCACTTGGCAACAGTAATTTTTACTGCTGATCCATTAGACAAATCAACAAGCTCCTGAACGCTACCTTTACCAAATGTTTTTTCGCCGATTATCTTACTTCCTTTTCTGTCTCTAAGTGCGCCAGTTACTATTTCTGAAGCAGAAGCAGAACCTCCATTAACCAAAACTGTAACATTGAAATCTTTTAATGTCGCGCCGCCTTTAGCCTTATAGTCTTTGGATGTTTTTCCTTTTTCAGAAACAACAATACCGTCCTCAATAAAGTAACTTGCAACGTTGACGGCTGTGTCCAAGTATCCACCAGGATTATTTCTCAAATCCAATATTATTCCATCAGGTTTATTCTTCACAGCTTCTTTCGCCATTTGGCTGAATAACCCGTCAGTATCATCCCCGAACTGCTTCAATTTTACATATAATATTTTCTTTCCCGATTCATTTTTATAGTCCCATTCAACACTTTTAACTGTAATTTTTGAGCGTGTCACTTCAAAAGTTTGTTTGTCACTTGCTCCCTCTCTTGCAATTGAAAGCTTAACTGTTGACCCTTCTTCGCCCCTGATTTTATTTATAACTTCATCAAACCCGATTTTTGTTGTATCCTGACCATCGACTTCCAAAATAATGTCCCCTGCTTTCAATCCGGCTTTTTCCGCAGGAGAGCCCGATAACGGAGCAACTACAGTTGGCATATTGTCTTTTTGAATAATCTCTATTCCAATACCAGAAAATTCTCCTTGAATATCTTCCCGAAAACGTTGGTTATCGTTTTTTGACATGTAAACCGTGTAAGGATCGCCAAGCGAAGAAAGCATACCTGAAATTGCCCCTTCTTCGAGTTTGTTAGAATCCAAGCTTTGGTCCGATCGATCCTTTAACTTATTCCAAGCCTCCCAGAACAAAGAAAAATCCACATCTTTCGGTTGGGTTGAGTCAGAGTTAACAAGACTTTTTGGTGCAATAATTGGAACACCTTTTTGCCCCAAAGAATATCCGACCGTAAAAATTATATACAAACCCAAAAGAATTAAAACGAAAAAGAATAATCTTTTTGCTCTTAATTGTTTAGTGTTTTTCACATTTTCTTGATTTTTTTCCATGTGTCCATAATATCATAAAGTTATTGGCTATTAAAACAACCAAGCAGACATCAGAAATGAACAAATAATCTTATTATTTAGTTTGGAGTTCAAAATATCTATGGAAGAGATGGAGCCGGATCTACTGCAACTCCGTAAGGATCTCTCATTTCAAAGTGTGTGTGTGTACCAGTTGAAAATCCAGTGTTCCCCATCGCCCCAATTTCTTGTCCTTGCTGAACATTATCACCAACTCTGACTCTGAGAGAACCACTTTTTAGATGGCCATAAAGCGTAGTGACCCCGCCCTCATGTTCTATTTGAACATAATTTCCATAACTTTTTGACGAAGGATACGTATTGCCTATTCCGTCTTTCACTACAATAACTCTTCCTGCCTTAGAAGCAACAACTGGAGCACCTAAGTATCGTTTTAAATCAATTCCCGTGTGAAAAACACCCGTAAAATAACAACTGCTAAATCCAAAACCACACCCTTTTGAGGCTCCTGGGACTGGCCACATGAATCCAAAGGCACTGCTTCCAGATCTAACCCAATTACTTCCACCTTGAGCGATCTGTTCCATTCGCTGAATTTCCCCTTGTGCTTCCTTTTCTTTTTTCAGCGCTTCTTGCTCTTGTGCATTTAGCTCTTTAACCGCATTAGTGGTATCAGTTAAAAGACGCTGTTTCATAACTTGCTGATTTTGAAGCGTCTTCTTTTGTTCTTCTTGGTCTGCTTCCAAAATCGATAAACCTTGCAACTGTTCATTTTGTTGATTTTTCTGAGCATCTAATTCTTTTTTTAAGGCGTCAATTTTATCCATACCAGTTTGAATTTGCTGCTTTATCGAGTCATAGTATTCCTGCTTATCAACAATTTCCGATAAATTATTTGCCCCGATCATCGCTTCAAGCAGACCATCTTCTCCTTCCATATACCATGAAGCTAAAATATTATTCATTTTGGCTTTTTCACGCGTTAAATTATCCTCTTCCGTCTTAATTTTTTCACTCAGCTCATCAATCTTGTCTTGAGTACTGCTCATTGCATCTTTGGTCGAATTAAGATCTTGCTGCGTTGAATTAATATCTGCAGAGATAGTATTCATCTGACGTTTAGCATCATCAGCTTCTTTTTGTTTTTGAGCTGCAGCTGCGGCTGCAGCTTTAGCTTGAGCGGCATAATAATCACTTTGTGCTTGCAGTTGAGCCTTTGTTAAAGCAAATACATTTGTAGGTATCAGCACAAAAGCAAAGCATAGTATTAATGCAATTATTTTGGATCCAAATATTTGTAATTTTATATTTTTCATTATTTTTAGATGTCATTCCGACTCCTTGGCTTTGTCCAAGGGTGGAGGAATCTTCTAATTAATTGAATTACTATTCAAAGATCACTCGACTCCGTTACACTCTGCTCGAGATGACACTCCGTGTCATTTTAGGTGTTTCTTAATCGCCATTACAGAACAGAAAATGCCCAAGGCCAAACCCACCAAAAACTGCAAACCAATTATTAAAGCTAAGCTAATGCCAAGATAATTGGAGTTTAGGTTTGAAAGACCAAGATAATTTTCTGCTGCTGGGACAGTCAACCTGAAAGTAAATATAAATATAATTGATGAAATTATAGCACCAATCAGACCGTAGGCCATTCCTTCAAACACAAATGGACCCCGCACATAAAGATCGGAGGCGCCAACAAGTTTCATGATTTCAATTTCGTCAGAACGTGCAAAAATTGTTAATCGAATTGTATTATAAATCACCAATATGGAAATTAGCACAAACAATAACGACATTGACCAACCGGCAATTTTAAGAAAATTTGTGATCTTAACGAGACGGTCAACCAAATCTTTGTTTTTCTTGTAACTGATCTCTTTAATCAAGGATTGATAATCTTTAGAACTTAAAAAGGTGTTGATTTTTTCCAAATCCTCGGGATCCTGAGTTTTTATTTCAAGACTCCTTGGTAATGGATTGTCAGTGTCAGAAATCAAATCCCGAATTCCCTCATTATCTTTATTTCTACTACGCCACGACTCAAGTGCCTTCTCTTTTGAAATATAATCAACACTTTTTATATCGCTGCGGGATAATAAAATATTTTGAATAGCTGTAATCTGATCTTTTGAAGCGTCATCGTTAAAATAAACAGACATGTCCACTTTATCTTTCAAAGACTCTGTCGTTCTGTTTGTAATCAGCATCATGCTTACAAAAAATGAAATTGTAATCAAAGTCAGAACCATAATCAAAGTTGCAGCCAAAGAAAGCCAGCGATTACGCCAAAACGAAACAAGCGACATTTTAGTTATTCTGTAAAAAGTTAGTGGAAACATTATTAATAATTCCTAAATTCCTAATTTCTAATGCCAAATATATTGAAATTTGATCATTTGGATTTTTATTTGTAATTTGTAATTTTTAATTTGACATATTCTTTAATTGCTTTGCAATTAAAGAATATACTTCCCCTTTGCCTGATCTGAAATAATCTTACCGTCACGCATGGTAATTACTCGTCTCTGAAGCGCATCCACAACTTCCTTGTCATGAGTTGCCAGAAGAACAATTGTTCCCTGATTGTTGATTTTGAACAGAAGCTCAATAATTTCCCAAGTGGTAACGGGATCAAGGTTCCCTGTTGGCTCATCTGCAATTAAAAGTTTTGGCTTATGAACCAAGGCTCTAGCGATAGAAACTCTCTGTTTCTCACCGCCGGAAAGCTCTTCGCTCATCGCATTCGTCCTACTTCCCAAACCAACGATTTCAATAATTTTTGGTACTCTATCCGCGATTTCACTGTTTTTTGAGTCAGCCACTTCCAAAGCAAAGGCCACATTTTCATAAACTGTCTTTTTGGGCAACAATTTGAAATCCTGAAAAATTATACCTACTTTACGTCGATAAAATGGTAATTCCTTCTTCTTTAGTTTGGCGATATCTCTCTCGGAGACTAGAACCTGTCCGCTCGTTGGAGTTTCTTCGCAAGTCAAAAGTTTAATAAGGGTAGATTTACCAGCTCCCGAAGGACCCACTAATGAAATAAATTCCCCTGGTGCTATCTTAAAAGAGATATTATCAACAGCTTTAATATTCTTACCATATGTCTTTGAGACTTTTTTAAATTCAATAACCGCCCCTTCACTTTTCACGGTAGGGACAGGCTTTTCCGACTTTTCCCGCATTCCACTTTTAGCGGAAGCAGGGACGCCTGCTTCGACTTTTTCGGATGCGGCGTTTTCTGGTTTATTTTCGGCTGGTGCAGTTGCTTTGTCGTCGGTTTTTAGATCAATAGAAGAAGCCGCCGGTTCAACCGATTTCTCTTCTTTTTTATTCTCCGCAACCTTATCAGAGGAGGCTTCTTTTAATTTTATATCATCGTCCATCAAACCCTCTCGTCATCCCCGACTTGATCGGGGATCCATTCGAACATTAAAATAACCATTTATTAGCTACTTAACATTATAGCACTATTTGACAACCCCACCAATCCACAGGTAGTTCGTAGTACAAGATTTATCTTGTTAAGACAAACTAAAGTTTAGACTACGAACGGTAATACAGAGCAAGTTTTAGCTTGAAAAAATTATCAGACTAAAGTCTGGACTACAAAATGATCATAGCGCACTTAATCAACGCCAAAAAGAGAACTTAACCTAACTCTTGTAGTTTCCACCCTCGGTAGAGATCAAGAATATTCTTTTCTCAAATCCCCCTCTTTCATCTCGTCTTTGTTGGCGAACAACCTCTACCTCATCGGGATCAATGTCTAATTCGGCCATGATTGTCTTAATAACTTCCGAAATATCGGCTAGCTCTTTTATCTGTGCAGATTTTTCTTCAGCCTCAGTAAATTCTTTTGATTCTTCTGTTAACTTTTCAGCAAGAGCAGTTATAAATTCTTCCTGCTCCATTGTTCGTGTTTCACAAGTAGCATTGTCCCGAGCAATAATTTCCGGAATTTGATCACGAACCAATTTATTATAAATTCTTTTATTTGATTCAAATTCTGGACTTAAATTTTCTGACATTTGCCTCCTTTATATCACTTCCCACAATATTTCTTATACTTTTTGCCGCTTCCGCCCTCCTTCATTCAGGTTCGGTTCGAGGATTACAACCTCGCAACCGAAACTTCATTTCGGCAGGACTCCGCTTATTTATTCTTTTACTACATTATTTTCCACAACACTTTTTGTACTTCTTACCGCTTCCGCATGGGCAGGGGTCGTTTCGGCCGACTTTGTTGTCAGATTTTACTTGAGATTTTGGACCGGTTTGATACTCGCTCATTTTTTCATAGACCGATTTTCCCTTTTGGCGAATTGTAGTAGTCACATCGTTGCTATTTTTATCATTTAATATTTGAGAATTAGAATTTACTTCAGACTTTTCCCGACCAATTTCCTCTACTTCATCTTCAACTCCCCCGATTGCATCTGGATCCGGTGCCTTATATTCAAGCGGTTTACGCCTTACTGTTGTAACCGCCGGCATTTGAACTTCAACCTTAAATATCATTCGAGCCACCGAACTCTCAACATTTTCCAAAAGAGATTGAAAAAGTCTATAAGCTTCTTGTTTATACTCAACCAAAGGATCTCGCTGACCATACCCTCGAAGGCCGATGCCTGTACGTAATTCGTCCATCGTCGTTAGATGTTCCACCCAGAGAATATCAATCGTTCTAAGATAAACCGCTCTCTCAACATTACGCATTACTTCCGGACTGAATTTGTCTTCCCGTTCTTTATATAGCTTACGAGCTGCTTTTTTTGTCTCTTCAATATCCAAAGAAGCTGGAACATTTGACTCACCAAGTAATGTACCAAGTTCTATTTTTGCCTTTTCTTTGTCTTCAATATTTAAATTGACGATACCTTCGATTTCATCATCGATAATTCCCAATACCTCGTCCTTAATCGTCAAAGGTTCTTCAATACTACTTGTCATCCCGACCGAAGTGGAGGGATCTTCAACAGGAGATTTCTCCACCCTCGAATCAATTCGAGGAGTCGAAATGACAGAAGAAAGGGGTGACTGCCTTTCATCTTCAACTAAATTCCCTTCAAGAATTTTTCTTCGTTTTCGATAAATAACCTCTCTGTGCTTATTCATCACGTCGTCATATTCAACAAGATGTTTTCGAATATCGAAATTGTGCCCTTCCACTCTTCTTTGCGATGACTCAATCGAACGTGAAATCATTTTATTTTCAATCGGCATATCTTCGGGCAGACCCAAAGTATTCATCAAATTTTTCATTCTGTCGCCACCAAAAATACGCATCAGATCGTCGTCCATTGAGACATAAAACTGTGAAGCGCCCTGATCGCCCTGTCGTCCGGCTCGGCCTCGAAGCTGGTTATCAATTCTTCGTGATTCATGACGCTCGGTACCAAGGACAAAAAGACCGCCTAATTCAACCACACCCTCTCCAAGCTTAATGTCTGTACCTCGACCAGCCATGTTTGTGGCAACCGTAACTGCTCCCTTTTGACCAGCTTTCATGACAATTTTTGCTTCACGTTCGTGATTTTTAGCATTCAAAACTTCGTGCTTAATTCCCGCCCGCTTAAACATTTTTGAGATTAATTCATTTTTCTGCACGGAAACAGTTCCAACCAAAACCGGCTGACCCTTTTCCTGTAAACTTTTTACCTCATCGACAATCGCCTTCAATTTGCCAGTTTCGTTTTTGTAAATCCGATCTGAAAGATCTCGTCTTGTAACCGGTTTATTAGTCGGAATTTCAACAACATCAAGTTTGTAGATTTTATAAAATTCTTCCGCTTCGGTCGCAGCCGTACCAGTCATGCCGGCCAGTTTTTTATATAGTCTAAATAAATTCTGGAATGAAATTGTCGCCATTGTCTGCGACTCTTGTTTAACCTCGACTCCTTCTTTCGCTTCAATCGCCTGATGAAGCCCCTCGGAATAACGACGCCCGACCATCAAACGGCCAGTGAATTCGTCGACAATGACAATTTCACCGTCTTTTACAATATAGTCCTTGTCTTTTTTGAATAATGTATGAGCTTTAAGCGCTTGCTCAAGATGATGAACCATGGAAATGCCACCGGCTTCATAAATATTTTTAACGCCAAGAAGCTGCTCCATTTTCTTAATACCGCCGTCCGTCAAGGTAGCCACTCTATCTTTCTCGTCAACAATGTAGTCGTCTTCAGGCTTTAATTTTGGTATTAGTCCGGCAAATTGCTGATATAGACTAGCTGATTCTTCCGCCGGTGCCGAAATGATTAAAGGAGTTCTGGCTTCATCGATTAAAATTGAGTCTACTTCATCAACAATTGCATAATACAAATCTCTTTGAACGCAATATTGCAAAGCCGGAGCCATGTTGTCTCTTAGGTAATCAAAACCAAACTCATTGTTCGTGCCATAAGTAATGTCACAGGCATAGGCCTCTGTTCTGGAACAAGGCTTTAGATTACCTCCATCACACTCAGAATAGTGCTTGTAGTCCTTTTCTTTAACAAACCTATGTGATTCCTGATTATTTTGAATAATGCCAGTCGAAAGACCCAAAAAGTCGTAGACTTCGCCCATTCCCTCACCGTTCAGTCGAGCTAAATAATCATTAACCGTGACCAAATGAACACCATGGCCAGCTAAAGCATTGAGATACAGAGAAAGAGCAGCCACGATCGTCTTTCCCTCACCAGTCTTCATCTCGGCAATTTTACCTTGATGAAGCACAATACCGCCCATAATCTGCACATCAAAATGACGCTCCCCCCAAACACGCTTCATAGCTTCTCGCATAACAGCAAAAGCTTCAGGAAGAATTTCTTCCTTGATTTTGTTTTCCTTATTGTAATCACCTTTTACTTCAAGAAGTTTTTTTCTAAACTCTTTTGTCTTATCTTTCAGTTCTTTATCAGCTAATTTCTGAAAAGCCGGCTCAAAAGAGTTTATTTCTTCAACTTTAGACCCCAATTGTGAGAGAACTTTTTTATCAGCATGACCTAATATTTTATCTAAAAATGACATAATTTCCTTGCATTTAAGGCGAAGAAACAAGTTATAATTCCCCAATAAATTTCTAAGCTCTAATATCTAATTTCAAATAAAATGCCAAATGCTTAAATGTTCAAATAATTTAGAATTTGAAATTTAGATTTTTATTTGTAATTTGTAATTAGGATTTTGGACTTTAACTATTTCTTACCTGTTTATTCTTGATCTTCTTCCTGAATATTAACTTTTTTATTTCTCTTAATTCTTAGTGCCCCCATTACCTTTTCCCAGCGAAGACCACCAGTTTTCTTATTTTTGTCGGTCTTTTCACGATGAAATTCTTGGAGTTTTCTATCAAATCTTTTATTGGCGATAGCAAAAGCTCTCATCAACCGATTATCCGCTTCTTCAATATAGACCTTTTCTTTACCAAAAGTAGCACTCAATTTCACAACCTGATCAATTCCCCCCTTCTCTGGGCTTGTTTCATCACATAAAATAATATCTACGATCAATTCTTCATCGGGAATATATTTTTTAACCTTCAAAAGCTTCTTTTGCATCAAAGACTTTTGCTTGGCCGTTATAATTACACCTTTTGTATGAAACTCAATCTTCATAATTACCTCCGCGACTCTTTAATGTTAATTTACAATAGTCCTGTCGCGCCCTCCGTAGAGAAGATTTAGCTGCAAACCTGTAAGTTTTGAGCTAAACCAGAACGAAGGAGGGCTCCAACGAACTAGTTAACCAATTTTTTTAAACGATAAATACTTATGTAAAACTTCCGGAATTTCTATACTACCATCTTTTTGCTGAAAATTCTCCAGTATTGCAATGATCGGTCTCGTCATTGCGATCGATGTACCGTTGATCATATGCAAATATTTTTTTACACCATCTTTTGTTTGATATTTAATATTCAGACCACGAGCTTGATAGTCGGTACAATTTGAAGTCGAAGTAATCTCAGCCCAATCACCAAGTTTCCCTTCCCTGTTCGGCTTCCCTGGCATCCAAGCTTCCAAGTCGTATGTCCTATATGATGGCGCACCTAAATCCGCAGTACAATGGTCAATAACACGAAAAGAAATTTTTAATCCTTCAAATATTTCTTTCTCAATTTCCAACAACTCTTTGTGAGCTTCTTCCGATTTTTCAGGAGTCGTGTATTCGAACATCTCTACTTTAGTAAACTGATGTACCCTGAAAATTCCCTTAGAAAACTTTGAATAAGCTCCGGCTTCCGTTCTAAAACAATGTGAAAGCGCAACATATTTTTTAGGCAATTCTTCCTCTTTTAATACCTCGTCTTTGTGATAACCGCCCATCGTAATTTCTGCCGTTCCGATTAAGCTTAAATCTGAATTTTCGATATTGTAGACTTGTGTTGATTCGCCACGTGGATTGTAGCCCATTTTGTCTAAAATATCCCTCTTAGCTAAGTCAGGAGTGATTATAGGAGTAAAACCATGCTTCATGGCAACATCAATAGCATAATGTGTTAACGCGAGCTCCAGAAGTGCAACTTCATTTTTAAAGTAGAAAAATTTTGCTCCGGAGACTTTTATTCCTCGTTCAAAATCTATAAGGTCTAGTTTTTCCGCCAATTGAACATGATCTAACGGAATAAAATCAAATTTTGTTGGTTTGAATTTTTCTTCAAGTATGACATTATCATTCTCATCCTCACTTACTTTAACCTCCGGATGAGTTAAGTTTGGCACCTGCAAAAGAAGGTCTTGAAATTTTTCATTAATTGGACCCAATTCTTTTTCAAAATCAGATATTTTCAGTCCTAACTCTTTCATTTTGGATATAATTTTAGAATCAGGCTTATTTTTTGAATTAGCATTTCTTTCGGCTCTAAGAGTATCTATTGTAGTTTCTAGCTCTCTTTTCTTTCTGTCCAATTCCAAAAGTTCATCAATCGAAACGGTTGAAAGCCTGTTTTTGGCATTCGTTTTAACTAACTCCACATTTTCTCTAATAAATTTTATATCTAACATAGAGCTCCTTCGGAGCAATGATCATTGCTCAGTTCTCAATTATCAATAAATTTTCAATGATCAATTTTCAAATGGTAAATTAATGAAAATTGATAAATGGTAAATGATAAATCACTTGTGATCTGGTCGCATCAACGGGAACATTTGGGTTTCGCGAGCTGACTTGTCAGCTAAAAATGAAAATAATCTCTCTGAGAAACCAAAACCTGTTGTTGGTGGCATTCCATACTCGAGAGCTTCAATAAAGTCTGCATCGTGCATTTGAGCTTCCTTATCACCAGCCTCTCGCATCTTGGCCTGTTCCTGAAATCTTCCTGCCTGATCTTCTGGATCGTTTAACTCCGAGTAACCATTACCCATTTCGGAGCCAGCCAAAATTACCTGATAGCGCTCGACTAGCTTTGAATTATCCTCTTTTCTCTTCGCCAATGGAGATACTTCCACTGGATGATTTATCAAAAATACCGGACCAGCAATTTCTTTTCTAATTTGCTTCCAAAGCGTATCGATCAAACGTCCCCGACGATCATTTGGATTAAATTTAACTTTAAGCTCGGAAAGCTTATTTTTGATCTCTTCGTCAGTAGCTGCTAGAACATCAATGCCCTGCTTTGACTTAATTGTCTCCGCATAATCTATTTTCTCCCATTTTCCGCTTAAATCAACGTCAAATTCTCCGATTTTGAATTTTTGAGTGCCAAACGCTTTTTCGGCAATATATTTGTACATGTCTTCAACCAATTTCATCGAATCTTCGTAGTTGGCATAAGCCCAATAAAATTCCATTTGGGAGTAATCCTGCAAATGCTCTCTGGAAATACCCTCATTTCTAAATTGACGGCCAATTTCAAAGGTTTTTTCAAATCCGCCAACCATCAAACGCTTTTGCCAAAGCTCACCCATTGAAATTCGCAAATATACATCAATATCCAATGCGTCATGATGAGTGATAAATGGATTTGCGTCTGCCCCGCCTGCAGTATTTTCAAGCACAGGAGTTTCAACTTCTAAAAATCCTCTTTCAACAAGAAAATCTCTGGTTGCCTGCCAGAACTTCGCTTTTCTAATAAACATTTCTCTGGATTCAGGACTAATGGCAAACTCCAAGTATCTCTTTCGAAATTTAGTTTCTTCGTCCTGAATTCCATGGCGTTTTTCAGGAAGCGGTCTCAATGCTTTTGACAATATTTTTAAACCGGAAGCCAAAACAGAAGTTTCACCAGCTTTGGTCACAAAAACAGTGCCGGAAACCTCAACGAAATCACCAAGATCAAGCATGGAAACAAGATTAAAATCTTTAGTTAATTCATCCGCTTTCAAAACTGCCTGCATTTTTCCTGATTCATCTGCAATGTCCGCGAAAACAAGCCTGCCATGACCGCGAAGCGCCATCAAGCGGCCTGCAACGGTGACTTTCTTTTCAGAAGAAATGAGCTCTTTTTGCTCATTCAATATTTCTTTGGCGGAATGATCCTTGCTAGATTTTGAAGGATAAGGGTTTGATCCCAATTCCTTTATTTCGGCCAGTTTCTTTTTTCTAAATTCAATTAGTTCTTTTTCAGTTGCACCAATTTTTTCGTTCATGTTTTTGCCTGCAAATATTACTATTTTCTGACTTCACTATAGCATAACCAAAAACCAGTATCTAGTATTCAGTATCAGATATTAGGCACAGGAAATACAAAAAACGCCCAACTTATCGCGGGCGATTTTTATATAATACTTGATACGTAATACTTAATACTTGATACCGATATTAAGCTATGCTTAATATCTTGTATTCAGTTTTTCCGCCAGGAGTTGTTACAGGAACTTTGTCGCCAACTTTGCATCCCTCTAAAGCAAAACCAATAGGAGAATCAATTGAAATTCTACCGTTAAGAGGATCTGATTCGTCTGAACCAACAATTTCAAACTTCATTTTCTCGCCATCATTTTCGACTTCAACAACGGCACCAGCTTCAACAATATTGGTTGCATGTTTTTCTATGACTTGTGCATCTTTAATTTTTTGCTCTAGTTTCAAGGCTCTACCATACAAAAATGACTGCTCATTTTTTGCTTCATGGTATTCAGCATTCTCAGATAAATCGCCAAGATCTTTCGCCTCTTTGATTTTTACAGCCACTTCTTTGAGCTTAACGTTCTTGATTTCATCAAGCTCTTTTTTAAGTTTTTCTAGCCCCTCTTTGGTTAAAATGTTGCTCATGGTATACCCCCGAAAAAATAAATACACAAGCATATAAATCTTGTGCAACTTAACAAGTAACATCAGAATACTACCCTATTTGATCAATTTTTGTCAATGGTGCACGCAACTATGTCATTGCGAGTCATCCAGTTCTTACTGGAGACGAAGCAATCTTTGAATAAAATAGATTGCTTCTTCATTTCATGATATCGCAATGACACCTTATGGTTATCTCGTAAAATAATAGTTTAAAATCTCCTTTGCCACCGGAGCGGCAATTTCATGGCCGCCGCCGCCGCCATCGATTAACACTACGATGGCAATTTCAGGATTTTCATATGGAGCATAACATTCAAACCATGCATGAGTTTTCTGATTGTTTAAAAACTGAGCTGTACCCGTCTTGCCAGCTACTGAGACAGGCAAATCATTCAAATTTTTGGCCGAACCGCCAGTAATAGTTAATCTCATTCCCTCCTGAATTGTCTTTATAATATCAGAGCTAATAAAATTCTCTCTCTCTACCCTTGGTCCGAACTCTTTTACTATATTACCTTCCTGGTCTTTAATTTTTTGAACAAGCTGAGGCTGCAATAATGTCCCCCCATTCGCAATAGTGGCAGTTGCCCTTAACATTTGAATTGGAGTAACCAAGAGATCACCCTGACCGATCGATACATGATAGGTATCGCCAATATACCAAGGTTCACCCTTGACCTTCTCTTTCCATTCCGAATCAGGAAGCAAACCCTCCGCTTCGTTAGGCAAATCTACTCCCGTTTTTTCTCCTAGGCCAAAAAGTTCCCAATATTTTTTAATACTGTCTATGCCAATCCCTTTTATCTTATCGTAGCCCCCACCTATACTATAAAAGAATATGTTATTCGATTCCGCAATTGCCGTTTCAATGTCGGTAACACCGTGGTCCTTCCAGTCCGGAAAAGTGTAGTCACCAATTTTTATTTCAGAAGGAGTATCAAATGAAGTATTTGGCGTGATCACCTTTTCAGACAAACCAGCAGCAGCCATCACAATTTTGACAATCGAACCCGGTGGGTAAGTACCTTTAGTTGCCCTGTCAAACATCGGATAAGATTCATCACTGATCAATTTCTGATAATCAGCCGAGGATATCTGGGTCGAAAAAAGATTATTGTCATAATCCGGCAAAGAAACCATTGATAAAATTCCACCCGAGTTAACGTCCATAACCATGGCCACGCCAGAATTAATGGAAGTATCACCGGTTATTTTTTTTGCTTCTTCAATTCCGTTTTTTAACGCGTCACCCGTTTTTTGCTGAAGACCACGATCAAGATAAAGAGAGAGATCATAACCTGGTACCGGTTCACGACTTCCATCCTGAACCAGGACCCTAACAATACTGCCTTTGGAATTAACCTCAATCTGTTCAACACCATGTTTACCGCGTAGATACTCTTCATACTCGTACTCAAGTCCGGTTTTCCCAACACGATCCGATAGAAAATAATCAGGGTTATTTTCAATGTCTTCCGGAGAAATTTTTCCTGTATATCCCAGTATGTGAGCCAGTCCTGGTAAAATAGTATATTCCCTACTGGCTTTTTTTGCCACAATAACGCCTGGTAGGTCCGCTATCTTCTTCTCTAGAATTAAAGCGTCGTCATGAGACACATTGTCCTTGATCGTTACCATATCAAGAGACAAAAGACCGTTTTCCTCCGAAGAAGATTTTATCTCTTGAGCGGTTTCTCCAGATATCTCTGATAGTTTATCATACACCGCCTCACGTTCCGGTTTAGTTTTCGGTAGATCAGAAGGATAGACAGCCAAAGCAAAGTTCGGTTCATTTCTGGCCAGCCACACCCCGTCTTTATCAGTAATAATCCCCCTTGTTGATTCTATCACTCTCGGTCTCACCCTATTACCCTCAGCCAACTTTTGATTTGATTCCCCTTTCACCACCTGAAGAAAAAAAAGTCTTGCGCCCAATATACAAAAAAACAGAAGCAAAAGCGCTTTCATGTTGCCGGACGATGTCGATGCCGAACTCTTATCTTCCACTTTGCCAACTGAGTTCAGAACAGTTTCAGAATAAGAATAATCTAGTTCGACTTTTTTATGAATTCGTCTCTTGTTCTTATCGCCCTTTAACTTAGAAAAATTTCCAAAAATATCCATCTTAAAAGTTAATATCCTTTCCGGTAAAATTTTTCTTAATCTTTCTGGAAATATAGTAAAGAAAAACTCCAAACAACGAATTAACAAAAATAAAACTGGACACTAAAATAACTCCTGTCATATTCCATTCTTTCCCGTAGATAAGTGAAATAAGTGAAAATAAAAATGTCCCAGCCATAAAAAATGCAATAGAGAATGGAGCTGATGGATCTGGGAAAAAATGATTTTTAACATAATGAATTAAATAAGGTATCAATAAAAAAGTTAAAACAATCATCCAAACAGGTAAAGAGGAAAAAGCTGAAAAGAAAAAAATAACCGAGATTGTAAAAATTAAAAAGTCGTTAGTTTTGCCTGTTATCGAAAAATTAATAATTGTTATGTATGAAGAAATTATAGTCGCGCCTAAAATCGGGATAAAACTAAAAAAAGATGTGTCTAAAATTGACAAAATGAAGGCGAGTAGAACCAAAAATAAACTTTTAGTTAAATTAAATTTCATTTTTATAGTCTTTTATCATTCCCTTCTTCAATGAAATAACAAGGAATCACTATCTTTATTTTAATACAAAAACTAATTCCAACTTCGACAAATCAGCAACCGGCTCAACAGAAATATTTTTAAATAATTCAGAAGATGACGACTGCAAATTTCCTGCTTTGCCGATTAAAATTCCTTCTTTCATCTGGCCGTCCAAACCTGAAGTTACAATGTAATCACCAGGTTGGTATTCCGCCTCTCTTGTTATGTCTTCAAGCACAAGACCGGAAATTCCTCCCCGCAATATTCCTTTTGATCGGCATTTTTGTATCATGGCTAAAATAATTGAGTCCTTGCTGGTAATTAAAGTTACCTTTGATTGATTGTCGTATACTTCTTTAATCTGACCTACCAAAGCCCCACCCGATATCACCGCCGCATCCTTAATTACTCCGTCCTTTGAGCCCTTGTCAATCATAACATAGTCAAGAAAACTGGTTGGCTCTCTTCCGATAATTCTTGATGGAATAACAGAATAATCTTTGTGCTCCTCCATATATCCGAGCTCTTTTTTGAGAAGGGAATTTTCATACTCCAGTTCGGAGATTTTGCTTCTATCGACATCAAAAGAGAGTATTTTTTCAGATAATTCGGCATTCTGCTTTTTTAATCTGGATATTTCAGAAACAAAAGAAAACACGCTTTTGGTTTTTCTGCCCGCATTGGAGAAGCTTTTGGAAATGCCAGTCGTACTATTCACTAAAAATACATTAATGGTTTTTTTGAACGGAACCACTAAAACAATTAAAAGAACCACGATAATTAAAATTAGTTTTGTCTTTTTCATACTAAGTAGGATGATATTTGTTATTCGAGCCAGATACCTCATTCTCTTCTGTCATCCTCGGGTTCGGCGGTGCAGCTTGAGAGTGAAGCCCTGGGATCCATATAATAGTTTCTAGATTCCCGCCTTCGCGGGAATGACAACACAGCATTTATCTGTTATTTTGTTGGTTTTATTAGCGAGGACTGTTCGAGCAAAACGAGTTCCGCAGCAATAAAGTAAATAAAGTAACATTTAGCTTTTTCTATCGTCCAAATTCCTTCGGCAAAAGCACATTGGACAGTAGATCCAAATCCTCCAGAACTATTCCCGTTCCCCTAACCACAGCAGTTAAGGGATCATCTGCAATATGAACCTGAGTTTCTGTCTCTTCAGATATTTTTTTATCCAACCCGCGCAATAGAGCGCCGCCGCCAGCCAGAACAATACCCTTATCCATTATATCAGCCAAAAGTTCAGGTGGAGTTTCTTCCATCGTAACCCGAATGCTTTCCATAATCGCATTCAGAGATTTCTTAATTGCTTCCCTTATCTGCTCATCATTAACAATGATTTCTTTAGGAAGACCGGTAACAAGATTTCTTCCTCTCATCGGGGTTTCCAGTTTCTCTTTCATCTCGCAAGCTGAACCAATCTTGATTTTAATATCCTCGGCTGTTCTTTCGCCCAAAACCAGATTAAATTTTTCTCTTGCATATTGAATAATATCTTCATTCATCTCATCTCCAGCAATTCGAAGCGATCTTGAAGCCACAACCCCGCCAAGTGACATTACAGCCACCTCTGTTGTGCCGCCGCCAATGTCGATGATCATGCTGCCGGAAGCGTCCTGAATTGGTAAACGAGCACCAATCGCGGCAGCAATTGGTTCTTCGATAAGAAATACTTCTCTGGCACCGGCATTGATCGCCCCTTCCTCTACCGCCCTTCTCTCAACTTCAGTAACGCTATGAGGAATACCGATCACAACTCGGGGACGAGGAAGAAGAGTAAACTTTTCCTTATGGACCCGATCGAAAAAATATCTGAGCATCTGCTCGGTTATTTCAAAATCAGAAATTACCCCGTCCACCAGAGGCCTGACCGCTACGATATGGGCTGGAGTTCGCCCCACCATTCTTTTTGCTTCCTGACCGATGGCTAGGATTTCTTTAGTTCGCTTATTGATCGCAACAACAGAAGGCTCTTCAATGGCGATCCCCCTACCACGAACATACACCAAAGTATTAGCAGTACCTAAGTCAATGCCAATGTCATGTGAGAACTTATTAAATATTGCGCTAAATGGATTTTTCATTCAAAAAATACCCCTGAATTAATCATCGTTGACTATAATGACGACTGTTTTTAGCATAGATAAAAAAATCCCCACGGTCAAGACGGAGGAAACTTCTACAAACAAAAAAAGAAGTGAGCCTAACTTTCGGCTCACTCTACATCAGTTTAATAACTTCTCCAAATTTTTTGGTCCGCCGAGGAAAGCTTGGGAATAACAACGGAGTAAATATACGAACCAGATACTCCAAACTCCTCGCAAATGTCTTTTTTTGCTGGCAAGACATCAATTTCACCGTCACGAAACCGCTTCGCTTCTTCGGATAAACAGGCAGACACCCGATTTATCGTTACCGATCTGGACCAGTAACTCCTTTCTTCCAGAGTTAAAAGCTTCTCCATGAGATAACATCCGACTCTACGGCCAATTTCTAACTTCTTAGCGATTGTCGGCATCGAAGGCAACCTCTTGATCCTACCAATTCTCAAAAGTAGAATCAGAAACCGACAATACCTAATCAGCCGCTTAGACGCATTTTGTTTGTTTGTGGTTTCCTTGCTTTGCTCGCGTAATTGTTTTACTTTCTTGGAACGGCCCTTGCTGCTATATCTCTTCCAATCTCTAATCTCAACCTCAGTCAATCCGGCGGCAAGAACTTGCCTGGCTCTCTCTCTAGAGAGATTGAACTCCTTACCGATAAATCTCAAAGTGGGAACAAATGATCGATTACCTCGACGGACCTCCGCCAAACATGAGCGAGCATATTCAATGATTTTCCAAAACTTTGGCCCTCTCTGCCACTGCTGCAACGGAAGACGCCGCCATTGCAGTTGCTCCTTTTCTGTAAGACAAATTTTAACAATCTGACAAACTTCTCTTGCTTTTAAATCCAAAAGTGTAGCAAATTCAGTTTGTGTTGTTCGTGTTTGCGGCTCTCCTGATTTCTGGAGGGCCAATTTTCGCCTAACTTCAGAAACGATGCAATCAATAGCTTTTTGTTCCAACATTCACAAATCCCCCCCTCATTGAGTAATAATAATCACCATTAAACTTATAACACATCTAGACTTAATTGTCCATCACAAAAAATCCCAACGGTCAAGCTAAGAGTAAGTATCCAAGATAGCGATATACAAACTAAATCAAATTACTAGCCCAATCTTTTAGTTCTTTGCCCCGAGAATGTCTCGTCTATACTTGTCATGTTGTGAAAGAGTTTCGCTTGGGTAGATTTGGCCGCCGTTCTGCAGGAAATAGATATAATTATGCTTCCCATAGTTTATGGCTGCTTCAATGCTCTTGATGCCAGGATTGCAAATTGGCGTCGGTGGAAGGCCGGATATTAAATAAGTGTTATAAGAAGAATCAACTGTTTTATAATCAGCAGAAGTTATTGGTTGCCAAAATTTGAAGTTTAAAAGTTCATCACCAGACAAAGACTTGACCGACAAGTTATCTTTCCCATACTGGACAGTTGGGTCAGCCTCCAGTTTCATACTCTTGACTATCCTGTTTTTATAAACGCCGGCAATAAGTGGTCGTTCATTATCTTTTATCGTCTCCCTTTCAACTATTGAAGCAATCACAAGGTCTTCATTTGTAACGTTTAAATCTTTTGTGCGTTCGGAAAAATCATCGGTCATTGTTTTTACAATATCAGTATCTGACATGCCGGTTGGGAAAAAATAAGTATCAGGAAACAACTTTCCTTCATATTTCTTAGCAGCTTCCATGAAACTTTCATAATTTGTCACACTTTTTTCATTTAGAACTTGTGCAATTTGTTCTGTGCGATAACCTTCAGGAATAGTGACTTTCACAATGTTGGTGTCCCCAGAAGAAATTTTGTTATAAATATCAAGCATTGTCATACTTGGCGACAGATTATAATACCCGACAGAAAGAGATCCTGACTTAATCTTTGCATTTAAATAAAAAACCCAGTCAGAAGCAACCAGATTTTTGTTCTTCAATTTTTGTGCAATTTGAAAAGTGCCTTCGCCTTTTTTAACCTCAACAATCTTGTATTCGCTGCTTCCTTTAGCAACAGGAGTGTGAACGATCCAATTTAGATAGAAAAGAAAGCCGGTAATTGAAAAAATCAACAATACTAAAAACAAAGTGATTATAGTTTTTATAGTCTTCTTCATCACTTTTCCTTATTAGGTTCGCTTAAATGATCAATATATCGTTCAAGTATGAGTATAGCTGCAATCTCATCCGTTTTGCCGCTTTCCCTGCTAAATCTCTTGCCGCTTTCCTTGATCATGTCTTCCGCTTCAACCGAGGTTAGATCTTCTTCTTCAAAACGAATTGGCAATCCAATATTTTCTTTTAAACTTTCGGAAAATATTTTTATATCCCCTGCAATATCGCCTGGATCCCCACTCAGCTTTTTGGGCCAACCGATGACTATCTCATCAACCTCATTTTCTTGACAAATATTTTTTATAGTCGAAGTAATTTCTTCCAGACTTTTCAATCCGTCAATTACTCCTGCCCCCTTAGGAATCAATTGACCCAAAGCCAACCCAATTCTTTTCTTCCCAAAATCAATTCCTAAATACATCATAATAATATCTAAAGTATCAATCTGTTTATTAGTAAGCGCTCACCCTGTTGTCATTTCGACTCCCTGAGCTTTGTCGAAGGGGTGGAGAAATCCTATCAAAAGATCCCTCGACTTCGCTCGGGATGACAGAGCGAATGAACAATTACATTTATTGATAAAGTTTATTGTCTCTATTCTGCAAACCCAAAAGTTATCTTAATATTCTTAGCAAAGAGTGGAATTCGCTTCAGCGGACTAAAGCGAACGCTTATATCCACCTTCTCCACATCTTTGTTGCCCAGAATGATCTGTTTAGCCGAATTTACACTCTTGCCTTTGATTTGATTTTTAATAGTATCTTCAACCAATTTCTGGCCGGACTTGCCGACTAATTTTGATTTAATCTTCAGAGTTCCGTTATCATTGCTGCTGTCAATTAAGTCATATGTAATATCAGCTTCTTCTGGATCAATCAACATCTTATCAGCGCCAAGACCACTTTCTGAAGATGCAATCAAAACATCATTCAGGTCTTTTTTAGAAAACCCGATCGCATAAAATTTCAATTTGAGCGTGCAGCTAAATTTATCAGCTTCATCATTAATATTTTTAGAAGGGCTAAATGAGATCGTCTCGTTGCTAATACCATTGTCAAAAATAGAAAGCTTATCTTTATCGGCTAAATCGGCCAAATCTTTCTTAACAGCATCTAACATTATTTCTTTAACAGCTAATTGTGCCTTTGTAAGATCCTCTTCTGTTACAATTTTAACTTCTTTTGAGACACCTCCGGAAGTTTCTCCTGATGCTGTTATTAGGTTTTTCCCAGTCACAGAATAAGTGGAAGTTGATGGCAGGTTACTCTTCTCGCCAGCGTTCTTGGCAGTTACTTTGCCGGATGATTTTCCGGCCACCTTATCTCCTGCCGCATTTAATGATGCTTTTGGTACAGACACGGCCTGATCAACAGTAAACTCCACACCACCGGAACTTTTTACAATCGCACCAGCAGCAATCTGATCATCAATGCCGGCATTATTACTAAAAGTTAATGTTCCTGTGGCCTTTTCTCCCATGTCTTTTTTACCGGTAGCATCAAATTGCTCTGTACTCTCTTTTTCCAGCTCAAGCAAACTTCCTGAGACAGTTAGATTATTGGTATTTTTCTCTTTTACACTACGGTCAACCGTAATTTCCTTTTCAGTTGAAAAATCTTCAGTTTTAACTTGTATTTTAGCTGTAGCGCTAGGTAAAAATAGATAAGACGAAATTAGAGAAATCAGAAGAAACACAGAGACAAAGATCATTATCTTTTTTCTTGATCCCTTTATGTTAGTAGAATTTTTTTCGTTTGGCTTGGGCATTGGATGAATAATCTTTTTATCTTTTGGCGGTTCATAGTTGCGATCGTTATCAACGATTGGGCGTTTTCTAATCTCAACTTCATCATCTTCTTCCTCATTATAAGAATTATGATGGACCTCATGCTTTGCTGTATCCCCAACCTCTTCTTGATCCTGTTCCTCGACTATCTGTTTGATTTCACTTTTTAATTCTTCGTCTTCTTCCGGTTCTTCAGGCTCTTCTTTATTTTTATTCTGATAATAATTATTCACTTTAAACTGAGAATTTTCATTATCGCTATCAAGCTCATCTTTTTGCGCAACTTTCGCTTCGGGAACAACAGGCTTAGCTTTTTCCGCTTCCGAGACTTTCGAGTAGACCGTTAGGCCAATTTGAGAAGCCAGATTTCTTGAAATCCTATCAGTCGCCACAAGTGAAATCTCTTTCTGCATCTCTGCTGCGCTTCTTTTCAGAAGTTTTAAATTGACAATACTTTGAGCTATTGTTGCGCCCCGCGGAATAACAAAAGCAACCGAATTTCCTGATACGGTTCTCAATCGGTCAATTACAGAAGTAATTTCTTCTGATGGCTCTAAGTAAATAATTTCATTCATAAGATTATTATAACAGATATTGATTTAAAAAATTAAACCTATAATTTAAGCAACGACACGCTGTCATCCCGAGCGCAGTCGAGGAATCTTTTGATAAGATTTCTCCACCCCTGCGACAAAGCGCAGGGAGTCGGAATGACATTTTAAAATTGATCATTCGCTTTACGAGCGAATTCCATCCACAATCTTATCCAGTATCCCGTCAACCATGCTCGGATCGCCAACCAAATCAATTCCCAGATTAGCAAGCCCCATTGGAGTCACATCCTGCGATCCGGTTAATTTGCCAGTCTCATCTTTAACATGAGTCACACTCGACGGCTTTATGAAATCAACCTTTGGCTGTTTAGCAAAAGGCAAGCCCTTTATCCATGACTTTTTTTCTAAATATTCTTTAATGTCAGGTAAAAGCGAACCGCCGCCGCAAAGTAGTATTTTAGAAGGCAGCAGATCAACGTTGGAGAATTCTTCTAAAGCAATTTGCACACCGGCAAGCCAGACTTCGCAATCATTCTTCAAAGCTTGGGAAATTTTCTCACGGGTTTTGGTTTTTTCTCCCAGTTTTCCGGTTGAATAATCGCGTTTTAGTTTTTCAGCTTCGGCGAAAGACAGATCAAACATATCAGCAATTGATTTTGTAAACGATCTGCCGCCAATGGCAAACATTCGCGTACCTTCAACTCCGCCATTTCTCACAACTGCAATGTCGGTTGTGCCGCCACCAATATCGATAAATATAGAGGAAAACTCTGCTGAATCCTCCAGACCAACACACTGGGCAACTGCATAAGGTTCGGCTGCAATTGCAAGCAAGTCCAAGTTTAATCCTTCAGCAATAGTCTGAAGTGCTCCCAAATGAACAATCGGTGCAAAAGCATTGAAAATTCCCACCTGAATGTCCCTGCCCTGAAATCCTACTGGATTTGTAACTTTATATCCGTCAATCTTAACATCAACCACCGCGGAATTAACTAATTTAACATCAATCTCAGAATGGCCCGTTTCCCAAGCTAATTCTGATCTGGTTTTCTCAAAAGACTTAGCCTGAACCTGTTCAATAATTTCTTTTAGTTCCTTAACTGCAATTCTGACCTTAGGATCTTTTCTTTTATAATAAACTGTCGTGGTTGTGCCTTTAACAAGCTCACCGGCAATTCCAATAACACATTGCCGCGGCGTCACTCCCGCTTCCTCAAAAGCTTTGTCGAGAGCAATTTCACAATTTCGGATAACGCCGGAAATATCAGTTACACGACCACCCTGCATATCAGAAAGACTCTGGTGTTGCCGACCGCTGCCGACCACAACTGCTTTATCTCCCTCAATACGATAAACTAGAACCTTTACGAATTCAGTTCCAATATCAAGAGCAATCGCATGATCCTTAGTCGAATTTTTGAATAGTTTAAACAATCTATCACATCCAAAAAAATTGGATGCCCCTCAGTTAAGAACACATTGATTACATTATAGCAAATAAAAAAAGCCGTTGTATACACAGCTTATATTTAATACTATTAACCTAAATGCTTTTCAATATTCCAAATACCCTATTCAGCTCGTCAGGATAGTTTAGAAAAGTTGGATCATTGTTTTTTACAGAGTTAGCATAATCATCAATTTTGATCCATTTAACTTCCGATATTTCTTCTTCTTGAATTGTAAGATCCGATAAATCAATATCTTTTTTGATTGCATAAACGTCAATAAAATGATTGCCAATAAAGCTATCGGAATGCCTCGCACTTCTTTTATAAGTAAAGGCCAAGCTAAGTTGTTTTTGTTCTAAATCAAGGTCCAATTCTTCTTTTAATTCGCGTAGAGCACCTTGAATTGGTTCTTGCCCAGCAGAAATATGCCCCTCACAAGACATTGACCACATATTTGGATAAGAATCTTTTTGAGGTGACCTCTTTTGAATAAGGACTTCTCCCTTAGAATTCACTATCCAAATATGAGCAACCCGATGCCAAAGACCTTTTTCGTGAGCCTCTTCGCGCGTTGCTTGTTTGCCTGTGAGACTACCTGATTCGTCAAGAATATCAAAATATTCCATAAATATTTTATTCCAAAACAGCTTTAATTCTCCTCACACCAGCCGAAGAGGACTCTTCTTTTTTAATCTTAAAATGTCCAAGGGTTCCAATATTTTCAACGTGAGGGCCGCCGCAGATTTCACGTGAAAAATAATCATCAGCCGAGCCGATTGTATAAACTTTAACTTTATCGCCGTATTTGTGCTCGAAAAAGCCAAGTGCGCCTTGTTTTTTCGCTTCTTCCGGCGACATTTCCTCCATAGTAACTGACAGATCCTTTTCAATTTGCTCATTTACAATATTTTCCACTTCAGAAATTTGTTCCGGCGTCATTTTGTCAGTATGAGTAAAATCAAAACGCAATCTTTCCGAGTTGATATTTGAGCCCTTTTGCTGGACATGTTCACCCAGAACCTGTCTTAAAGCCTGATGCAAAAGATGAGTAGCGGTATGATATTTAACAGCAATTTCACCGTCATCGGCCAGTCCGCCCTTAAACATGCCAGCAGAAGCAGTTCTGGATAGCTGTTTATGCTCTTCGAGCATATTGTTATATTGCTGTATTGCTTCGTCATTAACATCAATATTTTTATGCTTAAATTCTTCAATGCTTATTTCCAATGGTAAGCCAAATGACTGATATAGATCGAATAATATTTTGCCTGAGACTTCTTTTTTTTCTTCGATAATCTTCAAACCCTCTTGAAGAGTTTTTCTAAATTTTGCTTCTTCTTTTTCGAGTTCTTTTTTAATGTCATTCTTTTTATTGTTCGAGACTTGCCGAGAACTGTCAGACTTCTCGCTTACGCTCGAAGAATAATAAACCCTGTCATAAATCCCAAAAACAACATCAGCTAACCTTGAAGTGAAATTGTCTTTAATTCCCAGTTGTTGTCCCTTTACAATCGCACGACGAATCAGACGACGAACAACATAGCCTGCGCCTTTGTTTGAAGGTAAAACCCCGTCATTAATCGCAAAGACAGCCGCCTTTATGTGATCAGCAATTATTCGGAATTCTTTTTCGTTATCATTATATTTTTTACCGGAAATCTCCTCAATTTTCTCAATGATCGGTAAAAAGAGATCTGTTCTATAATTATCATCCAATCCATTCATCACAGCCAGCGTTCGTTCAAATCCCATGCCCGTATCAACATTTTTTTGTTTCAATATCTCGAATTTGCCTTCCGATGTCTTATCATATTGCATGAAAACATCATTCCAGATTTCAACCCAATCCGGATCATCGCAGGTTTCCTGAAAAATTTTAGGAACTTCTCCTTCGCCCGTCCAATAAAACATTTCCGTATCTGGACCGCAAGGTCCGGTTTCACCAGCAGGCCCCCACCAGTTATTCTTTTTTGGTAATTTTGCAATTCTTTTCGGATCGATGCCTAGTGAAATCCATTTATCGTAAGCTTCCTGATCAAAAGGAGCATCGTCGTCACCAACAAAAACCGATACGGCAAATTTACTCTTATCAATATTTAACCATTCAGGAGAAGTTAAAAATTCAAAACTCATTTCTATGGCTTCATCCTTAAAATAATCGCCCAGAGACCAGTTCCCAAGCATTTCAAAAAAAGTATGATGGATCTTGTCACCCACTTCATCAATATCGTCCGTTCGGATGCATCTCTGAGCATTAACAAGCCTTTTTCCTTCAGGATGATTTTCACCAATCAAAAAAGGAACCAGCGGATGCATTCCCGCTGTGGTAAATAATACTGTCGGATCATTTTCAGGCACCAAAGAAGCAGAAGGGATCACTTTGTGACCCTTCTTTTCAAAATATTGTAAAAATAATTTTCTTAACTCACTTGCTCTCATAATCATTCATTATTTGTATAATCTGTATAATTCGTCATCTGTTGTTTTTTGTATGATTCGTCATCTGTTGTTTTAGTTCTTGTCAAAGTAGTCTGAGAAACTAGAAAATATTTGTGACCAGATAAATCCTCTGACTTCCGCTTTATTATTATCAACTTTTTCAATTTTTATAGGCTCAGTTCCAAGCTCCTTGGCATACATTGATTGATATACAGTCTGATAATTTCGTATTTTTTTAACGTAAGAAAAATTAGCTATCGACGAAGGTGAATTAATGTACTTAGCCGCATTGCCGGTTCCGGTATTGTATGCGTACAGAGCCAAATCAACATTACCATTATACTTGACCAGCAAGTCCCTGAGATGAGCAGCCCCAAATTCAACTGATGTCTCGGGATCAAAAATGTCATAATTCGGCCATCGGCCCGTTTCTTTAGCCATCGTTGCCGCAGTGCCAGGCATAAACTGCATCAAACCTTGAGCTCCAACGCTGGAAACTGAACTTGGATTAAACCTGCTTTCCTGCAGAATAACCGCCGCGACTAAAGTCGGGTCAACATCATATTTGGTTGAATACGTTCTAATGTACTCCTCATATTTCAATGGATACACCGTATCGCCGAAATAAACCGGAACATATAGATATAGCATTGTTGCCACTGCCAAAACTACTACTCCAGCTACTCCGTATTTAGCTAGCGCCCTCTTTTTGATCATAATTTATGAATATTAAATTATTAGCCTCAGTATATATATATCATATTTTAAAAATATAAAAAATAGAAAAATAAACGCTTTTAATTTTTGAAATAGGTTGACAGACATTATCTTTTTACCTATTATTTTATGAGCATCCCTGATGCAATCTTGAAAATGAGGTGGATACCAAATGTCGCAGGTTTTAGTCCGACCGAAGGTTTTGTTATGGGACAGAGCCATTCTATTTATGGCACTAACAGTAATCGCCATGGTAGCGTCTTCACGAATGGCGCTCTATCTTCCATTCACATCGGTACCAATAACCATGCAGGTTTTCGTCGTGGTACTATCTGGTCTCTTGCTGGGAAGCGGAGCTTCAGTGGCACAAGCATGCTTCTGGGTAGTTCTTGGATCAGGAGGAATGATCGCAGCATCCGGAATATCAGGACCAGGCGCTTTATTTGGTCCGACTGGAGGTTATTTAATTGCTTTTCCTTTTGCTACACTAGCAATTGGAATAATTAGCGAGCGATCAAAAAGCCCTGCATCCATGATTTTGGCTTCCGCAGTTGGGCTATTGATTATCTACACACTTGGAGCCATATGGCTGTCGTTCTTTGTCCATGGCTTGGGCAAAGCAGTAACTTTTGGGGTTCTGCCATTTGTGCTTGCAGACATAGCAAAGTGCGCATTAGCGATCGCAATCGCCAGCCCCTATCGAATAAAGCTTCACCGCTGGCTCGAAGGAGGTGCGTAGTGGAAAACAGAGTAGATAAAGCCAATATTAGAGTCTTGATAGCAGCTGGATTAAGCAATGCTGCTGCGAAAGAGATCACGAGATTAGATGAAAAATCTCTTGTGTCACTCTCAGCTGTAGTAACTAGCATCTGCGAAGATAGAAAAATAATGTCCAATACTGAAGCAAGTCTCGACATTTCGGAAGCAGATAAAGAAAAGTTGTATGCCATCAAATCGCCGCTTGTTGGCTTTTATTACAACTCTCCATGTCCAGGTAATACACCACTTTTCATTAAAGTCGGCGATATCATCGAACCGGGGCATGAAGTCGCCCTGATCGAGGCAATGAAAGTCTTTAGCCCGATCCCGTTTGATGGACCTATGCCAATGAAGGTCGTCAAGATCATGGTAGAGAACGGTACACTAGTACATGAAGGAGACGATCTGGTCTTACTTCTGCCACCGGAAGCTTAAACTTCATTAAAAGAACATCAAAAGCAGGTCCTTGCAGGACCTGCTTTTTCCTATAATAATTACATGTAAAATCTAATTATTTATAAAAAGGAAGGGGCGAGGCAAAAGCCCTACCCCCCAGAAGTCACTTTCATCCGGAAACTACCCGAATGAGAACGGCGGTGGCAGAACTCATTCTATCGCGCCTATCGCTTTCTATATTCGGACCTACTAGCTCACAGATTTCATCTGCATGTTTTCCTACTTCTTCCGAGTCCGCACGAAATACTCTTGTGTGCCTCTGCGATGAACCACTTGCTTCTTTCATGTGCCGACCTCCTTCACACTCCTCCAGGAACCATCCTGGTATGGGCAGCTTCATCAGAACGCATTCTATCACGATCAAGCCTTTCTAGTTCAGAATGCGTCAGTTCATACATCTCTTCTGCGTAATGACCCAACTGTTCTTCGGTCACTTGGAAAACTCGATTTTGACTTTGTGGTCTTGGCTCTAAAACCGGCAGTTCTTTTACCATGTATATACACCTCCGTTACCCAATGGCAGACCGATTGATTGGTTATTTTGATGATAGCAGTTCAAAGATAGCTACTCAAGATGTTGAGGAAGCAAGAGCACCAAGAAAAAAAGACTAGATAATCTAGTCTTTTTTTCTTGGTGCCCGAGGCCGGAATCGAACCGGCACGAGGTGTAACCCTCACAAAATTTTAAGTCTTGCGTGTCTACCAATTCCACCACTCGGGCTTAGAGCCTGTTTAATAACTGCTCTCAAACAATCTGCCAAATATTATTTATTTGTTTAATCTGACCAGAAAAAGAAAATCCTGCCGCTTTTTTATGTCCGCCACCACCCAAAATCCTAGCTAGTTTTGACAAATCAACTGAGTCTTTTTCCGTTCTCAAACTACCTTTAATTTTACCATCCTCCGTCTCATAAAGCAATAGTGCCACTTGTGTATCCGGAATAGCACTGATTAAGTTAACCAAGCCAGATACCTCGTCATCCGATGCATTAAGTTTTTCAATCTCTTTTCGAAGCAAAAAGGAAGATGCTACGCCATATTGCCTGTTTATTAAAAGGCGATCCAAGGCTATCCCCCACAATTTCAGTCGGGTAATTGAGTTTGAATGAGAGCTTGAAATGCTTCCAGAAACTTTTTTTAATTTTGCCCCTTTTTTAAGAAGATCTGAAACAATATTTAACACAGCAACTGAAGTGTTCGTATGCTGAAATCCTCCGGTATCATAGAAAATACCAGCCAAGAGAGCAGTGGCAATCTTTGGCGTAATTTTCCACTCCAGCCCGTTAAAAATCTCATAGATGAGCTCAGAAGTAGATGAGGCCAATTCATTGACATAATTAATAGTGGCATACTTCCACAAATCATTCTTAGGGTGATGATCAATATTAATTAAAGGAATGTTCTTTTCTTTAATTCTCGTAATTCGTTCCGGAAAGCCGGTTCGTCTAAGATCGCCATTATCCAAAAGCACGATTGCATCAAAGTTACCAATCAAAAAGTCTTTCTTCAACTGGCAAACGTCAGGCAGAAAAGAAAATATTTCAGGAACACGGTCCAAACAAACCATCGATACTTTTTTGCCCTCATTTTTTAGCGCTTCACTCAAAGCCAAAATCGATCCAAGCGCATCACCGTCCGGATCTCTGTGACAAATCAAGAGAAAGCTATCCCCTCCATTAAGGATATCTTTTAATTTAGTAAAGGAGCCCATAGTTTAAATTTCTAAATCCTAATTTCTAATGACTAATAAACTTTATGATTGAGTATTTATTAATTTGAAATTTGGATTTTTGTTTGACCCGCCTGCCGGCGAGGCAGGAATTAGATATTAGAACTTTGACATTGAATATTATTTTGACTGAGTCAAAATAATATTTTGTCGTTCATTTATAGGCAAATCAGCTTTTTTGATCTTAAAAATTTCAATTTCCCCATCGTTGATGCCTTCACTCTTTTTAAACTCAGTAAGATCAGAATACAACATAGGAATAACTATTTTGGGATCAATAAGAGAAACCAATCCGAGAGCTTTTTTTGTTGGAAGAGAACCATCTTCTCCCATAGGAACAAACAATATATCAACATCTCCGATCTCTTTCGCTTCGTCTTCACGTAGATCGTGAGAAATATTTCCCAAATAACAAATGTTTATGTCATCTGCACGTACAAGATAAATAGTATTTCCGTTATTTACAATTCCTTCGATAAAAATCCCGTTTTTTTCATATTCTCCAGGACCAGGAAAAGAAAAATCATTAACTTTTATCTTGTAACCAAGATCAATTCTGACATCCTTTGTGCGAACTTCAAATTTTTCATTACCCAAATATTTAATTTGCATAACCACTCCTCATTATTGTCCTGAACAATCTGATTATTTATCTTCTTTTGCTTTTTTAGTCGACTTCTTGGGTTTCTCTTCTTTTTCCTCAGAAACAGTCTCTTCAACCTCTTCTACTTCAGTCTCTTTCTTGGCTTTCTTTTCCTTCTTATCACCTGAATCTTTTTCAGTCTTTAAGCTCAAGCCCAATCTATGACTATCAGGTTCAATTGAGATAATCTTAAATTCATATTCCTTGCCAAGTTCAACAATTTGACCAGGATCAACAATGTGGTCTTTTGAAAGCTCTGAAATGTGGACCAAGCCGTCAATTTCTTCATCAAGAGAAACAAAAGCGCCAAACGGAGTGATTTTTGTAACTTCACCCTTAACAACATCTCCAACTTTATATTTTGAAGCTGCTTTGACCCAAGGATCCGGCAATAAACGCTTTATAGAAAGTGAAATCTTACCATCATCAACTGAGATAATCATTGTTTCAACTTCCTGACCAACTTTGAATATTTTATTCAAGTCAGTTACACGGCTCCATGACACTTCAGAGATATGAACAAGACCTTCAATTTGAGGGTCGACACTGATGAACAGACCAAAATCTACAATGCCAGTGATCTTGCCAACAACTTTATCACTAACATGATATTTATCAATTTTAGCTTTGACTTCAGTTGCTCTAACTGCTTTTTCAGAGAAGATAAGCTTGTTACCCTCTTTGTCGCAGTTAATAACTTTAACATTCACTTCCTGACCGATAAATCTTCTCAATCGATTTAGAATTTCGTCTTTATCACCGCCGGTGACTCTAGGGTAGTTAGCTGGAGACAATTGAGATACAGGCAAAAAGCCCTGAATGCCGCCAAGTTCAGTCATTAGACCACCCTTGTTAGCGTCAGTAATTTTGATAGCAACAGGCTCGCCTGTCTCGAATTTTTGCTGTAAATCAATCCAATATTTTTCTCTGTCAGCTCTTTTCATTGAAAGAACCACATTTCCAGCATCATCTTCCATAGAAATAACCGTACAATAAGACTTATCTCCAACTTTTAAGCCGGTTTTTGTTGTAATTTCTTTCTCAGGGATAAAACCAAGTGACTGACCTGCAACATCAACCCAAATTCTATTTCCGCCAACAGCCAAAATAGTAGCTTCTACAGTGTCACCTTCTGCAAAAGGCAAAAGATTGTCGCCAAGCTCTTTAATTAAATCTTCCATTGTTTCAGTTTTTTTCGTTGTCTTTTCAATTTCTTCTGTCATAAACCTTTGTTCTCCAATTCTGAATCCCCTGTCACGTTAATTGTTAAATTGTTACATTGTTTCCGCCAACTGGCGGATGTTGGGAAGCCCCAGCAATACAGCAATATAGCAATATAGCAATTGTTCCTGTCACTTGCGTTTTTTCTTTGGTAAATATTTCTCGTATCTTTCCTCTATCTTTTTCTCTTTCTTGTATTTTGGCATAAATCGTAATGTCCAGATGGCATCGATCAAAACCCACACAAACAAAACAACAAGAATTAATAAAAGAAAAAATCTAGAACCAAGATAAGGCAGTTCTTCATATCTGAAAAACAGATAGAAAAAGCCCAAGACTCCCATGGTCAGAAAAGACAGAAAAAATCTTTCTGATATTTTCTTGACCTCAACGTTACGCACAAGTTTGGTAATTATCGCAAATACAATCAATGTTCCAAATAATGCGATTAAAGGAACATATAATCTGCTTTCGCTCGGCGTATTTGGATTGAAAAGATAATCTTTTGAAAAAAATTCAGATATTGTCATGTAAAAATATTATTTACGTGGTGGGCGAAAGAGGACTTGAACCTCCACGAGATTTCTCTCACTACCACCTCAAGGTAGCGCGTCTACCAATTCCGCCATCCGCCCAATCTAGTTTTTAGATTTTAGAACTTAGAACGCTGCACTTTAGACTAAAAATCCTAAAGCCACAAAGTGGCGTTCTAATTAAATGTCCAACTCCGCTAAAGCTTCGCTGGACAAACTTCTGCTTTGGCTCGCCAAGCGAAGCCCAAAGGGCGAAGTTTGGTGCGCGCTGAGGGATTCGGTCACCGGTATTTTTCTGCTGAAAAATCCGTCGACCCCGTCTCGGGCTACCCGCCCTCCGACTTTCGAATCAATCTTTGCACCATTCCCCATCGCTCATCTTCGATGAGCAACGTGGGATGGTGCGCGCTGAGGGATTCGAACCCCCGACCCTCTCGGTGTAAACGAGATGCTCTAACCAGCTGAGCTAAGCGCGCAAAACATTAAAAAAATTCTCGACCAGCAAGAATTATCACAAACACATATTCAAGCTAGCTTAATGATTTAATATTAAATCTAATTTACCAGATATCCCCCAAAATGTCAAAACTAAAAAAATATAGTGGCACCAAAACTTGATACCACTACCATGAACGTAACAACCCGATCTCTTTGAGCCAATTCTTTATCTCCAGCTCTTTGCGCCGGCAACGTCGAATAAAGATATTGTCCGGTCCATGTGGCCTAACAAGGATAGTACAACCGTAACCTGCTTTCTGGGCTCCTTCGATATCGCGCCACAGCATATCTCCTATCATTACCGCCTTATTAGGCGATATCCCAGAGACCCCACATACTTCATCAAATCCCCATCGGCGCGGCTTACAATGAAAGCCATTACAACAGACAAGGACTATACTCCTAATTTTGGCCGAGGCAGCAATCTCTCTTGCTCTTTTTTGCCGCCATGGAACAACCGTATTGGTCAAAAAAGCAATCTGAAACCCCATTTCATGAAGCTCTCGAAGTTTCCTTCTCGCCCTCACTGATAATCGTCTTAAGCCACATGGCAGCAAAGTATGATCAATATCGAAGACGAGCAGTCTATAGTCCTGTTTCCAAAGCGACAGATAGTTAATTAAGAAGATATCGTCGATGCAAATACTCGGACAAATTCGTCTCAATTTTCATCCCTCTCTTGGCAATCCCTGTGGCTCCCAATCGCCTCGTAGAATTCCTGCGCAAGCCCACCAACAAGGAAACATGTAAATGCCGCTTCAAACACCTTTGCCGCGGAACATCCTGCCAAATTAGTTACATAGCAGGAGCCAATGTAGATGGTTAGAAGAGAAAAAAAGACAATTTTTTCCCGCACAGTCAATTTCTCCTTCTTAAGCATTCCGTTAATAACATAAGGAATGCTTAACGGCGATATTACAACAATCAGAACTAGTCGCGAATTCGCAACAAAAAGTTTGCCTTTCCTCATGCATAACAACCCCCCTTCTTTTCATTTCTCGATCGTAAACTCTGCTTATGTTCTATACGAAAAAATCCCACTTGTCAAAATAAGTATAAATTAAAATAGATCTAGCTTATTCTTTTTCAAGAATAGAGAGAACCTTGTCTCTTAGTTCCTCGAATTTTAGATATCCCGCCCTTTTATTGAAATGTCCAGCATTTGGCACAAAATCCAGATTAATATCCAAATGCTTCGCAAGCTCCTCTCCATTTCCGAGAGAAACGTAGGGGTCATCGTCAGATTGTAAAACTACAAAATGAGAAACTTTACTTTTTATAACTTTCCAATTAAAAGAAAAACCGCTGAAACTGCTGTCTCGATCGTAGTTAAGAATAGGTTTAACTCCTATTGGTGTCCCAACAAAAAATGCCGCCTTGACTGGATGTTTCAATTTTTCAAGTATGCGAAGCGTAAAAATACCACCCAAGCTATGCCCGATAAGAATCGTATCTTTGTTAATATACTTTTCATAGTCTTTTAGCACATCAAACCATTCTGCTATTTTTGCAGGCACAATTGGAGGCGAAGGAAATTGAGGCACAAATACTTGATAACCTCTTTCCTCTAGTTCTTGTTTCAACCATGGAAACCAGTTTTCTTCAGGATAACCTTCTGTCCCATGAAAGATGAACACATTTTTATTCATAGTTATTGCTTAAATAATAATATTCTTTTGCAATTAAAACAATGGGGGTAGCTATTTGGTGGGCGCGAGAGGACTTGAACCTCCACGAGATTGCTCTCACTACGACCTGAACGTAGCGCGTCTACCATTCCGCCACGCGCCCATAACTACTTACAACTTGCCTCGCCGGCAGGCGGGCCGAGAACTGACAACTGATTTACTTTTTCACCCGTTTAGTTTTGATATACCACTTCTCAACTCCATTAAATCTATAATCAGCTTCGCTACAATTAACAGTCGCATCTTTAATCTCAGGCTTTACTTGATAGGAGGAGCTGAGCGGATCGTAGAAAACTCCCAAAGCTTCGTTTTTTATAGTCTCAAAGAACTGATTATATTTCTCATTTCTAGCTGCATAATCAGTCAACATTCTTGCGTCTTCAAGCAAAATGTCTGAGTTCTTGTCGCTAAAACCAGCAAAATTAAGCTGCTCCATTTGTGAAGAATGCCAGAACACGTAGGGATCAGGATCATATCCAAAATCAAAACCAACCAGTAATAATTCATAATCTCTGCTGCTCAAAGCTTCCTGCATTTTCACGGAGTTTAAATATTTAATATCCAAGTTTATATTTTTTTCAGCAAATTGTTTTTTTAATTCTTCAGCCTTGCTTCTTTGTAGCTCATTATCCAAAGTCGTTAAAGTTATTTTTACTACATCGCCTGTTGGCTCGGCATTATCATCTGCTGGTTTAGCATCGCTTAAAATATTTTGACGATAAGCTTTATCTTTAAATTGATCTTTCCTTAAATTAAAAATCAGGCCGAGTTTTTTATTTGTCTTAAAAGATAAATCGGTCAAATTTTTATCATCACTGCTCACACCAGAAATCGCATTCGTTTCTTTGTTCTTAAAAGCAAGCTTCGCGTCATCTTTATTACCAAAAAAATCAAACTCCATCTTGGCAATGTAAGGCTCGCCATTAAAATACAAGGAATTGCTCTCAAGATTTAACTTAGTAATTTTATTATTCTTGGTCGCCGTGCTAACAAATTTATATGGACCGGTTCCAACCAACTTACTGTTAAACTCGTCATCAGATAAATGTGAAGGCAAAATTCCAAAATCACAATTATAGATAAAGGGACCATAGGCCCTCGGCAAGTCAAAAATAACCTTATCCCCGTCAACCGTAACATTAATATCAGCCCAGGCACTCGACAATGGACTCTCAAATGCTGGTGCTTTTATTTTTTCAACCGTGTATGCTACATCTTCAGCAGTCAGCTTCTTGCCATCGTGGAACATAACATCGTTTCGAAGATAGAAAGTATATTTCAAATTATCCGGTGAAATTTCCCACTTTTCAGCCATATCAGGGATAACATTGTTGTTTTTGTCGTACTTAATCAGTCCGGAAAAAACCAATTTTGATGTAGATTTTTCAGCATCGGTTGATGCCAAGAGCGGATTTAAGTATTTAAAATCACCAAAAACTGCTTCTTTGTATACACCACCGCTGGCAGGAACAGTGACTGTTCTTTCAAAGAAACCATCTTTAACTTTCAATCCTGATAGAACCAATGCACAAATAAAAAAAGAGACTGCCAGTATCTTTTCAGTCTTATTCATGAGTACAATACTTTTCTTAACTCGTTTAGAAAAAGTTAAAATAATTAAAAAAAGATTTTTTAATAAATCAATCAAATGGGCACACAAATTAGCAATAATTTGTAAAAATAATTTCATAGTTGCGCCTAGCCCAAGAAAACTGTGGCCAAAGCAGTTAAACAAAAGAGAACAGCGATAACAATAGTTGCAATAAACAGGATTTTTTCCGCGCCTCTGCGTGATCGGTAAACATTGCCCTGACCGCCAAATGCCATACCAAGACCCGACCCTCTCTGCTGCATTAAAATTGCAGCCATGAGTAGGATAGCCAGAACAATTTGAATAATTTTAAATATATTTGACATGTATGTTTAACATAATAAACTGATTTGCCTTGCTTTTCAAGCATAATACTGGACTTTACACTTATTTACAACCCCAAAGACGATAAAAACGGCTAAAAAAAATCCTCCCAGCAACAATGCCGGAAGGATAAATATTTTCCTGAAACGCTTTAGCGTTTACTGTACTAAGAGCTTTTCAATACCACGCTCTTTCAACAACGCCTCAAATTGGCCGCCGCCGATGCCAGACCACATACGATGTTTGGCATCCAAGCGATAGCATTGGGCATCCAGATAATCCTGGGCATACTCAGCAACACCAAGTATTTGCGTTGTGAATAGAGTAGTAATGCCCTTATCGGCAAGCGTAGCCAGAAGTCTCTTTCCAAACACTTCGCCGGAGGATTCCTGAGTTCCTTCCCCAAGCTCGTCCACGATAACTACCATCTCACTGCCTTTGTGAACGCAAGCAACTTCGAGAACCGCTTTGATCTTGCCCAGCAAGATGTCACTTCTCGAACCTTCGTCCTTACCCAAAAACACCATACCAAGAGTCTTTTTGACGTTCAGACGGAACGATCGCCCAAGAACCGGAAGTCCGCTCTGAGCCAACCAGATGTTAGCTGCAATTGTTAATGCAGTGACCGTCTTACCACCAGTGTTTCTGCCAGTTAGACCCACCACTTGGCTTGCCCCTGAAATACTCCCCTTGATCGTGACCGGCTTTTTGCCAGCAAGATCAGCCAACAAAGCAACAGGATAAATTCCATCGAATTCGACGACCGAATCATCCTCTTCTTCCACGATCTCAGGATAGCATAGAGGAGCTTTCAACTCGCGCGCCACGTCACAGAGCCGTTCAGCTAATGAACTTATCCGTCCGAGCTGGGCAAAGCTGGCCGAGAAGTACCGCCTATGCTTGATGCACTCAGTGTAGACTGCATCTACCGCCAGATGGCGATAGAAAGTACTCAATGAATCCCATTGGTACTTCTCGTTTGTTTGAGGACTAGGCGCTTCAAACTCGCAAAATAGATTCTTGTTCTGTTTGAGCAGCTTACGACGTATGCCAACGCTCGCGACCGACAGTATCTGATCATTCATCTGCTGATCCAGGTGTTCCCAGTTAGAGCACATTTCCTCTGCAACCTTGCCCCTGTACACGTCTTCTTTGGCGAACTGGAATTCCGGCGCACTGGAATAAGATCCAACCGTGAGATTGTAGATCTGGAGTCTCAACCTGCCTGAAGCATAGGAGAAACGCACTAACAAACATCCATACGCAAGATCACGTACACCAAGGCGCAAACTGTTAATACGATCAGTTACCGCCTTATGAATATCAGCCAGCAGCATATCCGGAATTGATAATACTGATTGATCCGCATATACTGCAGCCCTTGCCTCTGCGTTCATTTCATCAATTCGCTTTTTCTCTACCTCAATATTTGCGAACCAACGTCTTGGATTCCACCACTGGTCAAACCACTCCGGATAAGGTTTCGAAGTAAAGTTCCGGATTGCCTCTGAATAGCGACGATAACCAAAACACGCAGTTCGCATAGCCGAAAGAGAAGCCTTGTGAGTAACACCATCTTCTTTTCCGTTGACTAGGTACCAACTAGAACTGGTGAACTGAGATACACCGAACTCAACAAACCCTTCCAGATGAGCAATGTTCTGAATCCGTTTGTCGATGGCAGCAAACATCGCCTGTTCATCCTGCTCAAGACCCGCTGACCTTTCCAGTACTCTCAGAAACGATGCCAGTTCATCAGGCATCAATTTCTTGTTTTTGGTCTTGTTCATTACTCCTAAAAATTCATGAACACCAGACCAATAGGGGTTGCGCTCTCCTGTGTTAATGAACGACACAAAAGTCTGCTCATTATTCGGCATATCAAATTTTATCCGCATCCCTGAAAACCATTCTCTGATATCCGGATTTTCGCAGAAAAATCGCATTAAGGAGATACGCTTTCTGATCTCCTCTGGGTCGCAAATACCAAACGAGCTACTGAGTCCGGAGACAATTCCGAGACCTTCAAGTATATTCTGCTTCGGAAAATCGTTGCCATTTACGATTGTTATGTGTGCAAGTCTCTCGCTGTCCTCTTCCCAAAAACAAGGCTCGGGGTAATCTCGCACGACTGGAGACAATCGCAATTGCTCAAGCTCAACAACATCCTCATTACCTCTTCCTGTAGCTACAGCTTTTCCCAATTTTATGCTCCTTTGCTGATTGCTGGTCTCTCGTCTTCCAGCCGAAGAAATCTCGCCTGACCAGCTCGCCATCCTCCGCGCTTCTTTGTAAGCGCTTCCAAAATGACAACGTGTCCTGATTCAGGTTGTGTTTCTTCAGACCAAACAGACATAGAGAACGTAATTGACCCTAAATCATCTCGATCAATAGGCCGAGTGACGATATAAGAGCCATTTTTACCGAAAACAATGTTTCCCTCTACTACCGCACGAATCTGTTCAATGCACAGTCTAGCCACCCCTTTCAAATTTTTTTAATGCTTCAAAGCGCTCTTAAAGCAACGCCTTGTCAATATTCTTATAGAATATTTTCTTTATTCTGTCAATAAAAATGAACTGGGCACATTTGATAAATTGACATAAAATTCTAACCCGCTCCATAATAAAAGCCACAGACAAGCTGTGGCTTTTATTATGGAGCGGGTAACGGGAGTCGAACCCGTATCTCATCCTTGGCAAGGACGTATAATAGCCGCTATACGATACCCGCACATGAAAGAATTATGAATATAGAATAATGAATTATGGATAAATTTTCAATTCTTCTTGATTCGTAATTCCAGATTCTTAATTCTAATTTTGGAGGTCTGGCCCGGACTTGAACCGGGGTACGCGGTTTTGCAGACCGCTGCCTAACCACTCGGCCACCAGACCAAACAAATTTATCGACGACGAGTCGAATGGTGCCGATGGTCAGAATTGAACTGACGACACAAGGATTTTCAGTCCTCTGCTCTACCACTGAGCTACATCGGCGAATTTACACAAGCCCCGATCCTTACTAAACAATAAAAATATTAACATAATCAGGCACAAGTGTAAACCCTGATTATTTAATAATATTATTCAATGTGATCCTATTTTATCAAATGGGATTGCCAAACTTCCCATCATATACTACATTAATTATGAGCCATTTAAGAAGGAAGGAATACATGTCAAAGAAAAAGAATAAAAAATTCAAGAAAAATAAGTCAGTTAAGTCAACTCCACAAGAAATTAATACCACTACATTTATTTCATCTGATCCTGTTGTCTCAGAAGAATCAATTTCCAATGGGATAGATAACAAGGTCACAGAACCAACATCTCCCAAAACCGATGACCCCTACTCAAACAATCAATACGATCATGTCAAAAAAGATGTTAAAAAGATATTATTCATAATCCTAATCCTTGGCGTACTCTTCACAGGGATCTGTCTGTTGGGCGCAAAAACAAACGTTTTAAGCTCATTCGGCGATTGGATATACAGAGTCGCCAATATTCAAACACAATAATTCAAAAAAACGCCGTTCTCCATGTCATCCTCGGGCAGGCAACGCCATGGCCCGGGGATCCAGGATAGTAAATCTTAGTGAATTCCCGCCTTCGCGGGAATGACAAAGAGTGAGCGGTTTTTTTGTTGACAAACAGCTAAACTATCAGTATAATTCTCTTCATATAACCACTGTCTCTAGCATAGAGAACATCAAGGAGGAATGGAAAGTGGAACAAGTGGTGGGAAAAACAAAGGCAACGGAGATAATTCTCCCCAAAGGATTAGATGAGGCGATCGATATCGTCAAATCAGCAGAAACCGGCATCTTGGTAATACCCTGCGAACTATGCAGAGTGACCAAGATAACAAGGCTCCTTCAGTCAATGAAGGCTGGTTTATCTGCAACAGTAGAGGGAGGAAAGCTTCTTCTTGAGTGTATTGAAGAGAAGGGAATAATCTTATTCCGGCTCAAGGAAAAGGACTCTGCCCCCTTTAAGTGGAGCAGTGCCGCTTACGAGGCAGCACGCGGACTGGTCGGTTCTCACTGATCGATCGGTCACCAATCTATAACAAGATGAGGGAAATAACCCTCACTGGCAAAGACCGCAGCTACGCTCAGAGCTGCGGTCCACATTTTTTTAAGAATCAATAAGCTTTCTCTTTCGGCCTATATTGAAGAGCTTCAGCGATATGGTTTGCCTGGATGATCTCGGATTTCTCTAAATCCGCAATTGTTCGGGCAATTTTTAAAAGCCTGTGATATACACGAGCAGAAAGCTTCATTTGCTCAACTGCACTAGCCAAAACCCTTTCAGCTTCAAGATCAAGCTGGCAAAATTCCTTAATTCTACGTGAATTTATCCCCGAATTTGCCTTGATTTTCAAACCTTCAAACCTTTTATTTTGAATATTCCTCGCTTCCTGCACTCTTTTTTTAACTTCGCTCGATGACTCTGCTACTTTTTTACTTGCCAGCTTCTCATATTTCAGCCTTGGCACTTCAATGTGAATATCAATCCTATCCAAAAGCGGACCGGAGATCTTTTTCTGATATCTCATAATCTGAATTGGAGTACAAATACAACGCCGGTCCGGATCAGAAAGATAACCGCAAGGACAGGGATTTTGTGCCGCGACCAACAAAAATTCAGCCGGAAATGTCAAACTTCCCTGCGCACGCGAGACAGTGACAACACCATCTTCGAGCGGCTGGCGCAATGCTTCCAATACATTCCTTGGAAACTCAGGAAATTCATCCAAAAAGAGTATGCCTCGATGGGAAAGGCTTATCTCTCCTGGGCGAGGCCACTGCCCTCCTCCGATAAGAGCTACGCTTGATGTCGTATGATGAGGAGAACGAAAGGGACGCTCCGATATCAAACTATTCATGGTTCGACTACGCTCGCCACTTATCAGCATTCCTGCCACAGAATAAATCTTGGTCACATCAAGCATCTCATCCTCGTCCATTTCCGGCAAAATCGTAGTAATGCTTCTGGCCAACAAAGTTTTACCCGACCCGGGAGGTCCGGAAAGTAAAATGTTATGATTTCCCGCAGCCGCAATCTCCATCGCCCTCTTAACCTGTTCTTGTCCCGCCACATACGCAAAGTCGAATTCAGTATTGTTTGTATCTTGTTTCTTGTAACTTGTAACTTTTGGGTACGGCTTGATGATTTCTTCGCTTCTCAAATGTTTCACCAACTGTTTCAAATCTTTGACAGCAAAAATATCAATTCCTTTTATCAAAGATGCCTCGTGAGCATTCACTTCAGGTAAGTACACCCGTTCAAATCCATTTTGAGCCGCAAAAAGCACTATCGGTAAAATCCCGTTAACGTGACGAAGCTCACCATTAAGCGAAAGTTCACCAATAAACAATGATTTTTTATATTCAGGAATATGTTGAAGCTGCTCGCCAGCCAGCAATATTCCAACCGCCATCGGCAAATCAAAACTAGGCCCCTCTTTCTTAACGTCAGCTGGAGCCAAATTTATTGTAAGACGATGCTGGGGAAAATTTACATTAGAATTTTTGATCGCCGCTCGAATTCTCTCCTTACTTTCATCAATCGCCTTATCAGGAAGACCAACAATACTAAAAGAAGGAAGCCCTGCTCCTATGTCGACTTCCACCTCAACTAAATACGATTCCAGACCAACCGTCGCAGCCGAAAATATTTTTGCAACTTTATTCACAATATTTATTTTATGCAGAGAGACTTAACAAAACATTAAAAAAACATAAATTAACGAAATATTAAAATAATTTACAAAACCCTTATCACAGGTCTTAATTTCCGTCAATAGTCCCCTATATTGACAGCGCTTCGTGGCAGTGTTAGCTTGGGCTTATAGATTTTGAAAAAAGAAGACACAAAAAAAGATAATTCTTTGAAGAAGAGTATGATTTTCTCTTTTTCATTAATCGGACAGATTGGCTTTGCGACTGCCCTTCCATTAGTAATATTCGGCCTTTTAGGTCGTTATCTGGACAACAAATATGGAACAGCACCTTACTTATTCTTAGCCGGTTTATTCCTTGCTACAGTAATTGTTTACTTTACTTTAAGAAAAATTGTTAGAGACGCTATCAGAAATTTTTAATTCTTAATTTTTATTCAATTTTTAATGATTAATGTTTAAAAATTTTAAAATTAGAAATTGATTAGAAATTTTAAATTAAAAATTAAAAATTTTCATGGAAATTTCCTTAGCTGCTGAAAAAATCGGGCACATTGGATCAATGCCGATCACAAACTCAATGCTAACAAGCTGGATTGCCACTTTGCTGCTTATTGTTTTTGGTGTTTTAGCCGCCAGAAATTTAAAAGATATTCCCCGTGGAATCCAAAACTTCTTTGAGACAATAGTTGAGCTTCTGTTTAATATGGTTAACAGCGTAATAGACGACAAAGAACAAACGAAGAAATATTTCCCTCTTTTAGCGACAATATTTCTTTTTATCATTACAAACAACTGGCTTGGTCTTCTTCCTGGTGTTGGTACAATCGGCCTTCATGAAATCCATCACGGCAAAGAAGTTTTCATTCCAATTTTCCGTGGCGGTAACGCCGATCTCAATACAACTTTAGCTCTCGCGATCTTGACCGTCGTAATGGTTCAGGTTTTCGGCGTACTCGCTATTGGATTTACCAAATACTTTAGTAGATTTATTAATTTCAAGGGACCAATTGATTTCTTCGTCGGCACTCTGGAGATAGTATCAGAATTTTCCAAAATGATTTCCTTTTCCTTTCGTCTGTTCGGAAATATTTTTGCCGGAGAAGTTTTACTTACGGTTATTGCTATGATTGTTCCTTATGTTGCGCCATTGCCATTTTATCTGCTTGAAATATTCGTCGGTTTCATTCAGGCTTTAGTATTCACAATGCTTGCTTTAGTATTTATAAAAATGGCTATAACAGACCATGCCGCAGAAGCACACTAATAATTGTTGTATTGCTAAATTGTTATATTGCTCCTCTCCTTTCTAAGGAGAGGGTAGGCGAGGTTAGCAATAGAGCAATGTAACAATAAAACAATATAAATTAATGAAGGAGTTCCTATGGATGCAGAAACAATGTCAAGTTTAGCAACAGCTGCCGCAATCGCGCTTGGCGCAATTGCACCGGCAATCGCTATTGGTATGATCGGATCAAAAGGTGTCGAGGCTATCGGCCGAAACCCTGAAGCAGCAGGAAAGGTGCAGGGACCAATGATCTTGGCAATCGCTTTCGCCGAAGCAGTTGCAATCTACGCTCTTGTTGTCGCTTTGATCATCAAGTTTGTTAAATAGTTGTTAGTAAATCAGTTGTCAGTAAATCAGCACTTAGCTGAAAACTGACTACTGAGTACTGACTACTAATTTTCGGAGAAAATTATCATGGAAGCTTTAGGAATAGATTTAAAATTATTGATCGCGCAAATAGTAAATTTTGTTGTACTTTTTTTGGTACTCTCCAAATTCTTGTATAAACCAATCACAAAAATGTTGAGCGACAGGGAGGAAAAAATCTGTAAAGGATTAAAGGATTCGGAAAATGCAGAGAAATGTTTGGGTCAGGCAAAAGAAAATGCTGACAAGATAAAGGATGATGCCTTTAAAGAGGCTGATAAAATTATTTCAGAAGCCAAAAAGGAAGCGAGTGAAAAAGCCGCATCCATAGTTAAAAAAGCAAACGATCAGGCAGATAAAATATTAAAAAATGCCGACGAAGAAGCAGGCATGGCGAAGGAAAGAGCCTTAAAAGAAGCTAAAAAAGAGTTATCGAACGTTGTAGTAATGGCATTGGATAAGATCGTTGGCGAAGAAATAGATGCCAATAGCAAAGCGAAATTAACAGAACAAGCAATTAAAGAGTTATAAATCATTATTATTGTTACATTGTTTTATTGTTAAATTGTTAAGGCTACAGGAGCCTGGGCAGTAGCAATATGACAATATAGCAATATAGCAATATAGCAATATAGCAATATAGCAATTAATATTATGAAAATTACCCCAGAACAATATGCAAAAGTCCTGATTGCAGGAATGGAACAAGGCAATATCAAAGATATCGCCAAGAATTTCTGGTACAAATTGCAGCGAAACAATCAGCATAAGGATTTATCAAAAATTCTTGAGTGCCTTGATTCTGAGTATGCGAAACAAAACAATAAAATTTTAGTTAAAGTTTATTCGTCAAAAGCATTAGACAAAGATCAAACCAAAGAAATCGAAGATAAGTTGACTAAACAATTTAAAAAAGAGTTAATTTTAAAAAATATAATTACACCCAGTCAAACTGCTGGAATAATAGTCAAAGCAGATGATATAGAAATTGATTTGAGTTTAGAAAACAAAGTAAACCGGCTTAAAAACGCCTTAAATAATAACAAGTAGTAAGTAAAACAGTAGTAGGTTGTAAATAACTGAGAACTGACAACTGATTTACTGACAACTAGGAGTACCATGAAAGACAATCTAATTGAAGAATTGAAAAAAGAAATCCTGAATTTTGACTTGGATAAAAAAGAGGAGACCGGCGGTCAGGTCGCGGAAATCGGCGATGGTATCGCAAAAATATACGGCTTAAAAGACGCAAAAAGTGGCGAGCTTCTTGAAATCGAGTCTAAAGAGGGCAAAATCGCAGCTATGGCCTTTAATTTAGAGGAATCCTCCATCGGCGCGATCGTTCTTGGCGAATATACTCACATTCAAGCTGGAGATAAAGTAAAAACGACCGGTAAAATCGCAGAAATACCAGTTGGCAACGATATTGTCGGCCGTGTAGTAAATCCACTTGGAGAACCAATCGACGGAAAAGCCAAAATTAAATCAGACAAGAACATGCCGATCGAAAAAGTTGCTCCTGGCGTGATCACCCGCCAAGGCGTTACTATGCCGCTTCAAACCGGCATGAAAGCGATTGATGCTCTAATTCCGATCGGGCGAGGTCAGCGTGAGTTAATTATCGGCGACCGCGGCACAGGCAAAACCGCTATTGCTATTGATACGATCATCAACCAAAAAGACCTGCCAAAAGACGAAAGGCCAATCTGTATTTACGTTGCTATCGGCCAAAAACAGTCTAAAATCGCCAGGCTCGCTGCCATTTTAGAAGAACATGGTGCCATGGATTACACAACCATTGTCGTGGCTGGTGCCTCCGATCCCGCTCCCCTTGCCTACATTGCCCCATATGCTGGTTGCGCTATTGGCGAATATTTTATGGAGAAAGGCAGAGATGTTTTAATTATTTATGATGATTTAACCAAGCACGCTTGGGCTTATCGTCAGGTTTCTCTGCTTTTGCGACGTCCCCCAGGACGAGAAGCCTACCCTGGCGATGTTTTTTACCTCCACTCTCGACTTCTTGAGCGTTCGGCTCGATTGAATAAAAATTATGGAGGAGGTTCAATTACCGCTCTTCCTATCATTGAAACTCAAGCTGGTGATGTTTCCGCTTACATCCCCACAAACGTTATTTCTATCACCGACGGCCAAATATTTCTTGAGTCAGACCTTTTCTACCAGGGCATTCGTCCGGCATTAAATATTGGAATTTCCGTTTCTCGTGTTGGTGGTTCAGCTCAAATCAAGGCTATGAAAAAAGTAGCTGGTAAACTCAAGCTTGAAATGGCACAATACCGAGAACTAGCTGCCTTCGCCCAGTTTGCTTCCGATCTTGACCCCGAAACCAAAAAGTCAATCGAGAGAGGCAAGAGAATAACGGAAATGTTAAAGCAGCCCCAATATCAACCAATGTCGATTGAGGAACAGGTTTTGATGGTTTACTCCGCTACCAACGGCTATTTGGATGGTTATGAAATATCTGAGATCAAAAAGGCTGAAGAGGAATTGCTTAAAAAAGCCCGAATCGGAATCAAAGGAATTTTAGTAGATATTAGAAAAACCGGTGAAATGTCAGAAGCGAATGAGAAAAAATTGAAAGAGTTTCTTGAGAAGAATACAAAAAGAGTTGAAGAAGTTATGGTGAAAGAGAATAAAAAATCTTCAAAGAAAAAGGTTAGGAAAGATAAAGAAGAGACCAACGAAGAGGATACCGAAACCACAGAAGAAGCAACCGCAACGACAGGCTAATATCATTCGTCATTGCACTTGTCCGCTTCTGGAGGAAGCCTCGAAGAGGCGTGGCAATCTTACAACAGATTGCTTCGTCGCTTACGCTCCTCGCAATGACAGTTAGGGATAAAAATTGAAAATTATAAATTAAGAATATTATGGCATCAACACAAGAATTTAGACGCCGAATAAAATCGGTCAATAACACAAAACAAATCACCAAAGCGATGGAAATGGTCGCTTCTGTTAAGATGCAAAAATCGATCAAATCAATCACAGAAGCAAGAGCTTATGTCCAAAATTCATGGAATATGCTTCTTAAACTTGCCAATCTGACCTTACCAAAAAATCATCCCCTTCTTAGACCGCAAGAGACCAACAAAACAGCCATCATTTTTGTAACATCAGATCGAGGCCTTTGTGGCGCCTATAATTCCGATGCTCTAAAAAAATTGACAAGTTTTGTAAAAGCAGAGTGCTGCCCTACCGATAATAAATGTGAATTTTTGGGTGATTGCGACATCATTGCCGTTGGTAAAAAAGGCGCCGAATTTGTAAATAATTACAAAATTGGAAAATTAATTGCCGCTTTTGACGGACTGGAAAATAATATTTCTTTAGAAGATATAATCCCAATATCAAAAATGTCGAATGGAGAATATTTAAACGGAACATATAGCAAAGTGGTTATAATTTATTCGCACTTTGTTTCATCTCTGAAGCAGATTCCTGTAGTCAAACAAGTCATGCCGCTAGAAAAAGATCATATAGACCTGCCAGAACTTTGGGAATCCGGGGACAGTCCCCAGACCCCAGAAAGGACAGTCCCCTCTAGTCAAACCGAATATAAATTAGAGCCGAATGCCGACACAATTCTGGAAAAATTATTATATCGATTCATCCGAATGCAAATTTACGGAGCAGTTCTTGAGGCAAATGCCTCCGAACATTCATCCAGAATGGTAGCAATGAAAAATGCAACGGACAATGCCGGCAACTTAATTGACGATTTAACTCTGACATATAACACAATCAGGCAGAATTCGATTACAAATGAAATCGCCGAGATTTCAGGCGCAGCAGAAGCAATGCGCTAAAGCGCAAATTGTTATATTGTTAAATTGATATATTGCTATGGAACAGAAAAAATATTTACAATTGAATGATATCGAAGCATATAAAGTTGCATTTGGTTTATCAAATTATGTGTGGGATATTGTTGTAGAATGGGACTACTTCGCCAAGAAAACTGTTGGAGACCAATTCGTTAGAGCAATAGATTCCATATCAGCAAATATCGCAGAAGGATTTGGCCGATATGGCAAGAAAGATAAAATTTGTTTTTATAGATATAGTTTTGGATCAGCAAAAGAATCTTTGGACTGGAACGAGAAATCAATAAAAAGAAAGCTGCTTAAAATTGAAGAATATGATTATATTTTAAGCGAGTTACAGAAGCTTCCCCTATTAATTAATCATTTAATTAAATTTACAAACGAAAAATTAACAATATAACAATAAAGCAATATAGCAATTGCTACTTGGAGTACATCATGAACAAAGGAATTATCACACAGATTATTGGTCCGGTTATTGACGCAAAATTCACAGAAAAGTTACCAGAAATTTACAACGCTCTTGAATGTAAAATAGATGACAAAAGAGTTGTATTTGAAGTTCAGCAACATTTATCAAATGAGTTAGTCAGAGCGGTTGCCATGACTTCAACTGATGGCTTAAAAAGATCAACTGAGATCACAGACACGGGAAAACCAATTTCCGTTCCGGTCGGAAAAGAATCACTTGGCCGCATGTTCAACGTTGTTGGTGAACCAGTAGACGGCAAGGAAGCACCAAAGACCAAAGAATTTTATCCAATCCATCGCTCCGCCCCAAAGTTTACCGATCAAGATACAAAAACGGAAATCTTTGAAACCGGTATCAAGGTTATCGACTTGATTGCCCCAATTACCAAAGGTGGTAAAGTTGGACTTTTCGGTGGTGCTGGTGTTGGTAAAACTGTTTTAATTCAGGAATTAATTCGCAATATTGCCACTGAGCACGGCGGTTATTCTGTTTTTGCCGGAGTTGGTGAACGAACTCGTGAAGGAAATGATTTATATGTCGAGATGAAAGAATCCGGCGTTTTGGAAAAAACCGCCTTGGTTTTTGGGCAGATGAACGAACCACCAGGAGCAAGAATGAGAGTAGCTCTCTCCGGTTTGGCTCAAGCCGAATATTTCCGCGATCAAGGAAAAGACACTCTGCTTTTTATCGATAATATTTTCCGTTTCACTCAGGCAGGTTCAGAAGTTTCAACCCTTTTAGGAAGAATGCCTTCCGCTGTAGGCTATCAACCAACTTTAGCTAACGAAATGGGTGAGCTTCAGGAACGTATCACTTCAACCAAAAAAGGCTCTATCACCTCAGTTCAGGCCGTTTATGTGCCGGCCGATGACTTAACCGACCCTGCCCCAGCCACAACATTCGCTCACCTTGACTCAACAATTGTTTTGGATCGATCTTTATCAGAACTTGGTATTTATCCTGCCGTTGATCCGCTTGCTTCATCCTCTACCATTTTGGATCCAAACATCGTAGGAGAAGAGCATTATAATATAGCCCGTGAAGTTCAAAGAATTTTACAACGATATAAAGATTTACAGGATATTATTGCAATTCTGGGTATGGAAGAATTATCTGACGAAGACAAGCAAACTGTAACCCGTGCTAGAAAAATCCAAAGATTTTTATCGCAACCTTTCCATGTTGCTGAAGTATTCTCCGGAATTAAAGGTCAATACGTTCCACTTTCAGAAACAATTAAGGGCTTCAAGGAAATTATTGACGGCAAACATGACGATAAAAACGAGCAGGATTTCTATATGAAAGGCGATATTTCACAAGTAGCAAAACGTTAGTTTTGCTATCCCCGACTCGATCGGGGATCCAGAATAATTATTTATATAGATTCCGGATCAAGTCCGGAATAACAATTATGAATACCTTTAACTTAAAACTTATTTCGCCCGAAGGCGTAAAGTACGACCAGACTGTATCCGAAGCCACCCTCCCGACTCCGGATGGTCAAATTACGATTTTACCAAATCATATGCCGGTGATTTCTCTTTTGTCTCCCGGAGAAATACGATTAAAAATCAACGGAAAAGAGAATATTCTGGCTACCGAGGGCGGCATTGTAGAAATATCAAACAATACAGTGAAAATTCTGGCCGATACTGCTGAAGACATTGACTCTCTTGACGCACTCAAAATTGAAGAAGCCAAAAATCATGCCGAGCACTTGCTCGCCAATGCCAAGAGTGATATTGAATACGCCGATGCCGCTGCCCACTTAGAGAAACAAATCGCTAAATTGAGCATCCTAAAACGACGCAAAAAGTATAAATAAACAAAACTTTGAACTAATTCTCGTATTTATCCAAGCCAGCGAAATCCCTCACCGAGCTTGCTTTGGTGAGTGGATTGAATATCTTGAAGAGAAGAAAAAAGTACCGAAGCTAGTTGTCAGTAGTCAGTAAATCAGCAGTAAGTCAAACGCCATCTATCTTATCATCCTGAAACAAGTTCCTGTTCAACTTATAACTTATTTACTTACAACTTACTACTTATTTAACCGTCACACTCTTTGCCAAATTTCTTGGCTTGTCTGGATCTAAATTCTTTTCAAGTGCGATATAGTAGGCCAAAAGTTGAGAATAAACTATAGAAGAAATGGGAGTATATATCCCATTTTTTTTAACCGGCAAAAAAGTAGCAAAAGCAGAATTGTCTTCAAAGGAAATGCCGATTACATCCGCTCCACGTGATTTTACTTCCATCGCGTTAGAGATAATTTCCCTCTCCGAACCGTCATTCCCGACAAAAACCAAAACCGGCGTCCCACTTTCGACTAATGCAATTGGTCCATGTTTCAGATCACCGCCAGCAAAACCCTCGGCATGGATGTACGAAACTTCTTTAATCTTAAGGCAAGCTTCGAGCGCAGTGGCGTAGTTAAATCCGCGGCCAATGGCATAAATATTGTCTAGTTTTGATAATTTTTGAGCCAGTTTCTTGATTTTTGATCGGGATTTATCAGAAATAATACTAAGAATGTCATCCTGAGCTTGTTTCAATATCTTCTTGCCTTCCTCAATGTTATTCTTCAAGACAGAAGACAACATCACAAACATCGCCATTTGAGAAACATAGGCCTTCGTTGAAAGAACGCAAATCTCCGGACCAGCTTTTGTCAAAATGGCCTGATCAGCAATCCGCATCAAAGACGAACCCATCACATTTACAAGAGCAAGAATCTTGGCACCCTTTTCTTTAGCGCTTTTAACCGATTCCAACACATCAGCCGTCTCACCGCTCTGTGATACAGCGATTATCAAATCGTCTTTATTAATCAAATGAGAAAAATATGGAAATTCCCCCGCCGAAATTGGGCGAGCATTTAATTCATTGTTATGAGCCAAAACATAGCTACCATACATACAGGCGTGCAAAGCTGTCCCACAAGCAACGATATAAATATTTTTTGCTTTTTTGATTAACTTAGCCGCTTTTTCCAGCTCAGGAATGTCTGTACCAATGGTTTTTTTAATTACGTTGGGCTGTTCCAACATTTCCTTAATCATAAAATGAGGATAGCCACCTTTTTCCGCCTCCTCAAAAGACCATTCAATTTTTGTAACTTTAGCCCTTATCTCTTTTCCAGTAGAAATATCAATCACTTCATATGAATCATCTTCAATTTTGGCAAGCTGATCTTCATCTAAAAATACAACTTTATTCGTAAAATTTAAGAATGCCGGCACATCCGAAGCTAAGAAAAATTCTCTATCACCCAAACCGACAACTAACGGACTTCCTCTTCTTGCTCCAATAAGGCAATTTGACTCTGAATCTAAAATTCCAACCGCAAAACTTCCTTCCAATTTTTTGAGCGCGGAGATAACTGATTTAGTAAAATCTTTCTTTTTTGCGAATTCTAGTTCTATTAAATTTGGAATAATTTCAGTATCAGTTTCAGATTTAAACTTTACACCTTTGCTTTCCAACTCTTTTCTTAATTCCTGATAGTTCTCGACAATCCCATTATGAACGACTGCAAACCGACCGTTTTGAGAAAGATGCGGATGAGAGTTCTTTTCCGTTACTCCCCCATGAGTTGCCCATCTTGTATGACCGATACAAACATTTCCCGAAAAATCTTTCAGATCTTTTTTAGGATCAAGAGAACCAATCTTGCCGACTCGTTTATATGTCAGTAGTTTACCCTGAGCTTGTCGAAGGGCAATTCCCCAAGAGTCATATCCCCTGTATTCAAGCTTCTTAAGGCCATCAACAACTACATTAACGCCATTTCTATTTCCAAAATATCCAACAATTCCACACATAAAACCTCCTTAATATTTTATCGTCCCTCCACTCCATCCCTGCATCTATTTTTGTCATCCCCGCGCCCCATTTTGTCATCCCCGCGCAGGCGGGGATCCAAGATAGTTATTAGTAAATCATGTTTTCTATAATACTACCAAATCAAGCACAAAAAAAGCTACTTGTGCTAAAGACAAATATCCGTAGAACATTTAGTTCAAATAATTTTCAACTAATTCACTTATTTTTTTATAATCTTTTTCCCAAGTAATCTCAGGAAACCTTTTAAACCAAGTCATTTGCCTTTTAGCATATTGATGAGAACGCAACTTGAGTTGATCTTTCATCAACTCAAAATCATTGTTATATTGTTCCATTGTTATATCGACGCTCCCTCTCCTTAACAAGGAGAGGGTTGGGGTGAGGTCAGCAATAGAGCAATTTAACAATTTAGCGATTTCAAGAAGAAAGCTGGTCATTATTCTATATTCTAGCCCCAATTTTAATAACCATTCCGGATCAACCCCCGATTTTAATAATAGTTCAGCTTCGCCAAGCATTCCCTGTTCAAATCTATCATCAACTCTTTTATCAATCCGTTTATTTAGTTCCTCTCTGGGCCAGTCCAAACCAATTTGCAGCACTTCAAAATCGGGCTTTTCTTTCGTAATAACTTCTCTGCTCTGCGCTCTCTCAATTGCCCGAATAAGCCTATGAGGATTTTTCTTATCCGCCAAATTTTCATACGCTTTAATGTCTAGCTCTTGTAAAATATTTTGCAGCTCTGAAACCGTCTTACTATTCAATGCTCCTCTATCTAATAGTCCGTGCGTGAAACGCTCACTATAATTTTGAATTTTGAATTTTGAATTTTGAATTTTTTCAAGCGCGAACCCTTGGGTGAGCGCTTGGATGTATAGTCCTGTTCCCCCGACAATAATCGGCAATTTCCCTCGCGAAAAAATATCTTCGATTACCGCCCTAGCCAGCTCCAAATATTTAAACAAATTAAAATCTTCTTCAGGTTCACAAATATCAATCATGTGATATTTAACCTCGCCATATTCAGCTAGATCTTTGCCTGTTCCAATATCGAGTCCACGAAAAACCTGGCGAGAATCAGCTGAAACAATCTCACCATTAAATTCTCTGGCAAGCTTCACTCCAACAGCCGTTTTTCCACTAGCCGTCGGCCCCACAATTGCAATAATTTTTCGTTTTTGAATATTCATCGATGTTATTCCCGCATCCTACTTTGTCATTCTTATACCACAAAACCGCCTCCTCGACAATATTGCACAAAAAAATATTTCGCTTTAAAATGATTTTGTTACACACTCTGTCATCCCGACCGCAGTGGAGGGATCTTTTGATAAGATTTCTCCAACCGTTCGACAAAGCTCACGGGGTCGAAATGACAACAAAATAAATACTTGCTTGCTTATTAGCTTATACGCTTACTTGTTTAACATTATGATCAAAATTACAAACCTTTCAAAATCCTACGGGAAAACCAAAATAGTTGATGATTTGAACCTTGAAATCAAAAAGGGCTCCATCTTTGGATTTCTTGGTCCAAACGGCGCCGGTAAAACAACCACTATCAAAATGATCGTCGGTTTAAGCAAGCCTCAAAAAGGCATCATTGAAATAGGCGGAAAACCAATATCCAAAAACCGAGAAATCATTGGTTTCATGCCGGAGGACCCATATTTCTATGACCACCTGACTGCTTTAGAGTTTTTAAACTTCATGAAAAATCTATTCACCATCACCAATGGTGACTCAGAAAAAATGCTCAAAAAAGTCGGTCTAGAAAAAGCAGCAAAAGAAAAAATAGAGAATTTTTCTAAAGGCATGAAACAACGACTTGGCTTGGCTCAGGCAATAATAAATGATCCTGATTATATCTTTTTAGATGAACCACTGGACGGTTTGGACCCCATCGGCCGTCGCGAGTTCAAAGAAATCCTTTTGGACATTAAAAAACGAGGTAAAACCATCTTCTTTAACTCCCACATTCTCTCTGATGTTGAAGAAATTTGCGATCAGATCGGCATTATTAACAAAGGAAAATTGATATATTCCGGAGACGTGAAGGGATTTTGCAAAAACAAATCACTGGAAGATGCGTTTGTAGATAAGCTAATAAGCAAGTAAACATTATGAAAAATATATTAACTATCGCAAAAAATACATTTAAAGAAACCATTCGGGATAGAATTCTATACGGCATCCTCGCCTTTGCTCTTCTTTTTCTAATCTCCACCACCATGTTTGGATCAATCTCGCTTGGCGAAGACATTAAAGTAATAAAAGATCTTGGGCTAGCCGGCATTTACGTGTTTAGCTTAATCATCACCATTTTTCTCGGAACCTCGCTTGTCTACAAGGAACTGGAGAAGAGAACTCTTTATATAATATTTTCCAAACCTGTCTCAGTCTTTCAATTTATCCTTGGAAAATTCTTTGGCCTCTGGTCCAGTATTAGTCTGAATATTCTATTCATGACTGGAATTTACTTAACTGTTGTTGGTATCAAAGGCGGCGGATTCGACTATGTTTCCCTATTCGCAATTTTGCTTTTGATTTTTGAAATAGCGATCTTAATTGCACTTACTATCGTATTTTCAACCATTACCGCTCCATTAGCCGGAACAATTTACACCATTATCATTCTTTATATCGGTCATTCCATTAGTATTACAAAAAGTTTTGCCGAAAAATCAGGACCATTTATCCATTATTTGCTTGGAATTGCTTATTATATTTTCCCAAATCTAGAAAAATTCAATTTGCGAAATGATGTTGTCTATGGTTCTCTTCCCAATTCCGCCCAGATAATTTACCCTGTAGTCTATTCCGTCCTTTTCACAACAGTCTTGCTTTCCTTAGCGATTTCAGCCTTGAAGAAACAGGACCTTTAATTTAGTAGTAAGTAAATAAGTTGTAAGTTGTAAGTCGCGAGATAGTTCCGAGCTCGACAAGGGATTTCTTAGTACTGATTTACCGACAACTGATTTACCGACAACTTGTTTATGAAAAAATATCTATCAACCATCTTATTGCTAACCTGCATGGCGGGCGTCATTTCCGTCCAATATCTTTTTGATGTTCAAAAAAAGAATATGCTATTTAGAGAACCCTTGGTTTTAAAACCAGAAATTATCAAAGTAGCCGATCTCGGGTTAGATAATGCGGCAGCCGATGCAACTTGGCTCTTAGCCATTCAATATTTCGGTGGAAGTGAAAGCAAAACGAGTGAGAAATTACCAAGTTATCTTTCTTTATCAACTGATTTGGACTCCAAATTCGCCTATCCCTATGCATTCGGGGCACTTGTCTTACCAAGTATTAAATTTACTGACCAAGGCATTGAACTAGCCAAAAAAGGCGTTGAAAACATCAATAATGATTGGAGAATTCCTTACTATCTGGCTACAACCTACCATCTAGATAAAGATGATTCGGTTAATGCCGCTAAATATTTTGATATAACCGCAAACACACCAGGTGTTCCCGATGGAATTAAAAAAGTTTCAACCAGATATGGATCAAGATCAGACAAACGAGAACAAACAAAGCAAATCTGGGCCGGAATTTACGAAACAACAAATGACGAAATCGTAAAAGAAAGAGCTAAAAACTATCTTATCCATTTTGAAATAATGAACCTCTTGGAACAAGCTTCAAAACAATATTATGAGATAAATAAAAAATATCCCGCAGAACTAAATGATTTAGTAAGTGCTAGAATCTTAAAGGCCATTCCATCTGATCCATTCGATTTTGAGTTCGAAATCAAGCAAGAAGATGGCACTGTTAATGTAAAATAGCTTTTTTACATAAGGAAAAAGGACCGCGATATTCGCCGGTCCTTTTTGTAATTTAGTCGAGCTTAATAGAAGCCTCAACTCTTTTGCGGCATTCACCGCAAAAACCTGATAAGTATAACCGAGAATACACAAATGCATATCGGAGATACCCTATTCTCGATGTGAAATCAGGTCCAAGCGCCTTTTTCTCATCAAGATACGCATCATAATTGCGAAGAACAACCAATGACTCAGTTTGTCCTCCGCAATCACACTTAATTGTTACTTCTTTGCGAAGAGGTAACAACTTCCTGTCACATGAAATTTCCTTTCCTTCCTGAACCGAATCAGGTAAGGGATTGGGGACTCTCGGCATCATACCTGGACGAACTGCTCGATGTGACGCAAGCGCCGCCAGGCCAAGCATTACCCCAAAGAAACGATTTTGCCCATAAGTCGGCTCTTCTGAAATCACAGGAACCGGCATTGGCTTGCTAAATTCTGCCTTGATTGCAACTTTCTTGCCGCAACTAAGACAATTTCCGGAGACTTCTTGAGGGGAGCCGGAATAGAACACCTCAATCACTTTGGTTTCACGGTAACACCATGGGCACCAAATCGTGACTGGTAATGGTCTATTCTTCCAGACCTCTCCATTAAAAATATAACTCTCGCCCTCATATAATCTCCATGTCGCTCTTTCCTTAACCTCGTTCTGCATTGTAACATCCCCCTGTAGGAGTGTATTACAAAGCTGAGATCATGCCGAAGGTTCGGCAACTGGCTGCCACTTTCAGGCCCTTGGATCGATCCTAAGTCGATCTAGCTTTGCGTCCTTGTTTTTCAACAAGTTTGCGGTATCGGTCTTCAGCTTTGTTGCCTAGACTATACACTATTTTTAAGTATTTGTCAATATATTAAGCTCAAAAAAAGACCCGCTGAACACCGGCCTTTTAAATATCTATTATGAGTTTAATCTTTTTTATTATTATCCTTTATTCGTTTGATCTCAAAAACGCTCCTGCCTGAGACAGACATGGGAATTTTCCTCTTCTCCTGCTCTTCGAGGATCAGCTTTTCCTCAATCTCATCTAAATTATCATGTTTTTGATCATCTTTATCATTCATAATTAAATATTAGCATATACCAAAAAGAACTCCCAAATATTGGAAATTCTTCTTGGTGCGGGTGAGAGGACTCGAACCTCCACGCCTTTCGGCAACAGTTCCTAAAACTGCCGTGTATACCATTTCACCACACCCGCAATATTGAGATTGTACACAAAAACAACTATTTTTACAACGTTAAATCGTAATCCTATCTTTAAACTTGTCAAAAGTCTTGTCGCCGATGCCTTTTACGTTCTTGATCTCGTCAATTGACTTAAAACCACCATTTGAATTTCTGTAATCGATAATCCGCTGAGCATAAGTCGGACCAATTCCCGATAACGAATCGAGCTCAGTCACACTCGCAGTATTAATATTAATTTTCCCGCCGACCGGTGCTAATGCTGTTATCTGTTTACTGTTATCTGCATTCTGACTACTTGCTCCTGCTACCTGCCCCTGTTCAGGAATACTTTGTTGTGAAGCCTGTTCCTCTGCCTGATACTTAATACCAGATACTTCATACTCTTTATATTTATCTTCAAGTTGATTAATTCTTGATTCAAGATTTGTAATTCTTGATTCTGAATTTTGCTTCGCAAAATTCTCCTGCCACAACAAAATTCCTGCTCCAATCAAGATCAAAGAAAGCAATCCACCACCAATCAAAAGGCGATATTTTTCGACTAAATTACCGAGATCAAATTCATCTTTTTCCACATCGATATCATATAAAGACAACTATTAAGAAAAAATTAAAAAGCTATAAAAATGTGATAACTTTTGCGCGGCCACGATATTTTTATCACATTTTATTCGTTCACTCCAAATGTTTGTTTTGTATAAAATTGGAAATCTTCTCCCCTAGCAAAGGATGCTTTTTGAGCTCAGGGTCATTTTCGACAATCCCCCTTGCAGCCGAGCTTGCCTGTTCAATTAAATTTCTGTCGCTGAAATCAGCCATTTTCAGATCAAGAAGACCAGACTGTTCAGTGCCAAACACAGCTCCTGGACCGCGAGTCTCCAGATCAATTTCTGCCAAACGAAATCCGTCAGAAGTCATCTCTAGGCTCTCTAAACGTTTTCTCGCTTTATGACTCATTGTAGAGGAAAACAGGAAGCAAAATGACTGATGATCAGATCTTCCAACCCGCCCTCTGAACTGGTGAATTTGTGCCAAACCAAAGCGCTCTGCATCCTCAATAGCCATTACTGTTGCATTTGGCACATCAATTCCAACTTCAACAACCGATGTGCTGACCAAAATATTTATTTTGTTATCAGAAAAACCCTTCATGATTTCGTCTTTTTCCTTTGACTTTAGCTTTCCGTGCAACATTCCAATATTAAATTCCGGAAATATTTTTTTCAGCTTCTCATGCTCAGCCACAACCGTCTTGTGTTCCGCTTCTTGGTTATTGGAATTTGGGACTTGATTAGAAATTAGAAATTTGTCATTAGAAATTGATTTGTCCTCGATCAGAGGACAAATAATGAATGCCTGTCTTCCAGCTTGAATTTGCTTACGAATAAACTCGTAGGCTTTGTTACGATTAATTTCTTCAACAACCCGCGTTTTAACCTCTTTTCTGTCAGCTGGTTTTTGCAAAATCACAGAAATATCCAAGTCACCAAACAGAGCTAAATGTAACGTTCTGGGAATTGGTGTAGCAGTCATGCTCAAAAAGTGAGGACGCATTTTTTGAGCAGTTGTCAGCCCGCCTACCGGCAGGCAGGTTCTCAGTTCAAGCAACGCAGAGCGTTGTTTTACGCCGAACCTATGTTGTTCGTCGACAACAACTAATCCAACGTTCTCCAACTCGACGCCCTTTTGAATTAAGGCCTGAGTACCGATAATTATGTCAGAATTATGAATTATGAATTTTGAATTATGTGTTTTTTTAACATCCCTTGATTCATGATTCGAGATTCGTGATTCAAATTCTTGCCGTTCTCGCGTGAACAATCCGATCGAAATATCACTATTCTCAAACAATTTGCAAAATGTTTGATAGTGCTGGTTAGCAAGAATGCTCGTCGGCACCATAAAAACTACCCGAAAACCTGCTTTTACTACCGCAAACGCCGCGATTGCAGCCACAACTGTTTTGCCACTTCCCACGTCGCCATTTAACAAGCGATTCATTGGTTTATTTTGAGCAATATCTTTGATAATCTGCCAAGCCGATTTCTTTTGATCATCTGTCAGCTCAAAAGGCAGACCTTTTACAAATTCAGCAATTTTCTCATCGTCAATTTTTATCTCTGGCGCATTTTCTTTTTTAATCTCCTCTTTGCTCAAATTCGCCCGTAAAGCAATCATAAAAAGCTCATCAAAAGCGATTCTTTGTCTTGCCCGCACTAACATTTCCGAGTTTTTTGACTGATGAATATTTAAAAGAGCCTCTTGAATACCGATTAGATTATATTCATTCAATAATTTTTCCGGTAGCCATTCCTCGATACTTGAAGCATGCTTCATAATACTCATGACTAGTTTCCCAATGTACTTGCTCGACATCCCTTCTGTTTCGCCATATATCGGAACAATACTCTCGCAAATTGCCCTTTCCGGAGACTGCATTACGATTTCCTTTGAGTAAAAATTGTATTCAATTTTGCCGTTTAATATTACTTCCCGACCAGGCTTAAGCATTTTAGCCAAAAAAGGCTGATTAAACCAAATAACTTTGATGCTTCCCGTGCCATCCTCCACTATCGCTTCCGTAATCGTAAACTGTCTTCGGCTGGTTTTCTTATTAGCAATACCGATAATGTTACCTTTGATAGTGACTTCACAATTTCTTTGGTGTCCCAAATCAGCAATCTTGCTGATTTGGGTGAAATCTTTGTACGCTCTTGGATAATAAAAAATGAGGTCGGAAATAGTTTCAATTCCTAGACGATTGAGTTTTGTTGCCATTTTCGGACCAACGCCGGTTATATATTGAATTTTGGTATCAATTAACATACAAAATTGATGTCTAGCTGTTATCTTAAACTAGAGTTGTAAATAATTATTGTATTATTCCCCCACCTAGAACCTCTTCTCCTTCGTAAAAAACCGCACTTTGGCCTGGTGTAATCGCCCGTTGAGGCTCGTTGAATTGAATCATGAATTTAGAATTATGAATTATGATCTTACAAGGAACCGCAGGGTGCCTGTAACGAATTTTTACCTGCACATCTTCTTGATTCTTGATTCTTGATTCTTGATTCTGAATAAAATGAACATCTTCAACATTCATATGATCTTTATAAATATCTTTATCTTCGCCAACAATTAGCCGATTTTCCTCAACATTATACCCAATCACATACATTGGTTTTGTATCTTGTATCTTGTTGCTTGTATCTTGCGCGATGCCCCTTCTCTGTCCAATCGTATAATTAATAAGACCTTCGTGCTTACCAACAATATTTCCGAATAGATCTACGATTTCACCTGGCTTAAAAAAATCGGCCGGAATATTTTTCTTTAAAAAATCCCTGTAATCTTTTTCCTGAATAAAACAAATCTCCTGACTCTCTTTCTTCTCATGAACCGGCAAATTCCACTTTTTTGCTAACGCTCTCACTTCCTCTTTGGTATATTCGCCAACAGGAAAGATAATATGCTTGAGCTGGTCTTGATTTAACCTATATAAAAAATATGACTGATCCTTGTTCTCATCCTTGCCTTTAAACAGATGAAAAGTTGTGTTGCCATTCTGACAACTGACAACTGACAACTGACAACTGCCTGAATCGCTCGCAATTCGAGCGTAGTGTCCAGTCGCCAAATAATCACAACCGGTTTTTTTGGCAAAATCCAGAAGCCAGCCAAATTTAATTTTTTCATTACACTTAACACACGGGTTAGGAGTTCGTAAGTTTTTATATTCTTCAATGAAATAATCAACCACTTCCTTCTTAAATTTTTCCCTAACATCAACAACATAAAAAGGAATATCTAAAATTGCCGCAATTCTCTTTGCATCCTGTAAGCCGTCTATATCGCAACAAGCATTGTCTTTATCACATTTGATTTCAGACCCGGGCCAAAGTTTCATCATAAAACCGACCACTTCATAGCCTTGATCTTTAAGCAATTTAGCCGCAACCGAAGAGTCAACGCCGCCTGACATGCCGATAGCAACTTTTATTTTTTTAGATTTTATATCTGTTATTTTTTTCACCTAAAAATGATACCACTTTTAACAAAATTTGTCACTACACGCAAATAGGAGCGCCGAATTCGGCGCTCCTATGATATCCTCCTTATTTAATCTCCTTCAACTCAACCCCGGTAAAATCATTGCTGCAAATAGGACATTGTTTTGCCTCAAAGTACTTACCCGATAAATCTTCCTGGCCGGTAATTCCTGCTTTATGAGCAAGATCTGCCAAACCATTGATTTCCTGAACTTCTATCATCATTCCGCAGCCCGTGCAGAATGATCTGATGATCGTGCCCTTGTAATCAAAGGGCTTGGCAAGCTCAAACATATTAGGTTGTTTGCCGCCCTCCGGCAAAGGCAGATTAATCCTTCCCAGTAGTTTACTCTTCTGATCGTCATTCATATATGATCCCTCCTGATTCGAAGAATACTTGCAATTTTTTTTGCCTCCGATACAACAAAATCCCTATAGGCCACTCTATTATTTTCAAGGTCAAGATCATCATCTTTCACCTGAATAACAAGGTCGGCTTTATAATCCTCTTTTTCGCTATTCATAGTGAGATCAACTGTTGCTTGAACTATCCTCCCATCATCCAGCTCCCATTCAAAGAAAGCATCAACTCCATGAAAAAAATCCATTCTGGACCCAACCGCCGTATAGTACCGTAGATTCCCATAATCTTCCAGTTCCAAATCTTCGGCCAGCTCCGCAAAAAGATCGCTGGCAAAATATGGCTCTGGATCTGACGGATCGCTATCTTTCGGTTGAATTTTTTTCACCAAATCAATAGCTTGTCTGTATTTGATGTATTTTTTTAAATTTTTGAGGCTAACTTCACCTTCACTCTCAATTCTTCCAAGAAGTTCTTCTTCCAAGATACCTCCCGTATACGTTTCTCCCATAATTCCTCCGAAAGCTTAAGCAGCTTACAATATTTTAGTTATTTTGTCAATACTAAGTTCTTCAAAAGCATCGCCACAGTCACAGGACCAATGCCACCTGGAACAGGCGTGTAGTAACAGGCTTTTCCATAACATTCAGTATCAATGTCTCCCAAGAGTTCTCCACCAACTTCAGCAGTGCCGGCATCAATTAAAATCGCGCCGTCCTTAACCATATCAGGTTTAATAAGACCAGCTTCACCAGTAGCGGAAATAATGACATCTGCAGTTTTAGTAATAGAGCTTAAATTTTTTGTATTTCTGTCAGCAATAACAAGACCTTTAACTGCCTCTTCCATACACTGAGCAACAGGCCAGCCGACCAAAAAGCCTCTGCCTATCACTAAAACCTCACATTCTTCTATATTTTTATTGGCCAATTCAACCGCTTTCAAAATAGCTAGCACTACCGGAGGAGTGAAATGAGAATGAAAACCACCGCAGAAACGCAGACCGTCAACATCTTTATCCGGACTAATTGCGTTAATGATCTCAAATTTGTCAAAATTCTTAGGAATGGGAATTTGAACCATAATCCCGTCGATTGTATTGTCCGAATTTAGTTCAGTTATCTTATTTATAATTTCTTTCTGCTCGCAGTTTTCATCATATTTGTAAACTCTAACAAATATACCAATACTTTCGGCTATACGCTTCTTTAGAGCAACATATCTCTCACAAACAACATCATTCCCAACCAAAAAAACAGCTAGGCCAGGTTTGCGATCCATCTTAGCAACTTTTGTTTTTAAATCACTAATTATCTCATCTCTAATCTTTTTTCCGTCAAAAAAATCCACTATTAACCTTTCTTTTTTGATTTATAATCTTCGATTGCTTTTTTAATTCCTTCTGCCGCCAATATTGAGCAATGGTATTTTGGTGCGGGAAGTTTGCCCAATGCTTCATTAATATCGTCTTTGGAAATCTTCAGAGCTTCATCCAATTTTTTTCCTCTTGCCAGCTCGGTAGTCATCGAAGAAGACGCAATGGCAGCTGCACAGCCTAAAGTCTTAAATTTTATATCTTCAATGTACTCTTCACCAGCTCTACTCTCCACTTTAATATAAATTTTCATAACGTCACCACACTTAAGATTACCAACTTCCCCGACACCGTCAGCATCCTTAATCTCACCCACGTTACGAGGGTTAGCAAAGTGATCCATTACTTTTTCTGTATATTGTTCCATAATTTACTCCGTAAAATTATATTGCTATATTGCTTTATTGTTCCCCTCCTTTTCAAGCGGTTCTCCCCCTGCCCGAGGGGGAGTCAGAGGGGGTGGGAGCGAGGGGTTAGGGGCGGTTAACAATATAACAATGCAACAATATAACAATATTTATCCAAAAGGGCTCATCTCCCTTAATTTTTTTATAATACCAGGAAGCACTTCAATAACCCTGTCAATTTCTTCTTCTGTTGTCTCCCGACTTAGAGAAAATCTAATTGCACCATGTGACAACTCACGCGGCGTGTTCATCGCCATCAAAACATGACTCGGATCAAGACTTCTGGCTGTACAGGCTGAACCGGACGACACAGCAATTCCCATAAAATCCAAATTTAAAATTATCGCCTCGCCCTCAGCATTCTTAAAACTAATATTGGAAATGACCGGGCTTCGATTCTCCTTATCACCATTTAAATACGTTTCCAGTATATTTTTTAATATCCAATCCTCCAATTTGTCCCTTAATTTCTTAATTCCCTCCACCTTCTTCCTTCTACCTTCTACCAGCTCAATAACGGTCTTAAGACCGACTATTGAACTTACATTTTCCGTTCCTGCTCTAAATCTAAACTCATGGTCGCCACCAATAATTTGCGGCTCAATCGGCGTTCCTTTTTTTATAAATAAAACCCCAATCCCTTTCGGACCATGAAATTTGTGAGCTGTAAGAGTCAGAAGATCAACGTGCAAATATTTTGTATCCATATTGAAAAATTCCGCAGCCTGCACCGCGTCAGTGTGAAAATATATTCGTACTTTTCTGTCTTTATTTTCTTTTTCAATAATTTTACCGATTTCCCGAATTGGCTGAACCGTTCCAACTTCATTATTCACATACATTATTGAAACCAAAACAGTGTTTGGCTTTATTGCCGCTTCAACGTCAGATACCTGAATAATGCCTTTTTCATTCGGTTTGACATAAGTTGCCTCAATTTTACCGGCCTTTTCCAGATCCTGTACCGTATGCAAAACCGCATGATGCTCAATCGCACTAGTAATAACATGTGGTTTTATACTGTTATCTGTTATCTGTATACTGTTAACTATTCCTCTGATCGCCAAATTATCCGATTCGCTTCCACCTGATGTAAAAATCACTTCAGTTGGTTTGCAATTCAAAAATTCCGCCACTGTGTCTCGAGACTGGTCAACCAATTTTCTGGCCTCCTGTCCAAAAGTATGCAAAGAAGATGGATTACCAAAAAATTGGTACGATTTATTCATCGCCTCAACTACTTTCGGATCAATATTTGTAGTCGCCGCATTATCTAAATATATATTCATAATTTAAAATTTACTAATTTATAATTTAAATTGAAAATTAAAATGATAGCTAGGTCAATTTTTTTGTTATCTTCCTGAGGTCTTCCATACACTCTTTACAGCTGCTCTTATTAATCAAGTCTTCGTATTTTTCACGCGAAACAAGATAAGCCACCGGTTTTGAATATCGTGCCACCTGATAGACTTCCCCACCCTCAACTTCCTTAATCACTTTTGATAATTCATTTTGCAATTTGTTTGTTGAAATGTTTTTCATAATTTTGCTTACTACTTATTAGCTTATACGCTTATGTGCTATTACATGTAAGGTAACATTTCCACAAAAATATGTCAATAATGTTAATTCAATAAACTTAAATAATATTTTTTGTTATAATTTAAGAAATTAAAATAAGGAGAAAAATGGGCATAGAAAATGGTTTCTCACAAATAAATGAAGTCTTGTCCGCGAAAGAGCAGGAAATTGAAGAGATGAACGGAAAGCTAGACAAAATGCCAAATGAAGAAAGATCAAAAAAAGTTCGGGAGGTTAAGGATCATCTTGAATCGCTGGGAATAGATACAACGAACATGGATCAAAGAGATTTGATAAACCGATTTGTTTCAAAAGAAACAGAAGGTATTCTCAATAATCGCTAGCTTGCTTCTCTGAGCAGAGCTTCTTCGTTCTGAATCTTCTTTTCTCTCACAACCTTCTCATAAATTTTCAACATGTCATCAACAGAAGTTTCAGTTGAAAATTCATCAACCCTTGAAAGACCTTCTTTAGCAAAATTTTCCCGTAATTCATCGTCTTTTAAGAGCTTCACCGTCTTGTCTGCAAAATCTTTAATATTGAGCTTAGTCAAATAACCATCTTTGCCATCGTGTATCAAATCAGTCGGCCCCATTTTCCCAACTGCTACCGGAGGTGTGCCTGATGCCATTGCCTCAGCCACTACAATTCCTTGAGTTTCTGTATATGACGGAAAGGTGAATAAATCAGCCAAACCAAAGGCTTTATTAGCTTCCTCTTTAGGTAACATTCCGGTCAATGTGACTGATTTTTGAATTTTTAATTCCTTAATTCTGTCCTTGCACCACCTCTCCTCCGGTCCCCCGCCGACCATAAGTAAATGGCATTTTGGATAGGCTTTTTTGATTTTTACAAATGCCTTAAAAAGAAAATCAAGATTTTTTTCCTTAGCAATTCGTGATAAATACAAGCAAATTTTATCGCCTTCCGGAATATTATATTTTTTTCGAATATCAGAGCTCTCTCGATGCTTATAGTTTTTAGGTTCAATTCCTGTCATCACAACACCAATAGGAGTTTTTACTCCATATTCTAGCAATATTTTCTTCATTGATTTTGAAGGAGTAACAATTTGGTCGCAAGTATTACAAAAACGCTTGGACATATTCTTGAGATAAGCTCGAACTACTGAAGAAAATATGCCTGCATAGTGGGTATATTCTGCAATTAATGTGTGATAAGTGTAGACCAAAGGCTTGTCATATTTTTTAGCTACATATCGAGCCAGTCTTCCGGCAGTGAACATATGTTGCGCATGTACAATGTCTAAATCCCTTATCACTTCTTCTGGCAGATAGATTTTTTCAACTTCCACCGATGGAAATAATATCGGATAAAGCCGTCCCTTCGGATCGGTAATTGAAGGAAATCGATAAACATTTTTTTGATCCTCCGCTTCAGGATGCTCCGGTGCGAATATAAAAACCTCATGGCCCCTTTCTTCTAGGGCCTTTTTAAATGTTTCAACCGAAACAACTACCCCATTCATCACCGGCAAATAACATTCTGTAAAAATTCCAATTTTCATGGTTTTTCCTTGATACTAAATACTTAATACTAACCCTAATTTCCAAACCACTTGCTTCTTAATTTTCCAACCCATGAGAAAGTTTCTGAAAGACTACTTATAACAACCTGAACCAGTGATTTTTCCTGAGGAGGCGTGATGATTGTATAATTCTGTGATCTAGCCTCATTGCCTGATTTGTCTTTAGAAACGACTCTGTATGAATAAGCTGAATTTGGCTTCAAATCAGAAAGAATAACGACGTGAGTCATGTTAAGAGAAGGATCTTCCGCCGTAGATTTGGAATATTTACCGGCAGCGTTATCGCCAAATTCAACCTGACTGGTTGAACCTTCGTCAGTCTTCCAGGATATTACTGTCTGGTATTTTGGTCCCTGAGGAGAATCAACCTGAGAGAGCTGGGATTGAACTTCCACTAATTTAGGAGGATCGTTGTCTGCTGTTGTAGTGAAGGCCATGTCTCCTGCAACCGCTTCTTTACCATAAACATCTTTAGATTTTACCTTAATATGATAAGTAGTTTTTCCTTCAAGACCCAATAATGTAACTGAATGCTGAGTTGTCATGTCAGACTTGCCGGACTGAGCGCCATAACTAGTATCTAATCCATATTCGACATTTGAATCCGTATTAACATTGGTTGTCCATTTAACCGTAGCCTGATTATTAAGTATATCCGACACCGAAACCCCCGAAACAATAGGTTCTGCTGGCGGAGTCAATTCATACTCATCGGAATTAACAACGTTACCATCTTCATCTGCCGCAACTACTTTAAGCTTGTAATCCTGTCCAGGAGTTAAATTCTCAACTTTAAACTTATGATCAGTATTCAAGGTATCATCATTCAGAACCTTATCGAAACTACTGCCCAAACCATAGAAGAGTTCCGTAGTTGAAACTTTGTTAGTTTGCCAGTTAATCCAGACAGAATCAGGACGAATGTCTGTAAACTCGAGACTCTTGATCTGCAAAGGTAAATACTCCGGAGTATTTACCTCGAATATGTTCGAATAACCAGTAATTTTCTGATCATTCTGAGAGAGAGCCTTCATTGAATATTTTTTGCCAGGCAAAAGATTAGTGATTGTTACTTCATGAGTACTTGAACGATCAAGCTGACCGATGATATTGGCATTTTGACCTGAAGTTGTCAGTGTATTTTGACCCGCATCAAGAGTTTCAGTAGAGAAAGCCACAAATGAATCCGAAAGTTGATCAGTATTCCACTTCACTGTCACCCTAACACCCACATCCTGCTTATATCCAAAGACCTCGACGCTTGGAGTTCCGGTTACATCAGGAGCAAGACCCGGCTTTGATGACAACACTGCAGTCGGACGGGAAATATTACCATTTTGATCAAGAACCTTCACTCTATAACCATATAAGTTCTCTTTTGAAAGCTTAATATCAAGATGGGCCGGCTGGTTTGTTCGTACTAGCTCGCTAAATGCTCCATTATCGACCTGCCTTTCAATAATATAACGATCAAAATTATCTATCGTGCTATCCGCCCAGCTCACCACCAACTGGTATGCAGGAGTTCGTAAATCAGAATTATCTTTTATCATAAAATTATCTACTACCGGCACTAAATCAGTATGGATAGTTGTAGTATTTGAATACGGATCTTTAAACCTAATATAAACAACGCTCTTGTCTTCCAGGTTCCAGTTTGTAATCGAAGTCGCATAAGCTTGATATGTTTTGCCTGCAAATGTAGGCTCATTGGCAATCATCATCGTAATTGTATTGGAACCATTTTCAGAAGCTGCAATTGTTAAATTAGCCGTAGAATCACCCGATGCATCAACAGTTAAAGAAGTGCTGAACGGATCTTTTGTATCAAGTTGAAAAGACGGACTTGGTGAAGTTGCTTGAGAATCACCCTGACTTGGGACGACTACCTTTACTCTAATCTTAAAACCCTGAGAAGAGGAATAATACTTAGTATTAAAGTCAGTTTTAGCTGTCCAGTAAGCTGTATGACTAGTTAATCCTTCTGTGCCAGTTTGACCCGCCCCCACATCCCCCGTCTGAGCTCCGGTTGAAGCGCTGGCCCATGTCGAGGTATCCGGATTGTAGTATTGAATAGAGACTGTTGAGTCGTATCTCAAATCATAATCCACTTTAACTCTGTCATCAGCTAATTGAATAGCGGAAATATTTCTGGCCGCAATGTCGGCCGGCATAGCCGAGACCTGATCTGAAGCGATCGACTCCACCTCTATCTGCTGGGGAGTCTTAACAACAGCTTTAAGTGTAAAGTAGTAGGTCTGACCGTTATTTAAACCAGTCACAATGTATTGAGAATATGTTCCGGCATTAACAGAAGGAGAGGCAATTTTCGATCCCAATACTCCTTCTGTATCAGATTGATAGATATTCATATTAGAAACAGCCGGATCAGTCGGATTGAGCCAGTCCAAAATGGCTTGAGTATGGCCAGCAGTAGCCTGAACACTGGTCGAAGTATGAGCAGAGATTGTAAAAGTTGAGGAATTCCCAACAATCGTATCAACATCAGCCTCCGCTACTACGCTTAAGGTATGATTACCACCTGTGTGAAAATTAAAATAGTTGGTTGGGGTATTGGCTGAAGTAAATGTTTTTGTGCCACCATCGAGAAGAGAAAAGGTGCATTTGTTTTGTTCTGTATAAGGCAAAGCAGCAGATGTATCAGATGAGGTGAAATAAATATCACCTTCATAATCCGTTTTAACATTGCCTGCAGAGTCGTAAGCCGTAATAATAACATTTTCAGTTAATTGTGTGTCGACGAGTTTGTTTGAAAAAGTAGGATTGAGTGTAACAGTAACTGAAGCAATAGAAGCAGGCTTAATTTTAATCTGGAAAGTTGAAGATATCCCAGAAGTATTGACTGTAAAATCAGCTGACGGATCTGCTGTGGAAATTGTGAACGTATTGGCGTCAAAAATATGTCTGCCATTATCAGAACTATCTGCCTTAGTCGTTCTTACACTTCCGCCATTTGTGCTAAAGGTATATGAATTTTCAGCAGAATCATATGGAAAAGCAGAAGTAATGCCATTCTCAATGGTAAACCAGACCGTACCGGCAAAATCCTGTTTAACATTCCCAAAGTTGTCATAAGCAGTCACGACTATATCATATGGAGCATTTGACCCGCCACCCGTGCCGGTGGTTGACCAGTCATATCCGGCTGTCGCGAATTGATTAGCCGAAGCCTGAGGATAATCTCCAAGTGTAAAATGGTGAAGTGTAGCTGGATTAATAGTAATTGGGCTGGAAGTGACAGCAACCGATCCATTTGTTGCAGAGATTGTTTTGGTGCCGTTAGCAGTTATTAATGTGAAACCGGAACCGGCAAACATACGAACGCCACTATCGCCTCCGACAAAAGTATAGTGACTGCCGGAAGTGTAAGGTAAAACTACCGAACCTGAAGCATCGGTGGTTGTAAACCAGAGATCTCCAGTATAATCGGTTTTAACATTTCCATAAATGTCTTTGGCTGTGACCGTGATATCGTTAGCTGGAGTGGCAAAAGCATCACCAGCAACAGTTGAAACAGGATAACCGGAGATTATAAATGAACCCAAAGCAGCAGGATTGGATGTGATACTGCTCGATTCTTCAGTAATAGCAGCAACAGAATCAGTAACTGATATTGTATAGGTACCGGTAGAGTTTAATTTGAAACCGGAACCAGGAAAAGAATGATAACCGGCATCAAGACCGGTAAAAATGTATTTGCTCCCCGATGTATATGGAAGTGTGGCTGCCCCATCAGTAGAGGTGAAGTAAATTTGGCCAACATAATCTATCTTGATATTACCCCAAGCATCGTAAGCGGTAACTATAATTGGATTAGTAAAGGAAGACTGTACTGTAACTGATGCGGGAACACCGGAAATAACGAAGTGATCGAGCACATCGGGTGAAATGATGATTGTATCAGTTAGAGGAGTTAATCCTGTTAAAGTGGCAGTGACTGTTCTATCGCCTACTGCATCGAGAGCGATATTACTAGTCCATGAACCACCCGTCATGTTGGCCTGAGTAACAGTGCTAGGTGTAATAGTCCCAGAGTCAGCAGATAAAATAATTCCATCTCCAATTGCGTTAGTTGCGGCCCCTGTCCCATCTTTGGCAGTGATAGCGGCAGCTAGCGGAGAATTTACAGTTCCAGTTAATGGTGTGACGGAAAAAGTTAATGTTTTTACCAAATTCCAATTGGTATTATTGCCAGAGTCTTTACTTTCTGAAGCAACTATTTCAGCGGAAGCGATTGAATCTTTAACATCAACCCAGGAAATCGTCTTCGCGCCAGAAAGACCTGCTAAATTATATGTCGTACCAGGCGAAGAAGAAACCAGATTTACTCTGTCATTATCGTCTAATCCGGTTAGAGTTAGGTTGTTACTTATTGTTGTAGTTGAACCAGTTGCAAAGGTTAATGTTTTGTCAGTGGAATCATTCGTCGTATCTGTTTTGCTGAAATTGTAGAACGTGGTTGAGCCTGTGATTGTTTGGTTGACACCAGTGAAATTGACGGTAGAATTGCCAGCCGTGAAAGTGTCGTTATTGGTGAAATTACCGGCCACGTTAAAAGTGCCGGTAAAAGAAGATAAATCAATAGCATTATTACCTGTCGCTGTATCTAAATTAATATTAACATTCCCCCCCACATTTATATTGCCTCCTGCGCTGGGTTTGAAAGTATTTTTTCTGTTATAACTATCTTGTCCGATGTCTAGATCACCAGTCACGGTTAGATCGTGACCGTTGGTATCAAAAGAACCGCTCACTCCTGTTCCATGCCTCAAGATAATGGAGTTAGCTGTTATGTTTCCAGCTGCAGTATTAATTGCGCCGTTACTTGCTTGGATTAACAATATATCATACGTTGTAGCTGCGATATTGGTTGTATTGCTTGATCCATACCCAATCTTGCCTGTTAATGTTGCGCCAGCTGTAACAAACGGTGTTCCGCCAGACGAAAAAGCAAGTAGTTTGTCAGTTGAGGTAGGAGCATTGAACGTGCCTGAGCCAAAGGTACAAGTACCATATACTGATATGGTAGAATACAAACTTGCTGTAGTAGTTTTTCCGGCTGCTGCCGCGGTTAAATTAAAAAAGGCATGATCTTTAAAAGCAGTTCTGCTGATATTTCCTGTTCCGATTAAGTTAACAGTTGAAGTATCGTAATTAAATGTACCATTGTTGATCCAGTCATCAGTTCCTGTATTATCCCCAACAGTTATAGTTCTTGTACCACCGTCCAAAATAGCACCTGAATTTATAGTAAGACTCCCTAAAATAGTTGTATTATCAGAAAAGGACCATCTCCCATTTGTGCCAGAAAATGAAATATTTGGAATCGTCATACCATTTGCTGCAATAGTATGACCAGTAGTAGTTGAGATCATAGCCAAAGTGCCAGTTGAAGAAAAAGTTTGCTGAGAATTACCAACAAAATTTCCACCAACATTGAAAGACAAGCCATTAGCATCGATGGTCGGTGTCGTAGCTGCTTCTGCGCCTGTAGAATAAAAGGCTGAAGGGATATTTTGGTTGGCATATTCAGTAGAAATCCACCCGGCAGAACGAGCAACTGGCGATATCCTTGAATCATCTATTGATCCAACAAACGGATCGCCTCCTTCTTGTCCTCCTGCTCCTATAGCTATTAGATGTTGAGAATCTGAAAATATTGGAATGGACGACCCCGAAAGACTCCCGTTTCCTTTGGGCACACCATCTACATAATATTGCCAAGTTGTAGGCGTGACAACGAGTACGACATGATACCAAGTACCACTCACTGGAGAAAACCCGGTTGTTTGGCCAAAACCACTTATCCAGCTCGTACCGTTACCTAAATCTCCTTGAATTTTTGCCCAATTATACTTCAAGTTAAAGCCATGCGTTTCAGGAGATCTCGATCCAACAAAAACTAAAGTATCATTTTCAGGATTGGTAGGTTTGGTCCATCCTTCGTACGTAAACGTTCCTGCGATCACCGGGCTTGTAGTAATATTTATTCTGCCTGTACGATTGTAGCTTGTTGCAGATCCAATCTTTCCGCTTGCACCATAAGTGACATTTGTAGTGGTGCCATAATTTACTCCAGCAGTGGAATCATTAATATTTCCCGAGCCCTCATTCATATGCCAAACCGCTGCATATCCATTGCTCCAAACGCCAGTTTTATTTTCTTGAGAAGTTGAAATAGTGGAGTTACCGTAAAGAAGATTCAGAGTTGTATCAACTGTATTTGATAATGAAGGAATTTTAATCCATGCAGTCAGCTCTCCGGTCGTGGCATCATATTTTTCCAATTCATGATCGAGCTTGGCACCATTTGAATCGGTAAAAATAATATCATAACCATTGGCATTAGTAACGCTTCCGCCGTTAACAACAGTTTTCAAGTTGACATCAGTAACTGAATAGAGCATCGGGAAATCAGTTAGGGCTTCGCCAACTTTAGTGTGATCTATGATAATAGTTTTGATTTTTGAATAAGTAACAGGAGCAGTAAAGTTTGCCATGCCGGCATTATTAGTAACTGCTTGAAGCGTGCCGCTACCTATATGAACAACACTACCAAGTGAAGTGTTACCAGTATTTAATGTTTGGATACCTGACATCTTAGCCATATTCATAATGGAAGTGCCGGGAGTAATTGTAGAACCAGTTAGATCGACATTGCCATAAACTGTCCAAGTGGAAGAACCCATATTAGTCGTAATTGTTGTGCCAGCCAATTGAGAAACTGTCAAATTGCCTAAAATATTAATGTTCGGGTTGTACGTAGCAGCAGTAACGGCAAGCGTAGCAGTACCTCCACACCAGGTTTTAATTGTCACGTCAGAGTGGAAGTTAATCGTTTGGCTAATGGCAGTACCCAAGGTTAAAGTTCTATTAGAATAAGCACAATCACTCAAAATGACTGGCCCATAGTAGTCTCGGGCAGCAACACCTCCATCTATACCATTACTGTCAAATTTTACGGTTGAGCTAATCGTTCCATTTGTTCCCAGAGAAGAACCGGAGCTACCTTGTAAAATTAGTATCCCTGTACCGGTAATTGTTGAAAAATCCCCTAACGAGACAGTACCTCCATTTTCAACAAGCGTTCCAGCGCTAGAGCCCAATGTTAAAACAGCACCACTTGTAACAGTAAATTGATGAGCTACATAGGGCGTACCACTGTAATCATTTTTCGGGTTAATAGTGCCGCTAATAGTTAAATTATAAAAAACACTGCTACCGTTGGCAACAGATATGCTCTGATTGCTGCCATTTAGAATCAAAGTAGAGGTGCCTTTGTTCACGATTCCTGCATTGCCCTGACAGGTGTTCCAGCTGCCGGAAACGGTCCATGTGCCTGAGCCCATATTTGTAGTGATCACGCCTGTACTATTCTTGGTGGTAGTGTAGCTACCGACAACATTAATACTTGGATTATAGGTATCAGCTTTAAGTAAAATTTGGCCAGTTGAATCAGTAATAGGATTAAAGTTGTTACTGAAAGTGATTGTTTGTCCACTTGTAGTTCCAAGAGTAGCATTATAATTCGTAGCTGTATTGTTATATACTTCAACAACTCCACCGTAAGTTCTAGCCGGAATGGCGACGTCAGCTGTGACGGTGTCAAAGCGAACCTTACTGCTTAGCGTACCATCAAGATCAAGCAGTGCTCCTGCTCCGTCAGGGAGAGTTAGAGTACCAGCTCCAGATACTGTCCCGGAGATTCCCAGATCGACTGCGCCAGAAGCGGTAATGGTTATTCCTGTGTTTATGCTTAAAGTTTTTGTATCGCTAACTGTGATTCCTCCGACAGAAACATCAGCAGAAACCGTGACGGCATGATTAATTGTGACAGAATCACTAGCTCCGGGAGTTCCGCTATCACATGTGACAATCCATGTACACTGATCACTCCAAGCCCCATCGGCCACAGAAGTAAAAGCAGCAGCTCTAGCCCTTTGGATAGAAAAGAATGATCCCATTTGGGTAAATGCAGAGAAACTGAAACCAGTAAGAACGGTAATTAGAACAAAATAATGGAGAATATTTGACCAAGGAGAAAGATGCCACTTATAATACCATCTCCACTTGGCTCTTAGTTTTTCATGAAGAGGTTGAAGTCTTTTGATGTTAGTTTTTGTTGACTTCTGAATGGCATTAATTTTCAAATCCAAAAGCTCCTCACGCCTAATGAGGTATTCTTTTTGTTGCGCAATCTCGTCTAACTGTTTTTTATCTAATTCCTCCATGCCCCTCGCTCTTAAATTGTCAGTAGAAAGTAGTCACTTCCAATAGCTATTACTGATTTACTTATCCCGCTTTTTGCGGACCCCGCCAGAGGCGGTGGCAACTGCTCATTTTACTTCAAAAACTGCCCATTCCTGCGCTTAGTTTTATTATATCTTAAAAACACATCAAAAAGAGCAGTCCAAACTGTGGACTACTCTCTCACTATCATTTTTCAGTAACTGATTAACTGAGAACTTCCGCCAAAGGCGGATCAGCCCCTGCCTACCGGCAGGCAGGTCTGGCTGAGATAACTTACTTATCTAATTGCTGCTAATATTTCATCTGCCTTTACAGTATCACCTTTTTTGCTGTAGGTGGAAGCTAAAAGTCGCTTTAAAATTATATCGTCCGGATATTTTTCAATTAATGAGTTAAGAAGGGCAATAGACTCATCATATTTGCCTTCAAGATTGTAGATTGTCACCAGGTTGCCCGCACTGTCAGTGTTCCCCGCTTCAATCGCTAGCTTGTAATATTTAATTGCCTCTTCATTATTACCTATCTCCCTGTAAGAATTGGCCAAAAAGTTTAAGGCAATTCTGTCATTGGGATTAGACTCAGCAGCTTTTTTCCAAGATTCAACAGACTTGTCATAGTTTTTATTTTCATAATACAAAATTGACAAATCGTTCCTGACCTTAGCATTCGATCCGTCTTTTTCCAAAGCATCTTCGTACAAAGTTATTGCTTTTGCCTTATCTCCTGTTTTTTGCGCTTCAGCTGCCTCTGAAATTAGCTCATCAGAACTTTTTATATTCATGACATCCTTTATCCCATTTCTGGTTTTCGGAAAAGCCACAATCAAAGCAACGATGATTAAAACTAAAAACACAACAGTCACTACGCCAAAATGTTGCTTTTTAAAATTTAATTTCATGATCCCTCCCTATTATAAGTTGTAAGTAAATAAGTTGTAAGTTGTCGCTAGTAACCTCTAATAGTTATTACTGATTAACTGATTAACTGATTAACTGATTAACTGATTAACTGATTAACTGATTAACTGACAACTTGCGCCTATTCGTATCTCAAAGCATCCAGCGGATTAAGCTTTCCCGCACGTTTTGATGGATAAAAACCAGTCGTAACACCAACCAGAATTGAAAATCCAATAATTATCAAAACAGCAAGAATTGGCGTGGAAAATAGTTTTTCCGGTTCCCCGCCGACACTCTTAGCTAAAACATTTATAATAAAATTAACCAGTTTCGCAGTAAAAAGACCCATCAGAATTCCTACAATTCCGCCGATGAAACTTATAAGAAAAGATTCAGCCAAAAACATTTTGCGCACAGAACCGTTTTGCACTCCCAGTGCCTTCATAATCCCAATATCACGGGTTCGCTCGAGAAGAGCAATGGTCATAGTGTTAAACATTCCAATTGAGGCAACAATCAGAGCAATCGCGCCGAAAGATGCCAGTACAATCTGAATGATCTTAAAAAATTGATAGATTTGACCGATTGTATCAGCAATGGAAACTGCCTTATAACCCTTTGACTCAATAACCGTTCTTACACCAGGTAGATTATCAGTTGAATTAGCTTTTACTTTGGCTGAATTATAAACACTATCATTGTTTAATAGATTTTTAATTGTTTTTAATGGTAAATAAACGAATGAGCTGGAACCGTCGTCAATAATCCCCACCACTTGATATTTCGATTCTTTACTTGTTACTTCGCTTGAATTTTCTGTTGGAAAATAGCCCTTAATGTCCAAATCCTTGGACATTAAGGCATCTTCACCAACATCAAGTGCTTTAGCCAAAGCCGTAGAAACTACAATTGGAGTGTCGGAGTCATTAAAAATTCCACCAGTTTTCGTCTTTAATCCTTGCAGACTAAAATAATCAGCGTTTACTCCATAAGCGACAATATCGGCCTGCTTTGATTGGATAGCAGCCTGACCAGCAAAGGAATAAAGAGGACTGACCTTTTCGACATTTGGTATCTTTTCAAAATCCTTTAGAGAGGCATCATTAAGAACGACTGAGCCCTGAGCTGGAGTTACGTCCAAAGCAGTCAAAGAAGATATTGAACTAATTTTCTTTACAGAAAGTTCCTGCAATCCGAAGCCAAGTGAAATCAGAAAAACAATAGTGGCGATACCAACAGAAATACCCAAAACCGTAAGCATTGTCCTCATCATATTTGAGGACAAATTCTTCCACGATATTCTTAATATATCAATAGTTCTCATTCTTTCTCCTCTGACTCAATCTCAACTGCAGGCTGTTTTTTATTATAGTAATCCAGTAACTCAAATACCCCTCTCTCAGTTGGTTTTTCTACTGGCTCAGGAGAAAATAATTCTTTCGAAGAACTCTTTTGTTGCGATGGTTGCTCATTATCTTTTAGCGAATCAGAATCATCGTTCTTTTCATTTTTTTTCACGGAAGCATAGCTTGGGAATTTATCAACATTCTCAAGCTTGTCTCTCTCGGACACCTTAGTCTCATCGTCATGTTTAATATTTTGCTCAGTCTCATTTTTAGCAGAATCTTCTGTTCCTTTTGGTCTGCTAATATTTTCAAAAGCCGATTTATAGTCAATATTGCCAGAAGAAAGATCGTGATGGCCTGAATCTTCTTTTGTAATATCGCGATTAACCTGAGTTTTTATTATTTCACCATCTTTCAAATAAAAAACTCTGTGAGGAAAATGCAAATAGTCAGGGTTATGAGTTACCAATAAAACAGTTCTCTTTGATTTAGAATTTAATCCTTCAATAATATTCATTATTTCATCAGCCGACTTTGAATCCAGATTCCCTGTGGGTTCATCGCATATCAATATCCACGGATTTGTTGACAACGCTCTCCCGATCGCCACCCTCTGTTGCTGCCCCCCTGAAAGTTCTGTCGGCTTATGTTTCATATATTTTTTTAGCCCAACCGTATCTAAAAGATGGGCTGCCCTGTCCATTCTTTTCTTATAACCCTCACCACCGGCAGCAAGCGGCAAAGCAATATTTTCCTGAATTGTAAGTGCTCGAAGCAAATTAAATTGCTGAAAAACAATTCCGATCTTGGAACGCCGGTAGTCCGTGATTTCTTTCTGACTTTTTTTATAGAGAGATTCCCCCCTAACCAAAAGCTGGCCCTCGGTAGGAGGCTCCAAACCGGATAGTACATTTAACAAAGTTGATTTTCCACAACCGGAGGGACCAAAAAATATAACATATTCACCAGAATAGATCTCTAAATTTATTCCCTTTAAAACTTCAAGATCTTCTTTACCAAGATGAAAAGTTTTCTTCACATTTTTGACTTCCAGAACGACAGATTTTGCCATTGCCCCTCACTCTTAAACTATATTAGTATATCAATAAAAAATGACTAATCATAATACAATTGTCTTTTTTTAATATTTTAACAATATCAGCAACACTTCCCTAGAGTTTAAAAAGCTTATTAGCTTTTTTGGTCGTCTCCTTTTCAACCTCAGCCAGACTCAAATCTTTGATTTCAGCAATTTTCTTCGCCACTTCAACCACATAAGCAGGCTCATTTCTCTTACCACGGTACGGCTCGGGAGACAAATAAGGGCAGTCAGTCTCGACCATTATCGAACCGATTGGAATTCTTTTTGCTGCATCCTGAATTTCAGTATTTTTCTTAAAAGTGATATTTCCCGTAAAAGAAATTGCTAAACCAATATCTAATATTTTTTCAGCAAAAGCATAATCGCTGGAAAAACAATGGAGTACGCCTCTTAAGTTTCCACTGTAACTTTTAAGAATGGCCAGAATGTCAGCTTCAGCTTCCCTGCAATGAACAATAATCGGAAAATTAGTCTCCATTGCCAGATCAAGCATTTGTTCAAAGCAAAAAATCTGCTCTTCCCGCGAGGGATAACGGGCAAACTGAGACGATCGCTTTAAGTAATAATAGTCAAGACCAATTTCCCCGATGGCAACCACTTTTTGCTGACCTGCGTATGCCAGCAAAATTCCTCGGCTTTCAATATCTAAATCAAGTGCAGAATGAGGATGAATTCCAACAGTAGCGTAAACTTCCGGATAACGCCTAGCCAGATCGCAGGAAGTTTTGGAAGTCGGCAGATCAACACCAACATTGATGATCTTATCGACTCCAGCGCTTTTTGCCCGACCCAAAACCGACGACACTTCGTGTTTAAATTCAGGGAAATTCAAATGTGCATGAGTATCAATGAACATAAAGTTGTAAGTTGTAAGTGAATCAGTTCTAAGTTTTTAAAACTGACAGCTAACAACTGATTTACTGATAACTATTTTATCTCCAAAACTGTACATATAAAATACAAAGTACCACAGTTATGGCCGCGAAAACATCTCTTTTGTATAAATGTTCTTTAAAAAATGCTGAGGAAGCAAGATAAACAAGAAACGGACCCAAAACTAAAATCATAGTTGTTTCGATCACTCCCAAGCTTTGAAAGCCATAAAACTTTAAAACCATTTGGACAACACCGAACACAGCTGAAAGAATAGCCAGAGCAAAGGCATTACGGTGCATTTCTAATAGCTTAGGCTTAAACATAATCAAAAATACAATTGCTATTACTACTGTACGAGCAAAATACAAAGCAACAGGAGAAAGTGCCCCGAGTAACTCTTTGATAAGTATCGACTCTAAAGACATTAGAATCATCGCTATTATTGTCCTCCAAGCCACTTTGCCAATTCGAACGTGGTGGCCCCTGAAGCGAGTTGCCAGAAGCGCTCCAGTAGCAATAATGCCAGGCACAAAAATGCTCCAGTCTCGCTCGGTTGGCAAAAATACCGTGGCGAAAATAATCGTCATAAGTGGAGATAAAAGCATTATCAACTCAAACTCATGCAGATCCTCCTTTTGAATTCCCTGATAATAAAGCAAATTCCAACAAATTGCGATCAAAATCATTAGCACAAAAAGTGCTATATATTTCCAATCTGATATTAAATCAAAGTTAAAACCGCCCCACCTCGGCAAAAAGACTGCCGTAATTATGGCCAGCCAAATAAATAAAAGCGGAATGAATCGCATCACCGGCACTCTATATTTGCATAACACAAACTTGTCAGCAATAACGCCGCCGGCATATCCTAGTGATGCAATAATTACTTCAAACATGACCCTCCTACTTTCTGTCATCCTCGGGACCAGCGGTGTAGCTTTGAAGTGGTGCCCGGGGATCTATACAATAGTTTCTGGATTACCGCCAGATGTTTACCCCGATAACTCATCGGGGCGGGAATGACATTTTGATTTATTTTTCCTCGTTCAATCTTGGAAACAGTGGTTCCGGTTTCAAACTTTCTAACTGATCTTTAATCTTTTCAGCTATTTCCGGCATAAAAGGTTCCGCCATCTTGGCGATATCAAACAGCTCCCAGTAAACAACATTTAAAACTCTTGCGAGTTCAGCGGTGTCGTCTTCTTTAGCAAGAACCCAAGGTTTTTTGTCATCAATAAAAATATTCAACTTTCTTATTTCGCCCCAAACTCCCTGCAGAACAAAATCAAACTTAAATTCAGTCATATAATCATCATAAATCAGCTTTGCAGTCTTTTCTTCGTCTGCATCCGATATCTCCTCCTGAGAATAGTATCGCATCTTCCTATCCGTTTTGATTTCATATTTATTGATCATTGAGATAGTTCTTTGAACCAAATTCCCCAAGCTATTCGAAAGATCAGCCTTATACTTTTCTTCCATCTTTTCCCAACTTATATCTCCGTCCTTTGAGCTTGGCAAAGAAGAAACCAAAAGATATCTCGATCCGTCAACACCAAATTTGTCAGCCACTTCTTCAGGATTTATAACATTGCCCAATGATTTAGATATTTTCTTTCCGTCAATCGTAATATATTCGTGAGAAATAATTTTTGTCGGCAAAGGAAGACCGGCTGACAAAAGCATCGCTGTCCAATATACCGCATGAAATCGTAAAATTCCCTTCCCGATTACATGAATTCTCTCATCAGATCCTTCCCAATATTTTTTATAAAGTTCCCCGTCAGTATCAAAATCCAAAGCAGTGATGTAGTTCGACAGCGCATCTACCCATACATACATCACCTGACTTGGATCGTTTGGAACCGGCACACCCCAGTTTTCCGCACGTTCCACCGATCGGGAGATCGAAAAATCCGCTAAACCGCCCTTAATAAAACTTAAGACTTCGTTTTTGCGAAAATCAGGCAAAATTTCAAGCTTACCGCTCTCGATAAGTTTGATTAACTGGTCTTGATACTTGGAAAGAGCAAAAAAATAATTTTCTTCTTCGATAAGCTCAGGAGCCGTTCCATGCTCGGGACATTTCCCATCAATTAAATCCTTTTCGAGCTTGAATTCCTCGCAACCGACACAATAATATCCCTTGTAATTTTTCTTATAAATATCTTCTTTTTTAAATAAATTCCAGAATTTTTGAGCACCCTTAAAATGTCTTTCTTCTGTTGTGCGAACGAAACAATCATATGAAAGGTTAAATTCTTTTTTTAGGTTTTCAAAATATTTAACATACTCATCAACATATTCTTTGACCGGCTTGCCAACTTTTCTGGCTGCCTGAACATTTTTTAAGCTATTCTCGTCCGCTCCACTAACAAAATAAACGTCCTGATTTTGCACATTCCGATACCAGCGCGCCAAAACGTCAGCCTGCACTTTTTCGACCGCGTGGCCGACATGGGGCTTGGCATTAACATAATCAATCGCAGTTGTAATGTAAATTTTTTTCGCCATATTTTGTCATTGCGAGGTCATCTTGGCGACCGTGGCAATCTTTCTATGTAATCTGTAATATTCACCATCTGTTGTTTTCTTATTTGATATTACCAAAATCACCCCCGTCCCACAAGAACAAAACAATTAAACAACAGATGACGAATTGTACGAATAATACAGATTTCCTGGTTCGCATTACCTCCCCATTCGTATTATCTGTATTATTAGTGATTTGTTATTATTGGTATTATCTGTAATCTGTTGTTGCTACTTCTTAGCGATTTTGTAGTTCTTTTGCAGAAAGATGAGATCATCCGCAATTTTTTGCATTGCCTCTTTATGTTTTGGGCTGTGATCCAATTTTTCGTCCATAAGCAAGCGCATGATTGAAGCCAAAGTACCAAAATAATCATCTGAACTAATGTGAAATTTTAGCCCCTCCCTTGTCCCGTTTCCAGAATCATGAAGCTCTAAATCGTTGATAAATGCGCTTGACTGTTCCTCTGCAAGCAATAAGAACTCATTCGGGTCCATGCTATAATTTTTCATTTTCATAATCTTTATCCTCTAAAATACTAATAAATTTATTTTTCGCAATAACAAGATGGTCTAAAATATCAATTCCCAAAACTTCGCCCGCTTTAACTAGTTTTTCCGTGACTTCAATGTCGGACTGAGTTGGTTTCAAGCTTCCGGACGGGTGATTATGCGCGACAATGATTGCCGCCGCCGAACACTCAACAGCCGGACGAAAAACCTCTCTGGCATGAACAATGTTCGAAGTTAAACTCCCTATCGAGATAACTTCATCATGAATGATTTGGTATCGGCTATTTAAATACAGCCCTCTGAAACATTCTTTTGGCAAATTTTGCATATCAGAAAGATAATCAAACGCCTGTTTTGCTGTTCTTACAAACACTGCTTTTCCGTCTTTTTCCGAGAAATACCTCCTTCCCAACTCGAAACAAGCAACAACTTGGCAAGCTTTATTAAGAGGAATTTCCAGTTCTTTAGCCAGACTAGCCGGCCTTTTCTCACTCACAATCGCCTTTTCTCCATATTCCCTAAGAATACGCTGAGTCATCTCCAGAACATTTTCTTTCTTTGTCCCGACATTAAATATGACAGCCAAAAGCTCGGAAACTGAAAGGAAATCAGATCCGTGTTTTATGAGTTTTTCTCTCGGCTTGTCAGCCTCATCAAGGTCTTTTATCCTGAGCACATATTTCTTGTCAAAACCCAAAACAAGATCATTATCTTTTAGAGTGTATACTTTATTCATAAGAGTTATTATATCCTTCAACTCTTAAGAAAATATTAAGAAAAGTTAATAAAAAGCTTAAAAACTATCTAATTTTATTATTTTTAATAATCAATGCCACTTCCCCCTTCAATTGATGATTTGGTAGATCTTTTATAATCTCATCAACGCTTCCGCCCCAATATTCTTCAAACATTTTGGTGATTTCGCGAGCAATAAAGACTTTGGTGTTGTCCCCAAAATATTCTCTAATTTCCCCCAAAGCCTTTTCCAAGCGGTTAGCTGATTCATAGATGACTATTGGAACATTTAATTTGGAAAGTTCCTTAAATTTAGTTTGTCGGCCTTTTTTCTTTGGCAGAAAACCAGCAAAATAAAATTCTTTTTCAATCATCCCTGAAACAGAAGCCGCAGCCGTGAGTGCCGAAGAACCCGGAATGGGAATTATTTTAATTTCTTTATTATCATTCCAGATTTGATCCAAAATCCCATGAGATCCTGAAACAAGTTCAGGATGACAATTTGAGCTTTTTGAGATTTTAGAATTTGGGTTTTGATTAGAAATTAGAAATTTGGAATTAGAAATTTCCCTAATTCTATGAATTAGGGCCTGTCCCGGATCGGAAATGCCGGGCGTTCCGGCATCTGTGACTAAAGCAATATTTTTACCCAATGTTAATTGATTGATAATATATTCGATTTTAGATAGCTTGGAATGTTGAAAATACGATATTGTTGTATTTTTTATGTCAAAATGTTCGAGTAATTTTCTCGTTACTCTAGTGTCTTCACAGGCAATTAGATCGGCTTCCTTTAATACACGAAGCGCCCGAAGTGTAATGTCTTCAAGATTGCCAATTGGAGTAGCCACAATATATAACGTTCCATATCGTGGGGACGCTTCTCTGGGAGAAGCATCCCCAGTTTTTGAGATATTTTTCATGCGCTCACTATAACACAAAGGAGAATAACTTGCTACTTAATAAACATAAAGGCAATCGTCGCCAAAACAGCCAATGCCGAGAAAATAAAGGCGGCCCAGCCAAACACTTTAACCCATCTAGGATGGGTTTCCGCTCCCATTATTTTCTTATCATTACCGACAATCATAATCACAAAGAGAAGAGGAACAGCCATGACACCATTAAGCCACGCCGAATAGTACAGGGCTTTCATCGGACTTATACCAATGAAATTTATAGCCAAGCCAATTAAAATTGATACTGCAATAATTGAATAGAACGCTTTTGCTCTTGAGAATTTTTCCTCCAAACCTTCCTTCCAATTCATCAACTCGCAAAGAGCATAGGCACCCGATCCAGCCAAAACCGGTACCGCCAAAAGACCAGTGCCAATAATACCAAGAGCAAATAATAAAAAGGCATAATCACCAGCAAAAGGCTTCAGAGCTAATGCAGCCTGCTCAGCTGACTCAATTGATGTAATACCGTTTTTAGATAAAACAGAAGCAGTGGTAATAACTATAAATAAAAATGTGAAATTGGCAAAAATCATACCACTTTTAACATCGGTTCTCATTTTAGCAATTCTATTATTCATACGATCAAGTTTTTTATGCTCAAATTTTTCTGCTGCCTGCTCTTCCACCTCCTCTGATGTTTGCCAAAAGAAAAGATATGGAGAGATAGTGGTGCCAAATACAGCCACCATCGCGAAGATATAATCTTTATTCCAAGACAGATCCGGCACAATTGCTTCTTTAAAAATAGCAAGCCAGTCAGGGTGGATCATAAAACCGGTAATTATGTAGGCAAATAACGACAACGCCAGCCACTTCAAAAATTTAGCGTAGTTTCTATACGGTATGGTTAGTTCAACAGCAATAATCAAAATAGCGATCACAATTGCCGTTATCGTAAAATTTATTGGGACGATAAGGTTAACCGATGCAGTCATTGCAGCAATGTCAGCTCCAATATTGGCAATGTTGGCAATCACAAGAAGCACAGCAATGCTGGCCACAATACTTTTTTTGTAGTGTTTTAACAGAACTCCGGCCAGACCCTTGTTTGTAACAATGCCAATTCTGGCACACGATTCTTGAACGGCAGTCATCAAAGGCAAAAGCCAGGGCGCCATCCAGACAAAAGAATAACCAAATTGCGCTCCCACAGAAGAATATGTGCCAATACCGGAAGGATCATCGTCAGCAGCACCAGTAATAATACCAGGACCAAGAGATTTTAAATATAAATATCCTCGCTTCCAAGGATTTTTCAGAATTTCTTTGGCTTCAAGCAGTTCTTCTTCAGAAATACGAAGCGTACCGTCAGCAGCTTTTACCGCTTCAACTTCACCCCAAACAACAAGCTTTTTCGCAAAAACCAAAGGAATGCCGAGTTCATTACGAAACTCAGAAAGCGTAAAAAGTTTTTGCGATTTTTCATACCCCGCCTCAAAACCCTCTTTAAATTGAGATTTTTCTTTCCCCTCACTCATATGGTCAACTCCCTACTTCGTGATTCATTTTTTGAGCCAACTTTTCCCAATCTTCAATACTCAGCTCTTGAGCTCTAACACTATCGCTTAATCCAATTGCATTTATTATATCAGAAGCTTTTTTCTTATCGATATGGTAACCTGCGGATAAGTTATTCACTAAAGTTTTCCTTCGTGATGCAAAGCCGATGTGAACACAACGGAAGAACGACTTTGACAGGTTTCTTGTATCATCCTGAGCGAGCGATAGCGAGTCGAATGGATCTTGAATGTCCGATATTTTAAGTATCGCCGAGTCAACTTTAGGACTTGGAAAAAAAGATTCTTTCGGCACAATGCCTACAATTTCTGGTTTACCATAAAGCTGAACTGAAACAGACAAAACGGACATGCCACCGGCTTTGGCACAAATTCTTTCCGCCACCTCTTTCTGGACCAGAAGCACTATCGATTCCGGCTTATTTTCTGCCGTCAAAAACAATTCAATAATTTTTGAAGTTATGTAATAAGGAATGTTGGCAACCACTTTGTATTTGCGATCACCCACCAACTCATTAAGGTTGACGCTCAGAATATCACTGCAAACAATTTTCAGCTTGTCATTGTCATCCCCGCGAAGGCGGGGATCCACTATAGTAGATTCCCGACTAGATCGGGAATGACACAATTGTCTCTTAAGTAATTCTGCTAATTTCTCATCCATTTCAACAGCAACAACTTCACCGGCTTGTTTTATTAATTCCAATGTTAGAGTTCCAACGCCAGGTCCAACTTCCACGACCAATTCCCCCTCTCCTTCTGAAGGAGAGGGCTGGGGTGAGGTTAATTCCGCAGCTTCGACAATTTGATCTAAAGCATTTTTATCAACTAAAAAATTCTGGCCCAAACCCTTCTTGGCCCACAAATTATTCTTTTTCAAATACTCAAGCAACTCTGATTTATTTGTTAGATCCATAATTAATTTTTTTATTTTTATTTCAGTACACTTTTTCTAGTCTAACATTTCCAATGACTCCCTGCGACGTGGAAGCCCCTAGAGCCTGAAACGCAGCCGTTGACAAATCTACTATACGATCAGATCTGAGTCCACCGCCGGAAGTAGTAATTTCAACACTTTTGCCATTAGATAAATTAACCACTCTGACTTTTGTTCCCTTTGGCACGAGATTGCAAGCACCTATCATTTGATTTGAATTCACATACCAGCTGGCAACACCCGTCCCGTAACTAACAATTTTCGTACCAACAGTAATTTTTTCGTCAACCGGTTCTTCTGCAACTTCAGTCTTCTTCAAAACCTTAGAGACCTGAACTCCGTCTTCTCTTGTCACTTCATAAAATAAATTTTTCTTACCTTTTTTACCTGCCTGCTCAACTTTAGTTTTGCCCTTTTCTAAATTTGGATCTTCTTTTTTGACTATTTGATAATCAATCGACTCATATTCAATCATTGTTGTTCTAGCAACTCGAATAATGTTAATGTCCATATTCAACTCCAGCGGAGTACTCGGAGAAAAATTTATTTTATCATCTTGTCCTAGCGCAATTTTATTTTCATCCAGCAAATCGCCGACTGTTTTAGCCCAGCTTCTTACAACAAATTCTTTCTTTCCGTCCTTCACTTTATAATCCGGAGCACGATATAAAGTGATCTTGCCGCCTATTCCCATATCAATGCTTGGAAAAGCACTAAATTTGTCTTCTTTATACGGGTTTGCCCCAACCTGTTCGGATATTAAAAAAGGATCACCTTTATCGCTAATCCCTTTAACCTCCGAAGTCTTATCGCCTTTCGCGCTCACAATTTCAATAATATAAGGACGGCTTCCCGCCCCGGAACTGTTTTGACTGTTTAAATTTACGTCAGACGAAAGATTGGATGCGGCAAAAGCCGGAAGCGCAATCCCAAGCAATAGATTTAAAATGAATTTCATAACTATACAAACCATTTTACCCGATAAAAACCGATAGTCAATGTTGGAAATAAAAAAAGGCCGGACAAAAATCGCCCAGCCAGCCACAGCTAACCATTACAAGCTTCGTCACTGAACACCTCTCGATACTCTCGAGAGCAAAGAAAAAGAATCGCCCCCACAACTAACCAAAAGAAACTAGAAATCACTCTCATCTCTACACCTCTTGGATTGATAACATCAAGATAGTCCATCAGACCGGATTTTGTCAAACAGAGATTATATATCTGAATTTATTGTTTACAATTCATCAATCAACTCTTCAGGGATGTTCTCAATAAATCTTGACTTAGGATTAGATTGAAAGCGGCCGTAAATGTTGCGCTCTTCGGCGTAAATCAAGTACAAACGCTCTCTTGCTCTGGTGATGCCAACGTAGGCAAGACGCCTTTCCTCTTCCATTTCACTTTCGTCAATTAACGATCTTGAGTGCGGGAAAATCCCTTCTTCCGCGCCAACAATAAAAACAGTTTTAAATTCCAATCCCTTAGCAGAATGCAAGGTCATAAGAGTTACTGCATCAGTGCCTTTGTTCAATGAGTCCGTATCTTGAACAAGTGCCACCTGTTCCAAAAACCGCTCAAGACTATTTGAGCTGTCATTCTCGGGCTCGACCCGAGGATCCAGATCTGTATTCCCGATCAAATCGGGAATGACAAACTGTGACGCTACAGTCATCAATTCCTGTATATTTTCCCATCTTCCTTCCCCTTCCGGCGTGCCGTCAAGCAGAAGTTTTTTATAACCGGTTTTTATGGAAATATGTTCGATCAAATCATCAAGCCTCATATCCTCTGCCTGGTGTCTCATCTCTGATATTAAAATTATGAAATCAATAAGTTTTTTTGAAATTTTAGGATTTTTAATTTGATTTGGATTTAGAAATTCGGATTTAGAAATTTCCCTTATTTGCGCCAATGTTTTCTCTCCTAGACCTCTCGATATACATGTAGCCGCCCGATTAAATGCCTCAAAGTCCATTGGGTTAACTACTAAACGTAAATAAGAAATTATATCTTTAATTTCTTTTCTTTCGTAAAAACGTACGCCGCCCACAACCCGATAAGGAATATCAAATCGAAGCATCGCTTCCTCAACCGCTCGCGATTGAGCATTGGTTCGATATAATACGCAGAAATTACTATAAATATTGTTCGAAGCCGAAGGCTGAGAACTTCTCGCTCCACTCGAAAAATATCTCTTTGCCAGCGATCGGACCTCTAAACATACAAACTCCGCTTCATCTTTCTCATTCAACGCCTCATAAACTGTGATTGGCAAACCATTAGGATTTTCCGTCCATAAACTTTTGTCGGTTCGGAGCTTATTATACTTAATTACCTCGTCTGCCGCAGCTAAAATTGTCTTTGTGGAACGATAGTTTTGCTCAAGTTTAATTATTTTAGTATTTTTGTAGTCTTTTTCAAAATTTAAAATATTTTTAAAATTTGCCCCCCGCCAGCCATAAATTGCTTGATAATCATCGCCAACCACCATAATGTTTTTGTGCTTTTCTGCCAGAAGCTTAGTCCAGATGTATTGAGCTTGGTTTGTGTCCTGATACTCATCAACCAAAATATATTTAAACTGATTTTGATATTTTCTGAGAACTTCGAGATTTTGCTGAAACAAAAATACGCATTGCATTAAAAGATCGTCAAAGTCCATGCCGTTAGCTTCTCTCAAATAGGCTTCATATTTTTCATAAACTCTCGAGGTTACATTCTCGAAGGGCGAATTAACATATTTCTTATAATCTTTCGCAGTTAAAAGTTCATTTTTCGCACCAGATATAAAATATTGAACCGACTTTGGAGAAAAGTTCTTCGGATCGATATTTAAATCTCTCATTATTCTTTTAATAACCGAAAGCTGGTCTCCAGAATCGTAAATTGTAAAACTACGCTCATACCCCAAAACATGTGCTTCCCTTCGCAAGACCTTTACACAAATTGAGTGAAATGTGCCCATCCAGGGTAGCTTGGAGTTCTCTCCATTCTCCCTGCTCCCTGCTCCCAACAAATGGCCGATCCTATCGGCCATTTCTCCAGCTGCTTTATTAGTAAAAGTAACAGCTAAAATATTAAAGGGCGAAACCTGTTTCTCCTCAATAAGATAAGCGATCCGATGAGTCAGAGTCTTTGTCTTTCCACTTCCAGCTCCAGCCAATATTAAAACCGGACCCTCTGTCGCCAAAACCGCTTCCTGTTGCTTCTTATTCAAATTGTCTAATAATTCCGTTGCCATGTGCTTGATACTTAATACTTGATACTTAATACTAACTAAGCCATTTTACCAACTAAAAAAAAGAATGACCAGCCTGCTACAAATATAACAGTCTGGCCCAAAAGCCCCTTAAGGCAATGACTATGCCGCCCGCTCTCGGCTTTGATATGGACTCTCATCTTCGTTTGTCGGAACGAACATTGCATCGCACTCTTTTTTTATCCAATTTAGAGCATATGGCAAGGTGGTTTTCTCGATTAAATCCAATACCAAAGATAATCTTTCTCGCTCTTCTGAAGTAGTCGGGTTAGCAATCTTTGCACTAGCTCTGAGTTTAAGCTTCTCGTCTTCAGCTTCATGCAAGAATAAATGATCGTCTTCAGTTAAAGCAATCGAAGAGAATTCCTCAATTGCAATAACTGTCCCCTTCTTTTCAGCCTCTTTGTAAAACTCCTCAAGCCAAGGATCACTCTTTGGTTTTCCCCCGACTTCAGGAACAGGCTCTACTGAATTTTCCATTTCCGGAAATAACCATTCTCCTGCCATGAGGATCCTCCTAGCTATCTTATTCTAATTTTAGAGTATCAGACACTTCTTAATAAAGTCAAAATAAAAAAGACCTATTCAGTCTTGCGCCTAGGGTTTTTTGAAAAAAGGAATCCCTCGGAACTGAGTGTCCCTCGGGGAGTACGCACTAAGGCGTGGATATGTACCGCTTAGGCTGCGGCATCTGTGCTCGCGATAATATTGCGAAGATGCGGTGTCATGCATGCTTTGCAATAACTCATTGCCATATCTTGGCACCCTGTCAGAACTACAAGTTCCGAAAAGAGTTTTTGCACCTCTCTTCTTTGGTCTCCGGACAAAATACCTCTTCTTGAAAAACCACGGATTTGGTCAATAATTCTGCTTGCTTCATTGTTCCAATCAATCATTTTACTGCCTCCCTCACCCGCAAAATTTTGGCATTTTTATTATCATACCAAACCAACCAAAAACAAAAAAGTGGACAAGTGACACAAAAAAACCCGATCGTAATATCGGATTTTTTTGATGGAGCGTAAATCAATTTGTGAACTAATCGGGAATTATTATTTTAATTATTGCCCGGTCACATTAATTTACGCCCGTAAGAGGGGTCGCAAAGCGACACTAATCGTTTTGTGGCATCCCTTACTAAATTTAATATTTAGCAAAAGATAACTTTTTGATTTCCTCTTACTTTTTTGCGTATCAGTTTTTGGTTTTTGTTTTCCTTTTAGAGAAAACTTGCTTTCTTGCCTGTTTGGCAAGAACGAGCTGGGAGGAAGATAATGCAATCACTTATTTTATCGATTTTATTATCTTCCTTCTAGAAAGGCAGGGGTGAACCTTTCAAAATCCCATCTCGCTCTAGCCATATTTTAACAAAAAGCGCCTTTTTTGAGAGGCGCGTTCTAATTTAGTATCCATTTCATCGCCCCTCAGCAATGATATTCAGTTTTTAAAGTGATTAAATCATTGTATCTCTTTAGCCACAGTTTGTCAAGGGTTAAACGCTCAATATAGTGATATAATAATAAAATATATAGTCCAGAAAACAATAAAAAATAAATTTAATAGATGAGATTAACATTTTTTAAACCATTGACATTTTGATGATTTATCTGTAGAATATGTAACCGTTAGCTGTTTTTTAGCGACAAAACAAGGATGGGGAGGATCAAGAAAGAATGGTGATGCCAATCAGCACAGAACAGGAACCATCAAGAACCGTTGTTCTGACGGCGAGAGAAACCGAAGTTCTACTTACAATCTCTCAGGGAGTTTCGTCCCGAGAAGCTGCGGATATATTAGTCTGCAGTAAACGAACGATTGACTATCATTTAGCCAATGCATACAACAAGCTTAAGGCTTCCAACCGGATACAAGCTCTGCGAAAAGCTGCTAGATTGGGATTTATTCCAATCGAAGCCATAAACTAGCTGTTAATAGCAGCTAGATCAATATCCCCCACCGAAATCTGGTGCGGGGATGTTTTTTTATTTTGTCATGATTTGAAGTTAATACTGACAACTTGCCTAATCCTCGTTATTGCTTGAAACTCTGTTTTTTTCCAAATCAGAAAAGCGCATCTGCCCTGGATTAAAGAACAAATCAGCATGACCGATCGGACCGTTTCTGTGCTTCTTGATCAAAACTTCCGTAATCCCCTTGTTTTCAGTATCGGGGTTGTAGTACTCGTCACGATATAAAAACATAACAACGTCGGCATCCTGCTCGATCGAACCACTCTCTCTCAAGTCTGAAAGCTGAGGCCGTTTGTTGTCTCTGTGCTCAACCGCACGGGAGAGCTGGGATAAAGCGATTATCGGAACATTTAATTCGCGAGCCAAGCCTTTTAATGATCGAGAAATTTCCGATATCTCTTGAACACGATTTCCATCTCCGCTTTTCGAGCGTCCTTCCATTAACTGCAGATAATCAATGATAATAAGGCCTAGTCCATGCTCCATTTGCAATCTTCTCGCTTTCGCTCTAATTTCCATAATATTACCACCCGCCGAATCATCAATAAAAATCGGTGCCTCAGAAAGAACGCCCATAGCGTAACCAATTTTTGGAAAATCATCGTCAGTAAGGTTCCCTGTTCGCAATTTCCATGAATCAACCGCAGCCTGAGACGACAAAAGACGGTCGATCAACTGGTCTTTGCTCATTTCCAAAGAGAATATTCCAACTGGAATTTTTTCATCAATAGCTGCATTCTCAGCCAGATTCAGAGCAAAAGAAGTTTTACCCATTGAAGGTCGGGCTGCCAATATAATTAAATCGGAATTTTGAAAACCGGCCGTGACATTGTCAAGATCGCGGAAACCGCTTGGCACACCCCGAAGCGCACCTTTGTCTTTGTCCTTGTGGATCTTGTCGATTCTGTCAAAGGCCTCTGTCAGAACATCCTGAATTGAAATAAATTTATTCTTAAGAAATTTTTGCGAAACAGCAAATAATGATTGTTCCGCCTTATCAAGAGTTTCGGAAAGTTCGGCGTCTTCATCATATCCCAATTCTGTAATATTTCCGGCAGCATTAATCAGTCGGCGCAAAACCGCTTTCTCACGGCAAATCTGAGCATAGTGAACAATGTTTGAAGCGGAAGGTGTATCATTCACAATTTCAGCCAGATAGCTTGACCCGCCCACCTCTTTAATCTTTCCGCAAGCCTCCAAGATCTCTGAGATTGTGACGATATCGATCGGTTGGCGCTTGTCAAATAAGCTAATCATTGCATCATAAATAATACCGTTTCGATCCTCATAAAAATCTTCAGGCGTAACAATATCAATAATTTTTATTATTGCGTCCTTGTCAAGTAAAATCGAGCCCAAAACACTTCTCTCAGCATTAACATTTTGAGGAGGCATACGAACGCCGGAAGGAATTACGACTTTCCTCTTGCGATCATTTGTTCTATTCGAATTTTCGTTATTTTCTCTTGCCACTACACCTCCGTGATAAATCCCAAGAAACAAGTTACAAGATACAAACAAATATCAAATAACCAATTGAATAATATTCAAACATTTGAGCATTTGGTGTTTGTTTATTGAATATTGTTTGGTTATTGTTCCTTGTGTCTTGTATCTTTATGAAAATATTTCTTCGGCTGCTTTCTGCAGCTCCTTGCTGTCAGTTATTTTGTTTTCTCTTGGTTTCGATTCAATCAACTTGCAAACAACTACACAATTTTCACCGGTTATGTCATAAAATATTTTTTCTAAAATTTTAGCATTTTCAGGAGATGAAATCTTGTCTTTATGAAATTTAAATTTTACTCCCAAAATCAGTTTGCCCTTAGTATACTCCAATAGTTTTGTATCGCGCATCAAAGCAGCCAGAGAAGCATTCGCCCGCTTAATTTCACTCATTGCTTTCGCCCAAACATCGTCGGTCATTTGAAGCACAACCACAGGGACAGTATCTTTTTCAGAATTTTGAATTTTGAATTTTGAATCATGGACTTGCTCCTTGTCCTTAGTTTGCTGATTTTCTTTACCCTTTATTGATTCGCCATTTAAACTCTTTTTTTCTTCCTGAGTTACAGACTTTTTATCATCTTCCACCGTCGCCTTAAATTCATGATTCATAATTCGAGCTTCTTGATTCTGAATTGAAAGTTCTGCAGAACTTTCAATGACCGCCATCTCAACCGGCAAAATCGGATAAGCAATATCTTTTAGTAAATTCCCTGACTTTAAAAATATCTCTACAATTTTCAATATCCGGTCGCCAGATGCTTTTTCGCTCAGGTCTTTTATTGACGCAACGTTCTCGGCAGTATCTTCAAACAATACCTGACCGGACTCTTTCAACAGCAACATTTTTCGAAGTACTTCGATGACGTCTTTATTAAACTGAACCATTTCCAGCCCTTCATCATAAAGACGATGGGCGATTTTTAATCCCTCCTCCGGATTGTTATCAAAAATCGCCCCCAGAAACCCATATATAAATTCCCTATCCGCAATACCTAACATGTTCTCAACTGAGGCTCTGTCTATCTTTTTCCCCAAAGAAGAAATTTTCTCCAGGAGAACAATCGCATCACGATGACCGCCCTCAGCATTTGCAGCGATTAATTCTAAAGAACCTTTATCTATATCGAACTTCTCAGCCTCAACAATTTTGGTTAAATTTTTAATAATATCATCCTTTGAAACCCGGCGAAAATCATAGCGTTGAACTCGGGACAAAATAGTAGCCGGCAATTTATGAACCTCGGTGGTTGCCAGAATAAAAACAACATGTTTTGGCGGTTCTTCGAGAGTCTTTAAAAGTGCGTTGAAGGCACTTTTGGATAACATGTGAACTTCATCGATGATATAAATTTTCTTGCTCGACTTATTTGGAGCAAATTGAGCTTTTTCAATCAGCTCTCTGATTTCGTCCACTCCTGTATGTGAAGCAGCATCTATTTCAATAACATCGATCGATCTGCCTTGGCCTATTTCCAGACAGGCATCACAAGTATTGCAGGGTTCTCCTGAAATTTCCTTCCCTGCTTTTTTTAGTTCAGACAGGGTTAAACAATTCGCCGCTTTAGCCAGCAAACGGGCAGTTGATGTTTTTCCTGTCCCTCTAGGACCAGTTAAAAGATAAGCATGAGACAGTTTATCGCTCTTTATCGCCTCAATCAAAGTATCCCTGATCTGGTCTTGCCCGATTAGGTCAGAAAATGTCTTTGATCTATATTTTTGATAAAAAGCCATGGGTAAAATTCCATTTTACAAATCTCAAGAGACAAGCGACAAGATACAAACATATTTGGAAATTGTTTTTTTTGAATATTGAAGCTTATTTGGTTATTGTTTCTTGTAACTTGTATCTTTTAATACAAAGTTATTATATCCCTTAGCCATATAACTCGGGAACTGTAGTAACTTTATCCAGTCCCAACCTGCAAGTAAAAAATTGTCCCTAAAGTAGTCCACAAGGTTGTAAACAGTTGTCAGTTGTAAAGTAAATAAGCCTGCCGGCAGGCAGGTTGTCGCTAGTCACTTCTAATAGCTATTACTGATTTACTGACAACTAGCCTATATTTCCGCTTTTTTCGGTATAAAACTATTGTTTAAAACCGTAACGAATGTTAAAATTAAAAAGGAGGAGGCGGCCACAGAACTTTCTCTTGTGGTTCTTTTTATAATCATACAATCGCCCCAATTAACAACCTCGTCCGATTCGTATTATCTGTATAATTAGTAATCTGTTATTTTTATGACAAGAAAAGATTTAGCAAAGCAAATTGCAAAACAAACAAATTTAAACCAGCAGCAAGCTGAGAACTTGATAATCGCTTTTGGAGCTGTAGTAAGCGACGTTCTTAGTAAAGGCGAAAAAATTGTTTATTCAAATTTTGGCACTTTTTACACCGTTCACTATCCCTCAAAAGTGATCTTCCATCCCAAATTCGGTGCAGCTAAAAAAATGGTCATGCTTCCAACAAACGCAGTCAAGTGGATGCCTTCAGGGAACATTAAGGATCTGGTAAAAAATTCGCGAGTAGTCGAGAACGCAACCCTGCATGGAGCAAAGAAAAATAAAATCAATAACGATAAGAATGTCTACCAATCAATATTGCCGCAATCGCAGGAAGAACCCCAGAAAAAAAATAAAAGTAAACCAGAGTCAGACGATAATCTGATCGAAATACCGATAAATAAAATATCAACTAAAATATCGAAAAATAATACGAATATCGAAGAGAAAACTGCTTCAAACGAACCTCCAGTAAATATTTATGAAGAGTTAATGCATGATGGAAGCAAAGAGGAGGCCACTTTTGGAGATGCAATAAGAGTACATAAAAAACGGGCCAACTCATTTCTCGGACGCATATTTAAAAGACAAGACATAGACACTACCGACCACAAAGAGCATTCCATAAACAGCGATATGGAGAAGAAGGATGATGGCAAGATATCTCTGGTAAACTCCGGCATATTTCAGAAGGAATCAAGTTCCATTCCAGTAAACAAACCGGTCGGAGAAAGAAAAATTGATAGCATTAAAACAGAAATTAAAAATACACCAAATCTATACACTCCTGAAAAACAAATTGAAGAAACAAAACTGGATAAAGAACCGGTTGAAATAGTCCCTTTTTCAAAAGTCAAAGATAACATATCATTTATGGATCTTTCAAAAACAATAGTTTACAAGGAAATATTACAAAAAATTCCTGAGAAAGTGGCTAGAAAGTATAAATTGGTTCCCGTTGAAGAAAATGAAAAAGGACTTGTCGTTGCAATGGTTGACCCTCAGGATCTGGAAGCGAAAGAGCTGGTCAAAAAACAGGTAACAGGCCCGATTATCCCAGTCTTAGCAGCCGAAGAAGGCATTAATTTTGTTCTCGATCAATACAACGGACTTGAGACAGAAGTTGAGGAAGCCATTGAAACCGCAGATCAAGAAAGTAAAACGGAGAACGCGAAGGAAGGCAAATCTGAATTAATTGAATCCATCTCTGATAATGCACCTGCATCAAGAATAGTTACTTCCCTGCTTCGAAGAGCAATACGGGATAAAGCTTCAGACATTCATATCGAGCCATCAGAAAAAGAAGTAGAAGTTAGATTTAGACTGGATGGTGTTCTAAAGAAAAAAATCTCAATGCCTTTAGATATTGAGCCTGCCGTAGTTTCAAGAATTAAAATTCTTTCAAACTTAAAAATAGACGAACAAAGGCTGCCGCAAGATGGCCGGTTTACAATAAATTTTGAAAACAGAAAAATTGATTTTCGTGTTTCCACAATGCCGGTTGCAAACGGTGAAAAAATTGTAATGAGAGTTTTAGACAAAATGACCGGAATCTTGTCCATAGAAGATCTTGGAGTAAGAGGAAGTGGTCTGGAAGTTCTCAAAGAGAGTATTAAAAAATCCCATGGAATGACCTTGGTGACAGGACCAACTGGATCAGGAAAAACAACTACGCTGTATGCTCTTATTGATAAATTATACAGCGAAGGGGTTAATATTGTTACTCTGGAAGATCCTATTGAATATAGAATGCAAGGAATTAATCAGAGCCAGGTTAATGCTGATATAAATTATACTTTTGCTTCCGGCTTACGTTCCATAGTCAGACAAGATCCTGACATTATAATGATCGGGGAGATTAGGGACAAAGAAACGGCCGAGATGGCCGTACATGCCGCACTTACTGGCCATATAGTCCTTTCGACTTTGCACACTAATGACGCCACCGGAGCAGCACCGAGATTAATTGACATGGGTGTAGAACCATTTTTGTTGACTTCCGCTCTAAATGTAGTGGTGGGGCAACGTCTAGCACGAAAAATATGCCCTGATTGCAAAGAGGAAATTCAGGTCTCAGAAGCTGAAAAAAAGAAAATAGAAGAAGAAATAGAAAAAATGCCAGAAAAGGAAAAAACGGAAATTAAAAGCAAGGGACTAAAATTTTTCCATGGTAAAGGATGCAAAAATTGCAGCGATATGGGATACAAAGGAAGAGTCGGTCTATATGAAGTACTTGGAATTGATGAAGTCATCAAAGAAATGATCCTGAATAAAAAACCATCTTCAGAAATACAAGCTCAAGCTGTAAAAGCGGGAATGGTAACAATGTTGCAGGACGGAATACTTAAAGTAGCTGATGGCATAACAACAATTGAAGAGGTCTGGAGAGTGACAAAAGACTAGCCAGCACCCTGAATATTAGTGTTATTTGTATAATTAGTAATCTGTTGTTTTTATGCAATTCACATACAAAGCAAAGGACACAAAAGGAAATATTTCTAAAGGCGTCATTGAGGCCGAGAAATCATCATCCGCTTCCCTGTCGTTAAGAGAAAGGGGTCTTTTTGTAACAGAAATTAAAACTAAGTCAGGAGAAGGATTCTCTCTTCCTTTTAAAATTCCTTTCAAAAAGAAGGTTCAGCTAAAAGATAAAATTATATTCACCCAGCAACTCGGTATAATGTTGAAATCAGGCTTATCCATTATTGACGCTCTCGAATCACTGAAAGAAGAAACAACTAATAGTTATTTTGAATCAGAAATCAGTAAGGTTATGTTTGATACTAAGGGCGGCGCGCCCTTTTCAAAAGCTCTTGCCAAGCATCCTGATATTTTTAATGACATTTATGTCAACATGGTTAAGTCAGGAGAAGAATCAGGTAAGATTGAGATCGTATTAAACCGTCTTTCAGTTCAAATGCAAAAAGATTACGAACTTAACCGCAAAATTAAAGGCGCACTGGCATATCCCGCTTTCGTACTTGTTGCTTTAGTTGGAGTTTTGGCTCTCGTAATGATCATCATAATTCCCCAATTGAAATTAATTTTTGATGATGCTGGAGTTGCCCTACCAATATTAACCAGAACAATAATAAAACTTAGTTTTATATTAAAAAATTATGGTTTGTACATTCTTGCTGTAGTAATCGCTATAATCATCTCTATTATTCAATTCAATAAAACCCCTTCAGGCAAACTTACAATTGACAAGATAAAAATCAAGATTCCAGTTATTGGTCCTCTTCTCAAAAAAACCTATGTTTCCAGATTCACCAGAACTTTCGCTTCCCTCACAGCTTCTGGCCTTCCATTGGTAGAAGTTTTTGAAGTTTCAAGCAAAGTTGTAGGCAATGTAATTTATCAAAAAGAAATAGCCGCAATGGCAGAACAAATCAAATCCGGCCATTCAATTTCTTCTACCCTTAAAGCCAGCATGCTCATGCCTAAAATGATCGGACAGCTTTCATCAGTTGGTGAAAAATCCGGCAATGTGGATGAAGTTTTTGATACCTTGGCTGACTTTTTCGACAGAGACATTGATTCAGCAACAGCAAATCTCTCGACGATGCTCGAACCAATTTTAATGGTAGTTATGGGTGCCGGCATTGGCGTCATCATAGTTTCTGTTCTGCAGCCAATCTATGGTCTAGTAAATGCTATTTAAGCATTTACCTCGAACGTCTTATGATTTAATTGGTCACCCTTATGCAAAATTTGGTAAAATAAATAAAAGATTAAGAAATTATTAAAAATATATTATGCTCGATTTTCTATCAACATTTAAAGATGATTCCGTATTCGGTCTCGACATCGGATACGAGACCCTAAAGCTTGTGGAGCTCAAAAGAAAAAGGAGCGGAATATTTTTAATTGGATCGGTCGAGGTTCCGCTAACAGAACGAATACTGGAAAAAGATACCTTTAAAAACAAGGCAACTACAGCCAGTTTAATAAAAAATGCTTGCAAGAAAGCTCTTCCTTCGGCAATTAAAGCAAAAAAAATAGTGTCGGCTCTACCGGAAACATTTGTCTTTTCTAAGACTATTCAAATGCCAAAAATGACCGAGAGCGAGTATGAAAAAGCTATCCTGATAGAAGCAGCACAATTTTTACCAATCCCGATAGAGGATGTTTATATTGACCATCAGGTCTTAATAACTCATCCAGAAGATGCCATGGCAGATATCTTAATTGTGGCGTCCCCCCGCAAGCTAGTTGACGACTATGTGGAAATGACAAAATTAGCAGGGTTTGAACTTGCAGCCCTGGAGACAAAACCGATTGCAGTGGGAAGAGCAATTAGCAATTCTGTTTCGCTTGACGGATCGCTAATAGTGGAAATTGGAACTGAGATCTCTCGCATATCGATCTGGGACAGCAACAGCGTTAGACTCACCACAACAGTTGCAATAGGCAAAAATCAAATTATAGAAAATTTACAGGCAATCGGACACAGTGAAACAACTGATAAAACCATCATAAAAGAAAGTGAATTTCCAGACCTTTCCAGAACGCTTTTGAATATCTCAGATGAAATCATTAACGCAATCAAGTATCACCAAAACAGAGATTACAAACCAAAGCCTGTTAAAAAAATACTTCTCTGTGGTTCTGGAGCAAAAATATCGGGCATTGATAAATATATCGCTAAAGAGACAAAAATCGCGGCAGAAATCGTGAAGCCAAATATAAAAGGAAGAGAAAGCTTAGGCACAGACTTCATCACCGCTTTTGGTTTAGCTTTAAGAAATGAATACGAATAATTAACAAGTTGTCAGTTGTAAGTAAATAAGTTGTAAGTAGCAAGTCCAAAAAAATGTCTTGCTTACTACTCGGAGTAAATGTGGCTATCAATCTTCTTCCACCAAAATTCAAACAGGAGAAAAAAGTTAAAAAAATCGCTAAAGTGATTTCAATTTTCCTGGCTACTGTCTTTATTATTCTTTTAATAGTAACGACAAGTTTGTGGGTGGCAAATTACGAAACAAAAAAAGATATTGATAAGTTTAGCAGCAAAATTTCCGAACAGAACAATGTTTTATTACGATATAAAGAAACCGATGAAGGCATAAAGGCTGTCAATTCAAAGCTAAGTAAAATTGAATCAGTTGGTTCTAACAGGATCTTGTGGAGCAATATTATCACCGAACTATCCAAACTAACTCCTTCGCAGGTTCAAATAAAAACCATGACTTTAGATCAGCAAAATAAAAAAATCGGCTTAACCGGATATGCAGAAACGAGAAATGATATTGCCAGATTTAAAGAAAAAATGAGCAGTTCGAAATATTTTAAAAACGTTACATTTTCCTCTTCAACCCGCGACGAAGAACAAAGTAATTTTAGTTTTAGTATTTCATCTGAAATCGGAGAAATTAAGTAAATGCCTTCTATCTGGAAAAAAACTATTATAACAGTAAGCATCTATTTGGCTATTTTTGTTGCCATAACTATTTTTGCGCTCAAACCTTCTATCGATGGCTTAAAACAAAATAATAAAAAAATTACCTCCAGCCGAACCGAACTAAATCAAATTTATGACAAGTTGGACTATTTACAAAAAATCAGCAAAAATCCCGATGACCTTAAATCAACTGAGAAAATTGTTAACAATTATTGGCCGGATAATTCCGATATTAGTCAGTTCATTGTCCAGACTGAGGATTTGGCAAAAAGTAATAGTTTAGTATTGGACAATATATCGATAAACGAAATTAAAAATGCACAAACATCGAGCACTAAGAAAAATAGTTCTCCAAACGGATCACAATTCACTTTTAACACGCGAACATCTTATTCATCGTTATTAAATTTCATCAAAGGTATGGAGACACTCGCCCGCTTTAATTCCATCTCTTCAATAGATTTGAACGGAACAGAAGAAGGCACTATAAACATGAGATTAACAGGAAAAATTTATTATGGAAAATAAGCTTAAAGACAATTTAGGTGTTTTTGCTTTCATAATCTTGATTGCCGCGATAGGTCTATTTTCCACCAAATTCGTACTCAACAACATCTCTTCAAGCCAGACAAGCCAGAGCAGCAAAAAGGAAGACACCGGAATAGACAAAAAGGCCTTTGAGGCAATAGCCAAGCCATCGATCTACGATTCGAACTTCTCTCTTGAGTCAGGTTTTGGCAGAGAAAACCCTTTCGCACCATATAAGTAGTTTCAGTAGAAGGTAGAGAGTAGAAAGTGGAAGGTTTTCAAAGATTTAAAAATCCCCGAATAGTTCAGGGATTTTTATTTGAGAATATTCAATAAAACTTACCGGCTTATCCGCTTACATGCTTACTTGCTCACTTTAGCCAGTGATTCTTCAGTCTTAGCGACAACATCCTTGGGCATAATTTCACTTTTGATTAAATATCCGTCGCCTGGTTTCATCATATCTTTTACTTTGCTGATTTCCTGGACCAAAGCAGTTAAAACAATAATCGGAATTTTAGATGTTTCCTCTTTTTCCCGAAGCATCTTCATTACATCAATACCATTAATCTTCGGCATCATAATATCAAGAAGAATCAAATCAGGTTTTTCTTTAACGGCTTTTTCAATTGCCTCTTCTCCGTCCGAAGCTGACAATATAACATAGCCTTCTTGTTTCATTCTCTCTTCATAAAGTTCTCTTAGAGTCATGTCGTCATCAACTATCAGGATTCTAGCGTCTTTGCTCATATGGTCCTCCTAACTATTTTTATAAATAACGTAGTCAAATAAATCATATAATGTTCCTGATTGGCGGTCAATATTTGCTTCAAGTTTTCTCGATGTTCCGCCATAATAACCAGTAGCGCTGATGGTTGTAAATGGACCAGCGACAATGTATTTACTACTATTGGTCAAATTTTTACAAGGACTATTAATAGTGTTGCAATGGTCGCTGACAAAAGCAATTTTTACATCATGGAAAAGAGGCTTTACATACATTGTAACATTTTGGTAGTTTGACTCGGGAGACTTACCCGCCCTAAGCAACATATCATTAAAAATATTACCCAATAAATAATAATAATCTGCATTTGACTGCCCAGATGAGTAGCCGCCCGAACTAACATAACCGCCGGCGCTAAATCCACTGTCGGCGGCAATAAGATTGCTTTTTGATGTGTTTAAGTAGCTTGCACCTGCACAGGTCTCCGGTTTAAAACTAGTCAAACCCTTATACTCGTTTACAATTCCCACTGCGTCTTTAACTACAAATTTAACCTCTGCTGTTGCTTGGCATTCCGATGTTCTATCTAAATTATTAGTATCAATATTTTGAAACTGCAAAAAGAGCATGAGATTTTGACTGAGAAAATCGATATTTGTTAGATCGAATTTTTCTGAATTATCTTGTTTAATTTCTGCAAAATCATAATCCCCTGTCCCATAATTAGAAGCAAATAGGTCAGCAGAATTGAAAACACCGGTGTCGCCAACATTAGAAGATGCATTATGTCCATAAAAAGGCCCGCCGAATGTTCCTAAGTACCCCATCCGCAAATCATAATATTGTTTGTTTAAATCCGATATTGCAGTGGCAGGGGCAATTCCGGCAGAAGCATTGCTTGATGCGCTATCGCTCAAATTACTGCGATAAACGCTATCATCTCCCAAAGTCCAGCTATCAAAAGGTACTTCGGCATTTTTACTATAGCGATACCGGAGAAAACCTTCTTCCATACCTGATTCTGCAGCATAATATGCCACCGACCCATTCACATAGTACGATGCTGAGGCGAACTCAATAAATAAAACTCTGCTAATGCCAAAAGCAATACCACCAACAGCGGTAATTAAAAGCATTGCAATAATTATTGCCGATCCCCTCGCTTTCATAGAAATCATCCTCGATGTTTATGTCATCCCAAGCCAACGAAGTCGGCCAATCAGGATCCATTCATTTAGTTTATTATATCATATTTTTTTATAATACAACTAAACCGCCTGTTCGCAGCTCGCACTATTGACTTTTTATCACTTATACGATAAATTTACTTGAGTTTGTGAGAATACTGCAGGCAGAAATGACGAGACAAGTGCAGCAACACCCAAGTGTTTGTCTCGTGATTCTGCTTCCAAGCATGGAAGCTGGGAGGGTGACCAAGGTGAGCAACAAAAAAGTAGCATGCACGCAGACACAAGAGATAGCGGTGATACACTATAACATTGCAGGAAAGCAACATTTAGTCGTAGGACCGAGAAAAGAGGCAGACAAGCTCATTCCGCTAGGAGCGCGCATCGAAGGATTTGATTTTTCTTACTCGGGAATTCAAAAAGCAAAACGTCGTCTTGAACAAAGTAGCCTGCTAGGTAGCATCGCACAACAATAACATTAGAGCCAAACCACAATTCAGTTTGGTTCCCCACGCCGGAGATAAATAATTCTCCGGCGTTTCTGTTTTCTAATATCAATCCTGATTGCTTCTCATCTATTTTTTTGTTATAATTTTAAAAGTTTATATGGCGCCATCGTATAGAGGCTAGTACGCCGCCCTCTCACGGCGGTAACAGGGGTTCGATTCCCCTTGGCGCTACCATGAAAAGTGCATCACGCAAGTGGTGCACTTTTCATGGTAGAGTGAGATTGAATCAAGTTCGAGAAAAAGGCTGGAAAACCTAAATTTTCCGTTGTTAGATTATGTGATTAAAATTTTATACCATCTCTACGACTTTTTTAGCAAACTCAGCGGCAGCAGCCGGACCGCTGGCTGTAATAATATTCCCATCAACAGTCACAGCCTCATCCGTAAAAATCGCCCCCGCTTCATTTAGATCCTTCACGCCTCCGCTCCACACAGTTGCCCTTTTGCCCAAAAGTATTCCCGCTTTAGCCAAAACAACAGGCGCCCAGCAAATTGCGCAGGTCAATTTTCCAACTCCATAAAATTCTCTGACTAAATCCAAAGTTTTGATATTATCAAAATATAATTCGACTCCACTGCCTCCGACGAAAACTACTGCATCAAAATCGAAAGCATCCACCTCCATTATGCTTAAATCCGCTTCAACCACTAAACCCTTAAAACCAAAACACTTGCCGCCATCCAGTGAAGCAACTTGTACGTGGATATTATTTTCTTCAAAGATATTCTTTGGCACTGAATATTCGATTTCATTAAAATCGTAATTTGAGATAATAATTAAAATACTTTTATCCATCTTGCTCCTTCATTTTATTTTTTTAAAAATTATCATCTTTTATATCGATCATCAATCTTTCTTCCAGCATCTCATAACTTTCCTCTCCTTTGAATAACCCATACTTCTGCCAGACTTTTTCACGTTCACGATATTTGTTATCGTATATCGAATATTTTCCGGCATATTCTTCAGGTGTAAGATTAAACATAAGAGCATTTGCACCGGCCAAAAGCCCCTTATGCCGGCCACTTTCCGGATCAAGTGTTTCAAGAGCAGTCGTGACCGGAATTTTTACCTCCGGCATCAAAAATCTCGCCACCGCAATATATTTTAAGAAAAGCTGAAGCTTTTCATCAGTTCCCAGTTTTTTATTTGTCATTTGCTCATTTGGATTTTTATTAGACCCGCCTTCCGGCGAGGCAGGAATTAGAAATTTGGAATTAGAAATTTGGAGAGGCGTGTTCTCCGCCTCGACGTATGGTCCGCTCGAAATCATCGGGATGCTCAATTTTTTAGTCAGCAATAAATCATCCGCAATGTCATAAATCGATTGACCTGGAAGTCCTACCAGACTGCCGGAAGCTATGTAATAGCCGAGCTCTTGCTGATATCTTAGCAACTGCAATCTGCTATCTAAACTATCCCCGGGATGCATTTTTTTATACAATTCTTCATTTGACGTTTCAAAACGGAAAAGCGTGCCTGTTGCACCGGCCCTAAAGGCATTTTTATAAAATTCCCTGCTTCTGTTGCCCACCGATAGAAAGATAAACACTTTTGCTCTTTTTTTGATGTTTTTTATCAATTCTATGAGCTCGTCGTCAGAATAATTTATGTCTTCACCGCTCTGCAAAACCAGCAATTTATATCCTTCTTTCTCCACTGCCTCTTCTGCAATATTTTCAAGCTCTTTTGAATTTATACGATAACGTCGTATGTTTTTATTATCCTTCCGGATGCCACAGTAAAGGCAATTATTGCAACAATAATTTGAGAATTCTATTATGCCATGAATGCAAACAAAATCATCAATCTGATCTTTGCGCAAAGTGTTAGCTTCTGCAAAAAGAGTTTCCAAATTATTCTTTCCCTTAAGATTTAAAAGATATTCAACATCCTCTTTCGTCAGGTCGGAATTTCCGCTTCGCACCTTGAATATGATTTTCTTAAATTGTAGCGGTAAACGGCTAATATCCACAGGAGAATAGTTGTCTTCGAGCAACGAGATAATTTCTTTGGCATCATCCTCGGAAATCAATTTTACGGCCCGATTTGTAGCATATAGTACCCAATCCCCAACTTTGGCGCCAAAAACCAGCCCTAGGTCTATCTGGGCTTTTTCCCGGGCATTCTGAATGGTAGCAATGCCCTCATTTATTGATAAAATTTTCCCTGGAATTGTTAAACAGATATTTCCTCCTTCTCAACCCCTCTCCTTTAAAAGGAGAGGTTGGGTGAGGTAAAATACTTGAAATCAACTGTTATCTTACCAACTTCACCGCATAAAAAAAACCGCCATACTAATCGCTTGCTCTACAATTTAACAATTTACAAAAAAGGTATTATAATAAATATATTGGACAATTTAATTGACTTCAAAACAAGAGGAGGGATATGAAGCAATATCGCTTAGTAGCTCTTTTAGCGCTTCTGGTTATTACTATAATCGGAGGCTTATTTTTTTTAAAAAAACAGATGGTCTGGCCATTTAAGAGCTCGGCTCAAATTTCCGAAGAGCAAAATGCGCCCAAGGAAATAGATCAGGTCAGAATCGGGGCATCGTGGTTAATGGGAGTATATCCGGAAAACAGCACGGAGAATTATACTGTTAATTTCAATTCAAGCGTGTTCGAACCGCTTGTTAAATTTAACGAGCTCGGAATAGTCGAACCATGTTTGGCTGAAAGCTGGAGCAATCCGGATGAATTAACATGGAGGTTTCATCTCTCGCCAGACGCCAAATTCAGTGACGGAACACCGGTTACTTCGGAAGATGTAAAATTCACTTACGATTACATAAAAATTGATAAAAAATTACAGATGGCTGATCTCATCCCGACTGTAGACAAAATAGAAATAATCGATTCAAAAACAATTGCTTTCAAAACAACAGTTCCTGATCCAGTTATTTTAAATAGATTTGCCACCAACTTACTCATTATGTCCAAGGCTGACGTCGAGAAAAATGAGCTAAGCAATCATCTTGGTTCTGGACCATACAAAATCGGTGAAACAAACGACAAAGAAGTAAAATTTATCCGAAACGAAAATTACTGGAAAGAAAAACCCAAAGCAAAAGAAGTTACGTTGAAGCTAATATCCGATGAAACAGAAAGACTAAAAGCTCTGGAGAATAATGAGATCGACTTGGCGATGTATATAACAGAACAGAAAAACATAGATGAACTAAAAACTATTGTTTCAGGTAAAGATTTACAGCTACTAAAAATGTCTCATGGCAATGGAATTATATATTTGAGCCTCGACACAACCAGAGCTAAAACCCCATATATTGACTTGCCTCAAAATCCCCTTAAAGACATTCGGGTACGACAAGCAATCGAAGAAGGAATAAATGTGAGTGAGATAATGCGCAGCCTTCCTTCGGGCGCAAGAATTGCAAATCAGTTGGTTCCTGTTGGAGTATTCGGTTACAATCCTGCTATTAAACGACTGGAATACAATAAAGAAAATGCGAAAAACCTTCTTACAGAAGCCGGTTACAAAGATGGATTCACTATGACAATAGATTATATGTCTGTGAATCCCAACGCAAAAACAACAATGGATTTAATTGCCAGCCAATTATCTGAAATTGGTATTACCGCAAAACTAAATCCGATTGAAGACATGGATCAATTTTACGCAAAGACAGATGAAAGAGATACGACAACTTACAGAACTGGTTATAGCTCTGATAGTAGAGATGCATACGAAGTATTAGATTTAATAATTCACACACCAAGTGAAGATCATGGTATTTATAATTTGGGTTATTCAAACACAGAAGTAGACACATTAATTGAACAGGCCAACAAGACCATTGATCAAAAATATCGTTTAAAGTACCTACAGGAAGCAATGCAAAAAAGTATGGACGATGTAGCAGTCATTCCTCTATTTGAAGAAATGGATATTTACGGCTATTCAAATAATTTAATATTGAAATCACGCAGCGACGGCATGATCAGACTTGAAGACATTGCTGGTAAATAAGCTTTGAAATGAAAAAGGTCTGAGTAATTAATAGTAAATTACTCAGACCTTACCGATACTTAACCCAGCATCGGGCGACAAAGATGACTAGTTAGCAAGATTTTGAGTAAACTGTTGGTTCAGCCTGCCAATCAAGCCATCAAGCCCCTCTAGAAGGTCGATGGCTTTTTCTCGACTCAAATCTGTCGATTTGTTCTGATCCATGTACGCACGGAAGCATGCCATTATAACCGGCCGATGCTTGGACCTATTTGCCTCAGTATCTTTCTGATAATCATCAAACTTATTCGAATCAGACCTGAAGCTCAGTGTAACACAATAAACCCCTGCCCTTAGGCTAGCCATGTGAGATATTAGCTGGACCGGATTGGAATCATTGTTCTTTAACCAAACAGTGATGTGCCCAGTCAATGCTCGACCCCAAGGCTGGCATTTCTCTTTTTTCGGAATACTAGCAAGAATTGCTTTAATCTTTCTCGGTTCTTCCCTATCCATTCCAACCTCCCTGTATGTCCGTCGTTTCTAGCAGAGATAATAAATTCTCACCCTATTCTTAACTAATACAATAAAATCTTGTATAGTTGGTCCTGATTTTTATATCATATTTTAATCATTATGTCAAAAGAAACAGCCCCGGAGGAAGGGCTGTTTCTAAATATTTATTAATGTTATTTATTTTACTTATCGACCGATCCTTTACTTTCCCCGTGTCCTCTGCCGCCCATTCCAAAACCATAATCTTTTAGTTTGGAGAAATCAATTCCATTATCACTGGCCCATTTCTCCATTTCAGCTCTTTTTTGTTCGCGTTCCTGCTGATTTTGAGCTTCTTTATCCAATATTTTTTGTTTTTGCTCGGCAGTAATAACTCCGTCTGATACCGCTTTGTCTAAATTAGCGCTTACTTCAGTTTTGCGTTCAGTCTGCTTTTCTTCATGAATTTGATCCATCGCTGAAGATACTTGGTCCGTACTCACGTTCAGCTTTTGAGCCAATTCTTCAGCCATTTTTGACTGGTTTGCTCCATTGGAAGCAGCAGCGTATTTTACAGAATAAACTCCAGCGCCGCCAAGCATAATGCCCAAAGCAAGAACCGGCAGAATAATTTTTGCGTTTTTCACTTTATCACCTCCTCCCGACTTAATTAAGATAAGTTAATCTTACCCAAACCATCTGAGAGAAAGCTTAAGGTTTAAATGTTATTTCTGGAGGACGTTTTTCTAAATAATTTCAATTTCACAACAAATTCACTGCCTTTGTCAGGCTTTGAAAAAGCATCAATTGCACCCTTATGAAAATTAACTATGCTCTTGGCGATAGATAGACCAAGGCCATAACCATTAATTTTTTCCTTGGAACGCGATGTATCTGCTCTATAAAATCGGTCAAAAATGTGAGGCAGATCGGAAGCTTTAATGCCTATGCCGTAATCACGAATTTTTACAGTTGCCCAATCTTTTTCCGAAGTAATATTTATTAAAATTTTAGATTTTTCCGGACTATACTTAATAGCATTATCAATCAAAATGATAAATAATTCGATCAAGCTTTGCTTGTCACCTTTTACGAAAATATTTTGAAAGTTATTCTTGAAAATAATCGATTTTTTGTTGGCCAAACACTCAACTTTTTCATAAGCCTCGGTTAAAACCTCTTCCAGGGAAACTTTGCTAAAAGTTGACTTTACTTCCTCATCATAGCTGGCCAGTTTTAAAAGAGCGTTTGAAAGAGATTCCAGTTTTTCCGTCTCTTCCAAATTACTTTGTAAAAGCTTTTTTGCTTCAGGCAATCCCAATTTTTTATCTCTTAAATTCACTTCTATTTCAGTTCTCATCGCTGTCAAAGGAGTTCGCAATTCATGGGAGGCATCGGCAGTAAAACGATTTTGAGTATCCATCGCCTCCTTAATCGGCTCAAGTGTCTTTCGGGCAAGAAAATAACTTGCCAAAGAAGATAGGAGTAAAATTAATAAATTAAAATAAATCAAATTAAGTCTTAAGCGGTTGCTGCTTTCGTCTAATTGGTCAAGTCTTATCTGCTCAAAATCAGGAGCTTGTTGTAAAACACTCCCTCTTATCGGAATATCCCTCAAAACATTAGATTGTTTTCCAAGACCACGATCCAATTCTTTTGAAGATATTCCATATAAAGAGATACTAAAAGTTACACTGATTGTCATCACAATCAGAACATAAAAAATTGTAAGTTTTAAGTAAGCGTTTTTAAAATGCATGAATTCAACTGTTATATTGCCCATATTGTTATATTGCTCCTCTCCTTTAGAAGGAGAGGCTGGGTGAGGTTAATAACAGAGCAATTTAATAGTACAACAATTACTTGTCGCTTGCGACAATTTTATATCCGAAACCCCTAATCGTTTTAATTAATTCTGGTTTATTTTTAAATGGCTTATCTATCTTATTCCTCAAGTATCCAATGTACACCTCAACCGTATTTAAAAGGATGTCGGCATCGTAATTCCAAACATGAGATATCAAATTATCTTTAGTCAAAATCCGTCCCGGATTTCTCATCATGTATTCAAGAAGCGCAAATTCCTTGCTAGATAAATTTATCTTCGTTCTTTCTCTTGTTACTTCGAATGTTAAGGTATTTAATGATAAATCATCAATAGTTAAGATATTTTCCACCTTTTGTGAAGGTCTCCTGAGAAGAGCCCTCACACGAGCCAACAATTCCTGAAAAGCAAACGGTTTGACCAAATAATCGTCTGCTCCGGCATTCAAACCCTCCACCCTGTCTTTAATTTTGTCTTTTGCGGTTAAAAATAATATCGGAGCATTATTCTTCTTGTCTCTTAAGGCGGTACAAATCTTGATCCCGTCAACTTCCGGTAACATTCTGTCGATAATAATTAAATCATAATCAATAGTCAAGGCTGAGCCTAACCCGTCCCGACCATCATAAGATACATCAACAGCAAAAGACTCTTGTTCCAAGCCTTTTTTAATCGCATTTGCAATTTTGTGATCATCTTCAATGACTAATATACGCATTGTTTTTAAATTATAAATTTTAAATTCTAAATTAACTTAAGATTATAGCACAAAACTGATAATTTGCTGAGAGAATTAGCCGTAAGATTTATTTAGCTCTTAATTGAATCCAGAATTTTAACTCTGGTAGCAGTAGCAGAAGGAATAATGGCCGATATGACAGCGAGAACAAAAACCAATATGACTTTGCGTGAAATATCTCCAGATGTAATAACCAGAGTAGCATCACCTATCGGCAACGGAAAAGGATGGGCAACATAATATGGCATGATTAAAGCGGTAAAGGCCAGTAATCCCAGCGTAATTCCCAAGGCAGAATAAATCGCCGCCTGAAAAACATAGGTAAATATGACGAGTGATGGCTTGACACCAATTGCCCGAAGTACACCTATTTCATGCCGTTTAGTTGAAACATCAAGTGAAATAATTATGAATATGGTGACCGCAGCGATTAGTCCTCCCACAATATCCAATATGGCGCTAATAGCAACAAAGGTTTTGTTTACACTTTTCATAAAGCTTGCATTTTGAACCCAAGTGTCCGCTTGACCTTCAATGCCTAAATCTCTTATTTTCTGTATAATTTTGTCTTCGTCGCCCTTATTTTTTATTTTGACATTAATGCTTGTGGTTTTATTATTAATACTTGGAACAAACTGCTCTAATGCTTCTTGGCTAATAAATGAATATCTATCAGTAAACATAAATTTGGTAAAGAATAACCCTTTAACTGTAAATTCTTTTGAGATTCCATTCATGCTAAGAGTAATTTTATCACCAACTTTGGCCCCTTTTAATGAAGCAGAATTCATATTACTATCAGGTCCGCCAGCCACCTCTTTTCCTAAAACAATCTGATCAGTATCCCCTTGTTCTAGATATGAACCATCGTATATTTTCCCCGAAACATTTGTCACTTTCTTTTCATTTTTAGGGTCAACTGCAATAGTTGTCCACGTTCCTTTTATATTGTTAAAACTGAAAGTTACAGGAACAATGGTTTGAGGGCTTGCTCCGATAACCCCATCAATCGTCTCAATTTTTTCGATCTTATCCGAAACACTTTCCAAGTAGTCGCTACCTTCTAATGGAGTTATTGTAATATTACCAGCGTATGTATTAATCGCCTGATTATCAGACATGTCCGCTATCCCCTTAAACAGAGAGGCGAGAAAAAGCAGATTAATAAAAGCTATTGAGATCAAAAGAATGGTTAGAAAAAGAGTCCATTTGTTACCTCTTCGGAGAAATTTTGAGACTAAAAAGAATGGGATTTTTGCCCTGTTTTTCATATAATTCTCCCATCTTTCAATTCAATAATCCGATTGGCATATTTTGTTTCTTCTTCCTCATGAGTGATCATAATAACCGTATGGCCATCTTCTTTATTTAATTTTTTAAAGATAGATAAAATATCTTTAGAAACAGATGAATCCAAACTGGCAGTCGGTTCATCTGCGAATAAAATCTGAGGATCATTGACCAAAGCTCTAGCAATAGCAATTTTTTGCTGCTCGCCTCCGGAGCATTGCTTTGGAAGATGATTTGTTTTTCCTTCCAGTCCAACTTTTACTAGCAATTCTTGCGCTTTTTCTTTTGATACTTTAGTACTATTATTCATCATTGACGGCAACATTACATTCTCAAGAGCAGTGAGCTCGGGTACAAGAGCGTATTCCTGAAATATATAACCCAAATAAGTCAATCGCAGATTTGAACGTTCTCTCTCTGACATAGCAGTGATTTCATGATCATTTAAAAAAATCTTTCCACTGCTGGGCAGATCAAGAAGGCCCAATTGATGCAGAAAAGTTGATTTTCCTGAACCGTTTCGGCCAGTAATACACAAAAAGTCCCCTCGGTGAATATCCAAAGAGACTCCTCTCAGAGCTTTGACTTTAATATTATCGCCAAGATGATAAGTTTTTGTAATGTCTTGGACTGAAATAATTGTAGAATTCTGTGCCATCTTTTTCATATTACCATATTTGAGTTTTTTAAAAAAAGATCAGACAGCCCGATCTTCTTTTTCATGGTTCGGAGACTAGGATTCGAACCTAGATAAACGGGACCAGAACCCGTTGTACTACCATTATACGATCTCCGATTATTAAATTTTGATCTAATTCAATCGTCCCACGTCGAATGACATGGCGATCTCCGAATATAAAACTTGCTAGAGAGAATGTATCATTTTTCTCTAGTTTTGGCAATAATTTAGAGCGTAACCATTCACTCACCCCTATCGTCATCCCAGCCTGTAAGCTTGAGAGCTGGGATCCAGAGAGTTGATTCGCCTGTGTAATTTCTAGATTCCAGATCAAGCCTGAAATGACAGTAAACAGAGCTATTCAGTAAACAAATTAAAATAAGCCTTTTCCAGTTCTTTGACCACTTTTTTCCAATCAAAATCCTTAACCCGAATTTGGCCTTCACGTTTCAGCTTGGTCGCAAATGCCAAATTGCCCAATAATTGCAGAATTACTTTCGCAAGTGCTTCCGGATTACGTGGTTCGACCAAGAGTCCGTTCTTCTTATTCGTAATAATATCCTGAAGCCCACCTGTTTTCGAAGCCACAATCGGAATTCCTGATGCCATTGCTTCCAGCGCAACAATTCCAAAAGGCTCAGAAACAGAAGGAATTACAAATCCATTCCAGTGTTTCGCGTATTTGAACGGATCCTCTTTCGAGCCCAACAATGTCACATTGTGCTCCAATTTCAATTCTCTTATTTTACCGGCCAGTTTCCTTCCTTCTGAGCCAGAACCGATAATTTCAAGTGACACAAGCGGGAATTTTTTCTTAATATAAGGCATTGCAGCAATTAAATATTCAAATCCTTTTATCGGACTCAAACGCCCAACAGACCCAATAACCGGATGATTATACTTTTGTGCCGGAGATTTTAAAGATTTAAATTTATCAACGTCAACACCATTTGGGATCACAATAATTTGATCAGGAAGCGCCAACCCATGTTTTACTAAAGCATTTTTAACCGAATTAGAAACGGCGATAATTAAATCAGTATTTGCGTTTTGCTTTCTTAGAAAAAATCTTTGGACGGCATTATTTACCGGATTTTTAAGACGATAAGTCTCGTCGTAAATATGCTCAGTGTAAACAGATTTGACGCCAAGCGGCAAGGCAAATCTCGATAATAAACCTGCCCTCGGACCATGAGAGTGCGCTATCATTGGGCCAAAAGGGTCGCTGCCCGATCTTATTTCCAGTATTTTCTTTTTTAGCTGAAATATTGAGCCAAAATCAAATTTTGATTTCATTTCAATATTAAAAATTTTTAATCCGGGAATTTTTTCTGCCTCATCAGACAAAAATCCTTTAGGACAAATCAAATAGCAATCAAACTTTTCTTTATCAATATTGCGGAGAACGCCCAAAATATGGCTTGAGCCGCCACCAATTTTAGAATCAGCTATAATTTGAACAAGCTTAATTTTTTGTCCCATTCAATACTACCCCTCCGATATTACCGTTTACCGCTTCATGGCCATATTGCCCCTCTCCTTTAGGAGGAGAGGTTGGGTGAGGTTAACAATTCAACAATTTAGCAATATAACAATTAGTGCTTTACTTCAATTTCTTAACAGCCTTCTTTATCCGCTTTAAGCTTTCTTCTTTTCCCAACGCAACAAGAAGCTCAACCGGACTTGGAGATTTTTCCTGACCCGACAAAGCAACCCGAATTGGCCAGAAAACATCCCCGTTAGTCAGATTGGTTCTTTCAACAACCAACCCCAATTTCATCTGTAGTTCCTGAGAATTCCAATCATTTTCCTCAATATTCTGCAAACTGCAAACTGCTGACTGCAAACCAAGAAGTGTTGCTCCTTTTGTCGACTTCTTAAATACCAGCATTTTTCCATCATATTCAGGCTCTTTTCTAAGCTCTAAAATATATTCCGCGGCCTGCTTCAAGGTTGAATATCCACCACGACCAATTAATTCCAACTCTCCAACCGAAATATCTTCTACTCCAAATTCTTTTAGCAGCGGACTGACAACTGACAACTGATGACTGACAACTTTGCGAATATATTTCTCATTAATATCATCCAATTTCTCAATATTGAATATCGCCGGCGCCTTATTAACGTTTTCTAACTTAAATTCTTTAATTAATTCTTCCATTAAAAATGTTTCCCGCTCGTCCTTTGGATTCCAGCCCAAAAATGCAAGAAAATTAACCAATGCTTCAGGCAAATATCCTTCTTCTCTGTATTGCATCACGCTAGTTGCACCATGACGTTTAGAAAGTTTCTTTTTGTCCGGTCCCAATATCATGGATAAATGAGCAAATTCAGGCGCTTTCCAGCCAAACATTTCATATAAAATTAAATGTTTCGGAGTTGAAGAAAGCCATTCTTCGGCACGAACAACATGAGTAATTTTCATCTCGTGATCATCAACTATTGAAGCCAGATGGTAAGTTGGATATCCGTCTGATTTCAATATAACCTGATCATCAATAAGTGAAGCATCAAACTCAACTTTACCTCGAATCAGGTCGCTTAAAGCAATCTTGCCCTTTTCCGGCATTTTCATCCGCACAACCGCCCCTTTTGACAAATATTCCTCTAAATCCTTTTTGCTCTCTACTTTCCACTTTCCACTGCGACAATGTCCATCATATCCAGTAGGAAGTTTCTTTGCTTCCTGCTCTTTCCGCAAACCATCCAGTCTTTCTTTAGAACAAGTGCAGATATATGCCTTATTTTCTTTCAGAAGCTTCAAGGCTGCATTTTTATACTCCGGCAGGCGTTCTGACTGGACCATAATATTTTTGCGGTTGTCAGGACTAATTCCAAGCCATTTCAATGATTCAATAATGCGCTCGACTGATCCCTCAACATAGCGATTTCGGTCAGTATCTTCAATTCGAAGTAAAAATTCCCCGCCCTGTGACTTTGCGAAAAGATAAGCAAAAAGAGCGGTTCTGGCTCCGCCAATATGAAGTTCCCCTGTTGGACTCGGTGCAAATCTTGTTCTAATCATACCTTTAATCTATCGCAAAACACGAAAAAAAGAAAGTTCGTATATTGAAATTTTACTTCTTAGCCTTTTCTTCCTTCAAATCTAGCTTATCCAGCTGTAAAATTTTAAAAGCACCGTAAACAACCAGTGCAATAGTGATGAAGTCAATTAATTGACTGGCAAAATCTCCCCACATTAATTCAGTTCCACCAATCTTGATTGAATAACTAGCTAAATCTTTTGCTCTACCTAACAAAATCCCGATCAGAGGATTAATAATATCGTTAACAAGAGCTGTTACCAGTTTGGAAACTGATCCGCCCAAGACAAAACCAACAGCCAACCCGACAACCCCTTGTTTTCTTATAAATTCAATAAAACCGGTTGCAACTTTTCTCATTTTTTTCTCCTTTTCCATCCATCCTCCTTGCCCCGTTTGATGCCCCATCAGGGCCATCTAACTGGGGCTATTATTAAGCCAAACGATTATATAACTTTATCCCAATTATATCAAGACTTTGCAATAGCCAATTAGCTCTTGTTAAATTTCCCCGCTCCCAACCATGCCAACTCAAAAATCATCCTTTGAGTTCTGGCAACACTTTCTGATTCGATAATGACCGCTAAAAGCTCTCCCGTATAAGATAAGATTGCCACTTTATTGCCATAGATATCAATTTCATTCGTAAAAGGGAATTGACCAGCCGGCACAGTCCTCGAAATTCTCAGCTCAGCTTTATTGCGTTCAACGTACGGCCGAAGCAGCTCCGAATCCGGACAAATCGCCCTCACCCGAATATTATTTTTCACTCTTTCTTTGATATAATTTTTCGCAAAACCTGGTTCGTCATAATATAGACCCTCAGCGGCCGCGTAAGCTGAAATTTCAGAATTAGGAAACTGCAAGGTATCATATTGGGCAGCAGCCAAACCATCCCTGCCTTCATACATTGTGATTTTTGGCCGATCGCCTACACTTTTTTCGAATAAAAGTAACTCTGGCAAGATCGATTCAAATCTTTTTACTTTGTTTTCCTGCAACCTTTTAAAGCTGGCAAAGGATATCGCACTGAAGTTCTTTACTCCTCTTACTTCTGCGCATGAAACCAAGCCTTTTTCTTGCAACTCATGCAAAAGGTCGTAGACAAAAGTCCTCTGAATGCTCGACTCTTGACTAATCTTCCCTACAGTTGATTGGCCTAATTTCAAAATCGTCAAATAAACCGCTGCCTCGAGCGGGCGGAGTCCGAAATTAGCCAGATATTTTAATATTTGTTCTTCTTTCATTTGGTTAATTATGTTGTATCAATTTTAACTACAATATGTCAATATTATCATAATTTAAGATTAATTTTTTATTATTGTTGTATTTATATTATTGACAAATATTTGGATTAATGCTAAAGTATCGCTCGACAAGCTGATTAATGTCATTGCGAGCACAGCGTGGCAATCTTCTCGACTTTCAAGCACCTACACAAGGAGAAAATAAATGGAAAACAAGCCTTTGGAGTTTGGCGCAAGTCTCTTAATTTTAATGGCGGTTGTTTTCGGCATTATCATTCCGATAGTACAAAAGGCGAAAAAAATCGAAAAAGCAAAAGTGGAGGACAAAATGAGCTTCAAGGACTGTGGTCAAGAAACAACCTATTGGGCATTAAAAGAAGTTGTTAAATGCCTACCTACGATTTCTCTGGACGAGAGCGAAAAAAAAGAAATGCGAGAAGCTTTGGCTGATTATGCTCTTGGCGACGAATCAACTATCGACAAATGGCTGGTCAGCCTTCAGAACAAAGGTAAAAAAGGTATCTTACCCAAAATGCCTTTTTCTGACTACCGATACAAAGATGTCATTTACGTCGAAGAGAGATTTATTCTGCTATCACCGAACCCAAATTCAAACAAAAAGGAGGCTGGCTAGCAAATGGACAACAAACAGAGCACGGAAAAGGAGCTAATAGCAATCACTACATGGGGACAAATCAGGAGCTACATCGTTCTATGCTTAACTGAAACCCACACAGACAAACCAGAGAACCGCTCCAAACGCAGCTACTATCATCAACCCGCAAATGAGAATGAAATTGCAGAGGTCATACCTTCAGAGACAGCAATCTCAAGAGTAAAATTCGATACCACCGTGATCCACTTTCGTGGGTATACCTGGAAGCTGCTCTACATTAGACCTGGATTGAGCGGAACGGCAGTTACCTTAGGCATCGAGAGGCCTCTCGATGATTACAACGATGTCTGGGAACTCTATACCGATACTCCATGGTCCGAAGAGACCAGCGTTGAAGAAGTGAGAAAGCAAGCCAAATGGGCCATAGCTCACCGCCGCCCCAGTTGCTAAGCTTGTCATTCACAGTATCTCTCTAACATATAACTGAGCCCACCGCCCTCGCCTTAACCGGCGGGGGATTTTTTTATTAAAAAGTTAATCTAAAAATGGACGATCGTGGGTTTACCGCATTAAAAATATTAGTAAACTGCATTTATAATGTGCTCGATTTTGGGTTCGCCACACGAATAATCGACGCCTATCACATCGATCCGAATAGTCTTATTGGGATACTTCTGAGTCAATGCTCGTGCCAGCAATTTGAGCTTGTTTTGCTTTTTAAAACGAACCAATTCTTGAGCAAGGCCGAAACCACTCCCTCGTACTGTTTTCACCTCCACAATCACAATTGTACCTCGATCGTCGGCCAATATGTCGATCTCGCCGACTTTAATATTAATATTACGACCAAGAATTTTATATTTATTTTTTATCAAATATTCCGCCGCCAAATCCTCCCCCATATTGCCGGTCGATTTGTTTTTCGTCTTATCAAAAATCATAAGCTCTTTCTCTTGCCGTCTATAATATCTTGAAGCTTCTTATCGAAATCGTCCTCAATTTTCTTCTGTCCAGACCATGATTTTTTGATCATGTCACTTTGGGAAGCGGTCTTTTCATTAAATGTTTTCTCCTCCAGACTTTTAATTTGCCGGTCAAGCATTTTAGCTTCGCCCACCCCCATTTGTATCCCTTTTGCGCATCCTTTTGGATCCCCTATGTTTCCCTTTTGGCAATATTTAAAATCGCCGATTAACTCCTCTAAAGATCCGGCTGAAAAGCCCAGAAATGAAATATACTCCTTGGTCGATGTTCGAACATAGCCCTCTTCGATGTTGCGGACTACGCTTCTGGCCGATCGAATCATCTGGTCTTTCAAATCTGTTAAATATTGGCCTGTTTCAGGATGGCGAAGCGGCAAAGTTGTAATAAATTTCTCTGTCAATTCAAAAATTTCATTGGCTTGCTGCCAAGTGCGGAGATATCGATAGCCAAGGGGATTTTGATGGGATAACATGGCTTCATTATAACAAAAGGGTGTCAAATGGGGTACAAAAGGGATTCAAAAGCAAAATTATCTATTACAAAAAATGCCCTGTTTATTGGGGCATTTTTTTAGCTGCTATCTGTATTCTGAATATTGACTATCTTGGATTCCCGTCTTCACGGGAATGACAACTTATATTACTTTTTTATTCTGTCGCCTGCCAAAGCTTTGGCTTTTCGCTCTAGTTCTTCCTCTTCTGCTTTTCTCTTTGCTTCAATTGCTGCTGCTTCTTTTGCTTTTTCTTCAGCGATTTTCTTTAGCTCTTCTTCGGCTGCGCCTTCTTCCCAAACTTTGTGATCTCGATTAAGCTCTTTAAGACGAGCGTTTTTGCCTGAAAGCTCTCTCATATAATATAGTTTGCTTCTTCTAACTTTTGATTGTTTTACTCTTTCAATCTTAACAACTCGGGGGCTGTGAATTGGGAAAGTTCTCTCAACGCCAACACCAAAAGATTCTTTTCTAGCGGTGAAAGTTCCATCAAGACCTGTTCCATGCTTAGTTGCAATAACTAGGCCTTCGAAAATCTGTACTCTTTCTTTGCTGCCTTCTTTAACCTTAAGGTGAACACGAACAGTATCTCCGGATTTTAGTTCAGGAATATTTTTTTTAGCATATTTTTCAAGAATTTTTTCCATTATTTCTCCTGCTTTTCTGCTACTGGCTCAACATCAACAAAAACTCTTTTGTCTTTATTCCCTGTGAATGCAGTTACTTTTTTGTGTTGAAACTTAACAAGACCGGAAATCAAAGCAAATAAAGTGTCGTCTTTACCGATTCCAACGTTCTTGCCTGGATGATATTTAGTTCCGCGCTGTCTTATGATGATTCCGCCTGCTGTAACTAATTGGTCACCAAAAATCTTCACGCCTAAGCGCTGTGCTCTTGAATCTCTACCCAATCTTGTACTACCGGCAGCTTTTTTATGTGCCATGACTTACTCCGTAAGAATTTTAAATTTGCTCGAATTTGAGCAAGGCTATTTCTCTTTTGACAACTTGATAATCGCGCCCATAAACCATAGTTGGACAAGATTGAGTATAGCCTAATTCTCTGATTTCGTCAACACTCGCCTTAAAAAGGCTAAATCTCCTGCCCTCAATCGTTTCAACGAGAGGAAAAACAAGACACAAGATGCAATTGTTATATTGTTTTATTGTTTTATTGTTTGGCAAGCCAGGTTCTGATTTTGAACTATTAGTAATATAGCAATTTGACAATACAGCAATATTCTCAAGGAACTTGAGATAGAGCTCTTTGATTTTTGAATATTCGCCTGCTGCTGCATTGTACGTTGGCTTATACTTCTTAGGCTCGCCCAAGTAAGGCTCAGTCACAAAAACTAGGTTTTTGTGACTAGTTGTCAGTTTTTTAATATATTCTTCACTAGTGGCATCCGCTTGAAAAACTGTTATCTGTATTCTGTTATCTGTATTCTGATTTTTTAGCCATTCAATATTGGCTTTTGTGTCTTCAACTGCTTTCTCCGATATATCACTACCAATCGCATCATGCCCCAACATCATTGCTTCCATCAAAACATTGCCAGAACCACAAAAAGGATCAGCGACAAGCACTTCGTGCTGTGGAATTTCTAATTTCAAATTTCTAATTTCTAATCCATTTGTAATTTCCTTGCATTCACCCAATGCAAGGTTGATCATCATGCGAGCAAGTTTTGGCGGTAGCATTCCGGAAAATTTGTCAGATGCCGGTTTGTCGTAATCTCTTTTTGACCACTCTTCCGGATTATTGAGCGCTACTAAAATCCCAATTTCATTATCAAAAAGCCCGAATTCGATACCCTTAGTCGCAAGATTATTTTTCAACGATAGAATCGAACTGAGCTCAGCAGAATCTCTGGATTCGACGTACCTTAGACTAAAATCACTTTTGAGCTGCTTTTTAGCAGTTAAAGCGATAGAATTGATGTTCTGCCTTGAAAATCCCCTGCCAAAATAAGAAATTGCAAAGTTTATTTTACCTTCGCCGTTCACTTTATGAAGACGAAATAACGAGACAATTTGTGCAGCAATATCTTTTTCTATGAGGCCTTCTAATTTATATATTTTAATAGTACCGGCCAGAGCATCCATTACTTTGACCGCATCACTTACTGTAAAATTGTCAATATTGGCAAAGACTTGGTTTCCAGTTATCTTATAAATATCAAAATAAAAACCAAACCTACCCAAAACTGCTTTGAGCTCCGCCAAAGCAATTTCTTGTTCTCTACCAAGTATAAATACGAAATTATTTTTAGTTTCTTGAGTCATAAGTTCCTACTATAACACAAAAACACATAAAAAGCACGCCAAACAATTCTTAATTTTAAATTATTAGAAATTATGGACAAACTTCAGTTTGTACATTTGCATACTCACTCCCACTATTCCATGCTGGACGGCATGGGTAAACTTCCTGATTTGATAAAAAAAGCCAAAGCGAATAACCAACCTGCTCTAGCTTTAACCGACCACGGGGTTATGCATGGAGCTGTTGAGTTCTATGAAATATGCGAGAAAGAAGGGATAAAGCCGATTATCGGCTGCGAAGTTTATGTTGCCCCGCGAACATTGAAAGACAAGGTGCCCAGAACTGACGCGCATCCTTATCACTTAATTCTTCTGGCCAAAAACGAAGAGGGTTATAAAAACCTGATCAAATTGACAACAATCGCCCACCTCGAGGGATTTTACTACAAGCCACGAATTGATAAGGACGTTTTAAAAAAATATTCCAAAGGCTTGATTGCCTCTTCTGCCTGTATACAGGGAGAAATTGCCAGAAAGGCTCTTGAGAGCATTGAAAAAGGGCGTGAAGCAGTTAAGGAATATTTGACTATTTTTCCTAAAGAAGATTTGTATTTGGAAGTTCAATACCATAAAAAAACCGACGACCAAAAACTAGCCAACGACTTAATATATCAGCTAGCGAAAGAATTTGATCTAAAAGTTGTAGCAACAAATGACATTCACTACGTTAATTCCGATGATAACATTGCCCAAGATGCTTTAATTTGTCTGCAGACGTCTCGCCAAATGAGCGAAACTAACCGGCTAACTCTGATGGATTTCGATTTATCAATGCTTTCAACAGAAGAAATGGCCAAAAATTTCTCCGATCACCCCGAAGCCATTACCAACACTCTCGAAATAGCCGAAAAATGCAACTTAAAGCTTGATCTCGGCGGCATTATTATTCCGGACTTTCCCGTACCGGAAGGCTATACTTTGGATAGCTTTTTCAAGGAAAAAGCTTATTTGGGCCTCAACTGGCGATATGGCTCAGAACCAATCAAAAAGGAAGATTTACCCAAAGACAGAGAGCCGACATTTGAGGAATTGAGAATAGAAGAGAGCGTCTGGGACAGGTACAAATATGAGCTGAGCGTCATTACCAAGATGGGCTATCAGGGCTACTTTTTGATCGTGGCTGATTTTATTCAATGGTCAAAGGATCAGAAAATATCAGTTGGGCCAGGAAGAGGCTCAGGGGCAGGGTCAATCATTGCTTACGCTTTTAATATCACCAATCTCAATCCCCTTGCTTACAATCTTCTGTTTGAGCGATTTTTAAACCCCGATCGTATCTCCATGCCCGATTTTGATACCGATTTTGCCGATTCAAGACGACATGAGGTGATTGAATATGTATCGAAACACTACGGCCGTGATCACGTTGGCCAGATTATCACCTTCGGAACAATGGCTGCCCGAATGGCAGTTCGTGACGTAGGCAGAGTTCTTGGCATGAGCTATGGCGAAGTCGACATGATTGCCAAGCTAATCCCTCAGGGAGAGATGCTTGGAAAATCACTTGAGACTGTTTCTGAGCTCAAGGAAATATATAACAGCAATGCTCAGGTCAAAGAATGTATCGATATCGCAACCAAGCTTGAAGGCGTTGTTCGTCATGCTTCCATGCACGCTGCAGGCGTTGTAATCTCAAAAGATGCCCTGACAGAATATTGTCCACTTCAGGAAGCGACGAAGGGAGACATTTCAACTGTTACCCAATATTCAATGACCCCGATTGAGCACCTTGGCCTCCTGAAATTTGACTTTTTGGGCTTGTCGAACTTAACCATCATTCAAAACGCGGTCCGAATTATTAAGAAAACTAAGGTACCAGATTTTGATATCGATAAGATCGATTTCAAGGATAAAGACACGTATAAATTGTTATCACGAGCTGAAACAACTGGTGTCTTCCAGCTGGAATCGGACGGCATGAAACGATACTTAAAAGAGCTGCGACCATCTGTTTTTGAGGACATTATCGCCATGGTCGCCCTCTATCGTCCCGGCCCAATGCAATGGATTCAGGAGTTTATTGACCGAAAGCATGGCAGAAAACAGGTAACCTACGCTCATCCCAAGGCAAAAGCGGCTCTTGAGAACACTTACGGCATTATTGTTTATCAGGAACAAGTAATGCAGATGTCAAAGGATATGGCCGGCTTTACCGGAGGTCAGGCCGATTCCTTAAGAAAAGCCATTGGTAAAAAAATCAAAGAGCTGATGGAGAAAATGGGTAAAGAGTTTATTGAAGGCTGCGTCAAAAACGACGTTGACAGATCAATTGCCGAAGATCTTTATGTAGCAATGCAGGATTTTGCCCAGTACGCTTTCAATAAATCTCATGCTGCCTGCTACGCCTACATTGCTTATCAGACCGCCTACCTAAAAGCACATTATCCTTCAGAGTTCATGGCCGCTTTGATGACTTCAAACAAGGATGATCTCGATAAACTTGCTATTGATATTGCCGAATGTGAACGAATGGGCATTAAAGTTTTACCGCCTTCTGTTAATGAGTCTTTCGAAGATTTCGGCGTGGTAAAAGAAAGCAACAACGTACGTTTCGGTCTTTCAGCCATTAAAAACGTGGGCGTTGCCGTTGCAGAATTTATTGTAAAAGAGAGAAAAAACGGTTCTTTCACTGACCTAAGAAATTTTATTACCCGCCTCGACGGGAAAGTAATTAATAAAAAATCTCTCGAGGCTCTTGCTATGGCGGGCGCTCTCGACGATTTGGGCGAAAGAGCTGAAATTGTTTACAATATGGAGAATATTCTTGCCTACGCTTCCGCTTATCAAAAAAATAGCAACTCCAGTCAAACTTCTCTTTTTGGCGGAGCAGATGCAATCGAAATGGCTGATATTAAAATGGAAAGGACTAAGCCAGCCGACAAGAAACAACGACTATCGTGGGAACGAGAACTCTTAGGTATGTATGTCTCAGAACACCCACTTTCCGGCGTTGGGCATCTGATTGAGCCTCACAGAAGCCATAGCCTATTGGAGATTAAAGACAATCTGGAGAACCAATATGTACGAGTTTCCGGAATAATTACAACTATTCAAAAGATATTGACCCGAAAAAATCAAAAGATGATTTTTGCTAAGATCGAAGACTTGAGTGCCAAGGTGGAGATACTGGTTTTCCCAAAACTCCTTGAAGGCAACGAGGCAATGTGGGTTAACGACAAAATAATTGCCGTTGAAGGATTTGTTAGTTTTAAAGACGGCTCACCAAAAATTTTAGCTGAAGAGGTTTTTGAAATAGGCGAAAAAACCATCCTGCCGGAATTTGTCCCCAAAGAACAAAAGAGAAGAAACTTCGGGCAATACGGACAAAATGGAGGTAATAAATATTCTTCAGGAGGGACTACAGCAAACTCCGGCTCCAGAACTTTCAGTAACGGTGTGCCAAAAATCGCTCAAAATTTATGCGTGACCATGCCGGAAAATGCCAGTCGTGAAATTCTAATGGAAGTCAGGGAAATCTTAACTTCTCATTCAGGAGAATCAAAAGTTACAATCAAAATTCCAGCCGATGACGGCGCCTACAAAGAAATCGCCGTCAAGAATAAGGTTGAAATAAGTCCGATTGTGCTTAGAAAACTAAAAGAACTCGTTGGCAAAGACAACGTGATTTGTGTATAAACATATCCGTTTACTTGTTATTTCGACCCCATGAGCTTTGTCTAACGGTCGGACCTGCCTGCCGGCAGGCAGGGAAATCTTATGATTAGACACATTAAAGATCCCTCCACTCTGGTCGGGATGACAGTAATGAGTTATCAGAACTATTTTATAGAAACGATTTTTTGTTGAACCTGATAAGGGTTTGCAATATTTTTAACACGAATTTCACTCCCCTGGCTCACACCGGCAGTTCGAATCACCAAATCACCAAACTTAAACATAGTTCTAAGCATTCCCGATGTTTCAGAAGCAGCATCTTGTATTTTGTCGATCTCCGTTTCAGTTATTTTTCTCTTCCAAAACCCGTCCTGATCGACGTTAATAATCCGTTGGTTAGTAATCACAAAAACACTCTGACTATAATCAAAATAAGTTCTGAAGAATATTCCTAAGCCTATGAGAATGGTAATGAATAAGACCATTCCCGAATACTGGCTGGGCCAGAACAAATAAACTGCAATTCCCACCACTAAAAAAAGAACTGACTTCAACCCAGGGAAAAGAAAAACAAAAGGGTGATTTTTAACCACGCTTACAACCTTTTCTCCCTCTCTCTGTCCACTAAATGAAAAACTTTTTTCCATACTTAATAGTTTAACAGAAAAAAATAAATGTGTGCAAAAAGATACAAGAAACAAGTTACAAGACACAAACAAATTTCAATACTCAAAAACTCAATATCCGGAACATGTTTGTTTAAAATTTGATTATTGAAAATTGGATATTATTTGGTGATTGCTTCTTGTCTCTTGTGTCCTAATGATTTTCTGGCTGCTAAATAATTTAGTATTCTTGTAATCGCTACCAATAACAAAATCAATACAATAGCAGCAATCATTTTGTTCTGCGTTGTTGACCTCAAAGCAACCCATCCGAATGCAGCAGAAATAATGTAGATAGATAATATAGCTCGTCTTGAAGAAAAACCTGCTCTTAAAAAACGATGATGCAAATGAGTTTTATCAGGAGTAGTAAATGGATTTTCCCTGCGATAAATCCTGCCGGCAGAAACTAAAAGCCCATCAATTATTGGAAATCCTAGGACCAAAAAAGCAGTGGCGAGCTTGCCGCCGGAAACTAAAGGTAAAACTCCAAGCATAAAGCCAAGAAAGGCGCTTCCGGTGTCCCCCATAAATATTTTTGCCGGCGGAAAATTCCAAACCAAAAAGCCAACGCATGAACCAGCCAAAATGATCGACATCAAGGCAACTGATGGCTGATTTACGGCTAAACTTATTGAAAGCAGAAAAATCGTAAAACAGGCAATCGCCGAGACGCCTCCAGCCAATCCATCAACACCGTCAATAAAATTAATAACATTCATCATCCCTATCATCCAGATTAAAGTTAAAAGATCGGACCATAGTGAAAAATGATAAACAACGCCACGAAAAGTCAGTAGCGGAATATAAACAGAATTGAGATTAATAGCTTCACCGAAAGGGTTGGCCAGTGTGTCTATCCCGATGCCCGAGGCAATAATTATGAATGTGGCAATGAGCTGGAAGATGAGTTTTTGCCAAGCTTTAAGACCAAAAATATCGTCCAAAAGCATGGGGAGAGAAATAAATACTCCGCCCAAAAGGATGCTGGCAATGTGCTTATCCATGCCGAACCATTCTCCGGAATGAAAAGAAAATCCATTAGAGATTGCTCCAAATGAGATTAGAGAGATAACAAGGAAGGAGAAGAAAATCGCCAATCCGCCAATACGTGGAACCGGCTTTTTGTGAATGTCTCTTGCCCGTGGAGTCGACATTAAACCGTATCTCACTCCGACATTACGCAAAAAGCCCGTCAATATCATTGAAATAACAAGTGCAGATGAGAATGGAATAAAATAATTCATAAATTAGAATCTCGAATCATGAATAATGAATCATGAAAAAACGTATTAATTACTCGTCCAAATTGTTATCCCGACTGTCACTTTGTCATCCCGACTGAAACGGAGGGATCTTTTGATAATAATTTTTTAATTTATATAAGATTTCCCTGCCTGCCGGCAGGCAGGTCTGCCCTCGAACAAAGTTGAGGAGTCGAAATGACAGCAATAAATTGGCATTATTATTTAAAATCCATAATTCAAGATTCTAAATTCATAATTCTAGTAATTAGAACATTGCCGCGTGATCCGCCCGATTATAGTCGTAAATTTCTTCCTCAGAAAACCAATGAGCAATTTCCTGTTCAGCTTCATCTGCTTTTTCAGAAGCATGAATTAAGTTTTTTACCGCTCTCTTGTTTAAATTAGCAGAGGCAGGGGAATCGACTGAATAGTCCCCTCTAATCGTGCCGATTTCTGCCTTATTTGGCAGAGTTGAACCGACTATTTTTCTGACCATATCTACAGCGTGTATTCCCTCGACCACCATAGCAATAACCGGGGCTTCAGTCATGTAATTCATCAGCCACTCCCGAACCATCTTACCGGCTTCCTTTTTATCTGAAGTTCCCATAACGTCTATGGGGTCGAATCCATACTCTTCAAAAACGGTAAAGCCTTTTCCGCCCAGTCGCTCGATCCACTCTTCATCTTTTGGATAATGGTCGTTCAAGTGTTCTATTGATGGTTTAACCATTTTTAATCCAATGACTTTCAGGCCACGCTTTTCAAACCGGGCAATTACCTCGCCGATTAATCCCCTTTGGACGCCGTCAGGCTTTATCATTACAAAAGTGCGCTGAATAGCAACATTTTTATCTAGTTCTTTTTTTTCTTCCATAGTGTTATCCAATTTAAATTGTTAGCAGTTCCCCTATTTTTTCCTTGTCAAACTTTGGACCGATAAATGCAATTCCAAGACGATCCTTGGTGAAATATTTATTCGCTACTTCCATTATATCATCAGCTGTAATATTTTGGTAAATCTTGGCCAGTTCTTCAGGTGTATCGATCTTTTCTAGAAAAAGTTCATCTGAAGCATAGTGATAAACCAATTCCTCGGAGTCTTCGAACTTAATCAACATCTTCCCGTACACAATTTCCTTTGCTTTTTGAAGCTCGGAAGGCTCAACTTTTTCGGTTTTCATCTTTTTATACTCACCCATTATGGCCTCAATGGTTTCGTCAATCTTATCGTGAGGCACTCCAGCCTGAGTTTCTAGAAATCCAGCTTCGATATAGTTAGCAGTCGATGTTCGAACAGCATAGGCCAATCCTCGCTTTTCACGAATTTCCTCAAACATTCTTGAGCTCATTGAACCGCCCAGAATCAAGGCAAGCATTTCCAGTTTATGATAGTCAGGATGAGAGAGAGGAACAGTTCTGAAGCCTACGACTACATGACTTTGTTCGGTCTTTTTCTCTATAATATTTTCGCCGCCCTTGTCCGGAATATTAACACTAGGTAAAGATTCTTCTTGATTATGATTAAAGCTAAAATATTTCTCGGCTAAATTTTCAATTTCGTCTTCACTTAAATCGCCAAAATTACCCGCAAGCGCCAATACGGCATTTGAGGCAGAATAATGCTTTGAGCGATATTTGACCAAATCACCTCTCGAAAGAGCCTGCACTGTCTTTTTGTAGCCAATTACGTCTCTGCCCAATGCGTTCTTGCCAAAAACGGCCTCTTCGAATTTATTCCCCACTATTTGCATTGGCAGATCCTCATACATATCAATTTCTTGAAGAATAACCTGTTTTTCACGCTCTAAATCCTCCGGTTTAAACAAAGAATTTAAAAGTAGGTCAGACAGAAAATCAAAAGCTTTTTCCAAATGTTTTGGCGCTACTTTTGCATGATATCCAGTGCATTCTTTACCGGTAAAAGCGTTGTGCTCTCCGCCGATTGATTCGATAAATTCGGCGACTTTTAACCCGCTTGGCCGCTTTGGCGTGCCCTTATAGTGCATGTGCTCCAATACATGGGAAATTCCGGCCATTTCCTCCGTCTCGTATCGGCCACCCACTTTAAACATTACCATCACCGTCACAACTTCAGACGCTTTCCTCGGCACCAGAAGCAGCCGGAGTCCATTTTTCAATTTAGTCAATTTATATTCATTCATAGGTAAAATGATACACACTTGCGCACATATAATCAATTGCTACCAATCAAAAAAGACGATTGCTCGTCTTTAATATCGAGTCGAATGGTACCCGCGACAGGAATCGGACCTGTGGCCTCACGGACCGCAACCGTGCGCTCTATCCACTGAGCTACGCGGGCAAAACAACACAAATGAATAACTAATCTGTACTAATGGCGAATTTACTAATATTAACCTCCTTCAAAAGGAGAGGAATTATTCATATATTGGCTATTGGTTCAAATTCGCTATCCATTTCTATCAAAATCTCATCAACCTGTTTATTTCATCAATTAAATCAGGTCCTCTGTTTTCTTCAGGCAAATGCTTTGAAAGAAATAAGCGAACTTGCTCTGGATCAATGTCAAATATTGGCAATGTCACCTGTCCGGCAAAACGTCCGAGAAGCTGCAATTTAGCCTTGGGCAACTCTCCAGCTTCAAGCCAAAAGGATTTAAACTGAGTAAAATCAAAGACCTTACCATCTGTCACAACTCCATCCTGATATAAGGCAGAAGTAATCTTTTTAGGCTTAGCCCCTGACAAAGTTGTAAAAACAATAACAGCCGTACCCACAAGCGCGACACTGCTCCACTGTCCTTGTTTTGCAAATATAAAACCAAGAACAATCCCTGCAAGCAAAACAGCAACAAACCATTTGGCGGTCTTTTTATATCGAATAAACTCCGGCGCTATCCAGGTGAAAACCGGTTTACTGCCTTCTGGATTAAATTTGGGCGCCATCTTAGCTTTAACTTCGGCCATAAACCCTCCCTTGTGTTAAGAATACAGATAACAGCCAAACAGATAGCATAGTAATCATTCTGTTATCTGATATCTGTGTTCTGTTATCTAATTTTTTGGCGGAGAAGGAGGGATCTCGAGCGGAGCGTTGCTCCTTCTAAAAACCGACGGTTTTTAGTATTTTCCTGCACGGGAAACTCCCGTTTCCCGACCCCTTCCCTGTTCGAATCTTCTTTCGCCAGTAAATATCGCCCATTCTGGGCAACATTTACTGGCGGAGAGGGAGGGATTCGAACCCTCGATACGGTGATTAGACCATATACCGGTTTAGCAAACCAGCGCACTAGGCCACTATGCGACCTCTCCAGATTTTATCAACTTTTTTTAATGCTTTCACGCTCTAAAACACAAAATTATGACGTGAAACCATCTCAAATTAGAGTATCATAAAATGTTGTCAAATTAAAGTGTTGTATTTTCTCGAAAAAGTAGGCATAATCGAAGCTGTCAATAACTTACTAGGAGATAAACATGAAAAAAGCGTTGCTTTTTGTTGCGATCGTGCTCATCGTTGCAGCAGGTGTGTGGGGTATCGTAAGAAGTAAAAACTCAAATAAAACAGCAGATAATGATCAGAGTCAGAGCCAACAAGACGATAACGGAAAAGTTGCGGGCGCTTCCAGTATAAAATCAACTCCTGGCAGCGATATTATCCTTTTTGTCGGCGATGGCTGTTCTCATTGTAAAAAAGTGGAGGAATATATTAAAACAAACAAAATTGATGAAAAAATTCAACTTGATTTTAAAGAAATTTGGTACAACAAAGAAAATGCAGCGGTCATGAAAGAAAAGGCTGCTATTTGCAAGATTCCAGAAGACGAACTTGGCGTGCCATTATTGTTTGATGGTTCAGCTTCAAAATGTTATGTCGGCGAAGTGGAAATTGAAAACTTTCTTAATTTAAAGATTAATGCACAATAAAATCACAAAATATTTGTTTCTTGTTTCTTGTTTCTTGTTTCTTCCGAGCATAGCTCGGGCCGTGTGTCCCGTCTGCACTGTTGGGGTCGTGGCAGGTTTAGGGCTTTCCCGCTGGCTAGGAATAGATGACACAATTTCCGGACTTTGGATCGGCGGAATTCTCATGTCTGTTTCCGCATGGACTATCAATTGGCTCAAACAAAAAAAATGGTATTTTAAGGGTGCTCCGTTTATTGTAACCGCTATATATTACGCTTCCGTTGTAATTCCTCTATATATTAAAGAAATTATTGGTCATCCGTTCAATACTTACTGGGGATTAGACAAACTTGTTTTAGGAATTATTATCGGCAGTTTCTTCTTCTTTTCAGGAGCAATTTTATATAAATATTTCAAAAACAAGAACGGTAAAGCTCACTTTCCCTTTGAAAAAGTGGTACTGCCCATATCACCACTTGTAATATTAAGCATGGTGTTTTATTTTTTAACAAAATAATACAACCGTCATTCCAGACTGCAGCTTGAGATCTGGAATCTATATAAATAATTAATTTCTGGATCCCGTATCAAGTATGGGATGACGATATGAAAAATAATCTAAAAAACTATAAAGACCTAGTCGAAAAAGTCGATGATGCAAAAAAGAAAAATCCATTAGATCTTTCGGCCGATCAAGACCTATCAATAGCGATAATGAACTTAGTCTCCATTGAGGAACATTTCTTTTTCACTCAACAAAAAACAGGTAAATCTGAATATCTTGATCTTTTAAAAGAAGTGCGGGAAATGCGAAAGGATCTTCTTAAGAAAATCATCAAAGACTCCGAAGGTGAAGTCTGGTGCATTTCAAAACATCTTTTAGCCGCTTCAATGAGACTGGAGGAAGTTGGAACCAAGATGCTTGGCCAAGGCAAAAAGAAAGATGCGGAAGATTTATTTAAAAAAGCATTCGACCTTTACTCCCTCTTCTGGGGTGTAAATATGGACATTGTCGATACTAAAAATATCCAAAAGATCGACGAAAAAGCTCTCAACAAAAAGGATACAGAAAAGACCGGCATAATGGGAAAACTTCGAGGCGTAGTCAAAAAAGCCATCGATTGTTGCATTGAGTAAATTCACTAGAATTATGAATTAAGAATCATGAATCATGGTTCTTTTTTTGTCATTGCGAGGTCGCTACGGAGACCGTGGCAACCTATTTTATTGTCATCCCGAGTGAAGTCGAGGGATCTTTTAAATAAATTTATGCTGCCAAAGACTATCAGTTTTTATCAACTTTCTTAGTTGCAAGCTTTCTAGCAGGAAGGCTATTTTCTTCTGAAACCAAAAACATGAGGCCGGTGAAAATCAACCAAAGTGAAGTCGAAAATGTATTTACAGCCAAAAGCCTGTCCCAGGTTATTAACCCGTATAACAAACCAAGTATAACAAATGTGATTCCCGCAAGTTTATTCCTGTCCCAAAGGATCACCAAAGCCGACAGAACAACGACACCGAAGAAAAAATTGAAAAGCAATGGTGCGTTGTCGATAAATTTTAAAATATCCGGAAACAAAAAGGCAAAGAGGCTAAAAACAAATGTTATAACTGAAAGCTTAGGAAACCAATCGATAAGTGCTCGTTTTTTTCTTTTGTAACTCATTTTCATTTAGCCTCTTTTTCTTTTGATCTAACCTCATCGAATCTTTTGCTAACCGCATCCCAATTAAGTATTTCCCAAAAATTGTTAATAAAATCCGCTCTCTTGTTCTGATAATCTAAATAGTAAGCATGCTCCCAGACATCAAGCACCAATAAAATTGAAAACATCGGATAAATATTTAAATTATGCTTCTCGATTTGCATAATCATCGGCCTTTTTGTTTTTCTGCAATAAGCTAATGCTGCCCAGCCAGAGCCCTCTACGTTCTGAGCAGTTTTGGAGAACTCATCCATAAAACGATCAAGGCTGCCGAATTCCTCTTTTATCGCATCATTCAATGATTTACTTGCGTCCGATCCACTATTAACAGGAGTGATATTCTCCCAAAACAATGAGTGCAAAACATGTCCGCCGATATTGAAAGACAGTGCCTTATAAATGGCAGGGGAATCAAACTCTTTTTCCTCTTCTCTTGCCTTATCAAATTTCTCTAAAATCTTATTTGCATTATCAACATAGGCTTTATGATGAATGTCGTGATGTATTTCAAGCTGTTCAGTGGAAATAATCGGCTCCAGTGCGTCATAGCTATATGGTAATTCAGGTAATTTGTAAAATTTATTGTTTTCCATTAATCCTCCTCCTCGCTTCCCTCTCCAGTTAAGTCATCAACTTCTTTATCGCCATGTATTAATTCTTTTTCTTGTTCTCTATCTCTTATTAGAAGAAGTGACTGAAACTCTCCGATGTGAGTCTTTTCTTCTCCGGCTACATCCAGAAATATTTTTTTCATAGCTGTGTCTTTGGTGCTGGCAGCACATTGTTCGTAAAAATTAATAGCATCAAGCTCTGCGATAAGAGCAATTCTTAATAATTGCATGTCAGTTTCCCCTTCCTTAACCCCCTTTAGATCTATTGGCGTTTTTGACATCATAGCGACTCCTTATTAGTTTATGTGCTTCAAAGCTTATATGCTTATGAGCCTTTATTTAATTGCAAAAAGTACAACGCTTGATAAAAAAATAACTTTCCAAAATATAAAAAGTCACAATAAGCGACAAATGCCATTTCAACCTAATGCATCAGGAAGAAATCTCCAGATTACCAGTATAGATTGATTATTGAGCTTGAAAATGTTATGATAATATCATTGGAGAGGTCGCGCCGCATTCGCCATGGCGAAGCAGGCGTCCCTGCTTCCGCAAAGCGGAATGCAGGACATAGTTGGTCAATGTTTTTTACTTAACATAAGTATTTGAAAGATAATAATATAATATAATTTTGGAGAGGTCGCATAGTGGTCTAGTGCAGCTGTCTTGAAAACAGCCAGGGGTGCAAGCTCCTCGTGGGTTCAAATCCCACCCTCTCCGCCAAATCAAACTGAGGCTGGCATAGCCAGATTTGGTTTGATTTGATAGAAAAAGATTTGAAAGCCGGAGCGCGGGTAGCGCGAGGCGGGGTCGATGGATTTTTCAGCAGAAAAATACCAGTGACCAAATCCCACCCTCTCCGCCATTTAAAAACTGCCCGAACGGGCATTTTTTATTTTCAAAAGATATTCTTTTATGTTTGTCCTATTTAAAAACCACCTCGTCCCCTTCTTTGAGGTTGATGTTTTGGGCTGTGCCGGCGCTTAGCTCCAAAACATATTTTGCCTGTTTTTGAGGGTCGTAAATGCGGCAGGGATCGGACACGCAAGGCTCTGCAGCGACCATGGAAACCACTTTAAAATCTTTGTCGATCCAAATCATATCCAGGGGAATTTTTGTGTTTTTCATCCAAAACGGATAGTCCCCTTCTGACCGATAAACGAACAACATGCCAGCATCCGCAGCCAAACTTTCCCTCTCCATCAGTCCCCTTTCCTGTTCTTCGGAAGTTGTCGCTAATTCAACGTTAAAGCATCGAGCCTCATAGCAAACTTGTTTTGTCTGACTATTAGCATGTTGATTATTTGATTTTGCCCTCCAAAAGCAAAAAACGACCAAGAAAATAGCAGTTACGGCCAGTATTAGAATGATAATAATTTGTTTTTTAGTCATTTTATAGCTGTCATTTCGACCCCGATGTATCAGGGGAGGAATCTCCCTATTATGTATTCTGTCATCCCGACCAAAGTGGAGGGATCTTTTAATAGTAATTATTTTTAAGATTCCTCCACCCTTGGACAAAGCCAAGGAGTCGGAATGACATCAATCGCGTAAGTCCTGAATTAATTCACTCGTCTTGCCACTACCACTCCATAAACATTTTTTGCGCCATTTTGTTTTAACACTTTGGCGCATTCATTTAATGTCGAACCTGTTGTTGTGACATCGTCGATTAACAATACGGTTTTTCCAGTAATTAATTCAATGTCATCACATCTAAAAACATTAATCAAATTCGTTTTTCTCAAATCACCGGACAAAGTCACCTGACTCGGCGTATTTTTTGTCCTCGTTAAAGCCAAACCACCTGGAATATTCAACCTTTCTGAAATGTGTCTTGCCAAAAGCTCGGCTTGATTAAAACCTCTGGTAAATTCTCTTTTTCGATGCAAGGGGACTGGCACCAATACAAGGCCGCTTTTTAATGTTTCACGCTCAAGGCGCTCAGCCATGAGCTCTCCAAGTAGTTCAGCCAAGCTGGTAATTCCAGAATATTTTAAATGATGGACCATTTCTTTGAGAGGTCCGATTTCATACCTTGCAGCCGCAATTAATCCTGTTAAATATATACCGTTTTTCTTTTTGCATTTTTGACAGTATTTACCGGATTGACTGATTTTTCCACAGTCAGGACAGGTCGATGTTTTATTTTTTTCTATACTTTTAATGCAATCAGAACAAACAAAATGCTCCGCCGGTTTTCCACAGTCAACACATCGTTTTGGGAAAAATATCTCCAGAAAAAAACTGTAAATTGCTAATATTGGCGCTTTAAATTTCAATGCCACATTTTTCACATTTTAATCTCAAAAAATATTCTTAACAATTTAAATATGCCTAAACTATATAAATTATGCAAAGTCCATAATAAACTACAACATATCTTGAATTACGAAATTGTGAGACCTTGTCAAATTTCGACGGTTGCAAGCCTGCCTGCCGGCAGGCAGGCGCATGGAGCCTTGAGAGCGCCTAGAAATTTGATGAGGGTGAGCGTAATTTCGTAATTCAAAAAGGAATATTTGACTATTTTTTTAGGGTTTACTATACTTAAAATAGTCAGTCAATATTTAGTTTTTTTGAGGCAAAACTGACAAAGGAGGGCAAATGATAGAAACAAATCATGAAGACTGGATGTATGGCGAAGAATCTGAAGGTCAACTTTCTGTCGATGTTTATCAAGACGAACATAGTATTTATATATTGGCGCCAATAGCCGGCGTAAAAGCCGGAGATGTGGATATCTCAATAACCGAGGAAGTTGTCACTTTAAGAGGCGAAAGAAAGCCAGGTCACGACGTGTCAGTTGAAAAACATTTCACACAAGAATGTTACTGGGGTCCTTTCTCTCGCTCCTATGTTCTCCCTATCGCCGTTAATACCGAAGATGCAAAGGCTACCTTAAAAGATGGTCTTTTAACTATTCAAATTCCAAAGGACGCTAAAGTTAAAACAAAAGTCATTAAAGTAAATGAAAAATGACGGCTGACTATGCCGTCATCCCCGCGAAGGCGGGGATCCATTCGGTTTTTATTTACTTTTTTAGAAAGGGGACTGTCAAAAAAATCTCAGCTGGACTATCCAGCATTTTTTGTAATAAAATATTTTCTATGATAAATTTATATTGCTACTAAACAAGGATTGATTATGAAAAAAATACGTAAAGCTGTTGTTCCAGTTGCCGGATATGGCACTCGTTTTTTGCCAGCTTCAAAGGCGATGCCAAAAGAAATGCTGCCGATTGTAGACAAACCAGTAATACAATATGTCGTTGAAGAATTGGCAGAAGCGGGGATAGAGCAAGTTATTTTTGTGACAAGTTGGCATAAAAGAGCGATCGAAGATCATTTTGACCGGCATTTAGAGTTGGAAGCCAAGCTCGAAAAATCAGGCAAAATAGAACAGCTCGAAAAAATAAAAAGATTATCTGAGCTGGCTGAATTTGTTTACGTCCGTCAAAAAGAGGCGAAAGGTAATGGCGACGCTATCTTAACTGCCGAAAAGATTGTAGGCGACGAACCCTTTGTCGTGCTTTGGGGAGACGACTTCATATCAGCGGAACCTTCCAGAACAAAACAATTGATTGAAGCATATAACAAATATGGAACAATGATTTTGGGCGGAATCAGGACAGACAAGCCAGAGGACACAAAACGATACGCATATGCAAAAGGGGAAGAATTAGAAAACGGAGTAATAAAAGTCTCAGATCTAATTGAAAAACCAGGTCCAGAAAATTTACCGTCTAACTTGGCAATTGTTTCCGGTTTTGTTTTCCCACCAGAAATATTTAAAGCGCTAAAAGAAGTTAAAGTAGCCGACAACGCCGAATTGGTTTATGTTGACGGCGTAAATCAGCTTCGCAAAGAAGGTCAAAATTGCATGGCGGTTGAAATAAAAAACGGAAAATATTATGACTGTGGAAATATCACTGAGTACTTAAAAACAAATGTAGAAATGGCGCTTAAACGTGATGATATAAACGAGGAATTTGGTAAATTCATAAAAGAAATCTCTAAGAATTTATAATTTACAAATTTAAAATTGAATGTGGAGGGGTTATCATGAATACTAAAAAAATATTTAAAACCGTGGGCTACTTATTGGTTGCTCTGATTTTTGCGACTACTTTATCCGGCTGTACAAAGAAAACCACAACCAGCGGGGCTATTGTTGTCTGGGGCTTCGAGGAAGAAGACGCTTGGAAGCCTGTAATAAAAAATTTTGAAAAAAGCAATAAAGGATATACTGTTACGTATGTAAAGCAGGAGTTAGACTCTGGTTATGAGAATCGAGCCTTAAATTCAATCTCTTCCGGAGCCGGTCCCGATGTGTGGGCAATGCCAAATGACTGGGTATATCGCCATAAAGAAAAATTGGCCAGCATGCCGGAGGCAACAGCCAAAAAATTGGACCTAGACAAACAATACGTTCCATCGGTTAAAGAATCGGTCTACATAAATGATAAAATTTATGCTTTAACGCCTTCAGTCGAGCCTCTAATGGTTTACTATAACCCAACAATATTTAGCAGTGCGCTGAAAGCATATAATGAGGCAAATAAAGACGATAAAGAAACAACAAAAAGAGCTAGCAGCCTTCTATTCGATGTGCCTGGGACGTGGACAGACTTTGTCGAAGCATCAAACATAATCAGCGCTAACGGAGTGGCTGGGGTTGCGCTAGGAACAAGCAAAATACCCAATTCTCAAGATATTTTATATCTTCTGATGAAACAAAACGAGACAAGCATTTTATCGGACAACAAAGAATTGGCCACTTTCAATCTACCAAAAGACACCTCGACAGGGGCAAACGACAATCCGGGTACACGAGCTTTGGAGTTTTATACTTCTTTCGCCGATCCTAGCTCTGAAAACTACTGCTGGGACGATTCTATAGGCGATCCAATAGATGCATTTGCCAACGGAAAAGTGGCAATGATCTTTGGTTATTCAAGCCTTCAAAACACACTGCTTCAAAAATATCCGAGCCTTAAATACAAAAAGGGATTTGCACCGCAATTAAGCGAAGATGCAGGTAAAATTACTGATTATGCGAGATTTACCGCTTATGGAGTAAGCCGGTTGTCAAAAAATTCAGCTGCATCCTGGAATTTAGTTTCGACTTTAGCAGGAGAAAGCATCCAAGATGATTTCAGCTCCGCCAATCGTCTTTATACTTCAAAAAAAGCTTCCAGCTATGACATTTCTCTTAAAAGTCGCACAGGTACAAATCCGGAAAAACTTTCTTTGGCTACAGCGCACTCCTTAATTAAGGGAAGATATCCTGTTGAATTTGATTCGTTAATGAATACTGCAATTGACTCCGTCAATTCCGGCACACAAGAGCCTCAGTCTGCCCTTGATTTAGCCTCAGACAAAATAACCCAGTTATTAAGAAAAGAGACTTGGTAAAGAGCAAATTAATTACATGTCATTCCAGACTTGATCTGGAACCTATACAAATAGTAACCAAATCCTGAATCAAGTTCAGGGTGACGGATGGAAGTGCCTCTATTAGATAATCGCTTGCGATATCAAACGGGGCTAGGAGGGGAAATGAAAAAGACAAAAATTACTCAAAATAACTATTTTTTAAAAAAATTCCGTTCTTTTGTAAAAACGTTTTCTTTTTTGTCGGCGATAACATTTTCCAAGGTTTTTGCATTGGAAACAGGCGTGACCGTAAACGGCCAAACCCAATTTGCAGGATACAAATCCTATATGTCAGCCGTGCTGGTTTATGCGATAAAGCTTGGGTTTGCTCTGGCCTCTTTAATGATTATCTACGCCGGGATAAAATATGTTACCTCAAAAGGTAATGAAACCCAGATTAGCGAAGCTAAAGAGATAGCTCTTGGGGCGATTCTGGGATTTATTATGCTTTTATTGATTGACGCCATTCTGAATTTTTTAGGAGTAAAATAATTTCACAATGAAACATTATCGAATAGTAAAAAGAACCGCTTCCGCTCTTATTGCAATTGGAACATTCGCAATAATTTTTAATACTACTCTACTCATTGCTGCCGCAATAAATCTCTTCGCGCCTAATGAGTCGATGAGAGTTAAAGCTGCCTGCGATTCTTCAGCTCCAGCCACATACACCTTAATACCGAGTGAAGATGTAACAAAAAAAGTTACCCTCTCATTAAATAAACTAGATATAAATAATAAGATAAAATACAAAATCGAAATCAGGAAAGTGGGTTACGACAATTATAATAATTATTACGAAAATGATATTTACACATCATACGGAGAGGCAGAACCAGGATTTTCAAACGGATTTAGCCCGAACCCAGTTGTGATACCGATTAGTGAAGCCGGAGACTATAAAGCAGTGGTAAGTTATGAAAATCTAACTACCGGTTGCAAATATAATGTTTTATCAGACCAGATACAGAGCTTTAGCTTTACTAATAATGGTGCTGTTGCGCTGCATGGCGAAATTGAATTGTCGGCTGATCCCGAAACAATCAATCTTAAAAATTCTGATGGCACTGACAATACTGATGCGTCAACCATGATAAAATATCGTTTTTCCGGCCATGCCGATGAAGTTTACCATATTTGGATTACAGACTGCGCCGGCAATTATATCGATAAAATGCAGGATGCTCAAATAATATCCGCCGATCCAGATCCGGCGTCAGGTTATATAGAAATGCCCTGGTCGCCGCAAGAAAAAACTTGTATTTATCATAAAGTCAGGATAAAGACTTTCATTGATGCCGGCACAGATAGCCCGATGACAGGTCAAGCAGAAATAACCGTAAACATTTCAGGAAGCGAAGGACAAACTCCTGGGTCAGAGGGAAGCAGCACAGACACGGATAAATTAACAGTTCCGAATAATTTTTCTACTGTTTTAGCAAAATTAGCATCGGGCTTTCCTCTCCATAGCGAAATCAATGGAATCGGGGACTTAGCCTTGTTAATAGTAGAATTGCTCGAATGGGCAATCGGAGTTTTAGCATTTATTGGCATTATGATAAGCGGCATTCAATACATAACCGCAGGCGGAGACACAGCCAAAGCGGAAAAAGCAAAAAAAGCACTAATGTACTCCATCATTGGTATTGTGGCCGCAACATTATCTTTAACCATACAAACAATCGCAGCAAACTTTTGGAGCGGCCCGAAATAGGACAATAATGAAAAAAAATATAATAAAATTTACTTACGTTGGATTTCTGATTGCTTCTTTTATATTTTCTGTAATTTACACTCTTTCTCTTACTAACTCGTCGCAAGTTTTTGCTGAAGACGCCGATACCTCTTTTAACTCTTCCTGCACCGTAACGGAAGATCTTGATATTACTGTTCAATTTCCAGACTCCAGAAAACTTTTTGCTGGACAAACTGTCGCCTATGAAATCAAGCAACCCGAAGATACAGAATACAAAACTGGAGCAGTGCTGGGCAAAAAAAGCAACGGTTCAAATGCGGATCCTCTTGGAACAAATCAGGTAATCTATAATTATAGAATTTATCTATGGAACGGTCAGGATGATCCTCAATCTGGAAGCGTCTATAAATTAATAGCCGACGGCGTCATTAGACCGGAAGAAGATCGCGTTGGAGAGTTCACAATTCCAAAGCCGATTAATGCTGGCGATTATGGTTCAGCAGGCAATTATGACTTAAGGTTTGTTATAGATGACAAGGTTAGGAATTGCTCTAACTTTCAAATCGAAGACTACAACTTTGATATTGCTGAAACTGAAGGCATTGTCATAACACCCGATACGAATAATGTCAAAAAAGGGGATACTGCCAGCATAAAGGTCAAATTTTTTGATCTAGAAGGGCAGACTTATAAAGTTTATATCGATCAAAATACAGATGACCATTTAAAAGGATCTGGGACTGTGCCGGATGACAATGTACCTGTCACAGTAGAATGGGACACAGGCGGCACCGATACAGGTTCTCACACAATTATCGTGGAGGTTTATCCCGGCGTTTTAGGGACTAATAATAATCATACCGAATATAAGGTTACAGTAGCGGAAGTCGCCACAAACGATAGTGACGCTAAAGCTGTTTCTGTTTCTGGTTTAAACAACTTTAATATCAAGAATCTTCTTAACACCTGTAGCTCAAAGAAAGATTTAGATCAAATTCTTTGCATGGTAACGACTTTGATCAGCTGGCTTCTTGACATTAGTGCAGTGGTTGCCTTTATAATGATACTGTATGCATCAATAATTTATTTAACTTCCTATGGAGAGGAGAGTAAGGCTGAACTGGCCAAAAAAACTCTTCTATGGTCGGTTATAGGAGTAATTGTTATAGGTGTAGCAATAGGAATAATGAAAATAATTGAAAGTATTTTTCAATAACCCATGCTCGCTTTAATTAAGGAGGAGAATGTTAACAAGTTTAATTGAAAAAGTTTACGCACAATCACCGGATGCTAATCAATTGGGAACCGCCATTTCTATAAGTAGCACCAACTCCAATATTGGAGATATAGTAAACAATGTAATTACATGGATCATATACATCGTCGGCGTTTTAGCTTTTATTTATCTAGTTGTTTCAGGCATAACTTACATTACGGCAGGCGGAAATGCAGAACAGGCCAAAAAAGGGCAACAAGGGATAATCAACTCTGTTATTGGTATCGTTATAGTTGTATTAGCATATGTTATACTTACTGCTGTCAGCAACACTGCTAGCAGCGGCACCATACAGTAATTAATTAAAAAATGATTCTTAAGAAAATGCTCTCTCGGGGGCATTTTTTGTTTACCAAATATAATATTTCATAAAGATTTTAGCCAGAGAGGATGATTAAATTATGACTGTTACTACACTTGTCGTCATCCCAGACTGCAAGCTTGCCTTCGATTTCACTCAGGCCCTGAGCTTTGTCGAATGGGAGATCTGGGATCCAGAGAGTTGGGCTGCCTGTGTCATTTCTGGATTCCCGATACAAGCCTGTCTGCCGGCAGGCAGGTCGGGAATGACAATTAGTAATTTTTAAATATTCTTAAAACTAAAAGATGCCAATCTTCCCGCTTGTCACAATTACAGGAGAGCAGCTGGTCGGAGCAATAAACGTCGCATTAACACCGGTGACTATTTTTGGATTAGTTACGCTGATCACCACTTGGCTCTTATATATCGCCGGCGTTCTGGCTTTTATATTTTTAGTAGTATCCGGCATATCCTATATCACAGCTGGCGGCAATCCAGAACAATCAAAAAAAGCCCAGCAAGGACTCATAAACGCAATAATCGGGATAATTGTAGTCGCCCTGTCGTTTGTAATACTAAGAGCGGCAGGATGGTTCGTGGCAGGAATCTAGGCTAGTATACAGATAACAGTTAGACAGATTACAGCTACTGTTTGTGGCTTTTTATCCAGCCGTAAAGCACTTTACTGACTTCTTCCGCTAAACTATCAAGTGTGTCGTATCCATTATTATCAATATAGCTCAAATCTCTAGCTAAAATTAGTTGATATTTTAATTCTTCCAAAGAACATTCTGCAATATTATAAAAATGAAGGCTGTCTTTTGTCGAATTCTTTTTAAATCCCTCTGCAATATTCGATGGAACGGATGACGAGCATCTTCTCATCTGACTAGATAACCCAAATTCTTCAAAACGTGGAAATCGCGCAACTGCTTTATAAACTAAAAGTGTTAACTGATGTGACTTTTGCCAAACAACTAAATCTTTAAATGTTGTTATTTTATTCATTCTGTTATCTGTATACTGTTATCTTCTTTAGCTTTTCGTCACTCTCCAGACTTCATCGATAGTAGTCTCTCCCATCAAGGCTTTTATTAGACCGTCCTGCTCCATTGAAACCATCCCCTGCGCTGCTGCAGCTTTAGTAAAATCAGATATTGATGCCTTCTTGGAGATTAGAGCTTCAACAGTATCATCAGGAGCGAATACTTCAACAATAACTTGTCTGCCGGAAAAACCAGAGCTATTACATGAGCTGCATCCTTTGCCTTTTTTAAGCTTAGGAAGAGATTGATTAAGAAGATTTTGTAAGCTTACATCAAGCTTGTTCTTAATAGGAGATAATGCATTTTTCACACCTTCCCATGTTTCAGATGTTGGCGAGTACTCTTCAACACATTTTGGGCAGGTTCTTCTGACCAATCTCTGTGCCATTACAAGATTAATCGACCCTGAAAGGAGGAAAGGTTTCACCCCGATTTCAATAAGACGCGGGAATACGGCCGGCGCTGAATTGGCATGGATAGTGGAAAGTAATAAATGGCCCGTTAATGAGGCCTGAACAGCTATTTCGGCCGTTTCCGGATCTCTCACCTCACCGACCATTAAAATGTCAGGGTCCTGCCTTAACGAGGCTTTTAGACCATCTGCAAATTCGTATCCCTGCCCCGGTTTTATCTGGCTCTGTTCTATACCCTCAATACGATATTCAACCGGATTCTCCAAAGTGATAATTTTGACACCCGGCTTTTTTAACTCCATTAAGATAGCGTATAAAGTAGAGGTCTTTCCGCTTCCAGTAGGGCCCGATGTCAATATCATACCGTATGGCCTTGTGATTGCTTTTCTTATTAAATTCAATGCATCCGGACGGAAACCAAGCTTATCTAAAGATAAAATTGATTTTTCCTGGCCCAACAATCTAAGCACTATGGACTCTCCAAATGTCGATGGCATTATTGAGACACGGAGGTCAATGTCATCCTCTCCACTAAAACTCTCCGACGGGTCAAAAGAAAACCGGCCGTCTTGCGGAGCATCCTGAATATCCATTCGTAATTTTGATAAAAACTTTATCCTCGAAAGTAGGCCTTTGTACTGTTCAGCAGTCAATCGAACAACATCCTGTAAAATGCCGTCCACCCGATAACGGACCAGACATTCTTTTTCGGTTGGTTCCAAATGAATATCTGAACTCTTAATTTTTATGGCCCCCATTAATATCACGTCAAGAAGCTTAGTTGTGCTGACCTTCTTAATAGCCTCAGCCACTGATTTCACATCATTAACCTCAAACACAACACTCTCTTCTTTTTTCGTTTCTTGTTTCTTTGCTTCCTCAATTTTGTATTTCTCATAAGAGGAAATACCAAAAAGAAAACTAGCCTGCGAAATCAAAGAAATTGCAACGTCGGACCCTGTTTTTTGACGATAGTCCTCTAAAAAACTTTTGGTCGCATTATCATCTGGGTTCACGACGCCTACTTTAAGCGTTCTACCGACCTTAAGATAGGGGATTACTTTATTCATAACAGCAGAGTTCTCATCGATGCAATTCAGAACATCGCGGGTCAAAGGATAACTGACCAGATTTGTATACGGCAAATTTAGCCTTTTAGCTTCCTCCTCAGTATGCCTTTCTTCTTCCTCGCGTTTAACATAAAAAATTGTGTTATCAATATTTGACATGATTAGACCTTAGATTATTTATTGTTCGAGCTTATCGAGAACTATTTAAATTTCCTAAACTTCTCGAGTCGCTCTGCTCTCTCGAAGAATAAACCAGAACAATTTTATTATAAGATATAAAAAAGAATATTACCATTTAAAAAATTACCCCGTTGGGGCAACATTTACTGGCGGAGAGGCAGGGATCTCGAGCGCTTCGCTTCTAAAAACCCTCGGTTTTTAGTATTTTCCGACACGGGAAACTCCCGTTTCCCGACCCCTTCCCTGTTCGAATCTTCTTTCGCCAGTAAATATCGCCCATTCTGGGCAACATTTACTGGCGGAGAGGCAGGGATTCGAACCCTGGATGACCGAAGCCATACCTGTTTTCGAAACAGGCGCACTAGACCAACTATGCGACCTCTCCAAACAACCCCTCGTTTCATATTACTTTTAAAGAAACTTATTTCTTCTTTGGCTTGATCACAACTCGTCTATTTCTGTAGTCGCCCGAACTCTCACTCTCGACATCTGCCATATTTGAGATTAGCGTATGCACAGTCCTACGCTCAAATGCATTCATCGGAGGAAGCTCAACTTCAATTTGAGATGATATAACCTTGAAAGCAGTTTCTCTGGCTGATTTTTCAATTGAAGATATCCTCTTGTCTCTATAGCCATTAATATCAACAACTAATATGTTGCCCATTTCACTAATTGCCTCGCCAAGAAGTAACCTTAAAACATGTTGAAGAGACTCCAGTCCTTCACCACCACGTCCAATTAGCACAGCTGGCTCATCAACCTGTAAGTTCAAAAGAAGAACATTATTTCTTTGAACCACAACAACATCAGCCGAGAAGCCTAGCAATTCAATAACTTCTTTGGATTTTTCTTTAATTTTCTCAATATGTTTATGCATAATGTCTCCTTTGTGTCTGTTCTATCAGTGCCAATCAGTGCGATAGATCAGTGTTGTTATTTCTTCCTGATCGTCACCTCTACACCGCTCTTTTTTTCCTGTTTATCAAGACGTTTGTTCATCATTTTTGCCAGATAGTCATTTTTCTTTGGCTTGTCGTGAGTTTTAATCTCTTTCTCTATCTCATCGACTGCTTCAGCCGCCTCTACTACAGCTTTTTGAGCAAACTTTTCTTTTCTAATATGTTTGTTTACATATAACTGCTGGATGATACCGAATAATGTGGTGACAACCCAGTAGATGCTCAACGCAGCAGGCACAGATCTTGCAAAGAAGACTGTGATTAAAGGAAAAAAATAAACCATTTGCTTGTTCGCCATCTGCATTGGGTCCATTTCCTTTGGTTTATCATCCTCTTCTTTTGAGTTCAAAGCCACTTTAGGCTGCATTAGATAAGAAAGAGCGAACTGAGTTAAACCGGCCAGGATTGGCAGTACCCAAAGATCGGGTTTAGATAGATTAATACCAAGAAAATATTGGTTTATTATTTCAGGGTGAGGGACAAAACCATAAAGAAGAGAAAAGTTAGATTCATTAATTCCAGCTCTAAACACTTGGTAGAGAACAATAATAATGGGCATTTGAATTAAAAGGGGGAGGCAAGAGCCAAAAGGGGACACCCCTTCTTTTTTATAAAGAGCCATCAAAGCTCTACCTTGTTCCTGCTGATCTTTTACCTCTTTTCTTAGCCGGTTAATCTCAGGCTGGATTGCCTGCATTTTTACCTGTGCTCTGGCCGCCTTAATTGAATTCGGCCATAATAAAAGTCTAATTATTATAGTTAAAATAACAATTGCACAGCCAATCGAATGGCCCGGAACAAGCCATGCCAAGAAGATCAATATGTTATAAAGCGGATTATATAAAATTATTTTAAAGAAGTTAATCATAAGTTTATTAATTTAGAATTTATCGTTTTTAATTTGAAATGTTTTAAAATTTGTTACACCGGATCGTAACCACCCTTACTCCAAGGATTACATCTAATCACTCTCCATGCCCCTTTAGTGATTCCGCGGACCACTCCGTGCTTTTCAATCGATTGCTTGCAATATTCAGAACAATTAGGAGAATATTTACAATATCCGCCAGGGAACCTTGATCTAAACCAGCCAGTATCAGGAGACAGGGTACGCTGATAAATCTCAATTATCTTTACAAGAATTTTTATCACCTAGCACTCCTGTTTTTTGCATTCCCTCTATAAACTGCTTTTTAATCTCATCCTGTTCATAAGGATAAGGAAAATCCTCATTAACAACAGTTACTATATCATATCCGCTTTCAAGCTCGGAAATCAAGTCTGATGCGATTTGACGAAGTTGCCTTTTTAAGGCGTTGCGCCTTACGGCTCTTTTATCAATCTTATTACTAATGATAAAACCAAACCTCATTTGAGGCTGTTTATCATCCCGAATATTTTTTGGATTTTTAAATACTCTAAAACTCAAATTCGCCGTTCTAACTGGCTTTGAATGTTTAAATACTTTCTGAAAATCTACGCTCTTTTGTAATCTAAATTCTTTTGGAAGCATAATTTGGATTATTTACATTTATCATTCCCATTATTTTCTTTGTCATTCCCCTGAAGAGGGGAATCTACTAATAGTTTTAAGATTTTACTATCGTGGATCCCCGCCTACGCGGGGATGACAAAGATGGGAAGGTGCTTTAAGGATCTACTAATTAACTATTTTATCATATAAATCATTCCATGAAGGGTTGGATTTTTCAATAAGGTTAACTTTCCATTGACGATTCCACTTTTTCATTCTTTTTTCTCTTTCAATCGCATCTCTAATATCTAAATATTCTTCATAATAAACAAGTAAAGAAACATTAAACTTTTTAGTAAATCCCTCTAACAACTTGTTTTTATGCTCCCAAACTCTTTTCACTAAGTTATTAGTTACACCAATATATAATGTGCCATTAAACTCACTTGTAAGAATATATACATAGTATTTCATCTTTAGTAGATTCCCGCCTTCGCGGGAATGACGAGTTAAAATTGGGAATGACACAGGATATATTAAGTAAATAAAAAAAATGAGCTCGCAAGCTCATTATCGCACGAAAAATAATCTCTTGCACTTAAGCAGATAAAACTTTTCTTCCTTTAGCACGTCTTCGCTTTAAGATATTTCTCCCAGCCAAAGAAGACATGCGCTCAAAGAAGCCATGTTTTTTTGCTCTACGTCTTTTATTTCCTTGAAATGTTCTCTTCATAACAGAAAGATATTAACACAAAAACGAGACCAAAGCAAGAGCAAAGGAGTTACAATCATAATGTGCTTACTTTCTAATCTCAAACATCTCACCGTTGTCATCCCGACCAACGTGGAGGGATCTTTAAAACATCTAATCATAAGATTTCTCCAACCCCGACAAGTCGGGGGGTCGAAATGACAATTATTTTAAAACTTAAAATTAGGCTATTTAAAAAATTAATATATTGCCCTGCGACCTTCGGCGTATTGACTTCCCCTGTGGATAACTTGCTATATTTCAATTACAATAAGAAAGAAGGAGAAGATGCTATGGATTACACTGAAACTTGGCGCAATGTCCTAGGAGAATTACAAATCACTCTATCAAGAGCCAATTTTGAAACATGGTTCAAAAACACTTTCATTCTTAGCTACAATAAAGGCGTTTTTACGATTGGAGTGCCAACTTTTTTTGTTGAAGACTGGTTAAAGAAAAAGTACTTAAAAGACATCACCAAAGCATTGCAAAAACAGGTTGAAGATCAAATCCAAGTTATAAAATTTAAAATCGCATCACCTTCTCCTGATCAGATTATAAAGTTCGAAAAAAACAAAGTTGTCCACACCCCTGTGGAAAAACCAACCTTAAAAATTCCCACAGCAAAACCACAATCCTTACCTCAAAACATAACCCTAAATGGTTCATACCGATTTAATAACTTCATAGTTGGAGCATCAAACCAATTAGCTCATGCAGCAGCATTAGCAGTATCAAAGAATCCTGGTGATACTTATAACCCACTTTATATCTATGGAGATTCAGGCTTAGGTAAAACTCATTTAATGCAGGCTATTGGCAATGAGTTCTTAAAAAAATATCCCAATAAATGCGTTCTATATGTTTCCAGTGAAACATTTATAAATGAGTTTATCGCCGCTGTTAAATCTGGATCAGGTAAAGCCAACGATTTTAAAGAAAGATACCGCAATGTTGATTTACTATTAATTGATGATATTCAATTCCTATCAAATAAAGAAAGTACTCAAGAAGAATTTTTTCATACTTTTAATCACCTGCATCAAAACAAAAAACAGGTAGTTTTAACTTCCGACTGTTTTCCTAAAGCAATCAAAGGATTGGAATCACGACTACAAACACGATTTGAAGGTGGAATGGTGACAGATATTAGCCAACCAGATGTGGAGACCAGAGAAGCAATCTTATTACAAAAAGCTAAGACTAAAAACCTAGAGATAGATCCTATAATTATTAATTATATTGCCCAGAATGTTCAGTCTTCAATTAGAGAACTTGAAGGTGCTTTTACAAAGATTATAGCCACCTGCGAACTAATGAATTGTGAATTAACATTAGAAAAAACTTCGGAAATTCTTGGCAATATTATTACAAATAAAAAAAGGTCAATTACACCAGAGTTGATTATTAGAGAAGTCCATAAATACTACCAAGTTCCAATTGAGGATTTACTTGGGAAAAAGCGCACAAAAGAGATTGTTATGCCAAGACAAATCACAATGTATTTATTGAGACATGAAGCAAATCTTTCATTTCCTGAAATCGGACGAGAAATGGGAGGAAAAGATCATTCTACGATTATGCATGGATGCAACAAGATTGAATCAGAAATATCTTCAAACCAAACATTAAAAGATGATTTATCTATAATTAAAGATAAAATTTTCTCTACATTAAAATAAATTATCCACTCCTCTGGTTATATAACAATAATATATAGATACAGTAATAGTAGTAATAAGTATTGTGGAAACTGTTGAAAAGTATAAAAAGTAAAAGCAGCAAATGAAAAATTATAAACAGAGTTGTGGACTAAATGGTGGATTTGTAAGGTAAAAACTGTAGATAAAAAGAAAAAACTGGGGATAAACAAACTAGTAGAAACTAATGAAAAGAAAAAGACACAACATATCCACACAATTAACCAGCAAAAAACAGGGATATCCACACTGAAAATTTAAAATTTAAAATTTAAAATGTGGGACTAAGTAATTTAAGGTTAAAAAAATAAAGTTATCAACAATATTAAGGAAAAATGTGGATATATGGGTAAGTGGAAAGTAGAAAGTAGAAAGTGGAAAGTAGAAAGTAGAAGGTAGAAAGTGGAAGGTGGAAAGTGGAGGGGTCTCACATAATTGCTGTCATTTCGACTCCTCAGCTTTGTCTGGGGGTGGACCTGCCTGCCGGCAGGCAGGGAAATCTTAAAAATAGATTGAATTACTATTGGAAGATCCCTCCACATTGGTCGGGATGACATGGGAAAGAAATTGAGTATTAAGTCAAATAGTTAAAATAAAGGAGAAATAATGAAATTTACAACTTTTCAATCAAGTTTTGCCAAGGCTTTAAATCAGGTTTCAAGAATTGTAAGTTCAAGAACAACATTGCCTGTGCTTGGTAATATTTTAATCACAGCTGAAAAGGGGAAGATACAGCTTTCGGCCACTGACCTAGAGATAGCAATTACCACTCAAACTACAGGGAAGGTGGAGGAAGATGGGAAACTAACTATCCCGGCAAGGTTGTTGACGGAGTTTATTATTAATAATAATGATGAGTCTATTGAGTTTTCCACAAAGGGAACATCTTTAAACCTTAAATCAAAACATTATGAAGCAAATATTAATGGGATATCAGCTGAAGAATTTCCAACAATCCCTTTGCTTTCCAAGGATCTTTTTTGCTCAATAAAAAAGGAAGTTTTTATTGACGCCACAAAAAAAGTCTCTATTGCGCCAGCCAATGATGAAACCAGACCAGTTTTAGCTGGCATCTATTTTGTATTTAACGGAAAAATACTAACTTTAGCTGCCACTGATTCATATAGGTTGTCAGAAAAGAAAATACATTTAGAAGAGGATTTGTCTGATAAAAAATTTATTGTCCCATCTAGAACGATGGCAGAAGTACTCAGGATTTCTAGTGGTGATGAATCTGAGGCTATATCAATATCATCAACAGAAAATCAGATTTTATTTAAAGTAGGTGAGACACAAATTATTTCTCGTCTTATTGAAGGCGCGTTTCCGCCATATTCGCAGATCATTCCTTCTAGCTCTAAGATTAAAGCCACAGTTCAATATTCAGAATTATTGTCAGCGGTTAAGATGTCGGCATTGTTTGCCAAAAATTCTGCTAATAATGTAAGGATAAAAACCGAAGGCCAGACTTTGCTAATTTCTTCTATGGCCAATGAGGCGGGCGATACAGTATCTAAAATTGCCGCTGAAGTGAGCGGAGGAGAAATCGAAATAGCTTTCAACGTTCGCTATGTGCTTGATGTTCTGCAGGTTGTCCAATCGGATAAAGTTATTTTTGAACTAAATGATGACGCTTCAGCCGGAATTATAAAATCAGGGAAAGATAAAGATTTTGTCTATATTGTTATGCCGTTGAAAATAGATGCTTAGATTAATTTAAAATTTTCAATTTAGAATTTGGTAAGCTGTGTTTAAAAGACTTAAACTAGAAAATTTTCGCAATCATCAGAAATTTGAAATTGATTTTGATCAGGTCACTGTTTTAGTCGGGCTAAACGGCGCTGGCAAAAGTAATATTTTAGAGGCAGTGGCTCTACTTTCTTTCTGCCGTTCATTTCGCGAAGATGACAAGAAAAATTTGATTAATTTTAATTCTGATTATGCGAGAATAAGCGGGGACAATCTGGAAATTTTTTTAACCAGAACGCCGCGCCTTTTCATGCAGGCTAAAGAAAAAGGAGTGGTTCGAAAATTGTCTAACTTTGTCGGAATTTTACCCACAGTTGTTTTTTCTGCAGAGACTATTTCGATAATTTCCGGTTCGCCTTCAGATAGACGCCGATTTTTAGACGTAATGATAAGTCAGGTTGATAGAGAATATCTAGAAGCTTTAGTCAGTTATAAAAAAGTTAAACAACAGAGAAATAATTTATTACAAAGAATAAATAAAAGACAGGCAAGCGAGCAGGAGATGAGTTTTTGGGATAAGGAGCTGGTCAAGTTTGGAGAGTTGATAATTAAGAGAAGAAAAAAGGCTGCTGATGAAATAAATGAATTTTTACCTGATCTTTACAGATCTATTTCTGGTGATTTTGGTGCGGATCTTAAAATGATTTATTGTCAGAATTTTGAAGGTGATTTAGCTGATGTTTTAGACCGACTTAGATATAGGGAAATATCTTCCGGAAGATCCCTTGTTGGCCCGCATCGTGATGATGTAGTATTTGAGTTGAACGGCCGCAACATGGCTAATTTTGCCTCGAGGGGAGAAATTAGATCTGCTATTCTGGCACTGAAGATTTCTGAGCTTAAATATATGGAAAAAATTAAAGAACAAGGTCTAGCAGCGGGGGAAGATATGGATAAACCAATACTTCTTTTGGATGATATTTTCTCTGAATTTGATCCGGAGAGGCGGTCTCACTTAGGCGAGCTTGTGTCTCAGTATCAAACTCTAATTACTTCAACAGAAGCAGACCATCTATCGCCGGAATTATTAAAAAAATCAAAAGTTATTGAGATTAAAGCAAGTAGAGAGTAGAAGGCAGAGGGTGGAGGGCTGGGGGCGAACCTTTCTTCTTGCGTCATCCTCGGGCAGGCAACGCCATGGCCCGTGGATACAAGATAGTTTTTACCATTAGTAGATTCCCGCCTTCGCGGGAATGACAGAGCGAGCAGTAAGATTATATTTAAATAAACTAGTTTCTAATAGCAAGCATGGAAAAATTAGATAAAATTTTAAGGGCAAGTCTGGCAAAGAAGGGCCTCGCCAAGACCACAGAAAGCGCCCAGATTTGTTTTTATGTTGAAAACTGGGGCAAGATGTCTGTAGCCCCAATTTCTTTTTCTGGGGGCGTTTTAAAGGTTTCTGCGATGTCTTCTTCTGAGGCTTCGGAGCTACAAATGCTGTCGGAAGATTTGATAGATTATCTCAATAAAAAAATCGGACGAAAGATCGTCCGAAATTTAAGAATAGTTAATACTAACTAGTAAATTTAAAATTTATAATTTACAAATTATAAATTCAATTTAAAAATCTAAATGTTTAAACATTAAAAAATTAATAATTCATTTTAAATTCTAAATTGAAAATTTTAAATTAGCAGCAGCTAAAATCCTATATGTGTCAGAGCTACTGTTTGTGGATTCTCCCACACTCCAGCTCTTGTATTTCCTCCACAAATTCCCTTTATAGAAGTGTTGCCGAGTTTTGAGCATAGGTAATATGTGATTGCAGGGTCCCATAAATCAACATCCTCTTGTCGTCCAGTCATAATCTGACTTGGAATTACGTCGGCGTATTTAGGGCTGTCCTGCATTGACAGTACGTCTCCGATCAATCGGCTTGCTTTATACTGGGCCGCTTCAATGGACTTCTTTTTTGAGGTTTCTTGACTCATCCCGTTCCATACTCCCAATCCTGTTACATCAACCACATTTGAAGAAGTTCCGGCCTGCATTTCTGGATAATAACCATCCGCGCTACATTTTAGCTCTACCTTATAAACCATAAATAAATTCATTCCGACAAACGTAATCAAGCCTATGGGGTTGAAACCAGTGATAAGCATCGTTGCAAGCATTGAGCCTGTCCCTGAAACCAAACCAAGTGATTCTTCTGCTGCAGCTATCTGTTTTGAAAAAACTGTAGTGACTACGAATGTAATTAATTGAGCTTTGGCTGCATCATAATCTGCTGCTGCTTTTGCTTTAGCTGCTCCAGAAATATCTTTAATGTTTATATATGCTTCTCTGGCTTTTTGAACATTCTCATATGCTTGGTATGTTTGATAAGCCGTTCCTGAGTCCCATCCAAGAATTTTGTCGGTCCAAGAGAACAATTTACCTTCCAAACCATTTTTTAGATCTGTTATTTTATCGTTCAGTAAATTTTTGCCAATCTGGGTCATGGTAGGTATCTGTAATTTACCGTTTGTGCCTTTATAAATCCCTCCATCAAATTTAATAAGTCTTGAATCTGAGAGGTCTAATTTGCTAGCGTCCCAAACGCCCGTAGATAAACCGACGGTCAAGCCTCCAAGCATATTTTCCGGCATATCAAAGCCAAACCAGTTCTTTGAGTTATTGTTGACGAAGTCATTAAGAGCAGTATAACCGCCGCCTGATTGGAAAAAGCTGTCTAACCCCCCGTTTGATACTGCTGATGTAAGATCGGAAAAAGTATCATAAGTGTTAATCCATTCCCCGACATTTTTTAATCTAGAACTAATATCGATGCCAAAAAGTTCCCCTCTCATAATGCCGTTTCGTATGTAGTTGGCCATAGCGTTTTGCTTTACTGTCGCATCTCCCCTTAAGAGGGCGTAACTAAGTCCGGGGTAGACGTTCTTATCAAGATTCCAGAGAAGAGCGTCGGTCGTTTTGTACTTTAGGTCGTCGATAAAAGTTTGTCTCGATTTTTGTCGTGCTTCACCCTTTACACTGTTAAGATTGGTTAAAGCGCCTGCAGCTTTTTGACATGTTTCAGACATTGGATCCTGTTTACATTGATCGCTATTGGCGATAGTTAGATTGTCTCCGTATTTGGTCTGGTATTTGGAACTAGCAGTGCTAACAGTAGCCGCGTCACTTGGGTTGTAGCCGTACATAGCGTTTGTCGAAGCCTGATTAGCTGCCACAAGTTGACTTTCGTCTCGAGGCAATGCACTGGAAGAATCCATGCTCAAGTAGCTATCAGCATTAAGGCAACCTATGCTTCCAAGCGTGCCACAAACGTCGCCGTATCTGTACGGAGTATTGAAGTCAGAGTAGGTTATATTGTTTACATCGGCGTAAACAGCTGCATCTCCGGCACTTGCTTCAGCGTTTCTATCGCCGAAAGTTGCCAGATATAAATCTTTATAGGTTATCCTCATCCCTGGAGGCACAAGTTCGTTATTGCCCGCTTTGTTTAATACTATGTTTGCTGCATATGCCAATCCTATTGTTTCGAAATATTTCATATCGCCGTTTTTAATGAAGTTGCTGACATCTTCTTTCGGCATAATAATAGTGCCCTGTGTAATTTCAGAAATCTTGTTGGATATTGCGGATGAAATTTTATCGTTCACTGCAGTTCTGAATATGAGATGGGATGAAGTTGTGGCTTCTTCTATGGATTGCGTTTTGCAATCATTGTAGCTCTGGTTAGCGGTGGATCTTGTGTTTGATATCTCGGCTAATCTCGCATCATTATTTGTGGTCAAGTTTGGCAATTTAAGTTGGATTTCCTCGTCTTTCAGCGCAGCTTCTTGCTCTGGTTGTAAAATTGATGCCTTGCATTGCTCAAGATTTGTTTGCTGATAATCATATAACTTGGTTAAGGAGGTGTCGCTATTTGAGTCTAAGCCCAAACTTTGGTCGACTTTTTTTATTCCTTCTGCCAGAAGTATTTTTGCTGCATTTTTTGGGTCTCCCAATACATTAGAGGCTGTCCCTTTGGTAAATCCAGCTTTTGCGTCCAAGTTGACATTAAATACATCTGATAGAGAAGAGTAGATATCATTATATTGTCCATTGGTTATCATCGATCCGAAGTTTCTAACCAAGTTCATCGCTGCTGCACTTTGGTATTCTTCTAAGTCGAAAATATTAATTACGTTAAGAGCCGCTATGCCTTGAAGCGACTTGCCTGCTGCCATGTCCAGATAAGCATTCGGGCTGATCCCCCCCGTAAGCATATTTTTTGTCGTGTCGGCAGATAGCCCGAGGATGTTGTCCAAAAACTTAACACGATTTTGAAAATTGGTAGTCCATTTAGAGGAATCGCTTGATATGAGTTTGATTTGGCTTTCAAGTTTGTTGTCTAAATTAGAGACAGCTTTACTTTCAGAGCTCGATAACAGACTTTTTACTTCAAGATAATTTTTAATTTGGTTAAGTTTCATCGTGTCAGTAATGTCGCTGGATGACATTTTGGCAGTAGTTGTGCCAAATATCCCCTGAACTATATCGCTGGACACAACCCCTTCTATTGGAATTTGGAAGCCGAGCACAAAGTTGACGGGAGAAGTGCTCTTAACTAGTTCGTCGAGAGAATTTCCTTTAAAAGTGCCTCGCGGCAAGTTCAAAGTTGTTTCTATCACTGATTGCCCGAGATTTGTTCTGATGTCGCCTTTCATTGATACATAGTTCAGGCCGATTAATCCTCCCAGCATACCGCCGCCGGCTTCCGCCAAAGCACAGGTTTTCATTTTTTGTGTGCTGGCCGTAGTTATATCCGTGATCGTTCCTGTCGGCAGATTTAATTTTTTATCAATCAATAATGCCCCGATGTCATACAAAGGTTTGTAATTTCCGTTCATTATTTCGTATAGGCTGTCAGAATCAAATGAAGTAGAGTCTAGACTCACCCCTAGTCCCTGGAAAAGTTTATAATTTATAATTTTTTTAGCTGTGCTTTGGCCGACTGCTTTTTTGTAAGCTGAGAGAGAATTGTTGATTTGGGTAGCGTTTTGACGTACAAATAATTTCTGAAGAATGTCTTTTGGTATGCCTGAACTTTTCTCCATCGCCTCGTACTGCTCGTCAGAAAAGCTGAACAGAGTTTTCTGACCGCCGTTTTTGAGATAAGCCAACAAAGCGTTCTGAACTTCACTTTGGCTTTTCCCTGTTACTTTCGCTAATCCAATGGCAATTTCCTCTAGAAATGTAATTTTTTTGTCAGAATTTTGGTCTCTTAGTTGTTTTGCGCTTTCCTGATTTTGGGCAAATACTATTCCGTCTTTGTCTCTGAACCAGAAAGAATCATTTACGAATTGCTTTGACAAGGAGATCCCGTTGTCGCTGGCATTAAACAAGCTGGTACACAAGTTATCTGTGGAAGCATCGGTTTTTGCTGCGTAGGGGTTAGAAGAGTTATAGGTTATTTCCTGGCCTGCTGTTGTGAGATCATCTGGGTCTATATCCCCATTTAAAGCTTCCAGATATTTATTGATTGCGCTTGTTGTTATTTCTAGTTTGCCGGAAACAATCTTTTTATCATTTTCACCTAAAATGTCTTTGCCGTCGTTTAAGGGGACGAAGCTGCTGGTAAACAGAGATCTAGTGGTTCCGTCTTCGAGAGATAGCTTCTTGTCGATTTCACTGGCGGTCTTATTCGCTGTACTCCAGGCAATCGGACTATCATTCATGAGGGATTGTAAATTTCCTGCTATTCCCATTCTAAATAGCAAATCATTTTCTGCCGAACGTATTCCGTCGGTTAATCCGTTTGCTTTAACATTTGTAATCAGGTCATTCAGGGTGCTCTCGACTACTTTGCTGCTTCCTTCAGTATTGATTTCTTTTTTATACTTAGCGAGCCCTTCACTGTATTTGTTTTCGGCTTTTTGAACATAATAGTTAAATACCCCTACATTCTTTGTTTTGGCCTGAAAAATATAGTCTTTAGTTGAATCATAGAGTTTATCATCTTGGTTGAATCCATTATATTTCATTAACGAGTCCAGATCGTTCTGGAAATCTGGCTTGTCGGTTATCTTATAGAGAGACCCTTGGAAATAGAAGCTAGGCATACCGAATTCCTCTTCAATTTTGGCTTGTCCGATCGATTGATAGAAAGCGTCTTGACCTGATAATCCCTTTTTCTCCAAATTCTGCACGTAATAATAAAGTGAATTTTGAGGCAAACTAAGCTCAGTCTCGGTTTTGTCCGTTCCGACGGACAAAAAGAAGTCTTTAGGATCGATTTTTCTTGCAAGGAGAAGCATTATGCCGACCTTGCCTGTTTTTCCTGACGCTGAAGAAGATTCGCTGTACTGCTCGGCATCGCTGGTAAGCCCTGAAGCGGGTATTTGGCTTAATTGAATATTCTCAGTTGACGGGACTATTCTTCCTTCTAGTATTTCGCTTGATAAGGTTGTTAGCCTGTTGATGTCTATGTGTGTTGAATTAATTTTATTTTTTAATTCCTGATGTTCTTTTTGATCTTTTTCAAATATGGATTTTAAGATGCCAATTTCAATTGATATTTTTTTTGAGGCAGTTTGGATAGTGTTTTTGTTTGAATAATATTTTGAGTCCCCGACGATACTTTTAATATGACTTAGAGAAGCCATGATAGGCTGATAATCTAACTGTGAACTTTGGTCTTCCCAGTTACTAGTAATCCGGTTTGTAGTAGTATTCATTTCCTGAATTCTGGGCAGATAAAATTCAAGCTGATCATTTTGTAAAAGTTTATACTCCGAATTGGTATCCATAAGATCAATCTTAAATTTTTCTTCTGAGCTTGAATCATAATTGGCTAGTGCATAATAAAGGATTTTGCTGCCGGTTTTTTCAAAAACGCTTGCCGGATTTGATTTTGCGCAACCGAACATTTTGTAAAAATCTCCTGTAGCTAGCCCGGCTTCGATTGCATTATCTTCGAGTATCGCAACTGTTTTATCTTCGTCCTTAACAGTGATGTTTACTTCGGGATATAGGTTTATGGTGCAATCATCATCCGAATTTTTTGCTGTGTTGCTGATGAGCCATTTTTCCATTGCAGTCCGTTGTTCATCGTCTGTCGCAAAGGCTTTAGAGATCGTATTTACGCCGATGGTTTTTAGGGCATCTTTTTTGCCCAAGAGTGCATTGGACCAAGTGCCTTCCGGTAAGTTATAGGCACTTTCATGGGTCGACAAATATTTAAATCCATATGCAGTATCATCAAGTCTTGTTTGCCCAACTAGCGTTGTGTAGGCGATAGGGCTTAATTGTCCGGATACTAATTTGTTTGTTGTCCCCGAGTCAAGGTGGAGAATGTTATCTGGATAGGTTGTATCGATGAATATCGTTTTTCCTTTAATCTCACCCACATTCTTTTTGAGTTCTGAGAAACTATTGCCGGTGAAAGATCCTTCTTTTAATGAAAGGGCTTTTTCTATTGCTGCTTCCCCGACTATCAAGGGCAGACTTTGCGTATTGTCATTTAAGAGACTGTTGAGAGAAGATGAATTTAGCCCCATTTCATACTCAATTTTTCTCTGACCGATATTTAGAAGAGTGTCTTCGAGCGTGTCGCCGGTAAATGTCCCGAAAGGAAGATTTAAGCGTTCTTCTAGCGCTGCTTGCCCAACAACTCTTTGAAGATCATCTAGGGAAGTGATATCTTGATCTACAAAAATTTCTTTTTCTAGACCTAATAAATCAGCAAAATACACGCTGCCGATTTTTTGCAAAGTATCTTGAAAATCGTAACCGGAGAAATTAGATGAAGGGGAATTGATAATTTGAGAGAATAATGATTTTCCTATCACCTGAACGATGTCGGAAAAGTTTCCTTGTGAAAGATCTCCATCATAATTACTTGGATCTCCGCCCAGTTCTTCGATCAGACTTCTAATCTCGTCTGACGCAGATTCTTTAAAAAGTTGGCCTAGATCGCCTCCGTCATATCCTCCGGACTCAGCATAGCCTTCTTGTGTTTGCCATGCTAGTTTAATCGGTCTTTGGGAATAACTGGTTTTGCTAGTGTGTCCGACTCTTTTTCTCTCGATTAATGTACATCGAATATCATCTACTTCTGAGATATCAATAGCTTTTCCTTCAGAGTGAGCTGATATATTCTTTTCAGTTTTATCGCTACTTGTGCTACTATCGGTAGATTCATCTTCATTTTGAAGCTGATCATTAATATAGGCATCATACTCATCACCATTTTCGTCTTCAACAATTGCTGTTGCGTTTGTTCCGTCTAAGTCGTATGAGTCTGAACTGCTGATGTCCCGATTCATCCCGATTTCGGCAGCTGTTTCCCCTGAAAGATCACTGCTGCTTGTGGTTGTTGTAGTGCTGCTGTTGAGCTGATCCACTATATAATTTGACTCTCTGGAAGTTTGCCTTGATTTTGAAGTGTAACCAGTTCTTATGCGCGCTACCTTTATTCTATAATGGCCGGCACCACCTTGATTTTTTGGGGTGACTAAGTAGATTAGTGTTTTTAAGACTCTTATGTCGATTGTAAGAGATTCTTTTGAATCATTGATGATTGTTGTTAACTGCTGTGGATCTCTTGCCCTTAAATCAACAATTTCGTTAGCAGAAAGACCTGATAAACATTCCAAAGTGCTCATGTCATTTAATATAAAGCCCTCATTATTTTCGTACCAGATATTCTGTGCTTGTGAGACCAGACTATAAAACTTATCAGAATTGCTAAGCTTAAGTGCAGAAAGTTCTGCCTCGGTACTTGGCCTTGAAGAAGAGGGCAAAATTTCAAAAAGTTTTTTAGTATTAGTCGCAAAGTTCGGTATGAGAGAAGACATGCAGGAGAGTGAGCGCACGGCAGAAGCATCATCGGCGTTAAGAATGATTTTAGGGTCTGAAGAAGAAGCAAACAAGTCATTAATATCCTCAAACCCATTTGTATTAATCTGGCTATTATAAACATGCTGTGTTAAAGTTTGTGCTTCTATGGGGATAGTCTCTTTGTCTGTCAAGTTGCTATCATCCGGTGTCTCCGAAGCCTCTCCATCACCCTGTTTTGCTGTGGTTGTTTCTGCGGCTGATGTCTTTTGGGGCGTGAAAAATGCAAAATAATTCCCAAAAGTAGTGGAAAAACATATAGTTAGGATTAAGAAATTTTTTAGAAAATTTTTCATAATTAAATATCGATGTGAATATGGCTATTGCTCCCAACGGTACCGGATTCAGTCCATCCATGGTTCTGTAAGGACGATTTGTCGAACCCTTTTGCACTGAGAGCGTCACTTCCTTTTAATGCGCCATCTTGGGCAATTAAATATTGAGTGAACGGTTCTTTCACCTCATAAGGCGCGATTCCTTGTTGTTTTAAGCTGTCATAATTATTAAAAATCCATTTAATTATCTTGGTGTCGTTATCATCTCTCCAGTCAAGGTCAACTGCTCTGCCATTTGCATGTGTTCTGGTCCCGGAGTAAACCTTATGATCAACTAAAGCTGTTATTGAGACGTCATTTATTCCGATGGCTTCTTTGTTATTTTCAATGGTAACTAGTAAGCGACAAATTCTCTTGTCGAGCTGTGTCGTTTGGCCATCTTGTCTTTTAAGCTTGTCTGCTAAAATTTCTTTTTTAGTATCTTCATCTTCGTTATAAGCAAACTTAAAAAAGTCACTTGTCGCCACTTCAACGCATCCATTAATTTCGCTTACGATTTCTTTGAGGGAACTAATAATGCTTGTACCGTTTTGTTTGTTAAGCTGATTAAATTTTTGGATTTTATTAATCAATACGTCAATTTTCTGGTCCGTGCTGTCGTCCGCATATTGTTTGATTGCTTCCAGCTCATCCGCCAATTGCTGTAGCTCTTGACTATTGACAGTTCCGTTTCCTGACAACGCCAGAACTTTCTGGATCATTGCCTTATCTTTAATTGGATCAGCTGCCTGCACTATGCTTTGGCCGGTTTCACTCGGGCTTCTGCCTGCATTGCCAAAGAAATAGCTGAATGCCAAAAAGCCGCCGATAATTATTAAAATTACTAACAAAATAGCCCACCACCACTCCAGAATAAAAGCGACGATGGCAGTTTTTGCTTCTTTCGAAAAGAAGTTTTTAGCTTTGCCTTTTAAATAATCAGTTGCCCTGTTTACAATTGAGTTTTTAATGTTTGGGCCGTCTTTGGAGCCGTCATCATTATCCCCGTCCTCGGGTTGGTTTTTTTGAGAATCATCATTCACCGGCCCATTGTTTTGAGCACGGCCATCTCTTCGTTGCTGCGACTGTTTCTCACCGTCAAAATCAGAATAGATTTCATCATTTTTATCTGCAAAACCGTCTTGATCTTGCTTTGACAATTGGTACGATCTTCGAGCTGGTCCGCCTCCGTATTCATCCTCTGGTTTTTGTCGAGATAACCCCTGCGCTTGTCGTAGGTCTTTCTTCGCTTGGTCTAAAAGCTCTTGTTTAATAGCATTTCTGTTTGTGGGAGCAGACGGCCTTTGAGATCCGCCCGCTTTGCCGATTAAGTGTTTTTCTGTGACCGAAACAGTATATTTTTTAGTCAGCGAATCAACAGGCAATGTTTTTTTGAAGCCATCATTGGTTTGCTTGGCACCTATAAAACCGCCAGATAATCTATCCGGTTTTTGCTCAATATCTAGTTTTCTCTTTTTATTTTCCTCTCCTACTGCCAATTACCCCTCCCCATGCTGACTAAGAAACAAGATACAAGTTACAAGATACAAACAATCTCAAATATCCAAATTCAAAATATTCAAACATTTGAGTCTTTGACGATTGATTATTGAATATTGTTTGGTCATTGCTTTCTTGTTTCTTGTATCTTTTACTAATTTATATTTACTGCGTAAATTCCGCTTTCTGTTTCGTAAATTACAACTTTATCATCAACTGTGGTCAAAAGCGTATTAACTGACTCGTTTTCTGATAGTTTGATTGAAAAATCTTCCTGTTTGTTATTTTTGATATTAAATTTGAAAATCGACTCTTCTTGACTTTCTCCGTCTTGCGAAGCTGCTAAAATATTGTCCCCCTGATCTAGCATTAAAATACAATTTATATTGGTGTAAAGGTTTAAAGCTGAATCCTCAGTCCCATCTGTGTTTATGGTTGATATAGTCGAAGAACCTTGCGTGCCGCGGCTTAAACTGGAATAAAATATTTTATTATTTTGAGAAAAAGTAACATCCAGTTTATTTCCAGTGTTGATTACCGGTTTTATAACTCTGCTATATGCATTTAAAAGGTATATTTTATTGTCATTTTTATTCGAATTTCTGGGGATTATGGCTAACCATTCTGAATCAGGGGACCATCTTAATACTGGGTTGGTTATATCTATATTTTCAAGATTTAAAATTCTTTCTTTGCTCGAATTATCTGCGTTAGAGAAAATGAGCGTTTTTTCATCTGAGGCGTAATAGGCGATTTTGGAATCATCAGGCGCCCATGCAATGCTTCCGACATTTTCGCCCCACAAAGTTTCCGTCTGGTTCACAAAGTCATATTTTTTGAAGTCAAACAAGTAAACGCCGTCAGATTTTCTAAAGAGCGCTAAGTCTTTCTTCGGCGACCAGATTATTTCATTAATTCCCCAGAGATTTGAATTGGTTATAGCATTGCTGGTTGGAATTACAATTCCGCTGTCATTCAACTGAATTTTTGTTCTGAAAATTGCCCCTCCGTCATTTCCAAGGTAGAAAAACTCATCAGAATTAACGCCTTTTGTCAAAAAGCTGCCAAAATTTGCAATTTTTACCGTGGCTGGCAATGTCTTAAGAGTGATGTTTTGACTATTCGTTCTTCCTCTTTTTAATATAACTGATTTTATCATGCTAACATAGCCGTCCAGTTCAATCTTTATTTGATGCTCGCCGAAAGAAAGTCGCTCCTTGGCGAAGCCAAAACTGTTTACTTCTATTTGTTCGCCGTCAATGAAAACAGATGCGTCTCTAGGTGATACTTTGATGCTTAAAAATGAGTTGGTCAAAACCCAAATTCCAAAAACAATTGCCATCAATATAACCGCTGAGACAATATACACTTTGTAAGTTAATTTTTTTAGATGAACATTCATATGGTTAGAATTTTGAATTATGAATTATGGGACAATTGTCATTCTGATATAATTCCTCTCCTTTCGAAGGAGAGGCTAGGTGAGGTTGAATTCTCTACTGGATCCCAGATCTCAAGTCACAGTCTGGGATGACGCATTATGTGATTAGCTTGCTGCCCAAGCCCTGCCTGCCGGCAGGCAGGTTCAGCTTGTTTTCCTGCCTTATTGCCAGTTTCCACCATATTGGAAATGCATTGGATCGCAAATGTCCTTGAATTTTGCGCCCCAGAAAAAGTTATTATCTTCAAACGCTTTAACTACCTGCGTAGGGATGTCGGTTTTGCAGGCAGAAGGATCTCGTTCTTTACTGTCTGTCGGCCTTTTCGCATTCGGATTTGCACTGGGATTAATATCAATTGCTAATCCAAATGCATGTGAACTTGAATTCCCCGGGTTATTTACATTTTCTCTATTATTATATGCCCCTATGCTGGTTATCTTGTAATTTATTTTCTTTAATGCTGTCTCAACGTTTTTCAAATCATCCACCATCATTTCATTTACAGTTATATCCTGTCCCATAAAATTCATTGTTTCCAGGTGTTTTTTTATCTGCTCTGGGGTCGTACCAAAATACATTTGAACTTGATCTAGGCTGGCGAAAATACTTTTTCCTGCTGCGGCCTCGCAAGTTACTTGATCCGGCACTAAATCATTTAAGAGCTGAATTCTAGCTTCGCTACTATCTGACACATAGCCTAGTTTTTTAACATCATAAGCATATTTGCCCACTATGTGATCTTTGTCGCCCCCAACATAATGATAAAGAAGACGGGTCCATGTATTTTCGCCGGCAGGTGTGTCGTAAACAGGATCTTTTTCTATGGCCTTTTTAATTGCGGGAAGGGCACAAGTTAGTTGGTTGTCAAAACCAGCGTCACTAGCTCCTTTTGAATAGTGGCCGCAGCCGAATGCTTTGTAATCATCATCTGGATCAAAGGTTTGTTCGCCGTAATAAAAAGAAATTAAAATTGCAGGATTAATGCCTTTTACGCTTGTGCCGTTTTCAGCATTTATTGAGCTGGTAATTATTTTTTGAAGGTTTTCTTTATTTTTGTCGTTATTTAAAGCTGAGTAGTTACTGCCAATCTTGGAAAAAACATCATCGACACTTTTTATTGTTCCAATATCAGTAAAAGCCTCATCTTTCAGGTAGCAGCCTCCTGCGCCAGCTTTTATTCCATCATCACCATAAGGCGTAGGCTCTCCTTCGCCCTTAAAGCCCATCCCTGCGATGCTTACTGCCAGCACAACTATCGCCAATACAGACAAAATACTGGCGACTGTAAGTGTTTTAGCAATGCTCATATTGCTGTCTTTTTTATCCATCCCCATCCTTTAAATAAGTATACAGAATACAGCTAGACAGATAACAGTGGGTCTGCTATCTGTAAAACTGTCTAACTGTCCAGCTGTTATCTTGCCAATTATCCTTCTACCATTTTGCTCGGATCGGTGTTTATAATCTTGTCTTCTGTGTATGAAGCCACTACTTTCATCGCCACGTGATTCAAGCCGGCAAAGAATAAGCCCTCTCCGACATCTGATTCAAGAAGCAAATATTTTTCCCCTTCAGTAAGATTAAATACCTCGGAAACAATGTCAATTGATGCGGTAGATTGCTTCATTAGAATCTGCATCGAAGAGTTTGCCACGACTGCTTTGCCATATTTGCTTCCCAAAAAGTCTTCCACGTCCTGACTGATAATGGTTAAGCCGAGGTAATACTTTCTTGCTCTTTTAGCAAGCCCATGTAAGAACTTGGCGGAATCTTCGTATTGCATCATCCACCATGCCTCGTCTATGATCATCACTCTTTGTTTCATGTCCATTCGTATTTTGGTCCAAATGTAATCCAAAATCGTGTACATTGCTACCGGCCTGAGCTGCTCCTCAAGATCGCGAACAGAGAAAACAACGAAACCAGGATTTAGTTGAAAATTGGTCTTTTGGTTGTAAAGCGAAGCAAAAGTACCTTCCACATATTTCGACAGTCTTGCCCGAAGTGATTCTGTTCCTGCCATATTTGATAAGACATTGTAAAAGTCCTGCATTAACGGCGGCTCATTTTTCTGGCTTTCCGGATCGGTAGTAATGTCTTTTAGGGCATATGTTTCATACAAGGTTTTATCTATTACAGCATCCTCTTCCGGATTTAAACCTCCAACCATCAAATTGATCAGGCCATGCAGAGAGGCGATTGTTGATCTTAAGACATCTTCGCCTGATTCTTCTGATCCGACCGGCAAATCAAAAGGATTTATTCTTTTATCTGAATTTAGCGATATTTCAAGATAACTTCCGCCGACTGCTTCTGAGAGAGCTTTATACTCATTCTCAGGATCAATTACAATCACATCGGTTCCAAGCATTAAATATCTAAGTGCTTCAAGTTTTACAAAATAAGATTTACCTGAGCCGGATTTAGCAAAGACTACTGCATTTGCGTTTTCAAGGTTAAACCGGTCAAAAATGATAAGCGAATTATTATGCCTGTTTATTCCGTAAAGAATTCCGTCATCTTGAGTTAATTCTGTCGAGGTGAAGGGGAAAGTGGAGGACAGAGAGCCAGTATCAAAATTTCGCAAAACGTTAAGCTCATCCATCATTAAGGGCAGAGTGGAAGTAAACCCTTGCTCCATTTGGAACAGTGCTTCTTTTGTGTAAATTAAAAGACCACCCAATGTTGATTCAAGTTGTTCGGTAATGGTCTTAAGCTCTTCTTGAGAGGTGGCATACACCGTAAAATATAGGCCGAATTGAAAAAGTCTTACTTCCCCTCGTTGAAGAACATCTCTTAAAGCTTCCACGTCCCCTAATGCAGTCTCCATTTCTGGATCCCTTGGAGCTCCTTTTTCTTGTCCAATCATCATGGACGACTCGATCTTACCGACCTGTTTCTTTAAGTCCATCATTACATCTTTTGATTCGAGCGGATGAATATACATTCCCATATCAATCGTTATGTCGTAATTAATAATAGGAGAAAGCCAATTTGTTTCAATGTATCTGGGGTAAGTAAAAACAAATAGGGTTTTTGTGAATAATGATCCTATTTGGAGAAAGTTTGAGTTAATGGCAAAAGCTGCCGGAGCGATGATATCTCTTATTGATGAAGTGCCTTTGGCTAATTCTTCCGGAGAAACGCCTAAAGCAGCCATGTTTTCCCGGCTTTTTATATTTGCCTGAGCGATGGCTCGAGGATCAGAAGAGGTATTTTGTGTGTTGTTGTCTAAGTCTGCCATATTCACCTTGATTATTTGCTAATTTCTAAATCCTAATTTCAAATTACTGAGTTTTTTGACATTAAATCATTTGACATTTTATTTGTAATTAGTCATTAGGATTTTGGAATTATTGATTATGTTATGCTCCAAATCCATTCCCAGTTTGGTTGGTTTGTTCTGCCTGTGCTGGTGGATTTACTGGAGTTAGTGCGGCTGTGCCCTGATTACTACTATCTGCTGTTTGTCCCGCATTCCGCTCTGCGGAAGCAGGGACGCCTGCTTCGACTTTGTCGGATGCGGCGTTATCTGTATTCTGATTTAGATCTTGTCTGTGCGCAATTTGCGAATCTTGCTTCTGTTTTTGTTGCACGATTGCTGTATTATCAATCACGGTTTCCTCTGTTTTTTGCTCTTCTGCTTGCTGGCCCTTCTCATTTGTAATAAATGATGAGGTCAATTTGTCGGTGTCTCCCAATCTTTCTTTTCCTGAAATCTCCGGATTATATATCTTATAAAACAATTCAATAATTTCCTCGGTATTTAATTGAACACACTGTATGCCCATGCTTCCTAATCCCATAGCGACTGTATTGGCTCTTTGCACCAATTCTTCTTTGTGCCGTTTAAGTTCTTCTTCGGAGACTCGGAGTGGGCCTGCTGCCGGTTTTTTAAATATCTTGTCAAACATTGATCCTTTAGTGAGAGAAAGTGGCTGGTAGGGGATGACCACATAGAAATTCTTCTTCATAATATTCGCTACATTAATCAAATTGCCTACGAAATCAATGTAGTCAGTAGCTTGCATTTTGATCAGTTCATTCGTTTGTTTCTCTTTTAAGTTATTTACTTTCTGAAGATAGGGCGTTAAATCGAGTTTCTTTGACTGCATAACAATTTGAATAGGAAAATGGAGTGAATTCAGAAAGCTCTGATATTGGAAAACCAATGAATTTTGTTCCTGTTCGCTTTTAAGAGCAAAATTAACCGTTGAACATGACAAGATTACGCGGTAACCTCCGTCTTCCAAAAAAACAATACCGTCTTTTATGCCTGCAATTTTGATATTCGATTGTGTGCTACCTACATTATTTGCCATTTTTTTAACAAACCTACATGATTAGTTATCTTTTTTGATCAATTCGTTTGGCCATTTCCTGTATTTGCTCATGGGTAAACTGCTTCGTTTGAATATTGTTATTTTGATTTATTGGGCTGGATTGATAGATTTCCACGCTTAAATTGGACGCAACATCGTGCTGCCAGACACGATTTTTGGGTGTGGTCATGAAGGCGGAAAGTGAGAATAAAAAATCTAGAAAAGGGCGTTCGTTTATTTTTAGAAAAATTAGAGCTAGTACGAATAATGCTATTGGTAGAATGAGCACAAATGAAAAAGGTTTAGGAACTGTACTAAAAATTGCGTAACAAATTCCACTGCCGATTACAGCATAAATAAACTGAATCATGGTAAGAGGCCCCAAGATTCTGTCCTGCATGTCTATATTTTGCGGAACCTTAAACTGCAATTACTCCTCCATGCCCCGCTTGATATCCCATGGGGGTTATCTAGCTGGGGCTTTACTCTAGTTGATGTTTGCCATCCATTTCTGTATTAATTATATCACAAAAAAAATCTTTAAAAGAAGACAAAAATTAAATGCTAACTTAAACTAAGAATCTATTTTGACAAGTTGTCCAAGCCTGACTCTTTTTCAATTCCTTCGGCAATATCTGCAAAATCTTTCATCACGCTTTCATTTCCGATAGTTGGTCGGGGAGAGGATTTTGGGATTTCTCCGCCCATTACAGGCCTTTGGGCCGTATGTTCATTTTGACTTGCTGTATGTTCCACGGCTTCATTTACTGGAGTCGCTTCGTTTTCGATATGAATTCCGTTATTTAGCGAAGACAAATCTTCTTGCCCTGTTACTATTTGTGTTTCTTCTTCATTATCAATGCCCATATCTTTAGGTGATAACCCGTGTTCATTTTCCATATGTTCTCCTTTATGCTTTGGGCTGTGACGGCTGCAGCCTATCAAGTTTTATGCCCAATCGGTTAATTTCTTCCAGACTCAAATACCGGTCCATTTCTTTTCTCGCCATGTTTTTTATAATAAAATTTTGAGCCGCGGTATAATCATTTAATGGCATTTTTTGATTAATTAAATGCAATTTTGCTTGAAAAACATTCCTCATATTTACAATGTATGTTAGAACTTTATCGTAACTTTCCTCATTTTTCAGGGATTCGATGTCCATCTTCAGATGGTTTGTCATGGAATAAAAGTGTTCTATTTTTACAAACAAATCTTTAGATTCCGCATCTTTAAACGAAAAATCCTTTTTTAAGACAAATACCTTCAATATCTCAAGAGATAGTGAGAGTAATTTTTCTATTGCCTCGGCATCCTTATGGTTGTCGATTTTATAGTAACTCATAACTTCTTTAACAGAGTCTTTCACTAAAAGATATGCGTGATTTTGTATGCCGTTTCTGATTTCAAAAGCTCTTTTGGCAATTGTCTGCCATGTGACAATGCGGCCATTTGAATTATAAGACTCTGAAAGTTGGAACAATGAGCCGACTTCATTTTCTAAAGCTTTGTTTATCGCATTAAAGCCGGATTTGTAATACATGGCAATAGTAAAAACTATTCTTGTTGCATCCTCTGACATAATTTTGACATTATTCTCTTTGGCTAAAAATTCGGTCAGTTTTATCTTGTGAGAAGAAATCTCGCCAAAAATTTCAGATCCAAAGATAAACGACCAAATTAAATAAAACTCTTGTTTAGACAGCGAAGAAATATATTCTTGCAATTCAGCAAAAGTTTTCTCTTCCATAATAAAAGAGTATTTTTTTATTCTATCAAAATCGGAAAGTTCAAAAATCATGCATTTTCTCCGAATTCTTTAAATTCTATTGGTTCGTCTCCATATTCTTCAATCTCTTTTTCAGATACAATCTTTGGAGGCAGGTAGGGTTTTTCATAAAATGCAACATGTGCTTCTGTGTTTACAACCGGAGTTGCTAAGATCCTTCTAGCCATTAAACCGTTTCGGGCATCGGCGCCCGGTCCGCTTCTTGAAGTATGATTAATAATTGATGTGTTTAATATGCTGGCTATCTCAGCTTGTTGCTTTAGGGCACCTTGGGCGCTATCTTTGTTAACACTGTCTAGTAAGCTAACTTTTAGGTTGCCTGTTTCATCATGATAAACATGAATGTTCTGGTTGTACCCAGCTTCTTTTTTTGTCCCCTTTATGTTATAAAAATCGCTTGCAATATCTTTAAGTGTTTCTTCTTGGTATTGTTTCATCTTTGTTTTTTCTTCTTCGGTGAAATCTGTTTTTTTCTTATAGGTCTCAACAAATCCCTTTAATTTTTCGGCAGAAACATTTTGTGATTTAGCAATTTCGTTGGCCATTTTTTCCATCGCATTTGTAGTAGCTTTGTTGAGAGTTTGACTACTTTTCATAAATTTTTCCAAGGCTTCAGCAACAGAGCTTGACAAGACATCTCTTGAAGCTTTTCCTCTTTCCCAATCGGTTGAAGCGATTCTGGCTTCTTGTTCGCCTTTTAGCTGATAAATTGTTGCTGTTTCGGGATTTTGCGGAGCTGCCTTTGTTGAGTGGTTGACTTCGGCATAAACCTTTTTGCTTCTTGAGCCGATTATAGCGCCATCTCTTCCTTGTAGATGAAGTTCATAATCAGCAGGCATCTCGGTTTGAAGATAGATCTCGGCGCCAAGACTAGAACGTTTTGATTGGGTCGCCCTGAGTTCTTCGTTGTGGTCGTTGGCCAGCTCTTTTGCTAGCCTGTCATTCCACATACCTTTTGCAGCTTCTGAAATTCCGTTCACATCAGCCATCTCTCTAACTTTATTTATGCTGGTGGTAAAATTACCATTTTGATCCTTCCACATTTTCTCTAAAATATCTGACATGCCTTTAAACCCAACAACATTTCCCTGACTGTCCGTCTTTGCATATTTCTTTAAAAGAGCGGCACTTTGCAGACTAAAGTCGGATTCTGCAAGATCATTTTTCTTCTTTGTCTCTTGATATATTGTCGTTAAAGACTTTCTTTCGGCCCCGCTAAGTTGTGCGATATTGCCAATACGGTATTTTTTTTCTAGTTTGTTTCTCTCTTCTTCTGGTAGGGATGTTGGATCCTTCAGGATTTTTTCTACGTCGATCAAAGTATTTTTTGAAGCTTTATAGCCCAAAAGAGTTAGATTGAGTTTCGCTGCATCAAGATATGTATCTGATAGGATATCAGCCTCAAGTTTTTTTGCCGAAGCAACAGCAGGTCTGTTTTTCGCATTTTCTTCAACCCATTTTTTGTACCAATGGACGTAATTTTGGTTCTTGAAAAAGTCTCCTTGCCCTTCGCCTGGTTCCTCTGCCAGCACATCAGCTTTCGCTTGAGAATTCAGTCTTTCCACTGCCTTATCGGTGCCTTGTGTTCTAAAATAAAACTGAACGCGGCTGTCTAAATCTTCCTTCCCAGCTTCTGTTCCCAGGTGAAGTTCCTCTAAATGTTGCTCCATCCATTCTTTTTCGCCTAATAGAGAACTAATGTCAGCTTTACGTTTTCCTATGGCTTCTTGTTTGGCTTTGCTTAAATATTGGCCTTCTTTGCCACCCATTGCTTCTCTGTAGAGGGTATTATCCCATGCTGCTGCTCTTTCTGTCGCGTCTTTTCTTCTGTCTTCAACTCTCTTTCCTCGTCTGGCAATCATGCCAATCGGGTTATATTTATGTCCGCTTCCTTGTGATCTGTACCAAGACATTGCGTTATCTTTAACTTCTTGTATTGCAGGATCAACCCACTTCTCCTTTGCTTTTCTGGTAGCCCAGTTGTTGTATGCTTTTTTGCCAAAATTGGCCCAGCCGCTCATTATCGCTCCACCCATCTTGAACGGAGTGGTGATTGCCAGATAGTAACAGACTCCAGCAAAGACATAGCTCATCATAGAATCATTCTTAATTGATCCCACCCATTGATTGCCTAGCCATATCCAGAATACTGAAACTACCGGCATGAAAACCCATTTGGCAAAGTTGCTCCACCACTGATTGAAAAGGCTTTTTGTGGCAGGCAGGACTGTAGACATAAAAGCAAGAGGGGCAAGGACAACTAGAAAGTAAACCATCCAAATCCTAATAATAAAAAGATACGCTAGAATAAGTACTAAAACAGCGCCAACTATAACAAATAGTTGTGATATCATAAACCAAACTATGTCTCCGACGCTACCATCTTCCAAAGCATTTGTAGGATTGGCCCAGCTTCCACTAAAATTAGCCGAAAGAGCAGAATGGTCAACTGGGTTTTCAATAAACAGACTCAAGGTGACATTTGCCAGATCGACAAGTAATCGACAGAACAAAAAACTAAAATTGGCTGCAATTATGGCGAGTAAAAGGGCTGGAAGAATTTTTTTTATTCCATACGTATTAACATTAATGCGAAGTATCTGTGCAAAAGCAACAAATATTAGCACTGCAATAATAAAATAATTAACATAAGTAATTATTTTGCTCCAAATTTCTTTAATTTGTTGGCCTGTGCCTGAGTCAGTATTTTTTAAAACTGAATATATCGGCTCTATTTGAAAGGCGGCATGAGCTTTCGGAGCAAATGAAAATAAGCAAGCAGAAAGAATGAAGCATATGAAAGCAACAAACAGAGTCTTTTTGTATGTTTTAATATTTCTAATCATGATTATTTATAACTTAATAGCCTGTTTTGGTGTAACCTAATACAGCTAAAAGTTGTTTTTGGGCGAAATCCATAAGGCTTTCTCCTGCTTTCCAAAGCACTACTCCTAGTCCGCATAAACTGCTAGCAAACCATGTGGCTGGTTGTGAAAGCTTGGATCCAGGGCAATAGTCTACGTCTGTATTTTCCTGGACGTTTTGCACTATAAATTTATTAAACTGAATATCGTTATTAGTAAGAGTAATGGACAAAATATTCGAAGAATCGCCGCCATCTCCGTTTGATAGATTATATGATACCTGGTAATTATAAGTCTGACTGCCGGCAACTGTATCTGTAAAAGAGGTGGTGGTTGATTGTCCAATTTCTACCATATTATTTTGAGCGTTAGCGTTACTATTGTCTGGAGAACCTCTTGATATTTCATATCCGGAAATAGTCGCACCAGAAGGCAGCTTTGTTGGGGGAGACCAGTTTAAATTAATTTTTCCAACACCGTTTTCATACAGCTGGACAGTAGCTTTTAGTGTTGGAATGGATAGTCCGGTAGCGTCTTGGGAAGCTCCTGTGTCACCAGATGATTCCTTAATCACTGATCCTTTGGGAGTTGTTGCTTCTGTATTCTTACTAAGTTTAACAGTTCCAAGATCGATAGTACTGCTTTTTGTGGAACTTGTGCATGGTTTAGGCTTATCAACTTCTGTTTCTGCTGCCCATTCATCCGTTATTATATTCAAGGCCAGATCAAATTTTTTTGTGTAACTTTTGTAACCAGGGTAAGAAACTTCAAGTGAGTACTCCTTTGCTTTACTTGGGTCTCTTAATGCAAAACAACTTTCTCCGCCGTATGTATCTGTAACATAACCAAGAGTATAAACATCTCGGAGGGTCTTTCCGTCAACTTTTACAGTTGCTCCTGCTGGATTAGATCCAATAGATATAAACACGGCAAAATCTTCTGCATGAGATCTTGGGACATTAATAACTAAAATATTAATTAACAAAGATAGAACTAGAATTGTATTAATAAGTGTTTTATAGATAAGTTTTATTCGCATCACCCCTCCCCAAGTTAGTAATCAGATGCTAGATAACAGATATCAATATTAGAACGTGAGCTACAATTTATCTATTGAATCTAAATAATCATCCACTGTCTTTGATTCTGGATCGATTTGTTTTGCTTTTTCAAAAGCTTCTTTTGCTTTGCTAATATATCCGGCTTGAACACTTGAGGTTAAGTCCGCTAATTCGGCGGTTTTTAAGTTGGAGATGCCGAGATAAATCCACGCGTCTTTATAATCCGGCGCCATTTCGGTTGCGGTTTTAGCAGGAATGATGGCTAATTGGTATTCGTTTTCTTCGATTAATTGTTTTGAGAGTTTAACCGCCTCAGTCTCATTTGTTGGAAAAGCGGTTGCCTCATCAAGCTTTTCTTTCTGACTATTAAAGTTATTTGATTTGTAAAAATCTTCCAGAACCAAAACATTTTGAGAAGCCTCTTTGTTTAAAGTCTTTCTTTCTTCGGCTGCTTTACTGCTCGGAAAAAGAGTAAGTGCTTTATCGTAGGCCAAGTCAGCATGCAAATATTCTTTATTGGCTAAATATTGATCTCCTTCTGTGATGTATTTTTGTGCCGAGTAGGTTCGGAGCGGCTTTATCAGTAAAAACAAAAGTAAAAATATTAAAACTACAAGTGCAATCAAAATTACCCAACGAAGCCACAATGGTAGTTTTTTATCGTTTTTGGCTGAAGGTTTATTCAAGTTATTTTTTAAAGATTGATCCATTTCGATTCCTTTTAAGAAACAAGTTACAAGATACAAATTACAAACAAGGAACAATTTTCAATATCCAATTAACAGACTTTATTAAGTATTGAAGATAAAATGTTCTTCAGTTCAGTTGCTTCTTTTATACAGCAATTGATTTCTTGATAGTATCCTTCATTGTTAGCTTCTTTTAAACATTCTAACCAATGAATGGCCTCTTTCGCTTCTTTTCTTGAAATCTTAATCCTTAGAATAAAATCCTTCTTACCAAGTGCATCATTTGCTTCTCGATAATTTGCTCCTACCGATCCAGAACTTCCGGTCAATTGTCCTGTAATGCGATCATTTATAGGATTTCTTGGTATCGATTTACACAATCTGATAACTCTTTTTGCAAATTCTGTTGTTCTTTCCTCTAAATTGAATTCTTTTTTATCGTTTGGATTATTTGACATTTGAATATTTGTATTTGTTTGTAATTTGTTTCTTGCTATCTTGTATCTTCGTGAACGATCTTATCTTGCAAAATAAATCGCTAGAACTATTCCTGCAAGCAGGATCCGGTACCACATAAATACAGAAAAATTGCCCCTCTTTAAATATTGTAACAAATATTTAATTGTCAGAAAACCAAAAAATGTTGATGAAATTACCCCTAAAATGAATGGCAAATTTATTGAGCTTAGGGGTAAGTCCTTAATATCAAATATGAATGCTCCGATCATAGCTGGAGTACCCAATAAGAAAGAAAATCGGGCGGCGTTTTCTCTGTCGAGGCCAAGTGATCGGCTAGCAATCATTGTAATTCCGGAGCGTGACACGCCGGGAATTAAAGCCAGACATTGAGCTAGACCAACAGTAAATGTTTGTTTGTAGCCAATGTTGGAAATTTGACTGCTTGTTTTTGTAAAAAGATCAACTAAATATAAGATTATGCCAAATATAACCAAATTGGATGCAAGTAAAATTGGCGAATGAAAAGTACTTTCTACGTAATCACTTATTAAATAACCAATAATAGCTGTGGGAATCGTTGCAATTATTATCTGCCAAAGAAGATTTTTTGGATATTTTGCTGGGTCACTATCTGCTGGCTGCCGACTGCTGGCTGCCGACTTTATTAAAACCATCCAGTCTTTCCAAAAATAGGCTACTATTGCAATTACGGTGCCAAAATGAAGGGCGATATCAAAACTCAAGCCCTTATAATCCCAATTAAAGATATATGGCACGAGTACCAAATGGGCCGACGACGAAATCGGTAAAAATTCCGTTACACCTTGAACGGCTCCAATGATTAAAGATCGATATACTTCTATCATGTATTTATTTTATCACAAACCAGTTGCTTTTTGTACCTTGAACTCATAGAATTAATTTATGCAACAAGTTTTGGAACAAATAAGAGCGTATGATTTTAATTCTTATTTTTACCTATATGAAATTAGTAAAAATAGGATTTTTTACGAAGTCCTGTTTTATTTTTTTGCAAAGTATGGGATTGTTTTTTTCTTTTTATCATTCACTTATTTGATTTGGAACAAAAAGATTAAAGCTTTTTTCTGCGGTTTTTTGGCATTGGGTATTGCCGGATTTATGGATGTTGTAATTTCAATTTTATGGCAAAGACCAAGGCCTTATATTGCTCATGCCGATTTAGTTATGCCTTATACTGCAGGACTACGAGTGGATGACCTCTCTTTTCCTTCAAGTCATACTTACATTGCGTTTGCTATTGCAACCAGCATTTTCCTTTATGGTCATCGTAAATTAGGTGCTGTTTTATTTATCTTGGCAATACTAGTAGCTATTAGCAGGGTTGGCACTGGACTCCATTATCCTTCAGATGTAATCGGTGGAGCTATTATTGGTATAATATCCGGCGTTTTTGCCCGTAAAATTGTGCAAAAACTTGAGAAAGATTGGGAATAGTCCATGCCTGATCTGTTTAATCTCAAAAGAGAATTCTTAGAATACTGCGAACTTGACAAAGGGCGGTCCGCCCTGACCATTTCTGGTTACGATAGATACCTTACTAAGTTTCTAACTTGGTTAGAAACTTATAAATCCGAAATCCGAAATCCGAAATCCGAAATAAACCCAAATGATCAAATGATAAATGACAAAATAAATGATCAATGTAAAATGGTAAATGAAAAATTAGAGCTTGCTCCTGCTGATATTGATCAGGAAGCTGTTCGCCAATATCGCTTGCATGTAAATCGCCTGCTGGATCGATATGGCAAGGAACTAAAAAAATCGACTCAGAATTATCATATTTTAGCGCTGAGGGCTTTTTTGCGGTATCTGGCTTTTAGGGGCATAGGTTCTTTGTCTCCGGAAAAGGTATCGGTTGCAAAGACAGGAGACAGAGAAATTACTTTTCTAGAATCAGAGGAAATGAATTCGATTTTAAATGCTCCTAACACAAACTCTACCTCTGGTTTGCGAGATCGTGCAATTCTGGAAATCTTATTTTCTACCGGCATGAGAGTGTCAGAACTTGCTTCATTAAATGTTTCTGATTTAAATTTTGAAAGAGGCGAGATTGCTGTCTTGGGTAAAGGTAAAAAGCTTAGAGTCGTTTTTTTGTCAATGAGCGCAATAAGTTCAACAAAGGAATATTTGGAAGAGAGAGGCTATTGTTCGAATCTGAAAGATGAGAACTATCAGGAGAACTTCTCGGCCGATAAATCGACCTCGAAGAATAGTCCTCCTTTATTCTTATCCAATAAAGAAACGAGATTAACGGTTAGGTCCATTGAGCGAATTGTTAAAAAATATTCAACAAGAGCAGGATTGGCCAAAAAGGTTTCACCTCACACCTTGAGACATTCTTTTGCAACTGACTTGTTAATTTCTGGAGCTGATATTAGAAGCGTACAGTCACTTCTTGGCCACTCTTCGATAACAACCACTCAGGTTTATACCCATGTCACCGATCAGCATTTAAGAGAAATACACCAAAAGTTTCACGGCAAGAGCTTGTTAGGAGACAAGCAAGATACAAGAGACAAGGAACAATAACCAAACAATATTCAACAATCAATCACCAAAGATTCAAACGTTTGAACATTGATTAATTGAGCATTGAGATTTAATTGGTTGATTGTATCTTGTGTCTTGATTATTGATCGTTCTCGTTGGTTTCAAAAATATTGTCCCAGGTTTCATAGACTTCTGCTTGGCAAACCTGAGGTTTTAGGGAAGAAATAGTCGATTTGATTTCTTCAATACGACATATTCCAGGGTTTGTGTTATTTGTTTTTAAATTTTTTGTTTTTGACATAATATTTTTAATTTTAATATTTTTTATTCTTCAAACATTTAACAAGTTCGAACAATAAATTATATCATTGTACCAAAAAAGCCACGACTTGTCAATACCTAACGCCTGATAATCGTGGTTTAATATGTAAGTTTGATATTCAAATATCAGTAACTAACGAGCGGTCAATTACATGGTTGGAAATCTTTTAGAGAGTTCTTCTTTTGCGATTTTGCGATCTGAAAAAGGAATAAATTTATCAAGGCCGACTGCCATTACTTCCTCTGCCCCTTTGCCTGTGATTACGACAACATCATTTTTTTGTGCTTCTTTTATTGCTTTGTGAATTGCCTGTGCTCTGTCGAGAACTTTCCAATAGTTTCTGTGCAGCCTCCATTGATGTTTTTTCTTTGCTCCCTTATGAATTCCTTCAGCCACTTCTTCAATGATTGCAGAAGGCTCTTCGTCGTATGGATCTTCGTCGGTAAAAATCACCAAGTCAGCATATCGGCCAGCCAATGCTCCCATTATTGGCCGTTTCGTGGCATCTCTTCTGCCGGTAGCTCCTAAGACAGCGATCAATCTTCCTCCGGAGTTTTTCATTCCTTCACGGATTGTTTCATAGACATTCTTTAATGAGTCAGCATTGTGAGCATAATCTACTATTACCGTGAAATCCTGATCTTTGGAAACTTTAATTGCTTCCATCCGACCAGAGATTAGTTCAATACTCTCGAGACCCTTCTTGATTTTCTCGGGATCAATATTTAAAGCCAGTCCGGCACAGAAGGCGGCCAAAGCATTTTGCACATTAAACACACCGGGTAAATTCAAATTTACAGTGTTCTGTCCGTTCTCATAGGCAGCTGTAAAGGTGATACTATTTGCGCTTGGTAAAATTTTTCTAGCCACAATGCCGTGATCAACTGATTTTTTTACGGAGTACAAAAACTTTTCTCTTGCTGGTAGACCATGAAATTTGGTCCAGTTCGCGTCATCCATATTTACTACTGATTTGGCTTCGGGATTATCGATAAAAAGCTTTAACTTTGCTGCTAAATAATTTTCTCTTGTTTTGTGATATTCCATGTGCTCATGTGACAAGTTGGTATAAACCAGAACATCAAAATCGATACCGTAAATTCGATTTTGATCGATTGCCTGAGAGGAGACTTCTAAAATTGCGTATTCACATCCTTCCTTAACTGCTTCTTTCAGGAATTTTTGGACGACTGAAGCTGGAGGAGTGGTAACCCATCTGGTTTTTGTTTTGTGAGGAGTTACTTTGTCGCCGATCTTAGTGTTGATGGTTGTTTCCATGGCATTCTTTATACCGGCTGCATCGAGAACAGAGGCGATCATGTTACATACTGAAGTTTTACCTTTTGTGCCGGTCACGCCAATAACCTTGATTTTTTTGGATGGATAACCAGACTGAAAATTAGCCACCTTAGCTTTTAGAAGGTGGAGTTTATTTTTTGTTGATCGAGATAGGAGCTTAGAAAGAAGCTTCATAAATTTCTAATTCTTAATATCTAATTTCTAATCAAATTCTAATTTTAAATTCTTAAACATTGGAACATTAAAAATTGAATAAAAATTAATAAATAAAAATTTTAAATTATTTGCGTCTTATTTTTTCTGCTATTTTAAACAATTGATACTCAAGCGGCTTCAGGATTAAATCGTAACTGCCCAGAATATCTTTCTGTTCACCGCCAAATTGTTTTTTGAATCTTGTGATGCCGGCCCATGGATGGGAAGGGTCGTCAGTGGCCTCGCCCAGAGGGCTTGTTCCGGCGGGAGCCACGCCTAGAAAATTGTATTTTTCAATTCTCTTTTCTTTCGCATCAAGCATGATTTTCCAGTGGAGAAGGTAAGGAGCCATCAAATTTTTATATTCGTCGCTTGATCCGCCGTAGAGGTAGAGCGCTTCTTTTTTATAAAAAATTATGACAGCAGCAGCAAGGGGAACAGTTTTACTGTTGATTTTTGCTGTAGCGGCGTACGTTCTAGCATAGTCAATTTTGCCTAAAATATCAAGCAGATTTTCGAAATATGCCTTGCCTCTATAGGTAACGCCTTTTCGTTTGCCGGTTTTTGAATACAGATCGTAAAAAACATCCAGTTCTTTCCCAGCTTTGTCTGATGATGTTATCTCGATATTGTTTTTCTCTGCCACTCTAATGTTGTATCGGCCTTTTTGCTTCATTTGAGCCAGTATTTCATCTTCGGTTTTTGTAATATCAACCACCCAATTATTTTCAGGCTGCATCTCTTCGAAACTTTTTTGAAAGTTTCGAGTGGAAAGTGGAAAGTGGAAAGTGGAAAGTTCTTTTGGAATATCTAATTCTAAGCGATAAAATATTGCATTATTTTCTTCCGCAACCTTTTTTATTCCAGTTACAAAATCTTTCTGTATTCTGTTATCTGCATTCTGAATACCAGCGAGCTGGTGCTCGCTCACCATTGGTGAGTAAAGCATGGTTCTGCCGAAAGGTAACTTTTTTTGCAATACTAAAATGTCTTCAATACGGTAGCTTTTCTCGTATCCGGTTTTAAGCTTGAATTGTTCCCACTCGGGGGTTTGATAGATTGATGAATTCATTCCATGTGTCATTCCCGACCTGATCGGGAATCTATATAAATAGTTTTATGGATCCCCGCCTTCGCGGGGATGACTACGTCACTTTTAGAGTATCAAATTAGCCCTAGCAAGTCGAGGGGAGGATAACCAACAAACTTCGTTGCTTTAATCGAGCGTAAATGGTATAGTTTTAGTGTCGACAGAGAGGTGCTATAGTGGCAATTCAAGTTTTTGTAATTTTAAGCGCACTAGTGCTTGGAGTATTGTTTGTACGTTTTGGAGAGTTTATAAGTGTGAGCCCAAAACAGGGTGGCATCTTGTCGCTTGATTTCAACAGATACTCTTATCATGTTTTCTTTCTGCTACCATTCGGTGCGCTTATCGTGGGGACGATGGTACTTCATGTTTCAATCGGGTCTTGGTATCTAGCAGAGATTATCATTGGGCTGGTGTTGGGAATATTAATCGACCATATGCGGCTAAACAAGAAACTTAAAGCAAGCAAGAATGCATATTAACATTACTACATGTCGGCAAAGAACAGAGCCCCGACACGTCGGGGCTCAAATCATTATTTATGAAAAAAGATATTAAAATATTAGCTATTGAGACGAGCTGCGATGAGACGGCTGCTTCTGTAATTGGCGAAAAAGATGGCAATCCTATTGTTCTATCAAATATTGTAAATTCTCAAGTCGATTTGCATGCGATAACAGGCGGAGTCGTACCTGAAGTGGCCAGTCGTGCTCATATGGAAAATATTATTCCAGTGATAACGGAAGCATTGATTCAGGCGAGTAACAAGCTACAAGTCACTAGTTACAAGGATTCTAATGATTCGAAACTAGGAACTAGTAACTATTCTGAGGCTATAAAAGTGCTTCAGAATGATATCACTCACATTGCCGTTACTAATGGTCCAGGTTTAATCGGATCTCTTTTAGTCGGATTTAATGCTGCAAAGGCCACGGCTTATTCTTTGGATAAGCCGATTATTCCCGTAAATCACATAGAAGGACACATATACTCCGCTTTCGCTTATTGTCATTCCCGCGAAGGCGGGAATCTACTATTAGTGGATCCCCGGGTCAAGCCCGAGGATGACACTTCGTGTCAATTTCCAGTCTTATCATTAACTGTAAGTGGCGGTCATACTTCGCTGACACTTATGAAAGATCATGGAGAATACGAAACGATCGGGCAGACTTTAGACGATGCGGCAGGCGAAGCTTTTGATAAGGTGGCTAAGTTGCTCGGGCTAGGCTATCCAGGTGGACCAGTGGTTTCTAAGCTCGCAAGCAAGTTTAGAAGTAGAAAGGGGAAGGTAGAGGGCAGAGAAGGGATTATTTTTCCGAGACCAATCCTGAATAATGGAACTTTTAACTTTTCTTTCTCTGGGCTTAAGACTGCAGTACTCCAGAAAGTGATTGATTCAAGAAAGCAGGGATTAATTTCGGAAGATCAAAAGGAAGAGATCTGTGCTGCTTTTGAGGATGCTGTTGTTGATGTGCTGGTTACAAAAACGATGAGGGCAGTGGAGAAATTTGAGCCGAAAGCAGTTGTGCTGGCCGGAGGAGTTGCTGCCAATACTCGCTTGAGAAGCGAGTTAGCATACAGAATACAGATAACAGATAACAGTATAAAATTTTTACCTGCGCCTAAAAATTTATGTGGTGATAATGCCGCAATGATCGGGCTAGCGGCTTACTACCATATTCAAAAGAAAAATATTTCAACATGGAAAGACATTGAAATCAATTCAAATTTAGAGATATGACATTTCTTATTTTCCATGTCATCCCCGCGAAGGCGGGGATCCAAGATAGTTTTATATCTTTTAGTAGATTCCCGTCTACACGGGAATGACAAATATTGGTTCTGGCGCTTAAAGCTCTCTTGTGATATTTTAATTGTGATGAAAGAAATTTCTAAGGCTTACGAGCCGCAAAAATTTGAAGAGAAGATCTATAATAACTGGGAAAAATCCGGCTATTTTAAACCTGAAGTGAATCTGGATGGCAAGCCGTTCACAATCATGATGCCGCCTCCGAATGTAACCGGCAAACTTCACCTTGGTCATGCCATGTTTTCAACTCTTGAAGATATTTTAACTAGATACCATCGCCTTTTGGGCGAGCCATCGCTTTGGCTTCCCGGCACAGATCACGCTGGCATTGCCACTCAAACTGTGGTTGATAAATCTCTTCGCAAAAAAGGCATTAACAAAAACGAAATCGGTAGGGACAAATTTGTTGAGGAGGTTTGGAAGTGGAAAGAGGAGCATGGTAATGCGATTACAAATCAGCTTCGCCGGCTTGGTTCATCCTGTGATTGGTCAAGGGAAAGATTTACCCTTGATGAAGGATTAAACAAGGCAGTTAATGAAGCATTCACCAGGCTTTATAAAAAAGGCCTTATCTATCGAGGTAATTACATTGTTAACTGGTGCCCGAAATGCCACACGGCTATTGCTGATGACGAGGTTGAACACATTGAAAAGTCATCAAAACTTTATTATTTCAAATATGATAAAAATTTCCCGATAACAATCGCGACTACGAGACCGGAAACCAAGCTTGGTGATGTGGCCGTTGCTGTTAACTCGAACGATAAGCGATACAAAGAATTTATCGGTAAAGAATATGAAATTGATCTTGACGGCGTTAAGCGTAAGATCAAAATTATTGCCGATAGGTCAATTGATGAAAAATTTGGTACCGGCGCAGTTGGTGTAACACCAGCTCATTCAATGACTGACTGGAAGATGTCCGAAGATCATAAACTTGAAAAAATCAAAGTCATAGATGAAAATGGCAGAATGACTGAAGAGGCCGGCAAATATCAAGGTTTAAAAACAAAGGAAGCGGCAGAGAAATTAATTCAATATTTCAAAGAAAACGATTTGCTCGAAAAAGAAGAGGATTATACAAATAATTTGAGCGTTTGTTATCGATGTGGCGGCACAATTGAGCCCCTTCCTTCTTTGCAGTGGTTCGTAAAAATGGCGCCTTTGGCAGAAAAAGCCAAAGAGGCTGTAAGATCCGGACAAATCAAAATAATTCCGGAGCGTTTTGAAAAAGTATATTTTCACTGGATGGACAACATTCGTGATTGGTGCATCTCTCGCCAACTTTGGTGGGGACATCAGATACCCGTCTGGTACAGACGGGGAATTTCTAATTCCGAATTTCTAATTTCTAATGAAGTCCCAAATCCCAAATTCCAAGATGTCATTTCGACCCATTCAGAACCCGCCGTTGGGCGGATGAATGAAGGCGAGAAATCCTGTCAGGGTCAGGACAATATTTACGTCGGTGTCGAGCCGCCGAAAGATATTGAAAATTGGGAGCAAGACGAAGATGTCTTAGACACTTGGTTTTCGTCTTCTTTGTGGCCATTTTCAACCTTAGGTTGGCCACAAGAAACAAATGATTTAAAATCTTTTTATCCGACAAATGTGCTTGAAACCGGTTACGATATTTTATTTTTCTGGGTTGCTCGAATGATCATGATGGGACTAGAGCTAACAGGAGAGGTTCCTTTTGAAACGGTATATCTTCACGGTCTGGTTCGGGATGAGCATAATCGAAAGATGAGCAAGTCTCTTGGCAATGTTTTGGATCCTTTGGATATTATCGATAAGTACGGCACAGATGCTCTGCGAATGGCTTTGGTTGTCGGTTCGACACCGGGACAGGACGTTGCGCTTGGTGAAGCAAAAATTAAAGGCTACCGTAATTTTTCAAATAAGATTTGGAATGCTTCTCGTTTTGTAATGCTACGAGTATCTGAAGGCGACATTCAAAGCGGAAAAATCGGCGAAACAAAAGTTACTAATTTGAATATTGACGAAAAAATATTGACTGGTCCAGACAAAGAGATTTTGAAAAAGCATGAAGAAGTTAAAAAATCCATCACTAAAAAATTGAACGAATTTCGTTTCTCTCATGCCGGCGAGGAAATTTATGACTATTTCTGGCATGATTTCTGCGATGAGTATATCGAAGTTGCTAAAACGCAACTTACAACTGACAACCTGCCTGCCGGTAGGCACGGCTTACAACTGACAACTAAAAAGGTACTAATAAAAGTTCTCTCGGAAACTCTTATAATGCTTCATCCATTTGTGCCTTTTGTAACTGAAGCAGTCTGGCAGGAGCTTAGGAATATTTATCCAGAACTTTGTGAGTCAATAATGATCTCAAAATGGCCTAAAGGCTAATATTTGGTATTTTATATCAAGTATTAAGCGGCTTAGGCGTGTTTTGTGTTACAATATACTTAAAAAAGAAGGAATTATGAAGCAAGAAGGGGAATTAATAATTTACAAATCGAAGTCTGGTAACATTGAAATTAAGACAAAAATCCAAGATGAGACTGTGTGGCTGACGCAAAAACAAATTGGGGAAGTTTTTGGTAAAGATGTTCGAACGATCAATGAGCATATAAAGAACATTTTTAAAGAGGCAGAGTTGGAAGAGAATTCAGTTATCCGGAAATTCCGGATAACTGCCAGTGACGGGAAGGTTTATGACACTAAGTTCTATAATTTGGATATGATTTTATCTATTGGATATCGTGTTAGTTCTAAAAAAGCGACTGATTTTCGTGTCTGGGCGACCAAAACGCTGCGCAATTATTTAGTCAAAGGTTACGCAATCAACGATAAAAAATTTAAAGAGGTTCAATCGATCATTAGATTTATTACAGAAAAAGCGAAACAAGTTGAACTTACTGGTCACGAACAAGAAATTCTAGATGTCATCGAAAGGTATTCCAAAACATGGAAAGTGCTGGGTGAGTATGATGAAAACAAAATCGAAATTAAAAAGCAAAAGAAAGCTAAATTTGCTCTCAAGTATTACAAATGTCGTGAAATTATTGACAGACTAAAAGATGATTTAATCGCCAAGAAAATTGTTGGCGATCTTTTCGGCTCTGAAAGGGACCATCAGTTTGAGGGTATTATTGGCAATCTTTATCAGACCTTTGGTGGAGAAGATTTATATGGTTCAGTCGAGGGAAAGGCAGCTCATTTATTGTATTTTGTAATAAAAGACCACCCTTTTTCTGACGGCAATAAGCGTATTGGGTCGCTTTTATTCTTATATTTTTTAGAAAAGAACAATTTTCTGTTTAAAGAAAATGGTGAAACAAAAATTTCTGATCGTACGTTAGTGGCGTTGGCTTTGCTTGTTGCTTCGAGCAATCCAAGAGAAAAAGATGCTATAATTAAGTTAATTATTAACCTAATTCAGGACTAGGAGAACAATGGTTACAGACATTATCGATATTCTAGCGCAGTTTGTAGTTCACACAATCGGAATTCTTGGATATCCGGGTATTTTTCTTTTGATGATGCTTGAATCTTGCGGAATTCCAATGCCTTCAGAAGTGATTATGCCTTTTTCCGGTTTTTTGGTTGCTGACGGAAAAATGCTTTTCTGGCTAATTGTTGTAATGGGAACTCTGGGTAATTTAGCTGGCTCTCTTCTGGCTTATTGGATTGGTTACAAAGGTGGTCGTCCATTAATTGAAAAATATGGTAAATATATTTTAATTTCAAAACACGATCTTGATCTGGCTGACAGATGGTTCGCAAAATATGGTGATCTGACTGTTTTCTTTGGAAGACTTTTGCCAGTTGTCCGAACCTACATTTCTTTTCCGGCCGGCATATCAAAAATGGATGTAAAAAGATTTTCAATTTACACGACTTTGGGTGCTTTGCCTTGGACTGCACTTTTTGCTTGGTTAGGAATAAAGATGGGCAATAATTGGGAACTGATACGGGAAAAGTTGCATAATTTTGACATGGCCATTGGAATACTTGTTGTTGCTTGCGTGGTTTTATTTGTATTAAGACATATCAAACACACAAAAAAAGAAGCAACAACTAGTTAAATTTCAAAATCCAAATAACAAATTACAAACAAAAATCTAAATTCCAAATTTCTAAATTATTTAAGCATTTGATATTTTGTTTGACATTAGAAATTAGGATTTAAAAATTAATTTCTATTTGTCTCTTATCTCTTCTAATTTAAAAACCTTCGGATCACCGAAGGTTTTTAAATTATATCTCTTAATACTTACTACAAACTACTGACCAATCGGGGGAGTTGTCGGATTAGCCGGTGTTTCTGTGGTTGGAACAGGGGCTGCCGGTGCTGGTTCTGTTGCTGCTGGCGCCTCGGTTGGCATTGCAGCTGGAGCGCTCATTGCGGCATCGGGAGCCGATACAGGACCTTCTGAGGCTAGTGATATCGGGTCAGAATTATCGCTTAAAAAATCAAGCGGATCTTCGACGGGGGCATTATTAGCAGGTGCTGTTGTCGCCTCACTAGCAGTTTGATTAATACTGCTCAAAGGATCAGCAGTAGCTCCTGATGTTTGCGGTTCAGTGATCGGAGTTTCAGCAGCAATATTTTCAATTGGCGCTGCCGATGTTAAAGGAGCGGTTTCCTCTGCAGAGTTATTTGTCATAGCGGATTGTAAAGGCATTGCCGAATTATTTTCTTCGACCGCAGGAACTATAGGGGGAGTTGCCTCCTCCGTTGATTGCTCTGGCATGTCGGTTGCCGGTGTAGCACTTATTGTTTGCGTGGTGTCATCTGTTGTGACAGGCACTGCATTTGCATCACTGGCTGCATTTTGATTTGTTTGATCCATTAATTCCTCCTCGCTTGTTCCGGTTAATTTTTCTAAATGATGTACGCCTACTAATACGGCAGCAGGCTTGCCGTTTTTTGTTAATACATAAAGTTCGTCGCTGCTTTCCACCTCATCAATCAACTTATTAAAAGAATCTCTTGCTTCAGTTACCGGCAAAATTTTCTCGATTTTAACATCAAGCATAATTCTCCTCCGTTTAGCTACTTAGATTGTATATTGAAAACATTACTGACGTCAAATCCGGCGTTTTATTGTCTCTTATTTTAGTATAAAATGTAATTAATATTAAGCAAGGGAGAAAAATGGAGAAAAAAAGCGAGGGAATAGTTCAATTTATAAAGTTCGGAATAGTCGGTGTCTCCAATACTGCGGTTGACTGGATAGTCTATTACATTGTTGCCGGTTATATCATTACACAGTCAAGCGCGAAACCAACGGTAAAAGCAATTTCCTTTGCGGTGGCGGTTCTTAATTCATATTTATGGAATACTATCTGGACTTTTAAAAAAGAATATCAAAAAAGTGTTGGCGTAAAGAAAGACAAAGTGAGTGAAACTGGCAAAATTTTTATCAAATTTATAGTTGTTAGCTTGATTGGCTGGGGAGTGAACTATTTTGTATTTAGATATTTCCTAAATAACTTTACGTTCAATGATATTGCCCTTCTTGGCAAGACGATTAGCGCTCAGGATTTTTATCCTTTAGTAGCTGCTTCAGCAGCAGCCATTTTCTGGAATTTCTTCGCTAACAAGCTTTGGACATACAAAAAATAGCCTTGAGGCTATTTTTTCAAGAATGGATGGCGAATTATTCTAATAGAGAATTTACTAATATTTGAATAATTAGCTTATTAGTCATTCGGTAAATTAGTTATTCATTTTTGAGCCGATTATGTAAATAATCGTGTAGCATTTCTTGCCAGGGGCGAATTTTGATGTCTAGCGCCTTTTCTATCTTGGATTTGTCTAAATATGAGTACGAAGGTCGTTTTGCTTTTTGTGGATATTGATCGGAAAAAATTGGTTTCAGGTCGATTTGAGTATCTGTCTGTTTAAATATTTCTTTGGCGAAATCAAACCACGAAGCCTCTCCGATTCCTGAAACATGATAAATTCCGTAAGGAGCTCTATTATCACTCTCGATAATTTTTTTCATTGCAGCAACCAGATCTCCTGTATATGTTGGCGATCCGATTTGATCACTTACCACATTTAAAGAATCTCTTTCCGATGCTAGTTTAAGCATTGCTTCTACGAAATTGGTGCCAGGATGACCTTCCGGTAACTCACCAAAAAGCCATGCAGTTCTGAAGATATAATATTTTGAACAATATTCTCTGACATAATTTTCGCCTTCCAATTTTGTTTTTGCGTAAATTGACTCTGGATTAGTCTCATCTTCTTCGGTGTAAGGAGCTTTTTTCTTTCCATCAAACACAAAATCGGTTGAAATATACAACAATGTTGTATGATTTGCTTCGGCTGCAAGAGCGACGTTTTTTGATCCCTCGGCATTAATCTTGCGACATAAATCGATTTTTTCCTCTGCATCATCTACTCTGGTATATGCGGCTCCATGAATTATAAAGTCAGGTTTTACTTCGCTAATAACCTCAAAAACCTTCTCTTTATCGGTAATATCCATCTCCTCTGAATCTGTTAGAACTAATTCATAATCATTGCCCAGCATTTCTATTATTTTCTTACCAAGCTGGCCTTTAGCGCCGGTAACTAAGACTTTTTGTTTCATGGTTTAACTCCTTTTTTATATCGTCATCATAAACTCCACTTCGTCATCCTCGGGCTTGACCCGAGGATCCAGTATTTACCAATTCATCATATAAATCATTCCAGTTTGGATTTACCTTCTCAATTAATTCCATTTTCCACTTTCTATTCCAAGATTTTAACAGTTTCTCTCTGCTAATTGCTGCTTCAATATCCGTGGTCATTTCATAATAAACCAATTTATTAATGTCATACTTTTTTGTAAAACCATCAACTAATTTTTCTTTGTGTTCCCAAACTCTTCTAATTAAATTATTCGTAACGCCAATATATAATGTGCCGTTTCTTCTGCTTGTCAGGATATAGACAAAGTAATTTTTCATATTCTGGATCCCAGATCAAGTCTGGGATGACACATTAAATAGGTTGCTTCTGACCGTTCATTGTTATCAGCTTTTCAACATATTCTTTTGCCTTTAACTGCTCCTCAAATGAATTTTCAAGCTCAATGCTAATAATTTCTGGCAAGTATTGCACATAACTTTTCATGTAATCCAGATCAGATAATTTATACATGTAATGCCCAGAGTAATGAGGACTTTCGGTGCTCCAGCTCATTTCTTTTGGTTTATTGTAGATTGCCGATATGTGGCAACAGCCGATTTTATTATGATCGACTAGTCTTTTCATTAGTAAATCATAGTCTTCTTCTCTCAATAGCTTTTTGCTTTTCCAATGAGAGTAATCCAAACAGAGGCCGTCCACTTCTCTAATGTGTTTTTCAATCTCTTGTAGGCACAATAAACTAGTATTCTCCAAAAAGATTTTAAGATTGGCCTTTTTATATTCAAGTATTTTATTTATCCATTCAGGATTGGCATGCGTATTAAATAAATATGAACCGAATCTTTCTTTCAGATAAATCACTTCTTCGACGTCCATGTCTGTTCTTATGTGAACATGTGGAATTAATTTAATTTTAGATTTCTCAAGAAGGTTGTAAAGAATTTTCCTTTCCTCGTGTTTTAAAAAAGTCGGAAACAATGCAATTTCCTTAATACCAAGTTCGTCAATTTCTTTAACTTTTTCTCGCCAATCAGAACCGGGAGTTGTGGTCAGGCCAAGTAATATTTTTTTCATAAATGTGTCATCCCGACCGGAGTGGAGGGATCTTTTATAGGTTAATTTATTCATAAGATTTCTCCACCCTTGGACAAAGCCAAGGAGTCGAAATGATAATACAATAAATAGCTAAAATTATTTATTGTTTGCTTGTTCTCGGTTGGCGTCTAGATATTCTCCTGAAACAATATTTTTCCACCAGCCCTCGTTCATTTTATACCATTCAATAGTAATTCTAATACCTTCATCAAAGGTCACAGATGGTTTCCAGCCCAATTCCCGTGTGATTTTTGAGTGGTCCATAGCATAGCGCATATCGTGGCCTTTGCGGTCTTCCACATATGTTTTTAAGGATAGCGGCTTTTCTAATAACTTCAAAACAGTATCAGCTACTTCGATACCGTTTTTCTCGGAATCGCCACCGACGCAATATGTTTCGCCGACTTTACCTTTGTGCATAATTAAATCTATTGCCTCGCAATGATCGGTCACGAATAAGTAATCCCTGATTGCTTTTCCTGAGCCGTAAATTGGCAGCGGCTTGTCCTGCATCGCATTTGTAATGAAGAGGGGAATTGCTTTTTCCGGAAAATGGTAAAGCCCGTAATTATTAGTGCAGTTTGAAATGGTTACGGGCAATTCGTAAGTGTCAAAATAAGCGCGAACGATATGATCTGATCCTGCTTTTGAAGCGGAGTAGGGTGAGTGTGGTTGATATGGAGTGCTCTCGTTAAACTTATTTTCAGGATTATCCAAAGGGAGTGTTCCAAATACCTCGTCCGTCGATACATGGTGAAAACGCTTAATCTTCTTTTCTTTGGCAACGTCAAGCAAAACCTGAGTTCCTATCACGTTTGTTTCAACAAAAATTGCCGGTCCGGTGATTGAACGGTCAACGTGTGATTCGGCTGCAAAGTGAGCGACCATATCGCACCCATCCATTGCTTTTTCGACTGTATCCCGATTGCAAATATCTCCATGGATAAAAGTATAATTTGGATTATTTTCAACAGACTTTAAGTTATCCAGATTTCCAGCGTAAGTTAACTTATCCAAATTAACTATTTTGTAGTCGGGATATTTCTTCATCATGTGAAGAATAAAGTTTGAACCAATAAATCCGGCACCGCCGGTAACTAAGATTTTCATTATTTTCTCCTAAAAATTACAATCACTGTCCTTAAGCAAAGGCGCATCTTTATCTTTGTCGGACAGTATTAAATCATCTAGTTGCCAATCGATATCAATTTCGGGATCGTCATATAGAATGCTTCGATCGGCTTCCTTGTTATAATATTCATCAACTTTGTATTGAAATTCAACATTGTCTGTGAGCGTGATAAATCCATGAGCGAACCCTTTTGGTATAAAGAGTTGCTTATTGTTTTTTTCTGTTAGTTCAACGGAAATCCATTGTTTGTAAGTAGAGGATTCTTTTCGTATATCAACTGCAACGTCAAGTACTTCTCCTTTTGTGCATCTGATAAGTTTGGATTGTGCGTGAGGACTATTTTGAAAATGAAGTCCACGCAGAGTTCCTTTTTGAGAGCTGAAAGAGTGATTGTCTTGCACGAAATCAATGTCAATCCCAAAATCTCTCAATCTTTGTTTATTGTAAGATTCTGTAAACCAGCCGCGATCATCTCCGAAAACGTCTGGCTCTATAATAAAAACACCATCCAATTTTGTCTTTTCAATTTTCATAAACATTCCTCAATTCTACTGTGTAATTTGGGCTTTGCCTTCGGCCACTTTTTTAAGATATGCGCCGTAAGGTGATTTACCATATCGGTCTGCAGCTTCAAGCAATTCTTCTCTTGAAATCCATTCGTTGTTGTAGGCAATTTCTTCAAGAGCCGCAACCTTTACATTTTGTCTTTCTTCAACAATTCGTATGAATTCATTGGCTTGCACCAAAGAGTCAACTGTTCCAGTGTCGAGCCATGCAAAGCCACGTCCAAGTAATTTAACATCAAGTTTGCCCTCGTCCAGGTAGATTTGATTTAGCGCTGTGATTTCCAGTTCTCCACGGTTGCTCGGTTTAACTTTTTTAGCATTCTGCACAGCCTTGTTATCATAAAAATACAGGCCGATAATGCAGTAGTTGCTTTTTGGATCGGTTGGCTTCTCCTCGACTGACAAAACTTTACCGGATTTATCGAACTCTACAATACCAAATCGCTCCGGATCGTTTACATAATATCCGAAAATTGTAGCGCGGCCCTTATTTTCAACGGCCTCTTTTAAAAGACCGGTTAAGCCACTACCGTAGAGAATATTATCACCTAAAATTAAGGCAACATCATCATCTCCGATGAATTCTTCGCCGATTAGAAAAGCTTGGGCTAATCCGTCTGGAGAAGGTTGCTCGGCATAGGAAAGGTTGATTCCATAATTTGAACCATTGCCTAATAATTTTTTAAAATTTGGCAGATCGTGAGGAGTTGAAATTATTAAGATATCTTTAATGCCAGCCAGCATAAGAACAGAAAGAGGATAATAAACCATTGGCTTGTCGTATACCGGCAAAAGCTGCTTACTCATTGCCATTGTCATTGGATAGAGACGGGTACCGCTCCCACCAGCTAAAATAATACCTTTCATATAGACTCCTTTATTTATATGATTAAAAGATATCAAATTGGCGCTAAGTATTCAATAAATATCTGAAAAAGAGAAAAGGCCACCGCAACACATTATTAATGGTTGAACTGGTGGCCTCACTGGTGTTGAGGTGCTACCGTCTAGCGGTCAGCATCGGTAGCCTGGACCTCAAAGGAGATGTCTTGGTCTGACCCAAGATAGGGATGCTCCGTAATGCCAACGAATATAGCGTTTTCCTGCGCCCAGACTTTGTGGGCTACATGCTGGGGAATGGTCAACCTCTCTCCTTCATAGACTTCTACGACTTGTCGCATCTCTGGCTGATCGACATACTGAAGGTAGAAAGTGACCGTACCCTTTGCGACTGTGTACGTCTCTGCGTACTCATGGTAATGTCCGCGTTCTCCTCCAAGCCAAGCGCCTCCTTTCTGATTGATCACTAGCACCTTCACTTGGCCTACTGGGATATCGTTGGTTGAACTGTTGCTAACCACGATAATATTCCGACGTTCATCGGAGTGGTTAGCAGGATTGATTTCTACTTTTACTCCCGGTATTGGCATTATGCTCCTCCTCGTCCGATGTGGACTCAATATATTTACATATTTGACGCTAGTTGTCAAGAAAATCTTTGACAATTTAACACTTTTATGGTATATGGATAAGTCCGCGATCGTGCGGAAATACAAACAAGGGCGGGTGATTTTACGTGAACATAGTAAATGTAGTATGTGTAAAAATTGGTCACTACATTGAGAACGGTTTTATATCTCGTTTTCGTTTTATGAGAGCTAGGGAATATGGGAGAGCACTGGACTCCTTGGTGATATCCTGTGTCGATCTTGTTCTTGTTAACGACGGTAAGATCCTGCTGGGCAAAAGAGACCAGTTTCCTCAGAAGGACTGGTGGATCATTGGCGGCAGGATGCGGCCAGGAGAGAGTTTTGAAGAGACAGCGCAGAGGAACGCCAAAAGGGAGCTGAATTTGGACATTGCTCCAGAGAGATTTAGTTTTCTGACAGTTTTTTCCACTGTTTGGAGCAAGAGAGCTCAATCTCCGCAGGAAAATGGGACACATGCCATTTCGATTGTCATGTTTGCGATAATCAGCGATTCTGAGAAAAATGCGATCGCACACAACAATGAATACAGTGAAGCCCAATGGGCTTCGCCCAAAGAAATCTTAGAAGGTGAATTCCATGGAGCGGTGAAGCAGTGCGCCCAGGCGGTTTTGAGTCTCAGGCACCAGCAACACATTTAAGGTTTTGTTACATGGTACAAGCATAAGCCCATAATAGAGAGTGGCAACACAAGCGAAAGAGAGGAAAGTAAATTGGGAAAGCTGTTCGACGATTATGAGTGGTATATTGACCGACTCAACCTTCTCTGCCTCACAGCAGAGGGAAAAGATCTGGCTTTTGGGGCAATGATGAAATCGGGTCTTCTCGGAGATCCGGACTGGAACAATGTTCCTCGTCACTGTGTAAGAGTAGCAGAGGTCGCTGAGGCACTTGCAATGGAGGCGCAAATCGACTCGAGTAATATCGTCCTCGCTGCCATACTTCATGACGCAAAGAAGAAAGTAGAGAGAGCAAGAGCTGAAGAGTTGATCGCCAGCGGTATGGAGAAATGTGCTGCTTTCACACAGGCAGCCGAAGAGCAAACGGCGTGGCTACATGAGATCGGGATTAACCCAAAGATCACACGGATGTCAGCTCTGTCTGGACATGCCTCACTTAACTACTTCAATCAGTGTGGCGCCACTATCGAGGAGAAGATCTTTCACGTAGCAGATGATCTCTGCGGCGGAAACGATGGAACAGAGGTAGTCATGCTTCGAGACCGCATCGAAGGGTTAAGGGAGCGTTATCCGTGGTTACTTACGGAGGGTCAAGACTTACTTGGCGAGACTTATATTAAAGCTCAGGAGAGGATCGCCTCAGAGATTCTCGATGAATTGGCCAAAATGGCCGGTTTTGAAACTGGTGAGATGCTAAACAGGCACCTCGTCAAAAAATTCGCTGTTACTGAGTGAGCAGTCGGCGAATTTAAAATAGTAGGTCTGGCGCATTTGCGCCAGACCTTTTTGTGTCTCAAAGCTTTCATTTGAATTTAAAGGAATCTTTTGTTACTATTGACTAGTAATTAAGGGTATCATATAAAGCTTTGGAGATTGGATGAAAAGAGCGCTCATAACTGGAATCACTGGACAAGACGGCTCATACCTAGCCGAGTTTTTACTTGAAAAAGGGTATGAAGTACATGGGCTGGTTCGTCGATCATCTTCCTTTAACAGGAGCAGAATAGATCATCTTCATAAAGACCTTCACGAGAAAGATATAAAATTATTTCTTCACTATGGAGATCTATCTGATGCAAGCAGCATTAGTAGGCTAATAGAAAAAATTAAACCAGATGAAATATACCATCTTGGAGCCCAGAGCCATGTTAAAGTTAGCTTTGATATTCCAGAATACACTGGCGACACTACCGGGCTTGGAACTCTTAGAATCCTAGACGCCATTCGTGAGTCAGGCATCAACACTAAGTTCTACCAAGCTTCAAGTAGTGAAATGTTCGGAAAAGTTGTAGAAATGCCGCAAAAAGAAACCACGCCCTTTTATCCGAGAAGCCCTTATGGTTGTGCTAAAGTTTATGCATATTGGATAACAAAAAATTATCGAGAAAGTTACAATCTTTTTGCTTGTAACGGAATACTTTTTAATCACGAGTCGCCTAGACGCGGAGAGGCTTTTGTAACTAGAAAAATTACTCAAGGATTAGCACGTATTAAATTAGGACTACAAGAGTGCATTTATCTTGGAAATCTTGAAGCTAGAAGAGATTGGGGTTATGCAAAAGATTATGTCGAGGCAATGTGGTTGATGCTACAACAAGAAAAAGCGGATGATTTTGTTATAGCAACCAACGAAACTCATTCAGTCAGAGAATGTGTTGAAGTGGCAGCAAAATATTTAGGATTAAATATTAAATGGCAAGGTCAAGGCTCTGATGAAGTCGGGGTAAATATTGATTCAGGAAAAACGATAGTGAGGATAGATACTAATTATTTTAGACCGGCAGAAGTGGATTTACTAATCGGTGATTTTTCCAAAGCTAAAAAAGAGCTTGGTTGGGAGCCAAAAGTAAAATTTCAAGAATTAATTAAATTAATGACTGAAAGTGACTACCAATCTGAGAAAAAAGAAATGCCACTTATCAGTAGGGCTGAAAAAGAGAGAGCAAGAGCAAATGGAGTCTTTATTGAAAATGCCTCGACAATAACTATTAATAATAGCCGCTGGTAAATGTGGTTAATTTAAGAGAAATTACGTTGATGAAAGCAAAAGAAGTTTGTTACGAAATAAAACCGCCGAGAGGGTTAATAGATCTCAACTTACCGGAAGTTTGGCGGTATAGGGAATTGCTCTATATTTTTGCTTGGAGGGATGTAAAAGTCAAATATAAACAAACTATTCTTGGAATAGCTTGGGCAATTTTTCAACCATTCATAACTATGGTAGTCTTTTCTATTTTCTTTGGCAGCTTTGCAAAGATTCCTTCTGAAAATATTCCATACCCGATATTTGTTTATACAGGATTATTACTATGGAATTACTTTTCAATTTCTCTCACTTCGGCCAGTGAATGTTTGATCGCTAACGAGGGGATAATTAAGAAAGTTTACTTCCCTCGTCTTTTATTACCGTTTGCGACCACAGTTACTCCTGCAATAGATTTTCTTTTTGCCCTACTTATTCTTTTTGCTTTGATGATCTATTATCATTTTACCCCCACTGTTATCGGAGTGATATTAATCCCTGTTCTGTTGTTAATATCTTTTCTTGGCGCAGCAGGATTAGGGCTATTACTCTCTGCTTTGAACGCAAAATTTAGGGATGTAAGATATGTTCTGCCTTTCATGATTCAAACTTTACTATTTGTTACACCGGTTATTTATCCGGTAAGCATTATCCCTGCAAAGTTCCAATGGCTTATGTATTTAAATCCTATGACCGGAGTTATTACGACTGCCAGAGCATCATTATTAAAAACCGAAGCGATTAATTTCCAAATTCTGTTATATTCATTTCTGGTTAGTATAATATTCTTATTAATCGGAATTTTCTATTTTAGAAAAACCGAGCGTTTTCTTGCCGATGTTCTTTAAAGGAAGAGTGGTAAAATGTCTGAAGCAATAATAAAAGTCGAAAACTTGGAAAAAGTCTATAAGATAGGTGCAGTAGAGCCCTATCACTCTTTGCGTGATTCTATAGCCGGATTGTTTGATTTTAAAAAAAGAGTTTCTCCTAAAGAGAGTTTTAAAGCTCTAAGCGGATTAAATTTTGAGGTAAATCAAGGAGAGACAGTTGGCATTATTGGGAGAAACGGTGCAGGCAAAAGTACTCTTTTAAAAATTTTATCTCAAATTACTCCTCCTACTGAAGGGAAAATTAGGATGCGTGGCCGCGTGGCCTCTCTTTTGGAGGTTGGCACTGGTTTTCACCCAGAGCTCACTGGTCGCGAAAACATTTTTTTAAATGGTGCTATACTTGGAATGACTCAGCGAGAAATAAGACGCAAATTTGATGAAATTGTTGCTTTTTCTGAAATTGAAAAGTTTCTTGACACTCCAGTAAAACGTTATTCATCTGGAATGTACGTTCGTCTTGCTTTTGCTGTTGCAGCTCATTTGGAGCCAGAGATATTGATTGTAGACGAAGTTTTAGCAGTTGGAGATATTCAATTTCAGAAAAAATGCTTAGGTAAAATGCAAGATGTTGCAAAAGGCGGTCGAACGGTCATATTTGTAAGTCATAATTTAGAAGCAGTGAATCGTCTTTGCCAACGATCTATAATGCTCGAACATGGGAAGATTATTGCCAGTGGACCTTCGTCAGAGGTTATTAAGAAATATTTAGTTTCAGGTTTTACAAAGGGTAAAATTTATAAGCAGAAAAGAGACCCTAGAAAAAAAATGAATTTAAGAAAGGTTCAATTAAACCCGCAAATAAGAAATATTTCTGAAAATATTAATTATAATGAAGAGGCAATCATAAGGGTCGAGTATGAGGTTAATGAAGCTATTAAAAATGCCCTGGTTTGGATTTCATTGCAAACAATGGATGGGATAACTGTTCTTTGCAGCACTGACTATGACCTAAGCCCAGAACTACAAAATGAGCGTAAACCAGGATATTATCAAACTGATCTGGTGGTGCCTGCTAAGTGGTTGAACATTGATACTTATAATGTCAACGTTGGGCTAAACACGAATTCAGTTCCTTATGAGATATTCGACCGAGTAGAAACAATACGGTTTAATATTGTTGATAATGGTACTACGCCAAAATCGCTTTTTAATGAATCGTCTCGGAACGGCATATTGCAACCTTTTTTGAAGTGGGAAACAAAAATGATAAAGCAGACTAATTAAAGGATCTGATGATAAAAAATCATAAAATCTTAACAATTATTCCTGCTAGAGGTGGTTCTCAACGTTTGCCTGGAAAGAATATTAAGACATTGGCTGGAAAGCCACTTATTGCTCATGCAATTGGTGCAGCTTTGGGCTCGAATTTTATCGATCGCGTTATTGTCTCTACTGATGATAAAGAAATTGCTAAAATCTCAGAAGAATGGGGAGCAGAAATTCCTTTTATTCGTCCAGCTGAGTTAGCCACTAACACAGCGAAAACTTTTCAAGTTATATTACATGCTTTAAACTTAGTCGAACAGAAGAACGATAGCAAATATGACATTGTTGTTCTGATACAACCAACTACTCCTCTTATTCAGACAGAGGATATTGATTTGGCTATTAACAGATTGATTGAGACAAAAACAAATTCTTGTGTTTCGGTTTGTGAAATTAGCGAACGGCCAGAATGGATGTATCAGTTGGAAAAGAACAAGGCCAAACCATTATTAAAAGTTCATAATATTAATGCTCAAAGTCAGGATTTGCCCGAAGCCTATCGACTTAACGGTGCAATTTATGTTACCCGTCGTGAAGTCATATTAGAAGAAGGCAAACTAACAGATCATTCTAACCTTTCTGCGATTGTTATGCCTCGGGAAAGGTCGGTAGATATTGATGAAGCAATTGATTTTAATATTGCAGAAATCATGTTTGAAAAGTTATTCGAAAATAATATTTCCAACTTTTCACTCAGTGACGGAATCTTTATTATAGCTGAAGTGGGAGTTAACCATAATGGCAGTTTAGAAATCGCTAAGAAAATGGTTGATGCTGCATTGGAAGCTGGCGCAAACGCGGTGAAATTCCAAACATTTAATACGGAACTTCTTGTATCTCTGGATGCACCAAAGGCAGAGTATCAGAAAGATGAATTCTCTAATAAAACCCAATTTGAAATGTTGAAAGAGTTAGAATTATCTGAAGGCGAATTTAGGGAATTAAAAAAGTATTGCGATGAAAAGAAAATCATTTTTCTTTCAACTCCTTTTGATCCTAGAAGTGCGGATTTTCTAAATGAATTAGATGTTCCAGCTTTTAAAATTGGTTCTGGAGATTTGACTAACACACAGCTACTTAAACAAGTTGCTAAGTTCGGAAAACCAATTATCCTCTCAACCGGGATGTCAACAATAGAGGAGATTTCAAGTGCTGTTGACATTATTACTAAGGAAAACAAGCAGCTAATTTTGCTTCACTGCACTTCAAGTTATCCAGCCAGTCACGATACAGTTAATTTAAAGGCTATGAAAGCTTTGAAGCAGAAATTTGGGACACTTATTGGATATTCAGATCATACAATCGGGCTAGAAGCATCAATTGCAGCTGCAGCACTGGGTGCACGTGTGGTTGAAAAACACTTCACTTTAGATAAGAAGATGATCGGTCCAGATCATAAGGCTTCAATAAATCCTGAAGAGTTGAAAGAGCTTGTAAAGGCAATACGAAATATAGAGAAAGCGATAGGCGATGGAAATAAGAAGTTGTGTGAATCAGAACTTAATGTAAGGAGAGTGGCCAGGAAAAGCATCTTTGCTAATCGTGATATAAAAAAAAGTGAAAAAATTTCAGATGAAATGCTTGTGATTAAGAGGCCTGAAACTGGAATAAAACCTGAATTTTTTGACAAAATAATTGGGATGAAAGCAATTAAGATTATTAAAAAAGACGAGCCATTGCTTTGGGAAAATCTTTCATAATGAAAAAAAATAGAAGAAAAATATGTTTTATTACGGGAACAAGAGCTGACTATGGAATCTTAACGCCTGTAATGAAGGCAGTTGAATTATCAGATAAGCTTGAACTTCAATTAGTTGTGACAGGGATGCATCTACTGCCGCAGTTCGGCCGAACCATAGATGAAATAAAAAAAGATGGCTTTCCTGTTACTGCAGAGGTGGCTATCGGCATGGAAGATGATGGTATCTCCATGGCTCATTTTGTAGGGGAGGCAATAAATAGGTTTGCTGATGTATTCAAAAAATATAAGCCTGACATTCTTGTTGTTCTAGGCGATCGTGGAGAAATGTTAGCCGGTGCCATAGCTGCGAATTATCTTGGTATTTCCGTTGCTCATATTCATGGTGGTGAAGTCTCTGGCCATATCGACGAAGTTATTCGTCATGCTATAACCAAACTTTCTCATATTCATTTTGCTGCGACAAAAAAGGCTAAAGAAAGAATAATTAAACTTGGCGAAAAAAAGGAGAACGTTCACATTTCTGGTGCTCCATCTCTTGATTGTATCTTGAATGAGGTTTTGCCTGAAAAATCAAAATTATTCAAGAAATATAATTTTAATCAAGATAAATCATTGTTTATTCTAATCCAACATCCTGTTGCTTCAGAATTAGATGTTTTGGAGAATAATGTTAAAAAGATTGTTGAAGCCGTGGCATCTTTTAATTCTCAGACATTGGTAATTTATCCCAACTCTGATGCCGGCGGCCAAAAAATTATAAAAATATTAGAGAGTTATCGAGATACTTCTTTTTTTAATTTGATGAAGAATGTTCCGCACAAGGATTACCTCGGTTTTCTAAAGTCGTCAGATGTCCTCATTGGTAATTCTTCAAGTGGAATAATCGAAGCACCTTCTTTTGGTCTCCCTGTCGTAAATATCGGCTCGCGGCAGAACAATCGAGAACGTGCGTCTAATGTTGTAGATGTTGATTATGATGAAAAACAAATTATAAAAGCTATCAAAAAAGCTCTTGAGTATGGTACGATAGCAAAAAAGGAAAAGAATCCTAATCATAATCCCTACGGTGATGGCAAGGCTAGCCAGCGCATTGTTGCTGTTTTAGAAAAAACACCTTTGGGAAATGACTTATTATCAAAGCAAATTACCTATTAGGAGAGAAAATGAGATTTAGCAACTGGCAATATCCAAAAATTGAGGATGGTAAACCGACCAAGTACAATTGGGTGGTTCAAAATATTGATAGTTTTTTGTTAGGTAAAATGACCGATATTGGTGCTTTTACTTATATTAATGCTAAAAAAGGGGTTATCATTGAGGACGAGGTTCAGATCGGTTCTCATTGTTCAATCTATTCAGTCTCAACTATTGACGAAAAAAGCGGAAAGGTTCATCTTAAAAAAGGCGCTTGTTTGGGTAGTCATTCTGTCGTCATGCCAGGGGTTACTATTGGTGAAAATGCAGTAGTTGGCGCTTTTTCTTTTGTTAATAAAGATGTACCGGCAAACAGCGTTGCTTTCGGAGTTCCCATAAAGATTAAAAAAGAGGTTAAAAAATGAACATTCCACTTTCTGGTCCTGATATTACAAAGAAGGAAATAGAGGCTGTTGTCTCTGTGTTAAAGACAAGCTATTTAAGTCTTGGTCCAAAATTACCTGAGTTTGAAGAAAAATTTGCTAAATATATTGACACAAAGTATGCAGTTGCCCTAAATAGCGGTACCAGCGCTCTACATCTTTGCATTCGTGCCCTAGATATAAAAGACGGTGATGAAGTTATAACTACTCCTTTTAGTTTTGTTGCTTCAACTAACTGCTTTTTGTTTGAACGAGCCAAACCGGTTTTTGTTGATATAAATCTAGATACATTGAATATCGATGAAAATGAGATTGAATCTAAGATAACAAAGAAAACAAAAGCAATTATCCCTGTTCATGTGTTCGGTTATCCGGCCAACATGTTAAAAATTAGACAAATTGCAAAGAAGCATAACCTTTATGTTATTGAAGATGCCTGCGAGGGAATTGGAGCTGAGATTGACAAGAAAAAAGCAGGCACTTTTAGTGACTGTGCTGTTTTTGCATTTTACCCAAATAAACAAATGACAACTGGCGAAGGCGGAATGTTGGTAACGAATAATAAAAAAATTGCCGAGACAGCAAAAAGCCTCAGAAATCAGGGACGCGATACTATGGCATGGTTGTCTCACAATCGTCTTGGTTACAATTACAGATTAAGTGATATTAATTGTGCTCTAGGTTTAGCTCAACTGGATAGAATTTCTGATTTATTGGATAAGAGAAAAAAGATTGCACAAAAATATAATAAAGCTTTGGCGGGAACTAACGAGATAATTCTTCCTCCATCAGATTCTGATAAAATTAAAAGAAGCTGGTTCGTCTACGTTATTAGACTTAACTCCAGTTATTCAAGCAAACAAAGAGATCACCTTATTGAGTTGCTAAAAGCTGATGGTATTGGCTGTAATGTTTATTTTCCGGCCATTCATTTGCAGCCTTACCTTAAAGAATATGGTTTTAAGAAAGGCGACTTTCTTAAAACTGAAGCAGTTTCTGAGAGAACTATTGCTTTGCCGTTTTATAATAAACTAACTGATAAAGAGATTGATTATGTGGTAAAACGATTAAAATCTAATCTCTTAAAGGTAAAGAAATGATCGAAAAAGAGTTCACAAGGTTTTTTAAAGATAAAGTTGTTTTGGTCACGGGAGGAACTGGTTCAATTGGTAGTGAGATAGTTAGACGGTTGCTCAAGTATCCAGTTAAACAAGTTAGAGTTTTTTCTCGTGATGAACATAAACAATTCTTGCTCAAACGAGAGCTACAATATCTGCCACTTGGTAAAGTGACTTTCTTGATTGGAGATGTAAGAGATCGCGATCGAGTATTCTTAGCTATGGAGGGTGCCGACATTGTTTTTAATGCTGCCGCCATGAAACATGTCGGACTCTGTGAGTCAAATCCTTTCGAAGCTGTTAAAACCAATGTTTTAGGGGTTCAAAATCTGGTTGAAGCCGCACGTTCTGTTGACGTAGAAAAATTTGTGCATGTTAGTACGGATAAAGCAGCTATGCCTGTCAATGTGATGGGCGCTACGAAACTCTTGGCAGAGAAAATTACACTTTCGGCAGAATATTATAAAGGCGATCATAAAACTGTTTTCTCAGCTGTTCGATTTGGTAATGTTTTTGGTTCACGAGGTTCGGTAGCCCCAATTTTTCATGAGCAAATAAAAAAAGGGGGGCCTGTTACCCTAACGGATGGAAAAATGACTCGTTTTATGATGAGGATACCGGATGCAGCAGAACTAGTTTTAAAAGCGGCTCTAATGTCAAAGGGCGGTGAACTTTTTATTCTAAAAATGCCAGTGATTAAAATTAAAGATTTAGCTAAGGCGATGATTGAAGTTCTGGCACCTGATTTTGGTCATAAACCAGATAATATAAAAATTGATACGATAGGGAAGATCAACGGAGAAAAAATGTATGAGCTTTTGATGGTTGAAGAAGAGCTTGAATGCCTTTATGAAAATAATGAGATGTATTGCCTATCTAGGGGAAAACCGCATAGCGATTTTATTCCAACATCTAACAAATATTTCAGAAGCGATAAATGTGAAGTGATGGGGTATGAATTATTAATACAATTTGTTAAGGATCATTTTAGTAATGCAAAATATTAGAGTAATTGCCAGGTTGGATATTAAGGGGCCAAACTTAGTTAAAGGCATTCATCTTGAGGGCTTAAGGGTTTTAGGTAAACCGGAGCAGTTTGCTAAATATTATTATGAAAATGGCGCTGATGAACTGATGTATATGGACGTTGTCGCCTCTCTTTATGAAAGAAACAGTTTAAAGGATATAATCACTCGTACAGCGAAAGAGATCTTTATCCCTCTCACTGTTGGTGGTGGCATAAGAACGGTTGATGATATTAGAGAAGCTTTGAGGGCAGGCGCTGATAAAGTCTGTCTCAATACAGCTGCAATAAAAACCCCCGAGATTATCAAAGAGGCTTCAAGAATATTTGGTTCATCAACAATAGTTGTTGCGATTGAGGCAATTAAACAGGCCGATGGCACATATCTTGCTTATACGGACAATGCCAGAGAATATACTGGTGTTGAAGTTTTTGATTGGGCTAAAAAAGTCGAAGAATTAGGAGCCGGTGAAATAGTTCTTACCTCGGTTGATAATGAAGGAACGGGAAAGGGCTTTGACTTGGATCTTGTGAAAAAAGTAGCTAATTCAGTCTCAATTCCTGTTATCGCTCATGGCGGAACAGGAAATGCTACTGACATTGAAAAGGTTGTAAAAGATGGCGGTGCAAATGCTGTGGCTGTGGCCTCCGTTCTCCATTATGATTTTATTAGAAAAAACATAAAAGATGGCGATTATAGCACAGAGGGTAATATAGAATTCCTTAAAAGCGGTAAAGAATTTGGACACATAAAACCCTGTGATTTAAGCGAGATTAAGAGTCATTTGCATGCTCATGGTATTAATTGCCGATACAAGATTAAGGAATAGAAAATGACTAGTGATAAAAAAAAGAAAAAGATTGCAATTATTGATTATAAGGCCGGCAATTTATATAGCGTACAGCATGCCTGTTCTTTTATCGGCCTTGATTCAAAAATTACTTCTGATAAAGACGAAATCTTAAAAGCAGACGGTGCGATTCTGCCTGGAGTTGGTGCATTTGGTGAGGCGATGGAAAATATTAAAGCTATGGAGCTGATTGATCCTATTAGGGATTTTGTAAAGAGCGGTAAGCCTTTTATGGGTGTATGTTTGGGGTTACAGCTCTTATTCTCTGAGAGCGAAGAATTTGGATTACATAAAGGTCTAGATTTAGTGAAAGGGAGGGTAGTTAAATTTCCAACTCATAATGATCAAGGACAAGTTATTAAAGTACCACAAATTGGTTGGAATCAAATAGTCCCGCCTAATAATGACAAAAACTATTGGAGTAACTCGCCTTTATCTGACACAGCTCCCGGAGAATTCATGTATTTTGTTCATTCTTTTTTTGTAAAACCTTCCGATTCAGAGGACATATTATCCCTGACCGATTATGAAGGGATTAAATATTGTTCCAGTATTAAAAAAAATAATATTTTCGCTACCCAATTTCATCCTGAGAAAAGTGCTGGTGAAGGGATTAAGATATATCAAAATTGGGCAAAGACAATAAAGTAATTCAAGGAGAATAAAAATGAGTAAAGACAAGCCTAAGACGTACTACGGACTGCCGGAAAAAGTAGTTTTTTGTACTAAATGCGTGACTTCCAACCAGAGACCTGCTTCAACACCAGAGTTTAAACATACAAAATCAAGCAAAAAGACTACTTTAAATATGGATCAAGAAGGAGTTTGCGATGCTTGTCGTCAGGCTGAGGTTAAAGAGCAGATTGATTGGAAAAAACGTGAAGAGGAGTTAGTTAAACTTCTTGATAAACATCGTAAAAATGATGGTTCCTATGATTGCATTGTTCCAGGCAGCGGCGGAAAAGACAGCGCCTTTCAGGCTCATGTGCTTAAATATAAATATGGAATGCATCCATTAACCGTTACTTGGCCCCCAATTCTTTATACGGATTATGGTTATAAAAACTGGAAAAATTGGATTGAAATCGGTGGTTTTGACAATATTACTTTCAAGCAAAATGGTCGGGTGATGAAACTTCTAACTAAACTTTCGATTGAGAATTTGCTTCATCCATTCCAAACGTTCATTTTGGGGCAGAAAAATATTGGCCCCAAAATTGCTCTAAAGTATGATATTCCCCTTATTTTTTATGGAGAAAACGAGGCTGAGTATGGTAATCCTATAGCCGATAATGCCTCATCACTAAGAGATAAATCATACTTTAGCATGAAAAGCATTGACGATGTTTATTTGGGCGGAGTCTCTATTAAAGAGTTAAAAGAAAAATACAAGGTTGATACAGCGGATTTGATGGCTTTCTTGCCAGCTAACCATAATGAACTTGAAAAATCAAACATAGAGGTTCATTATTTAGGCTATTATCTTAAGTGGACTCCGCAGGAAGTCTATTATTATGCTGTCGAAAATACAGGATTTAAGGCTCGTCCGTTTCGAACACAAGGCACATACAGCAAATACAACAGCATTGACGATAAGATTGATGATTTGCACTATTATACTACTTTCATGAAGTTCGGCATTGGTCGTGCGACTTATGATGCTTCTCAAGAGATTAGAAACAAACATTTAACCCGCGAAGAAGGCCAAGCTCTGGTCAGGAAATTTGATGGCGAGTTCCCTGATCGATATTTTCAGGAAATTATGGACTATCTTGAAATGAAGCCAGAACGTTTTCTTGAACTTTGTGATAAAGCTCGCTCTCCCCATCTCTGGAAAAAAGTCGGTTCAGAATGGAAGCTTCGCCATACAGTGAATCTAGATGGGATTGACGACTAGACAAAAAAGAACTTTTATGTTATTATTCGCTTGGCAATAAGACAAGTCAATTGTTTTATTGACTAACGAACGGAGGGAATATTGTGGTGAAGATCTTATCGGCATGTTTTGATGCTGGTCCGGCAAACAATGTCGGTCCGGTTGTTCAAGTTCTACGTCAGCGAGGGGTCGAGGTGATTTCTTATGCTGTCGGTCCGGCAACCGATGCGCTGGCGAAGGCGGGAATCGAATTTCTGCCATATACGACAGCCGAAGAGGCCCTTGACTCCTGCGGAGAGATCGACCTGTTCTATGGTGCGATCGACTGCAACGACCGTTTGCCTTCACTCGAGGTGGTGCGGGAGATGAAGCGCAGGGGGATAACCTGCCCGGTCAACCTGCAGACCGACTTCTGGGGCTCCGGAATCTATAAGAAGGATGACTGGAGCACGATCGTGCCCACCGGCGTTTTCTGCAACGATAAGCTTGATGCTGAGCTGGCGCATATTACTTTCCCTAGAATGCCGATCTCGGATACTTTCATCGAGGGTTGGCCGTATTTGGACGGTTACAATTGTGAACTAACTGAGATTGACGCCCTGGGCAAGAGGACACGAGAAGGCCTCGCAATTGGCAGTGACGAGACCGTAGTGCTCTTTGCAGGGCAGCTTAACCGTACTGGAGAGGTCTTCGCGGAGCTGGTTGCCGGAATCATTGAGGCTAACCAGCCGGTTACCCTGATCGCTCGCCAGCATCCGGCAATGCTTCTAGAAAGAGACAAGGACGGGAAATGGGAGCATGAGCGGGAGGAGTGGAAAGTGGCGTGCGCTTCTTTTGCTCGCTGGGACAAGGGCAAGTATCTTGACTGCACCGGTCCTGCTTACAATGTGCGGGACCTCATCGCAGCGTCTGATCTTATTACCGGCGCGTTTACTACCACACTGATCGAAAGCGCAGCATGGAGAAAGCAGAACCTTGCTCTTCTCTTCCCGAAGACCGGCATGCAGGAATGGCTCGATGTGACCAAAGGTCTTATGGGAGGTTTTCCGCTTTGTGAACTAGGTGCCTGCGGCTACGCGGACAGTCTCGACGAACTTACTCGTCTGCTCAGCTTGGGCTACAGCGGAAAGCTGGGAGAGCAACTTATGCCGAACCAGATCGAGCATATCAAGGCCAACGGCGGTAATGCAGAGCGGATTGCTGACGAGATCATGCGCCAGTTCATGTAAACAATAACTACAAATGGAAGGGAGAACCGAAAAGCGAGTCTTAATTGGCCCGCTTTTCGCTTTTATGAAGGATTGATTTATCATGAGTAAAAATGTAATAATGAAGCTGCACAATAGAGGATTGTAAAATCATTATGAAGAATATTTATATAATTGGAGCAGGACAACTTGGAAGCAGACATCTTCAAGCCCTTAAAAATGTAAAAACTCCACTGAATATTACTGTGGTAGATCCTTTTCCAGCTTCGCTCGAAACTGCCAAGGAGAGGTATGATTTAATACCTGATGGCGACGTTAAACACTCAATAAAGTATCTGAATAAAATAAATAATGAGCTGGAAGAAATTGATATTGCTATTATTCCAACCAGTTCAAATGTTAGACGGCAAGTGGTAGAGGAACTTCTTAGGAATAAAACAGTCAAACACTTTATTCTGGAGAAACTTCTTTTTCAAAAATTTGAAGATTATGCTGTTGTTGGGAAATTACTCAAAAAAAAGAAAAGCATTGCATGGGTGAACTGTAGTATGAGAAGCATGCCCTTTTATTTTAATATTAAAAAAACTCTTTCTAACAGTTTAATTACATATTCTGTAACTGGCAGCCAATACGGTCTTATTACAAACGCCATACATTACATTGATCACATGGCTTTTCTTTCCGACTGCACTGACTACAAAATAGAAACATCAGGGTTAACAAAGAAGCCAATTGAGAGCAAACGAAAAGGATTCCTTGAGTTTAATGGCACTATAAATATAATTTTCAAAAACGGAAGCTCTGGCAGTTTCACTTGCTTTCCAGAAGGTGAATTACCTGTTGTTGTTGAGATAACATCGGATAAATGCCGTTGCGTTTCTAAGGAATCTGAACAAAAGGCATGGATATCAAGAGAAAAGGATGGTTGGCAATGGAAAGAAATTGAAGCGCCAATTCCATTTCAGAGCGAAAGAACAGCTCAAATAGTTGAAGATCTTTTAAAAAACGGCAAATGCATTCTGCCAAAATTTGATGAATCAGCCAAACTTCACCTTTTGTTGCTTGAGCCATTAAGAAACTTCTTGAATAAAAACTCAAAAGATAAGTTCGATTATTATCCATTTACATAACAATCATGAAAAATAACCAAAAAATTTTGCTCGTAGGAACCGGTCCAATGGCTTTAGAATATGCCAAAGTATTAAAAAGTTTGAAACAAAACATTGTTGTTATTGGGCGTGGCAATGAATCAGCTAATGCTTTTAAAAAAGCAACAAACCTTGAAGTTATTGTTGGCGGCATTACCAAATGGCTTAAGGAAAATAAAGATTACCCGAAAAAGGCGATTGTTGCTGTAAGCGAAAATGAGATCGGCAATGTTACAATTGAGCTTTTAAAAAGTGGCTTCAAGGACATATTGGTTGAGAAGCCGGGCGGTTTTGATTATCAGCAAATACAAAAAGTAGCCAATCTAGCTCAAAAAAAACAAGCGAAAGTTTATGTCGGATATAACCGCCGTTTTTATGCTTCTACAATTGCTGCTGAGAAAATAATTAAAAAAGATGGTGGCGTCACTTCGTTTAATTTTGAGTTTACTGAATGGAGCCATGTGATAGCAGATTTAAAAAAAGCTCCAGGCGTTAAAGAAGAGTGGTTTTTACATAATTCAACTCATGTAATCGATTTAGCCTTTTTCCTTGGTGGAGATCCTGAAAAAATTTCTGCTTATACAGCAGGCGGTCTAAACTGGCATCCTAGAGCATCTATTTTTGTTGGTTCGGGCAAAGCTAAAAACGGTGCACTTTTCTCTTATCAAGCGAATTGGGAGTCCCCTGGGCGCTGGAGCGTTGAAATATTAACCAAGAAACACCGTCTAATTTTTCGACCAATGGAAAAATTGCAGATTCAGAATATCGGTTCAGTTGCTATCGATGAAGTAGCGATGGATGAAAAACTGGACAATTTGTATAAACCAGGCCTTTACAGACAGGTAGACGCTTTTTTAAGTAATCAAACAAAAAAATTATGTTCAATAAAAGAGCAGGTCAAAAATATTGAATTCTATAAAATAATCGGAGGAATTGCGAAGTGATTTACGAAGAGATAAAAAACTGTAGAATTTGTGGTAATCATAAACTGGTTCCAGTATTAAATTTAGGAAATCAGGCCTTAACCGGTGTCTTTCCCAAGAAAGATCAAGAGGTTGAGAAGGGCCCGCTCGAGTTAGTTAAATGCGATGATCAAGCTAATCCAAATGCTTGTGGTCTGCTTCAGCTCAAACATAATTATAATTTGAGCCTGTTATACGGCGAAAATTATGGTTATCGTTCTAGCTTAAATAAGTCTATGGTTGATCATCTTGGATTAATTGTAGAAAGAATAGAGAAAACGATCAATCTTAAAGATAAAGATCTGGTAGTTGATATAGCTAGCAATGACTCGACTCTATTAAAAGCGTACAAAAATAAGAATTTACAGCTAGTAGGAATTGATCCTACTTCAGAAAAATTTAAAGAATATTATCCTCCTCATATTAAACATATCCCTGATTTCTTTTCTGCATCGAGATTGAAAGATTTTTCAGAAGATAAAGCCAAGGTGGTCACTTCAATCGCTATGTTTTATGATCTAGAAAATCCTACTCAGTTTATGCAGGAAATTTACGAAGTTCTTGATGACGAGGGCATTTGGATTTTAGAACAGAGCTATATGCCTAAAATGATTGAGAATGTGTCTTATGATACGGTTTGTCATGAACATCTCGAATATTATGCTTTAAAACAAATCAAGTGGATGGTAGATAAGGTTGGTTTTAAGATCGTCGATGTGGAATTCAATGAGATTAATGGAGCTAGCTTTTGTCTAACACTAGCTAAAAGAAACTCAAAATTTACTGAAAGTCCAAAAGTTAATCAGATCTTAGAAAAAGAAAAGAAAGAAGGATACTCAGAAATTGATGTTTTTAGAGGATTTGAAAAACAAGTCGAAAAACACAAAAAAGACCTTATAGATTTCTTAAATGATCTAAGATCCAAAGGGAAAAAGGTAATTGGGTACGGGGCTTCAACTAAAGGTAATGTTATTCTTCAATATTGTAACTTATCGGAAAAAGATGTTCCTTATATCGCTGAAGTTAATGAATACAAATTTGGTAGATTTACCCCAGGTTCTTTAATTCCTATTATTTCTGAAGAAGAGGCTAAAAAATTAAATCCTGATTACTTCATGGTTCTTCCCTGGCATTTCAAAGAAAACATACTACGGAGAGAACAAGATTATCTTTCATCTAATGGGCATTTTATCTTTCCTTTACCAAAAATTAACATAGTATAATGAAAAAACTTGCTATCATTATTGGTTCTGAGGGGCAAGATGGGAGAATTTTAACAGATTATCTGCTAAGTAAGAATTATTCTTTAATTGGTGTTGGTAAAAAGATTAAAACTTCAGATATTGATATTACAAAAAGCGATGAGGTTTTTAAACTGGTAAAAAAACATAAGCCAAACGAAATCTATTATCTGGCAGCATATCATCATTCTTCTGAGGAAAAAGACGAAAATCAACTAGAATTGATAAAACAGAGTTATGAAGTAAACGTATTTGGATTAGCCAACTTCTTGGAAGCCATAAGAGTTTGCTCAAAAAACACTAAAATATTTTATGCTTCTTCGTCCCTTGTTTTTGCTGGCACAGATACAAGCATGCAAGATGAAGCAACGCCGTACAGCCCCAAATGTATTTACGGAATAACAAAACAGGATGGAGCAGAGCTTTGCAAGTTATATCGAGACGAATATAACGTTTTTGCTTCAGTGGGAATCCTATATAACCACGAATCGAATTATAGGACAGATAACTTTTTATCAAAAAAAATAATCAAAAACGCGATTGCGATAAAAAAGGGCGAGAAACAGAGATTAGTAGTGGGAAACCTATCAGCAGAAACGGATTGGGGATATGCGCCTGATTATATAGATGCTTTTTACAAGATATTAAATTTAGACAGACCTGACGATTTTATTGTGGCTACGGGAGTGAAAAAGACCGTATTGGATTTCGTTAAAACGGCTTTTGATTGCCTAGGTATGGATTGGGAAAAGTATGTGGTTGAAGACAAAGACATTGTTAAAAGACAGAAAAGATCATTAGTCGGTAATTCTAAAAAGTTAACAACGAAAACCGGCTGGAGCCCTACAGTTGATTTTCCTCAAATGGTAAGGATACTATTAGAGATAGAGGAAAGAAATATTGATGCCTAAAGAAAAAGATACAACAGCATCTATTTTTCAAAAGTATTACACTGATACTCCTTTTTGTGATAGATTTACCAGTGATTCCAAAGATGCGGTTGATGTAATTATCCCAATTATTCACACTAACGAACTTTGGGAAGTAAATTTGAACTCACTTTATCGAGAAATACCGATTAACAGATTATTAATTGGAGATGGCGGGTGTATTGATGACTCAATAAAAATAGCGAAAAAATTCCCTAGAGTAAAAGTAATTGACCATAAAAAATATAAATCGTTGGGCTATAGTATCCGCAAATTAATAGAAGAAGTTGATACAGAATGGTTTATATATCCTCATTCCGATGTTTATCTGCCGCCAGGGTGGTTTAATAGAATGAAGTCTCATCAATCGGAATACGATTGGTTTGGTTGTCCGATGAGAATGACCGTTATGGCGGAGTATGACTTAGTGGATAAGATTAGACCATATGCAGGCAGCCAAATGGGTCGCAAAGCTGCTTTTGAAGAGGGCTTAGAGAAGATAGATGATGACTATGTATATAGACAGGAAGATTTTGTATTTGCCAGCTTGATTGAGAAAGGTGGATTTAAGCATGGTAAAATAGAAGATACCTTTCATTACCATCAAGTGATGCATAAAAAAAGTCCATTTGGTAGGAAAATAAATAGTGTTAGTTTGAATATGGACATAGAGGAGCACGAAAAAGTAAGATCTGCTGAAACACAAGCAAAGGGAGTGGTAAAATATCTTGAGCCAAACCAGTTTCAACAAGCCTGTGTAAACGATAACCTCCTTTACCTTATGGAAAATAAAAAAGTAGACCTTCATGAATTCAGAGAATGGGCTAAAAAAGTTAATCCTGATTGGTTAAAATATATAAAACCAGAAAAAATAATTCTAAAGGTTTTTTGGCGGAATACAAAACTTAAAATAAAGAAAACAATTATCAATATAACAAGAAGTCGGAGGTAATGTGAAAATTTTAGATGTGGGTTGTGGAGATGCTAAGGTTGAAGGTGCGATTGGTATAGACTGCGCTGCTTTGCCTGGAGTTGATATCGTACATGATCTGAATTCCTACCCGTGGCCCATTAAAAGCAATAGCTATGATTTAGTTTATCTCAATAATATTATTGAGCATCTTCCAGATTCTATTAAGGTTATGGAAGAGGTTTATAGAATATTGAAAAAAGGAGGAAAGGTTAAAATAGTAACTGTATATTGGAATCACTTCCATTCAATTACTGACCCACAGCATGTTTCTTTTTTTAATGAATACAGTTGGGATTTTTATACTGGGAAAAGAAAAGGTTATTATACAAAATGCCGCTTTAAAATTGAAAGTATTAAATTAACTTATGATGCATATGCAAAAAGAATATTTAGAAGTCAAAGATTATTAAAATTTGTATCAAGATTCCTTAGTAACATCATCGATGGGATACATGTAACAATGGTTAAATGATGATTGCAGTCTGATCTTAATTTTTATGTTCGATTTAGAGATAAAACAAAAATTTAAAGATTTTGATAAGTTGCTTTTTTCCCAGAAAAGCAACTCTTTCATATATGATTCCTTATTGTCTATCAGGACTCACTACTGCGTTTATATAACAAAAAGCCAGTTAGGACATTTAGATGCGATTAAAGGTATTGTTAGGTTAGTACCTAAATTTATCTCAATACTATTCGTTAGACCTGATATAAATAATCCGAACAAGGTTTTAGTTTTGGGAAATAGTAAACAAGATCAGCAATTAAGTTCGGAATTACATTGCGGTCTTGTGATGACGCAAAGATATAACAAGAAAATCAATTTCCCCTTGTTCCTTAAGGTGACGCTAGATTTTTTTAGGGTATGTAAATTTTTAGTTAGAAGCAACCTAAATAAGAAAGATGCTCTGTTATGCTGGAATAGCCTTTTTGACTTTTTAGTTTACTACAATTCTTCTTTATTTAATAAAACAAACAAGGTGCTAATTACAGAAAATGATATAGATCCAATAAACGTCGCAGTAATTCTGAAAGCTAAAGAGATGGGAATTAAAACAATAAAAATCGAATATTCATTTATAGATGGCATAAATCATAATAATGTTTTATGTGATTATTATTTTTACCCCAGCACATTTCATAGGAATGTAAGAAAGGCATTTTTGATCAATAAAAAGTTAAATTATGTAGAGGGTGGATTCCCTCATCTTGATGCAATCAAAAAGCTAAAATATAGGCCTCAAAAAGATCCTAAAATAATTACCTATTTCACTGCTCATGGGGGAATAGTTGATGACATTTTTTATATCAAAGAAATTCTTTCTGTTATTGAAGATGGCTATGTTTTATATGTTAAAGTCCATCCACGAGAAGATTTAAATAAATATAACATTTTTATAAATTCTAAGAAGTGCAAGATTGTTAAATATAACGAAGTTGATAATTATACATTAATAAAAAAATCTCATATCTGCATTTCTGTTATGTCTTTTATGTGTATTGAAGCAAAACATATCTGCGATAAAACATTCTTCATTAACTATAATATTAAAAAGGGGCAGCATAGTTTAATTCCTTATGATGATTTTTCTCCTTATATAGAAGTAATAAGCAGCAGAGATTACCTTAAAAGAGCGATAGCAAAAGATTCTTTTAGGTCAAAGGAATTTCATAGTTTTTTTAATTTTACTTATCCTAATACAGTAAAATCTTTAAAGATATTATCAAATAAATTAATGTTATGAAAAACAAAACTATTATATTCGTAATAAATACAATGACTTATTTTACTATTCTTCTTGAAGTAGTAAAATTGTTCAAACGATTTCACTATAATCCTATTTTATATTTCCCAATGCATTATCCGACAATCGATAGAGATTTACTTGTATGCAAAAAAGAAAGATTGCATTATGTGGTTGGGTACAGCCGGGCAGAGGGAAAAAAAACCAACAAATTTGTAAAAATAATTTGTTATATCTTTAGCAGACTATTTATCAGTAGATTTATCTCTGATATTTCTTACTATTTGAACGAAACAAAATCCATAAAGACCTTTATTTTAAAAGTTAAACCATCTGTTATTATACTTGCCGGTGATAATATAGGTTACAATACAGAGATATTTATCAAAGTCGGCCATTTACTTAGAATTCCTTCGGTAATAATCCCTTCTTGGATGGCCGGAGCCAAAGAGGCAGCGGAAGCTTATTATAAAAATCCTGATTTTGATCTTAAGCGTCCATTAAATAAACTGATTGGTTTGCTGGATAGTAAATGGGTTTATGAACATAAAAAAAAGAAATTGCTGAGATGGCCGGCGTCTAAGATCTTAGCAATAAAGTTATTCAAAATTGTTCCGCCTAAACCGTGGGCCTTAAACAGCGGTTATGCAGATATTATTCTAGCTGAAAGCAAGGCAATGCATCGTTATATGGTTAGAGAGGGATTGACTGAGGAGAAGATAAAAGTGGTCGGTTCATTATCGGATGATGTTTTGGCGAATAACATCGACAATTCAACCAAGAGGAAGAAAGAGGCTTATCTAAAATTTAATTTAGATCCACAAAAACCTATTATTTTATGCGCTATACCACCAGATATGTTGCATGGATCTAGAGTGAACGTTTGCGAATTTAAAAGTTATAAAAAGCTTGTAGAATTTTGGGTTGAAACGATTTCTAAATTTACAAATTACAATATTATTATATCTTTACACCCTTCTGCTGAATATAAAGATATTTGCTATATAGAAAAAAAATGGAAGGTTAAGATTATTCAAGAATCTATTATTAATTTAATTCCCTTATGTGATATTTTTGTAGCATGTATATCTGCTACTATCCAATGGGCAGTTACTTGCGGAAAACCTGTAATTAATTATGATGTCTACCATTATAATTATGATGATTATAAAAAAGTTGATGGGGTAGTGACTGTAGATTTAAAAGACGATTTCATTAAAGAAATGTCGAAAATTGCAAATGACCAGGGATACTTTGCGAAATTAGAAAAGATTCAGAAATCAATCGCTTCGGAATGGGGTATGCTTGATGGCAAGTCAGGAGAAAGGATAATAAAGGCAATTAATGAATTATCTATAGAGATGGACAAGAAGGGAAATGGATAAAATTATTCGCATTGTCAGAGGACCGATCAACTTACTGAAATCAGCGGTAGCAGTAATATTATTTTCAAGACTAGTCAGGCCTATTAGAACTAATAAAAAGAACACCAAAAAACAATGTGTAATTTTAGGGAATGGACCCTCGCTCAACCATGTGCTAACTAAAGGGAAAAAAATTTTAAGAAATAAGTATTTATTATGCGTAAATGATTTTGCTGGTTCACCTGACTTTAAGGTATTAAAACCAAGATACTATGTATTAGCGGATCCTGTTTTCTGGTCAAAGGATAATTCAGAAAAGCACAAAAAAAGACTTGAGCAGTGTTTGGATTCAATGAAAACGGCTGATTGGAAAATGACACTCATTCTGCCGGTGGCTGCCCGGAAATGGAATTATTTTTTGAACCTTCCAGAACTCAATCCTAGAATCAGTATCTTCTATATCAATACAACCGAAGTATATGGTTCTGAAAAACTAAGACATTTTTTCTATAATCTGGATTTGGCGATGCCATCAGCGCAGAATGTTTTAGTCATGTCTGTTTTTGTCACTCTGAAACTTGGTTTCAGAAAAATTTATCTTGCAGGAGCAGACCATTCTTGGCATGAAAACATAGAAATTAGCAAAGACAATACTCTTTATATGAAATATTCTCGATTTTATGAAAAGGACAAAATTGAACATCAACTTTTCTACGAAGATCCTGGTGAAACGAAACCTTATCAAATGTACAATCTTTTTAGGGACCTCTCTAGGATGTTTAAATCATACATTGAATTAGAGAAGTACTCGAAAGAGTTAAATACAAAGGTATATAATATTAGCCCAAAATCATTTATAGATGCTTTTGAAAGGCTGGATATCAATGAATAAGTTAATTACAAATCCATTTAGTGTTTATGTTAAGCGCTCACTAAACGCTTTACTGCTAGAGTTCAAGTATAGACGACAAAATTTAAGAATAGGCTATTTGGCCTGTGCTTATAATTGTAAATTTGGGAAGAATAATACGTTATATGATTATTCCCTGTTATCAAAAGTGGAGTTGGGAGATTTCACTTATGTATCAAGTAATACAAATATGGCTAATACTAAAGTAGGAAAATTTTGTTCAATAGCTCAAAACGTTCAATGTGGACTAGGAATGCATCCGGCCAGTGTTTATGTCTCTACTCATCCAATTTTTTATTCTACAAAAAAACAGTGTGGTTTGTCCTTCGCCGAAAATGATCACTTTGAAGAGAGTAAATTAATAATAATTGGAAATGATGTTTGGATTGGTGCAAATTCAATAGTTCTGGATGGCGTTACAATAGGCGATGGAGCGATTATCGGAGCTGGGGCAGTAGTAACGAAGGATGTGCCCCCTTACGCAATTATGGGCGGTGTTCCAGCTAAATTGATACGCTATCGATTTAGCAACAAAGACATAGAATTCTTACTAAAGAACAAATGGTGGAATAAAGACATCACATGGCTTAAGGAGAACTACTCGTCTACATATGATATTAAGAATTTCAAACGCTCATTAAGGAAAAAATAAGCTCAGTTGGTGGTTTCAGCAATATTTTCCTTTAAAATTCTTCTTAGTAAAAAAACTAAAGAACTCATTATATTATATTAAGTTTTTTAATCGAAGAACTGGCTTTTCAAGTAGATTCCAAGAAATTATTGATTTATGTTATCTCCCAAAAGAGCGACTTGCGTACCCGACGGGCCTAATATCAAACTGATGCTGTTAGGATCAGTGTTCGCATTTTTTAGCTTTTTTATCCAAAGCGCATTTATATCACTAGCAATTACATTAGCGTTAATCCATCTGTAAGTTTTCTCAAGTCCTGCTCGAAGTGGTTCAGAAGGAGCCCAATTTATTTTTTTATTTATTAGATTGTTATCCGAATTTCTTCCTCTGACTCCGAGCGGTCCCGAAATGTGTTTGAATTTCAATTTTTTCCCAGCAATACTCATAGCCATTTCAGCTAATTGGTTTATAGTAACCATTTCTTCAGATCCAATATTAACTGGACCAATAAAGTCGGAATCCATGAGCCGTCTAATCCCTTTAAGACATTCATCAATATAAAGAAAGGAACGTGTTTGTTTGCCATCGCCCCAAATTTCTATTTCTCCTCCATCTTTAGCTTCTGCCACTTTGCGGCAGATTGCTGCAGGAGCTTTTTCTTTTCCGTTATTCCATGAACCCTCTGGGCCGAAGATATTATGGAATCTAGCGATACGTATATTCAGATTATAGTTACGGTGATAAGAAAGATACATTCTCTCGCTAAAAAGCTTTTCCCAGCCATATTCGCTATCTGGTGCAGCCGGATAGGCAGATTCCTCAGAGCATTTCGGATTGTTTGGGTCTGTTTGATTGTAAGCAGGATAAATACAGGCTGAGGATGAGTAAAATATCTTCTTAACTTTCATTTTCTGGCTTAGATCTACTATGTTCAAATTGATTTGAGCAGAGTTGTGCATTACATCAGCGTCGTGTTCTCCGGAGAAAATGTATCCAGCACCGCCCATATCTGCAGCTAGTTGATATACTTCATCGAAAGGCATATCTAGTATCTTTCTACAAACCATTTGATCTCTAAGGTCGCCGATGATAAATTCATCGGCTGCGCTATCACTAAATTCTGGTTTTTTTATATCTACTCCTCTAACCCAAAATCCTTCATTTTTTAAAAATTTAACTAAATGGCTGCCGATGAATCCACCTGCTCCACAGACGAGTGCGCTCTTTTTCATATTTTTTCTCCCATTTTTAATAAAAACATATTATCTTAACCGGAAACTAGTAGTCAAGCATTATTTTTTTGAGCTCTTTTCAATCCTTTTTGTTATATCTAAACCAAACTTTGTTACTAACCAGCCTCTCATAAAATAATAACTTTGAGATAATCGGCGCCAGCTGTAAGGAGTGGAATGTTGTTTTGCTAAAGCATATACAGTTTTTAAGCTGGCCATTGATTGACTGCCAGTTTTCCCGCTGGATTGATGGCGCATGTTTGCTACAACAAAATCCATTATTCCAGCAGGATATTTTTCTGCAAATCGTAGCCAAAGATCATAATCCATTCCTAAGTGTAAGTCCTCTCGCATCATACCACATTGCTTCAATGTCTTTTTTCTAAAAAAACAGGCTGGTTGAGGAATATTACAGTAATTTAATAGTTGGTTTTTTGAATATTTTTTTGGTTTTGATGTGGAATAAACATGGCCATTCTCGCTAACTAAATTGCAACCGCCATAAGCCCAGTTAATTTCTGGATTGGCCTGAAAATATCTAATAACCCGTGCTAAAGCATTTGGCTCATAATAATCATCGGAATTAATATAGGTAATAATATCGCCGGTTGCTACTTTCCAACCCTTATTAATTGCATCAGATTGCCCTTTATCTTTTTCCGAAATAAATCTAAAGTCGATGTCTTTTTTCTTAAATTTCTGGGAGTACTTAGAAACTATTTCTTTAGTATCGTCTGTTGAGACAGCATCAAATATAAGGTACTCTAATTCAAAATCTAATTCCTGCCTCAAAATACTTTGAAGTGTATCGGAAATAAATTGTCCTTGATTATAGCTCGGTGTTACAATTGTTAGTTTCATTTTTTTTACTCTTTCTTTAGTTGATAAACTTCTATATTATCGTTTTCCCAGTAGATCGCATAATTGGAAAATTCAAGGGAGGATTTTATTTCTGAATTAGTGTTTTCTTGTATTTTTTGTTGGAGTTTTTGTTGCGAACTAAATTGTTTATATCCCTTATCAATTGATAATGCTTGTTGAGAGAGAACGGGATCTTTTTGAAAGAATTTCTTATCTAACACAACAAATGCTTTCTCTTTTGAACTTATTTGATTAAGCGAGGTTTTTTGTAAGTTTAGCACAGAAACATTGTCTGACAATAAGGTTAAATTTTTCTGATTTGTGATGAATACTAATTTGTCTTGAGGGTTTTCTTTTATTGCGTTGTATGCGACAAGAAACGGTTCTGTGAAATAGGCACGATAAAAAACAGGTGGAGATGTGAAGGCGAGAAGGTATAATAGAATAGAAAAAAAGCATACTGGTTTTGAAATTTTCTTCAGCGGTAATTCATCTATTATAGATGATATGCCTAATATCGACAGAAAGAGAAGATACCAGCCGCTACGACCGCGATAATAGCTCATTTCTAAAATTCCAGTTTGGGTTGATATTCCGTAAACCAAGCTAAAAACAGCAAAAACGACTTTCTTCTGGTCTCGTCTCTTTATTCCATAAAAAAGCATAAGCAACGAAACAACAATCCATAAATAGGCTCCCACAGATAGTAAACCTGCTGGCTCACGAATATTTTTGATATTTAATACATCTTTCCCTGTCTGGCAAACAGGAAAAAGATATTTTTTTGCAAAAAGTCCTTTTGATAAGAAGGCGCAAACATTAAAGCTGTTTTTTGCTACTAGTCCTAATTTATTATCTGTCTTAGCATCATCTATATCGGTATTTATACTGCTAACAATTTTTCCTCCTTGATTTTTGGCAATTGCAATTTCGGGGAAACCTCCTTTATGAAGTTTCGTCTGCAGATAAACATGACCTAAAGAAAGAAATAGTCCGAAACAAGATATTATAAAAAAGACAATGAATAGAAACTTTTTGTATTTAGGATCGCGAAATGAGGCAAAAATCGAAATAATAACTAAAGCTAAAATTGCTACGATATATTCAATAAAAAAATAAGGCACAGAAAATGATATCCCAATAGAAATGATTAAGTAGAGCAGTAGTTTCAATTTTGTAGAAAGTTCTTTAGGAGAAAGGAGAAGATAAATTGAACCGAGTAAAAATGTGAATGTTAGAGCTGAAGGAAAAAAATAGATCATTTGAAGAATTAATTGATTGAAAACCGGAAGGCATAATAATAACACAGCAACAACTAAGACAATCTTATTTTTAAGGATTAATCTCATAATCAGCCAAAAAGATAAAACGATTATTACTCCTATCGCGGGGCCTGCAAATCGATAAATGTCAGCATAGTCTACAAATCTTGTGAGGGGATACATGATCAGGTGAAAACCTGGAGCATAAAAAGTATCACCCAAGTAACCGATTTCATCTAGTTGCTTTAGCAGAGCGATGTGAGCAAACGTATCGATACCGCCTGGAGCAACATTTTTAATGGCATCATAAAAACGCGTGAATAGTACTGGTATTGCCAACATGGCCATCAAGAAAAAGTTCTTATAGTTAAGGTTTATAACCTTTTCTTTAATCACAATTCTTTTTTGCCTAATTAGAATGGTAAAAACTATGTTAAGAACAATGATTAAAAGTAAGTAGTATATAGGAAACTGTTTGATGGTTCCAAGAGTATAAAAAATATAACCAATAATTATTTCAAATGACAAGGATATGGGTATTGATAGACCAGCAGATATCTTTCTATTTTTAGTTAGAAAAACGAGCGGGTAGTAAAACGCAAAACAACTCAAAAATAGTATTAAAAATATTTTGCAAATTGCGAATATGTCTTGAAGATTAATGAACATTAAGATACTCCCTAACTATTTTTTTTGATATATTTCCCCAATTATATTGATCGCGGGTCACATTAATCACCAAAGCTTCTTGCGGCTTAAAACTCTCTAAATTAGAAGCAACTTCATTGATTTTATTTTCAATTGCCTTTGGAGTAATTTCGGTTAGTAGATTATAATAACCTGCAGGAAAAGATTGTGCGATCTCTTTTGTAGCTGGCCAAGAAGCGGTGATTATAGGTTTTCCCCTAGAGAGAGATTCAATATTGACTATTGAAAACGATTCAGCAATTGTCGAAGGCGAAACTAAAATATCTATAGAATCATAAAAATCAACTAGTTTTTCGCTCTCCAGTGCACCAAGAAAATGGCATTTAGCATTGACTCCAAGACCATAAGAAACTTTTTTGTAGTGAGACAAGAGATTGCCGTCACCGCAAATTAATAATTTTGCATCAATATCCTTAATAGCCTCCATTAATATCTCTAAGCCTTTATAATAATGTGCGTTATCAATAACAGAGCAAAATCCGAGAGTTAAACATGCTTTGTTTTTGTTGATTTGTTGCTTGAATCTTTGCTTGGTGAAAAAAATGTCAGCAACACCATTCGGAATAAAAACTTTTTTGGCCTTATTTGCGAGATTGGCTATAGAAGAGCTATTTAAATGGGACTTAGTAACCCCAATTACTTTAGTAGCATCACTAATAATCTTTTTTTGGTAAATAAAATTATAAATCTTTAAAATTGTTGTCAGAACGATGCTTTGGAAAACAGTATCAGTGTGAAAAGTGATTATATAGGGAATATCAAATTTTGAAGAGGCTTTTTGAACATATTCTGCTCCACCGAAAAAAGGATAATGCAAATGAATAATGTCAAAACCTTTAAGCTGATTGGTTAATCGGGGAATAAGGGCACTGTTGCCGAATGAGAAATGAGGTTCGATGTAGTTTATCTTTACTTCTTTTTCAATTTCAGAACTTTGTTTTTGAGATGCGGGCAAAAAAACCTCAACTTCTAAGTCAGGCATTTTATTCAATTTTGAGACCAACTGATAGCATGCTTGGCCGGTTCCGCCTCCATTTCTTACAAAAACAGCTGAAACATGGGCGATTCTAGTTTTCTTTTCTTTGCTCATCTTGCTCTAAATTAATTTCTTAACGGTTGACCAATAATAGGTATTAAACAGATTATATAGTTTTAAGGCGGGAATCTTAACTTCTGAAAAAGAAATTTCTGAATCAATTAGTAATTTTAAATCATGGTAAGAAACTTTGTGTTTCGTAATCATTCTTTCTTTTACGACGTGCGGGAAAAGAGAAATGAGGCTAAAGTATGATCTAAGTTTGTAACCAAACCAACCTTCTTTAATCGAGAATAAAATCATCAATATATCACTAATAATTAGTGCAGGTAAAACCACCAATATCATTTTAATGCTGAAGTTTTTAAACAAAAAAAGCAAACGATTTCTTTCTGAATAAAAGAATTTCTTTTTATTTCGAGAGAATTCATATTTATGCCACATTTTTGCTGAAGGAAGGAGCATTATCTTATAACCGGCAAGCCTAGCTCTCCAGAAAAGATCAACATCTTCATGATACATAAAAAAAAGTTCATCAAACCCCCCGATTTCTTTAAAAACCTTATTGGGTATAAATACACCAGCACCGCTTGCTACAATAATTTCTTGAGTGGATTGAAAATTACTTGAAGGATTCTTATAACCTCCACAATAGCTGAAACCCAGAAAGTTTAAATAGCCTCCTGCAGTATTTACTATATTGGTTTTTTTACCATTCTTGAACAATAAAATCAATGGTTGCAAAATAGTTCGGTCGTTTGCATTTTTTATGAGACTTGAAAGGCAATCCTCATCGATGACTGTGTCAGGATTTAGTAGAAAAATATAATCCGATTTTAGTTCTAACGCCTTCTTGATTCCCAGATTATTTCCACTAGCGAATCCCAGGTTTTTTTCGCTTTCAATTACCACCACTTCTTTAAATACCTTCTTTACATATTCAGATGAATTATCCGATGAGTGATTGTCAACGAAGATCACTCGAAATTTATTATATTTGGATTTAAAAATACTAAACAAACAGTCTGGTAGATATTTTTTGCTATTATAGCCAACGATTACTATTGAGATCATTTCTTTCTCCGATTGATGGAGCTAGTTTTCTTTATTGCGACCTGTCTCACAACTTCTGCAAGATCTCTTTCAATGCGGTCAGCTTTTATGTAAATTCGGTAAATTACAAAGAATAAAAATATTATTGCAATACCGAAGAATGTTCCAGTTCCGATTCTTTGACCTTGTGATAAGCTGATAATTTCATCAACTATTTCTGGAAAGAGAGAAACAAATATAATTCCTATCCATGCTATTGTCCAGAAAAGGAACATGGTTATACTTTCTCTGCTTTTTCTAAAATCATGGTAGGTTTTAGATATAACCATTAATCCTAAAATTATTGAAAGTAATTTTACTATAATTATCATTATTTTCTCCCAGTGACTTTAAAAAATAGTATTCGAGTAAATATGTTCACTGCATTGAAAACATTCTGACCTTTTGTTTTTGAGTACTTGGAATATATAGTTTCAATCGGTATTTCAACTAGTTTTAGCCTTTTTTCTTTGGCGTCACCGATTATTTCAGAACAAATTTCATAACCCTTTGAGTGTAGCCTCATGTTTTTTAGGGCTCTAGCAGATAATGCTTTCATGCCTGATTGTGAATCTGTGACCCATCTACGAAAAATAATTAAAGTGATAAAATTCATCATCCAGTTGCCAAAGATTTTTAAATGTGGCATTCCTTGTACATTAAACATTCTGCTTCCAATCACTATATCAGCTTCACCGTCGATTATTGGTTTAATCAGTTTTGGCAAATCCATGGCATTGTGCTGTCCGTCAGCATCCATTGTAACGACAATATCGTTTCCTAGTTTTTTTGCCATTTCAATTCCCGTGATAGTCGCTGCTCCCACTCCAAGGTTTATCACATGTTTTAGAGTATATGTGGCATGAATTTTTGCTATCTCGTAAGTTTTGTCGGTAGACCCATCATCGATTACAATGGTGACTACTTCTTTGATCCCTAAAATATTCCAAGGAATGGAATCTAAGACTTTCTGCAGGGTTTTTTCTTCGTTATAGGCTGGTATAACAATGGCTAGTTTCATGAATATGTGCAATTAAATTTCTAATTTAAAGGTACAGTAAAAAAAATGATTAGACAAGATCAGACAAGTTGACTCAGAAGCTCAATGTCTGTTACCATAACATTAACAACTGAATATATTTATCAAGAGTGACGGTAGGGAATTGGCCCTGTGACCGTCCAGCAACCCGTCCTTCGACGATGCTCAGGATTATCCTGAACAAGTCAGGACAAGGTGCTAAGTCCAAGCCTTAAGGCAAGATAATTAATTTCACGCCGATGGCGTGTTTTTTTGAAAGGAAAGCATATGGAAAAGAGACTTTTTACTTCTGAATCGGTAACAGAAGGACATCCTGACAAAATGGCTGATCAAATCTCCGATGCTATTTTGGATGCGTTGTTGGAAAAGGACGAAAAATCTAGAGTGGCAGTTGAAACATTACTTACTAATGGGGTTTGTATCATTGCCGGTGAGGTTACAACAAATGCCTATGTTGATATGGCAAAAATCGCCAGAGGGGTAATTAAAGATATCGGTTACGATGGTTGTGGTTTTCATCATCAGACTTCTGGCGTTATGACCGCCATTAAAGAACAGTCTTCTGACATAGCTCAAGGTGTTGATAGCTTTAAAAAATTAGAAAGCGGTAAAATTGTAAAAGAAGATTTGGAGCATCTGGGTGCTGGCGATCAAGGTCTCATGTTTGGCTATGCTTGCAATGAAACTCCGGAGCTTATGCCCCTTCCTATTATTTTAGCTCAAAGAATAGCCCAGAGACTAGCTGAAGTTCGCAAAAAAAACATAGTTAAAGGTCTCCGGCCAGATGGCAAGACTCAGGTGACGGTTGAATACATAGACGGCAAACCTGCAAGAATTGATACTGTGCTTGTTGCCACTCAGCATGATGAATATAAGGAGCAGAAGAAATTAAAAGAGGAGATAACTCATAAAGTTATTGAACCTGTTCTTCGTGATTATGGCTACAAAATTGACTCAAAAACTAAGATATACGTTAATACAACCGGTAAATTTGTAATCGGCGGTCCGGAAGGGGACACTGGCTTGACTGGTCGAAAGATAATTGTCGATACATACGGCGGCTATGCCCGTCATGGCGGCGGTGCTTTTTCTGGTAAGGATCCCTCAAAAGTTGACCGTTCTGGAGCATATTCAGCCAGATGGGTGGCAAAAAGTATTGTTGCCTCCGGTTTGGCTGATAAATGTGAAGTGCAGCTTGCTTATGCAATTGGAAAGCCAGAACCACTTTCTGTCTATGTGAATAGCTTTGAAACTGGTAAGATTTCAGATGAAGAAATTGCAAAGAAAATCGAAAATAATTTTGATTTACGGCCAGGTATGATTATTAAGAACCTAAGACTCAGAAGGCCCATCTACCGTCAATGCGCTGCATATGGCCATTTCGGTCGACCGGAACTCGACCTGCCATGGGAACAAGTTAAAAAGATTAAATAATAAAAAAATGAATTTAGTTATTATCGGAACAATTGGTTTAGACGATGTTGAGACACCTTTTGGAAAGGTTGTATCGGCCCTTGGCGGGAGCGGCGTTTACTCTAGCATTGCCGCATCATTTTTCACAAATCCGGGTTTAATTTCTGTAATGGGAGACGATATCCCAAAAGAGTATATAAATCTTCTTGGAAAAAGAAAGATAGATATTACAGGGGTCAAAAAAACAGGCAAGACTTTTCATTGGTCTGGTTTTTATGAATTTGACATGAATGAAGCAAAAACGCTCAAAACAGAATTAAATTCGCTTGCTGATTTTAAGCCAAGTATCCCCGATAACTATAAAGAAGCCAAGTTTTTATTTCTTGCAAATATTGATCCAGATCTTCAACTCGAAGTATTATCACAGATGAATAATAAGCCATTTGTTGTAACTGATACGATGAACTACTGGATTGAGAGTAAAAAAAACTCACTTCTGGAAGTAATAAAGAAAACTGATTTATTCGTTTTAAATGAAGGAGAAGCAAGACAGCTTTTTAATACTCCAAATTTGATAAAAGCAGGAAGACAAGCCTTAAAAATGGGTGCAAAATATATCGTGATTAAAAAAGGTGAACATGGGGCGCTGCTTTTTTCGGATGATAAGTATTTTTCTGCGCCTGGTTATCCTTTGGAAGAAGTTAAGGATCCAACTGGGGCAGGTGATAGCTTTGCTGGAGGGCTAGTCGGGTATTTATCGCAAACAGGTGATATCTCGGAAACAAATATTAGAAAAGCAATAATCTATGGCAGCACAATAGCTTCATTCTGTGCTGAAGATTTTAGCTTAAATTATTTAAAAAATATTAGTAACAAAGAAATAGAGGAACGCTATGGCATCTTCGAACAAATTAGAAAATTTTAAAGTAAAAGATATTTCTCTCGCAGAATGGGGTCGAAAAGAAATCATCTTGGCTGAAAAAGAGATGCCGGGACTGATGGCATTACGAGAACGGTATGGTGATAAGAAGCCATTGAAGGGCGCCAGAATTGCCGGCTGTCTTCATATGACAATTCAGACAGCCGTCTTAATTGAGACTTTGATTGAACTTGGTGCAGAAGTCAGGTGGTCGAGTTGTAATATTTTTTCAACCCAAGATCACGCGGCAGCTGCAATCGCTAAAGCCGGTATTCCTGTTTTTGCTTGGAAAGGCGAGACTGAGGAAGAATATTGGTGGTGCGTAGAAGAATCACTCAAATTTGAAAAAAATAGTAAAGGCCCCAATCTTCTTCTTGATGATGGCGGCGATCTAACTTTACTAGTTAATGATAAACATCCAGAATTAGTAAAAGATATTATTGGCGTCTCAGAAGAAACAACAACAGGTGTTCATCGACTTTATCAAATGATGGAAAAGGGCACATTAAAATTTCCTGCCATCAATGTGAATGACTCAGTTACTAAATCAAAGTTTGATAATAAATATGGTTGCCGCGAAAGTTTGGCTGACGGAATAAAACGAGCAACAGATATTATGATTGCTGGCAAGGTAGTTGTTATTGCTGGATATGGCGATGTTGGTAAGGGTTGTGCTCAAAGCATGGACGGTTTTGGGGCAAGAGTGCTAGTTACTGAAATCGACCCCATAAATGCTTTGCAGGCCGCCATGGAAGGTTACGAAGTGGTTACAATGGAGGAGGCAGCAAAAGTTGGTGACATTTTCGTTACGACGACCGGATGCTGCGATGTAATAAGAGGCGAGCACATGGAAGCAATGAAGGATGCAGCAATTGTTTGTAACATTGGTCACTTTGATAGTGAAATAGATGTTAAGTGGTTGGAAGAAAACAAAAATATTAAAGAAGAAAACATTCAGCCTCAGGTTGATAAATTTATCTGGAATAATAGCAAATGTTTAATCCTCCTTTCCCGTGGCCGATTAGTTAACCTTGGCAATGCCCACGGTCATCCAAGTTTTGTTATGAGCTCATCTTTTACCAATCAATGTTTGGCTCAAATAAGCTTGTTCACTGAAAAAGAAAAATACGAGAAGGGCAAAGTTTATACACTTCCTAAAAAACTGGACGAGGAAGTAGCCAGACTTCATTTGGACAAACTTGGAGTTCATTTATCAAAACTAACTTCGAAGCAGTCAGAATATCTCGGCATTCCCGTTGATGGCCCATACAAGCCAGAGCACTATAGATACTAATTATTTAATTACTTCGTAGACATTAATATTATTAGTTGGAGTACTGTATTGACCCAGTATTTTTAGTTCTCCATTAGAAATATTTTTTGTAAATTTATAGTTAATGGGCGTTGAAGACCATCCCATTTGATTATCAATTTGATATACAAAATCATAGCTTATTAAGTCTATATCTCTAATATAATCTTGAGTATAATTAATATTATAATCAGATAAATAATAATTGAGCCAAGGATGTGATACATTGGTTAGGATTCTTTTATTTTTTCCAGGAGTATTTTTTATTGTCTTGATTGCATCGATATCAGCATCAGTGATTCTTACCATTGGTTCAAATGATCTTGCTGAAATAAATCTCTGGAAGACACTTCCCCAGAGCCAAAAATAAGCGCATACGAATAATATGGCGACAGCAAATACTTTATCTTTGAATCGGTTTAAAATATCAGATAAAAATATTGCACTAAAAATTACTAGCGGTATTGTCAGGTCTCTCATGGCTCTTCCTGGATCTGATAAAAAAGACATTCTAGAGACAATAAAAAGCATTATTGCCCAAGTTGTAAGTAATAATAACGGAAAATAAAGTTTCTTATGATTTTCTTTGAAACAATAAAAAGCATATGGTATGCCCATTAAGCCAATAATAAATATTATTTTTACTAGATTATCATCATAAAGATACAGAGGCAGAACAGATGATTCTTCTCTTGGAATCACTCTGAGAAATGGGTAATTATTTAATAATTGAACCATCATATTTGACAGGTTTCTTTCAGAAGCAAACATCTCGCTGTATTGATACATATAAAATGTCAAGCATAATATGCCAGCATAAAGCAAAAAATAAACTAATCCTTTCACATAACTCCATCTGTTCGATATCCATAAATAAATTATCAAAACAGGGAAAGAAGTTAAGAAAAGGCCAAGCAGATATATAGCAGAGAGGTGATGGGTTACAAAGATTCCTGCTGCTAATATGAGGCTTAATATTAAAAAAAGTAATTTGTGTAATAATCCGTCTTTTTTGAAAAAATAAATCACAGATAATATTAATAGTGGCAGAAAGATTCCTGCTGCTATTAAATTTGGATAGCCACCATCATTTTGAAGCTGCAAGTGAGCATTTTGAGTAAAACCATAAAGCAAGAATGCTATTAGAGCAACTTTTCGACCAAAAATTAGATAGGAGAAAATAAACACAACCAGCGAAATTAATAAAAAAATTAATGGATAAATTAGAACCATAATTCTTAAGGGATCTGTATGGGTAGACTCAGCAATCTTAGCAATAATAAAATGAAACCCAGGTGGATACGCTCCCAACTTCAATGCGTCTATAAAGTTGCTCTGACCATCTAAAATTGGCTTTAAGAATAAGTAGTGGCTATATGGATCATCACCGGGCGGTACTACATAGCGACCCCTTATCGGGGCATAATATTGAATAAAAAATAATATTAAAAAAATGAAGACCATAAAGATCCAATAAATATAAGGCCTATTTCTAAAAAAGGTGAATAGCTTGTTCATTTAAGTGGGTTTTATTTTAATAGTTTTTTTGTTTTATACTAATATATTTTATCAGAGAAATTGTTTTCTGGAAATATGGCTGTGTTCTTATTGCTGTTTATTTAGTGCGTATGAACTTGTATGGCCAACGAATAACTCTCATTATAATGGTTGGTAGCAATCCATTGTGCTTTTGCCAATAGAGATTTTGGCTTTGATAATAAATCTTTTTGCGCTCGGCATTTTTTGAAATGCTTTTGCCTTCGAGGTGAATAATCTTTGCAGTATTCAAAACTGCATTTTTATATCCAGCATCAACCAGTCGTTTGCAAAGGTCGTCGTCTTCTAAATACATGAAAAATCTCTCATCAAATCTGCCGACTTTTTCAAAAATTTCTTTTTTAATCATTAGGGCTGCGCCGGTAACTATATCGGTATAAAAAAATTCCCTGGAAAGGTCAACTTTTTGATAATTATAATGTCGAAACGTGACGGAAAGAAGAGATTGAAATCTACCAAAGAAATTCTTCTGTAGAGTTTTTTTATCCGGTCCCAATAGACACGTCAATGCCCCAATTTCATCGTGTTTTTTAATAAAGGAAAGCATTTTCTCAATCGAATTATCAAATACTATAGTGTCGGGATTCAGGAGCAATAAATATTCTCCGTTTGCCTTGCTCGCGCCCAGATTATTGCCAGCGCCAAAGCCTTTGTTGGCAGAAGGTAGAAGGCAGAAGGTAGAAGGCCCTAGTATTTTGCTGATATCTGTATTCTGTATTCTGTATTCTGTGTTTTCGCTGTTATCAACAACGATTACTTCATGAGAAATTCCAAATATCTGTTCCCTGATGCTTTTAATGCAATCAAGAGTAATATTTTTTGATTTATGATGAACTATAATGATGGAGAGGTCTTTTTTGTCCATTTGCTTTTCAGAGATATTAGATAATTATTTACTACAGATTTTGGTATAGCATCCAAGAAGTATGATAGCGCTACATATGTAATGACCGTAAATAACATATTTATTAGGAAATAAATATCAAATCTTTTCAAAAAATATCCAAATAAAACTGAAAACAGTCCGATTGATACTAGTTTGGTGATCCTGGCCCAGTCAAGAGAAATCTCAGTTGCTTTTTTCGCCACGTTCCAGCTAATAGCAAGAAGGACAACTTCGGAAATTAAAGTAGCATATGCAGCACCAATAAAACCATAACGCGGTATCAGATACATATTTAAGGCCACGTTGAACAGCAAGATAAAACCAGAAATTTTAAGCATTGTTCTTCTCATGTCCTTGGCGATCATTATTTCTCCGAACATGCCGCCCAGGTAAATAAAAATTGTGGCAAATCCTAGGATTATTGTCACATTGGCGCCTTTTATAAATTCTTCATTACTAAGAAACAGTATAATTTCTTTAGGAAAAGTAATGCAAATAATTGAAATAGTGAGCGCCATAAAAAACAAAAAATTAGTTCCTTGTTTTAAGGCTCTAGTCGTCTTTTCTTTGTCATTTTCAACTGAAACAGAAAGAAGCGGTTTCAGAGAGCTGGTCAAATAGGACCCAGCGAAAAGAGTCGTCTCTAGTACTCGATAGGCAACAGCATAAATACCGACATCAGCAGCTCCTTTGTAATAAAAAAGCATTAGAGAGTCAACCTTGAAATAAATATTATTAACGATAAAAACTATTCCAAGCGGCACTGACATTTTAATAAAATGTGGAAGAATTGACTTGTCATAACGAAAATTTAGGGGTAGTTGTTTTTTTGAAATCAACATCTTAATTAGAAAATTGCTCACAGCAGCTAGTGATACGGTGGTAATAATAATATAAATTCCCAGATTAAAGGCAACTGCTATTATCACGCCAGCTAGAGCGATTATTTTAGATATTATTTCTGCAATGGCGACTTTCTTCATTTCTAGTTTAACCTGCAAGAACATATCATAGACACTTCCAGTAAGGTTAAATATTGGAAACAAAGAAGCAATTAAGACGCCATTTTTAATCTCAGTTGGATACTTTGTAAAAAATATAATAATTACTGCTATGATTGTTGCAATCAATGCACTTATAAGTCGAATATAAAAAATATTTCCAAGAATCTTTTTATAATTAGAATAGTCTTTTGATACTTCTCTAACTGCAACAGAAAATAAGCCAAAATCAGCGATTACAATTATAAAATTGAAATAGGTTACTATGGTGGTGTAAAAACCCGTTCCTTCTGGTCCAAGGTAGTTGGTAATTAGTTTTGTCGAAATTAAAGCCATTACCATTACAAGCATTCGCCCAATAATTTGAACAAGCGTATTTGACGCGATTTTGTTACTTTCTTTGCTCATTAATTCTTCTCATTAATTTTTTTTTCGAGCCGCTGAGGTAAAAATTGAAAGATAGCCACACAAATTTTAGCCAATTAATCTTATGAATATTAAATAGGTTATTGCTTATAACTGAAATTGTGCTTGATGCAGCGTTATCCCAAGAAAGGCCAGTGTTGATTTTTTCAATATTTTTTTTGATTCTTTGAACTTCTATTTTTTCATCTGCTAATTGTAAAATTGCCTCTTCTATCTCATTAACGCTTTCGTATCCAACGACTTTTCCGAGATTTTTGTCATTAATGAACTCAGAGAGAACATCTCCTTTTGTGACGATCATTGGTATGGATGCCCACAAATAATCTAAGATTCTGGTTCTGAATGAAAACCGAGTTTCCAAATTTTTAAAATGAGTTGAAATGGCAATATCGGCTCTTGATAAATATTTAACTCTCTCTTCATAAGGAGTCCAGCCGAAATTGAAAAAAACAACTTTATCTAGGAGGTCTTTCTCTTTACAGAAGTCAACCGTTCTTTGAACCATTTCCATTGTTTTGATTTTTGGGTTAGGATGGGCTGTTCCTAGAAATAACAGCTTAATATCCTTTCTTTTCTTGGAAATATTTTCAATCGCCTTAACGACAGTAATTGGATCAAACCAGTTCCAAATTCCTCCTCCCCAATAAATCAATGTGTCAGTTCTTTTAATCTGAGGAAATTTATTTTCCAACGAATCAGCATTTATTTTTTCGAATTTTTTACAAGGGGTGCCGAATGGCAGGATCGAAATTAAGTTTTTTAAATCTGGAGATTCTGAATATTCGTTAGGGGTGACTCTTTTCTCGCGGGATAAAAGTCCGATGTATAAGTCCTTCTGTTTCTCGGAAGAGCATAAAATATGGTCAGCAGTGTTTAACTGGAGCAACAATGTATGATAGTTAAAGTCGTAAATATTCTTTCGGATTCTTTCAGGATCAAGCTTGGTATATTCAAGCATTTCAATAATCAACGGGTCGTATAAATCGGCAATGAACTTAATTTTTTTATTATTAATGACCCGCAAAAGTGGAGGACGTAGGCTTTGAGCCAAGATAACATCTATGCCTAGAAGTGAGTTTGCGATAGAGGAGCTTTGTTTCTTTGAATTATAGACTATTATTTTAAAATCAGCCGAAGAAATATCACAGTTATCAGGTACAAAAAGCGTAACTTTAAAAAATTTGGAAAAAGTTTTGGCTAGCTCGAAGTACCTAATTCCCGGACCAGCCATCATTTTACCGATTTTATCGTTCGAAACTAAGGCAACACTGATTTTTTTTTGATTCATTTGTTTACTGGATTGTTAAGATTAAAACAAGCACTTACTTGCATTAATATAGCAAAGCATAGTTAAAATATAAAGAAAACGAATAATGCTTGGACAAATCAAAATGCAGTTTGGGATTGCTATTCATTATCTGATTTTCTCTAGATCAATTCTGCAGTTTTTTTTATTAGCAATAAAGTAAATGTTATTAATAATAAAAATGAGGAAATAATTCTCAATATTTTTATCGGAGTTATTATCGGAAATTTAGTACCAATGCTTCCAACCTTAGGCCTTGTCCAGCTGTTCCAATAGCATTGCCGTCATAATATTGGTTCATCCAACCAATATTTTGTACATGTCCATCATAAAATACATGGATAGTTTGAGGTCCTTCTACTCTGATTTCAATTGCCTCAATTCTCAAGGATTGGCCTTCTGTTCCTGCTGTTTGACCATCTCTCGCCCAATCCATCCAGCCTATATTCTGTACATGGACTCTGTATAAAATAGATGTACCCGCTGGAGCGTTAGCCAATGATAATTGAATAGCTTCCAGTCTTAAACCTCTTCCAGACGTTCCGAGTAACTTATTTTGGCCAACCAAGCTGGTCCACCCAACATTTTGTACATGGGCTCTAGCATTGAGTTCTAATGCAAGGGGATTAACGGTGTATCTTCTATTAACCTCCATTTTTATTGCCTCAATTCTTAGGTTTTGTCCAGTTGTTCCTGCCATGTTGGCATCGTGTGTTGCCTCCATCCAGCCATGTTCTTCAACATGGGTTTGATAGTAAACATTATAATCGTTAGAATTAGTAATTCTAGCTTCTATTGCCTCAATTCGTAAATCCAAACCAGTTGTGCCAATAATGCCGCTATTACTCATCCATTCAGACCACCCTCTATTTTGTATATGTGCGCGAAACTCGAAGCCAAGACTTGGATTTCCAACCAGTGCCATCTGAATAGCTTCAACCCTTAGTCCCAGACCAGTAGTTCCCGAAGTCTCCCCGTTTCCTTTCCAGTCCGTCCAACCGATATTTTGCACATGAGTTCTATAAAAGATCTGTGTTCCATTGCCATCGTACGGCGGAGGGGTATCGTTTGGTAGCGTAGCTGCTGTAAACAAGCGGTAGAAAATTTTCCAGAAATTATAAGCACTGTCGAATACATGAGGTGTATAACTGTAAAGTGCGGCAGTTGCGTTGTTTAGCATTATTACATCATAAGCTCCTGTGTAATCGCTTAGTGTTGTGCCCTCGTTTTTAACATAGTGGATGGTGAAGCCTGGATTTTTAATACCGCGAGCAGCATATTCATAGTTATATCTCAATTGCCAGGCGGCCCAACCGACTTGCATGGCAAAACCAGCATAGGCTGGATCACAGCCGCCACCATCGGGACATTGATATCCCATGGCTCTGTTTAAAGCTGTATCATTTTGCGCCTGCATCGATACCAAACTTTGTTCTTTCTGAAGCATAACAAGAAGAACTTTGGGGCTGATTGTACCGGTGGAAGTGTTGATTGTAATGCCATTGATGCTACCGGCCGCGGCATCGTAGCTTGCATGTGACGCATCATAAATTATTTGAGCTGCGCTTCTTCCTGCACCTGTAGCTGAGTTATCATGATAGTCTTTAAGAAAAGAGTTATTATCCACTAGAACTCTTTGTATATCAGACACACCAAGAGAATTGATGTCTACAAAATCATAGTCAGGAATAACGCTGTTATAGTATTGACCAGCCATAAATTCACTGACTGTCCGATCAGACGCATTTGCCTTATTTGTTAACGAGTTAGGCAAAAAAGATGCAAACAGTCCGACCATTAATAAAATTGAAATTGTTTTTTTTATCATCATTTTACCGTTGCATTAATTATATCCAATTTATTCAAAAGTAATTGATCGTCCGGTAATGCTTTTAGTCCTGTTTGAACTGTTGCTATGGCTCCGTTTTTATCTCCAGCTAAGACTTGTGCTTCAGCTTTTTTGCTGTAGTAGTTTTCCTGTTTGGGGTCGAGTTCGATCGCTTTGGAAAAATTAAATATTGCTTCGCTATAATCTTTATTTGCAATATCCTTTAGTCCTTCATTGTAATAATTTTCCGCACTATTTGATGAAGCGGGCTTGCTAATATTTTGGTTAGGATCATTTACTTCACTTTTAGCATCAAATTGAGTACTTGAATTAGAGTTTGATTGAGATTCCAGTGTGCTATCGCCTGAACTGATTGGAGCCTTCACCTTATTTTTCATTGGAAAATAAATAACTAAGACTGAAATAACTGCAATAGCTAACAAAATAAGAAAAATAACAAAAACTATTTTTTTATCTTTTATGTTCATTGTTTAAATAATAGCACAAAAAATTAAATAAATGCCAGATGGTCGTTTGTTCTGGAAAGAAAATATTAGTTATGGTAAGTTATTTTTATAAACTTAAACTGTGTAAAAAATTAAGCAAAATGAAAAAAATTCTATCATTTCTAACGCCCCTTCTCTTATTCGTTTCAGTAGCTGCTGGTCAGGCAGTAAGATTTAATGTCTCAGAAAGCCCAAGAGTAACCTTACTAGCGGTTGATTGTTTGTTGATTATCTTTTCAATTATATTTTTTAGTTACTTATTGTCAACAAAGAATTTAATAGATTATTTAAAAAAAATATGGAAATGTCTCCCTTGGAGAATATTGATTATATTTTTAGTTTGGGCTGTGATTTCTTTGGCTATCAATAGTGCTGCTTATTCCTCTGGACAGATATTAAATGCTTTTTCTTATTGGGCAAGGCTTTCTATATTAGTATTTAATGTCACGGTAATGTTTTATCTCTTAAAAGAGAGGATAATTGAAACAGCGAAGTTTTTAGAAAACTTTTTAATCTGGTCAGCAGTAATACTAGTTTTTGGGTATCTTCAACTCATTTTTGTTCCTGATTTTAGTTTTATGGCTCTTTTTGGCTGGGATCCCCATCAAGGTAGAATGCTTTCCACTTTTTTTGATCCCAACTATTTAGGTGCCTTTCTTGTGCTTTTATTATCAGTGTTATTGGGAGTTGGATTGGGGAGTTCTAACCGGAAGTTAAAAAATATTCTAATTGCGTTTTTCATTTTAAGCTGGATTGCATTGTATTTTACATACTCAAGAAGTGCTTGGGCGCAAGGGGCAATTGCCCTTCCTTTAGTCGCTTATAGAAAAAACTGGAAGTTGGCATTGGGTGTGTTAGCAATTTTTATTATTATGGTATTCGTACCAACAAGATTAGGAAGCAGAATTGCTCAGAGTGGAAGTATATTTCAATCTTCCTCCACTTCAACAACACAGGATAGTGATTTTGATCCCAGCGCCGCAGCTAGAGGGGAGTCTTTAAAAAGAGGACTAAAGCTAGCAACTAATCATTGGTTATATGGGGTTGGATATAATGCGTACGGAACAGCTTTGACAAATTCTGGATTGTCGAAAGACAAATCTTTAACTGGTATGTCTAGTCAGGGTTCAGACAGTTCTCTTTTAAATATTTTTGCCACTACAGGAATTGTCGGTTTAGTTTTATTCTTATCATTCTTTACCAGTCTTGGTTTCAAGCTTTTCCTTAAGTTTAAGGAAAAGAAAGATTGGTTAGCATGGTCGCTTCTATCATTCCTTGTAGCTTGGATTGCCGGTTCTTTCTTTAATAATACATTGCTATATATTTTAATCTTGCTCCCTTTTCTGGTCCTAATATCAACTGCTTTAGCTGATAATAAGCCAAATCAATCCAATGACTATCCAAAAGATAAATAAATATTTAATAGCAGCATCTGTTTTCTTGATTCCCTTTTATTTTTTTCGTTTTTCAGTTTTGGGGATTAAGACCAATGTTTTTGAAATTGCCATTTTGCTCTCATTTTTATCATTTATAGTACTTCTAATAAAAGAAAAGAAGAAAGTAATCTATGGTTCGGTTTGGCCTTCTCTTCTTTTGATTATCGCTTTAATCTCAGTTTATTTTTCTCCCGACAAAACGACTGCCTTGGGAATATTTAAAGGTTGGTTTTTTGCGCCGGTAGTTTTTTATTGGCTTATTATTAATAACTTTAAAAGAAATGAACTTCTGAGACTTTGTGTTCCACTTTTTGCATCGTTAATAATAGTTTCATTCTGGGCTATACTTCAACGTTTTGATATTATTGGTACTTTGTTCTATCAGTCGGGTGACGCTACTTTTCTGCCATACATGAACGATAAACGTGTATTTGGACCTTTTGAATCACCAAATTTCTTGGCTATGTTCATTGTGCCTGTGTTTTTTCTGTCATTATCAATCTGGGGCACTCTCAAGAAAAAGTATGAAAAAGTATTATTTCTTTTGCTTTCACTGTTTCCGATAGTCGCCCTTTGTTTTTCAAAATCAAAAGGTGGCTTATGGGCCTTTATAATCGGAATGTTGGTTTATTTAAATTATACATACATTAACAAGCAAAAAAGTAGGGACCGACGTCCCGTCTTTGCTACTTTAATTGCTGCCTGTTTGTTTGTCGGAAATTATCTCTATTTTTATATAGTTTCTCATTTGGTTGATTTATCGGGAAGCAACGAATCAAGAAAAGAAATTTACAAATATTCTGTTCAACTATTGAAAAACCATCTGGTTAATGGAGTTGGTTTGGGTGGTTTTCAGAGTGCGATAGCTCAAATTTCGGTAAATGACTCTTACTTTAAGTATTTTATTTTGCCTTATGCATTGCATCCTCACAATTTGCTCTTGGCGATTTGGCTCAATCTGGGGATTTTGGGACTACTACTGTTTGTTGTGATTTTAATAGATTTTTTAAAAAATGCTTTTTCTTCTGATTTAAAAATCAAAGCAACAATTTTGGCTGCCATGACGGCGATAATGGTTCATGGACTTTTTGATACAACTTATTTTAAAAATGATCTCTCGGCTATCTTTTGGTTGATTTTCGCTTTTTCAATTATTATTAGTGGTAAAAATGAAACTAAAGAAATCAACAACTAGCTTGGCCACATTTGTACTCATAGCGCTATTCTTTTTTCTTCCATTTAGCTCCTGGTTGGTGAGCATTACGGGCAAGCCATCCCTAAGCTTAGTTAGGGATGTGCTTGTGATATTTTTATTCCTTTTAGGTCTCGCAGCGATTTTATTTACAAGGGAAAAAATTAATAACAAGAATTTAATTTTTATTTCCTCGCTTTTCATATTATGGGGACTCCTGACATTTTTTTGGAAAGAAGCAAGTGCATTACAATGGCTCAGAGGTTTCAGATTTACGTTTGTTCCGGTTTTACTCTTAATTTCTTTGCAACTATTTGATTTTTCGAAAAATCAACGCAAAAATATTTACTGGTCTGTATTTCTAAGTTCATTAATAGTGCTTACATTAACTATTTTGGAATTTTTTAAATTTAAAATACCTCTAATCTCTGAAATATCAAGCGAAGGATCGCTTAATACAATTCATGCTGTCGGAGGAGAATTTACTAGACTCCAATCAGTCTTAGCTGGTCCGAATGCCCTTGGATTGTATCTCCTTTCGATTGTCTCTTTTTTGGTATTCGCTAGCGCTTATTTAAATAAAAATTTTTTATGGTTCTGCCCGTTATTTATTGCAGCTTTGGTTTTAACTTTTTCCAGAAGTTCATGGATTGGGTTATTGGCATTATTCTTATTACTAATATTCTATTACTTAAAAAAGCGATTTGGATCTTTTGCCGCATCGAGTTGGTTTGCCTCTTTCGTGTTTTTAATATCCTTGGTTTTCTGGTTCGGATATCAATCAGTTTCTTTTAATTCGCTAATAACTCACGGCGCTTCTTCGACCGAAAGGGTTGAACAATATCGAAGAGTATGGGATCAACGGTATGAAATCGGTATTTTGGGACGTGGAATGGGCACGGCTGGGCCATCTTCTCAAAATAGAATTGATGGGGGGCCAAACCACTGGACTGAAAATATTTATTTCGATATGTTCGAAGAGACTGGCCTGATCGGGCTATCTTTGTTTCTAATTTTTTTAGTTATTTTGGGCTATATTATATATAATAAGAAAAATATTAAAGAGGACAGAGCAGAGTTTTCTTTGCTGATGAGTTTTTTGCTTGCTGGATTATTTATAAATATTTATACTGGTCAGGCGGGATTATATTTACTGATATTAATGAGTGGATTAGCAATAGGAGAAAAAAATGGCAAAAATCTTAATTGATGGACGGTTTGTCGGAGTTGGCGAATCAGTATCAAGGTACACGCTTGAGATATTGAGCCGCATTATTAAATCGGACCAGGAAAATGAATACACACTACTAATTCGTCCTTGCGGGGCTGATGTTTTTGCGGAATTTTTTAAAATTCCAGCTTATGAACCGGAGATTATGGATTTTAAGGCCCAGAAAAATCAGGAGAAATTAAAGCTGCAAAAACTCATTGAGAATTGCAAATCTAAATATAAAAACTTAGATTTAGAAATTATTGATATTAAGCATTATAGTCTTAAAGAGCAGACCAAGCTGTATAAATATTTGAAAGAAAAGAAGTTTGATTTAATTCATTTTGCCCAATTTAATCACCCTGTTTTGTATAAAGGAAAATTTATTGTTACTGTTCATGATTTAACATTGTTTGGGCATTTACATCGCCAAAATCAAATCAAAGTAATTGCTTTTAATAAAGTGATGGCGGCAGCTGCAAAAAATTCAGCCAAGATTCTAACTGTCTCGGAAACATCAAAAAAAGAAATAATTGAGTATTATGGTACTCCCAAAGATAAAATCATAGTCACTTATTTAGGAACAGATAGTAAATATGATCTTCAGGTTAGGAATAAGAACTCAAAAATTGAAAGCTTTAAAAGAAAATACAAAATTTTAGACCAATACATCCTCTACACTGGAATGTGGAAGAGACACAAAAATTTACTCAGAATGCTTGAGGCATTTGAGAAAGCGGCAACGAAAGGGGAAATCAAAGATAGAAAAGTTCAGTTGGTTATGGCTGGAAAGATTGATAAGGATGAGCCAGAAGTATTGAGGAGAATTGAGGATCTTAACAAATCATTGAGAAGAAAGGCCGTGGTTACTACTGGATTTGTGCTAGAGGAAGAATTGCCATTGGCCTATGCCGGAGCATCGGCATATATCATACCCTCGCTCTCCGAGGGATTTGGTCTTCCGCCTCTTGAGGCTATGGCTTGCGGAACGCCCGTTATCTCTTCAAAAGAATCTTGTATGCCGGAAATTTTAGGTGACGTACCGTTATATTTCGATCCTTATGATACAGACGACATGGCCAAAGCAATGGAAAAAATCATTACAGATGAAGGCCTGCGAAAAGAAATGATTCCTGCCGGATTAGAACAAGTGAGAAAATATTCTTGGGATGACACGGCAAAAAAGACACTGGGAGTTTATAAAGAGGTTCTTGGTCAATAGGTTGAATTGCAAGCTTGGTTATGATAAATTAACATTAAATTTTCAATTAAAAACGGAGTTTTCTATGTTTACCACTTCGATCATCATTGCTCTTGGAGCTTCACTGCTCGCTGTTATCTATGGTTTCATCCTGATTTCAAATGTCATGAAGAAGCCTCAGGGTAACAAAAAAATGGTTGATATTGCTAAGGCAATTCAAGACGGGGCGAAAGCTTTTCTAAATAGACAGTACTCAACTGTTGCAGTCGTTGCAGCCGTTTTGTTTGTTGTGCTTCTTTATGCTATTGGCTGGAAAGTTGCACTCGGGTTTTTAATTGGCGCGGCTTTTTCTGCTCTTGCCGGCTACATTGGCATGAATGTGTCAGTTAGGGGCAACGTTCGTACTGCGGAAGCCTCCAGAAAAGGTTTACCTGCCGGAATGGACGTGGCTTTTAAGTCTGGCGCTATTACAGGGTTATTTGTAGTAGGTCTTGGTCTTCTGTCTGTTGCTGGTTTTTATGCTATTTTCAGGGATACTGAAAGTTTAATCGGACTTGCCTTTGGTGGTTCTTTGATCTCAATTTTTGCCCGTCTTGGCGGTGGTATTTTTACAAAAGGTGCTGACGTTGGTGCTGATTTGGTCGGAAAAGTCGAAGCTGGAATTCCAGAAGATGATCCTAGAAATCCAGCTGTAATTGCTGATAACGTTGGCGATAACGTTGGCGATTGTGCTGGTATGGCTGCTGATCTTTTTGAAACTTATTCTGTTACAGCAGTTGCTGCTATGCTTTTAGGCCACTTATTCTTTGCTAATTTTGAAAATGCGGTTCTATTTCCATTAGTTCTAGGTGCTGCATCAATTGTTACTTCGATCATCGGCACTTGGTTTGTTCGTCTTGGAAAGAATTCAAAAAATATCATGGGAACGCTTTATCGCGGTTTAATTGTAGCCGGTGTTTTGGCTGCTGGAGCTTTCTATTTCATTACTCGTTGGATGATGGAAGGAAACGGAACATATGAAGTTAATGACGTATATTTTGCTTCTCTAATCGGTTTAGCTGTAACTGCTCTTTTGGTTGTTATTACTGAATACTTTACTTCACAAAAATATGCTCCGGTTAAATCAATTGCCCAGAGCTCTATGACTGGACATGGTACAAATGTTATTACTGGTTTGGCTGTTTCAATGAGATCAACCGCAATGCCTGTTTTGGTAATTGCTGCCGGTATTTTGGCTGCATACAGCTTAGCTGGTCTTTATGGTGTGGCAATCGCTGCTATGAGTATGCTTTCAATGGCAGGAATTATTGTTGCCATTGATGCTTTCGGTCCAGTTGTAGATAATGCCGGTGGTATTGCAGAAATGTCGGAAATGCCAGCCGACGTTCGAGTCCACACTGATGCTCTTGATTCAGTCGGAAACACTACAAAAGCTGTTACCAAGGGTTATGCTATTGGTTCTGCTGGTTTGGCAGCAATGGTTTTATTTGCAGATTACACAGAAAAGCTATCACATGCTACTGGTAATATCTTTGCCTTCGATCTAAAAGATCCTTATGTGCTTGTAGGTTTGCTTCTTGGTGGACTTTTGCCTTACTATTTTGGATCACTTGCCATGGAAGCTGTTGGTAAAGCTGGTGGTGCCGTTGTAGAGGAAGTTAGAAGACAGTTCAGAGAGATCAAAGGTATAATGGAAGGCAAGGCTACTCCTGACTACAAAAAAGCGGTTGATATTGTCACAAAAGCTGCAATTCACGAAATGATCCTTCCTGCAAGCGTGACAGTATTGGCTCCTTTATTGGTTGGCTTTATCTTGGGTCCGGTTGCTCTTGGCGGCTTTTTGATTGGTACAATTGTTACCGGATTATTCGTTGCGATTTCAATGACTTCTGGCGGCGGTGCTTGGGATAATTCTAAGAAATACATCGAAGAAGGTAATTTTGGCGGCAAAGGTTCACTTGCTCACCAAGCAGCTGTTACTGGTGACACAGTTGGTGATCCGTACAAAGATACTGCCGGTCCAGCTATCAACCCAATTATTAAAGTTGTAAACATCATCGCTTTATTGATTGCTCCAATTATCATCAAAGTAAATCTTGATTCTATTTGGAAAGCTGTCATCATTGCTGTTCTTATTATTGCCGTTGCTGCTATTATGATTTTTGGTAAAAAGTCTACCGTGGTTTTGGAAAATAAAAAACTTAAAGAAAAAGTTGCACAGTAGATAATGAGTAAGAAACAAGAAAAAGATATTATTTCAACGGAAATGACTTTGGATCGCTTTGAAGGTGACAACGCAGTTTTAATTTCAGATGAAAAAAAATGTGTGGTGCCAGTAAGCTTATTGCCGAGGGACACCAAAGAGGGTGAGGTTGTAGTTGTTACATTTGCTACTGACTCTGCTGAAAGAAATAGAAAAGAGTCAAAAGCAAAAGATATTTTAAACGAAATACTCCATATTTAGAACTGAGAACTTTGATCTTAGATATTTGACACTGAATTAAAAAAATCCCTGAAAGGGGATTTTTTTAAATATAACCGCTTACTCGCAATTGTCATTTCGACTCCTCAGCCTTGTCTGAGGACGGACCTGCCTGCCGGCAGGCAGGGAAATCTTAAAAATAAATTCTGATTACTATCAGAAGATCCCTCCACTCTGGTCGGGATGACACAAGGGGTAGGTAAGTAACTACTTTTAATTTACAGATAAAAAAACGAACGCCTTAATAAATATTTAATCTTTCCTTAATCATTTTTTAATATTATTTTTGTTATTTTGAATCAAACGTCGATATGGCGTAATGCTGGTTTTGAGGGGGAATATAGGGTAATGCGTAAGTTTACAATGGCAGCTGTAATATTATTTGCCATAACGCTTGCGGGCGTCATTGAAACGATGGCGTTGGCTAGCGAGACCGACTTTGGCTTGGGTATCTGGGTTAGTGAAGAAGGATCTGATCAGTGGGAGTCTGTCACCATGGGCTTTTCATGGGAACCCAGAACCGCTGAGTGGAACAATAACTATAACGCTGATTCCAATGTTCACATTGTGTTGGGAAATGGTCTAGCCTGTGATATTCGGGATTTTACCGGAAACTGGGTCTTTTATGGCTCAATCCTGTGCGATAATCCTTGCGATTATGATGTGTTGTTCGGTTACATCGATTGTAGTACTGGCGGACCATGGGATCCTCCAATGGTTGAACCAAAGATCACTTTTTTTCAGAACGGTTTTAGCAATAGTTTCTATCTCCCGCTAGAGTGGGATTCAACAAACCTCTATATGGGCGGTAATTTCGACTTCACAGTTGACTTTAATTCATCAGTCGTTCCGGAACCGAGTTCTTTACTTGCCATAGGACTCGGCCTGAGCGGTCTGGGGGGACTCCTCCTCCACAGACGAGCCGCTTAGCGGCTCATAACAGGGCGTCCCGATTAATCGGGACGCTTTCTACAATAGTTGTTGATTTGGGATTTAACTAGTATACTGTTGGTGTTGGAATGTATCTAAGAGTTACGAATGAAAAAAGTAAAAATATTTAAAAGCCCAAAAGCTAAAAAATACGCCAAGATATGCCTGCTTGGTTTTTCTGGGTTGGTTATCGTTTTTCTTATTGCTTTTGGAATATATTCTTTGGCTTTCTCAAAAAAAGTTTATGCTCATCAATATATAGGTGAAATAAATTTTAGTGGCAAAACCAAAGAAGAAATTCAAAGAATAATAGAGGATAAGTCAAAAGAAGTTGGGGGCGCTAAGATTGAATTAAAATATCAGAATGATAACTCTGATGAGAAAATTTATGTCATTGATCCTTCTGAAATAGGACTTCAATATGACGTTAAAGCTACAGTTGATGAAGTTTGGGGACAAGGAAGAAGCAAGGGGACTTTTAAATCTTTTCTTGAGCAATTAAAATCAGTGTTTGCTGGTACTGATCATGAGGCTATTTACTCTCTAAATTTAGAGGGACTGACGTTAAAAGTTAAAAATATTGCTATCGAGCTTGATGATCCAGAAAAAGACTATTTATTGGTTTACGGCGACGGTAAATTTAAATTATCAGAAGATCGAAAAGAGGGTCACAGAATTGATCAGGCGGAAATAATTAATGATATTGAATCTCAGATTGGTGATTTTAAAATTGCGAAAACATCATTTAAAACTGAAAATTTTAAACCTCAGGTTGATAAAGATAAAGCTATGGCAGCTCTTGCCAAGGCTAATAAAATTATCGAACAAGGCGATTTGATTTTGAAATATGATAATCAGGAATTTAAAGCTGATGATGATACGATCGGTGGCTTTGTGAAATCAAAATCAAACGGTGATGACTTAGAAATTGTACTAAATGACGATCGTATAAAATCTTTTATCGACTCCATTGGAAAGAGTATTGATGTTGAAGCTAAAAATGCGAAATTAACCATATCTGATGGTATGGCAACGGTTGTTGAGACATCGATAACCGGTAGAACACTGGACAGAGCACAGACAAAAATTGATATTGAAAATAATATAAAATTACGTATGGATTCAAAAGAAGTCAATCCTGATTTTGCAGCAATAACTTTAAAGGTGGCATTAAAAGAACCGGAAGTTTCGGAACAGAAAATCAGTGATTTGGGAATTGTTGAGCTGGTGGGAACAGCAACAACTAACTTTGTTGGTTCGTCCTCGAATAGGGTTCATAATATTCAGATTGGCGCAGCGGCAATTAACGGTGTTCTTCTAAAACCTGATGAGACTTTTTCAACTCTCAAGCAACTTGGAACTATTGATGCTTCAAGCGGATACTTGGAAGAGCTGGTGATTAAGGAAAATAAAACCATTCCCGAGTTTGGCGGTGGACTGTGTCAGGTTTCATCGACTTTATTCAGAGCTGCCCTCAATGCAGGCATGAAAATAACCGAGAGACAAAACCATAAATATAGGGTAAGTTATTACGAACCTCCAGTTGGTATGGATGCAACCATCTATGATCCTGCGCCTGATTTTAAATTTGTTAATAATTACGGAAAATATGTTTTAATTCAATCAAAAGTTGTCGGAACGAAAATTACCTTTGATATCTATGGCACTAAAGATGGAAGAACTTCCGAGGTATCTGAACCAGTAGTAACGAACGTTACTCAACCTGATCCACCTCTTTATACAGAAACTGATACTTTGGCGCCAGGTGAGAAAAAGAAGATTGACAGTGCTCATCCAGGAGCGACAGCAACATTTCATTATAAGGTAACTCGCGGAAGCGATATTCTCCAAGAAAAAGATTTTGTATCTAAATATGTACCGTGGCAGGAAAAGTGGTTAGTGGGTAAAGCCGCGCCAGCGCCAGCGCCAGCACCAGCGCCAACGCCAGAAGCTACTCCTGCGCCAGTAGTGCCAGTAGTGCCAGCGACTTAATTGAAGAAACAAGATACAAGTTACAAGATACAAACAAATTCCAAATATCCAACTTAGAAAGCATTCAAATATTTGAGGTATTGGTAATTGTTTATTGAATATTGTTTGGTCATTGTTTCTTGTCTCTTGTTTTCTTATTATTCTGTGCACTGTCTACTGTTATCTGCTATACTATAAAATATGGAGGAGCGGGCATTTTTTTATCATCAATGGACTAACGATGATCTTAAGCGTCATTTCGACGTTGATTTTAAAGATGGACTAACGCAGAAAAGGGCTCGTTTTAGGTTGCTGGAAGATGGTAACAATTCTCTGGAAAATTTGAAAGATATTAGTGTCTTTACTATTTTTTTAAGGCAGTTTTACAACATCTTTATCTTATTGCTTTTTGTTGCTGCAATCATTTCATATTTTGTTGATGGACTATTTCAGGCTGCAATCTTAATTTCTATAATTTTATTAAATGTTTTTTTGGGATTTTTTCAGGAATTTAAAGCACAAAAAGCATTGGAAGCTCTAAAAGAAACCTTTAAGTCTGAAAGCAAGGTTTTGAGAGACGGAAAAATCAGAACTATTCCAAGTGAGGAGCTGGTTGTAGGCGACATGGTAGTTCTCGATACTGGTGACAGAGTGCCTGCTGACCTTAGAGTAGTTGAAAGTGAGTCATTAAGTGTTAATGAATCAGCTTTGACTGGTGAATCTCTTCCTGTGGGTAAATTCGCTGGAGTTTTAGAGTTAAATACAGCTTTGGCTGATCGAACGAATATGCTTTTTGGATCAACAGTAGTAGTACAGGGACGCGCAAAGGGTGTTGTTGTGGGAATTGGGCAAAAAACAGAATTCGGTAAAGTGGCCGATTTAGTACAAGGAGCAACTCTTGAGAAAACTCCTTTAGAAAAACAGATTTTGTACCTAGGAAAAGTTCTTAGTATTATTTCAATAATTATTGCTGCTATAATATTTGCTCTTGGATATATGAGGGGATTTGAAGTCTGGTCTCTCTTAACTTTAACAATAGCTCTCTTGGTGGCTGCTGTGCCGGAAAGTTTGCCGACTGTAATAACTTTATCTATGGCAATCGGTGTTTCCAGAATGGCGAAGAGAAAAGCTATTGTCAGGAAGCTGGCCGTTGTGGAAACGCTTGGTACGGTGAATATTATAGCGACAGATAAAACCGGTACCCTAACAAATAACGAGTTAGTGGTGGATAGGGCAGTAGTTATGAAAAATAGCTCTGAATTACTTGAGCTGGATATGAACGAAACCAATCCAAACAAGGAAACCTTGGAATTATTTATTAAAGGAGTAGTTTGTTCAAATGTGAGCCTTAAAGATGAAAATGGAGACATTCTAGGTGATCCACTTGAAGTTGCGATCGTATCTGCCGCTAAAAATTTTAGAAAAGGTCTAATCGCAAAAAGCAAATTATATAAACGTGAATTAGAAATACCCTTTGATTCTGAGCACAAGTTTATGTCTGTTACAGTGAACCAAAACGGCAAAAAAGAAATAATTGCTAAAGGATCGGCTGAGAAAATTATTTCTTTTTGTAACATTCCTGCAAAAGCAAAGAGAACTATTCTGAGCAAAGCTTCGGAAATGAGTAAAGAGGGTCTCAAGGTGATAGCTTTGTCATGTAAACAAATTAACAATAACGGTTCAAACACTTTGAACGGAATGGACTTTGTTGGTTTGTTTGCTTTGGTGGATGAACCTGCCGAGGGCATCTCGGAAGCTATAAAAGAGGCAATTAGTGCTGGAATTCGCCCGATCATGATTACGGGTGATCATCCTGAAACTGCCCGATTTATTGCAGAGAAAATCGGCCTTTCTGTCTCTGATGAGGAAATAATGACAGGGAAAGAACTAGAAACTTTATCCGAAGCATCTTTAAAGAAACATCTTCAAAAAGTAAAAGTTTTTGCTCGAATTACTCCTGAGGATAAAATCAATATAGTTAAACTACTACAAAAAATAGGTTATTCTGTTGCTGTGACGGGGGATGGCATAAATGATGCTCCCGCCTTAAAAGAAGCTCATGTCGGTATCGCTATGGGAATAAAGGGTACGGATGTAGCAAAGGATTCAGCAGATATAATTCTTTCTGATGATAAGTTTGGTACAATCATTTCGGCCGTAGAATATGGGCGTGCAATCTACGATAACATTAGAAACGCGATAATATTTCTTCTTTCCGGCAACATAGACGAGCTTTTCCTGATCGGTTTTGCTTTCCTTTTTGATTTACCTATTCCGCTTCTGACAATACAAATACTTTGGATCAATATGATCACGGACTCTTTGCCGGCGATTGCTTTGGCTTTTGAAAAACCTTCCCCAACTGTTTTAAAAGAAAGGCCTAGATCTATAAAAACAAATTCTATGGCCAGACCGATACTTTATTCTCTTTACCTCGCTTTATTATTATTTATAATAGGACTTATTCTTTATATGTGGGAGCTTCAGTTCTCGGTAGAGAAGGCTCGAACTATTGTTTTCACATTCTCTGTTTATTCTGAGTTGGCTTTCTGTTTTTCTATAAGATCTCCGGAGAGGATCTGGCAGAATTTAAGAGGATTTTTTACCAATCGTTTCTTGATTGTCGCCTTAATTATTCCTGCTGTGTTGCAGTTGGTCATCTTTATTAAGCCATTGGCAAATGCATTTAGTATCGTCTCGCTAAATATAAAAGAAATTATTGTGTTAGTATTTGCTACAATTTTAGCTTTTCTCTTTGCTGAGGTCACAAGATATTATTTCGATAAAAAAACAGCCAAGCTTGAAAAGTCAGAGGCTTAACTGTTACTTTACTTATTCTAAGAAGTATTTTTTTATTTCTTTCTGGCTGCTCTAATGAACTCTAAAAACAGTGGATGTGGTCGTCCTGGTCGTGACTGGAATTCCGGATGGAATTGTACTCCGACAAAGAACGGGTGATTTGGGATTTCAATTATTTCAACCAATTTTCTCTCCGGATTAAGACCTGCTATTTTCAGGCCTTTTTTAGTAATTAGGTCTTTATACTCATTGTTAAATTCATAACGATGTCGATGGCGCTCAGAAATTAAAGGCGGCTCTCCTGATATAGATTTTTTTAAATTGGAATAAGCCCTATATGACAGGGTGTTTTTAACTAGCTTACAATCATAAGATCCCAATCTCATTGATCCACCAAAATCTTTTTCTTCCAATTTCTTCTTCTGATCGGACATTATATGAATAACAGGATGAGGAGTTTTGGGGTCAAGTTCTTGAGAATTGGCTTTTTTTAAACCGCAGACATTTCTGGCAAAATCAATAGTGGCAATTTGCATGCCGTAACATAGACCGAAATACGGGATCATGTTTTCTCGACAAAAACCTGCGACAGCGATTTTCCCTTCAATTCCACGAGAACCAAATCCCCCTGGAATTATGATACCGTCATACTGTTTTAATTCTTCTAAATTTTTCTTACTTTTCCCCCGCATTCCTACGGAAGCAGGGGTGCCTGCTCCGCTTTTAGCGGATGCGGCATCATATTTGTCAGAAGAAAGCCAAACTAGTTCTGGTTTCAAACCTTCTTTCCAACTAGCATGTTTTACGGCTTCAATAACTGAAATATATGAATCAGCGAGAACAAAATCGCCTGTGTCAAAATATTTACCGACAATACCTATTTTTACGCTTCCTTTTGCTTCTTTAGCCTCTTTCACCATTTTGCGCCAGCCAACCAGATCGGTTTGTTTGGGTTCTAACCTTAATTGTTTTAGTATCTTTTCGCCCAGATTTTCATTCTCAAAATTTACAGGGATGTCGTAGATTGAATCTTCGTCTGGAGCAGAAATGGCATTTTCCGGTTTAATTCCGCAGAATGTTGCCAGCTTTTCTCTTCGTTTTTGGTCAATCGGGCGCTCGGAACGACAGAAGATAAAATCTGTCTGAATTCCGCAAGAATTTAATTCGCGTGAAGCCATTTGGGTTGGTTTTGTTTTCATCTCCCCGACTTTTGAGGGGATTGGTAGATATGAAACTAGAATGAATATTACATCTTCAGGATTTTCCTGTTTCATCATTCTGGCTGCCTCAAGGAAAAGGAGATTTTGATATTCACCGATTGTCCCGCCAATTTCAATAATAGTGATATCAGCTTTGGCATTCTTGCTCGCTGTTTTAATCCGATTAATTATTTCTTCCGGAATGTGAGGCACAACTTCAACGCATTTGCCTTTATAATCAAGATTTCTTTCTTTGTTAATAACAGACTGGTAGATTCGGCCGGTTGTCATGTAATTTATCTTGGTCAGGCTTTCGTCTAGAAATCTTTCATAATTTCCCATGTCCTGATCGCATTCATCGCCGTCTTTTGTTACAAAAACTTCTCCGTGTTCAGTCGGGTTCATGGTGCCGGCATCAACATTTATATAAGGATCGGCTTTAATTGCTGTAACTTTATAGCCCTTACTTTTTAAGATCGTTCCAATTGATGCAGAAGCGATTCCTTTACCGACAGAAGACATTACACCGCCAACAACAAAGATGTATTTTGAACTCATTTTTCCTCCGAAATAGAACTTATGATTATAATTAGAACAATTTAAAAAACTCCTAGGTTTTTTATTCAGTTGGAGTTTTTTTTAACGATATTTTATTTTAACTATATGATAGCACACCCATATTTTCTGTTACAATTAAAAAAGTTGGGGACAACTTATCAAATGACAAAATCCAAATTACAAATAACGAATAAAAGTCTAAATTATTTGAAATTAAAAATTAGAGCTTAGAAATTTGAGGCGATGAAGAAAGAATTACTGAACAAAAGATTATCCCAAGCAAAAATTATTGGCCGAACAATCGCCCGACTGCCTTTTGTGCGTTGCGTGATATTAAATGGTTCGTTGGCACAAGGCAAATCCAAGAAGAGCTCTGATATTGATATCTTGATTATTGCCAAAGACGGTCGTATTTTTACGGCTAGATTTTTTATAAATATTTTCGCATTATTATTTGGCATAAAAAGATCAAAGGATGAGTCAAAAGGCCATGCCGGTAAATTTTGTTTCAATTATTTCTTAACGGAGAGTTATCTAAAAATTCCAACTGGTCGGGGAGAAAAAATTGATAAATACTGTGCGGAGAATTATAGTGCCAGCAAGTTTATTGCAGGAGACGGGGGATTATTCGAGGAGTTTTTAAGAGCCAACGAAGAACTGTTTGAAAAATATAATTGTAAACAAAAATTGTCATCTCGACACTTTGCGAGTCCACCGGCGAGGTGGGTTAAGCAAAGCGAGAGATCCTATCGCAAGCAGAACAGGAGATTTCTCACTCTGTTCGAAATGACATCAATTATTAGTAATCGGCTTGAAAAACTATTAAAATCATATCAGATCAAAAAAATAGAAAGCGATCCGAGGACTAAAAAATACCCAGATCTGATTGTTTACAACGATCGAGAACTTCGTTTCCATCCACCAAAATCATCTTGACTTTTGAGCTTAAGTTGCGCTATATTGAGGTTGGTGGTAGTGTGCCCCCCTTGCACTACCGCCACCTTTTTAACTACGCTGATCTATTACACTGATAACTACTGATGATCACGGGAACATATTAAATTTAGGGGGAGCGTTGAGAGGGAAATCCTCTTTTTTTTGTTTTATCCCTTGTTATCGGTAGTGACCCCACTTCGCTTCTCCATTCTCATGGTCTACGTCCATGCATCATGGTGTCGCTTTGTCGGGGGTCTGCGAGCCGATGTAGTATCGACTCTTGACAAAAAAGTAAAGTATACTTTACAATCGCTTATATATCAGTAAAATTGAGTTTAAAAATTATATAAAATTATCTGTGCAGATCAGCCTGCCTGCCGGCAGGCAGGTGTACGAGATCTGTGTATGTAGAAAGGAAGGCATTATGTTTCAACCACTAGGAGATAGAGTCTTGGTCCAGCCGGTCCAAAAAGAAGAAACAACTAAATCCGGAATTATTATCCCAGCGTCAGCTCAGGAAGAGAGAGCTGAAGGAGAAATTATCGCATTGGGCAGTGGTATAAAAGAGGGTAAAAAATACGAGTTTTCAGTTAAAAAAGGCGACAAAGTTCTATTTGGCAAATATTCAGGCGAAGAGTTAAAGATTGAAGGCGTCGAATATAAAGTGATGAGAGAAGAAGAGATACTTGGAATTTTGTAATCAGGACGAATGACTAATGCAGCGAATAAAACCAATTCATTGTATTAGCTTAATTAGTTAAATTAGCTATTAGTACTGGAGAAATAATATGAGCAAATTAATCAAATTCGGAGATGAGGGAAGACTGGGTTTGCAAAAAGGGGTAAATAAACTTGCGGATACAGTGAAAGTAACTCTTGGTCCCAAGGGACGTAATGTAGTTTTAGATAAAAGTTTTGGCGGTCCAACCATTACAAATGATGGCGTGACAATTGCCAAGGAAATTGAACTAGAAGATAAATTTGAAGATATGGGTGCTCAGCTTATTAAAGAAGTAGCTTCAAAAACAAACGACGTTGCCGGTGATGGTACAACTACAGCTACAATTTTAGCTCAGGCAATGATTAACGAAGGTCTTAGAAATGTTGCGGCCGGCGCTAATCCAATGGAAATCCGTCATGGTATTGAAAAAGCTGCTGCTAAAGTAGTTGAAACAATAAAGAAAAATTCAAAAGAAATAGCTGGCAAAAACGAAATTTCTCAGGTTGCAACTGTATCGGCAGGCGACAAAGAAATTGGCGAGATGATCTCCGAAGTTATGGATTTGATCGGCAAGGACGGCGTAATTACTGTTGAAGAATCAAATACTATGGGTCTCGAAAAAGAGGTTGTAGAGGGTATGGAATTTGATAATGGTTACATTAGCCATTATATGATGACAGACACAGCTTCAATGAAAGCAACTTTGGAAAACCCTTATATTCTTCTGACTGACAAGAAAATTTCATCAATCTCAGAAATTCTTCCTTTACTTGAGCAAATTACAGGAAGTGGTAAAAAAGACATTGTTATTATCGCTGAAGATATCGACGGTGAAGCATTGACCACTCTTGTCCTTAATAAATTAAGAGGAACAATCAATGTTTTGGCTGTAAAAGCCCCTGGTTTTGGCGATAGAAGAAAAGAAATGCTTGAAGATATTGCGGTCTTAACAGGCGGTCAGGTTATTTCTTCTGATCTTGGTCACAAGTTAGAAGATGCAAAGATGGAAATGCTTGGAAGCGCCAGAAAAGTTGAATCTACTAAAGACAACACTATACTAGTTGAAGGTAAAGGCGAAAAAGAAGCAATTAAAAATAGAATTTCTCAAATCAAAAAACAGGTTGAAAAATCAACTTCTGATTATGATAAAGAAAAGTTAAACGAACGTCTGGCTAAGCTTTCAGGCGGCGTTGGCGTTATCAAAGTCGGGGCTGCGACAGAAACTGAACTTAAGGAAAGAAAATATCGGGTTGAAGATGCAGTTGAGGCTACAAAGGCAGCAATTGAAGAGGGAATAGTTTCTGGCGGTGGCGTAGCCCTTGTTGATTGTATCCCTGAGCTTAAATCTATTCAGGCCGAAGGGGATGAATCGATCGGCATTGAAATTGTAAGAAAAGCGCTTGAAGCTCCAATGAGACAAATTGCTGAAAATGCTGGTATTGAAGGCTCAATCGTGATTGAAAATGTAAAGAAAATGAACCCAGGAGAAGGCTACAACGCTCTAACTGGTGAATATGGTAACATGGTTTCATTTGGTGTTATTGATCCTGCCAAAGTGGCCAGAAGCGCTATTCAGAACGCTGCTTCAATAGCTGCTTTAATGCTTACAACCGAAGCAGTTGTAGCTGAAAAGCCAAAAGAAAAAGAGGACATGGCAATGCCTATGGGCGGTGGCAACCCTTATGGTGGAATGGGAATGTAGTAAAATAGCTAACAGTTGACAGCAATACAGATAACAGAAATTTGATAGTAAAAAATCCCGCATAGTGGCGGGATTTTTTACATATTGTTTTCATATAACTGTTATCTGATATCTGTATTCTGCTATCTATACAACGCTGGCGCTAATCTCGGGTACGGAAACTCTGACTGTTTCAAAATTATTTTTAACTATTATCTTTTTGCCCTTAATTTCAACAATTGCTGATGAAGGGATAACTCTTTCTGAGAAGATATTTTTTATGAAGATTTTGGAGATCATTAAAGTTTCAGTAGAGACAAATAAATCATTTACTCTGCCTAAAGATTTGCCATCTTTGGTCACAACTTTTTGACCAATTCCATATAAGCCATCTTTTATTGCTTCCGCTAGTCTAACGTTTTCTTTTGGGCTGGAAATCGAGTCGCTATCGTTTATCACAACTCCTTCCGGAGAGATATCAACAATATCGGTGCTATTTACAATCTTGATGCCACGATCTAAAAACGAATTTTCCAAGATTATTCCGGAGATTTTAAAGTCTTTTTTTTGAATTATGATTTCTTTGACAGCGCCAACTCCTCTTTGATTTTTTAGATCAAAAACCTCGAGTTTAACTATTTTTGTGTAGGGAAAAATCATAAATTGTATTGAAATTATCTCACTGATTTTTTCACTGATCATCACAGATTTTAGTGGTAGAGCTATCAGCGTCTATCTGTGTTTAAAATCAGAGTGGTTATGCACGTTCAACGTAAGAGCCGCTTCTTGTGTCTACTACTATTTTATCATTTTCTTTGATAAAAAGTGGAGCATCCACTTGAGTTCCGGTTTCGATAGTTACTTTTTTGGTTACTGAGCCGGCAGAATTTCCCTTAACTGCAGGAGGAGCACTAACTACTTTGAAAGTCATTTTAATCGGTAGCTCTATGTTTATAGGTTCATTGTTGAAGTAGAGGAGATCAACACTGGAGTTTTCAACTAAATACTTTTTATCATCGCCGACTTTTTCCAGAGAGATTTCAAACTGATCATAACTTTCTGTGTCCATGAAGTATGAACTATTTTCATCAGAATAAAGATAAGTTGCGTTTCTTTTAGTTAAATTTGCCTCCTCAACTTTATCTGCTCCCTGAAAAGTTTTATCTATTACTCCGCCGGTTTTCAAATTTTTCAATTTTGTTTTAACCACGGCTCCGCCTCGTCCCATTTTGGAATGGTAATAAGACAAAACCACATAAGGTTCTCCGGTGAGAGTGATCTTTGTGCCGTTTTTTAGGTTGGTGATTGATAACATAGTAATAAATTCCTAATTTCTAATGACTAATTTCTAATCAAATCCCAAATATTAAATTAAAAAATTCAAAACTTTGACATTAGACATTTGAAATTTTGTTTGTAATTTGGAATTAGGATTTTGTAATTATTTATTACCGTACTGTAAAAGGAAGCAAAGCTAAGTGTCTTGCCCTTTTTACTGCTCTGGTTAGCTCTCGCTGGTGTTTAGTGCAATTGCCAGATCTAGCACCTGAGTCTATTTTATTCCAACGATTTAAATACTTGGATAAAGTATTAACATCTTTGTAGTCTATAGCTTCTAATTTTGTTTTGCAGAATAGACATTTTTTGCTTGTTCTAATTGTTTGATAAGCCATGGGCTCCTTTCAGTCGCAATAACCAAGTTCCAAGTAACAAAATACAAGTATATTTGAAATTTGATTATTGAATATTGTGATTTATTTGTTTATTGTTTCTTGTATCTTGAATATTCTTTTTAAAATTATTAATAATTTTAAAAAGGTATTTCTTCTATGTCGATCTCATCTTCAGCGGGTGGGGTATTGGTTTTTTTGTCTGTGCTAGTTGATGAGTTTGAAATGTCGTCAACAGGATTACTTTGTGATCGGGCCATGAAGTTACTATTGTCACCACTTCTGCTGCTCAACACAATTATGTTGTCGGCGATAATTTCAGTCTTGTATCTTTTTACTCCGTCCTGACCTTCCCAGTTTCTTGTTTGAAGTCTTCCTTCAACGAAAGCCGGAGAGCCTTTTTTTAACATTGGGGTAATTGCTTCAGCCTGTTTGCCCCAAACTACGATGTCGTGATATTGAGTGTCTTCGCCATCCGGAGCTCCGTCCCGTCCCTTCCATTTCCTGTTTGTTGCAACGGTAAAACTAGAAACTGCCTGACCATTTGGTGTATATCTCATCTCGGGATCACGTGTTAGGTTGCCCAAGATTTGTGCTCTGTTTAAATTTAACATTTTGCTCCTTTTGATTAGAATTATGAATTAAGAATATTATAGCACTTTAATCAATCCCATGATTCTTGATTCTATATTCATGATTCTGGTTTTACAGGTCATCGCCAAGAATATCGTCCAGTTCTTTGTCTAGTTTAGACAGTCTGTCTGCTTCATCTTCTGGCTTTTTCTCTGCTTTTTTAGCTGTCTTGGCTGGTTTTTTAGGAGTTTCAGCTTTCTTCGTTGTTTTTGCAGCTTTTTTAGGTTCTCCCCGCATTCCACTTTCAGTGGAAGCAGGGGCGCCTGCTCCACCTTCGGTGGATGCGGCGTCTTCAACTTCCTCTTCAAGTTCTGTTTTTTCTGGAGTTTTTTCTTTCTTGGTTTCTTTTTTAGGTTCTTCTGTCTCTACTTCGTCCCCGCGAACTGCCATTAAATCTTTGCTTTCCTCTGTTTCTCCGATAACGGCCTCAAATGATTTTTCACCGCCAATTACTTTGGTAATTTCTTCTGTTTCAGCAACATCCTCTTTGGTCAAAGTTAACTCTTCTGATCCGTAATCTTGAACAATCATTAGGTGACGAATTATTTTTGAAGACATAAAAATGTTGTGTTCAAATTCGTTTGCTTTTTCAGCAGGCAAGCTGAAATTCAAAGTTACGTAAGTAGCAAAATCCTGTTTTTTAATAGGATAAGCTAGTTTTCTTCTACCCCAGATTTCTTCTTTTAAAATTTTTCCGTTAAGACTAGTAACATAGCCACCGACTTTACCGGTAACCTTATTTAAATCTGATTCAGGCACATTATCAGAAATTAAATACGTAAGTTCGTATTCTCTCATTGATTTCCTTTCTTGGCGCTGGTGTTTAGTGTCCAAATTAGTTCGGACTCCAGCTCCCCGATGTTCATCGGGGAAAAAGTTAAATATTAATTTTGTTAGATAATATCAGAAAATTGTGATTGAGTCAACATAAACGATCGCAACTGCTCACTTACCCTGTGTCATCCCGACCAACGTGGAGGGATCTTCTAATAGAAATAATAATCTATTTTAAGATTTCCCTGCCTGCCGGCAGGCAGGTCCACCCTCAGACAAGGCTGAGGAGTCGAAATGACATCGTGGGTAAGTAATTATGAATGATCGGATTATCTAACTACCACTTTATTAAAACATTTTTCAAAAATGTCTTTTGCTTTTTTAATTAGTTTCTCATCTGGAACTGGAGTTTTGAGGAGCGAGTAGGGGATATTCAATTCTTTGTACTTGCTGATTCCAAGCGTATGATATGGTAATATTTCCACACGTTCAAGGTTTTTATAATCTTTAAAATGTTCACTGAATTGTATTAAAAATTCATCTTGATCTGAGAGATTGGGGACTAAAACATATCTGATCCAGAATTTAATGTTGTTTTTTTCCAAATATTCTGCAAACTTCAGAACTAATTCATTTGAATGACCACTAATCTTTTTATGCCATTCGTTATCAATATGTTTTATGTCTAATAACACCAGCCCAGTAATTTTTAGTAGCTTCTCAACATCGTCAGTTAAAATTGAACCGTTGGTATCTAACGCGGTATGAATTCCTGCTTTTTTTAATTCAGAAAAAAGCCTAATTATTTTTTTCGCTTGTAAGATTGGCTCACCGCCGGAAATTGTAACTCCGCCTTCCTTGCCGAAATAGGGTTTACACTTTTTAATCTTTTCAACCAGTTCAGCTACCGAATATTCTTCTGATTTAGAGTTAATACACTGTGTTTCGGGGTTGTGGCAGTAGAGGCATTTAAAATTACAACCTTGGGTAAAAATAACAAAGCGAATACCAGGTCCTTCATGTGTCCCTAGTGTTTCAATTGAGCTGATTTTTATAGAATTATTCATAGTTATTGTTCGAAGCCAACGGCTGAGAACTTCTCACTTCGTTCGAAGAATAATAAAATGTATTTAAAGTTTCTCAAAAAATGTTCTAGCCAACACTTCTTCCTGCTGCTTTTTGCTAAGTTTAATAAAATTAACAGCATAGCCGGAAATTCTAATTGTTAATTGAGGATAATTCTCGGGATGATTCATGGCATCAAGAAGAGTTTCTTTATCTAGAACATTCACATTTAAATGATGCGCTTTTTGTTTGAAGTAACCATCAAGCAGCGAAACAAGATTGTCGATTCTTTCATTCCCGTCAGCGCCCAATGTGGCAGGTATAATTGAGAAAGTATTTGAAATGCCGTCTCTTGAGTTAGCATATTGAAGTTTAGCAACAGAGTTTAGAGAGGCAATAGCACCGGAAGTGTCTCTTCCATGCATTGGGTTAGCGCCAGGAGCAAATGGCTCATGCGCTTTTCTCCCATCTGGAGTCGCGCCGGTTTTTTTACCGTAAACAATATTTGATGTAATGGTTAAAATTGAAAGAGTCGCTTTTGCATTTCTATAAGTTTGATATTTGCCTAATTCTTTATTAAAATCAGCAGCAAGTTTTTTGGCGATAGAGTCAACTTTATCATTATCATTTCCGTATTTTGGAAAATTGCCCTCAATTTTGAAATCAATGGCAATACCGTCTTCATTCCGAACCGGAGTTACTTTCGCGTATTTTATCGCTGATAATGAATCAGTAACGACGGAAAGTCCGGCAGCGCCAAATGCAATAACTCGTTCAGGCTGTGAGTCAAGCAAGGACATTTGAGCTCGTTCATAATAATATTTATCATGCATATAATGTATGATATTCATCACATTGACATAATCCTCTGCGATTTTAGCTGACACTTTATTGTAATTTTTTATTACTTCATCATACTTTAAGGTTTTGCCTTTTAGTTCAGGAATATCGTCAACGACTTTTGTGCCGGTCATTTCATCCCTGCCGCCGTTAATTGCCATAAGAAGTATTTTTGCTAAGTTACAGCGTGCGCCAAAATACTGCATCATTTTGCCGGTTTTTAACAAAGAGACACAGCAGCTAATTCCATAGTCATCGTAGCAAGCGGTTTCTCGCATCAGATCATCATTTTCATATTGCAGTGAGGAAGTATCTATTGAAACTTTGGCGCAGAATTTTTTGAAATTTTCCGGTAATTTTTCCGACCAAAGTACGGTTAAGTTAGGCTCTGGAGAAGGACCAAGATTATAAAGAGTTTGCAAAAATCGATAGGTTGTTTTTGTTACTTTGTGCTTGCCGTTTAGCCAGACTCCACCAAGGGATTCCGTTAACCAAGCTGGATCACCGGCAAACAAGTCGTTGTATTCCGGAGCTCTCAAATGTCTGACCATTCTTAATTTGATAATGAACTGATCAACCAATTCTTGTGCCTTTTTTTCTGTAATTTTTCCTTCAGACAAATCTTTTTCCAGATAAACATCAAAAAACCCGCTTACGTTGCCAAGGCTCATCGCGGCACCATCGTGCTCTTTGAGTGCAGCAAGGTAAGCAAAATATGTCCATTGGATTGCTTCCTGAGCGTTTTTTGCTGGTTTTGCAATATCAAAACCGTATGAAGCAGCCATTTCCTTTATCATATGAAGTGCTTTAATTTGTTCGCTAATTTCTTCGCGAAGACGAATTAGTTCATCGGTCATTAGTCCGACCAGATTTTCTCTGTCGATTTCTTTAATTTCGATTAACTGGTCTATTCCATAGAGAGCGACTCTTCTGTAGTCGCCGATAATTCTGCCTCTGGCATAGTTGTCCGGCAGACCGGTTAAAATACCAAGAGATCGAAGGGTTCTCATTTCCTTTGTATAAACATCGAAAACACCGTCATTGTGAGTTTTGCGATATTTTTTGCACATTTCAGAGACCTCCGGATTAACGGTTCGATCGTATTCCGCGCAAGCCTTTTCAACCACTCTAATTCCGCCAAAAGGTTTAATTGCTCTTTTAAGCGGTTTGTTTGTCTGGAGGCCGACTATTAATTCATCTTCTTTTTTAATATATCCGGCTTTATGACTTATGATTGTTGAAATTGTATCTGTGTCAATATCGAGAACTCCGCCTTTGGAATTAAATTCTTTTTTCATCAAGCGCTGACATTCTTTCCAGAGTTTTTTTGTTTTATCGCTTGGTTTTTCTAAAAAAGACTCATCTCCATCATAACCAGTGTAGTTATTGAAGATAAAGTCTCTAACATTAATTTCTTTGTCCCAATTTCCCTTTTTAAAATTCATAGTTCTCTTTCTGGGTATTCGCTTATCTCTTTTACATTGTTAAATTATCATTTTCAGACTCTTTTTTAAAGTCCTTATAAAAAAGATTGCCCGATGCATAATTATGCATCGGGCTAAAATAACAAATTAATTACATAGCCGACGATATACTTCTATCGCTTTTTCACCAAGTCGGTATGTGCTGTTGTTCTCCTGCGACCCAGGGTTCCTCAGGAAGATTTTTTTTCGTCTAAAGTAGAAACTTGCTGATATAGCGAATCTTTGAATTCGTTCAGGGCTAACTTTGCATTCAGGAGGTAACTTTGCAAGAAGAGCCTGCCTGGAAAGTTCACGAAGAGATGCTGGAAATAAATCATTTTCACATGATATTCGATCTCTAAGCTGCAGAATCATCTCATCCAGAATCTCCCAGTAAGAAACAAATAGTCCTCCTGCTTTTGCATTTTCTTTTTGGGATGGGTTAATGTCTGGCCTGTCCTGATCAAGCACGAAGAACGTATCTGTATTATCAATTGTGCGATCGTACTCAATCCATCTCGCTAATATTAACCAACGGTGAGCGTGATAGAGGTTCCTTAAAGCCTTTTTATGTGTGACTTCCGGAAAAACTATCGGAGCTATGTCTTTAAGATTACCGGTGATTCTGCCCTCATTATCAGCCAGAGCAATCAATTTCTGGTATGTCTGCCGGATGAGTTTAGCCTCTATTCTAGGGCTAATAATTGTTGTTTCTTTCTTGAGTTTGAGTGGTTTGAATGGCTTAAGTTCGTACTTAAGGCTAGCGAACTTAAGGCAATTAGCTAGTCTAGCTTCCTCTCTGTCAGAAAAATCTGTTTTGCCATCAAGCCAGTATGCTCCAAGTATGATCCTTTCATCAAGAACAAGGTGTTTAAGAAGGAACATGGCCTCTTTGCATTCTTCGGGCGTCCAACCAAGCGTCGCCATTCTCCACCAGGTCTTACTTAATTTAGCTGCTCTATTAACTGCGCCTTCTATCATTTTATCGGTACAGCCAATTATAGTAGCAGCTTCGGAGTATGTTTTTGCTTCATAGGTAGCTCTTATTTTGCCAGATGTTTCTGTTGAAAAACTCTCGAGTATGGCCTCGGCGTGAGCTATTTCCTCTATTGTTTCAACTTTTTGACCAGAGCGGTTGCTAAGCCAAACTGATGGACTGATTATCTTTTCAATGAAAAAACCTTCATCGGTCAGGCTGTAGCTGCTCATTACCTTTTTGATTGCTTTCTTAAGCAACCTTTTTGTTTCGTATTCAGTTTTTTCTATCTGTTTTGCAATATTTCGGATATCAACTCCAAGCAAATAGTGGAACCAAAACGTTGTTCTTTCTGATCCTTTAAGCAAATCGATGATCTTGCTAATAATAGGTAGCTGATCTATTGGCCAGTCGTGACGATATAAGATGTACCATCTTTTAGCAATTCTTAATGCCTCTGTTAAACGGACCAGTTCTTCTCGAAAGCTTACCAAGTTGTTAGCAACTCCTGCATAATACACTTTGACCACATATTGCAAATCTTCTCCAAGATAGTCGAAGAGAGCTTGAGCGAACTCTTTGTTCCGCTGGGACCGCTTCCTCAATATATTTTGGTTTGCTTCTATACGACTTCTAGTGCTAAATGAACACTGAACCAGCCATCTCGCACAAAGATCTTCTGGCAGCCGGTAAAGTTCTCTTGCTACTTTCTTTCCCATTTCTTTATCAAGCACTTCTTCTAAGACTGCCATTTTTCCCGTCTCCATGTTGTGTACTCCCTTTCGGGGCAGCTCGAATATAACATAAAAGAACTCAAACGTCAATCAATTTGAGTTGATATTAGTAGTAGGACAAGCTATTTTTTCACATTAAATTTAAACAAGCATACGTCGCCATCTTTAACGACATATTCCTTGCCTTCAGTTCGAACAAGGCCTTTGGCACGAGCTCCGGTCCAGCCTCCCTGAGCGTACAAATCTTGCCATGGGATCACATCCGCGGCAATGAAGCCTTTTTCAAAATCGGTGTGAATTACTCCGGCAGCTTGGGGGGCTTTGAAGCCTTTTTTAATAGTCCAAGCTCTGGTTTCCTGCTCTCCTGAGGTGAGGTAGGTGATTAATCCTAGCGTTTCATATGCTTTTTTGATCAAGTTGTTAAGTCCGGTATCATTAACACCTAGAGCTTCAAGGTATTCTTTCTTTTCCAGCTCATTTAGTTCATTCAATTCACTCTCAATTCGTGCCGAGATGGGTAATAATTCAATATTTTTAAATCCTGGTCTTTCTTTTATCTCGTCAAAATGGGCGAGTTCGTCTTCTGAAACATTGGCAATATATAAAATTGGCTTTTGTGTCATTAACTGCAAGCCTTTAAGGGCTTCTGTTTCTAACTCATCAAGCTTGGCTGTTCGGGCATTTTTACCGTCATATAGAACATCTTTGATTTTCTGAAGGCCTGAATGAGCGAATTTTGACTCTTTCGAGCCCGATCTCAATTCTTTTTCGACTGAAAACTGTCTTTTCTCAACAGTGGCAATGTCGGCAAGCTGAAGCTCGGTTTCAATTGTTTCAATATCAGAAAGCGGATCAATTTTGCCATCGACATGAGCGATATTTCCGTCTTCAAAGAAGCGGACAACCATAGCGATAGCGTCGCATTCGCGAATGTGAGCAAGAAACTGGTTGCCCAATCCCTCTCCCTTCGATGCACCTCTTACCAAACCGGCGATATCAACAAACTCAATTACGGTCGGAACGACCTTTTTTGACTTGGAAACTTCAACTAAAGGAGCCAATCTCTCATCAGGAACCTCTACAATGCCAACATTAGGCTCAATGGTGCAGAACGGATAATTAGCCGCTTCTGCCTTTGAACCTTTGACCAATGCGTTAAATAATGTTGACTTGCCGACGTTAGGGAGGCCGACGATCCCGACTGATAGGTTCATATTCCAACTTTAGGGGCATTAAGGGTATATGACCCAATACCTCTACCTTTCTATCTTCTTTTATCGTTACTTTATCAATTAAATCTCTGACTATCTGTATTTTGTTGCTTATATCTAGTAATTCTAGCACTTTTCGAGCTTCTTGGCAAAGCTGGTTTAGCTTTGACGGATTTATTTTTGACTCTTCTTTTTTACTCTGAATCTCTTTGAGCTGCTTTGTATAAGATTGCGTCCTTTTCTTGCACTCTTTCATCAGGTCTTTGAAGCTTTCAAAGTCAATCGCTTCCGTGCCGTATGCTTTGGCGTAGCGTTTTTCTTCCTCTTGAATTTTGGCAACGTAAGCTGCAATCTGCTTTTCTTCACGTTCCGAATTACACCCCTTTTCGGTTTCAAACTTGAGATATTCTTCAGCAGCTTGCTGCAGCGGCACTGGATTGCTCATAAACTTTAGCAGATTATCCCAGAGCGTTTTATCTAGTACCTCTGCGTTTACGCCTGGAAGCTTGCACTTGTGCTCTTTTGGGAACTTATAGATGCGTTCAGCACAACGATAATAATGATGACCACCAGCATTGCTTCCATCACCTGCACGAGGGCTACCACACGTACAATATACTTTGCTGGTCAAAAGGTACTCGTACTTTCGATTTTTGGTGGCGTATTTCTGATTGGAGCTAAGGATTTCCTGGACTTTTTCAAATAGGCCATTATCTTCAAGTATGGTTGGAACGTCGAAAGCATACCATTCTTCACGTGGCCGAACTTTACGACTGCTTCTTTTGATTTTTCTGTATTTGGTATCCTTCAGTGGCTTTTTCGGAACTACTGCCTCCGATTTATTATAGTAGATTTTGCCCTTAGAGTACGCCTCGCACTGTAAAAGGCGAACAATAGGGCCTTTGGTCCAAAACTCGCTCTTGTGCTTTCTGGGCGGTATTCCAAGGTCATACAAACGTCTTATAACTTCTCGTAAGGATATTTGTTCGACTCCAACCCATTCAAATATCATTCGGACTATTCTGGTTTCTTCCTCGTTGATTTCGTAATGAGCTGGGACTTCTTCGGTTTTCTTAATGTAGTTGTAGCCATAAAGCGAATGACCGTTTATCAGAATCTTGCTTTTCGCCTTATAAAGTTTACCTCGTCGAAATCTTTCATAAATCTTGATACGTTCATACTCCGCAAAAACTCCCTGCATCGCTTGTAGGACTTTTTCTTCAGGTGTATTGCCTGGCGAGTCGTGCAATGTGATGAATTGTATTTCAGCGTTGATTAACTCTTCTAAAACAATCTCTTGATAGGCGAACTTTCGAGCAATTCTTCCTCGGTCATAGACATATAACACCTGAAACGTTTTTGCTCTGATGGCATCTCTGAGCTTATCAAGCTCTGGACGAATGAAAATCTCGCCGCTCCAGCCATCGTCAACAAATACGTTCTCGCTTGGCAAGATGTTTCCGTCTTCTTCTATTTTTGATTTAATTTCATCGAGTTGTGATTCGATGGTTTCCTCTTGCTCCTGTCGTCCTGTCGAAACACGAGCGTACATTCCTGCAATGAGGGGTTGAGAACTTTCGCTCTCTTTTGTATTATGAATTGGGGACATTGACTCCTCCTTAGCCAGAGTGCTTCTAATTCGTCGTTAGGACTCTGGCTTTGTTTTATTTATTGCTTAATTTTTCTTCCAGTTCGTTCTTTTTAATTCTCCACACTTTGCCAAACTTGATGGCTGGGATTTCTCCTTTTCTAACCATTCGGTAGATTGTAGCAACAGCGACTCGATATTTTTCAGCTACTTCTTCAACGGTTAGGAACTCATTTTCTTGTTTTTCCATAATCAGCTCTCCTTTGTTTATGTACTCTTATTGTACTTTACTGTACATTACTGTCAATACCTCCTTTCTTTTTTGCTTGCCTTTTTGCCATTTCTTGCTTCATAAGATTCTGATTAGCAATGGTAAAGATGCGATTATATGCCAACTGAACACGACTCTTTGTTTCGTCGTTTTCCAGTAGTTTGAACTCGGTTTTAATTGGCATTACTCGCTTCATTGCTAAACTCTTAATTCCTTAAATGACCTCAAGCCATTTATTGATTTGATTGATAAAGTTTTCTCTTAACTCATTACCTTGAACCATTTCTCGAACTTCCAAAGCTCTCGCTTGCTGAATAAAAACTTGTGGATTTTCGATGTCGGTTAGCCCCTTAAACAATTCTGCTTGTATTCGTATCTTTTCTGGATTCATTTCAGGAGTAAAAGCGATAGGATAATTCAGGCGGTGCAGGGATTGCTGCAATGATTCCGTCTCTTCGATTAGTTCAAGCATTTGATTGTTTAATTTATCCAGCTCCGCCCCAGAATCTTTTATTTGACTAACGATTTCCAAAAGTTCATCATCGGTTTTTCTGAATGGTTGGTCCTCGACGAGCTTGAGGTGCAGTTTCAAAATATCCTGCATAACGTCTTTTCTGAGTAAGGACAACAGCAATAACTCCTTGAGGTTTTGAGCAAACTTTTTGCTATCGTCTAAAATCTGCCAAAATTGTTGCTCTTCCTCCGTTGATAACCTGGACCGCAAAGTCCTGGTATTCACAACGCTTTTTTCGGACATCATCACCTTGTACTTTTCGTAAATGTCCAGCTTGTCAAAAAGCTCAAAGCTCTTTTTCTCGTAATTTGATTGCATTTTCTATCTCCTTTAATCTTCGTTCGATGTCCGTTTGTTTAAGGGCATCAATTGCGATGTTAATTAAATAACCGATTGCATTTGCCGATTTTGAAGTTAAATCCCCACGCCTGACCTCGTTGATGAGCTTGTTAAGAAAGGGTAGAATATCCTCAATCTTCTCAAGCGTTATTGCCTCCGTTGATACTCTCGGCTTTCTGGTTTGCTTGCCTCCGTCAACGATGGCTTTTTGTCTTTCTGTTTCGCACTCTGGATTATGAACAAAACAAAGCTTTGAATCGTGCATTGCATTAGCTCTGCACTTGTTACCGTCTTTTTTGATAAAGCTGCACTTACTCATCTGAACCCTCTTCGCTTGCTTCGCAAGTGGGGGTAGGGGGTACAAAGTCCAGCTTCTCCTCCAGGACGGTTTTGATTGATTTACCAGCTTCTGCCGCTTCGACTTTCAAAAGCTTGTGCAGCTCTGTGCTGATTCTGATTTGCTTTGTCTTTTTGACGATTTGTTGACTCATTTATTACCTCCAGATTCCTACTATTAGACCCTCCCTCCGCCTTCCAGCCGTTTCCTTTTCTAGGCAGTAGGTATTTAAGTTATTAAGATTAAATACTTACTACTGACTGCCTGAGAATGAGGTATCCGTGTGGTTTTGCGTATGGGGCCAGTTCTCCTGCAAACTTATTTTGAGTCGCAATGCAATCCAGCTGACAGGACCTCCGCGACTTGAAGTGTTTTCAATTAAAAAAACGCTACGCTAAGCGTAACAAAATAGACCTATTTACCAGGTTACGTTTATTTCGGAGGTTTTAAGTGTTCAATTTCCTTCTTAAACGAGCGTTTTTCGCTTTGAGTTGGTTTTTTCTTTTATTGACCAGAACTTTACTTTCGCTGCTATCAATTAAGTTAATTTCTTCAGGCAACGAGCTATAAGCAATCCCTTTCCACTTCCTTTTTGTTTTAGAGTTTCTCTTAGAGGTAATCAATTTATAATCGCTCGCATCTTTTAATGGTCGTAAGCTGCCTGTGTAATCAGCCAGGAACTTTTGCAAAGGTCGAATGTCTTTTTTCCAGGAGATGTCTTCAGCTCGACATATTCCTGACAATTTCAAATAGAGATTCCACTGACCATCTTCATAAGACAAAAAAGCTTTATAATTTTTGGTCTTGTCTGGGGTTACTTCAATTTTATTGAAAATCAAGAAGCTTAATATGCTCTGACTGGCAGCACTTGGCAATTTATATTTTTTTAGTACTTTGGAAACAATTGCATCAAGTTTTCGCTTATCAATTTTTTTGTCTTCCGCCTCGCTTAAACTGCGAATGAGTTTTTGTGATGTTTCATCAATTATAGTCCCTGGGCTTTTTACTATTTTTTGCAGGGCATCAGCGGAATAAGTTTCATTCCAGGAATTAAAATCCTCGTCTTTTTTGAAGCCATCTTCTGAAATACCTACTTGTTTTCTCAAATCAAAAATAATCTTTTTGAACGAGTTATCATTAAGTAAAAAAGAAAGGTGTTCTTCTAGTTTCATATCTTAATTCTAGTTTGCAAAGGTATTGTTGACAAGTCGACAGATAGTAGCCGACAGTGCTATAATTTATGTAGATACTAATCGTATAATTATCGATTGGAAGTTTTGTATGAAAGAAAAGAAAAAATATCTTGATGGCACTAAAAAGGTCCTTGATGAAAGCCAAAAAGAAACTTCGCCTTACTGGGTAGAGATATTAGGCAAAAAGTTTATAGTTTATCCAAATGTTTTCAGCCCAAAGTATTTTTTTGACACAGAGTTTTTTGCTAAAGAGATTTTTGTGGAACAGGGCGAAGAGTTTTTGGAAATTGGGCCAGGAAGTGGTGTCGTTAGCGTTTGGATGGCATTGAAGGGCGCTATAGTGGCCGCTGTTGATATAAATCCTGATGCAGTTAAAAACACACAGGAGAACGCTAAAATACACAAGATGGAAAAACAAGTTAGCGTTTACGAAGGGAATCTTTACTCTCCAATCGGTGATAAAAAATTCGATACGGTTTTTTGGAATACTCCTTTTGGATATACTGAAAATGAAGATGTCACAACCCTAGAAAAAGCAGTTTTTGACCCTGGATACAAATCAACAAGAACTTTTATCGAAGAGGCAAAAAATCACTTAAAAGAAGGTGGCCGATTGCTAATCGGTTTTTCTTCAACGCTAGGGCATATTGAAAAGTTAAAGGAGCTTATAAAAAATAATGGGTTTACATTTCGTACGATTGCAAGTGTTGAATCCGTAGAAACCCACCCAGTGAAGTTTGAGTTATTTGAATCAAAAGCCATAATTAAATAGAAAGGGAGTAAGTATGGAAGACGAAATCTCACCTGACAATTCAAAAAGAAAATGGTTAATTGCTTTTCTCGGTGTCATTTTAGTAGGACTTATTGCTGGTGGAGTTTACTTTTTGTATCACAAAAACAATAAGGGTTCGGAGGGACTGGACCAGTTTAATTTAAGCGTGAATACTTGGGTTGGCTACGGCCCATTATACCTTGCCCAAGAAAAAGGGTTTTTCAAAGATGAAGGTGTTAATGTTAATATCACGACTCTCGAAGATACAGCCCAGAGAAAAGCTGCAATGATGAATGGGACTGTTGACGGTTTGGGTGACACAGTCGATTTATTGGTTCTCTCGAGGGATGAAGGCGTGCCATCTGTAACTGTTTTACAAGTAGATGAATCCAACGGTGCTGATGGAATTGTAACGAAAAATGACATCAAAACCGTCCAAGGTTTGAAAGGCAAAAAAATTGCTGTCCAGAAAAACTTTGTCGGTGAAAGTTTCCTAATGTATGTTCTAAAGAAAAATGGTATGTCTTTATCTGACGTTGATGAAGTAGACACTGAATCTGGTGCGGCTGGAGCTGCCTTTGCTTCTGGACAAGTCGATGCAGCGGTTACATTTGAACCCTGGCTTTCAAAGGCGAAAGAAAGAAAAGATGGTAAAGTGTTGGTTAGCAGTGCGGATGAACCAGGAGTAATTGTTGATACCTTGTCAATAAACGCAAGTTATCTAAAAAATCACCCAGATACAGTTAAAAAGGTTGTGAGAGGTTGGTTTAAGGCGCTCGATTATTGGAAAGCTAATCCTCAAGAATCAAACGAGATAATGGCCAAACATTATAACGTGTCAACTTCTGAGTTTGCTGACCTAATTACAGGTGTTAAGTGGCCGATGCTTGATGAAAATAAGACGTATTTTGGAGTCGGAAATCAGAAGGGAAAGTTCTTTGACGTTGCTGATACTTTCAGCAATGCTTTTCTCGAAATTGGTTCGATAAAATCTAAACCAAATATCGACGATGCGGTTGATAAGAGCATCATAAATAACCTTTGAAAGTTGAGGCATAAATGAGCATAGAAAGCAGTGGTGGTTTCCATCAAGAAGAAACAGATATAGAACAGCCAGAATCAATTCAACAAATTGAAAGTAAGGAAAAATTGCCCCCAGAACAATCTGACATTCTTATTTTCGATGCTCCTTTTCATTCTGACCCTGAACTGTCTGGACAAGCGCTTGATGATTCAGGAATGAGCAAAGAAATCCCAAGAGGCGCATTAAGTGTTGCAACATTACTAGGCAGGAAGGGATTTGAGGCGAATGTTGTCCCTATGGATGCTTTTATAAACCAGGATTTTATCGGAGGTAGGGACGAGATAAATCAGATAATTGGAGATAATTTTGCTCCTACTGAACAAGAATCAACTCAACAGCTTCAAAGGGGAGTCGCCAACGAAGTTTTTTTCGTTACCAAGATGCGTGAAACTGTACATAAATTGATTGAAGAAAGAAATCCGAAAGTAATTGCATTTAGCTATATGTTTTCGCCTACAGAGCGCTCTGTTTTAGCAATGGCCAGGTATATTAAACAAAACTTTCCTGACACGTTAGTTGTTATTGGTGGAAATGCTGCGTCATTCGATGAAAACTCAAGAAAACAGATGCTTTCGCCAGAGGGAGTTGGAGCTGATGCCATTATCGATTATGAGGGCGAATGGACAATGCTGGATTTAATGGAAGAGATGAAAAAACAGGGCGAGGATGCGCCAGTTGATTTATCGTCAATCAAGGGATTGAGCTATTGGGGTGGAGAAGAAGTTAAACGAACTGGTCGGAGGGAACGAGGCAATCCAGTAGAAATCGGACCTTTGAACTATGACAAAGTAATTCTTCCAGAAGGGACTGATATTGGCGACTTCAACCATTATGTTTTATTTGCTAGAGGTTGCCTTGGGCGCTGTGCTTTCTGTACGAGTAGCGAAATGTATCGTCATTTTATAACAAACATAGGGCTTGAGTCCTTCAGAGAAGAATTGGGTTACGTTGCTGAAGCGGTAAATAAAAGAGAAGGCAGAGAGAAAAATGTTGGTATATTGGATGATGACTTACTGCTTGAGCTATGGTTTGACGCTGATGGAAAAGTCACTGACAAAGAATCGGAAGCAGTAGAGAAAAAGACAGTGTTTGAAGTTATCGAACCCATACTCAAAGAAATCCATCAACAATATCCTGACATCAACTTTATTGCTCAAGCAAGAGTCGGTCATCTTCGAGGAAGGGAAAATGAAGCTGTTGAAAAAAGAAGAAATCCAAGGGCCAATACTCTAATTGGTGAGCCAGAAAGAGTTTTAGGTGATATGAGAGAGAGTGGGGTGAACTTTGTCCTGTTGGGAATTGAGAGCGGTTCTCAAGAGATATTGGACGCTAGTTTGAAGGATACAGAGGTTGAATGGGTAGAACCAGCTTGCAGACGCTTGAAAGAAGCAGGAATCGGTGTTGGTGCTTTTTGGATTATCGGATTGCCAGGAGCTACCAAAGAAAGGGAAGAACAATCGTTGGCTTTCTTGAAAAAACTCGTTGATGAAGGGCTAATCAGTGAACTTGAAGCACACGTCTTTGTTCCGCTTCCAGGGACTTCTGCCAGAAAATCTAAGGTTATAGGCAGAGACCTAAAGTTCGACGCAGACCTTGAAGAGACCAGTAAGAAGGCATTATTTAGTGACCAGGCAACGTATGAACACGTTGATTCTGAAGGAAACGTTGTTTTGTCGAAAGAGGAAATCCAAGACATATTCGAAAGGACCAAGGAACTCGCAGCGATACTTAAAAAGAAAAATGGAGAAGAAGGAAAAGATAACGTGGTGAAACCGTGACAAACAGAAGAAAAAATATAATTATTATATTGTTGCCCTTCATAGCAATTATTTTAATTTGGTATCTAGTTACCAGAAACGGATTAGTGCAGTCCTACTTTCTACCAAGTCCAATCAGCGTTGCTAAAGCTGGGTATCTTTTGTTTGTTAATAATAATTTTTCTAATGACATATTATATAGCTTGGCAAGGATATTTCTGGGTTTTACTGCTGGGGTAATTTTAGCCATACCGCTAGGGCTATTGATTGGCTCGAATAAGAGCATAGAACTTTTTCTCGAACCTGTTATCGATTTTGTGCGATATACTCCTATTCCTGCGTTTGTTCCTCTTCTTATCCTCTGGCTGGGTATTGGTGAAACTGAAAAAATCGTGATAATTTCTGCTAGTGTTTTCTTTCAACTTGTTCTGATGATAGCCAATTCTGTCTCTCAAGTCCCTGGCGATATGATTCAATTTGGAAGAACGTTAGGTCTAAACAGATTAAATGTTGTTAGCAGGGTCGTCTTGCCTTATAGTTGGCCTCGAATTGTTGATGATATGCGAGTTTCTCTTGGCTGGGCGTGGTCTAGTTTGCTAATCGCTGAAATCGTTGGCTCAACTTCAGGAATTGGTTTCGTAATTATCCAATCTCAAAGATTATTAAAAACTGAAAATGTTATTTTCGCAATTATCATTGTTGGATTGCTCGGAATATCATTTGACCAGCTTTTTAAGGTGTCACGAAAACTGCTTTTCCCTTGGTTTAGAAAGTCGGTGATATGAGCATATTAAATATAAAAAATCTATTCGTTGCATTTGATAAGAACCAAGTGCTAAAAGACATTTCTGTCTCAGCGGAGGATAAGAAGTTTATTGCAATTGTTGGTCCTTCTGGGTGCGGTAAGACAACACTATTAAAAACGATTGCTGGAATGATAAAACCAGATTCAGGCGATGTTTTTTATGGCAGTAAAAAAATCGAGTTTCCCAATGAAAAGATTGGTTTTGTTTTCCAAAATTACGTTGCTTTTCCCTGGCTAAGTGTTCGAGATAACATTGCTTTTGGGCTAGACAGTAAGATGGACAGGAAGAAGAAAAATGAGATAACCAGGTATTTTATCAATGCCGTAGGGTTGAAGGGGGTTGAAAATGCCTATATTAGTGAACTATCTGGTGGAATGAGACAGAGGGTGGCTATTGCCACAGTTTTGGCTCGAAACCCTGATGTTTTGTTAATGGATGAGCCATTTTCTAGCTTGGATACACAAACAAAAAGTTTGATGCAAGAACTTATTTCCTCTATTTGGGAAGAGAGTAAAAAAACGGTTTTGTTTGTAACTCACGATATTGAGGAAGCTATATTTTTGGCTGATAGTGTTTATGTTATGAGCGCTCGTCCTGGAACTATCAAAGAGGTGGTCCCAATTGGTTTGCCTCGTCCAAGAATATCGAGCATCAAGCTTTCTCAAGAGTTCTTTGAAGTAAAGAAGCATTTGACCTATTTGGTAAGAGGTGAGGCACTAAAATCTGCAGGGCTATCGTACAAAGAAATCAACCCCAATTCGCTTAAAATTGGTCTTCACGCTTGGCCTGGGAATAGTCCGTTTTACATTGCGAGAGAACTTGGTTTGTTTGATAAAAATAAACTCGATGTTGAATTGATTGACCTTGAGAAACAAGAAAACCGAGTCGAGCCATTGATTGAAAGGAATGTGGATTTATTTGTTTCAACGCTGGATACTGCAATACTCGCCAAAGAGAAAATAAAAGACCTGAAGATAATAATGGCTCTCAATCAATCTGTGGGTGGGGATGGGCTAATCGTAAATAAGGATATTTCTAATTTCAATGACCTAAAAGGTAAAAAAATTGCTGTTGAGGAAAACTGGGTAAGTCATTTTTTCTTGTTATATTTGCTTAAACAAAATAACCTTTCCTCGGAGGATGTAAAGCTGGTCCACTTGAAGGGGAGCGATATTGGCGCTGCCCTAATCTCTGACAAGGTGGATGCTGCAGTTACATTCGAACCTTGGCTGACCCAGGCCAAGAACTTATCTGGCGGAAAATTACTGGCCTCAACTTTGGAATACCCTGCCATATTCGATGTATTGGTTGCCAAGGAAGAAACAATTCAGGCAAGAAAAAGTGAGGTTAAAAAGATTGTTTCCGTTTGGGAGAGGACAGTAGATTATTATAATAAGAATCTTGAAGAATCAAGCGGTATCATAGCTCACTCGCTGATGATTTCTAAAGTTGAATTGAAGAATCAAATGGAAAAGCTAAAACTGTTTGATAAAGAAGAGAACGAAAAGTTCTTTGAGAAAAATAAGCAAGTTATTGAAAAGTATTTTAGTGATACAAGCGAGATTTGGAAAAAAGAATCTCAAATGTCATCAACCATCGCCTTGGATGATATGTTAATTGACTTAGATTAGATGGCCGAACAAATAACTGCCAAGCAACATTTTGCCCCCAAGTTCTATTTTAAGCGTTTTGCAGCAAGCGATAATCTGCTGCAGGTCTTAGATATAAAAAATGCGAAGATTGTTAAATCTAAGCCCTATTCTGGCGTTTGCTACGCTGATTTTTATTATGCTCAAGAAACAGGCGTTCCTGATGAAGTAAGTCAAGAAATCGAGACGTTTCTCAAGCAAACAGAGGACATAATTGCTCCTGATTACGACAGGATTGCGGAGGATATTCTTAATTACAAGCCAATAAGCGAAGAGGACCAATATAGATTGGCTTGGTTTATGGCTGCTCTTTGGATGCGAAATCCAATGATGCGAGAAAATATAAACAAAATGAACGAAGATATGAGGAAGCAGATATTCAAGAAATATGCTCATTTTCCAGGTTTTGATGAATCTGTACACAAAATAATGAAACAACGAGGCGAAGCTGAAAATGATGAATTAGTTAAGCAAGCCAAAGAACTTTTTCAATCAGGTGATTATGAATTAAAAATTGATAACACCTCTCACCTCAATTTAATGACGGATATGAAAGGGTTTGTGAATCTTGTTTTAGGCAAGAAATGGCGAATCTATATTTCGCTTGATGAACGATTTATCACCTCCGATACGCCAGTCATTGAGATTTTCCCAGAAAGAAAAGGACCATATGGACCGACTTTTCTTGAAAGGAAACACGTTTTTGTGATGACTCCTAAAATAGTAATAGAAATGATTGACCCTAACTTGCCAGGCAAAAAGATAAAACGAAAGCAAATCAATCTTATCGAAGCTGAAAAAATAAATCTCGATAGAGTAAAATGGTCTTATAAATACGGCTACTCAAAAGAAGCTGATAGCTTACAAAAAATGCTTGGCTTTTACCAAGGCAATAAAATTATATCTTATTTAGTTCGAGATTTTCTAAGCAAAAATCAATTGCAATAGTACTATTTGTATTCAAACTCTCATTTTTGGTGGCTTTGAGTGAACAATTCTGCCTAAACGGTCTCGTTGAACGATGATTCGTTCTTTTCTGGGTGCTGGGAGTACGTACATAAACTTGAATTGTAAAGTTGGAGTAGCGAGCTGCGAGTTCCGATCTTTAGTGACATAATGAGCTTATTCTAGCAGACTTGAGCCAGTTTGTGAATGAACTGTTTTTGGCTTGAAAAAATACTCTTTTCGTGGTATAGTTGGCGCGGCCTCAAGAGAGGAGCACATTCTATGTGGAAAGGTGGTGGCAATATTGAGAACTACTAAAAAAAGCACTGAGGAGATCGCTTATCTAATTGCAAGAGCGTTCTTGCACCAACGGTATCCGCTATCGGAATTAGGCATGGAGTTAAAAAAAGAAGCACAGTCTTTTCTTGCCGCTGGTAGTATACCAGCGAAGTATGTCGACATTCTCCCTACGGTTGAGAATCCAAGACTTGAACTCTTCGCTGATTTTGATCTTACTCCAGAGCAGGAGGTGGAAGTATTCGGTTGGGGATTGAGTTGCGTTCAGTCCCATAAAGGTTGTACTCACCAGTGTAAACAGTGCTACAGAGACGCTGCTTGTCGACTGGAGATGACGCCTTTCGCGGCTATTGCGAAAATTGCGGAAAAGAAGTGGAAGTACGAAAAACTTGGTTGCCAAGAGTGGAAGGATTGGGAAGAACATCTTAGGAAAGCGAAAATTGTTGATTTTAAGAAATTTCGAGTGCGGAAATTTGTCAACACAGCCCGTAAAAATGAGCTGATAGGCTTTTTTAATCTTCTTTTAGCCGAGTGGGAGAAATTCCCCCGCAAGGTTTTAAAACTGAGAGTCCCGTTTGAGGAGTCTTTGCCTCTGAACGCCTTAAGGGGGCGCTATCTTCATTTCGTCCCAATTAACTTAGGGTCAATTATCAATTGTGTCTCCAACTATGAGGATAATGATCCGCTTGAATATCGTGATTTTCGTTTTCTACATCAGGATGGAACTCCGGCAGACTATGGTGATGTTTTTCGTTTGATGTCCACGTGCATTCGGCCAGTTACAGTGACAACAGCAGGATGGTTTTCTGAAGATAAAATCGCTTGTCGGGCGATGAAGAAAGTCGTCGAAATTTGTGCCGAAAATCATCTGGTTGATAGTAAACGACACCGAATTTCGGTTTCAACGGGAGAGCGGCATTTTAGGAAAGATTCCCGCCTTTATGTTTCTGAGATCGAGAGAATGATTAGTGAGGCAGCTTCTCTTAATCCGCTTGTAAATCTGTATTACGATAAAGGAGATGATGAAGACCGCCGGATTGTGGAAATGATGGCCATATTGTTTAGTGGTCTAATGGAGAAGAAATTGGGGATCAAAAGTAATATCTTACTCACCCCAATTTCCTTTCGAACTGGGCGAGCGGTTGAATTGCGGAAAGGAGACGATTACGAAAATTGGGATCCGGATGCAAATATAGACGGTATACATATCCGGGTTAACGGAGAAGTGAAAAAGAAACCGGATTTCGAATGGGGAAGCAGAAGGAATAAAGAAGGAAAATTATATTATTTCCCAAGGACTCCGGAAGACAGTGTACCAGAGCCGACAGGAATGCGGCTTTACCATCTTGCAGACTAAGTGAGGGAATGCTTACAGCAGGACTTGCCATGATGGCAGGCCCTGTTTTTTTATTCCAATTAAAACAATCTACAATATTTTAAGATACAGTTATTTCATTAAAGAGAAATAAGAGAGGGCTTTACAGAATTCAAATAAACCCTCTGTTTTTGTATGAAATTGTGTGATGAAATTACGATCATGAATCATATTGCTTAAATCGTCTTTAACTGTATTAATTTCTGTCTGGATGTTCGTTTTCTCATCATCAGCCATAATATGAGCTGCCTTTAAAGATTTTTCAATAATTTCCAAAAGTTCTTCATTTTCTATTGGTTGTTCTAGCCAGTTTAATAACTCCTCTAAACTTTGAGTTGAGTAGTTTTCTTTCTGCGACAATCTGAGACCTTCAATTTCTAAAGCAGCATTTTTATTTATCTCTGCAATTTTGGCAAAGTCAGTTCGCTCCTTTGTTTCTTTGGTTTCTTCTTGTGACATTTCGGTCATTAATTCTCCCATATTTCTCCTTTGTTAAATATAATTGCTCAAATATATGTTAACAAATTTTTTGCACTGGTTGCGAATTTTTGTTTGCCTTTTAAGTGTTTTTATTGTATAAAATATCGGAAGGAGGCTGAAATGCCTCCTATCTTTTTGGAGGAGGTTTCCATTAGTGCAGAGCTTTGTAACTCGTTATTTAAAAGCAGTATTGGTCAAGAAGTCTGTTCTCTGTGTTGGATTGGATCCAACCTTCCAGCATGTGCCTAAAACATTTGGGCATAAGGGTCTTCCAGCATTGGAAAGATACCTTGAGGCAGTTATTGATCTTGCAGCTGAGAAAGTTGCAGTAGTCAAACCGCAGTATGCCTATTATGGAGCTTTTGGTCCAAGCGGCATCCAAATGATGATCCGCATTATAGCCTACGCTAAGAGCAAGGGGCTCTTAGTTATTCTCGATGCTAAGCGCGGAGATATAGGCGAGACAATGGCTCAGTATGCAGATGAGGTATTCGGAAGATATGGCGTAGATGCATGTACCTTTATTCCTTATCTTGGTCCGACATTCATGGCGAACAAGGGCACATTGTCTTGGATGAACGACTTGGCAAGCGGTTGCATGGTTATTTCCATGATTCGCACAAGTAATCCCGAAGCAGCATGGCTCCAAGACCAGAAGCTCGATTCGGGATTACTTGTTTACGAGTTTTTGGCCGAGGGAGTCAAAGCGTGGAACGAGCAGGTCATGGCTGCTACAAACAATCTCGGCCGAGTCGGCGGAGTAGTGGGTGCGACTTGGCCCGAGCAGGCAACAAGCTGTCGCCAGCATGCTGGGGATGAAGTTTTCCTCCTGATTCCAGGATATGGAGCGCAAGGTGGAGGAGCTGCTGGAGCAGTAGAAGGTCTTGTCAACACTCGCAAGGAGCTGATGGGTACTGTCAACAGCTCGCGAGGCATCACACTTGATAGCTGGTTTGACCGTAAATCTGGGAAACCTCGAGAGGGTGACCCGCTTACCTTGGTTGCAGCAGCTATCGATGACGCAAACAGGGATCTAAACCAGGCCTTGGAGACAAAGATCGGATATCCTGTCTACATTCACAGGGGATGAGTCCTCAAGTTTCATCACTCACGTGAGAGAAAGGAGGTGAAACTATGAAAGAATTGTATGGAAATATCTTTGACGCTGGATGCATTAAATTTGGAGAGTTCATTCTTAAAAATGGGAGTACGTCTCCAGTTTATTGCGACTTTCGCGGATTGGTTTCCAAACCGGAGCTTCTTTCGGAAATCGGTTGTGCATTGTCTAATAAGGCAAAAGAAATCGGATGCGATCTGATCGCTGGAATTCCTTATGCTGGCATTCCACTTGGAGTATCTGCTTCTCTCGAAGGAAATATTCCAATGATTTACTCACGCAAGGAAGTCAAGGAATATGGTACCAAGAAGCTGATCGAAGGCGAGTACGAGGAGGGTGATAGAGTCTTGGTGATCGATGACATTATCACTGACGGCGCCAGCAAGATCGAAGCCATTGCTCCACTCAAGGAAGCAGGCCTGGTAGTGGAAGATGTTTTAGTTATCCTTGACCGTGAACAAGGCGGCGACAAGATTCTTGCCAAAGCTGGATACAAGCTTCATTCGCTCGGAAAACTTTCTGAGGTGTTGGAAGTTCTTGTATCTGCAGGCAAGGTCGAACCGGAAATGCAACAGAAGGTTGCGAAATACATTGCCGCAAATCAGCTCGCTTAGAGCACATATTGGGCTCGCCTAACGGCGGGCTCTTCTTTTTTGCCATTTAACGCTCTTTAGTATGGGCGCATAAAGATCGTCTTCAATATCAATTTTGAGCTCATCGAGCTCTTTTTTTGTTGGATTGTTTTTTTTAAACTTAACAAAGGGAATATTTGAGATTACAGCCATTGGTGTCTGTTCGGATCCTTCACCCATTATTAAAACTGCCGACACAGCCAAGGCATCTATAATATTAGCTTTAGTCACCTGCATTTTAGCCCCGAAAATATCCGGTTTGCCGATGTAGTCATTGAGCGCTTTAAAGCCGCTGTGCGCGATGCAGACTCCGGTTGTACCCCAACGAAGAGGCATGGTTTTGCTATCGGTGATTATTACTCCGACTTTTTTTAATCCAAACCTCTTTATCAAATATTCCCTTATCTTATTTGCACTCTTTTGCGGATCTTTGGGCCAGAGAATGTGATAACCGTTGCCATTTGATTCGTCGACTCCGCTGGCCGGCAGCAAAATATTATTTTTAATCGTTAAGGAATATTTATACTTATTACTAGTCGGAGGCAGATAAAAATCGGCTTCATTTTTGATGAGTTCTTCTTTTCCTTCCTCTCCAACTTTAACAACATTGCTTTCGCAAATTGAAACTACTTTTGAAGTAATTGCCAGAATGGAACCATCTTCCAGATCCGGCAAATATTTATCAAGCACAGAAAAAATATCCGATTGTGCGGGAACTATCTTATTTGTTTTTATGGAGGTTATTTTCACAATTTAAACTTACAACTTATTCACTTACAACTGACAACCGTTCTTTTTTCAGCCAGCCGACACCCAAATAAACAAACGGTGTTTCGATTATGGACATGAAACATTTTAAGAGCCAGTAGGGCAATATTAGACCAAATAAAAAGCTAAAATTGTCGCCAAACGGTTTATTTAAAGCATAAAAGGCGATAAATATGAAGATTGAAGTGTCCATGAACTGTGCTATGAAGTTGGAAGCGTTGGTTCTGAGCCAAAGATTCTTTTTGCCGAGTTTTTGTCTTATTGTCGAGAAAATATAAACATCTAAAAGCTCTGCAAATCCAAAGGCAATTAGGCTTGCGACAGACATACGTATTGAAATCAGAAAAATCTGATCGTATGCACTTTCGGATGGTGCAAATCGGGTTGAAGGCGCAAGATGTGTCGCCAAAAGAGAGAAGAGAGAAAGGAGAACAATCACAACCAGACTTGAGCGAATAACACTTCTAGCTCTTTCCTTGCCGAATACTTCAGTGATAATGTCGTCAACAGCAAAAAGAACCGGAATAACAAAGATTGCTACACTGGCATTTAAATGAAAAGAGCCAATGGTTGCCAACGGGAAAGTTTTTGCTCCCATCAGTTCTGAGACAATGGTGCAAAAAATAAATATTGAGACTAACAAATCGAACTTTTGAATTTTTCCAAACATAATAATCCTTCCGTGTCATCCTGAACTTGATTCAGGATCCAGTTACTATTTATATAGATTCCAGATCAAGTCTGGAATGACAATATGAGAATAGCTATTTTAGTTCGGGTAAAGTTGAAAAGTCTTTTTTAGAGAGTTTTGTAATCATCTGGCCGCCTTTTTTTTGATAGTGCTTTAAAATATAGCAGTCAAAGAAAATAAGTCAAACGATTTAGCTTGTTTTTTTATATTAAATTATGATACAGATACACTAGTATCAAATGTGTTAAGGGGGCTGATAATGATATCTGTAATAACTACGGTACTTCCCATAGCAGTGGCATTATTTTTCCTATTAGATATAGGCAAAACAATCATTACTGCTATCTCTTTATCGATTTTGGCAGGGAGTAGTGCCAATACATTATTTTTTCTCGTATTACTTGTTATGGTTTTTTGTGGTTTCATGCTAATTCTTGAAAAGGTGCACGAGATGATTAAGTCGAGCGTGTCTCTTAGAGAGAGCATTGAACAGGGTATATTGAGAAAAATGTATGATGCGCAGCGATCATCTGAGGGGGAAACAAAGGAGTCTTCGGTTTAGACCGAAGACTCCTAAATAATATTTGTTGATATTTGAAATACTATGTTATAAATAAATTAGAACTAATTTCTGTACTAGGTGGGGAAAATGGTTAATTTAGATATGCTGAGAGACATTGTCCGACAAGTTGGCGATCAACTTGACTGTGAGAACTTGATGCCTATTGAAACCGAGGAACGCGGCAAGATCATCGCCGGTAGAGATGAAAATAAAGAGTGGATTAGGTGCTCTGTTCCAGACGATCTATGGAACAATCCTACTTTTCTAGGAATTGAGCAATTAATTGCCAATTATCTTAACTCAGAACCGTCTTTGGCAGCGGCGTAACGTTTCATCGGGGTGGCGACTTTTCTGGGCGTACAGCACTTTCATGTGCGCCCAGATCTTTTTTTTTAAAAATTACAGAGGAATGATTATGGCTCTGGATAAAAAAACTCGCAAAAAACTGGCCTTTCCTCTTCTCTTGTTGGTCCTTTTGATCTCTTTCATTGCAGTTTTCAAAATATTTCATATTCCTTCTAATGAAGAATTGATTGGTGTGATGAAAGTATATTTTGAGAAATATGGCTATCCAGTTCTCTTTTTCTCAACCCTTATTGAATCCATTCCGGTTATTTGCCTATATTTCCCTGGTTCATCGATTGTTTTATTAGCTGCAGCTTTTAGCAGACAGGGAACTCTCAACATTTTCTCAGTCGTTTTGGTAACCGGTGCCGCAATGCTGATTGGATTTATAATAAATTATTTCATTGGCAAGCATGGCTGGTTTAAAATATTTGTTAAATTCGGCCTTGGCGACGCTTTGGACAATAGTAAAGCAAAAATAGAAAAACATGGTGACAGATGGATCTGGCTTTCATACTTTCATCCAAATATTGGAGCTTTTACTTCTACGGCCTACGGCATTTTGAAAATGCCATTTAGAAAATTTTTGATAACTTCCATATTTGCCATACTGGCATGGTGCACATTCTGGGGAGCATTTTGCTTTTTTGGTTCGGGAATTATCGAAGGCATTATCAAAGCCCGTTGGCTCGTGGTCACCTTTGCTTTTTGTTGGATAATTTTGCAAGTCATAAAAGCATTTAGAAAGAGTGGTAAGTAGTCAGTAAATCAGTTGTAAGTAAATTATCTCTTTCATTCGAGCAGTATTTGCGATAAGATTTAGCTATGAAAAAGCTTGTCTTAATTGATTCTAACGCGGTGATACATCGTGCCTATCATGCGTTACCCAAAAGCATGTCCACCCGAAAGGGTGAGCAGACCAATGCTGTATATGGCTTTACAACCACTTTAATTAAAACGCTGGAAGACCTGCATCCGGATTATGTAGCAGCTTCTTTTGACGTCTCAAAAGCAACTTTTCGGACCGAGCAATATGCGGCTTATAAGGCAACAAGAGTAAAAGCCGATCAGGAATTATATGACCAAATGCCAAGGGTAAAGGAATTGCTATCTGCTTTTGAAATTCCAATATACGAAAAAGAAGGTTATGAGGCTGATGATTGTATTGGCACAATAGTTAAAAACTGCCATGAACATAATTCAAAATGCCAGCATATTCCGAATGAAGGCTTGGAAGTTTATATTGTTTCGGGTGATAAAGATATTTATCAGTTGATAGATGGCAATATTTTTGTTTACAGTCTTCGAAAAGGACTGTCTCAAATGGCGGTGGTAGATCGAAAAGTTATTAAAGATGAATATGGTCTTGATCCGGAAGATTTTATTGACCTAAAAGCACTGGCTGGTGATCCATCAGACAACATTCCAGGGGTGCCGAATATCGGAAATGTTACTGCCACTAAATTGCTCCAGCAATTTGACACGCTTAAAAATTTGTATGAAAAAATTGAAAAAAATATTGTCATTTCGACTCCTCAGCCTTGTCTGAGGGCGGAGAAATCTTCCAATAAAAGATCCCTCGACTACGCTCGGGATGACAACAGTGAAATGGAAAATGATAAATTGGTTGAGGCTGCCAAAAAATTAAACATAAAACCACGTATCTTGCAGCTTTTGATACAATATAAGGAACAGGCATTTTTGTCGCAAAGTCTGGCTACAATTTACAAGGAAGTTCCGATTGATTTCGATCTCAATGACGCCAAATGGGGAGAATACGATAAAGAGAAAGTGAAAGAGTTATTTTTAGAACTTGGGTTTCATTCGCTTTTGAAAAGATTTGGAATTGAAAAATCCGAGCCGCCAAAAACTAAGGAAGCATCCGAGCAGAAGCAGAAAGACGAACAGCTGAAGCTTTTATAGAATCATGAATCTAGAATCAAGAATCATGGCTAATAGGTAGAGCTGCTATTTCATAATTCATAATTCAAAATTCTTAATTCAAACTTACTATGTGGTCCCATTTAAAAGAACAAGGCATTGAATTGCCAAAAATAACATCAAAGGAAATTAATGAACAGATTGGTCCGGTTTTGCGTCGGATGGAAAAAATCGGTGTTGAGATTGATGTGAAATCATTAAATTCACTAGCTAAAGATACTGAAGGAAAATTAAGGAAAATTGAGAAACAGATCTGGAAGCTGGCCGGTGAAGAATTTAACATCAATTCCCCGATGCAGATGGCAGAAATTCTTTATAAAAAGTTTAAACTGTTAAATGGTGAAATTAAAAAGACTAAAAACGGTTATTCTACGGCCGCCAATGAACTTAAAAAACTCGAAGGAAAACATAAGATCATCAAGCCAATTTTGGAGTACAGAGAACTTTCAAAATTGCTATCAACATATTTGAAACCACTGCCCTTGTTGGTTGATGAAAAATCCAGGCTTCATACCTCTTATGGGCAGGATACAACTACCGGCAGATTAACTTCAAATGAACCAAACTTACAAAACATTCCCATAAAAGGAGAGCTGGGTCAGAAAATTAGAAAAGCTTTTGTCGCTTCAAAAGGAATGAAGTTAATTTCTGCCGATTATTCTCAAATCGAACTAAGAGTTGTGGCCTGTCTGGCCAATGACAAGGTAATGAAAGAAGCTTTTATTCAACATCAGGACATTCATGCAAAAACTGCTGCTGAAATATTTGATACAAAAACAAATAAGGTAACCAGTGACCAGAGACGGGTGGCTAAGACCGTTAATTTTGGAGTTTTGTATGGCATGAGCCCTTATGGTTTGTCGCAGTCTTTAAGTATAGAACAAGAAAAAGCGGCGGACTTCATAAGTCGATATTTCACAGCTCATTCTGGAATTAAGGATTACTGCAATCGGATGATCGGAAAAGCGCATGATGAAGGGTACGTCGAAACAATATTTGGTTTCAAAAGAATGCTGCCGAATATTGATTCTCATTATCGCAATATTGCCAATGCGGAAGAAAGAATGGCGATAAATACTCCAGTGCAAGGGTCGGCGGCCGAAATTTTGAAATTAGCTATGATTGATCTCGAAAAAAAGCTGGACGATTTAAATAAAAATAAATTTAAAGCTCAAATGCTCTTAACCATTCATGATGAACTTATAATCGAAGTTGTGGATTCTGCTGTTTCGGAGGTTGCAAAAATTGTCAAAGAGACAATGGAACAAGTGATTAAGCTTTGCGTTCCGATTGTTGCCGAGGTTAAAGTCGGGAATAACTGGGGGGAGATGAAAGTTCTAAAGATTTAAAGTTTGTCACAATTTAATACTGTGGTATAATTTAGACATATAAGGAGGAAAATGTTTTTTGGTCTTTTGTTAATTATTATCGGGATTGTTTTTCTCTTAGAGAACTTGGGTATTGTTACCGGAGATATTTGGGATGTTATCTGGCCTCTGATTATAATACTGTTTGGCGTCTCTGTAATCACAAAGCCTTTACTTGGTTCTAAGGGAAAAAAGAGCAAAAAAGAATAAAGGTTTTTTCAAGGAGGGGATTTGAGGGAGATTAGATCTGTAAAAAAATTGATAAATGTATTTGCGTGGATAAATTGGTTTTTATCAGCAATATGCCTGGTTATTTTTGTTGCAGTTTTAATATTTTCCTTTTTCAAGGTTGACGCTGATTGGGAAAATAAAATTTATGCACTTCTTATTATCTTGATTGTGATGTTGTTTCCAGCGATATTTTTCTTTTTGAACGGGGTAATTCTTAAATCAAAAAATAACTGTGACGATGACGAAAATAAAAAGATAGGTGATTTTTAATCATATGGACTCTTTCATTCAATTAATTGATGTAACCAAGACTTTTAGAGTCGGAAAAAAAGACTTTTGTGTAATTAATAAAGCCAATTTAAGTATAAATAAAGGTGATTTTGTTGTGGTTTTGGGAGCGTCCGGAGCCGGCAAAACCACACTATTAAACATGCTGGCCGCGCTTGATAAACCAACCGAGGGACAAATTTTAGTTGATGGCGATGACATTGCAAAATTGTCATTAAGTAAATTATCCAGATGGAGAGGTGACAATATCGGCATAGTCTTTCAATCATATAATCTTATGCCTTACATGTCAGCAGCGGATAATGTTGTTTTGCCCATGGTTTTTAAGGGGGTTGGCAAAAAGGAGAGAAAAGCCAGAGCTCTTTCTTTGCTTCGAAGCGTCGGTTTAAAAGAACGTCTTTATCATAATTCAAATTTGCTTTCTGGTGGAGAGCAACAAAGAGTCGCAATTGCAAGAGCACTGGCGAATAATCCGAAGATTTTAATCGCCGATGAACTTACTGGAGGATTGGACATCGCCAATGCGACAGAAATAATGGAAACGATTTACTCTCTTTATAAGGAGAGAAGCACGACCATTATTTTATCGACACATAATCCAAATTATACAAAATTTGCCGACAAGATTATCTATATTCAAAAGGGAGAAGTGAGCGTGCAAAGGAGTTTAAAAAATGCGACTTGACGATTCTATAAAACTTGCATTGCAGAATTTATGGAGAACGAAATTCCGGTCATTTTTAACAATACTTGGAGTCGTTATCGGCATTTCGGCAATAGTTGCTTTTGTGTCTTTAGGTGTTGGTTTACAAAAAATTACAGCTGATCAGGTTGCTGGAATGGGTGCCCTAACAACATTAACAATTTCCCAGACTCCTGCAACATCAACCATGGAAGAAGGCCCAAAGCTGGATGCAGAACTGGTAAATAAAATTAAAAAAATGGATAGCGTGAAAGATGTTACACCTAGCGTAAATGTTCCGGCAAATGTAGTTAGTACCGGTACTAGTGCCGGAGCAATTGTATATGGTATAGATGTTTCAAATATTAATCTTGAAATTTCCGGATTAGATCACGGTGTATTAATCAAAGACAAGTCATCAAATGAGGCGGTGATATCATCTGCTTTGGCTTCTGCTTTTAATAGTGATCACGACAGTGTTTTGGGCAAAGAAATCACCATTAAAATTTTGAGTGATTCCGGTGCCGGATATGATTTTCAATCGAAGGAAATTAATTTGAAAATAGTCGGAATTGACGCTAGCGAAACTACAAATTTAGTTTATGTTCCGATTGATAAAATTTATAACATAACAAAATTTGATAAATATTCGACCTTAAAAGTCAAAGTTGAATCGAGACAGGATGTGGATACGGTTAGCGCTCAGATAAAAAGGATGGGTTATCAAGTTACTACAATCAAAGATTTGATTGATCAGATAGACAAAATCTTTTTATTGGTCCAGATCATATTAGGTTTAATCGCCGGCATAGGGTTGTTGGTCTCTTCCTTGGGGATCATTAATACAATGACTATATCGTTGCTTGAAAGAACTCATGAGATTGGGATAATGAAAGCAATTGGCGCGTCAAATCACAACATTAGAATGCTTTTCCTGCTTGAGTCATCTTTAATCGGTCTAATCGGCGGGTTGGCGGGAGTTGGGCTGGCTGTTGCTTTCGGATCAATTTTTAATTATGTCTTAAACATGTTTATTCGCTCTAGCGAACAACATCTTGATGTTTTTGTAACACCGATTAATTTTGCCATGGCAATGGTTTTAGTGGCAGTGTTAATCTCTGTGTTTGCCGGCATATATCCGACTACCAGAGCTCAAAGACTGGCTCCAATTGATGCTTTAAGACAATAGTTTTATCTATCCAATTTTTATAGTACTATTACCTTATCTCATTAAAGGAATTTTTGTGATGCCTTACATGTTTTATGGTGATAATACATTTTTGATAAATAAAAAAGTCAATGAGTGGACTGAAAAATTTTCAAAGAGTCAATTTGGGGACCTGAATATTACCTGTCTTGAGGGTGGCATTTTAACATACGGCGATTTTTCCAAAGCCATTTCTTCTTTGCCATTTTTTGGTACAAAAAGATTAATAATTATCAAAAACCTGCTTTTATTAGGAAAAGATGATTCTTTAAGAAAAAAAATATTGAATAGTCTAAATAATATTCCGGAAACATCAATTATTCTATTCGTTGAATATGGATTACCTGATATGAGAACAGCTTTGTTTAAATCATTGAACAAGCCAAAGTTTTCTCAGAAGTTAACGGCTTTATCTAACGACAAATTAAGTTATTGGATACAGGACGAAACTAAAAAATCGGGTATGGAGATTGATCGTGAAGCGAAAACTAAATTACAGGTTTTTGTTGGCGTTGATTTATGGCGAATGGAAAATGAAATAAAAAAATTGGCCTTATTCGCTAAATCACAGAATAGAAATGTTATTTTAGCAGGGGATATTGAAGAACTGGTAAAAGCCAATAATAATTCCAATGTATTTCAGTTTATTGATGCTATTGCGCAGAAAAATTCAAAAAAAGCATTACTTTCTCTTAAAAATCTGGTTGATGCGGGAGAGGACGAGTTTTACATTTTTTCAATGATTGTTTACCAATTCAGGAATTTATTTTCTATTTTTGAATTAAATGCTAAAGGATTAACTCCAGGTAGTATTGCCAAAGAAGCGAAATTACATCCTTTTATTGTTTCAAAAAGTAGAGAATTGCTTCGCCATTACGATAGAGCCAAGTTTAAAAAAATCTATTTGAATTTGTTTCATATAGACAAGCAAATGAAAGCAGGCCTTCTTGGCCCTAGTCTGGCACTTCTTTTGCTGACGGTTAATATCTGCAAAGACAATATTTGAATAGCTCTGTATTTACTAATTCACCATTGTCATTCCGACTCCCTGCGCTTTGTCGCAGGGGCGGAGGAATCTTAAGAATTAATCTGAACTTCCGTTAAAAGATCCCTCGACTAAGCTCGGGATGACAACAAGGGACGGTGAGCGAATATTTATTTTGCGGTTAACGGTAAATAGTGTTAAAATTTAATAGACGAAAGTACGATTGACACTCTTGAACTCGGAGGGAAATTGGTCAAGAATTTTGGAAAGCCCCAAAAAGGAATAATTAGTTTCTATAAAAGAAAGTCACTGTTCTTTCTTGTTATTTTTATATTTGCATTTATTGGAATTAAGATAGTGCAGGATAACCGTTATTCAGCTGATACGAATACCGGAGAGATCGTGAGTAATTCTAGTGATCGTGTAATTGATGTATCTGTATTAAATGATGGCAGCGTTACGGTTGATAGTGAGAAAATTGATCAAAGAATAGATTTGCTGAACGACTCTGATGAGTTACGTTTGCCGATTTTGGATAGTTCGGGTCAATATTATGACAAAATAACGGTAAATCTGGCCCTGCCAAAAAGTGTGGCAGAAAACACAAAACATGAGTTTTTAGGTATTCACGGCGTGGGAGCTACCAGTTCAAAAGTTTCCGGTACAAATAAAATCACTTATCTTGCAACAGATGTTTCGTCTCAGGCGACATTAACCGTCGTAGCAAAAATGCCCAAAGGCACGGTCGATCCTCCTTTGATGAGGAAGGTTCTAAAGGTAATTGAGCAGGTCAAGGGGAGCTATTGGTTTGTGATTGCTGTTCTGCTACCCATTCTTACTTTTATTATTATGCTAGCTTTGTTGTCGTCCGAGCTAAAACAGCAAAAAATAGATATGCCAAGTCAGGAGATTTCTTCTCCTCCGATGGCTATTCCTCCTGCAATTGTAGGTGCTCTTTATGGTCAGAAGGTCGGGCCAAGAGAAATTGCCGCCACTCTTATTGATCTGGCAATGAGAGGGGATATTGTGATTGTGGATCGGGAGAGAGGGTTTGAATTTGGTAAGAGTAAATTTGATCAAAGACTTTTAGGATTCGAAAAAGTTCTTTTATCAAAGATTTTCCGAAAAAATCTATATTCTGATCGCTCTGATATAGAGGAGAGGATAAATAATCATTTTTATAGTAAAAAAATCTCGATTGTATCTTCCGGAATTTATACCTTAGCAACTCGTCTTGGTTATTTTAAAGTTAATCCTCAAGCGCTTCACGCCAAGTATCGTTTTATTGGCATAATTGCATTTTTTGTTGCATTAGGTGGTTTTGTTGCGAGTCTGCTTTGGTTTACTGATCCTGCTTACGTTGTATTTTTCTGGGTTGGAATGATGGTGACGGCTCTTATTATCTCAATTATTGCCAGCAGAATGCCGGTCCGGACCATTATTGGTCAGGAAGTTCTGAGCAACTGGCTAGCATTTAAAAAATATTTATCTAATCCGGAACAAATTCCTTTTTCAGAAAATAATCAGGAAATTTTTCAGAAATATCTTCCTTATGCCTTGGTCTTGGAGTGTGAGGCGGCTTGGGCCAGAAGATTTTCGGAACACAATTTTGTTGTTCCTGACTGGTTTTTAACTGAAAAAGTTGGCTTAGGAATTGAAGATTTTTGTCTTTCTCTCTTCCCGATAGTGTCATATGTTGGTCGTAGTCTGGCTGCTCTGAAAGAACCAGGGTTCGAATAGTCCCTCCCCTTAGGAAGGGGAGGTTAGGTGGGGTCATTAATTAATAAGAGAGGTTTTGATGTCGATAACCAAAAATAAATTCTTTAACCGTTTTCTATATGGTGGCGGAATTCTATTTGATCTGTGTAAATGGGTAATTTTAGCTGCTGTGCTATTGGTTTTGATACATAAATTTTGGTTCACAATCTTTATCGTCGATGGTCTTTCAATGGAGCCCACAATTCATGACAAAGAACTGGTTTTGCTAAAGAGATACACTAGCTCGACAAGTCCGGAAAGAGGTCAAGTCGTGGCGGTTAAATACCCCGGAGATCCTGATAATAAAAAATATATTAAACGCGTGATTGGATTGCCGGGAGACAAAGTATCAATTGATAGCGGCAAGGTCTATATAAACGATGTTATTTATTCTGAGAACTATATTTCTTTTGGCGTTGAGACTGATCCAAATGGATCATGGCAGCTTGCTTCCAATGAATATTTCTTAATGGGCGATAATCGTCCTGGTTCAAATGATTCACGCTACTTTGGTCCTGTTGAAAAGCGCTTTTTTCTAGGTAAAGCCGAAACCATTATTTATCCAAGGTTAAAGCAGCTTAATTCGCTGTAAAATTGGACTGCAAAAAAATAACCACTCATTGTCATTCCAGACTTGATCTGGAATCTAGAAGTTGTGATGCTAATTGTTCTGCTGGATCCCAGATCTCAAGCTTACAGTCTGGGATGACACATAGGTGAGTGAGCACTAAAAAATCCCCAAATTATTCAGGGATTTTTTTTATTTAGAACTTACAACTTATTTACTTGCTACTATTTAGCTGCTTTTTTAACTTTTTTAGGTTTAACTTCTGCTACAGTAGTTTCCGCTTTGCTGGCTGATTTTGCAATTCTTGATTTGAGTCTGGCTGCTTTGTTTCTGTGAATTACGTTCTTTTTTGCGGCTAGATCTAATTCGTGGTAAAGAGATTGGATTTTTTCTGCAACATCACTTTCTTTTTTGGCGATGCTGATTTTTGCACCTTTTAGGGCACCTTTAATCTTTGATCTTACTAGATCATTTTCCAATTTTCTTCTAATGTCGGTTTTAAGTGCCTTTTTGGCTGATTTCGTTACTGGCATGTTAATTTCCTATAAAAAATCTTATTAATACAAAGATAATCCTACCATAAAACCTTCCTTATGTAAAGCGATCAAACTGTAATTGCTCGCTCACGATGTCATTTCGACTCCTCAGCCTTGTCTGAGGGTGGAGAAATCTTAAAATAGATTATTATTTCTATTAGGAGATCCCTCCACGTTGGTCGGGATGACACAGGGACGAGTGAGTATTTGCATTGAACTAGTACTGTTTAACCGACAGTTTAGAGACGCCGGAGCTTAGTTTAATACTTAGTTTCTTTGTTTTACTGTCGTAATCTCTTGAAGAGTATGAATTTTTATTCTGTTCTAAATCTAAATCAGTAAGATCTTTGCCCAACAAGACTGAATTGGATTCAATTTTAATTCCAAAATCTTTCGGAATCATAATGCTAATGTCGGAAGCACCGCAGTTAATTTCAGATTCCAAATTGTCCGATTTATTTCCTAACTTAACTTTTATGGCGCTTGCGCCAGAATTAACGGTAAGTTTTCTAAGATCAATGTTAGAGAAATCCAAATCAAGCTTACTTGCGCCGGAATTAATAGTAAATTCAGTTGGTATCCGGTCGGAAATTTCCAAATCCATAAAACGTTTTTTGTTTGGATTAACAATTGTGCTCAGACTTTGATCGGTAGTTTTTTCCTTGATATGCAAATCAGCCGTATGATTTTCATTTGTTCTATTCTCTTCAAGGCCGAGTATTCCTTCGCCGTAATTACCTTTTATCAAGGTATCTGAATTTGAGTCGTCAAAATTATTTACATTGATAATGGCTGCTCCAAGATCAAGTGTGAATTTGAAATTCTCAATCGTTTTATCATAAACAGCTACAATATTAGGATGTATGATCTCTTTTCTTTCTGTACCTTCCTTTTTTTGCCAGTCATATGGATCAGCCAAAGCCAAGAAAGCAATTAGTAAAATAGACAGGATAGCGGTGACAGAGTAGAGCCAGTTGCTTGTGAACATCATTGCTAGACCGAAAAGAACAAGCAGCGCCGGCCAGAACAAAACAAAATTGCTTAAATCATCAGCGTTTATTGATCCCAAATTGATTAGTAAGAATATGATGCCTATGGCGATGATAACTAGACCAAAAAATGTTCTCGTTGGCTTCATTTATCCTCCCCTTTGGTTCCTTTCCATATAATTACGAAACCAATAATAACCAATGCAACTGGCCAGAAGTTTTCCCATACGTTTATGCCGGTGATATTGCGTATCAAAAGCAGGGCACCAATTACAACAATGATTGATCCAACGATTGCTTTTCCGTCGCCATGTTTAGCATCTTTGAAATTTTCTTTCGCTTGTTTAGCAAAATCATTGGCGGCCTCTTTAATTTCTTCCTCTGGCTTTTTTTCGGTGACGCATTTTGGATCATTTGGGATGATGAGCCAAGAGGCGAGATATACAATTACACCGATACCCCCTGGAATTAAAGAAAGGAGAAAAATCAATCTTATCAAAGAGGGATCAATGTCAAAATATTCTCCTAATCCGCCGGCAACTCCGCCTAAAACACGATTTTTGCAAGAACGATAAAGCACCTTTTCTTTCATGGCACTCCTTTACCCCGTGAAATGTGATGAAATCACTTATTTTGCTGGGGTTATTAATATTTATTGTCTATTTAATAAATACCACAGTTACGAAAGTATTTAAATATAAGAAAGACACAAAGGCCAAAAAGTGGAAATTTATCTTGACATTATGGGTACCGTTGGTTATACTTTGGAGTTTAATATCTAAGTAATTGCTTAATGGCTGAATTAACTCCCAAACAACAAGTTGTTGACATACTAAGAAATCAGAAAAGATTTCTCATATTGACGCACAAAAATGCCGATGGTGATGCAATCGGCAGCATGTTGGCTTTGTATTTATCTCTTAAAAGATTAGGGAAAGAGGTTGTTGCGTATTCAGGAGATGCTATTCCTGGTGTTTTTAGCTATTTACCTGAACTAAAATCAATCGATAATACTTTTAATGGTTCCAGATCTTTTGTTATTTCAGTTGATACAAAAAATACAAAAGCCGACAAAATAATGTATAAGGTCCAAGATAACAAGTTGGACATTATTATCACTCCGAAAGAAGGCCTGTTCGAGGAAAAAATGGTTTCTTTTTCCAAAGGTCAATTCAATTTTGACGCCATAATCGTTCTTGACTCAACTGATCTCGAAAGATTGGGTCCGATATATGATAATCATCCGGAAATATTTTATGAAGTGCCGGTTGTAAATATCGATCACCATGCCGGTAACGATCATTTCGGAAAAATTAACTTAGTTGACTTAACTGCAACTTCCACTTCGGAAATTTTAGTTTCTGCTATTGAAGCCTTGACGGGCGATCCTAAGTTTTTTGACGAAAAAATTGCTACTGCACTTTTGACCGGCATAATTACCGACACAAATTCTTTTCAAAATACAAACACAACTCCTAAATCTTTAACAGTAGCGGCTCAGCTGGTTGCAGCCGGAGCGCAGCAACAGGAGATTATAAAAAATATTTATAAAACTAAACCGCTTTCTACTTTGCGATTGTGGGGACGGGCGCTTTCTAATTTGCACGATGAGTGTGATTACAAATTTGTCTGGTCCCAAATTTACAAAAAAGATTATCTTGAAGTCGGAGCCTCAGAAGAGCAATCCAGTGGTCTTATTGATGAATTATTGAAAACGGCCGCAGGCGTTGATTTTGCTTTACTTTTATCTGAAAAAAATGGCGATGTTCACGGATCACTTCGCTCAACCAACAGAGCTAAAGACGTTTCAGAGATCGCAAAACTTTTTGATGGCGGCGGTCATTCTATGGCAGCAGCTTTCCAGATCAAAGGAACTAGCTTGCTGGAAAGTTCTGGCATGATTATTGAAAAAATTAAATCTTTTCAAAAGGAAAGAATTAATTCTACTATCGCTGTCTAAACTTCTATTTCTAGTTGTCATCCCGACCGATCTGCCTGCTGGCAGGAGTGGAGGGATCTTTAAATTATCTAATCATAAGATTTCCCTGCCTGCCGGCAGGCAGGTCCACCGTTCGACAAAGCTCACGGGGTCGAAATGACAAAGCAGCGAGTATTGGCGCATAACTATTGTTATTTGGGCTAAAATATTGTATACTAAATAAGAAATAATTAATTAGGGAGACCAGCGCAAGGCTAATTACTTTGCTTACTGGCCGATGAAAAATGACAGAAGAAAAGAAAACAGTGAAAAAAACTCCAGCAACAAAAAAACCTGCTGATGGAAAAGTTGATCTTATTAAAAAGTATCAATCCCACAAGGACGATACTGGTTCGACCGAGGTTCAAATTGCAATTTTGACCAAAAAAGTGTCAGATTTGACCAAACATTTACAGGCTCACAAAAAGGATTTTGATTCCCGAAGAGGCCTTCTGATGATGGTTGGTAAAAGAAGAAGACTTTTAAATTATCTTAAGAAAATTGAAGAAGAAAAGTATACTAAATTGATCTCAGATTTAGGACTTCGAAAATAGGTTATGAATTTGTAGGCCATAAAGTGGCCTACAATTTGTAAATTATTAACAATTTATAGAAGCGGTGGAGACTGATTTTGCAAGAGGTGAGAAGAGCATTCAAATCTCCAAGAAACAAAAAACAAATCACAAACAAGCTCCAATATCCAAATTAAAAATTTCAAATATTTGATTATTGGATAATTGGTTATTAAAAAATTGTTTGGTTATTGTCACTTGTATCTTGGCTATTGAAAACTCTTTCCGCTTCTTAACCCTCACCAGCCCTGATATATCGGGGTCAGAAGAGTCTTTCTCCAGAAAGGTTTTTTTATGATTAAGAAATTGGACTTCCAAACCCATTCTTATGAGGTGGATTTCGCGGGGAAGAAACTGGTTCTAGAATCTGGCAAACTTGCCGGTTTCGCGGACGGGTCTATTACTGCAACATGTAATGAAACAGTAATTTTGGCTACTGCCGTTGTTGGCGCTGAGCCTCGTGAAGGCGTGGATTTTTTTCCTCTTCTAGTTGATTATGAAGAGAGATTTTATGCTGCAGGTAAGATTTCCGGTAGCCGTTTTATTAAAAGAGAAGGACGTCCGTCCGATACTGCTGTTTTAGCAGCCCGAAAAATTGATCGCCCTCTAAGACCTCTTTTTCCAAAAACATACAGAAACGATGTTCAGGTTGTGATTACAGTATTATCTTACGATGGTTCTGTAGATCCGGATGTTATGGCAACAGTCGCAGCTTCTGCTGCTTTAATGCAAACCAATGCTCCATTCAAAGAGCCGATTGCAGCTATGAGAGTTGGCAGAATTGAAGATAATTTTGTCCTAAACCCAACCGAAGAAGAAATTGAAAAGTCTGACTTAAATCTAACTATTGCTGCGACAAAAGACAAAGTAATGATGCTTGAGACTGAGGCAAATGAAGTCTCGGAAGATATCGCTTATGATGCAATTGAATTGGCCATGAAAGCAATGCAACCGTTGATTGCTATTCAACATCAGATTGCTGAAGATCATCAGCGCGAAGTTATTCAGGCTGAAACTGCTGAAATAGGCGTTCATGCTGAGGTTCACAATCTGGTCGCTCATAAGTTGAAAGAAGCTGTTTTGGAAATGGACAAAGAGGCTAGAGAAGCCAAATTGAAAATTTATGAAAATGAAGTGCTTCAGACACTTGAAGGAAACTACAAACAGGTTGAGATTAAAGGTGCATTCGCGAAACTAGTTGAAAAAGAAATCAGAAAAGCAATTTTGGAAGACGGTGTTAGACCGGACGGCAGAGGAATGGAAGAAATTCGTCCTCTAAATATTGCTGTCGGTGTTTTGCCAAGACCTCACGGTTCAGCCCTTTTTACAAGAGGACAAACTCAGGCTTTGACAGTAGCCACTCTTGCTTCTCCTGGAATGGAACAGCTTATTGATACAATGGAAGGTGAGTCCACAAAGCGATTTATGCATCACTACAACTTCCCACCTTACTCAACTGGTGAAGTAAGACCAATGAGAGGTGCCGGTCGACGTGAAATCGGTCATGGTTATCTGGCTGAAAAAGCTTTGAAACCAATGATTCCTGATTCTGACGCTTTCCCTTACACAATCCGACTTGTTTCAGAAATTTTATCTTCAAATGGTTCCTCGTCAATGGCAGCTACCTGTGGCTCAACGCTTGCCTTGATGGATGCCGGTGTTCCAATTAAGAAACCTGTTTCAGGCATTGCTATGGGTCTTGTAACAAACGAAGACTCCTCAGTATATAAAATTCTCTCTGACCTTCAAGGTTTGGAAGATTTTGCCGGTGACATGGACTTCAAAGTAGCCGGAACGGCCGATGGCATTACTGCAATTCAAATGGATACAAAAATTTCCGGTTTGACCATGGAAATTGTCAAAGCGACTTTGGCACAGGCTAAAAAAGGAAGAGCAGAAATTCTTGAAGCAATGTTGGAGATAATTCCAGCTCCGAAAGAAAGTCTTTCTAAATATGCGCCAAAGATTGAAGCGATTAAGATCAATCCTGATAAAATCGGCGATATTATTGGACCGGGCGGAAAAAATATCAAAAAAATGATTGAAGAGTGCGGTGGTAAAGAAATGACCTCTATTGATATTGAAGATGACGGCACGGTTATGATTGCCTCAATTGATCCGGCTATGGGTGAAAAGGCCATCTCGATGGTTAAAGCAATGACAAGAGAAATTGTTCCCGGTGAAATTTTAACTGGTGCAATTATCGACATTAAAAAAGATAGAATGTCAGGAAAAGAAATTGGCGCTATTATGGCCATTACTCCAAAGCAGGATGGCATGATCCACATTTCTCAAATCAGCGATAAGAGAATTGAAAAAGTATCAGACGTTCTAAAAGTCGGCGATATCGTCACTGTGAAAGTGGTTGAAGTCGATGCGATGAAAGGCAGAATTTCGCTCTCAATGAAAGACATGGTTCAGAAATAATTATTTAAGTCTACAGAATACAGTTGGACAGATCTTTTGCTTAGAAGAAGCGCCGCCGAATATTCGGCGGCGCTTAAGTATTGTTATCTAGGCGCTCAAAAGAAGTTTTTCAAGGTTTGGCAGTTTATCTCCTTTGAATAAACTAGACCCTAGAATCTTGTTGGGATCAAGGCAGTTAGATTGCTGCATCGAGAATGTTGAGAACAACTTTGCTACTTCCTCAATTTCCATTTTCTGGTTAACTCTTTTAAGGCTTATTGGTTCGCTTTCTCCATTGCCTATAATAGATATATTAACCTGTTTTTCTGGATCATGAGATAAATAGACACCAAGACTGGCATCTTTCATATTGAGTCGACGTATGTCATAATGTGCTCTTAGTACAATCTGCCCGAAAAAATATTTACCAAAATCTCCAGACAGATGAGCTTTCTTCTCAAATAGAATAAACCCCTCATTTCCTTTGAATCGAGGTCCGGTATCAGACCTAATACCAGCGCGTATATGGTTGATGGCATTTTTGGTGGTTTGCCATATGCTGGTCAATCTCCAGAATTGAGGCGGTAGTCGATCTGGTGAAAAGACACAAGAGACTATATCAATTATTTCCGAGTCATTTTCGGTGGAACCGTTTAGTTTCCATGTATCTTTTTCATAACTAATCTGATCAGCAAAGTTAAATGCTCCTGTTTTGTACAGAAGATCTGCCCAGTTAGTCATTTCGATGTCATTACCTAAACGATTTTGTGCAAACGTAGAGACTCCAGATGAAGTATCTTTGAGTTCTAGCAATAAGAGTGGAAGTGGCACAGAGAACTTTTCCTTACCCATTTTCCGAGCAGATTGGATTTCGACTCCGCTAATCGGACCAGTGCAACCGAACTCGATGAAATCTTCCTCATTTCTGTTCTTCGGTTCCTTCCAGAATGCATTCCAAGCATCAGGAGGTAGCTGTTCGCGCAGGTAAATGACACGGCGAGCCATCTTGCCAATTTCGTTACTCCATCCTAGATCTTGAGTTAAATATCGGTCAGCTTCCGAACCGGTCTTGGCCCACTCAATTATTTTGCGAGTAAAAGGGTGGTTAATGACATTGCGGCATTGATCCGATATCTCTAATGGCGACATTCCTTCTAATTCTCTCACTAGTTCATCTTGTTCTTTAGCCATTTTGATCACTCTTCCTTGCCTCTTCAAGAGACATTTTGAATGTACTCGATTTCGTTCAACGAAATCGGCGCCCTCAGTATAAGAAACAATCTTTTATTAGTCAAGAAGCGGGTGGATGAGCCGTTGAAGATCGTCTTTCTCTGCTATGCTATCTAAAACGTACCGATTAAGAAGCTATAGCTTACTAATTGGGATGCTTTTGATTGTGGCATTATTAAAATTTAAGAAAAAAATATCTAGGCACTTGACCTGTTTGGTTTATGTTCGGTATTATGGTAGTAACTAGTTAAAAAGCACTATTAGAAACATAAAAATCAATTAAGGAGGGGCGGATGAAAGATGCTGATGGGAAAAATCAGATTATTATTTACAAAACAGAAGACGGCTTAACTCAGGTTGAAGTCAAAATGACTGGCGAGACCGTTTGGCTATCCCAGAAGCAGATGGCCGAGGTTTTCAGCGTTGATGTTAGAACGGTAAATGAGCATTTAAAAAATATTTTCAATACGGGCGAACTTGGCAAGGATCCAACTATCCGGAAATTCCGGATAGTTCAAAAAGAAGGTCAGAGAGAGGTAATTCGGGAAATCGAGCAATACAATCTCGATGCAATTATTTCTGTCGGTTATCGAGTAAACTCAATACAGGCTACGCAGTTTCGTATTTGGGCGACGAAGACCTTGCGGGAATATATCGCCAAGGGGTTTGTAATGGATGACGAGCGGCTGGAGAATGGAGGCTACAAGCACGGATATTTTGGCGAGATGTTAGAACGCGTTCGAAAAATTCGTTCTTCGGAGAGAAATTTATATGAAAAGGTTAAGGATATATTTTCCACCAGTGCGGATTATGATACAAAAGCTGATTATACAAAAGAGTTTTATGCTGCAATGCAGAACAAATTTCACTTTGCCATAACCGGACAAACCGCCGCCGAGCTAGTTGCCAGCCGAATTGACAGCAGAAAAGAAAACATCGGCATGACCAATCAACAAAAATCCATCGTAACAAGAAAGGAAGCGGAGGTTGCCAAGAATTACATGCTTGAAACGGAGCTTCGCCAACTTTACTTGCTTGTTGAACAGTTTCTTTCTTATGCCGAGTTTCAAATTGAACGCAAGAATGTAATGTATATGAAAGATTGGGTTTCCTATCTTGATAACATGCTTAAGGCAAATAAACTGGAGATATTACCAAGCAAGGGTAGAGTATCTCACAAAGAAATGGAAAAAATTGTGCAGAAAGAAATCGCAAAGTTTAATTCTAAAAAACATCTAAAATAAGCCCTTTGTAGTTTTCCCTACTTGACATTTTATTTCTCTGTGATAATATAATAAGGTATTTTGTGCATAAAGTTCTAACGTTTCTGTTCTCTTGGGGATAGAGTTTAATGTTTTTTGTTCTAAAGGTGTTTTTCTATGGATTTGGATGAGAGTAGAATTTCTACTGATGAAAAAAATGATAAAACTATAACAGAACTTGGTAAAGTCAGGGAAGAAGTTTTAGTATGTACAAAATGTCCTCTTTCAAAAAGCAGGATAACTGCAGTTCCTGGTGAAGGAAGCTCTTCTGCTGAAATTATGTTTATCGGCGAGGCACCTGGCGCAACGGAAGATCAAAAAGGAATTCCTTTTTGCGGACAAGCAGGAAAATTCTTAGATGAAATGCTGGGAGTAATTGGCCTGAGCCGTGGCGACATATTCATTACAAATACAGTAAAATGCCGTCCACCTGGAAACAGAGATCCGGAAGATGCGGAAAAGTCAGCCTGCAGACCATATTTAGAAAGACAATTTAAAGCGCTAAATCCAAAGTTAATAGTTTGTTTGGGCCGCCATTCAACTGCTACTTACTTACCTGGAGCGGGAGGGATCAGTAAATTGCATGGAAAAGCGTTAAAAAGACCGGACGGAAGAGTTTACTTGCCACTTTATCATCCAGCAGCAGCACTTCACAATGGAGCCCTTCGGGAAACATTAATAACCGATTTTAAAAAGATACCAATAATAATTAAGAAAATTAAAGAAAAAGACGCCTCGGATTCTAATAAAAGGGAATTTGAGCAACAGAAACTAATATAGAGAAAGAATCCTGATTAGATAACTGCTTTGCAGCATCAAACAGGATAAATAAAATTTCTCAACAAAAATTAATTTGACAGCATAGTCTGTCATCCTGTACTTGATACGGGATCCAGTTACTATTTATATAGATTCCAGATCAAGTCTGGAATGACAAACAAGGAAAAAAATGCAAAATGAAATAAAGTCCGCCTCTGGCGGAGAAGAAAAAAATAATTTAGAAAAAAAAGAAATAAATACACAGAATCGAAAATCACCAACTAAGACTAGTCTTGTCGGGAATAAGTTTTTAGATTCAGTGTCTAAAGATAAAGGCGAAAAGAAAACCTCGAATTATAACAAATATCGAAGTCAGCCTTTTAAACAGCAGCCAACGAGGCATGAAGAGCCTCGCTATACTGCGCAACAAATTGATACAAATAATACATCGAAGATGTTTCATGAGCCAAAGCTTCGCATCATCCCTTTGGGCGGTGTTGAAGAAACTGGTGGAAAAAACTGTACAGTCATTGAATATAAAGATGACATCATTGTAATAGATATGGGCTTTATGTTTCCGGACGAAAGTATGCCAGGGGTGGATTATGTAATCCCTGACGTTTCATATCTGGAACAAAATAAAAGAAAAATTAAAGGTCTTTTAATTACACATGGTCACCTTGATCACATTGGTGCCATACCTTACGTTTTTGAGAAAATCGGTTCTCCGATCATATACTCATCGCCTCTATCATTGGGGTTAATTAAAGGTAAACTTGAGGAGTTTGGCTTGGACAGAGGTGCTCGGTTGGAAGTAATAAACCCCGGCGAGACCACTCTTCAATTGGGTTGCTTTAAAGTTACCTCTTTTCGTCTGACTCACAGTATTCCTCAAACAATGGGTTTTGCCATCGAAACACCAGAAGGATTATTAGTTGCAACAGGGGACTGGAAGTTCGATCATACACCAGCCGATGGAAGACCAGCTGATTTTTCGGCATTAGCAATGCTGGGATCAAGAAAGCCATTGCTTCTGCTTTCCGATTCTACAAATATCGAACGACCGGGAAACTCAATCTCAGAAAAAGAAATCGAAGACTCTCTTTTCAAAATTATGGAAAGAGCAAACAACAGATTAATCATCTCAACTTTCTCAACTTTGATTTCCAGAATTCAGCAGGTTCTAAATACGGCAGAAAAACTACATCGAAAAGTTGCTTTTGTTGGAAGAAGCATGCTTTCAACGGTTGATATTTCTATCTCCCTTGAAGCATTGATTGTGCCAAAAGATACAATTATCGATGTTAAAGATATTGGTAAATATCCCGACAACAAAGTGGTCATAGTATGTACTGGATCACAGGGGGAGGATAATGCTGCTTTAACAAGAATTGCTCTTGGAGAACATCGTCAGATCAAAATTAAGAGAGGCGATCTAGTTATTCTTTCATCTTCGCCAATTCCAGGTAACGAGAGAAGTGTCTCGAGCTTAATGGACAACCTATTTAGAGCTGGAGCAAAAGTTGTTTATCAAAAATTGATGGATGTTCATACTTCCGGTCACGCTAATCAGGAAGACATTAAGTTGATGCTTGCTTTGATTAAACCTCAGTATTTGATGCCGGTCCACGGTGAAAGACACAGATTGATGCTGCATTGCCAGATTGCTCAGGATATGGGAATAGTTGATGAAGACCATTGTCTTGTTGCCGATGATGGTCAGGTAATTGAATTCGGTAAAGGAAGAGGAGAAGTAACAAATAAAAGAGTTCCTGCCTCATATGTTATGGTTGATGGTCTTGGCGTTGGCGATGTTGGAAACATCGTTCTGCGTGATCGAAAAGCAATGGCTCAGGACGGTATATTTGTCATTATCGTTACGGTTGATCATGAAACAGGGGAAGTTGCTACTTCTCCGGATATTATTTCGCGCGGCTTCATTTACATGCGCGAAAATGAGCAGCTCGTTCATAAGTCCAGAGCTGAAATAAAGAAAATCTTCGCAAAGCACGGCGCTGATCGAAGGGGTCCAAAGACTGACTGGAGCTTGGCAAAACAAAAGCTTCGCGATGACATGGGCGAATTCCTTTTTCGTGAAACCGAGCGCAGACCAATGGTAATACCAGTAATTATTGAAGTGTAATCTCAAATATTATCTGAAGTGCTTACTACTTCTTATTGAGTCTCGTCCCGCATAAACGCCATTGTGACGCGAGGCTGTAAACCTCGGGAACGAAAAGTTTTACGTGGGATGGTTATTCCTGTGATTATTGAAGTCTAAATTAGTATTAAGTATAAAGTATTATGCAAATCGCTCCGATGTAACATCGGAGCGATTTTGTTGCAGAGAGGTTTTAGTAATAGTATAATGAAAGTAACTTTCAAAAAGGAATTTTTGTGGCGTTGATAAAAGAATAGGGATAAAATGGCACTCGATAGAGAAGATTTAAAAGAAATTAAAAAGATTGTAGATGGATCAATTAATTTTGCTGTTGAAAGATCCGAGACAAAGATGTCTGCACGGATTGATTCTGCGATCGAAAAATCTGAAACGAAAATGTCGGATAAGATTGAGTTTTTGATCGAAAAATCTGAAATAAGAATGAAGAAAGAGATCGTTGGCGCTGTTAGGGAATCAGAGGAGAAAATAGTTGGAAAATTGAGTGATAAGATAGACCGAGAAGTTTCAGATTTGGCGGAAATGAATGTTGGTCATTTGGACAGATTTGACAATCACGAACATCGAATTGTTAAAATCGAAAAAAGGTTGAGTGTAGGAGTATAAAACGGAGGGATATGGGGCGAAAAAGAAAATTTCCAAAGCACAGACAAAAAAAGCCAAATTGGTATCAAAGGGAAAACCAGTGGGGCGACTTTGTATTTGACTGGACTTTTGGGCTCTCTGGAGAGACACGCAGAATCATATCTGGTGTTCTTATTCTGCTTTTATCAATCATTATTATTTTGGGTTTTTTTAGTTCAGCCGGAGTATTGGGAGAAGTTACTACTGACTTGGCTAAGAAATTATTCGGCTCTCTTGGATCATCTATCTTTTCTGTTAGCATTTTATATCTCAGCATACTTCTAATACTTCCTCCTAAATCTAAAAAAGGAGAAGCGTCTAGTTATAGGATCTCTAAATTTATCGGGTTATTTCTGTTTGTGATTGCGGTTCCTGCTCTGGCACATTTATTTATTGCTCAGGAAAACGCTCAGGAATTTGCCAATTATGGAAAAGGCGGCGGACTAGTTGGCTATCATCTTTCAAATCTGCTTAGAAATGGCATAGGGCTTTTTCCTTCATTCCTATTTTCAATATTCTTGATTGTCATAGCGCTACTTATGATATTTGATTTTTCTTTGCTTCAATATCTTGGTTTTGTTCATTCAGATGAAGACGAAGACAGTAAGGAAAAGGTTAATATTAACGGAGCAAGAGTATCTGTTTTTGAGTCATTAAAGAGAAAAATGAACGGGTTAAAACATAAGGATAGAGAAAACGAAACCAAAGCAGAGGTAATTGAAGTTGATACAAATAGTTTTGCCAATGTAAGAAGGGATACGACATGGGAATATCCTTCTCTTGATATTTTAAAAGATTCAGACGAAGCACCCAATCCTGGCAATATCAGTAAGAATGTTGAAATAATCCAGAAATGTTTAAAGACTTTTGGTGTCGAAATCTCAATGAGTGATGTAAATGTCGGTCCAACGGTCAGTCAATATACTTTCAAACCGGAGGAAGGCGTAAAACTAAACCAGATAATTGCAAGACAAACTGATTTAGCTTTGGCTCTATCAGCTAAAAGTTTGAGACTAGAAGCTCCAATTCCGGGAAAGAGTTCGGTCGGTGTGGAAATACCAAACAAAATACCAGCCAAAGTAACTCTTAAGGAAATATTGAAGGAAAAAGAATTTAAAGCATTAAAAAGTAAACTAGCTGTTGCGTTAGGAAGAGATGTTTCCGGCGACCCGATGTCCATTGATTTAGAAAAGATGCCCCACTTATTAATTGCTGGTTCTACCGGATCTGGTAAATCGGTATGCATAAATTCACTAATCTGCTCCTTACTATTTAGCGACTCACCAAACGACTTAAAAATACTTTTAGTCGATCCAAAACGGGTGGAATTAACAAACTATAACGGAATACCACATCTTTTAACTCCGGTTATAACTGAAGTCGACAAAACAGTTTCAGCCTTAAAATGGGCGGTTTGGGAGATGGAACGCAGGTATAGGATGTTCTCTGAACAGGGAAAAAGAAATATCGTTGCTTATAATTCAAGCCCAGGAGAAGAAGGCAAGTTGCCTTACATTGTAATTATCATCGATGAGTTAGCTGATTTAATGGCAACATCGGCCAAAGAAGTTGAAGGTTCAATTGTAAGACTTGCTCAGATGGCTCGTGCAACTGGTATGCATCTTGTGATCGCCACCCAAAGACCATCTGTGGACGTATTAACAGGATTGATCAAAGCAAATATTACTTCAAGAATTGCATTTGCGACTGCTTCTCAGGTGGACTCCAGAACAATTTTGGATTTATCCGGAGCAGAAAAACTTCTTGGAAACGGTGATATGCTGTTTATCGGAAACGGGGTGAACAAGCCCAAGCGTATTCAGGGTTGTTTTGTTTCTGACGGAGAAATAGAAGAGCTAAATAAATTTCTTCGCGAGAAAGGTGAGGTGGAGTATGATGATGCAATCTTGTCATTCAGGTCTCCTCAATCCGGTGGAACACTTAGCGGCGATGGTTCTGGCGAGGATGATTTATATAATGATGCCGTTGAAACAGTTATTAATGCCGGCAAGGCTTCAGCTTCCTTGTTGCAACGAAGGCTTCGAGTAGGCTATGCTAGAGCTGCTCGTCTCTTGGATATTCTAGAGCAGCAAGGTGTCATCGGGCCGGCAGATGGAGCAAAACCAAGGGATGTTCTGATAAGCGATACTGGCTCACAAGCTTTTCAGAACAACGGTAATGATTTTAGTGATTATCCTGAGAATAATAATAACGACAGATACTAAAGAAATTTAAAAATCTAAATGTTTAAACATTAAAAAATTATTAAATTATAAATTATCATGATTTCCGGTTTTTCTACAAAAAAAATAAAATCTCACAAAACCGTAGGGGAACGGTTGAAGAATATTCGTCTCCGAAAAAAGATTTCTTTAAGTGAGGCGGAAGTTGGTACAAAAGTCAGAGCGAAATATCTGGCTGCTATTGAAGAAGGAAAATGGAGCGAACTACCTCAGAATGTTTACACTCGGGGATTTGTTTTGGCTTACTCTAAATTTCTTGGTTTAAATTCAGACTTATTGGTGCAGGATTATGAACAGGAAACTTTATTCCGTTCCAAAAAAGAAAATCATAAAATTTCATATAACCAGTCGATTAAAGATAAAAAGGTCTTGATTACTCCCAAACTGATTGCATATACTGCTCTGGCTATTTCAATATTAGGAATGTTTTCATACATTGTTTTTCAGTTGTTAAATTTTGCCGGCAATCCAAATTTAAAAATAGTTTCACCTGACAACAATATTGTTTTGGATAATGATTCAATGGACTTATCCGGCATAACAGATGTTGATGCGTTCATTTCCGTCAATGGTGAAAATGTTCCTGTTAGCGGAGACGGACGGTTTATTTTGAAATTAAAGCTCCATCAGGGAGTCAACATGATTAAAGTCATGGCAGTTAATAAAGCGAAGAAGGAAAGTTCACAAATTTATACCGTTGAATATAAACCAAAGACAGCAGCAATCGAAAATAATTTAAATCAATAAGGGAACATAATGGCGAAAAAAACATCTGATATGGAGGGGAAGAACAATAAAGAAAATGAAGGAAAAAGCCAAGCGCTTGAGGCAGCACTTAGCTCTATAGAAAAACAGTTCGGCAAGGGTGCAATAATGAGTTTGGGCGACGGTGCCAAATTAAAAGTTGAGACAATATCAACCGGTTCTTTGTCGCTTGATTTGGCATTGGGAGTTGGCGGATTGCCTCGTGGTAGAGTGATTGAAATCTATGGTCCGGAATCATCCGGCAAAACTACATTGGCATTAACCACTATCGCGGAGGCGCAAAAAAGTGGTGGATCATGTGCTTTTATTGATGCTGAACATGCACTGGATCCTGAATATGCACAAAAATTAGGGGTGAAACTTGACGATTTATTAATTTCACAGCCGGATAATGGAGAACAAGCACTGGAAATCACTGAAACTTTAGTTCGTTCAAATGCTTTGGATGTTATAGTAGTTGACTCGGTGGCTGCGCTTGTGCCAAGAGCTGAAATCGAAGGAGAAATGGGCGATTCAATGATGGGTGTTCAGGCCAGATTGATGAGCCAGGCCCTACGAAAATTAACCGGAGTTGTATCTAAGTCTAAAACGATATTAATATTCATTAACCAGATCCGTATGAAAATTGGTGTAATGTTCGGCAATCCCGAAACAACTACCGGTGGAAATGCTCTGAAATTTTATTCGTCTGTCAGGCTTGATATAAGACGAAAAGCAGCATTAAAACAGGGAGAGGATAATGTCGGTAATCATGTGGCGGTTAAAGTGGTGAAAAACAAAGTTGCTCCTCCTTTTAAAGTTGCAGAATTCGATATTATGTTTGGCACAGGTATTGATTACGAAGGGGAAATAATTGATCTAGGTGTTAAATATGGGGTTGTTGATAAGGCAGGATCATGGTTGTCTTACAATGACGAAAAGCTTGGTCAGGGCAAAGAGGGAGGAAGGGCTTTTCTGAAAGCTAATCCGGAAATCACAAAGAAAATAAAAACTGAAATCTACGAAAAAGTAGAAAACGCTGAGTAATTTATGAAATTGAAACCGCTTGAATATGCCCTGTATCTACTAAAAATAAGAGACCGCAGCGTCGGTGAGATAAAAAACAAAATGTTAGTCAGAAAGTGTTCCAAAGAGGAAATTGACGAGGTAATACTTTTTCTTAACGATAAAAAATTCCTGGATGACGAAAAATTTGCTGCTAATTTTGTCAGAAATCAACTTAGTATAAAACCGCAAGGGAAATACAAACTTGAGCAAAGACTAAAACAACTTTATGTTGATGAAAAAATCATAAAAGATGTTTTGGGAAAAATTGACATTAATGAAGAGCGGAACAGCGCTAAAGAGTTGGCGAAAAGATGGCTAAGAAAGCATACAGATAACAGTATACAGATAACAGAAGATAAAAAGGCTAGAGAAAAATTATTAAGACATTTAATGGGCAGAGGGTTTAGCTACGATATCATAAAAGAGGTTCTAACTAAAATAGAACACTAAAATATGTCCAGTTAGATAGCCCCTGTTAGATAATTGCTTTGCAATATCAAACAGGGCATCAAACGGGGCAAGGAGGGAAAAAATGGGAAGCAAAAAGGCGCCGGCAATTCTTTGGTTTTCTGAAATAGGAAAAGGAGATATAGCACTTGTAGGAGGAAAAGGGGCAAATCTTGGCGAGCTAACTAAAGCCGGCATTCCTGTGCCGAATGGTTTTTGTGTTACAGCTCAAGCTTATTATTACTTTTTTGAAAAATCCGGCCTTAAAAAGAAATTTCAAAAACTTCTTAAAAATCTTGATCCCGAGGATACAAAAAAGTTAAATGCGGTATCAAAAGAAATTAAGAAATCAATTATTGCTGCCAAAATGCCGGATGATTTGGCGACGCAAATAAGAGAATCTTATGTGAAACTTGGCGGGTTGCCGGTTGCTGTCAGATCTTCAGCGACAGCAGAAGACCTGCCGGAAGCTTCTTTTGCTGGTCAGCAAGCAACATTTTTAAACATTCAGGGTCCGGAAAATGTAGTCATTGCTGTGCAAAAATGTTATGCCTCCTTGTTTGAGGCAAGGGCAATCTATTATAGAATTGTTCAAAAATATGATCACATGAAAGTCGGTCTTTCTGTTCCAGTTCAAAATCTTGTTGATTCCGAAAAGGCAGGAATTCTGTTTACGGTTGATCCTGTTAGTGAAAATCAGGAGCAGATGGTAATTGAAGCTGGTTATGGTTTGGGTGAAACTGTGGTTTTGGGAGCCATTACACCTGATAAATATGTCGTAGATAAAAAGTCCATGCAAATTGTCAGTAAGGAAGTAAATGAACAGAAATGGGCAATTGTTAAAAAACTGCACGGAGGAGACAAACATATTGATATCTCAAAAGACAAACAAAAATTGCAAAAAATAACAGACGAAGAAATTCTTGATCTGGCAAAAATCGGGGCTAAGATTGAAGAACATTACGGCAAACCCCAAGATACAGAGTGGGCTATTGAAAACGGTAAGGTATATTTTGTTCAATCGAGGCCAATAACAACACTGGGTAAAAAAGAAGCTGCTGCCACAAAAACAGAAGCTGAAGGCGGAGAAGTTGATGAAAGCAAGGCGGAAGTAATCCTAAAGGGTGCGGCTGCTTCTCTTGGAGTTTCTTTCGGTGCTGTTAAAATAATTCATAAACCGTCAGAAATAGACAAAATAGTTAAAGGCGATGTTTTGGTTACGGAGATGACTACTCCGGATTTTGTACCTGCGATGAAGAGGGCATCCGCCATTATTACTGATGTGGGCGGACGAACCTGTCATGCTGCCATCGTTTCCAGAGAGCTCGGTATTCCTTGTGTCGTCGGAACAGGAACTGCTACAAGCATGCTAAAAACAGGACAAATTGTTACGGTTGATGGATCAAAGGGTTTGGTTTTTAAAGGCAAAGTTGAATCAAAGGCAACTCCGGAAGAAATTCATCCTGCTGGTAATGGCATTTCAGGTTCACAAATTTCTCAGGAAGTTCCTATCACTGGAACTAAAGTTTATGTAAATTTGGGAGAACCGCATTTGGCCGAAGAAGTTGCTAAATTACCGGTTGATGGTGTCGGACTTTTACGCGCGGAGTTTATGATTGCTGAAATGGGAGAGCATCCAAAAGCAATGGTCGAGGATGGAAGAGGAAAAGATTACGTTAAAGCTTTGACCGAAGGAATGAGAACCATCGCAAGTGCATTTTCTCCACGTCCGGTTGTTTATAGAGCATCTGATTTTAAGACGAATGAATATAAAGGGTTAAAAGGCGGTGAAAAATTTGAACCTGAAGAAGACAACCCAATGATCGGTTACAGAGGTGCTTCGCGCTATATTGCTGAACCGGAAATGTTCGCTCTTGAATTGGAAGCCATAAAAACTGTCAGAGAAACATATGACTTAAAAAATCTTTGGATAATGATACCTTTTGTTCGAACTGTTAGCGAAATGCAGGCAGTTATGAAATTAGTTGAACAAAGTGGCTTAAAACAGGGACCGGACTTTAAGATCTGGATGATGTGTGAAGTTCCATCCAATGTGATCTTGCTGGAAAGATTTCTTGAACTTGGCATAGACGGTATCTCAATCGGTTCAAACGACTTAACCCAACTTACTTTGGGTGTCGACAGGGACAACCAGACTTTGGCGCAGACATTTGACGAGAGAGACGAAGCTGTCGTGCTTTCAATTCAATATGTGATTAAAACCTGTCGGAAACATAATGTGACGGTTTCAATTTGTGGTCAGGCCCCAAGTGTTTATCCCGAAATTACTGAGATGATGGTCAAGACCGGCACGACTTCTGTTTCGGTTACACCGGATATGATTTTGCCGACCAGAAAAGTAATCGCATCAGTAGAAAAAAGATTGATGCTTGCTAATATCATTGATAGATAAATCGATAATATTTTATTGTGTCATCCTCGTGAAGACGGAGATCTACTAAAAAATAGGAGTTAGCTCATTTGGAAGCTACTCCTATTTTTTTTAGTTGACTGACATAGTATACACGGAATCATTAGGTGTGCTATCAAATTTTAAGAGTAGATTATCTTTGTCTTCCATTTCTGCCGAGACTATACAGCTGCTTCCCGACGAAGTTATTTTGTATGACTTTTTTGTAAGAGGGTCGACGGGTATGGAATCAATGTATGATGTTTTCAGCTCGTCAGGAGTACTTGGACAACGACCGTTTTTTTGTTTAAAAGCTAAAGTATAACCGGCAATTTTCCCGACATCCTGTGCTCTTTGTGTATCTCTTGTCTTTGCTTCTTCTGAAACTGTCTTTGTTTTAAATTGATTTATTAAAATCGTTATCACTGCAATTATTATGATCAAAATTATTATAATAATCGGCAGAATATTTTTTCTTTTTCTTCCATAATCCTGACCCATGGAGTATTGCTCGGATCTTGGAATGGTTGCATCAACCGTTAATTCGGAATTATTTTGCGAAAATTGATTATTATTCATTGGTTTTTTATTAATAGTGGGGCAATTTATAGAACGTTTAGCAAGTATTATATCTGGAAATCCATTCTAAATTCTAATCCGTGATTTTCAAATCCCAAGCGTTCGTATAGCTCATGTACTTTTTCTCTGGAATGTCGACTTGTCGCAATCAACTTATAACACTTTTGTTCTTTAGCCTCTTCAATTATTTTTTTTACTAGTTCAGTACCAATGCCTTGGCCTCGAAGTTCTTCATCTACCATTACATCTTCCATTAGTCCAAATGGCTCTTCATGCAAGTCATTGCTCATTACATATAAAGTAGCTCTGGCAATTTCCTTACCGTCTTTTTTTAGAGAAAATTTAATACCTTTGCATTCTTTAGTATCCTTTTCAAATTCCATAAAACTCCTTATAATATTTTATTATCATTATTTTAATAATACTAAAAAATAACCACAAGGGCTATTTTTTAATGGCGGGACATTCCGGTCTAGATCTTAATTGATGTTTTCAAAGCGCCCATCTTGGTAAGGTGGATAGCAAATTTCAGCAGCTATCAAATCAGAATCGGGAGCTGCTTCCCACTGCATCATTTCGCCAATATTTACTATTCTTGAGACATGATTTGATCCATCGGCAAGAAATACATCTTGTGTCCCGTCTTGCCTGGTAATCGTTAATTTACCTTTTCCAGAAATATACTGTTCTATCGTCTTTTCGCCTTGAAGCACTCTTTGTAAGGGAGTTTTCTTGCCTGGTTCTACCCTGATAATTCCAAGATCCTTTCTTTCATCTTCAGTAAAACTATAAATATCGCATTCGACTCCATCGATAACTTGCATGGTTTCAACAAAAGAAACCGGCTCTTCGACACCGTCGAAATTAAACATACTTATTGGTTGAGATTTTTTTTCTGAACTAAAAGTTTCTGCTTGTCCAGAATTATTTTCAATGCTCATATTTATGTCTCATCTTGTTGTTTATATTAATGGCGGAGAGGAAGGGATTCGAACCCTTGATACCTTGCGGTATACACGCTTTCCAAGCGTGCGCACTAGACCAACTATGCGACCTCTCCAAACTGGTTGAATTGTATCATCTTTGAGCGTATTATTCAATCTGAGCAAAAAATATTTAAGAGAATTAACCTGCTAAGTGTTGGGTCAGAATGTTCCTTTGAATAAGGAGTAATTTATGAAAATTGTTTCAAAAGACAAAGCACTTCATGCTCATAAGCTCGAAGGATTAGAGGTTTGGCATTATCTTTTTGATGAGTATGAAATTCACTATGATGAGCAAGCCCCAAACACAAAACAAGTTTGGCATTTGCATAACAAAGTACACGAAACATTATTCTTGATCGAAGGTGAATTAGAGGCTTCTTGGAAGGAAGGACCAGAAATAAAAAGCCATATCTTAAAAGCTGGCGATATTGCCGAAACAGAAAATTCTGATCATGTTTTTGAAAACAAAACTAATAAAGTGGTAAAATTCCTCATTATAAAGCAAGTTCTTGTAGGTGTTAATAAATCTGAAGTTCTCAAAAATGACAAAGTAATAACTGAAAATAAGTAAAAAAAGATAGAGTTTTGAGCTGGAACGCCCCGTCAAATTATAAGGTTGTAAAATGAAAAGATTAACAAGAAAAACATACCTTAAAACTATAAAAAACAGTGTGGATTGTAATGTGTTTAAAAATTTCTTTATCGAAGAAGATGATAAAGAAATTGATGCGATGCAAAATGGTAAATTATCATGTGCCTTTTTTGTGTCAGGCATATTAACCATGTTTGGCTTAATTGAATCGATTCACGGAACTATTAAAGGTACTATTTTAGATTTAGAGAAATCTGGATGGATAAGAGTTGATGAGCCAAGTCCTGGTGATATTTTAATTTGGGAAGCAAAAGATTGTGGTACCAATGCTGGTCATCGTCACATCGGTTTCTATATTGGCGATAACCTAGCTATCAGCAATGACTACGAAAAAGGCACACCAATAAAACACAACTGGACTTATGGTGACTATGGTAAAATTGAAACGATATATACTCAAGCGGTAAGTTAAATAAAATCTCAAATGAACAAAAACATTAGTCTTAGAACTTGGGTTGAGGTTGATAAGAAAGCATTGAAAAATAATTACGATGCTTTTCGTGGTTTGATTTCGAAAAAATGTCGGTTGATGGCGGTTGTCAAATCAAACGCCTACGGTCATGGGTTTGCTGGTTATCCATTACTAATGCAAAAGTTTGGCGTTGATTTTTTTGGCGTTGATTCTATTACAGAAGCGCTGACACTTAGAAAAAACGGAATAAAAAAGCCAATACTGGTTTTGGGCTATACAATGGCTGAGAATTTTGATGAAGCAAGAAAAAACGGCATTAGTATTACAATTTCAAGTTTCGAGCAATTGGAAAAGATTTCTCGACTCTTCGCCTCTGGTGATATCGCTCGAAATGACAAAAAGGGGAAAGGCAACGAACTAAATATTCATATAAAGATCGATACAGGTATGCATCGGCAGGGATTCCAGTTAGATGAAGTTAAGAAAGTTGCTTTATTTATCAAAAAGAATTTGCCCCAAATTAAATTCGAAGGAATATATACCCATTTTGCAGCTGCAAAAAATCCATCATTTCCAGCAGATACAAACAAGCAGATTGAGCAGTTTGAAAAAGCAGTAGAGACTATAAAGTCTTTTGGTTCTAAACCAATTAAGCATGCTGCTGCAACGTCCGGAACAATTGTTTTTCCAAAAGCGCATTTCGATATGGTTAGAATTGGAATCGGAATGATGGGGCTTTGGCCATCATACGAAACGAAAGCCTGTTATGAAGAAAAAATCAAACTAAAAACCGCATTATGTTGGAAAACGATTGTTTCCGAGATAAAATACATCAAAAAAGGTGAAAGTATTGGTTACGATTTCACGGAAAATCTAGATAGAGACTCTAAGGTTGCCATTTTACCTATTGGATACTGGCATGGCTATAAAAGAGACTTATCAAGCATTGGTCATGTGCTAATTAAAGGCAAAAGAGCGAAAATACTGGGACGGATTTCAATGGACATGATTGTTATTGACGTTACTGACGTTAAAAATATAAAGATCTGTGATGAAGTTGTACTATTGGGCAAGGATGGAAAAGAAGAAGTAACCGCGTATGAATTAGCTTTGCTGGCAGATACTTCTTGGTATGAAATAATCACACAAATAAATCCATTAATCAAACGAATACATAGTTAATGAATGATGAAGTTGAACAAATTAAAGACCGGTTGGATATTGTTGATGTTGTTTCGAACTATCTAACCCTAAAAAAAGCAGGCACCAATTTAAAGGCGAACTGTCCTTTTCATAATGAAAAATCTCCTTCTTTCATGGTGTCGCCTGAACGCCAGACTTTTCGCTGTTTTGGCTGTAATGAAGGCGGAGACATTTTCACATTCATTGAAAAAATGGAAGGTGTTGATTTTTATAATGCTTTGAAGATTTTGGCTGAAAGAGCGGGCGTGGCCTTAAAATCAGGATCTGTAAAATATGGCGAACGTGAATTTAAATCAGATAAAAAAACCAGAATTTATGAAATAAATGACTGGACAAAAAAACTTTACCATAAAATTTTAGTCGAACATCCTAAGGCGGAAAAGGCCAGAAAATACATAAAAAATCGTAGTTTAAAAGAAGAGACAGTCAAAGAATTCGAAATCGGCTATGCGCCTGATTCCTGGGACTTATTGGTTAAATTTCTAAAGGGAAAGGGTTACGAAGAAAGTGAAATAGTCCATGCTGGAGTGGCTATTAAAAGTGAAAAGGGCAAAGTTTATGATCGATTTAGAGGCAGAATAATTTTTCCGATAAATAATGTGATGGGTTTAACTGTAGCTTTCACCTCGAGAATATTAGAAAACAATTCAGAACAAGCCAAATATATCAATTCTTCAGAATCGCCCGTTTATACCAAAGGAAAGACAATTTACGGTTTAGATAAGGCAAAAATGTCCATAAAAGAAAACGATCTAGCTGTTTTTGTTGAAGGAAATATGGATGTGATTGCTTGTCATCAGGCAGGATTTAAAAATGTCGTAGCTACTTCCGGTACTGCAATTACGCCGGAACAGTTAACAATATTAAACCGTTATGCCAATGTGATCGCTCTTTCCTTTGACCATGACGGAGCAGGGGAAACTGCGATGAAGAGGGCGATCAAAATTGCTCTCCAAAATGACATTAATACAAAAATTATTTCTATCGAGGGTCCATATAAGGATCCCGATGAAGCAATTAAAGCTGATCCCAAAAATTGGGATAGGGCAATTCTGCATTCGAAGCCGTCGCTTGAATATTGGATCGATCTTTTGATTAGAAAAACCCCCGATTTGTCAGTTCTGACAAAAAAAAGCATCGCGAAAGAGATTTTACCAGTCATTAAAACAATATTCTCCGATATAGAGAAAGAATATTATATAAAATACTTAGCTAACAAGCTATCGGTTGCTGAAAAAACAATAATAGGTGCATTGGAAAAAACTAAGAAGATTGAAGATCAAAATTTCATAAAAGATCATACAAAGCCTGCTCCAAAACTGGGTATAGTAGAGAAAATTTTGGGAATTATTTGGAATGATCCAGAGTTGATTTTCAAGTGTAAAAATGTTCCTGATATTAAGTTGGATAATCACGATGTTAAAGATTTTATTTCAATGGTTAACGATGGTAAGATTGATAAAGAAAAAATCAACTCAGAAATGGCATCCATTTTAAGCCAATACTCCATGGTTGCCTTGAAAGAAATTGATACTAAAGATACGGACATGATCCAGAGCGAACTAGAATATTTATTATCAAGGTTGCATTCAGAAGAAAAAGAAGACTTGAAATCTGATTTTGCCAAAAAAATTCAGGAAGCAGAACAGAGCGGCGACAAAGAAAAAGTTAGGAAACTTTTAACCGAGTTCTCTAACTTGATAAAATGAGTAAAAAGTGGTACTTTTTACAAGTAACAAGATACAAGAAACAAAATTCAAATATTTGGTTATTGTTTGATTGACTTTTGAGATTTATTTGGAATTTGTCACTTGTTTTTTGATAATTGCGACTGAAAGGAGCCTAGTGGCTAAAAAAGTTTTTGTTCCAAAAAAAGAAGAACCATTAAATTTTTCTTCTGAAATAAACAATGTTCTTTTAAAAGGTCGTGCTCATGGATTTATTTCAATGAGCGAGCTTTTGCAATCAGTACCGGAGCCGGAAGAAAATGTCTCAGAGGTTGACGAAATTTTTGATTACATGCTTAGAAATGGTATTGAATTCAAGAGTGAAGACGATAAACCAAAAGGAATTTTGGCTCAGACATTGGGAATGGGCAAGAAAAAAGAAGAGCAGGATCTATCTGAAATCGCCGATGATTCAGTCCGAATGTATTTAAGAGAAATTGGAAAAATCCCTCTTTTAAAGACTGAAGACGAAATAAAGCTAGCAAAAAGAATTGAAAAGGGCGACATTTTAGCTAAAAAACAGTTAGCCGAGGCAAACCTAAGACTTGTTGTCTCTATTACTAAAAAATATATTGGCCGCGGCCTTTCTCTTCTCGATTTAATTCAAGAGGGAAATACCGGCCTAATGCGGGCGGTAGAAAAATTTGACTACAAAAAAGGTTTCAAATTTTCAACCTATGCTACATGGTGGATTCGTCAAGCAATAACTCGCGCTATAGCAGATCAAGCCAGAACAATCCGAATTCCAGTTCACATGATTGAAACTATTAACAAATTAATCCGTGTTGAAAGACAGCTGGTGCAGGATTTGGGACGAGAACCTACGCCTGAAGAAATTGCTCAGGAATTGGGATTGGATGTTGAAAAAGTTGAACATATCATCAAAATTTCACAGGAAACAGTTTCACTTGAAGCTCCAGTCGGCGAAGAAGAAGACTCAAAATTGGGAGATTTTATTGAGGATACCAAACATGTTTCCCCAGAGGAATCAACAGCACAACAATTGCTCCGCGATAAAATCAAAGAATTTTTAGGAGAGCTTGCTCCCCGTGAACAAAAAATATTAAAGATGCGTTTTGGCTTGGAAGATGGTAGAACTCATACTTTAGAGGAAGTCGGTCAGGAATTTGGCGTAACCCGTGAACGAATTAGACAAATTGAGGCCAAAGCTCTTTCTAAATTGAAAAAAGGCGAGAAATCAAAGGACTTGGAAGAATATTTATACGAATAGAACAACACAGATCTTTCACATAGATATGGCACGGATGACTACAGGAACATCGTAACTACACAGATCTTTCACACCTGCCTGCCGGCAGGCAGGCTGACAAACACAGATTAATAATAAACACTGAACTTAATTTAAAAAACGGCTACGGCCGTTTTTTTTGTACGCCAATGCATGAGTCCTTGGCCCATGCATTGGTTGCACTAAATTGATCTGTATTAAAATTACCTATATTCCGCCGTTGTACAAGTTGTCAACTGCGATTAAACCTGCAAGGTTTTGCGCGCCGTTATTCCAGCCCCAGCCACCACCAGTGCCAAACAATCCGCCAAGAACAAGTAGATCGTTAAGGTTGGATGTTCCGCTAGAAAAAGAACCGCCACTAGTAACTGCATCAGTTGCAATCAAGCCTGCTAAATCTACAGCATTATAACCTGTAAATAGCCCGTTGGATACAATAAGACTTCCTAGGTTATTCGTATTAGAAAATCCCTGAGCTTTTGCAGGGTCAGCTTTTGCGACAGCCATTATACCAGCAAGCATTGGAATGATAAGAGCCATTACTAAACCTAATTTTAAAGTTTTCATTTTATTTCACCTCCTTGCGAGAGATTAATTTTAAATCCACATTCAAAATACCATCTCTTTCGTTGAAATCATTGTGGTCTATCTAAATGATTTTCTCTAAAATGGACAAGTTTTTTGTTATAAACAAACAAAACTACGAGTGACAAGGCAGAGTTTTATGGAGGAGTTACTAAATTAAGACTGTTTTATACATACGAATTTATCGTATAAGGACTACATAAAAAATACTTTTTTATTGTAAATAATAAGCTAATTTAATATTTTATTCATAATACTCTTTAAGGGGGTAGGATAGTTCTCTCAAGCGTTTGCGGCCAATAGAGAATTGATAAGGGATATCCAATTTTCCTTTATTATAAATAAGAATTTTAAAATTTACCTATATTGACATATTCAGACGACATAGGTATGATATGTAGGAAATGTAGGAATAAAAAAGGGAGAAAAATGTTTCATCAAAAAAGCATAAATTTTTACGGAGCCAGTACTATCGGCGAAAAAGGCCAGATTGTAATTCCGGCTAAGGCCAGGGAAAAATTAGATATAAAACCGGGTGATGATTTTATATTCTTCGGCGATGGTCCGATTATACATATTATTAAGGCAAATGAAATTAATAGTGTGCTAGACAAAATAACAAAAAAATTTACAGAAGACATTTCCGGAATGAAAGAAAAAATTAAAAAATCTTCAGATAATCTTAAATAGTTTAATTATTAATAAACAAAGAAGGAATTTGTGATAAAAATTTTAAAATACTTAAAGCCGTATATATCTCAACTGGTTGCATTGGTAGTCTTAATTTTTATTTCAGTCGAGACTACTCTGCAATTACCTGACTATATGTCCAAAATTATTAACGATGGCATAGTCGCTGGAGATAACGGGGTCGTTCTTCATACGGGGATGTTGATGCTTCTGGTCGCTTTGCTTGGTGCTGTTGCTACTGTTGGCATTGGTTTTCTGTCTTCTCGGATTGGTACTGGATTTTCTAAAAATATTAGAGAGGAAGTTTTTTCCAAGGTAGAAAGTTTTTCTCTGGCTGAGTTTAATAAATTTTCCACCGCTTCTTTAATAACTCGTTCAACAAACGATATTCAACAAATTCAAATGGTGCTCATTTTGATTTTAAGAATGGTATTGCAGGCTCCGATTATGGGCATTGGCGCGATTTTCAAGGCTTATCATACTGCCCCTTCGATGAGCTGGATCATTGTTTTGGCTGTAGCTGTGATGATGGGTATTATTATTATTATTTTCTCGATCGCATTGCCAAAGTTCCAGCTTCTTCAAAAACTGGTTGATAAATTAAATTTGGTTACAAGACAGAACTTAACTGGTCTTCGTGTAATTCGGGCGTTTAACAATGAAAAGATCGAAGAGGAAAAGTTTGAAAAAGCCAATATTGATTTGACCAATGCCAACCTTTTCGTCAATCGTCTAATGGTTATTATGCAGCCGATAATTATGTTGATTTTTAACTTCACAGCACTTGGCATAATCTGGGTTGGCGCCCATTTAATTGGTACTGGTGATCTTCAGGTTGGCAGCATGATCGCTTTTATGCAATACGCAATGCAGGTGATAATGGCGTTCTTAATGGTTTCGATCGTCTTCATTATGGTTCCCCGTGCTGCCGTTTCAGCTAATCGTGTGATGGAAGTGATTAAAACGGATCCAATTATTAAAAATCCAAAGAAACCGGAAAAGGCTGGGGAGTCAATCGGATTAGTTGAATTTAAAGATGTGACTTTTTCATACCCTAAGGCTGATGTGCCTGTATTGAATAAAATTTCTTTTCAAGCCAAACCAGGGGAAACAACTGCTTTTATTGGTTCGACCGGCAGCGGTAAAAGCACTTTGATCAATTTGATTCCTCGTTTTTATGATGTAACTGAAGGGCAGGTTTTGATTGATGGAATTGATGTTCGTAATTATGGTCTGGAAGACTTATATTCAAAAATTGGCTATGTGCCGCAAAAAGGTATGCTTTTTTCTGGAACAGTTGATAGTAATATAAAATATGGCGCACCGAAAGCTTCTTTGAAAGATGTTGAAAAAGCGGCAAAAACTTCTCAGTCTGAAGAATTCATTAAAGGACTCGAAAACACCTACAAACATCCGATTGCTCAGGGCGGTACCAACGTTTCCGGTGGACAGAAGCAGAGACTTTCGATTGCCAGAGCGATTGTTAGAAAACCAGAGATTTACATCTTCGATGATAGTTTTTCTGCTCTTGATTTTAGAACTGATGCAGCACTTCGTCTAGCATTGAGCAAAGAAATTAATCAAAAAACGGTTTTGATTGTAGCTCAGAGAATTAGCACTATCCTTTCTGCTGACAAGATTATTGTTCTTGATGAAGGCAAAATTGTTGGCCAAGGTACGCATAAAGAATTGATGAAAAAGTGTGATGTTTATAAAGAAATCGCTTATTCTCAACTTTCTGAAGATGAACTAAAAAGTTATCAAACTAGTGTTGATGGGAAAGAGGTTATACCAGCAAAGACTTTTGTGGGAGGTGCAGTATGAGTAAAAATAATGAACAAAATATTCAAAAACCAGTAACACGATCAAAACCTATGGGTGGTGGTCAAGGACCGATGGGGGGAATGATAGGTGCTGTTGAAAAACCCAAGAATTTTAAGCGCACAATGATGACTTTGATTAAATATCTTCGTCCGTTCTGGATATCCATCGCTATAGTTTTTGTGTTTGCTATTGCCAGTACAGTTTTCGCTATCATGAGCCCGAAAATTCTTGGTAATGCCACCAATCAGGTTGTTTCCGATTATATTAATATCAAAGCGTATGATCAAATCACATCAAATTTGCCAAAAGGAACTGTTATTCCGGCTGGCACAACCGGCGAGGATCTTATCAAAAAAATGCCTGCGGAAATGGTTTCAAAAATTCCTTCGGGTAATTTAGATAAAATTAAAGCCCTCGATCTATCTAGCCGTCCCAGCATAAATTATCATAAGGTCGAACAAATTGCCTTTCTTCTAGTCGGCTTATATTTATTGAGTGCTCTTTTTTCCTACATTCAGGGGTGGGTTATGACCAATATCTCACAAAAAATCACTTACCAATTCCGTCGGAATATTTCAGAAAAAATTAACCGAATGCCGCTTAAATATTTTGATGGCAGGACTTATGGTGAAGTTTTAAGCAGAGTTACCAATGACGTCGATACTGTCGGCCAGACTTTAAACCAGAGTCTTTCTCAAATTGTAACTTCAATTACAATGGTCGTTGGTATTCTGGCTATGATGTTTTCGATCAGCTGGCTCTTAACACTTGTTTCGATAGTTCTTCTTCCGGTTTCAATCATTTTAATCTCATTTATTGTTAAAAAATCCCAGCACTTTTTCAAAGAGCAGCAGGATTCTTTGGGCAAGATAAATGGTCACATAGAAGAAATGTACGCTGGTCACAATGTGATGCGCGTATTTAATGGCGAAAAGCGTTCTGTTGCCAAGTTTCAGAAGATTAATAATGAAATGTACACCAGTGCATGGAAGTCTCAATTCCTATCTGGTCTCTTGATGCCGATCACGACTTTTGTTGGAAATCTCGGTTTTGTTGGAGTTTCTGTTTTGGGCGGCTGGCTTGCTATAAACGGTAAATTGCAAATTGGCGACATTCAGGCTTTTATTCAATATGTTAATCAGTTTAATCAGCCGATTGCCCAGACTGCCCAGATTGCTAATGTGATGCAGTCAACTGCGGCTGCGGCTGAAAGAGTTTTTGAGTTTTTGGACGAAAAAGAGGAAATCGCTGAAACGGCTGATCCTGTTAAAATCGATCAAGTGAAAGGTGTTGTTGAGTTTGATAATGTTATCTTCGGCTACGATCCCGATAAAACCATTATAAAAGGTTTTAACGCCAAGATTAAACCAGGCCAAAAGATTGCCATCGTCGGTCCTACTGGAGCTGGCAAAACAACCATGGTTAATCTTTTGATGCGCTTTTACGATGTCAATAAAGGCGCAATTAAAGTTGATGGTGTTGATGTTAGGGATATGAGACGGGCCGATTTACGTAAAATGTTCGGAATGGTTTTACAGGATACGTGGCTATTTAATGGAACGATCAAAGAAAATATTAGCTATGCTAATCCAAAAGCGACTATGGCGGAAATTGAAGTTGCAGCTGAAGCGGCTCATGCCAATCATTTTATTCATGCTTTGCCAAACGGCTACAATATGGAATTGAATGAAGAGGCTGACAACATTTCTCAGGGCGAAAAGCAGCTTTTAACTATTGCGAGAGCCATGCTTGCCAAAACACCGATATTAATTTTGGACGAGGCTACCAGCTCGGTTGATACCAGAACTGAAATTTTAATTCAAAAGGCAATGGAGAACTTGATGAAAGGGAAGACCAGTTTTGTTATTGCTCACCGGCTTTCCACTATTCGTGAGGCTGATTTGATCCTGGTTATGAAAGATGGAAATATCGTCGAGCAGGGTAATCATAAAGAGTTGCTTTCTAAAAAAGGTTTTTACTGCTCTCTATACAACAGCCAGTTTCTGGTTCCAGAGATCTCGTAATAAGTAGAAAGATGGACTGCCAATAAAAAAGAACACTTAAGTGTTCTTTTTTATTGAATATCATGCCTTATTCGTTGATTAACGATCTTATCTTTAAAGACAGTCCCATGTAAATTGCTCCAACAATAAGAGCATAAAGTCCAAGAACCCAGAAAAGTGCAGTTCCGTTAATAATAGGCTTGTTCAAGAGTAATACTCCGACAATAATTCCTAAAATTCCGCTAATTACCGAGATGGCTTTAAACGGCGAATATGCGACAATATCGTATACGCCTCTAATAATAAACCATATTCCGACTAATATTATACTGGTTGCGAGATATAGCCCAGGATATTCGAAAATTAATATGCCAAGTAATATTGCTAAAATGCCGATAATGAAGAGGGCCAAGCTTTCCCACGATTTTCCAATTAGGCGGACGCCTTTTATTATGTTAATAACTCCCACGACGAAAGCATAGACGCCAACAAGAGTGACAATTATCTGCAATGTTGCCATCGGCCATGCAAGTACGAGCACGCCCAACAGGGCGAGAAAGAAACCTTCAAGGAATAGTAACCACCATTTTTGAAATATTGAATTTTCCATAGCTAAACTATAAACGGATTAAAATCCAATTTCATTGTAAAAACATGAAAATGATATTTGTAGTTCACACTTATTGTGGGGGCATCAAAAGATAATAAAACGTGTTTCCAAACTCCATAAAGGTTGATTTAAATAAAGCGTTTTAGCTTAGATCAAAAATGGAATAATATCCGATTTTATTAAAAAGATGTCTAAAAAAGTCCCCCAAGCTTTTGGGCTTGAGGGCGATTAGTGAGGGAGTGACTATAAAGAGTGATTGTTATACAAGTACTAACTCATATTGAAATCCGTCTATAAGACTCCTTATTTTTTTATCGATAATACTGCCATGGCAAGTTATTATCTTTACCTCTTTCTCATACACAAAAGCTCTCCGGAGATAGTCAAAAATAACTTCAAAAAGGGTTGCTTCTATGGTTTCTGCTTTGGTTACGTCAATTTTTATCTCTGGCTCGGCGATAGCAAGGTCAAGATGCGTTTTATGAATTACTGACCGTAAATATCCATGATTGATTACCCCTGTGATGATGATGGTTCCCCCTTCTAGTTTTGTTTCGCATTTTTTATTTTTTTCTTTGGTAATGCTCTGATTCACTGGTATTCCTCCATAGGCTTCTGATGTGTTCATCCTGTATTAAATTATGAAAAAAATCTTTGTGAATAGTTACAATCTTAAAATTATCGCTGATAGGTAACGTTAAATTAATTTTGTTTCATGTTATTTCTAAGCCTTTTCTCAGAAAGAGCCAGTACAGTAAACGTAAATAAGGAAAAATAAGTTTATAGAACAAATTAAATTGGAGTCACGATGAAATTACCAAAATTTTTATTAAAGCCTTGGGTTTTGATAACATTGGTGCTTGTATTAGTTGGGGGTGGATATGGAACGTACAGAATAGTCAAGGCCAAAAAAGTAACGACTACATATAAAACTGCTACAGTAACCAAAGGAACTTTGACCGCTTCAGTTTCGGGAACTGGAAATGTTATTGTTACCAAGAGTTCCAATGTAAATCCTAGCATAAGTGGCGATGTTAAGAATCTCTCAGTAAAAGTGGGTGACAAGGTTACGAAAGGCCAAACATTATTTAAGATCACTAACGATGATTTAGATATTAGTGTTTCAAAAGCATATGCAAGTTTATTGCAGGCAAATCAATCTTTAACTGATAGTGAAAACCAATTAACTACGGCTCAGAATAACCAAACGACAATTAATAATGATTCTAACTCAACTGATACTCAAAAGACTGAAGCTGCACAAAAAGTATTATCATCTACAACGGCAGTTGAAGTTGCAAAAATTAATGTTCAATCAGCGCAGTCATCGTATAATTCTGCTAAGAAAACGGCCAGTGAAAGAACGGTGACTGCTTCAATTGATGGCACTGTTACAGAAGTCAATATTGCTGATGGCGATACACTTGGTAGTAGTTCTTCGCAATCAAGCAGCGCTAGCAGTGCATCGACAAATACATCATCAAGCAGCTCGTCTTCAACTCCAATTGTAATTAATGATATGAGCAGTCTCAACGCTTCTATTTCTCTAAATGAGGTTGATGCTTCAAGCGTCGAAGTTGGACAGACTGTTAGTATGACTTTTGACGCAATTGATGATTTAACATTGACCGGCAAAGTGCTTACAGCTGGTACAACCGGAACTGAATCTTCTGGAGTTGTGACTTATCCTATTACTATTTCGTTTGATTCGCTTGATGATAGAATCAAATCTCAAATGAGTGTAACAGCAACAATTACAACTGAAGTAAAACAAGATGTTTTAATGGTGGTAAATTCAGCCATAAAAACTAGTGGTACTGAAAGTTATGTTCTTCTTATGAAAGACGGTTCGCCAATAAAGCAAACAATTGTGGTGGGTATCGCCAATGATTCTTATACTGAAGTTACCTCCGGTTTGAACGAAAATGATACTATTGTAACTCAAACCATTACCAGTGGGGGAACTAGTAGCAGCAACTCAAGTTCCAGCAGCCAAAAATCATCTCAATCCAGCTTCAATGGATTAACAGGTAGCAGTGGTGGCGGTACACCACCTTCCGGCGGACCTGGCGGAATGGGAATGTAGGATTTATGAAAATAATAGAATGTAAAAATCTAAATAAGACTTATGTGAATGGTGGTAATAGCACGACTGTCTTAAAGGGAGTATCGTTTTCAATCAATAAGGGTGAGTTTGTGGCCATTACAGGACCATCTGGTTCGGGAAAATCGACAATGATGAATATTATCGGTGCCCTTGATACGCCTACTTCCGGTCAGTTTTTCCTTGACGGCCAGGATGTCTCAAAGTTATCCGAAGATGCATTGGCTGACATTCGAAGTAAAAAAATAGGCTTTGTTTTTCAGGCATTTAATCTTCTTTCCAGGGCAACAGTTTGGCGCAATGTTAATCTTCCCTTAATCTATACTGATGTTTTGGCTAGCAATCGTAATCGTTTAGTTGTTAATGCTTTAACAAATGCGCAGATAGAAAAATCAAAATTTTATAATCTTTCAAATCAACTTTCTGGCGGACAGATGCAAAGAGTGGCTATCGCCCGAGCTTTGGTTAATGATCCTGAAATTATTTTGGCTGATGAGCCAACGGGAAATTTGGATCAAAAAACGGGTAAAGCGGTGCTGGACACTTTTCAAGAACTTAGCGATAAAGGCAAAACCATAATTTTAATCACACATGATCAATACGTTGCAAACCATGCTGCCAGAGTTATCAAAATTATTGACGGCGAAATAACCAGCGACGATAAATTAAATAATAAAATAAAATGAAATTCAAAGACATTTTAATAGAAACATACTCAGCTCTTTCTGCTAACAAGGTCAGATCTGGACTTACTATGCTAGGTGTCGTTATCGGTATTAGCTCAGTTATTGTTTTAGTTGGTATTGGGCAAGGGGCTACTGCTTCGGTAACATCCAGTATTTCTGACTTAGGTTCAAATTTAATCATGATTTCTCCTGGCTCTACCAGTACTAGCGGTGTTCGATCAGCTATGGGAAATGCTACTACATTAACACAAGATGACGCTGATGCGATTGCTAATGAAGTTTCTTCTGTTTCGGAAATTGCATCAATGGTGGAATCACGAAAACAGATTACCTACAAAAGCAATAATACCAATGCTCAAATTATTGGTACTGAATCTAGTTATGCTGATATCAGAAATATTGTTGTCAGTTCCGGTGATTTTATTACAGCTCAGGATGAAAAATCAGTTTCAAAAGTTGCTGTAATTGGTCCAAGTACAAGCGAAACTTTGTTTGGTGAAGACGTTGATCCGGTAGGAAAAACCATAAAAATTAATAAGATTCAGTTTAAAGTTGTAGGCATAACGGAAGCCAAAGGTGGATCAACCACCGACAGCAGCGATTATGCTGTCTATGTTCCAATTTCGACTGCACAGCGTTATTTAACTGGCAAAAGTTCCTCTTCAATCAGCAGTATTAACGTAAAAGCTGCTGATGAAAATAGTGTAGAATTGACTCAAACAGAGATTACTAACCTGCTATTATCTCGTCACAACATTGCCGACTCTTCCAGCGCTGATTTTACAGTATCAACTCAAGCCGATCTAATGTCTAGTTTGTCTTCAGTCTCTCAAACCCTCACTATTCTTCTAGGAGCAATTGCCGGTATTTCATTGCTGGTTGGCGGAATTGGCATCATGAATATGATGTTAACTACTGTAACAGAACGAACCAGAGAAATTGGCTTAAGAAAGGCGATCGGAGCAAAAAGAAAAGACATTAGCATTCAGTTTTTATCTGAGTCTGTTACTTTGACTTTTCTCAGCGGCATAATTGGCACGACTCTTGGTCTGGGAATTGCGATAACCCTGACTGCCCTTGGGGTAATTACCTCGGTTGTTACTTGGCAGTCAGTAGCTTTGTCATTCGGTATTTGTGCTTTCATTGGAATAACCTTTGGTATGTATCCTGCCAATAAAGCAGCTAAATTAAAACCGATTGATGCATTGAAATATGAATAATAATCTTAAAAAGAAAGGAATAAGATGAAATCAAAAAAATTATTAACTGTGATCATTGGAGGAGCGATTGTTTTTGGTCTTGGCTTTGGAAGTGGTGTGTTTTATCAAAAAAAGCATGCTGCTACATCGACAACTGCAAATGGTATGCCTCCAACAATGTCTGGTGATGGTCAAAGTGCTACAGGCAGACAAGGTGGTACACCTCCTTCTGGCACAAAGGGTAGCGGTAATGGCGGGCCCGGTGGTGGAGTTTCCGGAGAAATCATATCGAAGACAGATACAAGTTTAACGATAAAGACATCGGACGGAAGCACAAAAACGGTCTACTTCAGTGACTCAACCACAATTTCCAAGAATACAACTGGAGCTAGCTCGGACTTATCAGTTGGTACGGACATTATGGTTAGCGGCACAACAAATTCAGATAATAGCGTGACCGGCAAAACTATAATGATTCAACCCGCCGAAGTAAGTCAATAATCAATAAAAATTGCTCTTGTTTAAATAACGAAAAGCGCCCTGATGATCAGGGCGCTTTTCGTGCTTCCAACAAAGTCGACCACATTACTAACCAAATATTAATCATTGACGATAGCTGTGTAAAGTTCTATTTTGAATACCGTTTTAGTTATAATGCGAAATTTTATTTTTAATAAAAGAAAAAGACCAACTGAAGTCGATCATTTTTTTATGGCTCCCCGAGAATTCAAATTTTATAAAATTACTTACAAATTATGACTACTGGCAAAGAATAAGTGTTAAAATTGCTGCCTTGAGTACTTGTAGCTAAATAGCCAACCTATTTTGTCCCGACCACAAACCATCGCCCTATTTTATCAATACTAAGGCTAACGTCTCTAAAACCTAAGAATAACGATTCAATTTCCTTTTTAGAAAAGAAACTATGCGGCAAACCCTTTTCTGGTCCAGAAAGAGGCGAATATGTTCCCGGAGCAATTTCTTTATCGTCTTTGAAAGTATTCCATTTTTTATTGCACTCAATGTCTGGCAAAGTTATGAAGATTTTCCCGTCAATAGACAGATTATCACATATCTGGCTGATCAAGCCTTGAATTTGTTCCTTCGTCCCGTGATGAAGAGTGGAAACGGATAAGATTAGGTCATATTTATTCTTTGGTATTTTGAAGTCGTACATATCAGCAAGAACAATATCAGCAGAATCTCCAAGGCTTTTCTTTGACATTTCAACTGCAGTTTCGCTGCTATCAATGCCGGCTACTTGAAAGTCCCTAGATTGCAAATATCTTAAATACTTACCTGTACCGCAACCAATATCAAAAGCACTTCTCAATTTGAGTTCTGCTTTGTCGACGAGGTCAATAAATCTTGGGTCAATCCCTTCTGATAAAGTTGCCCAAGCATCGCCACCCTTTTGATGGTTTTTATAAATTTGATCCCAGATAGTCATATTTTACTCATTTATAATTAGTTAAGTTTGTCTTATTATATCAAATATCAATAATTCAATCCCTTATTTAATCAGCCAGTATTTTGATATCTAAACTTGCACACATTATGTAGCAAATTCTATCCAACTCTTCATAAGTCGCGGCCTCAATCTCTTTTAAGATAAATTCTTTCAGTCCAAAAAGCACGTCCCTCTTAAAGAAATCAAAAAGACAAAAATACCAGCCATCTTTTTCGACAAACGATTTATCATTTCTAGCATTAAAAAATTCATTGATGAGTGCAGGAGTTACTTTTACTGTTGTAATCTTGTGCATTTCGGCATCACAAGCCACGGCTGAAGATTGACCTTTTTGACAAGCATAATGAGCTAAGCCATTTCTGTATTTATCCCAAACATTCTGAAGATCTTTATGCTCGATACCCAAGTCAATATCGGAATCGGTAATGAGCTCACGAAAAGCGACCGATTCATTGATATTGATATTCTTTGGCATCATTATATATTGCTTGATTTTTGGATTTTGTTTTTTTAACGTCTTTATCTCTTCTCTGATTATAGCTATCTCCTTGGGAGACAAAATTGATTTCGTGTGCATTTTGGCATAGTGAATTTTAGCGATTAAATTCACTACCGCAAAAAGTCCGTTAAGACTTAGAATATTTCCGCCTCCGAGTTCAGGAATTTTTGATAGCTGACCTGATTCTCTTACAAATTGAAAAGTGGAAATGTCATTCCCTAACATTTTGCATTGTTGGTCAACAATCTCAATTATTCTTTTTCTCGATTTTTCATATTCAGGATTCATAGATTCCATCATTATGCTGATTATGGGTTTTGTTCTGCTTGTCCCTTTTTCTTTTGTAGACCTTATAAAGAAATCTGGCCCATTTTTCGTTTTCTTTTTTAATGATCTCTCCATCAATTGCCTCTTTCATTCTTTACTCCTTAATTAGATCATATCAAAAAATCTGGAAAAGGAGTTATGCCTAGCGTTTTGTCTTGTTTAGCTGATCTGGAAGTGCTAAAACAAGAGTAATGATTATCATAAATACAATCAGATTTTTCTATCGCAAAGCTAGAAAATCTAAAGATAGGGTCCTTCCGAACTTTGGGGAAGAACGAAGGAATTTTTTGGCTAGGACTTTTGATCTGGTTGCCGGTTTTCTTTATTATTTTTACAAAAAAGAAGAAGAGCACTGGCGAGTCTGGAAATTCAATAGACTAGAAGAATTGAAAAGTATATTGATTGATTATGAGATTCTAAAGAATTCATCCAAACTTATCATCTACTTTCTTATTATTTCTTGTTTTCTCTTCCTATTAGATTTGGCATTTATAAGTCACGGAGGTTTTTTTAGACACAATTTTATTGCAGACACTTTTGATCTTGCTGATTTTAGCAATATTGCAAAATTAACATTGGAGATAATTGTCGGTGCCACAGGAGCATTACTTGGTTTAATATTTGCGTTATATGCTGTTGGATTTCAACTTTCAACGGAAAAATATTCTGACAAGATAACTGAGTATGTAAATAAAGAAAAAGTTGGCAATCATTTTATGCGACTTTTGGTTGTGACTATCCTTTTTTCATTATTTTCACTTCTTTTCTTGGGAATTACGAAGAGCCTTCCTGTAATATCATTCGGAATATCAATTTTCTTATTTACAATGTCATTGTGCGGGGTCATAATCTTCAAAGACCATTATGTGATTTCTCTTAAACCTTTGAGTCTGTTCAGAAGAATGTACCAGGAGGCTTACCAAAGCATACGAATTGTAAATGCATCCGACAATCCTTTTGTATCCAGTTTTCGCCTATATAAAGACAAAAGGGTTAAAAGTTTTCGTTTGTATTCAAACTTTTTTACCAGTTGGACAATCGTGTTAGCTTCACAAAAAAGCATTTCTCGCTTGCTGAGTTTGGGAAGTGCTCTATTTTATGATTTAACACGGAATAAAAACTATGAGGATGCTTCCTCTGGTCCGATTTTCTTTTCTAGCGTGTTACAGAAGTACTTGAGAGCAAAAAGGTACATTGATAGAAATCGCCCCTGGGCATTTCCACAAAGATTTGAACCCGTAAGCGCCTCGAATAGATTGATGTATCCTATTAAGTCCTCATATGAATCTAAAAACACTGGGCCACTACTAACTACAGCGCCAGATTTTAATTGGCTAGAGGACACGGCTTGTTATTTTTTTACAGAGCTCCAAAATGACACAGAGACTAATTCTAACAAGGAGATTCTATCAGGGCTATTAAGCGCCTATGAAAAGATTTTATGCGGTGAGTATGCCAAAAATAAACTAGGGTTCAACGAAAAGGTTGAGCCGAGCGCCTTTGAGCATCAAGAATATTACATTAACGATAAAATATGGCAGTTATTTTGTGATTTGTATAATCTGGTTAAATCCGATGAAAAACTTTCTGCTGTGTATATGAATATTCTTTTTGCTTACGGTCAAGTAGTGCTTGATGGGTATCCCGTCGACGTGATTCAGAAAACGACAAGGCTTCTAGTCAAAAAAAATAAAGCCATCTCTATGAAGGAGTTATCAGCTTTTGACTTGCCAGTAACGGCTAGAGATATTCTTTTGGATTACAGGGAGCGAATTGAGACGGAGCAACTAGTCGAGGGCAAGGTAATTACGCCCTTAGAATGGCTTGTTGATGAGGTAATAAAAGAATACCTCAAAAAAACAAACCCCGTCGTAGAGAAAAAAATTGAAGAAATATTGCAGCAATCCAACAAAATGCTGAGAGCTGATGTCGGGTCGCAAAATTGGAGAAATGTCGCTGATATACTAAAAATACAATATACCTGGCTCGGCAGATTGATCTATCTAGAGAAGTGGGATTTGGCGGACCATTTTATTGACTCCATCAATCTGTCCTTAAAAATAATTTTATTAGTACCACAATCCCTAGTCAAAGAAGTGGAGTTGCGAGAGGTTTTAGAGAAGGGACTGCTGACAGCCTTAGTTCATCGTGACAAAAAACTTTTCAGATTTTTAATTAAGTCTTATTTATATACACTAATTGTTTTGCGAGACAAGATTACTGATCAACAAGAGATCCTGCATCTATTCAGGCTTCCGCTCATTATTGGAGCATTCACGTGGTTAGTTTCAGAACTTGATAATGACCGGTTTTACATTAAGGAATTCTTAGAAAATATTGATGGTAAATTTTATCAAGAAGGCTTTATGTATCAAGCACTAGCATCTGCAAATAAAGTCAAAAGCGCTCTAGGGTTTAATAGTACTTTTGGGTTGATAGAAGACGAAATGCAAAGATTTAATAGGCATTATCAAAACATTACTCAGGAAATTAGCAGATTACCTAAAGTTTGGGATGGGAATGGCGGAGGCTATTACACGGAAACTGTAGAACACCCAAGCAGTCTAGTCAAAAAAATTGGATCTGACGAGATGTTCTACTATGATCTCGAATTTGTACTTGACGATTTTGTTGAGTGGTTGGAAAAGCGAGAACAAGTTGCGAAAATCATCAAGATTCTGAAAGGAGTCAATGAGAAACGGAAATAAAGATCAATTAAGGCGAGGCCAACGAGACGAATTTCTTCGTTTCGTAAAAGGTTTTGATGCAAGAGAAAAAGCAACTAGGGATGGAACTCAATTATTCATAGAAACAAACCGATTTAAGGACGAGCTTTATCCTCCGCTCACAAAACCCGCTGGCCGTCCTGGATATGTAACATATAATTCAGACTATTTTGATTTAGAAAACAAGAATGCCGTACTTAGAAGCAATTTGATGGAATATTTTTTAGAAAATGAATCCCGGATTTATTCAGGCGCGAATGATCTTGCTCAATTTTTTGAATTTTCTTTTTTTGGGATTCTGGTTGATCACTTCTCGGCATATTTTATTGAATGGAAACAACAGAAGGTGAATAATTCGTTTTATATTTTGCCTACCTTCCACCACCTCGACGGAGCAACGATCAAGATCAGAAAAAAAGCAGACAGATTGCGATCTGTGAAGCATTCTTATAGCCTTTGGACCTACTTGGCGAACAAAGAAGCCCGACCAAAGACGACGATCGTAGGTAGCGAAGATATTTTTCTTGTGGAATACCCTTTTTCCAAAGAGTCGCCTACGCAACAATCTTCAAGAGAGCTTTCTGTCGCTACTGAATTTTTACAGTTTAGTGTGAATCAGTCATTAGGCTGGGCAGAGCCGGACAATCATTCACTGGGAGTCGAGAGAGCTCGTCACATAACTTTTCAAGAAGTAAAAAGAAGACAAGACATATCAAGAGGCAGAATACGAAAGAAATTTAACCATTTGTATCAAGAAGGAAGCGTTACTAACTATTATGATATTTATATTTGTAATCGTTATTCAAAATTCTTAAATGATATTAGAAATTATTTAATAGAGCAGTTCAATACCCAAATTCTTGAAGAAATAAGAAAAAGGAATGGATTCAAATCACCGATACGATTGGGGTTGAAAGAGGATATCTTTATTAAAAACGAAGATTTGGAAAGCGCTTGGACTGGATTTCAAGCCAAAAAAATATCAGTGGATGAGTATGTTAAAAGAGCAATTAAGAAATATTGATTGTATCGTTAGTAACTTTTTATGGATTGCCAGTCACCATTCACATTTTTAGAAAATGTTTTGAGACCACTTGATAGATTGTATTTCATATTTGCGACGTAATGAGTGAACATAGCGTCTTTTTCTGATTCACTAACAATATCATCAAGTTGTTTATCAAAATAAGTTTTAGCAATCTCTTTGTCGTCAAAGTAATCAAAATAAATATTTGAGTGATTTGCTTTGTATTTGTTTAGAAGCTCATCATTTATTGCAATCAGCTTTTGATCATCTTTTTCTGGGGTGTAAACCACTAGTTTTGCTAGTGCATTTTGGCTACCATCGGTTACTATCTCGTAAGCTGGTTTTACCTGAGACTGTTGCGGAGCGGTAGTCGTGGTTGTATTTGCTGTCGTGTTACTCGTGCTGTTGCTGTTTGATGCTTGTTGGGGTGAATTATTGCCAGAAGATGCAATGATAATAAACAAAACTGCAACAACTGCAGTTAAGCTCCATTTTGTCACACTGTTCCATCCACTTTTTGCCCAGATATACCAAATAGCAAAAAACGGCAAAAACAAAATAGCCACAACTAATCCTAGACCGTGTTTATACCATTCACTTGTGCTGGTTTCTGTTTTTTTAGTTTCCGATTCTCCAAATTGGACCATAATTTTCCTTTCTTTTAATAACTACCGCTTGCTTATTTTTTGTATGCCCTTAAACCATAGTTCAGCAATTTTTGAATCTTCTCCTGATAAATGAAAATATTCTCCCTTTAACATTTCGGGATATCTAACGTGAAGATCGGTACCAAAAATCTTTTGCTCAAATTTCATATCAACCACTTTGTCGTAAGGGATATTTGCCATAATATCGCGCCCTATAAATACAAAGCGTTTATTTGTGAAAGTTATAGTACCGTTGTCAATTTTTTCTTCAACTTCAAATGTTTTTTCGGTTGTCTTACTTCCGGCGGTTACAGCACCTCCCAAGGCCCCCAATGGTCCCAGCAACAGACCTCCGACTACTGCTCTGCCTGCAACACCTTTCTTTTGCGTTTTACTGGCAGTTTTAGCCACCAGCGCCATCCTGTTGGCAGAGAACGCTGCATAGGCGATTTCTCTATCTTCAAGATTCAGATCAGTTTTAATGGGCTCAATCTCTCCCTGTGAAATAGATTTCTGTCTTGCTTCCTCCTCAGCTTTTTCCTTTGCTTTTTTGTCCTGATAATCCCCATAAGATTTTTTGATATTTGCAAGCATTCCCATTCTTAGTCCTTGGTTAATATTTAATAAAATACAAAAATGGCCTAGCGAACCACGACAGCCCCTTTCGGGACTATCCTGCGCCCTTTCGAGCACAGACCTCGGTTAAAAAGTGCGGTCGCTAGACCGTCATTGTTTTTAACCGAGGATTTGGCACCATACCTTATCATTGCTGGTAAGGGTTAGGTGCAACTAGATTGTGTTTATCAGATCGCTCTGACAATTTGAATTATGCCTCAAAATTATCAAAAACACAATGGACAATTGAGTAATCAGTTCTAATTTGTTACGTTGGTTTAAGTAAGTATAAGTATAAAGATAAAGATGAATATTGAAGATTTTGACATAAAAGATAAACTTGCATTTCTACAGGCAGTAGAATATAAATTCGCTATTAGGCATTTCCGTTTTTATATCTCACTTATTTACCAGATCTTAGAGAGTGTTTGTGGCGAAATGGTCTATTATCCTGACGGAGCATTAAATTATGCATATGCCAATCTAAAGCTAGGGTTGGATAATTTTCTCTCAAGAGAAGACTTTAAGGAATTGGCCAAGGATTGCCCGCAATTACCAGAGTCGCTGTTTGGCGATGTTCTAGAATATGAATGCTATTGGGAAACGGAGCAAACAAATTTATTATCATTTCTTGGACTAGTAGATAAAGAATTTATTATCAATGGATACACAGTAGGAATTTTACCTGAAGAACAAGAAATTGCCGATTCAATCCAAGAACTTTGTTACGAGCATTCAAAGATTTGCAAACAAGGTTTTGCAAAGATGGAAGAAAACGTTGATAAGACTATACAAGAACGAGAAAAACGTATGAAACCTAAGAAAATATCACTTTCTAATTTTCAAATTGATTATAACGACGATTCGGCAGAAGTAATTATTGGCGAAACCAAATGTGCAATGCCGCTTCACAAAAACAACCACTATCTCTGTCGTATGATGTTTAATCAGCCAGCAGGAAAAGCTATTTGTTGGGATGAAATCTACACGGAAATGTCTGGTAATTCCGAGCCCGAAAAGAACCAGTGGCGCAAAGTGTATGATTCAATGAATGATATAAATAATCAAATTAAAAAGAAATTAAATACTAACGACGAACTATTTAGTTGGAGAAGCAAATCAGTAATTCGTAACTTTTAGTCAACTTTTTCAAAATTGACTCAACAATCCTTTCTATAAAATCGAGGTATAGTAATTAACCTCGTTTTTTATTTATTGAAAGGATTAAGATGAACATTTCTGAAAGCGACTTTTATCAAACTTGTGACTTTGCGAATGCCTCCGCTCTAATGGCTCTCGGCTATAATCTCTTATCTCTTGACCGAACTTCTGGCGATGGTCGGGTAGCGTTTGTTTTTCAGAGAAAAAACGGAATTGAGACAGCTGCAGAGGCTCATTTTTCTGGACGATTAAAACTTATAACGACTCAATATTATTCCGCTCAGCGAACTTTGAAATCAAGGCTGCATAACAGCTAGCCACAAAAATATGAATATTAAGATTAAGGCGAAAGATGAAAGCAAGACAAATACAAGCAAGGGTCTGGGATGATGACTTCGTTCAAAATGCAACTTGGCAATCAAGATATGTCTTTATCTATCTTATGACCTGTCTGCCGATGAATATGACAGGTGTTTTTCAGCTAACTGACAAGAAAATCATTTTTGAAACTGGGCTATCAGATGGGGACTTTGAAATTGCAAAAGAAGAACTCTCGCAAAACAAAAAAGTGCTGTTTTGCCGAGGATGGGTTTTTGTCGTAAACGCTTTCAAAAACTGTAAAGTCTGGAAGAGTGAGTCTAATTGGAAAGCCTGGGAAGAAGAATGGTCCAAGGTTGGCGATGGCATTAGAAGCTATTTTAACACCGGTGTAGGGACCGATGTATACACTAGCCAGAAACAGGAAATAGAAAAGATAAAACAAGAAAACAAAACTCTGAAAACAAAGAAGAAGCAAGGAATGGATAAACACGAAGCGGAAGAAATGAGCAAGTGGGCTAATAAGAATGTTAAGTAAATAATAATGAAATCAAAAAATCAACAAATTAAAAATCTTACTGCAGAGCAAATTGAAGATTTGTTTGCTGCTCGACTAGCAAAGATTTTTGTTGATCAAATTTTTGAGAATATAAATTTATCTAATAAAAATTGTGAGGATAAAAATGAAAAATAAAAAACCATCAGAATTAACCGAGGGCCAAAAGGCAGAGCGCAGAGATATAGTGGTGCAGTTTTTAACGGAGGGCGTTAGCTCTCACAATGATTCTCGACAAAAAGAATTCTTCTCACTATTAGAAAAACCCAAAAGGACCTCAGCAGAAGAAAAAAGAATGAGTGACTTAGGAGTGCAGATCATTAAGCTTAATGGTCTACAAAATGGACATTGGGTTGGACACATAGATTTTGAAGAATACGATGATTCGTTAAAGAAAATGAGAAATGATCTAGCCAAAGAATTTGATTGTAAAACCGGGATAGAGCTAATGTTAGTTGATAGAATAGTGGCTAATTATTGGCAGACGATGAGGTGTGATATGGTATACAACCGATGTCTTGTAAAAAAAGACGGTTCCTTTACGATGGACCAATTAAAGATAAATTATATGAAAGAATTAAGCAAAAACAAAGAAAAAGCAGAGAGGCAGCTTAACGCAAGTATTATTTTACTAAAAGAGCTCAAGCAACCAAAACTAAATGTAAAGATATCTACTAAAAATGCTTTTCTGGCGAACAACCAGCAAGTAATAAATAATTACGATGGCAACGATAACCAAAGTGAAAATAATTAAGGCCAAATGATTTCGGAGAATTTTTTATGAAATTTTTAACAGAACAATGTCAAAAAATAAACATTAACGAACTATGCCGGGAATCAAAAAGAGAGCTTATTGCACTCAGACTAAAATCAAAGATTGAAGCGATGGGACTCAAGATATCTTTGACATCATCAGCTTGTAATTTTGGAGGCGAGCGACTTTGGTTCATTTGTCCTTCTTGCGGAAGGAGGGTCGGAACCTTGTATTTGCCTCCGGTAGCAAACAAGTTATCGTGTAGAAAGTGTAACAATCTAACGTACCTGAAATCTCGTTATCACAAAATGATATGAAATTTGTCTTTTTCAGCCAAAAAAATTATAATAAAGTTACGACACAAGATAGCGATATGGGAGTTTTTTATAATGGTGAGGTAACAGCCGTTTCTTGTGTCGTAACTAGAAACTTCTATGCTGTTACCTCACTTTTAAGTAAAGGATAAATATGAATTGTGTAATTTATGGACGTGTAAGCACTGACGAACAGGCCAAAAAGGATTGCTCTATCCCAACGCAAATGAGCAAAGGAAAGATAGCTATTGCCGAAGACGGAGGCAACTTGCTTGAAGTTTTTCAAGATGAAGGTTTATCTGGAAGCAATCCGAACCGCCCAGGACTGCAAGAAATGATTGCTTATTGTAAGAATAACTCTGTTGATTACGTTTACGTTATTGATACTGACCGATTGGCTAGAGATGAGTCTCTACATTTCGCGGTTAAATCAATGCTACTAAAATCTGGAACGAAGATCAGATCAATAAATCAGCCTATGTTAGATGACTCACCCGAGGGTAGATTTATGGATTCAATTTTGGCTGCAGTTAATGCACTAACCCCAAAGATAACAGGCAGAAAAACTAGTATTTCAATGATGGAGAAGATTCAAGCAGGTTGGTGGGCTGGTCCTGCACGAATAGGTTATAAGAATGTGGTTAATGAAACAGTAACGAGTGGTTTTGAGAGAAATATTATAGCACTAGATAAGGTAGTCGCACCATTACTTGAAAAAGCATTTAAGCTATTTGCTACCGGATCATATTCTGTTGAAAATCTGTGCGACATTATGTTTGAGGAAGGCTTAAGATCACGAACTGGCAACAAAATTGGGAAGCAAGCGATGATCAACATTCTTAAAGAAGTTTTTTATACTGGAAAAATTGAATTCAAAGGTGAAATTTATCCAGGAAAGCACGAGCCAATCATAAATCAAACAACTTTTGAAACTTGCAATGAAATTTTAGAGCAACACAACAAATATGTCGACAGAAAAAGAAAACATCAATTTCTTTTAAGCGGTTATATAAAATGTGGGAAATGTGGTCGGCATTACACCGCTGAGCATCACGGCGCTAAAGAAAAAGCGTATTATCATTGTCCCGCAAGTAGCTCTGTTCACTCAAATAAATTACAGAACATAAGCACTAAGGACTTGGAGAAAATGGTAGAAGAGTTATTCAAAAATCTTCAATTACCCAAACGGCTGATTGGAAAAATAGTCTTTCAGGCAAAAAAATATCTATCGCAAAATCATAATCATATTGATATTGCTAGAAACAACTTGTTGTCCGAGCAAAACAAGCTAGAAAAGCAGAGATCTAACTATGAAGAAGACCTTGGCAACAGAGTAATTGGTAGTGAAACTTATATCCGACAAACCACAAGAATAAAGAACGAGCTGAAAGTTGTAGAAAAGAAACTAGGCAAGCTTCAAGTAAATAGAGCTGATAACACACGGGTGTTTGAAGAGCTAATGTTTTTAGCAGAGGATGTATTCAAGGCATATTTGACGGCAAGTCCAAAAAGAAAAAGAGCGTATATTGACCTATTTTGGAACGAGATAATAGTCGAAAATAGGAAAATCAAAAAAGCAGTGCCAACTGAATTGTTTGAAACACTGCTTTCTTTACCACAAGTTGAGACTCAACAAGGTGAATCACAAGCTCATTTTATAAAATCGCAACTATGGCTCCCCTTGGTGTATAAGTTCAGAACTGAATACTATGATTCAATTCTGCAATTAAATAACGAAATTAAAGTTCTGTCCGAGTATGCTTTTCTCAAGAGAATACCCGAATTAACTTTAACTCGTTAGAATTTTATGCTTATCTCAATTTTGAGAGACAGCACAATTTGAACCAATATTAGTGCAATAATCGCAATATATAAAAAGCAATTGGGATAAGAGAACATTGTGGCAAATGAGTTTTGGATTTTGTCTTGATATCTTGAAACATCCATATCAAAGATTGGCTCTATTTTTCCTTTTACCACATCGGCATACAATCTTCTAAACAATCGCTCTTGTCTAAGATAATAAGAATCCAAAAACCAAAAAAGAATTGCTGTTGCCAATAGAATTGGTAGAATGGTGGTCTTCTTTTGAGTCAGATAAAAGCTCAGTCCAGCTAAAGTAATTGTTATTAGCCATCCCTTAATCAAGAAGGAGTTATTGGCCAAACGGTTGATGACGCCTTGAATGAACTCTAGATGCTTTATTTTTTCATCGTTCTTCATAAATTCCTATGCATCTTAGGAAGAGAATTGTCTAGTAGCTTTTTGTTTTTACTATTTAACAATGCCACTTCAATTGCCATATTTATATTGTCTGCACTTCCAGCACAATTATCCCACAGCTCCCAGTGGGCATAGCCAGAATTTGCGTTCACAGCCAATCTGTCTGGAACAATGTGCTGGTTTTGAACATTCTTTGTAGCTGTCGGTAGAACAATTCCGAGCAATGCGTGTTCGTGTAGTAATGTTGAGTTTATCTCCCAATCAACATATTTTCTTTTGTGGGTCTCTTCACCGCACAGAACAATTGTAATTGAAGACCCTTTTATAAAACGCTCTCGTATTGCTCGGTCAATATTTTCGGCTATTTGGCTATTGATTAGCTGGTTGTTTAACGAATGGTCCTCGAACACCTCGTATTTATCAGAAAATAATCTCTTCAATATATTGTAAGCTTGTTGGTCATTGGCGTGATGAAAGCTAATAAAAACTTTCCGCTTTGGCGGTTTTATCGGTAAGAACCTAGGCGGTTGCGGTCCAAAAACATTGTTTGAGAAATTCATCATAATCTTGGTATACCAAAAAAAGCTTAGTAAAGCCAAATTTTGAAGACTGTTAGAGGGTAAAGAGCTCGTTCAAGTTTATTTTTAGAGCAATGGCTATTTTGGCGATGTTTTTAAGTGACGGATTTCTTTCGCCTCTTTCAATACCTGAAATATAAGTTCTATCCAAACCAGTCCTAAAACCAAGCTCCTCTTGGGATATCCCTTGCTTCGTACGCTCATCTCTAATTCGTTGGCCGAATTTCTTTGTGATAGATTTTAGCTCTTGCTCTTTTATCATACTACCATTTTGTGGTAGATTATGACTATAGGTCTACGGATTATAAGTCACACTATCAGAAATAGTAATCATAGAAAGAGGTTCGTTATGGGTTTTGACCTGATTTCTAAAATCAAAAAAGGTTATGAAAATTATCAAGATGAGCAAAGTAGGAAAAAAGCTGAGGAAGAGCATAGAAAAAACGAGATATTGGAAGGTCATATCCAACCGATAAAAACTGATTTTAACCTTGAACCAGATGAGAATGCATATGCTACTTTCTCATCTCAAAGAATGGCAATTGTAAGTCATACAATCAGCACCGAAAAGAAAAAAGGTGTTGCTGGCAGAGCGGTTGTCGGAGGATTATTGCTCGGTCCACTCGGTGCTTTAGGCGGAGCTGTAACAGCGGGAAGTAAAACCTCTGAAAAATCAGTAGAAGCGGTTGAGAGGATAGATGCAGGTCAAATGATTATGACCAACAAACGATTTATATTTGTCGGGCAAAATTCAATGATAAGTGTTTTATATGAGAAAGCGATTGATATTTTATTTAATAATGGAATGCTAAAAAACTCATTAACTATAAAATATCCCGAAATGGCTAAAGATGAACATTTTATTATATCTGGTCCAAGCTCAAAGGATGCTGAACTTTATTTTAAGGGCATAAAAAATATTAACAAGAAAGGGTAAAAATGAAAGAAGAGAAACAAGTATGGTACAAAAAATGGTGGGGAGTAATACTGGCAATATGTATCTGGCCGTTCTTTCTTACTTGGTATGTTTGGGCAAAAACAGATTGGAACAAAAGAAATAAATGGATTGCCACAGGAGCAGTAATTATTGTGTTCTTTGTTCTTGCAGGTTCTTCTTCAAGTTCAGATAAAAGTTCAACAAACGAGAAGAAAGAACAACCTGCGCAATCCGCCCAACAAACAACAGAAACACCAAAAGCTAACCCAACGCCAACAATTTCCTACAGTGAAGTCACTAGCTATCAAAAATCTGGGAAGACTTGGAAACTAATTGTTTTCTCGCAAAAACCTACCGATGAAGAGCTGAAAAAAGCGGCCGTTGAGTTACATTCCAAAGACAAGAAATCTTATTACAGTCTTTTTGATGATAAAGAAAAAATTGAGGATTTTAAGAACTGGGATATCAATTATGGGAAAGTAAGAGATAAAGACGGTCAAGCAAAATTAGCTACTGATTGTATTGATATTTCTTATTGTGTTGACTTGGTCAGCAAGAATCAAGATGCTTATCCCTTTCCAAAAGAATGGGCAGACCAGCACGAGCTAGGTATGATAAACGAAATGTTCTCAAATGGCAGTATGAAATGGCAATTAAGCACTTCGCTTGGTGAAAAGTTACTGGACCTTTAATCCCCTAGATTAAACACACTTTTCCTTGATTTATTGCCCATATAGAACTATATTTTGCTTATGGGTAATCCTAAGCGACAACATTATATTTCTCAATGCTATCTTAAGCAATTTTCAGACCCAAGTCAGTCGGGCAACGACCCGCGGATATGGATATTTAGCAAAGACGGCAAGACAAAAGAACTCAAGAAAGTTGAGAAAGCTTTTGTTAGCAAACATATTTACTCGTTAAAATCCCCTAAAGCTTCTTGTGCCAATAACGTTTATGATTACTCAATTGAAATTTCTCTTTCTGAGCTGGAAGATAAGTATGCCCTCATTTTTCAGGATAAGATTGCAAAAAGAAAACCCTTGTCTAATGAAGAACATATTATATTGTGCGCTTTTGTTGCCGCAATGATGCTAAGAACTAAAGGTCAAAAGGAAAACATTGAACAGAACTTAGACCAGATTATTGAAATGACAGAGCGGATGGAAGCTGCTCATAATATACCTCCGAAGAAATCCAATGAACTCAGAAGCTATAAGACAGACGCTCATAAGTTAACTTTGTCAAATCTGTTGCCAGATATAACAGAAATGCTCGTTCATATGAACTTATCTTTCTTATGCTCAGCAAAAAAAGGTAAAGCTAAGTTCATAACTTCTGATGAACCTTGCCATTTGTTTAATCCTGATTTGCAGTGGCAAAGATTTTATGGGTATGGCTTGGGTCAAAAGAATATCCAGCTGACAATACCGCTATCTACTGATATTGTGGCTTGTTTCTGCTGGAACGATTTAAGAGGATACATTGAAATTTCAGATAAACGTGTTCAGGAAGATAACAGAATGATTAGAGGGTCGTGCCGTAACTACTTTGTGTCCAGCTCCTCTGCCTTAAAAAGAATTTGGTTTAGCAAATACCCTCTGGATATCAAATTTTTTCTAAAAAAGGTAATCCCCAATAAACTTAGAATATTTTTATTAAGTATAAGATACAAATATGTCCGAAGAAGATAAATTTAGCCAAGCCGAAGCAATGATCGTAGTTGGGCATAAAGAGGAAGCAGCAAAGATGTTTCTTGATATTTTTAATTCTTCTTCTAATGTGGTTATGCGATTAAATTGTGGTCTGGAGCTTAATCGTTCTTTGGACCCTGTGAGAGATACAGAACAGCTTTTGGTCATAACCAACGAAACAATACGCTTGTCCAACAGATTGGTAGACAAGGATATAAAAGCTATCGCTTTGTGTTATAAAGGATTGCTCTCACTTCACAAGAAACTAAGAAGTATAGACAGAATGAAAAGAATAAAACTCTCGCCTGAATGGTTTGAGTTTTCGCTTGAAAGAGAACAAGTTGAATATGAAACGCTTGAGCAAGAGCTAAGTGACCTAGAAGAAAATGCAACACAAAGTCTCAAGGAAGCAGAGGGCATAGCAGATAAGACAAAAGATTCTGCTCTTATGTCAACTGTTTATTCAATGATTGGCCAAGCATACGGCTATCGCTCAATGGAATTACGATACAATAAAATTGGAAAGAATGGGTTACAACATTGGTTGATTGAGAAAAGATTAGAGCATCTCTTGTATAATAGAAAAGACAAAAAAGGATTGAAATTACTACACAAAGAAGCTGATAAGTTTTTTCTCAAAGCGATTAGTATCTCAGAAGAAAATAACGATTTGCCAGAAAAAGCACTAGCTCTTTATAATTATGCCAATCAGCTGAGGACAATGTACCGATACCGAGAAGCTAGGAAATACCTTAATTTATCAAAAGAGATAGCAATAAAAATTCCTGATAAGCAACTACTAGAAAATATAGATACTATGGATGATAGAATTAAAACTAAAAAAGTGCCTGAAATGAAGTTCTAAAAAACGAACCTAAAGCAGTAATAATATGAGCGAAAATAGTAAAAAATTTGATTTAGACCTAGATAATCTTCCCGAATCCTCGGATAATTTTTCAGGTCTTGGCGAATTAGTAAAAGCAAACAGCATAATCCCAAAAGATATTATTTCTGGAACTATGTTGTCTGCCGTAAAAGATGCGGCAGCCTCAGCTGCAGAAAACTTGAAACGCCTTGGAAAAATAGAGATGCCCCAATTTAATTTCCCTGAGCCAGTAACTTATACGGCTATTGCCCCTGATTTTACAAAACAGAGAGAGGAAGCGGAAATACGAAGACTAACCCTTGAACAATTAAGAAAAGGCAAAACTAAGAAAGAACAGATTGCCGAGCCAGAAACTACAAACTGGTATAGTCCTAGTTCTGGGATTGGTTATATCAAGGACAATCCGTTCAAATTTCAAACAGATAAAAATCTTTACAAGATATTCAATAAGATAGTTCTTAATAACGGTTACCTTTCAAGGCAGGAGCTATTGAGCGAACTCGGTTTAAGCGAATCTGACGCAAATGATAAAACACTAAATAATATTATTATAAACGACAGGATTAAGAAGATAAGGACTAGAACAAAATTAAAACCTGTCGAATTAGTCAATAACTGCGGTAATTTGAGCTTAATGGTAAGAGTCAATAATAAAGACAAAGACCATTTGAGACCATAAGAGACCATTCAGTAGCATAGTAGCGACCATAATCTAAGAAGTATCCTCTATTCGAGGATATTTTTTATGCAAGAAACCAAAAAACAATCTACACCCCTTGAACAACTTTACGGCCACGCTCTTTCTGTTGATGAGATTGCAGATATGAAAAGCAATTTAGTCGGCTTCTTTGAATTACTTATGAAAATAGACCTCCGAATAAGACAGAAAGAAAAAGAAGGAGTAAACGATGGAAATATCTGAAGTACAAATTATCCCCATTAAGGCAAAAGATGGTCTAATTGCGTTTGCGAGCTTGGTAGTTAATCAGAGCATCTACTTAAGTTCTATTGGGATACACGTAAAAGCTGATGGTTCTGGCTATCGGATAACCTACCCCACAAAGCAAATTGGGATTAGGCAAATAAATTTATTCCATCCCATCAATAAAGAAACTTCCAAGAGTATTGAAGAAGCAATAATTAACAAAGCCAAAGAAGTAATTGAAAAAAGTAATGATAGATACAATAGCCATAACTTTGAAGCCGAATGAATTTTGGATAACAGATAACACTAAGTTCATCCCAATTTCCTCTAACAATGGCTTTGACAAACTCGCCTATAACGGAAGCAGAAAAAGCGATGTTTATTTGCCAAGATTGACCCCATATAAGCGGGGCGGTTCAAAGTTGTTCTTAAAGATTGAATTTTCAGCACCAAAAATGCTGTTCGGTAACAACTTTGATGAACTTAATGAAACTGATTTCGACAGTCTCGTCAAAATTCTTGCCGAAAGATTAAAGATTATGGGCATTGGGGTTTTTCCTTCTTTTTTGAGAACGGCTGATGTGTCAAAAATAGATTTTTCTAAAAATATAGCTCTAAGCAATTACTGGAAAAGTACAATGATTCTGAATGAACTTAAGAAGATTGACCTAACTAAACGCCTTGATATTCAACAAAATAGCTTTAGAAATTTTGGTTATATTTTGCATTTTCACTGTAATTCATTTGAAATTGCAATTTACGACAAGATTAAGGATATGGAGCAATCCAAGATAAGCGAAAAAAGAGCTTTTGAGAAAGAGAGTGCAATTCAGCTTAATTTATTTGACGAAATTAAGAAGAAACAGAGACCGATGGAAGTGTTGAGATTTGAAATTAGATTAGTGAAAAGGGCAAAGATTAAACAATTATTCAAAACTCTCAACATTACTAATGATTTGACCTTAGAAAATATGTTCTCAAAAAAGCTATCTCAACAGGTGCTAAATCATTATTGGGAAGAGATAACTTCAAATATGCAATTAGCACTTATAAAGGACAGCGATGATTTTACTGTTCTTGAAAAAATTTTAGAGAGCCGTAAATTTAGACCGATTACAGCACTGGCGTTAGCGATGTCTGTTAGGGTTATCAAAGAGGAGGGTGCGGATAGATTCAAAAGACTACTAGAGAAAGCATCATCTGGTAAAACTTTTACTAAGCTTAAAAAGGACATACTCTCTCTAAATCTGCCTAAAAACGTTAAAGCTCAAGGATTTGAACAAGTATCAAACCAGTTGAGTAGCTTTGAAATGCTTAAAATAAGCGAATATTTAGACGGGACATAACTTTATTGTTGACTATAAGTAACGTATAATTATAAATAAGAAAGGTTATTATGCGAAAAGCTATAATTCTGGCAAGAGTTTCGACAAAAGAGCAGGAAGAAATGGGGCATTCGCTCCCTGCACAGATAAGAAGACTAAAAGAATATGCCCTCAAAAATAATTTTAAGATTGATAAAGAATTTTCTTTCTCTGAAAGTGCTGGACACAAAATAAGAAGAAAATTTGAAGAAGTACTCGACTATCTGAAGAAAAATAAGGATGTTAGGGTTTTGCTTTGCCAAAATGTAGACAGAGCAACGAGAAATTTCCGAGACGCTGTTGATATTGACGAATTAAGAAGAAATGATGGCTTGGAAATACACTTTGTTCAAGAGGGTTTCTATATAAATGCAGAAGCTACTGGTAACCAAATGTTTATGTGGGAAGCAAAGGTCTTTCTTGCTAAGCAATATTTGAACAGATTATCTGATGATGTAAAAAGGTCAATTGAGCAAAAAATAAGAAATGGCGAATGGCCAGAGAAAGCACCTATCGGCTACCTTAATGCTGATATCAATGAAAGGAAAGAAGTAGTTATTGATAAAAATAGGGGTTATTTGGTTAAAAAAGCATTTGAACTCTACTCAACTGGAAACTATGGCCTCAAGCAGATAGTTCAAATTTTGAAAGACGAGGGTTTAAGAAATAGCACTAAAGCAGGAAAGCCAGTAATAAAAAGCCAACTGGACCAAATATTAAAGAACCCTTTTTATTATGGGGTTATGCTTTATAACGGCAAACTTCATCCTCATAGGTATGAACCACTTATTGAAAAATGGCTATTTGAAAAATGCAAAGCTGTAAGAGAGGGAAAATCTCATACTGTAATTAAGTATGCAAGCAAGCCGTTTGCATTTAGAGGACTAGTTAAATGCGACCATTGTGATTGTATGGTTGGTAAAGACCCAACTAAAGGTATCAATTATTGCATCTGCAACCAATATAAGGGCAAATGCGGTGCTGAAAGGGTTACAGAGGAAGAACTATTGTCTCAAGTCAGAAAAGCGTTTGTTGGCTTAGTAATGCCTGATGATGTTGTGGAAGAACTAAAAACTGAAATGGAAAAAACCTTTTATTCTGAACGAGATGTATACAAGTCATCAATACGCCAATTCAGAAAGGAATTTGACGAAATTGATGGTATGGTCCAAAAAGCTTATTTGGATAACTTGAAGGGTCGTATTACTGACGGCCAATATGACAAAATATTCCTAGAATTGAAGGACAGACAAGAGTTCTTGAATGGCAAAATGAGCAATCATACTACTGCTGATAAAGAGTTCCTAATAACGAGTTTTTATATTATAGAACTAGCAAAGAGAGCCGTAGAGCTATTTGATAGTTGTGAACTAGATGAAAAGAGACAGCTTATCAATTTCGTACTTTCAAACCTTAGGTTGAGAGGTAAAAAACTACTCTGGAATTACAAAAAGCCATTTGATGCAATGGCTCTTTGTAGTAAAAATGTGAATTGGCTCCCCGAACTGGACTCGAACCAGTAACATCTTCGTTAACAGCGAAGCGCTCTGCCAATTGAGCTATCGGGGAATAATTTAAAAAACATCTTTTGAATTAAGACAGTCAAATTCTATCAAAAAACTCTCAATATGTAAATAATGCAAGTATTTTTCTGGATCCCCGCCTTCGCGGGGATGACAGAGGAGAGAAGCGAGGATGATGGGGGAAATAAAATTTGTATTGTGATTGATTTTTACTTATTATGAAAGCAGTAAAAAGTAAGGATATTAATTAAATGAAAAATCAATTTGATCTAACAAAATTTGCCACATCTCCTTTCTGCGAAAAGATAAATAAGCCTTGGGGCTATGAAATTATCTTTACGCCGGAAGATGCTCCGGTTGTCGGAAAAATTATTCATGTTAATGCCGGAAAAAGATTAAGCCTTCAATATCATGATGAAAAAATAGAAGCATTATGTTTAATCAAAGGTGAAGCAAAAATAACTTTGGGTGACAAGAATTGCAAAACAATTGAGATTTCGATGGAGTTGAATAAAGGTTATTTTATGCAGCCAGGCCAAATTCATCGTGTTTCAGCAGTAACCGACATTATTTTTGTTGAATCCTCAACTCCCGAAATCGGCAATACTATTCGTTTAGAAGATGACAATAATCGTTCAGATGAAACAGGGGAGATGCGCACAGAGGAAAATCGTGGTTGGAAATAGCAAGTTTACATTCCATCATATAGTAATATATAACAATTCCAAAAGGAGTATCATGTTGGAACAAAACAAGGAAGAACTAGGAAAATTAATGAGTCTGTATCAGAACGATCAGGCTGGATTAGTGACAAAAAAAGAAGAAGAAAAAAAAGCCCAAGCCAAATTTGTTGAAGAGTTTGAGAAGTTAAAACATGAAATAATCTGGCCGGTGCTTGTAGAAGTTGGTAATGAGTTGACTAAATATGGTCAGGACTATCATGTCAGTGAAGAAAAAGAATTTGTTGATGCCACTGCCTGTTTTCATCCAGCTCATATGACTTTTAGCATTTATCCTTCAAGCATGGCACCCGAATTTCGCAAACCAGAATCAGCACCATATGTTTCATTCGTATCAAATAATTATGCTAAAAAAGTCAATGTAATGGTTTCTACCATGGTTCCGGGAGAAGGAGGAAGTATTGGATCTTATGGAGAGTACGATGCTTTGCAGATTACACCTGAATTTATTGAGAGCGAGCTAATCAATGTCCTAAAAGACACCTTGATTTTTCACGTATCAGAAAAATAGATCAGAGTATTAATTTTCTACTTCCACGAATTTTCTTATGTAAAAGTAGAGCAAAATCGAAAGAAAAATTATGCCGAATAAATATCCGGCGATAACGTCTGTAAGCCAATGAGCACCCAGATATATTCTGGAAACTGAGACTAGAATAATTAAAATTGAAGATATAGCAATAATTAATACTCTGAGTGATCGGGGTATTTTTTTTGTAAAAAACATGGTTGTGATTAAGTATCCAAAGAAAACAGTGAAAAATACAACATGTCCGCTCGGATAGCTTGGACTTAACTGATTGTCCAATACATAGACAAGGCTCTGGTCGGGGCGAGGCCTGTTCATTAAAATTTTAAATGCAGAACTTAGAATTACGGCAAAAGGAGTGATAAGGCAATAAATCGCTTCGCGATAATATTTTAATGCAAAAAAGAGAGTGGCAAACCCTAAAACAATCCATCCGGCGACAGTAGTTCTCCCTATAAAACTGATGAAAGAAAGTACGTGTGAGAGCAAAGTTTTGTTTAAAGTCGAATCGCCCTCGGCTTGCAATTCGTGGGAAAGAGTAACGTCGAATTTCATTACAGGATGAAAATAAACCAAGACAGAAAGGCCGATGATTAAAACTAAAGCGGACAACAGGGCAATGAGCGTAATTTCTTTTAATAAAAGCTTTTTCATATTAAATTAATTCTACTATATTTAACTGATTTATAGAATGTAATTTTATAAATTGATAACCATTCTAAAAGAGCTAATATTAAATTAATTAATTCATTTAAAATTATGCGTAACAGAGATGCCAAAAAACAACCGAAGCGAGCGGAAAAGCAGAAGGAAATTGCCGGAAAATTTCCCTTCCATCGTGTTTCCAAATTTAAACATATGATAAATAAGTTTTTATTTTGGCGTAAAAAAACCTAAATTGTCTTAAAAATTTGTTTATTTAGGTTAATTTTATTGTTATACTAAAAACAATGAAGATGGACCTAAAAAATAAGTCGATAATAGCAATATCGGGTGTTGGTGGCGCTGGTAAGAATTCTGTCATGGAGATTTTTAAAAAATATCCGGACAGATTTTCTTTTTTTGTTTCATACACCGATCGATTACAAAGAGAAGACGATATTCCCGGAGAAACTTATCATTTCATTAGTCGGGAAGAATTCTCCAAGGCAATAGAAAATGATGAGTTTATGGAATGGGAAATGGTCCGTGATGAATGTCGCTATGGCAGAAAAAAATCTGATTTAGAAAAAATCGTAGAAGCTGGAAAAATTCCAGTGATGAATATCGACGTTAAAGGCTTGGTAAAATTTAAAGAAGATTATAATATCCTATCTTTTTTTATTGTGCCTCCAAGTAGGAAAGAAGCGATAGCGAGAATGAAAAAAAGAGGAACCGATTCGGAGGATGCGATACAAGACAGAGCAAATCGATATGATTTAGAAATGAGCTATAAGGGTCAGTATAATTACGTGATAATAAATGATGATTTGCAAAAAGCGCAACAGGAATTACTGAGAATTGTTGAATCAGTAATTTGATATGCCCCAGTTAGATAGCCGCTTTGCGCTATCAAACGGGGCGAGGAGGGAATGTTGAGGGCCGATCGATTCGATAAAAAAATTGCCATATTTTTAATAGCCTTTGTATTTATTGTAACGGCTGTTTCGGCGACTTTTTACTTTGATCGCAGTCTTTGGAATTCTGTAAAAGCTGCTTTTGGACGACAACCAGCAAAAATTGAGGAAACGGTAGTCACAGACACAACCCAAATGCCAACGGAATTAGGAGCTACGATTAGTGCTCCTGTAACAACCAGCACTATAGCTCAAGAGCCTCCTAAGCATTCAGCTTCAAGCAAAATTACAGGAAACACAACAACCAATTCTGACGGGAGTAAAACCACATTAGTTTCTGATGGTGGTGGAAATTCATCGGAGTTAAGCAGCATCGCAAGTCTTGGTCCTACCGGAGCTTCGCCCTATAGTATTAGATATTCCGATGAAACGGGCAGCTATCCAGCACTTGAAAAAACATTAAAAGATTATTTAAATTCTCAGCTTAAGTGGAGTAGTGAAGTAAGCTACATGTACCAGATCACTATCAGGAATGCCGGTGATACTGGTTGGGAGGGTCAATATCAAGCTTCTTATTCAACTAATTCCAGCGGAGATATTGTTTCGGCGTTTGGCTACATAGTTTTAAACGTTTACTATCATAAGGATTCTCCGCAATTTTATGATTACATGAAGCTGGTTCTTTCCCACGAATATGGTCATCATTATACTCTTTACCACAAATGGGTTGATTTGAACTTGCCGGCCGGCGTCAGATTTCCTGACAGTTATTACTCTACTCGTCATCTTTCCAAAGCAGCCACTGCTACGGATTATTCTCTCGGATGGGGCAATTGCGAAGTTGAAATTATCGCTGAAGATTATTCTTATTTTTACTCCGGCTACGGATATCATGCGATGAGCGAAGTCCATGGTTATCCGTCGGTTACAACTAAAACTTGGTTAAGCAATCTTGCTACATCTGCTTCAGGAGGAAGTGTCGCTGAGCCAATTTCAGATACCACTCCGCCTGTTGTATCTATTACGCAGCCATCGATTGGATCTTCACTTACGGGATCAGTTACCCTAAAAGCTTCGGCTTCGGATAATGTCGGGGTTGTAAAGGTTGGTTTTTATGTTAATAATGATCTGATTGCTGAGGATGCAGCTGCCCCATATGAAACAACAGTTAATACGGGGGCGTATAGTGATGGCAATTATGCATTGAGAGCAGTCGCTTATGATAGCAGCCAAAGTGCTGAAAGTTCTGTCTCTGTGACTTTTAGTAATAACGAAATTGATACCGAGAATCCAGTTGTTACAATTTTTAACCCAACAGATAATCCTCATCCTTGGACGGGTGGAGAATTGATTCTTGAAGCACGCGCAACTGATAATAGGAACGTGGTTAAGATGGAATTTTATGCAGGAACTCAACTTCTGGCGACTCAGAATAGCGGTTACATCGGGATAAAGATTGCATGGTTCGTTGGACATTCGGGGGATTACATTTTTAAGGCCAAAGCCTATGATGCAGCAGGAAACGTAAGCGAAGCTACAATTACTGTCAGTAAACAGTAAAAATATTGCCTTATTAACTTATTGACTCGTCTTCGGCGAGTTTTTAATTTTTCTAAAAACTAATTACTAACCTGCTAATAACTAGTTTATACCTTGAGGGTTTTAATATTTTTTTACAAAGCCTTTAATAATATTATTTTAAATAATTAAAATATTTAGTCTGGAATTAGTTAATTTTACTTGTTGATAAGATTATCAACAATAGTACTACATATAGTGTTTTTAGGTGTGTGATCTGTACTACATATAGTGTTTAATCCATTTTGTAAATTTGACCGAACATAAGGCGAAAGCTATAATTGAAACTACCGAACAAGAATTAAGCAAGTAAGGATTAAGTAAATAAGCTATAAACCAGCTATTTAAATAATTACTTACAACTTATTACTTACAACTTATTACTTACAACTTATTACTTACAACTTATTACTTACAACTTATTACTTACAACTTATTACTTACAACTTATTACTTACAACTTACTACTTAATTCAGGAGGGTGTTATGTACACAAAAATCAGAAAACGAGACGGAAAGCTTGTCAATTTTGATTTTGAAAAATTAGTTACTGCTATTGGTAAGGCCGGTAAAGCAACCGACGAATTTGATGATAAAGTTGCTCGCAAGCTTGCCGAAAAAGTTTTGGAAAAGGCGCCGGAAAAAATCAGAAGAAGAATCCCTACTGTTGAAGAAATACAGGATGTTGTTGAGGAAATTTTGCTTGCTTCAAAATACAGAAGCACTGCAAAAAGTTACATCATTTATCGACAGAAACATGCTGAACTTCGTGATCTAGCTGAAGCCCAAAAAGTCGACTTGATGGATCAATACCTTGAAAATATTGACTGGCAGGTCAAAGAAAATTCCAACATGGCCTATTCGCTTCAAGGACTAAATAATTACATTGCTTCTGAAGTTTCTAAGAGCTATTGGCTTCACAAAATTTATAGTGAAGAAATCAGCAGGGCAAACTCTGAGGGCGACATGCATATTCATGATTTGAATATTCTTTCCACTTATTGTGTTGGTTGGGATTTGCAGGATTTACTTCAGGAAGGTTTCACCGGAGCGGCCGGTAAAATTGAATGCAAGCCAGCCAAGCATTTTGGCACAGCTCTTGGCCAGCTTGTTAATTTTTTCTATACCCTTCAGGGAGAATCTGCCGGCGCACAGGCAATTTCCAGTTTTGACACCTTGATGGCTCCGTTTATTCGTTATGACAAACTAACTCGTGATGAAGTAAAGCAGGAACTTCAGACTTTCATGTTTGGCATGAACGTTCCAACTCGTGTTGGTTTTCAGACTCCGTTTACCAATGTAACTTTAGATTTGCTTTGCCCTTCGACATTGGCTGACCAGCCTGTTGTCATTGGCGGAAAACCACAAAAAGAAACTTACAAAGATTTTCAAAAAGAAATGAATTTGTTTAACGAAGTCTTTGCTGAAGTAATTGCCGAAGGCGACGCCAAAGGCCGTGTTTTTACTTTCCCGATTCCAACCTACAATATTACCAAGGATTTTGACTGGGACAATAAAGATTTGGAACCAGTCTGGAGAATGACGGCAAAGTACGGAATTCCATATTTTTCAAACTTTGTTAATTCCGATATGAACCCAGAGGATGCAAGAAGTATGTGTTGTCGACTAAGATTGGACAACCGTGAACTTCGCAAGCGCGGCGGCGGACTCTTTGGCGCTAATCCATTGACTGGTTCTATTGGGGTTGTGACCATTAATTTACCACGTCTTGGTTACAGATCACGCGACAGAAGAGAATTTTTCTACAATCTTGGTTATTTGATGGATTTAGCAAAAGAGAGTTTGGAAATGAAGAGAAAAGTTCTTGAAAATATGACCGATGCCGGACTTTATCCTTACACCAAATTTTATTTGAGAAATATTAAAAAGCGCGACAAGCAGTATTGGTCCAATCACTTTTCAACTATCGGCCTTCTTGGCATGAATGAAGCGGTATTAAATCTTTTGGGTCGCGATATTACCACTGCTGAAGGCCAACAGTTTGCCAGAGAGGTTTTGGACTTCATGCGCGAAAGAATGGCTGGATATCAAACCGAAACAGGTAATAATTACAACCTTGAAGCGACTCCGGCTGAAGGAACATCTTTCCGATTGGCAAAATTGGACAAAGAACTTTATCCCGACATTATGGTCGCTAACGAAGATAATTATCAGGAAACAAAGACTGCTCCTTACTACACCAATTCCTCACATCTTCCTGTTGATTATACTGATGATGTCTTTGAAGTACTTGATTTGCAGGACAATCTTCAAGTCAAATACACAGGGGGCACAGTAGTTCACTTATTCATTGGCGAAGAGATTAATGATGTCGAATCTATTAAATCTCTCATAAGAACCATTTGCGAAAAATATCACCTTCCTTACTTCACAATTACTCCTACTTTCTCGGTTTGTCCAAATCATGGTTACATGGCTGGTAGGGTTGATACATGCAAGAAATGTGGATCTGCTACCGAAGTATATTCTCGAATTGTTGGTTATATTCGACCGGTTCAGCAATGGAACCAAGGCAAGCGCGCTGAATTTGAGGACAGAAAAACTTATAAGATGATAAATGGAAAAATGGTTAAGGTTGATAAAGCGGCTGAGTGTTCAACTCCGGAAGAAATGGTTGCGCCAATAGTCGGAGTGGAGCAGGCAGTACTGGTTTAACTAAGCATTTGAAAACAAAATATATGCAGATCGCTGGAATACAAAAGACAACTCTGGTAGATTACCCTGGAAAAGTGGCAGCCACGATATTCACTCGTGGCTGTTCTTTTCGTTGTGGCTTTTGTCATAATCCGGAATTGGTAATACCAGAGAAATTTAGCGGGATATTGTTTGACGAAGGAGAGCTCTTTTCGTTTTTAGAAAGCCGTATTGGCAAACTGGAAGCAGTTTGTATCACCGGCGGAGAGCCAATGATCCAGTCTGACATCGCCGAATTTATTCATAAAGTTAAGGAAATGGGTTTTTTGGTCAAGCTTGATACAAATGGTTCGAGACCGACCGGACTCGCACCTCTGATTTCGAGCGGCGATGTTGACTACATCGCAATGGATATTAAAACAACACTAAGTAAATATTCAAAAACTACTGGTTTGTCATTTCGACCCCGTGAGCTTTGTCGAACGATTGGAGAAATCTTGCCAAAAGATCCCTCCGCTTCGGTCGGGATGACAGATGATAAAGATACCTTAATCCAGAACATCAAAAAATCAATCAGCTTAATCATGAACTCCGGCATCGATTATGAATTCCGTACAACTGTCTGTCATCCTTTGCATGAAGTTGGAGATTTTGAAGAAATCGGAAAATTAATCCAAGGCGCAAAACGCTACTATATTCAAAATTTTGTCGAAACTAAACAAATCGATGAAAAGATAAAATATGATCCATTCGAGGACGAGGAATTAGAAGAGGCAAGAGAAACTATGAGGAAATATGTTAAAGAAGCAGGAATCAGATAAAAATATCAAAAAACAATTCTTTTATAAAGAGAAGCCGCTCAAGCATTTTGCTTGAGCGGCTGTTTTTGAGCTCTGCATGTTAGCGGCAGACTTTGGCCTTGGCTATTTTCATAGCCAAATGCGGTACAGGACTGTTTAAAAATATTAAGGTTTCTATTCTGGTCAGTCCCATTCCCACGTAATGGTCCAAATCCTTAATCAGGGTCCTTCGCCCTTTATTCGGGCGATTAAGTAGGGGCTGGATCTTGTTTGATATCTCAAGAGTCACTTTAGCAGTTCCCTCTACGTTGTCGGTTCTAATGTCAAAGCCGGCAATTTCAGAGAGGTAGTTATAGGGACCCTCTGTGATAATCAACCCCTTAAAACCGTTTTTTCTTAATTGGAAGATTGCTTTGACTTCATATCTCAAATGCAAGATGATTATGTCGGGAATATCTCTTTTAGCGGCTTTCATCGCTTCATCCATGAAATATACCCGCCTAAATGTGACTCCTTCCAGTAATCTAGAGACTTGATCCGCATATTCCTCGGAATTTCCGAAAACCAAGACCTTTGTTTTCATGGTTTCTTCCCTCCGTGCAGTACTCTTGGAATATTAACATTATATAATATAATTAAGCTTTTGGCAATATGGTGAGCTTTTATAGCTTTAGTAAATGAAATTTGAGCTCCACCGGATAGCGGCGGAGCTCAGGAAGGCCTCTTTCATGGACGGTGGTCACACGTCCATGACTAATTCAAGTTATCATTTTGAGATTAAAATAGAACTGTAAAATATGATAGTAATTATAAAAAAACTGGTCCACCCAACATGTAGCGGGTGAACCTAAAGTCTGTGACGACAGTGAGTCATCAAGGTATCAGCGGTGCCAATTTTTTTGCAATTTCTTCTATTGAGAGGTCGGGATAATCTTTCTTTTCGGGAATTTCCCAAACAGATGAATTCCCTAGGCTATTTGCAATACAAATATTGCTATGAGGATTATTGGCGCAAGCCTCGATTATACCTGCGTAGCCACTTTTGCGCAGCTGTTTTATTGCTGAGTCGATATTGGCAGGGTTTTTGCTTTCATATAGCCAAAACAGATCAACAAACACGACCCCGACCTTTTCGAGGTCAATTTTTGCTAGCTCTGATTCAGTCTGTGCGAAGCTTGCTTCGCGATCTTGCAAATGAAATGCTTCTGCCAACCTTTTCAAGTAATCCAACCTGTTTCCTATCATTAAAATCATAACAATCTTAATCCTCCTGTTCGGACATGAGCTCGAGGTTATGTTATACTATTTTTATAAATTAGGCAATGAGTATGGAAGTGATTCACTTAAAACCACCAGAAAATTTTAATCCATTAGAAGTAGTCGGTTGCTCTGTTGAATGCAACAGAGAGATTTTATTGCTTTTGCGTCAGGATCATAAATCAGCAGGAAATCAGTGGGGTGAAGCGGCAGGAAAAGTCGAAAAAGGTGAGGATAAATTCGACGCTATGAGAAGAGAGTTGTTTGAAGAAACTGGGATATCAAAGAATAAGGACGACTTAACTTTCAGAGAAACATTTTATTTTAGAAATATGAATGGTGATATAATTTATCATAGTTTTGGATTAAGGTTAGAAGAAAAACCAGAAATTATTATAGATAGGTCTTGCCATAAGGAATATATTTGGACAACAAAAGAAAAAGCCTTAAATTTAGATCTCATTCACGATCTCGACTTCTTGATTGATAGATATTTTTAGCAATATAAAAAAGGCGGCCGCTGGTTTGAAAACCTAATCATTTATCCGCTTGTAAACTTAGCACTCATTTTAGTAATTTATATGTATGTAAATACGGGAAACCAATGATTGAAAAAGCTAAAAAACTTTTCTTTAAAACGATAAAAGCGGACATTGATATTTATGGTTTGCTTGAGCATGTACCTGAAGCAGAAAAATGGGCAAAAAAAATGTGCGGCACATATCCGGATGCAGATCGGGAAGTGGTTTTGCTTTCAGTCTGGCTTCATGATATCGCTTATTATCCGGTGGACGAAATTGATCATGCTGTTAAATCAGAAAAGATGGCAAGAGAGTTTTTGAAAAAAGAAAATTATCCAAAAGATAAAATGGGAAAGGTGCTACATTGCGTGAGGTCTCATCGCGATAGGGATATTAAACCGGAAACACTGGAAGCAAAAATTATGGCTTGTGTTGATTCTGCCAGCCACATGACTGACTCAATGTATGCAAACATCATTCGCGATGGACACGCCGATTATGTTTTTGGGAAACTAGAACGTGACTATCGCGACATCAGCAAATTTCCAGAAGTCCAGAAAGAATTGCAGGATGTCTACGAGAAATGGAAAGCCTTGTTAAACGCTTTAGCTAAAATCGATCAATAATATTAATTTGTTAAAAAAGCATTGCTTATGGCTTTTTTTTGAGCAATATGCTATAATTTATCTAAGTTAGGTCGAAACTTTATAAAAATTTAAGTTTATGATTTTAGTTAGAGAGTTCTGGTTGACGTAACAGTAAGAGTTAAGATAAAGAGCATTGGAGTTCGGCTTTCCGAAAAAAATGTCTCTAATATAAAATCTAAGAAGGTATGATGGATCAAAGAGATAATAGAGACAGAGTTTTCACTCCTGCAGAGCCAAATCCAAGACTTTTTATTGGTGGTTTAGCTTGGGCAGCAACAGATGAAGATCTCAAAGATGCTTTTGCTCCTTTCGGTGAAGTTGCTAGCGCTTCTGTAGTCCGATTCCCAGACACTGGTAGATCAAAGGGATTCGGTTTCGTTGAATATTCTTCAACAGAAGAAGCTCAAAAAGCAAAAGACGAAATGGATGGAAAAGAACTTCAAGGTAGAGCAATCAAGATTGATTTTGCACGACCAAGAAGAGAAAACAACGACAGAGCTTAATTAAGTTCTCAAGAAGTTTTTAAAAAAAGTACCACTGTTTTCAGAGGTACTTTTTTTGTGCTTAACATTTCATTTTATCCACAAAAAAGCCGGTTATCCCCAGTTGATATATACCAGTGGGGGGTATATTGTGGAAAGGCAGGGGTATAACTGTGGAAAACAAAAGTTTTCCACAGAATTTAAAATTTAAAATTTTTAATTTAAAAATATATTCCTAACAGCTAACCAACCATCTACTATCCACTGTCCACTAAAAATCCGAAGGATTTTTTATGAAACATCAAAATGTCTACAACAGATTGCGAAGAATTGAGGGTCAAATTCGAGGTATAGAGGAAATGGTGGCCAAAGATCGTTCCGATCAGGATATTCTTATTCAGCTTGAAGCGGCAAAATCCTCTTTGTCTTCGACTATTGCCGCATTGATCGAATCAATGATGGAGAAAGATCCTAAAGGCAGCGTTGTTTTGGACGAAGAAAAAATAAAAACAATTCTAAGATTTATTAGACAATAAACTGTCAAGTAATATACTATATATGATATTGATTGTCATCCCAGACTTAATCTGGGATCCAGAAACTATTCATATGGATTCCCGACCCGGTCGGGAATGACGAGCGAATAACAAAAACCCCTCGCATTCACAAGGGTTTTTGTTATTAGTCCGCCGGTTGGCGGAAAGGTCAATTTAAAATAATTTATCGCCGTAGATTGTACCAATTGTTAGCGCTAAGATAGCGACTAAACTCATTGATATGGCTTCATAAGCCTTAAGGTTACCGTGGTCAACATGAGCTGAACCAATTCTTGCAACTTCTTTGTTTAATTTTTCTTTCATTTTACTTTATCCCGTTTGCTCTGCGAAGCAGTAGCTAATGGGATCCTTTCGTTTTTTTAATTTTTTTAAATTTAATTAATTAATCATTTTCAAATTATATCAGTATAACATATTAAAACATGCTTTGTCAAGTATTAAATCATTTTAATCGTCTTTTTGAGATCAAAATTCTTATTTTTCAATTTTAATTTCACATATCTTTATTCATGATGTATAATTAGATTGCATCAAAATGCGAATGATTTTAGTAATTAAGAAAGGGAACTATGACTAAGAAAATTGAAATCGATGACGAACTTTGTATTGGTTGCGGCGCTTGCACAAGTACTGCTCCTGATCATTTTGAGTTGGGTGATGACGGTAAGGCTCATGTTAAAAAACAATATGAAGAAAATGATGATAATATTATTGTAGAAGCTAAAGACGGATGTCCTGCCGGTGCAATTAAGATTAAAGAAGACTAAGCAAGGGGGGACATGGGGACGGTTCTCCTAGGAGAACCGTCCCCGACAAACCGTCCCCGACAATACATGGAGGGAAGCACTAACATTGGATTGCTATTTTTCAGCTGGTGGTATAAAGAAGCATACGGCCGCCTGCTTTCTTTTTTGAAACATTTTTTTGCTTACTTATTTGATTTGTTTTCAGTAAGACTGTGTTTTAAGACCTTTTTCGCTCCATGGAAACGGGACAAGATCAGTTCTGAGGGTTTAAGTCTTCAGCAGCAATTTCAAGTTTGGACTCTGAATCTTTCTTCACGTTTTATCGGCTCATTTATAAAGCTGTTTACCGTAATAACCTTTTTGTTGGCAGCTTCGGTTTTTGCATTGCTATCTTTCATTATGATTATTGTCTGGTTTGTTTATCCAGTTTGCCTGATCGCTCTATTAATCATTGGATTTAAATATTTATTTGGAGTTTAATTGGAAAAAAAGACTTCCACAACTTTATTAATTGAAATAAAGCCTGAAAAAACGCTGGTGGCTAAAGTTGCCGGATTGGACGGACTATTTTCTGGTTTCATAATGAAGGCAATATTCCTTCTTATCTGGATTGCTGGAATTGTAGGAGTTGTGATTGTTGCATCTTTTTATCTTGAGCTTGCTGAATGGACAACAATTCAATTGGGCTTTTCCTTTATTCTAATTGCAGCAATGTTGAAGTACTGGGCAATTCGTTCATTCTATATATATGGGCTTAAGAATGTTGAAACCGGCACGTTAAGCGTCGCCAAAGAAAAGATAACTAAAGGACAACCCTGCAATCTTTTTGGTCTTTTTTCTCTTTCCCTGGCGAAGGCAACAAAAAATACTTTTTCGCAGGATTTAAATAAGATTTCAACAAAAGAACTTGCCCTATCTGTTATGAATTCCACTGATATAAACTTTATTCTGATCAGACTAGGTATCGGCAAAGAAACATTGATCGAGGGATTAAAAAAATATCAGGGCGAACAGAAAGTAACAGAAATAATTTTACAGGCCTTTGATATAGCGAGCGCTGAAGGACATACTAAAGTCGAAGTCGGTGATGTTTTTGTTTCTCTATGTTGTACCGACACTTTTTTTAAAGCAGTTTTAAGCGAGTTAAAACTCGAAGTAAAAGATGTCGCCAATGTTGTCTACTGGCAAACGCAGATCTATCAGGAATCAAGAAAAAACAAACAATTTCTCAATACTTCACATTTAAAAATGAGCGGCGGAATCGGGAAAGACTGGGCTTTTGGTTATGCTCCATACTTAAAACAATTCTCGGCCGACATCACTGACTCATTGGCGAGAGGGGACTTGGGGCTTAAGATTATTGGTCATGATCGTCAGATTGATGAAATTAAGGAAGCTCTGTTAAAACGGACTGGCGGCAATGCTCTAATAGTGGGTGAACCAGGAGTGGGAAAAGAAACAACAATTTTGGGTTTTGCCAAGAAAGTTTTGGAGGGAGGAACCAATTCTAACCTTGATTTCAAACATATAGTTAAAATAGATACTGATTTTTTACTTTCCGGATTACAAAATTCCGGAGAAGTCACGGAAAGATTAACTGGAATTTTCAGTGAAGCATCTTCGGCTGGCAACATTATCATCTTTATAGAAAATATCCAAAACCTGTTTTCCAGCGGAGATGCAGGCAAGGTTAACGCTTCGGAAGTCATCTTGCCTTTTCTGGAGGCTCCGGAGATGCATGTGATCGGAACCTGCGATATCGCCAGTTTTAATCACTATATTTCGCCAAACGCTTCTTTGGTTCAGCATTTTTCAAGGATCTCAATAGAAGAGCCAAAGTCTGGTGATCTGGTTAGAATTTTGGAAGATACTGTCCCCATGATCGAATATCGCACTGGTTCCCTTATTTCCTATGAAGCAATCAAAGAGGCGATTTCTGCTTCCAATAAATATATTATGGATATTCCTAATCCTGAAAAATCAATTGATCTCCTGGATGCTGTATCCAGTCGCTCAACCAGTGAGAGAGGAAAGACGATCATTTTGCCAAAAGATGTTCTTGAATACGTAAGTGAAAAGTTCAACGTGCCTTCCGGTGACGTTGACGAAAATGAGAAGAAAAAGCTTCTAACTCTGGAAAATGTGATGCATGGCAGGGTGATTGGTCAACATGAGGCAATCTCTGCTATCTCAAATGCTTTAAGACGCGTCAGAGCTGGCATAACCGAATCAAAAAAACCAATCGGATCTTTTCTGTTTCTTGGTCCTACCGGTGTAGGAAAAACAGAAACTTCGAAGGCATTGGCTGAAGCATATTTTGGCGGAGAGAATAGAATGATCCGTTTTGACATGTCTGAGTATCAAAATGCGGAAGACATTTATCGTTTCATTGGTTCGGATCAGGAAGATGTACAAGGAGAGCTGACAACTGCAGTTCGGGAAAATCCTTTTTCATTATTATTATTTGATGAAATTGAAAAAGCCAATAAACAAATATTGGATTTATTCCTTCAAATACTTGATGAAGGATTTGTAACCGATGGCACAGGCAGAAAGGTAATGTTCACTAACACTATCATAATTGCCACTTCCAATGCCGGAGCAAATTTAATTCGCGAATCGATCAAAACTGGAGGGGAGTACGAGAAAGTTAAGAAAGAGCTGATTGATTATCTGGAAAATCAAAATATTTATCGTCCTGAGTTTTTGAATAGGTTCTCCAGCGTAATTGCTTTCTCTCCTTTATCGCAGGATGAAATAACCCAGATTGCCGGACTGATGATAGAAAAATTAAAAAAGACAGTCTACGCAAACAAAAAAATCAAGCTGGAAGTTTCTCTCGACGCTATTGGCGCCCTGTCAAAATTTGGCTTTGATCCTCAAATGGGCGCCCGTCCCATGGCTCGAGTCATTGAAGAAAAAGTTGAGAACCTTTTGGCGACTAAGATATTATCCGGCGAACTTAAGAAAGACGACACCTTCGCCATCAGCGCTCAGGATATTGGGTAGATGTTTTTGTCATCTAAAAATTAACTCACTCACGCTGTCATTTCGACTCCTTAGCCTTGTCTGAGGGGCGGACCTGCCTGCCGGCAGGCAGGGAAATCTTAAAAATAGATAATTACTATTAAAAGATCCCTCCACGTTGGTCGGGATGACACAGTGGCGAGTGAGCAACTGCTCTAAAAATGTTGACTAATAATTATTAATAATATAAACCTAAGAAGCAGACTAAGCTTCTTTTTTGTTTGGTCTAGTACTTATGTTAAGAGGGGTGATAGTCATGACACCAGAAGAGAAAATGGCGATTGATCTTGCACATGGTTTGCCGGTTTGCAACTTAATCAATGAGCCAGATCGGCAAAGATGGAGCATCAGCTGGGACATGCCTCAATTTATGAAGCCATACTTCTCCAATGTTTCCCGTTCGGCGAGAATACAAGAAAAGATCGTCGAAAAGTGCCAGGCTGCATTCAACACTGGCCAGATTGATGTGGATAGTGCGGAGATAATCTTCAGCGAAATGGGTTTGCAAATAATAGTATATCCAGGAGTAAACGGTTGCTATGTTTGCTGCAAGTTTTACGATGATTTCTCTGATCACAACATAGAAACCGCAAGCCAGGCTTATGCTCTTCTTAATCTTTTTCAGACTGCACTTCGTGAAATCTGTGAGTGTAGCGTTTTCTGGATTAGCGATCCTGAATTTTGCTTAGATAAAGAGCGGACCGATAAGACTTATGTTGTCACTCGGCCACTTCACACTAAGCCAATTAGTCTTTGGGTGGCTAGCGAAAACTTCTTCAATACCCAAGGTCTTATTCTTGCTCGAGACAGCGAAGAAGCTCGAGTAAAAGCGGGAAACATTTCTCCTGATCTTGGAATTAAGCCAGTCTTTGACTTTAGCGATTGCTCAATAAATGGGCTACTTTTCTTTGAGGTTAAGGTTATCTTTGAGGATCAGAAGATTTGCCCGAGTCAGACGCTAGAAGTTCTGGCCCATGATTCTGATCAAGCTGAGTACTTAGCTGAAGAGAGTGTTTCAGCTTGGTTGTCCTTGTCGCCAATCAAACAAATTATCGTTCCAAGAGAAGGGAAGCCGCTTTTGCCCGGAGTCCTGAGAAGATGATCGCGGCCATGATTTACACGAATATTTTAAAATCACGCCATGTTACCTAACGGTTTCATGGCGCTTCTTTTAGAGTTTACAACCTGCCTACCGGCAGGCAGGCTTATTTACTGATTTACTTATCCCGCTTTTTGCGGACCCCGCCAGAGGCGGTGGCAACTGAACTTACTTATGAATATAAACCGTTGTGCCCATGCTGGTCCAATCGTAAACAGTTTGAGCTGCGCCGACGTCTAAACGGACACAGCCGTGGGAGATAGGTGTTCCAAGATGCGCGGAAGTTTCTTTCCATGTGTCGGTTTCTGGCAACTCATGAATACCCCAGCCGCCTGTTTTGAATTGCTGCCAGTAAGGTAGCCACATATTATATTTATTCGACCAATGTCTAGGGCTTTTATCATTTATCGTAAAAGTTCCTGTTGGTGTATCCATGCCAGGCTTTCCGCTTGAGATTATAAAGCAGTCGATAACGACTGGTCCTTCTATCCGGCATAGTTTTTGATCTGTAAGAGAGATATCCAGATATCTTCCCTCAAATCGTCCCGGTATTACTCCCTCGGCGGGGAAAAGCTTGACTTCATTTGGTGCTACGGCGTAGGTTGCCAAATTCACAACAATCGAGTTCGTATTGTTTAATTGATTTTTAATCTGGCTGATAGCATTATTTTTATCCAAATATTTTCCTTCGCGTCCTTCCTCAATCACACTGCCGTCATTTCCGTTAATCTTTCTATCCTGCTTGGTAATTTCAAATTTCTTGGCGATTTTATTTAAATATGCCTGCAGGTTATTCTCGTTTAACACGGCGGTATATTGTCCATTGGCTTCCGTAAAAGAAATCCAAAGTCCAATCTCTGCTTTACTTGGAATAAAAGTTATACCCTCGTATTGCAGTGTAAATTTTTTCTCCAGTATTGATTGGGCGTAAGCTCTGGCCGGTTCAAAGTTTGAGACTTTTACTGTCGGAGATTTTGTTTCGGTTTTAAGGTTAATCACCCTGCTTGAGTCATCATTTGCCAGAGATAAAATTTTTCCGGTCAAATCACTGGCATCAACAGTCTGACCGTCCTTTTCTGCTACTTCCTTAATTTCGCCATTCTCAATAGTAATTGAAGCATTCTGCGGTTCATAGTTGAGCTGGGCAACTGCTATTTCTATAAATTTGTTGTACTTTTCCTGATCAATTTTTGGCTCGACCTGAACACTTTTTTTATTCCAAAGGGTTTTTGTTGAAGCAACTAATTCGTCGAAAAAATCATTTGATCTTCCGATCGAATATGATGATTGAACTATTTTATCTATATCTAAAGTCAGACCGGTGTCGGAGACTTTGGTTTTTACCTCTTTATCATCTGTTTTCAGAGTTATCTCATCATTAATGATGCTGTCAAACTTTTTTTGAAGTAAATATTTAGCCTGAGTCTTTGTTTTTCCAGATAGATCAATATCGGAGACATATACATTCTTATATATTTTACTGGCGTAAGCTTGCTGATAGCCGAAAAGAGAGCTAGCCAATATTAAAATTAGTCCTAGAAACGAGAAAATACTCCACTCCAAAATCTTTTTTGTTTTTGTTAGCATGATTACCCCTGTTTTTTACAATTATATTGAAATTTTACCACTTAAAGACCAGTCGATCAATTGTCTGAATAATAAAAAAGACTAGTCGTGATAACTACTCTTTTTATTGGGTGGTGGGCCTGGCAGGATCTTGAGCGCTCGCAATCCTCGCTTACAAAAACCGACGGTTTTTGTTGTTTTCCTCCACGGGAAACTCCCGTTTCCCGACCCCTTCCCAGTTCAAATCCCGCGCAAATTCTCCATGAAAAAAACATCACTTTCGTGATGCACTTTTCATGGTGGGCCTGGCAGGATTTGAACCTGCGACCAACCGGTTATGAGCCGGCTGCTCTAACCGCTGAGCTACAAGCCCCGATCGTTTCTTACATAGTGATGATACCATTCCCAAGATCAAAATTCAATAAGAACATCAGTAACTGCTCATCGTACCCTGTTGTCATCCCGAGCAGAGCGTAGCGGAGTCGAGGGATCTTATAATAGTTTTCAATTTAATTTGTAAGATTCCTCCACCCTTGGACAAAGCCAAGGAGTCGGAATGACAGTGAGTGGTTACGAGTATCGCTATACTTGTCATCCTGTTTTAAAATATTATACAATAATTATTTTAATTAAATACTTGACAAAAGGTTGTACATTTGATACAATGACTTAATTTTCGTATTGCATTATCATACATTATCATACGTTTAAAATGAAAAATAAAAATATTAAAATCAATTCGATATTGGGACACAAGATAGCCACTTGTTCTTTTGGCGTTTTATCCTCTCTTTTGTTTGTTTCTCAAGTTTATGCTTCTGCAATAACTCCTGACAATGTTTTAAATTTAATCAATCAGGAGAGAACAGAGAGAGGGATTCCAAGATTGGTTTTAGATAATGATTTGAACAACGCCGCTACTCAAAAAACAAAGGATATGGTTAATAGAGATTATTTTGAACACTTTGCTTTTGGTTCCACTCCTTGGGATTTTGTAAAAAACTCCGGATATGATTATCTTTATGCTGGTGAAAATCTGGCTATGGATTTTAATACATCCGAAGGAATGGTTAATGCTTGGATGAATTCTCCTGCTCATAGAGATAATATTTTAAATCCCGATTTTAGAGATATCGGCATAGGCGTGGTAAAGGGAGAGTTTACTGAGAATGAATCAAATAGAAACACTACTATGGTTACCAATATGTTCGGTAGAAAAAAGCCCACTGTTTTGAAGATTTTTGATTTCATAACGAACAATATTTTTGGCAATCTGCGCTAACTATTGTGGATAACTTTTTAATTATGACTCTAGAAGCAAACTTTTTTTCTGTTTGACTTCATTTTCTATTGAATGCTACTCTTATTCGGTAGAAGTGAAGTGCTTATGGTGATGAAAAAGTATGAAAAAGTATGAACATTTTCATAAAAATATCATTATGAGCCAATAATTCACTCAACGAATTTTTTTTCTAAGCCTTTTATCAGGTTTGGGTCAAAGGGGAATTTGAAAATCGTTCTATACGTTTAGAGAGTAGAGAAGTTTCTTGCCAGAGGGGCCGCAAGGTTTTTTTGCTGTAATATCTTGTTGAAAACTCTTATAGCTCTTTGGAGGGAAATTTATTAAGTACTAGGCGGTTAGAGGTATGCCAACTAGACAATTTTATTAGTAGTAATTTAGGAGTGGTTATGAAAAAAACTCTAAGAAAGTTTTTAATATATCTGCTTGCCACCGGTATGCTTATGCCTACTTGGATGGTGACAGGTATGATGAGCGCAACACATGCCAAAGCTGCAGATCCAAGTACGCCAATACTTGATCCGGTTTTGAGTGAAATCTATGTAAACGAGGCAGATGAGTGGGTTGAATTTTACAATCCAAATTCATCCAACGTTGATTTAAGCGGAATTAAAATCAAAACATCAATTAATGGTACTAATTCCGATGTTTTCGTGATTAATCCAAACACTATCGTATCCGCAAATAGTCTAAGAGTGTTGACGGATAGTGATTTTGATAAGCCACTGTTATTTTCCGATCTTACCGGAATTCTTCAACTATTTGGCTCAATTTCTTATGCTAGACCGGATGGAACAGCGGTTCAGCCGGATGCTACATATACTAAAGGTGGCGATGTGGCGAAAAGGTCGGCATATTCTTTGCAGTTTGATATTGCGACCAGCACATGGGGAAGCGCAACAAAGACTGAAGGAATATATGATGCCAAAGAATTAGCTATAAATATTACTACAAATCCAATATCATCAATTTCAAATTTGGACTATACAGTAACGATCGATTATCTTAATGCTCAAACCAAATTATTTATGATAGAAGAAGATGGTGCAGTGTTATATGATTGGCAGAATTATGCTTCACCGGTTTCTTTGTCTACAGAGGGACAATATGTTGTAAGAGCGGAAGCAATAAACAGTATTGGCGAAAATGAAATAACCGAAACATCTTTCACGATAGATAAAACAAAGCCGGTTATAACCTTGACAGGTGAAGATAATGTTACTGCCGAAGTTGGTTCGACTTATGCTGATGCAGGTGCAACGGCAACAGATAATATTGACGGCGATATTTCTGGAAATATTGTTACTGATGATAGCTTGGTTAATACAACAACAATTGGTGATTATGCTGTTACATATAACGTAACTGATGCGGCTGGAAATGCAGCAACACAAGTTACGAAAACTGTGCATGTTATTGAAAAGGTTCTTTCTGTTTTGTCTCCTGATTTTACATTAACTACTCTTGAAGGAAAGAATTTTAGAGTTGAATGGACAGGTAACGGGGCTGATTCATACATTGTTAAAGTAAATGGCAATGCTGATCCTAATGGTGCGGTTCTTGCAAATACTACTGAACAATATTCAAGAGACATAACTGTTTCTGAATATGGAGTCTATGATATTACTTTGGTTGCAGTAAAAGGAGGCGTTGAATCGACTGATTTTAAAAATCATTCAATAGAATTGAAAGCTACTGTTGCCGCAACAACACAGGCCACAACTTCTACATCGGTTGAGGCGGCTCCTGCTACAATCTCGGTTGGCCCTGCAAAAGCAGAGGCAGCAGCTTCACAGGAAGAGCAGAAAGTTGAAACTTCTGCCGATGATTCAAACGGCCAGATCAAAGGTGATGAGACTTCAAGCCAAGACGAAGAGGAAAAAGTTAATTGGACTCCTTGGATTGTACTATTTGTTTTGATTATTTTAGCTGGTGCAGCAACTGGTGGATATTTCTATTGGTTCAATGGTGAAGATGAAGTTAAGGCTGTTGTAAAAGAGCCTAAGAAAGAATCATCCTCCGCTAAAGCTACGAACGACAAGGAAAAGAAAGTGGTTAGTAAGTCCAATAACAAGAAAAAACAGAAACGCTGGTAATAAATAGATCTGAGAACTTAGTTAAAAAATCCCCTGATATTCATCGGGGGATTTTTTGTATATAATAGAATGGTAATGAACAACAAGAAAAATATTTTTTCCAGATTGGTTGAAAATATCGAAAGATTTATTCCAATGACTTTTAGCAGTCTGATAATTTTTCTGGTGATAATTTACCTTTTTGTTGTGATAGGGAAGACCATCGCAACCAATTATCAGTCAAATAAGCAAATTGTTGCTGAAGCCCAAACGGTCGCAGATCTGGAAGCTGAGGTGGGGGACATTCAGAATAAAATAAGTTACTATCGCACTAGTTCGTTTAAAGAAAAAGAGGCGAGAGAGAAGCTGGGTTACAAAGCTCCAGGCGAAAATGTCATAAGCCTACCCATCGATCAGGAAAACGATAAAGTGTCAGACACTTCTCTCGGCGAGGTCAGAATCAAAACCCCGAACTATCGCTACTGGTGGTCATACTTTTTTGAAAGCTAGAGAAACTTTCTTCCATATAAATAATGAATAGTGTTCGCATATAAAGGCCGCAATTGAAGTGCCTTTTTTGTTTAATCTAAAAATGGACGATCGTCCATTTTTAGATTAAAGTCTTGATTCGATATTGTCATATAATTTTCTTAATAATTTCTTAACATTAGGAATGTAAAATACATAATTGCAAACAATGTTTTACTTGGTTACTGAAAATTAATAAAAGGAGGGGTGTGAAAAATTTAATAAATAAAATTGTTATTTTATTTTTTATTATAATATGTTTTATTTCGACATCGAAAGCGTTTGCTTCAAGTAGCTGGCCGACAAGTCATACAAACAATCAAAATAACGCAGCTATTTTTGATTTTGTCGGAAATCAAAATGGGATTAACAATTTTGTTCTTAATATTGAAGGTGCTACTTATCTCTCCAATATCCTTGCAGTTGACAAGATTGTGTATTTTGCCAAGAATATGCCGGATAGTTCATCAGATCTTTTTGCGGTTTCAATAGACAATGGAACGGTCATTTGGCAGAAAAATTTTCCGATGAAAATAAATAACATTGTTCATGATTCGGGAAGAGTTTATTTTGGCTCAGGTTCAATATTTTGTCTTAATGCAAAAAATGGGAATGAAATTTGGAAGATTGACAAAAATAATCAGAATGCCTCACTTAAATCGAGTTATGTATATAAAGTAAATAACGGAGTTGTGTTCGGTTGGTGGAGCGTTTTAACCAACAGCGATAAATTTTTCGCCATAAACTCAGTTGATAAAAGTTTAATTTCCGATTTGGGCGGATATGACATGAAGTATGTATATAATATATTATTTGATGACGATAGATTTTATCTTATTGATGATTCTTATAATCCTAATACGAATATTAGAGCATATAATCTTAAGACATATAATTTGGTTTGGTCCTCACAAAACTGTACTGCGCATTGTAATAACGCCATGCTTGATAAAGAGGAAAAAACAATTTATTTGTCAGCGGCTAATAGCCGATTCTGCGGATATAGCACAGAAACCGGAGAGAAGAAGTTTATGAATAATACAGCTTTGGCGCATAATTTGGTAAAATATGGCAACACCATTTATTCTTTTGAGGACCACTCATCATCGTGGGAACATGAAACTGCAGATCTAGTGAGTTTTGACGCTGATTTTCAAAGTTTAAATCTTAATTATGAAAAAAAGGTTTTAGACTTGGACCATTTTTCGACCGATCCGGTAATTGTGAACAACGTAATTTATGGAGGAACAAGCAATGGTTACTTGTGGGCAAAAAATTTAGATAGCGGCAAAGTTGAAATTTCACCAGTGCTTGAAGGGGGATGGATTCAGGAAATGATTTATTCTGACGGCCGATTATTATTTAGTGTTAAATCTGGTTCGGAGCAAAATCTTATTATTAAAAAAATAAACGATATAGGTGTTGTTAATGATGAAGATGGAAAAATTACTCTTGAAAGTCCATACAAAACTGACGGTGTATATAATAGTTATTTAGGTCAGCTACATAGCCATTATATTCCGGATTTGAATTGGTCAAAAGTTTTTAACGCGCCTTTGCCGACGGTTTTTTCCGTTGAGAAAAGTTATAAGGATGCGGGATATAATTTTATTGCTTTAACTGAGCATAACAAAGTCGAACCAAGTCCAAATGTTGAGGGAATTTTGCATCTCCAAAATTCCGAAGAGGATACACCAGGATTATTTCAAGGCAGCCACATTTTGGCTGTGGGAATAAATGAGGGGATTGACGAGATGAAGACTGATCAGGAAAGAATAGATCAAATAAATCGCCAAGGTGGGATACCGATTCTAGCTCATACCGATTCATGGGTGTATGGCTGGTCAGGAAAACAACTTCTTGAATTAAAAGATTATGAACACATTGAGGTTTTTAATAGTGCAGTGGATAAATCGCCAATGCCGGATGCCTCTTCACTAAATGATCTCGATTTTCTATTATCGAGGGGGAAGAAGGTTCTAGCTACTGCAGGAGATGACTACACTCCTGGATATTTAGGTTTTGATGGTGCCGGCATTAGTGTGTTGGCAAAAAAATTAGACCAAAGTGATATTTTAACCAACTTAAAAGATGGTAATTTCTATGCCAATCAAGGCTCTGGTTCGCCAAAGATCGATGTTGGTATTAAGGATGAAAAAGTTATAGAAGTCATTTCTGACAAAAGCAGTAACATCAGATTTATTGGCAAAAATGGAAAGCTCCTAAAAGAAATGAAAGGCGTGACAGACTCGACTTACGAGCCAACCGGTGATGAAATTTATGTTCGAGTTGAAGTTGAATCAGGCGGTAAAAAAACATGGAGTCAGGCAATATTTGTGAATGAAATCAAAACAGAAGAAAGTGGATCGAAAGGTAAGTATTACTTTAATCTTTTGAAAGCAAAAGTGACAACTAGTTTTACTAATTTAGTAGCAGCAATTCTCCCGAGTTCCAGCCAACCAAAACAGACTCCGCCAACAGGATATCTAGGTCCTGTTTATACTATTTCTTCGAGCCAAGGCAATGTTGAGGGGACAAAAATTGGCATTGATTATGATAGCACTGATTCTACAAAAGAGGATGACTTATCAATTTATCATTATAATCAAGATGATTCAGAATGGGAGGAGGTCGCTAGCGAAGTGGACAAAGAAAGCAAAATAGTGATTGCTGAAGTAAACGAACCAGGGAAATACACTATAGGCGCAAAAGCACCTGAAAATGATAATACGGGTCCAGAATTGGAACTATTGTCTCCGGAAAATCTTTCTAATTTAAGCGGAGTTATTGATTTTAAAATTTCAGCAGTTGATGTTAGTAGCGTGCGCCGCATTGGTTTTTACATTGATGAAAATTTGATTTCTGTTGACAGTGATGTTTTTGACGGTTGGAGTGTCGCTATTAAAACTAGCAATTTTAAAAATGGAGATCATAAGTTAAAAGTAGTTGCTGAAGATTTTTATGGTAATAAGAGCGAGAAAGAATACTTAGTTAATTTTGCCAATACAACCAGTGATATCCCTGTAATTTCAATTATGCCGCCGAGTGAGAAACAGATACTATCTGGCCAATCAACTATGATGGGCTCTGTTTTTACGCGTTCCGAAAAAGTTGACCATGTTGAAGTTTTTATGGACGATGCCTTTTTAAACAACGCTAAATTAAGTGGGAGTTCGTTCGCGGTAAGTATGAACTGGCTGCAATTTAAAGAAGGAACGCATGCTTTAAAATTCGTCGCTGTAACCAAGGGCGGCATAAGAGCTTCTTTGCAGAGATCTATTAATATTAAAAAACCAGTAAAAACAACTTTAACTTCCTTAAGTACATTTTCTCAACTAAAAAACATACCAGTTTCTTTGTTACCGTATTTAATAGTACATCGATAAATCAAAGACACGAGCCAGCGTATATAGTATGTAAAAAAACATAAATAGCGATAAATACTGATTCAGTACCATGGGCCAAAACCAAAGTTGATATTTTCTCCTATATTTGTAGCTAATTATGAAAGAAATAATACTTAAAAATGAGAATATACCAGCACTGGTGATAACAAGATATACCGCAGAAACTAAAATCACCCATGCGAAGATTACGTAGTAAATCCCGTTGCCATTACTCTTTTTTACCATTTCCCTCCTTTGTTAGAACTTTTTTAAATATTTCACTTACTATTTTATCCTAAATTTCAAAATCAGACCAGCTATAAATGAGGAATTGCGCCCCGATGAGTCGGGGCGCAATTGGTTAAGGGAAGGGAGGTAGGGAAAGATATTCAAGCATGTATTTTGCCACAATTGGAGGCTGGGGAGGAATCGTAACACTTGTAGATGAATTCATCGGTTACTCGATATCTTTCGTCTTCTCCTTTGACAATCCAACCATTACTGGTCTCGTAATAAACATTTTTGACGTCTTCGTTTAAATCTGGTTCCGCTAAACGATAAAAGCTAAAGTGGTCATATCCTAAGTGGCTACAGAAAGATTTAAAGTCTTCATCTGTAAACGAAGACCATCGATCTTTTTCTTGACACATCAGAACGATATATCTGGCCAAGATTTCCGTCGGCATATGTCCGCCAAAGGCTCCGGAAAAACGTCGAGAAGAGTTGATGTCGGACGGCCTTATATCAAATTCGGTGCTTTCATCAATAATATTCCAGATGACTGTTTTTTTATTATCATCTTGATCTAGCATGGTGCATCCTCCTTGTGATTGTCAATCATTTTCCAATGTACATTAAAAGATAAACGATATCATTGAAAAATATTTAAAATGCCATAGCGAATATTTGTGATTTATTTATCATATTTGTGCATGACTACATTTGTTTTCGATTATTTGGCGTGTATATTCGGGGTAAGTAAACACATAGTAGTTCAATATGAATATTCTATATATGGATAGGGTAGTGACATTTTTTAAAAAGATTTTTGCTTCGTTTTTTTTATTTTTAATTATTGCTCCAAATATTGTTTTGGCGGCCGGTGCCATAAATTCGAAAATCAACATAAAAAAAACTTCGGTAGATATGAAAGTTTGCGACTGTGACAAGGATTCAGACGATCCAAACTGCGATATTAAATGCTCTGAAAATGAAAAAAATCCACTTAGCAATGTTCAACTAACTACCGAAGTATTGAAGCCATTTCCAAATTCTCAAATGCAGGCTTTCCCAAACGGCAAAGACTGCGCCACAGTAATTCTGGAAGCGATCAATTCGAAAGACGGGACATTCGCTCAAAACCTACCGTTGGTAATCGAAAAACCGGATGCTGTTACTATAAATGGTCCACAGACTACTGACACCGGTTCAGTAAAATGGTGCGCAACTTCAACAAAACCGATGAAGGCGAAAGTTATTGTAAAACTGAAAGATTTTCCGCAAGAAAAGTCCACTTTTCAGGTTAATTTTTTACCAAGTACTAAAATTCAGGATTTAACAGATAGAAATAGTTTCTTTTTTGACCTGCCCATAACTTTTTCTGCCCAGATAGATCCTGTAATGATACATGGGTTGAAAGAATCGAAACTATCGTTCAACGTTAATAAAAATTCGTCGCAGGCAGATGGCGTTCATGATGTTCGCGAGAGTGTCGAAATAAATTTAAATTGTTCCAGCAGTGGAATATGCACTGCCACAATACCTTCTTCTAATACTGCAGCTGATATAAATCAGAATGGAACATTTAATTATAGTTTTGTTTTTGTGGATCAAAACGGGAGTAGGTTTTCCAAGAGTTTTAAAGGCACCCTAACTATTCCGTAAAATTTTCCTCGGTCCAAATCCATTTTATACCAAAAAATCAGCAATTGATCCTCAATCACTGATTTTCTGGTAGCAGGGGTGGGATTTGAACCCACGACCCCAGGCTTATGAGTCCTGTGCTCTAACCAACTGAGCTACCCTGCCGCATATATTAAAAATTCCAAGATACAAGATACAAATTCCAAACAATGATCAATCTCCAAATATTCAATATCCAAAACTTTGGTAATTGTAATTTGTGAATTTGGAATTTATTTGGTTATTGTCGCTTGTTACTTGGAATTTCCAAAAATCAAAGATTTTTGGTAGCGGGGGTTGGATTTGAACCAACGACCTCCTGGTTATGAGCCAGACGAGCTACCGGGCTGCTCTACCCCGCATCAACAAAGTTAATTTTAACACATCAAGGATAGTTTTTCAATATCGAGTAATATGCGCATGGATTCCCGCCTTTGCGGGAATGACATATTGTAGATGTTTGTTTGCCGGATTATTTTTTAGTGGTATACTAAAGGCAAGTAATTTTTGGAGGGATGATGTTCAGAGAAAAATATAAAAGCAAAAATATTTTTAAAATTCGCAATCCTAGAAAAACTTTTGGACTAATGATAACAACTCTGGCTGTATTGGGAACGGTCTATTATTTCCAGTCGTCCACTTATAAAGCAGATGAGACAACAACGACTTCAAGCAATTGTAAGCGTGGCATTGTACAAAATGTGAAGAAAAATATGGGTATAGACGAAAGCTGTCCTGCAAGAGGATCAAGACTTACAGTTGAAGTGGAAAAACCATTTCAAAATTCCAAAGTCTCAGCTTATCCTGATGGAAAAAGTTGCGCTTATGTCAATGTTGAGGCCATAAGAAAGGACGGCACTTTTTTAACTGATGAGCCTTTAGTAATACAAAAACCAGCTTCAGTAGACGTCTCTGGTCCGGGAACTACTTCAGACGGATCAATAAAGCTTTGCTTTACTTCAAAAAGTCCAATTCAGGCCAGGATAACTATAAAAATACAAAGTTTACCCAGTGTGCAAAGGTCTTTTCAATTGAATTTCAATCCAAAGTTTACGATTCTGGATCAGACTGATAGAAATGGTTTTTTCTATAATCTGCCTATAACTTTTACAGCTCAGGTTGATCCCGCTATTCTTCCCGGTCTTAAAGAAGCTCGTCTGGTGTATTCTTATAATCGTCGAGTGAATGTATGGGGGAGATGGAAGGCGGAAAGGAGGGAGATTGACGTTCCTCTTTCCTGCTCAAGTGACGGCAGTTGTAGTGCCACAATCGGCACTGGAAACACGAGTACAAAAAGAGTAAATAATGGTACTTTTAATTATCGATTTACTTTTGTTGATCAAAACGGACATAGATTTTCTAAATCTTACAATGGCCGTCTCACGATGCCATAAAATAAGCATAAGTCTTATTTGGCCTAGTAAAATATCCAATTTTGTACTACAATATCGTTTGTTCACTGATTAAGTCCATATGGAAAAAATTTCTCAAAAATCAGTTGTTTTTAAAGTACTTAAAAACAATAAAGAAAATAAGCTCATTATGTCAGGCGATACAGTCATTGTCGCATTAAGTGGGGGGCCGGATTCAATGTGCCTATTTAATGTTCTAAATAAACTAAAAGATCAGCTTGAAATTAAGTTGATGGCTTGTCACTATAACCATAGATTGAGGGGACAGGAGAGTTATAATGATGAGGAATTTGTAAAAAAAATTTGCATAGAGCAGGGGATTGAGTGTTTCTTTGGTTCGGCTGAAAAAGAAAATCAATTTAAAAACGAAGAAGAAGCCAGAGAAGCAAGATATGCCTTTTTCGAAAAAATTTCAGGGGAGAGAAGGGGAGCTAAGATCGCAATTGCACATAATTCAAACGATTTATCCGAAACTTTCCTGATGCGGCTGTTCCGAGGTGCTGGTCTGAAGGGATTAAGTGGTATCCCCTCTGTCCGGAAAAATTTTATCCGTCCCCTACTTTCTATTTCACGGTCAGAGATTGAAAAGTACCTGAAAGATAACAAAATCCCTTTTAGGATTGATAAAACAAATAAAGATTTAAAGATTACCCGCAATTACCTGCGGCTGAAAATTTTACCTTTACTTATTAAAAATATTAACCCCAACATTGTGGAAACACTGTCTAACTCTGCCAGAATTATGGAAGAAGATTATGACTTTCTGCGTAAAACAGCCGAAAAAGAGTACATGAAAATATTGTTTCGGGAAGATGGCGACAAGATTAGTTTGGACAGAAGGAAGTGGATTGCATTACATTCCTCTCTTCGTCGAATGGTCATTCGGATCGCGCTTGAGAAAAAAAGTAAACTTATCGATGTTACAAACAAACAAATTGAGGAGGTTTGCGACATGATTGAAAAGGGCGAAGGAAAAAAACATAAGCTCCTCCCCCATTCATTGCGGATCGAGCTTGTCTCTGGTAATATTGTTATATGTGGCAAAGAATCACATCGAAATTAGCAGTAATATTTGGAGTTTAAATGAAACAGAACAACACGAAATCAATAATTTATTCAATTATAATCATATTAGCAATAGTTCTAATATTTAGCCTTTTTTCGCCAAAAAACGCAACAGTTAAAGAGGTCGCTCTTTCGGAAATTTCCCAAGATGTTTCCAAGGGTGAAGTAAAAGATATTGTTGTTAAAGATAATCTGGTAACAGCTACACTGAATGATGGGAAAAAGATAAAAGCATATAAGGAGCCTGGCGTTGCTCTAAATGATTACGGTATTACGTCTGATAAAACCACTATTGATATACAAGATACGTCCGGAACGGCTGCGATATATTCAATTATTTCAATTATTCTCCCCATTCTTCTAATCGGCGGCTTCATATTCTTTATGATGCGTTCAGCGCAGGGTGCAAACAGCAAGGCTATGGGATTTGGAAAATCAACTGCCAAATTATTTATGGGAAATACTAAGGTAAGTTTCAAGGACGTCGCTGGACTGGTTGAGCCAAAACAGGAACTTGTTGAAATTGTTGAATTTTTAAAGAACCCAAAGAAATTCAGAGATTTGGGAGCGGAAATACCAAGGGGAGTTTTGCTTATCGGGCCTCCAGGTACTGGTAAGACTTTAATGGCGAAAGCAGTTGCGGGAGAAGCTGGTGTTCCGTTTTTCTCAATATCAGCCTCAGAATTTGTCGAGATGTTCGTGGGTGTCGGTGCATCCAGAGTGAGAGATTTATTTTTAAAGGCAAAAAGAAACGCTCCGGCTATTATTTTTATCGACGAATTAGATGCAGTCGGTCGACAAAGAGGTGCTGGTTTGGGCGGGTCTCATGACGAACGTGAGCAAACCCTAAACCAAATTCTTGTCGAGATGGATGGTTTTGAGCCGACCGATAATGTCATCATTGTAGCTGCAACTAATCGCCCTGATGTTCTTGACCCCGCACTTCTCAGACCGGGTCGTTTTGACAGACAGGTTGTAATTGATTTGCCTGATCGCAAGGAAAGAATAGACATATTAAAAGTTCATACAAAAAACAAACCACTTGAGACTAATATTGATCTCAATAAAATTGCCGGATCAACTCCTGGATTCTCAGGGGCCGATTTACGTAATTTGGCAAATGAAGCTGCAATTCTAGCCGCACGTGCCAACAAAAAAACTGTTTCCCAAAGAGATCTAGATGAAGCCATTGAGAAAGTTATGATGGGACCTGAGCGTCGATCAAAAATGATGTCAGAAAAGGAAAAGAAAATCACAGCTATTCATGAGGCCGGTCACGCAGTCGTTGGTCATTTTGTTGAAAATGCTGATCCAATCCATAAAATTTCAATTGTTTCCAGGGGAATGGCTTTAGGATATACGTGGAACTTGCCAACTGAAGACAGAAGACTTGAGACTAAATCCCGTTTTGAAGATCAGATTGCTTCTTTAATGGGTGGACGGGTAGCGGAAGAAGAATTCTTCGGCAAAAACAACATTACAACTGGCGCTCAAAATGATTTAAAAAGAGCAACTCAGCTTGCTAGAAAAATGATTACAGAATATGGTATGAGCGAGAAACTTGGTTCTCAAACCTATGGTCACAAAGAAGAACTTCCATTTCTAGGCAAGGATTATACTGAACATAGAAACTACAGCGATAAAATTGCCAGCATAATAGATGAAGAAATTTCCAGAATAATCTCAGAAGGTAGAAAAAAAGCTGATCAAATCATTAAAAAGCATAAGAAAAATATAGAAATTATTGCCGATACTCTACTAAAACAGGAAACTATTGAAGCCGAAGAATTCAAAGATTTTTTTCGCTCAAATAAAGTAGCCAAAGCAAAAAGTTAAAATGAAACGATTTTTCGGTTTATTTTCAAAGGAAAATTCATTTCGCGGTGCGAGTATAATTTTGATTATCACTTTAGCATTGAGTAACATTTTAGGACTATTACGGGATAGATTTTTAACTAAAAATATTGCCACGCATGATCTTGATGTCTATTATGCTTCTTTTCGTGTACCGGATTTGATTTTCAACTTTCTGATTTTAGGAGCAATATCCAGCGCCTTTATCCCGATTTTTTCTGAATTTATTGCAAAGAAAAAAGAAAAAGAAGGCTTTAGGGTGACAAACGATCTTTTAAATATTGGGTTGATTTTCATGATTTTGGCTGCAGCTGTTTTTTATCTGATTATGCCTCAAATGATGCCTCTGATAGTTCCGAAATTCGATCAAGAAAGACTTGATCAGGCGATTAAGTTTTCCCGTCTTATGATGATAACGCCAATTTTCTTTTCAATCTCATACATCTTAGGCGGAGTGTTAAATTCATATAAAAGATTTCTGTCTTATTCTCTGGCGCCTTTGGTCTACAATCTTTCTATCATCTTTGGTGCAGCTGTTCTAGCGCCGAAATATGGCATGATTTCTGTTATCTATTGTGTGATTGCTGGTTCCTTTTTTCATCTTCTAGTACAATTACCGGCTGCTATTAAACTCGGATTTAGATATCAATTCATTTTAGATTTTAAAGAAAAAACTTTCAGGCGAATTGTTGCCCTCATGGTTCCAAGAACTATTGGAATGGGAGCAAATCAGCTACTCCTAATCGTCTACACTGCGATTGCTTCTTCTTTGGCTGTTGGATCAATTTCGGCTTTCTCTCTTTCGAATAATATGCAAACTATGCCAACTGTGGTTTTTGGCACTTCTTTTGCTACGGCAGTATTTCCAATACTGACATCAAAGATTTCAGGAAATGACAGAGAGGGGTTCGCTTTTTATCTTGAGCGTTCTATGAGAGCGATAGCTTTCCTATTAATTCCATCTTCTATTATCATGATCTTACTTAGAGCTCAGATCGTTAGGTTGATCCTAGGTTCTGGTAAATTTAATTGGGACGATACCAAGATGACGGCAATGACTTTGGGTTTATTCTCAATATCATTATTAGCTCAAGGTCTTATTCCGCTTTTGGCAAAGGCTTTCTATGCTCTCAAAAACACAAAAACTCCGATGTATATTTCGATAGTAACTGTGATAATAAGTGTAATATTTGCTTATCCACTGGCAAAATTGCTGGGTGTGGCCGGATTGGCGCTAGCTTTCTCGATAGGCAGTTTTACCAATGCTATTGCACTTTTCGTCTGCCTTAATAAAATTTATCCCGGCGGTTGGCGTTTTGGCATGATTTATTCATATGTAAAAATCACTTTTATATCATTAGCAATGGGCTTATTTGTCTGGGGAACAATTCATTTAATGGCAAATGTAGTTGACATGACTAGATTTTACGGTGTTCTTGAGCAAACTATTGTTGCCTGTTTGGTTGGACTAATATCTTATTTAAGTCTGAGTTATTTCTTTGATTGTGAAGAAATGAAATGGGCTTTGACTAGAAAAATTAACAGAAAAATAGAAAAGAGTCTGGAGGAAGTTGAAACAGCAGAGTATGAAAAAATATGATAACGCTGAATCAAAAACCAAAAAGGCATTTTTAATCGTCATTGGTATTTTATTATTAATATTTGTTTTGCTGCTTTGCGGTGTTTTTTATATTAAAAACAAAGTCAAATTAACGGATAATTTTAAAGAAATATCATCGTCGAGCCTGGAAGAAAATATTTCAAAACAACTGGATGATCAAAAGGGAGAAAGTACTATAAGCATCTCTATCACAGAGGAAGATCTTTTCAGCGTTCTAAATGCTAATTCTGAAGGGTTTCCACTTAAAAACCCATCGGTAAAAATCACGTCTGACAAAATTATATTATCAGGCAAAACCTCGGACAGTCCTTTATCGTTCAAGCTTGACATAGGAATGGTCCCGCACGTGGAGAATAATAAAGTCGTCTTTGATATAAAAGAGATAAAGACTGCAGGTGTTAGCGCACCAAAGGTAGTCACTGATAAAGTAAACAAAAGCCTTTCGGATTACTTGAACCAGGTGAATTTAAATGATGATATAAAGATTACTGATGTTAAATTATATCAGGGCTATTTAATCGCAACCGGCGAGCGCAAGTAATGGCTAAAGCTTTTCTATTTTCTGATTTACACTCTTCGACAAAACAGCTCTCTAATATGGAGTCGTTTTTATTAAAAAATAAATTTGATCTTTTAATATTTGCCGGTGATTTTGTGAATATGGGGGAACCTGTCTGGTTTACGGATAAATTTATCAATGTGTTACAGGAAGTTGAACTTCCTTTTCTCTGGGTGCCAGGTAACAATGATTTTGGCAGAAGCTACTATAAATTAAGCTCCAAATATAAATCCTTAGAAGGAAATATCACTCAAGTATTAGGAAGAGTATTTACTGGAGTGGGGGGATCCCCCGCTTCATGGGCTGGGCAGTATGCTGGTGAGAGAATGGTGGATCGAAAAAAAATTGGTGGTTCAATATTTGTATCGCATGTTCCGCCACCAGGAATATTAACCTTGCAGCAAAAGGATTTACCGACTCCTCCACTAAAGCGTCGATTTGCTGACTCTCCTCTCATTCATGTTTGTGGGCATTTACACTATCGCTGGGGCACTGCTTATCTAGGGCAGACCAAAGTGATACAACTCGCTTCTCTTGAAACGGGCCACTATGCTATTATGGATCTAGGAACATTAGCAGTAGAATTTGGGAGGTTTTGATGAAAATTGGAGCACATATCTCAACGGCACAACCGTTTTCTGAAGCGGTTAACCGAGCGCAAAATATCGGATGTGAATGCATGCAGATTTTCGCCAATCCACCTCAACGTTGGAATCCCGTGAAAATTACTGAACATGAGATTGAAAGATTTATAGAACTAAATAACCAACACAACATAAAGCCGATAATTATTCATGGAATTTATCTCATCAATTTAGCTTCGGATAATCCTTTCTATTACCAGGCTTCAATCAAGTCTTTAATTGATGATATGCAGAAAGCGAAAAAGCTTGGTGCAATCGGTGTTAATTTCCATGTTGGCTCAACAAAGGGAAACGATTTTTCAAAGTCTCTAATTAAAATTAAAGATGCAATAAATAAAATATTCGAATCTTCGCCGGAAGGGCCTTTCTTGGTTTTGGAAAATTCAGCAGGAGCAGGAAACATAATTGGTGATACCTTGGATGAGCTTGCTCAAATTATTAAAGCAGTTGATTCGCCTAGAATAAAAGTTTTAATCGACACTGCCCATGCTTTTGAATCAGGTTATGACCTAAAAACACTGACAGATCTAGAAAATTTTATCGATAAATTTGATAAAGAAATCGGCTTGGACAGACTAATCGGTTTCCATTTGAATGATTCTAAAACAGCTTTAGATTCCAAAAGGGATCGACATGCGGATATCGGATACGGCGACATTGGTAAAGATGTATTTAAAGAATTAGTAAATCATCCAAAGTTAAAAAATATGTTCGGAATATTGGAAACTCCGCAGGATAAAGTAAGTTGGAAAAATCAGATTGAATTACTAAAAGGTATGAGAAAATCATAACAGGGGGTTTATATGAAAATAGGATTGGCTTTAAGCGGTGGTGGTGCGCTAGGTGCAGCCCACATTGGGATTATTGAAGAACTAGAGAAAAATAAGATTGAAATAGATTCTATCTGCGGAACATCATCTGGAGCAATAATCGGGTTATTGTACACATATGGTGGGTTAAAAACAGTCAATCATTTTTTTGATGAACTCAATAAGGTTGGTCTTTTTAATAAAACCAATTTAATATTTAAACGCAATACTACCATATTTTCTGATGTTGAGAATATTTTACGACAATGTGTAAAGACTGATGAATTTTATAAATTAAAAATAAAATTTTCCTGTGTTGCAACTGATTTAAAAAATGGCAACTCTATTGTTTTGAAGTTAGGAGATCCTATTAAAGCTGTGATGGCGTCTGCTGCTTATCCCGGAGTTTTTCCTATTCAAAAAATTGGTACCAAATATTTAGTTGATGGCGGGTTAACTAGAAATTTGCCATCGGGTATATTGAAAAAACAAGGACTAGACTTCATTATAGGCTCTTCATTATATGGATTGAAAAAATTTGATAAATTTGACTCTGATGGTAATGTCAAGGCTAATCCGATTGATATTGCTGTTAGGTCACTAGATATTATGCAAAAAGAACTGGCTAATTATGAAGCAGAGAGCTGTGATTTTTGTTTTCAACCTGAGGTTAACGATTATCGCTGGTATCACTTTGATGCAATAAATGATATTCGCTTAACTGGCAAGGAATGTGCTGCAAAACATATCGACGACTTATCGAAGAAAATTTGTTCTCATAATATTATCAAGAAAAAGAAATTCTGGGATCGTTTGTTTGAATAAAATAACCCCGCGCAATGAGATGCGCGGGGCTTGAACAATTGCAGTCCCCTAATCTTCCTTGATTGGGCTGATGTAACATGTTTGTGAGGCGTATGTCAGAAGCACAACATTCCCTTCACTGACAGCCTCTTCGATCTCATCTACTCCATCTAGGAGTATCCCTCCTGTAGTGGTATAAAACTTCGGATCATCCAGATCCTTTTTTAAGGTCGAGGCGCTTCTTAGCCGCTCTCCATCTCCAATTTTTTTTAGGAGATCTTTCATGCTGCCGTTTCGAGCAAAAATATGCCCAAATTTAATCCCCCCTTTTTTTGTAAAGCGGAAAACAACTGCAACAACCATCTCTCTTCCTCCATCCGTGTGAAAGTAATGATATAATTAAACCATACTAATTAAACATTGTCAATAGTGCGTTTTGTTCATAAATGTGGTACTCTAGCTTTGTCATCCTGAACTCGTTTCAGGATCTTATAATAAATTCAGCATGACAATAAATTAATCATTATGAACCAAGAAAATATTAGAAATTTTTGTATAATTGCTCACATCGATCACGGAAAGTCGACAATTGCCGATCGTATGCTTGAAATTACCAATACTGTTACTAAGCGTGATATGCAGGAGCAAATTTTGGATCAGATGGATCTTGAGCGTGAGCGCGGCATCACTATTAAATTAGCCCCAGTTCGAATGCTTTGGCATAAAAATGGTGAGGAGCGCATACTCAACTTGATCGATACTCCCGGCCACGTGGATTTTGCTTATGAAGTTTCTCGTTCTCTGGCTGCTGTTGAAGGGGCTGTGCTTTTAGTTGACGCGTCTCAGGGAATTGAAGCCCAAACTCTCTCAAACCTCTATTCTGCTATTGATCACGATTTGGAAATTATCCCCGTGGTTAATAAAATTGATTTGCCGGCAGCAAGACCAGACGAAGTGGCTGAGGAAATTATAAAAATTCTTGGGTGCAAAAAAGAAGATATCTTATTTGCTTCAGGTAAAACCGGAGAGGGGGTTGAAGAAATATTAAATACAATTGTTGACCGAGTACCATCTCCAAAGGGGGAGGAAGATGCTCCAGTTAAGGCTTTAATTTTTGATTCAATATATGACCCCTATCGCGGGGTAGTCGCCTACGTTCGTGTGGTTGACGGTAAAATTGAAAAAAATGATAATTTTTTCTTAATGGAAACCAAAAGTAATGGGGAAGTACTTGAAGCCGGTTACTTTGCTCCAAAATTGAAAGCTCACACTCCCCTCTCCACCGGCGAAATTGGCTACATTATTACTGGATTTAAAGAAGTGTCCGAAGCTCGTGTTGGTGACACGATTACTCTAGAAAAAAATCCCGCCGTCTCTCCCCTTCCCGGCTACAAAACAGTTTTGCCGTCGGTTTTTGCTTCAATTTATTGTGTTGACGGGAGTGATTATCCGGAGTTGAAAGAGGCGATAGAGAAGTTGAAATTAAATGACGCTTCCCTCTCTTATGAGCCTGAGCGTTCGGAGGCACTTGGATTTGGCTTTCGTTGTGGTTTTTTAGGCTTATTACACCTAGATATTGTAAGAGAGAGACTTGAGCGCGAACATAATTTGTCTTTAGTTATTTCTAGCCCGACAGTTCAATACCACATCACCAAGAATGACAAAACAGAAGAAATTGTGGCCAAACCGTCTGATCTGCCATCTTCGGGTCAATATCTGGAAATTAGGGAACCGTGGGTCACTTTGGAGGTATTTACCCCCAAAGAGTATATCGGCAAGATTATGGAGGTTGTGCAGACTAAAAGAGCAATTTATAAAACTACAGAATATTTGGATGAGATCAGAGTTATTGTTAATTATGAAATCCCTTTGGCTGAAGTTATTATTGATCTTTACGACCAACTAAAAAGTATCTCGCGCGGATATGCTTCAATGAATTACGAAATGAAAGATTATCGTCTGGCTGACTTGGAAAAAGTTGATATTTTGATTGCTGAAGAAAAAGTTGATGCTCTTTCCTTTATCGTTCATAAATCTAAAGCGCAAAGCGAAGGCAAAAGAATTGTTGAGAAGCTAAAAACTTTGATTTCAAGACAGAACTTTGAGATTAAACTACAGGCTGCAGTTGGGGCAAAAATTATTGCCGCCGAACGGTTGTCGCCTTTTAGAAAAGACGTTATCGCCAAGCTTTACGGCGGGGACGTGACGCGAAAGAACAAGCTTTTGGAGAAGCAGAAGAAGGGCAAAAAGAAAATGAAACAAATCGGCCGTGTCGAAGTTCCGTCTGATGTGTTTATAAAAGTTTTGAGGAATGAATAAGATTAGAATTAAGAATCATGAATTATGAATCAAGCAAGTTATAAAATATGTGATAAAAATATCGTGGCCGCGTAAAAATTATCACATATTTAATTGCGTAATCATATATCTCATACAAAAAATTGCCAACGCAAGGTTGACAAGTTTTTGGTGGGCCGCCTGGGACTCGAACCCAGAACCAATGGCTTAAAAGGCCACTGCTCTACCATTGAGCTAACAGCCCAAAATAATTTTGATCTTAGATCAAATTACTCAAATATAATAGCTTTTTTGAGCGAAAAAGTCAACTTGGAGCTCTGCGAACCAAAAAATCTATTATTGTTCGAGAGTAATCGAGAACTCTAGTGTCCTTTAAACTTCTCGACTGGCTCGAAGAATATCAAAATAATTTTGGCTGGACGAGAAAGGAATTCTTCTTATCCAGCCATGGTTCTGCTGCGGGCACGGCTGTCACAGCGTAATTACCAGCACTTATTCACTTTTTCAATATGAAATTTGTACTGTATTTCTGATAACTGAACTACGATCCCGTGCGCTTTTTCCAAATCTAATATGACATAAATACAAAAAAATCTCAAATATTATGTGTGATCGAAGAAATAAAACCTGATATTATTTTGCAATTTTTATCTTGCTGTGAAATAATCCTAATGCATCTGAAAAAAAAAGGGGGGGGGTAATAATGTCAATTATTAATAATTTGATTAATTACATGTTGGCCAATCACATGTACTCAGAGTTAGCGGAAATCAAAATAATTCTTGGCAAGTTTAAGGCCGATAAGAGTACGCGTGAGTCATATGTGCTAGGTGTACCGTCATTTTATGGTCTTCATGACATTGTTGATTTTCTAATAAGTCGAGGTTTTGCAGTGAATGCCATTAATCCACAGAACGGATTCACTGCACTTCATGAAGCATCTGTCGGCGGCGAAGTGAAAGTTGCAAAGCTTCTAATTCACAATAAGGCAAATATATCAATTTGTGACCAATTAGGAGAAACACCTTTAGACAAAGCCCGTTCTTTTAGTCGCAGAGAAATAATAGAGTTATTAACCGATTAGACTATTTGGGCCAAATAACCAAATCAGCTCCACAGATAATATTTTGTGGAGCTTCTTTTATTTTAGCTTTATTAAATAAAACTCATGTTCTGTGTATGATAGGATCTCTCGACTCCGTTACACTTTGCTCGAGATGACATACAAAATATTATTTAACAATTTTAGCTTTTAGAGTCTTATTTCTTTTTTCGCCGAAAGAGTCGACGATCATTACCAAAATCCAATAAACCAGAGCGCCCCAGAAAGCGGACCAGAAATCCCTGATTTCAAAGCCTTTTACAATTGTGCTGGCCAACCAGAACATGAGGGCATTCACAATTAAAGTGAAAAATCCCAGTGTGAGAATGTTAATTGGCAGGGTTAGGAAAATTAAAATCGGGCGAATTAAGGCATTAATTAGTCCTAGAAAAATTGCAGTAAGCAAAAGAGACCAAGTGCCGGAAAAACTAACACCAGGCACGATGTAAGAGACAAGGAGCAGTATTAAAGCATTTAAGAACCAACGTACAAGCCACATAATTTTTATTCCTAATATATTTGAATACGAAATTACGCTCACCCTCATCAAATTTCTAGGCGCTCTCAAGGCTCCATGCGCTTGCAACCGGCGAAATTTGACAAGGTCTCACAATTTCGTATTCAAATTTACAATTTTTAAATCAAAACTAATATCTGTGTAGATTAGCATGTGTCATTTTTTTCTAAAATTCAAAATAATTAAAGTTAATGGTGCGCCAATGATTATGAGTGGACGAAAATCAAACATCATTTTCGCTAAACGGGAAACTGCGGTGTAATTGGCTCTAGTTTCAGGCGGAAGAAAATAAAGAACAGAAGATATAACCAGGGCGACTGTTAAACTGCTGTATATGAAAACCTCAAATGCGCCAATGTCTCCAGATCTTGTGCTGGACGATTGGATTGCTCCGGAGATCAAAAATATACACAGAAGAAAGAGGATAATGGAGATTGTGGAAACTGAAGCGTTTGAACGGATCCAGATTTGATTGGCAATAGTGGCGTTACCGTTAAAAAATTTGAAAACGGTTTCAGAAAAACTAGAAGCTATAACCAGCCCGATATATGCAGAACACAAAGTAGTGATGGTTTTATCTCTTCGCAGAATAAGACCATAACCAATTCCTACTATAAACAAAAGCCCTATGAAGATATCAACACTAGGGAGCTGTTGCATCGAATCCCCTCCGAAGCTCAAGGCATAAAAATATGCCGTACAAATTTCTAATTTCTATTTCTATTATCGCTCAAAGAGAGGCCAAGTGTCAACGGAGATAATCTGTGAAAATCTGTGTAAAAGATCGGTGTGGTTTATCCCCACCAGCTCTTTTTACCACCTTTATCGAGGTCTTTGAGCTTTTCCCAGAGTTCTTTTTGTTCGCGCGAGAGTCTTTTTGGCAATTCAATACGAATAGTTAAAACGAGGTCGCCTTTTTTACCGCCTTTATATGCTTTTCCTTTGCCAGGGAAGCGGAAAGACATTCCGTCTTGTATGCCGGCAGGTATTTCAAATTCCAAGTTTTCGCCGCCAACATTAATTTTCACTTTATCACCAAGTACAGCTTGAGCTGGCGTGATCGAAAGTTCGGCCTGAACTTGAGAGAACTGAGCGCCGAAAAATTCTTCAAAAATGTCTCCAAGCCCGCCGCCAAATCCACCGAAACCGCTTTGGGAAAAATCGGAAAAATCAAAACCGCCAAATCCACCGTAGCTGCCAGCTCCACCACCGGCTTGTTGCCTATTTGTATAGCCCGAGTGACCAAATTGGTCGTACTGAGTGCGTTTCTGGGGGTCGGAGAGAACCTGATAGGCTTCACTTGCTTCTTTAAATTTCTTCACTGCTTCAGGATTGTCTTTGTTGCCGTTTGTGTCTGGATGGTACTTCAAAGCAAGCTTACGATAAGCTTTTTTAATTTCGTCTGTGGAGGCGCTTTTGGAAACGCCAAGTGTTTCGTAATAATCTTTATTCATTAGTAGTCAGTAAATCAGTAGTCAGTAAATTAGTTTTATAAATCAAACTTACAACTTATTCACTTACAACTGACAACTAAATTATCTTATCTCAATAAACGCCTCGATGTCTAGTCGATCGAGGCGCAATATCGAGAGAGGATTACTTATCGTCTTTCTTCTCTTCCTCTTTATCTTCCGTTTTTGATTCTTCTTTTTCACTGTTATCTGCCTTGCTGTCGTCTGTATTCTGTTGCGGCGCCTGCTGGTACATTTTAGCACCTAGTTCCTGAAGTGATTTGCTCAAAGTTTCAGTCTGAGTCTTGATTTCCTCAAGCTTGTCAGTGTCTTTAACTTCTTTTAGGGCTTTGATTTTTTCTTCAACATCGCTCTTTAAGTTAGAGTCAGCTTTATCACCAGCATCACTGATTGTTTTTTCGGCAGTGTAAATTAAGCTGTCAGCCATATTTCTTGCTTCAATTAGTTCGCGCTTAACTTTGTCTTCCTCAGCGTGAGCTTCAGCATCTTGTTTCATCTTCTCAATTTCTTCTTTAGATAAACCGGATGAGCTGGTGATGGTGATTTTTTGCTCTTTGCCGGTGGCCTTATCCTGAGCTTTTACATGGGTAATGCCATTGGCGTCAATGTCAAATGTAACTTCAACTTGAGGAATGCCACGAGGTGCTGGAGGAATACCGTCTAAGATAAATCTTCCTAAAGTTTTGTTGTCGGTAGCCATTTCACGCTCACCTTGAAGAACATGAATATCAACTTGTGTTTGGTTGTCTGCAGCTGTTGAGAAAACCTGTGATTTTGAGGTTGGGATAGTGGTATTTTTCTCAATCAATTTTGTTGATACTCCACCAAGGGTTTCAATACCTAAGGATAGGGGAGTAACGTCCAAAAGTAAAAGGTCCTTTACTTCGCCGCCAAGCACGCCGCCCTGAATTGCAGCGCCGATAGCAACTGCTTCATCCGGGTTTACAGAATAATTTGGCTCTTTGCCGAAGAATTTCTTCACAAATTCCCGAATAGCCGGCATTCTTGTCATACCACCAACGAGTATTACCTCGTCAATATCTGAAGCGGAAAGCTTTGCGTCCTTTAGAACTGTTTCGCAAGGTTTCTTTGATCTCTCGATAAATGGACCGGTCAGTTTTTCTAATTGAGCTCTTGATAGAGTCATTTGTAAATGTTTTGGTCCAGAAGCATCAGCTGTGACGAATGGAAGATTGATCTCTGATTGTGTTGTGGTAGAAAGCTCAATCTTTGCTTTTTCGGCTGCTTCTTTGACACGCTGGATAGCTGCTTTATCTGAGTGAAGATCAATTCCCTGATCTTTTTTGAACTCATCAATAATATAATCCATGATTACTTGGTCAATGTCATCACCACCAAGGTGGGTGTCTCCATTGGTTGATAGAACTTCAAAAACACCGTCGCCAAGTTCCAAAATTGTAATGTCAAATGTTCCGCCGCCGAAGTCGTAAACTGCAATTTTCTCGCTCTTATTTTTTTCCAATCCGTATGCAAGTGCGGCAGCAGTTGGCTCGTTTATAATTCTTTTTACGGACAATCCTGCGATTTCGCCGGCATCTTTTGTTGCCTGTCTCTGCGAGTCGTTAAAATATGCAGGAACGGTGATAACGGCTTCTGTTACCTTGTCGCCAAGATATGTTTCAGCGTCTGTTTTCAATTTTTGTAGAATGAAAGCTGAAATTTCCTGAGCGCTGTACTCTTTACCATCCATAACAACGCGAACTGATCCATCTTTTGCTTTTACGCTCTTGTAAGGCATCTTTTTCAAATCTGCCTGTACTTCAGGATCATCAAACTTGCGGCCGATAAATCTTTTTACTGAAAAAATTGTGTTTTCAGAGTTGGTTACGGCCTGTCTTTTTGCCAGTTGACCGACTAGTCGGTCGCCTTTTTTGTTCTCGGCAACCATTGAAGGACAGGTTCTACCGCCTTCAGCAGTTGTGATGATTTTTGCTTCTCCGCCTTCCATAACGGCTACAGCGGAGTTGGTTGTGCCAAGATCGATTCCGATAATTTTACCCATATGTTCCTTTCGCTAACTTAATATTTTTTAATAAAGTTCGTCATCCCAGACTCGATCTGGGATCTAGAAATGTTCGTTCATTTCTCAATTATCATTGATCAATTTCCATTTATTCCCCCATTTTTCATTGGAGCTAAATTCGTAAATGGCCAATGGCCAATTAATGAAAATTGGAAAATGATAGATGGCAGATGTCTAACTTTAATGTAAAGTATGCTTTACATTTTGTCAAGGGCTAATACTACATAAATTTTCTTGTCATTTCGACCCATCGCGAACCCACCGGTGGGTGGACTGAGCGAAGGCGACCTGCCTGCCGGCAGGCAGGGAGATCCTATCGCATGCTGTACAAACATCAAAATTATCCCAAAACCCAGTCCCAAATTATATAAAGGATATTATAAAAAAATCCCTCGTCCAAACAATGTGGGCGAGGGCTGCAAGCACTCAAATTTCTAAGGCAAGATGTTTTGGCTAGGAATTTGACTCTCCTAGGCGTTCTTCAATGTAGGTACAGACGTCTTCGACTGTTTCCCATAAGGTGGCATCTTCGTCAGAAATCAGAATTTCAAACTCATCCTCTAACCCGATGGCAAGTTCAGTTATTCCAGTTATGTCACCGAGAGTGTAGCTGTCGAAAACTTCGAAAAGAAGCATTTCAGATGTTATGCGGTCAGCCGAGACACTGAAATAATCCTCAATCACTAGGGCGACGCGCTCAAGCACAGACAGCTTTGATCGAAACTTTTTTGTCAGTACTGAGTGAATTTCACCCTTTTCCTCTTTGCCACTAGGATGCAGTAAGTACACAATAACAGCAAGAAGAATTACTACTGCTGGTACAAAGACTTCTTTTATCATTTTCTGTCCCCCCTCATTGTCAAAGAATACAGCTAAATTTAGAGCACAAAAACCATACCACAACAAAGGATAATGGTCAATATCATTGAATTTTGGTTTTGATATTAGGTCAAGGTTTTTATACAGGTCACGATCTCATCCCAGGTTTTTACTCTGATTATATTATCCGATAAGTCATCGCATTGGTTCCATGGAGAGTCCAGGAGTAGTACTTTGATGCCTTTTTCGGCGCATTCTTCAGCGAATTCCAAGCAATCGTCAATTAGCACTTCAACACCAAGTTTAAGACAGAGATCTGACTTTTTATTAGTATTTAAACCATAATAGTGATTAGCATGATGTACTTCAAGCAAATGGGAAGGATAGTGCTTTGCCAGCCATTCCACCGTGTGATCCTTAAAGTCCTCCATTCTGGCGGTGATGACTTTCAATTCATTGTCTTTAGCCAATTCAAGAAGAGCTTCTTTCGCTCCTGTCACGGGTTCAATATTCAGCGAATGACCGGAATTAAAGAAATCAACAAGCCGGGCCGTACATTCATCTTCTGTGACATTCCAGATTTTTCCGAGATCAAAGGTGTAATGATCTGCTTTTTTGAAATTCGTTCCATATTTTTTATTATGGTATTTGTCAAAAGCGAGATTGGATTCTGCCAGCACGTCATCAATATCAATACCAATTATCATTCTTTGCCTTTTGAGACTCTAACTCGTGCTGGCCGTAGGACTTCGCCGCCAAATTTATATCCGGCAAGAGTTTCTTCAACAATTTTGCCTTCTGGCTCATCTGACTCTATTTCTTCAATCGCTTCATGAAATTCCGGATTAAAGTCCTGTCCGAGCGACTCAATTTTTTCCAGTCCGACGGACATTAAAATATCTTCAAACTGTTTTTCAATTTGTTTAATGCCCTGAGCCCAGTTGTCGTCTTTGAGATTTTCCGGAATGTGCTTGGCTGCCAAGGCAAAATTATCCAAAACAGGAAGCAATTCATAAACCAGGTTGGCATTTGCGGTCCGGCAATATTTTGATTTCTCTTCTGCGGCTTGTTTTTTATAGTTTATAAAATCAGCCTGAGTTCGTTGCCAACCAGATGTAAGTTCGGAAATTTTGTTTTCCAGTTCTTCTAATTTTGGATCAGTTTTGTGTGTTTCTTTTTTTGTCATAATATATTTTTCCTATTTTAGCTCGTCTAGATTTTATCAAAAAATTCCTTAAAAACAAGTGATTACACTGAAGAGGAATCTAATTGCTTATTCATCTCTCCTTCGTCATCCTCGGGACCAGCGGTGTAGCTTGAGAGTGGTGCCCGAGGATCCATATGATAGTTTATGGATTCCCGCTTTCGCGGGAATGACAACACGGGTGAGCAGCTACAAAATAATTTAATCTTTTCTTAATAATCCATTTGTTACAATTATAAATCAGAATAATGACTGAAAAAATACCATCATTTCGATTTTTTACTTTTTTAGCAGCCTTTTTCCTAATCGGCATCGCGATTGCTTCATTTATTAACATCGATTTTGAAAAATCTTGGCTAATTTTACTAATCGTAATAACTTCTTTAATTGGTGCTGGTCTATTTAATTTTCTATTTAGAAGTTATTTATTGGCTGTCTTTTGTTTTTCTTTTGTGGCAATGTTTTTAGCCATTGGTTATTATTCATTTTTTGATTATAAAAATGAGCCAAGCATTCCGTATGACAAAGATTTAAGAATAACGGGAAAAATAATCAGGAAGCCGGAGATTGATTACAAATCCCAAAAAGTTGTAGTCGAAATATTAAACTATGACGAAATTGGCATAACTAAGCCGGCCAGAATACAAATCTCTTTGCCACATTATCCGGTTTATAGCTATGGCGATGTGGTAAATTTTGAAGGCCAAATTAAGAAACCGGCCATGATTGAAGATTTTGATTATGGGCGATATTTAAAAAAATCTTTAATTTACGGGGTAGTCAGTCAGCCGCAAAATATTGAATTAATTCCGGGCAAGTTAACCTTGGATGAAAAAGCGGTCAAATCTTTGTATTCGGTTTCCGATGTTTTTGAAAAATCATTGAACCAAATATTGCCGGAACCTCATGCTTCATTGGCGGCTGGTTTAATCTTGGGAATTAAACGAAATATTCCGGATTACTTTAACGACGCTTTGAGTAAAACCGGCTTAACTCACATCATTGCATTAAGCGGTTACAATATCACCATTATTTTGGTAGTTTTAAGTAACATTCTTTTGGGATATTTAAACCGGAAGCAGGTTTTTATTTTTGGAACAATGTTGGTTTTGGCTTTTGTCGTTTTAACCGGAGCTGCTTCTAGCGTTGTGCGTGCAGCCATATTCTCTTTAATGGTGATATTCGGCAGAACGATTGGTCGGCAAGCCGATTTTACAAATTTAATATTGCTGGCGGCAGTTTCGATGCTTCTGTTAAATCCATTTTTATTGCGGTCTGACGTTGGTTTCGAGCTTTCTTTTCTGGCATTTGCCGGCATAATTTATCTTTCGCCTGTTATTAAAAAAATATTTGAAAAAGAAAAATATAAAAAAATTCCAGAGTGGATAAAAAATCCGTTGACTGAAACACTAAGTGCTCAAATTCTTGTTACTCCGCTAATTTTAACGATATTCGGGCGAATTTCTTTCATTTCGCCGCTGGCAAATGTTTTTGTTTTATGGATCATCCCTCTATCTATGGGATTGGCTTTTGCTGTCGGCCTTGGCGGAATTATCTCTTACCCGTTGGGCCTTGTTTTGTCGTTTTTGCTCTGGCCTTGTCTGGAATTTATCATTCAAATCGTTCTCATTTTATCCAAAATGCCCTTTGCTTCGCTTGAATTAAAAAGCGGACTTTGGGCTGTTGGTTTGATATTATATTTACTGCTTGCGGTTTATTTTGGCTGGCTGATGAAGAAATTCAAAATCAGAATTTAAAGGTCTATTCGTTTGGTGTCATCCTCGTGTAGACGGGGATCCACTGACAGTAGATTCCCGACTTTTCGGGAACGACAAAGTGAATCTCAGGAATGAAAGTGGAAAAAGTAGGGGAAGCTTATTGAAAGATATTTATGAAACAAATAACAAAAATTACATTAGGTTTATTAATCGCGTTGACGATTTTCGTCTGGTCGACTGTTGTCAGGAGTCCGGCCAGTAATAACGGCTGTGGACTTTATTTCTTAAATGTTGGTCAGGGTGACGCCGAATTAATACAAAAAGGAGATTACCAGATTCTAATTGACGGTGGTCCAGATGATTCGATTCTTTCTGAAATTGGTAAGGTAATGCCGCTAACTGATCGGAAAATCGAAACGATAATTTTGACCCATCCGCATGCAGACCATTTAGTCGGCTTGAATCAAATTATTGACAGGTATGAAATCGGAACGATTTATGCAACCGGCGTTGTCCACACTTCAAATGCTTACTTGGAGTTTCTGGAAAAGACAAAAAGTAAAAATATCACCATGGAAGTGCCGGACATCGGCGAAAAATTAACGCCGTTTGATAATGGAAATTTGGAATTTTTGTGGCCAGGGAAAGTCTACGCCGAAAAATCAGCCGAGGAAAATAATTTAAACGATACTTCACTGGTGGGTCGTTTTTGCTATTTTAACCATTGCGCTCTTTTGACTGGGGATTTGGAAACTGATGGTCAGGAGGAAATGTTCAATTTTTATTCTTCGAAGCAGAGCGAAGCATCTGTTGAGAAGTCAGGTGACAATGTTTTTCAATCTGAAATATTAAAAATTGCTCACCATGGTTCAACCAACGGGACAAATCAGAGAATATTGGATTTTGTTAAACCTAAATATGCCGTAATCGAGGTAGGTGCTGACAACAAGTTCGGCCATCCCCATGCCGGAACGTTAGATTTATTGCAAAAAGCGAATATACGATTTTATCGTACAGATCAAAATGGAACAATAGAGATCAACATTTCAGAAGAGGGAATTACAAAAAAGTAATTCTTCAGCTCGATGCCGATTAGTTTTTTAAAAAAGCTGCTTTAAGATTAAACTAAGAATGTATAATAATTTATCAAAACTTATCATTTCTCAGCTTTCTTTCAGGCTGATAATGTAATCATAAATAATGACTAGAATTAATAGAACGAGCTTAGCTGCTATGATGAAAAATCAGAGCAAAAAAATCAGAGTGAATTCCCTGATCTTTTTAGTTTTGTTCGCAATAATATTGCTGAGTAGCACGCTTTTTCTAATATTACTTTACTCAAATTATCAAATTACTGGTTCTGTTGTCGATGCGATAACCACAGAAGAAAACGATACACAAATAACAAACGAAGCAAGCGAGGTTGAGCAGATCGGAAAAACAGTATGTATTGATCCTGGTCATGGCGGTACTGACTACGGCGCTACTTACAAAGAAGTCAATGAATCGGATATAAATTTAACAGTTGCTTTAAAATTACGCGATATTCTTGAAAATAAAGGGTATGAAGTTTACATGACAAGAACAGCCGACACTTTTCTAGCGAAACGGCAACGCGCCTATGATTGCAATTCAGTAAAAGGAGATATTCTGGTTTCTATACATCATAATTCATATCCTGATGACAAAACAGTAAATTATGACACAGCTCTTTACTATAAAGCTTCTGATAAAGCTTTGGCTACAAGTATTCTAAATGCAACTTCAAGCGAGCTAGATGTACAAAGCGAAGGTATAGCCAAATTTGATAATAGCGAGCTCTGGCTTGCGGAAATGCCGGCAGTACTAAGTGAAGCTTTCTTTATTACAAATACTACAGAATATAATTTAATCTCTAAATCAAACTCAAGCAGGTTGGAAGAAGAAGCAGTAAGTATTGCAAATGGAATTGAGAATTATTTTGATGATCCGGATCAAACACAAGAGTCAGTTGATGCGAATTCACTCATTATTCATCGTACTGATTATGATGATTAAGAAGAGTGATAGCATATTGTATGTAAAAAATAAGCCGGAGAAAATGTTTTCTCCGGCACTGTTAGGCAAAGAAAGATTAAATGGTCATAGGATCTCGTGTTTCGGGCGGGAACCTGATCGCACCAATCCCGATATCGTCCTTAAAATCTCGGTCATCTAGGCTGCGAATCCTGATTGATCTTCCATTGTCGTAATGCCAGCTCGTAATGGCAATTTGTCCGCAAGGAACTACGTTATTTTTAGTCTTAATAACAAAGTTCCCTGGCCATGGAGAGTTATTCCGCAGATAATACAGGAGGTGAGATGTTACGGTTTCTATCGGGCAAGTCATTCCGTATCCTGAAGGTAGGAATTCTCGCTGGCCCCATTCTGGAAGCGGTTGACGTATGATTTTATTAGGATCAATTGACATTGCTCCCATGTAAATAAGGTGCCATTTTTCTCCGCATACTTCTCTATCTCGCCATTCTCCCTGTTCGCCTAATACACTGCTTTTAAAGGATTCAATCTGCAAGATGTCTTTATGTAAATCTATCCAGCCGTCCACGGTCAACTTGCGGCCGTTAACACTTGTTTTGCCGAAAAAGGCAAAATGTGTCTCTGCTACTTGGCGACCTGGCTCGAATGGACAAGAAGAAAGAAGGTCCTCTCTTGTCCAAGGGAACCATTCTGCTTTGAGTCTGGAGACAGAAGAAACGGGTGCCTTGTAAATGGTCTCCCATTCTTTGGGGCCGAAAACATTATTACCAAGTAAGTTCTCGACTTCAGAAAATGGTATTGACGGTACTAACCCTCTTCCACACTGGATGAACTGAATGATCTGATAGCGATACTCTTCGTCCTTCCTGAGGCGATCTAATTCATCTGGATTCAGTTTGCCCAGAATCATCTCGACGATTGCCGTTACTTCAGTGTACGATCTTTCGGTCAATTAACTTTGGTTTCCCACTTGGGGCCACCTCCTCTTAGTTAAGCTCGCCCATAGGCTCGCTGTTGAGGTAACAATACACAATGATTGGAATAAAATCAATTGAATTCAGTAATTGATATTATGCCAGCCTTGAAAAAAAGCCATTTTGAGGCTAGAATAAGAACGAGCTAAGCTCGTTCATTTATCATTATCCATTGATCAATTATCATTTATTTGTTACTTAATAATTTGGTCATTTGGAATTGATTAGAAATTAGTAATTAGAAATTAGGATTTACAATCCGAAGGATTGGTTATGTCTGGACATAGTAAATGGGCGACAACACATAGAAAAAAAGAACTTATCGATGCGAAGCGCGGTAAGATTTTTACCAAGATGGCTAAATTGGTTACAATTGCGGCCAGAGACGGCAAAAGCGGTGATCCGGCAATGAATCCCTCTCTTCGTATGGCAATTGAAACTGCCAGAGCGGCTAGTATGCCCAAGGACAATATCGATCGAGCTATAAAGAGGGGACTAGGAGAAGGTGGCGGTGCTCAAATTGAGGAAATCATCTATGAAGCCTATGCGCCTTTTGGCGTTGCAATGCTGATTGAATGTTTAACCGACAATAAAAATAGAACTCTTGGCGAAATCAAAGCGCTTTTAAATAAAGCAAGCGGTTCGCTTGCCACTTCAGGAAGCGTGGCATTTCAGTTTAAAAAAATTGGCCAGTTAATCATTGAGGAAGACAAAAATTCGCTCAAGGGCGAAGACTTGGAGTTGGCAATTATTGATTCTGGTGCTGAAAATTTTGAAAAAGAAGAAAATTTATATGTTATTGAAACAACTTTTCAGTCATTGCATCCGGTGAAAAAAGCTTTGGAGGATGCTGGTATAATAATTGATTCTGCGGAGTTTACTCAAATTGCAGAAAATTTAATAGATCTACCGGAAGATAAGAAAAAATCGATCTTGAGCTTGATGGATAAAATCGATGACCTGGATGACATCAACAATGTTTTTACAAATTTGAACTTATAAATGGATGACGAATTTGAACCAATGGCCAATATACGAATGGCCCCTCTCCTTACGAAGGAGAGGTTGGGTGAGGTTAATATTAGTAAATTAGTTATTAGTACAGATTAGCCATTCATTTGTGAAAATTTTTTCTTATGAAAAACATAAAAATTCTAGGTATTGATCCTGGAACTGGAATTCTTGGTTGGGGACTGATCGAAAAGGACTCCAAAGGCAAAATCAAGCCTTTAAAATATGGTTGCGTCCGAACTCTGGCCAATTCTCCGCTGCCGGACCGGCTTTTGATAATTTACAATTCTTTGTGTGATATAATTAAAAAAAATAAACCTGATTGTATAGCAATTGAAGATTTATTTTTCTTTAAAAATCAGAAAACAGTGATGAGCGTGGCTCAGGCAAGAGGTGTCGCTATTATTGCAGCGATGTCTAATGGTTTAGAAGTTTACGAATACACTCCGCTGCAGGTAAAACAAGCGCTGACTGGTTATGGCAGAGCCGACAAAAAACAAATGCAGGAAATGGTTCGCATGACCTGTTCACTGAAAGAGTGTCCAAAGCCGGATGATGCCGCAGATGCGCTGGCCATTGCAATTACGCATGCCCAAACAGCAAAGTGGATTGAGAAATAGTTAATTTTAAATTAAAAATTCCCGACAAAAAGGAGGGTTCGTGCCACAACTTAGACAAAATATCATAACAGGTGATTGGGTAGTTATTGCTCCGGAGAGAGCAAAAAGGCCACAGGATTTTGTAATGCCGGAAAGCATTAAAGTGTCTGACAAGACAAAATGCCCTTTTTGTGCTGGTACTGAAAAATATATTCTAAACGAAAAAGTTAAAAAAGCATCTACTGAAAATATTTATGTCATTGAAAATAAATTTCCTGCTTTTATTGAAAAAGGAAACAAGGCAAGCCTTAGAAGTTTTTATCCCGAAGAAGGGTTTTATCGCGCCAAAGAATCAATCGGTGATCATGAGGTAGTGGTCATTAAAAATCATGATCTTTCATTGAACAAATTGCCGAAGAACATAGCCAAGGAACTTCTTGAAGTTATTCGTGATCGTTATCTTTGGATGAAGGAAAATGAAAAATTAGCTTCAATCATGCCGATTTATAACCACGGAGCGGAAGCTGGTGCCTCTATAGATCATCCACATGCTCAGATATTTGCTTCAGGTGTTATCGCAAACACTGTCGGCAAAGAGCTTGATGGCGCTGATCGTTATTTTGGCATAAATGGAAATTGTGTTTTTTGCGATATTATAGCGCATGAACTAAAAGAAAAAGCCAGAATTGTTTATGAAAATGAAAATTTTGTCGCAATCACATTTTTTGCTGCCAGATTTCCATTTGAAACTTGGATCTACCCTAAAAAGCATGAGAGCCAATTCGAAATGACTTCAAAAAAGAGCATGGCAGACCTGGCAGACGCTTTGATGGAAACGCTTTATAAATTAGACAAGACGCTAAAAAATCCGCCGTTGAACCTATATATTCATACGCTTCCAACCATTTTAGAAGATGCCGCTTCCTACCATTGGCATTTAGAGATCATACCAAGAGTCTCAAATTTTGGTGGGTTTGAACTAGGTAGTGAGGTCATTATAAATGTGATGTCGCCGGAAGAGGCCGCAGATTACTTAAAAGGCGTAAAGAAGGACTAGGCCTATTTTTCTAGGAGCTCAATATTAGCTTCTATTAGTTTTATCATTTTATTATATATGCGCTTCGCTTCGGAATCGCTATGACCAATGCAAATTGCCCCAAATCTTCCAAATTCTTTGACCATTCCGGGCATATAAACCAAAGCGCCTTTTTTGGTATTCTTATTAAAACTAATTTTACTATTATGAACAAGTTCTATTAATTTCATCGGTTTTATCTTTTTGTATTTTTCGGATTCAATTATGTCCATAGATAGATAATGGATCAGAACTTTACCGCAATGCAGAATACCTCTGTTTTTGTTGTATTTTGCTCCAGTTAAGAAGAAGGCAATTCTAAAAGGATGAGTTGTGCCGCCTTTTCTTAGATTGATTTCAATCGGGTAAACTATGGGATTTTTTGATCCCTCAGGGTGGACCACAACAAAATCGATTGCAAAATTACCAATAATTCCTTTTTTGGCCATCCATTCAGCAATTTTATTACCCTCTTTTATAATGAGTTTGCGATGTGACGTTAGACTGGGAAAAGTGCAGCCAAGATATTTTTGTTTGTCCTGACCTCCCAAGATCTGTTCATGAGTAGATAAAACGGTTGGTTTCCCCTCTGCATTAATTGATATTTGTACGCTTGGCGAGTATTTGGTTTCGCCAGATATAAACAACTCAGCTATGCCCCCTTTTGATTCAAACATTTGCAAATATTTAGCGGCAGCCAAGCCTTTAATCTCAAAATCAGCATGGTTGTCAAAATTTCTTCTTATCAACTCAGACAAAGATTCAACTGATGTTTTTGTAATTATAACCTCAGTTTTTTTTATAAAATCATCTAATCTAAATATGCAGTTTCCCTGTCCAGAAGCGGCATAATTAATCTTAACCATCATTTTTTTAGTTTCTGGATGTTTTTTTGTTAAACGAGCCATAGCTAAAAACAATTCATCTGAATTTTTTAAGTAACTGTATCCCGGTATCAAATTTGCTCCTGACAATTTAAACACTTTTCGCCCACCACTTTTTGATCCGACAAAATCGTGTTTTTCTTCAGAGGCAAAAAGAGGTACGTTTAGTTTAACGGCCAAAGATCTTTCGAGATTGGTTGGGTTATAGCAGCGCAGTAATGCAGTTTTATGATCAGTAATTGAATTAATCACTTTTTCAATAGATTGTGAATCGTCTATCATTTTTTGTGCAAGGGCTACTGGTCTTTTATCATCGACTTCGATGCAAGTTAAGCGTTTTTTCTTTTCTAGAAAATCTTTTTCGTTATCAGATATAAGATCCAAGTAGTAATCAAATAGTTCTTTATTAAAACCTTTTGAGGTTATGTAAATAATTTTAGTTCTTTTATATCGTAATAGAAAAAGGAAAAAGAGCATTCTTTCTTCATAAAAAGACAATCCCTTAATGGACTTGAGGTTTCGATTGCTGTGATTAAGGCCAGAAAGTACAACAAAAGTTCGCTCTCCTCGATAGTTGAAGTTTGCTAGTCTCTTATTGAGTTTTAATTTTCTTTGAACCTTTTTAAATTCTTCCATTTTTTGTATACTCTTACTAGGAAAGCTTTAAATATTATAGCTGATTTTGGTATATTAATCAATCGTAAGGACAATAAACCGTATGAATAAAGATGATTTTTTTAAATTAAAGCCTGCCATGTCCAACTCGTCTCCCAGTTTAAATTCCTTTCTAATTTTGGAGGAAGCGATAAATCGCGGGATTCAGTCAGAGCATGTTGAGGGGAGCGATTTTTTTATTCTCCGTCATAATGACAAAGTAAGAACTCTTAGAATTGATAACAATAGTTTGGGATTTAGTTCTCATGCGGTAAAAATACTCAATGACAAACATCAAACAAAAATATTTTTAAAAAGAGCAGGACTAAGTGTTTCTAGCGGAGTCAAGCTAAGCGTTTCAAACAGGAAGAGTATCCTTGACGCTTATGAGCAGTTAACCAAGCCTTTAGTCGTTAAGCCTGCCAATGATACCTATGGAGGCGAATGTGTGATGGTTAATATTGAAAAAGCTTCTGACCTGCTCAAAAAAGTAGGACAGTGTAAAAAACGAGGGCATAGAGAAGTTATTGTTGAGGAACAATTTGTTGGCGGTTTGGAATACAGGATATTGGCTTCAAGAAATAATGTAGTCGGGATTATTTGTCGCGTACCGGCAAATGTCATAGGTGATGGAAAACACACTGTAAAAGAGTTAATTGAGATAAAAAACAGTGATTCTCGGAGAGGTGGTCATGATTACAAAAAGCCTCTTTTAAAAATAGAAATTGATAATGTTGTAAGAAGTTCTTTAAAGAATCAAAGATTATCTTTAAATAGTGTTATTTCTTCCGGTAAGCAGATATTTTTGCGAAGTAATTCCAATCTTTCAACAGGAGGAGATAGCATTGATTGCACAGACATCGCACATTCCTCAGTAAAAGAAATCGCAATAAAAGCGATTAATTCTATTCCTGAGTTGCCTTATGGCGGAGTTGATTTTATTACCAAAGACATTACAAAAGAGCAAACGAAAGATTCATATGCTATTATTGAAATTAACGCTAGTCCAATGATTAGCATGCATCATTTTCCTTATAAGGGAAAGCCCAGAAATGTCGCTAAAGAAATTATTGACATTGTCTTTCCGGAGATTAAGGGCAAAACAAGTTAACTTTTGATATAATCATAAAAAAGGCCATTGATATGTTGGCGTTTGTTATGATATTAATCCTTTTAAAGGAGAATTATGAAAAAAAACTTGGCAATGATTACTTCAGCTAGAGGAGGATTGGCGCATTATGGTACTCAGCTATACGGTCCTCTTCAGAAATATGTCAATCCATTTTACATTACTTATGCTGATGTAATGATTGATGATATAGTTCGCGAAAATATTAATGAAGTCTATCCTTTAATTAAAAATAATGATGCCTCAAGTATTATTGAAACACTTAAGTTTTTAGAAGAAAAAAAGATCACGCATATTAATTTTCATGTAGCTACGACTGCACGCAAATATCATATGCACTATATAGCTCTATTATCTAAAGCAAGGTTAGCCGGAATAAAAGTCATCGGTACTATTCATGACGTGATGCCTTTTGAATCATTTTATATTAATCCTTCGGCCATTGAACTTTTGTATAGTTGTATGGACCACTACATAGTAGGGTCCGTGGCAGAATCGGAGAAATTACAGCTTTATTTTCAAGTTCCCGAAGACAAGATTACGATTATTAATCATGGTCCTTATACGATATTTAATAATCATAAATTTGATAAAAAGACTGCACAAAAACAATTGGGAATTCCTGCTGACAAAAAAGTAATTTTATTTTTTGGATTTTTAAGGCCTCACAAGGGGCTAAAATATTTGATCAAAGCATTTAAGGGCGTCAGAAAAGAAGTAAAAGATGCATGGCTTTACATTTCTACAGATCTAAACTATAGCCCTCAATTAAAAGAATTATTCCAAATGATTGGTAGAACGGGAGTGGCGGATAGTATTCAGCTTATCAAAAAATATGTTTCTTCATCGGAGATAGAGCCAATATTTAAGGCTGCTGATGTTGTTGTTTTGCCCTATACTCAGGTTTCACAAAGCGGAGTTTTGAACATCGCATATGCTTTCAAAAAACCAGTTGTAGTAACTGATATTTTTCCTGAAGCATCAACGATAGAAAATAAGTTCGGTAAAGTTGCGAAGAAAGGCGATGTCGATTCTTTGAAAAATAGTATAATTGATCTCTTAAATAACCCAGAAAAAGCAGAAAAATATGGCCTTGCAGCCTACGAATATGCTGCAAGAGAAAATTCATGGGAAAATATGGCAGAGAAATTAAACAAAATTATAGAAAATGTTTGATAAGAAAAAAATAAAAATTGCATTTCTTTCGACTTGGCCGGAACTAACGGATGGTATTTCAACATTTTGTGAAAATCTAACCCTAAATCTTCCGAAATCATACAAGAATTATTCAATTGATTGGTCTGTAATTAGAGTAAAATGGCTTCCCCAAAAAAAAGTTTTGTATTCGAATAAGATACTAACAGAGATATCTTTTGACAAAAAAGAAGATTACAAAAAAGCGGCCGAATTAATAAATAACTCAAATATTGATTTAGTTGTAATTCAATTCATTAACGCTATTTACGGAGATGGCGGTAATATGATTTTAGAGTTTATCGATAATGTAAAAAAACCGATTCTAGTTGTCTTGCATTCGGTCGCAATGTTAAAGGAACAGTCTGGCTTGGCAGCAAAACAGGCGCTATTAAAGCAGTTTGCAATTAGAAATATCGAAGTTGTTACTATGACAAAAGCAGCTGAAAACTTTTTGGTTGATGATTTAAAGTTCAAATCGACCGCTGTAAATCAGATCTATCATGGAGCACCTGAATTTAAGAAAATTTCTACGATTGAAAAAGTTCGTTTAAGAAAAAAGCTTGGTTTTTCCCAGACAGATAAGATTGTTTTCACTTACGGTGTATTACGGGAAGACAAAGGGATAGAAGAAATTATTAAGTCGATTAAAATAATTCAGAAAGATAATACCAATGTAAAGCTTTTGTTGGCGGGTGCGGAGCAAACTACCGGATATATTGCTAAAATTAAAAAAATAATTTTAAATCTTAATTTAGATGATAAAATAATTTTTATAAATAAATTTATTCCACAGGAAGATATTGGAAAATATCTTCAAATATCGGACATTTATATTACGGCTCAGAGAAACTTAGGATTACATAGTAGCGGCACACTCGCATATGCTCTTTCTGCCGGAAGTGTTGTCATATCAACACCAACAATTCATGCTAAAGAATTTTTGAAAAAAGCTGGTTCCATAGTACCTGTTAAGAATCCAAATGCTATAGCAAAAGCGGTTCTTGATTTGCTTGCTGATGACAAAGATTATAAAAGTAAAAAAAGAGCAAGTGAAATTTTAGGAAAAAATATTTTATGGCCGAAAGTTTCAAAAGAATATTTGGATATCGCTTTTGATTTAGTTAAATAAATAATTACGGAGAGTGAAATGTCCAGAGAAAATTTTGATCCAACAATTTTTAAAGCTTATGACATAAGGGGAATTTATCCTGATCAAATCGACAAAGATATTGCTTATGCAATAGGGCAGGGTTATGTCTCGGTGAGCAATCCGACTAAACCAGTTGTGATTGGTTATGATGTTCGATTGCATTCCGAAGAGCTAAAAGATGCCATGGTCCAAGGCTTGATCGATGCTGGGGTCGATGTCGTTGACATCGGTCTGATCTCAACGGAAATGATCTATTTTGCTACCGGTAATTATGGTTATGGTGGAGGTATTCAAGTTACAGCTTCCCATAATCCAGCTGAGTGGCATGGCGCAAAAATGGTAAAAGAAGGAGCGGAACCAATTTCCAGCGAGTCCGGTTTACAGGAAATCAGAGATTTTGTCGCAACTGGCGAAAAAATCTCATCAGATAAAAAAGGAACAGTAACCAAAAAAGACGTTTTAGATGATTTTTGCAACTATGTGTTAACTTGGATCGATGCAACTAAGATAAAACCGTTATCGTTAGTTTATAACGCTAATTTTGGTTTTGAAGGAGAAGTTCTCAAAAAAGTGATTGAAATTGGGAAACTACCCTTAACATTGGTTCCGCTAAACGCTGAGCCTGATGGCAACTTTCCTAAAGGTAGACCAGACCCTTTTGTCCCTGAAAACAGAATCGAAACCATAGAATTAATCAAAAAAGAAAAACCGGATTTAGGAGTCGCATGGGATGCTGATGCAGATCGTGTGTTTTTCTTTACGGAAGATGGAAGATTTGTAGACTCGTATTTTGCCAATACACTACTAATCAAGTATATGCTTCTGAAAAATCCTTCATCAAAAATTGTATACGATCCCAGATATACTTGGGCACTAATTGATGCTGCCAAAAATGCTGGCGGCTCATCAATTATCGGACGAGTTGGACATTCTTTTATCAAAACTTTAATGAGACAAGAAAACGCAGTTTTCTCCGGTGAATCCAGCGGTCATACATACTATCGCGACTTTTGGTTTGCAGATTCAGGCATGATTCCACTTTTACAGATTTTGGAAATATTATCAAAAGAGGATAAATCTTTATCGGAACTATTAAGTGATGTCCAGAGCAAATATTTTATTACCGGTGAAATTAATTTTACTACAGAAAAGGCTAAGGAGATAATGGCTAAAGCGGAAGAAAAATATGTTGACAGTGAAATTAGTCATCTCGACGGAGTTTCTTGCGAATATTCAGACTGGCGTTTTAATCTGCGAAGTTCAAACACCGAGCCACTTTTGAGATTAAATTTAGAAGCAAAATCAGCAGAACTCTTGGAACAAAAAAAAGCGGAAGTGGTCGAATTTATTGAAAGCAATAAATGATCGTCATCCCAGACCTGCCTGCCGGTAGGCAGGCAGGTCTGGGATCCAGAAATTAATTATTTATAATTAACTATTTATATAGATTCCGGATCTCAAGCTACAGTCCGGAATGACAAAGGTATTTTATGATCGCCCACCTATCAGGAAAAATTTTATTTCACAAAAACGGAATGGTCATTCTTGATGTTAATGGTGTGGGATATAAAATTAACATTGCCATTAAGGACGAGATAAAAGAAGGTGTTTCTGCCAATTATTTTATTCATGAGCATATTAGAGAAGACTCTGACGATTTGTATGGATTCAGCTCTTACGAAGAGTTGGGTCTTTTTGAACAACTGATTTCTGTTAACGGTGTCGGTCCTAAGGTTGGCATGTTAATTATGTCATCAACTGACACAGACAGAATAGCTAAGGCGATTTTAAATGAAGATTTAACTTTCTTCCAATCAATTTCTGGCATTGGCAAAAAAGTAGCAGCTAAAATAATACTGGATTTAAGAGGGAAAATTGCCGGTATAGATGGTGCTGGAATAATTGGACACATGGATCAGAGTGGCGAAGTGTTTGATGCGCTGCAATCGCTCGGATACAAAAATACTGAAGTGGCCAGACTTTTCCCTAAAATTCCGGCAGAATGTTTAACAACTGAAGACAAAGTTCGGTGGTTGATCAAAAATATTAGAAAGTGACAATATTGCTCATTGGTTGTATTTGATCTATAATACAAGTGCTTTTAACAATAAGGCTAATTTTCTTGTATGGATGAAAACGAAATAGAAAATCTAGAGACTGATTTGACTGCAGATTCTATTCTTGAAGAAGAAGAGTTTGAATTTACTTTGCGACCGAAAAGATTTGATGACTATATTGGACAGACTCAGATTAAAGATAATCTAATGATTTACATTCAGGCTGCCAAAAAGCGTGGCGAGCCGATTGAACACCTAATGCTATATGGTCCTCCAGGCCTAGGCAAGACAACACTTTCAAACATTATCGCCAATGAACTAGGTGTTAATATTAGGGTTACCTCTGGCCCGGCTATTGAGAGAGCTGGCGATTTGGCTTCAATCTTAACAAACTTGTCAGAAGGTGACGTGCTTTTTATTGATGAGATACATCGTCTTAATCGCAACGTCGAAGAAGTTCTTTATCCTGCGATGGAAGACTTTGCCATTGATTTAATATTAGGGAAAGGTCCTTCGGCAAAAACGATGAGAATTGATTTGCCAAAATTTTCCTTAATCGGGGCGACTACAAAAATCGGCGCCTTGTCTTCGCCGCTGAGGGACCGTTTCGGGGCAATCCACCGGTTGGAATTTTATTCCGAAAAAGAACTTTCGGATATTATTAGAAGATCTTCACAAATTCTTAATGTCGAGATCGATAAGCTTGGCATACAGGAGATCGCCAAGCGATCAAGACGTACACCAAGAATTGCGAACCGTATCTTAAAAAGGGTTAGGGATTATGCAGAAGTAAAGCATAATGGTAAGGTTGATAAAAAAATCGCTGACGAAGCATTAAAAAGACTAGATGTTGATGAAATCGGACTTGATCGTAATGATAGGGACTATCTGAAAACCGTCATCGAGAAGTTTAATGGCGGTCCAGTTGGTCTTGAGACAATTTCTGCTGCCACTGCAGAGGATAAAGATACAATTGAGGATGTAATAGAACCATACCTAATTCAGCTTGGTTTTATTGATCGAACGCCAAAAGGTCGTATTGCAAACGAGTCAGCTTATATACATTTAGGTATTAAAAAAGAAGGCATAGCCAAAAAGCTCATTTGAGGAAAAATGACTACACATAAAAGAAAAATTCTGGTACATGTATGTTGCGCTGCTTGTGCTAGTTATGTTTTCTCTGAGTTGGAAAAGGAAAATTTTGAAATAGTTGCATATTATTACAATCCGGAAGTTCATGGAAAGGCAGAATACGAAAAGCGCCTTGCAGATGTTAAAAAGTTATGTGACGGGAAAGAAATTAAGTTGATCGTTCCACCATATGATATTCAGGAATTTTTTTCACCGCTATTACCATATCAGGATAAAAATTCGATTAAATTTATTTCGGACAAAAAAAGATATCGAAGAAAAAGATGTCAATTATGTATTGCTTTATTAATTAATAGTATTGTAAAAAAGACCAAGCAACTTCATTTGAAGTATTTCACTACTTCAATGCTTTGTTCCCCTTATAAAGATCATGATGAGATATGGAATATGTCATTGGAATTAGGTGTTGCAAATAAATTAAATTTATTTTATAAAGATTTTAGAAAGGGTTATTGGACTGGCAGAAATTTTGCCAGAACTCATGATCTGTCCATACCGAAATATTGCGGGTGCGATGATTCTCTGGAAGAAGGAAGACTGGAATAACAAAGTTATTCCATAATTTCTAAATCTAAATGTCTAATGACAAACAAAAATATAAAATCCAAATAACAAAATTTAGAAATTTAATAATTGGACATTTTATTTGAAATTTGAAATTAGGATTTTGGATTTAAGAGATCGGTGCTTATCTAAATTAATTAGGTGATTAATTATGACATATTTATTGATATTATATTTTGTTTTTTTGTTGGGATTTGTAGCGTATAGTGCAGCTGGAATCTATCATTTATGGAGGTTCGGCTATGCAGGAGATCTGACCAAACCCATAATATTTATCTATTCTTTTCTGTCCATTCTGATAATAGTTATCTCATTAATTTCAATTGTTACCAGAGACTGGTCTATGGCAACTAATTTTTAGGTATTAAAATGGCACATAAAAAACTATTTCCGGCACAAGAAGAATCAGAAAAGGTCTTCCTGTTAATCAGAAAGCATTGGTTTACCTATGCTATATTTTGGTTTCTTGCTTTTATTTTAGCGCTTCCTGCTATAGGAGTGCTTATTTATTGGGCGTATGGTCAAAATATTTCTTCTGTTACTGGTAATATCATTATTTTAGGAGAAAGTATTTACGGTCTCATTTCTCTGGCGCTTTTTCTTTATGGCATAGTTGATTACTATCTGGATATCTACATCGTTACTGACAGAAGAGTGGTGGATATTGAGCAGAATGGCTTTTTTCATCGTCAAATTTCAGAGCTTTATCTGCGGGAAGTTCAGGATGTTAAAGCTAAGGTTGACGGTTTTTTTCCGACAACGCTTCATTATGGTCAAGTCATTATCCAGACAGCCGGAGAAACGGAAAACTTTATATTCGATTCAGTGCCACATCCTTATTCAGTTTCAAAGAAGATTATGGATCTGCATGAATCCAGTGTCGGCAGGAACAAGACCAAAAACAAAGAATTAGAGTCAAGAAATAATGAACAATTAGAAATAAAGGGGTACTCTTTAGAGGAGAATATTGGAGAAGAGAAAGATCAGAAAAAACCAGAAGAGGTAAAAACCGATATTGTGAAAAAATATGAAGACAGAGCTGGCGAAGATGAAGTTAAGAAAACATTGGATGGTCAGAATCAAAAAGGTATTGAAGAAGGAACACTAGAAGAGGGTAGACAGATTGATATTTAAATGAAATTGTCGGATTTTAATTACAACTTGCCGCTGGAACTGATTGCGAAATCGCCATCAAAGCCACGAGATCATTCGCGGCTTTTAGTTTTAGATAAGAAAAACGGTGCGGTCAATCATCATACTTTTTATGAAATTATAGATTTCCTAAAAAGTGGAGACGTGCTGGTAGTCAATAATTCAAAAGTATTTCCGGCAAGATTATTCGGATTTAGAAAAGACACGGGCGGGAAGGTAGAGATATTGTTAAACAAAAATATTTCAGAAGTTTCTCATTCTGTTATATCTGCCCCCCACTTTGTCATTCCCACTTCTCATTCTGTCATCCCCGCGAAGGCGGGGATCCAAGATGGTAAATCTTCCATTTGGGAAGTTATTGGCAAAAACTTAAAACCAGGCACGAAAATTAATTTTGAAGATTCGTGTCTAGAAGCAAAAGTTCTTAGCAACGAAAATAAAATTTCAAAAATTCAATTTAATCTCATCGGGGAAGAATTTTTTAAAGAAATTGAAAAAATCGGACACACTCCGCTTCCGCCATATATAAGAAAAAATGATACGGAAAAAGACAAAACAGATTATCAAACAGTTTACGCTAAGCCAGTCGGTAGTGCCGCTGCTCCAACTGCCGGGCTTCATTTTACCAAAGAATTATTAAATCAAATAAAAGCCAAGGGCATAGAAATTGTCGAGGTTACTTTGCACGTTGGTCTTGGCACTTTTGCACCAGTTGAAGCAGGCAATATAGAGGATCATAAAATTCATTCGGAATATTATACGGTTAAAAAGGAAGAATCAGATAAAATTATTAAAGCCAAAAAAGAAGGCCGCAGAATCATCGCCGTCGGTACCACTTCCACCCGTGTTCTGGAGACTGTTTTTAGCTCTCTCCACTCTCCACTTTCCACTCTCAACTTCTCCGGTTGGACCAACATTTTCATCTATCCGGGCTACAAATTTAAATGTATCGACGGTGTAATCACTAACTTTCATTTACCCAAATCAACTTTGCTTATGCTGGTTTCAGCATTCGCCGGCAGTAAAAATATTAAAAAAGCGTACGAAGAAGCAATTGAGCAAAAATACCGCTTCTTCTCCTATGGCGATGCGATGTTGATGGCCTGAGTGATGGTTTACCATCCAAGCGTAAGGTGATAGTATTTTATTGTAGATATTAATTTTTAAAGCAATGAACTATCCAGAAGACTTTTTAAACAAAATTGTTTGTGGTGATGCGGTTGAAATAATGAAGCAGATTCCTGATGGAGCTGTTGATTTAATTGTGACTTCTCCGCCATATAATCTAAAAAATTCCACTGGTAATGGAATGAAAGATGGACGAGGTGGTAAGTGGGCCAATGCTGCACTTCAAAATGGTTACACAAATCATGATGATTGTATGCCGCATGAGGAGTATGTGAAATGGCAAAGAGATTGTTTAACGGAAATGTTACGAATCATTCCCGACACTGGAGCCATTTTTTATAACCATAAGTGGCGAGTTCAGGCAGGATTATTGCAAGACAGGCAAGATATTGTTGTTGGTTTTCCTGTTAGACAAATTATTATTTGGAGAAGAAAAGGCGGACTAAATTTTAATGCTGGCTATTTCTTGCCTACCTATGAAGTAATTTATCTAATTGCTAAACCCAAATTCAAGCTAGCCCCAAAGGTAAATGCTTATGGCGATATATGGGAGTTTACTCAAGAAATGAGAAATGGCCATCCTGCGCCTTTTCCAGTTAAATTAATCGACCGTATCGTTTCATCAACAAGTGCCAAAGTCATTCTGGATCCCTTTATGGGCTCTGGCACAACTGCCATTTCAGCAATTAATTCTAAAAGAGATTATATCGGCATTGATATTTCTCCTGAATATTGCGAAATGTCTAAAAAAAGAATTAAAAGACATACTGCTCAAGCAACATTAAATATATGAGGAATTATGAAAAATAGTGATCCAGTACTGTATACCAAGGAATCATTGATAAAGCGATTAAAAGAAATCTCTGAGATGGGGTGGGTGAAAAACGGAAGGCATGGAAATAGTGGGGGCATAGGAAATACTCTCGAAGATTTACTCGGTATCAAGGAAAATAATTTGCCAATTCCAAATGCTGCAGAGTGGGAGTTAAAAACTCAGCGTTTAAATACCTGTTCCCTAACCACTCTATTTCACATGGAACCATCGCCAAGGGCAGTAGGTTTTGTCGCACAAATGTTGTTACCTAAGTACGGATGGAACCATCAAGAAGCGGGTGGAAAATATTCGCTGGAAGAGATGAGTTTTAGGCAGACAATAAACGGTAATGCTCCGACCGATAGGGGGTTCATGGTTAAGGTGGATCGCAAAGAACAAAAGATTTTAGTATCTTTTGATTCATCTAAAGTCGACGATAAACATAGGGCATGGCTAGATTCTGTTAAAGAAAAAATAGGGTTCAAGGAACTAGACCCACAACCTTACTGGGGTTTTGATGATCTTAAACATAAAGCTGGAACCAAGTTGCTTAACTGTTTTTATGTTCAAGCTGAGGTCAAGACAGAAAGAAAAAGGGAGTTCTATAAATATTCAAAAGTTATGATGCTAAGGAAGTTTAATTTTGAGGGTTTCCTGAAGGCGATAGAAGATTCTTGTGTTCTTGTGGATTTTGATGCCAGATCTGGCCATAACCACGGTACCAAATTCAGATTAAGGCAAAATTGTTTGCCGATGCTTTATGAAGAAGCAAAGGTAATAATCTAAGTGACAGGGAAATCAAAGCAATAAAGATGAAAAATGAGATTTTTTCTTTCATGTTTTGCAAAAATGATCAAGGGAATTAAGAAAATTGAGTTTAGCGCCGTCAGAGTCTACATAAATGGTAGTCAATATTTTGGCAATGTTCCAGAAGCTGCATGGAATTCTTATATTGGTGGCTATCAACCAGCTCAAAAGTGGCTTAAAGACCGCAAAAATAGAACATTAAATTCCGAAGATATTGAGCATTACCAAAAGATAATCATTGCTCTTGCTGAAACAGACAGAATTATGAAAGAGATTAACAAGATTGTTTAACCTATGGACGAGAGGTATAAAGAACTCAATTTATCAAGGCGAATGGTCATGACGAATAGGGATGCCTTGTTTAACGCAATATTAACAATCTCTGCTGGCGCCCTAGTATCAAGCCTATCTCTTTTGAATTACTTTGAAACTCCAGTAGAGGTAAATCTACTAAAATCTGCATGGATTGCACTATTGGTATGCACTCTTAGCAATATAGTAATGAGGTATTTGCTAAGTGAAATTTCGATTATTGATCTGAATAAACAAAATTTTCTATTGGACTACGAGAAATCACCTCATGAATATATGACGGCAACAAAATTCATAGAAGAAAAGAAGCCGGGTAAAGCACAAACCATATTTTATGTGTTCTTTTTTTGGCTTTTTTGGCTAAGTTTTGTTGCCGGTTTATCTTTTGTTTTTTGGTTTGTAATTATTAATATTTGAATTCAAAAAGCAGGCAAATTACCCACCTGCTTTTTGGTTGCGCTAAGCACTAGCTCTCACTGCGCATTTTAACACACCATCACTTTTGGTAACGTTGTTGTACCATTGTAACGGCCTAAGGTTACTGAGATCGTCGGAACCGTTCGGGTCAATGTGGTCTATTTCCCAACCATTGCCAGATTGCCCATCCCTTACCCCATAAAGATTTCTCTTTATGAAAGCGCCACAAGCATCTTTGCGCATAAGGTTGGAGTTTTGTCCCAAGACAATTAAACCTTTTTGCCAAACTTTTTCTACAATCTCAGCTGAAAATCCATTGGATAACATCTTTCAATTCTCCTTTGAATTACTGATAATCTGAGGACCGACCAAACGCTGTCCACCTCCAAGTTAGATGTAAAAATGCTAACTCAGCGACCTCTTAATTTTCAGTTTATTTTAAAAACTAATAGTCTGTCAATAGATAACATAACTTTACAGATAATGTTTAGTTTGCTATAATTGAACCATAAGGAGAATTAATGCATTCAACACAAAAAAAACTGTTAGAACTTTTAACTGACAATAAAATTGGGGATGTTACCCTGAGACAGCTTGGTATTCTGGCAGGGATTAACCACCCACAAAATGTAAAACATCACCTTGATCAGCTGGAAAAAAGAGGTCTTGTTAAATATAATCCTGATTCTAAAAAGATTGATGTAGTTAAAAAACTCTCCGAAAGTTCCGAGGGTTTATTGTCTCTGCCAATATATGGCGCAGCAGATTGCGGATTCGCTACTCATTTTGCAGACAATTATGTCGAAGGGTACCTTAAGGTATCAAAAAAGTTGTTAACCAAAACCAGGAATATTTTTATCCTTGAAGCATCCGGCGATTCGATGAACAAGGCTAAGGTTAACGGCGATAAAAACATCGAAAATGGCGACTATGTTGTCGTTGATTCGGAGTATCAGCAACCTCGTAATGGGGACTACATTGTTTCCATAATTGATGGCATGGCAAATATAAAAAAGTATTTCGAAGACAGAGAAAACGAACAGATCGTCTTAATGCCAGAGTCAACAAAAAACTTTCCACCAATATTTATTGGAATTGATGAGATGGAAAACTATTCTATCTGCGGTAAAGTCATCCAAGTCATTAAAAAACCGAAACTAATTTAATTGAAAGGGAGGGAGCAATGACTCACAATGTGCCTGTTCAGCATGTTCTAAAACATACAAAAAGCATCTCTGATACAAAACGGAGAGAAGTTGCCAATCTTCAAAACTACATCCAAGAATTACTCGTCGACCATCAAACATTCCTACAGGGATCTTATGCTAACGATACCTCGATTTCAGATATCAATGATGTTGATATTGTCGCCATACGAAAAGATACTTTTAGCAGTGTTCATTCTGGAATAGTCTGTCCAACTAGCATAGCATGGGAGTGTATTTTTGCAGAAATCGAGGAAAAACTCGAGAATCAAAATCGTTATGACTGGACTATAAAACGAAGCGATAGCGGGAAATGCATAGAAGTTTCAACATCGACATTTAAGGCAGACGTTGTCCCCGCAGTAAAAATCACCCATGACATAATGACGGATCCCATTGCCATATATTCCTTCAAAACCGGCTTGGAAAAAGTTAACAGTCCTCGCACTCACATCAAAAATGGAGCGGAAAAACACAATAAAACTAATGAAAACTTTAAGCCTGTCGTTCGAATGTTTAAAAATTGGTCAAAAAATCATTTTGGGGATGCGGATGTTGTTTCTTCATACCAAATAGAGTCTCTGGTTCATGCGTCCCCCAATGAAAATTTCGCCAACGACCATGTTAGTTCATTCATTTTGGTTGGGAGCCATATTTTAGAATCACTAGCACAGGAAACTCAAGTGCCAAGCGTTTGCGGCACTGAACATATTACAAATAATTGGGATAGCCAATTATTCAGAAATACTCTTGCTAGTTCTTTAGTGCAAAGCCTAGCTGCCTATAGGGCAACCACGGCTCAAGAAGCTGTAACTGCTTGGGACAAAGCCTTTAATATTTAACAGGGAGATTTATGAAGCCATTCCGCCTAACGAGTAAATTTTATTTTATTTTTTGTGTCGTGTTTACTGCCCCAGCGTCATGGGTATCGTCAGGTCTAATTTTTTGGATAGAAAAATTACCGCACGAAAATTATCTTTACAAAATTTATTCTTTCGGTTTGTTTGAAGCTCCAACGACACTATTGATTTTGTTGCTTTTCTTTTGGCTGTTTAATGTTTATTTATGGAAACTTCCTTTAATAAAAAAATTGGTTGGAATCCCAAATGTTAACGGTAGATACGAGGGCTTTCTCACTAGCAGTTACGACAAGGAAAAAACAAAATACCCAACCGTAATTGAAATCAAACAAAGCTTAACTTCTATTAAAGTAAATCTTTACACTCAGAGGTCCGGTTCTTATAACCTAATTGCCAACATATGCCGGAACAACAACGAGAACCATGAATTGGTATACGTATATCAGAATAGAACTTCAGCACCTGCACCTGACGATGATATGAGGGATCATACTGGCACTGCTTTACTAGCAATACTCAACAGAGGCAGTGAGTTAAACGGAAATTATTTTAATAATCCGAGAGAAAGAGGTCGCCACGGCAATATAAATGTCAAAAGGACAACATCTAAAATTGAAGGGAAATTCTAGGGTGAACAAGTAGTTTAGGGGACGGTTTTCTATTAAATACGGTTTTGGCGATAAGAAAACAACTTGCTCTGTTTGGGGTATGTTTGGCATAATGGGTCCGTTAACTTGTTGAATAGTTAAATGGTTGAATTGTTTTTCGCAAAAAAGGAGAAAAATGAAGCTAAATAAAGAGTACGAAGATTATTTACACGAAGAGAGTCTTGATTTTCAGACTAATGGAGAAAGAGGTGACTCAACATTAAAATGTCCATCATGTGGAATGATCGATTTCGTCCATACTAATAAATGTGAATTAAGCAATATTAAAAAATTATTATAGTAATTTTTGGAGGGTAATTATGGTCTCAGTGAAAGTTAAAAATAGTGACGGAGTGATTGGGCATTGTGAAATTGAATCATGGGCGAATCCGAAAACTCACATTCTTGATTTTGTTTACGATAATGGTGACACCAAACCAGAATATAAAAACGATCTGGAATATTTAGATATAGAAAAAAATTAAAATAGAGGACAAGCATGTATAAGAAAGATTGCATATACCTTAGCGAAGTAGAACTTGAAAAAAATGATGGTGCACCAGGTACAATTTTTGAATCAAAAACGGTTTATAAATACCCAAAATGCAACCACGAATTTCATAGAGACGAGATATTTAATTGTGAAAACTGTAAGGAACATAAACAAAAATCAGAAACCGAAAGTGGAGCTTAGGGGACGTTTTTTCACAAGCACAAAATTAGGATTTTTGAAAATATTTGAGTAAATTTCTTGTGTTTTTTGACGACACTTCATTTTTCTCGTCTTATTTCTTATCTTACCTGCTCTAAAATAAGACTTTAATCTCTACCGCTATCCCGATTAGTATGCTATAGCTTCTTATTTGGTATGCTTTGTACCCAAGCCAGATATGGTATTATGGAATTAAATAAAATTATTGAGGAGGGAAATGACAGAAGATCCAATAAATCAACCATTGCAATACGACCAGCAAGTGCAGCCCAACGCATCGGGCGGACAGCAAAATAACAATTCAAAGGTTTTAGGTTCGATTGGTCCACGGTTTTGGGAAAAGATATTCAATACAGCCTTTATTGTACTATCGTGTTTGTGGGCTTTTTTATTCATATCTACATTCTTTCCATTTATAGATTTGACTGATGGTTTGGGATATATAATAGAATTTTTATTTTTGCTGCAGTCAATATATCTAGTTGCAGGTATAATCTTGGCTATTAAAAATAAGGCTTGGAAATGGTTGTTAAAACCCTTAATTCAAATCATAGTTCTATTTGTTTTGTATATTGCAGGAGTTTTATTGTTTATGGGCGCATTCGGCTAAAAAAGTTACTGAGCTTTCGTGGACGTTCTCTCGCAAGCACGAGATTAGGCTTTTTGAAAATATTTAAGAAAATAACTCAACAAAAATCATTAATAACATTATGAAAATGGTAAAATAAGGACAAATAAAAAAGGAGGAAGATGGAGACACAAAACGACCCTTATCAAGGTTTATCTCAAAGCAATCAAGCACCAGAACCACAAAAGAGTAAGCCCGGTGCTGTTTTAGTAATTACAAAGTTTATAACCTACCTAGTATTTATTGGTTTTGTAATTTCGAATATCTTGCTTATGATCATGACCGTTAAAACTATAAACTCAAACAGTTATCATGACTTCCCAAATTGGGTTTATTCTGTTGGGTTAAATATTCCCGGAATAATCTTGTTGTCTATATTTCTGCTTATTTTAAGCCGTTTTTCTGAGCAAAAGAAAAATGCAAAAGTAATGGCGCTTATTTCTCTTGTTTTATTTGCTATCACGGTCATTATCGGCGTCATTTGGCCAAGTTAGCTACACCCACTGTAATCGAGCGGGATAAGGGGTTCTCCTGCAAGCTCGAAATTTCGCGTTTTATGATTAATTTAAAAAAAATAATTCAATAATTCTAACATTCCAATATTCCAATATTTTTAATCCTCAACTATCCTGATTAACAAGCTATAGCTTCTTATTTAGTATACTTTGTACTCAAGCCAGATATGGTATTATGGAATTAAATAAAAATCATCGCCTGTGGATAAGTGCGAACAGAAACCGAACACATGAATTGCTCTATTTGATCTCAAATATATGATATTGTCTATAATTTGTGCGCAGGGCTGTGGATAAAACCGAACACATCCCGAACATCTTCAACACATCTTCGGTCCAAAATTCCAACATTCAAATCCCTTCATTCTAATATTTCTAATTCTCAACTATCCCGATTAACAAGCTATAGCATGCTATTTGGGATAGTTATTAATAAAATTATAGATTCTTTTTTTTGAGTTGAAAGTGACGAATTAGCCTCTCTTGTTGGGGTAGATAGTCGGTGTTAAGGTACGCAACGAAAGGGGCAATGCCCAGATTTTGAGAGATAATGGCGATTTCCTCTTTGCACTCATATGGATAAACCCACATGCTGTCTTGAATAAACTTAAAACCAACCTCAGCTAACTTCGCTCGAAAATAATCCCTGGCTGTCTTTTTGCCTTCTGGCACATCATAACAAACTATATGCCAGACTCCATTCCATTCATCTTTTGGGAATATTTGAATGTCCTCAATCTGAATAACGCCAAGCAATTCTTTCCCTTTTTTAGTCAGCCTTATTTCTTCGCCGAACAGGTATATAATTTCATCATCAAAAAGCTTTTTGATAGTTCTGCTGTGCTTGTATTTCTCCCTGGCATTTTTAGGTCTCATTATCTGGATAATATTTGGAGCAAACAGTGCCGATGCTAGAACAATGCTCTTGCCAATTATTTTTAGCACATTTTTTTGGTTTTTCGACATTCGCATATTAACATTTTATCATGGTATCCCGATTAGTATGCTATAGCTTGTTATTTAGGATATTTAAGAGCATTGAATTCTAATAATTTTTAACTTTTCTTAATGTCCTGTCGATTATTCTTTAATTATCGAATTAATTAAAGAACGTTTGAGGTGGATTATGTTTAGGAGGGGACGGGTTAAGATAGCTATTAAACCGCTATTTTATATTATCGCTTTTTTAGCAGCGATATTTTTGGGTTCAAAAAGTGTTTCTGCTGCAGATGGTAGTATTGCGGATCATATTTTAATAAATGAGCTATGCACAAAATCAAGTTGCGAAAATGGTGAATGGATTGAACTTTTTAATCCCACTGAGGAGAGTGTTGATTCGTCTGATTATACGCTGGAGGATAATAATCATAAACCACATGAATTGAACGGAGTTTTGGGGTCTGGAGAGTATACTGTTATTTATTTTTCTGGTTTGAATGATAGCGGCGATTGCATGATATTAAAAGACAAAATTAATTCAACGATCGTAGACAAGGTATTTTATGGAGACTATGAAGACAAAGATGTCTTAAATAATATATCGGAAAATGCCGAAGCTCCTAAAACAAATGAATCTATTACCAGAAAACTAAATGCTTTAGTTACTGGCAATAACAGCATTGATTTTGTCCCAGCGTTGCCGACGCCCGGATCGGAATATCGAGAGATTGTGGATGAAATTGTAGATGATCCGGATGAAGTTTCGGATGAAACCTTGAATATTAAAGACACAAGGGCTTTGGAGGATGGTGAAGATGTTATAGTTACAGGTACGGTAACAACTTTGCCGGGGGTTTTGTCGTCGCAATATTTCTATATACAGGATGAAACTGGAGGGATACAGGTTTATTGTTATGGCAAAAACTTCCCCACGCTTTCTTTGGGGGATGTGGTTTCTGTAACTGGTGAACTTTCGCAAATAAATAATGAAAGAAGGGTTAAAATTAGTAGTGCCGATAGTATCGTCATACTAAATCATACTGATCCAGTTACCCCAACAGAGATTACGATATCTGACATCGGCGAAGAAAATGAAGGCGCATATATTAAGACGGCAGGAATTGTAACGGAAACATCTGGGAACACATTTTATATTAGCGATGGCAAATCAGAAATTAAAGTTGTAATAAATAAAACCACGGGCATTAACAAGCCTAAGATGAAAAAAGGTGATCAGGTTGAAGTTGCAGGGATCGTTTCGCAATATAAAGATGAATATCGAATCTTGCCAATTGATCAAGATGATGTTAAAATAGTGGCCTCGGAAGATCAATTGCCCAGGGCAGGAGAAGAGCAACTAATATACCCAGCTATCGGTTTATTTATAACAATACTATGGAATATATTTCTAAAAGCGAAGAGGAAACTTTTAAAATTGCCCGCGATTTAGCTTTTAAAGCGAAGCCAGGCGATGTTTTTGCTCTGGAAGGTGACTTGGGAAGTGGAAAAACAACATTTACCAAGGGATTTGCTAGTGCTTTGGGCATAAAAGAAAATATCACCAGCCCAACTTTTGTCATACTAAAAAAATATTCTTTGCCGGAAAATCAGCAAAAAATCAGTTTTTTAGTTCATATTGATTGTTATAGAATGGGATCAATACAGGATGCCTATTCTATTGGAATAGATGAACTTTTCGAAAATAAAGATGCTGTCATTTTACTGGAATGGCCCGATAAAATAAAAGAAATTCTGCCATCAAGGACAGTAGAGCTAAGGTTTGAATATATCGATGATAAAACAAGAAAAATGTTAATACCCGACAATTTGGAGGATAGATGATTTTGTTGATTGATAATTCCGAGATAGATGAAATGATCTTAAGCCTTTTTGATAATGATTATAATTTTGTCAGAAGGGAACAGTTTGAAGTCAGAAATGATTTATCGGAGAAAATGTTGATAAATATTGACACTTTTTTAAATTCAGGCAATTTAAAAAAAGAAAATCTTAACGGCATAGTTGTTAATCAGGGTCCCGGTTCTTATACGGGATTAAGAATAAGCCTGGCAACGGCCAATCTGATTGCATGTTCCCTAAATATTCCGGTAATCGGATATTGCGGTAGACTAAACGACAAGAAAATTGCTGATAAGACAAAGAAAGAGTTGAAGGGACAGGGCAAAAAATTTGAGAATGCGGTTGTTCCTTTTTATAAAAATCCTCCGCATATTACCAAGAACAAGCATTGCTAAACCTATTAAGGTTTTGCTAAAATTAACTTATTGAAAATTATAACTAAAAAACAAAAATGAGTTTCATTAAATCTTTTAAACGTTCCCCTAAACCAAATAGTACTAACATTAAAAAACCATTCTACAAAAAGAAGGGGTGGAAAGTGTTTTTTGTCATATTTGGCATTCTCCTAATATGTCTTGCCTCATTTCTTGCCTACATATATGCTACGGGATCAAAGATTTTTGAAAACGGAATTGGCGGTAGCTCGTTAGTTCGTGCGATCAAAGGTGATAAATTGAATGGTGAGGAAGATGGTCGCGTCAATATTCTCTTAATGGGTAGAGGGGGTGACAATCATCCTGGTGGGCTTTTAACTGATTCGTTATTGGTTGCAAGCATTGACGTAAAGAATAAGAAGATGGCATTAATATCAGTACCTCGCGATCTTTATGTTCCAATCAAGAACCATGGAAGTGACAAAATAAATGCTGCTTTTGCTTATGGGTACAAGGATTATTTAAGCGATAATTGTAAGAAAAAGAAGCAGTCTGACTGTGTCGATGATGCTTCAATAGCCGGTGCACAGCTTACCAGAGAAACTGTTTCTAATGTATTGGGCATACCTGTTCAATATCACGTTATGATCGATTTTGAAGGATTCAAACAATTAGTGGACAAGTTGGGCGGAGTCGATATTTATGTTGATAAAGCCATTTATGACCCTCTTTATCCAGATAAGGAAATGAAGGGATATGACCCCCTGTATATAAAAGCAGGGCAGCAACATATGGATGGAGAACTTGCTCTTAAATACTCCCGTTCAAGAGAAACAACATCTGATTTTGACCGATCCAGACGACAGCAACAGGTTATTTCTGCGGTTAGGGATAAAATGTTGAAGGCCGGAGTTTTAGCTAATCCTAAAACAGTTCTGGATTTAGTGACAATAGTCGGCAATCATTTAAGAACAAATTTTACTCCTGCGGAATTAAAAATTTTGGCTGAAATGATAAACGGTATTGATCAAAATACCATGGTTACAAAAGTCTTATCAAGTGCAAACGATAGCTATTTGGTTTCCGATTCCAGTTCTGGCACCTTTTACTTAAAGCCTAAGACTGGAAATTTCGATGCGATAAAAGACATGGTTAAAAATATCTTTTCGGAAGATGCGTCAAATAAAACTGCATTAAAAGTTGAAGTGTTGAATGCATCAAAAATCTCTGGTCAGGCCAGTAAGATAGCATCAGAACTCAAAGTAAATTCTCAGTTTGATGTTGTCACAGTTAAGACTGCTGAGGAAAAATCTAAGACAACTAAAATTTATGATTATAGTGGAGGCACGAATAAGTCTGCGATTAGTTTCCTGGAGAAAAAATATAATACAAAAGTTATCCAAAGAACTCGCAACACCGGTGATAGTGTTGACATCTCAATAATTATTGGAGATGATTTTAGCGCTAGCTCGTAAAAGAATATAAAGAGCATCATGTTCTATAGCAAGCCATGAGCCCATCACAAAATAAGCTGCACATTATCTTTATGCTCCCTAAAGGGCTACTTAACTTATTAATATCTATCCTGTAATCAGGATCCTAAATGGCTTTCCTGTACAATAAAATAAGTCGAAAATTTCTGCTCAGTCTCATTATATTGTGGGGCGTTATTTCTTTTTATCAGCTTAATCAAAATCCTTCAACAAAAATATTGATAATATCGTTCGGGTTTTTTGCTTTAATCTTAGCGTTGATGGAAACAGCGCCAATATTCTTACTTATCTATCTTTCTTTTACCTCAGCCTATGCATTTTACGGCTTTCTTTTTCAATATAACCTTCCAGTCTGGCTTATAATGTTGGGTCTTCTTGTGATCTTCGGATATGTTTACCTTTATGTTGAACAAAAGATCGGTATTCTTGGCAACAAAAGATTGATTTATTTAGTTTTATTTTGCATTATCATTCTGGAGATATTTCTTGGTTTAAGTTATTTTCTAATAAGTCCATTGAGTAAAAGCTTAATAATAGCGATCGTCAGTTATTTGTTTGTCGGCTTTTCATATACCGTTTTAGCTAGGCATTCTGGCAAACTGGCTACATATGTTATAATTGCTATATTGATCATTTTAATGCTGTTTGTATCTTCGTCGTGGGGTGGGGCGATTTGATTTTCTGCGGTTGTTTAGTATAATGAGTTTATTATGTGGAGAAAAAAATGAAAAACATTACCAATTTCTTAAGAAACGGAAAAGTTATCAACTGGATAAAAGCTTTTTGGATTAAGACAAAGACTGTTGCTCTTAGGGTAACAGTTTCAATTAAAAGCTTTTTTACGAGTGAAAAAGTAAAATCTTTTTTAACTTCTAAAGTAACCCAGAGAATATGTTTATTCTTGATAATACTGATTGTTTTGGTGCAGATCGTGTTCGGAATTTTAGTGTATGGGTTTAAATCTGAAGATAAAGCTACAAGAATTGTTTCAAAAATTATACCATTTCCTGTAGCGATAGCTAATCAGGATTTTGTAACTTACAATGACTATTTACACGAGAAGGATTACATACATCACTTCTATAATGCAACCGAGCAGGACAATGTGGACTTTACTGAAATTGACAAGCAAATTCTTGATCAGCTAATCGAGAATAAATTAATCGGATTTCAGGCTTTCTTAAACAAGTCGAGTGTAAGCAAGGAAGATGTTGATTCTGCAGTTCAGGAAATAATCGATCAGAATGGCGGTCAGGAAAAAGTTGATAAGGTTCTTTCTGATTTATATGGGTTAAACCTAAAACAATTCAAGAACTTAGTTAAAACCCAAATGGTAAGAGATAAACTCGATAACGATTTAATAGCAAAGGTTACAGTCAGTCATATTTTGGTTCGTGTTGATGAGAATGCGCCTGATGATAAAGTTGCCGAGGGAAAAGCCAAGATTGACGGATATCTGAACGAGATAAAAGGTGGCCTTGATTTTTCCGAGGCAGCAAAGAAGTATTCAGAAGATGTTGGTAGTGCAGAACAAGGCGGAGCACTTGAGCCATTCGCAGTAGGAGAGATGGTATCTGAGTTTTCGACGGCCGCTTTTTCAACTAAAGTCGGCGAAATATCAGAACCCGTCAGAAGTGAATTTGGTTGGCATATTATCAAAGTGGAAGCAAAAACGGGTGAGATTGAAAAATCTTTCGGTGATTGGCTTGATGCTTTAAAAAAGAAAAGCTTAGTTCTCAAGTTTATTAAATAGTATGAAAAAAACCATTCTTACCGTAATTGCTTTGTTGGCCATTGGATTTGCGGTTTTCGGGGTTATTAAATGGCAAAAGAATGTGGCAGGAGAGCCTGTAAGGCAGGAAAAAGAGATAAGATAAGTCAATCTACATATTACTTTCAATTACGAAATTACGCTCACCTTCATCAAATTTCTAGCCCCGATGTCATATCTGGGTTGCAACCGTCGAAATTTGACAAGGGCTCACAATTCGTAATTCAAAAATATTTAAAAAATGCTCTCAAGCGAGAGCATTTTTTAAATCTGGTTTTGTAAATTTTATTGCTCTTTTGAGTGATCTCTTATTTCTTTAGATATAATTTTTCCTTTTTCGTCGATTTCATATACATAAACAACACCTGTTCCAATTTCCAAACTAGGGATTTCGTGTTCAGCGACATCTTCAAGATGTTTAATGATCGCTCGTAATGTATTTCCATGAGCAGCAACAATAACATTATTTCCGTTTTTGAGATCCTTTAATACATGATTTTCATAATATGGAATTGCTCTATCAGCAGTATCCTTAAGACTTTCTCCTTTTGGGGGAGCTACGTCCCAGCTTCTTCTGTAAAGCATAAACTTTTCTTCTCCAAACTTTTTTCTTGCTTCCCCCTTATCCATACCTGTAAGATCACCATAGTCACGTTCTTTTATGGCGGCATCTTTTTTTACATCAATATCTTTCGAATTTAACTCATCCAATATTATCTCAAGAGTTTTTTGCGCCCGCTTAAGATCTGAGGTGTGAGCCTTGTGAAGAGGAATATCTTTCAGCAAAAGTGCTGCTTTCTTGGCTTCTTCCTTGCCTCTTTCTGTTAATTCCACATCAACATGTCCGGTCCATTTATTTAAAAGGTTCCATTCTGATTGTCCGTGACGTACCAGCACTAAATAAGCCATACAAACTCCCTTTGGTCGTAAATCTTAAATTATAATTTCTAAATTAAAAACAACAAAGAAGTTATTTTTTAAATATTTCTGATCCGGGATAAGTTGCTTTATCTCCCAACTCTTCTTCAATTCTAAGTAGCTGATTGTATTTGCAAACTCTCTCTGATCGGCAAAGCGAGCCAGTCTTAATCTGGCCAGTACCTAATCCGACAACAAAATCTGCGATTGTGGTGTCTTCTGTTTCGCCGGAACGGTGAGAAACAACAGCAGTGTATCCTGATTCTTTGGCCATGTTTATGGCATCAATTGTTTCGGAAACTGTTCCAATCTGATTGAGTTTTATGAGTATTGAATTTGCAGCTTTCTCTTTTATTCCTTTGTCGAGACGTTTTATATTGGTTACGAAAAGGTCATCACCTACAATTTGTACTTTTTTACCAAGTTTCTCGGTCATTAATTTGTATCCGTCCCAGTCATCCTCTGCCAAGCCATCTTCGATAGACACGATCGGATATTTTTCAACCCAATCAGCATAAAAGTTAACCATTTCCTCTGAAGTTAGGGATTTATTCTCGGTACTAAGTTCGTACTTACCATTCGAATAAAGTTCAGATGCAGCACCATCAATAGCGATTGAAATGTCCTTGCCTGATTCGTAGCCAGCTTTTGTAATTGCTTCTAAAATTACTTCAATTGCTGCTGAGTTAGAAGGAAGAGAAGGAGCATATCCGCCCTCGTCTCCGACCGAAGTATTTAGGCCTCTTTCGGCCAGAATTTTTTTCAGCGCATGGAAAACTTCCGCTCCATAGCGAAGAGCTTCTTTGAAATTTGGAGCACCGACCGGCATAATCATAAATTCCTGAATGTCGGTAGAATTTTCAGCATGTTTGCCACCATTTAAAATATTCATCATTGGAACAGGAAGCCGTACTGGCAAATTCGTCTTTCCGATTTCAGAAAAATATTGATAAGGTTTTTTGTTTTGACTTTTAGAACTGGCATGAGCGAAAGCCAGAGAAACGCCCAAAATAGCATTGGCTCCGAGACGACCTTTGTTTTCGCTGCCGTCTAATTTAATCATTGTTTCATCAAGAGTGCGCTGGTCAAATTCTTTATCCAGAATAGCCTGTTTAATTTCAGTATTAGTATTTTCTACTGCTTTTTTTACTCCCTTGCCGAGGTATCGACTCTTATCTCCGTCCCGTAATTCAACTGCTTCGTGTGTGCCGGTTGAGGCACCTGATGGCACTGCGGCTCGTCCGAAAGAACCATCGCTAAGTGTTAAATCTACTTCAATTGTTGGATTACCTCTGGAGTCCAAGATCTCTCTTGCGACAACATTAGAAATTACAGACATTTAGTCTCCTTGTTTAGTTAGCGCAAATTAATTAATAATTGAGATATCATATTGCTCAATATCTAGTATTATATCAGGCTTTAGCTGCTTTTTTCAAGAATGAAACTGTATTTTTGTAATAATAAACAAAATATAAAATTTATTTTGTTATTTTTTATTTAAAATGCAAGTGAAATGGAAGGCGATTTTGGTCATCATGAATTTGATGTCTTAATTGACATAGGGAATTCAAAAACATGACGGGGGGGGAGAAGAGTGATTAGTATGGAGGAACTCGGGATGAGCAATGACTCGGAGACAGAGTCAAAACCGGCTGAGATCAAAATAACTGATATTTCCGAGGGCATTAAGATGATGACTTTTGGATGTGGATATGTAGATTTCAGTGTTTGTGATGTAGTGAGTCAGGCTTTTGAAGAAAACAATGATGGGGAATCGGATTGGTTTTTTAATTTAAACGATCTGTCCTTTATCGACAGTGAAGGGGTAAAAACTATATTGGCATGCATCCGTAAGGTTATGGACAATGATTGCCGCGGAGTGATCATATGTAGTAACTCAAGCAGGCCATATAGGGTGCTCAACATTTTGGGGATAACTAAATCCTCAATGATATTTAAAAACGACGTGCAGTATGCGCTTCAATAGCTGTGCTGCATGCTTCGAGCCATCTCCCCTCAATCGAGAGGGGAGAATGATCTTGGACAGATTAAATGTTTAGCTTAAATAAATAGAGCAAATTTTTTTGCTCTATTTATTGTATTGAGCAACATTTCAATAAAACATGACTAGTCTAAATCTAAAGCATTTAGAAACTGCTTTGTTTTTAGTCTTTCTTTGATGGCTTTCTCCGCAGATCTTTCTAGTTCGTCTAGCTTGTTTTTGAGATAATTTTGATCTAATATCCCAGAAAGCGAAAGTAGGTTTGCTTTTGCTTCTGTAATTTTATTTTTAATTATGTTGCAGACTTCCAGAATAGTCTTGTCCCAAAATAATTTTCTCAGTTCAAGAAGATCTTTTGAAATATCGGCTTTTCTGTTATTTATTTTCTTAAAATCTCTTAGCAGAATTTCTCCTGCATAATTAATTTGTCCTCGCGTAAAGTCTTCTTCCCAATCATGAGCATCGTCGTTTAGTTGTCTTGCAATTAAATAATTTTGGTAGAAAGAGAACAAATCCTTAAACTCCTGACTTTCAGGAGAAAAACCGAGTTTGGTCATGATCGACAATGGTCCAAGGCAATGAGCAATGGATTTTTCTGCAATAAATTCAACATTCGGGTAAATTTTCTCTAAAGAATAATTCGACTTATTATCAAGGCGAGCATATTTAAATTCATAAAAATTAGCATAATCTACTCTGTCTATTAGCATTCGGAAAATTGGTTTAAAATCGGGATTGTTTTTACAAAATAATTCTTCCAGTTCTCTGTTGCAAATTATCGCTAAGGGGAGTTTATCTAAATCTTTTTTTTCATCGATATTATTGTCAAATATTGTATAGGAGAGCCAGCCGAACATTCCGGCAACTGCTGTGTCGAGTAAAACTTTTTCATTTTCTTTAAATAAAAAAGTTCTTTTCTTAAGCGAGTTTATGAATAGATATGGGTGAATAATAATTTGTCCATCATGATCAGAACTAATAATTTTCTTTAGAAAAATATTAAATTGATCTGCTAAATCATCTTTAAATCTGCTTTTGATTAATTCGCTAGCATGATTGGCGACTAAATTTTTTAAGTTGGAAAATTTATCATATTTTATCACACTTTTTTTATCTATTTTAGGTTCCTGATATTTAGTCATTAGTTCTATCGCCAATATTGCAGTAAAGGCTTCTGATCCTGAAAGCCGTTTATCTTTTTTGTATGATCGTTCGATGATAAATACGTGAGAACCAAAAGAACCATTTTTTTGCTGGTTTTTTAATAGATAGTCAATATTATTTTGGACTTTGGCTTGTTCTTCTTCTAAATTTAATAATGAAATTCCAAGTAAAACGCATTCCAGAGAATTTTTAAAAGGCTTGGAGTTTTCCTTTTGTATAAATTGTATTAATTTTTCTTTTAATTTTCCCTTGTAAAATCTTGAAATGAAGTACAAAGTTGAATAATTGGGATAGTATGTTGAAGAAAATTCTTCTTTTTCTATTGCATTTTCGATTAATTTTTCAATATTCGGTAATGTTATTCCAAGCATCGAAAGAAAGAGCCCAATGTTTGTATTGACTGCAAGATCGATGTCTTTCCATTTTGAGTCGGCATTTTTAGGAACAATCCAAGTAAAATAAGGCCCACCTTCTTCATATTCTGAGTTTATTAGAACTTGAGTAATTTGGGCTAATGCGTCCTCTTTTATTAAATTTTGATCGCATGCAAACAATGCTGATAAGGCACACGAAGTATCATCTAGATCATTTGGGCATGATTCGGTTTTGTATTTTGAAAAACTCTTTGCCCAATAATTATAAGTCCCGTCCTTATTTTTTTCGCTTAATAAAAAATTACAAGCCGTGTCTTTTATTTTTGAAAGCTTTGAATTTTTAATTTGAGATATGCTATATAAAATCAACGATGTGTAAAAAATAGTCACAAATGACTCTGTTTTTGCAGGGTTAGACTCCTTGTGTGAATAGCTATTAAATGAGCCGTCTGGATTTTGCTGTTCTGTTATGAATTTGATGCTCTTTAAAATGGCGTGATCAAGATTTCCTCTATCAGACATTTTAATTTTTTTCCTGTACCACCAATGGTATGGTAATAATAAATTCGGTACCCTTATGATGCTGGCTGTTTAGTTCTATTTTTCCCATAAAATCACTCTCAACAATGTCCTTGCACATAGAAAGACCAATGCCAGAGTTTCCCATATGTTTTTTTGTGCTATAAAATGGTCTGAAAATATTCTCTTTAATTTTTTCCGGCATACCGAGAGCGTTATCTTTTATAATTATTGTCACATCATTGTCTGTCTTACTAAAACTAATACTAATTTCCTTTTCATCACTTTCGTTGATCTTTGATTTTTGTTCCTCGTAAGCTTCAATAGCATTCAATACCATGTTGCATATTAATTGTGAAAATCTTGTTCTATTGCCGAATAATTTAATATCATTTTTATCTTGGAAATGTAGACTTACTCCTGTTTGTCTTGATTTATAATTACAAATCAATTGCGCATTTTTTAATTCTTCAATAATTGAAAATGATCCTTTGATTAATTTGTTTTGAGAATAAATCATAGTTGAGTCTATCAATTTTTTCATATTCTCTGCTGCTGCATTTGTCTCTTGCATATATACTTTAATCTTAGAAGAATCCTTTTTTTTCTTTATTTGATTTAAATTAAGAGAAAGTGCAGTCAGCGGATTAGCAAGATCATGAAAGAGTCCTTGTGCTAACCTCCCAAATTCCGCAAATTTCGACAGCTCAGACAGTCTATCTAATTGTTCTTTTTGTAATTGTTTTGTTCTCTCCTTAACTCTTATTTCCAAAAGATCTCTTTCTTTTCTGAGCAGCTTTTGAGATTCTTCTAACTGATGAATATAACTATTTATTTCACGGTTAAATAACCATGAAATAAATATGATTAGTGAAAGGATGACGCTTATTGCAGCTATGTCTGAAATGGTAGTTGTCGAAGCGCGCCAGCTTAAATCCGGAGAGACTAAACCCTTAATTTCTAGCCGGCTTTGAGTTATGAAAATAAAAAATAGGACCAGAATGCTGACGAGGAATGATCTGCTTTTAAACATTATAGCTGAGATGATAATGTAGAAGACCATCAGCAATATGGCAAATAAATTTTCAACACCAGAATTATGAACAATATTGTAATAGCCAAAGAGGATTAGAAATAAGAAAAAATAATTTACAATTTTTATATATCCAGCTTGAAAGGCATAAATCGCAGAGATTATTAGTAGAACAAAGGTAAGAGAGAGTATTACTGAACCGCCGTGGCCAATTAAATTACTTGCTAATACTATGGAAAAACAGGAAAAAGCGATTATTAAGAATATTAATAATAAAAGATATATAACCTGGTCACCTCTTTTCTCTGGTCTGTGTTTAATAAGTCTATAAAATATATTTTTTAGCATTGTTTTTTTAGTAAGCAAACAAGGCAAAGTTGCCTTGTTTGCTTATCATATTAGTAGGCCCAGTAAGTAAATGGTTCTGCTGCGTATTTTACAGCAGCTTCTTTTGCAGCTTCCTTTGACCGCATGCTTTTGTCAGTAAGCATTTGTGCCATAACTTCTTTCATGGTTCCCTCCTTAACATTATTCGAGCATAGAGAAAGAATCCTTCGACCTAGAATTCAATGAAGTTTAAAATGCCCGTTTTTTAAATTATCCTTAAAACAATATTAAGAAAAGATTAAGAAATTGTTAAATTATATATCGATTTTATATCCACGACCTGGAATGGTGTGGATAAGTTTATTTTTACCTTTAGTGTCTATTTTGCGTCTTAAATTAGAAATATGCGCTTCAATTGTGTTCGAAAATAAATCTGCATTCATGTCCCAAACATGTTCAAGAATTATAGCTCTGGATTGGACAGCGCCTCTACTACGCATTAGATATTCCAGAAGCATAAACTCTTTCATTGTTAGATAAATTTCTTTTTCACCCCGCTTTACCAAGTGCTTTTTTGTATCAATGATTAGATCATCAATTTTAAGAATATCGTTTTTAATCTGGTTTGGTCTTCTAAGAAGCGCCCTGACTCTGGCCAGCAATTCTTCCAATGAAAAAGGCTTGGTGAGATAGTCATCCGCTCCAATGTTCAACAAATCAGCCTTCATTTGCGATTCTCCTTCTACCGACAGCATTAGAATAGGAGTGTCTTTTTCGTCTTTTCGTATTTCTTCACAAATCTGTTGTCCGTTTTTCTTGGGGAGAGAATAATCACAAATGATAACGTCATAATCATTTGTCCGACTCAAAAAAGATCCTTTTTCTCCGTCTTCAGCCAAATCAACTTCAAAACATTCGGATTCTAGGGCTGATTTTAGGAAATTTCTTATAGATTCATCATCGTCTATTAGTAGAATTTTCATTTAATACCTCAAATCATTAATCAATAACATTGTATTATTAACCTTCCTCCTTGTCAAAATTATCCAGAACAGTAAATAATTTCTTAAGAAAATCTTTAACTTTTATTTAATTTTTCTTAACTAAGATTATGATAAATTCTCATTCCGATCTAATTAATCTAAATAACAAGGGGTATTTATTATATGGAACAAGAAATCTGGAACAACGGTCTTTGCCGTGAATTTACAAAATCTGTCAACGATATAATTCAAACTCATCAGAATTCTCGCAATGATTATGACTTGGTGCAGGTTGGTTATGAGGTTGTAAAGTTGTTTGACGAGATGTTCGATGAGCGGAGATTTATCTAATCAATTTACCATTTTAGCGCTTATAAGCTTTAGCATTGTTTTATTGAACCAAAAAACATAAAATAAAGAAAAATAGACATAAGGAGTATCATGAAAAAGCTATTTGTTCTTTTGCTTGGGTTGCTAGTTTTAGCACCAACGATGGTGTTTGCTGCCGAGTTTAGAAGCTCAAAAGAGGCAGATGCCACAGTTGTAATCGGTAAGAATGAGGTTTTAAAAAATCTCTATGTTGCGGGCAACACGGTTAACGTTGACGGAGAGATAAAAAGCGACTTGGTCGCAGCTGGTAGTACAGTAGTTATTAACAATAAGATCGAAGATGATCTTTTAGCTGCCGGCGGAACGTTGAATATAAAAGGGGATATCGGTAAAAATGCCAGAGTAGCCGGTGGAAGCGTTTCTGTGAGCGGAAAAATTGGTCAGGATTTAACAGTTGCCGGTAATTCTGTTGATTTGGATAAAAACAGCGAGATAGATGGCGATCTTATAATCGCCGGAAGCCTTGTAAATATTAATGGTAACATTAAAGGCAAAGTATATGCCTCCGGTGAGAAAATCTCCATAAATGGCGAAATTAGCGGAGACGTTGTCATAAAAAACGTGAGCGATTTAACTATTGGTGATAATGCAAAGATTAATGGCAAACTTTCTTATTCTTCGCCAAATGAGGCAAATATATCTTCCAACGCATCAATAACCGGAAGTGTTGATTATAAAGAAATCAGCACAGGCGAGCATGTATGGAAGTCAATGCGAGCCACAGAAGTGATTTATAGTATTTTGATATCATTTATAACTCTGCTAGTGCTAGTGTTAATGTTTCCCAAGCCTGCCAAATCGGTGGTGGAAAGTGCGTTTAAGAATTATTGGGCTAAAATTGGCTGGGGATTACTTACTATTATCATAGTTCCGATTGCCAGCATATTCTTGATGGTGACTATAATTGGGATAAAACTGGCAATTATTGTTTGCTTAATTTATGGATTGTTATTACTGCTTTCAACGCTTTTGTCTCCTCTGGTTGCTGGAAGCTACATTATTAAACTAATTAAAAAGGATAAAGATCTCAAAGTTGACTGGCTTTCTGCCTTGGTCGGAGTGGTTTCCCTTACTTTGATTAGTCTTGTTCCAATAATCGGTTGGGTAACAATTGTTCTCTTATTCTTACTTTCATTGGGAATTCTGGGAATGAATTTCTGGAAGATTATGCCTTCGTCACAAAAGTAAGATTTAATATTTGCGCTAAATCTTGAAGAATAGGCTCCGATATATCGGAGCCTATTTGAGTTCGTTGGCGGTTTGCGTATTAATTTCTTAAGTTGCCTCTGCGAGCATAACTTATGCGTTGACCGCCTGAACGATTGAGGTAAGATGTTGGATTGTTACCGTTGTATCCAACCGAGAAATTCTGATGAGATGAATCTGAAGCGCTGACAGGAACCAACTGATCGGGGTCACGTTGATATGTTGGTTGCGGCTGATAACCGGCATTTTGCTGTATCGGATAACCATTAGCATCTACATAGACCACTATCACTTTTTGCGCTTTTTGCGATTGTTTTTGTTTGTTTCCTCTGCGGACATAGCTTGTGCGTTGCCCTCCTGAGCGATTGAAGCGAAATGTTGGATTGTTGCCATTGTATCCAACCGAGAAATTCTGATGCGAAGACTCTGAAGCCGTATTGGGAATTAACTCGTCAGGGTCACGACTGTCGTAGTTATTGCATTGAGCTGTGGTCGGGTAATAGACATACTGCGGAGGCTGGTTGACAGAACAATTTTGTCCTCTTGGTCCGCAATTTGAGTATGTCTGACTTTGACCGCAAGTCGGACAGCATGCTACTTGTTGATATTGTGCAGGACAATATGCTGGCTGTTGGCATGGAGATGGACAGTTCTGAGGTTGACGGGCTTGTGGCTGATAATATTTCTCCCGCTGGTGGCGATTATTGATTTCATCGCCCAATCGTTTCAAGGAATAAAGCGTTCCGGATCCTGTTGCTCCGATTGCATATGGATTACCGGTGTAAATCGCTCCGCCAAGCAATACGCCTGTCAGATAAGCAACATTGCGTCGTCCTTCTTCACTTGCTCTGATTGGAGTGGGTGCCAATATGCCCACGCTTACAACTGTGATCAAACACAAAATCAAGCTCTTTTTCATTTTTTCCCTCCAGTATCATATTCGCCCGCAGGCAAAAATATCATCTCTTAATAAAGATGATATTTTATTAGCTATTTCTATAAAAAAATAACTATTTTTTAAGCTTTTTTGTCCAATCGACCAAAAGTTCATGTTTAATAAAAAAAAGACCGAACTCAGATGTTCGGTCTTTGGCTGATGATTCGCCGCTTCAATGTCATCACTACTTTCCTTTCAAAGTTTCCTGAGCATCCTCGATCATTCTAAGTAGATCGGATGCGATTGGACCCAAACCAAGTCCGGCTGCCGGATCATTTTTTGGATCATATCCAGATTCTGTGCCATCCCAACTTTTGGCCAATTCGCAACATTGGAGGCAGACTCGATGAACAGATCCGGCTGTTGTCGACATATCTTCGTGCCATTTTGCAGCAATCCATTGGTTTAGCACTTTTTTGATCAACCTGTTTGGAAACTGTTTACCGCAACGGACGCAAACGTATTTGCCATAAATCAATCCCGATAGCCGGTATAAAATTCCAGTAAGCATGTCACATGCCCCCTTTGCTAATCTCGCTACATGTATAACAATAATTTGCAAAAATAGCAATAAAAAACCGCCAGTACATTTGCAATGCACTAACGGTTTTTTACTGGCGGGATCGACCGGACTCGAACCGGCGACCTCCACAGTGACAGTGTGGCGTTCTAACCAACTGAACTACGACCCCGCAATGAATGAATTATAACAATTATTGATCAAAAAATCAATAAGAAAAACGCCCACCCCTTCGGGGTAGGCGTTTGATCTTGGCTTAGTCCTATTTTCTAGACCAAGCTCTGAAACGATAGCGGCGAAGGAGCATAGCTCCAAATCCGCCGCCTAAGGCAAAAATGCTGCTAGGCTCGGGAACAGCCTGATTGGCGAAAATTGGCATCTGAAGCAGCGGATCGCCATTTGCGTAGTGATACCACTGGTTGCTGCTGCCAAGAGTTGTGCTTCCGGATTTGGACAGATCAAGCCATCGCTCAGCTTCTCCAGGTATCGGCAGTCGGCCGTAAATCGACCGACCGATATTTCCGGGCCGATACAACCAATCCTTGTCCCAGTTGAAGGTTGTCCAACTTAGGATAAAACTGTCCGGAGCGTTTGCCTGGGGCTCGATTATCAGATTTTCTTGAAATATTGTGTTTGCCCCAAGATGGATGATGCTGGTATATCCAGCTTCACGGTCCATCCTTACTGGACCGTCTACAAATCCTCTTGCATAGCCAGAGCCGGCGTCATTGGCCCCGAATTCAACTGTTCCAGAGGAACAACTGAGGCTGAAAACTACTTTCCAGCCGACTGGGTCGTTGGTGTCGGCGCGAGCCGCTACGGCGAAAAGGCCGCAGACAACGACCATGAAGCCCAAACTTAATCCAATAACTTTAATCAGACGAAGCATTCTCCCTTATCCTCTTGCGGGTATTAGCCGCGCCTCTGACTTTAGTCAGTAGGCTTCTCATCATGGAAAAACTATTTCCTGTGAGTCAAGCTAGCGATAAGCTTTGAGTACTTAGTTTAATAACTTACTTCTAGCTTTGACTCGCGGGAGATATTGGGAATGATAATTTTACCTCATCTAACTTCTCCTTAATAAGGAGAAGAACATTTTTCAACGCTCAAGCCTCGAACTACCGACTGGCGGATGGGGGCTCAAGGTTGGGTCGGTCTCACATTGAAATGCAAGACCGACCAGTGCTCTGTTTACCTGCTTTGAAGCAAGGAAGGAATACTTATTACAGCTCCGGCCAGTCCGAGCAGGAACGTGCCTGCTACAACGGGAGCGAGCTCGGGAGTCGCGGAGTGCGCCATTATTCTGTTCAGGACTTTGGCGTCTATCATTAGTGATACTGAAATGATTGATATTATCAGTTTGATCATAATTAATCTCCTTTAATATCAACCACCTTTCCCTCAGTATGTTTAATATAATATCACAAAACAATGGAAAAGTCAATAGTAAAAGCTCGGATTCAGACTCATTTTATTGTCTTTTTGAGCTGGAAATGATAGATTGAATCTTGTATTGCGGGTATGGTTTAGTGGTAAAATGCGTCCTTCCCAAGGATGAGTCACGGGTTCGATTCCCGTTACCCGCTCCATGCCGATGTAGCTCAGCTGGTAGAGCAATTCTTTCGTAAAGAAGAGGTCGGAGGTTCAAATCCTCTCATCGGCTCCAAATATTAAGTACAGGGGGTTGTAGTGAAAAATTATTTTGCAGATGGCTTCGGGGCGATTAAAAAAGCATTATTTGACGACCATGTGAACCTGTGCCTTGTATCAGGTACTATTATTTTGGTTTTAACTGACACAATAATATGGAAATATATATTAGCTAAGAGAGAATTATTCTTATATGAACGCTTGGGCATTTACCCGTTGCGCTATTTAGTGATAGTATTATTAATAAATACTACTTTGGGACTATTTTCTTATGATAAGGAAAAGGAAATTAGTTATTTGCTGTTATCGGCCAGTATTGGTGTCTCAACATTAATATTTATTTTGGAAATATTTTATTTAATAAATTCGTAAAGATCCCCCGACTAACGCTCGGGATGACAGTAGAGGGGGCTCGGGATGACAGTGGGTGATTACATAACATGACACATTGGAAATATAAAAGGTTGTTCGAAATTCTTCCGGGCGCAATAGTCTGGTTCATTATTCTTTTTCCTGTTGCACTTTCAATATGGTATCCAAGATCACTTGCAATCTTTATGATCTTTTTTCTTTGCTATTGGCTGACCAAGATATTTTTTATGTCTTATCGTCTTATATTGGGATATAAAAATTACAAGCAAGACACCAAGATCGACTGGTTGAAAAAGTTGGATGAACTTGCTCCTGCTAATGCATGGAAAGAAATTTACCACCTTATTATCGTGCCGACTTACAAAGAAGACATAAGTATTTTGGAATTTTCAGTCGAGTCTGTAATTAATTCAGCTTATCCGCTAGATAAAATTATTTTTGTTCTTGCTATTGAGGAGCGGGACAAGGAAAATGCTGAGAATATTAGCAGGACTCTTCACAAAAAATATGCGGGCAAACTTCATGATTTCATTACAATAATGCATCCGAAAGATATTCCTGGAGAAGTCATTGGTAAGGGACCGAATATCACTCATGCTGGAAAACAGATGGTTCCGTATTTTCAAAAGAAAAATATTCCTTTTGAAAATGTGATTGTAACTACTATGGATTCAGATAACCGTCTGGATCGAAGATATCTTGCTTGTTTGACCTATAAATATATTTCAGATGCCGATCCTGTGCACAAAAGTTTTCAGCCTCTTCCAATGTATTTTAATAATATTTGGGACGTGCCAATGCCCATGAGGCTAATCGCAATGGGTTCCTCTTTCTGGCAACTTGTTGTTGCAACAAGGCCGTCGCGTTTGAGGAACTTTTCTGCTCACGCACAAAGTTTGGAGGCGTTGGTTAAGGTTGAATTCTGGTCTACTAAAACGATTGTTGAAGACGGGCATCAGTTCTGGAGAACTTATTTTAAGTTTAATGGACTTCATGAAGTGATCCCGATGTATACACCTATTTACCAAGATGCGGTTTTGGGAGATAATCTAAAAGAGACATTGTACGAGCAATATTTACAAAAAAGACGTTGGTCGTGGGGTGTATCAGACATCGCTTATGTAATGGAGCATACAATCGGCAATAAAAATATTCCGTTTATTGATCGTTGGTCCAATGCTTTAATTCTTTGGGAATCTCATATTTCATGGTCAACTACCTCTATTATTTTGGCTACATCTTCATGGCTGCCATTGGCACTAAATCCTGATTTTAGAGAAACAGTTCTGGCTTTCAACTTTCCCACAATATATTCATGGTTGGCAGGAATCGCTTGGACAGGAATGATTACAACTTTAACACTCTCCACTCTTTTGGTTCCACCTCGTAAAGGAAAAAAGCCTTTCAGAAGAATTGCACTGGATTGGATATTAACCCCGATTATCATGCCGTTTTCGAATATTTTCTTCTCTTCTCTGCCGGCGTTGGAATCACAAACACGTTTAATGTTTGGTAGATATTTAGAAGTGTTCAGGGTTACTAAGAAATCAACAAAAAGGTCTTTTACAATGGAGGGCTCCGATATATCGGAGTAAAACAAAATGAATTTCTTCAAAAAAGATTTTTCTCTTAGGGAGAAAAAGATTTATTCTGGTGTCCTAGTCGGTCTAATAATGCTCATGATGTTCCTGATCGCCCTTTTTTCATCAAAAGGTATTTTTGGTGATCCGGGGGACTCAGGCATAGTTGATGAGATTGCTCATATTCCGGCTGGATATTCATATGATAAATATATGGACTACCGTATGAATCCAGAGCATCCGCCGTTGGCAAAGGCTCTTGCCGGACTACCATTGGCACTTCAAAGTGGTATTAAAGGCATAAAGGATGATTGGAGCTGGGATGGTATAAATCAGTGGGAAGCTGGCTGGTATATGCTCTATGAAGCTGGCAACAATCCTGCTCATATACTTCTCTGGTCCCGTCTTCCGATGATGCTCCTAATGATCGGATTGGGATTACTCATATATAAATGGGCGGCGGAGCTTTTTGGACGAAAGGTTGGCCTGGTTGTTCTTTTGCTATATGCGCTTTATCCCGATGTAATAGCTCATGGACGGCTTGTTACAACAGATGTGGCCGCAGCTTTTGGTTTTGTCTTGGCCTCATATTATTTTGACAGGGCAATTCGCAATAAAACTACAAAATCGACTATTTTTGCTGGAATTGCCTTTGGTATAGCACAACTATTAAAATTCTCATCCTTTTTGCTTTTTGGCGTATTTCTGGCCTTGGTTTTAATTCGAGCAATTCTGGATCGAAAGGAAAAAGGATTTCGGTCGGCGCTTTGGGTAAATTTCAAGATATACTTTTGGACTTGTTTAATCTCTCTTGGCGTTGTCTGGTTGGTTTATCTTCCGTTTGTCTGGAAAACTCCAGTTAACATTGAACATGAAGTGATTACTAGAAATCTGACAGAGGATGCTAGAACTTTGCCGCTTCGTAATTTTCTACATGGATTAGAAGGGAATCCGTTTACTCGTGCCATTGGCCACTATCTCCTTGGTGTCATGCTTGTCTTTGCTCGAGTAGCTGGTGGTAATGCAACATTTGCGCTTGGGCACTTGTCGGACAAGTCGATTTCATGGTTTTTTCCATTTGCCTGGTTGGTCAAAACCCCGATTACTATCATTATCTTGTCTGTCTGGTCGGTAATCGGAATTATCTGGAGTAAATTTTGGAAAAGCAAAGAGAAGTTTTGGGTTTTGAGTGTATTGTTAATGCCTTGGCTGGTTTATTGGGCTATTACAATGAGAGGTTCATTGAACATCGGAATCCGCCACTTAATGCCGACTGTTCCATTTGTTCTGCTTATTATTGGATACTTCTTACATTTGCTCTTTAGTTCAAAGAATAAAATACCAAAATATGTAGTTGGAATATTAGTCTTGTTCATGGCGTATTCAACTCTGTCTTACTTCCCAAATTATATTGGATACTTTAATGAATTTGTTCCACGCGATCAAAGATATAATTATTTAGTCGATTCTTCGCTCGACTGGGGTCAGGATTTATTACGTCTGAAAAAATATGTCGACGATAATGATATTAAACAGATTAAAGTTGACTATTTTGGCGGTTCTGTTCCCAGCTACTATATTCCACAACAAATTCCTTGGCATAGTTCCTATGGTCCGACAACCGGCTGGATTGCAGTTTCGGCAACTTTTTATCAATCATCCAAATTATATGGCGAGAAAGAGGGGAAGTGGTCGTATGGTTGGCTGGACACTTATAAGCCGGAAGCTGAGATTGGGGGCTCAATCTTGGTATTCCATATTACTTCTCAGGATCTCATAAATCATCCTCCAGTTTCTCCTTATCCAATAACAACCATTGATTCTGCGGGTAGTCTTGATCAGGAAGAAATACAGGTGGAATTATGACAACAGGAAAAATACATTTATCGATAGTAATTCCGGCTTATAAAGAAGAGGATAGAATTCACAAAATTCTTGATGCGGTTATTAAATATCAGGACAATCATGATTTTGCGACTGAGACAATTGTTGTTGTTGACGGGTCTCCCGATGATACTGCTCTGGCAGCTAAAAAATATGAAGGAAAGATAAATAATTTCAAGGTAATTGACAGAAAAGAGAACAAAGGTAAGGGATATAGTGTTAAAGAGGGAGTGCTTGCGGCACAAGGTGAATTTATTCTTTTCACTGACGCCGATAATTCAACGCCGCTTCATCAAGTTGATAAGCTCTTGAAAGATGGTGAAACGTATGATGTTGTAATTGGTTCAAGATATAACGATGGTGGCAAGTTGGCCAGGCCGCAGCCTTTTTATCGTGTTCTTGGTAGCAGAGTGTTGAATCACATAATCCAGTCTTTGGCTGCTCCGGGGATTAAAGATACTCAATGCGGTTTTAAACTTTTTAAAGCGAAGGTAGCAGAAGAAATCTTTAAAAGGCAGACATTTGACCGTTTTTCCTTTGATATTGAACTTCTGGCTATTGCTAAAAATCTTAAATTTTGGATTAAAGAGTGCGGTATTACATGGTATGATGATCCACATTCAACCGTCAATCCAATCAAGGACGGTCTCCGTATGATAAAAGACGCTAAGCAGGTAAAGAAAAATTTATTAGCAGGGAAGTATAAATAGAAGTAAATATTTCAATAAAAAATAACCATCTTTCGATGGTTATTTTTTATGGAGCGGGTAAGGGGAATCGGACCCCTATGTCCTGCTTGGAAAGCAGGCATAATAACCATTATACGATACCCGCATGGTCGGGGAGAGAGGACTCGAACCTCCGACCCCCGCGTCCCAAACGCGGTGCTCTAGCCAACTGAGCCACTCCCCGACAAAATTTTCTTACTTGAAAATAACAGTAAAATAATACCTAAAAATCACAACAAAGTCAATTTTATCGTAGTCAAAATTTTCTTAATCCTTTCTTAACGTCTTTTGCTATATAATTTTGATTAAGAACAATTCTTCTTGAATATTAGAAAGAAAAAGTTACAAAAAATGATTGTCATATAAAAAACTGCTGGCCAAACAAGAGTTGGCCAGCGTTGCAATACTTTCATTGGGAAAGCGAGGGAATTTGTTTTAGGCAGGTGTGCCTGCTTTTTTTCTTGGTGTAAGATTGAAGCAAGAGAGCATGAAGACCATGATCGCGATAATACAAAAGGACAAAACGATTCCGAATAGCGTAAACACTATTCCAAGTATAACTGCTAACAATGTCGATAGTTTCATCGAAATTGTAATGCATATGCAGACACTAATATTGCCTGCTAGTGCAATGATCGATCCAAGGCAAAATTCAATTATTCGCCAGATTCTGTCAGCATCTGGTTCATCATTGACGCTCCTTACTTTATCATCAATGTGCCTTGCTCCATCAAACACGACGACAATGCCGAATATCCATAACATTACAAAAAACATTAGCATATCCTGTTCCTCCTTGTATGGTAGCTGATGCTTATTATGATAATATCACTTTTTATAAAAATATCAATCCTGTGCATTTAAAAAGAGCCTCTAGGAGGCTCTTTTTAAATTATTCAATAATTTTTTTTATTGTATTTTATTTGAAAATTCCTGACCTGAATTCAACATATTTGTAGCTTCATCCTGCATTTTTTGGGCGTCAGTTATCATTTCGTCTCCTTTATTCTTTAATTCAGAATCCTGATACTGGGAGCCTTTTTGTTGCATTAAACTGCCGTTTTCTGTCATTGTTTTAGCCATGTCCTGCATCATTGAACCACTATCAGTCATCATTTGAGCCTGATCTTTCAGATATTGTTGCGGTGAAACAGTTTGATTTTGCTGTGGAGATTTCTGGGAAAGAGCTATGCCGGATACAGCTAACGCGCCAACCCCAATAACTATGACGAGCAAGAGTAGCAAGCTTACCAGATTTTTTTTCATATTTCGTAATCACCTCCCATGAGCCTCCTTTTACTTTTATCTTTTAGATTAAAATTAGCAAAGTATTCTCGCTTAGTCATTGGAGTTTATTGAGAAATAACAAATATTATTCTTGTTTTATTGCTTTAAACTTTCTGATCCTTTCCCCTTGTCTCTGATAGATAGAAAAGCAGTCCTATGGTAAGGGGTACTAAACCGATTATCCAAAATGCCGGAGTATTTTCCTTAATTGCAATAAGAAAACTTCCGCCAATGAGCATGAAAATCATTCCGCCTGCTTGAGGTTTTTTCCACGCTAGTATAGTAATGCCAAGGGTCAGAAGACCCAGTATTAAGTGAGAAAGACCATCTTGCCAACTAAATTGCGGTGAAAAGGTCTCTAACACAAAACTTAGAAAAAAAAGAGTAAGAAGCGCAGACAACACTCTGGGTGTCCAATGCATTATTTTTTCTCTAATCAATATTCCTCCTTGACTATTATTCAATAAAATTAAACGTATTGTTAATATCTAAGCGTTAGCAATCAGACAGGAGATTCTATCAAATAATTTCTGATTTAACAGCTTCTGCCACTGCTGATACAACACTAGCGTCTAATGCATCGGGAATAATCATTTCGGGAGTCGGTTTTGAAACTAAATTAGCCAGAGCTAAAGAGGCTGAAAATTTCATATTCTCCGAGATTGTCTTAGCATGCCCATCCAAAGCACCTCGAAAAATGCCTGGAAAAGCTAACACATTGTTGATTTGATTTGGATTGTCAGATCGACCAGTAGCAATAATCGCGGCCCCCGCTTCTTTGGCTAATTTTGGATTAATCTCGGGAATTGGATTTGCCATTGCAAAAATAATCGGATCTTTTGCCATTGATTCCACCATTTTTTTTGAAAGAATATTTGGTGCTGATACGCCAATAAAAACATTGGCGCCTTTAATAACATCCTCTAGAGAGCCGCATTCTTGATTTCCGATTAATCGCAGAAGTTTTGTTTTTTCTTTATTTAAATCGCTGCGAAGATTGCAAATTGCTCCTTTGCTGTCAACTGTAATTATCAGAGCTTTTTCTTTTGAATAAGAATAAATCAATCTGGCAATTGCTGTACCGGCTGCGCCTACGCCTGAAATAATAATTTTAACTTCATCAATCTTTTTGTTGATAACTTTTAGCGAGTTAATTAAACCAGCTAAAACCACGATTGCCGTACCATGCTGGTCGTCATGCATTACTGGAATGTCAAGATTTTGCAAGCGTTCCTCAATTTCGAAGCATCTGGGTGCTGAAATATCTTCAAGATTAATTCCGCCGAAAGTTGGTGCAATAATTTCCACAGTCCGGACAATCTCATCAACATTTTGGGTATTTAAACAAATCGGAAAAGCGTCAATGTTGGCAAATTTACTGAATAATAATGCTTTACCCTCCATCACCGGCAAAGCTGCTTCTGGTCCGATATTGCCCAAGCCTAATACTGCTGATCCATCAGTTATTATTGCAACAGAATTTCGCTTCATTGTATAATCAAATACCCGATTATTTTTCTCGGCAATCTTTCGGGACACTGCTGCAATTCCAGGTGTGTAGTAAACAGACAGGTCGTTTTTATTTATTAATTTAACATTAGGTTTTACTTTCAGTACATTTTTTTGTCGATGCGCTTTCAGTGATTTTTTATCATAATCCATGATTTTCCTCGTTGAATTATTTTTTAATTGCTAATATTAATATACCACCAACCAGACGATAAATTCGAGAGTATCTAGACGTAATGATAGCAAGCTATATCGTTTGGATTTAGCTAGATTTCAAAAAAAACGGTTTCTAGCCGTTTTTATTACAAAATTATTCAATTTTTACCTGGTACCCCACTCCATGCTGGATCAGAAAAATGATGATAGGCATCCAATCGATAATTGTAAAGTATTCTTTGCCGTCAAAAAATCGTGTTCCTCGCCCCACGATTTGTTTGAATTCAATCATTGAATTAACAGGGCGCATCAGGACGATATTACGAATATTTCGCGCGTCAACACCTGTTGAAAGTTTTTGCGATGTTGTCAAAATAGTTGGTATTGTTTTTTTATTGTCTTGAAAATCCCTTAAATACTGCTCTCAAATTTGCTTTTGCTCAAGTTTGAATTTTGTGGACAAGTTTGGGTTTTGTTTGGTCTAGAGCTTGATATATAAAATTGATTAGAGAATATTTTTTAAAAACATCTATTATCAAGCATAGCAAAACAACATTAAGAAAATCTTAAGAAAGCACTATAAACGAAACGTGCTTGATGTGCCAAACCACTGCAAATTAATGCTACTATTTTTAAAAAATGCTAATATATTTATATAGTGTTTTTTTGCAATACTAAACAACTAAACAGGAATTTATGATGGCAGAGATAGAAAATAACGGAATTATGCAAGAAGAGGAAGAGCCAAACATAACCGATGTAATAGCTGAAAAATTGAATATTCAACAAGCTAGAATTTCTCGTCTCCAACAAAATATTCTGTTAATTGCTGGTGACGATAAGGAAGGACGTTTGCAACAATATATATGCAAGAAACCGCGGAATAGCTCTCCTTTATTAGTAAATGGTCAGGATAGAGAGTTATTGTTCTACCATCATTTCTCAAATGACTTATCTGATAGTATTCCAGACCTAATTGGAGAAATAGAGGGATTTGAAATATTCCAATATCTTGAATCAGATGGGACAGTTGATCCCCATGGCATGCTGGATGTTTTGCCGGCAATTCAAAAAATTGAGATACCTGATTCATATAGTCAAATTATGGCAGGCGAATATGATAATGAAGCACAATTTCTTGCTTATCTAAATCAGATTTGTACTAGTCTTGAAGAAAATTTAGCATACAGGGAGTTAACTACATTAATTAAAAACAACGAAGAAGCATTCTCGATTATGCTCGAATATTTAAACAATTTACCACAGGTACTGACTCACGGAGACTTTTGGCACGGTAACGCTATAAGAGCAAATCAGAAATTATACATATTAGACTGGGAAAACTGCCAGGTGAACAATAATCATTATGACTTATCAACTTTGTTGAACACAGAGAGATTAACGGCTGGAAATTCAGAGTTCCAACTCCCAAATCAGGATTCAGTCGACGAAATCGCTATTGAGTACAATTTTCTTCTCCAAACAATTTCGCAGATTTTACCTGAATTACTTACTGATACTCCTAATACTGCTTGGACTAAAACATGGCTTCAGGAGTTCCTACGAATTCTTGACAAACATAGTACTAGAAGATAAAATAATTGGGCATTATGACAAACAATTATCTAAAAAAATATTATGGATCTTCAGGTGAGTATTTAACTGATCATCGTCTTTTTTTAGATTCTGCAAATCTTGAAAAAGACACTGACTTTTTAGTTAAAGCTTTAAGCTTAAAGCAAGATGACAAGATTTTAGACATCGCTTGTGGACAGGGCAGACACACTAACTATCTTGCCCAGAGGGGCTATCATGTCGATGGTACAGATTTTTCTGAGCACCTAATCAAAAAAGCCAAAGAATCCGCCGTTGGATTAAAAGGAGAGAAATCAGAATATTTTATTTCTGATATTATGAGCCTAAAATTGTCCAAGAAGTACAACAAAGCCTATTGGTTTTTTTCAGATTTAGCGAATATTGATATTCCTACGGCAATAAACTCGATTAGTAATAATATCGAAATTGGCGGCATGGTTCTTTTTGATACCGATAATATCTTTAGAATTATTTCCTATCTTCTAAAGAACCCTGATTCTAATTATAAGTTTGATGCCACTGAATTCAAACTTATAGACGACAAGAAAAAATTAGATATCCCATATCCGCCTTTGCCGATTTGGGAACAATGGATGGAAAAATCAAAGTTTTCTATTCAAAAGGTTATTGGGGATTATGATTTTAGGGAATACTCGATATATAGTCCTAGGTTAATCTTAATAGTAAAGAAAATCGCTTAGACCATTTGACCTAAGCGATTGTTGTAATATATCTCTCTTGTTTTTATGCTGTTGAAGCATGTGAGTTCACTGTTGCATAAAGGTTGTCAACTTTACACTTGAAGAGATCGGGCTCTTCGGTAAGGATCCACATCAACTCGAGGATGGAGGTATGTATCTCGTCACACTTGAAATGGGGACTTTTTATATTCTTGGTTGTCTGATAATTCTCTCCGCGACAGTTGCCCGCACAGAGATACCGAACATCGCATGCCGAACATTTTGGATTCATGGTGTCGATATTAAGAGAGCGAAGCTTCTCTAAGATCGGCGAATTCTCCCAAATTTCAGACATACTGTCAGTGCGTAGGTTTCCTAGGCGAAATGCCGGTAAAGCAGTATCGGCACAGGGATAGATAGAGCCATCGGCTTTCACGTAGACAGCTCGGTTAGTGCCTATTCCACAACCGAAGCTCTTAACTCCTCCGGCAATTCCCATGAGTTGATTGGCAAAAGTGGAATTCATCATCAGCTTTTGCAACCGATGATCTTCGCGGACGGCGTCAAAAACCTTGCGATAGAATTCTGCTACTGGAACTGCGACTAGGAGTCGTTTTGCCTTTTTGCTATTTCCTCGCCCAACGTTCATCATATTCAGGCAATTAAACCCTTCGACTCCCAATGAATCAGCCAGAAGAAGTGTTTCCTTGATCTCTCCAATGTTGTCCCGATGAACAAACATGTTGATCGCTACCGACACGCCATTTTCACATAGCAGGCGAATGTTCCGGACGGTTGTATCGAATGCCCCTGCGCCTCTGATGAAGTCATGTGTCTCGGGCCTGCAGCCATCTAGCGAAATCGACATTTTAAGTCGCGGAAACTCGGCAAGCCTTTTGATTTGACTGTCATCAAGTAAAGTCGCATTGGTATTCACTTGAGCAAAGAATCCATGCTCGTGGACATAACCAATCAGATCGATAGCATCTGGACGGGTAAACAACTCTCCACCAGTCAAAGCAACGCGAGAAATACCGTTTTGCCAAGGCATTTCGGAGAGTTGATCGATAATAGTCTTGATTTCTCCCGTTGCCATCTCATTGGGAAGTGGTTTTCTTGCGTGTGCATAGCACATCTCACACTCCATATTGCATTTCTGAGTAGTAGCGATGACAAGCACGTTTTCGACATCATTGACTTGGAAGTTTGGCGCAAACTCTGTTGTCTTGGCGTACCTTCCATCTATAGATAATACACCGGACGAATAAAGCAGATCCGTAGTCTCTGCATAGATTTCTCTTGCTTCTTCTACAGAGACCTGTAAACTGTCTGCGATACTGCTGGTGATTTTACCTTCCTCCTCTAATTCAAAGGCTTCGAGGATATCTGCAATTTCTTTTGTTGCAGAGAACCAGTAAGGTTTAGAAGGGAATATCACCACTGCTAAATCGCCTCGATAATCGATCGATGGCTTTTCAGACAGGCTCACGTTCATCTAAATAGCTCCCTTTCTGAAAAAAATGGCGAGGCGTGATCGGAATCAGCCTCGCCAGGTTGGCTGGGCTTACGCCCATGGGACTACTGGCCCCGGTAATACATGACGCCTTGGGATTCCTTCGTCAGAACGACAACTGAGGCGTTACCACGATTAAGGATGCGGAACTTTCTTTTCATAGAAGATCTCCTACTGCAGTTTTTGAATTGCAACCAGCAATTCTATAATACTAATATCACTAAATGACGATTTTGTCAACACTACGATTGACAAATAAGAGTAATTGTGGTAGAATACAACACATCTTCGCTATTGTATATAGTATAATGAGCTTAGAGTACATTGAAAACTGAAAGGAGTTGCCTATGGCAGCAGAAAAGCTTGGACAAAGTAATGTCCAGGTAACTCGGGCTGCCTCCATAATTAGGCAACTTGAGATACTAAGAACGACATCCCACCAATGCGGTGGAGACAGAGGTGTAAAATGAACATGAAAGTAAGACCCGCAGTGGTGACCGATGTTGATGATGTCATTCGAGTTTGTGACCAAGCATGGAAGAGCATTTGGCAAGGAAATGAGCAGATGTTTATTGATCGCATCACAACATTCCCTGAATGCGGAATTGTTGTTGGTGAGATCGATGGCAACATTGAAGGCTATGTTTCCGTGCAACTTGCAAATGACAATCTCATACTCTGCCCCACATGGAACGAAGCGACTGATTCTGGCCACATCACAAGGACTCATAACCCATACGGTGAATGGCTTCATGGAGTTGGCCTCGCAGTAACATCTAAAGGTTGTCGAGCCGGCATGACCGAGTGCCTGATCAGCTACCTATTCGGCTACGCAGTAGCAGAGAGGAAGCGCGGATGCAGGTTTATAACCCGAATGCCTGGCTATCATCGTTTTCAGGACAAGATGAGTCCCGAAAAATATGTAAATAGTCAGCGCAATGGAAGGCCGCTTGACCCTGAACTCAGAGTTTTGGGAAACTACGGCTTCAAAGTTATTGAACCTTCGGTTATCTTCCGGAATTATGTGGAAGGAGGCGGAGATCCTGGATCCTGTGGCTTCAGTGTATTGATCGAACAACTCAACCCCACTTGGGGCGCTAGCTTAGCACTAGCAAATCAAGGGCCGACTGCTTAACGCGGTTGGCCCGATTTTTTTGTTAAAATTGTAAACACTGATTTGGGTATTGTATAATAAATAATGAATTAATGATTAATACCTAGATTTTTCAATGGATTTTGACTCAATAATTACTATATTAGTTGCGATCATCAGTCTATCACTGGGTTTTTTAGTTCTAATTAGCGGATATAAGAATATCAGCAATAAATTGTTTTTTGCATTCAATTTATTCACTTCAATATGGATATTTTCTAGCTTGGTTGCCAAATATTCTTCCATTAATACTGTCCAGCCCTATGTGAATTTAGGCTTTGCTGCAGCATCATTGCTGGTTTATTTTTTTATGATGTTTTGCATTTCTTTTCCTAACAAGACCGACAGCATAAATCGATGGTGGCACATAGCACTAGTGCTTCCGGTAATTTTCTTTATTCTCTCAGTAGCTGGCAAAGTAGCGGTAGCTATTCCAAGTGTAAGTGTTGGATTCAAAGTGTCTTCCGGACCTTTCTATATTCCTTACTCAATCTTTTTATTAATCTATGTTGCAATAAGCATCGTGGCTCTTATAGTTAAGTTTAAGACAAACAAAGGCATAACAAGAGACCAGATTTATTATGTTTTGCTGGGAGCATCAGCGTTCGCTGTTTTGGCTTTATTTTTCAGCCTTGTTATGCCAATGATTACTAGCTACGAAAATATTTATCGGTGGGGAATTTACAGTGTTGTCATTTTTTTAGCTTTTGCCTCTTATGCAATTATTGAGCGCGGGTTTTTACAAATTAAAGTTATTTTAACTGAACTTGCTGTTACGATAGTTGCTCTGGCGCTTTTGGTTCAAACGCTGATGTCCGAAGATATTAATAAAGGATTGGTAAACGGTTCTATATTAGTGGTTGTTATTTACGGCGGTTATCTAATTATCACTTCGGTCAAAAAAGAAATTATTCAGAACAAACAATTGCAAAATTTAACGCACCAGCTCGAAAAAGACAAGAAAGATCTTGTCGATCTTGATCGCATGAAAGATGAGTTTTTGCAAATGGCTACCCACGAGCTCAATACTCCAATCACGGTAATTCAAGGTAAATTGAACATGGCGGTCGAAGAGAATCTGTGTCATCTGGATGAAGAGCAAAAAAATTTCTTTAAACCAATTCTAACTGATACCATGCGCTTGGCAGGATTGTCTAAAGATATTTTAAATGTATCAAGAATTGATCAGCATAGATTAAAAGTAAATGCAGCTGAGTCTGATCTTGATGCTTTAATAGCTTCTATAGTCTCAGGATTTGAAGTTAAGACTAAAGAAAAAAGTAATTCGATTGCGTACATTAAATTAAGCAAAGATCTTCCCAAATTAACCTTTGATCAAAGCAAAATTGGTGAAGTAATATCAAATTTAATCAGTAATGCCAATAAATTCACAGAAAACGGTAAAATTGCAGTTACGTCAAAGGTCAAAGACGATAACGTAATCATTTCTGTGGCTGATACCGGTGTCGGTATTGATAAAGATGATCAAAAACATCTTTTTGAAAAATTCTATCAAGTAGGTCGTTTTGATCCGGAAAACCCCCAGGAACAGCAAGGCTCTGGTTTGGGTCTATATATATCTGAAAACATTATTGAGCTTCATGGCGGCAAAATCTGGCTCGAGTCAGAAAAAGGAAAGGGATCCACTTTTTACTTTTCTTTGCCACTAGAGTATAAAGAGATTAAGCAGACAGTGAAGATTCATTCTGATGGAACTAACTTAAGAGTTCTTTAAATTAATTTTAAGAAAAACTTAATACAAACTCCGCATGGAGGATAAAATGTCCTACAAATTACTCATAGTGGATGACAGCAGAGGGTGCTGCGAACTATACAAAATGCGCTTTGAATTAGATAGGTGGCAGGTTGAAGTTGCTTTCTCAGCTGAAAAAGCAATTGAGATATTAAAAGACGATAAATACAAACCCGATGCAATGCTCTTGGATATTATGTTGCCAAAGATGCAAGGTGATGAATTTCTCAAAATTATAAAAAGCGATCCAAAAACTAAAGACATTAAGGTTGTGGTTCTTACTGCCCTAAACTTTTTCAAAGGAGAAGAAGAAAAGCTCTCTAATAAAGCCGATGATTACATTCTAAAAATCGAGATTATGCCTGATCAGCTTGTTAAAAGGGTAACTGAACTGGTAGAAGGCAAACATTCCGCTAGAGAAGAGAAAAAAACGGACTAATTGTTTGCGTTCTATTTAATCTTGGCTTTCAGTACTAAAAAAATAAAGATCTGAGGAACCATTCAATACTATTAATGCTGCGCTTTGCATAGTATGACTTTTTATGATAGACCTAAACTAGAAAGCAATGGCGGGGAGAAATGGAATATTGTGCATTTATCGCCGACACAATCACCAACTTTGAACGAAATACTCAATTTTTAACTTCGCTTTGAACAAATTGCGAAAGAGTTTCTGGTCTACCTCATATATAATTTGGCGGATATAACCGTCTTTATAAAAAATAAGCTCGGCAATCTTTTGCAAACATACAAAGATTCCGAGTTACAAGAGAAGCGCACGCTCTTGTGTTCGATATTCCCCTCTGGACTCATATGGGGCGAAAATGGCTATTCCAACCCACAAATTAGTCAGTTCTACAGCCAAATATCGAGCTTTGAAAACATTAGCGGCTCACTTGGTACCCGCGAAAGGAATCGAACCTTTGACCCACTGCTTAGAAGGCAGTTGCTCTATCCACTGAGCTACGCGGGCATATAATATTATTTGGTACCCCCGACAGGATTTGAACCTGTAAAACCTCTTGTTCCGAAGACAAGCGCTCTATCCAATTGAGCTACGGGGGCTAATTATTACATTTCAAAATCATCATATCAATCCACTTTTGAACTTTCCAGTAAAATTCACTTCCCTTTAATTCCAACCGACAGCATCCCTTGTAATCAATATTTTTTTTAATGTTATGTATTGTCGGCTTGTAAACAGTTTTCTTAAAGGAGCTGATTGGAATATTGGTTATTTTTGACCAAAATTCTTCACAATTCTCATTTGAATATACTTCATGAATGAAAATTCTTATTTTAATTTCTTCTTCAGGTATATTAAACAGTGTTCTTAAACATTTCAAAACTATTTTTACCATCTCAGGGTCAGAATTAACAAACTGAAAACAGCGTGATTTTTTTGCTCCTTCAGCCCAATAAAGACTTAAAAAGATACTAAAGATTGGGTTTAGGGCGTGTCCATCAAATTCTTTTGCTGCAGCCAATTTAATTCTTTTTATTCTATCAATGGCCTTGTTTTTATTTGTCCAAGCGCCTTTGATGCGACCTTTTGCGGCTCCTGAATTTATTTTTGATATAATTCTTGCTTTTTGAACAGAATTTAATTCGATATTCTTTAGCCACCCAGACAGGGTTCCCTTAGATAAATCAGGAATAATCTGACGAATTTCATTGTAAGAGTAGCCATCTCGACGTAATTTAATGGCCTCTCTCTTTTCTTCTAACCTTAACTTCATTTGAACCCCCATTATGTTATATGCTCATTATAACACCAGTAGTTCAAAATGATCAATTTAATGGGGCGGCCAACGGGAATTGAACCCATGACTCCAGTGCCACAAACTAGCGTGATAACCACTTCACCATGGCCGCCATATTATTTTCACTAGTAAACTTTAACATAAATTAGCCTAAAAGTAAATCAGCTAAACACTTTCATTTAAATTAAGTCATGATCAAAATAACCACAAATCCATTATAATACACAGCACAATATGAGTAACGCTGAAAAGGGGGTATTTAAAAAACACCCCGCTAAAAGCGGGATTTTTTTATGCCAAAAATCAAATTATTCAACCCAAAAGGGTCTATTTCGGGGCTCAGTATGACAGGCGGGATTACAGGATATTATTTTCTCTTTGTAGGACGTTTTTTCTTAACTATTATAACTTCTTCACCTTTGTCTTCTTCGTATTCGTGGGCGACGCCTTTGGAATATTGATCTTTGTCATTTTCATACCTTTTCATACCTCTTGTTTCATATGAAACAGCTTCGATTAAGGCAATTACAATTATAGCGCCAATTATACCCCAGATTACGTTTAAAAGAGATAACGTTCCAGGCGTGGCTATTACTGGTCCAAACCCAAATACCTCGGCGAACAGCCAGACACCAAGGATGGATCCTAATATCCCGATTATAATATCGGCGATCACTCCCTGTTTTGTTCTCATTATTAAACTAGCAATCCAGCCAATTATTCCCCCGACGATTATGGTTACAATCCAACCCATTTTTAATTCCTTTATTTAATATTGTTAAAACAATTACTTACAATAACCGATCAGCCTGATTTGTTCATTGGAAAATGTGCCAAGATAAGTTTTGAGCACTTTAATCTCAACAATTATTTTTTTTAAATATATCTATTACAAAATTGACAATATCTTTATCTCTAGATGATGAGCTTGGTTGAGCGCGCGCGGCATGTTATAAGTAATCATGATCGGATTAAATATTGAGACCGATTTTTTATGCCTAATTACAAAAAGGAGTTCTAAATAGATGAGAGATGACACTTTTTTAAGTGATCGCTTGGATTTTTTGTGGAGGAAATATTTTACTGATGTTTTGAAATCAAACAAAGTTCATATTAAGTTTGGTAGAAAAGCAGTAAAAAGACTGGGGAGTATCAGACAGAAAATTGATGAAACAGATACAGTCATTACCCTAAATGGCTATTTTAAAGACAAAAAAATACCCCGCTATATTCTTGATGCAACAATAGTTCATGAACTATGCCATTACGCTCATGGATTTTCTTCTCCTCTTCCTCAGCTCTCGAGATTCCCTCACAAAGGAGGAACAGTAGACAAGGAACTTATTCAAAGGGGTCTCTTGGATTTACTAAAAAAAGAAAAAAAATGGCTCAACAAAAACTGGTTTAAATATGTCACAAATAATCGATAAGTTATTTAAATATTCTTTTTTGACTTTCCGCCTTTTTTGCCTGCGCGTTTTGCTTCTGCCGAGGTAAATTCATGAGCGGTGCCTTTCTGATGAGAGGCAATTCCGCCTTTTTTTGCAATTTCTTTTCGTTTTTCTTCGCTCATTGAGGCAAATCCGCGCCTGTTAATTTTTATCAACTTAATCACATCCTTTACTTGAGCACGTGGAATAATTTTAAGATGGCGATTAAGATGACAGCCCCGATTATTCCCCAGATTATTCCCCAGATGCTAAATGTGCCTGCCGCAGAGGCCCCGCCGATCTTTAGGATATCGGAGAATATCCATTTACCGAGAAGGGAGCCGATAATACCGATCAGGATATTTAAAAATAATCCCTGTTCGTAATCTGTACCTGCAATCAGGCTAGCTATCCAGCCGATGATGCCGCCGACAATTATTGTTATAATCCATCCCATTTTCTTTTCCTTGGTTTAATTAATATGCGAATAAATCATTGCATGAATGAGCTTTAAACTTAATGTCCAGAATGTAAATTTTACAGGACATTTTTTGTGTTTTGTTGTCAAAATCAGCAATAACAAAAAAATACTCCATCCTTCGCTAAAGCTTCGGACGGCAAGCAAGGGGGAATCTTCGATTCCTGAAAATCACCATGAAAAAAGCACCACTTGCGTGATGCACTTTTCATGGTAGCCTCAAGGGGAATCGAACCCCTGTTACCACATTGAAAGCGTGGTGTCCTAACCACTAGACGATGAGGCCATAACGTAAATTGGAAGTTGGGCTGTCCAACTTCGCTAATAGCTACGCTGGACAAACTTCTCTTTTCTCATGGCTTGCCAAGCGAAGCCCCGAGGGCGAAGTTTGGTGGGCTGCCTGGGACTCGAACCCAGAACCAATGCCTTAAGAGGGCACTGCTCTACCAATTGAGCTAGCAACCCAATTCACTTATATTTTATACCAAATTTCACTGATAAAAACAAGATCGGCTAATTTCAATACTTTAACAAAAAAATAAAAGCTTGTTCTAGTAGGTTACTATGGAAAAGATTAATTAAAATAATTTGTATCTGGGTTTCTATCGATCAGGTCGTGAGCTTTTTTCATCTCTTCTGGGGTGTTGATATAAATAATTTTAAATTCACCAGACGTGGTTTTGTTAATGTAATCGTGAGTAACAGATAAAATGTGAGCAAGTCCCCAGTAAAGCCACTTACCGTTTATATTTTCAACAAGAAAAACTCTAACCGGAGGTTGATGGTAAAATCTAATACCTGGTTTATTAGAGAATTCAAAAACTTTATTTTTCAGATTATCTAGAACATAAGACTTTTCAAGATGTTTATCAATTTCCAATTCAGTTGGAAAACCCTGTTCTTTGCTGATCTGTAAAGTGTCGTTTATTTCAATAAAACTACCCATGTTGCCTCCTTTGCGCTATTTTAGCTTAAATATAGCATATTGAATTATCCAATTCTATAAAATAATCAATTGTTCTGTGGTAACATGATTTCGTTGCTTTTTTTTGCGAAAAAGAGTAGTATTGTAACTGTTATTTTAACAAAATTATTAATTTAGAAATTACACCCCATATATCAACCAAAATGATGAATTTAATTAGTCCAGCATTATCAATTGAGTCTGAGATCAAGTTATAATTGTTCTATTTTTGGCTGAGGGGTTTTGAAAGGATCGAGATGATCAACCTTATTCTAGCTGTTGTCGCAGGTCTCCTGTCTGGCGGAATTTTGGCGTTTGTATTATTCAACGTAACTACAAACAAGAAAATTGCGAACGCCAAGGCAAAGGCAGAAAAAGTGATAGCGGACGCAGAAACAAAGAGTAAAGAAGTGCTGTTACAAGCCAGAGATGAGGCACTGAAAGAGAAAGAGGGCGCTAAGAGAGAGTATGAGTCAAAGTCTAAGTATTTGGAAAAAACCGAGCAGGATTTAAGGAGGAAAGAGTCAAACATTGACTTTCGTTTTACAGAAGTAGAAAAATCCCGCAAGGAGATATCTTTAAAAGAAAAACAAATTGACGAAACAAAACAGATGCTTCGGGATTTGCGAAAGAAGCAGGAAGAAAGTCTTGAGAGAATTGCGAAAATGACAAAGGACGAAGCGAAAAAAGTTCTTTTTGATCTTATTGAGAAAGAGGGCAAGGAAGAATTGGTTAAGAAAATTAAAGAAGTTGATTTATACGTAAAAGATAATGCAGATGTGGCAGCCAGAAAAGTTGTTGTTACTGCGATGCAAAGAGTAGCCGCTGAAACAGCTGCCGAATCAACAATTTCTACTATTAACATTCCTTCCGATGAGATGAAAGGTAGAATTATTGGTCGTGAGGGTAGAAATATTCAGTCATTTGAAAAATTAACTGGTGTTGATTTGATCATTGACGATACTCCCGAGGCAGTAGTAATTTCGACTTTTGATCCGATTAGAAAACAGGTGGCGAAAGTCACATTGTCTGAATTGGTCAATGATGGAAGAATTAATCCGGCTAGAATTGAAGATGCTTTTGAGAAAGCAAAGAAAATTGTAGCTGCTGACGTTAAGAAATCAGGAGAAGAGGCAGCTTATGAAGTTGGTGTTACAGGTTTGCCACCGGAAATTTTGAAAGTCTTGGGACGATTAAAATTCAGAACTTCTTTCGGCCAAAATCAATTGCAGCATGCAATTGAAGTTGCTCGTTTGGCAGCATTGGTTTCTGAAGAAGTTGGGGCAGATACAGCCTTGGTTAAAAGAGCAGGTTTGCTTCATGACTTAGGTAAGGCAGTCGATCACGAAGTACCTGGGTCACACGCTGTGATTTCGGCCGACATTGCAAGAAAATTTAAGCTTCCAAAAGATTTAATTCATGCTATTGAAGCTCACCATGAAGACGTCGAGATAGCTTCAGTCGAAGCGGCAATTATTCAGGTAGCTGATGCAATTTCTTCGGCCAGACCTGGTGCCAGGAGAGAGTCTCTTGATCTTCATATCAAGCGTCTTCAGGAGTTGGAACGGGTTGCTAATTCATTCGACGGCGTGGAAAAATCATATGCCATTCAGGCGGGTAGAGAAGTTAGAATATTCGTAAGACCGGAAGAGGTGGATGATTTAATGGCAGAGAAAATGTCTAAAGAGATTGCTAAGAAAGTTGAAGAAGAAGTGCAATATCCTGGTCAAGTTAAAATTTATGTTATTAGAGAAACAAGAGCGATTGAATACGCGAAATAAATCGCAAGCGATTTATTTGTGAATCATGAAGTCAGAATCATGAATCAAGGATAAATATTTTTAAAGAAACCATAATTCATAATTCGTGATTCGTTATTCAATGTCAGATCAGGCGAAAACTGTATAAGTTAAATTATAATAATGCAAAAAAAATCAGAATTTATTAAAATATTGTTCATAGGTGACATTGTAGGCAAGCCCGGAAGAAGAGCTGTTGCTCATTTTATTCCTGAGATCAAAAAAGAAGAAGGAATTGATTTTGTAATTGCAAATGGGGAAAATCTGGCTTCGGGTAAGGGAATGACTTTTGAAAAATATGACGAAATGATTAAGGCGGGCGTCGATTACTTCACTTCGGGCAATCATATTTGGAATAATGCGGACTTTATTTCATGTTTAAATGACCAAAGAATAAAAGTGTTGAGGCCGGCTAATTATCCCCAGTCTTCTCCTGGAAGAGGTGTGACTACTTTTAAAGTCAAAGACGTTGATTTGACTTTAATTAATCTCCAGGGCAGGGTTTTTATGAGAGATGACATTGAAAGTCCTTTCATAATCGGTAAAAATATAGTTGAAGATCACCAAAATTCCATAATCATAATTGACTTTCATGCTGAAGCGACGAGTGAGAAAATGGCCTTGGGTTACTATCTTGATAGATATGTTTCAGCCGTGTTTGGCACGCATACGCACGTACAGACTGCAGATGAAAAAGTTTTATCAAACGGAACTGCATTTATTTCCGACGTGGGAATGTGCGGACCTGAGAATTCAGTCTTAGGCGTTAAGAAGGAAATCATTATAGAAAAATTCTTGACACAACTTCCTCAATCACATAAAATAGCCAGTGGAGACAGTATGTTTAATGCAGTTATTGTTGAAATAAATGTTAAAACAAAAAAAGCAGAAAAAATAAAAAGAATATCAAAAATCCTAAAATCAATTTAGGGCTTAATAGAAGGAGATGAAATGAACAAAAATGATCTTATCAATGAAGTAGCAAGAAAAACCGGCTTGTCGAGAAGAGAAGCTGAAGCTGGAGTTCAAACAATGCTTGATCTTATAGCCAAGGAGATTGCGAGCGGAGACAAAGTTACCTTGACAGGTTTTGGCACGTTTGATGTTGGAAAGAGAAAAGCAAGGTCTGGTGTTAATCCACGAACCGGCGATCCGATCAATATTCCTGCTGCTAAGATGCCTAGATTCAAGCCTTCTAGAAATTTGAGAAGCAAAGTTAAATAAGTAGTATTCACTCAGATCAAATATCTATATTAAAAAAAGCCTTAGTAATTTTGGCTTTTTTTAATTGTGGCAAATTTACTCAATATTTGATAACATAAGTCCGAGACTGTTTGTGCTAGTTTGTAAATATGCCCGCGTAGCTCAGTGGATAGAGCGCCGCCGTCCTAAGGCGGGCGTCGCAGGTCCGATTCCTGCCGCGGGTACCACGTAAAAATCGAGTTTTTAAAATGAGATTTTTACGTGACTTTCCTTCAGAAACTTGACTCAATTCATGTGGCACAGCCATCTTTTATTAGAACTTGGAACTTGGATTTTAATTAATGTCTCGTATTTCTAAACTTAACTTAATTAAAATTAAAAGCGCAAAGACCATTGCGGTCCGTTCTTTTGTTGCGCTTTTAAGTGTCGCCATTGGTGTTTTGATTACTGCTCAATGGCGTTCAATTCCAACCAGAGTTACAAATCCTGTTGCTCCTTATTCTAGCTTGAAAGATACAAAAGAATCTTTATACGAAGAACAGGCGCAATTAAAAGAGGAAATTAAAAATTTGCAGACCTCAATCGAAAAAACTCAGGGCCAATCAGAAGACATTACCTTGACTAAAAAAGAGCTTTCCGATTTGAATGATAAAAAATCTTTGGCCGGTTTAACTAAATTAAATGGTGCCGGTATTATTATAACTCTTGATGATAGTAAAACTGGTCCAAATACTGAAGATTCAATAGTGCACGCTGCCGATCTTAGAGATATCACTAATTTGCTTTGGAGATCTGGCGCAGAGGGTATTTCAATAAACGGTCAAAGGGTGGTTATAAATACAGCGATTGATTGCATAGTTAATACTATTTTGGTTAACGATATTAGGCTATCAACGCCGTTTCGTGTAGAAGCCGTCGGAAATCAAGCTTTAATGTATGATCGAATTTCGGATCGTTCCATATTGTCAAGCATACACCAAAGAAAGAATTCAGGATTAATTTTTCAGGCAGAAAAAAACAATGATATCACATTGCCGATTTTCGATGGTAGCTTTGAAACAAAAATTAAGGCAGCAAGTTAATGTTTAAAAAAACAGATTACATAATCATATCCATAATTTGTTTCTTTCTTGGTATTTTTTTAATTTCACAATATTATTCAGGGAAAGAATATAAAGCAGTGATACAACCGGAAAATAATGCGGTTTTGGCGTTGGAAGTTTCAAAATTAACAAAATCAAATGCAGATCTAAGAAATGAGGTTCAGGATCTAACTTTGGATTTAGAAACTTACAATAATTCCACTGAGTCCCGTCAAAAATCTTACGATCAATACTTGATTGATTCCGAACGTCTGGATAGTATTAATGGCGCGGGATCGAAAACCGGACAAGGGGTGGTAATACAAATCAGGGGTAATTTAACAACTCCGCAATTAGTTGATCTTGTAAATGCGATTAAAAATGTTGGGGCAGAAATAATTTCTATAAATGATAAGCGTCTTGTGCTAAATACCACTCTGGATCAATATAGTAATATGCAATATTATGAGGTTAAAGTTTTAGGAAACAGTAATCTTCTTAAGTCCGCGATGGAAAGAAAAGGTGGAATTGTAGATCAAATTACGACAAAAGATATTAAATTTGTTATTCTAGAAAGAGAGAGTATTGAAATTCCGTCCGGAGAGCAGTTAAAATTTAATTTTGCAAAAGTCATAAAAGAGTAAAAAAGGAGGATTATGAACCAGACAGTTAAATTGGATATACCATTTTGGTCAATCGCCAAAATATTTTTAGTCGGGATTGTCTTTTATTTATTATTTTTGATTAAAGACATTATTGGGTTATTTTTTCTTGTTCTGGTTCTAACAGCGGCTTTTCGTCCGGTTGTAAACAGGTGGGAGAAAAAAATAGGTAGACCGTTATCAGTGGTAGCTTTAATAATTTCAATTATATTTATCCTGGTTTTAGTGGTCTATTTGGTAGTGCCGCCGGTTATTTCTCAAACTAAGCAGTTAATTGACAATATTCCTGATATTTTAAATCAACACTCTTTTATTAAAGAGTATGTTCCAAGTCTTAGTGACGGCATAGACACTTTAACTAAGAACGCGGGAAATATTACTAATGGTTTTGTTTCTATTACAACTGGGATATTTGGCGGGGTCGTCGCTTTTCTTACTGCCATAATAATGACAATTTACTTACTCTTGGATAAAAATGGTATTCACCTGTTCATTAAATCAACTATTTCTCCTGATCAGCAAGAACCCGTGCTTTCTTTAATGAAGAAAATTTCAGAAAAAGTAGGACGTTGGTTTAGGGGTCAAATGATATTAGGGGGGATTATTGGAGTGCTTGAATTAATTGGTCTTTTGATTATTGGGGCGCCTTATGCACTGACGCTTGCTATCATCTCTGCTGTTATGGAAATAGTTCCAACAATCGGTCCATTAATTGCTGGTACTATCGCAGTTTTAGTTACTCTAAGTGTTTCTCCGTTAAAAGCACTTTTAGTTTTTATCCTTTATCTTGTAATACAGCAAGCTGAAAATTCATTTATTGTGCCAAAAGTAATGCAGAAAGCAGTGGGTCTTTCTCCTGTTATAATCATTCTTGCCATTTTAACCGGAGCCAAACTGCTTGGTATTGTTGGAGCAATATTGGCTGTTCCGATTGCAGCTTCATTGTCGGTAATTGTTCAGGAATGGCCCACAGTAAAAGAAACTTTTAAGAAGAATGAATAAGAAGTCATCCCCTAAATCATTAAAACGAGAGTTTTATAATAAAAAAGCCCGTTTTGATTATGATATAACCGATTCGTTGGAAGCAGGAATTGTTTTAACTGGAGAAGAGATCAAAGCAATCAGGGCAAAACGGGTAGATATGACAGGATCATACGCAAAAATATTAAACGGCGAAGTTTTTTGGATTGGTGCGAATATAAATATTGAGGGCGGTGACAGACAGAGAACCAGAAAGTTGTTGTTGCATAAATCCCAAATTGATAAATTAATGGGGAAAACAGCCGAACAGGGATTCAGCTTAATTCCGTTAAAGATGTATTTATCGAGAGGGAAAGCAAAGTTAGAACTGGGTGTCGGCAAAGGTATGAAAAAGTATGATAAAAAAGAGAAAATTAAAGCGAAAGATATTGAGAGAGATATTAATATTAGTTTGAAAAATCAAAGATAAAAGATATAAAAAGTGGTAAATAAGTAAACCAGTTGTCAGCAAATTACTGGTTTAGAATGACGCACGGGACGTCATTTTTTTAGTGGTTTGAGTTTTGTAGCGAGTATTGGCAGCCGCAATAATTCTGTCTATATAAACCATATTTTTTAGAGAGCTCTATAGAACGTAAATATCCATTTTCTTTTTTGAAGTCTTCATCCAAGAATTTAATTGTCATTCCAGACCTGCCTACCGGCAGGCAGGCTTGGATCTGGAATCCAGGATTATGATTGCCAGATCCTGAAACCCTTCGGCCTCGCTCAGGACGGACAATTTCAGGATGACAGTCTGCGTTAATCTTTGCTTCTATATTTTTGCCAATTTCATTTATCATTTTAGAGTTTTTATGAGGGGAAATTGTTAAAGTTGTGGCAAAATAATCAAAATTATTATCTTTTCCATATTTTGCTGTACTTAAAAGCCGGCTTTTAATACAAAGCCTGCATCTGTTTCCACCCTCTTTTTCGTCGGTAAAATTTCTAACTAGAAGGTTCCAATTCTGATTCTCGGCTGCATATTTATCATCAACTATTAATTCTATTTTAAGTATCTTAGATAACTTTTTAAGTTCGTCAAGACGTTTTTCGTATTCTAAAAATGGTTCGATGTTGGGATTAAACCAAAACAGAGTGGCATTAAAGTTATTGCATATTTTTTCATACACTGCCGTTGTACAGGGTGCGCAACACGAGTGAAGTAATAATGTTGGTTTTTTATTTTTGGTCATATGAATTAACGATCTTAGTCGCAAAACAATTTCTAATTTCTAATAAAATATCCAATCATTAAATTCATATACTTTTGGTATTTGAATTATAGTTTTTCAATTATTCTTAATTTAGCGCTTCTAGAACGAGGATTTTCTGCTATTTCCTGATCTGACGGAATAATCGGCTTTTTGGTTATTATCTTGACGGCAGAAACATTTTCACATGTGCAAACTGGAGCTAAGGGAGGACAGACACATGGATTTTCAGCTTTTCTAAAGGTTTCCTTTACGATTCTATCTTCAGTTGAGTGAAAAGATATAACAGCTAACCTTGAACCTTTTTTGAGAGCATTTATAAAATTCATAAGTGTCGTATCAAGTTTTGTTAATTCCTGATTGACCTCAAGCCGCAATGCTCTGAAAGTTCCGGTTGCAAAATGTTTTTTACTGGTTTTTCTTATTTTGGTTGGGATCGATATTTCTAAGATGTCCAAGAGTTCACCGACCTTTTCAATTGGTTTGATCTTTCTGTCTTTACAAATATTTTTTGCGATATTTTTATAAAATTTTTCTTCTCCATATTCTTTGAATATTTTTTCCAGTTTTAGTTGCGGATAGTAATTTAAAACATCAAAAGCACTTAACTCCTGAGTTTGATCCATTCTCATGTCCAAAGCTGCCTCTGGATCGGAAAAAGAAAACCCTCTTTTTTTGTCGTCTAATTGCATCGATGAGACACCAAGATCAATTAGCGCTCCGTTGATCATCAAGCTACCATTATCAGACTCATCATCACGGACTGTAAGCTTGAGATCCGGGATCCAGGAAGTTGGTTTGCCTGTGGTATTTCTGGATTCCAGATCAGGTCTGGAATGACGCAAGTTTTTTAAAATTTCTTCGATATTTTTAAAATCATCATGCACAAATAAAAAATTATTTATAAAGCCTGTATTTTCAATATTTTCTTTTGCTAACCTCAAAGCAGTTTTATCTTTATCGATACCCATAATTTTAAATTTTATTTTTTGAATTTTAAATTGTTCGGCTATGGCCAAGCTGTGGCCTGCTAATCCGAGCGTACCATCAACAAAAAAGCTATTCTTGACGTCTTTAAGATAGCTGAACGCTTCCAAAACTTCATTTTTTAAAACGGGGATATGTTTCATGATTAATAATCTTAGCATAAAATTCATTTTTTTTCTAGAAAAAATGGCCTCACCCGAAAGATCAGGTGAGGCCATGGCCCGTTGATGGTATAAACGTAGCTATCGTATCAGCTATTAGTCTCCGATCCTTTGGGAGGGGGATCCTATTTCGCCTCCTTATACCATCTACGCGCATAATATTACGCTATAAATAAACGCTTGTTATATAGGCGATAAACAAAAAATCACAAAAATTTTGTGATTTTTTAGAGTAACTTACATATTGAATAATATCTGTCTAAATATTGCCACGGTCGCCACGGCGACCTCGCAATGACGATGAAAAAAAGTTTAAAAAATCATATCAATCAAAATTCCGGCTCCTATACTAAAAAACAAGAGCAGGCCTAATATTAGAAGAGTATTTTTTAGATTTTTGTTTTCTTTAAACAGAACAAGAAGCCCTAAACCCGCTCCTGCTGATAGGCCAGCAATTGTAGAGCCATAAGAAATTGCTCCTTTTAAATATAGTTCTGCAATGGCGACCGATGCGGCACAATTTGGGATTAACCCGATTAGAGCGGCAACAACAGGCTGAAAAATAGATTGGCTTAAAAAGAAATTGGCAATATTCTCATCTCCTACACGGAAAAAGATATAATTTATCAATAAGGTGACTAAAAATATAAACATGAAAATTTTTGCAGTATGAATTAGGGGGTGAATAAGTAAATTTTTTACTTTAGGTTTCTCTCCTAATTCGTGGCCACAGCAGGCAGTTTCATCAACTGTATGATCATGATGACATTCATGGCGATCAAATTTATCTATATGATTCAAGACTTTTTTATTTGATTTACGATAAAATAAATCGACGACATATCCGGCAAACAATGCCAGCACTATTTTAGTGAGGATTAAGGGTAAGACAACCTTGGCTTTGCCGGGTTCTGACAATATTATCGGGATTGCTTCATCTGAGGTTGAGAGATAAACGGCCAATAAGGTGCCGATTGTTAATAATCTTTGAGTATACAGTGCCGAGGAAATAACTGAAAAACCGCATTGCGGTACCGCTCCGACCAATGCGCCGATTGTAGGCCCTGCATTGCCTGCCTTTTCGACTCTCTCCTTTAATTTGACGCTGTACTTGTACTCAATAAATTCAATTACCACGTAAATTATGAATAGCAGAGGAACCATTTTAAGAGTATCAATTAGGGCATCGTTAAAAATTTCAATCATTTGTTTCCTTGTTTAATATTAGGTTAATTATAAATCATTTTTATAAAAGGTAAAACTAAATTTAAACACTGTCTTCGATGCTTTCAGTTTGGTATAATCAACTAAGTAAAATATCAATCAAATAACTTTCACACTGTTAACTTATTTGATTGTAAACAAGCTTAAGAAAAAAGAATCAGAGGACTTTTACGATACTAAGACCAATTTCAACCCGTTTCAGATCGGCGCATAGTTATGGCGGTCATATAAATTAAAAATGTTAAGGATTTCATGGACACAATATTTTATCCGGTTAAATTATTAGCAGATTGGCTCACTTATTCAGTGTTCTCAATAGCACATGGAACGTTTTTAGCTGAAGCTATCAATTTCTTTATTTTTGATACAATTAAAATCCTTATTTTGCTCGTAGTTATCATATTTGTAGTCTCTGTTATTCGTACATTTTTGCCGACTGAAAAAATTAGGAAAATCTTAACTCATAAATATTCATTTGTCGGCAATATTCTAGCCGCCTTTTTTGGCATTTTGACTCCATTTTGCACTTGCAGCGCAATCCCTCTATTTCTTGGTTTCATTGAGGCGGGTGTGCCGCTTGGAGTTACTTTTTCATTTCTTATTGCTTCGCCGATGATAAATGAGGTCGCTATTGTTCTTTTGCTTGGCATGTTCGGCTGGAAAATTGCCTTATTGTATGTTTTGAGCGGTCTTTTGATTGCGATAATTTCCGGCATAATAATTGGCAGGCTCAAAGTTGAGGATTTGATAGAAAAGATTGAATACAAAAATAACTCCGGCGTTATAAAAGAAAAAACATTACCGGAAAGAGCTTTCTACGCTAGAAAATATACTTTTAACATTATTAAAAAAGTTTGGATTTATGTAATCATCGGCATTGGAATTGGGGCCTGGATTCACGGCTATGTGCCGACTGATTTTCTGGCTCAATATGCCGGCAGCGATAAGTGGTATGCTGTGCCATTCGCAACATTGATCGGTATTCCTCTGTATTCAAACGCGGCAGGTATTATCCCACTTGTTTCAGTTCTTACGGAAAAAGGCGTGGCTATAGGTACAACTCTTGCATTTATGATGGCCGTAACAGGATTGTCTCTTCCTGAATTTATGATTTTAAAAAAAGTGATGAAAACCAAGCTAATTTTAATTTTTGCCGGCATTGTGGGCTTGGGGATATTGTTTACTGGATATTTATTTAATCTTGTTCTGAGATAATAAAAAGCCAAAGATGAGATCAAAAGGGGACTGCGTTCCTTTTTTCACAAAATAAATCTAATAATATTATTATGTCTCAGACTGGTAATATTGCTATATGAAGTTAAAATAGCTCTCTGTAAATGTTGACAGAAAATCATATTGTGGTATATATAACATAGTACTGTGTAATGCATAATAGCTATTTAAGGAGCTAACTTGGATACTCAATTAAAAAAAGGTGTTTTGGAAATGTGTGTCTTGACTGTTTTGGAACGCAAAGATTGTTATGGCTATGAATTGGTTAGTGATATTTCCAAAACAATCGCTATTTCAGAAGGAACAATTTATCCTTTACTTCGTCGTTTAAAAAACGAAGAATATGTTGATACCTATCTTCAAGAATCAACAGACGGTCCTCCTCGAAAATATTATCGTTTAACTAAAAAAGGTAAGGTAGCCAGCGAAGAATTATTAAAAGAATGGAAAGAATTTAATATAAATATTAATCAGTTATTAGGGGAATTTAAAAAATGAAAGAACAATTTATTAAAAAATTAAGAGGGTCTCTAAAAAGTTTGCCGGAATCGGAAGTTGAAGACATTATTTCTGATTATGAGGAACATTTTCGAGCAGGAAAAGAATCAGGACGAAGCGAGAACGAAATTGCTAAATCGTTAGGCGAACCTTCATCTATTGCTAGACAGCTTAGGGCTGATCACCATATAAGGAAAGCGGACGATAAAATTTCTGCCAGTAGCATTGTGCGAGCAGTGCTTGCGACTGCGGGATTAAGTTTTTTTAATTTAGTTTTTATCGCTTTTCCATTTTTTGGCCTTTTATTCATTTTATGTGGTCTCATTGCTTCCGGCGTAGCGGCTTTTGCTTCTGGTGTGGTCGGTTTTTTAATTGCAGCCGCCGCTATAATCATTCCTAACTTTGCTAATCCGCTAATTAATATTGGAATTACGCCCCTTGCTCTGTTATTCCTTTTTATTGCTTTGACTGGATTCAGTATTTTGTTTTTAATTGGTTGCTGGTTCCTGGCAAAATGGTTTTATCAATTAACCGTTTCATATCTTCGAATCAATATGAGTATCATTAAAGGCGATAAGGAGATGAAATGAAAAAAGTAGTCTTGTGGATTTTGGGTATTTCATCAATCTGTTTAGGGATCGGCTTGTTAATAATTTCTTATAATGGGGGTTTTGAAATTCAGAAAAAAAATATTGATATTTCAAAGACATCTTCTATACAAAATATTGAAGCAATTAATATCACTAGCTCTAGCGCAAACATTTTTGTTACACCGACTGATGGCAGTGATATTTCTATTCGTTACTTTGGGGAAGCTAGATCAAATGGTAAAAATGACCCTACAGTTACAACAAATGAAGTTGGTTCCGACCTTAATATAACAAGCGGAATGTCAGATACTGCTGCCATGTATACCACTCTTGAGGGTTTTAAATTGGAAATAAAAATCCCCACTGCATATTCCAAAAATATCAAAGTAAAATCAGATACTGGCGATATAGAAATAGATTCATTAATTCTTAAAAAAATTGAAGTTTCAGCTACATCCGGCAGTACGAATTTAACTAATTGTAAAGGAGAAGAACAAATAAATACTAATTCTGGGGATGTAAAAATTGTTGATTCTGTTTTAGAAAACAATAAAACAATCGTTTCGGGTTCCGGTGATATTAATCTTTTTCTTCCCCAAAATAGTAGTCTTAGTTTTATATATAATACTGAAACTGGAATTATCTCTGATTTATTCGGTCTGATTATGCAACAAAATGACGGGAAACATATGGTCGGCAAGGCAAATGACGGTAAATATAATGTTTCTGTCAAAACTACTTCAGGAAATTTAAATATTAATAAACTTTAGGAGAAAAATGATCGAAATTAAAAATCTAAAAAAGACTTATAAAATCGAAGACCAAGATTTTGAAGCACTTTCCGGCATAAATTTAAGTATTAATTCCGGTGAATTCGTTGTTGTTCTTGGTCAATCTGGTTGCGGTAAATCAACATTGCTTAATATTCTTGGCGGTATGGATGTGCCAACTGGCGGTTCTGTAAAAGTTAATAATAGGGATTTGGCTTCTGAAAAACCGGATCAATTGGCAAAATATCGTCGAGAAGAAGTCGGCATGATCTTCCAGAAGTTTAACTTGATAAATGACGCAACGGTTTTGGAAAATGTAAAAATGCCGCTGAAATTTTCTGGTCAAAATCAAAAAATGCAGACCAAAATTGCAATGAATGTTTTGGAGTCAGTCGGTCTGACGGAAAAAGCAAAAAGTCTGCCTAAAAAGCTTTCTGGCGGACAACAGCAAAGGGTGGCAATTGCTCGTGCGCTCGTAAATAATCCGCAAATTTTATTGTGTGATGAGCCGACAGGAAATCTGGATTCAAAAACTGGCCAAGAAATTATTGAGTTATTAAAAAAGCTGAATGATGACGGTCATACTATCATTATGGTTACTCACAATGAGGCCTATGAAAAGTATGCTGACAAAGTTGTTAAGATGCTTGATGGAGAAATTATCTCTGAAAAAAATGCTAAGTCAAAATTGACTGAAAGCAAAGTACAAAGAAATTTTGATATTAAAAATATTAATTCTCGTTCTCGTTTTTCAATTGCATTAAAAAACCTAAAAAGAAGAAAGCTACGTTTTTTCTTAACTTCGTTTGGAATTGCAATCGGCGCAATGGCAATTGTTGTTCTTGTCTCCTTTGGTGCTGGTCTGCAGCGAGAAGTTACAGATGAGCTTAAAAGTTATTCTCAAGTTGAAGAAATAAATGTTAGCGGTGAAAAAAGAGATGTCGTAAATTTCTCAGTCGGTACTGATTTTGCCAAGACTGAAACAAAAGATTTAAATGATACTACGATTGCTGATCTAGAGAAAATTTCAAATGTAGAGGTTGTGTATCCTGACGTCACTATTTCCGGCGAAATGACATATGGAGATAAAACTTCCAGGGTTTATGGTCAAGGGCTTGCGCCGTTAAAATATGTAAAGCAAACCGCAAAAGACAAAGTTAAATATGGTAGCTTTGTGACTAGCGATGATGAAAATGGTGTTGTTATCCCTCACGGTCAAGCTGTTGCTTTGGGATTTTCTGATCCGACAAAAGCAATCGGCGCGGAAGTAACGATCAAGTCAAACGAAGATGATAAGGAATTTAAAACAAAAATTGTTGGAGTTCTGGGCGAAGATGAAAAATTCAGTTATTACACCTATATTCCAATGAAAACTGCCAATGATTGGCTTAAGCAAACCAAGACCACTGAATTGGCAAAGGCAAGTCCTAATCTTTATAGTTCGATTATTGTAAGAGCAAACGATACCTCAAAAGTTTCTGAAATTAAAAAAGCGGTTGATGATAAGGGTTATGGTGCTACTTCTTATGAAGATATCGCTAAATCAATGACTCGTACTTTTACGATAATGCAAATTGTCATGGGTGTTATTGGAGGAATCGCGTTGTTGGTTGCTTCGCTTGGTATTGTGAATACAATGATAATGTCAGTTTTAGAACGAACTAAAGAGATTGGCATTATGAAAGCAGTCGGTGCAAAAAATCGCGATATTCGTTCGATATTTATTTCTGAAGCATCTCTTATTGGATTATTCGGCGGATTGGTTGGACTTTCCCTTGGCTTTCTTGGCTCAAAATTAGTTCAAGCACTAGTTAATAATTATATGATGAGTCAATCAGCTTCAAGCACTGGAGATTCGCTCTCTTTCTATGTGCCGATTTATCTTTCGGTCGGAGTTGTATTGTTTTCAATTTTAGTTGCAGGCGTTGCAGGCTATTTCCCTGCTAAAAGAGCAGCCAAACTTGATCCGGCTGAGGCATTAAGAGAAGAGTAAAAAAATAAATCTAAACAAAAAATAAGTCAGGTAAGCTTATCTGACTTATTTTTTTTATATCCATAAATAGGTCTATAATGAAACTATAAAAACCAAAAGGAGAAGTTTATGACAAATGCAATTATTTATGGCGGAGCAAGCGGATTGGCACTTTTGATCGGGGCATGGTCCGGAATCTATTTTAAATTCAAGAGAAAAACAATTGCCCGATTTATGGCTTTTGGTTCCGGCCTTTTAGTTTGCGCTCTTACTTTCGGGCTGATGGAAGAAGCTTTTAATCAGGGCGGTTTTGATGCTGCCATTTTGGGCTTTGTTTTGGGTGGACTCGTTTTTATAGGAGGAGACTATTTAATTCATATTTTTGGCGGCAGACGCCACAAAAGAACTCAGAATTTGGTTCCCAAGGTTGAAAGTACTGGTTTAGTGATAACATTGGGAGCGCTTTTGGATGGCATCCCTGAATCGATTGCACTGGGAATAGCCATTTTTAATGGAGCAGGTACCGGTCTTTTAATGCTGATCGCAATAATTTTGTCAAATTTTCCTGAAGGCATATCATCAATTCGCGGACTGCGGAAAGAGAATTTTTCCAACAGGCAAATTTATTCAATCTGGATGGTTGTCGCCGTTCTGGCTTTTGCGACAACAATTTTGAGTTTCCTATTTTTACATGATATCAATCCAAATATTATTGGATCGATAGAAGCTTTCGCTGCCGGCGCTATTCTTGCGATGCTGGCCGACAGTATGATGCCGGAGGCTTTTGAGGAGGGCGGTTTCTCGATCGGAGCATTGACAGTAGCAGGGTTTTTGCTAGCATTCATTTTGGCGAAAATATAGAAGCTTAATTTGCAAAGAAAAAAAGGCACAAAATGCCCCAAAATCTTGTATGGTGGTAGAAATCAAGCAAAGTTTACACTCAATAGTAGAAGAATCGAGAAGATGGAGAGAGATACTTCACTTTAACTATGCGAAGTGCAAATTAGCTATGAGCTCAGGGATTCCCATGGAAAATTAGTGCTAGATATCTTATACTTAAATCAAAGATGAAGATATGAAACAAATAGAAAAGCTTGAAGCTAATATTATTTCTATAAATAAGGAGAAAAATGAATAATAAGCCAGAGGATCAAGATACTAGATATTATATTGATCTAGATTTAAAAACAAGATCGATAATTGCTTGGGATTATGGGCAGAGGGCGGATTTGATTGAAGAAAAATTTGCCGATGCTTCATTGGTTAGGATTTTTATTACAAAGGGCCAGTTTAATAAATTAACAAAAGCAGATGAATAACATTCGCGCCGAATATAAAATCTCAGAGTCAGAGATAGGGAGAAGAATAAAAGCTTTTACTTCTCTTGCTGTTAGTCTGTCGGCAACCTTTTTGTTGATGGGGGGGTGTTCTGGCGTGATAACTTGGGATATACAGGAATTATTTTTACATTTCTCGTTATTGTTTTTATTATTTTTCGCATTTTTATTGTAAAACTTTTTTATACATTTCGAGATAGAAAAATTATTCTTAGCGATGAAAAGTTAGAAAAAATTACCTCAGATTCCAAGGAAGTTTTGTTTATAAGGGATATTAACAAATTAGCCGTAGTAGTTACTAAAGAGAAAAATATTCGTGAGGTCCGTGTATTTTCGGTTGGTAGAACAACAGTTTTGGACGGTTATGAAGATCTCAAAGGTTTTGCTTCAAATATTATTGAAGTGTGCGATGGAAAACCTGTGAAAAAAATATATGAGCCTTTAAGCTTCGATAGCCCGATATTTTACCCGATATTAGGGATAATTATTGGATCTCTTAGCTTATTTTTTATTAAAGAAATTTCTTTGCTTAATTTTTATCAGAATTTAATTTGGTTGAAGTATGGAGTCGCTCTATATGTGTTTGCGATGGGATTGTTTTTCTTTATCGATAATCCGATTGCCAGAAGATATGGCAAGAAAAGTTTAAAAACAGATCTAATTTGGGGAATTTTGTTCGTTATATCGGCTATTTCGGTCGCAATTTTGTAAAAAAGCTTGTCAATGTTCAGTATTCGTCAGAATTGGTGAGAAATATTGCTGTTAATTAAACACCGCAATTGAGTAGTTCAAGACTGCGGCAAAACTGACCCATAATATGTATGGAATCAACAAATATGCGGCAATCCTGTTTATTCTGTAGAAGTAAAAGATAGTAAAAATATTGCTATCCAAAGAGTTAAAATTATTACAAATCCGAAAATTGGGTTTTCTGGGCCAAAAAAGATGGCTGACCATAGAACGTTCAATGTTAATTGAATAAAAAATAATATATAACCAATCTGCTTAGATCATCTAAATAAAATGACCATTCAAAAGAATGATCATTTTATTGATGGAGCTCGTCAGCGAGAATTTACACATAATACGATCAGAGACCAGACGCTGGAAGGAAGTAATCTATCCAAAATTCCAGAAGCACAAATTTTCTTTGAAGATATAACCCCTTAGTGTATTAGCACTATCAGTCCTTGATCGAGTTGATGGTAAGTACTATTATGGGTTTATGCCTAGCATTATTGAAGAAATTAAATCTAAATTTATACACGACGATGGCAGAATGGAAGAGATCCAGAAGCTTTTTGTTGGAAAAACTATTTTGTATATTGATTATGCTAATGTTGTAAACTGGACCCAAAAATGGCATGTTGATCTTGGAAGAACCAAATCTTTTTTTGAGTCATTTCCGAATATTAAAAGCATTAAGTTCTTTTATGGCCAATTGCCAAAAAATGACCGGTCAAAAAGATTAATAAAGAAAGCAAAAGCAGTAGGATTCGAAGTTTTTACCAAACCAGTAAAAAATATTAGAATTCCAATTTTTGCCCAGAGTATACCAATTGAGTCGACCGCTATTTTGAAAAATTTCATTAAAAAACCATTACTAAACAGATTTCACAGGAAACGATCAAGGCATTAAATCAAGAGCTAATTAGCTTGAATGACCAAGGTGTTTTTTATATAGAGGATAAAAAATGTAATTTTGACGTAGAAATAGGAAGAGAGATTGAAAAAGATTCATTGAAAAATGACACTTTCGTTCTCTGGAGTGGTGATAGTGATTTTGCAGAACCAATCGAGAAATTGTTGGCTGACAATAAACAAGTGATACTTGTTTGTACTGCCGGGAGAGTAGCTTCTGAGTTGAATAATCTTATTGAAAAAGGACTAATTGTGTTTGAGATTAATAAAATTAGAAATTCCATATGTAGAGAAAAAGAACTTCAATTATCTCTGGCTGATGATCCTATTCCAAGTATCGAAATGGGATCACTTTCTTCCCAAGAGGAAGTTATTCCAGCATAAGCAAAAAGGGCCCCCGAAGGAGTCCTTAAGCAATAAAGTAGATCTTACGATCTAAGAAAAGTATAGCATTTGTTATCAGATAGTCAATAGTACCGAACAAAAATCGTAAGAACAAAAAGGATCTCCTGGTAAGACTTTTTTTATAAAATCATACAAAGTATGAAGAAGCTATACACAACCGATTTTATAAAATAATCATTTTTTTGACCTCAAAAGAGGAATTTGCCTTTCCTTTGTTTTTGATGGTATTGATCTAATGCTCAGGTTTGAAACTTTAGCTCTTTGGCTTTCATTAAAGAAGCCAAAGTCCCCATGGATACCGAGTTCATTATTTATTTTATCAATTAAAATAATTCTTTTACCAATGAATTTGTAAAAAGAAATCATTTTCTGAGTGTAAACGATTCTTACTTTAAGCGCCTGATTTGCGAAAGAATGTTTATCTTGATCTTTGTTAATATAGTTCCAAAATGTTTCAACACTAGAATAGTTCTTTAGCAATATCCCATCTGCATTTTTGTCGCCAATTCTAGTATCTATCCTACACATATAAAATCGGATTTCATTTTGATTATTTTGGGTATAATCAAAGAAGAAGTTAAAAATACTATTATTTTCCAATAATTCTATCTCTGCCTCTAGAATTAGAGGGAAGGCTTTTCTGTCAAATCTTAAAAATGTTTGTAAACATCCGCTTGTATCTTTGTTTATATCTTCAAGTTTGTGCAAGACAATAGAATCATCTAATAATTGAGCAACACCCGACTCAACAATCATCTTAGTTTTTTTAAAATGTATGTATCGGCTAAGAAACCATTTTCGTAAATCGGAAATGTCAGTGGAGTTACTTATCACAAACATATGGTTACTAAATCCTGATGATTCTATGGCGTGCTTAACGGCTATGCGCAGTTCATGATCATCAATAACAATTATAAACTTATTGCTGGTTTCTCTATTATAAAATATTAGATGTCGCGAGAGGTCAAGTTTCTCAATAATATTTATTCCGAGTACGTTGAACAACTCTGTTAGGTAGAGCTCTGTATTTTGCTGCAAATTCAGCTGCTTTAAGAGGGCGCCATCTGTTTCGTTTCCCTCGTGTTTGAATTTTAGGGTCCATTTATCGGTAGTTTTAAGTCTTCTTTCCCAATACTTAAAAATATCTTGGGTAATACGTTTTATTATATCTTCTAGGACTGGAATTTGGATGAAACTCTGTCCGATGACAATAATATTAGATGTCTTTCTTGTATTCTGGTCTAGGTTAAATGTCTCCGATAATAAATCTTCACATTTTTTCAAATGTTGAAAGTCTATCTCTGATTCCTCTTTAGATATCTGAATAAGCTCTTCCGGTGTAACGCCAAGTTTTTTTCCGTAACTAATGACTAAGTTATTAGCTTCTTTAAATTTATTAATTAGTTTTTCTTCATGAGGAACGGGATTTCTGAAGGAGGAGGAAATGCTTTCTGGGCTAGACGATGGTTTGTATTTAATTATGAATCCTGCATCATTTTGATTATAAATTCTTTCAAGAACACCACCTAATAAATGAAACAAAAACTCTTGATCTTCGTTTAATGCCTCTTTAAACGGTTTACCGTGGTTGGTCCATACATCATCATCAATAATTTGATATAACTTAGTAAATTTTTCTCTATTATTATATTCTTGGCTTCTTAGGCCGTCTTTAATAGATTCATAGTATTCAAACATTAATTTAAAAGCCTTAGATTGAGATAAGTTTTTACTCTCGATATTGAAGACTATCTTATTTGTTGAATTCTGATCAAAATCTTTAATAGCCTTTATGATTTTCCTAATATTTCCTTTTCCTGACCAAAGGATATAATTCTTAAATATCTCAAGGTTATTTGACCATGTATCATCATCTTTTTTTTTAATTATATTGTCAAAGTATCTATCTAGTTCTTTTCTGCTAGGCAGAAAAACGAAAATATCATCTGTGAATAAGGTTGAGTATAAATCTTCTTTCTCAATTTTCTCGTAAACTTCTTCGTCAGCGATTACTATAAATGTAGCTTCTATAAAGTGAAAAATATTCTTATAGGTCTTAAGTAGTGGGAAAATAATAGTATTATTGGAATCCTTTTCAACAATACCTGGACCATTTGGCGCCTTAAATAAATCTAGTTCGTCGATCACAAAAACGAAGCTTAATTTGCCGTTTTTCTCCATAAGATTTATTAAATCGGATTCTAGATTGCAATAATCTTTTTCATAAATGTAAGATGTTTTTTTGGTAGATATAAGTATAAAAGAAATCGAAAGGAGCGATGCGCTAGCTATTTTTCCGATTAGCTGAAAATTGGAAGGAACATAAAAGTTAAAAAGCAGAGATAATAGTGAAGCAAGCGCTAATATCCAGATGATCAAATTAGATATTTCGAAATGAAAAATATGTTTAATTTCTTTTGAGTCAATTCTTTCAAACTTGCTGCAAGATGCTTTTTTGTATAAATCATTTAATAAAATGGGGAAACGTAGGCATGGTGTTGTGATATACCACCATGCTCCATCGGTCAGGCAAAACTGTTTTTGAAATGATTTCCTTAGCCTAAAAATCATGTTTTCTAAAACTGATTGTCTATTGAAGTTTATCTGATTTTTGTCAACCGAAATTGCATTAAGCTGATTGGCATTAATAATCACAGGTATTAATTTAATCTTGTTCGAGTTGCTTTCTTGTGATGCCAATCGTATTGCATGATAGGCCAAAGAAGTTTTGCCGGCTCCTCTCTCCCCACAGATTAATACTGAGTTTCGTTGAGTCTTTATTAGATGTTTTAGTTTATTTAATTTTTCTTCTTGATCAGCAAATTCCCCACTAGATTTATTTATTCTGTAATCTTGTGGTAGATCCCAATTCTTTCTCAGTTCTGCAACGAATTTTTCAGTCAACATTTTTCTCCTTTTTTTCAACATAAAGGCAATTAAAAATAATGTCAATAAAAATTGTTAATTCTGTATTGAAAAAATGAATATTTGTGCTATGCATTAGTTTCAATGCGTTTATTTTGAATGACCATCTTGGGGACGGTTCTAAAATGATCTCATGATTGGCGATAAGGTGACTATTTATTATTTTGGTGATATTTAAATCTCTTTTTTGCATTATATTTTTTTCTTATTTTCACTATGCGGCGAGGAATATTAAGAAAAGATTAGTAAATATTAAATTATCACTAAATCTGTATTCAATTTAGAACCGTCCCCGAAGACGATCTTGACGTGAGGAGATAAATGTTATAGAATTATGCTTGTTGTGGGGGTGTATTAGCTTCGACAGAAGGACTTTAAAAACATATCTGCAAGTAAGTGTGAAAGCCACTTTATAAACTTTCAAAAATTACAAATGCAAATTCATTTGTTAGCAAAGTAAAAGCTGCTTTCAGCATGCCTAGCTTTGCGCCAGTTGCTGCTTAATTGCGACAACCATCCGTTCTTTGGCTACTCGACTGAAGATTAACGGGTGTCATAATTCGAGTTGCTGATTTATTGATTCTCTAGCAATTTATCTTAAGATTTACTAGAGGTAGAATATTGGTTTTTGGTTCCGATTTTATCCAATATTTAAATTTTCAACCGGAACTAAACTTGTAGACGATGTGTTCTTAACCTTTTGGACGCGGGAGCATTACCCGCCACCTCCACCAAAAAATGACCAGAAATATTTCTGGTCATTTTTTGGTGGGACTATTTTGGTGAAACTAAATGTACGTCAAGATTTTGATTTACTCGCATTATCTACAATATTGTGAATAAAATTACCAATTGTGCCCCAGCCCTCCAATTTGGACAGAATGTAGATAACTACAGTGGCCAGAATTGCAGAGCCGATAAAAAAACCAAGTCCGTAAAGAACTCCACGCCAAAAAGTCAACCACAGGCTCGCTGATTTTTTCTGAGCTTTTGCCATATCCACCAATGCTTTTTTAAGTTCTTGATCGTCCATTTCTCCTCCAGTTTAAGAAAAGTATTATGCCATAATTAATTATACTATGATCTTTATTCAATTTACCATCATTGTTCTATTATTGTTAATGATGTTCTGACTTGTTTGTATGATTTTTGCTCAGATTTTTGGTGCACCTACAGTGTATTTGAGTCAAAAAGCCATAATCGATACTTTAAAACTGACTGATTTAAAAATATTTCCAGTAAAACAAGAATAGTCTCTATTTGAAAAGTTAGAATAAATGATAGTGATTACGACTATTGATCTAATGTACTATGAATGTGTTAAGGTTGTCATGTCGCCCCTACTCTTGACATAATGTAAAGTTTGCTTTACATTTAAGCCATCCCCCTTCGTCAACTGAAAGAATAATTTATCTATAATATGACGAAGACTACGGAGGACAAGTGAATAACGATGAATTATCAATTGAAAACAGATTAAAAGATTTGAGAAAAAAACACAATCTAAGCCAGGAAGAATTAGCTGAAGAATTGGGTATTTCTCGTCAATCTGTAATTGCGCTCGAACAAGGAAAATATCTGCCTTCGCTCCCGTTGGTCGTGAGTATGTGCAAATTTTTTCATTCGCCTTTTGAGGAGATCTTTGAATTTCAAATGGAAATTGAAGAAGAAATAGACAATATTTTAAATAAAGATAATAGGAAAAATATTATTAATATTACCGATGGGCCCATCAGGCTTCTATCTCAAAATGTTGAGCCGGATTGCTCAGGGCTTGTCAGAGACAAGGAGAACATTATGGCAAATGAAATGGAACCATGGCGCCCGTTTAGAGAAATGGTATCTCTGAGAGATGCGATGGACAGACTTTTTGAGGACAGTGTAATTACGTCAAAAGCAACGGTTGCAATACCAAGAATCGATATTAAAGATAAAAAAAACAGCATTGTAGTAAAGGCTGAACTTCCCGGAATGTCCGAAGATCAGATTGATGTTGAAATATCAGAGGGGGTGATGACTATCTCGGGAGAGAAAACAGAGGAAAGGGAAAAAGAGGAAGGGGAATACTGTTATAAAGAAAGCCATTCAGGCACTTTTTCCAGAAGTTTCACTTTGCCAACAGAAGTTATTGCGGAGAAAGCAGACGCTGAAATGAAAAATGGAGTTCTTTCGATTACTATTCCAAAAATAGAACCTAAAAAGGCTACTAAAGTTAAAGTTTTAAAGAGTAAAAAAACTGAAAAGTAATTATTTGATTTAGGTAAATAAAAAACATCACTGACTCAGTGGTGTTTTTTTGAATGTAAAATATTACATTTTTATTTTAATTAGTTGCTTTAAATTTATATCTATTTTATAATGAAATAAACGATGAGGTTAACTTTTTAATGTGGAGGAGGTTTTGACTTATTGCAATTGTCCTAATTGTTCGACTCCAAAGATTAAACCGCTTACAAAAGCGCATGAATTTTTGTGTTCTAAATCAGAAAAATACCATGACTGGCATCATCATCCTCATCACAAGAAAGTGCATTTTGCGACACTTGGTTTATGCGCTACTACTATTATAGGTTTGATATTGAGTAGTTTATTCGTTGATGTGAGGTTATCTAAGGCGGCAAATGGTTTTTCCGCCAATTATAATGCAGGCAGTTTGAACGCAGATAGCGGGCTTGGTTCTACTGCCGCTTCCAACGATGGTACTCCGGCTAGTTTGGTAAGTCCTGGCTATAATGAAATGGGGCAAGCGGCGCAGTTAACAAATGGTAAAACTTTAAAATATTCAGCATCGAGCAACTTGAGTGATTCCGAAGGCATGATTTCTTTACAGGCAAAATATCCCGGAGTGATCGAGGGGGATTGGGATGGAGGCTTTAATTCTCCTCAGACCGTTTTTTATCATGCAGGTACCGATCTTTTGTATATTGCCGATACTAGTAATAATCGTATTGTAGTCGTAAAACCCGACGGTGTTACGGGCTGGCGTAGTTTTGGTTTATCTGGAACTGGGGACGGACAGTTAAATGTTCCATCGGGCGTAACTGTAGACAGTAGCGGCAATATTTATGTTGCCGACAGTACTAATCATAGAATTCAAATTTTTGACAATGCAGGTTCTCCATTGGGTTGGATTGGAAAGAGCAGCGCTTATGCTGGCTGGCATGATATTGGCTCCGACGGGACAGGAGCGATCGGCTCTGGCGATTACAGTTTTAATAGTCCTAAAGGAGTGGCTCTTGATTCAAACAACAGACTCTATGTTGCCGATTATGGGAATTATCGTATTCAAGTCTACGACAATGACGCTTCTCACACCATGTTGGGCTGGATAGGAAAGAGTAGCACTGATGCTGGCTGGTATGATGTCGGCTCTGGCAAAGTAGGAGTGACCGGTTCTGGCGATTACAATTTCAATCTTCCCTATGCAATAGCTCTTGATTCAAACAACAAGATTTATGTTGCCGAGTATTCGAACCATCGTATTCAAGTCTTTGACAATGACGCTTCTCACACCATGTTGGGCTGGATGGGAAAGAGCGCTAATGATGCTGGCTGGCATGCGCTGGGCTCCGGTAAAATAGGAACAAGCGGTTCTGGCGATTATAATTTTAATGCTCCTCGTGGAGTGGCTATTGATTCAAACAACAGGATCTATGTTGCCGAGTATACAAATAATCGTATTCAAGTCTTTGATAATGACGCTTCTCACACCATGTTGGGCTGGATGGGGAAGAGCAGCACTGATGCTGGCTGGCATGATGTCGGCTCTGGCAAAGTAGGAGTGACCGGTTCTGGCGATTACAATTTTGCTCATCCCTCTGGAGTGACTCTTGACTCAAACAACAAAATCTATGTTGCCGATACTACAAATAATCGTATTCAAGTCTTTGATAATGACGCTTCTCATACCGTGTTGGGTTGGACTGGAGAAGATACTACATCAATATCGGGTTGGCATGCGGTGGGATCTGATGAAAGCCCAAGGTCTTTGAGTGCTAGTCGCCCCTTCAATGGAGTAACAGAGTTTTATTATGATAATGTATCTGGGAAAATGTTTATTGGTAATACATTTTCTACTAATGTCGATGGTGATAAAATAATTGAAACAAATTTCGACGGTACTGATTGGAGCGCCTACTCTACTAATTCTCCTAATTTTACTCTGGAATCATTTTATTATGACGAAGCAAGTCAAAATTTGTTTGTAGCTGAAAAGTATTCAAGTGTTTCAACTATTACTATTCTGAAATTAGATGGGTCAAATTCAAAAAAAACTATCAATGTCGCTGGCTCTGTGAGTAAAATTTATTATGATTCTGTTAATGATTATATTTACTATACTCTTGGTACTAGTATTGCTCGAATTAAATCTGATGGGACAGGTCTGCTATCAATGGGGTCTAGCGGCACCGGTGTTGGCAACTTCTCAGGTGCCAGTGCTATCATGGCGGTTCCAAGTGATGATCCGGCAAATCCGTATCTTTATATTGTAGACAGCAGTAATGCTAGAATCGTTAAAACCAAACTTGACGGTTCATGGACCGGATGGACAACTTATGGCACATCCGGCACCCGCGACGCCATTGGCAAGTTTTCTACACCCAAAGGGATCGCGTATGATAACGTCGATCAGTATTTCTATATTTCAGATGGCCATAATAGGATCGTTAAAACCAAACTTGACGATTCATGGACCGGATGGACAACTTATGGCATATTCGGCGCGAGTGGAGAAGGAAAATTTAATGGTCCACAAGAAATTTATTATGATGACGGATTCGTTTATGTAGCTAATGCCGGAAATCGTAGTATTATAAAAACAGATATGGATTCCTTTTGGGAAACATATGATGGAACTCCTCCATCCCAAGTTCTTTTACAGTCAAGCAATTCGACAAACAGTTTAAGGTTAGAGATCGATCCGTTTAGAGGAAAAGTTAGATTTTATCCTTCATATAACTCAAGCACCCCGAATAATTCTACATATTTAGAAAGCGCGACTCTTGATTGGACTCGCGATAGCTGGCATTCTATTTCTGCTAGTTACAAGCAATCAACCGGAGAATTGTCATTAACTGTTGATGGTGTGACTACTAGCACTACAACAAGTTGGTCTGCACCGGCCCCAAATTATGGTGATGATTTTTATGTTGGTTCCGTACCGGGCGGAGGTTTTGATACATTTAGCGGTTTGATTGACAAGTTAAAGATTTTTGATGTTTCCAGTGATTTAGTAAATCCCAGTTCTCCCACAAATTTAACTTCTTTGTCTGCTTCTGGAGGAGATGAAATTATTTCGAATGAAGATCATTGGCATAATCACGCCAATCCATATTTTTCATGGAGCGGTGATAGCGATACTAACGGGATAGATGGTTATTATGTTTATTTTGGTACGAGTAATACTGCTGATCCAGAAGAAACTTCCGGTGTTCTAAATGCTGACGGGTCAGTTTATTGGACCGAATCGCCAAATGCAACCGTAGCTGGAGCTTTGGTTTCAGGATCGACATATTATTTGAGAGTTAAAATAAAAGATAACTTTGGCAATAGCACGATTTGGGATCCGACAGTTTCAAGCAAGGCATTTAAATACCAATACGAAAACACCTTGCCGACTAATCCTTCGTATGTTTCATCTTCCCCATCTGGATACTCTTCGGTAAATGATTACACTTTCTTGTGGCCGGCTGGTTCTGATGCTGGTTCTGGCTTAAGCGGTTATAAATATAAAACTGGCGGGGGAGATTATGCTAATTGGTCAAACATAACAACCGAACTCCAAGTAACTTTAAATGGCGCCTGGTATCAAGAAGGGTCAAATATATTTTACTTAAAAACTATCGATAACGCCGGCAATGAAAGCAGCCCCGTTCAAGCCACTTTTTATCATAATGATTCTGCGCCATCGGCTCCGCAAAATTTAACCGCTTCCCCTGAATCGTCAGAACAGAATCCGTCAGCATCGAATAATTTTTCTTTTTCGTGGTCCAAGCCAGCAACTTTTTCTGGAAACGAATCGGCATTGAAATATTATTACAGTATAAACGAGACTCCCAACTCTACAAATATTACATTGTCGACAACACTATCACTTGCTGCCGATTCCTATGCAACACGTCAAGGACAAAATACAATATATGTCGTTGCTAAAGATGAAGCTGGAAATATAAATTACGATATTTATGCTTCAGCGTCTTTTTGGGCGATTACTCCGGCTCCGGGTACGCCGACGGCAGTTTCTGCAGTTGATGGTTCAAATCGTGATCTCGCCAGTTATAAAGTGTTTCTAACATGGAGTGAGCCTCAAGATAAAGGTGCCGGATTTATGGGCTACAACGTTTATAGGTCGACTGATGGAATAAATTTTAGTCAAGCAGGAACTACCACTAGCACGACTTTTGCTGATACAAGTCTTTCTTCGCAAGCATATTTCTATAATGTTGAATCTGAGGACAATGCCGGTCAAACATCTGTTGCTTCTAGTACAGTTCAAATAGTGCCAACTGGCAAATTTAGTAATGCGCCTATTATAAAAAATGAAAAGCTAGATGTAGTTGAAAAGGCTTATTCCGCCACGATTTCTTGGGAAACAACAGATGTCGATCCAAAAGTTGTTCATAAAGCTTCTAGCTTTGTTGAATACGGAACCGATCCAAATAAAATTGGACAGGAAAATGGCGGTGAAACCAAGGGTCAATTGAGTTTGACTGATCAACATAGCGTAACGATCACTGGGTTGCAGCCTGGCGGGGCGCTATATTACTATCAAGCAGTTTGGGTTGATGAAAATGGAAACGAGGGTCGAAGTGAAAAAATGAGTTTTCGTACATTGGCAAGACCTATTGTTTCTGTTGCTCCTGTGGATAATATATCTTTAAATTCTGCAACAATCAGTTATACAACCTCAATTCCAACAACTACCTCTATTGTTTACAGCAAAGATAAGGACGAAATTGATAAAGGAGCAGGGAAGGTGGAAGAAGTTGAAACTGGATATATTCAAAACCATACTATTAATTTATCGGGATTAGATCATTCTTCAAAATATTATTACTATATTCTTGGCTCTGATGTAGATGGTAATAAAATGGATTTTGGCGCTAAAAATGATTTTAATACTTTGACAATGCCAGCTATAACAAATGGAGTCCGGTCAGATCAGGATACTACTGCTCCAACTACAACCTACAGATTTTCTTGGGAAACAAATGTAGAGACGACAACGATTATAAACTACGAATCATCTTCTGGCCAAAAACTATCACGTTCATCCGCTGATTATACTATTAACCATGACCTCATAATTCCAGATTTGGCTGACATGAGTACCTATAAATTTATAGTAACAGGCAGGGATAAGTATGGAAATGAAATAGAGACTCCATTTACAACAAGTATTGATACGCCAAAAGACTCTCGTTCTCCAAAAATATCTAACATGACCATTGAAGTCAAATCTTCTGGTTTTGGCACATCTCAGAAAGCGCAAGTGGTGGTGACTTGGGAAACGGATGAGCCAGGTACTTCACAGGTAGAATATGAACAAGGTATATCGGGCAGCGAATACAAAAACAAAAGTAAAGAAGATGCAGTGCTTTCAACTTCTCACGTTGTAATTGTTTCGGAGCTAGAATCAAATAAAATTTATCATCTAAGAGCTATTTCAAAAGATAATGCTGGTAATGCTGGATATTCCGATGACACAACTACCATTACAGGTAAAACACAAAGTTCTGTAATTGATATTATCGTTGACTCATTACAAAAATCCCTTAGCTGGATAATGGGTATTTTTAAATGATTTGAGTTGTGTGAAATTACAGAATTAGGGAGGAAAAAATGGAGCATGAAGCGATTATTGAGATAGAAAAAGTTAGCAAGACATATCAAACCGGAGGATCTAGTGCAACAGAAGTGTTGAAAAACGTCAACCTGGATATCTGTTCGACAGACTTTGCCATAATTTACGGCCCTTCCGGTTCGGGCAAATCAACATTGCTTCATCATATTGCTGGGCTGGAGCTACCGACTGAAGGGAAAATATCTATTCGCGGAACAGATATTACAAAATTAAGCTCAGAAGAAAGAGCCGTGTTTCGGGCTGAAAAATTTGGCATGGTTTATCAATTTTGGTATTGGGCCAAGGCTTTAAGCGTTTTGGACAATGTTGCCATGCCTCTTTATATAACCGGATTGCCAGAAGCAAAAGCCAAAAAAAAAGCAATGCAGGTATTGGAAGAATTAGAAATGGGAAAATATGCAAACAAACTTCCAGTAGTTTTGTCCGGTGGCGAGCAACAGAGAGTTTCTCTGGCAAGAGCATTGGTGAATAATCCATGGATTATTGTAGCAGATGAACCAACCGGTAATCTTGATACCCATAATGCAGATCAAGTGATGCAGATACTACAATTATTAAATGTTGAAAAAAAGAGAACAGTTATTATGGTGACTCACAATTTGGCTTATCTACCTTTGGCAACAAAAACTATTGCCATGAAAGATGGCGGCGTAGTTTCTAGTGACACACAAGCCGTAAGGGAACAGATCAAAGAAGAACTAAAGGGGGTATTGTGAAATTAAGAATTATTCTAAAAATTGCTTTAAAAAACCTTTGGTCGCACAAGATGAGAACCATTTTAACTGTTCTTGGTGTTACTATCGGTATTGCATCGATAATTTTTCTTGTGTCATTGGGGTATGGGCTTGAACAGTTAGTAACCAAAAATGTTGCTAATTTTGATGCTTTTACTGTGGTTGACGTTCCATCTGCAAACATTAGTACTATCAAAATAGATGATAGCGCAATTGAAAGAATTTCTGTATTAGGTCATGTTAAAACAGTTTCCCCTGTTACAAATTTAGCTGGTAGAATTAGAAAATCGGAAACTTCTTCAAGCGCGGAAACAGTTATTGTTGGTGGCACCAGTGACTATTGGAAATTAGCCTCCATAAGTTCTGATAAAGGAAACCTACCCTTAAAATCAGATGAGGTTATGATAAATAAATCTGTTCTAAACTTAATTCAGGAAGACGAAAACAGTATCATCGGCAAGAAAATTGAACTTGATATAATAATCCCTACTGAATTACGTACCAACTCAAGCGATGGTTTGAAATTGGCAGAGCATATACCATTAACAGTTACCGGTATTTTAAATGACGATAAGTCGCCAGTTGTTTACACTAATTCCAGTTTATTAGTTTCTCAGGATGCGACTAAATATTCCTCGATTAAAATTAAAGTTGACCAACAGACTAATGTAGAACCACTACGAAAGCAGCTTGAAAATATGGGTTTCTCTACTGAATATGTCGGAGACACAGTTAATGAAATAAGTCAGGTATTTTCGCTTTTCCGTGCAATTCTTGCCGCTTTTGGTTTAGTCGCTTTGGTAGTTGCAGCACTTGGTACATTTAATACTCTAACAATAAGTCTTCTTGAGAGAATTAAGGAAATTGGTCTATTTAAGGCTCTTGGTATGAAGAATAAAGATGTTTATAAGTTGTTTTTGGCAGAGTCATTGATAATTGGTATTTTTGGCGGAATAATCGGTCTGATGATGGGCTGGGCGACTGGGCAATGCATCAACCTTATCTTGAGCGCTTTAGCCGAAAGAGCGAATGCAGAAAAAATCAGTATATTCGTGACGCCTTGGTTTTTTGCTCTCGGTGTAGCGTTATTCTCCATCCTAGTAGGCTTTCTTACCGGATGGTATCCTTCAAAGAGAGCAGTGAAAATAGATCCGCTCGATGCTCTAAAATATGAATAAAATTATCCTTTGCAATAAAAAAACGTCAGTATTTATACTGACGTTTTTTTTGGTGCGCCCAAGGGGACTCGAACCTCTGACCTCCGCAATGTCAATGCGACGCTCTAACCAGCTGAGCTATGGGCGCTAACAATAAACAAATTTTAACAAATTTTTATATATTATTCAATCACGGTCATTTGCATTTATTTAAATCAGATGTACACTCAAATTAATGACTAAGAAAAAAACTCCCACTTTTGAATACGAGATTAAGCATTCTATTGATAAGAAAGTTATTGCTGGCGTGGATGAAGTTGGCAGAGGAGCTTTGGCTGGACCAATAGTAACGTCTGCGGTAGTTTTCGAAAAGTATGAAAATATCATAAATCATCTATCCGGCATCAATGACTCGAAGATATTATCTCCAACTAAACGTTTAGAGTATGATGAATTAATAAAATCAAAAGCGTCTGATTTTGCAATCGGGATTGTCGAAGCTTGTGAGATTGATAAATATGGCATCGGATCCGCTAATGTGATGGCGTTTCAAAGAGCTCTAAAAGGATTAAAAAAGTGTGATTTTGTATTAATTGATGGGCGGCGTTTTAGGGGACTTAATTATGAATATGTTTGTTTGGAAAAAGGTGAATCCAAATCGATTTCTATCGCCGCCGCTTCGATTATTGCTAAAGTTTACAGAGATGCTTTGATGCAGGAAATTCATGACGAAGTATTTAGATATGATTTTGCTTCCAATAAAGGCTATGGAAGTAAGAGCCACATGGAGGCTTTGGAAAAATTCGGCCCATGTAAACACCATCGTAAAACATTTTTAAATAAATTTAATAATCATGTTAACCAAGGTAGTTTGTTCTAAGTAGCAAGTAGCAGCTATCTATCGTTATTCCCTTAAAGAAGGGGATCTGCTAATAGTATATTAATATTTTTGATCCTCGGGCCATGGCGTTGCCTTCCCGAGAGCTTGTCCTGAACTTGATTCAGGAATGACAGTGGGGGTGGAGTGTTGTGGATAAGACTAGTTTGAGTTTTTTGTTTTTACCTCTATAATAAATAGGCATCAGTCTCGGCTGGCTCGAGCCCAGACGGAAACAAACAAAAAATAACAAAAATAAAAATGAACTAAAGCTAAGCAATTAATTGTGGTTATTTAATGGACTTAAAAGTTAAAAAATTACATCCTGACGCAATTGTTCCAGAATTTGCACATCATAATGATGCGGGAATGGATTTGTTTAGTATCGAAAATTGTGTACTAAAACCAAACGAAGTTCTCAGTATTAAAACTGGACTGGCTATAGAAATTCCTGATGATCATGTAGCTTTAATATGGGACAAAAGCGGATTAGCAACAAAACATTCAATTAAAACCATGGGCGGCGTAATGGACGCAGGTTATCGAGGAGAATATCATGTTAGTCTTCTTAATCTTGGTCAAGAGGATTATATAATAGAAAAGGGAGACAAGGTAGCTCAACTGTTAGTTCAAAAGATCGAGCATCCAAATATTCAAATAGTTGAAGAATTATCAGCTTCGGATCGTGGTATGAACGGATTTGGCTCTACTGGAAAAAAGCATACAGCCAAGGAATGTAGTCAAAAAGGCTTATTTATTGCGTTCGAAGGTCTTGACGGATCTGGTAGCACAACCCAGGTGGATTTATTAGCAAAAAATCTACGGGGGAATGGCCTGACAGTTTCTACAACTAAAGAACCAACCAATAATCTGATTGGTGGATTGATTCGAGGGGTTTTAACAAAAGAATGGACGATTCCAGCAGAAGGATTCCAACTTTTGTATGCTGCCGATCGATCACATCATTTAAAGCATACCATCATCCCAAATTTAGATAAAGGGGATGTTGTAATTACTGACCGCTACCTTTTTTCTAGTATTGCTTTCGGTTCAATTGGCGCTGATATAGAATGGCTAAGAGAAATTAACAAGCATTTTATTTTGCCCGATATTACTTTTTTTATTAAAGTTCCGCCGGAAGTTTGCATTGATCGCATAGGAAAGTCCCGAGATGGTTTTGAACTTTTTGAGGAAGAGAAAAAATTAGAAAAAACTTTAGCGACTTATGAACTTTTAGCAAAAGATGAAAGTAATCGTTTCGTTATTATTGACGGCGAAAAAGAAATCGGGGATATTGAAAAAGAGATTTATAATATTGTCACATCAAAATTAAACATTGACACCGAGCAGCAACATCTTGATCAAGCAGACCAAACTCTAAGGTGGTAAATAATGATCTGAAATACATTGTCATTCCAGACTTGATCTGGAATCTAGGAAGTTCGTAGTAAAAATTTCTGGATCCCAGATCTCAAGATTGCAGTCTGGGATGACAACAACAATAATAATAAATAGAATAGTAGGTTGTTGATTTTAAGGAAGGAGCGGAATGAGCACAGTAAAAATAAGTGATAAAGAAGTATCTAAAATTTTAGAGGGTGAAAAAAAGAGGCAGAAGGAAGGCTTGGAAATGATAGCCTCAGAGAATTATGTTTCGGAAGCAGTATTAGAATTGATGGGCTCTATTTTTACCAATAAATATTCAGAGGGGTATCCAGGAAAAAGATATTATGGCGGACAAGAATGGACTGACAAGGTGGAAACTCTAGCTTGCGAACGAGCATTGAAACTTTTTGGCTTATCTGAGCCAGAATGGCACGCCAATGTTCAACCATACTCCGGTTCTCCTGCTAATATTGCCATCTATTTTGCATTGGCAGAATTTGGAGACACTTTAATGGGAATGAGCTTGGCTCAAGGGGGTCATTTAACTCATGGCCATAAAGTTAATTTTTCCGGTCGTGCATACAATTTCATACAATATAGTGTTCGCGAAGATGATCAAAGAATTAACTATGATGAAGTTAGAGAGTTAGCAAAAAAACATAAGCCAAAAATTATCGTATCAGGCGCTACGGCTTATCCTCGCCAAATTGATTTCAAAAAATTTCAGGAAATTGCTGACGAAGTGGGCGCGATTCACATGGCTGACATTTCTCATATATCAGGCCTGATCATTGGCGGAGTTCATCCAAGCCCTTTTCCGTTTGTTGATGTTGTGATGACAACAACTCACAAAACACTACGAGGGCCACGAGGCGCAATGATTATTTGCAAAGAAAAATATGCCAAAGCGATTGATAAGGCGGTATTTCCAGGGTTACAGGGCGGTCCCCATGAGCATATTATTGCTGCAAAAGCAGTAGCTTTTGGTGAAGCTTTAAAGCCAAGTTTTAAAGAATACGCAAAAAATATTGTTCAAAATATGAGTTGCTTTGCTGAAACTTTAAGCTCTTTTGATTTCAATTTGGTTAGTGGCGGAACCGACAATCACTTATGTCTTGTTGATTTACGAAGTAAAAATATTACTGGAAAAGAATTTGAAGATGCGCTTGGCAAAGCAGAAATCACAGTAAATAAAAATGCAATCCCAGGCGATCCTCTTCCTCCGGCAGTCACTTCTGGAATTAGAGTTGGGGTCGCCGCATTAACTACTCGCGGTATGGGTTTGGTTGAAATGCAAAGAATCGCGGAGCTATTTAATCTGGTTTATGAAAACAAAGATAATGACGAAAAATTGGCAGAAATAAAAGAAGAAATACGTGAAATGTGTACAAAGTTTCCAGTACCCGGAATTAATAAATAAAGGAGAGAAATGGTTTTCAGCGATAATGATATCAAAAAAGCAATTGAAGATAAAAAAATTATAATCACTCCCGAAGACGATTCCATGATTCAACCATCAAGCTATGACGTTAGATTATCTAATAAGTTTAGAGTTTTTAATAATTATAAATATTCTATTATAGATCCGAGGGAAAAACAGCTTGATTTAACTTCTTTGGTTGAACTAAAAAATGGCTCACCATTTATTCTACATCCCGGAGAATTTATTCTTGGCTCTACTCTAGAAGTAATAGGATTAGATAAAACAGTTGTTGCTCGCATAGAAGGAAAAAGTTCACTTGGGAGATTGGGTCTTCTTATTCACTCGACAGCTGGATACGTTGATCCTGGATTTAAAGGCACAATCACTCTAGAGCTTTCTAATGTGGCAAATCTTCCCATAGCTCTTTATCCTGGAATGAAAATAGGTCAACTTTCTTTTATGAATTTATGTACTCCATGCGAAACACCCTATGGTTCAAGGAAAATTGGTAGCAAATATCAAAATCAAGTTGATCCGACGGCTAGCGAATATTATAAAAACTTTAAAAAAGGATAGCTATGAATCAGGCCAAACTAAAAGTTTGTGTTTTATCTTATACAAAAGATCCAGAAAGGACTATTGTCGCTGCCATAAGACAATGTTATAGTCTGCTCTCCGGCAAAGAGTTGTGGGAAAAGGTGACAGAAGATCAAAAACAAAGATTAATTAAACAAGTTATTTCTTCAGGGCATCATTCTACAATTGAACATGCATATTTCACCTTTTCAATTGAGGGGATCTCTCGAGCGTTAACGCATCAGTTGGTTAGGCACAGGATTGCTTCTTATTCCCAAAAATCTCAACGTTATGTTAAAGAAGGTGGCTTCGAATACATATTGCCGCCATCCATTAAAAAGAACTCTCAGGCCTTAAAATTCTATACTGATGAATTATCTTCTATTCAAAAAAATTATCAAAAACTGATTGACTTAGGAATTCCTGCCGAAGATGCAAGAATGATTTTGCCAAATGGTTGTGAGACAAAGATTGTTGTCACAATGAATTGTAGATCCCTATTTAATTTTTTTGAAGAAAGATTATGCAATAGGGCGCAGTGGGAAATTCGCAATATGGCAGGCATGATGTTGAAAGAATGTAAAATAATTGCACCAAACATTTTTAAATATGCTGGTCCTACTTGTGTAACGGAAAAAATTTGCTGGCAAGGAAAATTACATTGCGGAAAACCAGATAAAATAAAAACAATTGAATTGAGGGAAAGAGGATGATCATTGGACTTACAGGCACGTTTGGAGCAGGAAAAGATGCTGTTTCGGAATATCTAGCAGAAAAAGGCTTTGAGCATATTTCAACCTCGGATATTCTTCGTGAAGTAGCAAAAGAGAGAAGTTTGGGCTTGGATAGGGAAACTGTTCGCATGTTATCTAATAATTTAAAAAAAGAGTTTGACAGCGCAATTTTGGCTAAGATGGCAGTTGAACAAAAGAGTAAAAAAAATCTTGTTATCTCTGCTCTAAGAGATATTGGGGAAATCGATTATTTAAAAACTATTGATAACTTTAAATTAATTTTTGTTGATGCTCCAATAGAAATTAGATATGAGCGACTAATTAAGAGATCGAGAGATGACCAGGAAAAAAAGCTTACATTGGAAGAATTAAAAGAAAAAGAACAACTTGAAATGTCAGGTAAAAGTTCTCAAAGAATTGATTTATGCAAAGAAAAGGCTGATTATATTATTGATAATTCAGGTACAATCGAGGGACTTAATAAAAAAATAGACAAAATATTAGAGAATATTTCTTAATCCGCATATTTACATTAATTTTAAAAATGGTAATATAAAAACATAATATCTGATTTGTCGATGGGAGTACCGCCCCGGAGAACCAGCGCAGACTCGAGCGAACGAGTAAATTAAGACCAAATCGAGATGGAACCTCCCGATGTTGCATCGGGATCTCGAAACAAACGGTCTTTTTTTGTTCACCCTGTGAAATATTTTAAATTTTTATTAAATTAGATAAAAGTCATGTTTTATGTCTATATCCTACATTCGCAAAATGATGGTAAAATGTATACAGGTTATACGAAAAATTTAAAATTACGATTTGAGAAACATGAGAATGGGTTGGTTGATTCAACTAAAGATCGTAGGCCATTGAAATTAATATATTATGAAGCTTGCGTTTGTCAAAAAGACGCAACACATAGAGAAAAATATTTAAAAAGTTTTAGAGGTAAACAATTCTTGCGAAATCGACTCAAATCGTATTTCACAGGGTAAAGGAGAAATATGTCAGATAAAAAAGTTAACATTGAAACGGTTCGTCATTCGCTTAGCCATGTCTTGGCGATGGCAGTTTTGGAAATGTTTCCGGAAGCAAAGCTTGGTATTGGTCCGGCGATTGATAACGGATTTTATTACGATTTTGACTTGCCAAGAACGCTAATTCCCGAAGATTTACCAATTCTGGAAGAGAAGATGCGTAAAATTATTGAAAAAAATATCAAAATTGAAAAACATGAAAAAACAAAAAAAGAAGCAATTGAATTTATTAAAAAAACAAATCAACCGTATAAAGCTGAACTAGTTGAAGAATTGGAAGATGAAAAAGCAGGTTTCTACACCATTGATGGCTTCATTGATCTTTGTAAAGGCCCTCATGTTGCTTCGACTGGAGAATTGAAAGATATCGGTTTCAAACTTCATAAAATCGCCGGTGCCTATTGGCGGGGTAGCGAAAAAAACAAGATGCTTCAACGAATTTACGGACTAGCTTTTGAAACACCAGAAGACTTGAAAAAGTATGAAGAAGTATTAATTGAAGCTGAAAAAAGAGACCATCGTAAGCTTGGCAAAGAATTGGATCTTTTTGTTTTTTCCGATTTAGTTGGACCTGGTTTACCGCTTTTTACTCCAAAAGGCACTTTCATTAGAGAAACTCTTCAAAAAAAAGTTGAAGATATCTGCAGAAAATATGGATTTCAAAAAGTTTCAACTCCTCATCTTGCTAAAATCGATTTATATAAAATATCCGGTCATGCCGATAAATTTGGAGATGAATTATTCCACGTTACTTCTGCCAAAGACCATGATTTTGTGTTAAAGCCAGTCCAATGTCCTCATCAAACTCAAATTTATGCATCAAGACAAAGATCATATAAAGATTTGCCAATTAGCTATATGGAATCTGAGAAGCAGTATAGGGCTGAAAAATCAGGCGAAGTCGGAGGCCTTAATCGGGTTTATGCTATTACTTGCGAAGATGGCCATACTTTTTGTACACCATCACAGGTTAAAGATCAGATTAAAAATCTTGTTAATATTATCAAAGACTTTTATTCTTCGCTTGGTATGTGGGATAATCACTGGGTCTCTCTTTCTGTCCGTGATTACTCACATCCAGAAAAATATATTGGCGACACAAAAGATTGGGATCTTTGCGAAAAAACACTTCAGGAAATTTCTGATGAGATGGGACTCGAGGCTAAAAGATGTGAAGGTGAAGCTGCACTTTATGGCCCCAAACTTGATTTTATGTTCAAGGACGCAACAGGTCGGGAAATCCAAATACCAACTATTCAGTTGGACTTTGCCACTCCAAAAAGATTTAATTTAACTTACATTAATGAAGGTGGTGAGGCAGCAAGTCCTGTTATGATACATCGTGCAATTCTGGGGTCATATGAGCGGTTTATGGCACTTCTCATAGAGCACTTTGCCGGAGCCTTCCCAGTATGGCTTGCGCCGGTTCAGGCAGTTATTATTCCGATTTCTGAAAAGCAGTTAGAATATGCAAAAAAAGTTGAAAAAGAGTTACTAGAAAAAAATATTAGAGTGGAAGTTGATGAGCGAAATGAATCTATGGGCAAAAAAATTCGCGAGTCAGAAATGCAAAAAATTCCTTACATGCTAATTGTTGGAGATAAGGAAAAAGAAGCAAACAAAGTTGCAGTTCGTAAATATGGAGAGGGCGATAAGGGCTTAATGTCGACAGAAGATATTGTTAAGGGAATAATATAATAGTGTAGCCCCAGTTGGATAGCCCCTTTGGGGCATCAAACGGAGCAGGGAGGGAATATGAAAATCAATGAACTTTTAGATGAAAGCAAATCGATATGGACCGGAAAATGCGATCTTAGAGAAGCGATAGTTAGAATGGGAAAAGTTTTTGGTGATATTTGTCGTTGGTCAAGAAATGATAAAAAAGATGAAATTATTCATACAGATGACGAATTGAAGAAAGAATTGGGGAATATCATATTCTCAACTATTCGTTGGTGTGATGATTTAGGTTATGACCCAGAAGAATGTATCAAAATAGCAATCGAGGCACAGAAAAAATATCCCAAGAAGGATTAAAAAGTATGAAAATAGGACAAGACTGTATCGGCGTTTCGGTTTTCGCACTCATTTTTAATGACAAAAATGAAGTTTTGCTGGTCAATCACAAAAAAACCGAAAAAAAGCCAAAGGGGTTTTCGGAGTGTTAGTCTATGCCGGGTGGAACAGTTGAGTTTGGTGAGACTTGTGCCGAAGCTTTGCAGCGAGAGATTAAAGAAGAGCTGGGTATGAAAATTTATGAAGAAAAACTAATTAACTATAATGATTTTATTTTTGATAACAAGCACTGGACTGGAATTAATTTCCAAGCAAAAACAAAAGATGGGCCGAAAAATATGGAGCCAGAAAAAATTAGTGAAATAAAATTTTTTAAATTAGATAACATTCCAACTAATCTTTCAGGATTCTGTAAAGAGTGTCTAGAAATAATCAAAATGGAGAATAATGCTTATTAAGCCCAATAAACCAGTTTTAAATTCGGATTTACATTCATGTATCGAGTTAACTGCAAATCAAGTTAATGTATCTGATATTAAAGAAAGAGCTTTAGCTGAAGGTTATCGAGAACAGACGTCAAGGCATATAACGATTCTTTCTGGTAGTAAAGTTAGAGAAATAATTGAGCATACATCGCTAGATAAAAAAGTGCTAAATAAAAAAATTCTTTCTTTGCTTTTGAAGTTTGATTGGGAATACAAGGAAAAGGATCTTTTCCATATAGAAAAAAGCGGTTACTGGGATGGTAGCGATATTTTAGAAAATAGAGAATCTTATATTAGAACTATTGAAATGCCTTCTATTAAACTTCTTTATAAAAAAATTAGTGAGAAGCTTGGCAAAAATATTCCATCTCAATTTCCCCATATAACTTTGTTTACTAGAGGGGAAAGAGAGAACTTTAAATACCAAGGGATTGCGATTCCCTCAGAAGAAGATTTTTTGAAGCTAAAACCGATTAAGATTGTTGAGTAATTTTAATTACTTGTACTTGAGAGAGTAAAAATGTGATAAAAATATCGTGGCCGCGCAAAAATTATCACATATTACTTTATAATAAATAAAAAAAAGGGGGGGTGATGAGTGAAAATGAGTCAAAAAAAGACTCTGAAAAAAAGAAGGGTATTAAGCAAAGAATAAAACAATCAGCAAAAGAGATATTCGTTTGTTTATTTGAAGGAGTTGAAAACTTTTTGATCGATCTAGAAAAGAATCCATATCAATCGGTAAGCGTTCAGGAATATGCCAAAAGGATGAATGCCTCTAGCGATTTTAGAAATCATATATATTACTTAGAAAAACAGGGATTAATCAAAACTTTTTTGAAAAATAATGAAAAGTTTGCTGAGTTAACCGATAAGGGATTTAAAAAAATAGTGTGGCATAAGCTTGGCGAATTGCCGAAACATCGCCCAAAGATTTGGGATAAAAAATTTCGTTTAGTAATATTTGATGTGCCAGAGAAGAAAAAAACGACAAGAGATATAATTAGAAGAAAACTTGAAGAAATGGGCTTTGAAAAAATTCAGGAGAGCGTTTTTGTCTACCCGTTTGATTGCAAAAAAGAAATCGATGCGCTTTGTTTCTTCACTTGTTCAAAAGAATATTTATCTTACTTAATAGTAGACATAGCAATGGGGGAAGATAAGATAATCGACCACTTTTTAAATAAAAATGTTTTATCATTAAAAGATTTGATGTGATAAAAATATCGTGGCCGCGCAAAAATTATCACATCTTTTTAATTACATTAATCTCTAATATTAATTGCAAATATTATTTATTCGCAATATCATTCAATATTTTCCAGCGACGTTGTTTTTCTGTCCAAAGGATTGGGTCGCCGAGTTTGAAGGCGGCTGTTCCGGAACGGGGAGAGTACTTATTTATGTAGGCAGATTTGAAGTTGATTCTTTTGAATATTTCCACGGTTTTTCGAAAATTTTCTTCCGTTTCGTTCGGAAAACCAACAATAATGTCGGTTGTAATCGAAACAGTCGGAATTTCTTTCTTTATTTTTTCGATTAGTTCTAAATATTTCTCTATGGTATAGGGTCGGTTCATTGCTTTTAAAACTTCATTGCTTCCGGATTGAAGCGGCAGGTGAATTTCTTTCTTCACTTTTGGTAAATTTTTAACTGCAGTAATAATGTCATCAGTCATATCTTTTGGATGGTTTGAAGTAAATGAAATCATGAAATCACCTGGGATTTTATCTAAGGTTTCTAGTAGTATGGCAAAGCCAGACTTATCGTGATGGGATTTCTCGCCTTCCTCAATCCACCCAACGGTGGGCTCGGAATGGGTCGAAATGACAGCTTTGTTTTGCTGTATTCTGTTATCTGCGTTCTGAATTCTGTAGCTATTTACGTTTTGGCCTAAGAGCATTATTTCTTTGTATCCCTTTTCAACCATTTTTTTGAAATCACTCATGATTTCATTAAAGGGTCTGGATTCTTCGCGTCCTCTGGTGTATGGGACGGCGCAATAAGAGCAAAAATTATTGCAGCCTATCATTATTGGGAGATAGGCGGAGGAGGAATTGCCGCTGTTTAATAGTTTGCTAATTTTGTCATCTTGAGGCGTAGCTGAATGATCTTGAGATTCTTCGCTTTGCTCAGAATGACAGTGTGGGAGAATATCTTTCAAATCTTCCGGCTTTTTATTATCCCAAAGAATGACGTTCTTTTTTAAATATTTTGGTTTATCATTTGGAAGAACGCAGCCTGTAATGACGACCTTTTTGCCTTGCCAATTTTTGACCATTCCCATTATGCGGTCAACAGCACTTTTGCGAACTGAGCAAGACAATGCAAAAATAATATCGGCATCCTTTTCGGACGATTCAATCAAGCCGATGCTTTTTAACATGTAGCTTATTCTGGCTGCATCCCATTCGTTATATTGGCAGCCATAGACTTTAACAAAGTACTTCATATAATTAGAATTTTTCCCGATGCTTCGATCGGGATCCCGATATTTATCGTTGGGACAATTTTCATTTAATTATTAATTTATCAATTTTCAGATCAGATTTCAAAAACGCCCCTTTGGGGCATTTTTGAATTATATATCGCTTGATATAAATGAATTTACTTCCTTCGACTTTGCTCAGGACTATTCAGCGGATTTTTCTTCTGCTTTTTCGCCTTCGCCCTCAGCAGGAGTTTCTTCGCCCTTATTTTCAACTTCAATAGCTGAAACATCTTCAACAACTTCGGTTTCAAGTTCTTCTAGTTCCTGTTCGCTTCTAGGTTCTTCAACGTGAGCGATAATCTCTTCTGGATCATCTTGAATTTCAATTCCTTCTGGCAACTTAAGATCTGAAATCTTAATATTTTTCTCAAAGTCATCCAAGACAGAAATGTCGACTTCAAGTTCAGGAATAAGATCAGCAGGCAAACATTCAACTTCAATTGAATCTTTGCTGGTGATTAAAGATCCTTCTTTGTCGATGACAGCAATAGAGTCGCCAACAAATTTCAATGGGACTTCTGCGTGAATTTTTTCTTTCATGTTCACTTTGTAAAAATCAACATGAATAATATCTGACTTAATAGGATCAAGCTGTATGTCGTTGATCAGAGTTTTAACGCTTTTACCGCCATCGATTACTAAATCAATAAGGTTTGAAGTTCCAGCTTCTTTGAAAAGCTTCATGAAGCTAATTTTTTCCAAAGCAATTTGAATGTTGTCAAAACCTTTTCCATACACAATTGCCGGTACAAAACCTTCATTTCTGGTTTTGTTGGGGGCATCTTGTCTTAATTTTGCGTCTAATTTGAAATCTGTCATCTTTTTTCCATTATTTTAGTTTATTATCTTGAAATATCTTATCAAATCCACCGGAAAAGTCCTTTAAGAAATTATAAGTTTCGATTATATCGTTGGAGCTTATCTTTCCTGATGGTCTTATTTTTTCTTCCTTATCAATCTTCTTTGTCAGCGCTACAGTTGCAATTAGGGGCATGTGATTTCCGCAATTTAGCTCTAGGAAAACAATAAACTCTGCAATTCCTCTGATTTTAATATTTGGAAAATCATATTCCTTACCGCATTGCGGACAACGAACGTTTTTTTGAACTGTTTTTAAAAGATTATACAATTCTAAATGGTTCATAATTACCTCATTACTTTACACTAAAACGGCATAAAAATCAATTATCTAAATTAGAATCTTGAATCATGAATTATGAATCATGGATATTTTTGATTTGAAACTTAACTAGACGGGCCCATAATTCTTTATTCAAACTTCTTGATTCTGACTGATTATATCATACTCTCAAGTTTTGTGATCTGATCTCTTAGGCGGGCAGCATGTTCAAACTCTAACTGCTGCGCTGCTTTTTTCATCTGAATATTTAACTCAGAAATAACACTTTTCTTTTCTGATTTTGGAAGTTTTTTAAATGACAGATCAATCTCAAGCTGTTCTTTTTCTTCCTTAATTTCTTTGGGCTCAAGTTTTCTCACTGTGCTTTTGGGCGTGATGTTGTGATCTTTATTATATTTTTCTTGCATTTCTCTTCTGATATTTGTTTCGTTAATTGCAATTTTCATCGATTCTGTCATGACATCGGCATACATAATGACTCTGCCTTCAACATGTCGTGCTGCCCGACCGATGGTTTGGATCAGGGAGGTTCTGCTTCGCAAAAAGCCTTCTTTATCAGCATCTAGTATGGCAACAAGTGAAACTTCTGGCAAATCAAGACCTTCTCGAAGCAGATTGATTCCGATTAAAACGTCATATTCGCCCAAGCGCAAAGAGTGCAAAATTTCAGTACGTTCAAGCGTCTCGACGTCAGAGTGAATATAGGCCACTTTAATTTTGTGATCTAATAAATGATCTGTCAGGGCTTCAGCCATTTTTTTAGTGAGAGTTGTAACTAGCACCCTTTGATTTTTGACTACTTTTTTATTAATTTCTTCAATCAAATCATTTATTTGACCTTTGGTTTTTTTAATTTCAATCTTTGGATCAAGAAGGCCTGTTGGTCTTATGAATTGTTTCACAACTCCATCATATGGTTGAGGTTTATCGGCATTGCGATGGGATTTCTCGCCTCCCTCGATCCACCCAGCGGTGGGCTCGGGATGGGTCGAAATGACATTCTCACTAGAGCTTTTTCTTAACTCAAAATCATTTGGGGTTGCTGACGTGAAAATTACCTGATTTATTTTGTGGTAAAATTCATCAAATCTAAATGGCCTATTGTCAAAAGCGGATGGAAGTCTGAAACCGTAATCAACAAGTTTTTCTTTTCTTGACCGGTCTCCTGCATACATGGCGCCGATTTGTGGAACAGTTATGTGTGATTCATCAATCACCATTAAAAAATCGTCAGGGAAATAATCAATAAGGGTTGTCGGCGGAATGCCTGGCTTTCGTCCGTCAAAATATCTTGAATAATTTTCAATGCCGGAGCAAGATCCAGTTTGTTCAATCATTTCCAAGTCAAAGTTTGTTCTCTGCTCGATCCTTTGGGTTTCAAGCAATTTGTCTGCCTTTTTTAGGCTATTTACCCTAACTTCAAGATCTTTCTTGATGTTTTTTATTGCTTCTTTTTGTAAGTTTTCTGGTGTAATAAAGTGCTTCGCCGGAAATACTTCAAACGATTCAAGCTGTTTTACCTGTTTGCCGGTTATCCAGTCAGTTTCAATAATTTTTTCAACACTATCTCCAAAAAATTCTACCTTTACAGTGTTTGTCTCGTAAGCGGGAAAAATTTCCAAAGTATCTCCATGAAGGCGATACGTGCCTCTTTTTAATTCGATGTCATTGCGGTTGAACTGCAGATTATTTAACTGGTGCAAAAAATAATCTCTTTCAATTTTCTCCCCGACCTTGAATGTAAAATTTTCCGCTCTGTAAAATTCAGGCGAACCTATACCATAAATACAAGAGACCGAAGCTACAATGATGACATCGCTTCTAGTTAGAAGAGCATGAGTCGCGGCATGTCGGAGGCGATCAATTTCATCATTTATAGAAGAATCTTTTTCGATATAAGTGTCGGAATGAGGAATATATGCTTCTGGTTGGTAATAGTCATAATATGAAACAAAATAATGAACTGCATTTTCTGGAAAGAATTGTCTGAATTCATCAGCAAGCTGAGCAGCCAGAGTTTTATTATGGGCAATGACAAGGGTCGGCTTTTGAGTTTTTTCTATAACATTGGCAATAGTAAAAGTTTTGCCGCTTCCGGTCACTCCCCAGAGGGTTTGATGTTTAACTTTTTTCTTAATATTTTCAGATAATTTTAAAATAGCTTCCGGTTGGTCGCCGGTCGGAGAGTAACGCGAATGAATTTTAAATTGTACCTTTTGCATAACTTACTATTTTAAAGCAATTTATCCACTTGCGCAATAGCTTAAAACGTAGTATTATCTTCGACATAGAATGAGGTATTAAAATGAGCCATGAGAGCTCGTAATGTCTACTACAGAAGAGAGGTGATAAAAACGAGAAATTTGGCTAATTCTGCTCTTGCAAGTACAACAAATCATGGATGACATGGAGGGAAGGTTATGGGGAGAGAAGTACAACGATTGCGGCCAGCTATGGCCGCAGCAAGAGAAGAAAGGTGCGTTCGTAGGGTTAACGCTATTAGCTCAGTGAGCTTGAGTTTCTGTGAAGCATCACAAAGCCACCCATTGGACACTGGTGTGTCTGCACGCTACATTGATCCTAAGAGTTCTGACTGCTTGTTCAACCCTGTTCTAACAGGGCAGGAAACGATTTGTCAGGAGATGACATTATGAGTAGTAATGTCAGATCAGACACATCTCAACACAGAGGAAGATGGTTTAGGTCATCTTTGGACAAGCAGAAGAAAACTCCGAAGCTTAGGATGAAGAAAAAACATAGACAAGGAGGTTTATGGACCAATGCGTAGCGGTAATGGGATGCCAAGAAGAAGATCTGAAAAGTCTAGCGGAAAATCCACTAGACTCAAGAGAAGCTTAAGCCATACCTCAATCCTTAATAAAGTGGAGAGCATGGCTCCTGTTGTTTGCATCATCACGCGTGATCGGAAGACTGAGATCAATTTCAGACAAAGGGTCGAGGAGGCCCTGGATCGAATCCATACCTTTGGGCGAGTGAAGCGTGGCGGAGGATGCTGCCAAGCATAGCCTCAAACCAATATAAACAAGTTGCACCTTGCGACTTAATATAGAGCTCTGCTTCCGGCCACAAATTCCTCGGCCGGAAGCACCCAATTACTTTAATCGCATCATCGCGATTTTTTTTGTGCTATTTTGCCTGAATTTATTGCAAGGAAGAAGGTAATATGTCAAGATATAAGTATCTTTTATTAAGAAATTTGACAAGGGCTCACAATTTCTTAATATATAAAACATATTTGTGTTCGAACCCCAGGAGGGTGATTTAATGTATAAATTAGGCAATCAAACAAAAGTGCGTCTTATTATTTTAATATGCGTATTTTTGTTTGCTGGCTTGTTTGCCGTCGTTTTTAAGTATAAATTTTTCTTTAAAGCAGATGAGAATGCAATTATACAGCCAACAATTTTATCCCCAACAAATAATTCAAGATTTACTTATGTAAATAATCCTTTAATACAAGGGACTGCTACGCCAAATGCTTCTTTGGATATTTCGTATGATGGAACTACATTGACTAGTGTCACGGTAGATTCTGCCGGTCATTTTTATTATAAACCAGATGCCCTAAATAATGGTGTTCATACAATTTCAGTATCAGATAAAACAGATAATTTAGTTTCTGCTGCTAATAAATTCAAAATTGAGTATGGCGATGACTCTAAATCAATATTAAAATCCGAAGGTACCCAAATCATAGAAAATGATCATCCATATTATGGTAATGGAGCAAATAATTTTGGGGCAATTGTTGAAATGATGGGCAATCCTGATCAAGTGGAAGAAGGTTTTGCTAATGACGAAAAAGCCGGTATCAAAATGATTAGAGTCATTAATTATATGCTTGACGATATGAAACTACCCGATCCTACAGCTGCGCCTACAGCTGCAATTTCTGACGGTGGTACTCTTTCTGCTGGAAGTTATGTTTATCGTTATACATGTGCGAATTTAAGCAAAACTACTTTTGCTTATGATTATGCCGAGACATTAGCGAGTCCTGCAACTGGTGCTGTAACTGTTTCTGACAGCCAGAAGGTTAGCTTGACGCTTAAGGCTTGTGCGCAATCTTACCGATATCTAGTTTATCGACGCAATACAACTGATGCAGTAGATAGCGAAACCTATCTTGGTTTTGCTGAAGCTCCGGCCGGACAAGATGCGACCTTCATTGATGACGGTTCCTATCGACCATCGGGAATTTGGGCTGATCCAACAGAAGCGCCAACATTAGAAACCCAAGCAAGAAATACTGGTGCCACAACGACCTTAGAAGCAGGAGATTATATTTATCGATATGCCTTTAAAGAACAACGCAAACCAGTCAACGGCAAAGAAAACGGTGAAAAATTTGTGGCAGGAAATAACGGAACATTTCTCACATTAGCAAGTCCAACTGCTCAAGTAACAGTCTCAGGCAGTGAAGCAGTTAAGGTGACTGTTCCAACTCAAAATTCTCCTTGGGCGGCCATATATCGTCGTAAATCATCAGATCTGGAAGGAAGCGAAAAATTTATTGCAATGATTCGCAGTGTTAATGGTGTTGTTTCTTATGTTGATGAAGGTGTGGCAGCAACTTCTCCTGCAATACCTACTTCAAATAGCACAGCCGCTGCCGGTGTTTTGCCAACAACAAACGAAACTAAAGATAACCCTAGAACTCAATGGCCAACTGGTGAAAGTAGCGCTTATATGACTGGTTTTGGCAATTGGAATGAGGATGCCCTTGTTGCTGCCGATAAAGTCATGGCTTTGGCTCAAAAATATAATGTTAGGATAATGTTCACTTTTCTTGATCAGCATGACAACAATACTGGCGGCACAAGAGAAATTGCGAGAAATTGTGCTACAACTTGGAACAGTAGTTTCTTTAATGATGCTTGTTCAGAAAATATGACCGATCAAATTATTAATAAATTTCTTAATCGTACAAATACAGTGACTGGTAAAGTTTACAAAGATGATCCGGCGATTTTCGCTTGGGAACTTGTTAACGAACCTTTTGATACCGGTTCTGGTGGCAGACTGCGATCATGGATCAATAAAATAAGCAAATATGAAAAAAGTATTGATCCGAATCACATGTTATCATCTGGCGATGATGGAAGTGTTTGGTTCACGCATAATTATGAAGCTGGGTTCAACGCAAATAATAATCATGATTTTGTGTTGTCGGGAATTTCGGAAAGTATTGATTTACTGACATGGCACGGATATCCGGAGTCAAGCGGTTTCGTGTTTAACCATGGATATTATGGCCAATTTGATCCGACTGATTCCAATAAACGAGGAGGCTTAACAGACGCTGAAGCTGCGGATTGGATTGATAAGTACGGTCCTGTTGGCGGTCCAATCGATGTCGCTGGAGCAATAAAACAGCTTAAATTACGCAGTCATTACGCTACTTTAATGCAAAAACCAGTTGTTTTTGGCGAATGGGGAGTTGATTGGACAAAATCTACTTCTGCCGATTGGATTACCGGATTATCTGACGCAATACTTGATACAAAATCAGATGTTAATATTGGCTCCGATATTTTTCCGGATGGAACATTTCAAAATTCTTTAAGCGATAATTGGCATGGATCAGTGAACTTCACTACCGATAGCGTTAATCAATACAATGGTCATAATACAATGAAAATCTCATTCGCGAAAAAAGACCAAACTCAATATTTACGGACCGTAGTTTCTAAAAAAATTACCGTGAAACCAAATACTAAATATTGGTACACATTTGTTACAAAAAGCCCGACGATAGAAAGTTTTAATTTATCTACTAGCTATTATAATGCGGACGGAACTTATATTTCCGGCGGTCCTGGAAACCAGTTTGGCTATGCTATATCTAATTGGGAAAAATTTTCTCAGTTTAATTCTGGCTATTGTGAATTTACTACTCCGTCTGATGCAACCCAGATCGAATTTGCGATAACAATATATAGTGGAACAGATAGTGATTATCTTTGGTTGGGGGATATTCATTTTTATGAATTAACCAGTCCAACCGAAAGTACCACTTCTGCATTTGCCAGTACTGGTTGGTGGGGAGTCGATCTTAGTAGTGAATCTAATCTTAGTGCTTTGCAGATAGCTGCTAATAAGTTTGAAAAGAAAATGTTTGAAGGAATGACATCTCTAACAGAAGGAATGACTTTAAATTCTCCAACCACCAATCTTGCTCGAAGCTTTACTTACAAAGCTAAATATTCTGTAACCGGTACTAAATCAACAAATGTAACTAGATTAATCATAAATGGTTCAGAAGTAGATGTACCTGCGGATATAACTACGTGGACAAAAGAAGTAGATCTTCCAATCGGAACAACCACCCTAACTGTCATTGCTGAAGATAGTAATAGAAACCAATCAGAGCCCCTGTTAATATCTTTAATAAGACGTAAATCCGGTGATTCTAATAACGACAGCGCGGTGAACATTAAGGATTTTTCAAACCTGATGTCTAATTGGAACAAAACTGAAATTGCCAATACAGCAGATTTCAACGAAGACAATAAGGTCAATATATCTGACTTTTCTATAATGATGAGTTATTGGGGGAAATAGAGTAAAATATAAATAAGCGACTAGTTAACAAATAAGATGAAAATGAATAAAAAGAGGAAAGAAATGAGAAAAATATTATATTTTATTGCAGTATTCACTTTGTTATTTTTGAGCGCGGATTTAGTTAAAGCGGATGGTGTCTCCATGGGTGTTTCTGGTGGTGGAAGCTACAAGGTTGGAGCGACATTTAATTCTAGTATTGGTTTATCATCCGGAGGAAACAGGATTTGTGCAGTTGAATTTACATTGACATATCCTTCTGATCTTCTGGAAGTCACTTCCACACCTTCTTTAGGCTCGGTTTATACTATGTCAACTGCTGCAGAAAATTCTGCGAGTAGGATTCATTATCAACTTGGCGCAACTGGTTGTTCTACGGAGGATGCCACTTTGCTAACCATACCATTTAAAACTAAAGCTCAGGGAGAAGCAACTTTGTCGTTAACCGATTTGGCTGCATATGATGGCGATGGGGCAAATATTGCTGTGTCGGGGTCCTCATCTGTGGCCAGTATAACAGCTAACACAACTTCAACATCAGTGTCTAAAAAGACAACATCTTCAGCAAAAACAACAACTACGCCGGCCGCATCAACCACGCCAACTGTGCTAAATTTACCCGTAATTAAAAATGTTTCTTTTCTTAACTCCACTGTTGATCCTGAAAATCCCGAAATTTCAATTAAAAATAGTGATGAGTGGAAACTTGTTTTTATGGGAACGGCCGATCCATCGGTTAAAGTGAATGTTACGATCAACAGTGATCCGATTGCTGCTTCGGTCCAGTCTGATGAATCTGGTAATTGGTCTTATACGTTAGATCAAAAGATTGAAGACGGTGCTCATCAGATCGTTATTAATACCGAAAAAGACGGCGTAAAAAGTACGGATGTAGCGGCTGATTTCGTTTTGGATAGCACGAGAGTTGCTTTCGGAAAAACTCTTCCGGAAATAAAAGCTGTGCCTGTTACAACGGAGGCGACTCCTGAAAAAGAGAATAAATATTTAACATATGCTATTTATGGAGGTTCGGCGCTTATTTTTATCGGAATGGTAGTATTTATAGCGCTTTTTGTTAAGAGGAGAAAAGAACATGCAGCAATGCTAAGAAGTATGACGAGTTTTTCAGAGCCTGCTGCTGTTACTGTTAATCCGATGGATGAGATTTCTCAAAGTGACCAATCGATGAATATAGCACAGGAAATATCGGTTCAACCTCAACCAAATCAAGTTATTCAAGATCAAGGCTTAGTAGATACTCCTGTTCAAGCTGAGCCTTCGATACCAGCTCCGGAACTGGTGGTTCAAAACAGCACTGTGTCAGGGCAAGGGACTATTGAGCATGGTTTTGGAGGGATAAATAAAGACGTTATTGCAAATGAAAATGCTAAAACAATCCCCCAAGCTGACTCAAGTCAAGCTATTTCAGAGGAGACTCAAAGCAACATGCCCGAGCAGGCCGCTGTGGAAAATAAACAGGACAGCCAAAATGTCAAAACTGATCATAATGATAATCAGCTTATTCAGACCTATATTTCTACGCAAAATACTAACAACACTTCTATTCCTGCAGAAGTAGATATTGCAGTCGCTAATAATCCTGTAGATCAAAATTCTATTCCTAACGACCAGAATTTGCCAAACTCGAATCAAGGTCAGGCGAGTTAACTATTACAAGATACGAATAGTAAATAATTCAGTGCGTAAAAAAGGTGAAATACCGCGCGGCTTGCCGCGCAATTTGTCCCGATTTATCGGGACAGGGTCCAGGGCTTGCTCTGGGGTATAATACCCTTTATTACAGCAGATCGGGTCGTTTGTTCTTAGTTCTTATTAATGCCTGTTCCAAGCGCCAGTCGTTGATTTTCTTGTGGTCTCCGGAGAGTAAAACATTAGGAACTTCCCAGTTTTTGTACTCTACAGGCCTTGTGTAAATTGGATATTCTAAAAGTTGCGATTTGCCATTGCTTAAACTGAAGGATTCTTCCTGACTGGATTCGTCTTTTCCAAGTGCTCCAGGCAAAAGTCTGACGACCGCGTCTGTTATCGCCATGGCTGCGATTTCGCCTCCGGTTAAGACAAAATCTCCCAATGAAATTTCTTCATCTACTAAATATTCTCTAATCCTTTCATCAAAACCCTCGTAGTGACCGCAAATTAATATCATTTTTTTCTTTTGAGTCAGTTCCTGAGCGATTTTTTGATTAAAAGTTTTTCCTTGTGGCGTCATTAATACCACATGAAAATCTTCTCTTTTCCCCTTGATGATTTCTTTTAGAGCGCGATCCACAACATCGACTTTCAAAACCATGCCTGCTCCACCGCCACATGGCGTGTCGTCAACTGTTTTGTGCTTATCTGTTGCGTAGTCTCTTAAATTAAAATAGTTAATTTTAACTATTTTTTTATCGATAGCACGCTTAACAATACTCTCAGAGAGAGGACCTTGGAACATCGATGGGAACAGGGTGAGTATATTGATCTCGGTCATAAATTATCCTTTGTTTGTATTCTACATTCAATAATTTCTAATTCCAAATTTCTAATTTCTAATCAAATTCCAAATGACTAAATTACAATGTGCTAAAAGGGTGTATTAAAAAAATCGCCAAAAACTCTTTTTTGTGAGTTGTGGCGACTCTTTTATAATATTTAGTTGTTTGATTATGCAAGCACGTCGTTTGGAACATCTGAAAGAGCTTCGTTTTCCTTAACTTCCTCTTTTTCTTCTGCTACTTCTTCTTCTGTGTGTCTGCTCTGTGGTCGTTCGCTTCCTTCTGGCTCAACAATCTTTAAGTTTACTCTAGCGTTATTTTTTGCTCCCAATACTCTAAGTAAAGTTCGGATTGATTTTGCAGTTTTACCGTCTTTGCCGATAACTTTACCCATATCTGATGGGTCAACTGTTAGTTTGATTAATACTCCCATTTCGTCGATTGTTCTTTCGGTTGTAACTTTTTCTGGCATGTCGACGATTGCCTTAACTACGTCTTCTACGAATTTCTGGTCTTTTTCCATTTTTCTTTCCTTTCTCTCAATACCGTTTATGGTCTTGAGAAAATATTAATTACCAAATTGGATAAATTTACTCTGATTTTGCTTCTTCAGCGGTAGCTTCAGCTGCCTCTTCTTTTTCAGGTGTTTCTTCTTCTGCAGTTACTTCTTCAACTGTTTCCACAGGTGCTTCTTCGACTTCTTTTGTCTCAGTTTTCTCTTCTACTGCTGCAGGTGTTTCAGGTTCTTTGTCTTTGCCTTCTTTGATGTCTTTCTTCGAAAACTTTTTGCCAAATACCTTGTTAACCTTATCTTTTTTATTTAATATGCCTAAATCGCACATTAAATTATTTACAGTGTCAGAAGGCTGTGCGCCATTTCCAATCCAGAAAAGAGCTCGTTCTTTATCAATAACGATTTCCTTTGGATTTAGGGTTGGATTATAGTGACCTATAATTTCAATAAATTTTCTTTTAACAGCTCTCTTGCTATCGGCTATAACTACACGATAGGCCGGACTGTTTTTCTTACCAACTCGGGTCAATCTAATTCTAAGCATGTAACTCCTACGACTTTCTGATTATCAAAATATCACCATTAAAATAACAAATTTTATCCCACATGTCAACCGCAATTTTAGGAAAAGATCCTTCGACTCAGCCGATTATCGGCTTCGCTCAGGATGACGCTATGCGTCAAAAGTCAACTCGGTTTTGTAACCATTCTGAAAATCCGAATAATTCATCTCCTTTTTGCCTTCTGGCTTAACCCTGTCAATTACAAACACGCCGTCTTCTTCAAAATGAGATGAAGTAATCTGCACTCTTTTATTTTTGATTTTTGTGTAAACTTTTGGCCATTGATCAAAGGCTCGGACTTTTCTTTCTACTACTGCAGCTTTGGTCTGGGCGTCAACATATCCGTCTTCCGGCTTTATCATTTTTGTATAAGTTGCTTTTTCCTCTTTTTGGGGAAATGGTTTTAAATCGCCTGTCATGTAGTATGGAATTGAATTTAATAGCATGGAAGCGCCGATTTGTGATAGATAGTCTTTCAATATGCCGCTAGTTTCAGCACCTGATAATTCGACTTTTGTTTGTGAAATAATGTCGCCGGCATCCATTTTTTCCGATGTCAGAATAAGCGAAACGCCGGTAAATTTGTCGCCGTCCAGAATTGTTTGTTGAATTGGGGAGGAGCCGCGATGTTTTGGCAAAAGTGATGGGTGAATGTTGATGACTCCGTGTTCGGGAATATCTAAAACTTCTCTTGGGATAATCTGACCAAAATCAGCCATCACACCTAATTCCGGCTTTAGTTTCTTAATTTTTTCTATAGTTTCGGGATTTTTAATATTATCTGTAACTATTGCATTCAACTTATTATTTTTAGCGATTTCAAGAATAACATTTTTCTTTTCACTTTTATTTCGGCTTATAACTTTTTTCTCGCTTCCTGTTATAACAGCCAAAATTTTATATTGAGGATCTTTTGCTAATAATTCAAGCGATTTGGCACCAAGCGTACCTGTGCCGATAAATATAATTTTAATTTCTTCCAACCGGTCAATTAAAAGAGTTGAATTTAAATGGTCATATTCATGCTGTATCGCTCTTGCATACAAACCGTCGGCTTTAATTTCAATATTCTTTCCATATCGATCTTGCCCCTGAATTGTAACTGCTTCCGGCCGGTTGATTATTAACTCCATTCCCGGGAAAGAAAGGCATCCTTCTACCATTTTGCATTTTTTTGAGCTGAAATTGGTTATCTTGGGGTTGCAAATTACGGTTAATGGAAAACTGATTTTTCTCTCGTCTTCATTATCTTTATCGCCTTCGAATCCGCATATGAAAACGTTTTTTGATTCTCCAACCTGAGGGGCGGCTAAGCCAACTCCGTTTTTTTTGTGCATTGTCTCAACCATGTCATCAATGAACTTTTGAAATTCAAAACCAAAATCAACCACTTTTTCAACTGGCTCTCTCAATATTGGATCGTTAGTTTTTTTTATCTTTAAAATCATTTTTTCTAGTTGTAAGTTGTCAGATTATTTTAAAATTGGGGTTTTATTATTGGGATTTATTTAGGTTAATTAGAATTTAGGGCAATTTAGAGAATCCTTTAGGATTTTCATGGTGCCATTTCCATGCAGTCTCAATTATTTTTTTCAGGGAATATTGCGGTGACCAATTCAATACTTCCTTTGCTTTTCGACTGTTTGCTACTAAAACGTCAGGATCTCCGGATCGACGTGGACAAATAGTGCAATTAACCTTTTTGTCTATTGTATTTTCAATTGTTTTAATAACATCGTTAACTGTAAAGCCGTCACCATTACCAAGGTTGAATATACTGTTTTGATTATTCTCCATCAAGTATAAAAGGGCTTTAAAATGTCCTTTTGCCAAATCAATTACATGAACGTAATCCCGTACTGCTGTGCCGTCTTTGGTTTTATAATCCGTGCCCATCAACTTGAACTCTGATCCATCTAAAACATTTTTTAGCGCCAATGGTATTAGATGTGTCTCAATGGGGTGGTCTTCACCAATTTTTCCATCATCACTAGCTCCAGCCGCATTGAAATATCTCAAGGAGACGAATTTAATTGGTGACTTTATACTATACTTTTTTAGTATTATCTCGTCAAGCATCTTGGTAACACCATAAACATTGCTTGGAATTCGAAGTTGCGTGATTTCCTCATCATTTAAATATAAGTCGGGTTTGACCATATCTTTATATGATTTTAAAATTTCTCGCAGGAACGGTTCACCTTCAATTTTGGAATCTTGCCATTGTCCTGTTAGCAAAGAAGATTTATCTGGCTTGAATTTATTCACGTATTCTTCGTTAAGTGGAATTGCTGATTTATCTTGTGGATTACCGTAAACTGCGGCGGTGGAGGATTTGATTATGTGATTGCATCCTTTTTCGACCATTACATCTAAAAGGTTAATAAAATTTTCAACGTTATTCTTTAAATATTTTTCCGGCTCTTGCATTGACTCGCCAACAGCAAGATAAGCAGCAAAATCAACTACTGCATCAACTTTATATTTATCAAAAACTATTGCAGTTGCATTTTTGTCGCCTAAATCAGCAATTTCAAATTTGGCCCTTGGATCAACCGCTTCTCTGTGCCCGTTTTCAAGTGAATCCAATACTACAACATTAAAATTTTGGTCTAGAAGCTCTTTGACGGTAAAACTGCCGATATATCCAGCACCGCCAGTAACTAAAATAGTTAACTGTTCTTTATTCATAATCTAATTATATCTAATTATTTATTCTTAGAGCAAATCAATTGGATCGACATCCCAGACCAGATATGGGTTTGTTCTAAATATTTCTCTGATTTTAGGATTGGGCAAAGTGTTAGTCTTGATGATTATGTGATATCTGAATTTATTGTTAATTCTATTTAAAAAACATGGGCCGGGGCCGATGAAGTCTATTTTGTTTTGTTCTAATTCTTTTGCGATTTTCTCCAATTCTGATTTAGCTTTTTGTTTGTTCTTATCTTCTGAAACAACCCTGATTAAATGGCAAAATGGGGGATAGTTGAATTTTTTCCGTTCCAAAATTTCGCTTTTATAAAAATCTTTATAGTTGTGCTGTGCTGCAAATTTGATTGAACTGGAGTCGGGCCAGTAGGTTTGAATAACTGTCATGCCCGAATTTTCTTTTCGTCCGCTTCTACCGGAAACCTGAGTTAGGAGAGAAAAAGTTTTTTCATTTGCGCGAAAATGGGGCATATGAAGTCCAACATCGGCGGAAATTACGCCGACTAAATCCACAGTTCCGATATTAAGCCCCTTTGCCAGTATTTGAGTCCCGATTAATATGTCAATTTTGCCATTTTTTAATTCCTCATACAATTTCACATATTCATCTTTATTTTGCAGACTTTTAGAATCGATTTTTCTAATTCTGGCTTTTGGAAATAGCCTTTTAATTTCATTCTCAATTTTATCCACACCGGCACCGAAAAATTTTATTTTTGGACTTTTGCAGACGGGGCAAATAGCCGGTACTGGAGTTTTGTAATCGCAATGATGGCAGTTTAAAATATGTTTGTCATAATTTATATGATAAACCATTGGAATGTTACAATGCGGGCAATTAATTACTTCCCCGCATTCGCGACATGATACAAAAGTAGCCATGCCGCGGCGGTTTAGGAACAAGATGGCGTGACGCTTGTCCTTGAGCACTCTAGCTATGTTTTTTTGCAATTCCAGCGAAATTGGTGAAAAATTATCCTGTTTTATCTCATATTTCAAATCAACCACTGTTGAGGGTGGCAGGATTAATTTTTGATATCGGGAATTGAGCTCAAAAAGGTCATAATGGCTCCTCTCCTTAGTAAGGAGAGGATGGGTGAGGCTGCTATTCTGTTTGAATTCACCTCCACCCCACCTAGCCTCCCCTTCTAAAGGGGAGGAATTAACAGCCTTGTGGTATGTCTCAACTCTTGGTGTGGCAGTTCCTAAAACAAGCAAAGCGTTTAATTTTTCTGAGATTTTTTCAGCCAAATCAACTGCATGATAGCGAGGATCTTTTTCCTGCTTGTAAGCATCTTCCTGTTCTTCATCAATTATTATTAATCCAATATTTTCACTTGGCACCAACAAGGCAGAACGGGGACCGATTATTATTGGTTTTTCACCACTATAAAATTGTTTATAAGTTGCATAACGTTGCGACTTTGAAAGTCTAGAATGCATTAGGCAAATTTGATCCGGAAAAATCTCTTCAAATTTTTCTATAGTTTGGGGCGTTAGCATTATTTCTGGTACAAGCACAATAACTTGTTTTTCTTTTTTTAATGCTTCAGCAGCCAATTTCAAGTAAATCTCGGTTTTGCCGCTGCCGGTAACGCCATGAATTAAACTAGGTTTATGGTTAATGGTTGATAATTTATGGAGAAGTTTTTGAAAAATTTGTTCCTGATCATTCGTTAACTGAATGCTTTTGCTTAATACTTGATGCTTAATACTTGATGCTTGTTTTCGTGAATGCGAGATTGCCGGTGGCAAAAATAGGGAAATTGCTTCGCCCAAAGAGCATAGATAATATTCTGAGATCCATTTAGCAATTGAAATATAGCTTTCCGGCATCACAAATTCTGAATTAATAGACTGAACTTTCTTTAATGCATAATCAATCTGTATTCTGTTGTCTGTATCCCGTGTACTTGCTATCACTCCCCTAATATTCTTTTTCCCAAAGGGAATATCAACAATAAAGCCGATTTGGATTTGGCTTTGCATTTCGTTAGGCACAAGGTATGAAAAAGTATCCTTGTCCGGACCGGTCCTTTTTTCTGGAATAACTTCAGCAATCATAATTGTAGTATCTAGTATTTGGTATCAAGTATCAAGCATCAAATATCAAGGTAGCAATCCGTGTTCGATCATTGCTTATTGAACTAAAAAATGTTATGATAGAGCATCATGGAAACATTAGACTTAAAAACTGTTGCGCTTATTGGGCGGCCGAATGTGGGCAAGTCCACTCTTTTTAATCGTTTTATTGGTAAAAGAGAAGCAATTGAAACATCTGTCGCTGGCACAACCAGAGATCGTCTTTATGGCGAGGTACTTTGGCAGGGAGAAAAGTTTAATTTAGTTGATGTCGCCGGAATTGAAGTCGGAGCCAAGTCAGAAATCGGCAAAAATATTCAGGAAGGGGTTGAATTAGCTATCGAAAGTGCCGACCTTCTCGTCTTCATGGTTGACTGGGCTGATAAAGATAATGAAACAGACAAGCAAATAGCCAGAAAGCTGCGTAAGATCGATAAAAAAGCCATTGTAGCGGTAAATAAGGCTGATAATATCGAAAGAATACAGGCCGTAGACGAATTCAAAAGATTTGGAGATTTTAAAGTAATTCCTATCTCGGCTATCTCAGGTAAAAATACAGGTGATTTGCTTGAAGAGATAGTAAATGAGCTCGGAAAAAGTGATCAAAATATACCTGAACAAAAAAATGACGACATAGTTAATCTAGCCATTATCGGTCGTCCAAATGTAGGTAAATCAACTTTGCTAAATACAATTCTTGGCGAAAAAAGGGTGGTAGCTTCCGCTGAAGCAGGTACCACTAGAGATGTTGTGGATGTTGTTTTTAGTCATAAAGATGAAAAGATCAGAATTTTTGATACAGCTGGCCTGCGAAGAAGGGGTAAAATCGTAAAAGACACAATTGAAAGTTTTAGTGCTTTAAGAACAAACCGAGCTATTCAAAATTCCGATGTTGTAGTGCTCCTGATTGATGCTGAAGAAGGTCTTGTCGCCGGCGATACTCACATACTTGGTCAGGCTAAGGAGTACGGAAAAGGATTAGTTTTAGTTGTTAATAAAATTGATCTAATTAAAAAAGATGCTAAAGAATTTATGGCAGAAGTCTTGGGTGATCTCCAATATAAATTAAACTTTGTTCCATGGATTCCGGTTGTTTTTACTTCGGCGCAAAATGGAGAAAATGTAAAATCGCTTTTAAATCAGGTCGTCAAAGTAAGCAAGAACCGAAAAACAAAAATAAATCAGGAAGATTTGGATAAAATTCTTGATTTTGCCAAGGAATCAAATTTTCAATTACAAAATGCCAAGTCACTAACTCAGAAAAGAGGAAATACTCCGACATTTGAATTGAAATATACAAGAGAAAAACCTCATTATACGCAAATAAGATATCTAGAGAACAAAATCAGGGACGTTTTCCCTCTGGAAGGCGCACCAATATTTATAGATTTACTATCGGTTGGAAGAAATCAGAGACGCAAAAAATCTCAAAGGTAAATAGGCGTAACTTACTCTTTTTTGAACGCCGAATTTATCAAACGGCAGAATCGTTAGCCATGTTCGTCCTATAATATTTGCTTTGGGAAGCACACCCCATTCTCTTGAATCGGAAGAGTGTTGGCGGTTATCTCCCATTACAAAGTACTCATCATCGCCAAGCGTTTTTTGAAGAGTTCCGTTTTCTGCATCCGTTGCAAGAGTCAGAGTGGTTTTGGGTATGTATTTCTCGTCAAGAGTTACCCCTGTGGGATTGTCTTTGTTGATGATCTTGACTGAGTCATTGGCAATCGTAACAGTTTCACCAGGAAGTCCAATTATTCTTTTAATGTAGCTAACATTGGGATTGCCTGGATAGCGGAAAACCACAACATCACCTCTTTTGGGTTCTCCTGTTAGATATGAAACTTTTTCAGCTAAAATGTACTCGTTATTAACGAAATTTGGCATCATAGATTCACCGTCAACAATGAATGGCTGAATTGCGAAGTATCTTAAAGAAAAGGCAATGATAAATACTATCAAACCGGTTTTCAATAGATCAAAGATAAAGTACATAAAATCTTTAGCCGGATTATCTTCGGCTTCAAAGTTGTTTAATTCTTCTGAATTAGTATTTAATTTGTCGTCGTCTTTAAACTTATCAGCCATTTGATCCTTTTTTTACTTCTTCTTAATATATTTTAGCAATCCTTGACAACATTGGTCAATAACAGGCTATAATATTTAGGGATAGATTAACGATTCTCTCTGATGATAATTACAAATTGCAAGTCATCCACTGTCATTCCCTTGAAGAAGGGAATCTACTATTAGTGGATCCCCGTCTACACGGAGATGACATCAAATGCATAAATCCTAAATATTATTCTTAAAAGAAAACAAAATGTATCCGATCTTATTTAAAATAGGAAATCTAAGTTTTTATTCGCACGGGGTTCTAATGGTCTTGGGCATTGTTTTCGCGGCCCTGATAGCATATTTAATTTCTAAAAAAGAAGATCTGGATGGAGATTTTCTTTTTAACAATATTCTCTACACGGTTTTATTTGGAATAGTGGGCGCCAGAATTACATATTTTATACTATATCCCGAACAGTTTAATAGTCTGTCTCAGCTGATTCTTCTTTGGGAGGGTGGACTGGTTTCTTATGGTGGGTTTGTTTTGGGTGGATTAACAGTTTTGATCTTTCTAAAAATTCAAAAACAACCGGTTTTAAAATGGTTTGATGCGTTAGCTGTTGGACTTCCTGTGGGAATATTTTGCGCCAGAATAGGAGACATAATATCCGGCGACTACTATAACGCAGCAAATTTTACTGGTTTGAGCTCATTCAGAAATGGCTTGCCAACTCCGCTTTATGAGGCTTTCTTGTGCCTTTTGGTTTTTGCCATTGCATTAATTGTGGCTCTGAAAAAGAAAAAAGTTTTTCCAGGATTAGTATTTTTTCTAACGCTATTGCTTTATTCAGGAGGTAGATTTATTATTGATTTCTGGAGAAATGAAGAAGCAATTTTATGGAAATTATCATTTGGTCAGTTCTTCAGTCTGGTTATATTCTTGGCTGCATTGATAACGATAATATTATTATTACTAAAATCGCGAACAAAAGGAGAAGACTATGAAATTATCAGTTAATTTTCTGGAAAAACAAAAAGAGTTGATGCTCAAAGAAAAAGCCAGAATTGAAGAAAAAATAAAAAAAATAAAAGAATATCCTGATTATGGGTCTGATGAAGAGGACAATATTCAGGAGTTAGCAGATTATGAAAGCAATCTTTCGCTCGATGATCAGCTGGAGTTTTTGCTTAAGAAAATAAACAAGGCCTTGAAGGCGATTGACGATGGAACGTATGGTCAGTGCGCCAAATGTAAGTCCAACATTGAAAATGGACGCCTTGAGATAATGCCTTATGCAGAGCTTTGTGTTTCCTGCAATGGAAATGCTAAAAGGAAAAGAAGATAATAGTTTTTTTCTTGAGAAAGATATCAAATAAAATCTATATGATAATTGCTGCATTAATTTTGGTTTTTCAGGCAATATCATTTTTAGTACAGAAATATTTTGAAGTCAACATTAATAGCGGCTTTATATTTGGTTTGTTCGGAAATAATTTATTATCGATATTCTTTTCGGTAATAATATTATTTTCAATAATAATTTTAGAAAATAAACAAATAATTTCAACTAATTCATTTATACTAATTACTGCTGGTTCGATATCAAACATTGTCGATCGATTGATTTATGGTGGTAGTGTGGATTATATCTCAATCCTTCAATATCCATCCTTCAATCTGGCAGATATTTTAATAATGACTGGTTGTTTGATATTTGCTCGAGATATGATTAAGTCAAGCATATACAAAAAAACATAATCAATCACTGTCATTCCCGCGAAGGCGGGAATCTACTGATAGTATTTTCTTTTGTGGATCTCCGTCTTCGCGGGGATGACAAATTAAAAAATCCGAGATTTTTCTCGGATTTTTTAATATCTAGTTCAATTGATCTTAATTGAGATCCCTCAGCTGTGCCTTCGGGATAAAATAGCCCATACCGGATGCTATTTTAATTTTTCTACAATCGCTTTAAATGTCTCTGGTTCGTTTTGGGCTAAGTCAGCCAATATTTTTCTGTTGATCTGTATTTGAGCATCAGACAGTTTTTTAATGAACTCTGAATAGCTCATGCCAAATTCTCTGACAGCAGCATTAATCTTCACGATCCAAAGAGAGCGAAAATCTCTTTTCTTGTTTCTTCTGTCACGGTAAGCATATTGACCGGCTTTAATTACAGCTTGTTTTGCAAGTTTAAAAACGGATTTTCTTCGTCCGATATAGCCTTTTGCTTTTTTTAATATATTTTTATGCTTAGCTCTTCTGACTACGCCTGTTTTAACTCTCATTGTGTCTCCACTTTATTGGTTGTCATCCCGTACTTGATACGGGATCCAGCTACTATTTATATAGATTCCAGATCAAGTCTGGAATGACATTTATAAGTATGGGGCTAATTTCTTTACTTTACCGTTATCAGCCTTGCTTAATGTCAATGAAATTTTTGTTCTGTCTGATTTATGTGATAAAAGATGGCTTTTTGCAGCTTTCACTCGAAGAAGCTTACCAGCAGGTGTTCTTTTAACTCTTTTTACAGTTGCTTTGTGTGTTTTTAGTTTCATGATTATAGTTGTAAGTTGTAAGTGAATAAGTCGTAAGTATTATTACTGATTTACTGACAACTGATTTACTAATTATTAATTTATTTATTATTCTCTCTCTTTTTTCTTTTCTGCTAGCATTGCTGTTATTTGATTACCTGATTTAATCGGCCTGTGTTCGTAATCCAGCCCTGCTTTGTCTGCAAATTTTCTAAATACTTCCATTGCATTTTCCACAAAAGCATTTTCGCGTCCTCTTAGTCTCATTGATACCTTGACTTTATTGCCTTGTGTGAAAAAATCGCTAGCGTTTTTTGCCTTATATTCTATGTCGTGATCACCGATTTTGAAAGTAAGTCTGATTTCTTTGAGCTCAACTTCTTTTTGCTTTGCTCGACTTTCCTTCAGCTTTTTAGACTGATCATATTTAAATCTGCCAAAATCCATGATTTTGCAAATTGGGGGACGGGCAGTCGGATTTATTTCAACTAAATCAAGGCCCATTTCGCGGGCTTTGGCTAAGGCATCTAATCGAGACATTTCTCCCATTTTCTCACCATTTTCATCAATAATCATGAGAGGCGAGAACCTGATTTGCTCGTTTGCTCGAAGAAATCTATCGTTTTTACTAATCTTAACTCCTTGAAAACTTTTTATTTTTACGCTTATTAAAATATCACAAAACGTTACTTTGGTCAACCACTTGATTTATTTTTCACTTTATGATATAATATTAAACGTAAATTGAACTTTAAAATTACCTTGGAACAAGCACCTTGTTGATCAAAATATGGTCAATAGAGTGCTTGTTCCACACAAGGAACGGCAAATCCTATACACAAGGAGGATGATGACGATGCAGAAAGCATTGATCACGTCCAGAGACCCGAAAGGTCTCCACGCAACTGGCCTCTTTGAGGCTGTCTACAACCAGGCTCAGCTCGACGAGGATCGAGCACAGCGTCTTAACGAGAATGGTGGCGCACTTCAAGATGACATAAGAAAAGCCATCGAGAAGCATTCTGCCACTAACCAGTTCGCCAACGAGGAAGTGGCGTCCAGCTACGTCTACCCGCCGGAGTATAAGGGACCGAAGCCAATTGAGGAACAGATCGCGGCAATCGCCAAGATCTTCGAACTTGACCCGACTGAGGCGTTCCTGAACGCGAAGAACCTGCCCGAGCTCCCTAAGGGAGCAGAAGGATGGTTCGCTGTCCCCGCTGTCGAGGCCATAGCGCTGAAGCACTTCCCCGAGGTCACTGACCGGGACGAGAAGTACTGCAGAGCAATCCAGCTCATCCATGTCAAGATCGCAGAGATGCGATCGTTCTACAACTATCGTGATGGGCAGATTACACCGGCTCAACTGAGGCTTCTCGCCCGTACCGCGCAAGCACTTGAGAAGATCGCCGAGACACAGAAAGGCGATATTCTGATTATCGCTGCCCAGCTCGGCATGCGCCATCGTGGCAGATCTGTACGAAGGGCTCGCGAGGTCTTCGTGACCAACGAGTTCGGACTCGGAAGCGTCGCGTTTGGCGCCATCATGCTGACTCACCCTGAGCGATTCATTCGCTGGGAGCAGCTCCACGCTGACATGGCAGGAGATGAGTTCAAAGATTCTGGGGCCGTTGGTGGGTTCGACGAGGCTCCGTACTTCGGCTTCGACGGCGTCAGGGTCGGGTTCGACACCGACAGGGTTGGCATTGCGAGCGGCAGCTGTGGGTCTGCCTCTGGCTTCCTCCCGCAGTAGTTGTTCCTTGTTTCTTAGATCCCTTGGATCTTTTGGCTCTTTGCCACTTGATCCTGTCCGCCGAAGGCGGTCGCTACGCGCAGGCTATTCGCCACCATACGAATAGCCTGTTTTCTTTACATTTTTTTTGCAATATTAAGCTGTGCTAGTGTATACTTTCGATGAAAATAGGCTAATGTGTAGTAGTTTACGCTTGCCTGCCGGTAGGCAGGGATTGCTGCCGCCGAAATCTCAAATCAATAGAAAGGTCAGAATCTTAGCGACCAAGGTTTCTAAGAGTGCACCTGGTTGAGGAGATACTGCTTGTTTTTGTCTGGTGCGGATGTTCGGTGAATACATATCGAGCTGCTGCCAAATGAAATACAGGGAAGAGAGCATATAGTCTGCGCTAAGTGGAAGTAAAGCTCAATTTCCAGTGAATATAGATGGACAAAAGCAAAGATTCTGAGGCCGATGGTGAGTTCGACAAGGCTCCGTACTTCAACTTCAACGACGACAAGGTCAAGTTCGACACCAACAGGGTTGACAATACGAACGACAACTATGGGTCTGCCTCTGGCTTCCTCCCGAAGTCTCTCCTGAGCGAAGAGGGAATGCTTGTGAAAATGAGCGCTTCCTCTTTTATTACAAGATATATTAGTCAAAAATCAGTGCGTAAAAAGAAGCGAAGCGAACTTATTCTTTAGTAGATTTAATCCAACCGCCGAGCATTCTTCCGATTTCGTCGACATTCTGCTCAAAACCAGCGTAGATTTTTAGATCAATCGATTTTATATCTTTCATTAGTCGCAAAAATACTCTAAGAAAGTTCAATTTTAAGCTGGCTTTTTCAAGCACAGGCAGTTTCTGTGCCTTGCTTAATTGGCTTGCTTCTAAAATTCTTTCCAACAAATCGAGTATGACATTTTCACACCTTTGAAAAACAGTGTAACGATCCTGCTTTGATATCTTAGCTCTAAGTAAATGGAAATTTTTGTAGAAATCATAAGTTTTCTTAAAAATCGGGATGTCAAATTCTTGCATGAGTTGTCCTTCATAATTATTTATATAGATTCCGGATCAAGTCCGGAATGACGAGAGAATATGAAATTTTATACTAATATTTTTGAACAAATTATTTCTCTCGACAATCTATTTTTGGCTTGGGATGAATTTAAAAAGGGAAAGCTGAAGAAAAAGGATGTTTTGGAATTTGAGTGGAATCTGGAAGAGAATACTTTAGAGCTTCACCGAAATCTAAAGTATCACACTTACAAACACGGTGTCTACTATTCGTTCTTTATCACCGATCCGAAACTAAGAGAAATTCACAAAGCAACGGTTGTCGATAGGGTGCTCCACCATGCTATTTTTAGAGTTTTCAATCCCATATTCGAGCCGACTTTCATCTCAAGTTCATTTTCCTGCCGAATTAGTAAAGGAAATCATAAGGGCGTAGATTGCTTAGCAAAGTTTATTCGACAAGTAAGCAAGAATAATACAGGGCCTTGTTATGTTTTGAAGTGCGATATTAAAAAGTTTTTTGACTCGATTGACCATGAAATTTTATTAAACATAATTCAAAAAAGAATATCTGATCAAAATACAATGAGGCTGCTCAGTGGGATTATCGGCAGTTATAGCAAAACTGTTCCTCTGCAGCTGGGGCTATTCGAGAGAGAGAGAGAGAGCAATTCTGCTGGACTGCCAATCGGAAATTTAACTAGCCAGCTTTTTGCCAATATTTATATGAACGAGTTTGATCAGTTTATTAAACACAAACTAAAAATCAGACATTATGCCAGATATACCGATGACTTTGTAATCGTCTCAAATGATCATGCTTATCTCGAAAGTTTAATCCCTGAAATCCAATTCTTTCTAGAAATAAATTTAAAATTAAAACTTCATCCAAACAAAGTTTCAATTCGAAAAATCAGGCAAGGGATTGACTTTCTAGGCTATGTGGTTTTTCCTAATCATAGGCTTTTAAGAACCAAAACTAAAAGAAGAATCTTCGCGAAATTAAGAAAAAGAGTAGCTGAATTTAAAGCAGGGTTAATTAGTAGGAATGTGCTTGACCAATCATTAAATTCGTATCTTGGCGCCTTATCACACGCCAGTACCCACGAATTACAAGAGGAGCTTAAAAATCAATTCTGGTTTTGGCTTAATGAATAATTAGTCAAAGACTAAATAGGCTTTTTCTCCGTTTAAAATATTATCCGCATTCCAATTGTGAATTGCATTGATTAGGTCTTCATATTTATATTTAAAGCCTTCACCGTTTTTTGTGCCTGGATCGTTGGTGATAAAATAGCCGTCGCCGTAGCCTTTAACGACCAGCATGTGATAATTTGGTCCGCCATTTTTAAAATTGGGATTTGGCAATATTTTACCTGCTGCCGGTATGATCACAGATTTTCCATCGGCAATTTCCGCTTTAATATTTTCTATTGTTACGTCCTCTACAATTCTCGGGTTTTTTAAACCAAAATAAGACTTTGAAATATTTGCTAGCTGTTCTAACGTTATACTTAATCCGTAGCCATTCTGACCTTCGTAATTAACTAAGTCTAGAATTTCTTTTTCACCCTGATCTTGTCCGGAGATGTTGGTTTTATTTATGTGGTGATAAACCATAATTAAACTTGCTTCTTCACAGGCGTCTTCATGCGTGGGATCCCAATTTGCAAATGGTGCCTGAACTAGGAAAGGCATTTTGATAATCGCTGAATCAGGCAATGATTGTTCTGTTGCTGTTTTGGTTTGATCTGAGTTTTCATTCGTATTTTTTGTTTCCGGTTCCGATAAAATAACCTCGCTTTTTTCGAGATTAACCTCATTTTTAATTTTAGATCGATTTTTATAGATCAGGAGTGCAGAAGTTATGAGGAGAATTACTATTAGGAGCGTAATAATATTTTTTTTCATAAGACTCAGTGAATTATTTTATGGGTATCCACTGCTAGTCCTCCATTATTTGTAGATCAGGCTTTAGCCTGTTTGGGGCGAAAACACGCTGAAGTGTGGGCTACATGAGTAAGGAGCAACCGTATCACTTTTCCGGAGAAATTTCTGCTTTTTTGGTCGTAATTAAGCGTAAATACTCGTCGGTACTTTCTATTAATTGAGGTGATTTTGCTAAAGTATAATTACTTGCGCTGATAGGAATTTGATTTTTCGTAAAAATTCGCAAGGATCTTGCTCTTAAGAGTGAATTTGCAAGTTCATCTTCTCTTTTTTTGCCCCGAAAAATATTAATTTTAGATAAAATTGAACTTGTTGGATGAGTGCTAGTCATTACAATATCCAAAAAATCATCGCCTATTTTTTTAATTGAGGGATTAAAGTTAGAAATCATCAGGCTTGTTGCTGTGGTTTGAATAATAAAATCTTTAAGTTCAAGAGTGATTTCAGTAGGATTTTTAATTTGCAAATCTACGTGGGTTAGAAAATATTTTTGTGATGCTGTCTTTCCAATTCTTATTTCGTTCAGTTTTCTGAACCTTAAGATGTCACAAGCTTCTTTCCAACTATTGCTACCGATTAGTTGACAAAGAGATGGAGAAGCATCTATCGGTATAAAACCCATAGCTTCTTTTCTGCCGACTAATTTGCCCGCAACTATATTGGCAAGCTCGTCTCCGCCAATTGCGACAATGGTAGTATATTGTTTGCTTAGCCCAAGATCAACCAACTCTTCAACATTTTGAGCCGGAGTAGGATATGTAAATTCTCCAGAAATGCCAAGACCGCCAAGATAGTTTTTGAGGTTTTCAACCTGTGAGCTTTTTGCAAATTTTTTTATATCGAATATGTAATAATACATGGCGTCGTCAAGTTCACAGTTCACAGTTCACAGCTCACAGTCTTATTAAAACAAAAGACTGATAACTGATTTACCGACAACTGACAACTAATAATTATTTTTTTCCAAAAAATCCGAATTTGTCTTCGGCTTTTTCATCAACAGAGATTTCCTTTTTGGTTCCTTCTGGTTTTATTTCAGTTTTAGCTACTTCAGTATTGCCAGAACTAGGCATAATGCTTTTACCAATAAATTTAGCGCCCTGCTTTATAATGAGGCTCTTAGCATTTATATCACCAAACACTTTACCTGTTGGATTAACTTCCAGCCGTTCTGTAGCCTCTACTAAGCCTTTCACTTCGCCGGATATTTCGATTGTTTTAGCAACCACAGGTCCATTAATCTTTGCGGTTTCTCCGATGTTTATATTTTCATCACTTTTCACTTCGCCATCGACTGTACCATTAATTTGAATTGAACCCTTGTTTCTCAAATTTCCTTTTAAAATAACGTTAATACCGATGATGGTGTCAACATTGTTCTCCATAATTTCTCCTTAGTTAAATAGCTTGATTAGATTATAACCAAAGGACTAGCTGGTTGCAACTCGAATTTTTCTTCCGATGTGTTGATAAAAAAAAGCCAAAGTGGTATACTTTCCTAAGTTTTTCTTTGACTGAATTTTTTATCATACTATTTATGAATTCAATTAAAATTACTGGTGCAAGAGAGCATAATTTAAAAAATATCTCTCTTGAAATACCAAGAGATAAATTAGTCGTGATTACGGGACTTTCAGGTTCAGGTAAGTCCTCACTGGCTTTTGATACTATTTATGCTGAAGGACAAAGAAGATATGTTGAATCATTATCGTCTTATGCCCGGCAATTTTTGGGAATTATGGAAAAACCTGATGTTGACCATATAGAAGGACTTTCGCCGGCAATTTCTATCGATCAAAAATCAGCATCTAGAAATCCGCGATCTACAGTTGGTACTGTAACCGAAATTTATGACTATTTAAGGCTTCTTTTTGCCAGAGCGGGTGTAATGCACTGTCCTCAATGTGGAAAACCCGTAACAAGACAAACGGTTGGCCAAATCGTTGAGCAAATTATAAAAAATATAAAAACAACCAAAAGGATTGCTATTTTATCTCCTTTGGTTATCGATAAAAGAGGTGAGCATAAAGATGTCTTCGGACAAATACTGAAAGCCGGATATTCAAGGGTTAGGGTTGACGGGATTATTATGGATCTAGAGGAGGCTGAATCCAAAGACCTTGATAGGCAGAAAAAACATTCTATTGAGGTGGTTATCGATCGTTTGATTTTGGAGCCCGATGCAATAGATGAGTCAAACAAAAAGCGTTTATATGAATCGATCGAAAAGGGATTAGGACTTTCAAAAGGTAAAATAACTTTGTTTGACTTTGAGACCAGCAAAGAAACACCATATTCTGAACTATTTGCCTGCCCTGATTGCGGTATTTCTATGCCGGAAGTTGCGCCACGTTCTTTTTCGTTCAATTCTCCACATGGAGCATGTTCTGCCTGTCAGGGGCTTGGAATAAGACAGGAAATTGATCCTTGTCTGATATTGCCAAATTCCAAATTAACAATAAATGAAGGAGCAATTAGACCATGGGTAAGAAGTGCGGCTAATTCGACTTGGTATTTTTCAATTCTTGAAGCAGCGGCAGAAAAATATAATATTGATTTAAATAAACCCATTTCAAAACTCTCAAAAGATGATTTAAAAATCATTCTATATGGTAAAAAGGAAGAAACTTTTAATGTGAGGGGATATGAGGCAAAGTATGAAGGCGTAATACCAAACCTTGAAAGAAGACACAAAGAAACACAATCCGATTACATTCGTAAAGAAATTGAAAAATATATGGTCATTAAAAAGTGTCCGGTTTGCGATGGAAGAAGATTGAAAAAAGAAGTACTAGGCATTTTAATTGACAGTAAAAACATTGTTGATATTTCTGAAATGACAATCGAAAATGCTTTAGAATTTTTTAAGACATTACCGACTAGATTGAACTTGGAACAGATGCAAATTGCAACCCAAATCATCAAAGAAATAAGACAGAGATTGGAATTTTTGATGGATGTTGGTTTGCCGTATTTGACTATCAACAGAAACTCGGTCACGTTGGCTGGCGGTGAAGCACAGAGAATACGTCTTGCTACTCAGATCGGATCGGGATTAATGGGTGTTCTATATATTCTAGATGAGCCGTCAATCGGGCTTCATCAGCGCGATAATTCAAGGCTTTTAAAGACGTTGAAGCATTTGCGTGATATTGGCAATACTGTCATTGTGGTTGAGCACGATGAAGAAACGATAATGGCGGCAGACTGGGTAATTGATATTGGTCCTGGTGCCGGAGAGCACGGCGGCAAAGTTATTGCAGAAGGGGTACCAAGAGAAGTTATGAAAAATTCTGAATCTATCACAGGGCAATATCTGTCTGGCGCAAAAAAGATTGATGTGCCGAAGGTCAGACATTCCGGCATTGGCAAATATATTTCCATTATCGGGGCAAAAGAAAATAATTTAAAGAATGTTAATGCTAAAATTCCATTAAATACTTTAACCTGTGTAACAGGTGTCTCCGGTTCTGGTAAATCTAGTTTGGTTAATGATATTTTAGCTAAATCTTTGGCTCAGAAGTTTTATCGGGCAAAAGATGAACCGGGCAAGCACGAAAGAATCGAAGGAACAGAAGAAATTGACAAAGTCATTAATATTGATCAATCTCCGATCGGAAAATCACCAAGGTCAAATCCTGCAACTTATACTGGAGTATTTACTTTAATACGTGAACTTTTTGCATCTACTTCGGAAGCAAAAATGCGCGGATATAAGGCTGGAAGATTTTCTTTTAACGTAAAGGGTGGGCGGTGCGAAAAATGCAAAGGAGATGGTTTTAATCGAATTGAAATGCACTTTCTACCTGATGTTTATATAACTTGCGAAGAGTGTAAAGGCAGGAGATATAATAAAGAAGCACTTGAAATTCAGTACAAAGGCAAAAATATTGCTGATGTGCTTGACATGACAGTCGAGGAAGCTGTTCTGTTCTTTAAAAATATTCCTGTTATAAATCATAAACTCTCGGTATTATTTAATGTCGGCCTTGGCTACATTAGATTAGGACAAATGGCAACAACTTTGTCCGGTGGGGAAGCGCAAAGAATAAAGTTGGCCACGGAGTTGGCTCATAAAGGCACTGGAAAAACGCTTTATATTTTAGATGAGCCAACTACCGGTTTGCATTTTGAGGATATTAAAAGGCTTCTTGGTGTTTTAAATGCCTTGGTTGAAAAGGGAAACACTGTTTTAGTTATTGAACACAACTTGGATGTTATTAAATCCGCTGACCATATAATTGACCTGGGTCCTGAGGGTGGAAATAATGGTGGACAAATAATTACTGTTGGAACTCCTGAAGAAGTGGCCAAAGTTGAAAAATCTTACACCGGTCAGTACCTTAAAAAGATTTTAAAAAACTAAATCTATTTTCAAAATAATATATATTCTATATAATTAAATTACAGTTATTCGGTCTGTAATTTTTTAGATGTAAAGTTTGAATATAACTTTCAGGAGGGTTATGGAACTAGACAAAAAGATAACCGAAATACAAAGATCAACCAGAACACTATTTAAAGCATTTTCTCCTCTTCATGACTGGTTGCGTCTGCACTCAAAGTTCTATTATTCATGGTCTCTTAAACCATGCACCAGAGTTGTTCATATCGCAGTCCTTTTTCTATACATTTGCTCTCTTCCTGCAGTGTTTCTGTCTACTTTTCAAACTCCCCAAAGCACAAAGGCAAGCGAAGTAACTTATGACTTCCCAAGGTGGGAGTGGGTGAATCCAAAACCTGCGGGGAATGATTTAAAAAAAGTAGCCACTTGTGTTCAAGATAATTCCATCAGGGCAATAGGAAGCAGCGGTTTGATTTTAAAATCAAACGATTTCGGTGATAATTGGAGCCAGGAATACACTGGCATATCAAACAATTTAGTTGATATCGTTTGTATTTCTCCAAGTAACATTATCGCTGTAGGTAATTCTGGAGCGATTATCCAATATAACGGTATTTCAGACTCTTGGACACAAAGGGAAAGTCATGCTTTAGCGCTTAATTTAACTTCTGTTGTTGCTCTTGACGCTAATAATATTATAGCGGTCGGTGCTGGTGGCACAATTACTGTTTCAATGGATGGCGGTCAGACCTGGACGACCAAGTCAAGCGGGACAATGAGTTCTTTAACTTCTGCTACTATAGTTGATTCTAGTCACATTGTGGCAGTTGGTTATAATGGTGCTGTTACTGTCTCAACAGATGCCGGTCAAACTTGGGCAGCCAAAGACAGCGATACGTCCAATATTCTTACCAGTGTAGCGACACTTGACTCCAATCATATTATTGCTGTTGGTCCTGCTTCCCCTAGTGTTATTACTGTCTCAACAGATGCCGGTCAAACATGGACAGCTCAATCAAGCGACTATGCAGCTAGGTATCTTGGTAAAGTAACCGCACTTGATTCAACTCATGCTGTTGCCATTAGTCCTGGCCTTGGTGTCGCTGCTGTCTCTTCTAATGCTGGTCAGACATGGGAAACTAAAACGATCAACGAAGATTTTATTGGCTTTGAAGACGTTACTGCAATTGATTCAACTCACATTATAGTAGTAGGTGATACAGGTGCTATTTCTGTTTCTTCTGATGGCGGCCAGACATGGGAAGATAAAACAAGCGGAACATCGAAAGTATTAAGGTCGATTGTGTCGCTCGACTCTACACACATTGTAGCAATTGGTGATACAGGTGCTATTTCTGTTTCTTCTGATGGCGGCCAGACATGGGAAGATAAAACAAGCGGAATGAAAAAAAAATTATGTTTTGTTGCTACTCTCGATTCAAATAACGTTGTAGCAGTAGGTGAAACTGGCACGATCACTGTTTCAACAGATGCAGGTCAGACATGGGGAACCAGAGATAGTAAAACAGTCCAAACCTTAAATTCAATCGCAGTTTTAGATTCCACTCATGTTGTAGCAGTAGGTGAAACTGGCACGATCACTGTTTCAACAGATGCGGGTCAGACATGGGGGGCTAAAAATAGCGGCACGATACAACCTTTATATAACGTTATTGCTCTCGATTCAAATAACGTTGTAGCAGTAGGTGAAACTGGCGCGATCACTGTTTCAACAGATGCAGGTCAGACATGGGGGGCTAAAAATAGCGGCACAGCTAAAGCTTTAAATTCAGTTGCAGCTTTAGACTCCACTCATGTTGTGGCGGTTGGTAATGGAGGTGTTATTACCGCTTCTTCTGATGCAGGGCAGACTTGGGGGACTAAAAATAGCGGTGTTGGAAATGTTCTAGGTTCTGTTGCAGCTTTAGATTCCACTCATGTTGTAGCAGTCAATGATGTAGGCGCGATCACTGTTTCAACAGATGCAGGGCAGACTTGGGGGACTAAAAATAGTGGTACAACGGAGCCTTTGAGTTCGGTCGCAGCTTTAGATTCCACTCATATCATAGCAGTCGGCAATGCTATTACTGTGTCTGACGATGCTGGTCAGACATGGACAACCAAAACAAGTGAGCCGATATTCGCTTTAACTTCAATTGTGGTTTCAGATTCCACTCATGTTGTGGCGGTAGGCGGCGGCGGTTCTATTGTTGCTTCTTCTGATGCTGGTCAGACATGGACAAACAAAGTAAGCGGCACAGTGAATATTTTAGAGTGTGTTACCGCTTTTAATACCAATAATATTATAGTGGTGGGAAGGGGTGGTGCTATTCTTCACTATACTTCTCCTGCTAATGCTGTGGCGACTAACCTTCTTATGAGTGTTTCTGGTCAGGATAGTTTTATTGAGGATTCGACTGGTATTATTGGTGCTTCAGCTATTGCTAAGGTTGGTATTCCTTATCCTGTTACCGTTTATGCTGCTGAAAAGTATTTATCAGGAGAAACATATCGTTACCGTCTATCCAAAATTCCGTATCAGGCAAGACTAATATCAAATGATACCGCTGCTTCTAATTCGGCTATTTTTAACTTAAACCATAATATTGAGGCTAATTGTAATAATGAATCTCGCAATCTTCAGACTGAATATTGTGGTGTTTATGCCACCTCCTTCACCTTCCATACCCCAGGCACATGGACAGTTTCGGCCAATGATGCTGGTGGTTCAGGCCTTGCTTCCGCCACTTCTTCTCCAATCACCGTCTTACCTGGCACTCCTCATCATTCAAGGTTCATTAACTCGGACGATCATTCTTCTATTATCTCTTCCATCTCTTCTTCTGCCGGTATAGCTAAGAAAGTAACATTAGGTCTATCCGATC